>Ga0208688_1000001_pt1 | contig 827943 bp, 848 predicted proteins | sample June2015DPH_6_15_FD_184696 | JGI IMG/M metagenome (GOLD analysis project Ga0208688, IMG submission 184696) | Peatland microbial communities from SPRUCE experiment site at the Marcell Experimental Forest, Minnesota, USA - June2015DPH_6_150... | ecosystem: Environmental > Terrestrial > Soil >... | reverse complement strand
CGTTAGACGAAGAGAGAAGGGCGGTAACGGGAGTTATGGCCTTTGAGGGGAAACCTGCAGCGTCAATCAGCTCGACTCTCACAGTCCCGGTGTCCGCCCGCTCCAAAAGGCTCGATGGCGAGACGAAGATCCTGAATTTTGATGGGAATCCGCTTGGGGTAGCGGTTGTCAGTTGAGCATAGTCCGACATTAGGCCATGTGACGAAGCAGTGATCGCCGTGATACCAGGAGTCGGAGTGGTCTTTGCTTTGGCGACGGCATACTCGCTGCCCACCGGAATCGTGATGTTGTCTGGGACAGACGCAATATTCGTCTGGGAGGAGGTCAAGTAGACTGTCAGGTTAGAGAGGGCCGCTGAGGGAAGGCCGTTGGAGTCGACAAGCGAGACTACTACAGCAGAATAGGTACCATTGTCGGCGGGTAGCTTGGGCGGGATTATCGTTAGGGCAAGGCCCATGGCCTGAGATGGAAGAACAGCCACGGAAACGAGGATGACCTGTGATGCCAGAAGAAGCGACACAATGGTGACAAGCACGGCTCCTTTGCCATTCAACCTAGCTTCCTCCTGACAACTTGCCCACGGCCCAGACGATATTTAAGGCGGAGTCGTTCCATCTGGTCCCCCCAACATACGAGTGGCTGGATGAGAGTGGCGGGCCAGGAGGGAGTCGCTTAGTTTTCCAAGAGAATCCTGTGGAGTAGAAGCCCGGTGCCGTGGCGCGTGCGCGTATTGGTGTCCAGAATTGGAACCAGATTCAGATTCGAATCGGCCCGGACCCGCACGGTTTACTGTCAAGTCCAGACCCAGACTACTTCCCCAGCGTGGCGCCCTGGCCGCGCGCTGAGGCCGAGGACGTGTTCAGGGCCACGGCGGCGCGAATAAGAGTTTTCAGAGCCTTCTCGTTAACCTTGTCGCCTTCGCGGAAGTCGATGGCACGCCTCGCTCTACCCTCGAGACTAGAATTGAAGAGACCGGAGGGGTCATCCAACGAGGCGCCCCTGGAGAATGTCATCTTTACGACATTCTTGTAGGTCTCGCCGGTGCAGATCAACCCGTCGTGGGACCACACAGGTGTCCCCCTCCACTTCCACTCCTCTACGACTTTAGGGTCGGCTTGCTTGACCAAAGCGCGGAGGCGGGAAAGCATCTCTCCGCGCCAGTCGCCTAGCTCCTGGATTCTCGCGTCTATCAGTCGAGATGCAGATTCGACTCTCTGGGAACCACTCTTCTTCATCGCCTCGCTGAGCGTCCTTTGGCTGTATTTCCGTCTTAGCGCGCGCGCTCAACTCTCGGGAGCGCCGCGATTCATTCCATACTTCAGTTTCGCGGCCAACAGCAGAATCAGAAGGACGTCATTCACGCCGTTCCAAACTGCTAAGGACATCGACCCCATGAATAGGCCGTAGACCAGCCAGAGCGTCGTTCCAGTTAGATACAACAGGTTGAATGACAGGCTTATCTCTTGGGCGCTCTTGAGTCTCCAGACACGCAGAATCTGAGGAACCAGTCCGATCGCCAGGCAGAGTCCTGCCGCGAAACCGATTATCTCTATCTGCAACATTTTCCTGTCGGAAAAAATTCCCCTCCAAAAACCTTGAGGTTGCTGAACGGGCCCGGTGGGACTCGCCCCCATGTAAGGAGTTTTTCAGCACAACAAGTCGCGTTGGTCCTGGCGACCACGCGTCTTGAAAACGGAATGTCCGGGTACCTGATCCTTACTAATTTTGAAGTGTGCCGCGGGTCGGACTCTCCCCGACCCTTGGTCGGATTTGAGCGTTAGCTTACCGGTAGATCAAGGACGAATCTTCATCCGGATCTCGGATTCAGCGCGTCAGACTGGCCACATCCGTCGAACAGACAGATCCGCGGTAGCCGACCCTCATCCCCTTCTCAGTCTCCCCGATGACAATCCCGTCCAAGTAGTCGGGGATCTCGACCAGTGCGCCAAAGGCGTGGCAGGCAAGCGGGAAGATATGGAAGTCGTGGGTCACGATCAAGGATACTTCCTTCGGCGGGCTGATTCTCGGATCGAGAATCTCTCGAAACACATGGGGGCTGTACTCGGCGATGGAGGTGAGACCGCCCTTGGTGTCTCCCGCCCGCTGCCACGTCTCCAACATCTCCAGATATCTGCCGGACAATATCCATTCCTTGTATGCAGCGTAGTCAGAAATGGGCCCTCCTAGGCTGAGGCTTCCCAGCCGGCGGACGGGCCTGCCCTTCTCCCTGGCCCCTTCGGCTATGGCGTCTGCTGTCTCATGGCACCTTCGTTGGCCCCAGCCGTAGATGTTCAACCGAGACCCATCGCCGTCATCAGCGAGCGACCTTCCGAAGGCCCGTGCCACCGTGACGCCCTTTTCGGTGATGCCAACCCCGTTCCACTCTTCCATCGGGACGTTGCGAAACGATATCCTCTCCGAATGCCTGACTATGACAACCCTTCTGGTCCCAGGGGAGAGGGAGTTGCAGAAATCCAAGACATTCTTCCCGTCGGAAAGCTTCTCGGTCAAATTGAAATTGGCCTCCGAGCGCGAGCTCGACGGCTGAGCCAATTCAGCGGCACCTCCAGAGGTCTTCCTTGAACCAGTCGTACTTCTTCACCAGAGCTGGCTCGGGGCGTGCTTCGGTCGTAGGAGGTACAAAGTGTCTTATGTGTGGCAAGTAGTGGCTCAGCTAGACGTCGAATCCAGTTTTAGTTGATTCACATATTCTGTGACAGTCTTATGCGCAGGGTTGGTCTGCAGAGCTCTGAGTTCTATTGTTGACTGATTCTCGTGGAGGATTGTTCGTAAATTCGCTAGCAGTGCACTTGGTTTCTTTACAGTTGGTCTGTTCGCTTCCGACACCACAGACTGATGATCACATATGATCGTCAAATTGCCGAACTTCGGACCCAACTCTTTGAAAGCAAATAGCACGGCCTGAATCTCCGCATCGTCGGACTCATCTGCATTGGTTGGCTCCTCATTATGCTCGCCAGTCTCTTCTACATAGTATCCTACGTAGGCTTCCTTCGGCAACTTCTCGTCATGCATTCCCTTGATCTTTGCGTCGACGTAGACGCGGGCCAGATTCCTCCTACTTCCAGGCATCTAGACGACTGTCGACAACCGGCAGATTTCAGTCTTTCAACAGCGCTCGCTCTTCGACAGCAGACACTTCAGCTTGCCCATTTCCCTCTGTTTGGGGGTTGCAGATATCTGACGGGGTGTGCATCCTTGCGCCCTCACACCTTTTGAAGCGGGCCCGGTGGGACCCGCACCCAAACTACTTCTGAAGTGCGGCACCCTGTGCGAGAATCGTTCTGTAAACCCGGTGGACTTGCATAGCTTCCGGCCCTGCCAAAGTGCTTCGGCCTCAGACTAGGTTCGAATCCGGTGGGGCCAGCCCCCAAACAGGTTCTGAAAGTGGATTTCAGTCGGTGGGAAGATGAGTGCAAGATGGAGACGCCCTAGCCGGGCTTAATCCGTGCATTGTAAGCGCCCCAACTGGGGACTGTCGAGACTGCCCAAGCTAGTCTAGTCGGGAGTCTCCAAGCAGGTAGGCCCCGAGCTGAGGTAGGAGTGTTCTGCTCTGTCCACACGAGAATTGCCAAGTCGATTAGAGAAACCGTAAGTAATCTGAATTTCCTCCACCTTCATTAGGGGGAAAGTTGGCTCAGGGTTTACGCTTACGCCGTATTATCGCAGTTCTGTTGCTTATTGTCCTCACATCTTCTGCGTTTATTGTCACAATCGCTGTGCCTTCCCCAACGCGAGCAGCTTCCCCGCCACAAACGGGCTCTTCGTCTCTTGATGATTTTACCCAGGATACGAGTCTCAACACTAGCCTCTGGCAGGCCAACGGACCTCTGGGGTCGCTCGTGGGTCCAGATGTGTGCATACAGTGTGCGGTGGTTCCGCTTCAGCCCACGTTCTCATCCTCATTGGGGATGGGAATTGCTCAGGCGAACGGCATGTACGAAGTCGGAACAATACAGAGCGTCGAAGACTTCACGCCGCCCTTCACCACGAGTGCAGTGGTCGAAGGAACCGTCTCCCATGGGATGACTTTCGTCTTCTCCATAGTCTCTGCGGATGCCAGTGCCGGCGTTGCGATATACGGCGACCTGAACTCAACCAACTGCAGTCACGAGGGCAACTGCGGTGACCCAGCTGTTTGCGGTATCACGAACCCCCTGGCCGTCCCGGCCTACCCTGCCGGGCAGTGCTACTATGGCATTGATGTCGACACCGCAACAGGCAATGTCTTGGTTTCTCAACCGAAACTGTATCTGACACCGAGCCTGGATGTCTTCTACACTGCAGAGATCTCCGTCAACGCTTCCGGGTTCGCGCAATACAGCATCAGCCAGGGAGGGCAGGTCCTAGGAGAGTCGGGTACCCAGATTGGAACGGGGCCATTCTACTTGATATTGATGCAGGGGGAAGGATGGCCCGATTCCGGTACTGGACCCAATCAAGCGTACTGGAAGTCGGTCTCGCTGAATTCGCCTCTGACCTTGCCTGGGCTCAACGTGTATCCCACCGAATCGAACTTCACAACCATGACCCTGAAATACGCGGGTCAGGATCTCTCCTCTCCGATTCATGTCGCCGTCGTGAAAGACACGAGCTTCCCGCTGGGGCTCAATGTGACGCTCAGGGCCCCGGGGACGAGTGGTTACACGAAGACTTTGGACCTGCAGCCGTCTGACACCGGGTCTTCGACCATCATGCTCAACGTCACTCTCGACTGCGTCACGGGGAGGTGCGACCAACCGGGAGGGACGCAGCTCCCCCTGACTCACGATGTGAACGTGACCGCTTCAAGCGGGAGCTACAGGCAAGAAGACACAATACGGATTCATCTCCTGAAGGCGAAGTGGCTCGTGATGCTGTACGCGGCCGCCGATAACAACCTTCAGTCTGGAATCGTGAACAACATGATAGAGATGGCAACAGTATCAAAGTCGAACAACAACCCTGCCGTCGGGATGCTCGTGCTCCTCGACCTCCTGACGGGTGGTAGCGTGCCGATGGCGGCACCGGGAACCACTCCACAACAGGCCAACACCATCCGTCTCTACCAAGCCGTGAACGGGACCATAAAACAGATAGGAGATGACTGGGAAGAGACGAATTCGAGCGACCCCGCCACCCTGCACAAGTTCATCGATACTGCGATGACCCTCATCCCAGCCGACCGTAACCAGCTTATCATTGCGGACCACGGCGGCGGGATAAAGGGCGTCGCATGGGACGAATCGGACGGAAACCGGCCCATGCTGATCCCGCAGCTGGCCACAGCCCTGAATGGTATCGCACCGAAGCTGGACATACTGAGCTTCGACGCATGCCTGATGGCGCAGGTGGATGTGCTCTACCAGCTGAGGAACTATGCGACCTACTTCACAGCGTCCGAACGCACCATACCTAACCCTGGGTACGCCTACACCAGGTTCCTCACTTCACTCCTCAAGAACCCTGACCAGTCCACGTTGGACTACCTCAATGTGATCGTGAGCACATATGCTGCCAAGTATCCGGAGGCTGCGACAGGGGGTGCGACGCTCGCCGCCATCGACCCTTCGATGCTCGGGGGCGTTGTCTCCTCACTGAACACCCTCTCCGGCATACTCGTCCAGCACTATAGGATGAATAATGCAGTCTTCAACGCAACGATGCTGCTGGTGCTCAGCAGGTCGGTGTACGCAGACGCAGGTTACCCCTATGTCGACATCCGAAGCTTCGCTCAGAATATTCTCCTCAACCCGCAGATAACCGACCAGAGCGTCAAGAACGCGGCCAGTGCGGTTATACAGGCAACGAAGGCAGCAGTGATTGCGAACACGACCGCGAACATAATGTACGAGGGGCTGACCGTGTTGCTGTGGCCGCAGGCGAACGTCCCGAAGCCGCTCTATCAAATGTTCGCGGGCCTTGATAATCAGCTCAGCTTTTCGAACTCCGCCCACTGGCTGCCTCTGGTACAGTGTGTCAACCGCTCAATGTCGTTGTCAACGGCCGCCTGGATCCTAGTGCTGATGGTGCACCATGGCCATCAGCTCTTCCTCAACGTCTATGACTCCACGGGGGGGCACACGGGGATCAACCCCTCCCTGCTGAATGAATCCCGTGAGGAGGTCGAGCTGATTCCTGGCTCATACTACTTTGAACTCAACAGCAGCGCCACGCTGATCGCCCTCCCTCCCGGCCTGGGGAGCTTCAGGACCGTTGTTGACGGCACTTCCATGACGGAGGCGAGCGAGCCATACACCCTCACGTACACCGTGGTTCAGAACGGGACTGTCGCTTCCACAAAGATCGTGCAGGGAACAATGAGCCAGTACACGCTTCAGTCCGCCAACGTGACGATTCAGAACGGGGTCCTCGCAGTGGGGGCGACGACGGTCACGAACTCCGCCGCTTCGACCACAACATCGACCTCGTCCACGACCTCCAATACTTCAACCACCTCGTCGACGACGGCGACGTCATCGTCTTCTTCCACATCGGGCAAATCCTCCGGAATCCCTGAATTTCCGGTTCAACCCGGCATCGCTCTTCTGGTCACTATCGTCATCGTGATGTCGTACTTGTTTGCCAGGCGCGGCCTTCGAGCCGACAAGCTATCCCAGACCTAGCATGCAATTCTCTGTGTTGTGCGCGCGCCAGAATCTAGCTATTCCGGACGGACAGAGGCTATTCTGAGCTTATCTAAGGCGGGCCCGGTGGGATTCGCCCACAGACAGGTCCGAGAAACGGATTCCGGTTGTGTCAACCAAGATTGGAGTCACTTAGGCGGGTCGGGCACGGCGCCTCTCTTCAGCTTGACCGCCGCTCATGCCTCTGAGCACCGCGTTGAGCACATCCAGCCTTCGTCTGTTGACAATCTCCGCGTGGAAGGCCGGTTCCCAGTGTTCCGAAACGACGTCGGACACAATTTGGACAGATGCAGCCTCGACACTCCTGTAGGCTGCGACCGCAAAGACCGCCGAGCTCTCCATGTTGACGATACTGGCGCCCGCCCTCAGGTACCGCGCCACCTTCCGCTTTGTCTCCCTGTACGGCGCGTCTGTAGTCCACGCATCCCCTGTGACGTGTTCGATACCGCATTCGCGGAGAGACGCCTGTAACACTCTGGTCGGGCGGAGCGACGGGCGGAACCGCCTCACTCCCTTGAAGTAGTGCCTGGAGGTCCCTTCATCGCTAAAGGCTCCCTTGAGCACTACGACGTCGCCGGGCCTGAGTCTCGTGTCGATTGCACCCGAGACTCCGACTTCGTAGATTCTCTTGGCGCCGTAGGCAATCAGCTCTTCGAGGTTCATCGCAGCCGACGAAGCGCCGAGGAGCGCGTGCACAATCGCGACCTCTCTGCCTCCTACTCTTCTGGTCCACAGCCTGTTGGAATAGATGTACCAGTCCACTGGTAGAGCTCCTCCTTCAGAGGTTGCGGCGCGGAAGATCCTGGAGTCATACGTGAATAGGACATCTTCAGGCACCCGCAGGTCGCCTTCCACCCTGCTGAGGCGCCCGGCGAGGTACCTACGGAAGTCTATCGGATCGAAGAAGACAACGTCCCTCAAAGCCGTCAAGGCCGATGGCTCAGCTCTGGGCGCTCTTTTAACGGTGATTGGCTCCTCTGTCGCTCTGCCATCCTTGCATCAATGCCTTCATCTGATTATTGCTCATCCTGCCGAATGGAGGTTGGCCCGGTGGGACTCTCCCCCAAACAGGTTCTGAAAATGGATTCCCATTGGATCTATCGCATCCCCCAGAATCGCCTGACCTCCGCCAGGTCAGTTCCTCTGTCCGAAGAATTCCATGTGGAAGGCTGGCGGCACCTATCGATGAGATTCAGACCCATTGGGTTTCGATTACTGCTATGGTGCCCATAAGCATCAGGGCCGAGAAGGAAGGGTCAAACACATCGATCGTGTAACCCCTCGATGCAAGTGCCATCAGCCTCTGAACCATCCCTTCGCCTCCCGCCAGACCCGTGAGCCTAGCTTCGAAAACTTTTGTTCCGTCTGACTTGAAAAGTCCGAAGATTCCTGACCTTGTGAACTCGAACTTCCCCTGCCTGTTCCCGTCGGCGTCCTCCAGCCAGCAGTTCGGAGGAGACCATTTCTGGTGGGGCCCGCTGCCTATCACGTTCAGCACGTTCTCGTACTGGTCGCACACTTCGAAGCTGCCATGTGTAACGTGCATCTTGTGATTCACCCTTCCCTTCGTCACCCCCTGTGAGTCACAAATTTCGAAGCTCTGGTGGAGCGGCTTTCTCTTCGCTACGTAGACAACGTCTCCCTTATCATCCTTCAAGGAGATGTCACGGGCTGCGTTCCCCTGCCCTCCACGTTCCGTTACGGCCGTGAAAGTGGCTGAGGGCGGTTGGGCGGAAGCGCCCCCCACGGGAGGCCTTTCGGGCGGGCCCTGCTCCACATTGAGAAGAGCCGCACCGCATGCCACGCAGAAAGCCGACTGGTCCTCGTTCTGCTTGCCGCAGCGCGTGCAGTACTTCGACATGAATCATTCCAAGAAATCTAGTAACTAATATTCTCAACGGGTCCGGTGGGATTCCGACCTGATTGGGTTCTATCTCATTCGATTATTGATGCTCAAAACGGGATTTGAGGCTCGGAAACGAGGTTCTTCCTAGAGTCAGAATCAACGTGGGCCGTAGTCGTCAAACAGAAGAGCAAGCAATGAACACGTCCGTGGAGAAAAAAAGAAGAACCACACCACCCGCTCGCGGCCAATCTCGGCGCGACAGCCCAAGAAGGGTAGCGACACCGCCTTCCCGAAGACAGACTCTCGTCTCAGGAGAACCGCAAGTGGTTATTTCGTTTCTTGCAGGGCTTTTTGGTTGAGATAGTACCTTCCGTTGATCTCCATGAAGATCGTTGTCTTCCCCCTGCGTCGCTTCATGATTCTCACGAAGAGTCTCGAAAGGCCCAGTTCTTCGGCGGTCAGGGCGGTCTCCGGACTGATGGCCCCTTTCGCTTGGAACGTCTTGATGATTTGGCGGATTCTCTCTCCGCCCCAGCCCTCCAGTTCATCTGGTCCGCGTTGGTCGGATGGAGCAGACGCAGATTCAGTCTGCGTCATGGCGGGAGCCGAACCCTGCTGAGTGGGTTGGGTAACCCCGGCCTGGGGCTGCTGCTCTTGGAGACTTGGACCCTGCGCCATGGCGCCAGAGTCGCGCAGACTCGCCTTGCCTTCATCTGGGCCGACAACTTTGTCGCGACCCGGCCCCTCTGGAGGTGCATTGCTGACCGCGCCCTCTTGGGCACCAGGTGCAATCCGGTCCAGCCTCACCGTGTAGTCGATTGTCTTCTTTACCGTGACCGTCACCGGGATTGAAGGGTTGTACCCTGCGGCGCTGGCTCTGATCGAATAGTCGCCCTTCTTCGGGTTGGTGAAAATGACTTCACCGTTGTTCTCTGTAGTGCCGGAGAGGTTCTCGGGACCATCGGCCGAGACGGTCGCTTTTGGAATAGGCGAAAGCTTCTGTGAGTCTTGCACGGTTACTGTGAGACTGCGTCGCCTGTACCACAGGAGGATTATGAGGAATAGAATTATGATGACTACCGCTACTGCGATCCAGATGTCCACACTAATGCCGGGTGGGCTGGGACCCGTGGAAGTAGACGAGGTGGAAGCCGTAGAGGTGGAAGTCGTAGACGAGGTAGAAGTGCCCGAAGTCAGCGAGACAGACATCCAGTACGCTTGATTGGGCCCAGGACTGGCAACGGGTGCCCCTTCAGACTGATCTAGTATGACGTAGAAAGGACCCGTTCCGACTTGGGCAGTCGACACGCCTAGGACCTGCCCTCCCTGGCTGACACTGTATTGGGCACTCCCTGAAGCATCGACGGAGATTTGTATCGTGTAAACTACGTCCACGCTTGGTGTCAGGAACAGTTTCGCCCCCTTCGCCCAACTCCCTCCGCCCGTCCCAGTCTTGGGAACGATGCCGTAGTAGCACTGGTTTTCCGGGATGGCAGGATTGGCTGGGGTACCGCAGGTTGCTGGGTTGCCGCAGTCGCCCAGATTGCTGCAGTCGGTCTGGTTCAGGTTGCCGGTTATCTGAATGCCCCTACTGGCGTTTGCCGAAGCAATGCCGAAGACAAACGTGTGCCCGTTCGAGACGGTCCCTTCAACCACGGCATTCACAGAAAAGGGCGGTGTGAAGGACTTGACGCTCTGAATCGTACCCACTTCGAACTTGCCATTCGCCTGAGCAATCCCCATTCCCGCTGAAGAAAAGGTAGGTGCCAGTAGAATGAGGTCACAGGGGCCGCACTCGTCTAGCCCAAAGACCGATCCGACAGTCCCATTGATCTGCCACAGGCTTGCATTGAGAGTCGTGTCGCGGGTGAAATCATCGTGCAGCGCAGGAGCTGCCTGAGCCCCGGATTCTGCTCGTGTTGGGGAGGGCGCGACTACCAGGGTGACAAAGACAGGGGCCGTAAGGATAAGAAGCGTCAGAACGGCCGCAGCACGGCGCAACTGCAGCGGCCGAACCAAATTCACGGGCAAGCGGGCGAAATTAAGATTACTTAGAGCTTCTGTCCAATGCGGGCAACGACGCGCGCAAATCGCTTAAGAGTCACAGCACTCTGGGTGCCTTGGTGTCCTGTCACGAAGTGTAGTGCAGCAAGGACATTTTTCTCTCAGATCAGTGACAGGGAAGAGCCCATCACTACTATTCCATCAACTGATTTGGATTACCTATTCGTCAACGGTTTTGTTCTGAAGACAACAAAGCAGGACTACGACAAGGGAGTGGAAGGTGTTGCAAGATTGTCTCAAGTGATCGCTCAAGTGAATGCCGAGAAGGCAGAAGTAGAACAAACGAACGAAGCATTGCAGCGCGACGTGGGAAAGGATCACTCGTTTCTGTTTCATCTTGAAGGAAAAGAAAAGAAGGATGAGCTGCGTGAAAGGATCCAGAAAGAATCGGCTGTTATTTCCGGAGAGGAACCCGAGCTAAGTCAGATGGAGGCAAAGGTGAATGAGCTCATCCAAGAGAAATCCACGATCGATCTGATGGTGGCTTACGATGGAGGATACCTGTCTCTCACTGGTCTAGGAGCTTTGGTGTCCAACGATCTCAGTGTCAGGGATTACAGAGTGGCTGATCAAGAGTTCTCCGATTTCCTGGCAGAGATTAAGGCGACCTATGCCGAGTTGCGATCCATAGCTGACAAGGCTCTTTCCTACGTGACTTGGCTCAGACCTGCGATCCCTTGGACAGAGGATGAAGAGTACGCGGAAGATGATCAAGGGCATCCTGCATCACAACTCCTGTCTTTGCTGTGGAGTACGGCAATAGGCTTAGCTAAACTCCAGGGTGATCCTAGCCAGATTGGATCCAGGTTCGTTCAGGCCATCACCGCTATCCGGAACCTCAAGTCCACGACTTCCAATAAGCTCATGGCCGCTGAGATCATGACCGCAGCTAGCAGCCAGGATCTTCGGAACCTTGAATCCGTCTTGGGGAATCTGGACGAGCAAATAAGAAAACATTCTGTTCCCAAGGAGCTATCCGTTGGAGTTGCCGCTACAATCATGGCAGGCAGGAGATTCGATGGAACCTATCCGCTCGATCGGTTCGCTCAGTTTAACGATTTGACTTCGTCAAAAGAAGCTGCCTCAATACTAGCTGTGATGAATATTCCATATGGTGTGCTGAGTGCCAAATTCGACGACTTCAGATCAATGTTCACTTCTTGGGGGTACATGAAATCGGAGGATACAGAGATCGCCTCGGCCTTCCTTGCAATCGGGGAACTGAACGCGGGCGAAGTAGCGGGAAAACTGAAGTACATTGTGGAGCAGCTGAGGAACTACCTGGAATATCCGTTGGTGGCAGCCGCAATCCTTGCTTCGATACCCGTGTTCGAATCGCACGAGGTCCTCGATTTGATGGAGAAAGCGGTCACTCTGCTCTCTGGCTATTCCACGGGATTGGAGCGATCTGAATTGGTCGCCTTGGCGGTCAGGATGATTCATGGAGTCCGGAACGAACTGGTGAAAGAGATTGATCCCACTGCCAAGGTTACGGAGACGCCAGTGCAATTCACTTACGGGTCTCACCCGGGCTTCTTCATCACCTACTATCCGGTAATCGTAGCTCACTCGTACTACCACGCAACATTCAGCGGGATGGGAGGCTTCCATCCGGCTCACAGCCACGGGGTTGGAGGATTCGCAGGTTGAGCTCTCCCAGAAAGATCTTCGGAGCAGTATTGTCGATTATTCTGATAGCGGTCGCGTTTGCTGCCAATGTGCCTGCGGTATCAGCATATCAGCCGCGGACCGGTGATTCCTTCAACTGCTCTCAGACGATCACTGTGAACAACGGCCAGGGCTCATACTCGGGGTACACGGATCAAACCCAGACGTATGAAACGGAGAGGGTGAACTCTGTCAGTGGAGGCGATGTACATGCCTTCTACAGTTATTCCTATGAGTATAGCAACAACCAAGGAGGTTCCAGCTCAAATTCATCATCTGGCAACTTTGTGTGGTCGTCAGGCAATTACACGTACGTTAGTGGGACAGACAACCAAGTCGGCTACTCAAAACCCACGTATGTCTGGTTTGCCATGAACTCCTCACTCGCGGTTGGAGAGACTTTCTACATTCTGAACACTCAGTTCTCTGTGTTGTCGAAGAACTACACCATCAGACTTCCTACAACGAACAACACCTACGTCCAAACGATCGAAACCAAAGGGACGGGTCTGTATCAGCGGAGCGACGACTACGGTCTCTTCACGGCGTCGTATACTTGGTACGCGTACTTTGATCCGTCTAGTGGGTACATCGTTGGTTACAACTACGTCGAACAAGACAATGGCCAGTATCAGATGCAACCTGGGAGTTTCACGTACACCGATACCCTCTACGTCACTTCAACCAGCTACAGGCTAGCGTATACGACTGCGCCCCCTGCGAATGCCAGCACAGATCTCTCAGGATTAGCCCCCATTCTCATAGCGCTTGCAGTTTTCCTAGTCATCATCGTACTCATCGTCTATGTCGTGATACGAGGAAGACGTAGAAAGACTCTTCCCAAGCACCCGTACACTCCATACACTTCCCCTCCGGCTCCGTCGCCGACGCCATGGGAATCCAGGGTAGATTTGGGATCAAAGCCGCCTCAGGAGGTTGTGATAAGGGACGTTGCTAAGGTGAATTGCAAGTACTGTGGAACCTTGATTCCAACCACGGCCGATACGTGCCCATATTGCGGAGGGCCCAGGCGCTAGAACCTGAGCAGTGGAAAGAAGCCTTCGACATTGGCAATCGATAGACGGTCGCCCATCACGCTCAGGGGGATGCCGATCAGTCTCAACGTGTGCGATGGGGCCGGCACAATAACCAACAAGTACTTCAGAAGTTACCAGATGCCGGATTTCGAGAAGATATACCTGCCAGACAGTGTGAAGCCCTTCTCAAACGTGAATCCGATCGGGACCAAAGAGCTCCTAATCGACGACAACAGGAGCGCTGTTAGCAAAGAACCCTACGTGACCATCGACGGCACTGACTTCTACTTCTCTGTCAAGGGAATAGGCTCGACAACCAGCCCGTTCAGCCGCCAGCTCTTCACGAAAGAAGAGATCTGCAGCCTTCTCAAGGGTGGTCCCACTAAGGAAAAGATCATCAATACAAAAGAGAAGGAGATGAAGTTCCCGAGGTTTCTTACCGGTGAGCTGTGGTCCAGGGGATGTCCCTATGGATCCCAGGGACTCGAATTTGCGTCCATCGCCATGAAAGCAACGGAAATGTCAGACGATAGCACGACGTCCATTCACGGGTTCAGGGTTGCTCCTCTGGTGAAGATCGTCAAGCTGCCGGGGGCTCTCCAAAAGGAGGTCACTCAGGTGTACTGGTACAGGAGGTTCAAACAGGAGATGGTTCAGGAAGCGAGGCTAATCCCGTCCAACGTCAGGATCTACTTCCATTCAGACTGGACCATCGGGGACGATACGGGGGAGCTCTTCGACTTCTTCCGCATAGACAACAACGACGAGGCGATGAGTTTCCTGAAGAACTTCGTAAAGAGCGGAATTGCGATTCTCACTTTGTTCGTCAGATCCATGAGTGACAATGGCAACGGCACGTACAGCGGGTTGGACTTCTACGACGTCTGGCTGGACAAGGACGCTGTGCTAGCTCCCGATGGCACGATCTTTTGGGCGGATCTGGAAGGACTGCAGACGATGACAATCGAAGGAAAGGACAGAGCCGATCTAGAGTTCAACCTAGAGGAGAACATGGAGCACCAGATATACAGATCCCTCTACGAGTTCATGTACGCCTACGAGCAGATAGAAAGGGAGCGGGTCAGGAGGTTTGGCTACATAACCGACAGAAAGACCCAGTTCGAATACCTCCTGAAGGATGCACTGAAGGATGACGAAGTCGTCGACCTCCATCGCAGTCGTGACAGCCTTGAGTTGGTCATAGGCAACATCCTTGGAGAAGAGAGGCTGGCAAAGAGATTCACGATCTTGGATTGGTGAATAGCGACAGGACACGGTGCAGCATGAGGATACGCATAAATGGAAACGAGGGGACGTAGAAAGAGGCCTATGAGCGGTAGCAAAGGCGTCCAGGTGGCAGAGATCAAAGCCGTAGATGGGCAACTTGATGGTTTACCGAAAGGCCTGTCGTTCTTCGATCCGCTCCTGGGTCATGAGGTCAAAGAGGCTCTTGAGTCCGGCGGCGAGGTCTTCGTCTCCAGGAATCCTTCAGGAGAAAAGAATGGGCTGTTCATTTATGATAACTATGAAGCGGCAGGAACCATCTTCACGAAATCCAGGGAAGTTTTCGATCATTTCTATCAGATGAAGCCTTTCAGCTACATCTTCTCAGAGCTTGAGGTGGCAGAGCATCCCAAGGAGCTCTGGAACATCTGGCAGATGGACGTTGACAAGGCTCGTTTGGACCACAGATTCAAGCATCACGTCAGCATGGAGAGTAATGTCGAGGAAATAGAACGCTTCATGGCCGCCACGCAGCCTGAGACAAACAGACAGTGGATCAGCGTTGCTCTCAGGAGTGGGGACAAATGCTGCGTCAGCAGAGTAGCAGGCAGAATCGTGGGCATTGCATGGATGACCGTTGTCGGTGGAGTAGCAAGATCGCATGGCCTCTACGTTGAGCCACACTTCAGAAGAAGGGGCATGATGAGAGATAATCTGCAGGCCAGGCTCATCTATCTCAAATCAAGGCACGTCCACACCCTGGTCAACGAGATTGCCGAGTCCAACGTAGCATCCGCCAGCCATGCTGCAAAGGCCGGAGAGGAGATCGTTGGCAAGGTCTTCCTGTACACTAGCCCGGATAGTACTGCGCCTTCCTGATCGCAGGAGACAAGCGCGCGCAACCTGGGAATTGCGTTCAAGTCTTAAATGTCGTAGAATCTCAACGGAAGCTTATGTCCGAGAGCGGATTCTGCAGCAAGTGCGGCGCACAGCTGCAGCCTGGTACCGCCTTCTGCCCGAAGTGCGGCGCTCCTGTCGGACAGACCTCAAGCCCCACCGGCACTCCATTAAGCGGCATCGACTCGCTAATCAAAGAACCTACCGCGCAGAGCTACTGGATTAGACGTCTCTTCGCACTCGTCATAGACGTCATCATCGTTGTCATCATTCTTGCATTGGTCGCTGTGTTCGTTGCGATACCAGCCTTCGTGCTATCTGGAACGGCTGGGGTGGTCTTCTTCTTCGTAGGAGTCTTCTCGATTGCAGCTGGGGTCATCATCTTCTTCTACTTCGTCGTCGCCGAAGTGATGAGGGGAGCGACCTTCGGCAAGCATCTCCTCCACCTGAAGGTCGTCGGGCCCAAAGGGGGGAACCCAACCTTAATCGAGTCTCTCGTGAGGAACGCCAGCAAGATCTACTGGCTCCTGCTCCTCCTTGATGTCGTCGTAGGCCTGGCCACCTCGAAGCAATACACTCAGAAGTTCAGCGACAAGATGGTCGGCACTTCGGTCGTGGACTGAGCGTAAGGAAGGCTAGACGACCGAGCCGCCAAGCGGGCTTATTCCGTCAATGACATATTCGTTCCGCGCAGACGGCGGACGAGTTCCTTCATTAGGTTCACTCCGATGTCAGGATCGGACCGTATAAGGCCCAAGAACGCCCAGGCAACCAGTACATAGCAAGTCGTTGGCGTGATCGCCACGACATCCGCGGATCTAGGCTGGTCGTCGATTAGGGTCATTTCACCAAAAAAGTCACCCTTCTTGAGACCAGAGATGGTCTTGCCCTTACGCCGCACCTCCACGCTCCCGTCGGCTATCAGGTAGAACCCTACGCCTGTCTTACCCTCCTTTACGATTGTCTCTCCTGGTTGGAAGGAGCGCTCCACGCATCGCTTGGCGATTGATTTCAGTTCCCTCTCCCTCAAACCTTTGAATAAAGAAACAGACCGGATCATGTCAACCGTCGGCCCTTGAGACTTCTCGGGCAATCATGTAGTTCTCTAAGCGGACGAGATTTAAACTCACTGCGCCGGCCGTCCCGATTTCATTCGTGAATGTGGACAGTTGGTCGAGGTGGCAGAACAGTCCAGGCCCGGTGAGGCCCGGACCCAGACAGGTTCTGAAAGTGGATTCCTGGCATTGTCAAGCCATGACAGCAACGCCCATTTACGAGCTCAAACCCATTGCGGGAACTGTGAGTGACCTGCACATGGCCAGGAATCTGGGATACTCGATGATTCTCTCGGTAGTTATTACCGCGGTGCTGTTCTTCCTAACATTCTGCTTGTCAGGCTTCCCGACCATCTCTCCAGTAGATTCACATGGATGCAGTCTATCCCACGCCTATGGTTTCCCGATTCGGTTTATCTTCTACAATGCGGCCTATTCTGCACAGACTCAGTCATGCGGTCCCAATTTCTGGTCCTTTGACCAGACTGGTCTGGCTGCTGACCTCGCGATTTGGCTGGCGGTCGCATTCCTGTTTCTCAACTTGAGGTCGTATAGAGTCACTGTCATCCCGCCGTAGTCGTCTTCCGCGGGGTAGCGACGAGAATCAACGGGCCGGGTGGGGCCCGCACCCAAACAGGTTCTGAAAGTGGATTCCAGGCGAACCCCTGCTAAGAGAAGTAAGAAAGATATTGAATTACCGAGATCGAAGCGGCGAGTCCGAGACACAGAACGAGATAGATCTTATCAGATCGCTTCCCCTTCAGCAGGGTCGAGTAGCCGACAAAAACTGGGAAGGCGGGCAATAACAATCTTGGGATGGAAAGTGCGGGAAATCCAACGAAGAACAATAACGGTACGATTACTGACAGACAGTATGCAAAAAGAAAAACTCTGCACTTGAGCTCCGTCTTCAAGAGACAAAATGCCCCGAGCAAATAGAAGGCTTCGAACAGCAGGTTCCTGACTAGCCAGTAGGTCGGTGTCAGAAAAACCCCAGAAACCGCCCAAGGTTGGCAAGTGAATGAGCCCTGTCCGCTAGGACACAACAAGTAGTAGGCCTGCGCCAAAGGGTTTGCGAACCCTACTCCCCATGGCGACTCTAGCCGCACAAACCCAAGGTAGTCTCCCGTAGCTATCTTGAACCACAGAAGTATCAGCCCGCCCGTTACCAACGGGAGAGTGTAGAAGAGCAGGTTCCTCAACCGCCCTTTCGCAAGGAGGGCAAAGAGGAACGACGGAAGCGTCCAAGCGAGATTGAAGAAAGTGAGGATGGCACCGCTCAAGCCTATTGAAGACCTGATTACGCTATCTCTCATCAAAAGCAAGAGTGAGGATGCGAGGAACACCAGCGCGACTACGTCAGAATACGCGACCGTCGTGAAGACTAGATACGTCGGAAAGAGTTCTGCGAATAGGGCTGTCTTGTAGCCGAATGCCTTGTACAGCAGCAAGGGGAAGACGAAGCTGAGTGAATTTGTCACGAGAAGACCAGAGACCCACGCATTCCCAATGAAAGAGTAGACGAGTTTGATGATAGCTGGGTAGACCGGAGAAAAGACGTAGGGGGCTGATGGTCCATATCCTTGCGTCGCTATGATTTCGTAGTAGTTACTGTCCCACTTGGTGCCCATCCCCTGAAGTACGCTGGCCGGGTTTTCGAAGAAGAAGACAGCGAGGATCACCACCGCTTTTCCGATAGCTAGAACCAGGACGAGTCGGAACACTCGAGAAGCCCATAGGCTTCGGAGTTTGCTCGGGATGAGGCTTGTCAATCGGGCCTCCCAGTTCATGTTTCTTCATTGCTACCACGGATTGGTTTGATAAGCACTCTAGGGTGCCCTTTATCGGGCCCTGATGAGATCCTGTTCACTTCGTCATATCTGAATCCAAGATTGGTTCTTCAGAAGGCGCCATGGCCGGGACTTTGCAGTTCAGGTAGGCTCCCTAACCTACGAACTGACGAAAGGACGTGGCGGGCCCGGTGGGACTCGCCCCCCAAACAGGTTCTGAAGGCGCGCGCGCGCTGCAAAACGTCAACAAGGGTAATGCCATAGTCCGACACGCTCTCCCGCTGAAGCAGGCAGACTTGCTTTGACGAACGTTATCACCTGAGTGACGTCGGCACCGCTCACGGAAATGGTTCCCGATGAGGGAGAAGCGGTGTACCCTGCCACGCTTCCGACTGTGAACGAGTATTGGCCGTTCGGTATGTCCCCGAACGATACGCTGTTGTAGTTGCCTTCTGAAGAGGTTCCATTGAAGGTCACCTGCCATACCGTAAGAGTTGGCAAACCGCTCTCTGTGATCGTGACGGTGAAGATGTCTGAAGCAAGGACAGTGAATCTCGCTGATAGGCTGTTGGTGCCGTCGGTGACGGCAATCGTATGTGGACCAGGCGCAGAGGATGGGACTACGAATGCGCATCCGAAGTTGATGCTGCCGGATGGGTCCGTGCTACAGGCGGGCATAGATGCGCTCGAACCGTCGAATGTGAGCGTCAAGATGCTCGAGGCAAGAAAACCAACACCCCAAATGTTGACTGTCGAGCCTACCTTTCCAGATCCGGGAGTGACGAAGATGTATGAGATGACTGTGAATGTCGCTGTCGCGCTGTTCGTGCCGTCAGCAACTCCGACTGTGTGAGGACCTGAAACGGACAACGGGACCATGAAGGTGCAACCTGAGTTGATGCCCCCCGTTGAGTTAGTGGAACAGGAAGTCGGCATACCTGTGCCCGAACCGTCGTATGTGACCGTCAGGCTGTGTGAAGCGATGAGACCGGCGCCGGTTATGGTTACAGATGTGCTCACGACACCCGATGAAGGGCTGACTGTGATGGAAGCGACAACCCCATTGGCTGGGATGATCGGCACCATCACGAACACCGATGACATCAGGATCAACGCCACAGTCACCGAACTAAGCGACCGGTTCACCAGTTCGCACCCCAAGCGCACCAACCATCTTCGGTCGGAGGATGAACTCTGGACGATATACAGGTTGCCTGGAAGAACGTGTGGCGTGCGGCTACGCGGACCCCTGGCTTCTAGGACTTCCTGACCAATCGTTAAGGTCAGCAACCCCTGCGGGCATCGAGAGTAATCCGAGGGACCAATTCCCTGTTGGACTCCTCAACCTTCATAGCGCGCGCTTCAGCTCAAATCGAGTCTTTCCAGGCAAACGGAATTCATTCTGACCTAATTGCTCGCGGGCCCGACGGAAGTCGCTGCTATACAGGTTCGATTATTCCCAAGAGGGATCGTATCCCGTTTTGCAAAGTGCGGCCCCGGAATAGGACCGCTTCGATGGTGGTTAGGTCCTTGGCGTCTGGGCAGAGTTCCGCTCCTCTGTTTGCGTTTATCCAGAACTCCTTACGATAGCGGGCGCGTTAAAGGTGAAAGCCAGCCTCTCCATGGCATTCGGCGCGGGACAACAGTTGAGCAACGCCCCGGGCGGCATCTTCTCCCTGTCCAGACGGCTGCTGTTGCGCGGGAACATCAGGACGCTAGCCTTGACGAGCATGATCACCGGGATCTACGTGAGCATGCTCAACACGATACTCCAACCCTTCGTTGTGAAGGACCTCGGCTTTAGCGTCGTCGTCCTGGGGATCCTCGTGGCCGTAGGAGCGAGGCCCACAGGTATCGCTAGCTCCATCGTCCAGCCGTTTGCAGGATCACTTGCCGACCTTCTCGGCAGAAGGCGGTTGATCGTCGCCGGGAGCGCGGTCGGGGTCTGCTCCATGGCGTCATTCCTGATTGCGGCTGCGTCCCACAGCTTCATCCCGCTTTCAATCGGCTACTTCCTCCTGGGGCTCTCCTTGCTCGGCTATCCGGCGTCCCAGGCTACCATCGCGGAGAGCGTTTCCATGGACCCAGGGAAGCTGAACATCGCGTTCAGCGTTGTCTTCTTCTTCACGCAGATTCCGGGAGCCGTCATGCCGTTCGCTGCCGGCTTCCTCGTAACATACGCCGGATACGTAATCCTCTTCGCCGCCGCCGCGGTTCTCGAGTCGGCGAACCTCTTCGTTCTGCTCACTCAGCTCGAGGAGACGCGCCGGAACCCGGAGCTTGCGGACGGCCAGCTTCTGTCGGACGGTTTCTCCATCCGAAGGGCGGTCCAGATGCCAAGCGGGTTCGCCAGGATCTTCGCGCCCTTCGCGCTGGACGCCTTCTCCTTCGGGCTCTGCGGTTCGATAATCTACGGCATGTGGACGGATCAGTTCGGGTTCACCCCGGCTGACATAGGCCTGATAGTGGGGGCGCTTTCCGTCTCGATACTGGCAAGCCAGTACGCCGCGGCTAGACTCCTCCTCAAAGTGGGAGCAAGGAAGACTCTCGCCTTCTCAGAGTTCCTGACAGTGTTGGTGCTGGGGGGCTGGCTCCTGACACAGTCCGTGCCGGCCCTCGTTCTGATCAGCGTGGTCTTCGGCGTCTCCGTTGCCACCTGGGTCCCTGCGCAGTCCTCCCTGATCTTGACCGCAGCCCCTGCAGACGAAAGGGGGAGCGTGAGCGGGAAGCTCGCGGCATTCCGCGGGCTGGTCGCCTTCCCAGCGCCAATCCTCGGAGGGCTGCTATTCAACGCGTTCGGCTACTACGTCCCTGTCTCGCTCAGTCTGGTCGGCGAGGTCTTCACCACGGTGGCGATATTGAAGTTGCTTCCTAGCAACGCCTGATGTTCGCGCGCGCCATGGGAAGGGCACCCAACTTTAGGTCCAAATCCCCAACTCCTGGGTCCAATGTCCTGCGGATTTCGTGGTTTTGGGCTCGTCTTATGTGGAGAGTCTGTCCCGGGGGGGCTTTCGACGACATGGTGCAATGCCCCACCCCATCGGCCGTGCTTCGGGTTCGGGCCCGGTGGGACTCGCCCTCAAACAGGTTCGAAAAGTGGATTCCAGCCCTGAGTACTTCCAAGAGCTTCTTTCTGGCTTGTCTCAACCACTCGGCTAGGATTCCGACATTTCCGGTGCTGACGTCTCATCGAGTCCATACGCATATCAATGAGCACCATGTTCGAAACGGATGCTAGACTGCGTGGAATTGAACTCCAGAGAGATTGTCTATGTGATAGACTACACGGTCAGAGAATCCCATAGCACCTATTCAGACTGGAGGATTGGAATAACGGACGACCCATCGGGGAGGCGCAAGAGGCATCAAGATGAGGGGAGAGACACTCAACTGTGGAAACAATGGGAGGCGGATAGTGAAACGGACGCGAAGAGCGTGGAAGCGTATTTCATCGGCAAGGGAATGAAAGGCGGAGTTGACGGGAACACTAACGGAAACACTAACGGGAACTTCGTCTACGTCTTCTAGCTTTCAGAGGCATTAGCTCAAGGGGTCCCGTGGACGCGCACGCGCGCGAACCTGTATAGTTGCGGGCCCGACGGGAGTCGCTGTCGCATAGGTTCGATTCTCCCCTGACTGAGAGCGCGCGTGCTTTCGAAGCAGTCCTTTGACTTCGATGGTCTCGAAGCAAGTGGTCTTGGCGATGGCCTATCACGAAAGAACGCATGATTCTTGCAGAGTTTGAGGTCGGCATGCGATTCCACCTCCCTTTCGCAAAAAAGGGAGTCCGGGAACCCGTGGTTCCCGTCTCTAATACGTGCTGGTCTCCGTCCCAGCTTCCGCAGAGGGCAGTGTGGAGGGTATTTCGGGGAACTTCTCCTTCATGCGCTGCTCCGCGACCGCGGATGCCTCGGATAGGATTCTCTCCGCGTCCTCGTTTGCAGCTTCGAAGTTCAGCGAGTACCCACCGACCGTCCCTGCGTCAACCAGGATGCTACTCAGCAAACCAGAGATCTCGCCGATTTCGCCTTCCGCCTCAGGCATGACGCCCGCCAAGCCTTGCTTGACGCTGCGCATCACTGCCATCGCCGGAGACAAGGTGACGACTATGTCACCGAGTTCTGTGATGGTGTTGAGTCTGAGCACTATCTGTTCGAGAGCGAGCTTGGCCTGTGTGACCATTTTGTTCATCTTTCTGATCTCGGCCAGCTCATTCGCGTAGACAGACGCGTGCTGTGTGTCGTGCTTCTGTAGAGAGGTTACGACCCTGTTAAAGATCGAATTGTCTCTCTCTCTGAGTTTGATGGATGTGGAGTCGAGTTTAGCGACTTGGACTTGGATTTGTCGGACTGCTAGATCGAGCCTCGGCTTCATGGGTCCCGGAGTCCTTACGGAGTCCTTGACCTTGCCGCCGAAACCCTGGTTGTCCTGCTTTTCCCATTTACCTGCGAACGCAGACATCGATAGTTTCGAATATCAAGAGGGTTCAAATTCTCTAAGTGGTGGAAAGTATAATTTAGTTCACAACAGCATTAAGGTATGTAATTCTCTGCTAAACCTACGTAGGGATCTTCAAGGCAGTATGCCTTCGCAACCTGACTGCGGGCTCTCCCCCATTCTCTTGATCCTCTTCCCTCCGCCCAGCTTCCCATAGCGTTTGGTTGTTTAGCGCGCGCGTTGCAACACCTAATAGAGACGGCGGTCAATCCACAACTGACTTGACCTTGATCGATCCCGAGACGCTCGATGTCGGGTTGACTGCGTATCAGCTCCGCATACTTGCCGTCATTCGCAGCAGAGGGGGGTCTCACACAGGCCCTCAATTGTTGGGGGACTGCGTCAAGCGACCCGGACTCTCGTCCGAAGAGGCGATGTGGAGGAAAAGCCGGAGCGCGTTCTATTCCAACCTCCGCAACCTCTGCAGGGAGGGGAAGATTGAGAAGTTTGCGCTCGTTCACTACATAGGCATGAAGACGGAACCGGTCGGCTACAGAGTGAAGGCAGGGACCACTGGTCCGCGCGACGCGCCTTACTAGTGGAACCAATCTCGCACCAACTGTGTTGCAATATCGACCTTTGACTCGGTTGTCACTGTTCTTCACGAGCATGTCGGGGGGGGCGCGTGCGCACTTGAACCAGCCTCTGAGAGCGCGTGTCCTGCATGTTGCGCGCGTTCAGATGAACTTGACGGGCGCGCTATCCCGTCCGAAGGCGAGGACAGGTTTAATGGTTCCCTCTGCCTGTCAAAAGAATGATGGACAGCTACAGACCAGGCGTATGCAACATAGGCAAGAACGAGACAAGAAAGAGATATGCAATGGGTTTTGTCGGATTGACCATCGCGGGCGTACTGGTGTATGTGATTACTCAGCTCTCGCTGCCGACATGGTCTTTACTCGTTTGTTTTTTCCCACTGTTTCTTGGTGCAGAGGGATTCCTTCAGGGATACTTCAAATTCTGTGCGGGATTCGCCGCGAGAAGCATATTCGATTTCTCGGGTTCCAGTAATGAAAAAGGGAAAGTGACAGACAAGGAAGCCCACAATCTAGATATGCGGAAGGCAATGAGAATCAATCTGTATTCTTTTGTGACGGCAGCCGTGGTAACGACAATCATCTATCTGGCAGGGGCCGTATAGACAAGATAAGCGGCTGATGCTGACTCAGGACGCTTCGAAGCGCGCGCTCGCATATGCGGGTCCGAACTCATTAGAACACGGCGCACACGAGCCACCGTCCGACGGCGTCTATCCGGTCCCACGAATGCTTAATGGACCGGCCGAAACGTGACACTATATGAACGTCGACTTTGTAGAAATGACCAAAGGCGAATACGATTCCTGGTATCGGTCCGCTGTCAAGCACACCGCAGCAGACCTTGTGAGGGCAGGGAACGCAGATGAAGAGCACGCCCTCGAGAGCATTTCCAAGCAGTTCAACGAGGCTCTACCCAAGGGTCTCGACACTCCGGAGCAGTACGTCCGCTCGATCGTGGATGCCAGCACCGGTCAGAAGGTCGGCGTCATCTGGTACGGCACGGCTCGAGGACGCCCCCCGGACCTGCTCTTCCTCAGTGAACTCTGGGTCAAGGAGGAATTCCGAGGGAAGGGGTACGGGACCACTTCCCTTGCGCTCCTCGAGGAGAAGGCGAGACAGCTGGGGAAGGCCAGAATAGGCTTGCATGTGTTTGGCCACAACCTACGCGCACAGAAGCTGTACCAGAGCGCGGGTTATGTGGCCACAAACATCTCGATGGCGAAGAACCTCCAGTCATGGCACGGTGCCAAAGGCGAGCGGCGCACAGAGCGCGCGCTACCGGAAGTTTGAAGGGATTGCCCGGACCTCTATGTCCCGGCCCCAGATGTCAGAAACCACTGTCGCCAGGGACCAGTCAGGCCTCGGTGCTGTTTAGCTCATAAGACCTTTAATGCTCAAAGGGATACTATGGGAATAGCATAATAATCTAGCCGGGCTACACAAGGTCTTGGGTGGATTTGCACAGTAAACCCATCGAATCCCGCCGGCCCCAGTCACGATAAGCTCAGAATAGCCTCTGTTCGTCTGGATTAGCCAGATTCTAGCTGTTTGCGTGACTGGTTGCGACGTCCGAATCTCTTCGGGCCCGCTAGCTCCAAAGGGCGGGCGCCTGCATAGGTCGCCTGCATAGAAAGTCCCGGCCAGGGCAGCTCCCTCCGACCTAGGTAGTCAGAATGACCTCTATCACAACGTCCTCGGGAATCTCCAATTCCGTGATTTGTCTCAACGTCCTGCCGTCCGGTTCGATGTCAAGGATTCTTCTGTGAATCCTCAGCTGCCAGTGGTCGAAGGTGTGGGTACCCTTTCCCGATCGGAGTACGGATGATGCCGAGCGGGGAAGCTATTCTGACACTATTTCAGGACCCGTCATCGTCCGAGTCCACTTCCCCTCCGTCCTCGTCCGAGTCCTCGTCTGAGTCTTCATCCAGTTCCTGGTCCTCTTCTGACATTTACGGCCAGCGCGATTTCATTTACTCTATAAAAACTCTCGGCGGATGGGTTGTGTCAATTCTGAGGCAACTGGGAGAGGCGTTAACCGTCGCCAGTTGGTCTCCTCCGTCTAAATTCGGTTGGTGACTGGTTGGCTACTGTTCTAAATTCTGCACGCCTTTCACAAGGTGTGGATTCGCACAGTAAACCCATCGAATCCCGCCGGCCCCAGTCACGATAAGCTCAGAATAGCCTCTGTTCGTCTGGATTAGCCAGATTCTAGCTGTTTGCGCGCGCGTATGTGCTTCACCTGTCTCAGATGAAGCCAGGAAAAAATTCTTAGCCGGGAAGAGCAGCATCCCAACATGGAACTCAAGGTCTTCGGGAAAACAGGGCACAGCGTCAGTGAGATCGGCATGGGCACCTTCTACGACGGCTCCTGGATCCTTCCGGCAATACTGGGCTGGAAGAACGGTGCGGCCCGCAAGGTCGAGGCGATAAAGGCGGGCTTGGCCGGTGGAATATCGATGATTGATACGGCGGAGGTGTACAACTCGGAACCCCTAGTTGCTGAGGCGATTCAGGGATACGAGCGCGAGGATCTCTTCATCGCGACCAAGGTTACCTTGACACATCTTAGGCGCAAAGCCTTGTTCAAGGCTCTGGAGAGGAGTCTGAGGCGGCTGAAGACTTCCTACGTGGACTTGTACCAGGTTCATCAGCCGAGCCCGATCGTTCCGATTCGGGAGACGATGGGTGCGATGGAGGAGCTTCTGGAGACGGGGAAGACACGCGCGATTGGTGTCAGCAACTTCTCGTTGAAGCAGATGATGGAGGCGAATGCCTCCCTGAAGAAGGCTCAGCTCGCATCCACGCAGATGAGGTACAGCCTGTTGCATCGCGAGATTGAGAAGGACATAATCCCCTACTGCAGGCGGGAGGGGATCGCCGTGCTGGCCTACTTTCCACTTGGACACGGCAAGCTCACGGGTGAGAAGGAGAAGCTCCGCGTCTTCTGCGAGAAATACTCGAAGTCTCCTGCGCAGGTCGCGTTGAACTGGTTGACTTCTCAGCCGAATGTCTTTCCGATTCCGAGGGCGGCGAACCCAGTCCACGTGAAGGAGAACCTTGGGGCGAGCGGTTGGAGACTGTCGGTGCAGGACCTGCAGGAGCTTGACAAGATCTTTCCAGGGCCAGTATCAGATCCTATTGCCTAGAAGAGCGCGTGCGCATGGTCCACAGAAGCTAGAGTCCCAGAAACTTGTCCAACGAGTAGGGACCAGCTCCGAGCACCAAGAGGACCAATGCCAGCAACAGATAGACCGCATCAATCGCGCGCGCGCAACATATGGGTGTCCAGAATTGGAACCAAACTGAGGTTTGAATTGGCCTGGGGCGCGCGCTCCCGGCTGGGATGGGTTCGGGCCCGGTGGGACTCCCCCCAAACAGGTTCCGAAAATGGATTCCGGGGGGGCGCGAGCCGCTCATTCATTTCTTGATTTGAGAGGAAGGTGAGTCATTAAATCAAAGTTGCTTTTGCCACCAATGGTGCTTCACCGAGTCCTCTGGTACTGCAATGAGCTTTCGAGAAACCAGTGGCTCGGATCCGTTGAGCTAAAGCAACTTCAAGAGAAAAGATTGAGAGACATCACCAACCATGCTTACAATAACGTTCCTCTCTACAAGGAAAAGTTCGACGCTCTGGGGATTAAGCCAGAAGACATCAGATCGTTAGAGGATGTCCAAAAGCTTCCATTCACAACAAAGCAAGAAGTTCGAAATGGCATTCCTGATAGGAGCATGACAAGAGGGTCTGACCTCGGGGACTGTATTCGAGCATCGACCTCGGGAACAAGCGGTGGCCCGATGGCCGTATTCTATGATAAAAGGTTCATGGACTACTGCATGGCCGCCTGGCGTTTTAGAAAGCGGCTGGCAATCGGAGTCAAACCTTGGCAGAAAGTGATGGTGATAGGATACGGCGGGCTCATAGCTCCAAAGAAAGGCCAAGATCAAAGCGGAGAGATGGCTAGGATGAAACGCAAATCGCAGGGAAGGGAAAGTCTGGGGCCGATCGTCCATCTACTGCGAGACAGAGAAAAGAGGGTCACCGTTGGAAGTGATGCAAACGAGGTATTGACTCAAATACTGGAGTTCGATCCGAAGTTGATTCGAGGTACTCCTTCATATCTCAGGTTGCTTGCTGAAGCGATGGCTGAAAGGGGGATAGAAGGCCTCGGTGACAAGGTCGTAAGGACCGAAGGGGAGGTCACGGACGAAGAAACAAGGAGATATCTCGAGTCCTCATTCAAATGCAAGGTCTTCGACGAATACTCCTCCTGGGATTTTGGGAACGGCGCTTGGCAGTGCACAAAAAGAGAAGGCTACCACATCGATGCGGACCTGCTCATATTGGAGGTGGTAAGAGGAAATGAACAGGTCTCACCTGGTGAGAGGGGAGAAATAGTCGTAACTAATCTTCTGAACTACGCCATGCCTCTGATAAGGTACCGGGTAGGTGACATAGGTGTTCTTGATGACAAAACTTGTTCTTGTGGGCGTGGTCTACCCTTGCTGAAGTCCATCGAGGGAAGAGAGGCTGACTGCTTTACCCTACGTAGTGGTCAACTAATTACCCCAAGGACCATAATGACCGTGATACAAGGCACCCCTGGAGTATCAAGATACCAAGCGGTGCAGGAAAGCATGAACCAGGTCAGGATCGAACTCATGAGGAGAGGAAATGAGCCTGACGTCTCCAAAGATGAGCTTGTAGCCAGATGTCACAATATTCTAGGTGAGGACATAGAAATAGAGGTTTCAATCACCGATAGAAAGAATCTCAAGGCAAAATTCAGACCGGTAATATCAAAACCCACGGTGGCAGAGGAGCCTCGTTGGACAATACCAAGAGGATAGATTCCGTCTCACCTTCTGGGACAAGAACGATGTCGAGCATTGGCATGAAAGATTCGGCAGGTTCAAGGACAAGGCTAGCTACCAGAAGGAACTCTGCGATAGCTTGGGGACTTACGTCAGACCTTCGAAGGGAACTGAAAAGGCGTTCGGGCTCCTGAAGAAGGCTGGGGTTCTTCCCTTGACTGCAGCGACTGTTGGAAAGATGGTTCTCGACGACTTGGTTGGTTCGCGCGCGCTAAAACAGTTTGCGAAGCTCTAAGCGGGCCCGGTGGGACTCGCCCCCAAACAGGCCCGGAAGATGGATTCCACGAATCCACTGCGGAGTTCTGATCCGAATGGGCCCCCTGGCCGGGACTTGTCACCCCAGGTAGGCGCCTCAACGCGAAGAATTGCGTGCTAGACCGGGGTCTGTATGTCGGTTCGAAGACCGCGTCTGGCAAACAGATACGACATCACGACGATGACTGCGACCAGTAGAGCGACGCCGGACTGAACCGGAAACTCAGGAATCGATGAAGATGAACCCGATTCTGAAGAAGACGTCGACGGTTTTGGCGTTGTCGATACTGAGGTGGAGGTTGTGGACCTCGTGGACGAGGTCGATGGTGTGGTCGAAGTGATGGAGCTCGTGGACGAGGTCGATGGTGTGGTCGAAGTGATGGAGCTCGTGGACGAGGTCGAGGTCGATGATGATGGGGTAATCACGGAGACTGTGCCTGAACCGTAGTTCGCCACGTAGACCTTCCCGTTGGTTGAGGACTCTCCTTCCGGGTGAAGGCCCACATTCACGGTATCGACCACAGCGTAAGTCGAGTTGATGACTGAGACTGTGCCTGAGCCGTAATTGGTCACGTAGGCGTACCCGTTGGCGGATGTGACTCCGTAGGGGTTGGAGCCCACAGTTATGGTGGCGACCACAGTGTTTGTCGAGCCTGATATGACTGATATTGTGTCCGAACCGAAGTTCGCCACGTAGATGTAGGGTGGGTTGACTACCATTCTTTCGGGACCAGTGCCCACATTCACGGTAGCGACCACCGCGTTGGTCGAGCAGTCGATGACGGAGACCGTGTCTGAACCGTTGTTCGCCACGTAGAGGTACCCGTTGGCATGGTCGTATGCGTCTCCATCCGGCTGGGAGCCCACATTCACGGTGTAGACCACAGTGTTGGTCGTGCCGTTGATGACTGACTCTGTGTTCGAACCGTAGTTCGCCACGTAGATATTTCCGTTGTCCCAGTCGTTTGCGATTCTATCGGGGTTGGAGCCCACATACACGGTGGCTACCACAGTGTTGTTCTTGTCGGATATGACTGAGACTGTGCCTGAGCCGTAGTTCGCCACGTAGACCTCTCCATTCTGTATGTCCGATAGGGCTTTGTCTGGGTTAGCGCCCACATTCACGGTAGCGATGACAGTGTTGTTCGAGGTGTTGATGACTGAGACTGTGTTCGAACCGTAGTTCGCCACGTAGAGGTACGCCGGGCTGCCGTAGACGAGTGCGTCTGCGTCCGGCTGGATGCCCACGTTCAAGGTATCGACCACAGCGTTGGTCGAGGGGTCGATGACTGAGACCGTGTTCGAACCTGAGTTCTCAACGTAGAGGTACCCGTTGGCGGATGTGACTCCGTAGGGGTTAGAGCCCACGGTCACGGTAGCGGTAACGCTGTCTGCCAGTGAAACCTTGGGCGTCAATAGAACCAGAATCAAGACGAGCAATATTGCGACGGAAGAGACCCTGACTAAAGGGTCGCCTGCTCTTAGAGAACTGTACACTAAACTGTTCCTCCCACTATCTTCTCGTCCTAATTTTTGGCATTATTAGCTGTTCCTTGAATTCTTGGGCCTGTCGTCGCAATTGCCAGAGTACGGAGGAGAACTCGGCGACTGGAGCCGTAGGCCCTCCGTCGATAGATGCAAGGCCCTAACCTCTTGACCCTGTTACTTGGACCTATGATTCCTCGCGCTTGCTCCGCGAACCGCGATGAGATTGGGCTCAGGTTTCGGATGCGAGACTTGCTGTCCGTCTCTTGATTAGAACCAAGAAAGGTATCGCCAGCAACAGGATCGGCGCCAGTCCAAGCGGGAATTGCAGCACGGAAGAGATGGAAGTTGGGTTCGTCGTGGTCGTTATCGTGGTAGAGCTTGTGATCGTCGTGTCCGACGTGGTTGTCTCGGTTGGTAGAGTGCTAGAGGTGGATGTCTGAGTAGTTGTCGTGTCCGACGTGGTTGTCTCGGTTGGTAGAGTGCTAGAGGTGGATGTCTGAGTAGTTGTCGTGTCCGACGTGGTTGTCTCGGTTGGTAGAGCACTAGAAGTGCTTGATGAGTGAATTGTTGAGGTGGCGGAAGTGCGGACCGATGTCTTTGTTGAACTGCTCGCTGTCGTGGAACTGCTCAGTGTCGTGGAGCTGCTCACTGTAGCGGAGCTCTGCGTGACGTCCGAGGTCGAATTAGTGGACGTCGTTCCGGTAGACGTCTGGGAGGATTCAGTAGCCTGGGTGTCGCTGTTCGAAGTATGCGTTGAGGTCGAACTGCTTGTCGACGTGGATGTTGAGGCGAAGACCTGACTGGAAACGGTCGACGTCTTCGAAACGCTTGAAGATGTGGTCGTGGTGGGGTGGAAGAACCCCGAGCCCAAGAGGAAGCCCGCTCCGGCCCCCAGGAGGCCTATCACAATGAGGGCGACGATCAGCGAGGCGTACCCTTTCTTCTTCCTCATTCAGGAATTACAATCGACGTTCATCTGATAAGCATTAGGGGAGAAGGCGACGGAAGTTATAGTCTTCCAAGGGAATTGTTCGGGTCGAGACTGCTTGCCCATCCTGGCTTGGATAGAACTGAGTCCGATGAGAGTTGCTGCTCTACAGGTTCCTCTCCAGCGACGATGCCCCATCTGCACGCGCGAAGAGTTGCTCTCTTCGGAGATGCTCGCTTAATTAAGAGCACCACCTGTCTTGGACAATGCTCACTTTCACCCCTTTCAAGACCACAAGAAGAAGTTCGGCCTTCGACTTGCCCGAACTCATCGATGAACTCGTGGGAGACCAGATCCGCGAAAACGATGTGCTAGTCATTTCAAGCAAGTTCGTCGCGATATCAGAAGGGAGGACGGCGTCCCTGAGCTCGGTGAAGCCAAGCGGTCGAGCAACTGAGCTGTCCAAGAAGTTCGACGTCCAGGCAGAACTCTGCGAGCTTATCCTTCAGGAGTCAGACCTGATAATTGGGGGCGTCCCCGGATTCATACTAACTTTGTGGAACGGCCTCTTGACTCCCAACGCCGGAATAGACAAGTCAAACATCGAACACGGAAGAGTAGTTCTCTACCCGAAGAACCCGCATGAGTCTGCCGTCAGGATCGCCGGCGAGATGAGGAATCGTAGAGGCGTCAGGGTCGGAGTGGTCATCTCCGACAGCAGATTGACACCAACAAGGATGGGCACCGTCGGGGTGGCCTTGGCCGCAGTTGGTGTCCAGGCTATTCGCGACCTGCGGGGCCACCTCGACCTCTTCGGCAATCCTCTGAAAGTCTCTAGACAGGCCATTGCCGACGACCTCTGCTCGGGAGCCCAGCTAGTGATGGGTGAAGCCGATGAGGCGACGCCGGTAGTCCTCGTTCGTGGCCTGGAGACAGCCAGGGAGGAGAGAGGGAGCTTCGCGCCGAAGGACTTCGCAATTCCAATGGAACAGTGCGTCTTCATGGGGAGCCTGGGGTACCCGAAGAAGGACGACAGAATCTGACGGCCAAGAGAGTGGGGGACAGCTGTAGGCACATGCGACGCGCATTCGCGCAAGGTGGAGTCTGAGTACGAAGGCGGTTCAAACCGTCTTGATGGGGCAGGAAGGAATCCGCGACTGAAGCTATTAAGCCCCAGTCGCCAGTCGCGCTCAGATGCTGCCCGTACGACGAAGGACATACGCGGTGGCCTCGGCTTCGCTCTTCGCGGTGGTCTACGCCGTACTCGGGCTTTTCCCAGTCTCTGCCATCATAGGTGCTAGCGGCTTCCTGACCTTCAGGGAGGTGGTCAGCCCGCTCACGGGGATGCTCTTCGGCCCCGTGGTAGGTGGGTTCTCCATGGTTCTAGGTAACTTCGTGGACTTCGCCATGGGGAAGCCCATCGTATTCGATTTCCTGGATTTCATACCCGACCTGGTCTCGGCGGTGGTCGCGGGTCTGGCCTTCACCGGCCACAGGAAGGCGGCCGTCGGGTTCCCCCTGCTCCTGCTCGCATGGTTCACGCTCGACCCTCTCTCACCTGTGATGGTGAGCGTGGGAGGTGTCGACATACCTTTCCTGTGGATGCACGTGATCTCGATGGGCGTTCTGTCAGGCGCGCTTCTGTACGAGAAGAGAGGGAGTCTGGCAAGGCTCAGCCCAGCATTTGTCGGCGCGGTGGCGTTCGGGTCTACCATGAGCGGGCATGTGGCGGGAAACATCATGTACGAGAACGTCATCTTCAGGCTGGACGGAGTCATACCCCCGGACGGCTATCAGGCGTTCTGGACCCTCGCGTTCTACGCCTACCCCCTCGAAAGGGTGTTCTACACAGTTCTGGGTACAATGGTAGCTTACTCTGTGCTCCGGGCGGTCTCTAGAAGGCGGGAAGAGCATGCACTGTCCCGGCGACCGCAAACGAGCCCAATGGGTGAGAAAGGCTGAGTCGGACTATGACTGCCAAACAGAGTTCATTCTGAGCCTTTTTCAGCGGGCCCGACGGGAGTCGCTGTCATACAGGTTCGACTCTTCCCACTGCAGTCAATCTCGGTGCTGGCCGTGCGGTTACGAGCACCATCCGACTTTGATTGCCCTTGATTTCAGGTCTCTGTGGGTCAGAGATACGGACGTCATGCCAGCCAGTTTCGTCGAGGAGTTTCGAGTAGGCGCTCGTTGGAAGAATTGTGAGCCAAGGTTCCGTGCGTCCCGTCCTTCGATTGGCGTTTGTCGCCGTCGTCACTTGATTCGAGTTCTCACCTTCACGATGAACGGCCAGACTGGCTGCAAGCATGCTTCCAGAAGCAGCTACAGACCGTAATCCCATCAGAAATCGGAGAGTTGTCTGTTGGTCGAGATATACGAGCAGGCCCTCGCAAACGAACAGGGTAGGTTGGCTGGGGACATGCCCGAAGGTTCGGAGCAGTTCTCTTGAGTCGTCGTGCCGGAAGTCCACGGGAATCAAAGTCAACCCCTGCATGTCAGCTCTCATATCACGCAGTCGTCTGGCCTTGTCGGCTTGGGTTGCGGGATGGTCCAGCTCGAAGAACCGCACGCCCGTAGCGCGGAACCGCAACGCGCGGTCGTCGTAGCCAGCGCCGCATATCACTATCTGGTGCACACCTGTCGAGACAGCCTCCAAGACCTGTTCGTCAAAGAAGCGTGTGCGTCTAACTATGCCTGGCCGAAGCCGGGTCGCAGAACTTGGCCGCATGCCTGCGCACAGCTTGCGCTGAGCTTCTGGGTCGCCCTGTGGAGTGCGTGGACGGTCAAGCTCGGCACGGACCAAGGCCACGACTTGGCTCGTCCTTGAAGGCTGGAGGCTCACGGCTTCGACACCAACCAGTTCCATATTCAGTTTTTCTTGAAAGCGCGCGCGCTAAGTGGCGCCAGTCATATGACATACGAAAGCTGGATGTTGCCTGCACTATCGCACATAGTGTGGCTGGTTCCCTGAGCCACGACTTGGCCATCGAAGTAGAGCTTTGCCGTTACCGCTTGTGCTCCATAAAACCAACAAGCAATTGGACCAGTCTGCGAGACAGAGATTCTGATCGTTTCTCCTTGGAAAACAGGGGTTAATCGCATGGAGAATGACGAATTCGTGACACCGGCGTAAGTGGCCAGACCCTCGGCCGTGCTATTGGTCACTATCGTATAGTTGTACCACCCTGAGACTTGCGCGAACTGGATTGTAACGTTGTCAGACAGTGGAGGGACGCTGTAGGTGGGCGGGACAGGCTGACCTGGGCGAGATACCCAGCACTCCCACCTATCCGAATGGGTGTAGGCATAATTGGGGCCATCGTTCATAGATACCGAGAGGTCATACAGCATGCCGCATCCATGCAGATAGAACGACGGAGACACCAAGGCGGTCCATCGGAAGATTGGACCTCTGGGATTGGCCCCAAACCACGACTCGGAAGTCACTGGGACAAGAAAGAAGAATGCTACGACCCCTGCCACGACCACGATCGAGACTAGGACCAGTGCAATCCTGCGCTTCATGGCTGACCCGTCAATGCACGATGGGGGAACTAATACAGGTTCGCGAGATTCTTTGCACTAAGCGCGCGACCGTCTTTCTCAAGGAAGCGCGTCCAGCGGGGCTTTCGCTACCGCTTCTGATGAAACTAAGGCAGGCCTATCCTACAGTGAGGTGAACGACGGTCATCTGTCCCCATTCGTCAGCGGTAGCGACGGTGTACACCCCCGGCAGGAACACATGCTGGGCGGGGAGGAAGTCGAAATGTCCCAGGCCGGCGTAAGATGTTGGATAAGACAAGCTGCCGTTGAGGTCCCAGTAGCCATTGGTCGCCACGGTCATGCTTGCGCTAACTGGGCCGTAGGTGTATACCTCGCCAGTGACGCTCCACGATTCCGTGACGTTGACTGAGTCACTGTGGGGCTCAAACATAAAGTGGGTGAATGCCATGTCCTCCATGCACCCTAACGCCGGCGTGCCTCCCGGACCCATTGCCTTCAGCTGATCCAACGAGTAATTGCCTTTGAGCACCATCAGCTCTACCGGCGAATAATATCCGCATGGAGGCCAGCTCTGGCTGAACATCAGCAGACCGCGGAGGGGCCAGTTGTAGCTCACGTAAGCCTCGTTGCTCTGATTGAGCGTGTTGAACAAGGTGGCGGTTATGGACACGTTCTCCCCTTCACTGATGGTCGTCCCGTTGACCGACAACTGCAGGCTTAGCCCCACAGGCACATTGTGGATGGTCAGTGTGGCTGTCTGGGAGCTACCCTTATTGATGGAGTCTCCGCTGTAGACCGCCTCAATTCTGACGCTCCCCGCTGCAGTCGCGGTGACGTTCACGGAGCAGATTCCCGACGACAGCGTGCAGGTGCTCGGGGAGATTGCGATGCTTCCATTCCCCGAAGACGTGAAAGCGACAGTCCCAGTCTGCGTTGGGGATGCGCCGGTCACGAGCGCCCAGCAGACGACTGGCGTGCCTATGTCGAAGGACGTCTGCGTGCAATATAGAGTCGTCGTAGACGCATTCTTGATCACTTTAGGCGCCTTGATAGTCAGTGTTGTTGTGCGAGAACTACCCTGATTGTTGGGGGCTCCGCTGTAAGTCCCCTGTATCGTGACCTTGCCAGCCGTCGTCCCTGTCATTGTCACTGAACACGTCGCTTGGTTAGGGTTCTTCATGCTTGCGAGAGTGCACGTTGTGTAGTTGAAAGAAACCGAACCTGTGCCGCTCTGGAACCAGCTCACCGTTCCTGTCGGGAGATAGCCAGTCACCTTGGCCTTGCATGTGATCACCTTCGACGAACCTGCGACCACGGACTTCGGACTGCAGGAGACCGTTGTCGTCGTGGATTTCATCGTCACGATAAGGTTGTACGCCCCGGCAGTTGCGGGGTTATTGGAATCCCCACTGTAGTTCGCCATGAGTAGGACTGGACCTGCGGCTGTCGGCGTGAACTTCGCCGAGCACGTGCTGTAGGTCCTGTGCTTCGAGAGTTTGCAGGATGCCTTCGAGAATGTACCCGAGCTGCTGCTTGACCACGTGACAGTGCCTGTCGGCGCCTTCGGGCCGGATTCATGGACCGTCGCCTTGCAGGTGGTTGCCGAATCCACGACCACGCTGGACCGAGAACAGGTCACTCCCAGGAGTGTCACCCTGAAGATCGCCGCAGGACTGTTGGTGCCGTCGCCTGCGGTGACCGTGTGATTGCCAAGGGCAGAGGAAGACGGGACGGTGAATGTGCAGCCAGAGTTAATGCTGCCAGATACGTCCGTGGTGCAGGTCGTGGGCATGCCGGCGGTCGAACCATCAAACGTGATCGTCAGGCCGTGCGAAGCGACGAGCCCAGCACCAGTTATGGTGACAGGCGTGCCCGCGGCTCCCAATGAAGGGTTGATGGTGATGAAAGGAGAGACTGAGCCAACGATGGCAACGGGCATCACCCCGTTCGGCGGCATCGCGCTGACTGTCACCCACTGGGCGGTCTCGCCATTGTCACCCATCCCCTTTGTGAAATCCCAAAAACCGAGGTAGTATGACCCGCCTCTCGTGGAACTGCTTGCTTGGGAGACAGTGATCGGAGTGCCACTCGGGGGTATGAGGGTACCGACTTGGTTGTCTCCTTGCCAACTCAGAGAATAGACCATGTACTGAGTGGCATCATAGGAATTGGCTGTCGAAGCCGACCCCCCGTTGCCAGTAACCTCGAAAGGCTGAACGCAGTCGGCCTCGTTGCACCATACGAAGTCTGATACGTAATTCCCGTTGTATGGGCGGGTGCCGTTTTCGGCTCCAGCAGTCGTGGGAAACTGGGGCTCCGACCACCATCCGAACCAGACTCCCTGGCCGTTGTTCCCACCGAACCAGACTCGTTGGCCGTTGTTCCAGAAGCTTTGCATCTCCGCAGAAATCACGTATGACCCCGAGTCGAGAGCCGTCGCAAAGTACCCGTAGACGGTGTTCGCGCAAGATTGAATGTACTCGCCGCAACTGCCCGTGTAGAAGGACGCCCCGTTGCTTACCTCGTAGTCTCCGTTGTCCGGAGAGCTTGAGTTCGCCTGTGAAAAGGCCCATCCGCTGGGAAGACTCGAGCCAGCGAAATTCCACTCGTAGGTGAACACGCTCCCACCATTGTCGTATTCGCCGTATGACGGGCTGAGGGCGGGGGCTTCGCCGGTGGTCTGGGCGTTGAATAGGTTCGTCGTCGCGGACGCGAAGCCCATGTAGACCGTGATGCTTGACTCAGCAGGGATTCCGCCTTCTATCTTCAGCCAGTAGATGGTGTTTGTCGAGCTGCTGGAGGCGCCACTTTCCAGCCAACTTGGAATCACTGCCCCGGTGGAGTCGAAAAACTCCACATTCTGGAGATTGGAGGCTTCGAGTGAGGAATAGGTTGTGCTGTTGACTTGGACCATCTGCTGGAACGGAGCCGGGGTCGGCGAAGATTGCGAATTCGTTATCGTGATTGGAACGTAGGTAACCATTCCCGATGGAACTGTCGGAGTCTGGGATGGTGAGGGTGATTGGGCGAAGACGTGGGCAGGCGAGAGGACGGGAGCCGGCAAGAAGGCAAGCGTGGAACCCAGAACGGTAAGGATAAGCAGGACGGCGAGCGGGATCTTCGGAGACTCTCTATCCCTCAAGACTGGCCATTTGTACTACCTTGTGATATATACAGCTTGAGGGTGTGTTCCGTCATCTAATCAAGAGTGTCCCTCGGCGATGGCTCTAACGGGCCCGGTGGGGCTCGCTGTCGTATGGGTTCGATTCTTCGAATCTGATCAAGAGCCTGTGGAATGGCTGTGTCAGGCTGAACTGGCAACTATCCAAAGTCGACTATTGCCAGTAGAACTATCGTAATAGCGAGAATTACTGCCCCTATCATCAGATATCGATTGATCTTCTGCAATCTGCGCACGCTATCTTCCGACTTATCTTGCATCCTTGTTCTCACCACCTGTTGTTCAGATCAACAGCAGGATGAGCTCGACTACGGATAGAGCGGCTATAACACTCGCCAGTTGCTCCGTTTTCTTCAGCGCTCTTTCGTAGCGTTCTGCGATATCGGATGTGTTGGCCATTTCAATCACTGTCTGTCTCTATGCAAGAAAGCACAACGCCCGTTATAAAACCGCCCTCCAATAGAATCGGCCAGGTCGCAATCTTTGGTGTAACTCGTTCCTGAACTATTAAGTAATTCAAGAACGCCCCTCGTAACGTGTTCTGCGGCAAGTGCGGCGCTTCCAATTCTGATGATGCTTCATTCTGTGGCAAGTGCGGCAACTCACTGAGGAGTACATCCGATGTGACGCCCCCTCAACAATCTCAGCCAGCAAACGTTACGCCACCCCCGGTCCCGCAAGGCAACAGAAAGGACCCAGTAATCGCTGGAGTCCTCAACCTCTTCATAGGGCTCGGATACCTCTACCTTGGCTACAGGAAGGTCTTTGGCCTGTCTACAATTCTTTTTGTTATTGTCTATTTCCTTGTTGATATCGTGTTAGCATTCTTCACCCTCGGGCTGGTCCCCTTGATCCTGGCGATACTCGTGGCCTATGACGGGTACGTCAAGGCAAAAGGCGAGAAAGGGTACGTCAGCACCGAGCCGGTGCTTCTCTACCAGTGAAGCCAGCGCTTAGCGTGGAACCCAACCGCTTCTAAGCGACGACCATCGCTTCGGGCCCATTGGGTCCAACCCCAAACAGGTTCTGAAAATGGATTCCAAGCAAGGTTGCGGGCCCTTCCGAGCCGAGAATGAACAGTCGGCCATCTACCGAGACTGCCGTTCATCACGTCTGGGAATGAAGAGGCCCGGAGAGTGGTTACGTGAGCTCTTGGGTCGTGACCCAGGGGCCAACTGCCGTTGAAATCACGACCGTAGTCTTCTTTGTGGCTTCGTAGTGCGGGGCCCCCGCGGGTATCAGGAGATAGGAACCCATAGGGAAGCGCTTCATCTTGCGCTTGGATACCTTCGACCCCATGCCAAGGAACAACTCGCCGCGCACCACCGCTACGCGCAGGTCTCCCGAATGATGGTGGGCCAGCCCGACGAACCCGGGAGGGAACGAGAGGGCATAGGTGAACTGCTCGCCGGCGGCTTCCCTGCTCCCCTGGAGCAGTGCATATTTCGTTCCGTCTGGGTTGAGTTGCTGCCATCGGATTGCCGACCAACGCCAGCACAGGAGTCCCTTGTCCGGCACGACATCCTCGGAAACTCCATGTGAACTAATAAACCTAGACAAGATATCGCGCGCGCACGCGTGGCCTCCTTGACCGTACAGCGAACATAGCAAGCGAGATGACAAAGATCACTGCCCCTAGTGCAATGAATGGGAACGGGTCGAATGGGACGGGGCATTGGAGAGAAGGAGGAATTCCGCATGGCCCGCCATTTGTGCATGAATAGCATGGTGGCTGATTGAGGGTGATGCCGTATACCGCCAACCCCATTCCGACTACCATTAGGGGGACAAAAGCGGGCGCAATTCGAGATGTCAATTGGACATGTTCAAGAGAACCCCGCGGGGGGGCGAGTTGAGACCTCGCCTCCCTTCCCCAACGCACTCTTGCGGAATTAGACCCAAAAGTCTGAGCATTCATGGAGGAGCCTCGCTATTTAGAACTTATCGATTGCGGCTCAGGATTCTGCCTCCGTCGTCGTGCCAAGATCCGTTCGCAGGCAGAGGTGCCGTCATGCCCGCGCCGCTCGAGGAAGTTGAATGCTAACTCAAGCTCATTCGCTTCGTTCATGCTTATTAGACATCTGCACCCATTCTTCTGCAAGGAAGCATGGCCTTCTGTTCTTACTGCGGCAAGGAAGTACCACCACAGGCGACTTCCTGTCCCAACTGCGGACATCCGGCAATGCAAACGCAACCAGCAATGAGGCCAGGCCAGACCACGGCCTCTGACGTCCAAGTCGAATCTGCCGCCCTGAACAGGATCACCTGGTACGCCATCCTTCAGATTGCCGGAGTGGCAGGCAGCATCGCGACATACATTCTCTTCATCCCAAGATTCTTTTCTAGACTCCCCACGACTTCCGGGACTGCATCCGCGAGCGATGTGGCTAGCTGGTTGCAGGGCCTGCTCTCCTACCTGACTGTCGTCATAGCGGTCACGTTTGCAATCGGGCTGATAGCAGTATTCCTGTTGCTGAGTGCGTTCAGGAGACTCTCGAAACTCGACGGGTCGAGCTTCTCCACGCCGGCCACCTTGACGATTCTCCTGTTGGTGGGGATGGCAGGAGCAGGAGTCGGGCTGATTCCGCTCTTCGGGATGCTGTCCCCACTCCTGTCGAACATCGCGCAGAACCCGACGTATACCCTCACAGGGGGCCAGGTCGCGGACCTCAGCGCTGCGGTGGCGCTGATAGTCATCGGGGGAATCCTTAGCATCATCGGTGTCATCGGAGGAGAGATCTTCGGCCTCTGGAGGGTGGGCACGAGGTACGATTCGACTGCGATCAAGATCAGCGCCATCTCCATCGTCATTCCCTACCTCAACTGGGTCGGACCAGTCTTGTTGCTCGTGGGTGTGCTCGACGCGAAGAACAAGCTCGAGCGTCAGTCTCGGCCGCAGTTCGCTGGAAGCCTGTGAGTCTCAGTCAGGAAATCGTCGAGCCACAATCACTTCAGGCAGTTCGCTTTGGGTCATGTGTGCTTGCACCATCGCTAGGATGGACCCAGATCGACCATGCGCTGCTGCGTGAGGCTTAAGTTCGGACTGCAATTCCTGCAGGCTGGTGACCTTCGGATGGAGCGGGACCCGTCCGTAATCGAATACCACGAGCTCCGAAGGGCTGACTTCCCCTCGTTCGAGAAAGTCATGCTGCAGAGCGTGGGCGCGCTGGAACGGGCGACGGGGCTCGACCAATTCGGGCTCGCACAGCTCCAGCAGCTCCACCATCGGGGCATCTGGACGCTCTTCACTTTCATGCGAGCGCTGGGTCGAGCTCCAATCCGCATCTTCGTCGGGGTCGACCGGGGTCAGGTCCTGGGCACCGCATCCGTCCTCTTGCTGCCGAACGCCGGGTACATCGTGGGCGTCGCGACCGATTCCCCTACGCGCGGCCGCGGGATTGCGACCCACCTCCTTGAGCAAACGCGAATCCTCGCCCAAAGGAAGGACAAGTCGTGGCTGTTGCTCGACGTCGAGTCGGAGAACGAGACTGCCATCCGGGTGTACCGGAGGCTCGGCTACGAGGAGAGAGCGCGGTTCGGTTGGTACGTGGGCTCGACCCCCACCATGAGCACGAATCCCGCCGGTACCGCCATGGAGGTGAATCGGTCGGAGATGAGCGAGGTGGCTGCCTGGGTCGACCACAACCGACCGCCCACAATCCGCGATCCAATGCCCACGACCAGCCGGAGGCTCTCGCACTTCGAGATCATGCTTCGGATGCCCAGGACGCCGGCGAGGACGTGGAAGCTCTCCTCTTCGGGCCAGACCACAGCGGTGGTACGAGGGTCCTATCTCCCGACAGTCCGGACCGGCTATGTGATTCCCGCAGCGTGGAATCCCGCCCTCTCCGGGGACTCTCTCCTCTCCTTGGTGACTCCGGCGGTCAGCTGGATCCGCTCTCTCGGGGCTACACGGACGGTGGTCGTTGTCTCTGATCCACCCGGTGCGTGGGAGCCGGCCATGGCAGCCCTCGGTCTGCCGAGAGTGGTCTCTTCGACGCTGATGGTCCGCCCCTCTGCATGATGAAGAGTCTGGAGCTATTCAGCTGGCCCGGTGGAATTCGACAGGTTTAGTGTTCAAATCCATCGAGGAGCGGGCGCCAATCTAGCTCCAATCGCATTGGGCTGTCTGTCAGCGTGTCTAACTGCTATTAATTAGCCCGGGGCGAAGATAGATGTGGAGAATAGTGCTCTGGCTTTCTAGAGAACAGGTCAATTCCTGGCGCCTGAACAAACAGCATCTGGTCCTCCGCGAACGCAGAGAGAAGATTTCGGAGGTTGTCTCAGACATCTGCGGAGTTCAGGCACAGGTGTTGAGCGCTGCGGAACTGGCGATACGGGCAAGGGTCCAAGGGATTACTCAGGGAGACGTCAGAGATGCCCTCTGGAAAGATCATTCGATTGTCAAGACTTGGTGCATGCGAGGAACGCTTCACCTTCTTCCCTCCTCAGACCTGCCCACATATGTAGCCGCCATGAAAACCGAGCTCTCCGCGTCGCTGGAGTGGCTTCAGAGAACTCAGGGTGTGCAGCCGTCTGAGGTCGAGGCCATCACCGCAGAGATCAAGAGAGTTCTTGACGACAGCACGGTTACCCGAGAGGATCTGGTGCGCCGTGTAGAAAGCAAAACGAAACTGAACAAGGCTTCCAGGGAGGCCCTCAGGTCGGCCTGGGGAATCCTGCTCAGGCCGGCAGCGTACCAGGGGGCGCTCGCCTTTGGGCCAAGCGTGGGGCCCAAATCCACTTTTTTCAGACCTGATAGATGGGTGCGGTATTGGAAGGAGCCCACCAGCGGGGAAGCCTTCTCGGAACTCTTCCTCAAATTCGTCGAATGCTACGGTCCGGTGACAACCCGTGATTTCGCCCATTGGTGGGGGAATCTTCGGGTAGCGGATGAGTCTACCCTAAGGACTAATGGCGACAACTTGGAAGAGGTCCAAGTTGGGGAAAACCGAGGCTGGATGCTCCGTGGGGATGCCGAAGAGGCCTCGCGTATGAAATTTACTCCTGTCGTCCGTCTTCTCCCGAGCTTCGACTGCTATGTGATGTTCTACTCTCCGAGGGAAGCGTTTGTCGAAGAGGCTCAGAGGTCGAGGATATTCAGGCAGACTGCAGGGTGGAACTACCCAGCGTTGGTCGTTGACGGATTTGCCGCCGGGACATGGAACCTAAGAAGGCGCTCAAAGAGAATCGACATCATTCTCGAAACTTTCCGGGGCCTGACTTCATCAGAGAAGACGCGCATCCAAGAGGAAGCTGCAGATATTGGAGAGTTCTACGGGCATCCTGTGGAAGTCAGATACATGCCTAGACGCTGACTTGAATAGGTCACGCAAGCAGCGAGAGTAGTGCGCGCGATTCAGCCGCTCGTTCGTTTGGCTCGGGTCTCGCCGTACAGTCTGCACTCCTCTCCCGCTCTTGCGGTGTACAGGCCGTGCCCCCGGGGGAGCATCCAACTATAGGTTCGAAGACGAAGGCACCATAGTCTCAACAGGCGATGTATTTCACAGGCGTATTTTGGGTACCCTCGGTGAGAACGATGAATGAGGACAAAGGGAGGCTGCACAAGTACTGGCACTATCTCTTCGTAGTTTCAATATTCATAATGCTACTGAGCGTTCTAGCCTTGCTGAACGCGTACTATCACTTCACCAACGTATCGTCCTATGACGTCAATCAGGAAGGTGTGCCGCTATCAGCGGATTATCTCGGCATGTTCATCAGCATGGCCATTCTACCAATTCCCGATTACATTCTCGTTCCGGTGTATGGTTCTCTTTCAGCGATAGGAATGTTCAATCCCATTGCGACGTTTCTGATATGCCTCGCGGGCGCCCTGTTTCCGATAGAGTACATTTGCGGCAGATTTGCTGCCAGATCACTACTGTTGAAAGGCCTGTCGCTCATGCGTATTTCCGAGAAGGACATCGAGGTGGCGGACAAATGGTTGGTGAACCACGGCCATTTCTCCATCTTCATATCCACCTTCATACCGTTCTTCTACACCGTCGCTTCCCTGGCCGCAGGGACGCTGAAGATGAAGGCGGGCAGATTCTTTCTGGCCAGCACCATAGGATTCGGGTTGAGATTCGTATTCCTTGAGTACGTGGGCTACTACAGCATCTACATCTTCACGGCCTCATTTGACTATTCACAAAGGACTCTCTTCTCTTGGCTCCTGATTCTTTCTTCGGTTTACGCGGGCCTTCATCTCGCAAGAACTCTGCGTTTTCGTTTCAAGTCCCACTCCACCAACTCTCTTTCTACTCTGTCTACAGGACGATTCTCACAAAGGGATAGACATGAACACCAAAGTAGTCAAGTCCGGGCGACCCCTTCCGGCCTCTTACCTTCATTGGGCCACGTTCCTCGTGGAAAGGGCACCACACTCTAGGCTCACACCCCCGACTTTTCGGGTTCGAATCCCCAACTTTGGATTCGTCTCATGCGATGGCTTTCCCCGGGGGGAACTTGGACTCACTCCACGCCCTTCAACTAGGCATGTCTCCACGAAGGTCGAAAGCGGATCAAGCTCGGTTGCCTTCTGAAATGCCGCAGGTGCCTGGAAAGCCTAAAGGTCTCCGCAAGGAATACTCAGCCTCGTCGCCAGATGAGTGCCAGCAAAAGCTCGAAAGGCTCCGACCGTAGCGAGCTCTCACCTCTTGAGCTCACTATCCTCCGAAGCCTCTTGCAGGGGAAGGCTGTCCCCGAGGTTGCACGGTTGGCGAACGTTGCCCCGGCCAAGGTCGGCAAGGAGATCGCCGTACTTCAACTCAAGGGGTATCTGTCGAGTGACGGAAGGGTGACCGACAAAGGTTCGGCTGTGCTCGAAGGTTGAATTGCGTCATAGCGGGCCCGGAGGGGTCCGCCCCCTGAACAGGTTCTGAGAGTGGATTCCGACCCTCTTCCTGACCTGGTGAGCACCCAAGTCGGCTAGATCTGAACCAATGAAATGTAGGAAAACCATGTTCCATCCTCTGTTTGTAATCTAGTTGCGCTTAAACTCGGCGGTATGACCTGACTATTGAGAGGTCAGACTGAAGAAATCCCGACGACCGCCACCGCGAACAGAAAGAAGAGCACGAACACAACGATGGCTCCAACGAAGGTCCACACAATCCCGAAGATTAGCATGTGTTCGGCTGTCTTCTCGTTCCTGTCCTTTAGAACGAAGTACGCAATGAGCCCTCCAATCCATGCCAGGAAGAAGGGAACGAGCCACCATAATCCGCTGATCTGCTCTGCTGGCTTCATTGCTGGTTGCGTTTGCATTAGTGGATGTCCGCAGTTGGGACAGGAAACCGCCTGCGGAGACACTTCCTTGCCACAGCTAGGACAGAATGCCATGCTCTCCAGCAGATGAAAAGTGGTAGTTGTCTAATAAACGTGAGTGAACCAGATTCCTCGTCAGCCCGCAACGTATCCCTCAGGCGGATTCCAGATGCGCGGGTCAGCCATCGCAGACCGCGCTCTGTGGCAAGTCCGTTCTCTCGCTTTAATAAGACAGTCATGATTTTGCCAGATCATTGATGCAGATGAGCAGGAAACTCGTTGTCGTGCTACTGGTCATCGTAACCGTTGCAACAGGCGGATTCTATCTATATCGAGCCAGCCTGCGGCCGAATCTGGAGTTGACTCAAGTGCAGATAGGATCGACTCAGACGAATCCACGGATTGCTGTGGCCGAGAACTGGACTATCAGCTCCAGCAGTAGCTTCACCTACACAGCTACCTCGGATGGGACTGCGATTCTGGTTCTCGACAATTCGTTCGGGAACGTGTACCCTAAGAACGGGACGATTAGCTATTCAGCTCCGGGAATAAGCAACACTAGGGGTTTTGGACTCCCAAGCTATACAGCCGACGGCAGTATCCAGGTTGCTCTGAAACATGGGCAGACAATCTCGGGCAACTTCAGTGTTACAGGAGGAAATGAGATCAACTTCGAGATTCGGTTCTACACATGCACGGAAACGATTTCCTTCTCACTAGTTCTTGTAAACAGCGGTGGCGCCAATGGTTACGGAACTCTGTCTCTCCTTGCACAGAACGGGACCGAGGTCTATTCCAACAGATACTACGTTCTTCAGGGGCAGCAATTGCCTGTGAGTGATACTGCTTCAGTGGGGAATTGTAAGGCAACGACTCTCCATGCAGTTCTCAACACGCCTTAGCTGGAAGGAGCCTCTGCGGGGTCCGCCCCCAAACAGGCTCTGAAAGTGGGTCCCATTACCAGACCCGAAGCCAGAAACGGTATTTAGAAGGTGTTTGGGTCCTAATCTATATGAGTGATGTTTTGAAAGTCATCCAGGAAAGGCAGTCCACTAGGGTCACCTTTGACCCGCATCGGACAGTCAGCAGGGATGACCTGAAGCAGGTCATTGAGGCGGCGCGTTGGGCGCCCACCCCCCACAATATGCAGAACTTCGAGATCATCGTGGTCGATGACAAAGAGCTCTTGAGAAGGATAGGCAGCATCAGGTCAAGTGTCTCTGAATCATTCGTCCGGGAGAACTACCGTCAGCTGTCGTTCTCTAAGAGGGAGTTGCTCCGCAAGAAGGTGGGAATCCTAGGCGCAAACTTCCCCCCTGCTTGGAGGGACCCCGCAAGGTTCGGCGAGGCGCTGAAGGGGGAGAGAGGTTCTCTGGACGACACGATGGATGGCAGTCCTGTGATCCTGATAGTCATTTTCGACCCAAGGAAGAGGGCTCCCGCTTCCGAGGGGGATTTCCTGGGCATCTTGGGTCTCGGGTGCGTCATGGAGAACATGTGGCTCACCGCCCAGTCCCTGAAGATCGGCTTCCAGATAATGAGCGTCTTTAGCGGGAAAGGGATCGAGAAGGAGGTGAAGCGCGTCCTTCGCATTCCTGAACGCATGAAGATAGCCTACGCGGTCCGTCTGGGATATCCTGTCCACAAGTCAAACAGATACCTGAGTGTGCGCCGTGACGTCGAAGGCATCGCACACCACAACCTGTATGGAAACAGGGGTCTCCTCTAAAGAAGTCTTAAATCGCGACTGGACAAGTTCATTCTTACGGAGGCTCATATGACGTGACTGGAAGAGTGGTGGTGATTACGGGGGCGAGCAGCGGAATCGGAGGTGCCCTCGCAGTGCAGCTAGGCCAGCGTGGGGAAATGGTTGCCCTCGGTGCCAGGCGAGAGCAGGAGCTGAGGAAAGTTGCTTCGCAAGCGGGAGCGCGAGCCTTGCCGGTCGTCACCGATGTCACCAAGAGGAGTGACGTGGAGCACCTGAGAGACGTTGCCCTTGCTGAATTTGGCCACGTAGACGTTTGGGTCAACAATGCCGGGCGAGGGATCAACAAGCCTGTGTCAGAACTCACTGACGAAGATGTCCGGAGCACCGTTGACGTGGTGCTGATGTCCGTCTTGTACGGCATGCAGGCAATCCTGTCTCACTTCAAGGAGAGAGGTCGGGGTCACATCATCAACGTCTCCTCGTTCCTGGGCAGGGTGCCGATCACTAGCTACCGCTCGATATACAGCGCTGCAAAAAGCGCGGTCAATGTGCTTAGCGCCAACCTGAGGATGGAACTCCGACCAAAGTACCCGCAGATCTTCGTGTCCGTGGTCATGCCCGGGGTTGTGGACACCCCCTTCCACGACATCGCAGGACCGCCTCTTTCAGCGAGGGCCGGAGAATTGCTTTGGGGGAACCGAATCGCGTCAGCCGACGAGGTCGCAGCAAAGATTGTCTCGTTGATTGACAACCCGGTGGCTGAACTCTACATGAGCCCGGAGACTATCGGAATGGTGGAAGGGTACTTCAGGGACGTGGGCGCCTTCGAAGAGAACCTGGCCAAGCGCCAGTCGCGGGCGAGTTGAACACCAAATACATCATGAGGATGATGCTTGCCGTCAGCGCAAGAGGCAACCACATCCGGGGGGAGAGGGGCGCCTCCATGAGGAGGGTCGGGCGCTTTCTAATTCATGAGGAGAGGAGGTCGTAGAGGTCGTGGGCCTCACCTGCGAGATCTGCGGCAATCCGATAAGGACCCCTCCTAACCGTGTAGAAATCGACGGAGCCGTCCTGCAAGTCTGCCAGAGCTGCGCCAAGAGCGGGACTCCGCTGATGAGTACAGTGCCAAGAGTCCGGTCCGCCAAGACCCGGCATGTCGTCAAGGGAGAGTCGATCGAGTCTGAACTCGAAGTCGACCCCGAATACGGTTCGATAGTAAGACAGGCGAGAGAGAAGATGGGCATCACTCAGGAGGCCCTAGGGAGGGCGATCAACGTGAAACCTTCAGTTATAAGCCTCGTCGAGACGAAGAAGATGAAGCCCGATCTGGTTCTGGCCAGGACCCTCATGCACTACCTGAAAGTGGAGCTTCTGGTTTCCAGCAGCGATCTGGAGTCAGCCCGAGTGTAAGCACAGTGGGAACCCGACCCGGCATGTTGGGCGGAAACCGTGATCTACTTCTGCATTCCGACCGAGTTCCAGTCGTGAGTTGGTGATTGCCACCGGGCTCTGAATCGCTTAAATGGTGTTGGAACACCGCTCGCCCGTTGGCATCGTCCGGGTTCTGCAGGAAATGCGGAAAGGTGCTTTCTCCCGGCGCCGCTTTTTGCCCCTCGTGTGGAACTCCAGTAGATACTGGACCCCAGGAAACTACACAGGCACCAATCAGCGGTATCGACGCCATCATGAAGGAGACTCGCGCTCAGAACTATTGGGTCAAGCGTTTCATTGCATATGTGATTGACTGGGTGATTGTCGACCTGGCGTTGGTGATCTTGGTGACGATCGCCACCCTGCCCTTCCTAGTTCTCTCAGGTCCCGGGATCTTCAGTGCAGTCGGGTGGGGTGACTTCTCCATCCTTGCCGGAGTGGTACTGGTCCTTTACTTCGTCGCTTTCGAAGTCCTTGCAGGCGCCTCAATTGGGAAGCGAGTCATGGGGCTCAAGGTAGTTGCATCAGGAGGTAGGGTCCCCCATTTTGTCGAGGCTCTGGTTAGAAACATTAGCAAACTCTTCTGGTTGCTTCTGATCTTGGACACTATAGTCGGCTTGGCCGTCTCAAAGGGTTACACCCAGAAGTACGCAGACAAGCTGATGGGCACTTCAGTGGTGGATGCCTAGGTTTAGCTTCCCCATCTAAGATCTTGACTCGGCAATCAGGCGACTTTCGAGGCGCGTGGAGCATACTGGTCAAGCGCGCTTTCCTCGGCGTGCGTGTGTCATAGCCTGTCATGCTCTCCAGCCGGGTGTGTAGGGCTTTGGACGTAGTGCTTGCCTCCGAAGCAGGCCAGGGAAATGGATTCCAGGGAAGCAATCTGACTGACGGCCCTTACCAGGACTGTATGCATGACACCCGACAGACAACACGTAAGTAGGGTAATGGCAGTCTTGTGTATCGGAGGTCATCCCCTCGTCAAACGCTGACATGGACAAGCGTAGGACCCAGCTTAGGACGTTCAGATTCTCGGAATCGCTAATGCGTTCTCTTGAAAAGGAAGCCGCCGACGAGGACACGAGTGTCAACGCGCTAGCCAGTTCAATCATCAGTGGATACTTCGACTGGGACAAAAAGGCAAGAGAGTTTGGATTCATTTCGCTTCACAAACCAATCTTCATGAGGCTGATTGAAGAGTTGGATGACGAGACACTCGATAGAATAGGGCGAGAGGTGATGGCCTCCACGTGGAAAGAGATGGCGGAGTTCTGGCTTCAGGACTCCTCTCCGGAAAAGATGCTGGAGGTTCTGAGCATGAGATCCAAGATAAATCCCTCCAGACTGCGAACAAGAATAACACGGGAAGAGAACAAGTATACAATTATCCTCCGCCATGACTTTGGTCCCAAGTGGAGCATCGTCGAGAAAAGCGCTCTTCAGGAATTTGTGAGGAAGACTTTCCTTGTCGAGCCACAGATCAGTCAGGGAGAGTCGGTCGTCATGGCTCGCTTCACGGTCAATCCGCATGACTCGTTGAGCTGACCAGGAGGGGCCGGTTGAGGCATTTCCCGAACCCTGTCACTGGCCTGCGTGGTTCCCACTGACCCTTCCAACCGTCACTTCGTGGGCTTTAGAACTCACGGGGCTCGGTCTGGGACTGAATTCACATCGTGGATGAATCCACATCGTAGCGTCTTGATTCCTGATGGTTGTCTGTCGTGATGATCAGTGATCAAATCGAGAGACAGGTCATTGTGCTTCAAAGGGCAGCGAGAGCTTCTTTGCCTTGATGTGATCGCTCCCTCGCCTTGTGCCCATCATCATAGAGTTTGGCCTTCTCGACGCCGTGTCAGCTCTTTCGTTACGAGGGACGGATCTAAGGGGGCAGGATTGGTGTCAGGGGACAGGCGGGACTTGAATGAAACCCACCTGCCCCCCTTGGGATCTGTGATAGAGCAGAAATGTCGGGCATTCCCGATTCCAACGCCCGAGGTAGGATAGTGCACTATAATAACCGATTACTTCTGATACCGAAAGTACACATCTGGTAGACTAGGGCAAATCTAAGTAGGGGGAGTCTCTCATATCTAATTGAGTTCTCTTGCCAACCCCTGACATAGATAAGGGCAAAGCTGTTCTCAAGACGTTCAGACTACCAGAACAATTGGTGAGTTCTCTTCAGGAGGAAGCCGCAGATGATGGTACATCCGTCAACGCACTAGTCAAATCAATCGTTCTTCAGCACTTTGAGTGGGACAAGAAAGCCAGCGAGTCTGGGTTCACGTCGATTCACAAGTCGGTATTGGAGGCGCTAGTCCAAGGATGTGATGACGAGACACTCGCTACAATAGGACGGGAAGTCGTACCACGTTGGTTTCAAGAGATGGCCGAGTACTGGTTTCAGGACTCCAGTCCTGAAAGGATACTGGATACCGTAAGCCTGAGATTCAAGTTCAGTCCCCTGATGCGAGTAGAGATAACGAAGGAGGGGAACAGCTACGCAGCTGTCTTCCGCCATGACTTGGGTCCCAAGTGGAGCGTCCTCGCGGAAGCTGCCGCCAAGGAACTTGCGAGGAAGTTCTTTCATGCTGAGCCGCAGGTTAGCCGAGGGGAATCAGTCGTCACTGCCCGTTTCAAAGTCGGTCCACGAAAGGAGTAATGCAGAACCCCATCCAAAGCAACAAGAAGCAGGCTTGATTCGGCTAAACCCAACAACCCCGGCGCGCCTATGAGGAACAGAAGAACGGGTAGTGACTCGCAGCCCTAGAACAAGCTTTGGAGGGCACCGCTTGGCGGAATCCTGAACCTCTCTGCTAGAGAATGAATCATCAATCCATGATGGTCATGTTCATAAGACGCACCTTTCTCTCAGAGAGTCCCAGTTTGTCCCGCAACAAGGATGTAATGATCTTCCATTACGACCCGAAGCAGAAGGTCTATCTGGTGTCCCTGCATCTCGAGAACGAACCTGGGGCCCTGGGGAACCTGGCCAACATGTTCGCCGTAAGAGGGATGAACATCCTTGAAGGCTTCTTCGGAGGAATGTCCTCCGAGCCCAAGGCGACGGTCAGCTTCTTCGTCGAGACGACAAACCAGCGAATGGACGAGAGTTGGCTCAAGGATTTTGTCGAGTCGTCTGTGTACGCTTCTGATGTCGAGGTGAAGCCTGGGGTCGACGGATTCATTGCGGACAGCGTGAACTTTCCGCTCACCTGGAACACTGGGGACCGTGCGGTCCTAATGCAGATGGCCAGTCTAAGGTCGATGCTCGACGCGGTCATGGCGACAGATCGCGATGAGGGAGCGCGAACCATCTATGATCAAGGCTTCAGCTACGCGCAAGCGACATACGAAAGATTGTTCTCGACCTACAGGCCAAAGACCAGGGCAGGCCTCGCGGAGATGCTGAAGATCTTCTCGGCGACGGGCTGGGGACGACTCGAGTTATCAGGTCTTGACCCCGAGCACAAGCGAGCCAAGCTCAAGCTTGAGGAGGGGTTCGAGTGCACAGGTAGGAACACCGGAAAGACGGAGAGTAACTTCATCCGGGGGCACCTGGCAGGTGTGCTGTCTACCTATTTCGGGTCGGAGGTGAAGGCAGTGGAGACGAGATGCATTTCCAAAGGAGATTCGCACTGCGAGTTCGAAATCTCGCCCTAATCCGACCTTAAAGCCTCGTGAGAATGGAATCGAGGAGAGTGCAGCCATAGTGACTATGCGCAGAATCACCATTCGCAACGCAGAGGTCTGCGACTACTCTCGCTGTCTCTCGCTGTTCACCTTGCTACTACACCAACACTCCAAGGTCGTCTCGGGAGATCGCTCTGTTCTTCTCCCTCGATCTGTAGATAGCATCGACCGTACACAAGGGTCGATTCCTCGTGGAATTAGACTACTTGACGAGTCCGAGAAGATTCTGCTTGAGCTTGGCAGCTACGAGAACGTCGACGGAGTCTCCGCCTTGTCTGTAGCATTCGAGCGCCTTATCGCATGCTGGTAGAGCCTCTTTGGCTCTTAGTTTCAGGTCTTTCTGCTGTGAAAGCACTCTCTTGACAGCTTCAAGGTACCAATCACCACTCATCTTGTAGTCCTCAAGTCGTCTATGGCATTCAGCCAGCCAGGTGCAGTACTCGGCCCTTTCAAGTGGAGACCTACTCTCGTTGGAGACTTCGTGTTCAAGAGAAGATATCGCTCTTCCGTATTCCCCATCATGGATTAGGACGACTATTTCTTGCAGGCTCATCTGTTGATCCCAAGAATCATCTTGCACTATAAACGAACCGTGTAACCACGCGTTACCTTGAACTCAAAAAACCCACACAACGATGGACACGCGACAGAGTTGCCCTCGTCCAGTTCTGGGTGAAGAGGCCAAACCCACCGCCAAAGACCCAAAGAAGCTGAAGGTGGTGGCGGCAACATTGGTCAAGTATCTGAACAGTGTCACCCGCTCCCGGCTCAGGTCGACAGTTGCTTACTCATGGAACTCAGACCTTCTGCGGAATGGCCGATACCAACCCTATTCTCAACGCGCATGCGATATGGTACATCCTATGGCGACCAGAGTTGCTGTGCTTTGCAATGAAGGGGTATTCGCTTATCATCTTCTGGCAGACATCACATGGCGACGGCAGACGTGTAGAACGACCGGTGGCACTCTTAACAAGCGACACCGAAAGGCTCGGGACCGACAAACCGAGACTGGCCGCTTTGTCCATAGCAGGCCGTTTCAACATGGCCAAACAGAAGGCGAATGTTACAATTATGGTTTCTTGCCGAAAGCTCTGTTATCTTGACGGTTGTTCGTTGCTGGTGTCAACTCGCAGCGGACGGTTCTCAGTCTGTCTAGTCGACAAGCTGAGTGACCTTTCTCTTCGTCTTCTCCAACAGCAGATGCACGTTGACGCGGAACTCCTCGACTATTGCATCTCTTAGAATCTTAGAGCCTCCATGGAGAATCGAATCGAGCGCCTCAAAGACCATATATGGACTCTCAAAGTTCGTTCTTGCCATCAGTCTCATTAGGGTTCTTGCTTCACTCTGGCCCAGTATGTTCGCAAGAGAATCTGTCACCGCTTCTTTGAATAAGGTGTGGAGGTCCTCGGTCATGTCTGGTGCGAGGACTTGAAGAGAGAGCAAGTCCTCTTCTACTGTCTGCCTTTTGGGAAGACGGCATTCCCAGACCTCTTCATAGAGCGTCCTTGCTCTTGAGATGCTCACATTCCTTCAAGGTCCTGTCATCTAAGCCTCAAGATACGCAGTTTCAGCAATTTCATAAGATTCACGCCCAAGTCATGTGGGAAAGGAGACCAGCGCATTGCCTCCCCTGTCAGGTCCCGATTTCTCGCTCGCACTCTAGAACGGTATCAGCCACATGCTTTCGTCCTCGAACCTGGGGGCTATCCTGTTTGGCGTCAGAGTCTGAATCAGGTTCCGATTCACAGAAGAAGCCTGAAACTGCCCCGGCCGGGATTCGAGCATGGGAAACGATGTTCAAAGCAAGTCTCCGAGGATTTCGGAAAGATGGCGCAATGCCCCGCCTACTCGCCAATCTCTAGGTTCGGGCCCGGCGGGAGTCGCTGTCATATGGGTTCGATAGCGGGTTTAAATCAGATATAGGCCACGAATGACCACAGAAAGACCACGGCTAACCTTGAGGTGCCAGCGACAGGAGGCATTCGGAAGATTGCGTTTCTAGGCGACTATCTGCCGCGCAAATGTGGCATCGCCACGTTCACGAACGACTTGCACTACTCTGTTGCGAAGGAATTTCCGACGATACATTGCTCGGTCGTGTCCGTCAATGATGTCGAGGGCGGTTATGACTACCCAACCGAAGTGCGCTTCGAGATCGCGGAGCAGGACCTGACATCCTACCTGCGCGCAGCCGATTTCCTCAACATCACGGACGTGGACGTCATTTGCGTGCAGCACGAGTTCGGCATCTTCGGCGGGCCGGCCGGCAGTCATGTGCTGGCGCTACTGCGCGAGCTGCGCATGCCCATCGTGACCACTTTGCATACAATTCTCCGCGAGCCCAACGCAGAGCAGCGACGCGTGATGCGCGACCTGGTCCGACTTTCGACGCGGCTCGTGGTCATGACCGAACAGGGCCGGGAGCTGCTTCAGGAAGTCAATCATGCACCCTGGGCCAAAATCGACCTCATTCCGCACGGCATTCCGGACATGCCGTTTTCGGACACAGATCATTTCAAGGACGAGTTCGGCGTGGCGGGCAAGCAGGTCCTGCTGACGTTCGGCCTGCTCTCGCCGAACAAGGGCATTGAGTATGCGCTTCGTGCGCTGCCGGACATCATCCGGGAGTTCCCTGACATCGTCTACATCGTGCTAGGACAGACGCACCCGAACGTGCTGCGTCAAGAGGGCGAAGCCTACCGACTGAGCCTGGAGCGGCTGGCCAAAGACCTTCGCGTGGAGAAGCACGTTGTGTTCTTCGATCGCTTCGTCGAATTGGAGGAGTTGATGCGATTCATCGGCGCGGCGGACATCTACCTGACGCCCTATCTGACAGAAGCTCAGACCACTTCGGGCACGCTAGCCTGCGCCTTCGGAGCGGGCAAAGCCGTGGTGTCCACGCCATACTGGCACGCAGCGGAGCTGCTGGCCGCTGGGCGCGGCAAGCTGGTGCCGTTCCGCGATGCAAAGGCCATCACAGCCGCCGTGGTTGAACTGCTTCGCGATGAGCCGTTGCGCAACTCGATGCGGAGGAACGCCTACAAGATGGGACGCGACATGATCTGGACGCGTGTGGCACGGCTCTACATGAAGTCCTTCGAGCAAGCGCGCCAAGACTACAACTTCATCGGTCACATATCGTCGCCCATCAAGACGCTCGACGAACAGCCCGGCCAGCTGCCGGCGATGAAGCTCGACCACCTGTTTCGGATGAGCGATTCGACGGGCATGTTCCAGCACGCGAGCTTCACGATACCGAACTTCGCCGAAGGCTACTGCACGGACGACAATGCGCGCGCCCTAGTGCTGGCTCTGATGCTGCAGAAACTGGGCCACGGCTCACAGCGCCTCGGCGACCAGGCCGCCACGTACGCCGCGTTTCTGAATCACGCGTTCGACCACAAGCGCAAGCGCTTTCACAACTTCATGAGCTTCGACCGACGCTGGCTGGAGGAAGTCGGCTCTGAGGACTGTCATGGCCACGCGCTGTGGGCACTGGGGCTGTGTGTGTCGCAGGCGGGCCAGGGCAGTTTTCAGATGCTGGCGGCGGAACTGTTCGAACAGGCCCTGCCCCCGGTCGCCGAGTTCACCTCACCGCGCGCGTGGGCGTATGCACTCATAGGCATCGACGAATACCTGCGGCGCCTGAGCGGAGACAGGCGGGCAAATCAAATCCGCGAATCACTCTCGGCAAAGCTCATGCAGCGCTACACCGACACTGCCACGGATGAGTGGCAGTGGTTCGAAGAAGTGGTCTCCTATGCCAACGCCAAGCTAGCGCACGCGATGATCCTGAGCGGACGCTGCATGAACAACGGGACGATGCAGGAAACCGGCCTTAGGACCCTCCGGTGGCTGACAAAGGTCCAGACATCGGAAGCCGGCTCTTTCCGGCCCGTCGGCTCGAACGGGTTCTTTCCACGCGGCAAGGAGCGCGCGATCTACGACCAGCAACCCATCGAAGCGCAGGCAACAGTTTCTGCCTGCATCGAAGCGTATCACGCAACGAGCGACGCGTTCTGGGTCGCAGAGGCATGGCGCGCGTTCGAATGGTTCCTCGGTCGAAACGACCTAGGACTGGCGCTCTACGATTCGACCACGGGTGGCTGTCGGGACGGACTGCATGTGGACCGTCTGAGTCAGAACCAAGGTGCCGAGTCCACGCTCGCCTTCTTGCTCGCGCTCGCGGAAATGGAGTCGCTGCAGAACACGATCACCAGCTTCAAGGAGCCGACCGACAAATAGTCGCCCTTGGCCAGAACAGCTCTAGATGTAACATGACCGCCCTCACCCCGCCACCCGCACAAGCCAGACGCACCGGACCGACTCTGGTTCCTGACCGGTCGCGAGTGCTCATGCGCCCGTTCTATCCCACCAACGACGACATCGCCCGCAGGATAGTCGCCCGCGTCATGGCTCTTTCGGACGAGGCGGTCGCCCAGCTGCTGGGCCAGGTGATGAACGAGTTTGAGGACCGGCACGAGAACGCCCAAAGAGTCTTCCGCAACCGCTTCGTGGAGGTGCGCCGCTACCTGAACGAGGCGTGGGAGCCTTCTGCGGCGCGGCAGGCGCTCATCGGCTCCTATTTCACGCACGAATATTCTCCAGAGTCTGCGGCCTTGTTCAATCCCTCCATCGTGCCGCACCCGGAACAGACAGGGCTGCCCAAGGGCGCGCTCCGTTTCATCCTGAGTCTGCGGGCCACGGGCGAAGGACACATCTCCTCCATCACGTTCCGCGTCGGCGTCATCAGCGCGCGGAATCGAATCACCCTCACGCGGCCTGCGCGGTTCGCCATGGAACCGGAGCGTGTACCGGGTGCCGCCTACGAAAAGCCTCTGTTCGCGCGCAAGCTTCAGGAGGCAGACGTACAGAACGACTTCTGTCAGCGTGTGCTGGATCGACTCCCTGAGGCCTTCGCCCTGGACGACCTGCACCGCGTCCTATCAGCGGAGCGCCGGAAGACGGACCCTGCCGACGCCGCGGTTGACCGTGCCGCGCGCGGGATCCTGCTGCTGGCCGAATCGAACTACGAAATGGACTTCCCTCCCGCCAGCCAGATCTCGCAGCGCGTCATCTTCCCGTCCACGGCCAGTCAGCGCAACGGCATCGAGGACGCCCGCTTCGTCCGCTTCGAGAACGAGGACGGCAGCTTCACCTACTACGCAACCTACACCGCCTTCGACGGCGAGACCACCCTTCCGCAACTGCTGGAGACGCCGAACTTCGTCCACTTCAGATTCAGTACGCTCAACGGTCCCGCCGTGCAGAACAAGGGCATGGCACTCTTCCCACGCAAGGTCAACGGCCAGTACGCCATGCTCTCGCGCCAGGACGACGAGAACATCTTCATCATGTTCTCCGACGACATTCGTTTCTGGAAAGAGCCCAAGCTACTGCTCTCGCCCTCACAACCGTGGGAATTCTTCAAGATGGGCAACTGCGGCTCACCCATCGAAACCGAAGCTGGCTGGCTCGTCATGAGCCACGGTGTCGGCGCCATGCGCAAGTACTGTCTCGGCGCCTTCCTGCTCGACCTGAACGACCCCACACGCGTGATCGGCCGCCTGCGCGAACCCTTGCTGTCTCCGAACGAATCGGAGCGGGAAGGCTACGTTCCGAACGTCGTCTACACCTGCGGTGCGCTGCTGCACGGGCGTGAACTCGTCATCCCTTACGCGATGAGCGATTCCGCCACGAGGTTTGCCACCGTGCCTCTGGACGAGTTGCTGGGCGCGATGGAATAATCCGCCTGGCAGTCGATGACTGGTCGCTTGAAACAGGGGCGAACAGTACCGAGGGTCGGATTGAAGCAGTAATCTGCCGGCAATTCGTTAGGAGTTTTTCCCGAAGGGACAATCATGTTCTCTTGAAGGGGGACAAACTTAATTTCCGAGAAGTGGAAGTGGTGAGCCCGTGCAAGCGGACCAATTCCTGAAGAATTGTGATAATTGCGGGAAGCAGACAGCCTTAGGAGATGAAGCATCGCAGACTCAGCGAATCATCACGGTCAGCGATCCTGTCATGTCAACCGAGCCAATCCTCGCATTCTGCTCAAGGCAATGCCTGAAGGACTACGTCGTGAAGGCCATATGAAGGAGTGTAACGCTCCGACTCTTAACACCGACAAGACTAGGCCACGTCCCTAAGACTTGCCAGAGCCCTATTCGGTTGTTGGTGGGCTTGAAACGTAGAAGATTAAAAGGCTAAATCGTTATTCCGTGCAGGGAATCTGCGAGACATATGAACCAAGATGTGTCGGGCCAGATTGACAGGAAGGGATGGTTGACAATAGGGGCAATCATTGTCGTCGCAATTGTAGTGGTGTATGCCCTTCATGTTTGGAGATATTTCTAATCCTCTATGTCCCGATCCTTAACACCAACAAGATCCTGAGCAGTGTCCCTAAGACTTACCAGAGCCCTAGCTGAAAGAACACCCAAACCAGATCTCATCCGACGAGGAAACCTGGTTCAGATGACGCGAGCCGAGTACGGCTTCAACATATCTGACGCTGTGAGACTTGTTCTCCGACTAAGTGTCCTGGCATAACTTCATCCTCAAGTCGGCCTGATCAAGTCAAACCTGTTCCTGTAACGCTCCCACTTTCCTCCTAATCGCAGGGCGAAATTGCAGTTGCCAGTCTTCTTCCATGTAGGCGACCCGAAGTACTTTGCTATGACCTTTCGCAGGTCTAGACTGGGAATGATGTGGAAGTCGACGTCGCGAAACTTCGCGTCCCTGAGGCAGACTAATACACAATAGAAATCTCTGCTCTCAATTGGCTTCGATGCCTGCAACGTGAACTCAAAACTATTCTGCTTGTTCAGTGTGGCTGTCTTTTCTTGAATGTAGGCATGCCTCAGTATTCCATTGGCGCTTTCTCTTATGGCGACCAGGTCCACTTTTTCTTCAATGTGTGGGGAGAAGATCATCCATCCTCGCCTCTCGAGCTCAAGTGTGAGGAGCGTTTGGCCTATGTCCCCTTTCGCCGTGTCACTCAGAGCCAAATTGGTTGGCATGGACAATACCCCTTACTTCGAACTTAGCCTTTGCTTTGTTCTCTTCTTCCATTCATCATGGCTAATGATTCTCCTATCTTCGAGAATATCGACCAATGATGAGAGCATGATGTCGAGCATTTCGACCTCTTCCCTCAAGTCGTCAGTGGCTTTGTTTTGTCTCCGCCGTTCCTTCTTAACGCTCAGTTTCATCCCACCTGGATGCTCTTCCTCGATTTAGGGGAGGCCTGTCGCGGGTCGAAGTGGCAGCGTCAGTCGTCTGGTCTTCTTCTCGCGCCTGGGCTCGAGCTTGGGAAGCCTGATCTCGAGGATGCCTTCGGCCAACTCCGCTGACACTTTGTCTGAATCTATGCTTTCGGGGAAGCCTATGTTCCTACGGAACGTGGAGAAGGCCCTTTCCCTGTGCAAGTAGGTCTTTCCCTTCTCCTCCCTCGCCACGTCAGAATCAGCGGCCACTGACAACTCGTTTGGCCCAACTTCGATCACCAGAGTTTCCTTCTTCAACCCCGGAAGCTCTGCCTTCACGACATACTCTGTCCCGGCGTCGATGACATCAACGTAGGGTATTCGCGTCGGCAGTTCATACTCAACTGGCCACTCGAACCCCCTGAAGGGGTCCCAGGGGATCAGGCGAAACGTGTCTAACAGCGTATTGACTGAATTAGCCCAACTTGTCGGAGGCGTTCTAACGGCGAGCGCGGGCTTCTTTGCCTTCTGAACGGCTAGCGCTCCCGCTTTCTTCTTGGGCATGATCTTGGACATAATGGTTTGCTCATCCCTAGCGGTGAAGCTTCGCCTTCATTCGTCTCAGATAGTCCGCGAATCGGCTGCTCAGCGTCCTTTCTTCTCTGCTTATCTCCATACACTTCACCAATCATTATGGGTCGTCTGCAGTATATAGAGGCAAGGTATTTTTTGCGTTCAGATGCAATGGAAACTGGGTTGCGGCTGTCCTTCCTGTTACCGCAACTGGTCTTGCGAACGTGCTAGGTCGTCATTATCCTTCGACCTGCTTTACGCTTTCTGACAGGACCCTTTCCGCCAGGCGCCTCAGCTGCGCGCGCCTTGGCTGCTTTCATCCTTCCACCTCTGCTTTTCTTTGCCATTTCTTGATTCACCTCTTTAGTCTCTTTTCTTCAGAAGCAATGTCTTACTTACCCGTGGCCACGTTTCTTCCCGTGTAAAGCCGGTAGACGACGATGATCAGGGCGATGACCACAAGTAAGTTGATCAGACCTCCCCCGACTCTGCCGAAGAATCCGAGCAGCCAGAGAACCACGAGGACTATGGCTACGGTCCAGAATAGATCCACCATTGTCTATCTACCACTTCACACCGAAGCTGTACGCGTGGTCGTTCGTGTTGAGATTCAGCATTCCAGCCTGCACGGTGCCAGTGTTATTTCCAGGAATCGTGGCCCAGGATACGGTTGCCTGATACGATTCGCGGTTTGGCAGCTGAACCGAGTATTGGCCATTGGTGACTACGGCCAAGAACTTCTGGCCCGTTGTGGTATTCGCGAACTCAACACTCACTGGATAGACTTCCGCCTTGTTTAGAGGAGAGAACCGGCCCGAGACCGTGACAGTCGGGTACGCTTCTTTTGTCGCCATGATCCCGATAGACCCGAACTTCACCAGTGCTAAGGACCTGTCCCCATCTCTTACCTCTACCATGGCTTCATTGTCCACGTTGACAGTCTCCGGGATACGGAAGTTGAGCACTCCGTCACGTGGTAGTGGGAGCTCGGACCTTGCCACCCCGGCTGGGTCCAGAGCGCTAAGTTGCTTACCATCATAGGAAACTCTGCATCTCTCCACATACCTGTTTCCCCTGACGATGATGGCCCAGTTGCTAGGGAAGGGCGAAGTGACTCGCTCCTTGAAAGTCTCTAGATAGACCTCCGGCTGCAGCTTGTCCAAAAGAATAACCATTACCCGGTTGCCTACCTCCACATCGGATTGCTCTCTAACAGGAGCGACAACGAATTTCCCTGCTCCAGTTAACCTCTCTACTGTCCCTTCGACGACAAGGACACCTAGCTTCGATTCTGGTACCATCATCCTCTCCTTCCCTGATTTATCCTTCTCAGTGCGAATGGACATAGGTGAGAGTCATTAATCCCGATATAACAATCCAACGTATTTTTTGCACTCGATTGCAATGTTGCCTGAAGAATACCTTTGCGCGCGCTTGCCTGAAAAGTACCTCTGACGAACCCCCCACACACAATGTATGTCGTTAAGCTAAAAAGATGCAAGTCTCGGCGGTAGAGGCTGGCATGAAGCCAAAAACGGCGACGGCTTCGTTCAGGCTGGACGAGTCTGCACTCAACGCCCTCCAAGAAGACGCGAGGAAGCAAAACGTCAGCGTCAACACCTTACTCAATCAACTCGTTCTCGCGTACGCCAACTACGATCGGCCGATGAAGAGGTTTCACATGATAAAGGTGCCAACGTCGAGCTTCAAGCACATCCTGGAGGCGGCGACCAATGAGGCTGTAGTTGAGGCCGGAAACTCCGCTGGTAAGGACGTCCCGAACACGTACATCAGAGCCAAGTGGGGGGAGCTTACCTTAGAGAACGCCCTGAACTATCTCAAGACCACCGCCGACTACACGAACCTCTTCGAATACAGCGAGGTCATACGCGCCGGAAGGGTCAATGTCACCCTCACGCACGATTTCGGCGCCAAGGGAAACCTGTTTCTGCAGCACTATGTACAGGCGATCTTCGAGCCGCTGGGAAAGCCGCCAAGATTCCTGCCAGATGAGAATGCGGTTGCCTTCGAGCTTCAGTGAATAGTGGTCGACCTGGTCAGTTCGTCTGATGCTCCATTCTTTTGCGGTTTATTGCAAAAAATACGTCAGGTTCAATAGCCGCCGTGCGCTAAGCGTCTTGAACTGTGATGATAACCGAGAAGGGGAAAGCGACTGCCATCCTGAAGATACATGGGATGGACAATCCGGGACGAGCCCAGCAGCTCAAACGCGCGGCTGACCGGCTCGACGGAGTACTCCGGGTCGACATCAACTACATTTCAGATACAGCGACAATAAAGTACGATGCGGATAGACTGACATTCGCCGAAGTCAAGTCCCTTCATCACGATGAACCTCGTTCCACGCCTCCTAGTGTAATCGCTGAACCACGAGGTACTAGCTCAAGAGGTCCCGTTCCAACGAACAGGTACATTCAAGGAAAGAGAGGGAAGGGAGAAATCAACAGAAATTCGCGCCGGCGAGGGAGATACAGCAGGACCCAGAGAGGTAGACTCGGGGAGTAAGGACCACCCTCTCACCCGAAGAGAGCTCGAATCTGCCCCCGATTCACCAGAGAAGCTTGAGATTGCCCCGGCCGGGATTCGAACCCGGGTCGCCGACTCGAAAGGCCGGCATACTCTCGGCTTGCTCGCGTGGAGTTGACCGGGCTGTACGCGCACAGCTCTATACTACCGGGGCAGAATTAGACCCCCGCCTTTTCGGCACTTAGAGCTTTCTCGTTATCGCACTACCAAGCTGCATTATTCAGCTAGAAACATTATATAGAATACACAGGGGCGAAAGTTTTCTCAAATGGATGGTCGCAGGACTGTCTCGCTCGAATCGATAGAGGCCAGGATGAGGTCCTACGCCGACAGGGCTGACAAGGCCCTCTCACAGGAGCTCGCACTCTACAAGCATTCAAGGTTTCATGATCCGTTGGTCTATGCAGTCGAGGGAGGCAAGCGTGTCAGGCCGGTACTACTGATGCTTTCGGCTGAAGCCCTGGGCTGTAAGGATGATTCTGTACTCGGTGCATCGGTCGCGGTAGAGCTCCTGCACACGGAGTCAATCATCCACGACGACATCATCGACGAGGAAATGGCGAGAAGGGCCAAGATGACATTCCATGTCAAGTATGGTTACAGCGCCTCCCTGCTGACCGCGGACTTCGTGTTCGCGATGATCCTTGCTATAGCGGCAAGGTACAGAGACAGGCGTGTCGCTGGGGAGATCAGCGGCGCGTCCCTGCGCATGGCTGAAGGAGAGTACTCGGAGCTCACGATCGACCCGCAGGTGTACAACCTCACCTGGGACGAGTACCTCAAGATAATCGCCGACAAGACTGCCGCCCTCTTCGAGACGTCTGCCAAGTTAGGCGCCCTAGTGGCAGGAGGCAGCGAGAAGGAGGTCGCAGCCCTCGCAGAATACGGAAGAAGTCTTGGAATTGCGTACCAGCTTAGGGACGACCTGCTAGACTGGAGGTCGCAAGATAAGATAGCACTCGGTCTCCTGAAGAATCACAGTGAGAGCGAAGTCGTGGGCAAGATGACAGCGCTCTCCCTGGCCTATGCAGAGGAAGCAAAGAGGCAGCTGATGCAGCTCCCCATTAGCAGCGCCTCTAGGTTCTTGGAAGACTTGAGCGATTTTACCGTACAGAGAGAACACTGAAGAAAGAACTGCGCCTCCTTTCTTGAAGAAGATCCGAATCTAGCCCGTCTGGCCAAGGATAATGATAGCGATCACGAAACCATAGATGGCAATCGCTTCTGCGAGCGCGACGAAGACCAAGGCGCTCGTCCTTACCTCCGGCTTCTCCACCACCGCAGCGATTGCGGCCGAACCGGACTGGCCGAGTGCGTATCCCGCCGCTACGGCAGCCAGTCCAAAGGCCAAACTGGCGGCAAAGAACTTGCTGGCACTATCAGTAGTCGTGGTGCTTGTCTGCGCCACGGCAGCAGGTGCCGACAGGGCAATCAACATGAAAGCGGCAGCGCCCAGCAGCAAGAAAGGAAGTCTATTCATGAGTGGGCGAGCAAGCCGCGCTGGTGCACAACTTATAAGCGTTACAAGAAAAATCGAAGAGCCAGACAAATCAGGCAGAACGCCTTACAGTCCTAGCTCGTTCATGATATGCTTCGGAGACATCCGGGCCTCGACTCCCACCGCTATTGCGGCTAGGTCGTTGACCTCGAATTCGAGGAGCTTTATCAAAGCGAGCGCGTAGGCAGGGCCGAGCTTCTGCCAAACGAATGTCTTGGTCAAGGTCGCCTTCATTCTATTTGTGAACACATCTTCCACAGCCTTGATGAGTTCCTCGTCATTTGTCTGGCCCTCCACCTTTGTGGGGCAGATTTGTTGGATTTGCTTCACGGCATCCGACACAGATTCAGAGCCAATCATCTTCATGAGGACCGATGTGGGCACCCTGAATGCTGGGGTGACGAGGAGGTCCCGGACCTCCTGACTTGGCAAGCCCCATAGCTTCGCGCGAAGAACACTCATCACGTTGTAGGCATCGACGTCGATGGCCACGATCTCACCTATTCCGGCCATCTCTACGGCTCTCGAAGAGGAATACAGTTTGGATTCCGACGAGTAAGCTTCGGATATTTCAGTCAAGACGGCATGGTCAACGTAGGTGTCAAAGAACCTCACGTCCCCGTTGGCGGAGAAGGATGCTGCGGCCTTCTCGATATCGGCATGGAACTCGGTCCCCGATAGGAGAGCGACCGCTTCTCGGAGGTCACTCGCGGAAAGGACCTTCACTATTAGCTCTCTTCTTCCAACGAGCTCCTCTGCTTTCATGTCGAGATATTCGATCGACTCCTCGTAGGACTTACCCAGTGCCTTAGACTTCAAGGCAGACTTCAGGTCCCATGCAATGTGTTTGAGGTAGTAGAGCTGAATCAGCCTGTACTCGCCAGCTGCTGTCATGAGGTCGTAGTGAACCTTGTCGAGTCTCTTCCTCAGGGCCAATTCGAGTTTTCTGGCCGTGAGTGGTGGAACGAGACTGGAGAGCGCTTCAGAATACGGCGTGACCTTGAGCCTGTCGAGCAGCTCTTCCAGTGTAGCCGACTCTGCCAGCCTTTCCATTGATGCCTTGTCGAGAAGAGTCCCGCGCTGAGCTGAAGCTCGTGTCCCGACGTATATCCTGCCAGGCATGGTTCAAGTCACGACGGCGTGCTTCTGTCGCACTTGGCTCGCTCACATCATGACCGTTATAATACTTAATAGCCTAAACAGGCTCGCGACTTCGCTGAAAGCGTGGGATTTCTCTGGGCGTAACCCCTCTCTCAAAGGTCACTGTCATAGCGCCGAGGAGTGATTACGAAGAGGTCACCAGGACACTCGCCCAATTCGAACAATTCCATTCGGTGGCAGACAAAGAATCGGGTTTTGATCCTCTCGTCCAGGGACTTGACGTAAGAGCCGTCAGGCTCTTCGCACTGGCAGATCAGACCGTGAAGGACCTCGCAATACCGCTCGTGCCCGGTACCATGGACATTGTATTCCGAGGAGTGAAGATACCGAACAGTGAGTTCGAAGCAAGGAATTGGGACGACCTGCTGAGGAACGCAGAAGCCATGCTGAGCCCCATCGTGGACGAGATGAGGAAACAAAGGTCGGCTCTGCAAGAGGCGACCAGTACAGAGACGAATACTCAGACACTTCTAGACGCGATGAAGGTTGTCTCGGGTTTCTCCGCAGATTTGCGCAATATTCACGCCCTACATTGGTTCAGGGTCACCCTGGCTGTCGTGGAGAACCCGACGTTATCCGAATTCAGCAGATCACTCTCTGACCTTACTGTGATTTCACACACTCTCTCACAGAGTCACAGCCTTGTGCTCATAGCATCACCATTGTCAGAAGCGGGCCGCGTGGACAAGGTCATGAAGGCTTTTGGAGTGGAGCCATTCGCAATTCCTGCCGATCTTCCGCAGAATCCGGCCGAAGCGTACAGCAAACTTACTCAAGAAAGCGAGGCTGCCTTGAAGGAAAAGGAAGCCGTGAAATCAGAGATTGCCCAGTTGAGAGCCAGGTCCGAGACCACACTACTTGCAGTCAGGGAGCTTGCGGGAGTAGCGAGGGACATGCTAGATGACGTGAGAATGGCCGGCGGTATGAAGAGGTTCGCCATCATATCTGGTTACGTCCCCACCAGGAGAGAGAAGGAGTTCAAGGACAGATTCGCGCAGTGGATGGTCCATGGAGAACCGGTTCGCCATGAAGAAACCGACGCCGGCGTCCCAACCCTGATGGAGAATACGAGTTTCATGGCACCCTTCCAGCTGATTACCGAGGCGCAGGGAACCCCGGGAGGGCACGAGGTCGACCCCACGCCAATAATCTCGTTCGTGTTTCCGATCTTCTTCGGAATGATGTTCGGCGACCTCGGACACGGCGTTGTCCTGACACTGTTTGCCCTGTTGATAAGGCAGAGGAGCACCGGGAACCTGAGAAAGTGGGGCAACATTTTCCTCGCGGCGGGGATATCCGCCAGCGTATTCGGGGTCCTTTTCGGCGAAGTCTTCGGGTTCTCGCTCCACAGCTACATTCCAATCCCGCCCCTGATTGAGATAGTCCAAAGGCCTCTAGGGGCCAATCCCACTCTCGACCCGGGAGGCGTTGAGGCCGTTCTCGTCATCTCCATACTCATTGGCATAGCGCACATGACCACGGCCATGGGACTCGACGCGTACCAATCGTTCAAGGGCCGCGAAACCGTGGAGCTGGCTACCGAGAAGCTCCCGACACTCGCGATGTACATCTCAGGGATTGGGTTCGGTTTCGCGTTCGTTGGGGCAGGGTACAGTTTCAACGTGTTGAAGACCTCCAGTCCGGCCCCCCTCTTGGGATTACCGAACGACCTCCTTGGTGGCGCTTCCCTCGCTGTCGTGTTGGTGTCGATGATCACCCTGTTGACCGGAAAGGGAATGGCGATAATGGTAGGAAAGTTTCAAGGTGAATCAGCTGGAAGTGCTTTCGCGAACGGCGGCATCGAGGTCTTCGAGAGGATTTCCAAGTTCCTCGCAAACACGATAAGCTACGTCCGGCTCGCGATAATGCTGCTCGTGCACGCGTCGCTCCTTTTGGTGACCAACATGCTGCTTGCATACCCACTGTACATTTCCGCGGTGCCGATAGTCATCTTCAACATACTCATCATCGTCTTCGAGGTCCTAATTGTCTACATACAGGACCTCAGGCTGCACATCTATGAGTTCTTCTCGAAGTTCTACCAAGGGACGGGCACGCCATTCAGGAAGATCTTTCCTGACAGGGTTAGAGTCAGGGTAAACTGGCTGTAATACTTCCTCAGATCGATGTCCGGAATGCAGCCCGATGTGAGGCGGGTTGGGAACGGGGGGGATCAATCGATTCCGAATTCAAGGACGACTGCGAGCAAGAGAATCGTGCCAAGCAGCCGACCGAACGATTACCTACCCTGGGAATATGTTTCTGACAGCACTTGGAGCAAAGTTGGTCACAATCTGAGGGAAGAGCCCTAGCCCTATAATCAGACCAACCGCGACAGCGAACACGATGATGAATGCAAAAGGTTCGTTGACCTTTCCCGCGCTCTCTGGTTCGTCAATGTAGAGCCTCTTGATTACCCACGCGTAATAACCGAGGCTGAAAGCACTGTTCAGAATCCCAGCGACTGCGAGCCAGGTGAATGGGCCGTTTACCACTGAGAGGAAGAGCAGGAGCTTGCTCCAGAACCCGCTGAGTGGAGGTACGCCAGCGAGAGCGAGGAAAGCGATGGTTATGGTGAAGGCAGTGATGGGCATCCTCTTCCCCAGCCCGTTGTAGGCTTGCAGGTCACCTCTCTTGAGCTCGAGCAGAACGAGCGCGGCTGCGAGGAAGGCGACGCCCTTCATGATCGCGTTGTTTAGAATGTGGAAGAGCGCACCTGTCATTCCGATTGTGGCCGCTGAGGAGAACGGGCTGTATGCGTACGCCACGAAACCCACGAGAATGTACCCGGCTTGTGCGATGCTGGAGTAGGCAAGTAACCTCATCATGTTCTTCTGGGTAAGCGCAGCGACGTTCCCGAGCGTCATCGTCAGGACAGCCAGTACTGCTAGGATGTTGGCTAGTGTGAACAGCGGGTTCTGCGTCAGGACGTAGACCGTGGCGAATGCGAGGATGACTCTGATTGCCGCTACGAAGCCAGCATTCTTTGTCGCGGCGGCGAAGAGGGTGCTAACGGTAGTCGGTGCGCCCTCGTAGACATCCGGAATCCACATATGGAATGGGACGATCGCCATCTTGAAACCAAAGCCTGCAACGAACAGGATGACTGCTACACTAGTCAAGGGATTGAACGGCTGCAAGGCGAGGGCCTTGACAGCGGGGATGATCTGGGTCGTACCAGTCAACCCATAGGTCAAACTAATCGCATAGAGTATTACTGCCGAGGACATCGCGCCGATTATGGCGTACTTTACTGACGCCTCGTTCGACTGGACCCGCTTCTTGTCGTAGCCGGCAAGGGCATACGTCGGTAGGCTCATGAGCTCCCACGCGACGAAGAGCATCAGCAGGTCTTGGGAGTACGAAAGGAGGAGCATCCCAAGCGCGGTAAACGAGAGGAGACCGTAGTAGATCGGCGAATTGACACTGCGTATGTAGCTGCTTGAAGCGACTACGACCATCAGCGTCATGCCGAGCGTGGCAAGGGCGAAGAAGCCGCCGAGTGCGTCAGAGCCAAGCAGACCGCCGAACGAGGTGTCGGTCGTGGGCCATATGGTATTGGCCCCGATTAGAGCGAGGGATACCGTGAGGACTGCAATTAGGATGTAAGCAGGAAACTTTGACCTCTTGTCGTCGAGGAGCTGGAAGAGTGGGATGCCGAGCGATGAGGCGGCCAGAATGATAATCGTGACAGAGAGTAGATTCATCTCAGCCACCCCTCAGCTTGGCCAGATTGGCTATGAACTGCGCAACGGGTACGCTCGGCGCGATTATTAGGTACGAGAAGATCATCAGTATAACGAGTGGCACAAAGTAGGATGCGATGGCAAGGGCGTCGGGCTTGGGAATGTCATGCTGCGTTGCGCCTCTTTCAGGAGATGAGAGGATCGACCTCTTGATCATCCAGAGGAAGTATCCGCTCGTGATAACTGGAACTAGTATCGTCACACCCAGAATAGAATAGGCGGAGATACCCGCGGCGATTACCATGAACTCAGCTAGGAAGTTTGCGAATGGGGGCAACCCCATCGCCGCGGCACTCCCCAAGACCAGAAGCACGGCTGTCCTGGGCATTGTGACCTTCAGTCCCTTCAGCAGCGGTATCTCTCTCGTCCCGGCCTGCTCGTGAACGTATCCCGAGAGCATGAAGAGTGCGCCAATCGCCAAACCGTGGGTGAACATTTGGAAGATTGCGCCTTCGACGCCGAGTGGGTTGCCAGAGGCCACGGTGGCGTATGCTCCTAGGAGGACGAAGCCCATGTGGTTTATGCTCGTCATAGCTATCATTCTCTTGAGGTCTGTGGCCAAGAGAGCGACGATTGCCCCATAGAACATCGTCACTGCCCCGATCACGAGGAAGACCCACGCGTACTGGTACGAGGCCTGTGGGAAGAGACTGATGCTGATTCTGAGAAAGCCATACCCGCCCATCTTTAGCAGAACACCTGCGAGGAGGACGCTAATCGGGGCGGGAGCTTCGACGTGAGCGTCGGGCAGCCATGTGTGGAAGGGAACGACGGGGAGCTTGACACCGAACCCGATGAACGAGGCAAGCAGAGGGAGATACTCGAGACTAACAGGTATCTGGTGGCTCTGAATCATTGCCTGGATGGTTGGCATATCGAATGAGGGCGAGGACATCCCCAAGTAGAAGTAGAGGAAGCCCAGGAGCATTATCGTGCTTCCGGTGAACGTGAAGAGAATGAACTTCAGCGCCGCATACTTCCGCCTCGGCCCGCCCCAGACTCCGATGAAGAAGAACATGGGGATGAGGACGAGTTCCCAGAAGATGTAGAAAACAATCAAGTTGAGCGAGAGAAAGACCCCCATTATCGACCCTTCGAAGAAAAGGAGGAGGGAGTAGTACTCCGCCTCGTGATGATCGATCAGCCTTCGCGAACCAATGATCACCAATATCGACAAAAGGCTCGAGAGGGTGACGAGCGGTGCGCTGAGACCGTCGAGTCCGACCAGGTAATGCAGACCGATGCGCTGGAAGTTGAACCATGTGTAGTTCTCCGTCAGCGCGTACTGGCCGAGAGCGGGAGAGTGAACATAGACGAACCAGTAGGAATAGAGGGCGAGCAGAAATGTGATTACCGATAGACCCAACGTGAGGTAGATTCCGGCGTGTTTGTTGCGCCGACCGACGAGGTAGACGAATGGCGTCCCGACCAGTGGAATGAAGATGAGCAGAGAGAGGAGATAACTCATGGCATAATCCCCAATGCAAGAATCAGGACCACGATCAGGAGTGACAGGCCGAGGGCGAAGACGAAGATGTACTGTTCGGTTATCCCCGTCTGTATCCTCTTAGCCGCCCCGGACAGGGCCTGCCCGAGGGTCGAAATGCCGTTCGCGGCCCCGTCGATCACCCTGGTATCTACCCAGTCACCAGCGGCCGAGAAGCTGAGACCAATATAGGCGCCGGCGTTGTTCATCCTGTCCAGCCCGTTAATCTCGATATTTGCGAGCAGCCACCTCGAGGCTCTAAGGGGCGGGTCGACGAAGACCCTGTAGTAGATTGCGTTGATGTACCACCTCTTCTCAAGGAAGGTGTAGACTGCGTGCATGAAGCCGGTATTCCCGACGAACCTGTCTGGTGGATATCTTCTTGCGAGATAGAACAGAGCGGCAAACCCGAACCCGACAATCACGAAGGCGAATGCAATCAGGGCGGACTCCACGTTGAACCCGACGGAAGCGACCGCGGGTGCAACGAAATGTGGGGAGAGCGTGACCAAGTAGGCGTTGGACGCCCATTCGAGAAAGTTCTCCACGCCGAGCGGAGCTGAGATGAGTCCAATGAAGAGGGTGCCGATTGCGAGGACCATGTAAGGAGCCCACAGCAGTGGGCTGACCTCCCGAACCCCATGCTCTCCATCCACCCGCTCCTCCAAGTTCTTGCTTTCTTTCCCGAAGAAGATGATTCCGAGCATCCTGAAGGAGTAGAACGCTGTCAAACCGGCGGTCACCGCACCCACCAAGAACAGCCATATCTGTCCCGAATCCCATGCCGTCGCTAGGACGGCATCCTTACTCCAGAAGCCGCTGAATGGTGGAATACCCGCGAGTGAGGCTGCGGCTATTAGGAAGGCGATGAACGTCATGTTCATCTTCTTCCTCAGCCCGCCCATGTCGTTGATGTACTTCGATCCGGAGACGTGGATGAGCGCGCCTGCAGCCATGAAGAGGCACGCCTTGAATATCGCGTGACTCATCAGCTGGTAGAGCCCGGCGGAGAGTCCCTGAGCGAAGTTGCTCGAGTAGGCGGTCAGCCCGAGCGCCATCATCATGTATCCTATCTGGGAGATCGTCGAATAAGCGAGTATCTTCTTCAACTCGAATCCAACGAGCGCCTGAGTGCCAGCAAGAAAGGCGGTGAACGCACCAATCCAGGCCACCGTCAAGAAGAACGGCTGGATCAGCGATGGGTTGGAAGCCAGCGCGAAGTAAAAGATTGGACCGACCCTAGCCACGAGCACGACACCTGCGTTGACCATCGTCGCTGCGTGAATCAACGCGGAAACTGGGGCTGGACCGGCCATCGCGTCCGGGAGCCATTCGTGGAGCGGGAACTGTGCAGACTTGCCAACCGCACCTCCGAAGATCAGCAAGGCGGCAGGGACGAGCAGCCCCGCCTGGGCCAGACCAGTCGTCCATCCTGTATTCTGGCCGAGCTGAGCGAAGCTGAATGTCCCGGAGTAGATGAAGACCAGTATGATTCCGGCCAGGAAGGCAATGTCGCCTATCCTTGTCATCACGAAAGCCTTCATTCCTGCGTGCGATGGTGGGTAGGCCTGGGCCTCTCCGAGAGCAGTCTGACCGATTGTCCCGACCCACCTATCCTTCTCGTCGGTGAACCAGAACCCGATCAGGGCGAAACTGCAAAGTCCGACGCCTTCCCATCCGACGAACATCGATAGGAAATTGTCCGAGAGGACGATTAGCTGCATACTCCCGATGAAGAAACTCATGAGGAACCAGTACCGAGTCAACCCGCTGTCCCCTTTCATGTACTCGAGACTGTATACCATGATCAGGAGACTCACCCAAGCGACTAGATTCGAGATGATTATGGTGAATGGATCGTAAAGAACACCGATGTTTACGTTGAGCGTCGGAATCCATGGAATACTGGTCGGGCCCGAGGGAGTGATCGTCTGCCCCTGCAGCGTCGGAATCAGAAGTTGGAGAGCGAAGAGCGCGGAAACCAAAGAGAAGAGGACGGCGACGTAATCCCTGACCCTCGACGCCTTGTGGTGCAGAGCGATAGCCAGGGCGCCAATGAACGGGACGGCGAACACCGCCCAGATGTAATAGGCTGAGACTACTGCACTCATCTACCCGATTCCTCCTCTAATCGGAAGTCCTGATGCGAATGATGAGAGGAACTTCATGATCAGCTCCGGGTAGATGCCAACCAGGAGCATGATTGCGGCCAGCACGAAGAGTGGGACCAGCATGGTGAGTGGCGCCTCCTTCACTTCTCGGAGCTGGGCGGGGAGGGGGCCGAAGAAGATCTTGCGGAGGGGCCAGAAAGTGTAAGCGACAGTCAGGATTGTCCCTATGATTGCGGCAATCGCCACGACCATGTTGGCGGCGGTCCCGAGTGTTCCCTGGGTGAAGATCCCGACAAACAAGATCCACTCTGCCTGGAAGCCGCTCATGGGCGGGACGGCGGAGAGAATCAGCGTGCCGAGAACGCAGAGAGTCGCCGTCAGCGGCATTATCGTTGCGAGCCCCCCCATCTTCCTTATGTCCCTGGTTCCTGTCTGCGCGAGGAGGATCCCGGCGACCGAGAAGAGGATGCACTTCCCGACGATATGGCTCAGGAAGTAGAAGACCCCTCCAGAGACACCGAGAGCAGTGAGACTGCCGATACCGAGGAGTGAGTAGGCGTTCTGGCTTATCGTGGACCACGAGTAGAGGTACTTGGTGTCAGTCTGTACGAGGGTAACGGCGCCGGCGTAGACCATCGTTATGAGCGCCCAGATCATCAGAGGAAAGCCGAAAGGTTTGAAGACTGTCGGCATCTCCTCGACGAGCAGCCTGGCCAATACGTAGTTTCCGACGCCGACTATCATTGCCATTATCGGCGCGAAGGAGGTCGGATGCTCTGCGTGGGCGTACGGGAGCCAAGTGTGGAGACCGAAAATCGCCATCTTAACGAGCCAACCGACGAGAATCAGACCGACAATCCAGTATCCAACCGTGCCGGGCTGAATCGATGCGAGCGCCGTCACATCAAAGCTCCCCGTCGTGTGGAAGACGAGGACGATTCCGGCGAGGAAGAGGAACGCCCCGATGTGGTTCCAGATGAAGTACATTACTGCGATTCTTTCTCTGTCGACGTAACCAAAGAGACTCATGAGAAAGAACGAAGGGATGAGCAGCAACTCGAGGAACATGTAGAGCTCGATTAAGTTCGTCGAAAGCGAGAGGCCGACCAAGCCTACCGTGAGGAGCAAGAAGTTGACGTAATAGAGGCCATACTGCGACTTCCTCTCCTCACCATACATATCCTCAAGCCGATGCTTCATGTACGGCATCGAGTAGACGGACGTAGCCGTGCAGACAAGGCTCATGATCAAGGCCACCGGAAGACTCAGACCATCGGCGAAGAATCCGAATGTCAACCCGATGGACGGTGCCCAAGGATAGAGTTCCGTGATAGAAGCACCCCCATTGTAGATGCCTGCACCCGCCAGGAACAAGAGGAGCGTGGTGTATAGGAGCACGGCGAAGGCCACCCAACCGACATTCTTCCCCAGTCTTCGGCTGAGAGGATAGACAGCGCCGGCCGCTACGAGAGGAAGGATAATGGTCTGTAAGAGAAGATATGGGATGCCCATCTAATCACCGTTCTACCTAACGGCACCTGCGGGAGGTCTTCGCCACATTTTGCTAACCCTTCAACGTCTTGAGTTCACTCACGTCGGTGTCTTTGTGTAACCTGTAAGCCACTACGACTATCGCGAGAATTACTGCCGCTTCTCCGGCGGCGAGCGCTATGGAAAAGAGCACGAAGGTCTGCCCAACTGCGTTATTCCAGAGGAACTGGTTGAAAGCTACGAAGTTCAAGTTGGCGGCGTTGATCATCATTTCGATGGCGAAGACCATTCTGAGTGCGCTTCTCTTTACTATCAGGCCGTAGACGCCGATGGCAAACAGCATTGTCGAAACGAGGACGAAGTCCGCGAGCGTGTTCATTGTTTCTCTTCCTTCTTCTCGACCTTGGCCAGAAAGAGAGCGCTGACGATGGAGGCGGCAAGGACCAGACCCAGAACCTCAAGCACAATGGAGAAGCTCGTGGAAATCAGCTGTCCTATCTGAAGGACGCCTGTCACGTTCAGCAGCGAACTGTACTTGGAGAGATTCGAACCAACCACGGCGAGTCCGAGCGCCGACGCCATCACCAGTCCGGTTAGGACTCCCCCGAGCCTGGTCAGCGACCGGGGCGATGCCTCCTTCGCCCAACTTTCTTGCCTGACGAGCATGACCGTGAAGAGTATCAGGATGGCCACGGCTCCGATGTAGACAGTGATCTGGAAGACGGCGACGTAGGGCGCGTTCAGCAGGAAGAAGAGCGCGGCGACTCCAAAGAAACTGCCAGCGAGGGCGACGGCACCGTAGACTATCTCGTCCGCTTCGAGGGCCGCGATTGCGCCACCCAAGGTCACGACCGCCATCGCGACGAATGTGAGGTCAGCCATGGGAGGTCGTCCCCTTGTCGGTGTCGATTTTGACCTTATAGGTCATGCCTTCAAGCTTGGGAGGCACGGCGAGCATGTCCGGGGTGTACTTCAGGTTCATCTTGTCGTAGGCAGAGAGCTCGTAGTCATTGGTCATGCGGAGGGCGTCGAACGGGCAGGCGTCCACGCAGTTCGAAGTCACAATCCCCGCAGGGGAGAAGGTGTGGTCGCCCTCGACCGTCACGTCCATCACCCGGTAGTCTTCCACGTTTTCGACCCCAATCTTTCGTATGGGCAGGTAGACGTAGTCGGTGTCAATCAGGAACTTACTCACGTGTTTAGTGGGGCGGTAGTCCAATTCTATCCCCCACATCTTCGCAGTCTTGACTGCCCACTCCCCGAACACATTGACGTGGTAGGACCGCATCCTGTCGGGGCTGTGCTCGGAGTCTATCGTGGCTACAATCCCCAAGCGGGCATAAATCGTCTGGAGTTGGAAGGCGAGAACCTTCGAAGTAGTTGTGATGTTGAGGTACCTCTGCCTCGGCTGCTTGACTCTGCAGCCGTCGCCCTGCCATTCGCCCTTGACGAGTTCGAGCTGCTTATCAGGCTCGGCGAAGAAGACCCAATCTGGCAGTTTCTTGTTCTGCGCGCCCTTTCCGAACTGAGAGAAGAAGTCCTCCGACAGGGCGGAGTTGATGGTCAGGCGGATACCGTTCTCGCCGTTGGGCCTAATCGCACATTCTTTATTGAAGAATTTTTGGATGAGCGACACGCAGTCGGCTACAAAAGTCTTCCTCTCGTTCTTATTGAAGTCGAAATGTACAGTCCGTCCGCCCGAACAGGAACCTTCTGCCAAGTAGTACCCGATGAGCCTGAACAGATCCCTGTCAGCGCTCAGCTCAAGCTTCTTCCTGCGGACACCCCCTCTATACATGGGTACTTCCTTCTCGAATTTCAGAATCGGCTCGACCTTCTTGACAATCGAGCTGACGACATAATCACCCTCCTTCAGATTAATTGGTTTCATCATCGCGAGTGGTGCAGTGACACGGAGGAGTCTCCTGTCCTCTTTCGTCGAGATCGGTCTGGAGACGGCTAGAATCTGATGGTCGGCGGTACAAATCAGAGGGTCAGGTTTTCCGTAGACGTAGATCTTGTACATCGGTCCGGTGTATCGCATATCCCAAACCCTTGTGATGGGCTTATAGTCACCCCTGTGGGTCAGCACCCTGTCTCCGACGGAAAGCTCAGAGATTGCAACTAGTCCAGGGTTTGTAACGACCGATGTTGAAGAATCGACGCATAACCCGCAAAAGACGCACCTGCCGTAGTCTACCGCCGGCCAGATATCCTTCTTGTTCTGCGGCCTGCCTTTCTGTACCTTTTGCATGTCAATCGCGACCGCCACCCCGTCGCAAGCTATCGCACAAAGCTGGCATCCAGTGCACTTGTCGAAGAACAGGATGTGGCGTCCCTTGAATCCCGGAAGTCCGACGCCCTGTCGTGCGTCGAACTTGTAGCCGGTCCCCTCTAGATCCAGCTTCTGCTCGGGGTATCGCAGGGTCATCCTCGGGTGGGAGAGGTGCCGGATGCCACTCCAGGTGGCTACGAAGATGCCTTTGATGTAGGAGAGCGCACCCAACTAGACCACTCCGAGGGAGACTATGACCATTGTGAGAAAGATGTTCAGGAAGGCGAGCGCCAAGAGCCAGACCCATCCTGACCTCAGCAGAAGGTCAATCCTGAACCTGGGCAATATGCTGCGCGGCAGCATCAGAGCGAGCATCACCACGGTAGTCTTGAGTATGAACCAGACTTCGGGCGGGACAGGGGCGGGACCGAGCCAACCGCCGAGGAAGAAGGTGGTGAAGAGGCCCGCGAGAATGTACATCCTGGAGAAGTTGACCAGCTGGTAAGTGCCAAAGAACATGCTGGTATACTCGGTCTGCCAGCCAGCCACGATTTCGCTGTCGGCCTCAGGGAGGTCGAATGGAATCCTCTCGAGCTCGGCGAGGGCGCCTATGTAGAAGACGATTGCGCCAAGGGGCTGCAGGACTATGAACCAGACCCTGCTCTGGGCGGTCACGATGCTGGGGCCTCCGGGGGACAGCGGCGCAAGGTTCAGGGCACCGGCGAGGAGCACCGTCCCGACCAGCGAGAGGACCAGCGGGATCTCGTATGCCACCATCTGGTGAAGTGCTCTAAGGCCTCCCAGGAACGAGTACTTGCTGTTGCTCGCCCATCCTGCGAGTAAGACTATGAGAGGCGTGAAGCCGAGTATCGCGAATGCGAGTATCGCCCCGACAGGCGGGTTGGCGATGTATGTCGTGGGCGAAAGGGGAACGAGGGCGACGAGGGCCCCCGCGACGGCCATCAGGGCGAATGGAATCGCCACAAAGGTCACCTTGTCGACGCCATCGGGGATTATCATCTCTTTGAAGAAGAGTTTGAAGAAGTCCGCGACGTTCTGGAGAATGCCCTCTACCTTGCCCGCGTACATGGGGCCTGTCCTGAGCTGGATCTTCGCTGTGAACTTCCTTTCGACCCAGCCCATGAAGATCGTGCCATAGACGGCGACAAAGCTGAATCCAGGGAAGACGATCAGGGCAAAGAGTGTCTTGTAGGGCTCGGTAGAAAGGAGATCTTGCACGAACGCCAACAGATTGGTTGGAAGAGCGAACAGATCAATCGAGAACTTGAAGACTGCATTCAGAATGTATAATGTCGGGACGCCGATCAGAAGAGTCAGCAGGATGACCCAGAAGACGACTTTCAGGATTCTCTTGATGAAGTCCTCGAACGTGATGATGGGCTTCGACATTGCGACTCTTCAGTCCTTGCAGCGAGCGCCTCCTGATATCGGTTATAAACGTGAGCGGGAAAACGAAGTTGCGACGGGCCCTAACGCTCTCTCACAAAACCTCTATCGAACTCTCGGAGAACCCGTGCTGCACGAGCATCTTGGCTGCTGACTCCCTGTGGTCACCTTGAAGTATCATGATTCCGTCCTTTACGGTACCGCCCGTGGCCAGGGAACGCTTCATCTTCGAGCTGAGCTCGCGCATGTCCTTGTCGCTCATCTTGAGGCCCTCAATAACGGTGGTGGGTTTCCCAAAGCGGCGCATTTCCATCCGTATCTTGACGCGGGCCTCTTCACGATCTAGTTCGGCGAGAATATCCTGGAATCCTTCGTCTAGGTCCTTGCTCACTGCTTACGGTCGGCATTAGTTTCGGGGTCTAATTAGGCTTTGGTCGCTACTGCTTAAAGCCAGCAGGTTTCGAACCGATGAAACGTGGGCCCGTAGCTCAGAGCCAACAAGCGAGCAGTTCGGTCAGAGCGACCGGCTCATACGGGAACCCGAAGACACCGGTCGGTCGAGCGTCCAAATCGCTCCGGGCCCACATCCAGGGAGATCATAGCTGCCCGATCTCGATGTCTCCATTCTGGGAAGCAGCTGAAGTGTTCGTGAACAATTCTCCAACCGTTCTCTGTCTTCGTAGGGGTCATCGTGATGCGGACAGTCAATGGAGGATCCCTCGAACGTGCAGTTCTTTGGCGAACGTACCTTTGTGGGTGAGACAGAAGGTGCATAACGCGACCTCGCCGAAAAGGTCGATGCACAGGTGCCGATCTGTTGAGTGGAGTCCGCCATTTTCGCAAAGGTCACCTGTTCGCAGACCGGCCTGTCTCCATACTCCCTAACAACGTTTTTGAGCCCATCCCGGAACCGACCGCGTGCGGCGCTGTAGCTCAGCGTGGTAGAGCAGCAGGCTGTTAGCCCGCTGGCAGATACCTGTAGGTGGGAAACCACTGGGGAATGGTCGTCGGTTCGAGTCCGACCAGCGCCGCCAGCAATCAGCTCAGAACAGACTCTCTTTGTCCAGATTAGCTAGGTTCTTGCTGTTTATGTGAAGAAATGTTCTGTTGAGGTGGAGGTCACTTATTCTAGCTAGGTATTCAGTCTCAGATTCGCTACAATCCATGCGCCTGGATTCTCTGCCGGAGTCCGAAATCTTGCGGGTTCCCGGACTCTGACTTCTGAGCCCTCGTCGGCGAGGGCTGTCCCGGGTCCTCAGTCTGCAGATGCCTGCTGAGGTTCATTGACTTTAGCGTAAAGATGCCGAAGCCCACCAACGTGAGGGATAGGAACCACACGCCATCTATCAGCACCATCACCGCGAGAGCTATCGCCACCAGGGCTAGAACTCCTTCGACGATGGCATTTCTGTCGTTCGTCAGGTGCCGGAAGTAGGACTTCTTCGTCGCCTCACCAGAACCACCGTGGGGCGTCCTGTATGAGAAGAACCCCTTCCTGTCGAAGACCCCATAGAAGAAGGCTACCGACCCAAGACTGAGCATTGCGCCCGTGGCATAGCCAAGAAGGGGGATCAGTATGACGTTGCGAGCCGTCATCAGGCCCTGTACCCAGAGGGCCCAGGCTCCGGACGCTAGCGAGATTGCGAAGGGAACCGCGACCATGCCTATGTAGATCGGGTTGTTGAATATCGAATTTGGAGGCTGAACGACGCCCGTTATCACCGTGAAGGCGGATAGGAAGGTGACTAAGATCCAGCTAAAACCCGAGAAGGGACCGAGGAGCATCAACAGGAGCCCCGCCTTAGTTCTCAAGCTGACGTCCGGCGCGAAGACGATGCTCCTCCAGTACTTTGCAATGCATCTCCACCACCCTTGTGAGGTCCTTGCGACCTGTTTCTTCCAGGCCTCCAGGGTGGAAGGATCTTCGCTCATTATCTTGACATTGCTTAGATATATTCCACGCTTTCCCGCGAGGTACATCTTTATCGAGACATCGCCGTCGTCGGCTATCCGCTCATTGGACCACTGTCCCACGCCCCTCAGGTCCTTCGTCCTCACGAGAGCGAACCCGCCCTGGAAGGAGAAGGGAGCATCGATCCGGTAAGCTCCCATTTTGGACAGAGTGTCCCCGATGTCCTGGTTGAGAGCGAACAACCTGGTTATCAAATTGTAGTTCCTATTGTAGTGCCCGTACCGGAAGGAGACGAAGGATGCGCGCGGATGACTCTCCATGGTGTCTATCCCCTTGCTTAGAACATCTGGAGGTACTATGGAGTCAGCGTCGAGCAAGAGCACGAATTCGCCCACGATCTTTTCCATCGCCTTGTTCAGGGCGCCGCACTTGAAGTGCTCCCGGGTCGGACGCCTGGAAACGATGGTCGTGATGCCTGCCTCGTTGAGTTCGCGAACCTTCTCGTCAACTATGTCTATAGTCTGGTCGTTGGAGTCGTCTGCGACTACTACCTGGAGCTTGTCCTTCGGATAATCGAGTTTCTTCATGGCCTCTAGCGACCGCCCAATCACGTACTTCTCGTTGAATGAGGCGATGAGTATCGAGACCGTCGGATGGCTCGTCAGCCGGACGTCGCGGCTCTCAAGGTCCCTGGGGTACTTCGTTGAAGTCCCGAGTAGGACCAGCCAGTAGTACTCGAGTCCTAACACCGGGAGGGTGATGGCCAGCGTAATTATCTCAACGAGAAACCAGATTGGAATGGCCATGCTAGTCCCCGAATCGACCTGTTCAGAGTGTTCCCCTCCGTTATGTAAGTCTTTGCGAGAGGACACCAGGCGATTTCAACCGAGTCCGCATCCCAACGGCACTGATTGGGCTTGGATTCGGCAAGGTGAGCCATTTAGACCCGACCAGCGCTGCCTGAGCAGATCTGATTGGAGCCTGGTTTGTCAGAGGATGCTTAGGACCGATCGTGTTCGGACTCTGCAATCACTTTACGTGGGCCGGCTTATAGACGAATGCTTCCACAAGCTGTCGCACGTCTTTGCCCTCCTTTCTTGATTGCTTCCAGAGTTCCTCTCTTCTTCCAGGGGCCATCTTGTTCCAGTACTTCGCCACTTCGTCTGCGACCTCGAACACGTAGTACTCGCCCTGCTTGAAGGGCGATTCGCGACCCTTCCCTACGATTGGTGCCGAACCATCGTCCTTTACCCTAATTGAGGCCATGCGACTGCTGCTCAAACCCTCCCATTAAAAGAACTAGGTCTAGCTTCAGAGCTCACTTCAGTCCCGTCTTCCGTTCCCTCTATAAGGTCCTGCGCCGCTGATTCCGCATCGATTTGCTATTGATTTGGGAAGGTTCTAGGAAATCAAGTATATACCTCCGTCGAAATCGTATCAACGAGGATGCAAACCCAAGGACAATCGCGGATGGGCAGGACCGCCGCAGTCTTCGCAGTCATGTGCATAGCGTTGGGCGCGACCGTGGTCTACTACAATTCAGCCCTCAGCCAGCATGTCGCGGATTCGAACTCCGCCACAACGACAACCACATCAACGGTAATCACAACAAGAACAAATACAGTGACCACAACATCAACAATACCCATTGACGGCAGTGCCCTAGCCATATACACGGACGCCTCGAAGAGTGTTGTCACGATAGTGGGTGTCGTCGCGACGACAGTGTGCTGTTCTTGGCCTTGGGGGCAACCTTACGTAAGCTACTCTGAGATTGAAGGGTCCGGCCTCGTTACCGACTACGGCAGCGTTCCCTACATCGTTACCAATTTCCACGTCGTCGACGGAGTCTCCAACATAACAGTCACCTTCTCTAACGGAGACGCTTATCCTGGGAAGGTCATCGGAAGCGATGTTTATGCAGACTTGGCTGTCGTCAACGTAAGTGCTCCTGCCTCTGAGTTCGTTCCGCTGACGATCGTCGAATCGTCGGGTCTGCAAGTGGGGGAGTCGGTCTACGCCATAGGGGCACCCTACGGACTTTCGGGCACCTTCACATCGGGTCTGATAAGCCAGCTCGGAAGGACGATTCAGGAGGCGACGACGGGTAACTATTCCATTTCCGGCATAATCCAATTCACCGCGCCCATTAACCCGGGGAACTCGGGAGGGCCGCTTCTCGACTCGAATGGCGAGGTCATCGGCATCACTACAGCAACCATAAGCGGCTCGACGGGCCTGGGGTTCGCCATCCCCTCCCAGACGATAATCCGCGAGCTACAATCCCTCATAACAACAGGCAGCTACAAGGCTCATTCGTATCTGGGAATCAGCGGCGCAGACATGACCTATCAGCTGGCACAGGCATCACACACAAACGTCACTTACGGGGTCCTTGTCGAACAGGTCACTAGTGGAGGCCCATCAGATGGGGCTGGCATCAAAGGAGGAACCACGCACATCGACATCAGCGGCTCTTCCTACTTGATTGGAGGCGATATTATCGCTTCGGCAAACGGAACGAGGATAATCAATATGGACGCACTCTCAAGCTACATCGAAGAAAACACAGTCGCCGGGCAGACGGTAATCCTAGGTATTGTAAGGAGTGGGGTCATGATGTACGTGCCCGTGACACTCGGGGCGAGGCCCCAGCCCTAGGGTTGGGCGGGCTGGCACAGTCCGATGAAGCCAGAAAGCCTGATGGGACGTCCTAGTGCCAAGGGAGAACGCCGTCTGTCGCGTTCAATACAATTATTGGAGGGGATTCAGAGACCACCTGGTATGGACGCCTTCGACCGCCTCCTATGGTGGCTCTTCGCGGGGAGTGTCGGGGCTCAGTCTAGGATCCTCATACTTTTCGCTCTGAAAACGCAACCATTGAACGCTCAGCAACTCGCTGAGCAGCTAAAGCTGGACTACACCACGGTGAGGCACCACCTTTCCGTACTGGAGAAGAATCGAATACTCATCACGGAGGGCGAGAAGTACGGAAAGGTTTACTTCATAACAGACATCATGGAGTCGCATTGGGCCAATTTGGAGGCCATCCTGGAGAAGACGCGTCTCTCGAAGAGGAGGATTGACCGATGAGTGCGGCCACAGCTGAGCCAGGTCAGGCAGCCGAACAGCCTTCGGAGAGAGGGACGCAGGTCAGCAAGGTTTGGGTTCCCATCATTCTGGTCCTTGCCGTTCTGCTCGGACTAGTCCTGGCAGAGACAATTCCGTCACCCCCCGCGTGCTGCTATTGTCCCCCTGAGTACTTCTTCCTGCTATCCGTCCATGGAGCGCTCATGTTGCACGTGATATTGTCGACCATTGAGATTGTGCTGCTCGTCTCGCTCGTTGCAGTCTACATCAAGGTGTACGCAGAAACGAGGGCGAACTTCTCCCTCGGGCTGATTATCGTACTTGGCGCCTTGACAGTCCATTCGTTCCTATCGCACCCGCTAGTGGTGAACGACGTCGGGTCCATACTCTACGGTTCGGGGCTCTTCTTCCCGTACACGGACCTCCTCACGATAATCGCGTATTCTGTGTTCCTCTATCTAAGCCTCGAATAGGACGGGAATGTTGCAATGATCCCTTTATCAGACGGGATCGCTACAGAACTGACTGACCGAATCAGCTGACGATCCTTATTGTCCAAAAATCGTTCGAAAGATCTTCCTTCAGCAAGTACTCACATGGCATCGTGAAGTAGCCCTTCTTTCCGAACCTCCGGCCCCAAGAGTTCCTAACTATGAATCTCCGCCCCGAGTCTTCATAACCCACAGCCATCACGGCGTGTTGACCCAAGAGCCTCTCGCCCGGCAACGGCATCTCCAAGCGTCCGGTCTTCCTAACCACAGTGTGGAAGTTTCTGTGGGCCAGGAATCCGAAGACGAATGGAGACCCAGAGGCGAGGCATGAGCGGAAGTCGTCCATAGACCTGTGGATCCTTTGGTACTCGACGGCCCTATACCTGAGAGCCTTGTCGTAACACCTCTGTGGGGGTCTGATCCGAAATTTGTGCTCGATGTAAGGCCAAAGACTCTCGGGGCAATCACCTTGGCGGGCTACCGACTTGATCACGTCTCGTATCGAAACACCTACGTTTGACTTCACGGTCTCCTCGATCTGTCTAGTGTTGTAGTAGAGGAAGAGGCGGGAGGGGAATATGACACGTTCCCCCCTTTCCTTCATTAGGTCGAATTCGACCGCCGCCGCGACAGCGTTCGCCGAACAGCTGTTCAATCTCTTCTGGTCGTACGCAGGAGGGCACCAGTTCCTCAAATCCTTCCGCTTCGGGAGCCCTTCGAGCACCGCATGAGAGGCGAAGTAGACATGGTCCCTGCTGTCGGGAGAGTCTGAAACCCATCCGAACCCGCGCATGGAAGGCGAGTGAACCGCGGGGGTCAGGGGCATCACTTGAGGTAAAGAGCAGAGAACTTCGCGGCGGCTTCGTCGAAGTGCATTGGCTTTGGAGGGGACTTGAAGCCGTAGGCACAGATCTCGTTTACGGTGCCCAGCTTCCCGATCTTCATCACGCGATGTGTCGCCCTGATGACGTCGAGAAGGATGTTGCCTGCGTTGACCCCGTCTGAGGAACGCAGGTACACATCGACCGAGAAGCCCGAGTTCATGAAGCCGCTGCCTTCGAACCAGAAATAGCTGGTCCTGTCGTTGCCCATGTAGTCCACGAAGTCTGTCGTACCAGTGACTGTTTTGAATGGGTACGGGACCTCGCTCGCGACCGATGAAGTCTTCAGGTTACGTTTTGCCATCCTAATCGTTTCATCTATCGTATTGAAAGTCTCGGACCCTCCTCCGACGTCGAGCTGGTAGCTCTTGGAGACCGTGATTCCCCGCCTCACCATCAGGCCTAACAACCCTTTGTGGAAGACCGTGCCTCCAAACTGGCTCATCAGGTCATCACCAATCAGGGGAAGTCTGCCCTTCAGGAAACCGGCGGCCAGCCTATTGTTCCTGGTGACCAAGGATGGAGTGCAGTTCACAAACGCGCAGCCTGCGCGGAGGGCTGCGCCTGCGTACTCCTCCGACGATGCGTCCGAACCCGACGAAATCAAGTTGACGAAGACCTCAGCGCCCGAGTCCTCGAGGGTCTTCGTAATCTGATCTGGACTGGATTTCTCGATCTTCGTGCCCCTGAGATGTGGAGCCAGATCGCCCTTGCTGACTCCAGGGTTGACCTTTACTGAAGTCCGAAGTGGAGTTTGGTACCTCTTTGCGACGTTGGGAGGGGCAAGCGCGGCCTTCGAGAGATTCAGACCCACCTTCTGTGGGTCGATGTCGAAGGCGGCGACGACGGACAGGTCCTTTGGCTTCAGGCCTGCGACGGTCGGATGCCAAAGCCCCTTCGTGCCATGGTCGGAGTAGAAGGCGAGACCCTGTAGAAAGACGGAGGCGCAGTTCCCTACACCAGCTAAGGCTATCTTCACAGCCATGCCTGTCACTTGAACTTCGCGAAAGCCGCGAAGAGCCCCACTATGAGAAGAAGGAGCCCCAGAGCGTAGTTGATTGTCACGATCTCAGAGGCTACGCCAGAATTGTTAGAGTAAGTGTAGTAGAGCCATAGTGCTCCGAAGATGACGACGATAAGCCCTGCAAGTCTGATGAGGGCGTCAACCCTCGACTGTTGAGCGGTGAAGGTCAATGTCGTCTGTTCTGGGCAGAGTCCAATGGGTATTTAGAAGTTCTTGGGTTCAGAGCTACTTGTGGAAGAACATTAGAGTATTGCCGAGCTACGTTCGATTGCCATCTCTGGGCGGCCAGTTATCTGCTCTTCATGAGCTCGAGTTTCTCTGGGAGGTAGGTGTCGACGATGTAACTCAGTCCATACCTAGCGAAAGCCTCCTGCTCGCTCTTCTTCCTGATCTTCAGGAAAGTATCCAGCTCATTGTGCCACATCCTATCAGTGTAGCGAGGGTCGGCCTTCAGCTCGTAGATCCTCTTGACATCGATCTCTGTCAGCTTGTCCGACGGAAGTTTGTACTTCACGATATCCGACGCCCAGACCCCCAGCCAGACGGCGTCCGGCGTTGTCAGTTCCCTGAGATGGGCGGCATTGGCTGAACCGCTCTTGCAGACCATTGCGATGTGGGCTCCCCAGGGGTCTGCGTCGCAGAGTATGCCTACCGGTAGACCCAGTTCCTGGTTTAGCCGCCTGAGGAGAAAACGCGTTGAACGGGGAGGCTGTCCTGCAGTGTTGATCAGGATCGCCTTGTACTTCTTGTGAACTCGCTCTTCGACAAACCTCGTAAAGAGACCGCCCTTCTCGATCGCGAGGACCATCTCGGCGTCTGTGTCAACGAACTCAGCGGTGGTGAGGGCGGGACCTATCATGACGCCGTCGGGGTTGGCCGACATGTCTGCCTTTTTCCCTTCGTAACCAGGGACTGTGTACTCGATTGTGAGGTTCCCAAAGATGGCGCTCCTCTCTTCAGGGTAGATGTTCATCCCCTCCCTGGCCATCTGCATTACCACCTCCAAGTCCGTAATCAGCTCGTCCGATTCGGCCTGATCGACAAACTCTACGTCGAACGCCTGCGCCGAATAGAAGACATCCCTGAGGGTGGATGTTCGCTTTTCGTCGACTAACTTCTTTGCGAAATAGGCGAGCCAGAGCAGCTGCGTGAAAGGCCTGATATGCTTGATGTTACCCGAAGATCTCTTTACGGTCGTAGGGCCCAGAACAAACTGTTGCAGCTTCTTGTCATACACGATGTTGCGGACAGACCTGCTAGCAAAGGTGAGACTCGGGAATCTCCCCTCGTCCAGGTCCGAGTAGACGCTTCCGCCCAGGTCTTTCAGGAGTGCCTGGACGCTGCTCTTTCTAGCTTCCACCGTACTCGTCGATTTTCTTTTGCTCAATCTCCATCTCTGTCGGGTTCTGGGCATCTACGACCACGCGCTCATGTGTTGCATCCGTCTTCTCTTCGGGTGGTCCGTCTTGGACATGATCAGGCGAAGTGCCCTCGCCTTCGCCGATGAGCTTGCGGTACCTTGGCAACCTCTTCTCGCCTGCGAGTTCCGTCGAGAATTTCGCGATCAGGGGAAGGTACTTGCCATAGATGTTCATCTTCCTCTGGACCGCCTCCATGCTGCCCTTCCTCGACAGGAAAATGCCAAGCCTTCTCAGCGCTTCCCTGACGGCGTTCTTGATCTCCCTCTCGATCTCGGGTCTGTCCGCGATGTACTCCTTACCCACCGTCTTGTAGGGAATTCGGGTGCTGCAGATGTGGGTGATTACCCCGACTGGCGCATTCTGCGGGACGTGGTACCTCCTCCAGTCCACTTGTTCGTTCAAGACTTCGAAGCTGACATCGCTGCCCTCGTCATAGAGCAGTGGGATCCGGTTTGCGAACCTGAAGAGCCTCATACCGGGCTGGAGGACCTTGCCGCCATAGGCTACGGCGACTTCCACAAGAAAGGGGAAGCCGGAGTAAGACGAGGGCGGCCTCGTGACGACAGTCGCGAACTCGGGTCGGAGTTCTTTGTTGACACCAGCGAGGAGGATCTCCTCCCCGACGGGAGACAGGACTGTTGCGTCTGGCTGGAGGAAGTCTGGAAAACGCTGAAGTGCGTCAACGATCGAGACTATCTGGTTGTTGTTCAGGCGCTTCGGAGGAAGTCGGGCGCTGACCCCGGCAAACTCCAAGAACTTCGTCGCGATCTTCTCTCCGACCCTGTGAAAGTGCGTGACCATGAAGGACTTCATGTCATGCTCCTCAGATAGTTTGACGACCCGTTTGAAGGCCTCAACATCTATGCCGTATGGATGAGGAAGCGTTTCCTTCGGCGCCGGGGGCATAGAGGTGGTCGCGCGTTCGTAAAAGGTGATCTGACCCGTGGGATCCACGAAGGTTAGGTTGGCGTAGCTGGCTACGAGCGCGGTCTGTTTGAAGTAGTCAGTGATCTTCTGAGACGCACGGAGGTAGTCCCCTTCGAGTGTCATTTCGACCCTAGTGCCAGTCGTCCCGTTCGCGTCACTGGCGAAGCGCTTGAGGACTATTGGTCTGTTCTCGCCTATGTCAATCATCATCTGGAATGTGTATTTGCGACGGCCGTCAGGAGAGGTGGTCACTATCACAGGTCTATTGGTGGTGATCTGGCCGTAGAGTATAGCCATCGTTCCTCCGAGGCCGAACATGCCTCGCGACTGGCGCAGAACGTACTTGGAACCATAGAAGACTTTCCCGAAGGCACTTGGAACGTGCTGAGGCGCCACTCCCGGGCCATTATCAATCACGGTCAGCCTGTAGGGCTTCGGGTCTGGGAGTTCCGGATTGCTGTTCTCAGGAATGATTCTGACGTAGACATCCGGAGGGGTCCCAGCCAGTTCGGCCGCATCCATAGAGTTCTCTACGAGCTCGCGAACTGCCATGTAGAGGGCGCGCGCAGGATTAGTAAAACCGGCCAGGTCGCGGTTACGATAGAAGAATTCTGAAGGCGAGATTTCGGCAAATGAAGTCTTGCTACTCAGATGCCGCCACCCCCATTAACGTCAACGGGCAAATGTTTTCAGTTTCTTCAATTCGCATCTAGATACCGACCACAATGACAATTCATCAATCTTCGAGCAGAAATTCCCGCACCATGGGTGTCGCCGGAATCGGATATATGCTAGTCCTCCATTTTCCGGAGCTTCTCGGCGATCGCCTCCGGCGACGAACCTTCCCAGAGAATCATCTTCTCCATCTTGTGCCTGGTCCTCGCCTTCTGAAGCTCATTGTACACAGTTTTGTGTTGGCTCCCCGACGCTAGCTTCCTGACGGCCTCCGACGCAAGTTGGACTTCCGAGACGTCACCTATGATCGCGACCGTCCTCCCATAGACCGAGAGGTGGCACTGGGTCAGCTCCTCGATCACCCGCCTGGACTTTCCCTTCAGTCCGATGACACGTCCCCTGATCCTGTCGAGTGAGTTCGCACTCCTTCCTGCGAAGTCTCTCAGGTCTATCACCTCGAACGCAACCCCCTCCTCAAGCAGGCGTCTTGCGCGTTGAGGCGAGAAGCCACGACCGATTGCTTCGATGACCCTCACGGCAATAAGCGGGTCGCCCTGGTCGACTGAGGCCGACTTGATGGTGACCAACCCTTCTCTGCTGTCCACCCCAAGCTTGACGCCGAGATCTGCCTCTAGCGACCGCTTCGTCGCCCCTTCCCTTCCAATGACAGCACCTATCCTCTCCAAGGGCACCCTTACCGTCTGTTCGAAACTCATCTAAGGTTCTCCAGCCAAGAATCCGTGTCTCTCTTGAAGATACCTCGCTTCCTAAAGAACCTCACCATGTTTGAGACGTCCCGCTTCAGAAACTCCTCGGCCTGAGGGTGGGACAGAAGGACTGCTGACCCCATGTCGAAGAGGACCCTCTCAGAGTCTAACTTGAAGATGTTGTACTCAGACAGATCTGCGTGGACGAGCTTAGCGCCCCGGCGCAGGCGGCCGATCATCTCAAAGGTCCAGTCGTAGTCCCGTTCATCTACATCCGATTCGGCGAAGGTGGGTGCACGCCCTGGTGGCGTGCCAATATACTCCATCACGATTATGTTCCGATAGAAGGCGAGTGGTTTGGGGACTCTTATGCCGGCCGTCTCGGCCAGCTGGAGGTTCTTGAACTCCTTGCGGGTCCAGAGATAGATGACTCCTCTGGAGTTCGAAGGAATGTTGGCGAATCTTCTGTCCCCGGCGATGTAGCCTAGACGCTTTCTGAATTCAGAGGTCGCGGTCATGTAGATCTTCACGGCGACGGGACGACCGTCGACCCCCACCCCGCAGTAGACTCTCGCTTCCTTCCCCGAGTTTACGACGCCCCTGAGGTCGCCCAGGTCCTTCCTCGAGATTAGCTCTTCAACTGCCAGCAAGGTCACGCGGTCGAAGACCTCTTCCATCACCTTGCGCTGGTCTGCGTCCTTCCTCACGTGCCTACCTTCGCGCTCGAACCTCTGAAGCGTCTCCGTCATCTTCCTGGGCTCGTCCTCTTGGGTCATGTCTTGCTCGTCCTCTTGGGTCATGTCTTGCTCGTCCTCTTGGGTCATATCGCGCTCATTCGACTCTGCTCCGTCCTGAGAGTGGCTCAACTGGGCGCTTCACCTCGGGTTGTGACTATGCGCATGCGTGTTTCTTGTAGTCCTCTTGACCCCATGACGGCATAAGGTACTTCATGCATCTATAAGGCCAAATGGGGTCGGGGACCACTCGAGCAACACCGGGCGGAGCATTCGACCTCACCACTCTGCCAATCAGGAATCGCCCATTCTGGTGAAAACTTATAGACAGGAGACGGTGTATGAGGAGACAACTCGGGAATAGGTAGGTGTTGTAGGTTTGTCGGAAGAGGAGGATGATCTTTCTGGAAAGGAGAACCCTAAGGATGGAGAGGGTACTCTGAAGGCACAGCTTGCGGAGAGGAAGGGGAGCGACACGGAGCTCCTGAACCGGCTGAAGTACATGCAAGCGGACTTCGAGAACTATCGGAAGAGGACCGAGAAGGAGATGAGAGAAATCGAAGAGAACTCATCGAAGGACCTCGTGCTCAGGCTGCTCAGCGTGCTGGACGAGCTGGATCTCGCCGTGAAGCACGCAAGGGACGACGTTGGTAGGACAGAGCTTCATGAAGGGATCGAGATGGTACAGAAGAACATGTATTCGGCACTGGAATCTGCGGGGTTGCGGAGAATCGACCCGGTGGGGAAGCCCTTCGACCCGTTAAAGCATGAGGCGGTCGCGAAGGTCCAGGGCTCCTCGCCCGGCTCGGATATCGTGGTGGAAGAGCTGCGGCCGGGCTACACTTTCAGGGGGCATGTGATCAGGCCGAGCATGGTAAAGGTTGAATTGGGGATAAAAGAGCCGGTTGGGGAGGAGAAGACAGATGAGTAGCGCGAGAGAGAAGATCCTGGGCATCGACCTTGGTACAACGAATTCCGCTGCGGCGGTCATAGAGGGCGGCAGACCAGTCGTGATACCCAGCGCCGAGGGAGCCACGCCATCAGGGAAGATGTTCCCTTCTGTAGTGGCGTTCACTCGGGATGGTCAGCTCCTCGTCGGTGACCCTGCCAGGCGCCAGGTTGTCACCAACCCTGAAGGCACGATCTTCGAGATAAAGCGGAAGATGGGAACGGATTACAAGGTCAGCATCTTTGGGAAACAGTACTCGCCCGAACAAATCAGCTCATACATTCTTCAGAAGATAAAGCACGACGCCGAGGTCTTCCTCGGGTATCCGGTGAAGAAGGCGGTCATCACCGTCCCCGCACACTTCAACGACAACCAGCGCCAGTCGACCAAGGACGCTGGCGAGATAGCGGGGCTGGAGGTAGTCAGAATCATCAACGAACCGACGGCCGCGTCCCTAGCCTACGGACTGGACAAGGCGGAGAAGGAGATGAAGATTCTTGTCTTCAGTTTCGGGGGAGGTACCCACGACGCGACCATAATGGAGTTCGGTCAAGGGGTTTTCCAGGTTCTCGCAACTTCTGGAGACACACAAACCGGAGGCGCCGACGTGGACAACTCAGTCATCGAAGTCCTCCTCCAAGACTTCCGTTCTAAGACCGGGATTGACCTGAGGAACGATAGGACGGCCATGGCCAGGCTCAAGGAGGCCGCCGAAAAGGCAAAGATTGAGCTGTCGAACCTCACCTCGACCGACATCGACCTGCCGTTCATCGCGAGCGACTCGACCGGGCCCAAGAACCTGCACTTCACGCTAACTAGGACGAAGCTCGAAGAGGTGGCGAGGCCTATCGTCAGCCGGACGGAAGAGACGATGAGAAGGGTGATGAACGACGCGAAGCTTTCGCCGACCCAGATAGACAAGGTGATCCTGATAGGGGGAATGACCAGGATGCCCCTCGTCAGGAAGTTTGTGGAGGATGTAGCTGGCAAACCTGCGGAGAGGGGGGTCGATCCGATGGAGGCTGTAGCAATCGGTGCTGCCATTCAGGGGGCCGTCCTCGCCGGAGAGATCAAGGACATACTGCTCCTCGACGTCACCCCGCTTTCGCTCGGGGTCGAGACGCTCGGAGGGATAACTGAGCACCTGATTGAGAAGAACGCGACCGTCCCCACGAAGAGGAGCAAAGTCTTCACGACTGCAGCCGACTTCCAGACCGCCGTGACGATTCACGTGGTCCAGGGAGAGAGGGCCATGGCCTCGGACAACGTCTCTCTGGGGATGTTCAACCTGGCCGGGATACCGCCCTCGCCGAGGGGGGTCCCTCAGATCGAGGTGACCTTCGACATCGACGCGAACGGCCTTCTGATAGTCTCCGCCAAAGACATGGGAACGGGCAAGGAGGCGAAAATCACGATTACGGCTTCGACGAAGCTCTCGAAGGAGGAGAAAGAGAGACTCATAAAGGATGCAGATTCGTTCGCCGAGCAAGACAAGAAGAAGAGGGAGGAGGCCGAGCTGAGGAACGAGGCAGACTCGATTCTATACACGGCTGAGAGGACAAAGCGCGACCTCGAGGGGAAGGTCGACAAGCAGAATCTCGACCGTGTCGATGCTGCCGCCAAGGAACTAAGGAGCGCCCTCGAGGGCAAGGACTCTGCTCAGATCAGGGAGAAGAACGAGGCCCTCAAGCGAGTGCTTCAGGAAGTCGGGACAGCAGTGTACCAGCAGGCGCAGAGCCAGAGCGCCGCCTCCCCCGGCGGACCGCCCAAGGACTCCAATGTGAGCGACGCAGACTACAAAGTTGTCGATGAAGGCAAGTAGAGGCTGGGCGGGATGGCGGGAAGAGACTACTACGAGGTGCTGGGTATCCAGAGAGGGGCCACGAAGGAGCAGATCAAGAGCGCCTACAGGAAGCTGGCCCTAGAGTTCCATCCAGACAGGAACAAGTCACCTGAAGCGGAAGGGCGATTCAAGGAGATCTCCGAGGCCTACGCTGTACTGTCGGACGATGAGAAGAGGAGCCAATACGACACGCACGGGAGAGAAGGAGTCTACCAGAAGTACAGCCAAGAAGATATCTTCAGAGGAGTCGACTTTGGCGAATTCTTCCGCGGCAGGGGGTTTGGCGGGTTCAACGACATCTTCGCCCAGTTCTTCGGCGGAGGACCTGACCAGCAACCAGGTAGAGGCGAGGACCTGACCTACCACCTGCAAGTCAACCTGGAGGACATCGCGGAAGAGTCGAGCAGAGAGATTGAGGTTCCGAGGGATGAGGTGTGTGCAACCTGCAATGGGAGCGGCGCCAGGCCCGGTACCTCTCCACAGAGCTGTGCCACCTGCGGTGGGACCGGGCAGGTCCAGAAGGTTCAGTCGGCAGGATTCACAAGGCTCGTGAGAGTGATGGCGTGCAACAGGTGCGGAGGCAGAGGATATACCATCGAATCTCCGTGCAGGGACTGCAGAGGGAGAGGATCAGTCGAGAGGACCCGCAAGATCCGAGTCGTCATACCTGCAGGGGTCGAGGACGGGCTCACTTTGCGTCTGAGAGGCGAGGGCAACGCTGGCGAAAACGGGGTTCCGCCGGGCGACTTGTACGTCGCGTTGAACGTGGCGCCCCATAGAATCTTCACCCGCCGTGAAAGTGACATCTACCTCGAGACCAAGGTCGGGGTCGTCGGGGCGATGTTGGGGACAGAGCTGACGGTTCCGACCCTTTACGGAGATGTGAAGCTGAGCGTCCCGCACGGCACCCAGCCCGGCACTGTATTCAGAGTGAAAGGAAAGGGCCTTCCCAAGTATGGAAGTTGGGGCAAGGGGGACGAGTACGTCAGGGTGGGAGTGGAAGTCCCGAAGGATCTCAGCAACGCGCAGAAGGAACTATTGAAGAGGTTCCGCGAGACAGGTTAGCCCGAGAACTTGTAGATCATCAGGAAAGGCACTTCCTCGATTTCGCGAATGGCCTCGCGGGCGCCTACCTCATTGTCGACCGCAAGCGAGACCGACCTCTCGCCGGCGAGGTTCACGATCGAGCAGGTCCTGATGAGCCTGAGCGCCTCTCCTTTGTCGACCACCTCGCCGGAGTAGAACTCCTTCGAGAGGTGGACCTTCAGTTTGCCCTCTGCAACAGTCTTGCCCACAAGCTCTTCGTCGCAGACGTTGACCAGGACGCTCCCCCTGTATTCGGTCGTCTTGACCGCGAATCCTCTGGTCTTCACTCTAGGCCACCTTGGCGACCGACCGTGCGCCACATGCCTCGCAGACCATGAACCACATCCTCTTCTCCTTCTCGAGGCGGGTGTCTGGGCTGCCGCACACAGGACAGAGGACGCCGTCCTTCACATAGCGCTGGAGCAACTGAGAGAAAGAATCGCGATCCTTGCGCCCGATGAATATCGCCCTCTCGCCGTCAATCGAGGCCGCGGTCGCGAGCTCCTTTGCCAGGTACATGAGGATCCTAGCGGAATCCCTCCTGATCAACTTCGGAAACTCGGCATAGTTGCGGAATATCGTCTTGTTGCCGACCCAGATGACGTCGGGCTCCGGGAGCTCAAGGCGGAGGGCCCCTGATTTCTTGGTTTCCTTGTCGGTGCCAGACCTGGCCCTTGAAAGAAGTTCGTCGTAAGAACGGGGCATCGGGCAAATCCTTCGCCTTGGGTATTTCAACTCTTCTGGGTCTCGTCATTGAAACAGGGCGTCAGGGTATCTGTGGCTTATCCGCACGAAATGTCCTGCCAAACGTATTTCACACCAATAAAGATGCAGCCCAGCGAGGGCAATTAGGCAGTATCACGCAGTGGACGTCTGGAGGCATGACTGCCACGCATGGGTCGGCCACGCCAATGACCCAGAGCAGAATTGGAACGAAGAGGAAGAATGCAATTCTCCCGATAACGGGAATGCCGCCACACCCACATCCACGGCCAGATGGGTTCAATCGGGACCTGCGAGATGATGAGTCTTTGTGCGAGAACATGCCGGCGCTGTCAAAGAATTAATACTGAATTCGTCGTAGCTGGAAACGTGAAGCCAAGGGCGGAGATCGGCGTCTTTGGCGGGTCCGGATTCTACAGCTTTCTTGACTCGGGCAGAACGATTACCATGCGCACCCCTTACGGGCCCCCCAGCGGAAAGGTCACGATTTCAACCGTCGGGGGGAGGCAGATTGCTTTCTTGCCGAGGCACGGGGTCCACCACGAGTATCCCCCGCACGTTGTCCCCTACAAGGCCAACGTCCAAGCTTTCAAGCAGCTCGGAGTCGTGAGGATCATAGCGCCGAACGCGGTTGGAAGTCTCAGGGCCGATGTCAGGCCGGGAGACCTCGTCTTCTGCGACCAGTTTGTGAATTTCACCACGGGGAGGGATGACACGTTCTACGACGGGCCCGAGACGACGCACGTGAGCACGGCCGAACCCTACTGTCCCCAGATGAGAAGAGTCGCTGTAGAAGCGGCCAAGAAGCGAGGTATGGATTTTCACGACACCGGCACAGTGGTTGTGATCCAGGGACCAAGGTTCTCGACCAAGGCCGAGAGTAGATTCTTCAAGGAACAGGGGTGGGACGTCATCAACATGACCCAATATCCAGAGGTCGTCCTCGCAAGGGAGCGGGGACTCTGCTACCTGAACGTCTCGGTAGTGACGGATTATGATGTCGGTCTCGAAGGTGACCCGAAAGTGAAGCCGGTCTCTCACCACGAGGTGATCAGAGTCTTTGAGAGGAACATGGTGAGGCTCAGGAGCCTGATAGTCGAGATTGCGGAACGGATCCCTCAAGAGCGTACATGCCATTGCGGCTCTGCGTTGGAAAACGCGAGACTGAGCGCCTGATGGCCACTCTCGAACAGGAGATAAAGCGGAACATCAGGACGATTCAAGACTACCCGAGGAAGGGGGTCACGTTCAAGGACCTAACGACACTCTGGAAGAATGGTCCACTCGCAAGGAAGGTGACGAACGCCTTCGTCTTGAGGTGGAAGGATAGCAAGATCGACAAGATAGTAGGAATCGAAGCCAGGGGCTTCATCGCAGGCGCGCCGATAGCCGACAGGCTCGGAATCGGGTTCGTGCCGGCCAGGAAGTTGGGAAAACTTCCGGGAAAGAAGTTGGGCGTGAACTACGAACTTGAGTATGGAAAGCAGGCCCTGGAGATTCACTCCGACGCAATCTCGAAAGGAGATAGAATCCTGATCGTCGACGACCTCCTAGCGACGGGGGGAACCGCGCGGGCAGCGAGGGTCCTGGTCGAGAAGCTCGGGGGGAGGGTCCTGGGATTCGCTTTCGTCGCCGAGCTCAGCTACCTCAAAGGGAGGGAGAAGCTGACGGGGTATGAGGTTCACTCTCTGGCGAAGTACGACTCTGTGTAGAAACTTCCGTTTCGAAGTGATAACGGAGAGCGGGTAGACAGGGAAGCGGGGGGGAACGTGTGAGGATGACGTGAACACCAGTGGTCGTGGTAGCCTGCGAAATTGAGATGGAACGTTCCCCGGTCGTGGTCGCATCCGACTTGGCAGCGGGGTTTCAGAGTGCAGTCACAAGGAGGTTCTGCGATGATGGAGTGCCAGAACCAGGGCAAAGGAAGTGAGGCAACAATAAAACACCGGGAGTAGCGGGGGGATCAGGCATGACCAAGATCGCCGACCCGGACCTGAGCGGCGTTGGAGAAAAGAACTTCCTGTGGGCGAAAGCGCACATGGGAGCGCTCACGACGCTTGCGGAAAAGTACTCCAAAGCCCGTCCGCTCAAGGGGGTGAAGCTGGGCGTCTGCCTCCACGTAACAAAGGAGACTTCCGTTCTGATAGATGCACTGCTGGGGGCGGGTGCCGAAGTCAAGCTCGCCGGCGCCAACCCTCTGTCGACCCAAGACGACATCGCCGCGTACCTTTCAACGAGGACCGAAGTGTGGGCCTGGAGAGGACAGACCTCCAAGGAATACGATTGGGCCATCGAAGAGGTGCTCAGGAAGAAACCGGATCAACTAATCGATGATGGGGCAGACATGCATGTGGCCGCCCATAACTCTCGTTCAAAGGGCATAGTGGGAGGGTCTGAGGAGACGACGACGGGCGTCGCCAGGCTGAAGGCACTCGAGTCCGAAGGGAAGCTTCGTTATCCAGTGATAGCGGTCAACAACGCCCAGACAAAGTTCCTATTCGACAATAGGTACGGGACCGGTCAGAGCAGCCTCGACGGAATCATGAGGGCAACCGCCCTCCTACTCGCCGGCATGCGCGTGGTCGTGGTGGGCTACGGCTGGGTGGGGAAGGGGGTCGCTATGAGGGCGAGGGGGATGGGCTCGAACGTGACCGTGGTCGAGGTGGACCCAATCAAGGCCGTCGAGGCGCACCTCGATGGTTTCGAGGTTTCGAACATTCACACTGCAGCGCCGATCGGGCAGCTCTTCATAACGACGACCGGTCAGAAGAACGTCGTTCCTTACGAAGCAATAGAGAGAATGAGGGATGGCGCGATACTAGCCAACGCCGGCCACTTTGACGTGGAGATTGATGTGAAGACGCTGCTGTTGAAGGCCAGGAGCGTGAAGGAAGTGAGGACCAATGTGGACGAGGTTACTCTTAGGAACGGAAAGAAGGTTTACCTCATTGGAAAGGGGAGGATAGCCAATCTTGTGGCGGCAGAGGGGCACCCTCCGGAAGTGATGCAGATGTCGTTCGCGAATCAGTTCATAGCTGCCATCAACCTCCACAAGAACCACGGAAAGATGGAGCCGAAGGTGTATGGCGTGTCGGTCGAAACGGAGAATGAGGTAGCACGGGCAGCGCTGAAATCGATGGGGATCACTATTGGGGCTCAGACCGAAGAGCAGAAGGAATACGCCAAGAGCTGGAAGCTCTAGATCTCAGAAAGGTTAAATCCGCGGGATGGCGGATTCGGCTCGGTGGATGAACTCAGCGACAAAAACGTCATAATCACTGCGGCGCTGCCGTACGCGTATGATGACCTCCACCTCGGACACGTTGCAAGCACCCATCTCCCGCCCGACATCCTGTACAGGTACCTCAAGCTGAATGGTGTCAAGGTCATCCAGGTCTGCGCGTCCGATGACTTTGGGACGCCAATCATGATTGCGGCAGAGAAGAATGGCAAGAAACCGTCAGAATACGTCGCAGAGTGGAACAGGAGATTCAAGGAAGACCTGGAGAGGCTGGGAATCATCTATGATGTCTTCGACAGAACCAGTTCTCCCGAGAACATCAAGCTGGTGCAGAGTTTCTTCACGAGACTCAATGAAAACGGATTCATTTTCATCTCCGAGGTCGACCAGTTCTTTTGTGAATATGATAGGAAATTCCTCCCAGACAGGTATGTCAAGGGGAAGTGCCCCTACTGCGGCGCAGAGGACCAATACTCGGACGCGTGTGACAACTGCGGAAGAACACTGCAGCCCGGCCAGATCCTGAGTCCGCACTGTGCAATCTGTGGAAGGCCCCCGGCGATGAGGAAGAGTACTCACTACTTCTTCAAGCTGTCAGCCTTCTCCAAGAGACTCGAAGAATGGCTAAGGGAGAATGAGGAGCTGCAGCCTGACGCCAAGAACTACGTGCTCAACTGGATCAAGGACGGTCTGCAGGACTGGGACATCACGCGAGATATCTCCTGGGGGGTTCCCGTTCCGCTCGAGGAGGCTGAGGGCAAGGTCTTTTACGGCTGGTTCGACAACCATCTCTGCTACATCACAGCTGCCCTGAAGGCTGCAGGTAAGAGCGGCACAGCTGGCCAGAAGTACTGGAACGACTCGAAGGTATACCACTTCATCGGGAAGGACATCGTGTATCACCACTACCTGTTCCTCCCCAGCATGAGGATGGGCGAGGGTGAGTACAAACTTCCCGACAAGATTCCGACAAGGGGACATCTGCTCCTGTTGGGGAAGAAGATATCAAGAAGCAAGCACTGGATGATTACGATCAGGGACTTCCTGGAATACTTCCCGCCCGACTACCTGAGGTTCTACCTGACCAGGATAATACCCTACAGTCAGGCGGACGCCAACTTCGAACTCCAGGAGTTCGCCGACAAGATCAACAACGAGTTGGTCGCGAGTATCGGAAACTTCGTCTACAGAGCCCTAGTCTTTGTGAAGAACAAACATGGCGGGATTGTCCCTGAGCCTGGCAGAGCGGGCAAAGAGGAGGAAGCAATCTTGAGGGAACTCGAAGAAGCGGTTGGGGAGACCGGCCGGCTGATAGAGGAGGGACACTACGACAGGGCGCTCAAGAGAGTTCTCGATTTCTCGGGAAGCTGCAACCGTTACTTCCAGCACAAAGCGCCTTGGGAGAACGCGGAGGAAGAGCCCACAACAGCGTACTACTCCTGCAATCTTGTAGCCGGGCTTGCGACCCTGCTGAACCCGTTTCTGCCAATCAGCTCGGAGGAATTCTGGGTCCAGTTGGGCTTCGATAGGCCGCTCAGTGAGGACGGGTGGGCTGCAGCCTCAGGATTGAGGGTCGAAACAGGGCAGAAGATAGGCGAACCGAAACCGGTATTCAGGAAGATCGAAGAGAAGGACCTCGGTAAGGTTCGAATGATGCTCGGCTAGTCGCAGGATTGAAGGGACTCTAGACCAAGCGGAAGGGCAGAGTCCATTTCGTCGTCAATCGTTCTCCCTGCGAAGACCCTGCCGAGGGGGTCGTATTCATCGTACTTCGTGGACGTGAACCCCGACGCAAGAAGGCTGACCTGCAGCTGAGCTGTTCCTGAATAGTTCACGCCGTACTCTACGTCGACCATTTGGTTGTTTATCATTGAGCCGAGCCTTTTCACGACCAGGCCGACCTCCTGACCTGACAGCGAGGCATCGCCACAGAGCATCACCACAGCACGGCTGGCCTCCTTGGCTTCCGCGAGTTTGTTTATCGAAATGACGGCCCCAGCCAGTGCCTCCTCGGCCTTGTCAATCGACTCGCTGCCTGAGACTCCCAACAGCGAGTATCCGTCCTGGAGAACGGTCCCTAGTAGCTTGTTCAGGCCGACTGAGACCGAAGTCTCGGAAGACTTCGATAAGAGGGAGCCTAGAGCGTTGACTGCCTCCCTGTTGGCCAAGTCGTATAGGCTGGTGAGGGTGGAATCCTCCGGAGAAGACCTCATCAGCGTGTCGTTGTCGATGACTATCACTCCTCTCGAAGCCGCGCGGAGGCGCTTTAGCGATGTGCCAGCGTAGAACTTCAATTTGCCTTCGAATTCGAACGGCATCACGGCGACGCCTACCGTGGTGGCCCCGGTATCCCTTGCAATCGCAGCTACCAGCGGTGATAAGCCGCTCCCAGTGGCGCCTCCCAGCCCGGCCACAACGAAAACCACTTTAGAGCCCTCGACAGCGTCCCTGATCTTCGAGTGAGACCAGAGAGCAAGGCCCCGGACCATCGCCGGCGTCAGTTTCTGGTCGATGGGCGACTCGATGAGTATCTTCTCTCCGATCCCGGCGTTTGAGAGGTCGTCCCTGTCGCATGACACATATGCAAACCTGCTGACGAGCAGAGAATACTTGCTCAGCAGGGAGACGATTCTGCTGCCTGCACTTCCTATTCCGACGGCGGTGACTTCAGTAGAATCATTCGATAGCATTCCTAGGACGCAGGCGTCATGCGAGCCAATCGATTTACAAACCCATAAGTCAATATTGTTGACCCTTCGTCCAATTTTGTTTTACTCCGTCTTGTCGGGCAGCGATAAGCCTACTTCGTGACCTTCGGTTTGATTTCGTCCTTGTTGACAATCCTGTCGACGAGCTCATCCAGCATGTGCCCGCCGCACTCCACGCGCACGGTCTTGACCCCTTTGACGGCAAGTGCCGCGTCCCTGATGTTTCTACCCGTGTCGACTGCGAGAGGACTGTAGGCGGAGAACGGTTGGAACTTCACTCTTATTGACCCAGTGGCGATCTCAGAGACGTCGGTTATGATGTTGAGCTCGCCGAATTTCCTCGTCGTCTCCTCATCGATTATGGCCTTCAGATGCTCTGAGACACGTGTCTCTAGATCGTTGCCCACGTTGGCTCCTCGCGAACTATAGCAGGATATATGACCTTTGGCCTTACCAATGGACCTTTAGCGTCAGCGGATGCGATGCTTTGACCTCATCCACCTTCCCGACGCTAGTGTTCTTAGGCACATCACCGAGGGTCCCGTCCTTCAGCGACCTGTAGATCTTGTTCATAGACTCCGCGTATTCGTCTAGCATCTCCATCGGTTCGGACTCGGTCGGCTCAATCATCAACGCTTCGCTAACGATCAGGGGGAAATAGACCGTCGGCGCGTGCATGCCGTAGTCAAGGATCGCCTTCGCCACCTTGAGCGCACTTCCCGGCAGTTCGCCCTTAACAGAGACGACCACCTCATGCTTCCGGCGAAGGCCCGCCCCGTGTGAGACTTGGAATGCATCTGGATCGAGGCTCTTCCAGAGATAATTCGCGGCGAGGACGGCGAGAGAGGAGACGTCGGAGAGGCCTGAAGCCCCCAGAAGGCGGATGTACACGTAAGCTCGGAGCAGGACGGCGGAGTTCCCCACGAAGCCCTTGAGTGGACCAATCGAATGTTTCAAACCGTAATCGAGTGAGTACGTGTCCGCTCTGTGTGACAGGACCGGGACCGGGAGATACTCGACAAGCTTCTCGGTCGCGCCTACCGGACCGGCGCCTGGGCCCCCGCCCCCGTGAGGGGTCCCGAAAGTCTTGTGCAGGTTCAGATGGACTATGTCGAAACCCATGTCGCCCGGTCGCGCCCTACCGAGAAGGGCATTCATGTTGGCGCCGTCGTAGTACATCAAACCTCCCGCGTCGTGTATGGCCTCAGACACTTCGGCCACCTCGCTCTCGAATAAACCCAGCGTGTTGGGGACGGTGAGCATCATTCCCGCCGTCCTTTCAGAGACCAACTGTCGGACTGCCTTCGCCCTGACCTGCCCGCTGGAGTCAGACGGGGCCTTGATCACCTTGCACCCGGCCATCGCGGCGCTTGCAGGGTTGGTGCCGTGGGCTGAGTCGGGCACGATGATTTCATCCCTACGTTCTCCACCATTCTCTCGCAGATACTTCCTAATCATCAGGACGCCAGCGAACTCGCCTTGCGCCCCTGCAGCCGTAGAGAGTGAGAACCTCGACATCCCGGTAATCTCGCTGAGCATGCGTTCTAGGTCGTACAGTATCGAAAGGATGCCCTGGACCGTCTCCTGCGGTTGAAGTGGATGGGCCTGCTTCATCGAGTCGGCAGAAGAGAGCATCTCCGAGACTTTCGGATTGTATTTCATCGTACAACTACCAAGGGGATACATCCCGAGCTCAACCGAGAAGTTCATCTGGGAAAGACGGTTGAAGTGTCTCAGGACCTGTAACTCGGAGAGTTCCGGAAGCTTGACAGATTCGCGCCTCATGGACGCTGGGACAAGGTGGGTCGGATCCGGAACCTCCTTCTCGATGCTCGGGTCCGAGGGCGGGAGCATCCCTATCCTCCCTGACCTGCTTAGCTCATTCAGGAGGGGCTCATTCCAGCGTGCCTGTCGGAATTCAGTCGACATGTCAGAGGGCCTCCTCTAGGGCAGCCGCGAGACGCTCGATGTCGGCTCGGGTGTGGACTTCGGTCACGCAGAACGATGCTGCCTCGACGCCAAGTCCGAAGCTTCCGTCAATTGGATATCCTCCCAGCACGTCAGATTTCGCCATTTGTCGGAAGACTGACGCCGCCTTCGCATTGCTGTAAGAGATGACGAATTCCTTGAAGAATGAGCCAATGAAATAGGGCGAGGAGACTCCCTTGACCAGCGAAAGCCTCTTGACGGCATAGTGCGAGTTCGATATTATCGTCTCCCCAAGCCTGTGAAACCCCTCCTTGCCTAATAGCGAGAGGTAGCTCGCGGCGGCTACCGCCATAAGGGACTGGTTGGTGCAGACATTCGAATTCGCTGCCTCTCGTCGGATGTGCTGCTCCCTCGTCTGCAGGACCATGGCGAAAGCCTTCCTGTCAGGGTCTCCGACTGGGGTGGTGATTCCAATAAGCCGGCCGGGCATACTCCTTGCCAATTTCATGTCTCTGACGGCGAAGACGCCAAGGTGGGGTCCGCCATAGTTCATCGGAATCCCGAGCGGCTGTCCCTCGCCCACTACGATGTCGGCGCCGTAGGCCCCTGGTTCCTTGACAAGGGAGAGGGAGATGGGGTCGACCCCGGCCACCGCCAACCCCCCGGCCTCGTGAATCGAGGAAACGAGTTCCTCCGCTCCGTCTTCGATGATGCCAAAGTAGTTTGGGTTCTCGAAGTAGAGGCAGGCCATGCCGTCGGAGGTCTTGGCTCTGAGGTCTGCGGCGTCCAGGGTTCCCTTCGACCTGTCGAACTTCACCGACTCGAGTTCGACTCCTGCAGGCTCGACATAGGTCTGGATGACCGCGCGCCTCTGGGGGCCGATGTTTGCACCGACAAGGGCCTTCTTCCTGCCTGTCACCCTTGCTGCCATCCTAATCGCCTCGCCTGCAGCTGAGGCCCAGTCGTACAGCGAGCTGTTACACGCATCCATCCCGAGGAGGTCGCACATCAAGCTCTGGTATTCGAAGAGCGCCTGTAGCATCCCCTGACTGATCTCGGCCTGGTATGGTGTGTAGCTTGTGTAGAACTCCTGCCTTGCCATGATGGATTCAACTACGGCGGGCACATAGTGGGGCCAGACACCGCCGCCCAGGAAGCAGAGCGCCCCTGGCGGAGTCCGGTTGGTGGCAAGCCTGCTCTGGACATCGCGCCTGACGCCGTATTCGCTGTCCCCCTCAGGCAGTCTAAGCTTCCGGTTGAGTCTGACCTTCGGAGGTATGTCGGAAAAGAGCTCGTCTACGGAACCTGCGCCGACCTTGGCTAGCATCGCGGATAGAATAGCCTCGTCGAGGTTAGGGAGTAGCGGATGGCGCGGGCGCATTCCTCGCATTCGAACCACCCAAAAAACGCTTAAAATAAGAACATAGCGGCGTGGAGACATTCGCTTGAAGCGATTAGTTTCTGCTGCCCTCTTCATCATGCTGCTGATGTTGGCTGTGCCGGCGCAGCCTGTGGCGCACGCTCAGACGAGCCCCCAGTTGCAGGTGACCAGCCAGTACATTCTCAACAGGTATGGGTATGCGATTGTCAACGAGACCGTAAGATACACCAACACGGGGACAGCCAGCCTCACGGTGCCTGACATCTCCGTAGGTCTCGGCAACCTCTCGTCCAAAGTGGCTTCGTATAATCTCACGGGCAGCGGCTTCAAACTTGGCTTCGCAATCAATGTGGGAGTGGGAGGTCCGTACAACGTCCTCGGCGGGCAGTCGTTGGCCGCTGGGGCTAACACAACCTTCATGCTGAGGGTGATACTCGACGGCGTGGTCTCGACGGCCACCAACGGGAGCCTGCAGGTCCAGGTGCTCATCAGGCCCTCCGTGAACCTGACCGTCGGCAGTCTCAATGAGGTCGTCAAGTTGCCTGCCTCGACTCAGTTCGCAACGTCTCCGACTGGTCTCGTCTCAGGGGTCACTGCGACAAGTACCACCTATTCAGCGACTCTGAAGAATGTCACGGCACCGGAGGCTGTGTTGCAACTGAAGACGATCAAACAGGCCTCAGGGCAGGATTTCCATCCGCTAGTGGTCTACCAGGCGAAGAGAACGATATCGGTTGACTCAAAGATGAACCCGGTAGTCACCGACCAGATATCGTTTGGGAACCTCGGGACGACCTCGTTGACAACGCTGTACATTTCACCGCTGGCGTCAGCCAGCGGGAAGATCACTGTGTTGCCTCCAGCTGTCCCCCACCTGTTGAACCCGACAAGTGTTACACTCAACAATTACGGCATCACCCTCTCCTCGGCCGGAATAGCGTCGGTGAATCCGAAAACGAATTACACTTTGGTCTATCAATATCCTCTGCCCCAGAAATACTACAACGCCTCAGGGGGGGAGATCACATTGGACCTGCCAACGACCGCTCCCATAGCCGCATTCGTAGATTCGTACGTCATTGGATTCTCTCTGCCGGTCGGTGTTAAGGTTGTCCAAGGACATCCTTCTACCTTCTCGGACGTCGATCCTGCCCCCTGGGAGACGGGGCGCTTCGCGATGAACTACGGTCTGTCAGTGGGTTGGGGGGTGGACCGAAGCGTGCCGGCGGCTTCCCTGATATTCGTTCTCCTTCTGATGGGGCTCTTCGTCTCAAGGACCGCGATGACCGAGGAGGAAGAGACTGAAGAGGAGTCGTCGACCGAAAGGGCCTCCGCCATGATCAAGGCGTTCGACGAGAAGACGAACATTATCAACAGCGTCTGGCCCGAAGTGGCTGCGGCAGACCCCAACGAGCTCAACAGGACATACTTCGACGAAATTAGAGGGCGTCTTGACACGTTCAGGAGCAGGGCTCTCCAAAGGCTGAACGAGGTCAAGCAGAAATCGACAACCCAGAAGTTCTTCGACTTGCTGAACCAAATCCACACTACCGAAAGAGAGGTGGACAGGGCCACCAAGGACAAGCTGAACCTCTACGAGCAGTACTACACCAAAAGAATGAGGAAGGAAGTCTTCGACAGGCTTCTGCCCCAGTACTCGAAAAGGCTCGAGAGAGCGCTCAACCAGCTATCTGATGAGCTGCATGTGGTTCAGAGAGAAGCAAAGCTGCTGTAGCCGATCAATCCTGCGGAGGCAAATTTATGAGGCAGAGGAGCTGCCTGAGGTTCAGAAATGAACGCGGGCACGAGAAAACTCGTAATCATCGGCTCAGGTCCTGCAGGACTCACGGCTGCCATCTATGGTTGCAGGGCTGACCTTGACCCAGTAGTGTACATGGGAACGAAGTACGGCGGCCAGCTGATGCTGACGAGCGAGGTGGAGAACTTCCCTGGGTTTCCGGATACGGTGATGGGGCCAGACCTGATGATGAAGATGAAGTCCCAGGCTGAGAGGCTCGGTGCCAAGCTGATTCAGGAGGATGTAGTGAAAGTCAACTTTGGCGTCTATCCCTTCGAGATACAGACAGACAGCGGGGTCGTCAGAGCTCTGTCAGTGATAATCGCCACCGGGGCGAACCCCAGGAGGCTGAACCTCGCATCTGAAATGCGGTTGATGGGCAGGGGAGTCTCCAACTGCGCGGTCTGCGATGGCTTCTTCTTCAGGGGGAAAAAAGTCGCCGTCGTGGGCGGAGGCGACACGGCAATGGAGGAAGCCACGTTCCTGGCGAAGTTCGCGAGCTCCGTACATGTGATTCACAGAAGGGATGAACTGAGGGCTAGTGCGGCACTGGAGAAGGAGGCGTGCTCGAATCCCAAGATCAGTTTCGTTTGGGACACGGTCGTTACTGAGGTGCTTGGAGAGAGGCGCGTGCAGGGGATCAGGACGAAGAACCTGAAGACCGGGCAGGATGGCGTGTTGGAGGTCGACGGTCTCTTCGTCGCGATAGGCTACGACCCCAACACTGAGATCTTCAAGGGACAGGTCGAGCTTGACGAGAAAGGGTACGTTGCAGTCAAGAACGTGACTGAGAGTAGTGTCCCCGGGGTCTTCGCGGCGGGAGACGTTCATGACTTCCGATATAGACAGGCGATAACCGCGGCTGCCGACGGCTGCAAGGCGCTCCTGGACGCGGAGAAGTTCGTCAAGCAGAAGCTTGACGCCCAGATGGTCAGTTGATTACAGAGACGAACCTGTCTTCCTTGTACGACGGGCTCAGGGGACCGACGATGGGCGTCTTGTAACCACAAGAGTTGCACCTGTTCCTCTTGTCCAAGTTGTACTCGAGAATTTCGTAACCATATCGTTTGACCAAGACCTTCCCGCATCCGGGACAGTATGTGTTTTCGGCCGGGTGGCCTGGGACGTTTCCGATGTAGACGTAGTTCAGGCCAGCCTCCTTCCCTATCTTGTGATGCTTCTCGAGGACCTCCACGGGAGTCCGGGGGAAGTCCATCATCTTGTAGTCGGGGTGGAACCGCAGGAAGTGGACCGGGGTATCCGGACCGAGGTTGTCGTGAAGCCATCTGCAGAGCTTCTCCGCCGCCTCAAGCGATTCTCCCACGCGTGGAACGATCAGGTCGGTTATCTCGATGCGTACGCTGGTGTGATTCTTGATCTCGAGCAGACTCTCGTAGATCGGGTCTGCGTTTGGGATTGCGATGTACTTTCTCGCGAAGTTCGTCTCGCCGCTCCCTTTGAAGTCGACCGTCACGCAGTCCAGGAACTCTCTCATCAGCCCGACTGTCTCCGGTGTGTCATATCCGTTGGAGACGAAGATGTTGAAGAGGCCCTTTGACCTCGCCAGCACACCGACGTCGTGTGCGTACTCCATGAATACCGTGGGTTGGTTGTATGTGTAGGCGACCCCTTCGCAACCGTGGTCGATCGCATTCTGGACGATCTCGTCAGGCGCGGCTTCGATGCCCTCGATCTTCCGCAGCTGGCTGATATCGCTGTTTTGACAGTAGGAGCACGCCCATGAGCATCCGCTCGTCGCAATAGAGAAGACCTTTGAGCCCGGTCTGTAGTGGACAACGGGCTTCTTCTCGATTGGGTCGATGTGCTCTGCCACCACTCTGCCGTATACGAGGAGGTACAATCGCCCTCCTATGACCCCTCTTACTCCGCAGAAGCCGACCTGGCCTTCCCCAATTTGGCACTTCCTCGCACACGCGGTGCATTGGACCCTGCCGCTCGGCAGATTGCGGTAGAGAATTGCCTCCTTGCCAGAGGGCTTCGTCAGCCTGGTCGAGAACGACATCTCTTTGCGTAAGATTACCTCGGTTGCCATTAAGGATTCCCGGAGAGAGGGAGTGTCAGAGTCCAGCTTCAGCACTTCCATCTGGCCCGCCTGACATCTCGACGCTGGAGAATGACTCTGTCCGGTTTAGGGACCGTATACCTGGCTCGACAGTTGCGAGAGTTTCTCGAGGCGCTTGTAGTTGTCCTCGACACCCTTCTTCACAGTCTCGAGCTCGGCTGCGTTCTGTTGGAGGAATAGGTGGGAGTATCGGCCTTGGGCTTTCAGGTATTCGTCTATAGGCTTGGGGCTCGTGACAGGGATCGTTATCTTGTAGACCCCATCCTCGACCTCATACAACGGAAAGAACCGGGTCTCTACCGCCAGCTTGGACATCTTAATGGTCTTGGCGGAGTCGAACCGCCAGCCCCGTGTGCAGGGCGCCATTACTTGCATGAAAGTCGGTCCGTCCTTCGAAAGCGCCTTCCTCACCTTGTTCATCAAGTCCCGCCAGTGAGAAATCGAGGCTGTGGCGGCGTAGGGAACATGATGGGCCACCACTATGGACATTATGTCCTTCTTGGCCCCCGTCTTCCCTGCCTGGGCGGAACCCACCTGAGTGGTGGTCGTCCACGCTCCCATTGGAGTTCCTCCCGACCTCTGTATTCCAGTGTTCATGTAGGCTTCGTTGTCGTAGCACACGTAGAGGAACCTCTGTCCTCTCTCAATTGCGCCAGAGAGCGCCTGGAGTCCTATATCATAGGTTCCACCGTCTCCTCCGAAGACCACGATTGGATGCTCCTCGGCTTCGCCACGCTTGGTCAGAGCCTTGAAGCCGGCTTCGATCCCCGACGCCACAGCTGGCGCGTTCTCGAACGCAGAGTGGATCCAGGGTCTGTTCCAGGCTGAATATGGGTACAAGGCCGTAGACACCTCCAGGCAGCCGGTCGCGTTGGCCACTATGGTGTCCTTAGGAGCGGCAAGAAGGACCTGTCTGACGACGAGTGAGGCCCCGCATCCGGGGCAGAGACGGTGGCCGGGAGAAAGGGGCTCGTCCATCGGGAGCTCCTTTAGGCCCTTGACCTGCTCGTACATCTAACTCCTCACTCCGTACATCACTGAATCCTCGCCGAACGAAGTCTCGTCTTTAGCTAGGGCGAATATCCTCTTCCCATCTTCGACCGTCACGTCTCGGCCCCCGATCCCGTAGACCAAGCTCATCACTGGTTGATTAACCCCCGCTCCCTTCAGAGCCGACTTGACGTCCTCCGCGATGGGACCCGAGGGGGCTCCAAGGCTGATGCTCCTGTCCATGGTCATGACCGACTTCGCCTTTCTGAGTCGAGAGACGACCTCCTCGGTTGGAAATGGCCGATAGAGCTTGATAGCCAGCACGCCCACGTTCTCACCACCAGCGTTCATGGCTCTGGCGGCTACTCGCATCGTCCCTGCGGTGCATCCGTTCACGACAGCGACGCGGTCTGCTCCATCAGTATTGTAGGCATCCACGGCCCCATACCTCCTGCCGCTGAAGGCCTCGAACTCCTTCTCCGTTTCCTCGAAGACAACAAGGGCGTTCCTCATGGCCTCGGCCTGTTGCATTCGGAACTCGTAGTAGGTGTCGGGTGTCGCTATTGCGCCGAAGGTGAACGGGTCCTTGGGGTCCAGGCGGTGCTTAGTCGTCGGCCTTCTCAGAAACCTCTTGATGGGTCCGTCCTCGAGCGGACGCACTCTCTCCTTGTCATGCGAAAGGATGAAGCCTTCGAAGTTGATTGCAGACGGGAGCATCACCCTTGGGTCCTCTGACAGCCGGAAGAGTTGAATCGTCCGGTGGTAGATTTCCTCTACGTTCTCCGCATAGACCTGGATCCATCCGGAGTCCCTGGAGCCCATCATGTCGCTGTGGTCAGCGTTAAGGACCAGTGGGGCACTTAAGGCCCTGTTGGCCACGGCCATCACGATTGGGAGCCGCATCCCTGACACATTGTACAGCATCTCGTGCATGTACGCGAGGCCCTGGCTTGAGGTGGCTGTGAAGACTCGAGCGCCCGTCGCCGAAGCTCCTAGGCACGCCGAGAGAGCGCTGTGTTCCGATTCGACGGTTATGAATTCCCCGCTGAACCTACCCGTGGCCACGAACTCCGCGAGCTTCTCCACGATTATCGTCTGAGGAGTGATGGGATATGCGGCGACCACGTCCACGTCGCATTGCCTGACGGCCTCTGCCACTGCCTCGTCGCCCTGGAGAGCGACCGCCTTTGCCGCCTCCATTTGGGTCATGGCTCCATCACCATGCTGATCGCCGTCAAGGGGCACTCGGCCGCGCAGATTCCGCACCCCTTGCAATGCTCATAGTCTATCGTGACCTTCGCCCCCTCGTGCCTCACGATAGCCGGCTCCGGGCAGTATATCCAGCAGATCAAACAGTTCGTGCATTTTGCTTCATTGATTACGGGTCGCTTCACCCTCCAGCCTGAGACCACGTAGGCAGAGGACGTGCCCCCCTTCACGACCGCGGCTTCTTCGAGCTCGTTCCTGCTCATTCGGCCTTCACCCCTTCGTACCCCAGCTTCAGGGCCGCCGCATTCCCAGCGCCCACAGCCCCCTTGAACCTCTCCCCTAGGACTTTCGCTAACGAGTCGAAGCCCACAAGTTTGGTGGCCTTTAGGAGCGCCCCCAGCATCGGGGTGTTCGGGAAGTCCCTCCCGAGACTCTTCATCGCTATTCCGGTGGCGTCCAATGTCAAGACTTTCACAGACGGGTCCAGGTCCAGCCTCGCGCGGAGTTCACCAGGAGGGCCTTCGTAATTGCAAATGTGGTACCCTCCAACCGCCAACCCCGCAGTCGTGCTCTTGAAGTACGCCATCGTCCTGTCGACGACTACCACGACATCAGGGTTGCGGATGAATGAATGCATCTCAATCGGTCCGTCGCTGAAACGGGCGTAGGCCGCTATGGGGGCCCCTGACCTCTCCGCACCGAACTCGGGAAAGGCTTGAACGTATTTCCCCTCAAGGACTGCTGCGTCCGCTAACATCTGTGCAGCTGAGACGACCCCTTGGCCGCCTCTCCCGTGGAAGCGCACCTCTCTCATGATGGAATACCACTTTCCTGAATTGACCGTCTGACGATTGTTAATACATCTTGAGCCTAATCTGTTAGCGTTTTCCCTGATTGAATCCCCGTCTGACTCAGTGAATCAGGCTATGTGCTGCCCTGACGTGTAAAGAGGACATCTCCTGGTCTTTTGTCAAGAACCCACAGGGAGTGCGCTGCGCGCTACATCCAGAACTCGTTTCCATCAGGATCCATGAATATGGCATAGGTTCCGAACCACTCTGTGGTGAGTTCTTGCTTGAACTCGACGCGACGTTGGGAGCAACTGGGTGGTGGCGATCCTCAGGAAGGTCGTCTTGCCAGCCCCGTTCCTTCCAAGGAGGGTGAAGATCTTCCCCTCAGGCACCTTTAGCCCCAGCTCGTCGAGAGCCGGTTCCTTCGCCCTGCCGTAGAACTTGACCAGCCGGTCCGCTTCTATGATGAACGACGGCAAGAATCTCTTCCTCCAGGCGCGGTGCACAGCCCCCGAACTATTTTAGGGGGAACTCTTGAAACCCGAAACTCGTTTCAAGCGCAGAATTCATCCGTGGGAGACCTATAGAAGCAGTTAACGTCATTAGAAAAGGGCTTCGAGGATATCCCCTCTCTTCATGGTTGAGGTTGGCCCGGCCTGTAATGTAGGCCTTCGGTTAGTAGCCGGGTCTCCAGACGTATGCTCTGCAGCGCCTTGATTCTTAAAGAAGAAAAGTACTGGGAAACCCTAGCTCTTCGATCTATTACTCTCTCGTTGAGCAGACTTGCGGAGTCGGTTTAGTTCGGCGATTTTCTCCTTGTATTCCCTTTTCTTCTTCTTATTTCCTTGTGCGCGCGCTTGGTCGTATAGCTTCCTCAGTTTCTCTTCTTCTGACTCGTAATCGGACAACTTCGGAAATGAAGCCGTAGCGCCATAGTTATGCCTTTCAGACATGGGTCTCAGGACTACCCGCTGAAGCAGTCCTCCTTGCTTAACAGCGTACTCGCCGCGCTTAGGACGTCTTTCGGAAACACTGTCTCTCATCGCGATTCTGAAGCATGTTCGGGTCAGAGAATTGGTGGAACCGCTACATCTCAAGATGGACCTGAACCACGCGGTCGATCTGCTTTCCCCCCTTGGTCATCTTGAACTCTATCAAGAATATGGCTCTATGCACCTGAACGAAATGACGAGGAGCCACACGCATCTGGCGTTCGGTCTCTCCTCTGTATGTCACCTTGACCCCCGGCTTGGATTCGGTCTTCGACTTCATGGCTGTCAAACAGAGGTCGTAGATGGTTCCTCTCGAAAAACCCAGCCTTTGATCGATATATTCGAGGTAACCCTTTGACGTTAGGTGTCCCCCTATTGCAGCAGAGCGGTAACTCATGTGCTCCACACCTGATTTCGATGCTAGTCAGTTCAGCCTTCCTTTTCTCGTCTCATATACCAGTCAAGCCTTGCATGCCCCGATGTTATCGTCCAATTCCCGATCACGTTAGCATGCTATATATGTCGTCGACTCTTCACGCTTCAACAATGCCCCAAACGAAGGCAATGGTATGCATCGAGAACGTTGTCGCCACTGCCTCAATAGATCAGAGGGTCGACCTCAACCTGATAGCCAAGAGCTTTGTTGAAGCAGAGTATCATCCCGACCGATTTCCTGGACTGGTCTTCAAACTGAAGAGCCCAAAGACGACGACCCTGATTTTCAGTTCCGGGAAGATGGTCTGTACGGGTGCAAAATCAGAGGACCAGTCGAGAAAGGCAGTGCAAGAGGTAGTCAGGAGGTTGAAGAAAGGGGGTATCCCCATCAAGAACGAGGCGAGGATAGTGATACAGAACATGGTGGCATCAGTGAACCTTGGGGGGAAGATTCGCCTAGAGGAAGCGGCTAGACTGCTACCAAAATCGATGTACGAGCCTGAGCAGTTCCCCGGTCTGATCCACCGGATGGCAGACCCGAAGACAGTGATTCTTCTCTTCACCTCTGGGAAGCTCGTCTGCACTGGAGCGAAGAGAGAGGGCGACGTCTACAGGGCCGTGAACAACCTGCACGTGATGCTCGAGGAAAAAGGGCTCATGACTTACTGACCCTCCGTGCGACCATGAGTCTCAGTAAGAATCAATTTTCAGGACTCGTTCAGGTTGGTTGGTTATGCGCTCGAGCGTTCGGATCTTCTACTCGATCGACGCTATTATCTTGCCGTTTGACTTGTCCAAGATATTGGTTTGCTGGGGGTGCTTCATGAAGGTCACCTTGCCCAGACAAGCTATCAGCTCAAGGCCCTTCTTGCTGTCCAAGTCTTCGGAACTGCCTGATGCAACCATGTCCCTGAACGTGCCTCTGGTCTTCGGTATGCCGACGGCCTTGATGTATTTGGCTACAGCTTGACTGCCGTAGAATTTGGACCTAGCCTCCTGTTCTTCTTCCTCGTTTGTCATGCTGTCTTTCGTCGGACAGCTGCACACTATAAAGGGGCGCATTCCCCATACCCCAAATGAAAAAGGGATAGACGGAGTGATCCTCCGTCCCTTACGGGGAACGAGTTCTAACTCGTACCCTGAGAAGCAGTGCCTACTATCGTGGCGTTGGCGAATCTTGGGCCTACTTGGGTGATCTTGATTCGCGCCTTCTCTCCTTGCTTTCCGCCGGTGACAAAGATGACGAAGCCGTCGATTTTGGCCACTCCGTCGCCCCTTCTGCTCGATTCGGTAATGGTGACGTCGTACTCCTTGCCAACTTCCACTGGCTTGGGTCCCTCCGACCTAGAACCTCCACCATAACCAGAGCGCCCGTAACCGCCTCCGCGTCCGTAACTCGTTCTTTCATCTCCTAGTGCTTGGACGACACTGACCCTCCAAGCAATTGCATGCTATAAAAGAAGTGACTTACGGGTATGTCAGTTCGCAAAGAAGAGGCAAACGCAGAATAGATGTTCAATTTCACGTGTTTTGACCTCTTAGTCTGGGACAGACTAGAATCAACAACAAAGATCTAGACATTTGGCAATTGCCTTCAACTCAAAGGGAAAAACGGACACTCGGAGTTTATATATCGGATGAGCAATTTCACACTGTGAGACTTAAACGTCTCAGATTTGTGATACAAAGTGTCCCATAACACGGGTTTTTCGAGACTGCTGAAATCAGAGAGAACACTGGACAAATGCCCCAAATGCGGAAAGAGGCTAATGGTAACTGATAGCCCCAGAGGGGAATTCTTTTGCAGTAATTGCGGTTTCGTAATGAAGGAGAAGGCCGTAGAGGCGGGTCCGGAATGGAGGTCTTTCTCTAGCGAAGAAAAGGACAACAGAAGCAGGACTGGAAGCCCCACCTCCATAGCAATGCATGACATGGGCCTTGCCACAGTAATAGGAGGCGTGAACAAGGATGCATCAGGGAAGTCGTTGTCTGGTTCCATGAAATCCACGGTCGAGAGACTGAGGACGTGGGATCGAAGAAGCCAGGTGCACGAATCCGCGGACAGGAACCTAAGGCAGGCGTTCAGCGAGCTACGAAGGTTTTCGGACAAGCTCGCTGTGTCGGAGTCAGTCACGGAGAAGGCCGCCTACTTCTACAGAAAGGCCTTCGAGAGGGGTCTTGTGAGAGGAAGGTCCATCACATCCATCATAGCAGCATCGCTCTACGCCGCCTGCAGGGACATGGAAGTTCAAAGATCCTTGAAAGATGTGGCAGCAGTGAGCAATGTCAAGAGAAAGGACCTTGCGAGGTCCTACAGGCTCTTGCTCAAGGAGCTGGACATCAGGATGCCAGTGGCAGATCCATCGAGGTGCGTAACCAAGATAGCGTCTAAAGCAGGACTGTCCGAGAGAACGCAGAGAAGGGCACGGGAGATACTGTTCAGGGCCAAGCAGATGAGGATAACAGCTGGCAAAGACCCGATGGGATTTGCAGCTTCGGCGCTATACGTTGCCTGCACGTTGGAAGGCGAAACTAAGACGCAGAAGGATGTTGCTGAAGCTGCTGGGGTGACCGAAGTGACCATAAGAAACAGGTACAAAGGTCTCAGGTCAGCTCTCGGCATCTGAGTTTCAGCTTCGAGACGCTATTCTCAGAGAGTAGATATTCACGATTTTCACATGCAACGTGCGTATGAGGATAGTTCTAGCTAGAGGACTTTTCTCGGTAAATCTTGAATGTTTGAAACTCGCCCCCGCCTGACGGGTCGGCTTGGTTCACATCACGTACAGGTATATCGGATGAGGCTTCCTCCAGCCCGCAGGCGTGACCTCTACTCTACGCTCGGGCCTCCAACCGGGAATCGGATAATCGAAGTTTACGATTCTGGCACCAGGCCTCAGTTCCTTCATGAACTTGGGCGCCATCAAGTTCAGAGTGTAGCTCGAAAGATACATGGCAAGAACGTCAGCCTTTCTCAAGCTTATCCTCTTGAAGTTGCGACATGAGATCGTGACTTGATGGGACAGCCCCATCCCCTTCACCCTTCTGCGGCACTCCCTCACTAGGCGCCTCCGAATCTCGACTCCCACCACTCTGGCATGAAAGTCCTTTGCCGCTGCTATCACCATCCTGCCGTCGCCCGAACCGAGATCGAACACTATCTCATCTGGCATCACAGAAGCCAAGGTGAGCATCTTCGGTATGATGTCTTCCGGAGTCGGGATGTATGGTTCGGTGTAATTCATTCATGTCACGCAGTTTCCGGCCTTAGATAAGCATCGAGATGGCAGGGATTGTGCTGGCTTTGTAACTCACTCTGGTTGATGCCTTCATGAGTGGACTTCATAGGATGTCCCCTCTCTGCATGATTGAGTTTAGCCCGGCCTGGGGCCACACCCATATGGGTTCAGCCCGCAAGGAGGTTCAAAGGATTCAGAAAGGTTCGAAGCCGAAGAACGAGGCTGCGAGCCAAGCCGATAGAATCAATCCTGTCGACACCATCACCAGACCGAGTGTCCTGGCACCCCACCGCCTATACGCGAGATAGCCTATGGCAATGCTCGGGAGCATCAGGAGAACAGGGAGCAAGAAGTACTGAAGCAAAACATCTGAAACGAGTCCACTGAGGGGCATTACAAAAAGAAAGGGAATGAAGACGCAGCCGCCGATCGTGACGAGAATTGAGACCGTCATCCCGAGAAATCCTCCTCCTAGCGACTTGAGAAGACCCATTGTAGGTAGCTCAAACAATGGTGTCTCCTAATACGCGATTCTCTTGCATTAGGGTTCTGTTAACTTAGCGTCATCTGGCTGAGGACTTTTGGGTGTGTCAACCGTCGCGCGCTGGGGACCACCTACTGAAGAGGTCTGGCTACAAGAAAGTGAATAACCTAGAGGGACGACCCCAAGACGTGTAGACGCTGACGAGCGGACCGAAGAAGCCGCTATTTCACGAGCCAGAGCGTTTGGATTGCATCAAGGACCAGACGTAGGATGGCGTGAGAGGGAGTCTCTCGACCGTCACCCCGAAGGGGGAGAGCGCGTCCTCCACCGCATTCGCGACCGTCGGGGTGGCAGCGATTGTGCCGGCTTCACCGACCCCCTTCAACCCCAGCGGATTGAGCGGTGACGGCGTCTCTGTCCTGTAACACTCTATCATGGGTGAGGTGTCGGTCGACGGGATCAAGTATTCGGACAGCGTCGAGGTCAAGAGCTGGCCATCCTCGTCGTACACTATCTGCTCAAGGAGAGCCTGGGAGATCCCCTGGACCACGCCCCCTTGGACCTGCCCTTCTACGATTAGGGGGTTGAGGACCCTCCCAACGTCGTCGACTGCCACATACTTCAGGACCTTGGTGGCCCCCGTTTCCTTGTCGACCTCGACCATGGCGACGTGAGTGCCGAATGGGAAGACGTTCCCTGGTGGGGCGAATGCGCAGTATTCGTAGAGCGAAGGTTCCATCCCCTGTGGCAGGCGCCTCGGTTGGTACGCTGACTCAGCCACCGCCTCGAAGGGCATCCGCTTCTCCGGGTGGTCTTCCACGAACACCTCGCCATCCCTGAAGACGATCTTTTCGCCAGTGTATCCGAGCGCCTTCGCGGCGATTCTGCTCATCTTCTCCTTTACCTTCCTTGTGGCCATGAGCACCGCGGTTCCGCCTACAACAGCCGACCTGCTTCCAGCCGTCACCGTCGACCAGGGAAGGGCCGCCGTGTCGCCGTACTGCACCAGGACGTCGTCGACATCGACCCCGAGCTCGTCGGAGACGATCTGTGCGAAGGGGGTCCAGTGCCCCTGCCCGTGAGGATTGGTCCCGCTGTTCACTATGACACTCCCCTGCTGCGTGACGGTGACCGAAGCTGTCTGAGGGTAGCCCGTGCCGAACCCGCAGACCTCCACGTAGGTCGCCACCCCTATGCCCACCAGCCTCCCGCGCGACCTCGCCTCCCTCTGGAAGCTCAGCAGCTCCTCGAACCTGGAGACCTCCAGCGCCCTCTTCATGTTCCCTTCGTAGTCGCCGCTGTCATAGGTCATCCCTCCGGCGGACCTGTAGGGGAACTTGCTCCTGGGGACGTAGTTCTTCAGCCGGACCTTCATCGGGTCGAGCTTCAGCTCTCTGGCTATCACGTTCACAGTCCTTTCGATGAGGTATGCCGCCTCGGGGCGCGCCGCGCCTCTGTAGGGGCCGATGGGGGTCTTGTTGGTGAAGGCCGTCACCGCCTCTCCGTAGAAGGCGCCTAGGTCATAGACCCCGGGAGCCATGGCGACGGTCGTCTCCGGCATGGAACTAGACCAGTCGCTGTACGCGCCGCCGTCGCAGATCACCTTGACCTTCAATCCCAGGATCCTCCCGTCCTTCGTCACCGCAGCCTCGACGTGCTGCTTCTGCCCTCTACCTTGGGTCGCCGCAAGAAGGTTCTCTCTCCTTGACTCAATCCACTTCACCGGCCTCCCGAGCTTCATGGAAGCCAGACAGACGACCGCGTACTCCGGGTAGAACCCCTTCTGACCGAAACCTCCGCCCATGTCCGGCACGATCACTCTCACCCTTGTCTCCTGAAGCTTCAGGACCGATGCCAGTTCGTCCCTCATTTCGTGGGGGGACTGGCTGGCCACCCATGCGGTCAGGAAGTTTCCGGCCGCGTCGTAGGACGCAACGATGTCTCTGGGCTCGAGCGGGGCGGCGTTGAGCCTCGGGAACGCCAGCTCGACCTTTACGATTCGGTCTGCCTCGGCGAACGCCTTCTTCACGTTCCCTGCGGACGTTTCAGAGCGATAGGCAAGGTTGTCAGGAAGGTAGGAGTGGACCTTAGGCGAGCCCCTTTCGAGGGCCTTCTCTGCATCAACAACGGGCGGGAGTGGGTCGTATTCCACTCGGACGAGATCAGCTCCTTCTTCGGCGGAAGCCGCGTCTTCAGCTATCACTACGGCCACTGCCTCTCCCGCGAAATTGGCTTCGTCAAGAGCGAGCGGGAATCGATGGGTGGCCTTCGACTCCTCCCCGGACTCGAGGGTGGACACCTCGGCGACCTCCTTCACGATGTCCTTGGCTGTGAGGGCCAGTTTCACCGATGGGTGCTTCAGGGCTTCGGAGACGTCTATCCCCCTGATTCTCGCATGGGCGTAGGCGCTCCTCACGAAACAGGCGTGAAGCATCCTGGGGAGGTTGATGTCATCGATGAAATGCCCCGAGCCTGTAATGAACTTCGGGTCTTCCATCCTCTTGAGCGGCTGCCCTACGACCCTCTGCTCTCGCTTGACGGAGGTCTGGACAGTAGGCACCATAGGGACTGGGTTCTTGCGCCAGCATAAGTAAGCGTTATTGCCATGTCCCCACGGCTGTTGCCTCGGAGACGGTCAACTAACTGATTCCCCGTCCTTTTGAGTATCACAAACCCCGGACGGTACAGGAGGCGGTGACGCTGATGGAAGAGTACCGGGGGGACGCTAAGGTTCTCGCCGGAGGCCAGAGCCTAATTCCACTGATGAAGCTCAGGATACTGTCGCCGGTCCACATCGTCGACCTGAACGGAGTCAGGGGGCTGGAGTACATCAGGAGGGACAAGGGGGTAATCACCATCGGGGCGATGACGAGGACGGCGGACATAGAACGCTCCGGGCTGCTGAAGGGAGAATGCGCCATCCTCTCCGACTGCGCGTCCCATATTGCCGACCCGCTCGTGAGGAACCTGGGCACCATTGGAGGGAACGTCTCACACGCTGACCCTACGAACGACATGCCAGCCGTGATGGTCGCGTGCGGCGCAGAGCTGGTCGTGGCCGGCCCCGGAGGTCGCAGGAAAGTCGCGGCCTCAGATTTCTTTCGGGACACCTTCGTCACAGCAATGGCTGAGAGCGAGATCCTGACCGAGCTCAGGATTCCGGTGGCAGGGCGCAGGGCCGGGGCGTACAGCAAGCTGGAGAGGCAGGCAGGAGACCTCGCAATCGCCGGGGTCGCCGCGAGCCTCTTGCTCTCTGCCGACGGTCGCTGCGAGGAGTGCGGGATGGGGCTGACCGGGGTGGGACCCGCGGTCATCAGGGCCCGCAGGTCGGAGGAAGTCGTAGTCGGCAGCAGGGTCGATTCTGGGACAGTCGCCGAGGCCGCGAGGCTCGCCGCTGAAGACTCTAGTCCCACGAGCGACCTGAGAGGGTCCGAAGAATACAAGCGGGAAATGGTGAAGGTGATGTCGAAGAGGGCGTTGTCGCTCGCCCTGAAGAGGGCCAAGAGCAGATCGAGATGAAGGTCCTCATAAAGGTCGAAGTGAACGGAGTCAAGCAGGAAGCATCCGTGGAACCCAGGGTCATTCTTGCGAGCTTCCTGCGCGACAATCTCGGTTTGACCGGCACCCACATCGGATGTGAGACGACCAACTGTGGGGCCTGCGCTGTGCTCCTCGACGGCAGACCGGTGAAGTCTTGCACCATGTTCGCCGTCCAGGCAGACGGCAGGAAGGTCACGACGATTGAGGGAATCGGGAACGCAGCTGAGCTGAACCCGATACAGTTCGCTTTCTGGGAGAAGCACGGCCTCCAGTGCGGGTTCTGCACACCCGGGATGATAATGGCTTCCTATGGACTGCTCGAACAGAATCCGAACCCCAGCGAGGAGGAGATCAGGAGGGCCCTGTCTGGCAACCTCTGCAGGTGCACTGGCTACGTCAAGATCATCGAGTCAGTCAAGTATGCAGCCAAGCTGAAGAAGAAGGGGATGACTTCATTCAAGGTCGAACCTAGGGTGCAGAAGAAAGCAGTGACCACGGAATATGCGGGTGAAAGCTGGTAATGCGCTACGAGGGGACCATCGACGCCACAGCCCCGAAGGAGAAATTCTACGAATTCATCACTGACCCAAGTCGGATAATCACCATCATACCCGGGGTCGAGCAGACGAGAATCAGCGACCGCGACCATTTCTTTGTGAAGGCAAAGGTAGGGGCCGGGCCCCTGAGAGGGTCAATGGGCATGAATTTCGCGCTGGTCGAGAAGAGGAAAAACAGGTCGGCAAAGCTTGTGGGACACGGTGAAGGGATGCAGGGCTTCGTCGACCTGACTTTGGTGGTGAATCTCGAAGATGCGCCTCGCGGGAGCAGGGCAAGCTGGTCGGCGGACGCGAGAGTCGGTGGGCTTCTGACCAGTGTGGCAGGTCGGCTCATAGAAGGCATCGCGGGAAGTTACATCAAGCAAATCACGGAGAACCTTCGAAAGAAAGTCACGGATTGACGAAGGCGTTAGAATTCCCCCTGAGTCACGAACCGAAGGCCCGGTGGCGCTCCGGGGGATTTGACTAGATGGTGCAATGCCCCTCCTTGTCACACTTCAGGCTCGCCCGTGCGCGACTGTTGTCCGGACTACGTATGCGCGTGAGTAAGCATCCTGGCCAGTATTGCATTGAACCGAGGGTCCGCCCTGATCTGCCAGTAGACCGTAAGTTCACTAAGGTATCTTAAGGCAATGGAACGTTCCTCGTACGCTTTCTGTATTAGGGAGAGGGCCTTCTCCTTCTCTCCCACCGCGAAGTAGATTGTTCCCAGGAGGGCGCCTGGCACGAATCCGGATTTCGAAGCTTCTTCAAGTTCTCTGAGTAGATCACATGCCTTTGTCTTGTCGCCCTTCAGCCCGTATGCATAGCCCAGCAGTGCTTTCGGCCAAGGATTCCCAGCTAGTAACTCGACGGCCTTTTGCATCTCCGTAATCCCTTCGTCGTACCTGGCCACGCTTGCATAGATTGCTCCAAGATTCCCATGAGCCATGCCGAAGTCCGGTTCCATCACCAACGTGTTGAGAAGTTGCTCTATCCCCTCCTCGACGCGACCGGCTTCAGCCAGCCTGAGACCCACATTGGTTCTTACCATCGGAGAGACTGGGTCGAGGCGAAGCGCTCTGTTGATTTCATCCAAGGCTTGTTCCGCCCGGCCTATGCCGGCGAGCATCAGAGAGTACCAATGGTAGGTCGTTGCATAGTTCGAATTCAGCTCGATAGCACGCTTGTATTCAGCTTCGGCCCCCGGCCAGTTCCACTCGTCCTGCAGTAAGTTCCCTAGCGAAGCATGGGCCTCGGCCAGCCCGTCGTCCAGTTTCAACGCTTTATCGAGCAGAGACCTGACCTTCGGGCGTGTTTCGTTCGGCTCGAGCACGAACTGGTCAGTCAGTATCAAGTAGCAGTCAGCCAGCCCGACGAGGGCGAGGGCAAATGCGGGGTCTCTCTCAAGCGCACTTTCAAAGTATCCCATAGCGCGCTTCACTGACGCAGGGCTTCTCTCGTTCCAGTAGTATCTTCCCTTCAAGTACAGAACATACGCCTCAGGACTCTCCGTTGCCTTCTTCTTGATGGCCTCCTTCTCGTTCGGGAGCAAATGAATCCTCAAGGCGTTGGTCACCTGTTCAGCGATGTCACTCTGCACCGCGAAGACGTCATCCAAGCTCTTGTCGTATCTTGAAGACCAGAGGTGTCCCTCGGTTGCGCCGTCGATCAGCTGCGCCGTGACCCTGACTTTGTTGCCGGCCTTCCTAACACTTCCTTCCACCAATGAACCCACTTTGAGCTCTTTGGCAATTTCAACTGCCTTCTTCTCCTTCTTCTTGTAGCTCATAGTAGAAGTCCTGGCGATGACTTCCAGTTCCCTGATCTGACAGAGCCTGTCAATCAATTCTTCGGTTAGGCCGTCAGCGAAGTATTCGTCGGCAGGGTCTGGACTCATGTTCGCGAAGGGCAGGACCGCGATTCTCTTCTTGTCGAGTTGCGTCGGTGGAGTCGCTTTCTCTTCGCTCCAGGGCATCACCATCCTGTAGACCTCGACCGGTTCGCTCACGTTCTTGAGGCTCATCTTCCCCTTGCTTACGAGCGGAACGTCGAGCTTGTTCTTGACCTGGTCGTAGACCTGCTGGGTGAGGCAGACTCCTCCGTCCTCTGCCAGGGGCTCGATCCTCGACGCGACGTTGACTGCGTCGCCGAAGATGTCCCCCTCCTTCTCCACCACATCGCCGAGATGGATCCCGACTCTGAGGTGTATCCTCTTCTCGCTCGACAGGGCCAGGTTGAACTCCTTCACCGACCTCTGGACGTCGTAGGCGCACCTCGCAGCCTCCAACGCGTTCGTGAACTCGACCAGGAACGCGTCCCCCATCGTCTTTACTACCCGACCGTTGTGTCTTGTTAGTACTGGCGCCAGGACCTTCTGCTGTGCCTCAACCATGGCGAGGGATAGAGATTCGTCTCTCTGGCCAAGGGCAGTATAACCGACCATGTCCGTGTACATGATTGCCGTGAGTCTCCGCTCGCCCTGGGACAAGGTTTCCTTTCTGTCGAGAATAGAGTCACATGATAAAGCCGTTGTGGGCGGAATGAGAAGGAACGACAACTACACGGCTACAGGACCTACGAAGATCTCGTTCCTGAAGTAACGAATCACTCTGACGCCTTTCCTGTCCACCTTCATGTTCACCTGCCAGGTTTCCACCCCACTTTCCTCCGCCAGACGGGCAGCGTCGAGAATCCTCGAATTGGTCCTGTCAAGCGCGGGGGGTCTGAAGGGCTTCGCGTCGTAAAGATAGCACATGGCCAACACCGCTCTTCTTCCGGCGGACAGCGACTCACGCAGCTCTGTCATGTGTCGAATCATCCTGTCAAAGGAGTCGAACCTGCCGTGCCTGACTCTCTCGACGCTCTTGGACGTGGGGAGGGTTATCAATGGAGTCTTTACCTCCACGTAGGTGTCCCCGACAAGAAAGTCGATGCGCGAGCCTCCCAGCCTCACTTCTCTCTTCAAGACGCCACTCGCCATGCTGGAAAGCAGGCCGTTCTCGATGAAGAACTCGACGTACCTGTTGACTGCAGTCTGGTTGATGCCGACCCAAGACCTCGCCCTCCCTGGCGACTCGACGGAGATGGCCTCGACCGTGTGGGCCGTCTTCCTTCCTTTCGAGCGCGCATCAGAGAAGAGGCAGTGGAGTCCGGAAAGAGAGACGTCGCCCAGCCTGCCGGTTGTCGGACAATGACACCTGATCGTATTGCTATCGCTCCGAACTATCATGACGAACCTGTTAGGCCTGGAGACAATCACTCCTTCCTTCAGCGGTTCGGGGAACGTGAACGTCTCCCCGGTGTGCGTCCCACGTAGCATACCTGTCATCCCTCATGCCAAAGATGATGGAGGTATTTCTGAACGTCTTTTGTAATGCGGAGCGGGATTCGAACCTTGCGACCAGTCAGGCCAACAGCTAGAATCTAACTAATCCAGACAAATAAAAGTCATTCTGAGCTTGTTTCAGATAGCCCGGCCTGGATTCGAACCAGGGTCGCCGGCTCCAAAGGCCAGCATGCTTGACCGCTACACCACCGGGCTACGTTCGGGTGTGGTCTTTCTAAGGTGATTTAGCCTTGTTCGATTGTTCTTCGGATGAAGCCCGATATCTTGACCACGGGGTCCTCCATCGAATCGAGGACCCGTCTAGCCTTCTTGCCGAACTTCCTCTTGAAAGCGCTGTTCAGGAAGAACCGCGCCTGCTTCAAGAGGGCATCAGGCCCGCTGACCCTTGCAAGAAGTCCAACCTTCTGCAGGTATGCGTCAGTCCAGAGCGAGCCTTGGAACGCTGAAATGGCAGGCACCCCCATCAGGGCCGCCTCGGCGTTCATCGTCCCGCCCATGCCCACGAAGAGATCTGTTGCAGACAGGAGTCCCCGACCATCGACGACGTCATCAGGGATGATGTACCTTGAGCCAAACGTCTTCTTGACTTCTTCAACTTGGTAGCCGTACCGGCAGAGAGCGACCAGGTTGCACTCTGGAAAGGCCTCGGCAACCCTCTGCAATACGACAGTGGTCCAGCCCGGATCCCTTCCCGTGAGGTACGGGGCGTCGCTTTCCTGCACCCTGACTGTAATCGTCTTCTTCCGGGAGTCGAGCTTGGGAAGGGGGCCCCCGTAGGCCTTCCTCTTGAGCCATGCCGCCGGATCGAGAGCATGGTATTTCGTGACCTGCCGCGAGCCGATGCCGAAGGGCGACCAAGCGCTGATTGGGATCACCCACGGGCACATCAGGTGGTAGCTCAAAGGTAGCGAGAGCCTCCCGGCCACTTCTGAATGTGGAGAATCGTTAACGGCTATGTGCTTTGTGCCCAGCCCGAAGGCGACGCGGGCGCAGACCGCGGATGCGACAGAGACCGCTACCTGGGGCGCAAACTCCTTGATCAGCGGAATAATCTCGGCCTGTCTCCTCGTGGCGGCTTCGAGCTGCTCGACTGGGTCCTTGCCTCCCCGTTCACCTGCGTATCGCAGGTCGAGTCCGACCCTTTCTGCAAGAGGCACGACCTCCCTGTACTTCCTCGACGTGGCAAGAACATCCATGCCTTCGCTTCGAAGTTCGTCGATCAGGGGCTTGAAGAACAGAACCTGTTTCGGAGTAAGAACGTCTACCCACACTCTGCCATTGACCATCGATTGTCCCAGGTGGTTTTCGAGCGCTCCTTCGAAGTTATTTAACCAATGTTCTGCGGACTTACCCTAGCCTGCATTCAATAGGGGCTCGCCGTTGATGAATAGACTGCCCAATTGCTCTAGGTTGTCACTTTTGAGAGCGAACTCGTGGCGGCAGCCTCCTTGACCTCCACGGCAATCCTCCTCCCCATGCTCATCGGCTTGTCAAAGAGAAAGGCGGTATAGGGTGAACCTTGAGTATAGAGATTGGTTCCAGCTACAATCCTAGCTGAGAACTCGAAGGCGACGAACTCGGTGTTCTCGTCGTAGACGCCCTCTATGCAGAATGGGCCGATCATCCCAGGCGGGACCAGGCGCGCCGACGCACTCACGAACGCCTCGCCCATCTTGAAGACCTGCTCAAGGAGCGACTCTCTCAGGACAAGCGGCGAGTTACCCACAACCACGTACGAAGGCTGGATGGAGCTCTGCATGCTTGCAGGCAATCTCCCGAAACCGTCGACTGTTGTCTCATAACGACGGTCTATCGAATGAAACTCCAGCTCACCTGACAGCGCCGAGTAGAAGAACTCGAAGTAGACCGGGACACCGACCACGTACTCCTGGATGTAGAGCGGGGCATTCATCCCGACCTTCCCGGACTTCCTGAACTTCTCGAGGTTCTCTTGATATGACTTCGGGCCGTCTGCGAGGAAATACCCCAAGCCACCCTTGGCGCCATGCAGTTTCACTATCACGAGCCTATCGATCTCGTCCGGAGATGTGAAGGTCTTCGGAGTTTTGAGGCCAGACTCTCTCATCAGTTTCTCCTTGAGCTCCCGATCAGACTCCCATAACAGCATCTTCCTGCTCCCGAAGATTGGGACATCGAAGTCGTCTAAGATCTTCTTCGCACCGACTTCGGAGACTAGCGTCCCGTGCGGGACGATGACCGATTGTCTCTCCTTCAAGGCGGAGACGTTGTCCTTGTGGGTGATCTCTGAGAAGCTGTCAACGAATAGATATTCATCTATGAATCCGAACCTGCGATAGAGGTTCTCGCGTTTCCTCTGGCACACCAGAAGCGTCGAGAAGCCTTCATCTTTTGCGCCTTTGAGGACCTGGAGGGCGCAGTGAGAGCCGAGTGTCGCGATTTCGGTCACTACGTCACCAGCTCGCTGAGCCTGTCCTCTTCGATCCCTTTCTTGATCTCCATCGCGATTCTGCGGCCTGTGCCGACCACCTTACCGTAGTAGTACTTGCTGTACGGGCTAGTAGTCGAAAGAATGGGGCTCCCGGGGACTCTAGGGGAAACGTCGAACACGACGATCTCGAGGTCTACGGTAACAGAGCTTTGTAGGGCAAAGGGACCGATGGGACCAACCCCGTATTCGTTCTTCACCGTCCGGGCGAACTTCTCTCCCATCTCGAGGACCTTCTCGAGCATAGATTCCCTGATCGTTGCGGGCGTATGCCCGATCTCGATGTTCTGGATGCGGACCTCGATTTCCAACTGTTGCCTTGCTGGGAGTGAGACGAAATCGTTCAGGTTGGTCTGGAGCCTCCTGTCTATGCCCAGAAGCTCGACCTCTCCGGTAAGGGGCGAGTAGAAGTAGTTGAAGTTGAAATAAGTCCCGAGCACGAACTCCTCAATCACGGCTTTGCCGACATCGGCTTCCGACACTAAGCCACTTTCAATCATCTTCCGGGACTTCCTTACGTAATCTTGGTATGAGGAGACGGTGAAGAATGCCCTCTCGAGCTTCCTCTTCGCCTCCTGGACTTTCACAATCGCGATACCCTCGATGTCTCTCGCACTGACGAACCGCCTTGGAATCCTGATTCCGGCCCTCTTCAGAAGGTCGTATTGATTCCTCTCGCCCGTCCTCTCCTCGATTCTCAGGAGGCCTCGGTTACCGAAGAGTGGGAGCTTGAAGGCGTTCTCGATAGAGCCATAATCCACGTATGCTGTGAACGCTCGATGGGGGACGAAAATGCAATTTCTTCTGACCAGCTGGTCCTGTATCCGTTTCTCCATGATTGTGGCAAACTTGTCCAGGAGTATCACATCGTCGACAATTCTCCTGAACGCCTTGTACGGCCTCTCCCTCCCCTTCTGACAAACCGCGAGCGTGGGGAACCCTTCATCCTTGGCTCCGTCGAGAATGTCCAAGGCGGAATGGCTGCCAAGGGCACAGATCGTTATCTTGTCTCGATCATAGGAATTTACCAGCGTTCCGAGCTCCTCTCTTGGAATCAAGAATCCGACGCTGGCCGTCTCAATCGCTCCTTTAATCTTCTCGGGTGTTCGAAGGGCTGGAACCTGAGAAGGTCAAGGTCTATCTATCGAGTGAGGAAGGTTCCACCGATGGACAAAGTCGGAATCCTGATTATTTCGAAATGTCTTAGCGCCGCCGCCATCGTCGACACCTTCATCCGGAGCGAGAGGTACACGCCCGAGTTCTACATCGCGGAGAAGCAGATCAACCCCTTCAACATGCAAAGGGCGAAGGAACACAAAGTGATTCCTGACTTGAGGATTGCCGAGATTGCAAAGTTCGCTAAGAGGTTCGCGGGAAGGATAGCATTTGGGCTCTGCGACACTGAAGACTTCGTAGTTGCGGGAGGGCGAGACTTGCTTGAGAAGGAAGCAGGGATCCCGATGATCTGCGTGACCAAGGAATACGCAGTGGAGAAGAGCAAGGCGGCGCAACGGCTGCTTTTCGACGAAATCTGTCCAAGAGCAAACCCAAGATACAGAATCTTCGATCCTAGCCAGCACAAGAACGAGCGGAATGTCGTTGAAGATCTGAAGGCCGCCATCGAGGAGATGAATCAACCGGTGATCAAGCCAGACGCGCCCGCTAGAGGGGCAGGCGTCGGGGTCTGGGGAAGCGATTTCAGGACAGAGGAGGAGGCCGAACGGTTCTTCATGAATGCGTATTCCAAGGGCCGCGTAGTGGTGGAAGAGAGGGTCGAGGGGGAGGAGTCCAGCTTCCACGCTTTCAGCGACGGTCGTCACCTGTGCGTGGCACCGCTCACCCGCGACCACAAGAGAGCGCTAGATGGGAACCGGGGAAGGTTGACAGGCGGCATGGGCAGCTACAGGGACACGACGGAGCGCCTACCATTCATCACAGATGCTGAATGGTCGGAAGTCGTAAGTGCTGAGGAGAAGGCCTTCAGAAAGTGGAAGGGAAAGGGATCCAACCCTGGGCTCAGAGGAATAATTGAATATGACGCGCTGATGCACACTGGGTCGGGATTCAAGATCCTTGAAAGGAACAGCAGGGGCGGAAACACGGAGTCCATCAATCTGTTCGTGACGCTTGAGGACGACTTGGTCGACGTCTGTTACCGCATGATCGAAGGGACACTCCGCGGGCTTCGCTTCCGGAAACGGGCTTCGGTCGTCACCTGCGTAGTCCCGAAGTACTACGGCATTTCCGAGAGTTCGCGTGGTTCAGAAGGCGAGATTGATCTCGCCAGCGCCACGTCTTTGCAGAGGAAGCATGACCAGAGCATGAGGGTCTTTCCTATGGATGTCAAGGTCGAAGGCGGAAAGACCGTTCACGGCAGCTCTCGCTGCGTTGCGGTCGTCGGGATTGGCGATGACATAGCTGAGGCTCGCGGTTCCTCTTTGAGAGCGGTTCAGCGAATCGGTGGAGACTTGAGGCATCGGACTGACATTGCAAGCGAGCAGGACATGCTCAGATGCCGCAGTCATATGGAAGCGCTTCGTGCCGTCAGAGTCGCAAGCTACCACTAATTCCGTCAGAGGCACATTCTTCCGCGGGATTTGCCGCGCCGGCGGTTCATCTACACCAACGTGTCAAAACCATCTTAAATACTCAGGGTAAATTACCAAGAATTACGAAGCCACACCCAATCTTCGTGGTCGAAGTTGTGATTTCTAACAAGGCCGCCGCCAAGGACCCCGAAGGGGACGTGATACATCGCGACTTGGTCAAGTCCCATTTTCCGCAGGCGAAGTCGATAAGAGTCGGCAAACTCCTCCGGTTCAAAGTCGAGGCAGTTAGTCCGCTGGACGCCCAGACACTCGTCCAGAGAATGTGCGACGAGCTCCGCATCTATAACCCCGCTGCTCATGATTGTCAGGTAGCCCCGGGGCGCTTGGATGTATGAACGTAGCCGTAGTTCGTTTCCCAGGCAGCAATTGCGACTTGGACGTAGTCACTGCTCTGAGGGCAACCAAAGGTCTGAAACCAAAGCTAGTGTGGCATGAGAACGACGGCCTTGAGAGGTTCGACGCTCTCGTCCTTCCCGGAGGTTTCAGCTTCGGAGACTACCTGAGGGCAGGGGCTATAGCTGCGAGGAGTCCTTCGATCGTTAGAGTAAGGAGGCTGGCAGAAAGAGGAGTCCCTATCTTGGGGATTTGCAACGGGTTCCAAATCCTGGTAGAGGCAGGCCTGCTTCCGGGCAGTCTCTTGAGGAACTCGGGCCTGAAGTTCATCTGCAAGTGGGTGACCCTTCGAGTTGAGAATAACAGGACTCCCTTTACACGTACATCCAGGCGGGGCGAGGTTCTGCGGCTCCCGATAGCGCACAACGAGGGACGGCTATTCCTCCCCAAGGATGAACTCGTCGTACTGAACAGGGAAAGGAGGATAGTGTTCAGGTATACGAACAGAAAGGGAGAACCCACTCTCCTAGGAAATCCGAACGGATCACAGGAGAACATCGCGGGAATCTGCAACAAAGATGGGAACGTCCTCGGGATGATGCCCCACCCGGAGAGGGCCGTGGACCCCATACTGAGCCCGGAGGGAAGGTCGGATGGGATGGTAATCTTCGAGTCTCTAGCAGGTCTTGGCAGGAGTGGCAACTAAAACGACAGAGGCTGAGCAGGCGATTCTCGGGCTGACGCATGATGAGATCGAGTACGCGAAGAGGTTCCTCGGACGCGAACCGACCGAGGTCGAATGGGGCATCATAGACGCAGAGTGGTCAGAGCACTGCAGCTACAAGTCATCGAAGAAGCTGTTGAAACTCCTGCCGACGGTCGGGAAGAGCGTGCTAATCGGACCTGGATACGACGCCGGCGTTCTCGATGTCGGGGACGGTTACGTAGTTTCGATGCACATAGAGAGCCATAATCATCCATCCGCAGTGGACCCTTACGGGGGCGCGGCGACGGGGATCGGCGGTGTCCTCAGAGACATACTCTCTATCGGAACCCGCCCAATAGCACTAGTTGACGTCCTTCGTTTCGGCAATATCGAAAAGAACGTACACTCTCAATGGCTCCTCAGGAATGTGGTCCGCGGGATAGCCGACTACGGTAATTGCGTGGGTGTCCCAACGGTCGCTGGGGAGGTCGAGTTCGATGAGTCGTTTGAGAGGAACTGCCTAGTCGACGTGGCTTGCGTCGGCGTCGGCAAGAAGGAGGACCTAATCCTTGCGGAGGCGAAGAGCCCAGGTGACATCGTAGTAATCGCGGGTGGTAGTACTGGGAGAGACGGAATCCGTGGAGCCACTTTCGCATCGAAGAACCTGGCGAAGAACGCGGACTCGGAACGCTCTTCGGTGCAAGTGCCCGACCCGTTCATGAAGAAGCTCCTGCTCGATTCGATTCTCGAGGCGCTGGAAACGGGTGAGATCAAGGGGATGAAGGACTTGGGAGGGGGAGGTTTCAGTTCGGCGCTTTCCGAGATAGCGTCGAAGGGAGGGGCCGGGATTGAGCTCGAACTGAAACTGCTCAACATCCGCGAACCCGACGTCACCCCGATGGAGGCGATGATCTCGGAATCGCAAGAAAGGATGTTGCTCGTGTTGGATAAGGAGAAGTCGGAGAAGACCCTGGGAATCTTTCGCAAGTACGAGGTTCCAGTCGCCATCATAGGGAGGGTCACTGCCGACGGTCTGATCACAGTCAAGAACGGAGGGAAGGTGGTGGCGAGTCTACCCGCTGGATTCCTCGTGAACGCTCCGCCCATTGCATGGCCCGAAAGCGCACCGATGCCCAAACAAGTGACCACAGCAGAACCGAGGGGACCGGCTAATCTTTCTCAAACTCTTCTCACGTTGTTGTCGTCCCCCAACATCGCGAGTAGGCGGTGGATCTACGAGCAGTACGACCACGAAGTCGGCGTCAGAACAGTGCTGAAGCCTGGACAGGCCGACTCTTCAGTTCTGAAGCTCCCGAACGGCAAGTTCCTGGCAGTGAAGGCCGATGGGAATAGCAGGATAGCCAACCTAGATCCCTACAACGGTGCGGCCGGGTGCGTTGCGGAGGCATGCAGAAACGTGGTCGCCGTGGGAGCGGAGCCCCTGGCGCTCGTAGACCATCTGCAATTTGGCGACCCTAGCGACGCAGAAGTCTACTGGAGCTTCGCAGAATCTGTCAGGGGCATCAGCGACTATTGTAGGGAGGTCGGCGTTCCTGTCGTGGGCGGGAAGGTCAGCTTCTACAACCAGGACGAACATACCCGGAAGCCGATAAAATCGAGCCCGGTCGCGCTGGTGACTGGACTCATCCATGATAGGAAGCACATAACGAGTTTGACTATGAAGAACGAGGGAGATGCCATCTTCATCCTAGGCAGGACCCGCCTCGAGCTGGGAGGCTCGGAGTACTACGACCGGATTCTGGGATCCGGCGAAGGCACGCCGCCTAAGGCGAGACCTGAAGAGGACTGCAGGACCAATTCGCTGGTCCTTAGACTGATCCGCGCCGGCCTCCCAGCGAGCGTCCATGATTGCTCGAAGGGAGGAATAGGTCTCGCCCTCGCGGAGATGTGTATCCCGGCCCAAATGGGAGCCGAGGTAGACCTTCAGAAGGCGCCGAGGGACTCGATGAGCGCCGACAGCCTACTCTTCGCCGAGACCCACGGGCGTTTTCTAGTCTCTGTAGGACCCAGCAGGGTTCGCGAGACGGAAGCGATGCTGGTCGAGAGCGAGGTCCCTTACGCGAAGATAGGCGAAGTGAGGGGGAGAAGCTTGATGGTCAAGCTCGGCCGGAAGAATCTGGTGAGGCTCAGTGTTCGCGAGATGGCGAGGGTCTGGGAATCCAGTATCCCGCGCATCATGGGGGAAAGCGTTTGAAAGAAGCCTGCGGAGTCGTCGCTGCGCACTCCGAGCGGGGAATCGACGTTGTACCCAAGATCCTGAGGACCCTTGAAGCTCTGCAGCACAGAGGACAAGAATCATGGGGAATTGCAGTTCCAAACAGGCCGGTCTTCAAGCGCCTGGGCCTCGTCGCCGAATGGAGAGAGTACGAAGACGAGGTTTCGGGATACAGCGGGGGCACGGGCATTGGGCACGTCAGGTACTCCACAAAGGGCAGGACGAGCACGAACAACGCGCACCCGATCCAGATGGGCCAGGAGTTCTCAATCGCCCACAATGGCACTATAGTGAACGTCGAAGGGATAGCTACCTCTGTGTCAAGGGAGCCAGATTCTGTCTCCCTCGAATCTGACACGAGGGTCGTCGGGCTAAGACTTCTCCAACTCCTCAAAGAGGGGAACGACTGGTTCTCTTCATTCGAGAAGCTCGGTAAGGAGCTAATAGGGGCATATTGTTTCGTCATCTTGAACCGACAGGGAGAGGCGTTCGCGGTCAGAGACCCCAGAGGATACAGGCCACTCTCTCTCGGGTGGCACGAAAGGTCTTCCACACACATCGTCGCGTCGGAGAGCTGTGGGCTCGCTGCCGTTGAGGCCGAGTTTGTGCGCGACATCGAACCAGGAGAGATGGTGATGATGGGAAACGGGGGCAAGGTGGAGTCGTTCAGGTTCGCACCCAAGATGGACCCTGCCTTTTGCTCGTTTGAGTACGCCTACTTCGCTCATCCTTCATCAAGGGTGAATGGGGTTAGTGTCTACGAGGCCAGGAAGCGGGTTGGGAAGATACTCGCCAAGAAACTTCGGGCACAGGGAGACGTGATAGTCCCGGTCCCGGATTCGGCACGCCCGGCTGCGCTCGGCTTCTCGCTCGCCAGCGGAATCCCCATGGACGAGGGGCTCATGAAGGACAGGTACAAGCGGAGAGGAAGCATCAGGAGCTTCATCGAACCCAAGCAGGAGAGCAGAGAAGAGATCGTCAAACAGATCATCCCGATAAGAGAAGCGATCGAAGGGAAGGAGGTAATCGTTGTCGACGACAGCGTCGTCAGGGGGACGAGCGCGAGGACGCTGATCAGAGCACTCAAGCGTTCGGGCGCCAAGAAGGTGAAGATGGCCGTGACGTTCCCGCCCATAAGGCACCCCTGCAGGATGGGTATCGACTTCCCGACACGGGAAGAGCTCCTCGCGCACACGGTCGCGGAAGATGAAGTCGAGCCAGAGCAACTAGCTGCTAAGGTGGGCTTCGCGTTGGACGCTGAGGAATTCTACTACAATGATATAGACGGTATGTCTGAGGCCATAGGAATCCCGAAGGAGAGGCTCTGCTTTGCTTGTGTGAATGGAGACTATTCGAAGCTCGAGGTCATTCTTCCACTTCAGACTGAGGAGAGGCGAAAGGTTGACTCATGATGTAGGCGTACTCGTCTCTGGAAGGGGGTCGAACCTCGAAGCAATACTGGATTCCATCCATGAGCGACGCCTCAGGAACGCTCGGGTCTCGGTCGTGATCAGCAGCAAAGCCGGCGTGAGGGCCCTCGAGATAGCAAGGAAGTTCGGCGTCGAAACAGAGGTCTTCGATGTCAGCAGCTTGGCACTGAGCAGATTGGAATATGACAGGCTCCTCATCGAGAGCCTCAGGAGGCATGGTATCACCTCGTCGAAAGGGCTTGTTGTCCTGGCAGGTTTCGACAGGATACTTACACCAGAATTCGTTAGGGAATTCTCAGGAAGACTGATGAACATCCATCCAGCCCTTCTTCCCGCGTTCAAAGGACTTCACGCACAGAAACAGACACTCGACTACGGCGCCAAAGTGTCTGGCTGCACTGTCCATTTCGTTGTCCCCGAAGTCGATGCCGGGCCGATAATCGTCCAGAAAGCTGTTCGGGTGAAAGAGGGAGACGACGAAGAGTCTCTTTCGGAAAGGATCCTCAAAGAGGAGCACCGACTCCTCCCCAAGGCGATCCAGCTCTTTGTGAGCGGTAAACTCAGAGTCGAAGGACGAAGGGTGATCGTTGGTTGACGGCGACCATCATGGATGGGAGGGCACTCGCCTGTCAAGTGAGGGAGCGTCTGAAGAACCAGATCGAATTGCTGAAGGCCAAGGGGATAGAACCCAAGCTTGAGACGATACTAGTGGGGGACGACGGCCCCTCGAAGATGTACCTGGCGACCAAACACAAAGCAGCGAATGAGGTAGGAATAGCCACTACCAACCATTCCCTTAGCGCTGATTCGAGTCAGGAGAGTATCGGTGCTCTGATTTCGGAGCTCAACTCGAGGAGTGATGTCCACGCCATTCTCGTTCAGATGCCGCTTCCAGCGCACCTGTCCGCCCCCGTCGTCCTCGCAAGGATTTCTCCAGAGAAGGACGCCGATGGACTTACCCCTGAAAACGTCAGCAAACTGGTTTACTGCCAAGAGTCCCTGCTCCCTTGCACTCCGAAGGGCATCATGACGCTGCTGAAGCATTACGAGATTGGACTCCGCGGATCGCACGTCGTCATAATCAACAGAAGCATGCTGGTCGGCAAGCCGCTGTATCACCTGCTCATGGGAGAGGACGCCACGGTCACCATGTGTCATTCTAAGACGCGAGATCTCGCCGAACTGACGAAGAGGGCGGATATCGTGGTCTCAGCCGTGGGAAGGAGACCTGACTTTGTGTTGGGAGCGAACATGGTGAAGGAAGGGGCAGTAGTAGTAGATGTCGCGATGAACAGAATCGACGGCAAGGTCGTCGGAGACGTGGATTTCTTGCCCGTCTCCCAAAAAGCATCCTACATCACGAAGGTCCCGGGCGGGGTCGGTCCCATGACGGTGGCGATGCTCCTTGAGAACACAATCATCGCCACACTTAAGCAGACAGAATCGGCCCGGGCAATGCTAGTAGCGGGATAGGAGATGTCGCCACCTAGCAAGGGCGAGATACGCGAGGCCGCCCTGAAGGCCAGAAGTCGGCTCTCTCCTGAAGAACTTCTGGAATTCAGTAACGCCGTCATGAAGAACGTGATTTCGTCTCCCGAGTACAGGGGTTCCAAGGTAATTGCGACCTATGTGGCGAAGAAGGAAGAAGTGAAGACCGAGGGGATCGTCAGACATTCGCTGAAGCTGGGAAAGCGCGTGCTCGTGCCGTTGAGCCATCCAGAGAGCACAAGCTTGGTCTTCTCCGAAATCCGCGACTATGAACGGGAGCTCGCCCTTGGTCACTTCGGAGTCCCTGAACCCAAGAGTCAGTATCTGAGACCAGTCCCCCTGCCTGACGCGGACCTAATTCTGGTTCCGCTGATCGCGTGGGATGACAGGGGTTATAGGCTCGGGTACGGGAAAGGATATTTCGACAGTGCTTTGGCAGAGGTCAGCGTGTCTTCGGTCACGATGGGGCTCGGCCTCGAATCCCAGCGCGTGCCGAAGATACCGGAGGATAAGCACGACATTCCACTCATGGCTGTTGCAACCGAGCGGAGAATTGTCCGCGTCGGCAACAAGGAGAAGGCCTGAATTGGTCAGAGAAGCTACAGTGGCAGTGCTCGCGGGGAGCAGGAGCGACCAGTCCGTCGTCGAAGATGCTACGAAGATGCTGCAGGAACTCGGGATCTCCTATGAAGTAAGGTACATTTCGGCGCACAGGAACCCCACTGCACTTCGCGAATACATCTCAGGATGCAAGGCCAAGGTCTTCATCGGAATCGCAGGGCTCGCCGCTCACCTGCCGGGCGCGATAGCCTCCCAAACCACTAGGCCCGTGATCGGAGTACCTGTGGGGGGAAAGCTTGGAGGCCTAGACTCTCTCCTTTCGGTTGTCCAGATGCCCTCTGGGGTGCCCGTGGCGACGGTCGGGGTGGACAACGGAAAGAACGCCGCAATTCTGGCAGCCGAGATTCTTGCGATCCAAGACAAGAAAGTCTCAGCAAAGGTGGACTCAATGAGGAGGAGTTGGACTTGACTCTCCCGGGGAAGTTCATCCGTTCCGGAAAGGTGAAGGACATCTACGACTTGGACGCCGAACACCTTCTCTTCCATTTCACCGACCGAGTCTCTGCCTTCGACGTGATACTTCCCTCGCTGATCCCAAGGAAGGGAAAGGTTCTCTGCAGGTTGGGGGCCTACTGGTTTGAGATGCTCGGAGTGAGAAACCATATGGTCAGACTCGAAGGCGACGACAAGATGGTTGTGAGGAAACTGCAGATGATCCCTGTCGAGTGTGTCGTCCGTGGGTATCTGTACGGCAGCCTCTACGAGCGGGTCCGCGCGGGAGAGGTCTCCGTCCCCTCGGCAAAAGAAATGGCTGCAGAACTGGATGAGCCGTACTTCGATCCCACTACAAAATCAGATATCAAGGACGTCCCGATCACCGAGTCAGAAATACTTGAGCAGAAGAGGATGACCGCAACCGAGCTCGACCAAGTGAAAGATACTTCCGTTTCGATCTACCAAAAGCTGTCGGCGGCTGCCGAGAAGGCAGGATTCATGCTTGCAGACGTCAAACTCGAATTCGGCAGGGATGGCCGGGGCAAGGTCGTGCTGGGAGACTCGATAGGGCCAGACGAGTTCAGACTCTGGCCTGCCGAGTCCTACAGAGTGGGGAAGGTGCAGGAGAGCTATGACAAACAGGTCATCCGCGACTGGTTGACTGCATTTGGGTACAAGCAGAGTCTCGACGATGCGAGGAAAAGTGGGTCCAAGCTCCCGACGCCTCCTGAATTGCCCGGGGACCTTGTCTCGGAAGTCAGCAACCGGTACGTAAGCGCGTACGAGAAGCTGACGGGCCGCAGGTTCTGACAGGCGGTGCGGAGCTGTGGGCAAGAGCGCGTACGCGAAGGCGGGCGTTGACGTCGGAAAAGTCAGAGACATCCAGCGCTTCATGGCGCTAGCACTTGGGAAGACCTTCCGCACCAGGACGACCGGGGTAGGCGCTCCCCTGATCAAGATCGGACACTACTCCGGGATGATCGACCTTGGAGGTGACATAGCCCTGACGCTGCACACCGACGGAGTAGGGACCAAGGTTCTTGTGGCGCAGGCGCTGGAGAAGTACGACACAGTAGGGATTGACTGCGTGGCGATGACGGTCAACGACCTAGTTTGCTTGGGGTCGGAGCCAATCGCCCTTCTAGATTACCTGGCCCTCGAGCGGGAGGACGACCAGCTCGTGAAGGAAATCATGAAGGGCCTCGTAGCAGGCGCCGAAGAGGCATCGGCACCAATCGTCGGAGGCGAGACGGCAATCCTGGGAGAAATGATCAAAGGGATCAGAGGGCATGGTTTCGACCTCGCCTCGATGGGCGTTGGGGTCGTCAAGAAGGAAAGAGTGGTAGACGGCTCAACGATTGGAACTGGCGACGTGATAATCGGCCTGAGGAGCTCAGGGCTTCACTCCAACGGCTACACCCTGGCCAGACAGATCCTCACCAAGAAGCATTCGTTGAAGGATTTCATCCCCGGTCTCGACCGGACGCTAGGCGACGAGCTCCTGACTCCCACTAGAATATACGTCCGTCCAGCGCTTCGGTTGCTGAAGAAGGTCGAAATCCACGGCCTCGCGCATATCACGGGCGGGGCTTTCACAAAACTGGAGAGGCTCGTCGGCGGACGAAACCTCTCGTTCGAGTTGGAGCGGGTCGAACCGCCGCCCGTCTTCGACATGCTCGCCAAAGAAGGCAAACTGTCATCACGGGAGATGTACTCGACATTCAACATGGGAGTTGGACTCTGTGTCATCCTCTCACCCTCCCAAGCAGAGGAGGCGATCGTGGTCTGCAAGAGAGACGGATTCGAGGCCACGGCCATCGGTAGGATTGGAAGAGGGCGAGGTGTCTACGTCGGGAAGGAGAGGATTGCGTAGCCTAGCAGCAGTCACCTTGACCTAACGAGATGATGGAAGACTTATCCGAGACGGACCGGCTAGAACCACTCGACTCTCATGGCTAGCGACGCCTACTCCTCTTACCTGGAAGCTGTCAAGTACATCGAGTCATTTCTTCCGGCTTCAGGTTCGGAGAGGTGGAAGCTCTTATTGAACCTGTTCGGAAACCCGCACGAGAGTTTCCGCTCGGTCCACGTAGCTGGGACTTCGGGCAAAGGATCGGTTGCTCTTATGATCGGTGAGATACTGCGTGCCTCGGGCCAGCGGGTAGGGGTTCACGTCAAGCCCTATGTCCAGTCAGCGACGGAGAATATCATCCTGGACGGGAAATACATCAGCTGCGGGGACTACGCTGGGCTGATCGAGAAGGTGAAGCCTGTTCTAGCAGGTCTGACGCCCGAGGAATACTCGCGATTCGGGCCTGTGACATGGAGCGAGGTAACGAAACTCCTCCCTCTCCTCAGCTTTGCGGAGAGGAAAGTCGACCACGGAGTAGTTGAAGCAGGGGTGGGAGGGCGCGAGGACCTGACGAACGTGCTTAGGCCAGAGGTTTCCGTAATAACGAGCGTGGGACTAGACCATTCCGACCTGCTCGGCGGGACCATCGACATCATAGCGCACCAGAAGGCTGGGGTCATCAAGCAGGGCGCCCCTGCTATCACTGCAGTCAGGCAGAGAGGCGCGCTCGAAATCATCTCAGCCGAGGCCGAACTGAGGAGTTCCAAGCTACACATACTGGGACGCGACTTCAAGATCAGGGTCACAAAGGTCTGCCTTGATGGGACAGAGTTCGACTACCGGTCCAAGAGCAGGCGGCTCAAGAAGGTGAGCTTGAGGATGGTCGGTAGACATCAGGCAGTGAATGCTGCAGTGGCAATCACGGCGGCCGACGCAATCAAAGGGACCGGCGAGATTGTCGATGAAGGCTCCATCAGGGCGGGACTGGAGAGCGCGCGTCTGCCGGGGCGATTCGAGCTGGTACAAGAGAAGCCCCCAGTGATACTGGATGTGGCACACAACGCCCAGAAGGTCGGAGTCCTCCTCGATGTTCTCGAGGATGTCTTTGGGAAGAGGAAGGTGACCTTCGTCCTTGGGTTCATAGAAGGGAAGGACGCGCGAAGGATGGTCGGACTCGTGGCCCACAAAGCCCGACACCTCGTGTTCACCAACCCCACAGTCAGGGGCAAGAAGCCAATTGACATTGAACTGCTGAAGAGCCTCGCCGGAAAGCTGACAGATGTCCCCTCTTTGGTCGACCCTGACCCGATGTCAGCGATCGAGAAGGGTTTGGACCTAGCAGGTGACAAAGGGATCGTGTGCGTGACAGGTTCGCTGTATCTCGTCGGCAAGATCAGAGGAAAGTGGTTTGATGTGAGGAAAGTCGCCGAGAGTCGAAGCTCCTATCCCAGCTGAGAATGCGTCGGGTGGCTTGTCCACGTCTATCCAAGGGCTGACACCAGCAACTTCGAAGTTTAATTACGGTCGAACCTGCAGCTATCGTTCAGCTTTTGCCAAAGATCAAGGTCGCTATGTACGGGCTGACCAGCGAAGGCTACCGACTCGCGGCCGAGCTTGTGGACAAGGCACAGGTCACCATAGTAGACGAGACACTGCAGATGGCCATGGAACTGGACCCTGCATTCCTACGGAGAAACCCGAAACTCGATGCGCTGATGGCCGGAGAGCCACTGCTGAGCCTGAAGCCGCTGGGGCAAGTGCTCGGAGACGCCCAAGTGATCTTCTTCACCCCTAAGCTCCGCCGACCTTCAGACGAGTCTCTGATCGAGGCGAACTCTAAGCTGAGAGACCTATCGAAGTACCTCTCGAAGGGTGTGACTCTAGCAAACGTTCTCCCGACAGGACCGGGTGGCAACTCCGAGAATATCATGCTGGTCGAGAAGCAGACAGGGCTGAAAGTTGGTTCGACGTTGACATATGCGTACATGCCACTGAAGCCCCGGGATACGAAACCGGCGGTGGTCTCGACCGCGGGGTCACCAGAAATGGGTCAGCTCCATGCTCTCGGGTTCACCGAGAACTCCCAGAATGTTTTCTCAGCGGAACTGGAGTATGCAGCAGCGGTCCTCGAAGTTGCAATCGCCTCGGTGACTGAGATCGAACTGGCGAGAAGGGCCAGAGAAGCCAAGGTTTCCCTCCAGAAGGCGTCTGATGTGTACATCGACGATTTCACAAAGTATCTGTACGAGCTGAAGGCGATTCAGGCCAGTGAAGAAACCGGAGAGTCGATCTCCTACCTCGCTGGGGCCACGCTGAAGGGGTTGGAGAACTACGTCAGATATGTGGTAGACGAGACCAGAGAGCTGCTTAAGGAGAAAGAATTGAAGGCAAGCAGGACCAAGATCGACCTAGTGTGGAGCCTCGATAGGTATGAGATGCGTGGCGAGAGGCAGCAAGTGGCCGCAAGCATCCAGCAGAGGTTGAGGGACTATGTCACGGATGTCAACATAATCTCCGGCTCGGAACTGAAAGGAGGCTCGGATGTCGTTGACCCGCTGAAGCATAACGTCCTGATAGCCTGTTCGAGGGAGGACCAGGAAGCCGCGAAGCAGGTGAAGAAAGGGCACAGAAATATCGAGATGACCCTGGTCTCCGCCACTCCGGCTCTGAAGAGAGAATGAATCGAATAACTCTCTATTTGACAGAGTACTGTCAAATTCGGTGATATCAGGCATCCTGACTATCAAGGCTCACTGACATCACGTCTAGAGGGCTGTTGTGTACGCCTGAGACAGAGACAAGGAGAGTCTGTCTCCTGATAGGTGACAACCTGAGAATCGCCCTAGCCGCGCACTTCTGAAGTGATCAGGGGCGTCCCAACAAGGTCGGTTCCCGAGCTAGTTCGCGCACGAGCTCTTGCAGTAGAAGGTCCCGGTTTCGGTAATCGGTGCACTCAAAGTGAGTGTATCGTTTGCAGTGTAGGTTGTCACAGTGCCCTTACCTGTGTATGAACCGGGTCCAGAGCCAACCCATCCCTGCCATATGCACCCATAGGCCCAGTTCGCCGTGAGCTTCGTCGAACCAGCATTTTGCCAGCCTGAGGCTGGGTACAACGCCCCGCAAACGCCCAAGCCTGTGTTTACCTCAGACACGGTCAGGTAGTATTGTCGGCTGACGTTCACTGTCGTCTGCAGAGCCGGTATAACGGCCCCATACGATGGCGAGGAAGGAAATTGGCAGCCCCCGCCGCAGCTGATGGTAGGTATGGAGTAGGTTATGCTGAATTGCGTGACACTGGGGACGACTATCTGGGATGTGCTTCCCGTATACTTTGTGTTGCCGTCAATTAATACGCTCCAAGAGGTGTTCGGAGGGAGCTGGGGGGTTGGGTTGAAAGTCACAGAAGGAAAGGTTGGCAGCGCCACCAAGTATGGGACGAGGTTGTTGGCGCGTGGGCTGCCCAGACCAGTGATGTAGTCGTAATGTGTCTGCGCCTGACACATTTGAGCGCAGACTTTGTTGCCGTTGGAGTTGCTACCTATAGTGATGTCGTTATAGTAGAGAGAGTAGCCGCTGTTCGCAGCAGCATATAGCGCACCATTGGCCCTGCTGTAACCGCTCAGAGGGCTGCTTCCGGCAGCGACCCTTAGGCCATTGGCGATGGCCCACAACGCAGCCCACTGGGGGGTACCCATGCTAGTGCCTGATGGACTGAGCCAACCACCACTAGAGCCAGTCTGATAGCTGTCGTAGACTGGCATATTCGTCGCAGCGTAGGAAACGTCCGGGACGCCCCGAGTGGCTGTATTGATGGGCGGAGTATTGGTCTTCACCCAGCCTCCTTCGATCTGATATGAAGGCTCAGCTTCATACAGACTCTTCCCTCCACTACTGGCGCCCCCTGTACTTGTGTCAGTCCAAACGACTTCTTGCTGGTAGTTCCCCTGGGCGAGGGTAAGGGTTGTCCCTCCCACCCCAACCACATAAGGTGATACTGCCGGCCATTCGATGTCTTCACCACAGGTAATGCTTTGCGCGCAGGACGTGCCGGAGGACCATCCATCGTCGCCAGACGACGCGAAAAAGCTGACACCCAAGACTTGGAAGTGAGTGTCCAGGGCGGGTATGTTGTATCCCCCATCCTCCACACTTATCTCGTTGATTCCAAGACTCATGGACACTTGGTGAACGCCGGGATAAGCTGCTGCTGCGTCGATGGCAGGCAGTAGGTCCACGACGGAGATATCCGGGATTTCGAAGAGTGCAATATGGGCACCTGGTGCGATTGCGTGGGCCCACTCGACGTCCCCCGAAATCTCCGGCGCATCCGAGGCATCGTTTGCTACCGGCCCATCGGGTGTGAGTATCGTCAGGCAGCCCTGTGCGATCGTGCAGGACGGTAGATTGAACTGGGTGTTGAAGGTACTAAGGTCGCTATCTAGGTTCGGGTTGTTGCCTTCGTCGATAATGGCAATCGTTTGCCTCGAGCCGCAGTAGTCTTTGCTGATGCTGCCGCCGAAGCAGCTGAGCTGGTCGAACCCATAGGCGTGCAGTATCTGCGACGCGTTGAACCCTGTTGGGTTTGCGGTTCCAGACAGAGCAGTGACGACACCAGCGGTCCCAGGCCTTCCCACCCCCAAATAGTACGGGGACAGAAGCAGCATCAGACATGCCAAAGACGCAAGACAGACGAACCCCTTGCGCATGGGTCAGTGTCTGATTCGCGTTTCTACTTAAGCCCGAGATATTTCATATGTTATATCACGTTTCATGGCCGAATTGCTGGCTCTGCGTATATAGTCCATGGCCCCGCGATTCGGCAGACTGCTGGCACGCTGAGAATGCCATTGTTGACGATTGAATGAGTATTAAGTGAGTCTAGGTACCTGGTCGAGGGAGGGTCGTGGATTGACCAGAGGCCCGGACGCTCTCGCAATAGCTGGTAGCCTAGCGTCGGTTGGAGTAGTGGTCTATGGCATCTTCATTGGCGCAATCCAAATCATCGGCCTGGGAACAGCAATTGCTGTCGTCGCTGGCCTTGCGAGGTTCTGGTACGACAGAGATCAAGACATCCGGAAACGCAGGATTGAGAGGGTGGACAGATTGCTCCCCGTGGTGTACGACCCTCTCTTCGAGTGGGCAGTCGAGCGCTCGCGATGGCTTTCGAATCATCCGATTGAAGACGACTACGTCTACCCGAGGGGACCACCTGACTTTGGCTCAAAGCCGGTCTACAGTGCTCTAGTAGGAGACGAACTTCAAGCGCAGATTGAAGGGATTGCGACCTCGTCGATGTCGTACGAAGACTCTTTCAAGAAACTTTGTGGAGAATACCACGATAGAATCAGAGCATATGTCAAGCAACGGAAGCCAGAATGGAATTATGACGGCATTTCATTGGTATTAGGTTCAGTTAGGTTCGGACTGTTAGCTGTACTGGTGAATTACTCGTTCTCACAGATCATTGGGAATTATCGAGAAGGCGCACCAGTCTCGTTGGACCTGGGCTCAGACACGGTAGCGTGCGGACCCGAGGCCAGAGCAATGATTCTGAGGATAGACGACCTGGAATCGTATAGAACATGCGTCCAAGCCCGGAAGGACTTCCACAGTGGGATTGATGATCTGATCAAGACGCTGACGCGGGTCGTGAGAGAAGGCGAAGAGGACTGGAAGCTGTGATGGATTCAGCCTACACTCCCATCTGAATTGCCAGAATCTGTGTCGTTGGTTATTTGCCAAACTAGCCACCTGGGCTAACATGAATCCTCCTTACTTCGAGATGGCACCTTGGGCTCACGGTCCAATGTGCTCCCGCTGTAAGCATCTACAGACGGTCAACGGGAGCCGCCATTGCTCGAGGTATGAGATCGATGTGCGTCATGGAACCCTCTGCAAGACCTTCGAGAGCGATGGCAAGTTCAGGGTCTGCTGACCCTTCAAGCTGCCTGTCGAGATGTACACCGCGTGTGATTCCTGGGAGTCGGTCTTCCTGAAGGAGCACGGGCAGGTGACTGAGCCATAGTGGCTGTGGGGCGATCACTCCCCTCGATGATTGCTGTGGTTCAAATAGGAACAACCGATAGAGGCTTGTTATGAACTACAAGGCGCTGTTTGTCGTCACACTGACAGGATTCCTCCTCTTTGCTGGGTTGAATTACTATCAAGGGCAACAGTACAACTCGCTTGCTGGCAAATACAACTCACTTACCACCAGATACAACAGTTTGTTGACAACTCACCAGACCGACCGAGCGTCAATGGCCAATCTGAGATTACAACTCAATCTTTCGTCTGCTGCTTACAATAATCTACTTACAAACTACAGTAGACATCAGGTTGTCTACCAAGGTGGGTCAGCAAATCAGTCTCTAAACATATGGGGGATTCCCCAGACGGTCGGGCCGCACGGATTCATCGAATGGGAATTACTTGACACCTTTGACAACCGCATCAACCTATTGACGAATTCCACCGCAAATGTCTTGACAATGGGGATCTTCCAGTTCGTCGACTTCGACAGCGGACAACCATACGCTGTGATTTACAACTCGACCAGTACAAGCTTCCACTACGATTCTCGAATCAGTGAAGGTTGTTCGGGCTATGTGTTGGTCATTCGAAATCCGTCGAATGCCACAATGCAAGTTATTCCTAACGTCACCGCGACCTACGAGCCTACACCCTTTCTAACGGGCTTTTGTGGAGTCTGATTGCGATCCATCTCAGGAGCTGTCTTGGGTACGCACTTACTCTAAGGGTGTTCAGCTATATGTCGAGGTGAATTGCCATGATTCAGTCATAGGAATGCTGTTTGCTTGTTGAAGTCTGCCGCTAAGAATTCCTGTGAATCCCTCGAATAACAACTCTTGGGGAATCCTCTCGAAGTCGCCGTCATGATGTACAACTCTGAAATTCCTCCTGAACACATATGCAGTTGGCTGAGAGTCATCCCCAAGCACCAAGTAATCGTCCCACGTGCATACTACTGTCTTGACCGAATTGTTCTTGTTACCGGAGACAGACCGTTTCACCAGGTCCAAAGTACGCTGTACCCTCTCGGGAACTAGGTTACTCTTCACTCTGTTCACGCCAAAAGATGAAGCGAAGTCCAACATTACCACACCGTACGCATCTATCCTCGATTCACGGGACTTGAAATTTCCTATCTGGTTGCTGGCTTTCTTTATTACACTATCAATTCGATTTTCAGAATCTGACGTCACGTGCTTACATTCAACAGCGATTGGAAGGTCAAGAGAGGGTACTTTGACAATCATGTCAGGAAGACCTTCAATCTCCAATGGCGTCACCGAATGGTGTTTAGATTTGTGCCACGCTGCGGTGTAAAGCTCAACCATCATGTCCTCGAACATTCGCGGGTCTGTTACCCTTGTCTGTATCTTCTTTCGTACCGTCTCATCGCCAAACGAGTCTAACGAGCCGAAGACTATCGACTTCAAATCTCCTTCGCTTACTAGGATGAGTATCGTCGAGTCTAGTCTCAGTCGTGCGACCGTCGCAAAATCACCCAGTTTTTCAGCAGTCGGAATACCGCTCTCTCGAGCGATTTGTTCATCACATGTTTGGTGTCTGATGAAAGCCGGATGAGTCTTGTTCCGGGGATCCGAGAACCAACCTGCTGGGAAAAGCCATTCCAGGACCTTTTCTTGTCCCTTCAGCGCCGCAAGAGAGTCGTTGTGTCTGGAAAGCCTGCGGTTTGACGGACCAAGGTCAATTTCCCCCACATTACCATCAATCCTAGGAATCCACCAATTCCATAAGCAATACCGTGGCAAACCGTATCTATCTCTGAGCTTTGTAGGTGTAATTGATTGAAGAGACAAGTCGACAATCACCTTGCTCCCTTCTTCAGCTACGTAGATGTTCTCTCCTGATGTGAGTAGCTTGAACCCTATTGGGTTCGATTCAGAGTACCTTTCTATTTCCGTTTCTGAATATTCTTTCTCGTCTGGAATACCAAAATCCTGAGGAGGACAAGAGACAGTACCACAGACACTCTGACCGATGAACTGCAAAGTGTTATCATCCCGCTTCAGGATATTCTTCAAGACGTACCTCAGTCTTAGAACTACGTCACCTTCAAGCTGAATGACATACCATTTTTCGCCTATGGTTTTGAAACCGATGATTCTATAGCGAGAGTTGTTATCGTTCAGGTGACGCGCCTCCCAGGAGACTTGCCTTTCGTACCCTCCACAAGCAGGTCGGATTTTACGTCGTATCTGGGAAGGCCAAAATCGTCATAACCCAAGTAGACTACTCTAGAGAGTTTCGGTCTGATTCTGACGACTGAGCCGTCGCTGAGTCGGTACTCATTCCAAGACTCTTGTAACATCTTGTAGGAAAGGCTGCGTCCTGACATAGTTGAATCCAAACCCTTGTCCGTGCCAGGTTGACTATGACGTGGTCTCGCATAGTCCAGTGCAAGCATCATCTTATGACCCAAGTCATGATTCCAGAACTCGTCTCGCAACACCATCGTCAAGATGCATGTAATCTTGATGCGCGTGTCATCCTGTAGTCTGTAGATTGACCAACCCTCCCTTTGAATTTCGAAGTCAACCAGAGTGCGTGCTCCTGTCTCGATCAACTATTCGATTTCTAGGTGGACCTTACTATTTGATTTCTCCGGCCCTTTATGGTGATGTCGTCGCTCCCTGCAGGGACCTCTAGCGGTCGGGTCAATCGCATCTTGTCATTGTCAATTTCAGTGATCGCCCAACGCGGAGCCAGGAGGGCTATGGCATGATTGCATCCAGTCTGGCGCTGCCTGAGTATACACCTTGCACTACCTATTACTTCCCTTCTTCATCATCATACGGAAGCATTTTGCACCACCCAACGACGTTCATTTTTCACTTGCAAGCAGCACATTATTTCTATAATGATGACTTTGTGCTCTCCATTCGATAGTCTGAGGCGAACTCCTGGGCTGCTTTAGAACACCAAGTGCGGAGTCTAGGCTCCATTCTGCACCCAATTTTCATGCAGAGAGTCCTAGACAGGAGAGGTCGCACATGGAATCCACCACATTATGACCTCAGCGTTCCTGGGGAACCCAGAGGCTGGCGGATAGTTAAGAAAGAAATCCGTGGCTCATTACCTAACCTATATGGGATGCCAGCGGCTACAGCTTATGACCTTCGCCGCAATAGGAAGTCATACACAAGAAATGTCAGCGCACCTGCCAAGACCGTTGATTCACACGTCCAGAAGACAATTCCAGTGGTCCCCAGATTGGTCCCAACCAGAATCGTCGAGGCTATTGATCCTGCTCCAAAGGCACTGAAGATAATTGCGAGGAGGCCCTCCGCCCTCTGGGTTCTGACATCATCGGCTTCAGCAACTAGGGTGTTTATCTCTTGAAGCTGTGCCTTGAGGATATCGTACAGCTTCTTTATCCCAAGAATCTCTTTTCCTTTCTCTAGTCTCATTGTCATGTCGCCTGAATTACTTACTCTGAGAAGATAGTACTCCTGCAGTCCGGCAAGCAGTCCACGTCTAACCCTTACTAGCTCTTGCTTGCTACTCTTGGAGAATTCCCCGATGTCGAGGGTCCAGTTGTACGTCTCAAGCGTCTGTGCCAGAGTCCACAGGTACTCAAGCCACCATGCGTCTGTGGCTGCAATTCCATCGACCCTGTCATCAGAGAAGGACGAACCCATGAGTTCGACGTACTTCAGCAAACCTAAGTATTCTCTCATTCCCTTCTCGTTATGAAACTCTGCACCAAGGTCTCCACTCAGGTCGGTCGCGTCTCTCCACCAATCGGTTTCGGTTTGGATTGCTCCTAATTGGTGTGAGAAGATTGACAGCTCGTCAGACTTATCCACATCGAAATTCAGTCGATGGAGGAAGTAGGCGGTGTATTCATTAACATAAGCGTACGGCTCGGCCTGCTTGATTCGCTGTTGCTTCGCCACCTCCTTAACGATCTCGTCGACGACAATTCTGTAATTCTCGCATAGAACGTTCAAACCTACCCCTTCATTCTCCTTCAGCTTCTCCTGTAACACTTTACTGATCCAGTCTGGTGGACTCGTGACGATTACCCTAACGTTCCGGCTCCTCCCTAGCTCAACCAGTCGATCTGTTGTTAGTTCGGTATCCGGAATCTTGAGCCATACCGAAAGAGTGGCAACTCGCATCCGCATTAGTGTGAGATACACCTCTATGGTCAAAGGTCCCTTTAGCTTGCCGTTCGATGTGCTGAGTTCCTCTGTCTGGAATGTCGAGAGTTTGAGTTTAGAAATGCCCCCCAGTCTTAGAAACTCACGATCGAAGACCATATCTGCTGACTCTACCATGGTTCTGAATCTCCGATCCTGTCTGACTATCTCAGCGTCTGCAGCCTTGTCATCTGCAGGCTTGCCGAGACTGGCAAGTTTCGCTTTTACGCTGCGCTTCCTCCATTTTGCGGGTCCTTGAGCTTTGATAAGAGGGTCGTACACCCCTTCGAAAAAACCTGGCCTTGAGGACGCCTTAAGGACAAATGCATCCAACATTTCTGAGGTCATTGTCATTCCTAGGTCGAAAGCTCTCAGATACACGATTGTTGAATTGCGAGAGCTAAGGAGTATGGGGTCAGTCGTAGCTTCTTGGTGCTTGTGGTATTCTACATACGTCTTTGTTGGGGATGGAATCTTGCCTTGGACAGTATCAGGACAATGATTACCTTACGAAATACGTCGGGCCATAATCGTGGTCAAGATAGGACAGAATTCATTCATCTCATGCCCATTTTCTGCCTCGTCGATAGTTCAGTAGATTCCTAGCTCTCTCGGAGACCTAGCTCCAATCATTCCGTTCCTCTTGGCTACGCACCTCTCGCACAGGCCCCATGACACCTTCACCTTCTTCGAGGTTCCCAACTCCGATCCTATATAGTCAGTCACTCATTCTCTCTTCTTGCACACGATAAGCATGTGCTCGCTCAGGCCGACTACGGAGGGGTGCGTGCAGGTCTTGTAGTGGGTCTCCAGCCAAACTCTCCATCGTCGTTTGTTCCTCGCGAGCTTGTTGACTTCTTCTTTATGGACTGACCCAATCCCCTGGAGTCCGACCATCTCCAAGACCTCTTCCCCTTAATCCTCCTCGACAGAGCCTTCCAGTTCCGTTCACCCAGCTCAACATCGTTGTCGATCAGAAACAGTTTGACGGTGCTGAGCCTCATTCTCCTGGTCATAGGGGCCTCCTGACTGGTCGAGGCTAGGAACCCTTCAACATCCTTGAGGTAGTCCCTGCCTTCAGTAAAGTAAGAGTCGGCCTTCTGTTCTAGGTCTTTGGAGTCAGGGTAGATGAAATCTAGGAACTTCTTCACGTGACCTAGGTATCCTCTCTTGGTCCCTTCTGCTTCATAGTGGGATAGGAACGACTGGACCTTTCCCAATACCTATCGAATACTAGCGATATAGCTCGAATTAATAGTTGGCTAATGAGAATAACTCTATATCGCGCTGCATAGGGGTGCCGTAAAGAATGATCAAGATCGGAGTCGTAGGAACAGGCGGCTGGGGGAAGAACCACGTCAGGGTCCTCAGCGAGCTGGGATGCCTTGCCGCAATCTGCGACCTTGACAAAGGTAGGATGGCCGAGTTCTCAAAGAAGTATGGGGTGCCCGGATACGCCTCGCTAGAGGAGATGCTAAAGAGGGAACGGCTAGACGCAGCGAACATCTGCACCCCTGCGTCTACACACTTCTCGATGGCCTCCAAGACGCTCGCTGCTGGCCTTCACACCTTCGTGGAGAAACCGATGACGACGACCTCAAGTGAGGGAGAGAAGCTGCTCGAGATGGCAAAGTCCTTCAACAGGGCATTGACGGTCGGGTTCATAGAGCGGTTCAATCCCCCCATCACTGAACTCAAGAAGACGATTTCTAACAAGAGCATGGGAGACCCGATTCTGCTTGAGTTCCACAGGGAGAACAGGAGGGGCGAAGGGATAAGCGACGTCGGAATAGTAAAGGACGCTTCAGTGCACGATATAGACACGGCAAGATGGCTATTCGCGGAGGAGCCTAAGGTTGTCTTCGCCAGAGTGGGGGCGTTTTATCCCCCTCTCCAACATGAGGACTTCGCGACCATCATGCTGGGGTTCTCGGGCAGGAAGACGGCGTTCTTGGTGACCAACTGGATAACGCCCAACAGAGTCAGGACCCTGACCGCAGTCTTTTCCGGGGCAGTCATTGATGTTGATTTTGTGACCCAGCAGACCAGCGTGCACGAGAGAAACATGACCACGGTTCCGAGCAGGCCTTTCCAGGAGCCGCTGACGCTCGAGCTCAAGGAATGGGTGGCAGCGCTGACGGAAGGCCGGAAGGCGCTCGTGACAGGGGAAGACGGGCTGAAGACGACCAGGGTCGCCGAAGCAGTCCTAGCTTCGAGCTCTACGGGGACGCCGATCTACCTGAGTTGAGAAGATGAAGAAACCACTCAACACAATCGCACCTGACGCCAAGATCGGCAGGAATGTCAGGATCTGGAATTACGCGTATGTAGGTTCGAAGACGGTCATCGGCGACAATGTGAAGATAGGTTCGCTTGCACACGTGGACTATGACGTGAGGATAGGTAGCGGGACGAAGATTGAAGGTAGCGCCTACATCCCTCCTATGTCGAGGATAGGTAGGAACGTCTTCATTGGACCAGCTGCCGTCCTCACCAACGACCCATATCCCCCAAGCAAGAGGATGATCGGGGTCACAATCGAAGACGGCGCGGTTGTCGGTGCGAGGGCTGTAATCAAGGCGGGAGTCAGAATCGGAAAGAGGGCCGTGGTCGCCATGGGGGCGGTGGTGACGAAGGACGTGCCTAGCGGGAAGGTAGTCATGGGAGTCCCTGCGAGGATAGTCTATACGAGGAAAGAGTTCGACGTCAAGATGAAGAAGTGGGAGTCTGGGTCCTGAGCCTGGACCTGACATAGAGACGAGTCAGCGAAACCATCACGACTAACCAGAGGATGCCTAGTCCGAAGGTGAGGCCGACCTTGAGCAATGTGATCGCCGTGTACACGGTCAAGTTGTGAGGAACGGGGCCAAGCGGGACGATCGTCATGAAGAAGAGATACGTCTCGCCAATAATCAAAAGGAAGGCGGCCACCTCGATTCCGATAAGAGGAGCGAGTCTCATTTCAACGCACCCAGGTCAGGATGGATATCACGCCTGATAAGAGGCAGGCGACTCCGGTGAGTATGAGGACACTTTTCACGAGGTCCCTTTCGCCCAGCGGTCCAGACAGCAGAATTAGCCTGATGAGGGTGTTAGGCGAGGAAGGCTCCAAAGAGGCGTACAACTTGCCATCCTCGCCAAGACGAGTGGGTCTCGCTGGCATCCTCCTCCTCTCCACAAAACCTCGAGCGCTGGAAAGCGTGTAGAAAGAGTTGAGAATCGCCGGAACAATTGCTATCATTGCTGCGATCTCCACGCCTCCCGTTATCGCCAGGGAGGCGAACATCGTCCCCAGCATGAGGCTCCCGCTGTCCCCATCAAAGACCTTGGACGGATACCTGTTGAAGACGAAGAACGCTGCCGCAATGGCAACTAGGGGAAGAACGGAGGCGACACGAGCGAGTGAGAAGCCAGGATCAGCGATTGCATGCAGAACGACCCCGAAAAGCAGGGCTAGGGAAGCCATCAGGGTGAACCCCGATATCTGGCCGTTGAAGGAATCCATCATGTTGAATGCGTTTGCGACGACTGGGAAGGCGATGATGACCAGCAGAATGTAGATGGTGAAGTGCTCTCCAATATGCCCCAAGAGCGGGAAGGTCAGGTTAGATTCGAAGAGGTCTTGCCGAAACACCACCGAAACCACCAGGGGTATTGCCGCGAGCAGAAGGAGCATGGGTTTCGTCTTCCCGCCGAGAACGAACAAGTCATCGGCAAGGCCGATTGCGAAGGCCACGGCCGCGCCCGCTATCACTGCCAGGGGGACGAACGAACCGAATGCAAAGTACACGAGAATCTCACCAACGAGCGCACCGAGAAAGAGCAGGGGACCTACTGGGAGGGGAACCTTGGTTGGAGGGTTCTTGTGGACGTCGTCCACGACCCTGCCCGACTTTACGAGGTATGTGATGAACTTCGGCATCGTCAGAATCACGAGCAATAGGGATATGATGAACGAAAGCAGGAGGAGTCCGGCATCAGCCAGGCCAGGTTGCATTCTTGACAAGAACCCGCGAGAGCTTTCTGATTAAACGGTTTCGAGGATCAGTCCAGATGCTTCAATGTTATATATGGCTCTGGTCGACGGAGGACATACATGATCGTAAAGGACCTGCGAGATGGTATGAGAAGGGTCGACGCTGAAGGCGAAATCGCCGAGATGGCCGACCCCCGCACGGTGAACCTGAGGACCGGGGACCAGGCCAGAGTGGCCGACTGCATGTTGAAGGACGAAAGTGGACAGATCAAGCTGTCTCTATGGGACAATCAGATTGACATGGTCAAGCAGGGTTCGAAGGTCAGAGTCACCAACGGCTACACAAACAGCTTCAGGGGCGAGCTTCGGCTCAATGTGGGCAAGTACGGGAAGCTCGAGGTCCTCGAGGGCTGAAGGCCTGATTTTCGTCATCATCGAATCAACGCAGTGATGAGTCTTGGGCACCGGAGGGCTCTTCCTGAGGAAGCTCAGGGCGAAGGTCTCTGACCAGCCGACAGGTTTCGTGTGGGTCGAGAAGGGGAAGCTGGCGGGGTCGGGATACCCAGCTTCAAGAAGTCAGCTGGAATGGCTCGCCGGCCAGAGGATTAAGACTATACTGACGCTCACTGAAGATCCACTTCCTGATCACTGGCTCCACGGGCTTGACTTCGAGGTCCGTCACATTCCGATGAAGGATCACCAGGCCCCCGACGCCGCCCGCCTCGAAGAGGCTGCCACCTTCGTCCGTGACGAGGTCAAGAACGGCAGGACGACCCTCGTCCATTGTCTTGCAGGGGAAGGAAGGACAGGATGTGTGCTCGCAGCATACCTGATCAAGGATAGAGGGATCACCGCAGACGAAGCGATCAGGGCCTTGAGGCGGATCAAACCTGGTTTTGTGGAGAGAGAGCAGGAGAAGGCTGTCCTCGACTATGGGAGAATAGCACAGCCGTAAGTCGAACCGCCTCGTCTGAAACGGGTTTGCGCGTGCATCTCATTGCGATTCCGGCCGCGTTCCCCAAGCTGGAGAAAATTGTTTTAACCAGAACACGAGGCGCCCTCCCTGTTCGACTTGACCCGTTCTGACCGTCGGCTGGCGGCAATAATGTTCACTGACATAGTGGGATACACGGCACTCAGCCAGCGCGACGAATCCCTCTCCCTCAAACTCCTGAAGAAGCACCGGGAACTCGTCAGGCCGATCTTCGGGCGTTACGGAGGTCACGAAATCAAGACGATGGGCGACGCCTTCCTTGTCGAGTTCGATAGTGCCCTTCATGCTACGGAATGCGGAATAGAAGTCCAGAAGATTCTCCATAACTACAACAAGCGGGCCACTCGAAAGCTGCTTGTGAGGATCGGAATACACATCGGAGACGTGGTTCATCAGAAGGGCGACGTGTATGGAGACGCCGTGAACATCGCCTCCAGAATCGAACCTCTTGCTGAAGGCGGTGAAGTGTGCATCTCTGAACAGGTTTACGATCAGGTAAGAAACAAGATTCCATATGGGATGGTTAGGCTTGAATCGCAGAATCTCAAGAACGTGACGTTTCCTATCGACGTTTACAAGGTACAGATGCCTTGGGACGAAAAAGGCCGAGCCAGGACCCTGGATGACGGGCCGAACATCAGCCTAGTCAAGAGATACTCTCCCCAAGAGAGAATCGGCAATCAGGAATCTATGACGAAACTCGTTCTGAAACTGACTCTGAAGAACAAGATTGTCGTCGTAGCCCTCGCCAACGACCCAAAGATCCCGCGCGCCCTGGCGAGATTCTCCGCACAGGTGGACTACTCGAGAGGCGAGACCCTTCACATAGTCTCAGGCATCGAAACGGTGAAGGTCGTCACCGATTACAAGAATCTGGAGAAATTGACGGCGATAATCCCGAAGAAGCGCATCCTGAGTATAACGACCGACCTCGCAGAGATAGTCATCTCCTTGTCAGACTCCGTTCTCAACACCCCGGGCGTGGTCGCAACGATCAGCACCCATTTGGCAAGGAGCGGAGTGAACCTCATCGAATACATCACGTGCAGCCCTCACGCGATTGTTGTGGTCGAGGAGAAGGATGCATTGAGGAGCTACAAGCTGCTCGAGGACCTCGCGACTGGCCAGAAGGAATTGACAGTCTAGACCAGCTGACACTATAATTTCAGAGATCCGTTAACAGCCCCGAACTGTGAGATGGAACTTGGTGCGGGGGGTGGGACTATGACCCAGCATGCTGGGCGGAAACGCTTTAATCACTCGCCAGAGTCCAACGTTTCGGAGGGGGCAACGATGGGTTTTGAGAGGGTTTGTCGTCAGGAAGGCTGCTCCCACAGATGCTCCCGAAGTAAACGCTCTTCTCTCAGAATGGTTTGACTGGAGACCAAAGTCGGGCCGCTTAAGGACCGTGCGCAGAGCAATTAGAAACGGGGAGATATTGGTGGCACAGACAGACTCGGAAGTAATCGGATTCATCCACTATGTCATGCATGAAGACATCATCGATGGCGGACTCAATACCTTCATCTCAGCGTTTTATGTCTCATCAGACTACAGAAACAAAGGAATAGGGTCGCACCTCTTAGAAGAAGCAATTTCGGACTCGCTTTCTCGTGGTGTAGTTGAAATCGAGACGTCTACAATACACTCACGCGCCAAGAGGTTCTACGAAAAGCATCACTTCAAACAGACCTTCGGGGACATCGGCGAAGTTTTTCTCGAATTGGATATCAACGAATACTCGAAGGTCAAGTCTGGGACTGGTAAGAAATCCTTACGGCCGTAAGGATGCGGGGGGTGGGATTCGAACCCACGAACCCCTAAGGGATGGGAGCCTCAGTCCCACGCCGTTGACCATGCTGGGCGACCCCCGCACAATTCTGACGCCGCGTTCGGGAATTCTAAAAACCCTTGTGCTGGGGAAAATGGCTTTAACGGTTGGCAATCTCGGGTCGAGATTGTGCCGGCGTAGCTCAGTCCAGCAGAGCACTCCTCTTAGGGCTCAGGCGCCTCGTAAGCGCGGGGTCGAGGGAGCAAAGCCCTCCGCCGGCTCTCTCCACCATGATAACAAAGCCGCTTCTATCTAGTAGGATGAAGGACAACAAGAACATCAACCACTTTGACCGAGACCTGAAGGCAAACTGACAAGACCTGTGTTGGTCAAGGGTGCCTGACGGCAGATGATGGGCGAGAACGACACCATCGAAATCGTAGTCTCAAATCCGAATGAACCCTCAGACCGAGGGTGAAGTGTTCTAATCAGTAGGACTATATCCTTGCAGCCACACCAAGACACTGGAGCACCATGAATCGCGTCACCATTCAGAACTTTCTCATCGGAATCATCCCACCTGCTGCAATAGGGTTAATCTTGGCAGTTGCTGGAGGCCACACCGCAATGGTCGTCTGCGGCACGTTGACGCCGCTTCCCCCATGTCAGGGATTCTGTATGTGCGCCCAAATAGCGTGGATTCCATCTTGGAATGCGTTATGGCTGGTACCCGTTGGTTTTGGCATGGGTCTCTTGCTAGCCATAGGCAGGATTCCATACACTCGCTCCTCGCCGTTAGTCTTCCAAGACCCCAATGTAGATGGGTCTTAGCCCAACTATCTGGCTTTAAGCCAAGGATAGAACCCGTTAGAGAGAAGCTTCACACGCAAAGCCATTCATGCCCTCCGCCGGTTTCCATATCATTTGGTCCCGCCGCTGCGCTCTACCAATGTTCGTAATGGACGACCTGGTTGAAGGGCCGCCTACCTCTCTTCAGTGAAGGAGATCTCTTGTCCTTGGCTGGATGTCCAATGGATATGACGCCGACCGGATGGAAGTGTCCAGGAATCCCAACCAACCTCTTCGTTCCTGGCGGGTCGGTCACCCCAGAGAAGGCGGCGGCGAGCCCCGCGTCGATAGCGGCAAGAAGTATGATCATGCAGCCGGCCCCGATGTCAAAAAACCAGTATGGTGTGGGCCAACCGATTTCCTTACCGTCCTCAAGCTTGTCAGGCTCATTGTAACGGTCGTGGTAGAGCTTCTCACTGACACAGGCGATGATGTCGACGGGCGCTTCGGAGATCCATCCGTGGAAACCCGCTCCGATGTATTCTGATTCCCCCTGCAACTGAGCGACTTTCCTCTTCATTTCAGGCCGGGCCACAACGATGTATGCGCTTCCTTGGCTGAAACCTGCGCTCGGAGCATGCTGAGCCAGCTCCAGTATCTTGGAAATGGCATCCGCGGAGACGGGCTGGCTGGTGAAGTGCCTGACCATTCGTCTTCTGCGAACGACCTTCTCGAATTCCAACGTCGGGGGTGCGACAGGCGGCCCTTCTTAGCTTTCCTCAGACTGCCCTCGGGAAGCTGCGTGGAAGAGCAAATCGTACATCAGTCGTTGAAGAGACGGGGGTCTTCTTGCGCTTCTTGCACTCATCGTTACTCTGGCGGAATTTCCTTGTACGCCAGAGATATGTCAATCCCCTTGCGCTTGTAGTAGGTCTTGGAACAGAGGTAGATTGCTGCGCCGAATAGGAAGGAGAATATCACGAAGCCGTAGGTCATGGTATTGAGACTCCAGACGGTCGGGTTCGCCACAAACTCCGAGGCGACGTAGCCAAAGACGACGATGTTCAGCAATCCAGCTACGCCTAGGATGACTCTGGCCGAACCAGTCTCCTTCTTTAGCGCATGAACGGTCGCAGTCAATCCGATGAAAATGAAGTAGATCATTGCTGCTACGATTGCACCGAAAAGTGCAGACACGGTTCCGTAGTAGAAGGCTGCAATTCCGACGAGAGTGGCCGTGACGATGAGGCTGATGACCTGGGCCACCATTGGGGAGCCGAATCTAGGACTGACGTACGAGATCTTCGCAGGCAGGAACCTGTCAAACGATTGAGCCAGCAGGTACCTTGAGATCACTATTATTCCATACGCGAGGATACCCACGTTCCAGACAATCCAGCCAAGTCCAATCAACCAAGCGAGGTAAGTATTACCCGCTACTCCCATAGCAAGCGTCCAGAAGTTGAACGTGTAGTAGACTGAGATGGACCAAGACGCGAATGCTTGGTTGATGAAGGATATGCCGCCCACATAGTAGAGCGTCGCGAACGAAGACGTTACAAGAACTAATGCGATGACCGCGGAAATCGGGACGTTCCATTTGAGCGCGGTTCTTCCCTTGATTTCTGATGCGACAGCCGGTGCCGCGTTAACCCAGGGGTAGACGAAAGCGAATATTAGCGGCAGTAGGAAGAGAGCAGGTGTCAACCAATTCGATGACGAGGTGAAGGTCTGTGTGATGTTGGTGTAGGTCAGATTCGTGCCGGCTGCGAGGATGTCGTGATATCCTGCAGGGACGTAAGGACTGACTGACCATCCTGCGGAGTTGACGTAGTTAACGACAGCGCTGTGTCCCGCCCACAGAAGGGTGAATATTGCGATGAGAAGGGTCACGACGCCGAAGATAGTAAGGGCGGAGACGAGTTTGAAACCTGCCTTGGGTTTGAAGACGTTAACCAATATCAGGATAGCAAAGATGGCCGCACCCACTTCAAATTGGGGAAGAGGAGTTCCTCCCGAATTGCCGGGAAGGGACAGACCGAGGAACGTGCCGTTGGTGAAGCCCGATTGGATGAAACCTACTGCTCCTATGGCGAAAACTGCGCTCAGAACGATGAGCGCCAGATAAGCAGTGGTTTCAAGAGTGTAGCCCATGAAAGAAAGCGAACTTCCCCAGAAGCCGCCGAAGGTCCGGGAGATCCAGATGTAGTCTCCACCAGTCCTAGGGAAGCGTCGTGTCATCATAGTGTAGATGACAATCTGAGGGATGGCGACCACGAACCCAAAGATGCAAGTGTATGTGAAATTCAATCCGACGATACTTGGGATAAGATAACCATAGAGTCCGAAGACCCCGAGAAGCGCGCCAATCGACATATTGCTGAGGTTGAGCGCGATTGTGTCAAAGAACGATGCGTTCTTGACTAATCCAGTGCTTTCCCTTACGAAAATCTTCGGCTGTACCGGCTGAGCTTTCGTCTGCTCAGAACTGGACAACGATAGCACCGAGACTTTCAAGATATTTAATGGTGTATTAGCATGTTTACGAGAAAACCATCCAAGTATGTCAAGACTAGTACCCGATTTCCGAGCTTGGTCGAAGATGGCGCATGGACTTGATCCTGCCGCATCGCCTGCACTTGTAGAGCCCCCTGCCCCGGGGGTTGTAGTCTCTAGAGTCTCCGACCGCCTCGTGCTCGGTCCGCATCATGCACTTCTCGCACCAACGATATTCTGCCAAGAGAGCCCCGGAGCTGCCCGATGGCTTCTCTGCCAAAAACATTTATCGCGTGCCGGGGTATTTGGGACCGTGTTCGACGTCGTCCTCGTCGGAATCCTGCTGATCATCGCAGGGTTCGCTTTGGTGGCGTTCTCGGTCCTTTCCGCCTCAGGCAAGACGAAGGGTGAAGCCAGAGGAGCGGGGGTCATCATGGTAGGTCCTATACCGATAATCTTCGGTTCGGACGCCAAGTGGGTGGGAATCGTAATCGGACTGGCGATCGTCCTGATGATCCTCACCCTGTCGCTGTCAAAGGTGTGACGGTGCAGAGGCTTCTAGGTTTCGGACTTGCTCTCGTCGTAGTGGGCTTGTTTCTCGTCGCGATTGGCTCTGCCAGCGGCGCCGTCTCCGCCGGAGGGGTTGTGTTCATCGGACCCCTCCCATTCGTTTTCGGGTCCGGGCCAACCGGAGACCAGCTCGCCCTCGTCTCTGTCGTCATCGGGGCGGCCATGATGGTGGTCCTGCTAGTGTGGGCCTGGAGACTACTCTCCCCGAGACGTGCGTGAAGGTCCAGGTCTTCTACTGACGCCAGCGAATGAAACCTATCGCGTCTATCCGCTAAGGCTTAAGAACATAGAGAGTTGCGGCCGAACTCATGAAGTACGTTGAAGGCTCGAAGAGGGTGTTTCTGAACACGGGTACGCGTTTCCCGCGAGAAGTAATCTGGGCCGTGGGGGCAATCAAGTTCTCTGCTGCGAAGTCAAACGTCGCCCTGGGACTGCTCGACAGGGGGATGGGGCAGGTGATTCAGGCCAAGGCTGAGGAACTGATGAAGGGAACACACGACGCGATGGTCTCGGTGGATGTCTACCAGACGGGGTCCGGGACCGGCCTTAACATGAACGCCAACGAGCTTCTGGCCGAGCTCGCGACCGCAGAGATGGGCAAGAACATACACCCCAACGATCACGTTAACATGAGCCAGTCATCCAACGACGTGGGACCGACTGCGGTCAGAATTGCGGCCGCCTATGCCGTCAGTCGGGACCTGGTGCCGGCGCTGGAGACGATGACGAAAAGCCTGACCGTCCTTTCGAGGAAAACTTCATCGGTCTACAAGTCTGGCAGGACGCACCTTCGCGACGCCCTACCGGTGACAATGGGACAGGAGTTCGGCGCCTACGCTGACGCATTCAGGCGAGACACAGAGCTGGTCAAGAAGACCATGCAGTACCTGCTGGAGCTCCCCATAGGAGGAACGGCAGTGGGCACGGGTCTGAACGCCGACCCCAAGTTCGGCGGGATGGTCGCCAAGGAGATAGCGGCGCTGAGCGGACTGGGCTTTACGAGTGCCAAAGACAAGTTCAGACCTACGAGGCTTCTCACGGACGTTTCATCCCTTAGCGGGACCCTCAGGACAGTTAGCATAGACCTGTACAGGTTGTGCCAGGACCTGAGACTGATGTTCTCGGGACCCCTGACCGGACTGGGAGAGATCGACATCCCTACGCAGGAGGAGGTCGCAGGAAGCAGCATAATGCCGGGCAAGACCAACCCAGTCACCCTCGAGAGCGCCCTGTTGGCGTGCGCAGAGGTAACGGGGCTCGACGGCGCGAACACAATCGCTGCCTCTTTGGGAGAGTTCGAATTGACGATGGGGGTGCCCCTGATGGGATACAACATAGTCCTGCAGTCCAAACTGCTCGCAGAGGCCCTGAGGAAGGTCTCCTCGCTGGTGATAGATGGCATCGTCCCGAATCGGGAGAGGGCAAGGAAGTACGCCGAGAGCAGCCCGGCCCTAATCACCGTGATCTCCCCGAAGATCGGGTATGACAAGGCGGCGGTGCTGGGCAAGGAACTGGCCAAGGGCGTCCCAATCAGGACGGCCCTGAAGGGGCTCGGCTATGGGGACAAGGAAATTGATGCGATACTCAATATGAAGGACCTGGTCAGGCCTGGGATTCCGGCCAGGAAACTCTAGAGGCGGTTGCGTCAGAAAACGGGCGTCTTCAGCGCCGGGCCTTCACGCCGATCCTGTCCATCAGCTTGCCGAGCTCTGAGTCATCGGCAGCGTCCATCCTGAGGTACCGGAGGATTTCGTTCTCGTCCAAGCCGACCTTCCTGGCCTCTGCAACTGTGTACCTGTAGGCTTCAAGCTCGGTCGGTCGCTCGACGTACTCGAAGGCTTGGTCATACAAGTCCCTGCCCTCGAGGAACTGGCAGACATGCACGAGAACGTGAATCACATCTAGGTAGAGGAAGTCAGTCTTCGCCCCCCTGAGATGTTTGGCTCCGATGCAAATTGTGCTGGTGTCCCTGTCGAACCAGAGCCCGGAGTCGTTGGGCTCGACCCGCAACTTGAGGTGCTTCATGATCTTAATCATCTGGGACCTGGACCCGAAGACCTTCAACAGGGAAAACGATGACTCGAGACCCGCAAAGACGTCGGTCAGTCTGTACTCACCGATCTCGGTATTCCTCCTGACGCGGAACCCTCTGACCCTCAACTCCTTTGTGTTGGGAGGCTCCGCTCAACAAAAGAACCAAGCTCAAGAATCGTTTACCTTATGTTGGGCTTTGCCTAACAACGCGGGCGAACGAGTTGATATCCTCGCTGAGCGGGATAAGGGGCATCCTAAACGTCGACCTGACTCTCGAGGATGTAGCGCATTTCACAAGGAACTTTGCCCGATCAACGGGGTCGAATGAGATCCTCATCGCTAGGGACACGCGGAGCACAGGACCGGCGATCAGCAGGGCGGTCGCCTCTGCAGCCATGTCTGTGGGAGTCAAGGTCATAGACTATGGCGTAGTCTCGACGCCCGCACTGTTCCGACAGAGCCGAGTCAGCGGAAAGCCTGCGGTGATGGTCACTGCTTCTCACAACGAGCCCGAGTTCAACGGGCTGAAGTTCATCTTGGAGGGCAAGGGAATCACGAAACAGATTTTCGATGTGGTGACAGGACGTGACGCTGGTCAACCAGAAGGTTTTGGGGCCGGCACGATTAGACGCGCACAGAAACCGACCTACGTCGAAGACCTGATCCAGAGATTCGGCACAGATTCGTGCGAGGGAGTCAGGGTCGCGCTCGACTTGGGCGGAGGAGCTGCGATATCACACGCCACGATGTTGTTGGAAAAGCTGGGCTGCGAAACATATTCAGTCAACGACGCGGCAGGTGTCTTCAGCAGAAGGGTCGACCCTGTCACCGATGAACTCATCGTCATGAGGAGGCTCGTCAGGCGGAGAGGCTGCGACATAGGCCTCGGTTTCGATTGCGACGGTGACAGGCTGGTCATAGTCGACGCCTCCGGACGGAAGAGGAATGGCGACTTCATGCTGACCTTCGCAATCTCCGAGCTTCTCGAGGAGACGGGAGAGACGAAGGTCGTGGTTTCTCAGGACACGACGCAGGCTATCGACGATGTCGTAGGGAGGGCCGGAGGGCGCGTCTTCAGGTCGAAGGTGGGGGAGGCGAACGTAGTCGGTGTGATGAGTGATATTGGGGCAAGGCTGGGAGGAGAGGGGAGCAGCGGCGGACTCATCGATGGGGAGTTCAACTACTGCAGGGACTCGATGCTGGCTGCAATCGTGATCATCAGGGCGCTCAGACGAAAGGGGCTCAAAGCGTACGAATCAGTGCCCGTCTACTATCAGGAAAGGGTGGCGGTCCCGGTCTCCAAACCGAAAGCACGAAAGGCCTTCAGGGCGCTGGCTGCCAAGTACGACGACGCCGACATGACGGATGGAATCAAGATCAGGCTGTCCAAACGATCCTGGGTCCTCATGAGAGCCTCAGGGACAGAGGACCTGGTCAGGGTGTCAGCCGAGGCGGAGACGGCACGGGAGGCCCTCCGGAGCGCCAAGAGTTTCGCCGCGAAACTGGTGGAGCTGAGCAGATAACATGCCGGACGAGAGGCGAATCATAGAATCCATCGTGGGCGCCGCGGGAAGGGTGCCTGATGGGTACGCGAGGATAGGCGACGACGTGGCAGTAATTCCGGCTCGCGGGAAGAAAGTCATCCTCAAGGTCGATATGCTGGTCGAAAGCACGGACCTCCCGCCAGGGATGGGCTACAGACAGGCTGCCAGGAAGGCGGTCGCAATGTGCGTGAGCGACTTTGCAGCCAAGGGCGTGAGACCTGATTCATTCATGGTCTCGCTCGGGCTCCGTAGAGCGACAACACAGGAACAAGTCGATCAACTCGGGAGGGGTTTCAGGGACGCCGAAAGGGAGTGGAGTGTTCGGATGGTCGGCGGAGACACGAACGAGGCAAACCAGTTGGTAATCGACTGCATAATGGTCGGGTTCGCGAAGAAGGTCGTTGAGAGAAGAGGGGCCAGACCAGGGGACGCGCTCGTGGTGACGGGCCCTTTCGGATATCCACCTGCTGGGCTGAAGATAATTATGGACGGCGCGAAAGCAGAAAGGAAGTTCAGAGAAACAGCCACCAAGAGTGTCACGAAGCCGACTCCTGACCTCGAAGTGGGAATCGTGCTTGGCGACTATCTGACCTCGGCGATGGATTCCAGCGACGGGCTGGCTAGGAGCATTCACACCTTGGCTGAGGAGAGCGGAGTTGGTTTCGAGCTCGAGAAGATGCCGGTGGGTGAAGGGGTCGCCGAGTTTGCCAAAGACAATGGCCTGTCGCTCCAGGACCTTGTGATGGCAGGGGGCGAGGAGTACGTCATAGTAGGAACAGTCAATCAGAGGAAGCTCGCCTCTGCCAGAGAGGCGGCGAAATCGGCTGGGGGTCAGATCACGCTAATCGGAAAGGCGACTCGGGAAAAGGGTAGAGTCTTTCTCCGGACAGGGCGATCAAGGAAACTGATTCACGATGAAGGCTGGACGCACTTACGCTGAGGCTGTCTTCACTACCTTCGCGAACTTCTTGACGAGGAGGTCGGCCCTCTCTTGGCTGTCGGACTCTGCAAAGACCCTGATTAGCGGCTCTGTTCCGCTCGGCCTTACCAGTACCCATGAATGCTCGTCTGTCCACACCTTGACTCCATCAATGCGTTCCACCTCTCCCTTCGCCTGATGCTCGACGGTCCTCATCACATAGTCGACCTTCTTCCTTTCTACCTCTATCTTGGTCTTCGCCTGGAAGAACCTTGGAACTGAGAACGCGAGCGCCCTAGAGAAGGCCATGCCTCTGGAAGCGAGACACTCGAGCATCAACGCGGTTGTCATGCCGCCGTCACGCACCGGAATGTGGGGCATGTACATGCACCCGCCGTTCTCTTCGAACCCGAAGACCGCCCTTCTTTCCACGACCGTGCGCGAGATGTCGACGCTTCCCACCCTCGTCCTGAAGACTTTGGCGTTGCGCTTTCTTGCGACGATTTCGATTGCCTGACTGGAACTGACGGAGGTCACTATCGTATCTCCGGGATACTTCTCCAATACGTAATCGGCGACGAGGCATCCGGACTGGTCTCCCCACAGAATCCTTCCCTCTTCATCGCAGAAGATCGAACGGTCGCCGTCGCCGTCATAGGCTACGCCGAGATCGGCTCCCACCGACTTCACGGTTGCCGACAGATCCTTCAGTGCTTCAGGAGTTGGCTCCGGACCCCTACCCGGGAAGGTTCCGTCCACTACTGAATTGAGGGTAATCAGCTTGCACCCAAGCGCCTCGACCAAGTATGGAGCGGCGACGCACTGGGCGCCGTTTCCGGCGTCCATGACAACCGTGAACTTCCTCCCTGCGACCAACTTCGAGTTGACCTTCGACAGAATCCCCGCGATATAGTTCCTGACGACTGATGGCTCAGGCCTTGCTACCCCGATGGTCTTCCAGTCGGCCTTTGTCTGGGACCGGTCAAAAAAGATCTTCTCGATTCGCTGCTCGTCAAGCCTCGGTACCTCCACACCGTCGGGGCCTGCGACCTTCAGGCCGTTGTACTGTGCCGGGTTGTGAGAGGCGGTTATCATCACCCCGCCCTTGAAACCCATCGTCTTCACGGCGTACTGCAGGGCAGGAGTCGGGACCAGCCCCACTTCTGCTATATCCCGTCCGGAGCTCATCAGACCTGAGATCGTGGCGTTGGCAAGAGCGGGGCTTGACACTCTTCCGTCCTGACCGACAAGGAGTTCACCGCTCCCAAAATAGGTCCCAATGGCCTCTCCAACGTTAATCGCGAAATCGAGGTCATGAGAGACGCCAGGTACGAACCTGATGCCATTAGTGCCGAAGAGCCGCTGCTGGGCTGCGGCCAAGGCGTCAGTTTCCTCCTACAAGAGAGAAAAACCTTCCGAATCTGTAGGATCTGAGGAGATAATGAAACGACGTGTTCGGGAAAGGCTTATGACGAAACGCAATGCGACGCTATTCGGGCCCGTAGCGCAGATCCATGCTGTGAGCGAAGTACGGATAGCGTGGCAGCCTTCTAAGCTGTAGAGAGCCAAGGCTCGCAGAGGTCGTGGGTTCAAATCCCACCGGGCCCGTTAAGTCCCATCATCCGCTCGTAATCTGTGGCGACTACATAGGATGTCAAGGCCTAGTCAGGGCGCTTGCTATCTCCTGACTTAGATCCCTGTGCTGACCCTGATGAAGTGTCCGAAGAAGTACAGCGCCACCGTGACTCCGAACATTATCAGGAGCATCTCCACGAAGTCTCGGAGAAAAGGTTTTCCAGAAATCACTGTACTGTAGTATGAAATCAGCGCGAGAACCACTACGGCGAGGAATAATGACGTCCCAAGAGCATAGATCATGCTCGGAGTAAGGAAATACGGTGCCGCCAGGATTATCGCTGTGATGAAGTAGGAGATACCAGTATAGGTTGCACTCAGCTTGGCAGATCCATGGAATCCCTGTTTGGCCTGCGCGAAGGCCGCTGAGGCCATGGCTAGCGAAGCCGCGGCTCCTGCAGTCACGCCTGCTATCCCTGCATATTCAGTAATGTCGTAGATTCCCAGCGAGCCTGCGTGAATCCCAGTGATTTCGACTAAAGCGTCGGCAAGTCCCAGGACGATGAAAGAGATGTACCGTATCGCCGAACTTTCGATCTTCTGGGCGAATTCCATCTCGTGTTCTTGTTCGTCTGCGACCATCTCCTCGAAGGCTGCCTTGTCGGCTTCGGGGATCAGGCCGGCGAGCGCACGGTATTCCTTAACAACCGAAGATTCATGCCTGTCAAGGAATCTCGAAGCGAATGTGAGCCCGAGTACCCTCCTCAGAAAAAGGACCCAGTAGAGTTTGACTCTGTCCACCTTCGGCTCCTCCTTCGGTGCGTATTTCCTCCAGAATTCGTAGTGCTTGTGCTCAGTCGCCGAGAGTTGCATCAGGACTCCTGCGAATGGGCTAGTGCTGGAGACCGTCTTGGAGAGACGCTCATAGAGCTTCGAGTCGGTGAACTCGTGAGACATCCGCGTCTTTGCGACTCTCGTCAGCTCGGGGTTGGAGGACGTCATTCCTGCAGATGTGGCTCGAACGGAGCGATGTATTTGAACACTAAGGGGTGGCTTGGCGGAAGGAATCCCTGCGAATCTGGCTGGCTCCCGCGGCCGCTATTCGAGGAAGAAGGCAGGCTTCATTGGAAGGGCATCCTTGCCTTTGTCGGCCGGATCGCGGGTTCCCTTATTCCCGGCTTTCTGTACGCTCACCGTGACTCCCAGCTCCCTGGACATGAACTCCGAGGCATCGGAGAGCGCCTCATGCTCGTCGAACCCTCGGTGGGTCAGGTACTTCCCGACCACCTCTTCGCCCAGCTCAAAGCTCAATTTGAAGACCCTGTCCGGCCCAATCTTCAGTGAGGCGAACTTCTTCACTACAGCGCCGACGTTCTCCTTCTTCTGCTTCGCAGCAACCAGATCCATGAAGTAACTCCTCGCCGAGTCGGATGAGACGTACACGTTCAACTTCGAATGTGGGCCCTTGACCACTTTGAGGACGTTGCGGGCATCCTCGATGACCTTACTGACCACGGTCTCGGCCAGTTCAGCCTCCTCGTCCAGGGGGAAGTCCTTCAGCGCGGGCCAGTCTGCCTGGCACGCAAGTCCCTTGTTCCCCAGCTCGCGGTTGAGGTCCTCGGCCATGAACGGAGTGAAGGGTGCCATCATCCGCAACCAAACGTTGAAGACGTCGATGAGCGTCTCCTTCCGTGGCTTCGTGCACCTGCGGATGTAGTACCTGACGTCGTTCCACATGTCAAGGAAGGTCGTGGCCGCTGCCCTCCTGATCTTCAATTCCTCCATCGCCTGCGTCACTGTCGCGATCCTCCTGTGAACGGAGGAAACCAACCAGTAGTCCAGCGCCTCTTTATCGCGGCTCGTCGCGGACTTCAGACTCTTCTTCACGAATGGTATCACCGACTCGACCTTAGCCTTGGCGTCCTCGGCACTCCTCTCGCGCCAGTCGGCGTCATCCATCCCGTCGGCTGTCAGCGCTAGAGCCAGTCTGAAACCGTCGGCACCGTACCTCTCTAGGGCCGCCCTCCAGGTGACGAAGTTCCCCTTCGTCTTGCTCATCTTCTTGCCTTCCACCAGAATCATGCCGTTGATGCCGAAGCCCCTTGGCCAGTACTTCTCCGGGAATAGTGCCGCGTGGTGGAACGCGAAGAACGTCAGGTGGTTGGGAATCAGCTCCTTCGCGGAGTTGCGCAGGTCGACCGGATACCAGTACGTGAACTCGGCGTGCAGGTCCCTCAGGCGCTTTTCCGTCATCTTCGCTGCCTTCGAGAGGTTGGCCGGGCTGCCCTTTCCGTAGAAGATGTAGTCAAAGACCTGTGGAGTTAGGCTCTCCGTCGCCAACTTCTCCGAGTTGACGAACTTGCTGAGAGAGTAGTACGCCATGTAAATCGTTGAGTCGCTCAGGGTGTCCACTATCCATTCCTCGTCCCAGGGCACCTTGGTCCCCATCCCCGAGCGCCTCGCGCAGGGCCTGTCGTTCAGCCAGTCAATGGTGGCGTAGAACCACTGGCGGGCATCTTCGGGGAAGACCTCAGCCTGCTCGATGACCTGCCTGGCCTTCGCCTTCCATTCAGCATTCGAATAGTTCAGGAACCACTGGTTCTCTAGGATCTTGACGAAGCAACGGGTCCCGCAGCGGCAGACGACCTTCTCTGGTAGCTCGAGCATCTTCCCCAGGCGAGCCGTCTTGGCCAGCAGCTCGACTGCCTTCTCCTTTGCCTCGCTGACAGTCAATCCTGCCAGCGGGCCAGATGTCTTGGACATCACACCTCTGTGGAACTCCGCGCTGTAGACCTCCTCGGTGGCAGCCTCCAGACGGGGGTCGAGGGAATCTGTGGCACCCGACTTCTTCACTGCGTCCTCGGCCGGGACTTGGGAGTACCCGCTCAGAGTGATAATGGAGACAGGCGCCAGCTTGTCGGCTATCTCTTTGATAGGCCCAGTCACATCGGCCCTGCCCTCCTGAATGTCCTTCAACGCCATCAGGTCGTAGGGCGCGTGGGCGGGGACACTGTAGACCACTCCCGTGGCCAGGGCTTCGTCGACGAACCTTCCTGGGAGGATTGGGAGCGACTTTCCCGTCAGGGGAGCCATCGCATACTTGCCGACCAGTTCGGAACCCTTGAAGGATCTCACAGGGGAGACCTCGTGCTTCTGTTCGACCAGTCTGGTCAGCGCAGAGGAGCTGACGACCCAGAGCTCGCCGTCGACCCTGGCCTCGGAGTACTCGGCGTCGGGATTGATCCAGAGGTTGGTCGCGCCGTAGATCGTCTCTGCTCGCAGAGTAGCCGCTACCAAGGCGAACTCCCCCAGATGGAACTTGATCAAGTTGAACTCCTCGGGCGAGACACCTTCACCCTCCATCCTGTCGTGGTCTCCCGTCGGGCTCTTGTCGAAGGAGCACCAGACTACGGGGTGGGTCCCCTGGACGACGTAGCCGAGCTCCCTGAGCCTCAGGTACTGCCATTCCACGAACTTCCGATATGCGGGGTCCACGGTCCTGAACTCCCTCCTCCAGTCGATGGAGAACCCGGTGTCCTTCATCACCTGCCTGCTGACCTTCGTGTAGTACGAAGCCAGGTACTCGGGGTCGGTGAACTTCTCGACTTCTGTCTCAGGGACGCCATCGATCTCCACGAAGGCACGTCTGACTGCCTTGTCGCCCTGCTTCAGCCTGAAGCTCATCCCGACGATTGTCTTGCCGGTCCAGTGCCAAGCCCACGGGAAGAGGACGTTGTATCCCTGCATCCTCCTGAACCTAGCGTAGAACTCCACGCGCGCGGCGGTGAAGGCCGTGCCGACGTGGAGGGCGGCGTTCATGTACGGGTACGGGACGGTGACGAACATCTTCTTCTTGCCCACAACCGGATCGGGCTCGAAGACCCGCTTGTCTGCCCAGACCTTGAGCCAGTACTTCTCCCTGTTAGCCAATCATTTCAACTCGAAGAATCTGAGAGAAGCCTATCAGCCAGCGCAGCAGCCTCGTCGATCTTGTCAACCAGAGGGCCGCCCCCCTGGGCGAAAACTGGAGAACCGCCCCCCGAACCTCCGAGAGTAGGGGCGAGCTTCCTCACGATGTCGCCTGCGGAGAACCCGTGCTGTCGGGCGGCGGAGCCTACGAAGCAAATCACGCGTGTTGAATTGCCGGCGGCAAAGAGGCTGACGTAAATCAGTGAGGGATCGGACGAAACGCTTTTCTGTCCCTGAGCAATAATCTGTTCCTCGCCGAGCGGTGATCGCTTTGAGATATACAGCTTTGCCGAGCCCACCTGCTTGGCCCGAGAGACAACATCGGCGGTCGAAAGGTCAACCAGTGCCTGGCCCAGGGCCTTCTCATTTGTCCGTGCCGCCTCGAAGTCCTGGAGAAGGGTCTTGGCGACTCTGGGGAGGTTCTCTCTCTGAGTGCCCAGGATCTTTGACAGTTCCTGCAGTTCAGAGTCCATGCGGTGGATGTACTCGATTGCCGCCTCGCCGGCGACGAACTCGATCCTCTCGACCCCGTCCTGGATGCGTTCGACCTTAGTGATTTTGACGAAGCCGACCTCACCAGTAGTCCGAGTGTGGGTCCCGCCGCAGGCCTCGATGTCCCAGCCACCGATGTCAACAACCCGCACGAGGCTGCCAGGGACAACCCCGCCTTGGTATAGCCTGAAGCCGTACTTCTCCTCGGCCTTCTGCCTAGACATGAAGGTGTTCTTGATCTTCAGGTTCTTCCTCACGATTTGGTTGGCCAGGTCTTCGATCTTCTGTACCTCCTGTTCGGTGAGATGGGAGAAGTGGGTTATGTCGATCCTGCCGTAGTCCTCCTCCTTGAACGCCGAGTGTTGCCAGACCCAAGGGCCTAGCACCTGCCTTGATGAGCCATTCAGGATGTGTGTCGCGGTGTGAATCTGGGTGATCCTCACCCTCCGCCTGCGGTCGACGTGGCATTCGACGTGGGCTCCTGTCTTCGGGGCCTTTCCTTCAAGCCTATGGATGACGATGTCGCCGTACCTCTCCACGTCCACGACCTTCGCGCCCCCTACGGTGCCTCGGTCGGGCTCCTGGCCTCCGCCCCTCGGGTAGAAGACAGTTCGGTTCAAGATGACGTTGTTGCCTGGAAAGACCTTCAGGACCTTCGCCATGAAGTCGAAGTCGGCGTCATCCTCGTAGTAGAGCAGTTTCGTGGGAGGCACCTTGTCGATGTGGAACTCGGGCTTCGGTTCCTCGAACTTGCGGGTGACATGCCTTGCCTGCACCTTCTCGTAGAAGTCCTCCGGCATCTCGACCTTCGCTCCAGCTTCGATCAGCTGTTCCGGGGTGACGCCGTCGGAGTCGTACATCCTGATCAGATCGTCAGTCGAAATTGACTTCCCGCCTGCCGCTATCGAGGAAACAATCTTGGAGACGCGCTCCTTGGAGGAGGCGTACCGAGACTCTTCGACCCCGAGGACCTTAGCCACGTCCTGCCTGTGCTCCTCGAGCTCAGGGTACAGCGCCCTCAGGTAGTCGATGTGCCAGTTGACTATATCGGAAATCGAGAGTGGAAACCTGTAGTAGTTGATGAAGTTCATCGCCCTCCGGTATAGGATCCTCAGGTTGTAACCCCCGCCGGAGTTGCTTGGGAGCATCCCGTCCGCAATCCCGAAGAGGAGGGTCTGAGCATGGTCGGCAATCGCGTACATGGCCTCGAGAGGGGCGAGCTGTGCCTCGAGCTTCTGGCTCTCGACTCCGAGCTTCCTTGCGATGACTTCCCGCTGGCCTGAGAGGGAGCCGAACTCGTCTGCATTCATCATCCCGGCGAGCTTTGAATACTCCAGGAAGAGTCCGCGGTCGACATTGACCTTGCAGAGGTCCTCCATCTTGCTGAGGATGGTCTTGAACTCGGTATCGTAGCAAGTCGCCGTCCCCTGGGTCAACCAAGCCCACCTGTTGAGCCCTGACCCCATATCGACGACCTTATCCTTCATCTCCCTGTAGTCGTCGATCTCGCCCTCGAAGGCTGTGAAGACAGCGTTGCCAAGCTCCAGACCCCTGACAAAGAACTCGAGCGAGTAACCGAACGCACCGTAACCGACCCAGACTTCCTCGTTGAACGTGATTTCCTCCTTGGAGATGCCGAATTCCCTTGTCATCAGTTCGAAGTCGAGGTCCATACACCTGTCCTTCCAGTAGCCCTCCCTGTCGGCGATGCTGTGCTGCCCCACCATCACGTAAGACGTGTTGTGCTTGCCGCTGACGCCGACGTTGGATATGTCATTGAACCTGAGACACATCTGAGGGACGACGAGCGGGTTAGCCGGAAGCTGGAAGACGACCCTGCCAGCCTCGACCCTCTGGAAGTCGATAATCGACGCAACAGTGAAGTAAAGATCGGGACGCCACCTGCTCACGACCGGATATCGCTTGACGCTTGTGTGTCCATTCCTCACGAAGAACCGCTCTATCGCCTTCCAGGACCCGATCTTGTCGAGCTTCTTGCTAGTCGGGGGTGACCCGATGAATGTGTACGGAGAACATGGTGAATCGTCGCACAGATTCCTTTCCGAATCCAGGGTCCAGAAGAAGCGGCCACAGTTCTCGCACTTCCTCCTGACGAAGCCCTCCCGCTTGAAGAGGTCGACGAGGTAATAGCGCCTGTAGTCAGCGGAGAACTTGGACTTCAGAGCTTCCTTTTTCTCGTTCAATTGAAAGGGTCCACTGACTTTAAGGGACTCTCTCGCTTGATGTAGATAAACATGGAAGGCGACTTCCGTCTTGGCCAAGAGCGTCTTCCAGGCGCCTAAGCTCCTTCTTGGCGCAAGAGAAGTACGCCGGATGAGCAGCAACGTCGGTATGTTATCCTCCACGCGGATACGGTTAAATACGGAACCGAGGGCGCCTGTCTGCGATTCGAGATGGAGTACATCTACGCCGCCCTGCTCCTTCACAAGTTGGGCAAACCGGTCAACGAAGAAAACTTGACCAGCGTGCTGAAGGCAACAGGAACAGCCCCGGATGAGGTAAAGATCAAGGCACTAGCGTCCGCTCTCAGCGAAGTAAACATCGACGATGCACTGAAGAACGCCGCTAGCATGGCTGCAGCACCGGCTGCGGCTGCCCCAACCGGAGCCGCGGCTGCGAAGGTAGAAGAGAAGCCCAAGGAAGAAGAGAAGAAGGAAGAAGAGGCTCTACAGGGTCTCGCGTCTCTGTTCGGTTAGAAGGATTCCGAATTCTCTCTACTGGAAGCCTTTTTCCTTAGCCTTGGCTGTGAGCGCCACAGCTTCGGACTCAGCTTTGCCGAAGATCATTGGTGCAGTCTCCTTGGTGAGGAAGCTGGCTTCTACGGCCAAGCTCATGGCTTCCCTGTACGCCCTTGCGATGATGTCAGGTGCGGTCTCCTTTGTCACATAGCCGATTACGATTGCCAGGCCCCGCGAAGAGGTGTATGCTTCGACGAGACTCTGCCTATACTTCTCCAGGTCGATCGCGACCAATTCTCCCGCGTAGATGAGGCCATTTTCGTACGCGAGAGCAATTGTCAGGCCCGCCTTAATGGGCTTGATGTTGAGTTTGGAAAGGAGGCTCGCCAGCTTAGGGGTTATCGCGGCACCTTTCTTTACAGCGACCGAGTCCTTGTTAACCCAGATGCTCCCTCCTTCAATCTTGGTCTGGACGCCCGCCTCTCTGAACTCGCTCAAGATGGGGCCAGCCGGAAGACCCGTATTTCCTGCCGGGACAATTATGTTGTCAGGAGCAAGGTCGCCCGCCCTAGCAGGAAGGTAGACCTTGTTCTTGTCGAGCGTTAGGAAGAGCTTGAACGGGTCGTAAGTGGAGAAGATCAGAGCGTTCTGGCCTGTCAAATGAGTGAGCAGTTGGTCGGCGTTCTTGATGCCGGCCTTCTGTAAACCGAGGATGGTCAGTGTGTTCTTGACCACAAAGACCTCTGCGTGGCCCCTCAGCGCCTTCCTGACCGCCATCAGCTGGCTCGCCCTCACCTTCGAAAGGCTGGTCACGGCAAGGACCGGGTACTTCCTCGCGAGCTCTGAGACCTTCTCTACAGCCTCAGCTTTCTTTGGGTTGGGAGTGTGGACCTGTACCGTTTCGCTCATTCTAGTCTACCGCCTGCTTTGCCGGCTTGCCCATCGCTGTCTTGACCATCACCGTCTTGACGTTCTTGTCGCCGTTGGGGAGCTTTTTCGCGATGGCGGCAACCACGGCCTGGATGTTCTCCGCCAAATCAGGCTCGCTCAGTTTGCTGTCTCCCGCCTTGGCCATGACTCCTAGAGAGCCCCTGCTTCTCACGCGAACCGCGGTCCTCATTCTGTTGATCATAGCTTCGACCGAGGCGTTAGGCGGGACCGGGGTCGGTATCTTGCCCTTGGGGCCAAGTGCTTGACCGAGAATCTTGCCTATCCTCGGCATCAGTGCCGTGTCCGCCAAGAAGAAGTCGTAGGATCGAGCCAACTTCTTCGCGTCCTTCTTGCTCCCGGCGTAGTTCTCGAGCTGGGACGGATCGATGACCAGGTCGGCCTTCGCGTTCTTCGCCCTCACTGCAAGGTCGCCGGAACCAATGAAGCAGATTCTGGCGTTTCTGGCAGTTGGGTGCGGAAGGTAGACGATTTCGTTGATGTTGAGGTCTGTCTTCTTGGGGTCAACCTCCTTGAGAGTCAGAATCACTTCTATGGACTGGGTGAACTTCCTTTCCTTTGACTGGTCTTTCCCTTTCTTGACCAGTTCGGCGAGCTGCTGAGTCGAGAGCATATCCTCTTCACAAATTCCTCAATAAGGCTCTGAGTAGCCGATAAAAGAGTTGTGCCAAGTGAGAGACCTTACTCGAACTTCGAGTCCCATTTTCCTGCCTCAATCTCCCCCATGAACTCCCTGGCGTTCTTCCCCTCTATCTTGACCCCGATACTGACACAGCTACCAACCACTTCCTTGACTGCGGAACGAATGGTCTTGGCATAGGAGCCAGACATCTTGCTCTTCGCTATGCTGACTACCTTGTCGATTGTGAGGTCACCGACAAGATCGAGGTTGGGCTTTCCTGACCCCTTCGCAATCCCCGATTCTTTCACTATCAGGGCAGCGGTCGTCGGGGTCCCCACGGTTATCGTGAACTGTTTGGTCTCCTGGTCGACCTCGACCTTGACTGGGACTCTCATCCCCTTGAAGTCGCTCGTCTGCTTGTTGATCTCGTTGACTATCCCGAGAACATTGACACCGAGAGGGCCCAGGGCCGGGCCTAGCGGAGGGCCAGCGTTGGCCTCTCCTCCAGTTACCAGCGCGTTAATGACCTTCTTCTCTCCCAAACCGGGTTACCTTGGAATCGGGCACTCTTGGCATGGAGTATCTAAGCTTTAGTTGGGTCCCGACGAGTTAAGGGGAGAATGTCCCTGATGGTCGTTTGATGAGAGTTCTCCAGTGGGCAGCGGTGAAGATAGGACAGGAACCGCTCGAAAAATCGAGGTGAGACTATTAGACAGTGAATCTCTGCGGACCTAGGCGACGGGCGCGTTGCTTGACTCGGGCTTGGCACGCCCCACGAGCTTCGTGTAGCTGCCATCAATGGTGATAGGCATGGCAAAGGTTGTGTCAATCAGCACTACGACAATCTCCTGCTTCGCCTGCTCGACCCTCGAGACCTTGGCCCTCATGCCCTTGAACGGACCGGCCACTATCTCCACGGTGTCGCCCTCGTTCAGTTCGGCGACCATTGATTTCGTGACGAGGAACTTCTCGATGTCTTGATACTGCATCATGCCAGGGATCTTGCTCCTGACGTGCTTGAAACCCTGGATGCTCTCGTCGACAACCTGCGAGTTCGGGGCCTCGAAAAGGACGTACCCCTTCCAAGTATCGAGCGCGAGGACCGAATAGAGAGGCTTCTTCTTCTGGATGGCCCTGTTGGCAACGAAGGTGGCCACCGTTCTTTCCTGACCTCCGGTGGTCTTGACGGGGAAGATGGAGCCCATCCTTTCTTGGTCGCTCAAAAAGGTCGCGTAGGAAGCAGTCTGGTTTACGTTGAGCTAATAACCTTATTCTCGCCACGGGCTAACCGAAGAAGACGTTCCCGATCAGTTTGATTAGGAAGCCGATGACCCCGACCACCGCCATGCCCAGGGCGACCATCTTAAGATAGAGGGAGAACTCGTCCCTGTCGCTCTTGTGGGCGAGCCTGAATATCGCGGCGACCGATGAGAGAAAATCCCTGAAACCCATTTTCGGCTTTGGCCCGATTCACCTGTGCGGTTAATATGTCTTAGTGGTACATGACACGACACCAGCGGTCCAGGGTTAATACCGGGTAGATCCATACGCTCTGCATGATTTCCCAAGGCGAACCCGCGACCGTGATCATTGCTTCTTCTACTGACCTGGCTTCGGCCACCCTTGCGAAATCGCTGATCGAGGGACAGGGTTTCCAGTCTACTGGAGTGAGCCTTCTGGGCAAGTCTGTCTACCAGAGGGGGTCGTTCCTGCTCGCGTTCTTCGAAGGTGAGATCGCCTTTCCTCCGGACCTGGACAGGTTCTTCAACCCACAGGCGTACATCTTCCTCTCAAGACACAGCGCAGAGTCCGGGATAGCGTCGCTCACGGCCCACACGACCGGGAACTTCTCGGACGAAGCGAAGTCCGGGGGGGTTGCGAGAGAACTGGGCAGGTCGGACCCGTCGCTCCTCAAGAACTACCTGATTTCGTTGTCGAAGAGGAAGGAGAAGCTCGGCGGGTATGAGGTTACTATGGAGGCTACACACCACGGACCTACGTCTCTCCAGAAGCCCGTCCTCTTCGTAGAGCTCGGGTCCTCCGAGAAACAATGGGGCGATGCAAAGGCGGCCGCCGTTGTGGGCGAGGCTCTCATCGAGAGCCTAGTGGAGAAGACCATCTGGAGCAAGGCGGCGATCGGTTTCGGTGGGACTCACTACCCTGAGAAGTTCACGAGGTTCGTCATCGAGGAGGAAATAGCAGTGTCCTTCGTGGCACCGAAGTACGCCCTGGAGCACGTGGATGAAAAGATGGTAGGGCAGATGCTCCAGAGGACAACTACGCCGGTGAAGTACGCGCTACTTGACTGGAAGGGCCTGGGGGCTCACAAGGACAGGATCCTGGGGTTCGCTTCACAGTTCGGCCTAGAGGTGATCAGGGCCTGAGAGTCACCGTCTGCGAGAGGCAAAGGCGGCCAAGAAGACATATCCCAGGGAAGTCCTTCTGCCGGACTAAACCCTATTTCAGGAGAGAGCCTAGGAACTTCTGCGTATCGAAGGGAACCAGGTCGTCGTAGCCCTGACCAACGCCCAAGAAGAGGATCGGCTTTCCTGTGGAGTAGACTATCGACAACGCAGCCCCTCCCCTCACATCGGCGTCGGCCTTGGTCAGGATGACCCCATCGAACCCGACATGCTCGTTGAAGAGTTCTGCCTGCGAGACGGCGTCGTTCCCAGTTAGGGCGTCGGCGATGAACATCTTGAAGTCGGGCCTGACCACCCTAGCTATTTTGGACATCTCTTCCATCAGGTTCTGGTTGGTCTGCATCCTGCCGGCTGAATCGATCAGGAGACAGTCGATATGGTGTGCCTTGGCATACAGAATCCCGTCCCTCCCGACGGCCGCAGGGTCGGCCCCGTACCTCTGAGAAACAGTCTTCATCGAAAGCCTGTCAGCGTGCTCGGTCAGCTGTTCTATCGCCCCGGGCCTGTGAGTATCACCCGCTGCACAGACCACAGAAATGTCGTTCTTCTTCAGGTAGCTGGCGACCTTCGAGATGGTGGTCGTTTTCCCTGTCCCGTTTATGCCGAGGAAGAGGATCACGTACGGTTCACCAGCCCTCTTTTTCTCCTTGATGTTCTCGAGGAGGTCGACCCTCCCAGCTTTTGCGAATGCCGCTTCGAGCGTCGTTGTCAGGTGTTCCCCGACAACCTCTGAGGGGTCTGTCGACCGGTCGACCCTTGTTCCAACTAGACTCTTCTGGACCTCATGGGTCAGAGCCTCGGCTACGCTCTGGGCCACGTCACTCTCGATTAGTGAAAGCTGGAAGTCGAAGATGACGTTGTCAAGCTGCGCCTCCGTAAGCTCCTTTTCACGAACCGCGCTCGTGACGGCTGAGAAGGCCTGTTTCAGCCTCTCGAACAAGTGCGGGTCAATCCTCGCTCTGGCGCGATACGAGGGAGTTGAGGACTTGTCGGTCCGAATTGAGCCTCTGAGCTAGTTCGTTCCTCTGGCCTGCGATCGACATGACCGTCTTCTCGACATCCCTGCTCCTATCTTCGAGGAGTGCGACTGCCTCGGCCTTCGGCTTTTCGATCACAACATTGGCGCCGACGCTGACCAGGACCTTGTCAGTAGATGGGGGCGGAGAATGCAGAAACGCCCCTCCGCCGATTTGCATGAGGACCTCCTGCTGAGGCTTGTCCCCGAGGCCGGTGAGGGCGTCGAGGGCCGCCCGGTTCTCCACGAGGGCTCGCTCCAGGAGGTTCTGGCGGGCACTCAGCTCGTTGTAGGTGCTCTCGAGGATCCTGATCTCGACTACCAGCGCATTGATGGTCTCATCTGCGGTCGGCTGCTTGCTCATTGAGAATGGCCATGATTTTTCAGACGCTCAGTGCCCTTGTTATAAAGACAAGCTCGGGTCCGGTCGTCTGGCTACCCACTACCGCGTTCTTCGAGTTCGCGACTACGCCTGAGGCTACGTAGGGGACGCCGCGGTTGACAGATGTCGGATGAGCTTCGACCCCGAACAGGCCCCCGATCCTGTCTACCTCTTGTTCGTTGAGTCCGGGATAGACTGCCGCACCCCTGTTGGTCGCTACGATGAGGGACCCGACCTGTGTGTACTCCCCGATCGGCATTTGCTCCACCTCGGTCCCTAGCACATCCTTCACCTGCGAAACGGCGCTCGCGTCGAGAACCGGTGACACGATTGCGAATTTGTCGTTGGCTGCCACGAGGTTGCCCACAGCCGTGAACCTCGAATCGAACCTCGAGATGTTCATACCTGTCGCCGACCTGATCTCTGTCAACTCGGTGGATTCCGCCAGTCTGGAGACTAGGATGCCGCTGTTGTTCATTGAGACGAGCGGACCGAGAAGCCTGGACTCGGCTATCGAAGTTGGGACAGCTGTAACATCGAGGCTAGTCGAGAGCTTCTCACACTTCGTCTGGGCCAGGCCCTTCGGAACTAAGATGAACCTGTCGTTAGCTTTCAGGAAGACGCCTACGTTGGGACTGCGGTAGATGTCGACCAGATGGAGACCCATTGATTACACTGGTTCTGACTTTGGAGGGAGTTTCACGGAAACGATTCCGTCCTCGTCCCTCTCCATGTCAAGCCTGATCCGCCTCGGCGGGTTCTTGATTCCCCGGGACCAGATTTGCTTGTTTACCTCCTCCGTTATGCTGACCTCGGTTGCCTTCATATGTCTGGTGGCGAACTCCTTGATTATCCGTATCGCGACCTTGGACCTTCTGTACGGTGGGGCCTCGAAGGCCACGCCAAGAGGGACCATGTAGGTCCTGGTAAGGGCTTCGACTTTCTCTTTCTCTTCCGACATCGGCTATCACTTGAGCTTCAGCTTGCGCTGCCTCCAGTTCCTTTTCTGCGGATTGGACCTTACGTGCCTGTTGGTCTTTGCGATGACCCAGGTGGGGACTGACCTTCCCCTCCTTCCCTCCTTTAGGAGCCTATTCTTCTTCGAAGTGTCCTTCACTCTTGCCATGCTATGCCCTCCTAATCTTGATCTCGTGCTTCTTGCCCTGGAGCGCCACAAGCATCTGCTTCACCTGCTCGTCGTCGAGGGCTCTCTTGAGTCTCCCGCTAGAGGCGAGTTGTATCACGTATTCCTCAATGGATGAAGCGAGCTCAGGCTTGACCATCTTGACGTTGGCGAGCCTCTGCCTTGCTTCCGATGTCAGCGCCATCCTGAGGACGCCCTCCCTCATCGCCTTCTTTTCTGTGACCTCTCGGCCAGCAGATTCCTGCGGCGGCTCGGACATCACTAGCCGTACCTCGCGAGTGATTTGTCTGCTTCACTGATGGTTACGAAGATTTCTCTGCTAGCCTTGTCGAGCATGGCCCGACCCTTCGGGGTGAGTATCCTGCCCTTCGGCGTCTTGACCACCAGCTCGGCCTGTTCCAGCTGTGCCAGGACTTTCCTGATCGGGGACCCCGCTGCGTCCCTGTGGTGCTTGGGGAAGTATGCCACTGCTTTGGACCCTCCGTAGACGCGCTCGAGGTCGCTGAGGCCGACCGGGCCGTGGAGGTAGAGCTTTCTCAGAAGCGATGCCGCTCTGGTGTACCACCAGTCGGGGTTCTCGGGCGGCCGTTCAGCGTGAGAACCCGTCTTTACGAAGTGAGCCCACTCAGGCTCTTTTATCCCGGGCAGGCTCTTGACCTGTTCGGTCAGGGCGCCGATGAGCTTGTCTGAAGGGACATCGCGGGCACTTACCATTGTCTCACGAATCGGATTTCCCGACCTCGCCTGAGCGTATATAAGGCCTCCTCAGGATTTTTCGATTTACGCGTCCGCATTCAGAGCATGTGATGTGGATTGCTGCAGGCTTGCCGTGCCCCAGTCGGACGCGGGCATTTACGCCGGGCACGATGAGGCTCTTGCAGCCGCGACACGTGTACCTCTTCAGGGAGGAATCGAGCCTGATGTTGAACCTGAGCCTGACCCTTCGGGCCAGAGCCGCCTGCTCCTTCGCCATCCCAAGATCCTTCCGAGCGAGGCTGACGGAGGATTCCGTGAGCTGCCTGACGAGCTCTGCTGCCTCCTCCCGGGCGGCCTTCCGCGTCTTCACGCCCAGAAGGCTTCTGCCAAAGGTCTTAACCATACCCGTTGAGTCCGCTCCCCGTGAAGCTCAACTTCGTATTCGCCGAGTCCGCGATCGAGCTCGTGCCGAAAGAAATCCTGAGAAGCCCAGCGGTGGTCAACGATTCCAGGAGAAGGGGAGTCGACGCATCGCGAATCCTGCTTGATAGGAGTCTTCATCACTCTTCGATGGGAAGGCTCAGGGACTCGGAGAAGAGGGGGCGGCCTGACCTGGTCCATGCCGCGCTGCTGAGCGTGACAGGGACGCCTCTGTACCTGGACGGCTCCGTGAGTGTCTTCATCCACACGAACCAGGACGTGGTCCTCGAGCTGGCCGAGAAGACGCGGATCCCCAAGAGCTATTTCAGGTTCAGGGGGCTGGTCGAGAAGCTGCTCTCCGAGATGTCTGATGAAGGACTCGTGAAGGCGTATGGGGCCGGGATTCCGGAGCTGCTGCGAAAGACGATCTCTCCTGACAGGGTCTTCGGTCTATCGGTGCAGGGTCGGCAGAGTGGGCCGGAGGAGCTGGCGAAGGCGATTGTGGCAGCGAAGAAACCATGCGTAGTCGTGGGAGGCTTTCCTCACGGGCACTTCTCGCAGGAGACGCTCGCGCTGGTGGACGAGTTAGTGAGAATTCACGAAAGGCCGTTGGAAGCTCACGTTGTTGCCTCGAGGGTCGTCTACGAGGTCGAGAAAGCCGCGGGACTAACCAACGATTAAAAAGAGTCAGGGCGGGTCCGGACCTCGTGCGGTCGTCGTCCAGCCTGGTCTAGGACACAAGCCCTCCAAGCTTGTAACCCGGGTTCAAATCCCGGCGACCGCACGCTTCTTCCGTCTCACGGGCTAGAGTGCTCGCAATCACCGGTTGGGATGCTGACATTTCGACAACAATTCGCGCGCGCTATGCTTCTATATGCGTACACCACAAACCGCCCCTGAGAATGAACCGAAGCCTCCGTCACGTTGCTTTGTACCTGACCATCGCGCTTGCAGTGGCGGGGACCTACGTCATTTCGATTGAAACCCAAGGCCCGGGCCCTGGTGTCGCCTCGACAACGTCCGCAGCGACCTCGTCGACCATCACCACGACAATATCCTCGGTCTCGACGGGGCCGATTAGCCACGTTGTCGTGATCGTGATGGAGAACGAGGAGTACAGTAGCATCGTTGGAAGCTCTGAGGCCCCCTACCAGAACTATCTCGCCTCACATTACGCTTCGGCGGCCAATTACTATGCTGCCACTCACCCCTCCCTCCCGAACTACCTTGCGATGATCGGGGGGGCGACATTCGGCGTCTCCTCGGACTGCCTGCCTTCCCAGTGCGTCGTCGCATTCCCGAGCTTGACCAACGTGCTGGATGAGCACGGGCTCTCCTGGAAGGAGTATGCGGAATCGATGCCGGTGAACTGCTCTCAGGTGAACAGCCCCGACGGGCTGTACGTTCCCAAGCACAATCCCTTTGTCTATTTTCATATGATAACCGGCAACGACGGAACGGGGGTCACCTCGAGTTATTGCAACTCGCGCGTGGTCTCCTTCGACCAGTTCTGGAGTGATCTTGGGGCAGGGAAACTTCCTAGTTTCTCGTTCGTCACGCCTAACATTTGCGATGATGCCCACAGCTGCCCGCTTTCGACCGGTGACCGGTGGCTCTCATCGGTGGTCCCGAAGATAATCAACTCGAGTTCGTTCTCCTCGACAGCCCTCTTCATCACATACGACGAGGGGAGCGCCAACACGGGATTCGGTCCGAACGACGGCGGCAAAGTGCTCTGTGTCTTGGTCTCGCCGTTCGCTGTACCGGGATACGTCTCCCTGGTCCAGTACTCGCATTACTCTCTGCTGGCCACCGTAGAGGCTCTCCTGAAGGTGGGGAACCTGGGACAGAACGACGCCGCTGTCACGCCTATGTCGGACCTCTTTGCACCGCAAGTGTTTCCGTGAGCATGTCTGTCAGCGTGTTCGGAACCAAGTCCAGAGTCTTTCCGACCAGTTCATTGTGCGGAAGTCCCGGCGACTGCACACTTCTACATTGCCCGGGGGCTCGCTGCTGTGACAATAGTCAAAGCTTCAGCCCTTCAGTTCGTCTTCAGGCCTTCGCTAGGCCAGAGACCAACGCGTCAATCACACTTCTTGAGAATCCCTCGGTGCCCTTCGACCCGCTCTCGGCTCTGAGAACGACCCTTTCCGCGGTGATTTTCAGCGTGAATCGAGTGCGTTGTCGGCCATTGGCATCCATACGTTCAGCGAACCCTTACGCCAACCCAATCCCGTGGCGGGAGCCTCAGGGGTCGACCCAATGCGCCTTCCGCGCTGTTATGAAGGCCATCAGGACGACGAAGCCCAGAAGGTACGCCCAGCTCAAGAAGATCTCGGTCTGGGAGAGAGAAGTAGGGAGGAGACCAAAGTAGTACTTGGCCAGCTGTGCTGCTTCAGTAGTGGGCACCAGCATTGCGACGGGACGCAAAGATGCGGGAAGGAGACTTAGCGGGTAGTACACCGGTGGGAGGAATCCGAGGAGAAAACCCAGAATCTGTGGGAGCGAGTTCGCCTTACGCGTGTTCTTCACAGACAGCCCAATCGTATACCCGATGAATACCAGCCCGAGCCACATCAGCGCGGCAATAGCGAGCACGGCCAGGAAGTTTAGCGGTGCGATCGGTACGTAGTAGATGAGGATTGAGAAAGAGAGCACGAGCGCTGGAGTTGACCCGATCAAGGAACTGAAAGAGAGGCCAAGTGCGTAGGAAAGCGCGGAGACGGGCGACGCCACCAGGATGTCCTGAAACCTGAACCAGTGTTTGTTGTAGTATACTGACTGTGCGACGCCCAGACCGAGGAAGGCCAGGGACATTACGGCGGCGCCGACGAGGGCAGGGAGCGCGGCGCTGCCTGTGAAGAGGGCGAGGAAAAGCACCGGGAAGAACGCAATTCCGGAGAGAATCACGAAGAGCGTTGGGTCTCGGAGAAACGGGAGAGAATCCCAGAGCCCGATGTACAGAACTTCATTAAGCTTCATCGTCAATCGAACCTCCAACGATGTTGATGAACGCCTCCTCGAGGCTCGGCGGCTGAAACGTGACCTTGAGACCTTCCCGTACGCTCCGTTCGACGATCTTCAGTATCTCCTCGTTCGATGAAGGATGCAAGACCTCGCGCTGGCCTCCATTGACCAGGGGTTCGACGATCATCCGCATCCCGACGCCAGCGACATCCTTTGCTTCGTCTACGGTTCCGAGGAAGGCGACCCTGCCCTTCTCGATGATCGCCAGGTTGTCGGCGAGGTGTTCGGCCTCGTCCATGTAGTGTGTCGTCAAGAGCACGGTGGTGCCAGCCTTGGTCAGTCGTCGAATGGCGGCCCACACCTGGCGACGCCCGAGTGGGTCGAGCCCGATTGTAGGCTCGTCGAGGAAGAGGAGTTCGGGGTCGGCTATGAGGGCCATGCACAGGAGGACCCGCTGTCTCATGCCGCCTGATAGGTCGGCGCAGACTTTGTTACGGTGCTCCCAGAGGTCGAACTGCTCCAGGATCTGGTTCGCTCGCCGCGTAGCCTCTGCCCGAGGCATGCCACGGATGAGGCACATCATCCGGACGTGGTCGAAAGCGGAGAGCATCATCTGCGGGCGGGCCTCTTGCGGGAGGACAGCTATCCTCGTCCTCACCTTCTCTGCTTCGCGCGGGACGTCAAGGCCGAAAACAGTCGCTCGGCCTGTGCTGGGCTGTAGCTGGGTCGCGAGTATCCGCAACAGGGTCGTCTTCCCCGCTCCGTTCCGTCCCAGGAGGCAGAAGACATGACCGCGTTCTATGCTGAAGGAGACGTCATGCAGAGCCTCGGTCCCGCCTGGGTAGGTCTTTCCCAGATTCGAAACCTCGACGACGTTCGCCTGTTGATGGCTTCCATCGAGGATCTTCGTCTGATCGGAAACTCCGGCCTCAATCATACTTCTTGAGGACCTCCTCGGTGCTCGAGAGCATCTCGTCGAGGTCGATGGGCACACCCTTCATGACCTCCTGGATGTGCTTCTTCGCTTCCTCGGTGAAGAGGTTCCTGAGGTCCTGGGCGAGGGCGGGAGAGTCGGTGCTCTTCGAGCCGCTCTCGGCCCTGAGGACGACTCTTTCTGCCGTGACGTTCAGTGTGAACTTCCTCGTGTTGAGGGTCATCTTCTGATTCGCCACGTTCAGTGTGTGCAGGGGTGAGAACGTCCTGACCTCCGTGGGCGAGTAGAAGAAACCATCGGCCCCAGTTGTCAGCCTCATCGAATCGCCCTTCATCCACAAGGAACTCCCGTTCCACTTGGCTGAGGCCTCTTCGTCCGACACGCTGAGGAACGACGAATCCTGACCGCCGCGTGCGAACCAGGATGTGTAGTGATCACCGTTTCCTTCCGAGTCGAATGTCAGCGACCCGATCCGAACCGTCTCCCCTTCCGGGCCTTTCCTGACGCTGATCGGCCCGACGTCGACCGACTCCCCGAACCCGTCCTTTTCCACATGCACGAAGGGTAGGTCCACGCTGTGGCCGTCACCGTTCAGCCTCGTCATCTTGGGATCGATTCGGGCCTCCTGAATTAGCTGGTCCGCGTCCTTCCCGGTGAGCCTCGACACGTCGTCCTTTCCCGCCTTGTCGCCCCTGAAGGGCATCCCGAAGGTCGTCATCGGTCTTGTGAAAGAGGCCGTCACTGGTCCCATGGGCGTTTCGAAGGAGGCCTTGACGTCGCCGAAGAGAACGCAGCCCACGGTCTTCCCCCACCTCGTCATAGGGAGCGCGATCGTGTCGGCCTTGGCAGACACCGTCGTCTTCCCCGCCTTGACGCCGGAGTCTGCACGGACCAGGATGGGGGGCCCGCCCGCAAAGGGATTCTCTCTGCGAGGGGTCAGCTCTCGGATGACATAAGCGAGCAGTCCAGTCGAGATTGCGGCTATGACGAGGTCGGGAACCGCGTTGGAGAACTCTGTCAGTGAGTTTCCTTGGAGGGAAGCGACCCAGCCCAGGAACCATATCGCGATGACGATTACGATGCAGCCTATCGCGACGTTGCCCAAGAAGCTCGAGACTGCGCGCCCAGCCCCGAAGCGCGTCCTGGTGCTGAATGCCCGGCTCAGAAAGATCAAGCCGAAGCTCGCTACCAAGATCTCGGTCGAGTACGCAGAGATGGAGAGGATTCCCCTTACCAGCCAGACAAGCAGGAGCAGCGCTGCCATCGTGCCGAAGGCGGACGCTACCCTGCGAGTGAAGAATGCGGAGTGTCGTTCGTGTCCTATCTCAATCAACCTTCTCGCCTCCCAATGCTTCGTTCATCAAGGCAAGCGTCCTGACGAGAAGCCTGCCCCTCTTCGTGAGCTGATATCCTCCTTCGTCGCCGTGCGAGATCAGCCCCATCCCGAGCAAGCTCTTCAGATGGTGCGAAACGGAGGCCCCTTCGAGCGCGGTCGCGTTCTTCAGGTCGGAGAAGGTCTTGTCAGACAGGTAGAGGAGCTTGACGATCTTGAGCCTCTCGGTGTTGGCGAGGGACTTCAGGAGTTCGGCCGCGCTGTCCTCGGGCATCCCTCCGACCAGGTCGTCGACCGCCCGTTCGCCCCGCTCCACCAGGCTGGACCTCACGTTCTCGCGGATGAGCTTGACCAGATCCTTGGCGACCACCGACGACGGTTCGGTCTGCTCGACGTCGCTCCGTCCGAGCTCGACCTTGATGGACTCGCCGCCGGCCCCTCGGATGGCGCTCAGGACTTCACGCCTGATGTCCTCTCTGAGCAACCTGATCTCGTCCCTCAGCTCTGCCTTGGCTTCGTCGAGTTCATCGTCCAAGTAAATACACCTTTACCCCCTTGGTTACATTGGTATATATCTCTTTACTAAGAGAGGCAGGTCAGTAAAGTGTGGTTGACTCAGCCAGAGTCAGTCTACCCGTCGTCACCCGACTGCCTCCGGGGAGGTCGGAAACTCCTTGATCTGCCTCACCGGCGACAGGAGCACCCAGAGGAAAGCAAAGGCCCCCAGGACTGTCGCCAAGCCGATGGCCTCGTGGACCCCTACGACCTCCCCCAGGATTCCGCCGAGGAGACCGCCGAGGGGCAAGATGCCCCACACTATGGTCCTCATCGTGGCGTTCGTGCGGCCCTGAATCTCAGTAGGGACGAGGGACTGCCTGTAGCTGACCTGTGGTATGTTGTACAAGAGGACGCCGAAGGTCATAACGAAGAAAGAAGCAGAGAGTAGGTAGAACGAAGGCGAGAGCCAGTAGGAACGCTGATAGAAATCCGTGTTCGGGATGGCGAAGTAGAGGAGGACCGTGACGCCGTTGAGGAGCATGCCCAGTACGATGACTCTCCCGACCCCCAGGCGCCTCGTCACCCTCATCGCTGTCAGGGCACCCAGTACGCCGCCGGCGCCCCCGATGGTGAAGATCAAGCCTATTTCCTGCGGTAACATGTTCAGGTTCTGAAGGAAATACTTGTAGAGAATCGCGCCCCACGCGCTTGAGGCCAGGTTGGCGGTCGCGGTACAGGCGGCGAGGGACCGGAGTCTGGTGTCCCTCAGGACAACCCGCAGCCCCTCCCTGATGTCCTTGACGACGGGCGCGTGGGCTCGGGAGGTGTCGATGGACTCGGGCTTCTTGATGAGTGTGAGGGAGGCCACGGAAGAAACATAGCCCAAGGCGTCGCCCAGGCAGGCGATTGGGGCCGTGACGATGGGGATGATGAAGCCGGCGATGCTCGGCCCCAGGGTCCCCGCGGTCGAAGCGGTAGTCTGGAGCTTGCTGTTGGCGTCGACAATCTGGCTCCTGTCGACCAGGCTCGGGAGATAGGTCTGGTAAGCAATCTCGAAGAAGACTGTCAGGACCCCGGCGACGAAGGTCACCAGGTAGAGAAGATTCATCGTCACGACGTAGACGAAGGCGGAGAGCGGAATCAGGAAGAGGATGAGGGCCCGCCCGAGATCGGCGAAGATCATTATTCTCCGCCGCCTGTGCCGGTCGACGTAGACCCCGACCAGGAGCCCGAGCGTCAGGAAGGGGAGGGTGTTCAGAAAGGAGAGGATCCCCAGCTGGAAACTCGTCGCCCCCAGGGTGGACACCGCGATCATCTGGATTGCGAAGGGTGAGAACTGCGAACCGAAGGACGAAATCGACTGACCGACCCAGAGCTTCATGAAGTCGGCGTGCTGGAAGAGCGACCGCTGTTCTCCCACGGCGCTTGGTGGGGATGTACGCATCTTAAGCTCGGGCTCTATTTCGGTCGGAAGTCTGGTAGTCCGAGACGCGGGCAGCTGGAGCGGGTGGCGTCACATGCGATGTGTTGATGCGTTAGAGTCCTTCGAGGAACTTCTCCCACTGCTCTTCATCGTCGACCTCGTCCATGAGAAGATCTTCGAACAGCTCGTGCGTCACCACGTCCGTAGTCCTGTACTTCTCCGCCATCTTGGCGTAGAACTCAATGGCACAGGCCTCGGCGACGAGCACGTCCTGAATGACCCGCTTGAGGTTTGCTCGGTCCTTCGGCGGCTCCTTGTAGCCGCAGCCGCACTTTTCGAGCAACTGGGAAGGATGCATGACGGGCGTCCCGCCGAGCTGGATGATCCTCCCTGCCAGCTTCTTTGCGTGCCCGAGCTCATCCATCGATTGCTCTTCGAGCACGGGTCTCAGAGTGTCCGCATCCATGCCTCTGATCCATTTTGCCGTGAGCCAGTACTGGTAGTGCGCCAGCCACTCGTCCGAGTACGCAGTGGTGAGGTCCTTGATGACCACTTTCAGATTAGCCTTGACGATCTCTCGTCCTTTCTTCCCCATATCGGGTTGCTCGTCGTGCCTGTCGGTTATTAATCTGATGCCCTTCCTGACGGTCGATTCATCGGGGCTTCGACTAGCGAAAATCTTACGCGACGCCAAGGCATAATAATCGACGGAACCACTCTAGTGTCTTCTGTGCAGGGAAGAGTGAAGTGAGAATGCCAGTGGAACCCGATGAGGCCCTGTCAACTCTGGCTAGGGAGTACTGGGAGGCGCGGCTAGCAGAAGAGCCGATCCTCGCCACGTCAATCGGGGACCGGCGGTACGACGACCTGCTCCGGGACATTACCCCAGAGGGTCGCCTCCGTGTCCAGAAACAATACGAGTCGATACTTCAGCGCTGCAGGAGCGTCAGGGGAGACGCCCTTTCCGATGTGGACAGGCTGACGCTGACCGCACTTCTGGTCGACGTGAGGGCCCAGATCGACTACCTTTCCTGCGGCCTTGACGATTGGACGGTCGACCCGAATGGGGGACCGCAAGTTCAGCTCCAGAACATCGAGTCGTTCCAGCCAGTGCGCAGCGTCGAGGAGGGCCGGGCTATGGTCGAGCGCTGGCGTTCCGTAGGCCAGTTCCTCGATGACCACATGGCGAACCTCAGACGCGGGTCGGGGGAAGGGAAGATCGCGGTCAGGGCCCTAGTGGAGAAGGTCATCAACGAAATCGAGGATCTCCTCGCAAAACACAACGAGGATTGGGCATTCGTGCGTCCGACCGCGGTCGCGCACGAGGACTGGCCGAAGGCCGACCGCATCAGGTTCAAGAGCGGGGTGACGGCCGCCGTGCAGAAATCGATCCGCCCTGCTTACGCGCGATATCTGGAGTTTCTGAAGTCCGAGACACTTCCTCGGGCCCGGCCCCAGGAGAAGCCAGGGATACTCCACGTCCCTAATGGTCTAGAGGCCTATTCCCGATTGATTCGCGTCCACACCTCGCTCGACCTCACCCCCGAAGAGCTGCACCAAACCGGCCTGAAGGAGGTAGCGAGGATCAACGGGGAGATGGTAGAGCTCGGCGAGAAGGTCTTCGACACGCGCGACAGGAAGCAGATTCTCCAGCGGCTCCGGACAGACCCAACGCTCTACTTCTCCAGCAGGGATGAAGTCGCAGCCAAGGCGGAGGCAGCCCTCTCAAAGGCCAAGGCCGCGATTCCGAAGTGGTTTGGCCGCCCGCCGAAGACTGACTGCGAGGTCGTCCGGATGGAGGAGCATGAGGAGAAGTACTCCACAGTCGCGTACTACATGCAGCCCGCAACGGACGGTTCGAGACCCGGGCGGTACTACATCAACACCTCCGCCCCAGAGACGCGACCGCGTTACGAGGCCGAAGCTCTCGCATACCACGAATCAATCCCAGGCCACCACTTGCAGATCGCAATCGCCCAGGAGCTCGAGGGAATTCCCGAGTTCCGGAAGCACAGTGGTGTGACCGCCTTCGTGGAGGGGTGGGGCCTGTACACCGAACGACTCTCAGACGAGATGGGGCTCTACTCTTCAGACCTCGACCGGATAGGCATCCTCTCGTACGATTCTTGGCGGGCGTGCCGCCTAGTAGTGGACACAGGCATGCACGCGAAGGGCTGGACACGAGCGCAGGCAATCGAATTCATGCTCGAGAACTCGGCGTTGGCGAAGAACAACATCGTGAATGAGGTGGACAGGTACATCGCCTGGCCGGGTCAGGCCCTGGCCTACAAGACGGGGCAACTGGAGATAGTGCGGCTCCGCCAGGATGCGAAGGCGAGACTGGGCGGGCGGTTCGACATTCGGAAGTTCCACGATGCGCTCCTCTGCAACGGGGCGGTGCCGCTGGAAGCCCTCCGACAGGTCATCCACAACTACGTGGAGAGCAGCCTGCAATAGGCTCGGATAACAGGCAGTCGCTCAGGCTCTTATCTTTCCTGTTCGCTGAGGGCGGGATTCTTCCTTCGTCTTCTGTTCGGTCTGAGGATGCATGATCTCGGTCTGGCCGGCTATCTGCGCAAGGGTACGGTTGCTGACGGCGGAGAAGTCATAGTCCTTGGCGTCGTATCCCTGCTTGGAGAATTCGTCGTCGTGCTTGATCAACAGCCAGGACTCCTTACCCCGGAAGCCCGCCGTCCTGATGAGCGCAAAGGAGCCCCGCAGCTTCTTCCCGTAGAGGCGGAACTTCAGAATTCCTTCTTTCATGTCCGCCTTCGCCACCTCCTCAGCCTCCTCTCTCGTTGTGACCTCTCTCCTCATTCCCTTGCTCACTTCGATTTCGGGGACGTAGGTCCCCTCGTCCCAGATCATGACCGGCCCGGCCCCGTATTTCCCGCCGGCGATGACCCCCTCGAAATGGCGGTACTCTAGACTGTGGTTGGAAGTCGGCATCGCGAGGCGCCGCACGCCGCTCTCGAGTGAGGGACCCCTGGGGATGGACCACGACGGCATCACTCCTCCGATCTCGAGCCGGAAGTCGTAGTGTAAGGTGGTCGCCTTGTGCTTCTGGACGACGAAGGCGAGCCTCTGGGCGTCTTCACTCATGGATGTCATCGTGCCGCGCTCATGGAATGATAAGGGCTTGCCTCCAGAAGGTTCTGTAGAATCTTTGGCTTAGAGGCGTTCGACCGCGAGCGGACATGGAAGACCTATTCAGGTGGAGTCTCTCAGCTGGCGCATTCCATGTGATAGCTTTTCTTCATCAAGAAGCCCTTCTTCACATCTTGCCCTACAGGAATCTCTTTGCCGCATTTTGCGCACTTGGTCGCCCTAATCTCGTTCTGACGACGCACGCCAAGGTCTCCAGTAATGAGACCCCCCGAGTTCGAGGAATTAGGCAATCTGAAAGCGTTGATCTGATTGTCTATCTTAAGGGTTTGCAGTTTGAAGCCTATCTCAATACCGCCCTCACGAGGATTGAGGCCTGTCCAAGCCAAACGCACCTGATGAAGCGTTCTGAATGAGAATAGTCCACCTGTTCTCGCCTTCGACGTCGATTCCTGCAGGTAGGTTGAGGCCAAGTTCGCTGCTTGTCTTCAGGTTCTTGGACTGACTGAGAGTCAGGAGAAAGGCGCGGCGGGAGAGTAAGTTGATATCGAGATGCTTTCTTCCCACAGCTGCAGGGACAAGGGATGGTCACCGAGGTGCTGGAGAGGAGGCCCAACTCGAGGGGCGGGACTATGAGGATCTTGGGAATTTCAGGAAGTGCACGGAGGAACTCCTACAACACCGCTCTCCTCGAAGCGGCGAAAGAGTTAGTGCCTCCCGGGGTGGTGCTGGAGACCTTCGACGTCTCCGGCCTGCCGCTCTACAGCCAGGACCTCGAAACGGAGCCGCCCAGGATAGTCAGCGAATTCAAGGAAGCAATCAGGAAGGCGGACGCCGTCCTCTTCTCGACGCCCGAGCACAACTATTCGGTCCCGGCGCTGCTGAAGAACGCGATCGAGTGGGGGGATCGGCCTGAGACAGACAACTCGTGGGACGGGAAGCCGGCTGCAATCGTTAGCGCGTCTACTGGACCGAGGGGCGGGGTGAGGGCGCAGCTCCATCTTAGGCAAATCATGGTAGACCTGAATATGCACCCCATCAACCAGCCCCAGCTACTAGTGGCTGGGGCCCAGGAGAAATTCGATTCCGCTTCGAAGCTCACGGACGAAAGGATCAGGGACAGGTTGCGGGACCTGCTCCTCGCGCTCGTGGAGTGGACAAGGAGGCTGCGGCCATACGGCATCGGGGCTTGACGGCGAGGCGTCGACCATCGGCGCGGGCGAGAGGAAGCACCACGACTGAACCCGTCCCGGACGGCATCGACGGCTGATGAGTGTCTTCAGACCGAAGTCTCGAACGGCGTTGTCCACTTCGCCCTCCTTCTGTGCCTGAAGTTGACCCAGATCCCAGCCAGCGTCACCAGCACAGCCAGAATTGTCGAGATGGTTGGGTTGAGGCCGTAGAGCCTCAGGGCGTCGTATAGTAGGAACCCGCCGGCGAGAGCCGTGACGAGTGACAGGATTTTGTTGTACAGGATCCACCCGACCACGAAGAAGACGAATCCTACGACGAAAGCTGCGACCGTGCTGGAGACGATGTCTACGGTCACCAGGTAGGCGGCGTATGCAACGGCTAGGCCTATCCCGACCCGCACTAGCAAGAGCCCGATCAGGCCGCCAGCGACGAACCCGATCAGGACGCCCAGGACGGTGCCGAAGGAGCCGAGGCTCGTTAGGTAGTGGGCAGCAAACATGCCGCCTATGGAGGAACCTATCAGGCCGACGACCAGGAACGCGAGGGCCTTGATGACTTTTCTCCCGGCGAAGATCAGAAGGAGGGAGACGACAAGCATGGCGATGATCAGGGGCCAAGAAGGAACGCCCTTCAGCAGTTGTGAGAATTGGTCAGTAATCGAGGCCACGGCTTTAGAGCCCCCACTCTTGCGACATGACTGCCGGCGGGTTGGCACTGTCGGAACTTAACTGATTGGGTTTGAACGTGGAGGGTGTGACGACCGGTCGCAGGGGCAGCCTGTTCCCCCGAGCTTCGTTCTAGCCGGCGCGTCGGGCAGCGGGGTCGGTGTTTCTCGTGTCTACTCTTCTAATTTCCTGAGGCCCTGGTATCCAGGACTGGCAGACGCCGGCGAGGTTATCTCCTAGTTGTTTAGGGCCCCAATAGAGAGGACCGGGGAAGTAGACTGGCGACTGGTAGCGCGGTGGTAATGGTCGATTCGCTCGAGAAGAGGTACGGGAACCTTCATGCGGTGGACGGCATCTCCTTCACGGTCGAGCACGGAGAGGTCTTCTCGCTGCTGGGTCCGAACGGGGCGGGTAAGACGACCACGATCGAGATTCTCGAGGGGTTGAGGAACAAGGACGGCGGCCGCGTGAGCGTGCTGGGCCTCGACCCCTGGGCGAAGGGGTACGACCTGCACAAGAGGATCGGGGTCATACCTCAGGGATTCAAGTTCCTGGACTATCCGACGCCGAGGGAGGCCATCAGGTACTATTCTGCCCTTTTCGGAACTAAGGTGGACGTGGAGCAGATCCTGAAGGAGGTCATACTCGAGGACGCTGGTGACATCTACTACATGCGCCTCTCCGGCGGCCAGAAGCAGAAGATGGGGATGGCGCTGTCCCTCGTGAACGATCCGGAGCTGGTCTTCCTGGACGAGCCGACGACTGGGCTTGACCCCCAGGCGAGGAGGGCAGTCTGGGAGGTTATCCGGAATCTCAAGAAGCAGGGGAGGGGAGTCCTGCTGACGACGCACTACCTCGAGGAGGCGGAGGAGCTCGCCGACCGGGTGGCGATAATGCATCACGGGAAGATCATAGCCCACGGCACGGTTGACGAGATAATCTCGAAGCACGGCTCCGGGGAGAGGCTGACCGTGAAAGCAGGCGAGGAGCTGGCAGAGTACCTCAGGCAGAACACCAAACTCAAGGTGGAATACTCGTCGGGGAAGGTCGGAGTAATCCTGGAGCAGAAGAACGACGCGCTGATGGCGCTCGGCGCGATTGCGGAGTCGGGGATGGCCTGGTCCGACCTGACGACGAAGAGGGATAGCCTGGAGGACATATTCATCAGGATGGTGGGCGAGCCGATGGTCGAAGGCGCTGCAGCGGAGGGGAGCTGAGCGCAGATGTTCAGCATCAGGAGGACGCTGGCCGACCTCTCGGTCTTCGGGAAGGGGTACATCCGCAGCAGGGTGGGCGCCTTCTTCACCCTCGTCTTCCCGGTCATACTGATACTGCTATTCGGAGCGATATTCTCGGGCAGCGGTGGAGCTTCGACCGTCTACGTCCAGAACCACGACACTGGGCTGGCCAGCGTCCAGTTCATCGGCGCGATGAACAGCACGACGGCGATAACGCTGGTCCCGGTCCAGGCCGGCGACAACTTCTCCCAGTACCTCCTCTCGCAGTCCGCCTCGGACGGCATCATCATCCCTGCCAACTTCACGGCCGACTACATGCAACACAAGCCCGTCGAGGTGACTCTCTACGGCAACCCGGCGTCGACCACGAGTGCCATAGTGGAGCAGATAACGGCCTCGGTCGTGAACAGGTTCAACCTGTACGGGGGAGCCCCCGTCCTGGGGATCAAGTCGGCGACCATTGCTTCCTCCAACTACAAGTACATCGACTTCCTGATTCCGGGACTGATCGGGTTCTCTGTGCTGATGAGCCCAATGTTCGCCCTCGTCAACATCAGCTCCACCTACAAGCGGGACAAGGTCTTCAAAGCTCTCTCACTGACGCCGCTGACGAAGACGGAGTGGCTAGTCTCGAAGATACTCTGGTATATCCTCATGACCCTGATCTCGTTCGCCTTGATGGTCACCACCGGGATTCTGCTCTTCGGGGCCCACATCACGCTCTCGCTGGGCATCCTGCCATTCCTAGTGTTGGGGCCCCTGCTCTTCGTTTCCCTGGGTATGCTCGTTGGGACGTCATCCAATACCCCAGAGTCGGCTGCGGTGGTCGGTAACCTGATCACCTTCCCGATGATGTTCCTCTCGGGGACCTTCTTCCCAGTCGCCGCGATGCCGGGTTATCTGCAGATGATCGCCCACGTGCTCCCGCTCTACTACGTCATAGAGGGGCTGACGAACGTCATGATCTACGGGAACTACGGGGCGGCCCTGGTGGACCTCGGCGTGATTGTCGTGATCGCGGCCGTCATCTTCGGCCTGGCCGTGCGGTTGTTCAAGTGGAGAGAAGACTAACGGGACTTCGCTGGTTTGAAGTGAACTGCGCTTCGAAAGGCTTAAGCGAGAACCGAAGTTGCTGGAGCTCGGTGCCGCGGTAGCTCAGATATGGGTTACCGTAACCATCATAAGCGCGGAATCCCGAATGCTTGATTGTTGACAACGGGAGAAAGAATCCAAGGAAATCCACCACTCTTGACCGACACCAGGTTGGCATATTATTCAACGGGACTCTTCAACGCCGAAGGATACAGCTACTGCAAGAGACGTACTGGACGGCGTGCAGGAGGACCATCGCGAACAATAGCAATTACCATGTGCGACAGAGACGCTTTGGAGCCAACCGCAACATGGTGGGGCCTGCCGGTGAGATCGAGGGGAGGTAAGGCGGTAACATGCCGGGATGGCCCAGCCTTTCGCATCGAAGCTTCCGGGCTGAGAGCCGAGTTGATTGTGAGAGAAATGATGAAGTGTGGCCTCAGCGCCAGGAAGACTGAGCAATGGCGCAAAGTCTTAAGTCGTTGTGCCAAGGCGCCAGAGGCAGTGCCGCGGTAGCTCAGCCTGGTAATCGCTTAGGCTAAGGAGACATCGAAGCTCATCAGCACTCGGCTGAAGACCGAGTTGTCGTCGGCTCAAATCCGACCCGCGGCATTCCGTCATAATCATCGTTCTTTGCGACCGTAGCCTCCTCTAGGCGAGGGCAACTTCACTTTTGGGCGAATGTCAATCATATTGAATTCCACCGTCAGTCAGCACGAATTCTGCTAACTCTTGTCGCAGATTAGATTCACATCCGTGAAAAAAAGAGTGATTGGCCTCCAGAAGGTGGCGCATCATGCGACATGTTGCGGAGTCCGCCAGACCTTCGCCTGTGTGAGGCCTTATTACCTCCCACGCAGACGAAATGAGTGATGAAGCTTCTGGAAGGAGAGAGTCTCAGGAGACGCTTACTCGAGAGTTACTCTAAGAACCCGAAGGGATGGAGTTTCGTCATATCGCCCTCCGGGAAGAACGGATTCTGCGACGCCGTTGTCTCGGGCTCCGATGGAACTTGGATGCTCAAGATGGACTCGATATTCAAACCCACGCCGATTGTGCTCGGCTCTCTGACCGAGGACAGCCCGGAGTTGAGGCCAGCCGGTCCCTTTCAGTACGGTTACCGGAACCTGCCCCCTGGGCTGATTCTCCAGATGCTCAGTGGCGGAGGAGCTCCGCCGAGGGACAAGGCAGAGGCCGACTTCTCGTCTTTGCTCAAATCAGAAACAGTCGTGCCAGAGGAAGGGAGACCCTATGCAGAAGGACCGTTCGTCTTCACTAGTAAGAGGAATGTTGACTTGTCCGAGCGTCAGAGGGATCTTGACATCAAGCTCGCTTCGGAGATGCAGCGACTTCTCAGGACAAGATATCCTGCCTACGGCTGAACGAAAGGCCAGCGTTTGTGGCAACACCAAATCGTTCAAGCGCTCACGCGCGCTTATATCGTCAGGACTGGTGAAGGTCTCTGTGGCACCTCGGCCCGTCGACATCGACGCATCGAAAGAGAAGAAACGAAATTGGATGAAGAGGGATTCAGAGAGTTCTGTACAAAAAGAAAACTAGACGAGAAGACCATTCAAGGGCATATTGGAGTGGTCCGAGAATTCGAGGCCTTCCTCAACAAGAAGGACGGAGACAGAAAGCTGAATGATGCTACGGCCGATGATCTGCGGAGCCATGCTGGAAAACTGATCGAGGAAGGGACGAACACGTGGGAGAACCTTCTCGGGCTTCTGAGATACTCCCGCTTCGCAGGCAACAGACAGGTGGAGATTGCCTCGCTGGAGCTCCTGGACGGCAGCGACGTCATGAAGAACCTCTCAGAAACGACGAGCGAGACGCTCGGTGAGGCCAAACGTACCGAGGTATTTGGGGGAATTAGTCTGCCGCCACTTGGAACAAACTCGAAGGACAAGCCCAAAGTGACAAAGGAAGTCATGGAGAGAATGGAGGCCAGACTGGGCGAAGAGAAGGCCAAAGAAATCCTGTTGAGCGGGCCTCACGCAGGTCCAAGAGAAGCGTATCTGCACGAGAGGGAGGAGTTCCTGGCCTCCAAGGGAATAGACGACTTTCTGGAGAAGAGGCACAGAGCCTATGTTGACCTGCTCGAGAAACACATGAAAGAGAAGACATTGTATTTTACTCAGGAAATCGACGAGGAAGTCCTGGACTACGTGCATAACACGCCGACGTGCCAGAACGGAGTCAGAGACGGAGACACGATCTACGTCACAAAGATCCCGTACATGGCAAAGAAATACCTGCACGAGAACGACGACAGAGGAAGAGGTACTACTACTGCCATTGCCCATGGGTGCGCGAGGCAATACTGTCAGACTTGGACGTCTCGCCGAACTTCTGCTACTGCAGCGCTGCATTCGAGAAGCGACCCTGGGACGTCATCTTCGACCAACCCGTCAAGGCAGACGTCGTTGAAACAGTCCTGAAGGGAGACCTCATCTGCAAGTTCGCCATCCGAATCCCAAAGGATTTCTCAGAACCCAAAGGTCAAACAACGACGTAGAGAAGCCACTTCTGACTGGAGCAGGCTTCGTGGGACCAACATTGTTCCAACTCACGCCGCTACTGAGTTGATCTCGGATATCTCATCCATGGGCCGCACAGTCGCTTCTCTTCCTCGGGAGTCAGCAGGGGTGTGTCGTGCCCGATCCTCAGCTCGAAGCTGTCACAGACTGAAGTCAAGAGCACGAGGGCCTCGTACCTGGCGCACGTCGCGAGCCTGTTCATTCCGGTCCTGTAGCTGTCGCAGATATCGCACGACTCTGGAGCGCCCGCCTTCCCATTGGACCTATAGTTCGGGGGGTTCATTCCGTCAGAGAGGATCCACGCTCGTATTTACGCGACCGCCGGGACCTATCGACCTGGTGGAGGGAGATGACCGAACCTGAAGGTTCGATTGTTATCTGTGCCGGTCGGGTTCGCGACTGAGCGCCTTCCGTCTGAGCGTGGACCTTTCCCCTCGATGCGGAGGCACCCCCACTGGTTGGATGTAGATGGGTCTCTCCTCCGGTCTGGCTCCTATGACGGAATGAACCTCCTCCTCGTTGAATGCACCAACCATGACGGTGCCGAGTCCAAGCGAGACCGCCTGCAGGAAGACGTTCTCGGCTGCATGCCCAGACTCCTGGAAGACGTACTGGAGTGCCCTCTCCCCGTACTTCGACCTCGTCCTCTGCACGACGGCGGTGGTCACAACACTGACGGCAGCCAGGCCGACCATTTCTTGGTCAAGGGCAGCTGCCCTCAGCTCGCCAGACACGTCGCCGTTCTTCGCCATGGTCATTCTCGCATCCTCGGGCGAGTAGCGATAGACGCCGGCTGGAAGGCCTACAACGCCTCTCTCCCTCACGACGGCGTAGAGCTCCAGCGGGTAGAGGGCTCCTGCCGAAGGGGAGGCCCTGCGTCTGCTCTGTGTGTCTGTCACTCCCTGCGCTGCCCAGAGGAGCTGAGACAGCTCTGCCATGGTGATCGGATCAGAGGTGTACTCCCTGACCGATCTCCTCCTCGCTATTGCCTCCTCGACAGACACACCACCGACGAGGTTCGGAGCGGGGAGTGAATTTGGCGCAGGCTTCGAGACATGTGAATCCCGGACGAAAGTCAAATCGTGGTCTTGGCAGTTGTCATTTATTTAATGATAAAGGGTTGATTGTCCCCCGCCGATAATGCCTGCTTCAGCTGAGGTTGAATCCTCGACTGCGAGAGCCCTTAGTAAATCATCGAGTCACTGACAGCGAGCTTACTCCTTGCACCGACGAAGTAGGGGGTGATACGACCCTGCGATTTCGCCCTCTCAAGGAGCGCGAATTGCGCAAGGAAGATGAAGTAGAACGCTTGCTCGAAGGAATTCGAGCCGAAGGGAGGGATAGCCGCAGCGTTGAACCCGCTCCTGCGCAGAGAGGTAGCGAGGCTCTGGCCGACGTGGAAGGGATCGAATGCGCAGAAGATGTTGACGGCATCGTGCCTGCGAAGTGCGAAAACCGGAGCGTGGCTGAACTCCTCAAGCCGCTCTGCCTGAGCTCTCGCACCAAGGAATTCGTACATCTTCAGAGCACAGTATTGACCTATGGGAAAGGCGGCGTTGTTGCCGAGGAAACGGGTCATGCCCCGGTCTGAGAACTCGAGCTTCTTTGCATCGCGCCTAGCCTGCGAACTGACCCTGGCAAAGTCGCACTTGAACCGCCCGTGAGTCAACTTCAAGAGAGCGAGAAGCGAAAGCGAAAACGAAAGCGTCCCGGGGAGCCTCGGGACATACTCGCAAGGAATGAAGATCACTTCGTCGACGACATCGATTATTTTGCCTTTAGTGTTCGCAGCTACCGCCACCCTCCTCTTGGCGACCTCCCTGGCGGCTCTTGCGGCCGAGATGCTTGCTGTCGTATTCCCTGAAACCGTCACGAAGTACGTTGTCCTGCCCCTTGCGATGCCTGTCTCGGAGATCAACTCGTAAGGGTCGAGTGCCCGATGCCTCATCGAGGAAAGGTAGCTCGCGATGCTCGAAGCAACATAACAATCTCCCGCTCCCACGAACAAAGAGCCGGGCGGGGCTCGCGGTAGAGTCTCGCTGAGGAATGAGTCCAAGATTTCTGGCTGTCGTGCGGAGAGGTCCCTGAGGACCGAAAATGTGACTGGCCGGAAGTTCACGAGGGCGGAATCGGTACGCCGGTTTTAAGTCCTATCCAGCGGTCACCAGCCACCTGACTGGATCTAGCAGACCCCAAGCTCGAAGACTCTTCACGAGCGCTCCGCACAAGAGATTGCGACTAGGAACTGCTGCCTCAGTCCTAATGCAGAACCGCTGCTACTCTAGGGTAAAACCTGCTTCCCATGCCATTTCGATGGCATCACTTCCATTCGGATAGTACACTTTGATGACGCGACCAGTCTCAGAAAAGCCAAACTTGCGATACAGGTGAATTGCGACCTCATTGCTCACGTCGACAAGTAGGGAGCTTCTCCGGTACTTCTTGGACAAATGCTCGATGACCGACACCATCAGCCTCGCTCCCACTCCTCTCCTCCTGAAACTCGGAATCACAGCCATTGACTGAATCATCCCCTCTCCTCCTATGCCGGTCCCGATTACGTATCCCACAACCGAACCGCCCGAGCATGCGACAATGAAGCCTTCATTCGCGAGCAACAGGAGGTTGGCGAATACGATTGTAGAATAAGCACCCTCCGGAAAACATTCTAGTTCGACGGCATGTATCTGGCCGACATCGGCATACGTGCACGGTCTGAGCGAAATATCATGTTCATGGTCAGGTCTGCTCATTCAATGACCCTGATAGTCTCAGAGCACCCTGTATCGTGGACGCCAATACAGATAGTTGACTGCGGCTGCGATTGTCGCGGGAGCAATGATGGTAAGAGCTATCGCGGGAACAACATCCCATGTCGCTCCGAACCTCTGTACCAGCAGAATCGCCACTACTACCGAAACAGATACAACAATAGCGGCCACAATAAGCAATCTAGTGGCGAGGCCTATCATAGGCCCTTTGTGTATGCCCCTCACAATCAATGTCGGCAGTCGCTTTGTGTCTGTCATTCGACTTCAACTTCATTTTGGCTCACCGTCAGATAAGCATTGGTCAGCCAAGTGACGCCGGTATCCTTCAGGCAGTGATAATGCAGAGCTTAGACGGACTAATCGAGACTCGAGAGATGATTTGAAGGGAACCGCCGAACAGTTAAGAGACTCCGTGAAGTAGCGAGCAGGTCAAGGAAGAGAGAATCACTGTGAATATCGCCCCGTTCGTCGGCGACGGTTCGTACCTAGCATTGATCGTTCGGCTCTTCCTTGGAGTCAGCCTCGTCATCCACGGCTACCCGAAGGTGAAGGGTGGATGGCGCCAGGGCGGTCAGTGGATGAAGAGCATGGGCATTCCCGCTAGTGCGGCCGTCTTTGCAACCGTAATCGAGTTTTTCGGGGGACTCCTCCTCGTGGTCGGGCTCATCGTCCCAGTCGTGGCAGCGTTCGTCGCAATTCAGTTCGCCTCGATTATCGGCATGAAGTCGATCAAAATGAAGGCACCCTACATTTCGATGGAAGCGAACAAGCCAACCTACGAAGTAGACTCACTATACCTGGTTCTCGCGCTAGTCCTCGTGGTCCTGGGAGCAGGCGTACTGTCAATCGACTCGGCACTCTTCTAGAGCTCGCTATCCCACCATACCGAACAGACCGCTGGCTGAGCGCGAGATTCAGAGCAAGGGTGCCAAGAGGACGGCCATAAGCCCAGTCAAAAAGACGCCATCGAACGTCCCAGCTCCGCCTATACTCGCCATCGGGGCTCCGAGCTTGGCTATCCCGCGGAGGTTCGTCAAGTCGGCCCCTACGAGGGCGCCTATCGACCCCGAGACGTAAGCCACCACCGCAGGGGACCCAGGCACTAGGACGTACGCTATCAACGCGGCAGCGAAAGGAGGTAGGAGAGCGGGAGTCACTATCCCTACCCCGCGCACTTTTTTCGCCATGAGGTGAACCAAGAAGGCAGTGACGATCGTGCCGACAAGGGCGTATGGGAGCGCTCCAGGGTGTGTCCAGAGGATGTAGGCAGAGACGAGGATAGGTATCACGGCCCCCCCGACGTTCACCGCCACTACGGTCGAGACCTGTCGATACCTGACCTGCGGGACCCTATAGCGCATCCAGAACACCCTGACCTCGTGTATCTCGAGGAGCGGTGCGACGCTCTTGACCTCGCTCACGGGAACGTTGATGGCACTCCCTACGAGGGTTCCCCCCATTATCAGGACAAACTGGAAGGAGCTGAATCCGATCCGCTCGAACGCCACCTCGCCCAGACCAAGGAAGAGGACGCCCACGATGCAAGCAAAGAGGAGGACAAAGATGCCCGTGAGCAAGCTTCCGTGGTGTTGGTGGATTACGAGGCCGTCGCTCAACAGAACAGCGGGGAACTCAGGATTTCTGCGCTGTTAATGTGCTCGGTGCAGGTCCACATTTCTACTCGATTGCGTACTTCTTTGACAGGCGCGCAGTAGCCGTGTGATTGATCAGCGGTCCGTAGGCGAGCCCTGAATTACTGACGACAGCAATCGTGCCCGAGTCCATCTTGATCCATGTGTTTCTCAGAGCCAGACGGACGACCCTGCCTGTAACGCCGCCGTATTCCACTGTGTCATTCAGGTGGACCACGCCGTCCTGGAGGAGGAGGATTCCAGAGATGATATTGGAGAGAGTGGTCTGTAACGCGAGTGAAACGGCGAGCGTCCCGATTCCGGTAATGGTGAGGGTCGTGAACCCCGATGCCAGGCCAGTCAGCGAGAGAATTCCTGCCAGGATTACGAGAGCCGCGATGATTCGCAATGCAGCCCCGACATCACGAATTACTGTGGGACTAGCTCCGGAAGCCTTCGCTGCACGCCTGATGATGGAGCTGATTACCTCCTCAATGAGGATTACAACGACGGCGGTGACAGCTGCGCTTGCTACCAGCTGAAGGATTGGGATCATCCCATTTGAGACTGTTTTGCCTCTTAAAAGGAATGAGCGGGCATGGCTCTGCTACAGGCACCTTCTTACATCACGGAACGAAATATGCAATCTCCTTAAGAAACGTTGAGGTGCAGAGCTTGTTATGGTTCCGAGAATGATCTACACGGGAATCAGAGTCAAGAACATGGAAGAATCAATCAAGTTCTACGCTGACATACTTGGTATGCAGCTAATTGAACGAAAGAAGACGCCGCAGACCCATGGAGAATGGGCCACGCTGAAGAGTCCCGGTTCGGAACAGGTGATCGAGCTCAACTGGTATGCCCATGGGAGCAGGTACGGCGAGCCTTACGCGAATGGCTCGGAAATCGATCACCTGGGGTTCGAGATAGAGAATCTGGAAATGTGGATTCGCGAACTTGAGGCAAAAGGGGTAAAGATTCTCATCCGACCTTACGAGATTGGGGGCTGGAACGAGGCGTTTATTGAAGATCCGAATGGAATATGGATTGAGTTTCTCCAGCGTGATTAGGTGGGAGGTAGAGATGGAGTCTTCAATTGGACTGATGGGACCATGTCTGCGGGGAGAATTTCGGTAGCACAGCTTCAGTCGATTCCTTTCTACGCCTTCTACAGTAAGGTGAGGGAAGACCGTGCTTTCCTGAAATCTTCAGGAGGCTAGTCCTTTCCTACTGACAAGTCCTCGTACGAACGAAATCGGCAGAATCTACTCGAGTCATACGAAAAGCCTCTACGTAAGATCGAGCCCAGGCCAGACCCGCCATAGTCGCTTCTCGGTCACATCAGGCTCTGAGGAGGATGGTTTGTTGCCCCAGAAATCGCCTTGAAGAATTTTAAATACTCGGTGGCCTTGTTCAAAGGTGACCTACCGGGGACAGCAAGGTTCCCTTCAGCTCGTCCACAGATGGGGCTGAGGCGGCTGAGTGGTGTGGAATGCTCGAGCCGTACGGGTCGCTCCCCATGTCAGACGTAGACATCTAGCACGCTCAGACGGGCGTCTACATTAGATGCGATCCAAACTAGGACAAGCCGATCTGTCTCATCAATCCGACTAAGTCGTAGAAGAGCCGCTCCTCGAGTATCTCTCCTTTGTCGTTCCAGTGGGCCACAGTGCAGAACTCCACGTGGAAGCTCTTGTTTGTTGGGGGGATCACCTTGCCACCAGCCGCCTTCATCGGGCCCTTCATTGTACCCGAGAAATCTGCTACTGTACAGGTGTAGTCGCCTTGACCGAAGAGAATCATGCACGGGTTGTTGATCAGGCGATTGTCTGGAAAGGTCTTGAAGAATCCCACTGCTTCCAAGTCATGGTTATGCCGTCCTCTCGTAGGTTCGGGCTGACCGGGCCAGTAGACGGCGACGTCCTCTGTAGACGCTTCCTGAAGGTCTCCCAAAGACGACTTCCAGGTCTTGCATTCCAGGCGTCGTCTAGGGTCTTCATCAGGTCCAAGTTCCGTTTAACAACGGACTCCATAAGTCGGGTTTTTGTCTAGCCATTCCTTAAATCTTCTGAGAAGTAGGCCAGTGCAAGATGATAGGGTATTCAGGATCAATCGAGAAACAGACGCTGAAGAACAGGTACTTCAGGCAGGTCCTGTTCACGGGAAAGCACTCGCAGCTGGTCGTCATGTGCCTGAAACCAGGAGAGGAGATTGGCAACGAAGTACACCCGAACGTTGATCAGTTCTTCCGAATAGAGAAGGGGAAATTCAGGTTCGTGCTTGATAACGGGAAGGAGACTCACGTTGCCAAGAACGGCGATGCGGTAATTGTACCTGCTGGAACTTGGCACAACATAATCAACGCCTCGAAGGGGGAATCGAAGCTCTACACCATCTACTCCCCTCCAAACCATCCAGACGGAACGATTCACAAGACCAAGAAGGACGCTGATAGGGCTGAAGAGGAAGAGCACAAAGCCTAGCTGCCACTCCTGGTCTAGCCTTAAATCACCACCTCAGCAACCAACGCCGTGTCCTCTAGCGAGGAAATGCTCACTGAACTTCGGAAAATAAGAGAGCTCCTGACTCCAAGACCATCCCCGCCTGCACCCCCTGCGCCCAAGGGAATGGCCCAGGAATTCAAGGCCTTCCTTTCAACATACAAAGTCCTTGGACTCGCCGTCGCGTTCATCCTCGGCGTCTACTTGGGTCTACTAATCCAGGCACTGGTCAAAGATCTAATCCTCCCGGTCATAGGCATCCCACTGAGCAGCGTGGGAGACCTCACCAACCTTAAGGAAGTCTTCTACGGCCAGACATTCAGTATAGGCGACTTCCTGATAGCTGTGATCACGTTCATAATCGTCGCCTTGGTCATCTTCCTCATCGTCAAGATTGCAAAGCGCTACAAAATAGACTGATTCAAAGGAGCTCCTTCCGCTTCTTTTTCAAAGACTTTCTCTTGTCCATTGTTGATCGGTAAATGTGGCGCGCGAGTTGCCTCGTCAACACCGGTCTGGCAGGCAGGTACGCGAAGGTCGCTATCGAATCGAATGCCAAGTCGATATGGGAGAGCACCCACTTGTACCGTCTGGCGGGAGTGCCCCGTCATTGGGACAGCATTCTGCAGTTGCGGAACCGTATTGAGTGGAGCCGTAATAGGAACACACAAGTGATTGCGTTCCGCCTCCGCATGCGTCTGCGAACAAATGACAATGGAGACGTGATTCCTTGACCCGAGAAGGCTCCAAGCGAGTTCGGCCCGAGGGGTACTTTCCCTACTGGCTGCGAGTCGCCGAGGTCGTCCTTGGTCTGCTGACCGTGGCTATCGGCGTCGTAGCCCTGGCCAGCCCGAGCTACGGGGCTGCCAAGCTGGTGCTGCTCTTGGCGCCTGCCCTAGGTTTCAGCGCCGCCAGGATGATTGTAGCCGGCAGCATGAAGGCCCGTCTTGTGAGCTTCGAGGGTCTGGGCCTTGCAGGCGGGGGCCTCCTCGTTCTGATCATCGCGATCGCCGTCATTGTAATGCCCGGCGTGAGCCTCCAGACGTTGGTGCTTCTGATTGCCATCAGCCTGACCATCCAAGGGATAGGATGGATTCTCCATGCCGCCGGAAGAGGGTACCCGAGATGGATCAGAGGCTCTGCATTGGCGACTGGCGCGGTGACCGTCTTCCTTGCGGGAATCGCGCTACTGGTCCAAGGGATCGCGCTCGATACCGTGATGGTCCTGCTCTCCGTTGTAGTGCTCTTCAACGGCGTGGAGATGGTCGTCTCAGGCCTGAGGCCCACCAACAGGCGGCAGCTGACCCTGCTGAAGCTGATCCTGTTCTCGGCCTTCTACGGCCTCGTCATGGTGAACTGGATCGACCTCTACGGGTCGAGCGCGCCGGGCTACCACCTCTGGGTCATCATGACCTGCATGGCTCCGTTTGGAGTGCTGATCGTGTTTCAGGGGTTGAAGGACTGGCAGATCGCGGTGGCCCTCGGGCTTCTCGTATCTTTGATGAACGACCTGGGATACTATTTCATGGGAGACCTGCTGTTCGGTTTCCACGTTTCGTTGGTGCCCTGGCTCGGGAACCAGCTGGGCTTCCGCGGAACCGAAGTGCTCTTCACCTTCGAGGGAGGGTTCTTCTCGTTCCCCGTGACTTCGATACTGATGGGAATTTCGATCTATGCGAGGATAGCAGTCGTGGCCGTGGTTCTCTACCATTGGTGGAAGTATCCGGCGCGAATCGCTTCCACAGTCTGACGAAAGATACTCCTAGAGATGACCCACTGACGCAGCGCGCGAATCGCAGTCGCAGCTAGCGCCAAGCCTTAAGTGTCAACTTCATCACGCGAACATACGTGGTAACTTGCTCATAGAAATAACGAACATCATAGCTGGATTGGTATTGGCTGCAGGGATCATGCATAGCATACCTGGCATCGGGAAGGACGTAACAAAGCTCGCCAAGTGGCTGGGCAGATTCCAGACCATCATCGGAGTCATAGCCATAATACTCGGGATTTGGTACATCGGGCACTTCGTGCAAGGAATAGTGGCGATAGTGGCCGGATTGGTACTGGCCATGGGAATTCTACCAAGCATACCGGCTGTGGGGAAGGACATCGCGAAGCTCGCCAAGTGGCTGGGCAGATTCCAGACCATCATCGGAGTCATAGCCATAATAGTGGGGATTTGGGGTCTTCTTTAGCGCGCGACAAGAAGATCTCCGTAGTCGAATCCGCATTTTGAATCCACTCTAGGGGCAGACATCATCGGACCTGCCTACCTAGGTCGACGCCAGGATGCGCTGCTTGGGCCCCGCCTGGGGCGGCATGACCCTGGTTCCTGCAGCACAGGCTTGAGAATCTTTTCCGGCCCGAGCCTGCGCGTGCCTAATAGCTCAGGCAGTCAGCTTCTTCACGGGGACCTGGACCTGAGTATGGGCCCATGCCCGCCTGCTGCTCCAAGGGTTGCCGACGTAGACTTCCCGATATGTACCCGATTCCTTGTACTCCCCCGCCTTTTCGCGCCACCTCAACCAATCCGTCATGCCATGGTAGACCACCCTCGGTGAGACCTGGTCGGGGTTGAATGTCACTGTGGCCACAGTGCAAGCAGGCAGCGTCACCACCGAGACTCCCTTCCCACCGCGAACTGGCTCTTTGCCGAGCACCTGGATCCCGGCCTCCCAGCGCCTCAACGCAGGCGGGGTGTCATCATCGTCGAACTCCCTGAAGAACCACTTCCCTGTCTTCATCCCCTTTCCCTTTGCCCACTCCAGGACCTTCTCGTATTCTGAGCGTAGAGCCCTGTCTCCCGGCCACGGCCCCTTCAGCGTTCGTGTAGCCAACTTGAACTCGGGAGCCTTCCGCATCTCAAAGTCCACGACCATGGCTTGCCCAAGATCCAGCTGATGTTTTTAACGTTCCTAGTGTGGTTCAGTCACAACTCTTAGCGCCAGGGGCAACCCCGGACAGCGTGCCACATCAATGCAAACCCAATAGGAACCACGACCTTAGTCCGCAATACCAACCTGCTACACGCTTCAAAATTACTCCGGATCAGCTGGTTGCGTTCTCATGGGAAACGGGTTGCAGTTGGAATTGGTCAAGCTGACTTCTCGAATGGTTGCCTCAGTATCGTTCGAAGCTTCGACGGTGCTGCTCTCCTAGGGTCTCCCAAGTAGATTTCGTGGTGCTTCCCTGTGGGCTCCCCCCCACTTTCTCTGATGTAGCTGTGGAGTCTCTCGATTGTCGGACCCTCAGCCGAGTACGGTCCGATGTGCATTATCTGAGCCGAGAGCCTTTCGTGAAATGCTTCCAGCCTCGCGACCCCAAGCGCCTTGATGTCCTTCTTCTTCCTGACTTCCTCTGCTGCTCTCCTGTAGAGCGCGTGTGTGACGAATTCCGGCTGCATCATCATTGCGGTCCAATTCCACTCATTCCTGTTAGCCATGTCAAAACGGCCGGAATCGGTCCACCACAATCCCTCGAGCGCCATTATGGGGTAGTCGATCGCCTTCTCCTTCCGTATCATGAACTTGAGGGTGTAGGACAGACTGTACAACGCGCTGATGGCATCACCGAATCCCGCCCCGTTAGGATCTCCCCTGCCATCGATCAATATGAAGCTGAATCGCGGAACATCGACCGTCTGAGCTTCTGATGCAGATGGACTGTAAAGGTACTTCAGCTGTTTCCTGAGGTCTATCTTCTTGGCAGGGTTGTGTGTCATCTTGAGTGCATCCGGTTCAGCAGCATACCTCGCCGAGGTCTATTCAACATTCCTCCTCCGTGGAAGCCTTAATGCCCGTATGAAATTCAACCATGTGTCTTGCACGTCGAGGCATCCTACGTCGTGAAGGCGCAGCGGGAGAAAGTCTACGCGGCGTACACCGATTTCGAAACGTGGCCGAAATGGTCGAGACAGGCGACCACTGTGAGAGTGATCGGAAAGGAAAGAGGCACGGTCAGCATCGAGAGCGAAACCGTATCTGGTGGAAGGCCACGCATCACCTTGGCGAAGTTGACGCTCTCGCCTCCTGAAGAGGTCGAGACGGAGGGCGAAACGAGGCTCACAAGGACGAGGAGGACGGTCAGGTTCGAGGCTGTCCCCGAGGGAACAAAGGTCACGGCCAGGCTGGACTTCCAGATCAAGAGGCCCTGGGGTTTGATCTTCGCGCCGCGAGTAAAGGATGAAGTCGAGTTGTCGGCCCAGGAGGGGCTGAGGTCCTTCGCCGAGTATGTGGAGAGTCTGCCGTAGCCAATCACAGAGCGTCGTGCTTGGCACCTAGAAGAGCGCGCGCAACGTACATAATTCGCATGGCTATTAATCAGGTTCAAAGACCACGCTGGAGCGTTGGTCGCCCTCAAGAGAGACCTGGGTCTCTTTGACCTCACTAACATAGTCGTGGGGGCTATCATAGGGAGCGACATCTACATCGCCTCGGCCCTAACTGCGGGTCTCGTCGGGCCTTTCTCCGTCGTCCTCTGGGTCGTGGCAGGGATAATGGCGATAATTCTTGCGTTAGTCTTCGCCTACTCGGCGTACTACACTCCAAAGGTGGGGGGACCCTTTGCCTATGTCTCTGAGACCTTCAACGATTTCTGGGGGTTCTTGGCAGGGTGGAGCATGTGGATTGCGGAGGTGATTTCGCTCCCCGTTTTTGCAATCACCTTCACGAACTACCTTCAGTACTTCGTGGCTCTGAGCGTTCCCGAGCAGTTGGGGGTCAAGGCCCTCTTCCTCTTCGGACTAACGGCCGTGAACATCGTCGGAGTCAAGGCAGCCGGGAAAGTAAATGACGGGCTGACCGTCATCAAGCTTTTTCCTCTGATTATTCTAGTCGTAGTTGGAATAGGAAGCTTCCTCTTTCATCCCAGTCTCATGTCGAATTACGCCCCGCTGGCTCCGCATGGATTCGGGAACGTCGGTGCGGCAATTGTGCTCATCTTCTGGGCCTATGTGGGCTTCGAGATGGGGACCCTGCCGGCGGATGAAGTGAAGGATCCCAAGAAGACAATCCCCAAGGCGATAATAGTCGGAATGGCCATTGTCTCCTTCTTCTATGTGTCGACGAACTTTGTCATCTTCGGGGCGGTCAACTCCCCAAGCCTCGCCACGACGGCAGTCCCCCTCGTCATGGTCGGTGCGTCGCTCCTCGGAGCTGCCGGGAGCATCATGATGAGCGTCGGCGCCCTCTTCTCCGTCTCCGGCTCGGACGAGTCAGGCATACTCGGCACAGCGCGTCTCACTTATGCTCTTTCAGTGGACGGCCTTTTCCCTCGGGCGTTGTCGAAGGTCCATAAGAGGTACGGGACCCCATACGTTGCCCTGCTTGTCCAGGCAGCGATCGCGTTCGCGTTTTCGGCGATCTCAGGACTCACGAATCTGATATCATTCTCTGTCCTCAACCTGTCATTCTCGTTCCTGATGGTCTGTATTTCGTTCCTGTTCTTGAAGAAGAAAGAGAGGAATGCCCTGCACGGCCAGAGGCTGTTGCCGTTGCTGGGCGTGGCAGTCTGCCTCTTCCTTCTCTACTCGACCACTTTGCAGGACAAGATACTGGGCTCGATTGTCATCCTAGCCGGGATCCCGATCTACACCTACTTCTCGCCCAAGGTTGACATCTCAGATCTGAAGGCGGAGTTCCTCTCTGCGCCTACTGTAGCATCCAGGTACGCGGAAAGCACCAACAGGTTCCTCGCAAGGCTGCTGAAAGTCCTCAGACTGGCAGTAAGGAAGCTCGTCTCCGGCGCATCCCGAAGCAACAGCGGGCCATGACCCGTGGCATCGAGAATCCAATTCTCGTAGGTCCTCAGCTACGGACCTACTGGCGCTTGTTATACTTGGAGGCGACAGACCTGAACATCAATCCCCAAGCAAAGGTCTGAAGCCACTAGCGAGAATCATCGCCCTCATTAGATAGGAACGCCGGAGGTCTGTCCTCAGAGGAAGCGCTCCACAAGTTGAAGACCTGGGCCGTGATGTATGCTATAATCTGGGTCGCCTTCATTCAGATCCTAATCGTGCTGTTCCCAGTGATCGAGACCTTCCCCACCTACGACCTCCACCTCGTAGTCGGCGTGGTAGTCCTGGGGCTGGCCTACCTCATCTTCGTGCGGGTCAAGGCGACCTCCTGCCCCGACAGGATAAAGAGAATCACCAAAGCGACCTTCGGCTTCGCCATCTTCCAGGTGTTCCTCGGAGTCGCGCTCTACGGCGCCCTAAGTGCGAACGTTGATGGCATCTTGATTGATTTCATCAACTTCTTACACGCGGCCGTGGCACTCACGATAATCACTCAGGCGGCTTCCTCGGCTACTGCATTCGACATGTGGGAGGAGAAGGAATTCATGCCGGCTCCTGAAGCAGCCTAAGGGAAGTCACAAACCCGACGAGGCAGAGGTAATCTTGATAGACCTGTATCACATGAACAGCTGTTCTATCTACGATAGTATTTTCTTGGTCTCCGTCGTTAGGCGCGTTCATTGGGTTTTGACGGAATCAGTCAGATATTATTTCTTTTGTCTCTTCGACAGCATCGGGACAAGGTTAAATCGCAAATCCCCATGGAGCACAGGTCGAATTGGTCACTCGAATCACATTCGTTTCCATCCTTCTGATGATAGTTGGCGTGGGGCTTGTGATTTATGGCATCACGCTTAATACTTCTTTCACTTGCTCATTGGGCTGTTATGTGGGGGGAGATTGCCCGACCGTCCCTTGTCATCCACCGTTTGACCCTGCATCAATCATCGTGCTTGGGGGCGTGATTTTCGTCATCTCTCTTGCTGTGTTGGCTCTGTCGTCAAGCAGACTACGCACCACTAAAAGTAGGACAGCTTCAGCACGCGCTTGACCTAGGCGTTGGTTCGTTCTTGGCGCATAGGTCTGACGTCGGACATTAGGTAAGTCAGTTCATTCTTGCATTTGGAGCAGGTTGCTTTGTGGCGGAGAGTGTGTTTGCCGCCAGTGGAATCCTCACTCTTTTTGTCCGAATTGTCGCAAGGTCTTCGGTCGGTAAAGTGCGTGTCGCTTGCGTTTTGTATCATTGTTACCCTCTTTCCTTAAGTAATCACTGACCACAGATTCTTCCGTGGTCAAGGCGAGAACTGTTGTTCTGGTTGTCGCAGTCCTCGTGGTTTTGTCGGCAGTTGCTTATGTTCTAGAGAATAATCAGATTCTCTCAAAGCTGAACGGTAATTCTGATGCAGTTACCATTCTCAGTGTCAAGCTAACTTACTCCTCTTCTGAGCCATCGAATACGGCGGATGATACGTTGAACTACACAGTGCAGAACTCGGCCAAGGTGAACTTGGTGGGTCTGGCTGTCAACCTGAATCCTGGAGGTTCGATTTCAAACGATTTTTGTTCTTTCTCGCCACCATTATCTGACACCGATCCAGTCTATTCAGGGGAGACCGTGAATGTCTTCTGCTATACGCTTCAAAATTTCAGGTCGGGACTCCCTGTAGGAATTGACATCACAGCGTATTTCTCTGACGGTACTTCATCAACAACGTCCACGAGCGTCGTTGCGGGTATGAAGACGGTCACTAACCCCTTCTTCGGGTGATGACTCTGGTTTATCGCTTCTGAGAAGCGTTCTGGTTGCGTGCGTGCTTATGGAGGCTTCCGCCTTCCATAGTTTGAGCTCTTGTTCGATTACCGTGTCCTTTGGATTGTCTCGTTTGGATTGGACGAGTTCTTGCATTGCCGATTCCGTGATTGGTCTCTTTGTCTGTTCTAGGAATTTCCGGCATGCCAAGAGCGTCGCTTTCTTTGAGTTCTCGCTTGTCGGTTTGCCTGTCTTTGACAGGTCGGCAAGGTATGTTCTCACGGCGAGGTCTTTGGATATCTTCTCGTATTCGGCTTTGAAGCTGCTTTGGCGGTGGCGGTTGTAAAAGCGTCTTCCGCTTTCCGCAGCACAGCTTACCTTACTATCTTGATAGTTCTGTTACCTCCGCGTCGGTTGATTGAGTTCCGTAGAATCTGGAAAGCTAACCCGTGTTGCTCGCCGTTGTTGTGCAGGAGATGGCTGCTCCATGAACTTCGATGGTCGTATCCATGCCATCGACGGTCACACTTCCAGAGTGTTGTGGGAGTGCTAATTGGGGTAGAATCGCATAACTGTAGGTTCCGTTGGGAACCGAGAACCAAATGGCTGAGTAGTTCTCGAAAGAGGGGGAGGCTTTGAAGCTGTTTTCTGATAGGGGGAGCGTCGCATTTGATGGTTGAGCTATCGTCTGCTTGTCCATGACCACGGCCCAAGGGGCAGTCCAGACTTTCGGCGAACATACCCCCTGTTGCGTGAACTCCACTTCATACAGGTGCGACTGCCCATTCGTTGGAGTCCCCATAGGGAAGAAGACCGAACCGATTCCCAATCCTATCACAAGAGCAATAGCAACCGAAACAACCACGCCCTTCTTTTCCATCGGTTGGACACGGGTTCCACTAAGTTATAGCGCTTGGTTCTCCGATTGACTAGGTTCTGTTCCCTCTCCTCCGGTTTGCCTCTTGCCAAAGCCTGTTACCTCTCATCGGGTCCCAGGATTTCGAGGTCGGATTGATTCCATGACCTTGAAGTACTGAGGGAACTCCCATTACACGAAGTCTGCTGCTGGCCTCGTCGCCTCATGCTCCTCAGCAAGATAGGTCAGCGGCGTCCTTATTGCACTAAAAAGCAAAGGTAGCATCATCAAGTAGAGCAGCGGCCGAAAGTCCAGCGACAGGCCCATCCCAGCGACAGAGAGCGCAAGCGTCCCCCCGTTCACTGCGACGTAGATGTAGTAGGCTAACGCGATGTGCGAACCCGTCACCAGCGGGATTGATACTGCCATCCCTTCGGCGAGAACACCTAGGACCTGCAGCCCCGTGATTGTGGCCCCAAAGGCGTAGATGAAAGCAGACGTGATCGGCAAAGGACTCGAAGGCAACGAACCCGAAATGAGACTAAGGACGTACAAAGGTACGATCACCAAGAGAATTACATTGATTACAAGTTGCATGATGGCACGAGAGATCCGCCTCCTCCATGTTATACGTCGCTCTTCGAACAGCTCTAGCCCCCTCCTTGTGTCACGAGAGTTCCCAGATTGACAGCCAAGGCAATCGAGGCAAAGGGCTCTATGGTGACTACCACCTGCCCGTCGACGTGCATGCCTCCAACAGCATATTGCGAGTAGTTCTCCACTGTCATCACGAAACGCAGCGTCCGGGATTGCCCCGGGAGGACCCTAATCGATGGAGACGTGCAGGCTATCCCGCTCTCGCTTGGAGGGAGGCAGGTCAGGGAGAGTGCAATCGGGTAGAGACCCCTATTCGCTAGGGTCACGTTCAGGTAGACGGTTGCGGCCGAGCCTTGGACGACTATCTCCGCAGTGATTGAGGAGGTCGGCGACCCGCCGCCTACGGTGTTGATGATATTCGATACGTCTGCGTAAGCCGAGTATCCAACCGTGGAGAACGTGACAAGCGACACGAGTGCGATGACGAGCACTACGACCCGGAGTGAGCTGGCCAGAATCGAAGGTTCGCGTTTCAAGAGCCCTTGATTTCTGGTTCGGGCTGCTGGGTCACGATTCCCACCCCTTTGTCCACTTTGAAGGTGACGACCCCCACCCCTCTCTCGAGCTTTTCGAAGTCTATGCCTCTCAACATCAACAAAGAGCCTACCCAGCCCATTATCCCCAGAAAGAGCGCCTGGATCGCGGCGAAGAGCAGGGTTCCCATGGACCCCGCAAGGTCGCTAGTTGGTGTAGCGTTTCTGTAGGTCTGGAAGACGGAAAACCCCATCGCGAAGGTGAAGAGCAGCAAGACGAGCCCGATGATGGCAGATCCAAGCCCAAGCACCCTGGTTGTGCGCACGACACATGATATGCATCGAGTTGATATTTAACATGGGATGGCCTGGCTCCACGGTTTGTCCAGAACAGACCACGTTGGGTTGATCAGCTACAATGGAACGGAGAGGCACGCGTTCCAGACTTGGGAGTCTCTTGCGCACCCAACGGGCTGGCTCACCAAAAGGTGAACGAAGCGCGTGCGATCTTCTTTCTAATGCCCACCCGCGCTCAAGGTGTGGTCAGGCGTAACCGTAGTCCGTGTCCCGACTCCTTGCGTCTTTGTTCCTCAGCCGCCGATTGCCATATCCTCCTCCCCCAGCCGTCTCAATCAACAACGCATCACCCTTTTCGAGGACTAGAGTGCACTTGGATGGAAGACGTGAGACCATTCCGTTCGCGTGTCTCACGCTGTACCTGGAGCATCTTCCGCCCTCTCCCCCGTGGAGACCCCAAGGCCCAATCCTGGCCCGGTCGCCGATGAGGGTGGCCTTCACGCGTGCCTTAGTGGTGAATGACCGCCTTATCCCAAGACCTCCTCTCCACCTACCGTGTCCCCCCGTCCCGTCGCGCAGCGAATACTCTCTGAAGGAGAGAGGATAGTAGTGTTCCATCACTTCGATTGGGGTATTCATGGTGTTTGTCATGTTCACCTGCACCCCATCCACTCCGTCCGAGCCAGGCCTCCCCCCTGAGCCTCCTCCAATCGTCTCGTAGAAGGCCCACGACTCTCCCGTTCTAGGATCCGTCCCTCCCATCATCAAGTTGTTCATGCTACCGTGGGAAGCAGCCGGAATTCGGCCGGGGAGAGCGTTTGCCATGGCCCTATAGAAAACATCCGCAATCCTCTGGCTTGTCTCTAGGTTCCCCGCCGCAACGGGCGCAGGCCTCGTGGGGTTCACAATCGATCCAGGTTGTGCCACAACTTCGATAGTGCGATCGAAACCGTCATTCAGTTGTACCTCGACAGAGAGAAGGGACTTGACCGCGTAGGACACTGCTGCCCTTGTCACTCCCATAACGGCGTTCAACGGCGCATCTACCTGGCGAGCCGTTCCATCGAAGTCCACACTTACCCCCCTTTTAGTGAAACTGACGGCGACTTTTATTGAGAGGAGGCTGCTGCCGAGTTCGAGGAAGTCCTCGCTCGACCACCTCCCCCTCGGCATGGTTGCGAATTCGTGTTTCGTCAGTTCCTCGGTGTGGTCCATTATGGATTCCACAACCGTGCGAAAGCGAGACTGTCCTACTCTAGTGACAAGCTCTATGAACCTCTTCTCCCCGAGGCGGTTTGCGGCTATCTGCGCCCTCAGGTCTCCCTCTGTAGTGTCCGGTTGACGAGAATTGCTCTTCATTAGCGTGAGTACGTCCCTGTTCTCTTTCCCCCTGTCAAGCAGCTTGACGGGCTCCATGATCAGCCCTTCCTGGTACAACTCGGTCGCGTCAGGGGAGATGCTCCCCGGCACTCTTCCTCCCACGTCCACATGGTGGGCCTTGTTTGCTACATATCCCACGATTTCGGAACGGAGATAGACGGGCTCGATCAGAGTCACGTCGTTCAGGTGAGTCCCCGATATGTACGGGTCGTTGACCACGTACATGTCTCCCTCTTTTTGCGGGATGCCGTGTCTTTCAAGATACGCAAGAGTGTTCTTCAATCCAAACGGAAGGGAACCGACGTGCACTGGGATTTGCTCCGCCTGTCCAATCGTCCTTCCCTGAGCATCGAGGAGCGAACAGCTGTGGTCCGCCCGTTCCCTTATGTTCGGAGAAAAGGCCGATTTCCTCAGTAGGACGGCCATCTCCTCGGAGATGTATACGAGGGAGTGTTTGGTCACTTCGGCCTGGATTCTGTCCTCGCTCATCGGCGACTTCTCCTGAGCAGAAGGCACCCAGCGTTCACTGATTGAAGTTCCCAACCCGGTGGAATCACGGTGGTCGAGTCGTATTCTTCTATTATCGCCGGCCCGTCCAGGCTGTGAATCTTCCCGAGGGCACTCCTCTGATAGACGCGAACGGTGTTTGAAATTCCTCCAGACCTGCAGACCCTCCTGCTGGAGGAGCCGACTGTAGAAGGAGACGAAATCTTCCCGATGTCAAGGTTGGGTCTGTGCGTCGTCATCGTCAGTCTTAGAGCGACCGTTTCGACCTGTTTCCCTGCATGGACGAAGTTGTAGACCTGCATGTGCTTGCGCCTGAACGCCGCAAGGACTGCCTTGGGGTTGAACGGTCGAGGCGCTTTCACGTTGATTTCATAACCTTGTCGATAGTAACGGAGGTCCACGCTCCTCTCGAATCCTATCTTTTCGTCCCGAGCCGGAGACAGCCTCTCGACAATAGCCTCCTCCATGGTCAGGAAAGAAGCTTCGATGTCGCCGGCTACGTCCTGAAGCAGCCCGACCCTAGGCAATACCTCGTCGTATCTGTTACCGGTCATCAGCATGCCCAAGGCACTGAAAAGGCCCGGGACTGGCGGGACGATGACGCTCTCGATACCGACTAGTTCCGCGACCTCAGCAGCATGCATAGGTCCGGCTCCGCCGAATGCAACCAGAGTGAAACCGCGAGGATCGAGCCCCCGCTCCACCGTTACTATGTCGATTGCCTTCGCCATCTGGGTATTGATTATGCTAACTGCTGAAACCGCGAGATCGTAGGGGTCAAGCCCTGCCTTTTCCCCGACTCCCTTCAAGGCGTACTGCGCGGCCTTGCGGTCCAATCTGAAAGTTCCTCCGAGAAGGGATTCCCCCAGTCTCCCCAACAATAGATTTGCGTCAGTCAGCGTGGGTGAGGAGCCCCCCCTTCCATAGCACGCGGGTCCCGGATCTGCTCCGGCGCTGGTTGGACCGACGACAACGCCCCCTGCTGAGTCGGCGCTTATGATAGTCCCACCTCCGGCGCTCACCTCCGCGAGGTCGACGCCGGGACACCTGACTGGGTATCCGCTTCCCCTTACTGTTCTTCCCCTGTTTGACCTGCCTCCGACCTCAATCTCTGAGACCATGCCTACTTCCCCATCGACGACCGTCCCGGCCTTTGCTGTTGTGCCGCCCATGTCGAAGCTGATCACCCTCTCTAAACCCAGAGTTTTCGCGACGTCGGCTGTTGCAATGACCCCAGCCGCGGGACCAGACTCCATCGAGATGATTGGTTTTTGCGCGGCCTGCCATCCTTCTATGAGCCCTCCGGCTGATGTCAAGACTTGAAGTGGTGCAGAAATCCCCTCATTCCGAAGGCTCTCTTCAATCTCCGATAAGTAACGGGAGAACAGAGGTGAAAGTAATGCATTCACGACTGTTGTGCTCGCTCGTTCGTATTCCCTGAATTCGGGGTCGACCTGAGAGGAAACTTGAACGTCTAGTCCCTCTCGTTCAAGAATGGCCTTCGTCTTCATCTCATTACGACCATTCGCATAACTGTTGAGGAAGCAAACTGCAACGCAATCGATTCTCTCTCGTTTCAGTCTCTTAGCTAGAATCCGAAGCTCCTTTTCCTTGGCTCCTTTGAGAACTCTGCCTCCAGAGTCGACCCTTTCATCAATCTCGAATCTCCAATGACGTGGGACCAGTTGTCTCGGCCTCTCGAAGAAGAGATTGTAGACCTCCTGTCTGTTCTGCCTCCCTATTTCCAGGATGTCCCTGAACCCCTTTGTGGTGACCAATGCGCACCTAGGAAGTTCCAGCCTCATCTGCCCGAGAAGTTGATTGCTCGCCATGGTTGTGACGTGGACGAGGTTTTTTACTTCTTCTGGACGCATTCCCTGCTCCCAAATCCGTGCAAGGGATTTGCCGAAGGCAGTCTGTGGGTCTCTGGGTGTGCTCGGGACCTTGACAAGACGTACGACCCCGCTTTCTGCATCAAACGCAATAGTATCGGTGAAGGTTCCTCCTATGTCGACGGCAATCCTGACCAACTAAATTGCCCTCCCCGCACTCGTCATTGCCCTAGCATAAGAGTGATGGACGAACGAAATGACTTTCAGACTAGATTCATTGAAAACCAGACTATGAAGTCGGAGATGGACATCTCCTAGGCTGCTTCAGGAGCCGGCATGAATTCCTTCTCCTCCCACATATCGAATGCAGCTGCCTTCCGAAAGCGAGGTGGATTCCCCATCTCAATCGTCGCAGTTCTTGCACCTCCTTGGAGGAAGGAAGTGGGTGACACCTATGCCGTCATGGACTACCTCACAATCAACAAATGCTCCCTCGTCCTCGGATTCTTCATGACTCATGAATAGCAAGACTATCTCCCGGCATATTAGCTCGGCCTCAAATTGCAGGGTTGTCTCGACAGAGAGGGTGGAGTGAAGCTGAGCGCCTCTCGGAGTAGTCGACATTCAATGACGAATCGATTGAATTGGTTTCAGAAAGACTAAGCTCCGCGAGATCTATGATGATGGAACTGCAGATTCGGATTCACACTTCACAAACCAAAAGAGAGTGTTGACCGTCCAAGGCATCATGAAATATGAAGAGCAATCCTGTAGACCGTGCCGGGAAGGGAGACACAGGATCTGCGAAAACCCGAAGCCGATGATAACGCTCCTCTCGTACCAGAAGGTCGACAGACGCCGAAAGCCTTCTCCAGGGGGAGTCCCGGAGACTCTCGCCTGCTGCGACGAGCGCGAGTTCTGGACAGAAACGGTATTTCGCTGATTAGCCCGCCTGTGAAGCCACCTCTAGACTTTCGGACCACAAGAGATCTCGAGTGCACCTCAGAGGACTTGAGTTCGTAATCCCCATCTGATGGGTCAGGGCCATGCAGAGCATGACGAGGTAGCCAAAGCATCTCTCCAATCTGCTGTTTGGTCAGATTGACATTGTGTTGGCTGAGACTATTGCGATATGTGTTCCGGTCTTATCTTGAGAATAATCCTCTTCTCATTGGGAGACCGATAGGGATACTTTTCCTTTCCAAGGTATTTCTTGGCCAGCTTGTCGATGTGTTCATCGGCTCCTTTCGTCGTCTGCTCAGCCACTACCCCTCTAACGGTCACTTTCTTGTACTGGTTTGATGCATCTGCTACGGCGATGGCAACCTTCGATTTCCTCTTCGTGTTCTTCTGCTTTATTCTCCCCAGCGCAGTGTTCACGAGAATGTAGTCCTTTCCTTCATGGTCAACCCATACGGGGGTGACCTGCGGCGAGCCATCCTTCATCACCGTTGCGAGGTAGCCGAAGTTCTTCCCTTGGATGAGTTTGATTGCCTCTTCAGTTAGTTGCATTACTTGAATCGTAACCTGCGAGCCACTAATAAAGAGACCTTGTCCTGTTGTCTCCTGATCCCATTATTGCGATGATCAATTGAGGGAGGAGCTTGAGCGAGAGGCTGACGTCACGTGAACCCTACTAGGTGTGTTCATGCGGGCTTCCGTCCTCCTCTACTTGCGCCCGCTTGCCCGTGCCGTTCCTCTTGAGCCTGACCAGTTTACCGCACTTGGGGCATGGTCTCAAATCATTTCCTCTGAGCTCCCCCCTGAGACACTCGAATTCCCCGAAGAAATCTCTCGCATCCTTGTCTCTGTCTCTTCCATCATCGTGGTTGCCGCGTATGATTCGACTTCGAGAGGCTCATGGTCTGCCCGCAGATGTTCAACGAGGTCAGCTTTATCGTAGAAACTCTTGGCATATCCTGCAACTATGCGTCTCCGGCATCTCGTTCATGCCTGCAATGCTAACACCCTTCCAGCCTTATTTGCCCGCAGGAACTATCGGGTCGGATAGTATGGAGTATCTCACAAGTTAGTCTTTTTGCGATGGAACCCGCTATGGGAAGCTTGGCCTGGCCGACGACTGCTCTGTTCTGGTCACTTCTTCATTCTTGAGGACTGAACCATCAATCCTGTACGTTCAAATACCAACAATCCTAGTCATCCTTCATGCAGACTTACTGCGGAGCATGGCCTGTCCTTCCGGGAAAGAAGGAAGTGCTGATGCAATACATTAAGGACATCACAGGTCCGATGAAGAAGGATTTTGAAAGGTCAATGAAACATCTCGGGATAAAGAAAGAAGCTTGGTACTTGCAGTCTACGACTCAGGGTGACTTGCTTCTTGTCTACATGGAGACCAACGGTGTGGCGAAAGCGTTCGGCGACTTCGCTGTTTCAAAGGACCCGTTCGAGGTGCTGGCAAGGAACACGATGAAGGAGTTCACAGGCATAGACTTCTCGATTCCACCACAGGAGACTCCGCCGGCTCAGTTGTTCGGTTACGGATACTGACTGAAATCGCCATCCGTCAGGAACTCTCCCCTGTCTCGCTAGGGGAGCCCATCTGTTGACACCGACTTTCAGAACTTTCTCTGATTCGGACCCTTCAATTCCGATTGTTTGTGAATGTCGGACGCCCACATGGAATGGGGAGGTCCAACCAGGGCGCTGTACTCTGACGTCCGTTTGGATCTGACACAGCATAGTAGATCAATCAGGAAGTACTGCATAAGTTATTAAGAATCGCATAAGAATAAATAACATCTTTAGGAATCGGCCCGCGATGCCTGTCATCAGTCTCTCACTTCCTGAGCAGTTGGTCAAGGAGATGAACAAGGTCCAGGAGTCACTTGGGTATACAGGCAGGTCAGAACTTGTCCGGTCAGGGATTCGACTTCTGCTTCAGGATATCAAGGAGAAGAACGCGCTCGTGGGCGAAGTCACAGCGGTCATCATAGTTACACACACAGAGGAGAACGAAGAACCTGTGACGAGGATAAAGCATCAGTACGACGATATAGTCAGGACTCATGTCCATAACAAGATCACAAAGAACAACTGCGTGGAGCTCTTCCTCCTAGAAGGCGAGGGGTCCAAGGCGGCTTCCATGGCGAACGACTTTCAGAGGGAAGACGGAATACGAACAGTGAAGCTGGTGACGATGTAAAACGACGCCTCGCGGCTTGACCCAAGGTCATCGCCGAAGGAACGTCTCTGCTATGGTGACTAGCTAGCCACCCGCGGGCTGCTAAGTTTGTGCGGCTTGATTACCGCACGGAGGCCCCTGACCAGCAAGTAAAAACCGAACGCTATTCCCGTTATGAGGGAGCTGACCGGATATATCGTATAGTACGCGACGAAGAGACCTACCCACGTTGCCATCAGCGCGATGCCCACTGAAATCATCATCGCCTGCTGCGGTCGCTTCGACAGGTACTGGGCGGTTGCCGCCGGGGTGACCATCAGTGAAAAGATGAGAAGGACGCCGGTGACCTGCACGGCAAAGGACACGGCGATGGCGACAACGAGCAAGAAGGCCGTACCAATGACGAACATCGGCATCCCCTTCGCTTCTGCAACGTCTTCGTCCAGCGATGCGAAGAGAAGCGGTCGGTAGAGTATTCCGAGCACAACCAGGATTGCCACACCGGCGACAAGCGTGAGGAGAACTTCCTCGCTGCTGATGCCCAGAATCTCTCCAAACAGGATGTTGTAAGTTTCGCTTGCATAACCTGCATACAACCTGATGAACAGCAAGCCCAACCCGAGCGCAAATGCGAGGACAATGCCGATCTGAGTGTCGCGATTGGCGGCGCGGCGACCAAGTGAGGCTATCGCTAGGCCGCCGAGGGACGAGCCCAGAAGAAGACCGACCATGGGCGGAATTCCGCATAACACAGCCCCTGCCGCTCCAGCGAAACCAATCTCGGAAAAGGCGTGTGCTGTAAACGCGGAACGACGAAGGACCACAAAGTAACCCGTGATTCCGGCGATGACAGCGACCATCGTCCCTGCCTCGAAGGCATGCTGCATGAACTCCCATCTCAGCATTTGCTGCAGGTCCGCCAGTAGGTTGGGGTTGATGGTCATGCCATATCACCGTGGTGTTCTTCGACGCCTATGATCGCGACATTGCCGTGGGGGTCGCGCAGGACCTCGACCTGGACCCCATACAGAGCCGTGAGGTTCTCCGAGGTCAGGACTACGCTGGGCTTCCCCGTCGCAATCTTACCGTTCGCCACATACATCACCTTGTCGAGATGAGGCAGGAGCGGGTTGATGTTGTGAGCTATCAACAGAGCCGTTACGCCACGCGAACGGACCACATCGTTGACGAGGTGCAGCAGGTCCGTCTCGCGTCTCAGGTCAAGGTTCGACAGCGGCTCGTCAAGGAGCAATATGTCTGGGTTGCTCACCAGCGCCTCGGCCAGGAATATTCTCTGCAGTTCTCCTCCTGACAGCACTCCGAGGGGGCGATGCGCCAACTCAGCCGCGCCGACGGCTTCCAACGCGGCGTAAGCCGCGTCGCGTTCTTTGTGAGAAAACGGGTTGAAACCCCACTGTCTTCCTGAGAGCCCAAGCCGCACCAATTCGAGGCATTCGATGTTCGTCTCGCTGTCTATCATGTGTCGCTGAGGCACGTAGCCAATCTGAGGATTTCCTCGCTTGGGCGGGGCGTCGAAGATCTTTATCGACCCACTTAGGGGTTGCTGTAGGCCGAGGAGCACGCGAAAGAGAGTTGTCTTGCCGGCCCCGTTGGGGCCTATGACCGCTATGAACTCTCCCCGACCAAACGCGAAGTTGCCGTCGCGCCAGACTGTCTTCTCCCTGTAGCCGGCCGCGAGGTCTTCAGCTGCTATGAGGTTGGACTGCACTGAAGTGGTTTTGGGACCCATCATGTTCATTCATCATTTCCCAAGCGCTGACGCATTCAGCGCGTTGAGGATTTCGTCTAGTTCACCACCCATCCAGAGCTGGAAGGTCGTTTTTGTCGGCTGCATGGTCTCGGTTACGCCTATGGTTGGAATATGGTTTTGAGCTGCTAGGGATTCGATGTCTTCCGTGAGCGGCGTCACGGTCTGACTGTTGTAGACCAGCACACGCACCGTGCTGTTTCCACCCATCATGAGCTGTTCCATGGTGGCCACGTCCTGCGCTGAGGGGTCGTTTCCTTCAGAGACGGCTTCCATGAATCCGGCAGGAGAGACGAGGTCGAGTCCTGTGGCGTTTGCCATGTACACGAAGATGCTCTCCGTGGATGCCACTGGCGCCCCTCCGAATTTCTGCTTGAACTGGGTCTCTAGACTCATGTACTCTTGCCAGAGCGACGTGTTCAGATTGGCGTACTGCTGGTGGAAATATGCAGTGTAGGCCGGAGCGCTGCAAACGAGGTCCCTGTACATCGCCGCCACGGTGTCATTCACGTAGTAAGGGCTGTACCAAAAGTGAGGATTGTCTGTCATTGATTGGTTGATGAGCTCCTGCACGTTCAGGACCCTCTGGTTAGGAGTATTCTCTGCTGAAATGATGTCGAGAGCCCATGTGTCGTATCCGGCTCCATTGACGATGACAAGCTGGGCGTCTGTGATTGACCGAGCATCGGCAGCATTGCTTTCGTACTCGTGGGGATCGATATTGGGATTCGAGACGATGCTGGTCACATTGACGTGAATCCCGCCGAGTTGAGAAACCAGGCTGCCCCAGAAGTTCTCCGCGGCCACCACCTGTATCACCTCTGTGGAACTCGTGGAGCACGTTATGCTGGTGGTAGAGCCGGCACGGCTGAGAGCGTATACCCCAGCAAAGGCCGATACCAACACAATGACGATCACTGCTACGGTTGCATAGACTGTCTTCGGCATCCGGTATGGCCTATGCGGGGGGGTATTGATAAGAATTACGAGATAATTATTAATTTCTAGACGACTATTTCGTAATCACTAATAATCCCGCCGGGTGTCTTTTCACAATCGGCCGCCCGGTGGATTTCTATTGGTTCTGACGGCGGAGCTCGTGCCGGCTGACTCTGGATCGAGGGGAGTCCTTCCATCAAGAATTCCTTGTCCCCCTCGAGTCGCTACTGGTGCAGGTCAGAAGGGCATTAAAGCGGTCTAGCGGGAGCAGTCAGTAAGGCACGAAATTGATCGTCATCTTCGACCTTGACGACACACTGGTCAGGAACCCCCTTGTGAAAGGAGTGCTTCCACACATCCAGCGTATCCTGTCGCAGGAAGGAAGGAAGACGGACTGCATCAGGGAATTCCGGCAGGAGACGCTGAGACTGCGCCGCCAGGGAAGACTCGTAGAGTCGTTCGATTGGGACCTCGTAGTGAACAATGTCATCAGGGCAAATCGCGTCCGCGTCAGAATCGATGTCGCAGAGCTGGTCCGAATGTACAGCAAGGCCCCATTCGCGAGCCTGGAGCCGGGAGCGAACAGGCTGCTGAAATCTCTTCGGGAGGGAGGCCACAGGGTGGCGATTCTGACGAATGGCTACGAGAAGTATCAGCTTCCACTCATCGAGTCTCTCGGACTGGTGAACTACGACCTCCTCGTTACCCCCGAAAAGGTCGGCTACATCAAGCCGCAGCCCGAAGCCTTCAAGCTGGCCGCCAAACCTTTCCTCGCAGGAGACTCGCAGGAACCAGTAGTCGTCGGAGACTCGATACTCTTCGATGTCTGGGGTGCGTCGCTAGCGGGGTTTCGAGCCATCTGGCTTAGGAGAGACGGAGAGGTAAAAGCTGAATCGGTCAGACTCTCGGACCTGGGAGACCTCGTTCGACGAACAGCTAGAAGGGAGGGACTCGAGAGTCTAGTCAGAACCATACCAGACGTGACCATACCCACGGTGGCTGACCTGCAGGGAGTAGGCGATCTGGTGTGTGATACCGAAGCTTGCAGCCATCATGAATACTGACTCAAGCGAGAAATTCAGGCCCTTGAGGTCATAGGGATGACTTGGCAAGGTCCTTCGATGTTAAATCAGTCGACCTGGCATGGTCTGATATGCGATACGTCCTGAAGTGCCTCGCGTGCGGGAAGCAGTACTCGATGTTCTTCCCGAGGCAACTCTGCGACAAGTGTGGTGGCATCCTTGAAGTCGTCTATTCCGACGGTGCTGACATAGGAGCCCTGAGAAAGGATTTCTGGGGCTACGAAATGCTTCTTCCTGAGGGCGAATACAAGCATTACAAACTTGGAAACACGACCCTGCTGTCAGCAGCCAAACAGGATCTCTTCCTGAAGCTCGAGATAGAGAACCCTACCAAGTCGTTCAAAGACAGGGGTTCAGTAGTCGAGATAGCGAAGGCGCTCGAATACGGCTACGATGAAGTTGTCTGCGCGTCCACTGGCAACATGGCCTATTCAGTAGCCTACTACGCAAAGCTGGGCGGGATACGAGCAACCATCTTCGTAAGCAAGAACGCCAACTGGCTGAAGATCAGAAACATACAGGACACAAGGGATGCCCATATCATAAAGGTCGATGGTGATTTCACAGAAGCGCAGAGAAGGGCCATCGGTTACGCGAAGAGAAAGGAGGCCTTTCTGACAGGAGATTACGGCTACAGAAAGGAGGGTCAGAAGACGTTGGTCTACGAGATAATGGCAGAGCTTCCGAGCGTCAAGAATATTCTCATCCCGGTAGGCAACGCCACCCTGTTCAGCGCATCCTACAAGGCTCTGACGGAGCTCAACAAGCTCGGGTTGGTACGCAGACTACCACGCCTGATAGCAGCGCAAGCGTCATTGACGGACCCGCTCGTCGTCGCCTACAGGAGGAACGAGAAAGTGAGGTATCAAAAACCCCTCACGGACGCCGGCGCGATAGCCGTCGGCTATCCGACCTACGGCGATCAGGCCGTTCAGGCGATAAAGGCAACGCATGGCGAGGCAGTAGACGTAACGGACAAGGAAATGGAAGACGAGCGGAAGGCGTTCTACAGAGAATACGGCCTCCAGGTCGAAATGTCTGGGGTTGCGTCGTTGGCCGCATTCAGGAAGATCGACCTCGAAGGGCAGAGCGTAGCGGTGATCAGCGGAGGAAACACGCTGAAGCCCTGAGATGATGTTCTAGGCAATGTCGTAAACACCGCACCCGACGTGAGACCAAGAGAGCAGATCTCCTGGGAGGCATGTGAAAGGGGATCCAGCATGGATCATTCGCAACCTGCCCCACCTTCCTGCCAGTGACTATGGGCGTGATGTATTCATGAACAGCTTTGGATTGTGCAATGTTAGTAAGGTCATCAGGAACACTCTCCATAAGTTCATATATTGTTGACAGGCAAACGAGAGACTGTTGCGAATACGTCCTGGAAGAATAATTGGGATTGTCATGGGTCTCGTCATTCTAGTAGCAATCTTTCTTCTTCCATTCGGCGGGGGCAGTTCTACCCTCTACGGCCACGTCTCGCCAATGATCAAGAACCTGAGCGCAACTCAGTCGAGTGGCGACAACGCGAAATTGGCTTACGACTACACCTGGATCATAGCCTTCATCCTCATCGTTATTGCAGGAGTGGTCGGCTTCTTCCCACTTGGATCGGGAGTCCTAGGAATGGTGGGCATGGCCATGATCACCATTTCTCCATTCCTCATTTACCCCAACGGTCCGTACAATCTCTCGACGGGCGCCGGATTCTATATCATATGGGTGGCGTCGGTGGTGTCTCTCGTTGCCTCCCGCTGGCAGGGCAAGAAGGAGACCACACCTCCGGTCTCAGTCACAGTTACGCAAACCCAGAACGCGGGGGCACAGGTCGCCCAGCCGACCAAGGCCGTAAGGCGTTCTGACCGCGGAATGCCTTTGCTGTAACCCGTCCACCTTTAGTGGAGAGTCTTAAATAACAAACGCGTCGAAAACAGGCCAGATTGCCTCTGCACGACTATCTGATGCCAGGCGAGCAAACAAGATTCCATAGCACAGGGAGCGTGCGCTATGGGGTGAAGAGATACCATGTGATATTGACAGACAGACGTCTTCTGCTCTACGCTCAAAGAGGGATGTTGTTCAAGAATGACGACGTCATCACTCAAAGACTCGACGAACTGCAGGGAATCAAGTATAGCGAAAAAGGCATGATCGACAAGAGGGGAACCATCAGTATAGAAGGCAAGACGAGGACGAATCTGGAAGGCTCGGCGAAAGAAATGAAAGCACTTTACCAGCAGATGATGCAGTTCCTGTAGACCAAAATGCTTTCCCAGAATTCGAGGCAAGAGATTCTCAGAAGGATTTACTCCAAGGTTGGCTACACAATCGATGAAGTGAACCTAACTCCGGCTACGAGGCAGGCGATAACCAATCTCGCGACGATGCAGCGGCACCTCTTGGTGATCACAGAACTGCTGGAGGGAGAGAACAGCCGGATTGAGAGGAATGCCCTGTTGCGCTTGGCGTCGAAGGTTGGTAAAGACTCGGAGAAGGATGAAAGGGCCAAGCTCGCCGAAGAGATCAGCAAGCTCCAGCTGGAAGTTGACGCCAAGGTCTCGGAGCTCTCGGACCGGGTCCTCAAAGAGGAGAATGCCAGACAGGCAGGACAGCCTCCCCCAGAACATGGCGGTAGTCTCGAGATTGCGCAGTTGAAGTGTCCCACGTGCGGTGCTTCACTACCCCTGCCCACCGGCGGCTTCGTCAAGTGCCAGTACTGCAACGCGGCTCTCACTATTCAGGAGGTAAGCACACAGATGAAATCCATGATTCAGAGCATTTAGTGCAGGGCGCCACATACGCGCAGTCTTCTTTCAGATTGGGACTGACGCCGGAAACGTTGAAGATTCTGAATGGTTAATTGGAGCCTGTTCCGTGGAATTGCCTATGGAGTTCCCGTCATTCATCATCCTTTGGCTGTTGGGCATTGCTCTGATTGTGATCTCTTGGTATGTGCCCCATGCCCAGGGGTTCTTCTGGCTAGGGGGCATTACCTTGGCGTTCGGTGTGGCGCTGGCACTGCTCCGGCGAGGATAGCAGGTTCGTGCTGGGAAGTCCGGTCGTTCTGGTAACAACGCTAAAATAAAAGCGAGCTACCTTAGAATAAACCGGATGTCGCTGAACGGATTCGGGCGGGTAGTCTCGTTCGTCTCCAGGAGTGAAGTCCGGAGTCATGTTCTAGAGGATGTCTTGAGAGGTCCGAGAACGCCATCTGAGCTTGCCTCTATCGAGAACAAGCATGTGAGTCATGTTAGTCGTGCCCTCGCAGAGCTTCGCGCTCAGGGACTCGTGGAGCCCATTTCAGGCGAGTCGAGGCAGAGGTACTACAGGGCCACCGACCTAGGTTTCCTTATGGCGGCCACATTCATGAAGACACCGAGATGAAGTCCGTTCAGTAGACTAAACCAAAAATCTGACCGCCCGCCAGCTGGATTCCAGACTCACGGGATAATTTCACAGCCGTTGTTGAGTTCAGGATATCCAAAATCCGACCTGTTGACAGACCCATTCGCAATGAGCGCCTGAACTTGAGGCAAGGCGTCCTGCAACTCCCTCACTAGGTGTCTTACGGTAGTACAGATGAGGGAATACCCGTTTTCTCGAAGCAATTCCTGTGACCTGTTGACGAAAAGGCATCTGCCGCCGCAAATGTCGAATATGTCACAGGATTCACATGGCTCGCTGACCTTGACCACGTCGCAGAGTGAACTCGGAGTACTGCCAAATATCGAGCCAATGACTGAAAAGTCAAAGTCAACAGATACTGGACACGCGGAGATTCTGCCGTCGGGCATGACCGCAAAGAAATCAATCCCTGAGCCGCACCGGAGGCGTGACTTCTTACCGGATAGCAGCGAATCCATCACACCGATGAACGGAACTATTCCGTTGACATGATGTGAGCGTGACATTTCATCCACCCACGAATCTACAAGCGAAGAGATGCTGGAGTTGTATGCGGCAATCCATTCCACTATCCCCGGTTCTGTGTTCTCTCCGGCTTCCCAGAACATGCTGAAACTGAGCTGCCAATGAACGTGGTCGAAGAGCCCCGTTCGCAGCAGATGACGCACATTGTCATAGATATCAGTGCCCTGCACTACTGTCATCCTTGCTACGAGGTCACCACGAAAGCCCTTGGCTCGAATCAGTCCCAGATTGTGCATAACGCGATCGTACACTCCCTTCCCCCGCTCTCTGTCCGTGACTTCCTTCGTCCCATCAAGCGAGACCAGGATGGAGTGGAGTCTCGTCAGGTACCGCCCTTCAATCCTGTCCAGGAACAGACCGTTTGTCTGGATGACGAATCGCCCCGGAATCGCATCCATGATGTCCTCCATAGTCTTGATGCGAAGGAGGGGTTCTCCTCCGTAGAACTCGACGACTGGATTGCTGTCCTGGGACAGGAAGGACTTCAGGTCTGCAATCGAATACTGGATTTCTCTAGGAGGAGTCTCGCTTCCTCCGCCGCAATAGCTGCATAGGAGATTGCATTCCTTTGTTAGGATGACGTGATAGTGCATGCTTCCGGGTTTGTGCCCCTTCGCCCTTTCAGGTTAAAAAAGACCCCCCGAGAATTCAGCCGTAGACGCTGTCAGTGTCGGCGAGCATTGTCGCCAGTCCACGCACTCAATTGCGTCCATATTCGGCAGTCCACATTCGGTATCTCTCATAGATTGGGTTTATTTCTCCCCTTCAGACGATGGTGTCCTAGAAGGCTTGTGAACTTCGTTTGGCTAGTGGCGAATTCAGTATCCGTGGTTCCGAAGAGCCAGTTGCCTCAGAGGTAGAAGGAAAACGACAAGCCAGAGAAGCAGTGGGAAATAGAGAGAATCCGAGCCTTCCAATCTTTTCAATCCTTGACTCGATAGACTTCTCTGACCATTTCGTCATTATTGGTGATGTCGGGACGGGAAAGAGCACAATAACGCCCATTCATGAATTTGAAACATACAAGAGGAACAGGCAAATCGTCATCCGTGAGCCATCAAGGGCAGCGTGCAATGCCCTGTTCTATTCGCTTCAGGCGCTTCATCCAGAGCTGAGGGGTGAACTGGCAGTCATCACGAAGGACACCAAGATCAATGTAGGTGGCATGATAAGGATAGTCACGGACGGCGTCCTGCTCAGGATGCTGGCCGATAACTCGATCTGCGACTCTTCAATCTATTTCGATGAAAGCCATCAGATGTCATCACAGCTTGAGCTGTGCCTGTCACTCGCAAAGAGGAAAGAGCCCGGAGCAAGGAACCTGTTCCGGATTATGAGCGCCACAATAGATCCAAAGGAGTTCCTATCGTTCCTGGGAATCTCCAAGCTCTACTCGATGAGCGGTCGAAGATATCCGGTAGCGCTCGAGGTGGAGCTCGTGAACGATTTGGATGAGATGTTCAAGACACTATCGCGCTATCTTTACACGCAACCCCGTGACGAATCGTGGCTGGTCTTTCTCCCCACAAGACGCCTGGTCGAAAGGTATGCCAACAGCTACGACGGCGTTTACATTCATGGAGGCCTGGAAGGTTCTGAAATAAATAAGATTCAGCAGAGAGCCGAACTCGACAAGAACCTGAGGATCTTTGCGACAAACGTAATCGCTTCCTCAGTGAACATCTATGTCGATAATGTACTAATATTCAATGACGTAATTGACAGTAAGGACAGACTTGGTCAAAAAACGCTCCATTACATGAAGATAGACAACAACTCCCTCCTGCAGATGGTAGGCAGAATTGGTCGCTTCAAGCCTGGTCGGGCCGTTATCCTCACGGATACGCCCTTGCCCAAGAAGGTCAATCCGATACCGGTGCGCAAGGCTCTCGAGACCGAGACTCCGTTTGACTTGGTGCTCCTCATGTCAAAGTATGGTCTCAAACTCTCAGAGCTGGAGTTCATGTCGAAGGTAGATCATCGCGAGGTTGCGTTCGCGGAGGACTGGCTCATCGATATCGGAGCGATCGACCGCCACACCCTCAAGACTACTTGGAAGGGACTCTTGATGAGCGAAATCCCTTACGAGCCTGACTTTTCGCACATGATCTCTGACGCCCTTATTTCAGGCGATTACGAAATGGCAAGGTTTCTTCTGGCCTGCGGCGCTTTCGGTGATTCGCTTAACCATGCTTACAAATCGGACGCGGAAGGCATCGCTCGCCGATTACTGTATAGCTTCGACAAGTCGAATGAGCTCAACATCAAAGCGCGTCTTCTCAAAGGGTATGCTGAGGATAGTAGCGGGTCATTCACGTCAAATCTGGTCGCGAACGGACTCTTTGCTGGATTCGTCGAGGAGGCATGGAAGAACTATGAAGCAGCAAGAGAGGCATTGAATGACATGCTCCTTTCGTCGAAAAAGGAACCCATACCTAGAGAGGTTGTGGTAGATCCTGATGTCTTCAAGCTCAGGCCATATCTAGAAGATTGCTTGTCGTACGAAAGGTTCGGTCTAAACGAAAGAAACGAATATGATCTACGCGAGATGGTCGTCAACGGTCAGTTCTTTGCAAGGACTCTGACGATGAATTACAGGCGCATATTGTTCGACATCGTCGTGATGAATCCATCGAGAAAGCATCGCCACCAACGCAGGCGATGAGACGATTGCCTGGCTCAGCCTTTCCGCGTTCTCCTTGCCAGAAAGGAGTTCCAGTATGCCTACAAGTGCAAGCACTATGGTCATCAATGGATTGAGAAACGCTCTGAAGAGACTCAACCCAATATCGAGAAGCAACGAAGCTGAGGACTGGGTTCGGCCACGCTAAGATGGCAAGGACGACGATAATCCGGAACGCGGTGCGAAGCCGATTGACAGGGCTTCTTGAGGACGACAGATTATATCTTCGTCCGCCTTGCCTGAGATGTTGCAGTCGTCGGTCAAGGCATTTCTCGTCGGCGTCGCTATGGTGGTGGTAGGATACGCTATCGAAGTATACTACGCCAACCTGTTTGCTTCCTATGCCGCCGCTCCTATCCCTTACCGTATTCTTTCCCCTGTTGACGTAACTGTCGCTATTCTGGGTCTCGCTCTCATGTTACTCGGTGGGGCAATTGTTCTGGGCTCAGTGATACATTGGGTCCGCGAATTAATTCGAGGTGGTCCGTATGAAAAAGTAGCCCGAGGTGACGGCTACGCTGGTGACTAGAGTGGACAGACACCCGCAGACTTGGGAGTCAAGGGCTTGGGAGACGGTTAGTAGCTGGCTCTGGTTCAGAATATCTCCAATTCGACGGAAGGTAACAGTGAGGAAGAGGGAGAGAGCCAGTCGGCAAGGCAACACAACCTCTTCGGAATTTGAACCCGGGCTACCGACTTAGGGTGAAGAGCACGCGGATCGTCCTTCTCTTGATGCCTTAAGATCGAGGCTTAGATTCCGAGGGCCTCTCTTAGACCCTTGTACCTGTTCCTGATTGTAACCTCGGTCACTCCCGCAGCTTCTGCGACGTCCTTCTGCGTCTTCTCATTGCCTTCCAGCGTGCATGCGACGTAGAGAGCCGATGCGGCCAGCCCCATTGGGTCCTTGCCAGCCGAAATCCCCGTCTGTTTGGCCCTGAGCAGGATTTCGCGAGCCCTCCTCTGCGTAGCTTCAGACATCTTTGCTCTGGATGCAATAACTGACACGCACCTGCCCGCCTCGGCCACGGGCATCCTGAAGTCCATCTCCCTATGCAAAAGCCTGTAAGACCTTGCGAGGTCTTTCTTCTTGACGTTGCTCACGGCTGCCACGTCCTTAAGGGTCCTTGGGATCTGCCCATCTCTGCAGGCCGCGTAGAGCGATGCTGCTATGATGGCCGTGATGGACCTCCCTCTGACCAGGTTCCTCTCGAGGGCCTTCCTGTAGTAGTAGGCGGCCTTCTCTGTGATTGCCTCTGATACCGTAAGCTTGTCAGAGAACCTCCGCAGCTCACTGAACGCTTGCCTTAGGTTCCTGTCCGAGGACTCGTGCGCCTGGCTCCTCCGGTCCCACGTCCTCAGCCTCTCGACGGTGGATTTCATGGACCCGGACAGCGATCTGCCTGAGGCGTCCTTGTTGAGAGCCCCTATCACTGTGGCCAGCCCCATGTCATGTATAGCAATCGATGTGGGAATTCCGGTCCTGCTACGGTCGCCCTTTTCGTCGCCCGAGAAGGACCTCCATTCCGGACCTGTGTCGACGATCTTCTCCTTGACTACAAGGCCGCAGCTGCTGCAGCAGAATTCCGACCCCGTGCCGTCGATCACCATGCGGCTCTTTCCGCACCTTGGGCATCTGTCCGAACTCCTTTCCTGCTTCAGGAGCCGCGAGAAGTTGGTGCTGTTGGACAATTATTATCACTAGATGGAAATACCCGAGTATTCCGAATTATGAAGGACTGCCCTTCTATATAAAGGACGGGCTTTTCCGATGCCTCCGCCTCAGTACCTAGGCATCTGGCGATCTATCTCACAGGCCCAGGCGTCGATTCCCCCCTGCAGGTTCCTGACGTTGGAGAACCCCGCCCTTCTCAACAACGAGACCGCCTGCGTGCTCCTGACCCCAACGTGGCAGTAGACCACAATCTCCTCCGCTTTGTCTAGCTCGTCCATCCTCCCCGGGAGCTGCCCGAGCGGCAGCAGCCGTGCTCCCTCAAGATGACACAGCTCGTATTCGTATGGTTCCCTCATGTCCACGAGGACGACCTTCTCCCCTCTGTCAATCGACGCCTTCAGCTCCAGCGCAGTCACATCGAACTCAACAGGCCTCGCCCTTCCCATCAGCCCGCAGAAGTCCTCGTAGTCGATGAGCTTGGTGACCGTGGGGTTAGGTCCGCAGACCCTGCAGGCGGGATCCTTCTTGATCCTGACCTCGTCGAAGGTGGTGTCCAGCCCGTTGAAGACCAGCAGCCGGCCGATGAGGGGCGAACCGGTCCCCAGCAGGATGTGGATGGCCTGAACCGCTTGAATCCCTCCCATCACACTCGGGAGGACTCCAAAAACGCCCGCGTCCTCGCACGACTCCACCGATTCCGGAGGGGGAGGGCTGGGACTCAGGCACCTGTAGCACGGCCCGAGGAGGGCGAAGAAGACCGATGCCTGTCCATCGAACCCGAGGGCGCTGGCATAGACATCGGGCTTCCCGAGGAGGACGCAGGCATCGTTGACAAGGTACCGGCTCGGCAGGTTGTCGGTCGCGTCGATGACCACTTCGTATTTTCGGATGACCTCCAGCGCGTTCCCTGAATCCAGTTTCCTGTCGTGGGCTACGACTTCGACGCTCGGGTTGATCCTGCGGAGCCCCTCTGCCGCGACTTCGACCTTCTTCCTTCCGATGTCGGTCTCCCTGAATAGGAACTGCCTCTGGAGGTTTTGCATCTCCACTGTGTCGCCGTCGACCAGCCCGACCTTCCCGACGCCAACCGCAGTCAGATAGGCAGCCGCAGGGGTCCCGAGCCCGCCCACCCCGACTATGACCACCGAGGAGCCCTTGAGCCTCCGCTGGCCTTCGGGCCCCACTTCGGACAGGGCCAAGTGCCTGCTGTAGCGCCGCGCCTCAGGCGCCGTGAGCGGAATGCTTCTGGGCATCATCATGTGCCTGCGAGAAGCTCCTTCCATAGAATTTAAACGTCGTCGGCCGTTTCAGCCGGTCATAATGCCAGATATCGGCGACAAGGCTCCGGATTTCACGCTCTACGACTGCGACAAGAAGATGCGGAAGAGCTCAGAGTTCCTGGCGAAGGGGCACAAGACGATCTTTGCGTTCTTTCCCGGCGCTTTTACTGGAGTCTGCACTCAAGAAATGTGTACGTTCAGGGACATGTACCACGAGCTGGGGAAGATGAACGGCACAGTGGTGGGCATCTCCGTCGACGCGCCCTTCGCCCAGAAGGCGTTCGCGGACAAGAATGGGCTGACCTTTCCCCTGCTCTGTGACTTTCAGCGGGAGGTCGTGCGGAAGTACGGAGTTCTCTGGAACAAGCTGGGAGGAGTCGAAGGTTACGTCTCAGCGAACAGGGCCATCTTTGTGGTTGATGACCAGGCAAAGATTACTTTCAAATGGGTCGCGCCCGAGCCGGGGACCCTGCCCGACTTCGAGGCTGTCAAGAAGGCCCTTCTGTAGGATTCCCGGACCTCAGACCTATCGCTCGGGCGCTACGGGACTCGGCCATCACTAAGGTAGGAAAAGGCCAAGCAAAGCGCTGACAATGCCGAGGATGATGGAGAGTTGCTTAGGCAGGCCGCGGGTGGGATTTGAACCCACGTAGGTAGGCTCAAATGATGAGATAAATGGTCTATCTTTGGTTTGAGACTGAATAATCAGGTTCTATCTTAGAAATAAAACGCAGATTGCGAGAATCCAAACAAGAACGATGCCGAGACCAATCGCGCCCAGCCTGACTTCACCCTTCACAATCGCCAATACTCCGAAGACTGAGGCTAGAACCAGCAAGGGAAGAGGTATTGCCACTAGGGCTGCTACCGAACAGATGATGGAGTAGTATGCCAGATTCCTAGGAGAAGTCACACCAGTTGACTTGGTCGCCAATGGGACTGTTTGCGTCTGGAGTGGATGCCCGCAGTTTGGACAAGAAATCGCCTGTGGTGAGACTTCCTTCCCGCAGTTCGGACAGATGGCCATACTCCTTAGCGTAGGTCAGGAGGTTTTTGTCTAATAAGTATGCATGAATGGAATGTGCATGGGTCAGTCGGATTTGAACCAGCGATTTTGATGGTGCTTGCATCCTCAGCAAGTGCCCTAGCACCGATTCTCGGCTGTGCCTATGACCCTCGTGCTGGCTTATTGGGGAATCTTCGTCTCGTCTACGCTGACTTTCTCGTGGGCGGAAACGATTTCCGCGAGTCTCCAGAAGAGCCAGAGGTCAAGGATAGGTATGATGCCGATGATGAACCACTTCAGGGTGGATTCTTTCTTCTTGTGTCTGACGGTCTCTACGTTGACAGTCGTTGACATTTCACCACAATCCCTTGTGAAAGCAGGTTATTTGAACACCAGTCTAGCCAGATTACCAGTGATTTTGATGATGTCGGATGAGACCGGCCTTACGTCAAGTCAACTTAGAGGCGCGCCACAAGACTGGCACTCCGAGAGAGCTTGGTCGTTGAGCGCTCCGCAGTATCTGCACTTGACATTTCCTGTGGTGTTGGGCTTGGGCGTTGGTGGACTTGCCACGGCAGGTTGTGGTTGAGAGGTAACGGCAGGCGCTGTGAGGCTATTGCCACAACTCGGACAGAAGCTTGGGCTTCCATCATAGGCATTACCACAATTTGGACAGATGGCCAAACTCCGACAGCGTGATGGAGGAGATTTCGTCTAATAAGAATGAGCAAGAGGAATAGGCGTGGCTCTGTCGGACTTGAACCAACGATTCTGATGATGTTGAAAAAGGATAGTGTCGTTGGCGTTGACTACATCAAAGGAGCACCGCAGCTGTCGCAGAACTTCGCCCTGCTCCTGATACGCGACCCGCAGTTCGGGCATTTCTTCCTACTTTCTCCCAACTCCCCTCTTATCTCTTCAATCTGAGTGAATGACCTTTCCGCATCCCTGTCCCTGTCCTCTTCCGTCATCATGGTGCTGGCCGCATACGACAGGGGTTCGAGAATCTCGTGTTCCTCCCTCAGATGGTCAACAAGAGCGGCCTTGTCTCTGACTCTCTCTTGACATATCTTGCAGTAATACCTCTCAGGCATCTCTCCCACGACTATCGCCAGCCTGAGCTGATGAAATCGGAATCATATAGGCGATTCATAGTCGAGGAAAGAATTAGCGGAAGTATGCAGTAGTGAACGGCCTAGGGCTCTGGGGAGCCAAGCCCAAGCCTTTTCACCCAGAATCCTGCTTTCAAGTCCAAGAAATCCTGTTCTCAAGTCCCTTAGTTCCATACGGAGATAAATGGAAGCCAATCTGTATTGCCGATACCGATTGGCCCGTCTCTCTTCAGAATTAACACGAGGTCTGAACGACTATCTGGACTGCTTAGAGGCAGAATATGACATTCGCATCGAAGCCCATGATTTGAGCGACTACATTGTCGAGGGTCTAGACCAGTATCAGGCGGAATTCGATGCCATTGTTCTCGACTTCCGCGATGCCGTTGACGAGGTTGAAAAGAGGGCGTTCAACATTTGTGACTCAATCGAGAAGGATAACCCAACAGATGTAGATGAGAAAATGGATGCGGTGTTGGGAGAAGCGAGGGAAATGATATTGAAAGAAAGTGGAAGACTCGCGGGGAGGCTAAATTCCCTGAATCTGCGCTCCTCATGGCGGCTGTCGCCATCTCTGCATTCGCCAATCAATGACGAGTCGAGAATCCTCTGTATGTGGACATGCGTAGAGGGTTGTGGGAGAATTGAAGGAGTGGAAGGGTATGAGCAACATACAACTCTCTACCCTAATCATCATCCTCAGGTGAGTGGCGATGCGGGAGCGCCAAGAGAAGGACGGCAGCCATCGATATGACTCTAGGCAGAGACTTCGGTCAGACGCAACCCGGGACTCCGACAGACCAAGAGGAAGAGATTATCCTCGATGCGATAGAGGAAGTATTCAAGTTCTGGGTAGAAAGCAAAGATGGAATTGTGACTTGGAGAACAATAGATGCTGTTGCAAAGAGGCATAAGATTAGCCCAAACATCCTTGGATTCGCTTGGCAAAGGGTTGGTTTTAGAGAAAGAGGTTCTCCAAGTCTTGATGAAGAAGCTCGCACACTGATGCTCTATTTCTCTTACCGCAAGAACAGGCGGTGCGTTGAACGATAGTCAGGGCGAGGGTTTGCTGGCAGGTTCCGTGAGATGGTTGGGATGGTCTGGAACTTGCACCTGAGTTTGTTGTAGGGATATAGTGGATGAAGTTCGCATACATTCAAAGGCCGCTGGCCTTCGTTCTCGGTGTGAGTGCCTTCGTGTGGGCCATCGGCTTCGCTATGTATTTCGACCACTGGGTCTTCTTCTCTGCCTACCCCAATGCCTTCGGCTCCATTGGGATGGGACTGGTAGGGGGTTATCTTCTGTATGAAGTCCTAGGCAAGAGTCACCACCCTGCCAACATACCAGATGCGGAATCGGGGTCTATCCTGTTCATTCTTGACGACATCGACTCTATAGAGGAATCTTGAACCAGCGATTTTGATGGTGCTGGACTGATTTTGCAGGCACGAATGCTAGTTCCTATGTCGCAACTGTTCATGGAAATATGCTTGTAGTATAGTGCACTGTAGTCGTAAAAGTGCCGAACAACCCGAACAGAAATCCAGCCAGCGCAATTCCAACAATGAGTCCAACGAATGTCCATACGACCCCGAAGATTAGCATCTGTTCGGCTGTCTTCTGATTTCTGTCCTTGAGAACGAAATATGCAATGAGCCCGCCAATCCACGATAGGAAGAAAGGAACGAGCCACCACCATCCGCTAATCGGCTCCATTGGCTTGATTGCTGGTTGCGTCTGCATTAGCGGATGTCCGCAATTGGGACAGGAGACTGCCTGTGGTGATACTTCCTTGCCGCAGTTAGGACAGAAGGCCATGCTCCCTAGTAAGAGAACGGAGAGGTTTGTCTATTAAGCATGAACGAACTGAATAGGCGTGGGTTAGAGTCGACTCTCTCCCGCTTTCCTGCGCCTAGCAACACGGAATCCGTTGAGCCAGAGAAAGATGACAAATGCCGAAGATATCACAATGACTGGTGAGGGTTGAGACAGAAGAAAGTAGGAGATAGGCACGAATACAGCCAGCGTCAGCACCATCCCAATGACAAAAACGGGTAGGCTGTCCTTCTTCAATGTAATAGAGTGACTTGTTCCTACTTGTACCGTTGAACCAGCGATTTTGATGGAGCTGGAAGTTAGTGGTCGTCTATTAGATGCGCTGGTTTGAACCTACAAAGGTGGGCCGCGGGTGGGATTTGAACCCACGATCTAAAGGTGACTGCGCATTGCTCCACAGCCTCCTATGTTGACCAAGCTGTGCCGGCGGCTTCCGCCACGCGACTACACCACCGCGGCCAAGCAATCTCAGGCGCTTTTCATTGTAATATAAGACTTAGACCTCACAGAGAGCCCGCAACTCGAACGCAGACGGAGGTTGCTGGGGACTCCCCCTACTTCGTGAACCTGGCCCTGAGTGTTCGCCCCGTGTCGAGGAGTTCTAGCTTGCTGAAGCCTGGCGAGATCTGGTCGAGCTCCTCCGGCCGAGTGCCGTGCCTTACGATCATGCCTGGCACCCGGTCCCAGACATAGAAGTTTCCGCCCTCTCGCAGGATCCTTTTGATTTCCGCCAGGCCTGCCTGTCTGTCATTGAGGTGATGCATCGAAAAAGCGGAGAATGCGAGATCGACGCTGCCAGAAGGTATGTCTCCCAATTTCTCTGCTCCGGTGGTGAGCACCCGCACGTTCTCCAGTTTCTCGGCCAAGACTCTGTCTCTGATTCTGTCGCTTCTAGCGGGGTCGGGTTCGACCGAATAGACAAGGCCTGTCTGTCCTACGATGATTGCTGCAGGGATGGTGAAGTAACCGAGCCCTGCACCGATGTCTGCCACCGTCTGCCCTTCTGCTATCCCAATGGCTCTTGTTGTTGCGATTGGCTCTTGGAAGAGTGCTCGAAAGCGCTCAGAGAGAGTCAGTTTCATTTGGATTTCCCCTCCGATTTCGGGAGGAACAGTCTGACCTCTTTCGCACCCTCGTGACATTCCTCGATGGAATGCTGACCGTGGACGACTGACGTCTCGCTGTCACTTGCTCTTGTAGCAGAAGTAGGGGAAGCCGCCATTCACCATGTCAACAGACATTTCGATGACCCTCTCTGAAATCTCCTTCCACTTCGCGTCCCAGTCTATGTTCTCCACTATCAGTTCCTTCTCGCCGTCCCCTTTCCGGGAAGGGACGCTGGCCCAGATTGGGCGCCCATGGAATGGCTTCACAATGCGGACCTTCCAGCGATCGCAGTTCATCCTGCGACCTTCCTCCCTGTAGTGGTCGCAGGCTCTGCAGAACCTCGACAGCCAGACTATCTCTTTCGTCCTCTTGACCGACCTGCCTATCTCCTCGAGGAGCCTCTCCGACTCCTTGCGGATCATGTCGGCTAGCTCCTTCTGGCCCTGTTCGTTGCTAGTGTAGTAGTCCGGGTCCTCGGCTAGAGCTTTCCACCAGCTCGTGAACTCTGCCTCTTCCTCGGTCAAGACGGTCGGGAGAGCGGTTCCGTGGATAAAAGTCTGATGAAACGGAGGAGACTCGAGAATGGATAAATAATCAAGACCGCCCAAAACTCCCGGTCTGGCACGCAGCGTGCTACGACGGGCGATCAGGACTGGCTCAAAAGGTCAGGATGATGACAGTATTGCTCGCGTGCCAGACAATAGTGAATGCTTACAGTGTTCTGCACATGTCAAATCAGCTCCAAAGAAGCAAGCCAGCACCCGAAAGCAAGATTAGTGGCAAGATTCCTTCTCCCGCGCTGTGAGAGCGATGTGTTGAGGGCAAGGCGTGGTAGTGCCGTGCTTGCGATTGGCCTCATCATCGCGGGCATCATCCTCCTTCTTGAGGGAGAGCAAGTGTATATGCTTCCAGACTCGGGTCCTGGCCTCTTTCTTATGCTGATTGGGTTTCTGTGCTTCGTCATCGCCATCATCTTCGCACGCGATGATGTCTGGTATCGCTAATCAAGTGTAAGCAGGCTGGGGCTACTCTGCATGCGCGCGCTGCTGCGCGTCCGGCCCAATCGATCCTCGGAATGGGAGTCTGGCGGCGACGCTGCGACCTAGAAACTGGAGACTATCTGAGTCTCGTGCGCCGTGGCGTTGAAGATGGTTTCCTAATGCGGGTCACCAGTCTCACGGCATCTGAAGATGTGACTAGCCCCGCCCCCATGGCGACGACCTCCCGGAGAGCGAGCTCTGAATCATTCCCGTGCAGGTCAACTCCCATCACGCAGTCCTGGAGGACCTTGACCTCGAACCCCGCATCGAGTGCGTCCAAAGAGGTCTCCTTGACACAGTAGTCGGTGGCCAGGCCCCCGAGGAAGACCTCGCGAACCCCGGCCTCCCTAAGGCGCTTCTCGAGGTCGGTCTCCTGGAATCCCGAGTACGCTTCTAGGTCCGCCTCAGTTCCCTTGCTGATAACGACTGTCCCCCGAGGAACCCTGAGTTTCGGATGGAACTCGGCCCCTAAGGTCCCCTTCACGCAGTGAGGGGGCCAAATCCCTCCGTGACCCGTGAATGACATATGGTTCCGCGGATGCCAGTCCCTAGTGAAGAAGACGGGAAGAGACGCCCTGGTGAACGCGACGATGACCCTGTTGAGCTTGGGCACAACTTTGTCCCCGTCCCTGACCGCCAGGGTCCCTCCAGGACAGAAGTCCCTCTGCACGTCGACCACCAGGAGCGCCCTCTGCGCGGCCGGTCACCTCCACGACAGCGAGGGATGGGCCGTCTTCAGCTCCTCCAGGGTGGCCTTCACCCTTGCGCGAATTTCGTCCATGCTGTCGAAACCCCTCGCCATCCTGCCTCCCTTAAGCAAGGGCTTCAACAGGCCTATAGAGCGATTCGGCTTTGGCGAGCCCTCCAAGGTCACGAAATCACTGAAGCCGGCCGACCGGTAGGTTGCCTTGCGCCCACCGAGCCCTCCTCTCTTCGCCCTGAACTCCTTCCTCGGGCCTTCGGCGACCTCGACTATCTTCGCACTCAGGTCGACCACGGGTGGGTATGCCACTGCCGTTCCCACTCCGTAGCCGTCCACGATGGCGTTGAGCCTCCCAATCGACTCCTCATCTAGCCTTCCGGACGCTATGATTTTGACTGCCTTTCCGCCGCGGATGTCGAGCTCCCACCTAACCTCTTCAGCTATCTTCAGGAAGTCGCCTCTGCGCGAGGCAGGCGTGTCAAGTCTAACGCCCCAGAGTCTGGAGCCCAACACCTCGAGGGCTCTAATCGACTCCGACTTCTCGTCCCAAAACGTATCGACCAGCGCCACGCGTGGGACGCTCTTCGGTATGGTCTCGTCGAAGAGGCGCCATGCCTTCTCCTGGCTGCCGAGGATCTGCACTAGCGCGTGGGGCATCGTACCCGACGGTTCGAGTTTCAACAGCTTCGCGGCAAGAACGTTCGAGACACCGTCGAACCCTGCGAGGTAGCAGGCCCTTTCCACCATGGGGGCGAGAGCAGGATGGACCCGTCGCGTCCCGAAGCTGATGAGAAGCTTCGAACCCGCGGCCAGCCTGAACTTCGCTGCCCTTGTAGAGACACTCGTGGACGACGAGAGCAGTCCGAGGATGGGATTTTCATACTCGACAAAATCGACGTATCTTCCCTCGATGACCATGAGCGGCTCGTAAATCGCTTTTGAGCCATCGGCGACGAATACATCGCCCTCGTCGAAGGCCCAGACGTTGACCGGAACACCTTCGAGGAGTTTGGCGACTTCGTAGATGCCGCTGACTATGCCCCAGTTGTCTGGATAGGGGACGGCTCTGGCGTACACCTCTACAACGACCCGCGAATCGATGTGGTTCTTGCGCAGGACCTTCTTGGTTTGGAGGAAGTAGGAGTCCGTCGTTTCAGCGTTCCGAATCTCCTTCTCGCTGGCTAGCCAGAAGAGCCTGTCGCCTAAATCTGCCCGGGGCATCTCTGGTTTGGCCGTCTCCTGGCGTCTTGGAAAAGGGTTTCTGCTGTTTAGGCGGAGGCGGAAGCCAAGAACCCTTATACACGAAAGGGGTCGAGCCCGAAATATAGGGCCGGTAGTTCAGCGGTACGAACGCCCGCCTCGCACGCGGGAGAACCCTTCGGGTCCCAAGGTCGGGGGTTCAATTCCCCCCCGGTCCACTTTTCTCTACTGTCCAACGATTCGAGGTCTTGCGTCGAGTCCCAGAGCCTTGCCGAAGTCGGCCCTGAGGCCCTTGTACCTGTTCCTGACTGTGACCTCCGTGACGCCAGCGGCTTCGGCGATTTCCTTCTGAGTCTTGACCTCGCCTTCGATGACGCTCGCGAGGTAGAGAGCGCTCGCTGCGAGCCCCATCGGCGACTTGCCTGCCGAGATCTCCTTCTCCTCGGTCATCCTGACGATCTCAACGGCCCTGCGGGCCACCTTCTCTGAGAGGCCGACCCTGGAAGCAATCCTCGTTATACTCTTCGTGGCATCCGCCACGGGCATGTTGAGGTCCATTTCCCTGAGGAGGATTCGATAGTCTCTGGCGACGGCTTTCTTGCTCAGGTTCTCGACGACGGCTATGTCCTTGAGTGTTCTCGGCGTCTCCGTGTCGCGGAAGGCCGCGTACAGGGAAGCCGCGGCGATCCCGATTATTGAACGCCCCCTGAGAAGCCCCCTTTCGAGCGCCTTCCTGTAGATGTATGCAGCGCGCTCCTTCACGGCCTGCGAGACTCCGAGCTTGTCGCCCATCTTGTCCAGCTCGCGCAATGCGACGCTCAGGTTCTTCTCGGTGGAACCGAGGGCAGGAGCCCTGTTATCCCACTTCCTCAGCCTTTCTATCGTGGTGCGCATAGGGGAGGTGAAGGACCTGCCCGAGGCGTCCCTGTTGGACCTCCCGATCATGGTGGAGAGGCCCATATCCCTCAGGGTTATCGAGGTTGGCGACCCTGTCCTGACTCTGTCCGCCCCTTTCTCGTCGCTGAATGACCTCCATTCTGGACCTTGGTCGACGGCGCGTTCACTGACCACGAAGCCGCAGTTGTGGCAAGTGAGCTCTCCCGTGTGAGCGTCGTTAACGAGCGACCGCCTGCCACACTGGGGGCATCTGTCTGAAACCTGAAGGACCGACGTTCGAATTGGGCTCATATTATCTAGCTCCGCAACCAGTTAGGTTTATCTCCATAAGGTCTCCCTAATAAGTATGGGGGTAGTTCCCGGTTTAGCGTCTAGCAGAGTAACCCTGGCCTCTGAATGAGGAGACCGGACCTCAGCCATTTGAAGCCTTACGAGCTAGCTGAGTTCCGCAGACAGGGCAGACGGTCAGCTTCGGGTTGGTGTACTCCTTCCCGCATCCCCGGCAGTATATCTTCCACGCAATGTTCTTCCACGCTCCGCCCTTTATCGAAGTCTGAGCCAATGGGACGGAGAGCATATTTGCCACGTTCCTGACTGCGAAGTCGTCTGAGACGAGGCTGACACCTCCTTCAGTCTGAAGGAGGTCTAGCGCGAGAGCGAGCAGGGACACATCCGTCAGCGAGAGCGCCCCAAGGTCGCCTGTCTTCGTGGCAGTGGTCTTGACCCTGTTGATCGAGTCGAGTGAAGGCTCGGTCACGTGGACCCTGGAGTGGAGGAAGGACGAACCCACGTTGTGATGTTTGACTTCTTCGAGGACAAGATACGTGGTGTAGTAGCGGCCGCTCCCCTGGTAGGGGATTCCCGCGTAGAAGGCGGTGGAATCAAGGACGTATGCGGGCTCAGACAAATGGGGGAACCATCAACCAATCATTTCTGGAGAACGCGGCTGGTCAATGCGGATGCATTGTGCGACTTCATTGATTCTTCCGTTCTTGTAGGTCTGAGAGTGAGACGTTTATTTAGTTTCCACCTCGAGCCAAGGCGCGATTAGGCTTTGAGCAGACCGGCCGAACTGGGAAGCGTCAAGGAAGGAAGCTACATCATTCTGGAGGGAGAGCCGTGCAAAGTCGTCAGCCGCGAGCACTTCAAACCAGGAAAGCATGGGAGCGCGAAAGTCAGACTGGTGGCGATATCGATTACTACTGGGTCAAAGAAGAGTTACGTCTCACCTGCCGAGTCGAGGGTCGACATCCCGATGATCGATAAGCGCTCGGGCCAGATAACTTCGGTCATGGACAAGGCAGTACAGGTGATGGACCTCGAGACCTTCGAGGTCTTCGAGACGCCGAAGCCCTCTGCGGAGGAAATGGCCGAGTTGAACGGGACGCTCGGGCCAGGGACTGAGGTCGAATACTGGACCATGCTCGGCAAGACCAAGATCATGCGCGTAAAGGGCAGTGGCTAGCGGTTTCCTTCTAGAGTCCCAGACAACTCAGTCAAATCAAGGCTGAACTGACCGTAGCCTTGAAAGTACTAATTCTTACCCGCGGTCTTCGCCTTTCGCTTCTCGACTCGAATTCCTAGCCAAGTCTCGTACGAGTCCTTCGCAGGTGTTCCCTTGGGCACGCCCGCCTGGCGATGTGCGTGTTGAGTTCTCAACCACCCTTCGTAGGTGTCGGGCGAAAGCTGCATTTCCTCTGTCTTTGAGGATTCTCTCAAGGTCGCTAGAGATATAATGGACATTCCTACGTATAAGGTAGACGAGTGCGGTCTGAATGTGTCCCAGAAGGTTCCCATGGAGCGAATCCTACGATTTGACATGGTACTGTCGGCATTCCATCCCGGATTACTTGGTGAGAAGGAGCCCGCTTTGAGCGCACTGTCGCTGGCGCTTCACCCTATCCAATGAGATAAGACTCCACAAGCCTGACGATTGGGTTTGGAACGCCCTTATAAGGGACGAATATCCAAGCATATCATGAGCCAGACAGTACCACAGTTGTGCGTAACCCACCGAATCAGACTTCAACCCGAAGGTACGGGTGACCATCTCGTCTGCCCGGTCTGCGTTCAGATAGACAACCAAGAGATGCTCCGACGAAGATCACGTAGACGGTAACCACCATGACAGAGTCTGTCCAACAGCAGCAAAGATCGCCCAAAATCTGCCCAGAGTGCGGCGCCCCTGGACCCCTCTATAGGACCCCCCGCGGGCTCAAGTGCGAGAACTGCGTTAGTAGGATGGATTCTTCCGGGCTGGGTTTCCGGCAGACTTGGTAGGGTCCCGGATTACGTATCCCTCAGGGCTAGCGGGCCCTCAGCAGCAAGCGAGCTAAGACATCAATGAAAGCCACGATAGTCACTTACACCGACGAATTCGCGAAGCGTGAGATTCAGGAACTGGCCAAGGCCGCTGGCTACTCTGTCGAGGCCGTGATTTGCCTCAAGCAGATTGTGAAGTCAGGGTACGGAGTTGGGGTTGGCAAGGCGCAGGAGCTTGCCGAGATTGTGAGCGGCAACGACTCTGACACGCTAATCATAGACGAGAGCATCACCTCCTCGCAGGCCAACAACCTAGCGAAAGTGACGCACGTCGAGGTGATCGACCGAGAAAGGCTGATCCTCAATATCTTCGCTCTGCGCGCTGCGACCACCCAGGCCAAGCTCCAGGTCCAGCTCGCGGAGCTGCGTTACGAACTGCCCAGGACGAAGGACGTCGTGCGCAACTCCGCCGCGGGCGAGAGGGCCGGGTTCATGGGGACGGGGGAGCTGGCTGTGGACGTCAAGTTCAAGGCCCTGAAGCGCAGGATGGTAACTGCCAGAGAGAAGCTCGCCAAGGCCGAAATGAACAGGTCAGTCCAAAGGAGGGAGCGCATGAAACTCGGTAAGCCTCTAGTGTCGCTCGCAGGCTACACCAGCAGCGGGAAAACGACGCTCTTCAACAGGCTGGCTTCCGAGTCCAAGGAGGAGTCCCCGAAACTCTTCACCACGCTCGCCACGACGACCCGCGCCGTGTCCTTGCCAGGCTCCAAGAGGAGTGTAATGCTCTCAGACACTGTGGGGTTCATCTCGAGGCTCCCGACCTACCTGGTCGAGTCGTTCAAGTCGACGCTTGAGGAGCTGACCTATGCCGACCTCATCCTCCTGGTCGTCGACGCGAGCGAGAACCCTGAAAGCATCGGGGTGAAGCTCGGGAGCTGCAGGGAGACCCTCGAGCAGCTGGGGGTCGACCGGAAGAGAATACTTCTTGTGTTCAACAAGATAGACCTCCTCCCTCATGGAGTGACGACTACGGGACTGGAAGGCTTCCTCGGAGGACTCGCCTCGGTCAGGACGTCAGCGACTCGGGGCGACGGCATGCGGCAGTTGAGAAACCAGATCCTAGAACGGACGCGTGAAGCTGATTCTAGGATGGCGCCAGGCCGACGCAGACAGACCTACGTGTAGGTCTGGGAGCGGACGTGACTGTAACTCGTGGAACCCTAACACTGTCTGCTCTACCATTGGCTTGAGACCAAATAATTGGGGAGTCTAGCTGGACGATTTCCCTCTCCGCGCCTGCCTGTCCTCTTTTCGCTCTCTCGCTTTCTCTTTCTTCTTCTTCTTGCCTTCTCTTCCCAAGATTCTCTATCTTCTTAGATAGTCGTTCATTATTATAAGAATAGAGGGTGTTGGGTCACGATACACATCCTTTGAACCTGACTGTTGTTGCTCTATCTTTGGCTTGATCTTCATCGCGGAACTCAGACGGCTCTTCCGAATCCCTTCATCTAGAGCGGCCTTTCGGAACCATCTATGAATATAGGCTTTTGCGATGATGAATCCCAGAGAAATGACCCTCAGATGTCGAGGTCATAAGGTCGGGACGGATGATGACTGTCAAGGTCGTCCTTGGGACGAGGCCCCCTCCGCCCTCGGGTTGTGCTTCGGCGCGAGCCTAGCGCTGAGAATCTCGAAGGTGCCCGAATCACCTTTCCAGTGGATTTCCGCCTTCTCGACCTCAATCTTGGCCCCGAAGAGGGGGCAGTCCAGCACGAGGGTCTCGCCCTCTCCTCCTTCTAAACCTGGATGAAACCTGAACTTCCGGCTCAGTGCCACAAGCTCGTCAATCGCGGCGGCGTCGAGGACGCGCCCGAGCCACCTCCAGTCGAGCCCGAGCGCCGACACGCTGACCACCATCACCACGAAGTCGTCCCTCACCAGCCGCCTCAGGTGCTGCTCCGGGTCGGCCCCCCAGAGAGGCGAGACGCACTCCAGGTCAAGGTTCTTGCAAATCCTCTCGACGCGGCTCTTCTGGTAGACGCTCGCCAAGGCCCCTGTGCAGACCCCCTCCAGTCCGTAGGCCTCTTTGGCTCTCCGAATAGCAGCGGCGAGGTCCCCCAGCTCCTCCTCCTTGACGCCAGGCGTCTCTTGTGTGAGTTGAGGAACCCCGATCGCCTCCGCCTGCAGTAGAGTCCACTTCAGGTTCGGGAAGTGGAACATGTACGAAGCGTCGGAACTCGGGAAGACCGTGATCAGGCAGGCGAGCTGGTCACTCTTGGAAGCCAGGTATGCGACATAGGTCGAGTCCTTGCCTCCCGAGAAGAGCACGCCAACCCTCGTCTTTCATCACCTGCCGCTTCAGACCTCCTCAAGATAATTAAATACGCGGAGCAGGGTCACCAATTCGGATGCTAGATTCGCTCAGGGAGGGGCTGCAGGCGGCAGTCAAGAAGCTAGTTGGCTCCACAACGGTCGACGAGAAGACCGTCAAAGAGTTTGTGCGCGACCTCCAGCGTACCCTTATCCAGTCTGACGTGAACGTCAAGATGGCACTCGAAGTCACCGAACGAGTCGAGAAAAGGGTCCTCGAGGAGAAGCCGGCCGCGGGCGTCACGAGGAAGGATCAAGTAGTTTCTGTGCTGTACGAGGAGCTGGCCCGGCTTCTGGGCGGCGAGGGCGGGCTGCACCTCGACAAGGGTAAGACCAGCATCATGGTGATGCTGGGAGTCCAGGGCTCGGGCAAAACCACGACGACCGGGAAACTTGCCCGATTCTACACAAAGAAGGGGTTCAAAGTCGGAATCGTGGCCGCAGACACGTTCAGACCTGGGGCCGTCGTTCAGCTGAAAACCCTCGCTTCCAGTTCAGGGGTCGACGTTTACAGTGACGAGAAGGAGAAGAACTCGGTCAAAATCGCGAAGGAGGGAAGCAAACATTTCGAGGGTTCGAAGAACCTTGTGATTATAGATACAGCGGGCAGGCACAAGGAGGAGAAGGGGCTCCTCCAGGAGATGAAGGAAATGGTGGGGGCAGTCAGACCAGACGCTACCTTACTCGTGATAGACGGGACAATCGGCCAGCAGTGCTACAATCAGGCTCTGGCGTTCCACCAGGCGGCACCTGTCGGCGGCATCATAGTCACGAAACTGGATGGAGCCGCAAAAGGGGGCGGCGCACTGGCAGCCTCCGCAGCGACGGGAGCCAAGGTCTTCTTCATCGGAACAGGGGAAAGGATTGACGACCTGGAGGAGTTCGCCCCGACTAGGTTCGTCGGCAGGCTGCTAGGTATGGGAGATTTGAAGGCTCTGATGGACATGGTCCGCACCTCCGAGGTCGAGATCGACGAGAAGGCCGCCCAGAGGATGATGTCGGGAAAGCTGACGATGGACGACCTGCTCGCCCAATTTGAGCAGATGAGAAAATTCGGCTCTCTGAAGAAGGTGCTCGAGCACATACCGGGTTTCTCCGGGGCGGTCAACTCACAGGAGCTTGAGAAGGCTGAGGACAGGGTAAAGGTCTACAAGTCGATCATCCAGTCGATGACTGGGACGGAGAAGGCGGACCCTGAAAGAATCAGCTCGTCGCGCCTCAAGCGGATAGCAAGGGGTTCGGGCCGGAGCGAGAAAGATGTGAGAGAGCTGCTTTCAAAGTACAAGCAAATGAAATCTCTTGTAAAGACGAGCAAGGGCCGCGAATTCCGCCAGATGATGCGCCGTGCGGGTGCGCAGTAACGTGGCGACGACGGCGCACTCCTACCGTCTCTGTGGCTACTGCATCCTGAGGCAGGGCGAGTCAGGGCCTATGGAGGTCGTGAAAGGGAGCAATTGCTTCGTCTGTCAGGGGCTGATGAAGATGGTGCCCACGATGGCCGAAGCAGCGGCCCGGAAGGTTAGGCGTTACCAGTTCGAGACATTCACGGTCGGGGTCTCACTCCCTCAGGGCATCCAGGAGAGGGAGGACGAGCTTAGGTCAGACCTCAGGCTCAGGGGGAACGAAACGATCAAGACTCAAGCGGCGAAGCTGATCGCCGCGCACGTCTCCGGGAAGCTCCGCAAGCGCGTCGACAGGCTCAGACCCGACCTGACACTCCTCACCAACCTAGGCACGGGCGAGGTTATCGCCTCGTCAAGACCGGTCTTCTTCTACGGGAGATACACCAAACCGCGAGGAGTCTATCAGAAGAGGGAGCTCTGCCCCGACTGCTCAGGTGCTGGATGCCGCAAGTGCGGGGAGGCGGGGTTCGAGCGCAAGCCCAGCGTCGAGGGGCTACTGCGCAGGAAGATTTCGAGCTTCAGCGGGAGCGAAAGAATGACCTTCACGTGGCTGGGGAGCGAGGACAAGGAGAGCAGGGTTTTCCCGCCAGGGAGGCCGTTCGTCGCCGAAGTGAAGAACCCGGTGAAGAGAGTCTTCCCGCGCAAGTTCGCGGTCAGGTACACGGGCGGTCAGGTGTCAGTCACCGCTGGTAGGGTCCTGCCAGCCAAGCCAGTGAGGCTGCCGACGTTCAGGTTCAAGACCGAAATACTGGCAACTGCTGCCTCAAAGGTCTCAGCTGAGGCTCTCGCGAGACTCCACTCCGCCTTTAGGAGGACCTCGGTCAAGTTCGAGAGGCCCCACGACAGGCCAACCTGGAAGACAGTGTATAGGGCGGATGCCACAGCCAGGGGGAGGAAGTTAGTCATACACGCCGAGCTGGACGGAGGACTGCCGGTCAAGAGGTTCGTCAGCGGCGAACTCGTTTCACCGTCGGTGTCGGAAGTCTTAAAAACTGAAGTGAGATGCCGCAGATTCGACATCTGCGGAGTCACGGAAACGGGAAAATTCGAGATTGGCGAAGTCACACGGATTCAGAAGGAGGACTAGGTCTCTTCTCAAGGCATCGAAGACAAAGAAGGGCCTGAGCAACCTGCTCGTAGAGTACTCTCCGAAGGACAGAGTCGTGGTCAAGATCAATCCGTCCCAGGTAAAGGGGATGCCTCACAGGAGGTTCAACGGCCTTGTGGGGACAGTGACGGAAGTGGGGAGGCGCGCTGTGATCCTAGACGTCCCAGTGGGCGATAAGGTCAAGAAGCTCGTGGCTAGGAAGGAACATATCATCCGCATGGAGGCGAAATGATGGTGGATAAGACCTCCAAGAAGCTCCTGACCATCTCCGAGGCCCACCAGATCCTGCAGAAGATCGATATTGTGAAGGCAGACCAAATCCAGAAAAGGACACTCGACTATACTACGAAATTCGCGAAGACGACCCCCGAGAACGCTAAGAAGCTGCGCAAGGAGCTGGAGACTGAATGTGGGCTCAGCGAGGAGGAGGCAGTCGAAGTCGTGAACGTGATGCCGAAGTCGATCGAAGAGCTGAGGACATTCACATCGGGATGGAGGAAGCTACTCCCGACCGAGACTCTCGAGAAGATTCTCAAGATACTGAAGTAGGCCGCAAACTCCCAAGCATTAAATAGCTAGTGGAGGCCTAAAGCAGTCAGGTAGCCAAGGGGACATCGCTTGAGAGCACGTACAATGCTGCACGCGGAGGAGTCCCGCTCCAACTAGGATTCTTGCAGAGATGGTTGTTCCGGGATATGTCATTAGCTGACAAGAAATATGAAGAATTCGCCAGGGTATTGGACTTTCTGCCTAGAGGACAGTCCGAGGTGATTAAGGGGAGAGAGGGACCTATGGTCGAAGCGATCGGGGAGGAGAGACTGACGCTGCTCGAGCTGCTCGCGATGGAGAACCAGAGTTTCGATTTGGGAGAAAGGGTCAAGATAGGAAAGGAAGGGCGAGAGAAGGTGGTCAGCGTCCTGGGCAAGCTGGCGTACGAAGAGCTCACTCCGGAGGCGAAGACTTCGCTTCCCTCAGTCGTGGAGAACATCGTGAAGGAGGACGAAGCGAAGTACGTGGCCTATTTCAATGAGCTGCAGCCGCTCACACCGAGGCTACACGGGCTGGAGTTGATCCCGGGCATCGGTAAGACGTTCATGAAGGAGATAGTAGAGATGAGGGAGAAGCAGCCCTTCACTAGCTTCAGCGACATACAGGAAAGGGTTGGGATCAGGGACCCTGCCAAAATGATCGTCAAGAGGATAGTGGAGGAGCTCGCGGGCGAATCTCACATCGCTCTCTTCGTGAAGAAATGAGCAGACAGAGACTGGGCCAGCACTATCTTACAGACCAACGGGTCGTAAGTGAGATTGTAGCGAGCGCAAAAATCCAGCCTGATGAACGAATTCTGGAGATAGGGACGGGAAGGGGCGTCCTCACCAGGGAGCTCGTGCATCTGGGCGCGAACCTCGAAGCGTATGAAGTTGACAGGGCGAACCTCGCCGCCACGCTCGAGGAGTTGGACATTGCGAGGGCTGTCGTCCATCTGGGTGACGCCTTCAAAGAGACGCCGCGCTTCGACGTCCTAGTCTCGAGCCTGCCGTACTCGAGGTCGGCGACCTTCGTCGAGTGGATCAGCCAGCTCGAATACAGTAGAGCCGTGGTGCTCCTTCAAGAAGACTTCGTAAACAAGATTCTGGCGACGCCGGGGACGAGGGACTATCGAGCGATTTCTGCCATCGCACAAATCTCGTCCGAGGTCAAGGTGCTAATGAGAGTGGGCAGGGAATCGTTCTCGCCGCCGCCAAGGGTCAACTCGCTCCTAGTCGCCGTGAAGCCGAAGAGGAGAATGACAGGCATCGGAATCTCGAGGGTCAAACGGCTCTTCTCCCTGAGGAGGAGGGAGGCCGTATCTGCGATGGCCAAACTCGGGATGGCCCGACCCAAAACCAACTATGGCAAGAGGCGCGTATACTCGCTTACGCCGGAGGAGGTCTTGGAGATTTGTGGCAAGGCAGCGTGACTCCACTGATGACAGCAGATTCTGACGGGAGTTCGTTAGGAGAATGCGGGCGAGGGCGTAGAGCATGCGATGATGACTGATTTTGACTTAAGAACGAGAGGAGGCCAGGCGCCCGTCGAACATCGCTTGATTCCTGATGGCACGTCCGTAACGCTCGTCGAGCCGAAGTACCCCGTCAACGTCGGACACACTGCAAGGCTAGTGAAGAACTTCGGGATCAAGAAGCTCTACCTGGTGAAGCCCAAGGTAGACATTTCGGTCGCCGCCGTCTATGCGTCTCACGCCTCGGACGTACTCGACAGGGCCATAGTCACCACATTCGAGAAGGTAAGGGAAGAGAATGAGCTCCTAGTCGCTACGACCGCCGTGAGGGCCTCGAAGAAATCGAATGTAATCAGGAGGACGCTTGGCCCAGACCGGCTGCATGTCCTGTTGTCGTTGTCGCGAACATCGTCCCTCGTCTTTGGCAGGGACACGACCGGGCTTACCAACGAAGAAATCAGAATGTGCGATGTGACCACGACGATAGACACGACTCCTGCCTACAGAGCTCTGAATCTTGGCCACGCGGTAGCGATAGTCCTCTACATGGCCTCTAGAGGAGAGGGAGGTAGAGGCAGGGTCCAAAGTCGGAAGGCGAGGGAGGTCTTCGCGGAGAGTCTCTACGAACTCTCGGTCGCCTCCAAGATGCCCCCGCACAGGATCAAGAGTCTCTTTGAGGTGGGAAGGAGGATTGCAACCACTTCGAACCTCACTGACGCGCAGTTGAATCTTATGACAGGGGTATTTCGGAAGGCCTTATCGGTCCTGGACTCTTACGACCTCAACTCGAAGACGTAGACCGCCCTCTTCACCCAGCGTGTGCTCTCGAACGACAGCCGCACAGGATACTGGAAGCCGACCGGCCCGGGTTGAAAGAGCTTGAGCCCCAGCTGCCGTCCTTCGAGGGTCATGGAGACCTCTTCGCCGTCCATCGTCTGTATCACAGGCACGACCACGACAATCCTGCCCCCTGGCTGGAGGACCTCGGCCATCGACGCAAGGGCGTCGCCGTAGACCTCGCCTGCCTGGTTGATTAAGTCGGTTGCGGTGCTGGTCTTGGGCCTGGCTTCAATTCTCGGGAGGAGCAACGGCTCGGTGACCACGGCATCGACCTTCGACCTCCGAAGCATGCGGGGGAGCTCTCTGGCATCTCCCACCCTGATGTCGTAGCCCTTGTCCTTGACGCTGCCTACCAGCCATCCGAGATTCTCTCTGGCGTCCCTCACGCGGTTGGTCTTGGTGTCTAGGCCCAGACAACGCATCGAATTAGTGAAAGCCTCGGCCAGGATGGTTCCCGAGCCACAGAAGGGGTCCAGAACCGTTTGGCCTTTCCTGAGGCCCGACAAGTTGAGCAGCACTCGGGCAAGCCTTGGGGACATAGAGATGTCGGAGTGCGGCGTCGGCCTCTGCGTCCCACGTTCGCGCATCGATGCGGAATCAGGGACCCATACGGTCGGCCCTAGCCCGATGCCTCCGCGGTAGGGGAACGCGACGACGTCGAGGGCGGACCTCAACCGTACCTGCTCCGCAAGCAGCTCATTGTTGTTGGGCCTCAGGAGATGAGCCTTGTTGAACCCGGCCCTCTTGACCTCGTCGAGGAGCGCCCTGACGATTGTTTCGTAGTCGTCTTCGTCGACATCGTAACCGCTGACGCATAGGGTCACCTTGTCGTGGAGGTGTTCCGTGACCTTCTCCACCAGCTTGGCCATCGCCGTCGAAGCTCCGTCAGAGACGGCCATCAAGGGGGCGACCTTGTGAACCCCAGCAAGCTCCAGGAGCAGTTCCGAACCTGGCCGCCTGACCTCCAGGACTGAAACCCGTTCGCAGGGAGCGTCTACTCTCAGGACCGACCCTTCGAGCACCGAACAAGCCTCCAGGACCGAGAGTCTTCCGAAGGCGAGCACCAGGGCAACCTCGCCAGAGTCAATGAAACGCCTCGGGAGGGTGAAAGGCACTGGAATCCGCGATCTCGGGCCGCGGTATTAAGCGTGAAGATTAATTAGGGGTGGAAAGCGGCGAGGCAATTCCAACTGAGTAGATTTGCACGGCAAGAATTACCGGACGATCCGCGGGATGGCATATACCAGCAAGAAGTTTGCCCCTGGGGCCCCAAACCCGAAGGTAGCCAGGTTCACGACTGGAAAGGCCAGTCCTGACTACGACTTCATGCTTAGGCTGATATCCGAGGGCAGGGTCCAGATCAGGCACAACGCCTTAGAGGCTGCAAGAGTAGCAGCCAACAAGAAGATGGCGTTAATTGGTGAGGAGAGTTACCATCTCCTCGTGAAGACCTATCCCCACATCATCCTCAGGGAGAACAAGATGATTGCGACCGCAGGCGCAGACAGACTCCAGGAGGGGATGCGGAAGGCCTTCGGGAAGCCGATCGGGCTCGCGGCAAGGGTGGAGATCGGAAGTACAATACTCGAACTCAGCGTGAAGTCTGAGAACTTAGAGAAGGGGAAGGAAGCCATGAAGGCGGCGTCAGCGAAGCTTCCCATGAAAACGCATTCGAAGATAATCCAGCTAGAGAAGAAGATCGCCAGTTGACCGTCAGGATCGACGAGGCCAAGGTCTTCGAGATAATCGAAGCGAAGCGGCCTTCAGTGGTAGTTGTAAATGCCCCGGGAGGCCTCCTCAGGCAGACCAAGGATATGATGGAACGGGTCAGAGAGAAGTACGGCGTGACTTGCATCCTCGCTGGTGATAGTTGTTTCGGGATTTGTGACACAGCCGACAACGAAGTGGAGAAGCTGCACGCCGACCTCGCCCTGCATATAGGCCACAACGCGGCAGTCGAGGCCGTCGGAGACTACACTTACCTTATAGATGCAGTAGATGATGTGGAGTTCGACGAGGTCGTGGAGACAGCCGTCCCGATGCTGACTCCCTACAAGAGGCTTGGTCTGGCGACGTTCAGCCAGCACCTGCACCAGCTCGGACCCGTCAAGAGGAGTCTCGAACGGAAGGGGTTCAGTGTCCGCGTAGGGAAACAGAACAACCTGATGATGGAAGGCCAGATCTTCGGCTGCGACTTCTCAACTTCGCAACCTCTGAGTAATGAAGTTGATGCGTTCGTCTTCCTCGGCGAGAGCGAGTTTCACGCCGTCGGCCTAGCTCTCGCGACGGCTAAGCCGACCTTCATGCTGGATCCTTACGTGAACGAGGTAATCGATATGAGGGCCGCGGCGGAGGAGCGGCGGAAGCGAGCGGTGCTCGCTGTCTACAAGGCCCTCGACGCAAGGATCATTGGAGTGATCACTGGGCTGAAGGAAGGCCAGAAGATGCTGGACAGGAGCAGGTGGATATCCAAGAGACTCGAGATGAACGATAGGAAGGTAATACAAATCGCGCTGAGAGATGTGACACCGGAGCGGCTGGCGCCCCATCGTGAGATAGAAGCGTTCATACAGACGGCGTGCCCGAGGATATCAATCGACGGCTTCAGCTTCGACAGGCCCGTCCTTTCGATCCCGCAGGCAGATGCCCTGGTTGCCTTGATCGAGGGAAGGGAGATAGGTGAATTCCTGCAGAGGCCGAAATGGATAGAACTGACCTCTGGACTGGTGAGGCGATGAGAGAGACAAAGGCAAAGAGGGTCCTGCCGGGCGACAAGGTCGCCATCTCGGAGGAGTTCCTGCCCGGGAGGCACACCTATGACGACACTGGCCTAATACGGGCTCTCGTCGTCGGAGGCGTCGAGAAGGACATGAAGAGCATGGAGATATCTGTGAAGCCCGCAGTGGAGGCCTCCATGGTCAGGGTCGAGGACTGGGTGACAGGTCAGGTCGAGGTCGCGCAATCCAACTCAGCCGGTCTCAAGATCTACTATGTCAATGGGACACGCATGGACAAGGACTTCTCGGGTACACTTTCGCTCCGGGGGTTCGGGGGAGGCAGGGGGGTCAGGATGGGACCGCCGGTAAAGCTCGGGGACATCGTCAGGTGCAGGGTCTTCAGCCTCGTCAACGGGATGATCCACCTTTCAATCGACGAGGAAGACATGGGAGTCGTCCACGCCCTGTGCGGGAACTGCGGGAAGCCCCTGCTTAGAGGGGCAAGGAACAAGGCTAAGTGTGACGAATGTGGAAATGTCGAGGACCGGAAGCTGGCCGCCGACTTCGGAACGACCCCGATTCGACCGTGAGCTTATTAACAAGACTTCGAGGGCACGTTAGGAAATTGCAGATTCAGGCTACCACAGAAGATGAGAAGGGCCTTACTGTGGAGATTACGGGAGAGGACTACTCTTTGGCCGAAATCGTCCATTATGAACTCCTCGAGGAGAAGAATGTCACCTTCGCTGGAGTGCTCCCTCCTCATCCGCTTGTCAAGAAGCTTGTCCTTAGGGTGAGGGCGCAGCGAATAAAGCCAGAGAAAGCGTTCTCCAATAGCGTCGAAAGGGCGATCCAGACAACCCAAGAGCTCCTCGCAGGCGTACAGAAGGCGCTCGGCGGTGGGTCCGGCTGAAGTTCTGCCCGAAGTGCGGTACGCGTCTGAAACTGAAGCAGGTCAAAGGTCCCCATGAAGTATCGATAACCTACCTATGTGACAACTGTGGATATTCCAACAAGGCAGGGAAGACCGTGACGCAGACAACGGAGGAGGAGCTCGCGAATGTTGCCCCGATCAAGGTCGTCGGCGACAAAGAGAACAAGTTGACGTCCCTCCCGACCACCAAGATCGAATGCCCGAAGTGCGGCAACAACGAAGCTATGTGGTGGTTCTTGCAGACGAGAAGTGGAGACGAACCCCCTACCCAGTTCTACAGGTGTGTGAAGTGCAACCACACCTGGCGTAGCTACTCCTAAGTTCCGTCTCTAGTGCGGATCTCCACGGCGTATCCACCAGCTATCAGTATGCCAGCGTTGGCAGCGGGCAGCGAAGCGACGTCTTCGACCTCAAAGGGGCCGTAGCGCCTCTGGTCCAGGCCGATCAGTTCGTCGACGTGTTTCATGAACCTCACATTGATGATCCTTTCAGTCTCGCTTTTGTGAGCGAATTCGATGAATGAAGGTTGACCCCCCGAGACGGCCCCAACGAAGGTCTCGAACCTCCTCTGGGACTTCTCCCGGGCGTTGCAGATATAGCGCTCCTCGGGAAGGAGCTGCAGGAGCGCGAGCTGTTGGGTGGCCTTGTTCGCCCTGACGGTCAAGAGTTGCCTCACCATAGAATCGATCATTGTGGCTTGCTTGGCGATCAGCCGGTTGGCTACCTCGGAAGTGCTCGAGCCTGCGGACCTCCTGAGCTTCTGGCTGTAGATTGAGATCTTCGAATAGAAGTCGCCGGGGAGCGGGAGCACGGCAGCTGCCTCTATCTCCGAATCGAGCGCCTTCTTCAGGTATTCGAGGATTGTGTCTGCCAATCAGGCGACCTCTCCGAGGCCCCTGGTTAAAATCGAGACTGCGGCGTATGTCGGAAGTTCGACCGTCTGCGACTTGAAGGGGCCGAACTCGACCCCGTTGACCCTGAACCTTGGGTAGAAATCGACCTTGACCGCGACTGGCTTGGCGCTCAGCATCACCGGGTCCCTCTGCGGGTCGAAGCGACCCACCGACTCGACTCGCATCTTGCACATCCCGGTGTTGCCGTGCAGAGTGCCTGCCAGTCTGAAGACCCTGTGAACGTCGGTCGTGACCGATGAATCGATCATGGCCCTCTGGGACGAGATGGCGTCGGAGACGAGTTTCTGAAGCGTGCCTGGGTACCCCTCTCGCTTAGCCTCGACGTATCTCGTGATCCTCCTGGTCCAACCCTCACCCTGAGGCCCGGCGCGGACTGGCCTCCGCCTCAACGTGGAGGCGATGGTCTGGCTGAGTGGTAGCGATGCCCCCCGCACGTAGTCAGCGACTTCTGCTCTGGCCAGCTGGTCGAGCGGGTAGAATCTCGCGTCTAAGACGTGGAGGTGATAGCCTCTGTTCCCCGAGAAGTACAGCCTGATGGCTTCGCGCGACACCCCGAAGTCGTCAGTCAGGAAGTCGACGACGCGCAACAGGTGATCCTTCGCTGCTGCCAAGCAAACCTCGCATGTGCCGTGGAATTCTGCCGCAGGTCCGTCGCACTTCGGGCATTTTGGAGGCCTTGGAAGCTTCCCCGAGGAGCGACACTTCTCGCAGTACCAGAGGTCGTGAACCCTTCTGCATGGCGTCGGTATGTCGGTCGCATCGATGTCGAAAATCAGCTCGGCGCCTAGCCACCCCTTCTCCTCAATGGGTGCCGTGGGCGACTCGTATCTGGCGTTTGAGCAATAGACTGAAGAGGGTGACTGCTTCAGGATCTCCGCGATGGCTTCGCCCCCGCTTCTGAACGAAAGATGTCTTATCATGCCGCCCCCGAACGGCATGTAGCCAAACTCCCTAGAGTGGAGGTCGTCTGGGAACTCGATGGAATCAGCTCGCCTGAAGTAGTACTCTTTGTACGCCTGTCTGAGAAAGGAAATAGTATCAGAGTTCAATCGCCTTGGGTCATCTCAGGGCAAGCAGATAAGGTGTCTGGCACTGATACGGACTACGAAACCGAGACGGCAGATGATTGACATCTTACTCGGCGATGACCTTGATTTCGGACCTCTCGCCTGACATTGTTGCACGGGACCAATATCCTGGCTGACGGAGAAACTTCGTGGCGGGAGGAGTGAGGGGTTCAATCCTATTCGTGTGCGGAGAAAACGCTAGGAGTAACTAGGTATCAGAGGCATGATTGGGCACAGACCAACCGCCCTAGAACCAGACTTCTCTCAGGCGAGGTTCGAAGAAACAGTTCAGTCGCTGACACGTGGCGCGAGGAAGTAGTGCACGCGGGCTCCCTGGTCATTCAGCTTGAATTCCAGTCTGATTGGCTTCTTGGTCGAGAATTCCGCGAAAAGGGTGTCTGAGACCCCTCCCATCGCCTTCGTGATCCCGATTAGGTAGTCGATGGAGTAGGTTGCTTTGCTCTCCGCACCGACTTGGAGGTCGAGGACATCGGCATCATTCTTTTCGAGGGATATGTCGGCCTTGCCGACGTCGGACTTGCCAGAGAACGAGAGCTTGTCCTTTGTCGCCTGAATTGTGACTTGGTCTGATACAACCGAAATATCGCTCAGGAGCTTCTCGAAGATGTTCTTGGTCAGCGTCACCTTCGTATCAAATTCGAGTCTTGGCAAGGGCGCGGTCCCTCCCGTGCTCTCGATGAGGTGGACGGAGAATTCGCGTTTGTACCCGTTCTTGAGCGTCACCTTGATGGCTTCCTCCTCCCCCGAGGCGATCTCGACGCTGTCCTTGGCGTCGCTCCTCCCAATCAGCTTGACTAGGTCCTCGACCCTGAGACTGAACTTGAAGGGCTTATCGACTTCGTACTTCTCGAAGCTTGAGTTCGGCATTAGAAGATCGACCAGAGCGACGTGAGAAGGGTCCATCGCCCTGAATGTGAGGCCTTCGGTCGTCGCATCGAAGGTGGCTTCCTCGACGAGCGTCTTGACGGCGGCGGCAACAGCCTTCCATTCCTGAGAGCTTGACGTCTTTGCTAGGAACAAGTTCGCATGAATCGCCTTAGCCGGCCTCTTCCATCTGGAGTAATAAAGATTGGTCAGTGTTTCGAGTGACTGCTTCTGCCGGCATGAAACTGTGCAGGGTGTCGAGACTGACCCATGTGAGTCGACCCGCAATTAATCCGGAACACGATTCTTTCTGTCATCGCTGGACATCCTAGCGACGCTGAGGAACGCGATGGGCAGGTGTCGGGAGGCAAAGAAGCAACCACTACGTCTTTGTTCCTTCGCGCTTTCAGTAAAGAGACCAGGAAGGTCGAGCCATCTGAACAGCCCAAGCCTTTTAAACGGACAGTCGATGACGCCCATTCCGCTTCAGTGAGAAGATGAAGTTCCCAAAGGAAATACGAACGTTCTGTCCTCATTGTAAGAAACACACAATCCATTCCGTAGCGCTCTACAAGAGAGGGAAGGAACGGGCGGGGTCTTGGGGAGCCAGAAGACAGGCAGGCAGGAAGAAGGGATACGGGGGACAGAAGTTCCCTGAGCTCATCAGGACGGCCAAGACGACCAAGAAGGCGACCCTGCGTCTGAAGTGCAGAGAATGCAGCAAAGAAGTTATGAGGGATGGAATCAGGTTAAGGAAGGCGGAGATAGCTGCATGAGGCGCGAAAGAGAGCCAATACCGAAGACGAGGAGCGAGTTCCTGCTCGTGAAGTGCCCCGACTGCAATGAAGAGAGGATTCTCTTCTCGAATTCCGCGAAGGATGTGGGATGCAGAGGTTGCGGCAGGAAACTTGCTGAGAGCAAGGGTGGCAAATCGGTCGTGCTGGCCACCGTGGTCAAGAGACTGGGATGAGAGCCTCATCCGAAAGAGCACCTATAGCAATCACTAATCTCACTTCAGCCGATTCCAGAAACCTCTATTAGCCGAACTCGAACAAGGCGCATCAGATGAGCATAGAGAAACCAATGCCCGAGGGCGGCGAGGTCGTGATCTGCACAGTCAGGGAGATCACCTCTCATGGGATTTACGTCAACCTAGACCAGTACGATGGCATGAATGGTTTTCTCCACATCTCTGAGATAACGACAGGATGGGTAAGAAATATCGAACGTGTAGCCAAGGTCTCACAGAAGCTTGTCCTGAAGGTGATAAGAGCAAACAAAGCGAGGAGGGAAATCGACCTTTCACTCAGGCAGGTGACCAATGAGGAGAGGAGAGCGAAGGTCATCGAATGGAAGAGAGAGGAGAGGGCGGTCGCGATAATGGGTGCTGTGAAGAAGAAGCTCAACATGGACGAAACGCAGGCCGAGTCGCTGAAGGAGAAGCTAGAGAGCCAATTCGGAACCCTCTATGAGGCGTTTGAGATGGCGGCAAGGAAGGGCGAGAGGTATCTTAGTACTCTCGAACTTCCCGAGGAGGTTGCCAAAGTGATTGCTGAGACTGCTGCCGAGAAGATAGTCCCGCCCAGCTACGAGGTTGGGGCGCTGGTCGAGATCTCATCGAGGTCACCCAATGGCGTCGAACAGGTCAAGAAGACGTTGATAGCCGCCGCCAGCTCGCCGTCAGCCGAAGTCCATATCACCTACGCGGGCGCCCCAAGGTATAGGGTTAGGGTAACAGCTGACGACTACAAGCAGGCCGAGAAGGCTTTAGATGGCGTGCTGGAGAAAATCAAGGATGGAGTCGGTAAGCATGATGCGTTCAGCTTCAAGCGCGAGATCTCTAGGAAGCATGGTGGGGCGTCGTGAAGAGCCTGATGCTGAAATGTGTCGAATGTGGTAGATACACGATCAACGAGAAGTGCCCCAGTTGCGGAGGCAGAACGGTGACAGTCCACCCGGCAAGGTATTCGCCGGACGACAAGTATGCGCGCTATCGCAGCCCGCTGGCCTACAAGAAATCAGATTAAACGACTTGGTAAATCAGTATCGCAGAGAAGCAACTATAGTAGCTGTTACCCGGACAAGCGTACGGGTAATTCATGCTGGGCGACGCATAGGCAAGCTTGAACGGCCCCGTGCTGTTGCTGGGGAATGTGTAGCTTAGCGGGGATGAGAACGCCTCTATTGGTGGGGCGTAATTGTATCCGAACTGATATGTCTGCGCGACGGACACGGCGCTGCTATTGGCTTGAACGATGTAACCGGAGAACTTGAAGGGAAAGAGGTTGGCGAAGAGGGTGTCTTGGAGCGCATACGGCGTTAGGTTGAAGTCGTCAAGACTCTCACATGCCGAGCCCGCCGAGGTCAAGGAGGTCGAGCTTGAGCACTCGAGGTACTGGGGCTCGCTGAGCCCGCCTATGCGGATGAACCACTGCTTCTTGCTCTCGTCCCCGCCCCCTGGGGTGAACCCACTCCCGCTGGGCACGTCCAAGATGTAATACTTGGTTGAAGTGCTGCCCGAGGTTAACGTCACTATGCTGCCTGTGATGAATATCGCCACGTAGGTCGGCCTGTCTCCGCCCATGTCCTTCGCCATCTTCGCGGCCGTGGTCGCGTTCGACATGAACATCTGACCGATTTCCGAAATCCTGGTGGAGTTCAAGGTCCCGTTGTCGGCAACGGTGGTGCGGTTGCCCATCACAGCGAACCAATAACCGTAGTCCCACCAAGAGATTATCACCGAGTTGATGGGCGTCGACTGACTCACCCATGAGAGCGTCTGTGTCCAGTCGCTGTAGACAGATCTAGAGTAGATGGTTGCGCCGTTGACGATGCTGACACCACCGTCGGCTGGGCTCTGGTCGCAGAAGAGGGTGTTCCCAGTCGTACAAACAATCGGGTTCGGTATCCAGAAGGCTCCCGCAGGGAAGACCATGAGTCCGATTATGGCTACCGTGAAGACGACTTTCATCTCGTTCCGGGTCGTGGTTACTTGTTTCTTCTTCACCAGAGTAGTGGTGCCCGGCTTGACCAGGGCGAAAGCGAGCTCTGCGAAACCGATACCTCCCAAGATTCCGAGAGCTATCGACGAGTAGACCAGTAGACGGGAGAAGGCCGCGGAGAAGTAAAGGGCCGTCAGCCCGAAGACAAGCGCGTATGCCATCGGAACGCCCCTCCGCCTGAAGGCGATCAGTGCCCCAGCCATCCCGAAGGAGAGGACTAACGCATATGATGTGAAGTAGTCGGCTCCTGTCGGGAGTTGCTCCTCTGCGACAGACTGCGTGAGGGCGTTGCCGCTTCTGATCAGGGGGTCTATCACGGCCAGGTACCTGGCCGATATGCCGGCGATGCTGCCGAAGCTGATGAATGTCAGGCCTGCGAGGGCGAATCCGAAGAGGAGCTTGACCAGAGTCCGCCTATAGTCCGCGGACTTCGTCCATGTCTTGGCCCACTGGGCTGTCAAGACGAATACGGTGCCACCTAGCAGAACCAGGCCGACCGGATTTGTGACAATCCCGATGCCTGGCCTCGGGCAGAGAGCGCTGACGAAGATTGTTGAGGCCGTAAAGGAGATTATCGCAGGAGACAGACCTGAAAGATCCAAGTTCATGAACGGGATGAGGATGAAGAGAAGCCCAAACGCGGCGGTGAAGTAGTCGCCACCTCCCCATGACAAGTTGGCGTAGCCCGCAAAGGCGCCGGCGAGGAGGGCCCTCAGAACCCTGCTGTGCACTGTCCTTTCCTTGTCGAAGACCGTCAGCATCATGTAACTGGCGCACACGAAACAGAGTATGGCAAGGGGCTCCGACTTGAACCAGCCGAGATTGCCTCTCTCTATCAAAGGCGGAGAGACTGCGAAGATCAGCGCCGCGAAGAGGCCCGCGGCGTCGCCTCCTATCTTCCTGACGAGGAAGTAGAATAATACCGACGTGACTGCGCCCAAGAAGACTGGAAGGATTACGAGAAAGTCGTACAGCGATATCTGGACGCCGAAGAGGTTGTGGACCAGGAGATAGAGCACCGCACCCCCGATCTGGAGACCGTCTTGTGAAGACGCGGCGACATTCCTGCCTTCGGGGAACCACGTCGTGATGTCATGCCAGTGAAAGTAACCCTGTAGGTTGTGGCAGGCGGTCATTACTGTCGGCCCACAGCCTGGCGGGTTGTTGAAGAGGGCGTAGAAGAGGTTATGCTGTTGCGCGAGGGTCACTATGTGAGATGCGGCGAAGTAGTCGTAGTACGGGTCGAATTCGTTCAGGTAGAACCCATACTTTGCGGCGTACGCCCTTATCGTTACTGCAAGCACGAAGACAATCGAAAGGACCATCGAAGTCATCACGGCCCGCCGCGACACCGTCGGCCTCTTGATCGCGGACCTAAAGGCCCCGAGGGGAGAATCCAATTCGTCCGGCGAGTGCCGCTGGGGTATTTAATTGTGGCTTTACTTCTTGAAGAGCGTCTCCAGATGAGCCGCATATTGCTTGGCGTCGAGGAGCTGCTTGCGGTCTGAAGCGAAGTCGAGGGCTTTCACCTCGACGAGCCAGCCCTCAGAGTAGGGCGATTTGTTGACTAGCTCCGGATGCGAATCGAGTTCCTTGTTGACCCTGGTGACAGTCCCAGAGAGGGGAGAGTAGAGCTCCGAGACGGCCTTGATGGATTCGACAGTCCCCATGGACTTGAACTGGACGACTTTGTCATTGACCCTTGACGGCGCCACATAGACGACGTCGTTCAGTGTCTTCGCGGCATAGTCTGTTATCCCCACCCTCACCGACGGACCCACCTCCTTTGCCCATTCGTGCTCCTTCGTGTACAGAAGGTCGTCTGGGATGTCGTAGCTCTGGAGTTTCATGCGGTGGGGCAGCCGGTCGGCGGACTAATTACCGTTGCCCTGCCTCTTCCAGCCGTATAGCCGCTCATCATAGAAAGGAGGTTTGACTGTCTGCCCGTTCTTGACCGAGTCCCGTATCGCGATCCTGACCTTGGCCCCGGGTTCCGTGCCTTCTGGCCTGAGGCGACAGAGAGCGATTCCCTTCCGGAGAATGGGAGAGAAAGTTCCGCTGGTCACCTTGCCGACCGAGTCCGAGCCGACTAGTACGTCAAAGCCGTGCCTAGGTATGCCTTGCTCGGCGATAACACCCCTCCTTACCGCGTCTAAAGCCATGGCCCGAATGTCGGAGACAGCTTCAGAGCCAGCGTAGCCTGTCTTGCCGGGCGAGAGAACCCACGCGAGGTCGGCCTGCAGTGGGTTCGTCTGTTGGTCGATGTCCATGCCGTGGAGTGGGAGGCCAGCCTCGAGCCTCAGCGAATCTCTGGCGCCGAGTCCGCATGGCTTCGACACCGCTGCGAGTCGTTCCCAGAACTCGGCCGCTTTCCCGAGTTCGCCGTTTGAAGTATTCAGGACTATTACCTCGAAGCCGTCCTCACCCGTGTAACCAGTCCTGGATATGATTGACAGCTGTCCTAGAACCTTCGTTTCCGAGCAGCGGAACCTTCTCAGCTGGCCGAGGTCCAGGTCTGTGAGTGGTTGCAGAGCTTGCTGTGCGTTCGGCCCTTGGACCGCCACCATGGCTGAGGAGCTGGTCAGATCCTCAATCTCTACACCTTCAGGAGGCCCGCGGTTCCTGATATGGACCATGTCAGTCTCGGCGTTCGCCGCGTTGACCACTAGCATGAACTTGGTCTCTCCTAGCCGGAGAATCACAAGGTCGTCGATAATCCCTGCCTGGTCGTTGAGCAGGAGAGTGTAAAATGCCCTGCCGACCGGTTGCTTCTGGACCTGGGTGGGCACCAGCCCCTCTAGGAACGAGGCCGTGGGTTCGCCTTTGAACATGAAGCGACCCATGTGGGAGACGTCGAAAATCCCTGAGTCATTCCTGACGGCCATGTGTTCATCCGTGGTTGTCGTGTACCAGAGCGGCATCTCGTAGCCTGCGAACTCCGTCAGCTTCGCGTGCTTCGAGTGATATTGATGAAATTGCGTCGTCTTCAATACGTTCAGAGTAACGATCCACTGTATTTAAGAGGACGTCGCCCCACGATGCTGTTACCTAACTGATGGAGATGTGAGTTCCTGGAAAGGACTCCGGGTTTGACACGGCGAAGTAGATAGGAGGGAAGCTCGGTAGAAGGTCTGCGACCGCCATAGATGACTGCATCCGACTTCGGGGTTTTTCGTACGCGGTACCTGTGGGCAGAACCCGAATACGCTTTTAGGCAAGACGGCTCGTGTGGGCGCGCCGATGACTTACGAAATTGCTTGCATGTCTTGTGGGGCGTCGTTGTATTCCGGGTTCGATCTGAGGTCTCCGGGAGACGTGCTCAAGGCCGTAGACTACAGGTGCAAGAAGTGTGGGATTAAACTCTCCGCTGACAAGTTTCGCGTCGATGTAAGGAAGATAGATGGATCCTACTCCTAGCAGTGATAGAAGACTCATACTCTCCCATTTTTGACTCTGGGGTCGTCGAGTTTGGCACCTGCCACTTCGGGTTATACGTTGATAATATGCGAAAAGCCTGACGCGGCTCGGCGGATCGCAGAGGCCCTATCGGGTGGAAGTGCCCAAGGTTCAACTGTTGACGGGGTGACCGTCTTCAGGTTTACCAGTCAGGAAGAAGACGTCGTGGTCTGTTCGGCGCAGGGACACGTCTACGCCATCTCTGACCCATTCGAGGACCGGGCTGTCTATCCTGTCTTCGATGTCGAATGGTACCCATCCAATCTCGTGGAGGAAAGGAACAACAGCGCTGCCCGCAGGATTGGTGTGATTCGTAAGCTTGCAGATGGTGCGGCTAAGTTCGTCAATGCGTGTGATTTCGATGTCGAAGGCGAGACGATAGGTTTCAACGTCCTCCGGTATGCGTGCGGAGGCAAGGAGATGGAGGCGCTTCGGGCGGAGTTCTCTACTTTGACCAGAAATGACGTGGTGGCTGCATTCGAACAGGCGAAGCCCCAAGCAGGGCAGGGTCTGGCACGTGCAGGGAGGGCAAGACACCTCGTCGACTTTGTCTGGGGCATCAACTTCTCCAGGGCGCTCTCTCAGTCAGTGTTGAATCTTGGTCAAAGGCATGGGACGATTAGCATGGGGAGGGTCCAGGGACCTACACTGGCCTTCCTCGTGGGAAGGGAAATCGAGATACGCGAGTTCGTGCCTTTGCCATTCTGGAAGGTATCTGGAACGTTCGAGAGGGACGGAACCCATTTTACGGCAGGGTATTCGAAGGAGAGGGTAAAACCCAAGACAACCGCCGAGAAGGTGAGAGATGACTGCGTAGGCAAGGAAGGCGTTGCGACTAGTGTTGTGAGGAGCTTGGTCCAAGTGCCTCCTCCACCTCCCTTTAGCACAGGCGACCTCCAGAGGGAAGGATACAGGTCCCTTGGGTTCTCGCCGAGCCGGACACTCCAGATAGCCGAGAGACTCTACCTGAAAGCCTTGATTTCGTACCCGAGGACAGGCAGTCAGTTGCTCCCGCCATCTATCAATTACAGGGCCATTCTCGAGGGGCTTCAAAGACTCGACCGCTACTCGAAAGCGGCTAGGAACCTCCTCGGAGGCGCTCTAAGCCCAGCGAAGGGAACCAAGTTGGACCCGGCACACCCGGCAATCCATCCAACGGGAGAGGTGCCGCGAGGTCACTTGAACCCGCCCGAGACTGCAGTCTTCGACCTTATTGTCAGAAGATTCTTCGCCGCTTTCGGGCCTCCTGCCAGGAGGGAGCTGGTCACTGTGAGGCTCTCTGTGGGAGGACATGAGTTCGTGCTCAGTGGGGGGATGACGTTGTATCAGGGATGGATTGACTCGTACGGCAGATACGCGAGTGTCAAAGACATGGGCATGCCGAACGTGGCCGAGGGCGACAGGTTCAGAGTCGTCAGGCTGGATGTTGAGGAGAAGTTCGAGCAGGGGCCGTCAAGGTACAACCAGAGCAGCCTCCTCGAGAAGATGGAAAGAGAGAACATCGGGACGAAAACGACTAGGTCAGAGATTATTTCGACACTGGTGAAGAGAGGTTACGTCGAAGGAAGCAGCATGAGGGTGACCGACCTGGGTCTTGCGGTCATCGAGACAATGGAGAAGTACGCACCTGCGATTGTCACAACGAAATTGACGCGTGAGATTGAGGAGAGACTCGAGGAAGTTGAGGACGAGGCTTGGAGGGACGCAGAGCTCGTAAGGGAGACTGTCCGCTCGGTGGCCAATCAGTTGGTGGGGCTCAACGCGAATGAAGACGAAGTTGGACGGGAGATTGACGCTGGTCTGATCGCGGCCGACACAGCGTCACGTGTTCTAGGGTCATGCCCCGCTTGCAAGTCGGGGCAGCTGAGGATGATTAGATCGAAGAAGACCAAGAAGAGGTTCGTGGGCTGTTCGAACTACTCAAGGGGATGTCGAGCTTCGGCACCTCTTCCACAGAGAGGAACCATCCGGACGACGTCTAAGGTCTGTTCACATTGCTCCTGGCCTATTGTGTATGTAATGGGAGGAAGGACGCCGTGGAGGCTCTGCGTCAATCCTAAATGTTCCGCAAAGGATGAGAGGATCAAAACATGAAGTGTATGTTGTGCGACAGGGAAACAGTCTCGGAGTTGTGTGCGTACCACGAGGGAGCGAAGCGAAAGGTCGAGACTGGCTACCGCCTGTGGGCCGAGGCTTACGGTGGGATGAAATGGAAAGACTATCTGGATAAGGTTAAACGCAACGAACAAACGGGCCGGTGGGCAAAGGAGATAGCGGAAATGCTGGAAGGCCTTTAGAATGATCAGGGAATTCGTCAAGTCAGGATACGAAAGGACGATAGGGGCCCTAAAGAGCATCTTCTGGGGTCTCTTCGGCCCGATTCTGAGAAGGGGAGGCCTTCTGACGGTCGTTTATGTGCTCATTTTGGTCGGAATAATGGGCGGCTTTGTCAACGCAATCACCCTACACTTGCCGAACCAAGGGGAAGTGATCTACCCAGGCTCGGGTGCACAGACGATTCCGGAGGCAATCATAGATTCGTTCGTGATCTTGACCGGCGGAGCAGGTATCTATCTGACTTACATGAGCGGAAGGCAAACGACACGGGCGAGATCGGTCAACATGTATCTGGGACTCGCTCTCCTGTTGCTCGTTGTCTCGCTGCTGGCAGGAACGCAGCTATTCCTGCTCAAGTAGCGAGAGAGAACCTTCCTTCGGGCCAAGCTGTTCCGCGTTCGCATTCTACCAGCAGTCCCGAACCTGTAGCTTTGACGGAAAAGGTCGCGTCCGATAGGTCGGAGATGGACCTGCCCCCGCCTGTCTTCATTGTCCTCTCTCGTCTGTACATGGTGAAGAGGACTATCTTCCCGCTGGTCCTGGCGAGATATGAAAGGCTGGCCACAGCGAACGCGAGTCTCCTGCTCCTCGAACTCGCATCAGACGACGAGAGCAGATGGTAGAGGGTGTTCAGGCTGTCAACTATGAAAATCCCCGATTCGGCATTGAAGAGCCTCGGGAACTCGGTTTCAATGCTCGACCCGGGCTCAGGAATGTAGACACGGGTCGAACTGACAGTGTTAGGGGGGAGGGCCGACAGAATCTCATCTGAGTTTGACGAATAGAATGCATCGATGTCGAAGATAACACAACCGCTCGTGGTCATCGCGGTCAGCGAAGTGATACTCTTGGCAAATGAAAGGTTGACCTGTCTGCTGTCGACGAGGAAAGTGGCGGTTTTGCCCGTGAGCGGCCCGAAGAAGGAGTACGCTTTTTGCGCGCCAAAACTCATTAGTGCTGCACGTCCTAGCTTCTTGGTGCAGGTATTTCAGAGTGAACAGGATCTGCGTTGTGACTTCGAAGGCTGTAGTGTACTACGCAATCGTTTCAAGGATGAGGAAGGCCGGCCTTCCTTTCAGCAGCGTGCTGCCCGGTGCGGACCGTGGAGACTGTACCCTGATCATAACCAGCGCGAGTGAGACGAAGCAGTTGGGCGGGATGGTTCTCGCCTTGGAGGACCTTGACGAGAACCCGGGGGTTTTCAAGGGTCAGCTGCTCTCAAGGCTGAACGGGGGCGGCGAAGTGGTGCTTGTGGGAGTCGACCCGGGGACAAGAATCGGGCTGGCCGTCTTCTACGGAGAGACCAGCCTGGAGTACAGTACATTCAGTTCTGTTGCCGCGCTCAGTCGCAGGGTCGGGGCCTTCGTCCGCGGCGTGCCTGCGAAAGAATTTGTGATTAGGATAGGAAATGGCAACCCCGCTATAGCGGCCAAGCTCATCGAATTACTAAGACTCGAAGCCCCCGATGCAGTAATTGAGATAGTAGATGAACACGGCACCTCAGTCAGGAGTGTGAGGATGAGAGGCATCCAAGGAGACCAGGGTGCAGCCGCGAAGATAGCGCTCCGGAAGGGTGAGGTCGTCAGCCCCAAGAGCCCAACTCGTGCGCGAGTGTATCGAGGTTTTCGAATGTGAAATAGTCGATGACCTGACCCCTTCCTGAGCTATGAGGACATCAGGTTCCTGATGACTTCGGAACGACCATGTCATTACCTCCGAGGCGAGTGTCCATCGGGAGAGGCAGGCCTCAGTGGCCCACGGGCCCCGAGGACCGGCCATTATTTTCGCCCCCTCAGATTGAAACCTTGGTGATGAAGCTCTTGTCCTTGAACATCTCGGCCGTGGCTCTCTCCACCGAGCGCCTGTTCTCTGATGTGGTGTAGATACGCAACACATCCATGAAACCGGCGATGGACCCGACCAGAGGCAACTCGCTCAGGGGCATCGACTTCACGACCCGCCTTCCGCCTTTAGTTTGCACCAACCGGACCGAAGTGAAAGCCTCCCTCGAAGAGGTGTAAGGCACTGAAGGCATCGTGGGGACGTCGAGAAAAACGTGCATCCTGTCCACGCCCGCGGCCTCTGCGAGCTCGGCCGTCACCTGCTCCCTCACCCTCTCCTTCGCGAAGAGGCTTGAGACCATCTGGTCCTTACGCTGGACCAGCTTCTCGAAGACGCATTTGACCAAGTCGCGGTTCCGGAAGCCCAGGGCGAGTCGCCTAGCCTCTTTCAACTCGGGTGTGGAAGGACTCAATGTGGTCAGTCTCTGTAGCACGATCTCGTCTGTCAACTCCAGGTAGCTGTCGAGATCCGATAGGTCAGTCAACCCGAGGGTGTCGTCGGCGAACTTCATGGCCTGCACGAGCATCAGCTCGGCCGCCCTGACCGTCCTGTGGAAGTAAACCGCTTTGAACATCTCGTACCGCGCAAGCAGGAGAGCCTCGAAGGCGTAGAGGGCTGCGTTCTCAACGGCCAAGCGTCCTTCAGCGACCTGCAGTGAATCTATCACCCTCCTGATGTCAACCTTCCCGTATTCGACTCCCGTGAAGTAAGAGTCCCGGAGCAGATAGTCCATTATGTCCGCGCTCAGCCCGCCTGCTATGATCTCATTCATGAAGAGAGGTCGCTTGTTCTGCTTGCCCACAGCGAAGGCCGATATCTTCTTCGCGGAGAAACCGTTTCTCTCCAGGACGTCGTGTATCAGTGTCTCTAGTACAATCCTTTGTGAGATGTCCTCATGGGTCACGTCAGTCCTCTCTGCTAGGACCTCCTCGTACATGTGGGAGAAGGGTCCGTGCCCGACGTCGTGGAGGAGCGCGGCAATTCTCACCTCTTGGACCTGGTCCGGGCCGATTCCTGATGTCGGCACCAGAGACTCCGCTATCTGGCCGGCTATGTGCATCGCCCCCACCACATGCTCAAATCTGGTGTGGACCGCCCCTGGATAGACGAGATATGCCCCTGCGAGCTGGTGGACTCTCCTGAGGCGTTGGATGAAGGGCGTGTCTATCAGGTCGCGCTCGACGTCGGTCATCTTGACATAGCCGTGGACTGGGTCTCGGATTTCTGCGACCGATTTGAGAATCAAACCTGTTTGAAACCAGCTCTTGTCGTCTTAAACGGTTCGGCCCGCAATCTTTAGTGAACCTGAGACTGCACGTATCAATGCCTGGCTGGTTGCATCTATCTCTCCGGCCGCGGCGATTACTTTCCATCCGAAGTCTCCGGCGAGTTTGAGGTACGCCTCCCTGGTTCTCTCTTGCAGGTAGGTGTTCCGCTCGTACTCGTCTTTGTTGGGTCCGCGCCTCGAATGGAGTGCAGTAGGAGGAGCGTCTAAGACAATCACAGTGTCAGGCTTTGGGAGACCTGCCTCAAGGTTGACCAGCCATTCCAGCTTCAGACCGTTCGCGACGCCATATGCGAAGTTTGACTCGGAATACCTGTTAACTATCAGTATGTCAGTCTTGGAGAGAATCGATTCCAGCTTGCTCTTCTTCTCCCAACGGTTCGCGGCGAAAAGCATGTGCCTGACTTCCGGAGGGTAGTTCATGGTGCCGAGGAGGAACCTCTTGATTTCCCTTCCGAGGATTGTCCCGTAGTCGGGGAAAGAGACTGTGCGCGTGGTGTGGCCCCTGGAGCGCAGCCACGAACTCAGAATCGAAGTCTGCGTCCTTTTGCCTACGGCGTCGATTCCCTCGATGCCTATGAGAAAACCCTTAGATCCGCCGTCCATGGGCGTATTGTTTCCCCATCCGTCTAAATCTCTTTCTCACAGGGCAAGTGAGAGAACGAGTAAAGCGGCAACCGAAACCGCAGCGAACCTGAAGTACCTCTTAGCCAGTGCTGAGCTCGATTGGGTGATTACGGCGAACTCTTCCAGTGCTTTGGTCCCAAAGACCTTGACTGTACTAGTGAGCAGACCCGATCCGTAGCTACTCTGCGAGAGCCTAGTTTCTGCGAGTTTCGCGATGTCTGCCACCAGCATTACCAACGACTCGACGGGGGTCGCCTCACCTAGCGCCCTGTAGCCTCGCGAGACAGTCAGGCCCCTCGCAGCAAGGTTGTGGCTGTCGGAAGTACAGAATTCAATCAATTCGTAGCCCAGGGAACTCAAGACCTTGGCGGTCTCAGCACGTAAAGACGGGATGGCGTTGTTTGCGTCGGCCAGGATGAGGACGGACTTGCGGTTTAGTGTCTCAATCATGATTAGGCCGATGCCGTTCTCTGTTAGGTCTTCGCGCGCCCCGAACTCGAACTCGTTTGAGTGTGCGTAACCAACCCTGAATGGTGCCGCCTCAGCCAGCTTCATCCGCTCAAACAATTGTCTCCATCCGGGGTCTGCGGAGTCGATCGATTCCTGATGGTCTTCGAGTGAATTGTGGGCATCGATGACCGTCACATCGAACCCGACGGCGGAAGCCTGTCCCGAAAGCTCTGCCTCTACTTCCGCACTCAGGTCATCCGATCCTAGGGGAGCAAAGGACACCGTGAGGATCATGTCTGTAGAGAAGACTGTGGCGCCTATGTTGGCCTTCCCGATGCGCGCATAAGTCGGCCCCCTGATACCGGCTTCCACTGTCGATGGTGTGATCGTCCGAGCAAATTCGCTCGTCTCTGCCGCATACCTGTCCGTCTCCTCACGAGTGGCCAGGTTCCTTTCGTGCCCCCCAGGCCTGTGAAACGTCATTACAGTTCCCTGTCCCTTGAAGGCCTGGGAGATGACCCCCGGGAGGTCGTAACTGCCGACCGGGTGGAATGGACCTGGGTGAACTCCAGGCAGGACCAAGAACACGTCGCTGACCTGGGTCCTGAACCGGACTACCTTGGTGGTGACCTGAGCCTCCTCGGAGAGGTCAGCGATGATGCGTTCGAGATCTGTTGCCTCGCCTCCAGCCCACGTCTTCATGAACGCCCGGAAGAGACTGAGGGCGCTATGACCCTTGCTCGTTCTCCTCCTCTTCAGGAGGAATGTGAAGGCGACCATCATCACGTAGGCGATGACCCCGAAGAAGGCGGAGAGAAGGTCGAACCTGAGCGAGAGCTCTGAGAACCTCAGGGCGACCAGGGTCGCGGTAGGATGAATTGCGGCAAGTACTACGGCCAGCCAGGCACGCTCGGTGAAGACTCCGTCGATCACCAAGAACTCGAGTCCGGCGGAAGTGAAGGCTCCGAAGAGAAAGGCATTGCTGAGCGTGTTGGGGGACCCAGCCAGCCGGGCGAAGGCGACCCCGCAGGCCACGAATATGATCCACAGGACATCGCCAGCCAACAGGACGGCACTGGTCCGCCGGAAGTCTGCGAGTGTCCTCCGGTCGATTAGCAGGAGGGTACCTGAAACGACCGCGGCTGAGATGATGAAAATGAAGAACGTTAGTAGGAAAGGGATGGCCCCGTTGGTTCCCCTTGACGTGAAACTCAGGACGAAAGAAGCCAATGCTGAGTAAAGGAGTAACGTTGGGGTGGATGGAAGGACAAAGAGATGCCTGTAGCGGCCGGCGAGTATCTCTGTCGCCGAATGTTTCGGGAATCCCTGCTCAGCGGAAGAGGATGTTGATGGCAATTGATGCAGCGATAAGAGTTATCGAACCAATTAGGACTATTTCAGGCCTGATCTTTACTCCGTTTGTCGCCTCATTGAAGAACGTGAGGAGGCCTGCGCTTGAAGCGGGCATCGGCGCGTTCTTCTTCTTGTCACTCATTGATTCTGGTGATACCCCTTCTCCTCTTAAGCGTAGCGGCCCTGGATTGACGACCCTAGGAGCCCACCGGTGTGCTCAACTGTAAACGTATAATTATGAACAGCATTTGTATCCTTTCATGCCATCCTACGATTCTGAGTTCAAGTCAGTCATCAGAAAGGTCAAGGCGCACGAGAAGTGGTTCTCTCAGAGCCTACCGATGATCGCGAGCGAGAACGTGGCCTCGAGACATGTCAGGGAGGTCATGTCGTCAGATCTCGGACACAGGTACGCGGAGGGATGGCCAGGTGAAAGGGTCTACGCTGGATGCAGGTACATCGACCAGATTGAGCTGCAGGCTATCGCCCTCGGGAAGAAGCTGTTCAAGACCGATTTCATCGACGTCAGACCGATTTCTGGAGTGGTCGCCAACCTCGCCCTCTACTCGGCGCTGAGCGGCCCTGGCGACAAGATGATGGCGCTTTCGATACCCAACGGGGGGCATATCTCGCACGGTAAGAAGGAATTTTCGGGCTCGGCCGGGCTGGTCCACTCACTCGACATCGAGTATTTCGCCTTCGATAAAGATCAGATGAACATCGATGTCGATGAAACGAAGAAGAGAATCAAGGCCCTGAAGTCTCTCAGGCTCGCCATGTTCGGCGGGAGCCTCTTCTTGTTCCCACACCCGGTGAAGGAGTTGTCACAGGCGGTTCGGGACGCGGGTGCGACCGTCTGCTACGACGCGGCGCATGTCATCGGACTGATTGCTGGTGGTATGTTCCAGGACCCGCTCCGTGAGGGGGCCCAGGTCATGACATTCAGCACGCATAAAACCCTCTTCGGCCCGCAAGGAGGGGCTATCGTTTCAAGCGCCGAGTTCGCCGACCGGCTGAAAAAGGCGGTCTTCCCAGGGACGACCAGCAACCACCATCTCCACAGTGTCGCAGCCAAGGCGCTCCTCTTTGCCGAGTTCCTGCAGTTCGGGCGCCAGTACGCCAAGGACGTCGTCAGGAACGCGCAAGTCCTCGCGCAGGAGCTGGCCGGACTCGGGGATGAGGTCCTAGGCGAGAAGGGCGGTTACACGATGTCCCACCAGGTCGCGCTCGACGTGACGAAGTACACCGATGGAGGTGTGATGGAGAAACTCCTTGAGAGCCAGAACATCATCGTCAACAGACAGTTGATTCCCGGTGATCTACAGGCTGGGAGACACTACACCAACCCCGGAGGGATAAGACTCGGGGTCGCCGAGCTGACGCGGTTAGGGATGGGTAAAGGAGAGATGATCGAAGTGGCTGGGCTCATCCACGTCGCCATGACAGGAGAGAAGAAGCGCGAAGTGACCCAGAGGATAGCGGAGCTGCGGAAGGGCTTCCAGAAGGTCAAGTACTCCTTCAGGGACTCACCTGCTTACTCTTTCAGCTAGCGCAGGCTTCAAGAAGTCTGTCAGCTCGAGCTGGTCGGCCTTCCTCTCGCCGTGTAGGAGCTGGTCGAGTTCTCTCTGGAGCATGTCTAGGCGGCTCCTTAGGTAGAACTCGACCTCATAGTCCCGAGCTAGCCTCTGGGCGATTGAGAGATACTTCTCGACCGACGCACGGGTCAGCGTCCCCTTGATGGGTCCTCCACAGTTGGGGCAGGCTCGCGATAATGGGGGTCTGCGCATAGTCGTGCCGCACTTTCTGCACTTGAAGGCCTGGGTTGCGTACTTCTTCGCGTTCCCCATGATGTCCCTAATCAAGTGCGTCCTGATTATCGACTCGACGACCTCCCTCGTCGAGACCGCCTCCACCTTCTCGGCTACCTCGATTTGTTTCGCGATCTTCTCTGCAAGAGTCCGCATTGTGGAATAAGAAGCCCTCGAGCGCCTAATCGTGAGGACGTTCGTTGGGTGCGTGAACCCGTAACCATAGAATTGGGTCTCCTTCTCCAGCCTCGAACCAATGCGCTCGATCAGACCCTCGACCGACGCGGCTGATGGTGATTCCTGGGTTTTCTCGTAGAACTCTCGCGGGTAGACGTCAGCGATGTCGAAATTGTGAGCCTGCTCGTCGACCTCCGACGGTAGAAGGATAGGCTGGACCAAAAGAGGTGTATCCATCAGGCCGCCTATCTGGTGTGGGATGTACTCAAGTGAGAAGTTGAGGAGGGCGTCCAGCAGTAGTAGGAGGGAATCACCGTCGCCGTCGCAGTCTCTCCTTTTGGCCGCATGCCAGTATGGGTTCGCGAAGCAGACCTGAGTAGAAGAGAATCCGATAATCCTGCCTGCCACGCCGACGGAGGTATGGGGCGCCAGGCCTATGGCAATCTTCCCCATCAAGTCAGCCGGCCTTCGGACGTTGTAGTACGGCGGTAGACCGTAAAAGTTCTGCACCTCATCATCGACGAACTGGGCCATCCTGACTAGGTCGCCTGCTATGTCGATGGGAACGATTATGTCCTGCGGCTTCAGCTCGAGGAGCTGGTCGTCCCTTTTGAGAGGCTTGCCTTCGCGGTCGTTCTCATACCCCAGCCTTACCAGAGACTCCGGGTCGGCCTTGATGTCACGAGGCCTGAAGTGGGTCAGCGGGGCATTGGTCATGTCGATTCTCAGGGTTCCATCCTTGTAGACGAAGACCTGGTGCCTGCTCCTGATGATTCCTTTCTCCAGAGGCTCCGGCGTCTTCGAGACGCTCATAAGGCCCCGCACTCCCTTCACCGGCTTCGAAGGGTCGAATGGAATCTTCACCTTCACGGCATCGAGTTTGGCACGCAGTTCATAGTCGAAGTTCGAATAGGGGAGAGTCTTTGCCCTGCAGTTGGGGCAGACATTGTCGGAGGTACTGGAGTTGCAGTGGGGACAGACCTTGAATGGTACCGTTCCCGAACCGCAGACCTCGCACTTGGAGGAGAGGCGCCTCTGGCCGCATTCGGGGCAATACCTGTTCACAACATCTATTCTCACTGGCCCCTGTTTCGAGGCCGTGATGATGTCCCTATACGTGCCGCCAGCAAAACCTACAGGGAAGAGAGTGTGAACAGGAGGCTTCAGTTTCCTGACCATTGCCTTCTCGGGCCTCCCAACCCGGACGCCCACGGTTGTCGTCGTCTGTCTTCCGAGAGTCAGTCCTGAAAGAGTCTTGACAAACTCAATGGGGTCTGAGGGAACAGGAATCTCCGATTTGTCTTCGAGCCTGAGGAGGGTGGCCATGATTACAGCGGCGTCGCCTGATATGATAGCCGAATTGCCTTCGAGTCGGTGCTCAATCAAACACCTTCGGAGGACCCATTCCCTGTGATTCGATGTGATATCCACGACCACATCACGTCCCTCGGTTCGGCTACTGGTGCGAAGATCCGCTAGGTCTGAGGCGCTGATCCGGTCGAACCGCGGAGTGTAGATGGGATGGAGAGGGATTCCTAGGAGGTGGGACATAGCAATAGCCTCGGTTGGAGAGGGAACCAAGCCGGGTTCACCGAGACTCAGCTCGGTTGTCCTTTCGCGTGAGATGCCCTCTGCAGCGAGCCTATCGAGGGCCGCGGGAACTGCCCCCAAGACTTGCAGGAAGTCCTGGACCCACCACTCCGAGACGTAGGGCGATGGCGGGAGGTTCCGATTGTTCTCCAGGAAGTCCCCGTAGCTGATGAGGATATCCCCCAAATCTATGATTTTCTCGAAGTTCTCCTTTTCCTGCTCGGCATCAGCGATAGACGAGATGCGCCTGACCCCGCCGTTCTTGAGGAGGACTGTCGGTCCCTCTATCGAATCTACGAAGGCGATAGTCGCAGCCTTGCCCGGCATATCGACCTTGACCTGAGTTCCAGGTACGACTGGGTAGTCAAGGAGGGTCGCCACGGCAGGATGGATGGCCAGCGTCGAGAGGCCGGTGTTCATCGATCTGCCATACCTGAGCCTAAAACCGCCCCTGCTCCTTGGTTTCGAGAGAACTGCCCGTCCGGAGATGACCTCCTCGAAGTGGGTCCCACTCTGCTCCGTCTCGTTAGTCGTCTGTTGGGTGCCTCCCTTGACATCGGCGAGCCATTCCCAGCCAGAGATGTTAAGCAACGTCAGCTTCTTCGCGAGTTTGTGGGCGCGCCCGATCACCCCGTCGTTGAGGACCCTGAGCGCTCCTCCCCTCAACCTGTCAGTAGCGACACGCTTCAGGTTTCTGTGGACGACGACCTCTATGGGGTCGGTTTCGATACCGTCTATCTCGACAGGCAGGTTGGATATGGTGTACCTGATGTCTTCGTCTGTCACTTTGTACTGGAAGTTGCCTACGTCTCTCTCGTAGATTCTTAGTTCCTCTTTGAACCTGTCGACCTCATCCTTTCTGGCCCTGTAGTTCGACAGCCCTAACTTCTTCCCGGTGACGTCTGCTATGACAAGGGAGAAGGCCGCTTCGGTGCCCCCGGCCGACCGCATAGGACCCGCATAGGAGACGGAAACGTAGTCGCTGTTGTCGTCGTTCTGCTTTATGGTGACACCGGAGATTCCTTCGAGTGGAGCGACGGTGACCCCGTCGGTCATCACCGCGAGGCCTGCGCGGACCCCATAGCTCAGCGCTTCATGCTTGTCGAGGGCACCGAACTTGCCGAGGGCTATTTCCTGGGAGATGGCCAGGGCCGCGCGTTCCTTTGAAGTGGAGTGAAGGAGCTCTCTGAGGCGATCGACGAGCCCCTCGAATTGGTCTAGACGAAGCATCTGGTTGACCCTGTCGGCAAGGTCGAAGACCGTCTTGCTCTCCACTGTGTCAACGGGGTCGAACCCCATGGACTTAGCCTGGGATGCGGTCAGGTGGGCCGCTTCGTATTGTTTGAGGATGTCCTTGTAATATGCGTCGAATCTTGCAGGGAACGGTGCGAGCTTATGAACTCGATTCCATGCAGTTTCGGCGGAAAAGGACATCTAGATCTTTGGTTCGCAAGTGGATTTTAAGGACTACCTTCGTTTGACCATGGGTTCTTCAGACTTGTGCATTTGTGGATTGATTAGCGGAGGGTGTGTTCGATGTGCCGAGTCCTTGTGCTTGATTGCTGTTACGATCTGTCGCAGTGTCTTTTCAAATCGTGGAGTCTGAAGTAGATTCCCCACTACGACGATGTCGGCTCCTGCCTTTGCCGCCCGATTAGCAACCTCGTCCGATATGATGCCTCCTCCTACGATTATGATGCCGTCGTAGAACTTCCTGACCAGCCGAATGGTCTCTGATGGAATGGGTTCGCTTGTCCCGCTGCCAGCTTCAAGGTAGAGCGTTCTCATTCCCAAGTATTTCGCAGCGAGGGCGTAGATGAGAGCGAGGTTCGGCTTCGAAGGCGGTAAGCTGTTGACTTGACCGATGAAACTGGTTGTGCTCTGATTGCCGAAGACCAGGTACCCCATCGGGATGCTTTCGATTCCGGCCTTGTAAACCTCCATCGCCCCAAGAGCCTGCGCTCCGATGATGAAGTATGGGTTCGCCGAGTTGAGAAGGCTGCTGAAGAGAATTGCGTCAGCGAAACGAGAGACGCCTGAGGCATTCCCAGGGAAGAGCACAACTGGAGGGGTTCGTGATGCGCCTAGTGATGTCGTGATGTCTTTGGTGATGTTCTTGATGGCTATCACTACGTCATCAAGCTTTCCTTGATCGGAAAGAGTGGATCCCCCGACCAAGATTACGCCGGCTCCTGCATTGATTGCCTTCTTCGCTGTGTCTGCGGCTTGTCTTGGACTGAAATCCTCCGGATCTATCAGAGCTGCACAGATCGGCGCTCGTCTCATTCTCTTTAGCAGGTACTTCTCAACGGCGCCGCAACCTCTCAACTTAAGCCCCTGCGCGTGCAAAGTCGTCTACGAACATGTTGTATACATCGATGTTGGCCCTCTCGGTTGGGTACCTGAGCTCCCGCCGGACCCCGCATGCTATGTTGCCACAGGCGACCAAGAAGACCGTGTCCTGTGATGTCTCGTCTTTATGTGATGTTATCCTGATTGTGATCATCCCACACCGTGGGCATGCGAAGACCTTAGGCAGGGTTCTTCTAGTAATCCGAAGAGTCTTCTTACGTCTCCTGCCCAAATAGCCTCACCCGCCTGTCTCGTTCCTGAAGTAAATAAGATGATGGCTCCGGTTGAACGTGCATATTCACATAATTGTCGGTTTTTCGTATCAGATTATGTAATAATGATAGATACCACCTAGACGAGATGAGATACTCCCATTATAGTGGTAACAACGCTTAATACTTTTTAGTATCAAAGAGAGGGTAGATGATTCTCCCAAACGTGTTGATGGAACAATCGAGCCTAACTCAGAAGCAACTTGAGTCTCTCATGAGTTACGTTAGGGTCGCGGCAGGTGAGATGCACTACAGGGAGGCAGCCGCATTGAGATCCGAGAAGCCAGTTACTATTGGGTCCTATTTCCGGACCGTTCAACAAGGAAGAAACCAGGTCAGAGAGTCGATAGTAACCGTTCTAGTTGCTATTGCGATGGGTCTAGTCAAAGGAGAAGACGTTCGAAGACTGCTCGAATTGATCGCCAAAGGAAATACTGAGGTCGCTGATGAGGACAGAAAGAGATTCGCGTTGGTTTTGCAGACTCTACTCGATAGAATTGTGATGTAGGGGTGATGTTTATCACATGGCTTAACGTGACCTTGTGATGTACGCACCTTGGACGACCCCGTGACACTCGCGACGTTCGCCTCATCTGTGTTTTTTGTGGTTCTGTCCTTCGGATTGCTTCTTAGGTACAGACAGGTCTCGCAGAGGGTTAATGCTTCTACTGACCTAGCCCGGGACTTATGGGAGGCTCTTGAGCAGCGTTTGAAGAAGCAAGATGAACGTATCTTAGATATGATGGGCAAGTTCGAAGTGATTCAGGCCCGTGTATCAGAGAGGCCCATGATTCCTGTCTCGCGGCCAGTGTCTGCACCAATCTCAACTGTGGAGAAGCCAGTTACCGTGATGGATACGTCTACCATCGTCCTTCAACCCAGATCACGTATTACGTTGGATGAGACAGAGTTGTCTGTAATCAAACTCCTCAGTGTCAAGCCTCGGAGCTCCGTCGAAATCAAGGAGCTCATCGGTAAGAGTAGGGAACACGCTGCACGCCTGATGAAAATCCTGTTCGACTCGGGGCTTGTCTCTCGAAATACTTCAAAGAAGCCGTTTGTCTATCAGCTTACCGAAACTGGCCGTCGCTATCTTTCTGCCAGCTGATTAGTCCTCAGATAGACCCGTCTGTATACCCACGAATTTCCGAATCTCTCCCGTTTGATGTACTGTTTGTCGGCAAGCCTCGCCAGATATGTGGAAATCGTACTGAGCTTGGCGGGTTGGTCGTATTTCTCTTCGAACCCACGTGCAACATCCGATGATGAGAAATCCCCGGCCGCAAACTCAGTCTCAAGCAGTGTCATCACCTTGCCAAAGAAGGTCTTCTGATCTGGGGCTCTGTAAGAGTGATCCATTGGGAGGTCCATGATTTCTAGCATGTCGACCGCCTTCATCAGTTTGTCCCGAGAAACTTTGCCTTCCAGCGCTAGCGTGTATCTGGTTCCTTCCTCGTCTTCGACCTCGATTTTGATCCGCTTGCGCAAGTTGCCGGCCCACTTAATCTTGGCCGTGTTAAATCACCGAGTAGTGTGAACTTGTGAACTTGAGCCTAAGTTTCCTTGACTCTACATTGAGAGCCCCGAGCCACTTCACAGAAGTTCACTCCTGCGAGAAATGACAAAGGCGGCTATTGGTTCCATAGGAGATTCGGGGGTTGGAATTTGGTTCTTTTGGTCATCAGAGGTTGGATGAGTTGCAGTGGAAACATTGGGGTGTCAAGTTCGTTGGAATGGTATGATCATTCACTGAAGTTCACTCCCAACCCCCGGCCCCTATGCTTCCACTGGAGTCTCTTCTTCCCATAGTCCATTCACTTCATTCTTGAACTTCAAGTTGATGTCTCTTATCATAGACCTCAAAGTATATCCTGACAGTATCCCATACCAAGAACGGGCCGTTATACTAACGTAAATTCTCAACCAAAGAACGGGCCTATACAGTAGAAACAGTCGAAAGCCTGGGGCGGAGGGCTTATCTAACCAGTATTTCCACTGATAATCGATGCCTGGCACTATTGATGAAATCTTTCGCAAAGCCAGGGAAGGCAAGGCCTTATTCACGGATCGCAATGCGTTAAGCCCGGAGTACATTCCAGAAAAGTTGCCGTTCAGAGATGATCAAACTAAGGCCGTCGCCGAGGTCCTCGCTCCCATTCTCCACGGTTCCAAACCATCCAACTTACTCCTCTACGGAAAGACGGGCACGGGAAAGACTGCAGTTGCACGTTACGTCCTGGGAAGGCTGAGGACCGAAGCAAACAGCCCAAACCTGACGGTAGCATATGTTAACACACGACTCTCGAACACGGAGTACCGGACCTTGGCAGAGTTTGCAAAGTTCGTCGATTTGCCCGTGGACAGGCAGATCCCCTTCACTGGGTTATCCATCGGCGAAGTCGTCGAAAGGATTTTCGAGAGGGTGAAGTTCGGAGGGAAGCAAATCATCTTGGTCCTCGATGAGATAGACTACTTGGTGAAGACTTTCGGCGACAGTATCCTCTATGAGTTCACGCGTTCTGGCGAAAGACTTTCACCAGGGTTCTTGTCCCTAGTTGGGATATCCAATGACCTGAAGTTCAAGGAGAGTCTCGACCCCAGGGTTCTCAGCAGCCTAAGCGAGGAGGAGTTGGTCTTTCCACCTTACACAGTCGAGGAACTGAGAGGAATCTTGACGGAAAGGGCAAACATGGCGTTCAGGCCGGCTGCAGCATCACCGGCGGCAATCAACCTCTGCGCAGCGATGGCAGGATCAGAACACGGCGACGCAAGACGCGCAATTGATTTGCTGAGGATAGCCGGCGAGGTCGCCGAACGTGAGGGGCTCAAAGAAATCGACGATTTGTGCATCCGCAGGGCGTCGGACAAAATGGAACACGATAGGGTTGAAGAAGCGATACGTTCACTTCCGGTACAAAACAAAGCAATCCTACTCGCGGTCTCGAAGTTCCCGGGCGGGACCAACACTGGCGAACTCTACCTGGCTTACAGCAACCTCTGCAGGAAGGCAGGTCTCGAGGCACTGACACAGAGGCGCGTCAGTGGGATACTCGCAGAACTCGACCTGATGGGCTTAATCGAGGCATCAGTCGTCAGCAAAGGAAGGCGCGGGAGAACCAAACGGATACAGCTCCTAATCGGGACCGAGACGCTCGGAAAGACACTCTCAGAGGACACCACGTTCGGCAAAGCCACCTAGGAAGCAAACCCTTCAGGTTCTGGGGCCTTCACGTAGGGCTGGTAACCCGCTGCACTGAAGTTGCGTCTCAGAACTCCCATAGTAGAGAGGTCAATAACTGGTATGATGCTCGGGGTCGGCTCAAGCCCCATATTCGACTGGAAGTCGGTCTGTCCCTGCCACGTCCCTGAGTTGACGAGCAACGTCCCCCTGTAGTTGAGTTCCCCATATGTGTGGACGTGCCCCGAATGAAGTACGTCAGGAACCTGATCGATTACCATGAAGTCCCGTAGTTCCGGAGACAGAGCCGTCCGCTTACCATAGGTAGGCGAAAGGTGTCTCGATCGGAGAAGGAGTTTCATCGCCTTGGTCGGATTGTCGTAGGTCAAGTCGGGCGTCGTGGCTATGACATCATCGAGACTCTTCCCATGGTAGACCAAGAATGTCACACCGTGCAACTTGATATATGCAGGGTCGCCCACCCACCTGACATTCTCCATCCCATATAGCGACTCGGCAAGGTCGACCGGGACGGCCGGTTGCGGCAACGCCTGTCTGACGGCGTCGTGGTTCCCCGGGGAGATGACGATTTGTATGTGACTCGGCACCTGCTTGAGTAGCTCTGCGGCCATCTCGTACTGCTTCTTGGGATCCTTCTCGGCGAGCTGGAACTCCTGGCCCGGATAGACACCAACTCCATCGACGAGGTCTCCAGCGACGACTAAGTACTTGATACGGTTCACTACATCCATGTCGCCCAGCCCACCGTTAATCCACTGCAAGAAACGTCTGAAGTCGTCGGCGAGGAACACCCTGCTCCCTATATGCAGGTCTGAGAGGAGGAGAGCGTAGACTCGATGGGACGAGGATATTGGCTTCCTCCCCGGGACATCGGGCAGCATAACAGAGCTCGCGTACAGCTGGCTGGTCTTTCCATGTGACACCTCCACCACAATCATGCTATCGAGGGGCGCTTCGAGGGCTGCCTTCTCGACGAATTGGTCCCGGCAGACGATCCGCATCATGCCGGTCGGGTCGTCCACTTTCAGTTCGACATTCCCCTTCCTACTTGAACGGTCGGAGAGGAGACCGGCCACCTTTGCCTTCTTGTTAGGAGCTAGCCCCTTCGCGGCAGAAACCATGACCGTGCCCTTCATGTCGAGACGGTTCCGCAGAATCGAGTAGAGCCGCTGGTACCTGTCGCGGAAGAGCTTATTGAAACCATCGGACGCCTCCGCAGGCGCGATGGCCAATGTCGGGTCGGAGATGATCTCGAGCTCCGCCGACTCGCTGAAGAGGGCCCCCGGTTCCTCATCGCCCCGCCGGGACATTTCGGGCATCACTTTGACCACATCCGATTCAGTGATCAACCTTGCCTCCCCCACCGTTCCCGTCTTCTCCTCCAGCAACCTGTCGACGAGCCCCTCCATGTCAACCTCTGCCGGGATTTGGTTGATCATCTCGAAGGCTTTCGCATCCAGGAGGTAGCCTGACGCCAGAACTCTCGCTATGGCTTTCGATTCAGGCATCAATTGCCCGAACCCATCACGCTATTTAGAAGATTCGATACATTGGGTTCCCAGCTGGACGAGGAAGTCGAGTAATTGGGGGTCCTTCGACTCGCAGTAGAGCCTCACCTTCGACTCAGTCCCCGAAGGTCTGAACATTACCCAAGAGCCGTCAACGAATACCAACTTGAGGCCGTCAAGCATCCGCTCTTCCTGAATCTTGAGCTTCCTGAAGGCCTCCCTCGCCTTCTCCGTCAGAACCCCCATCTTGACGGTCGCGTCGAGGTTGACCTGTCTGTACTTCCACTGGATTTCTTCCATCATTCTGCCCAGCACTCCCTTGTCACTTGAAACGAGCCCCGAAATCATCGCGGCAGCGTTGATCCCATCCTCCCAGAGGCCCCACCGGGGGTCGACGACCTTGCTCGGCTCGGCCGCGAAGACTCCTCCCTCTGCCTCTAGCGCAGCAAAGGTCTTCCCCACCCTACTCCTAGTGACCCGGAGGCCCAGCCTCTCGGCTTCCTCGGCCACGGCCGTGGACGTGTTCTCGGAGATTACGACGGCCCCGCTGGAGGCGTTCACTCCCCTAAGCGCCAGGATTGTGAGGATTGAGTCGGGCACCACCCTCCCGAGGGCGTCGAGCATCACCAGCCTATCCGCATCACCATCATGCGCGAAGGCTAGGTCGACTCCCAGCGCAGGGACCATCTTTGAGAAATCAGCGAGGTTGAAGGCAGTCGGTTCTGGGGGCCTCGCAGGGAACCTCCAAGAGACTTGGGCGTTTACTGGGACCACATGATGACCCAAGGGCTTCAGGACCTGCGGAGTTACAATCCCCCCTGGTCCGCTTGCGCAGTCGACCGCTATCCGGAGAGGCTGGGGGGCCTTCTCGTAACGTGAGACGAGTGCCCGTACATAATCGTCAACCGCCTCCTCGTCAGGGGCAAATTGGCCGAACACACCGGAGGGCTTCATGACGTCCACGGCCAGCACCCTCTCAATCTTCTCTTCATCAGACGCGGGGAGCTCCATCCCCTTGGCGTTGAAGACCTTGACGCCAGAGAACTCGGCGGGGTTATGAGAGGCGGTCACGGAAAAGCCGGCTAAACATGCGCGGGACCGAGTCCCGAAAGCCACCACAGGAGTGGGGACGACCCCGAAGGCGTAGATGTCGCTTCCGACTGCGCTGACAGCCGAGATTATTGTTCGCGCAAGGAGGGCAGAAGCCTTACGACCGTCCCAACCGACTCCGTATTTCCCCCTCCCGAAGGCGAACGCGATAGTCTCAGCAAGCCTGTAAATCTGCTCGGGCGTTTGCGTCTTGTTGAAGACTCCCCTGACCCCGGCCGTCCCGAAAGCCTTGACCAAGTGCTACCTCTCCATGATTCTGACCCAGAGCTCAGGCGTCGCTTCGCGGGCAAGGTCGTACAGGGAAGTTGCGAGCTCCCTGATTTCCCACTGCGCCTGTAGAGCCGTGCGCTGCCAGACTATGTGCATAAGGCTCCTGGCGTTGATTGTCATGACGAGTTTCGTCTTGATGGCGGTCGGCAGTATATACCTGGCGTCCTCCTTAGGCACCCCGACCGCAACTATCTTCTCATAGGCAGAGTAGACAGTCTTGAGGGCCTCGTCGTAGGCCTTGCTGGCCGCCTCATTGGTTTGGATGCTCGGGGGCGTCACGACCCCTTCTTTCGTGGCCGCGGAGAATCTCTGAGATTCCTGGTCGTAGGACGCTACTCGGTGACGGACCAGCTGATGGGTCGTGACCCTGCTGCAGTCCTCGATTTCGAACATATAGACGACGTGGTCCATCAGCGCCTCGGGGTCGAAGAGTATTCTCTTCTCGGCTAGGACCTTCTTCAGGGCCTCTAGGTCTGTGCTGTAGAGGAGCTTAACGCGCATGTACTCTTTCACCAAAGACCAATTCGTTGAAGAGCGGACTCACTTTCTTCCTATCGAGCTCGGCCACGACGAGCTCAGCGAACGGCTTCCCTTCGCGGTCCCTCCACAGCTCGACGAGTGTCCTAGCGTTCACGGAAAAGAGCCAATCGGTTTCATGGAGGTGGGTTGCATGTATGTATGGAAACCTACAGATGAGTCTGCTCATCTCGGCTTCACCTGCGCCCTCAACCAGAAGCGACATCGTGAAATGCTCAAAGACGTCGAGCGACTTGTCCTGAAGGCACTTGGTCAGGAGGAACCTCCAGTATTCGGTGCCCTTTTGCTCCAGCTCTGCCTCGATGTCCTCGATTACTTTAGTGCTGTAGCATCTTCTCATCGCCACTGCAATGGTCCTTTCGGGCTTCGGGCTGGACCATACAAGAGAAACCTTCATCGTGCATTCGGAACCCGAGAGTGAATTCAATTTAAACATGGATTTGACGAGATGGTACCTTCGGAGAGCGCCTTGAGAGTTCTGAACTGGCCGACTACATCTCGTGGAACTACACAGTCGAGAGATTGGGGCATTTCGGGCGAGACCGGCTCCCTCAAAGAAATTATAGAGGCTCGACCAGGCACCAGTTCGGCCGGGGTGGCAGAGTGGTTAATGCGCGGGCAACTCGTGAGATAACGAAGCGAGTCCGCAACTCGAGATCGAATGACCAGTCAGCCCGTGACCTTCGGGTCTCGTGGGTTCGAATCCTACCCCCGGCGCCTCATCCAGAAGAAGGCTAGCTTGGACAAGTCTGGCACTCGCGGACATCTTAGTGTGTCCATCTGTGAGTTCTTCAACCGCCATGACTATGCCGAGGCTTGGAGACTGAAGACTCTCAGCGCTGCCTTCAGCTTGCGCTGCTCGTCAAGGTACAGTTTCAATTCGGCCGCCGCTCTCTCGGTGAGTTTCACAGCCGTTTTCACAGCCATCTCATGGGTCATTCTAATCACCAATACTCTGTTCGTATGAAAATGCCTGTCTAGGAGGTCAGCTTCTGGACTGCCTTCATGATCTCCTGGTAGGGAGGCTCACTAGATGGTGCGTCGGTGACCCACCTGTACCGAAGGATGCTCCGCCTGTCGACCAAGAAGACCGACCTCTTGGCAACACCTTTGAAGCCGAAACCGACCCAAGGATCTTGGAGTACCCCGTAAAGCTTCGTGACCCTTTTGTTGAAATCACTCAGGAGCGGAAACCACAGGTTGTAGGTCTGCGCGAAGGCCTTGAGAGAGTAATTGCTGTCGACACTGATGCCGACGAGCTGGGCCCCTGAAGCCCGCAGTGTCTCGAAGTCGTCCCTGAACGTGCACATCTCCTTGTCACAGGTGCCTGAGAAGGCGAATGGGAAGAACGCCAGAATGGTTGTGCCCTGCTTGGTGAACTCACCGAGAGAGCGGGTCTTATTGTCGGTGTCTGTGAGTGCAAACTCCGGCACCTTCTGCCCTATCCGCGGCGCCACGACCACGAAAAAGGAGCGGGTTCTGATTTAAGGCCTCTGCTGGCTTTGAGAGAGCTTCTCGAGCAGGTCGTAGTATTTGGTCATCAAAGTAACCAGCTGTTCCTGTTTGGCACTATCCTTCTCTTGACCCAAGGAGGAAGTGGCCTCACTCAGCTTCGAGAGAAGAGTCTCCCGCATTCCAGCGAGAACCGTAACCATCGACACTGTCTCGGCGGCGACCACCGATGAGAGATCTTCATGACCGGTGCAGTAAACCTTCCCGTGGTAGCTGACCTTGACTCCTCCACATTTCGGACAGGGCTCTCCAAGCATGGTCGCACCCTTCCTGACCAGCTCGACTGCGAGATTCATCTTGTCTTTGTTAGCCCCACTCAATGCTCCGACTGAGGGTTCGGTTCTATAAAAGACGACGCTCCGACTGTCTCAAGACGCCTCGCGCCGTCGTAGGTAAGGCGGAATGAAACTCGCTAACCTGATTGCCGGGTCCCGACAACGCGGGACAACCCGGCTGATGCGACGAAAAGCACTTATTCCCACCAAATGGTGGACTGCTTTCACAGATAGGGTTTCTTCAGATGAGTGCAAAATTGAAGAAGCAGGAGGAGAACAACGCAAAGCTCACGAAGGCCACGGTCAGCCTGAACCAGATTGTCGACTCGAACATAACGCCGCGCAACATCAGGAAGATTGTCAAGGATTCGATTCTGATGCTCCAGGACCAAAAGCAGAGCATGGCGGTAAGGGCGGCCAACGCGATCAGCCTCCTCGACGAAGTCGCTCAGGACCCCAACATGCCCTCCTTCGCAAGGGTCACGCTCTGGTCGGCCGTTTCTGAACTCGAATCAATCCGCGAACAGTAAACCTTTAACACGTTCACACATAGCATAGAGACGTTTGCCAAACTGCCCGAAGTGCGGGAACAGAGAACCTTTGCCAACCAGGACCTTCTCAGTCATCGTCGAGCCCTCGAAGGGCGAGCGGGGGATGACCGAGAGAAGGGTCGGGATGTACACCTGTTCTAAATGCGATACGAAGTTCCCCACTGTGATTAGCAGACAGAGATATCTGATCGTGGCGGAGGAGCAGCTGAAATCCATTCAAGATGAGCTAAACGCGGTGAAGAAAGACAACGAAGGTCTCAACACGAAGGTCAAGGGGATGGCCGAGCAGCAAAAGAAGCTTGAAAGTGCCATGGAGCAGACGGCCAAAGAGAACGAGGTAAAACATCTCCAAGCAAAGTTGGCCGAGCTAGAGAGCTTCGTCGGCTACCTGCGAAAAGAAAAAGGCGAACTCGAGCAGAAGGCTTCTAAGCTTCGGTAGGTCTAGACTCCTTCGGCCGTACTGGGCGGAAGGTCATATCCCGCCTCGGCTTCGTAGGCCGCAGCCTTCTCGTCAAGCACAGCCTTCTCAGTCCGGAGTGCCTCCACTTCGCTTTCCAGTTGTGTGGCGGACCTCTCCAGTTCACATGTGGCGATCTTCTCTTTCAGGGAGGCTATGCCAGCAAGGAGCGAAGCCTTCTCGGCTTCGAGCGACCTAATCTTCTCCTCGAGCTCTGTTCTTTGGTCGGCGTATTCGGTTACAACTTCCATTGGTTGCCGAAGTTACAAGGAGTTTCCGCTTACTTGTCATGGCTGACAAAAAACAGTTGACAAGCTCGTAAAGGGCCGCAACTGCTTCGACCTCAGAGCCTTTATCAACCAAGGAGAGTCGGACGGAATTGTTGAACACGGGTCTCTGGGTCTGGCCTTCCGATGCCAAGGGTCAACAGAAAGTCCTTCAGAAGATCGCCACTTCGCCCCACCTTCTCCAGGCGATGACTTCTCTGGTGAAGAATAACGAAGGACTCAGCAACTCAGAGCTCGACGATGCGATTGCCGACAATTCGAACTGGATGACCCTCTGGACTGTGAGGCAACTGACATCACTCGGCTTTGTAGAATACAAGGTAGATTTCTTCGGTGGTCCTGCACGGTATCAGCTCACCGAGCTAGGAAGGAACGCACTTGGGATGATTACAGGCCAACCGGTCCAGCAGAAACCCCCTGCCCAAGCTCCCCCTGCAGCACACGCTGCGGTGCCTGGCGCGAAGTCTTGATTTGAAAACCGCCTGGACCTAGATCTTGCCGACCTCCCTCAGCTTCGTGAAGACGTGTCGGTAAGAGACCACTCCCGCGCCAAGCAGCACGAAAGAAGTCAGCACGAGCGAGGGAAGGTTGAACACCGGACTTGAAGGGGCCCCATTGATGACCGCCCTCAAGGCTTCGGCCCCCTGACTTAGCGGATTCAACTGAATCATGGTCACCAGAGGGGAGGGGAAGTAGGAGCCGATTACGGAGATAGGGTATGCCACCGTGCTCATGCTGACCATCAACGTCTGAATCCCGTCGGCGAAGACGAAGTATCTGTCTCCCGTCCTCGAGAAAAGGTTCAGGACCGCAGCGATTCCGGAGAGGCCCATCGAAAGAACGAACAAGAACGGAATCAGGACCAATGTCGACAGTGAGGCCAGCTGCGGGACGAGGACCGCGGCCATCATCATAAGCAGTCCCGCGTAGATGGTGCCCCCGAGACCCGCAGATAGAAGGTGCGCCCAGGCCACCTCATCCAGGCTGACCGGGAGTGTGAGGTAGTATTGCGAGACTCCCTCCGTAAGACCGAGGTGGACTCGCCTCCCGACGTCAAACGATGCGAAGAAGAGCCCAGTAATAATCACGCCTGGAGCGTAGAACTGGAAGTAGTTGAGAAGGCCCTCAATGGCGGGGGGCATCATCCCCTTGTAGACTACGCCGACAACGAGCATATCCGTTATGTTCAGGCCGAGCAACGTTCCGACCAACCACTTCGTCCTGAAGAAGTACGACAGGTCGACACGGGTTATCTGGAGCATCCTATTCAGCTGGCTCATGACGACTTCACTCCTTCCAGCGTTCGGGGCACAATTGCCATACCGAGGGTGAGCATCGAAACCCCAACGGCGGCAACGATGAATGCAGAAGATCCCGGGTTGAGCAGCTGGCTGACGTCGACGTTCATTACGTTTCTCAGCAGATCTGCCCCATAGGTGAGTGGGTTGAACCTGGCGACCGACGCATAGGCGTTGGGCATGAAAGAGAGCGGGTACAGAATCGTGCTGAACCTGAGCAGGATGGCGCTCGTGCTGGCTACTATCGCACTGTAAATGTCAAACGACTTGAACGCTACGAACGAAAGCGAGATCATTATTCCCATCACACCCACGCTTATGGACAGCAGCACAGTCAGGGACGTTAACAGCATGATTGGGGACATCCCATTGAGCCAGAGGACGAGGACGAGTGGGGGGCCGATTCTGACAATGTTGGCTATGAGACCCAGCATCAGTTGCTCCAAGAAGAGCTCCCCACGCCTAATCGGAAGGGACAGAATGTACCTCAGCCTTCCTTCATGGGCGCCCTCGACGAACCGCCTTCCTGACCACGACGCCACGTTGAATGTCATTATGATCAGAAGGCCCGTGCCGTAATAGACGTAGTAGTTGGGCAGATTGCTCCCGACAAGCCTAGACACCAGTTGGCCGTAGACGAAGTACTGGAACCCGAAGAAGAACCAAAAGTAGACCGTCCAAGGGATGGAATCGAAGGTCTCTTTGAGCTCATAGCCTAAGAGGGTGAGGAGCTCACGCACGGGCGCTCGCGACCTCTTTGCCCGTGTAGTGGAGGAAGACGTCGTCGAGCGAAGGTTCCGAGACCCTGATGGATGTGATTCTGACGTCGAGCGACTGTACGGACGCCATCATCTGCGGCAGCCAGTCTTCCGACCTATTGACGAAGGCGTTGAGGGTGTCTTCGGTGGCCTGTGTGACCCTGACCGTGCCAGGGACCTCCGAGATGACCTTCAGCGCTTCGCTGGTGATGGCGGGAGACATGCGGACTTCTACCACGTCTCCACCAGTAATGCTGTCCTTGAGCGTCCTGAGGTCTTCGGTGACGACATCCTTCCCTTCCTTCATTATGCTGATCCTGTCAGCCAGATACTCCGCTTCCCTCACTTCGTTCGTGGCGACCACCACCGTAGATCCCTGTTCGCGAAGACCCCTTATCCTGTCCCAGATCATCCTCTTCCCGTCCAAGTCGACCATGGCAGTCGGCTCGTCGAAGAGGGCCACCTCCGGGCGGTGTACGAAAAGCTTCGCGACTTCGAGCCTCTTCGCCTGCCCTCCTGAGAGCTCCATGAACCTCTTGTTCCTCGAAGGCCAGAGGTCGAAGTCCTTGAGAGTCTGGTCGACCACCTCGGACCTCTCTTTCCCACGAAGACCGTAGATTGCTGCATGGAACGCTAGGATGTGGTAGGGCTTGTGCCTCCAGAACCCTCGGGCCTCCTGAAAGGAGATACCTATAGTCTCTCTGACCTTCAGGGGCTGCTTGACTATATCGTACCCCATCACAGTCGCCGTCCCGGTGGTGGGCTTCAGTACCGTCGAAAGTAGGAGCAGGAGGGTGGACTTACCTGAGCCGTTGGGGCCGAGGAGGACGAGGATTTCGCCCTTTCTCACTTTGACGCTCAGGCTGTCGAGTGCCTTCACCGCGCCATAGGACTTGGTCAGGCCAAATGTCTCTACGGCGCTATCCAATCGCGCTCACATCAAACGGTCTTCCCGTTGCCCAGAAACAGGTTTCGGTTTCCGAGGGTTGCCGTGACCGGGAGAGGGCATTAGAAGTGTGTGCCGCATACACATCAGTTTGGTGCCGGGCAGAGCTGCAGCACAGTCCATTGCAAAGAAGACAGCGCATTCTGACTAGTCTTGGAGAGACCCTTGAACGCGATGAGAGGTGCGGGGGGTGGGATGTCCGCATGCTATTGTATGCGGGAACATACTAATAAATAGCCCACAACCATAGGCTCAAACACTTATGAACGCCCTAACGGGAAACTCAATAGAGGCCTACGTCTTGGGGTTCAAATCGGACGCGACCAAAGAAACCTACCTGAAGAAGCTAAGACAGTTTCTAGGCATGTTCAACCTGACTCCTGATCAATTCTTGGAGCTCGCGCAGACTCGCCCCAAAGAGGCCGAAAAACTCCTCCTCAAGTACATCTCGCAACGGAGAGGCGAAGTAAGCGGCTCGACTATTCGAGGGCTGAAGGAAGCGGTGAAGGCCTTCCTCCTAATGAATGACGTTGAGAGCGGGATCAACTGGGAGAAGATTTCCCGAATAATGCCCCACGCTCGGAAGGTGGGTCAGGACAGGGCTCCCACCGTCGAAGAGGCGAGGGAGATACTAGCCAACTGTGACCTTAGGATGAAGGCGATTGTCCTCTTGCTCATCGCTAGCGGCATGAGGGTTGGGGCCTTCGATTTTCTGAAATGGAGGGACGTAACCCCGGTCAAGGTCGGAAGTCAGGAGTTCGCGAAGATTACCGTCTATCGGGGCGAACCGGAGCAGTATACCACGTTCATCACGCCGGAGGCCTATCGCACGCTTATGGAATACTGGGAGAGGAGAAAAAACCAAGGCGATAACCTCATTCCCGAGACATACCTAATTGGGCACGAAAGGGTACCCTCTGACAAGCCCGTAAGCTCACAGACTATCAAGAATCTCGTCATCAAGCTTCTCTGGGAGATAGGCATGAGGACGGAACACAAAAGAGTCCAAGAGTTCAAGGCGGTTCACGGGTTCAGGAAGTTCTTCGAGACCAACGCCAAGAGAATCTTACGGGCTGAAGACGTTGAACGCTTGAAAGGTCATCTCTCGAACTACTACAAGCCCACTGACGAATATTTGGCCAGCGAATATGTCAAGTCGGTTCCATACTTGACAGTTTCAGAGACATTCGAGCTGAAGGGGAAGCTGGAGGTCTCGAATAAGGAGAAGAACGAGAAAATCGGAGAGCTAGAAAGGGAGAACCTAACTCTAAGGAAAGAGGTACAGGAGATCAAGGAGCAGGTCAAGCTTCTTGGTCAGATGATAGCGAAAAGAAAAGCCTAGGTCTCAATCCTCCAGACCCTGGCGCCTGACAAAAACGACCCGCGTATTGATACCTCGATAATGCCGATTTTGGGGGAAAAGTGATGCTGGAAGCAAAAGTCATCAAAAAGGACCCTGGAAGAAGGAAATAGACCCGCGAAGACCCTCCACTTTCTGCTTGTGAGAGGGAAACGGAAGAACGGACAAACGCTGATTTTGGGGGAAAAAATGCTTCGGTAAGGTGGGAATCGCCTAGAGTTCGGCCTTCAATCGACTACTTTTCGCCGAATTCTTCCTCAAAATCAAATGTCAGCCGTTGTCAGCGTTTGTCAGTGTTTTTCCGCGTTTTTCCGCGTTTTGGAAGGGCTATCCATAAACGTCTCCCGTTCGTTGTCAGTCTGGAGGTTGAATCCTGAACCTTGCCACAGAAGAATGAAGATGTGACAACTGAGTCACTAATCAAGAACCTGTTGGAAAAAATCGAAAGACTTGAGTCGCATCTTGTTAACTACCAGGAGAAGGTGAAAGAAGCGCTGGTGTGCGACTACGCCGAACACGAACGGATCGAGCCAAACGCAGATTAGGCCGAACGCGAGGGCGTGGGTACCTCCTGATGAGTCTAATCGAAGTCTCGTGCATCCAGTATGAACCAGAGGCGAACCGCTCGAAGAATGAGGCAGAGCGAATAGCTATTCTTCAAGTCTGTAGGGCGTTGAGGAAGAGAGGATTCTACGGGGGAATCTTCTACGAGCACCTGAAGTACAGGGACAGCGCGCGCGGAAGGACGAAGGGGTTGTCTCAAGACCTCAAGAAGACGCGGCTCACCTTCGAACTGATTTGAGGCGCAAGTACGCTTCAGCGGAACCTCCGACGATTACTAGGAAAATCCCCGCGGAGAGAATGTCGAGAGGGATTCCACTCTGAAAGAGAAGATACGAAATGTTTTGTGTGCTACCTGGTGGTCCGACAAGAACAATCTGATAGAACCCTCGGGCCGGGACGTCGAATGATACCGATTCTTTGGGGTGGACTGTGATATTCACGATCGGAACTCCTGGGTTAAGGCTGGAATCGACGGGAGATATGACCAGCTTTGCCGAACCGTTGAAGGAGGCTAAGGTCAGTGATGTGGATGCGGGCAGAAAGAAGTCTAGCTGAGGTGTGTTAACGGGAAGATACCCTTCTTCATTCCGGAAGGGTATGAGAAGTGACGACGTCATCAAGGCCAGGCCGATTACAACGACCAGCCATGCAATCCTCTTTTCAGTGGTCATAGCAAATCGTCAGTCAAAGTCCATCGTACCGAATCTGAAGAGCGAAATCAAAAATAGAATTGACCCGCCAAGCAACCTGTAGATGATTCCAACATAGACCGATACACCGGGCGCTAATTGTGTCGCCATGGCAGTGTTGTTTGGTTCATAGGTTATGTAGAATAGGTAAGATGTAATGCTGTTGACTATGTTGTAGTCCCCATACCCCAGCTGAAGGTTGACGGCCCAACCGGGCACCCCAGCCCTGTACAGGTTCACGCCGAGCAGGGTGATGACCAAGAACAGCAGCAGTGAGATAGTTGTAGACTTGGTCAACAACGACAGCGCCATAGCCAAAGAGTCCAAGAAGAAGAGTAAGAGTAATTGTTCCATGATAGAGATGCCCCAATTCGCCAGACTAGCCGTTCCTAGGCTTATGTAGACTGAAGGGCTGAAGAAGTAGCCCATGTAGACGAACAATGCAACTACGTCCACCACCAGAAGCAAGACCACCGTAAGGGCATAGAGGGAGAGGAACTTGGCGAGAATAAAACGAGCCCGCGAAGTGTAACCAGACATCAGCTGTCGGGAGATTTCGCCCCTCTCGGTGGCTATAGAGAAGGCCCTAACTGCTGAGATTGCTACAAGGAAGATTATTACATAGATTAGGTTCCAACTCAACGAATAGCACATCGTCAATGTACTTTGTACTTCGAGAACATAACTTGACGTGGCCAAGTAGACTAGGAGGAAAAGTATGACTTCTACGAAGGGCGGCAGCATGTCGTTCTGAAAGGTCCATTTCATAATTCCGGAGAACTTGCCCATCTGTGCTACCCCGCTGTACCGATAGACTCCTCGTAGATTCTCGATATCGGCTTCGGCGACTTTCTGAGACTCGACACTCTACAGCCGGTGGCCTTACCCAAAGAGTCAGACGAACTGAGAGCATCCTGTGTCGCAACAATTGACACGAATACTACTCTATCGCCGGTGATTCGTGCCTCGCTGCAAATTCCTTCGTCGGCCATCCTAGAAGCAAGACGGTATGGTTCGGGGGCGACGGCCTCAAACTCGTTGGATTGCTGCACAAAATCGGGCAGTCTGCCGCTTGCGATGAAGCGACCAGATGCCATCACCCCCATCCAGTCAACAAGTGACTCGAACTCTGCAGGGACGTGTGAGGCGATGACAAAAGAAGTACCCTCATCTGAGAGACGCTTGACCAAGCCAGCGACCTCCTTTCGGCCGCCTGCATCCATGTTCGAAGTCGGTTCGTCCCAGAACACCAGCGTCGGTCTGTTGACCAAGGAGACCCCTAAGCTGATCTTCTGAACCATTCCACTCGAATAGCCAGCCAAGCTCTTCTCTACGTAGTCTGTCATGTGAAGTTCCTTCTCAAGTGTCAGAATCCAGTGATTGTCAGGCCTTGCAGACCCCATCCTTGCCGTCCATTCTAGGAGTTCCTTCCCGGTAAAGCTGGTTGGCATGCCCAATTTATCGCCAGAGAACCCGATGCTTTTTCGAACTCTAGCTACGCCTTCACGCCACCGCTTATGGCGACTAGCATCAAATTCATCGCCGTCTATCCTGAGTATTCCTGCTTCTGGGTATGTCAGCCCTACGAGCGAGTTTATCAGAGTAGTCTTTCCCGAACCGTTCCGACCAAGGATGAGGCATACCCTGCCCTCAAAACTCGCTGTCGCTCCGTCGAGGGCAAGGGTGCTCCCGAAGCGCTTTTCGACTCCGCTGAACGCTATCCTCGAGGTGATTGACCCTCCTAGCGGTAATAGTCCAGCAACTTGGTCTTATTGAACTCCTCGACCACGGTAGGCAAGAGCCTTACGTCTATGATGTTGATAATAGATTATTGAAAGGGCCGCCACGGCCGCCACCACTAACACGCTAACGATGGTCTCCGAGCCCAATGGTAATTGGGAGCCACCAGACACGGGAAGCAGGTCTATGTTAGTCGAAATGAGGTAGAGTGATCCGGAGTAACTCCGCAAGTAGTCACCTAAGGTCGTCGAATAGGTTGCGATACGGCAATTCGTTGTTGTGTTACCATCCAAATCGCAGACACTCCTGGCCGAAGAGTATTCCGGAATGGTGAACGTTATCGCCAGCCCGTTGTAGTAATCGTAGCCGCCGCTTGGTTCAAGGGGCGAGTATTGTGGGTACCCGGCGGGTACTTGGTTTGTGTAGTTCATTCCTAGAAACACACCAGTCAACGGCGCAGCAAAGACGGAATTAGGCAGATAGTATTGGGGCAGTGTTCCCGTGAATTGAACGCCATTGACAATGGGTGTCCCAGGCAGACCACAATTGTCGCATACGCCGTCGGCACCCAAGACAGCACTTACATTGTGCGCTTGACCTTCTATGAAAGTGGTGCCGAAAGTTATTCTCTCGCCGACCGAGGGAAGAGGGACAGACCAGAATCCGATTATCCCTTCGGATTTGTTATCGCTGTACGCCATTCCGGTTGGGACATCTATCTTCATATCCAACGAAGTCATAAAGTTGAATGGAATCGATGCCACACTGTTTGGAGTGCGCTCTTGTCCCCGTATGCTGTAATTCACGATTAGAAAAACAGAGTCTCCCACCCGCTGTTTCACATCCCACAAGAGCGTAGCATTCGCCCAACACGGGCACCCTGTCCCAAAGGAGCGCAAGAAAGTTCCATTGGGGAGGACGAACCCCGGTGAACCTGTGATGCCGAGAGACGAATACTCTGCGTAGGCGCCTGACTTTAACCAAGGAAAGTCTGACTGGTTCACGGTCACGATGAAGGGAACCGAATTGCCAAATAACAAGATAAAGGAAAGGGAGATGGCTACCACTCCGCTCATTGGAGCCATCCCTTACGGCGGTGCTGACGCTAGTACGGTGGCTTCGTTGCTGCTACTCGGAGCGCCGTTACCACTCCAACCATTCGTTTGGACAGTGACCGGTCCCACATTAGCGGGGTATGAATGTTGATATTGAGTTCCACTAGCGTAGTTTGCGGTTCCGTAAGTTGTCGTACCCGACGCAGATAAGCAACCGCTCATCGTGTCGTTCGCATACCCACTCCAAACAGGGCTGTTGCAAGCATAGGTCTGCACCAAGTACCGTGTCGTTCCTCCGGAGGAGACCTCCCAAACACTGTTTCCTCCGTCAGAGTGTGTACACGTATTGTATAGAGCACTTGCTTGGACGAACATCGAACCATCGGAACTGGTCTGCTGATTCGATGACTGCTGCGTGCAAGGCGTTTGAGGACTCTGGCCTTGAGGCTGTGCGGCAAACGATGGAACTGCGAAGCCGAGGACTAAGATGGCAAATATCGCGATTATTCCTGCGCTCAACATTTTTTTCACATAAATTACTAGCAAGTCTTGTGATTTAAGGATAATCCCCAACGCCATGCGACGTTATCTGTGCAACAACCGAAAAGCTCAAGCGACATCGTTTGAAGCTAGCTGATGACCGAGACGTGTTGTCAATCATTCATCTATTTCTGTACCTTTATGTCGACCTTTAGGTCACGAAGCCAAACCCAACCCGGCCGAAGACGACCGGTAAGCTGCTAACCCGTCGGCTGGCCGTTGGTGCGGTTAGACGCTGAGCTTCGGCACGCACGCCAGGTATGCCCGCCTCAGGTTCCCTCGCGCTAGAAGATGGGTAGATTCTCAGGGATGCTGAAGTGGACCTTCCAGAACCGGTCAACAGCATCTCCAAGTTCAAAGATGATAGCGTGGTTCGTGAAAATGCGATCTGCCACATAAACTCCTACGGGAATTGCAGTTAGAGCGTACAGAGAGAGGGGTGAAGGAACCTCCGCACACAACAAAGTGCGGGGGGTGGGATTCGAACCCACGAACCCCTGAGGGACGAGGTCCTGAGCCTCGCGCCGTTGACCAGGCTGGGCGACCCCCGCGGTGTCTCGTCGAGACAATACTTTGGGTTAATAATCTTGATAGACCTGTATCACATGAACAGCTGTTCTATCTGCGATAGTATTTTCCTGGTCTCTGTTGTCAGGCGCGTTCATCGGATTGCGACGGAATCGGTCCGATATTATTTCTTTTGTTTCTTTGACATTGTCGGAGTATGGTTAAATCGCAAATCCTCACGGAGCATGGATCGAATTGGCTTCTCGAATCGCGCTCGTTTCTATCATTCTAATGGTAATTAGCGTGGGGCTTGTGATTTATGGCGTTACGCTCAATACTTCTTTCATTTGTTCAGCTTGTTATGCTGGGGGAGACTGTCCGACCATCCCTTGTCATCCACCGTTTGACCCTACATCAATTATCGTGCTTGGGGGCGTGATTTTCGTCATTTCTCTTACTATGTTGACTCTGTCGTCAAGTGGGCTACGCACCGCTAGGGGGACAGCTTCAGCGCTCGGGCGCTGGGTGAGGGTGTTAACTATCGGGTCATGAATCAGTAGAATGGGTTTGTCAGTTCTTGTTCCTGTCAGGTGGGTGAGTTTCGCGGATTGGCCTTGAAACGGAGGGTGACGACCGACTCCCCAACACTGATCCGCGGCTCAACTTGAAACGACTTCCTCACAAACTCCTGGAGACCGTTTTTCAATAGGATGCTCCACTTGGGGCCAAAATCATGGTGGAACACGACCACATACATACCCTCTTCTCGCGTCGTCTTTGTTCGGTTGTTGGGATTGAATTTGGCCCGCATATTCTGAAAATTCAGTATCCCATCTGGAGATGAGTCCCCAGACCAGAACTCCGCCATCTCCTTCCACAGGGGGGGTATGACCTCTCGCCCTATTCGAGCGAGTTCCTCGTCGTCCAACCCTTCAAGCATTCTCTTGAGGAGCGGCTTGGGAATCGCAGCGATTCCGAACTCGCGTGCTTTCTTGTGCCAGTCAAAGTGCTGGCTAAGAATTGAGTTGATGTCTGCGTTGACGGTCGTACCTTCCTCGGTGGCTTCCTTCTCAAGAGAGCGCACCAAAGATTCTGGGAGTCTGACGGTCTTCAGACGGGTCTTGCGCTCGCCCATGTCGGCTTTTGACAGAAGAATGGCCTCTGATGGAAAATGCCGTCCCATCCTGATTTATGCTTTCTTCGCCGCATTTTGGATTATCATCAGCCACTTGTTCTTCCTTGCGACCTTGATTCCCACCGCTTACGGCGTCTCATCTTGGATGACGCGGACGGGAAGCATCAGCATGCCGTTCGGCGCTCGTCTTGGTTTTCCAATTATCCGAAAGGTTACTTCTTCAGGAGGAAGTGGGCGTTCTTGGAGGTCTTCAGGGTAGACCTCTCTCAGGTGGTCTTGGACTTTCTCGTAAGCTGTGATGAAGTCTCGACCCTTGGCTGAGAGGGTTCTGAAGTACGAGAAGTCTGCTGGTTCGATGGACGCGTGTTCTCTCCAATACTTCTTGGTTCTCTTCTTGATAATCGAATCCCTCGTCTCAACACTTTCGGCCGTCTCCCTCTTACCCAAATTCACTCACGCAGTCTCCCGCATTAAATTCCGGAGGAACTTCCTGCCCTCATCACAATGGCTAGGCTTCACTATCTGTACGAACAAGAGGGGAGCGGCAAAGAGCGTTTCATCTATTACTGTTCCAGCTGCAACTGCGTCCTGCGGGTTAGGCGAAACCTCGGACCGACGGGCGAGACCATCGATTCACTGAATGGCCGTTGTATCGGATGTGGGTGCGAACTCGAGGGCAACATCGAGTGCAGGCTGGCCCCGGTGCCCGACGACTGGTCAGACATCTATCTGACAGACACTGTCGCTGTCCAAAGGAAGGGTTCGTCATTCTGTTCGGCCTCGTCGTTTCCGCACTTCTCTCTAGGCTTCCCACGCTTGGACTCGCTACTGAGGCCTTTCTCTCCCCAGCGCCTGATCGTGCTCAATGGCAGTGTGGCATCCGTAGTAACCGAGCTCATGGCATTCAGGGCCCAGCTCCCACTGGAGACAGGCGGCCTAGATTCGACCGTATTTTTCATCGATGGAGGGAACCAATCAGATCCGTACCTTTTCTCCTCGTTCGCAAGGCAGCACGGCCTCGAGCCGACGGTCGCAATGAGAAGAGTGGCCACCTGCCGCGTCTTCACGATCCATCAGCTCGCCAACCTCATCTCGGAGCACCTAGTCAGGGCCGCAGAAGACTACGCGGCCAAGCTGGTCGTCATCTCAGACCTGCTCGGCACTTTCAACGAGCCGGAGCTGGAAGAGAGGGAGGCGAGGAGGCTCCTAAGCGCAGTCGAGGACGGAATCAAACGGACGAAGAAGAACTCACTCGTTCTTGCGACCCTGACCTCGCCCAACAAGTACGACGACATGATCATGGCATGGGCCGACACCGCGGTCTCCCTATCGTCGTCCAGAGGCAGGGTGCGAGCAGAGCTCGTCAAACATCCTACTAAGTCTCCGACAACCTCCATTTTCATGTTGAACCAACTCCTGAGACCTTCCAAGGTCGGGGTGGCTCGTTAATGGGGAGGACGATTCCATCATTCAGGATAGCCGTGGCCCAAGAGATGGCAGAGTGGAGGGCGTTCAGGAGGGCCCTCCCGAAGCGGGACAAGGTCGCCTTCGACGATATGCTCAGCTCGGCCAGGCTCTATACGTCAGCCTCATCGGCGGCCGTCAGGGCCTCCCGGTTCGAGGGAATGGCCATGGCCTTGGTCTTCCACCATTACAGGATGATGGCACGCGCGCTGGGGACAATCTCGGAAATCAAGCGGAAGGAGGACGACAGATGACCCTCTCCGACGCCGAAATCATCGAGGAGTTGGACAGCTGGGGGCGCTTCGCAGATGCCCTGAGGGCCGAAGATAGAGAATTGTTCAAGGAGATGCTGAGGCTCTGCTACGAATACTTCCCGGCAATGCAGGCGAGGGAGTCGCCCTTCCCGAGCGAGGCACTCTTCATGAGCCTCCTGTTGATGCAACACAAGACCATCGTGTGGCTGGCGGGCGATGTGGAGAAGATGAAGGCCGAGAGGGATGCGAGGCTGGATACTTGACCTCTATCCGGGGAACCCCGGGGAAATGGTCGTCTGGTTCAAACGTGAAGACGGTCAAGCCGTAAGGCTGGTAGACCACTGGTCCCCATCGATATTCATCGCGACCAGTAGCATGGCAGACCTCAGGGATCCACTGAAGATAGTGGGCGCCGACTTCGCCTGGACCAAGCCTACCCAGAAGTTCGAGAAGGTCACTGACACAGAGAGGTCAGATGTCATAGAAGCCAAGGTCAGAGACGCTAGGAAGACCCAGCAGGTGGCCGGAAGAATAGAGCAACTCGGCCCATTTGGTGCCTACAGGCTCTATAACGCTGACGTCCCGCCCAACCATAGCTACCTGTACGAGCACGACCTCTTCCCACTCGCATACTGTGAAGTGATGCAGGCAGGGGACACGCTGCAGTGGGACCTCCACGACGACGTCCAGGCGTACGACTACGCCGTCCCCAACCTGAGGAAGGTGAAAGTAGACGTCGACATCGCAAAAGAGAGGAGGATAGCGCACTTCACCGACCGAATCAGGGCAATCAGTCTTGAGAGCGATGCCGGAAAGGTCATGATCGACTGCGGGAACGAAGCTGACAAGCTGCTTGAGCTGGTGAGGGCCATCAGAGAAGCCGACCCCGATTTCGTCCTCTCGACCGGCGGGGACACCTTCCTCTTCCCCTACTTGGTTCGGCGCGCAGAAGTCAACGGCGTCGCTGACAGGCTGACGCTCGACAGGGACGGGACTATCATGAAACTTCCTACGAAGGGTGGGACCTCTTACTTCAGCTACGGCAGAATCCACTACAAGCCTTCGGCGATGAAGCTCTGCGGCAGGATACACATCGACGTCAACACGTCCTTCGCTTACTCCGAAGCCGGCTTCGAGGGACTCTTCGAGCTGAGCAGGGTATGCCGAATGCCCCTTCAGACGTCCAGCAGGGCGAGCATAGGGAAGGCCCTTTCGAGTCTCCAATTCTACCACGCCTCCAGAATCGGCCTGCTCGTCCCTTGGAAGCCGACGCTGGTCGAGCATTTCAAGGACAGGAACGAGTTGCTCGTGGCCGACAGGGGTGGGTTCATTTTCGAGCCCAAGATGGGCGTCCAGGAGGGGGTAGGCGAGCTCGACTTTCATGCCCTCTACCCAAACATCATGTTCAGGAAGAACATCTCAGCGGAGACGGTGAGATGTTCGTGCTGCTCTGATTCGAAGAACAGGGTACCCGAGCTGGGTTGGAACGTCTGCGAGAGAAGGAAGGGGATAGTCCCTCACGCGATAGAGATTATCGTGGAGAAACGGCTCCACTACAAGGAGTTGAAGAAGAACTCGAAGGGGACCGACTATGACAGGTACAGCGCGCGCCAGGCCGCCCTGAAGTGGCTCGGGGTCACCACCTTCGGCTATCTGGGTTTCAACAACGCGAAGTTCGGTCGAATCGACGCCCATATCGCAGTGTGTGCCTGGGACAGAAAGGTGCTGCTCGATGCAGCGAGGGTAGCCGAGAGGAGGGGCTTCGACGTGGTTCACGGGATTGTCGATTCGCTCTGGGTGAAGAAGGAAATGGCGGGACGGGAGGACTACCTCGAGCTCAAGTCAGAAATCGAGTTGGAGACCGGCTTTGCCATGTCCTTCGAAGGGATTTACAAGTGGGTGGCCTTCCTTCCTTCCAAGGCCAATTCGAAGATATCCGTGCTCAACAGGTACTTCGGTACCTATCATGACGGTGAGCTCAAAGTCAGGGGGATAGAGGCGAGGCGCCACGACACACCACGGGCGTTCGCAGAATGCCAAATGACAATCCTGAGGGTCATGGCGAAGGCCGATTCTGTGAAGGAGGTAAGGACCAGACTCCCAGAATGCGTCGAGATCTTCCTCAGGCACGCGGAAGCGCTGGAACGCCACGATATTCCCACATCCGAGCTGGCTTTCACGACCAACCTCTCGAAGGGGCCAGAGGAGTACACTACCATGACAGTCCAGCACGCCGCGGTGAAGCGACTTGTCGGTGAGGGGATTGAACTGCACGCTGGTGAAGGGATACGTTACGTCATCACCGACTACGGGGGCCGAGACTCGAAGAGGGCCACGCCAGTCGACGTCATGGGGGACGATACCATATACGACTCGAAGCGCTACATTGAGCTCCTCGCAGAAACCTGTTCATCAGTCCTCGAGCCGTTCGAACCGCGATGCTCGGCGGTCGGGCTACTGTCTATGTACGAAGCGCACAGAAGCATGCCGCTGACCTGACCGGCGCCGCCCTACCACATGACGACCTTGGTCGGCCTTATCTTCAGTATAGGCGACTCGCCTTCCCCCCAAGGGTTCCTCCTGTAGAAGACGAACCTATCGAAGAGGATCCGCAGCAGGCGCAGGTACTCTTTGCCACGCTCGAGGATCTCACAGTCTCCTTCAACCATCAGTCCTCGGTTGGGGCGGTACTCGTCCACAACTAGGGCCATCTTCGGATTCTCCCTCAGATTCTTCAGCTTCTTCGTCTTGTAGTCTACTGCTATGATGATGTCCTCTCCATCGAGGGCATAGATCACGGGTACCACATGGGGCCTGCCACCCTTTGAAGATGTGGCGAGCCTGCACAACTCGTGGGTCTGGAGGAATCTCATTTCACGGGCCTTCAACATAGCCATCAAATTGCCGCATCGTCCTCACGGAAAAAGCTTGTTCACTGGAGCCGCGGGTGGGATTCGGACTCACGACCTTTGCCTTACCAAGGCAACGCTCTAACCAACTGAGCTACCGCGGCTCGACCGAGACCAACCAGATGCCGTTTTTAATCGTTGAAGAGAATCTCGGAGCCCGTATCTTCAACTCAACGCATGCCGCGAGTCTTTTAATCTCCACCGAACGGCGTCTGAGTAGATGCCGGGGTAGCACAGCTTGGCCTATTGCGCCGGGCACGCTCGCGTGGGCGTAACTCATAATCCAAGCTCGGATGCGAAATCCGGAGACCGCGGGCTCGAATCGCCTGACGAGAGTCCCGCCCCCGGCACCTAACTCAGTAATGTTGCATCTAACTCAAGACAGCCTATCTCTTCATCACAATTATGCGAATACCGAATGGTTTTGCGTGACGTACTGGTCAGTCTTTCGAACGGACGAGGAATGATCACAATCAACAAGGCGCCCAAGGCTGATCAGAGGAGAGATTGGGTTCCCACGCTGAGTGTAGACATGAACTGCTCATGGGACCTCAGCGACCCGACTTCAGCAGTGCTGGCGTGAGACGGGCGACGCCCCTGGCGTCCCCAGCAACGCTTATTATGAGACGTCGGTGCGCAGTCAGACAGTTGCATATACCGTTCCTGAGCGTTGCCAGCTACTACAACTTCCTGAGCACCACCATGATTGTGCTCTTCATTGTCGCACTTGTGGTAATCTTCGTCTATGAGTACGAGGCTCTGAGGCGCACGAAGACCTAGCCGCGTTCCCGCAACTTTTCGATTACGGTAAGATTCGACATCTGAAGCACCCGTGTTCCGAGCTTGTTGATCTTGGGCGTCGCGCCGACGACTCTTAGTCTCTCACCGGTCTGGATTCCCAAGACCTTCCCGGACAGCTCCCTCCATCCCACGAGTCTCATTTCACCGGTGTCATCACCAACTACGAGCTCTCCCTTCTTCACCATTGTGCCATCCTTCAGATTGATGTCTTCGACGCTTCCATGAGACAACGCGATGACTTCGACCATGACTTGAGATGCCTCATCTTTGGCATCCCGCAGCTTCGTTGCTATGACGTCCAGGCTTGGTAGCGAGCTCAGGCTCACCACACTGACTGAGTCTTTTGTTTTGCAGTACAGCCTGCTGTCGCTCTCGGTATCGGGCCTCACCACCACGGCTTCTCCAATCGCGGGCTCTTTTGCTTCTCTCTCCTTCTCCACGGTCCAGACCTTTCCGCTCTTGTCCACCACCAACAGGATCATCCCCGATGAGCTCGCACTCGTTGCGGCGACCCTAAACTCCATCGGCGGAGCTCTCTGTGCCGGAAAGACCACACTTCCAGCGTCCCCGTGAAGTTCGTACTCTCCATTCGGCGAGCGTTTGGTCTTCGTATTTGTAATCAAGACCTTTTGGCCTTTCCTCAGCTCTGGTCTGGCGGAAGGGCTCCAGATGACTACTCTGGTCTCAGTCTTGCCTCCCTCGCCAGTCACACCGAACTGGAAGAGAGAACCCGGTGAACCATCGGACCGGACAAACTCACTGTACCTCGGCTCCGTGTTGACCACGCACTCGACTGCCATGAACTGGCGTTCCTGAGAGACCTTGGCCAGCTTCTCGGTCACAGCAGAAATCGGGACGAGCTTCGCTGCTATCTTCTCGTCAGCTATGACTTCAACCCTGCCCCTCTTCCCGAGATTCAGGTTGGGCTTTCCATCCAGCCCTTGCTTCACATATCCGTTCACTATCCTTACGGGTGCGTCGACCGCAACTCCGGACTTGATTATCTCCTCGGCCATCTCGTCCCACACGGTCAACTTCGCGGAATGATGGTCATCGAAAAGCACCAACCTTCTGTATTTGCCCGTTCCGCCGTCCTTCCTGTTGTAGACCGAGACGGGGTAGACGGCGAGCACCCTCGCTATCACCGTGAGGTCGTTGGCACCTATGTAGAGGTCCTTGATCGTCATGTCAGAAGATGCTTCGGCCTTCCTTAGCGACACGCCAAGCTCCCCGGCAACCAGGAACAGCGCCCCCTGGTCGGTGAGGTATCCTGCCCCTATCGTCTGCTTCTTCTGTTCAATCCGCCGCATCAATTCTTCCCTGTTCAGTTCTGGGCGGCTCTGGATTAGTTCGCCTACTAGGGCTTCGAAGTCATACATGGCCTAACTTCTGGCGGCTGTCGAGTTGACCTCGGCGATCCCTTCTTCGAGTATGTCCAGTCCTTCAGTGAGCTCATCCTCCAAGATGTTCAGTGGAGGTATGACCCTGAGCGTGTTCCGGCCCGCCATTATCACCAAGGCTCCGTGCCTGAAGCAGTAATCCATTATCTTCTTGGCCTCCTCTTCACCCCTGGCCTTGCTCCGCTTGTTCTTGACTATCTCGATCCCGATGAAGAGACCGAGTCCTCTCACATCGCCGACAATCTCGTGCTTCTCCTTCCATTCGAGCAGCCTCTTCACAGCTTTCTCTCCCAGCCTCCTCGCATTCTCCATCAGGCGCTCCGAATTGATGATCTCCAACGTCGCCAGAGCCGCCTCGACTGCGACGGGGTTGGCGCCGAAGGTGGAGGCGTGCTGCCCTGGCTTCCAACTCTTCATCACCTCCGATTTTGCGACCATAGCGCTCAGAGGCAGGCCGGAGGCGATTCCCTTTGCAATCGTCACCACATCTGGAATCACGTTGAAGTTCTCAATACCCAAGAACTTCCCCGTCCTCCCCACACCCGTCTGAATCTCATCCGATACGAACAGTACGCCTTCTTTCCTCAAGAATTCCATTTTGTGGAAGTAATCTGGAGGCGGCACAACGTATCCTCCTTCTCCCTGGATTGATTCGAAGAAGTATGCGGCTACTTCATCAACCGGGACGAACTTCTCTAGGTACTGTTCCTTGAAGTAGTCCACACAGTAGTAATCGCACTCCGGGAAGGTCTGCTTCCAAGGGCATCTGTAACAATAGGGGAATGGGAAGTGAACCGTGTCAGGCACAAGTGGGAGCGAACCTTTCCTCTGGATTGGTTTGCTGGCTGTAAGACTCAGTGCGCCCATAGTCCTGCCGTGGAACGAACCGGAATGCGCCAGAAATATCGGCCGTCTTGTGTAATTGCGCGTCAGTTTCATCGCAGCCTCTACTGCCTCGGCGCCGCTGTTCCCATAGTAGACCATCTTCGGGAAGTTGCCCGGCACCATCGAGATGAGCTTCTCCGACAGTTCGACTACGTTCTCGTAGTAGAAGTCGGTGTACGAGTAATGAATGAACTTCTCGGACTGCCTCCTGATCGCCTCCACGACCTTGGGGTGGGTCGAGCCCGTGCTGAGGACAGCGATTCCCGACGAGAAATCGATGAACTGGTTCCCGTCGACGTCCCGAACGAGGGATCCGTGAGCGGATTCTATCACTAGTGGGTAGAATCGAGAGATCGAAGGGGATAGGTACTCCGCAGTCTTCCTGACCACCTCTGCGCCCTTCTTGCCGGGTAGTGTCGGACCGACCTTCGCGAATCGCTTGGCTTTCATGAAGAATCCTGTCCCTCGCCCTAATTGTCGTGCTAAAATACTTACTGGGGAATTGAGAGCTCTATCTCAAGGACTGGGAGGTTCAGCTGCCTTCCGTCTCTTGAGGTGACATTCTCACCGTCGATCTTGATATTCGAGATTTCGACGTTGCTCATGAAGCGCTTCTTGAGCACTTGGTAGACCTCGACCGACACATTGATGGCTTCGCCTCTCGCCCTGAGGACGACCTGTCGTGCACCACCGTTGAACATGGTGATGCAGGCAGTGACGTAGTTCAAGAGCGGCTTCGACTGACCGACGATGACTACTTTTCTCTCTTCAGACATCAGATAGGAACGCCCTTGTGCTCGGTTTTAAAGACTCCTCTCATGAATCTGGAACCGAATCGTATTTTTGTTCCTCTACGTGGGGCCCTTTGGCAATGGTCAACAAGCCCAGACGCAGGAAGCAGCCGGGTCACGGCCCGACCTATCTCATCCTGGGCATAATCCTGGTCTTGATAGCAGCCAGCGTAGTATATGCATACGCGGTAGGATTTGGGCCGTTCAACAAACAGCTAACATCTAACACAACGACCAAGACGTCCACCACAGAATCATTACTCTACGCCAGAATCAACACAACCTTGGGCTCGTTTGAAGTGGAGCTTTTCAATTCTTCAGCACCCAAGACCGTCACCAACTTTGTTAATCTGGTGAAGTCGGGTTTCTATACCGACTTGACGTGGCACAGAATTGAAGATGGTTTTGTGATTCAGATAGGCGACCCGACGACGAAGAACGGAGGGGGGAACAGGTCAACTTGGGGGGAGAGTTCCTCAGGCACCCAAATCACCTTCGAGAACACGCCTTACAACAATTACGCCGGCTACTTGGCCATGGCAAGTACTGCCCAGAAAGTCGGTGGTACTTCTCAGTTCTTCATCAACTTGGCCAACAACACTAGCCTTGACGGAGACTACGCCGTCTTCGGCAAGGTCATAGGCAACGGCATGAGTATTGTCGATGCGATCGGTAACGTGCAGACAAAACCATGGGTGGTGGGAGGGATGACAATCGACGAGCCGGTGACACCAGTTCTAATCTACAACATCACCATGATCAACCAGCCGTAAGGCGCGGGACTTGCTTAGGTTCCGGGCTTGTTCATCCACTCGCATTCACGGTAGCATTCAGAAGGACAGCAGCAGCAACGGCGCGACATCGAATCACCTCTGCAGATTTACCACTCCGCTGGGCGGTCATTGACCGACCCTGCCTTCCTGCCGGAGGACCTATGTCAGCCTCAGGACATTCGGTCTACAGCCTGGAGAAGCTGGTCCACATCCGTAGCTTGATTGGGGTGGTCTTCTACTGAATAGAGCTCTAATGCCCACTCTTCAACAAACCTGCGTAATCGAAGACCATCACCCCGTCGCTGTTCTGCAGCGCGTACCGAAACTGAGACTGATAGTCGGCCTGGCTGGATGTGGCGACGACCTCCACGCTGCCGATTATGCCAGGCTTGATGAATGGCTTCGTATCAGGAGCATAGGTTTCTTTCACGAGCAGGTCAGGCTTAAGCGTGGAGTACATGTTATCCGTAGTCACGGCTGTCTCTCCGCCGAAACTAGCTTTCAGCGAGGCCAGCAGAGACTGCTGGGATGGGAGACTTAAGTTCAACATGTCCAGACTAACTCCATCTTCCCCCAATCCGTAGATTGACGACGGTATCTGCTGGGAGGGATTGGTCATGTACAACGAGAAGAAAATCTCGAGGTCTTTCAGATGAGCCTGAGTGACGAAGGTCTGGAGGTCCTGTTGGCTGAATAGGAGGGCACCCTTCCTGTAGATTTGAAAGAACACGGTATTGAATCCAGACGAATTCGCGTAGCCTGCCATGGCGTCGAAATTCGTTCTATTGACGGCACCATTCCCTTGGTTCACGTAAAGGATTACAGGTTTGATTTCAGGACTTGAATGAGGTAGTAGGTACACGTAACAGACGACCACACCGACGGCAAGCACAAGCAGACCAGCGATTAGGTAGTACCTGCCAGCTCCACCGGGCTTCCTGCGGCGGGGTTTCCCTCCGGGCGCCAAGCTCCAGCGATTTCCCCGCGATAGGATATAAGACGAGCCCAACGGAGCCGCGGAGCAGGGGTCGTCGGCTAGACCTCGAGGCTGGGGCAGGTCCCCCGCCTCTGGGGCAAGTCTGGTCTAGGCTTTCAGCCTCGGGCGCTGAAGATCGCTGGTTCAAATCCGGCCGACCCCACCATCAAAAACACCTTAAATCGAACGCAAAAGCCTTTCACACTCTTGGCCAGAGTCATAGGCCACATCGACCTGGACTACTTCTACGCACAGGTAGAGGAACTGGAGGCCCCTTCGATCAAGGGAAGACCCATCGTGGTCTGCGTCTTCTCGGGCAGAACCGAGGACAGCGGTGTGGTCAGCACATCGAACTACGAGGCACGGGCACTGGGTGTGAAATCGGGGATGCCAATCATCGCCGCCAAGAAAAGGCTCGAGGGCCACGACCCCGTGATAATCAAGATGGAACACGAGAAGTACGAGGTGATTTCGAGCAGGGTAATGGACTTGGTCAGCGAGCGCGTGGACGTCTTCGAGAAAGCAGGAATCGACGAGGCATTCTTCGACATAACATCATCGTCCGGAGGAGACTACTCGGCCGCGACGGAGATTGCTCAGGGAATCAAGGACGTAATCCTCCAGCATGAGGGGCTGACTTGCTCCGTGGGCCTCGGCAGAAGCAAGATAGTGGCGAAATTGGGTTCCGATTCAGCCAAGCCAGGAGGCCTGATGACTGTGCTCCCTGAGTCGACAGAAGCTTTCCTCGGACCGCTCCTCGTGACTAGGCTCTACGGTGTGGGCCCGAAGACGGCGGCGGTCCTTGATGAGATAGGCGTAAAGACTGTGGAAGAACTCTCCCGGACTGACCCAGCCCTCCTTGAGAGGCGTTTCGGCAGGAAGCTCGGTTCGTACTTGCTGGCTGCGGCCAGCGGAACCGACGCTGACCCCGTCTTAGCAAATCTGGAACCAACTCAATTCAGCCGCATTGTGACTCTGAAACACGACACGAGGGACGTCAGGGAGGTACTGGGACAGCTCGCAGAGGGAATGACCTCCCTTCAGACTAAGCTAGTCAGCTCAGGGAAATCATTCAGAACAATATCTGCGATAGGTATTCTGACCGACCTCTCGACGAGGACCAAGAGCAAGACTTTCGAGACTCCGATCAAAGACCCTGCCTTGATCAAGGAGATCGCCCCTGCCCTTTTCAGCGAACTTGTAGAATCGACAGGTAAGGATCTCAGAAGGGTCGGGGTCCGCGTCTCAGAACTCAGCGACAGCATGGACCAGAGGTCTCTCTCTGAGTTCCTGCAGCCGAGCCGGTGAGCCAATGGAAGAGGAAAGACGGGCGCTCAAGGAGAAGGTGGCGGAACTCGCGAAACACGGGCGAAAGTTCGAAAGGGCAATCGACACGGTTATCGCAGGTGGCGTCAAGGAGTGCCGCTTCCTCCCAAGCAAGAGGAGTGTTTTCAGCGTGGTCGGCACACTGGGGGACGAGTTCATCGACCCGGAGAGGCCGTACTGTTCGTGCAGTAACTTCTTCTTCCGCGTCATGGGTGGAAGAGAAGAACTCTGTTACCACCTCCTGAGCTACAAGATTGCCATCAAGACGGGTCGGGTCGTTATCTTGGATTTCAGCGATGATGAATACGGGGAGTACTTTGGTGCCATCATCAAAGATGTCTTTGAGGTCCTCACGAAGAGCGGCTGAGCGCTCGGATAAAGGAGATAAGCAGACTCTTGGGCGCCAACGTCAGGCCACGGTAGCTCAGCCTGGTAGAGCACCTGCCTTGTAAGCAGGTGGTCGTGGGATCGAATCCCACCCGTGGCTCCTTTCATCCTCTAACATGGATTCGCCCTTGCCTTGCGTTGTTACCAATTTGCTAGCAATCTTGGTGGAAAGTCCTCTGCGAAGGCATCCACAAGATCGTCCTTGTTGAACTGCCCATTACTGAAGGCCCTGACAAGGTCGTCTAGCGTCTTGAATCCAGATTGGCGGAGCCTCTGGTTCAGGATTGCCACATCATCGGAAGCAAATCTAGGCAGATGGCCTGTCAGTGATCTGCGTCCCACGGGTTGTCCGAGACTTCGTCACGAGTAGAGAGGAATAGCTAGTAATTGCCTAGACCTCTTCTCTGAAACGCAACTATGATGTCGCTGGCCGAGTCTTCTCGATTAGGCTCCCCACTGTCTGTATCACAAACACCTTCCCCGTCCGTGAGACTGAGCTTATTCTGCTACTCAAACAAGAAAAAGAAGGCTGAACTGAGCCCTAATGTGAGCTACAGTCGACTTTAACCGTTGCTCGGAGACATCAACCGTAAATAGGAACATTGACACTACTTGACTGTATTTGGCTAGAAGGGAGAGGTTGAGATTGAGATGATATTTCAAAAGCTACCTTTGCGGTGTGAGTGCTGTGGTACTCATCCATGTCTGTGCGGAGACTGTTCAGGGTGTGCAGACATTGCCTCTGAGAGACGCATCCTGAGAGGTATCAAGAGAGTCTCGATACTCTGCTGTATTCTGGCAGTAGCAATGGGATTCTTGGTCTTTGCTCCAGTGATAACAATCCAGGCAAATGCGCCTTCAGTAGGAATGGGTTCAATCACCTTCTGCTATCTTGGTCAGGGAGCCTTACTTGTTCATGGAGAGTACTATCCATACAATTCATCAATCAAGTCTACTGTGCAAGTTGGATCGACAATTTCCTGCCCTACGCTTCGATTGAATCAGAATGGATAGATTGTCAAGTAACCTATTCAAGCTCAAAGAGGGTTCTGTATCGTCTTCGGTTGGTCTATGGCACTGTCATAGAATGGTTGTTTAGACGACCTGCCTGACGACAAACTTGACATCGTAGTAGGGACTTCACACGCGAACTCATTATTCTCACCCGTGGCTCTTCGTACTTCTCTTGTGATGCATGAGAGAACATAAGACAACCCCAATCTGGAGCAGGACAAACTTGGAATTCCGTCAACTTGGCAGGACAGGCGAAAGGGTCTCGACCATCGGTATGGGAACTTGGAAGATTGGGGTCTACAGGAGTCTTGCTGAGAGGGCGAAGCAGATTCAGGCCCTCAGGAGAGGGATCGAGCTGGGATGCAATCTGATCGACACCGCAGAGATGTATGCTGACGGCAAGTCGGAAGAGGTGGTAGCTGAAGCCGTCAGGGATGTCCGCAAAGACGTCTTCATCGCGTCCAAGGTCTCACCGGGGAATCTGCACCGCGACAACCTCATGGAAGCCTGTATGCGAAGCTTGAAGAGGCTCAGGACCTCCTACATCGACCTCTATCAAGTCCACTGGCCCAACCCCAAGGTACCAATCAGGGAGACGATGGCAGCCATGGAGGAGCTGGTCCGTGACGGGAGAATCAGGTACATCGGCGTTAGCAATTTCAACGTCGAACAAACGAACGAAGCAAGAGACGTCCTCTCGAAGAGCGAATTGGTTTCCAACCAGGTCGAGTACTCCCTCAGGAGCCGTGCAGTCGAAGATGATATTCTGCCTTACTGCAGGAGGGAGAAACTCACCTTAATCGCCTACACTCCGCTCGCTAGAGGGAACGTGCCTGAAGCGATCATCCCCCGGGCCATCTGCGAGAAGTACGGAATGACGCCCATTCAGGTGATGCTCAACTGGGTGACCAGAAGTGAGTGCGTGGTCGCGATACCGAAATCCGCCGACATCAGACACGTGGAGGAAAACGCTTCTTCGGTCTCGGCCCGGTTCTCGGAAGGAGAGTATCAGACAATCGGGAACGGCTAGGCCGCCATCATCCCTCGATGGGCTCAGGTAGGTTAGACGAATTCGTCAATCGTCGCATTCCTATACCCAGAGGTTTAAGGCCGGTCTTTCCCAGAATCATTTGGTCAGGTGGTGCATGCGCACCAGGTCCTCCTCGAAGTGCGCTAGGCAGACAGGAATCTTGACGTTGATCGGGTCCTTAAGCGCAAGCCCCTTGTCTTTCTTCGTCTTCCAGATTTGGGCGTTGAACCCAAGGATGCTCTGTCCTGTCTTCTCACTGATATCGAATCTTTGAGGTCTGGGCAGCCTCTCTAGATGGATGCTCTGTGTCCCGTACAACTTCCTCCAGACATAGTCGGCGATGTATGGGGTTATGGGCGCCAGCAGGAGCAATAGGCTCTTCACGACTTCGTGCAAGGTGTACCAGGCCGCCTCCTGCTCTCCCTTGGTCGCACTGTCTCCATAGGCCCGTCCCTTCGCCATCTCCAAGTAGTTCGATGCGAAGACATTCCAAAGGAACTCCCTCACCTTCGTGGACACAGTGAAAACGTCGTAGTTCTCGTACGCCTTCTTGCATTCCTCTATCAGCTTCCCGAGCTCGTTGAGCATCCACCTATCAGTCCAGGTCAGCTCGGCCGTCTTCGGCTGCGGGAAGGAGCTGATGAACCTACAGGTGTTCCAGAACTTCGTCAGGAACTTGCCCGCGCCGGCAATCCTCTCCTCACTGAAGCGGAAGTCATATCCAAGGCTGGCCTCGGAAGCCCCCCAGAACCTGAACGCATCGGCGCCAAACCTCGCCAGCACCGGCTCAGGGTCCACGAAGTTGCCGAGGCTCTTGCGCATGGCCCTCCCCTGTGAATCCTGTCCCATCCCCCCGACCCAGGCCTGCTTGAACGGGGCCCTGCCAGTCAGCTGGTAGCACTTGAGCAGGGTGTAGTACAACCATGTCCTCACAATCTCCTTCCCTTGGACTCTCACAGTGGCGGGGTAGGTGAGGCTGTAGAACCTACGGTCCTTCAGGTACTTCGTAATGAAAAGAGGGGAGAGGCTCGAGTCCATCCAGGTGTCGAATGTCCTCGTCTCTCCTACGAACTTCATGTTTCCGCACTTCTTGCACTTCTTGAACGGCGCCTCGTCTCTCCAAGGTCTGTAGTACTTGCCCGGCTTGGGTAGGTGGGGCGTGTTGCACTTGCTGCAGTACCAGACCGGAATCTCCGTCGAGTAGTACCTGCGTCGTGATATTGGATAATCCGTCGTCAGCACATTGATCCAATCCAGCAGGATTTGGCGGTGCATGTCAGGATGGAAGTCGATCTTCTTCGCTAACCTCTTCAGGGTCGGCTTGAATTCCAGTTGCTTCAGATAGTACTCCTCCATCGGTATGATTTCAATTGGAGTTCGGCTTCGCTCGCAGAGAGGCGTCCTATGCTGAATTTGCTCGATCTTCGAAGTAACTCCCGTATCCTGAAGGTCCTGGATTATTTGTGACCTAGCGTCCTTCACCGCCACTCCGGCGTACTTGCCTGCGACCGCGGTCAACTTCCCGTCAATGTCTATCGCTACGACCTCCTTCAGTTTGAACTCTCGGAACATGAGAACGTCAGTGTAGTCCCCGTAGCTGCAGACCATCATCACGCCGCTGCCGAACTTCGGGTCAACACTCTTGTGGGCCTTGATTGGTACTTCCTTGTTGTAAATGGGGACCACAGCAGTCTTCCCGATCAGCTTCCTGTACCTCTCATCTTTCGGGTTGACCATCACCATCTGGCATGCCGCCAGCAGTTCGGGTCTTGTTGTCGCGACCATCAGCTCCTGCTTGGTCCCCTTCACCCTGAACCGGTTTGTGACCAAGTAAGTGGGAATCTCTTCATATTCAATCTCCGCGTCAGCTATCGTCGTGTTGCAGTCCACACAGTAGTTGTTGGGTCTATTAGCGAGGTAGATGAGTCCCTTCTTCCAGAGCTCTATGAACGACCATTGGGTGAGCTTCCTGTACTCCTCGGAATCCGTCCGGTATTTGCTCTGAAAGTCGCCCGAAATCCCTAGCGTTTTCATGAGCCCTACCATGTAAACTTCTAGGTCGTCTAGGGCATGCTTGCAGAGGTTGATGAATTCCTCCCGCGGTGTCTTTCTCATCTGAACCCTGTACTTTCTTTCGGCGAAAATCTCGACCGGTAGGCCGTTCCTGTCTATTCCCACGGGGTAGAGGACCTGCAAACCCCTCATCCTCGCGGCTCTCGCTATCATGTCGATCTGAGAGTACTGAGTGAGCGCACCTGGGTGCCAAGGCTTCCCAGAACAATAGGGCGGGGGTGTGTCCATGACGAAATTCGAATTCTTGTTGTTCTTCGGGTTGAATTCAAAGATTCTTTCTGTTTCCCAGACCTGTCTTAACTCGGCTTCTAATTTGGGGTCCCAGGAAGTGGCCTCAAGCTTCGCCGAGAACTGTGGCTGCAATCGCCTGCGGAGCGCCACCCCGACCTATTTGAAGGTACAAGCGCGGAATGGCAAACCTAGTTTCAGAAAGCAGCATGCTGGACAGCCGAAAGGCCCACCTTGAGAGGGAGCTGGCCCGTCTCATGGCCGAGCTGGGCACCTTTCAATCAGCTTTGCAAGCTAATTTCGTTGGGGAGTGCGCAGAATCCTGCTGACTGCCCTCAAGAGGATGTAACCGCCGATTCCGACCGCTACTATTTCCCCGACCATGACGTAGAGCAGTTGAAGAGCGAGGGGAGTGTGCGTCAACGGCGCGAGATATGTTCCTACTATCAGCGTGATGACGACCACTTCGATAGAAGTGGCTAGGACCCACGCCCCCCTGAAACTTCTCCTCCCGATGAACCAAGCAAGTGCAGTGGCGACGACATTAGCGACCGTTCCTCCTATGACATCGATCCAGCCGAAGGAAGTGGCGTAGAAGTTCCCTATGAAAACGCCTAGCCCGAGACCGGCCACTGCTGCGGGCCCAAACAACACGGATAGCGGGAGAAGTGCATCGGCAACCCTGACTTGGACGGCTTGGAAGCTGATTGGGGCGAAGAATACTACACCCGCTGCGTACAAGGCGGCCAGCATCGCCGCGAGTGCGATATCCCGAGACTTTGATCTCTTTTCTCTACCCATTCCCCCCACACCGTGGTTTCTATGGCGGATCGGGTGGAGGTCACTCACCCGCCTTGGCCGGCATCCTGCACCTTCAGATTTAAGCGCTTAGCGGAACCTAGATTCGAGGTCTGCCATATCCTCGGCTGACAACTCCCAGTCGCTTGCGCCGACGTTTTCGATAACATGGGCCGCTGATGACGCCCTCGGAATGGGGAAGACGTTCCGTTTCCCTGCCAGCCACCTAAGAGCAATCTGGGCCTTCGTCTTGTTGTTCTTGACAGACACTTTCTCCAGACCACCGTTCCGCACGAGCCTTCCATGGCCTAGAGGGTAGTAGGCGAGCAGAGCTATCCCTTCTCTATCGCAGTATGGAAGTATGTCTCTCTCCACGTTCCGGTGTATCAGGCTGTAGTTCAGCTGTATGGAACTGAGTTGCGACTTCGGAAGGGCCGCATTGGCTTCTTCCAGCTGTTTAAGGTTGAAGTTACTTACCCCAATCTGCATCAGTTTTCCGTCACGGACCAGCTCCTCCATGGCTGCCATCGTCTCCCTGATTGGTACCTTGGGGTTGGGCCGGTGAACCTGGTAGAGATCGATGTAGGAGGTCCCCAGCCTCTTTAGACTCTTCTCAAATGCCCTGACGAGCGCGTCCCTCCGAAGATGATTCGACCATGCCTTCGTGGCTATGAAGAAGTCTTCTCTCCTTCTATTGAGAATCGCCTTTGCCACGAGAGGCTCCGAGCCGTAAATCTCTGCGGTGTCGAGGAGCGTCACACCCGCTTCGAGTCCGGCCTAGATGGCTTCGACCTTTGTGGAGGCTCCTCTCCTCAAACCAATGAAGGAGGTCGCTATCCAGAGGGGGTCGTAGTTAGTGCCCACCCCGATCTCGGAGACCTTCCTGCCTGTCTTCGCGAAGTCCTTTAGCTTCAACTTGCGGACGCGAAAACCGCCCGTATCTATATGCTCTGCAGTGAAGAGGACACCTGGGCCCCCCCACGCAGAACAGAGACAGTGCAGTGCTTTCGAACTGATCTACATTGGATTGCTACGGCGCGCTCCGTGAGGAGCTCTTCGGCTTCGGCGCGGATTCGGCCGCCAGGACTTCCTTTGGGAGTAACGCGTAGATGTCAGGGTGCTCACTCTTCAACGTTGAGAAAGTCGGTGGCATCAGCCCGTTCCGGCGCGCCCTGCGCACATTATACTCCACGAACCTCTTCAGGTCGCTTGTCTCTCCTGCTACTGCGACGAATGCCCTGATCTTCTCGATCGCCTCTTCATCTTCGACCTTCTTCACGTTGACGAGGTATGGCGCGAGCACCAACCAGACGAGTCGATGTCTTCCGTCTGAGACCGGGTGCTTCAGCAGATCCTCGACGTAGAGATAGCCTTTGCCAGTCTTGGCTATCTGGACGGGCACGTACTGTATGACTCTGTTCTTGGTTCCTTGGAGCTGCTTCGGGAACGGGGCTCTTCTGAGGTTCCTGACGCCCTCTGAGATGACCACCTGGGCACAGTCTCCGAAGAAATCATTGAGCAGGTTGCCACTCATGTGAACCGTCCCACCTTCCAGCGCCTGTCTTGTGAGCTTCCATTTCGAGGACTTCGTCAGTTCATACTTGGAGGTTAGCGACAAGTAGTCTTCAAAGGGAAGGGCGTATCGAGATTGACCCTCACCGCCGTCTGTCTGCCGTGCCTGTGCCCCAAAGCACTCCGACATGACAACGACTTTGTCCTCCGGCGCCTCCTTGATGAAGAATTGCTTCGCTCTCTCCGCCTCTTTCTTTGAAAGTCTCAGCGTCAGGACGGGGTCCTGGCTCGCAACCAGTGCCGCGGCGAAAAAGCTCGAGAATTCTATGAGCCCAGAGATATGGGGCTCGTACTTCGTCAGGCCTAGGGCGCTCAACAGCCTGCTCTCGCTTTGCGCGACGACTTCGCGACTGGCCAGTCCCTCTTCGACGGGTATGGACTCGAAGAACTTCCTTGATTTCGGCGTGAACGGATACCTGAGTTCTAGATCCGACAGCAACGGTCCTCCGTAGGGCATCTCTCTCTTCGAAATCGACTCTCCTCCGCCTTAAGGCTCTTGCTAACTTCGTTTCGCAGTCGAGACTATCGAGAGCACGTCCCTGTCTCTCAGGACATAGTTCGTCGGGAGATGGAGCCCGGTCCTGATATCCAACGCGTACACTAGCCCCTTGAGAAGGTCTGAGTGGACTGCCCTCGCTAGCTCTTCGACCGTGGAACCCGTGGGCATCAGATAGACGTCGGGAAGGACACGACCGTGCTTGTCTGCCATCTTCTCGGCGTCCGCTACGGGGTAGATCGCGTTCATCTTCAGGAGTTTGAAGACCGCTATGTTCAGGGCAAACTGAACGCCCGTCCTCAGGTATTCTCCAAACACCTTCCTTCTGATGTAGGCGAGGGCACTCTTCTGCGCCTCATTCAGATCCTGGGGCTTCAGGATTTCGAACCTCTCTTCTCCGGGCACATACTTGATCAACCTCTTCCCCTCGGCCCTCCTAAGAGTCAACTCCGCTTCACCGCTCGTCGGAACTACAATCAGACCCTTGTACTTCTCCCTCAGCTTCCGGAAGTTCTCTGCAGCGAAGGGCAGGTCCATCTTATTGGCGATGATTAGGGTCGGCTTCGAGAACTCCCGCAGAGACCAGCAAAGGTTCTGTATGTCCTTCTCGTTCCATGAATCGAATGGCTTGTCTCCAAGCAGGGCCTCATTCATCGCCATCGCAACGTGCTCTTTCCTCACGCCGATGCCCTGCATCACCTCCTCGACCGCACTGGGCACCCCATAGCCAGGAGTCTTCGAAAGCTTGGAGATTTTCGGGAGATTCTGCGTGAACAGTTTCGTGTACCAAAGGACGAGCTCTAGCTCAACGTCCGCGAAGTCAGCGATGGGGTCCCCCGTCCCAGGCTCAGAAATCTTACCGTCCTTGTCTACGCTCCCCGATGCGTCGATGACGTGGAGCAGAGCGTCTGATTGGGCTGCAACGCTCAGGAACTGATTGCCCAGCCCCTTACCCATCCAGGCTCCCCTGATTAGGCCTGGCAGGTCCGTCACCTCGACTGGGACGAACCTCCATCCATCTTCACACTTCGAGTTCTGCGGGTTGTCGGTGACGCCGAACTCCTTGTGGACACAGGGCGTCACGGCACTAGCGATACCTGTCTCGGGTGTCTTCGTCGTGAAGGGATAGTTGGATACCTCACCCGAAAGGAGCGTCATTGAGTTGAATAGCGTCGTCTTCCCTGCGTTCGTCTTTCCGATGAGGCCTATCCTGATCATCGGCTGTTCCTTTGAAGGAAAGGCGTCCTACTTATAGTTGAAAGCCAGACCTTACCCCTTCTGGGCGACCGTCAGGGTGACGGCGCTGACCGCCACGCTCTAACCGCTTCGTACCAGAACGCAAGGGCAGAGAGGATGAGGGCTCCTGAGAACCATTCGAGGATGGGCACATACCGGAAGAATGGGTATGCGATGAAGCTCAGGTAGGCAGCGAAGACGCTGATGAACACAGCATAGAAAATGAACCGCGGGACGATTAACGTCCCCACCCTGAGAAAGTTCCGCATCACGTCGACCTTCACTTCGTTGGAGACTTCGTATTCCCCGTTGCTTTCCGAAACCAGGCCCAAATCCTTCAGCTTGTTGAGGTGGTACTGCGCCAGCGACGGGTTAGACATGAGAAGCGCTCGCTGGACCTCCCTGACCCCGACCTTCCTCTTCTTCAGGGCATAGACGTAGACCCTGAGGGTATTCCCCTTTAGCTCAGCATCGACCATCCCTTGGGTTGGTCTATCGGTTGGAACAGGCCTGGAGACGCTCAAGTGCGGCAGTCGACCACTGTAAGATTCGCGTTCAAAAGCATTGGTCCGAATCCACATGTGTGGGTACATATGATATTTCTCATAGTACTCATGCAGACACTTCTTGCCGTCACTGTGACGGCCTCCTAATCAGCTTGGCCTGTACCTGAGAATCGCGGCAATGCCGCCGAAGGTCTTTAGCATGCTACCTTCTTCAGTGCCCGACGAGATGACCTCAACCTTCGAGCTGATTTTGAAAGCCATCTCCTCGAGTATGTCCACAATGTCCCTCTCGACCACGTCATAGTCCATCCCTCCACATTTCGTGCATCCTCCCGATATCATCTCTTGTTTCTCCTTGACCTTGGCCGAGGCCAAGGTCACCTCAGACTTCAAAGTCCCACACTTCTTGCACTTCGCCTCCAGCTTGACGGTGTCCAAATCATCGGATACGAGGATAACGTCTACGTTGGCCTTCTGCAGTGCGTCTAGTATTCTTGGCAGACCGTAGATGGCTAACCCGCCTGGCTTGTTGACCTCTGCCAAGAATCTCTGGACCAGCTTCTTCTCCTCCACCAGTCTAACGTCGGCGAGCGTGTCTGACGCCTTTTCCACCAGCTCCCTCACGCCCTCCCTCCCTGAGTACGAAGTGTCCAAGACGACCAGCACCTTCTTCTGTAGCTCATAGTGCAGGTACTCGCCTTTCAGGAATTCCTCCTTCGTCGGACCTGGGCCGCCTATAATCATCCCTGTGACCTTTTCATTGTCGATGAATACCCGTGTTGCGTGCTCGCTGACCCTGTGGTAGTAGTACGTCAACTCCATTTCCCTCCCTCTCTCGTACCTCCTGGCCGACTGGCCTCCCTTCCTCGTCTTCCCTGACACCCCCGAGGTCAATAGATCGGAGATCTCCAGCCTGTCTCCACTCAGGATTCCGAGACCTGTCTCGCTGGCGTCGATCGACAGTATACCGTAGACCTTCTCCTCTCGCAGCATGTCCTTGAGCCACTCCAGGTGGAAGTGGTCGTCGCACTGGTACAAGTACGCGGTCACCGGCTTCGGCGGGGCTATCTCGTAGAGGTTGATCACCTCGCTACCGGGTCCGTTGGTCGGAAGGGCCCCGCAGAAAATGACGAGCCCTGTCTCCGGAGGAGTCTTGTATAGCTTGAGCCTCTGCATCGCCCTCGTCAGGGCATCCTGAACGTGATTCCTCGTCGTGTCAGACTTGATGTTACCAGCAGTCCCCCATTCGTCGCGGAGATTCGAGATGACTTCGTGAATCGGCTTCTTGGGAGGAACGTAGAGTGTGACCAGTTCCGTGCCTCTTCCTTCCTTACTTGCCAGCTCAGAGATGAGCTTCCTGACCTTGTATAGCTTAACTGAGTCGGTTTTTGTCGACAATGCGGAGCTACCTCTGAGTCAGGCGGAAGAACCTGATGCGGAACCCGAGGAAGCACTCATTAGAACGGAAAAGTCGTCCCTCACCCATTTATAAAACCTGCCGCACGAAGAAGCAGAGGATGCGAGGCTGCTACCAATGAGGACTGTCTTGAGAATCGGCGGTTCTGTGCTCGGCTCCCCGCCCTCGGCCAAGGTAGTCGATGCCTACGCGGCCGTCGTATCCGACCTCAACTACGAGGGGCACTCCATAGGGGTCGTTGTCGGGGGTGGCACGGTCTCCAGGGACTACATCAGGTCTGCTGAGCAGATGGGCCTATCTCCGTACCAGCAGGACACGATTGCGATTCACGCGTCCAGACTCAACGCCCGCTTGGTGGCCATGAAGCTGGGAGGAGTGAGTTCTGTCCCCACCTCAATTGATGGGATGCTCCAGAGACTCGCGAGGAACAGAGTGGCGGTTATGGGTGGACTCAAGCCAGGTATCACGACCGACACGGTGGCGGCAATAGTCGCGCAGAGGTGGAGAGCCGATCTGCTCGTCAAGGCTTCTGATAGAGATGGGATATACACAGCCGACCCCAGGCTTGACAAGAAGGCGAGGAAGCTGGACCGGATCTCCTACGAAAAGATGAAGCAGATTCTCGGTGGCGAGCACAGGCCGGGGATTCACAGCATAGTCGACCCAGTCGCAGTCGACCAGCTCGTCGCATCGAGGATCAGACTGGTCGTCCTGAACGGAACAGAGCCTCGGGGCGTCGCAAAGGCCGTTCACGGCGAGAAGATCGGAACGCTCGTCACCTGAGAGCGACAGAAGACAGAGGAGATACCGAGCTTGGTCGCCCTAGTTGTCTTTATCGCATTCCTGGTTGCGGTCTTTGCGTCATTCTGGTCTTATGCGAGGGGTTGACCTGTTTCAGCTCGACGCCACACTTCTGACAGAGTATGGTTTTGGAGAAAACATTGCAGTAGCGAAAGGACCTGTAGCACTATTATCATTGTTAGCAATCGTCTCGGATGCTTAAATGACCGAGTCCTCGGCTCGTACTTGCTCGCAGATGGAAACTCGGAATGATGTGACTGCCGGTCTGGGCGCGTGAGACAGAAGAGAAGGATTGTATGCAAACCACCAAGACAGGAACCCATTTCTGGTCAGGAAACGAAGCATGTGTTGAAGGCGCAATAGTCGCCGGTTGTCGGTTCTTTGCAGGTTATCCAATCTCACCTGCTAATGAAATTCCTGAAGAGCTTTCAGAGCGTTTGCCCATTGTGGGAGGGGTTTTCATGCAGATGGAGGACGAACTCGCCAGTATCGGCGCCGTCATGGGGGCCAGCTGGGCAGGCAAGAAAGCGATGACAGCGACTTCAGGCCCGGGTTTCAGTCTGATGCAAGAGACTATGGGCTGGGGATTCATGACCGAGACACCCTGTGTCGTAGTCGACGTTCAGAGAGTTGGGCCAGGCACAGGACAGGCAACCAAGGGTGCGCAGGGGGACGTGATGCAGGCGCGGTGGGGAACCCATGGTGACTACGCTGCCATTGCTCTATCGCCGAATTCAGTTCAGGAGATGTTTGAGCTTACGATAAGGGCATTCAACCTGTCGGAGAAGTACCGGACGCCTGTGGTCCTGTTAGCCGACGAGACAATAGGCCATGTCAGAGAGCAGATTGTGGTCCCGCCAAAGGACAGCATAGAAATCGTCAATCGCAAGAAACCCAAGGTCGGGGAGACGAAGTTCTTCGGGCTCAAGGAAGTGGCGCCGATGCCTTCGGTCGGAGAGGGCTTCAACGTCGCGGCGACGGCCTCGACGCACGATGAGGAGGGAGTGCGGTTCACTCAAGACGCGGCAGTGCACAGGAGGATGGTGGAGGCGCTGGTCGCGAAGATATACGACCATGCTGAAGACGTCGTTGAAACAGAATGTCACAATATTGACGACTGTGACATTGGGCTGGTCTCGTTCGGCTGCACGTCGCGGGCTGCGTACGAAGCAGTCGAACGCGCGGAAAGGGCCGGGATAAGGGTCGGCCACGTTCGTCTCAAGACAATCTGGCCCTTTCCAGATGGCGCGGTCGCAGGGCTGGCCAGAAGCGCCCGAAGAATAGTCGTCCCGGAGATGAACATGGGACAAGTCGCGGGAGAGGTTCAGAGGGTTGCTGGCGCCATGAAGGTTGTGAGGCTAAACAGGATTGGCGGAGGCGAGCTCATCACGCCGGAAGAAATCCTCGAAGTGATCTCCGAGGAAGTGAAGTGAACGTGGCCGAGGCATTCTTCTCACGCAGGTACATGAGGGACCTGAAGCTTCCCTTCTGCCCGGGTTGCGGACTCTTTTCGGTAAGTGATACCTTCTTGCGGGCGGTGCACGAACTGGGTCACGAGGACCTGAGCGGGTTCTGTTTCACCAGCGGAATCGGTTGCACGTCTTGGATTCCATCGCCGTACTTCCTGGCCGACTCGGTTCACACCCTGCACGGAAGGAGCATTCCTATGGCGACCGGCATCAAGCTAGCGCGTCCGAACCTGAATGTAGTGGTCTTCGGTGGGGATGGCGACATAGTGGGCATCGGCTTGAGTCACTTCGTGCACGCTGCCAGGCGGAACACGGACATCCTAGTAATAATGGGCAACAATATGGTGTACGGAATGACGGGAGGCCAGGTCGCACCGACGACGCCGTTCGGGACCTTCACGGCGACCACGCCCTACGGCAGCTTCGAGCACCCATTGGACGCTGCCAAGCTTGCATTTGCTGCCGGTGCGGCCTATTCTGCCCGCTGGACGACTGGGCACCTCAAGGAGTTGAAGGAGTCGATGAAGACGGCGCTCCAGCTCAATGGTTTCAAATTCATCGAAGTCTTGACCCAGTGTCCGACGGCCTACGGGAGGAGGGCCGGCTTCAAGGACGTGGCTGAAATGCTGAAACACTTCAGAGAGAACGCCATTTCGCCAGAGGAGGCTGAGAAGCTGGGTGAAGAGGAGCTGGAAGGAAGGATTGTAGTGGGTGAGTTAGGCCGGAGGGAGCGTCCGACGCTGGTGGAGACTGTGCACGAAGTGATGAAGAAGGCGAAGGGCGATGGCGGGCAGGATTGAGATAAGGTTCGGTGGCAGCGGCGGTCAGGGAGTCGTGCTTGCCGCGCGAATACTCGGAGAGGCAGCCGTTCTCGATGGCAAGAACGTCCTGCAGACCCAGGCCTATGGCGCTGAGGCAAGAGGTAGCCTGACCAAGAGCGAAGTGATAATCTCGGACGGGAAGATTGGATTCCCTGCCGTCAGGGATCTTGACCTATTGGTGACCATGAGCCAAGAGGCGGCCAATTCACTTGTGAAGGGTTTGAAGGAGACCGGGAGGCTAATCGTAGACAGCTCGAACGTAACCCACGTGCCTGAAACCAAGGCGGTCATCTACATGCTACCTATCACAGAGACAACGAAGAAGAAGCTGGGGAATGGATTCTACGCCAACATGGTAATGCTTGGAGCACTCACACGGATCACAAACGTCGTCACCAGCGAATCCGTCGAGAAGGCCATCTGTGAGAGTCTTGCGGAGAAGCACACTGAAATCAACATCAAGGCTTTCAGGGAAGGACTGCAGCTTCGGCCGCAGTCGTAGTTCACGCATGAGTTTATTGCTCCTGTGCAGGAAGGAGAGAACAAGATGGGCGAGGGCATTCAAGAGAATTCGTCGAGCCCATTACCTCACAGAATCTTCTCTGTCAACCATAGGCGTTATCCTTCCCTCCATCGTAATCGCACTTGCTGCGTCGGGCTGTCTAAGGTTCAAATCCCATCCTGATTCGTGGTCTGTTGGTTCCCTCAGGCAATGTTTGGTGCGGAGGTGGGAATACTACCCAGCATGCTGGGCGGAAACGGTCTTATCTCGCCAGACTCCCACGTGATATTGGGCAGTCATGCGACTCATCGAACTTGACGAGAGCGATAAGTCTCTGGTTGAGAAGACTAGACTTCACCTGAAGAAACGGTCGTCCGAGATTTCAGGTGTAGCCGCTGGGTTGCGCACTAGCAGGGGAACGGAGTTTTTCGGGCTTTGCATAGACTTGGAGACAGCGCCTCTTGGCGCGTGCGCCGAGTATTCTGCCATCGGGACAATGGTTTCTAGCGGCGAAAGGAAGGTTAAGACGATCGTGGCAGTCACTGACAAAGGAAGGAACAGATACGCAATTCTGCCACCATGCGGGAAGTGCAGAGACTTCATCAGAGCGTTTGGAGACCCGCATGTGATTCTTCAGGTCGGCGAGAGCCTACGAGATTCGAAGAAGGTCAAGCTTTCCGAATTGATCCCATTTCCGTGGAACGAAACTCCTTGAGTCTGACCGTCGAAGGAATCGACTCCCCTAGCTGGCCATGAAATGTAGTGCGGGGGGTGGGATTCGAACCCACGAACCCCTGAGGGACAGGATGCCCCATCCGAAGCGCTGTCGGATCTTGAGTCCTGCACGTTTAACCAGGCTTCGTTACCCCCGCATCAACCCCTAGGTTCGCATCTTACGATAAAGAACCTATCCGCCATCCATCATGTCTTCGTTTCCGAACTCTCTCAGGTTACCTCTCGAAGTCAGGCCTGATGCACCGCAGCATTCGCATTACCTAAGCGGCATTTATTCGATTCAATTGAATATAGGAGAGCTTCCCGCTTTCTGCCAATAAACCGAAATTACCTTCGATTCTAGGGGGACTCTCAATTGAAGAGGCTGAGATATCAGCTGGGAACGGTCCCGCAGCCCCAGAGGAATCTCGTGGCGACCTCTTTCATACGACAACCGATCAAAGCTGGCGCCGCAAGGCCAGTATCACGAATCTACGTTATCCCTGAACGTTGCAAGGAATGCAACTTCTGCTGGACCTTCTGCCCCAACGAGGTCCTCGAGCTCTCAGCAGAGACCAATGCGAATGGTTACCGACATCCTCAGGTGAAACCTGGCAAGGAGAACGATTGCATGGATTGTCGGATGTGCACCTGGATCTGCCCCGAGTTCGCGATTTACACAGTCGAGGTGCTTCCAAAACCATGAGCAACACTCCTGGAACCCTTGCTCCCGGGACATACTTCATGATGGGGAATTTCGCCTGCGTGGAGGCAGCGCTGGTTGCTGGCTGCAGGTTCTACGCCGGTTACCCAATAACGCCGTCTTCAGAGATCTTCGAGAGGGCCTGCACGAGGTTCCCGCAGCTGGGAGGGTACGCCATCGAGATGGAGGACGAGCTCGGAAGCATGGCCGCGCTCATCGGAGCATCCTATGCCGGCTCGAAGGTGATGACCGCGACCTCCGGGCCCGGGTTCAGTCTGATGATGGAGAACATCGGCCTCGCGTTCATTCTCGAGACCCCCAGCGTCATCGTGAACGTCCAGAGGGGCGGCCCCAGCACCGGCATCCCCACACTCGTAGGGCAGGGCGACATGATGCAATCCAGGTGGGGGTCCCACGGGGATCTCGAGACGATAGCATACTGTCCGAGTAGCGTCCAAGAGTTCTTTGACCTCACGATTCAAGCCTTCAACACGGCCGAGCGGTTCCGGACTCCAGTATTCGTCATGGCCGACCAGGTCGTCGGGATGATGTCCGAGCGACTGCGAGTTCCGCCACTGGAGGAAGTGGAAATCGTAGAGAGGCAGGTAGCCCGAGTAGATAGATCCGCGGCCCTCCACGACCTTCCGTTCGACTACTCCAAGGACTTCCTCCCGATGCAGATTGCGGGCACGGGCTGCCGAGTCAACATCGAGAGTCTCACCCACGACTCCCGGGGATATCCCAGCATTGACTATTCCGTTTCACAGAAGATGATCGACCACCTACTCGGCAAGATTAGGAACCACGCAAGTGAGATCTGGAAGTGGGAGGAGACGTTCCTCGATGACGCCGAAGTAGCGGTCGTCGCCTACGGGTCGACCGCCAGGTCTGCCCTTTCCGCCGTGAAGAAGGCCCGGTCGATGGGCATCAAGGCGGGGCTGCTTAGGCTAATCACAGTGTGGCCCTTCCCGGACGAAGTCATCGAGAACGTCAGCAGGAAGGTAAACGCCCTCGTCGTCCCCGAGGTCAACTACGGCCAGGTAGTACACCCAGTAAGGGAGAGCGCAAAGTGCCCGGTATCAAGCGTCAACTGCGCGCCAGGAACGCTCGTCGACCCCAGGAGCATAGTAGACGCGCTGGAGCTGGCGACCTGATGGCCACCAAGGGATCGCCGGTCGGCGGACCAGCAATCAACGTCGAGCGCCACGCGAGAGACGGAATCCTACGGGTCGAACGCCTTCCCCACATCTGGTGTCCGGGCTGCGGTATCGGGATAGTTCTCGACGCCTACACGCGCGCCCTCGCGAAGTCAAATATCCCCCAGGACAAGCACGCCGTCGTTTCCGGCATAGGCTGCACCGGCCGGTTCGCAGGGTACCTCGACCTCGATTCCTATCACACCACCCATGGCAGGGCGATAGCCTTTGCCACAGGAATCGCTGTCGTCAAGCCCGACCTCGAGGTGACTGTCATTGCAGGCGACGGCGACCTCAGCACAATCGGCGGGAATCACTTGATTCACGCGGCCAGGCGGAACGTCGACCTGAACGTCATCATGGTCAACAACTTCAACTATGGAATGACGGGCGGCCAGCACGGAGCCACAACGCCTACAGGCGCCAAGACCCACACTTCCCCCTACGGGAACGTCGAGGCCCCCTTCAACGTGCCGTACCTCATGGCGGCGGCAGGGGCTTCGTTCGTTGCCCGGTGGACGGCCCTGCACGTGACCCAGCTCTACAAGGCGATCAGGCGCATGATGGAGATCGAGGGGTTCACCTTCTTGGAGGTCATCTCCCCGTGCCCCCCGACCTTCGGCGAGTTCAACGGCTTCCCTGACGCGCTCGACGAGATGAAATACTTCAGAGAAAGATCGGTCGTCGACCACAACGTCGACCTGAGGGAGATTGGAATCTCCATGCGTCCGGACGATCGTCTGGTCGTCGGCAACTTCATCGACAAGAGGAGGGCATCCTACCAGGAGCTCCTCAGCGAGCTGAAGGTGAAGGCCGCAGGAGGGGCTCGGAAGTGAGGTGGGAGTTCCGCATTACCGGAATCGGCGGACAGGGAGCGATCAGCATCGCGCACATAATCGGCAGGGCCGCAGTCATGTACGACTCGAGGGAGGCCGTCGTCACCGAGGGTTACAGCCCCTACATCACGGGCGGTTGGTCGAGGGGAGACGTCATAGTCTCCGACGAACAGGTCGACTTCCCACTCGTCACCAGGCTCGACGTTCTCCTGACGATGTACCAAGAGGGCCTCGACCTGAACCTCAAGCTCATGAAACCCGACGGCGTCATCCTGACCGAGAAGAGGCTCGTCCATCCTAAGAGCGCGGGCCCGACCAGGAGGGTCGTCGAAATTCCGGCAATGGAGGCAGCCGAGAAGATAGGCAAGAAGATCCTCACTAACGTGGTCATGCTGGGAGGCCTTTCCGCAGTCTCTCCGGCGGTCTCGCCGGAGGCGCTGAAGAAGGCGCTCGCTGACAGGTTCCCGAAGGCCAAGGATTTGAACGCGAAGGCTCTTGACATAGGCTTCGAGCTGGCCAAGCACTCAGAGGAGGCACCCCACGTTGTCTGAGCAGGACACGATCGTCATCATAGGGGGCGGAATCGCCGGAATACAGGCCGCCCTCGACGCCGCCAATGCCGGCGCGAAGGTGGTCCTCGTCGAGAAGGAGCCGACGATTGGAGGGAAGATGGCTGTCCTCGACAAGAACTTCCCTACACTGGACTGTTCTATTTGCATCGAGTCCCCAAAGATGAGCGACGTCGGGCTCCATCCCAACATCGAGCTCCTCACATGCTCTGAGGTCCAGGACTTGAAGGGCAAAGCCGGAGACTTCACCGTCAGGGTGAGAGAGAACCCAAGGTACGTGACCGATGCCTGCACGAGGTGTGCCGAATGCGTTCCAGTCTGCCCAGTCGGCCTCGAGAACGAGTTCGACGTAGGCATGTCTGCGAGAAAGGCGATCTACATCCCCATCGAGCAGTCGGTCCCCGGAGCGTATGTGATAGACGCCGAGCACTGCCTGAACAGGCCCCCGAACTACCTGCCTTGCAGCCGCTGCACGGACGCCTGCGGTCCCGACGCGATCGACTTCAACATGATGCCGAGGACGCATGAAGTGAAGGCGGCTGCCGTAGTCGTGGCGACCGGCTTCGACCTGCTCAACCCCGAACTCCTGACCGAGTTCAGCTACGGGAAGCACCCAGACATCCTGACCTCAATGGAACTCGAGAGGCTCCTGCAGGCCTCGGGGCCAAGCCTAGGAGAGATAGTCCGCCCCTCCGATGGCAAACATCCTAGAAGCGTTCTCTTCGTCCTTTGCGCCGGCTCCAGAGACCAGAGGTTCGTGAAGTACTGCTCCAGGATATGCTGCATGTACACAATCAAGGAATCGTACCAACTCAAGGATCACGGGATTGAGAACGTCGACGTGGCCTACATGGACATCCGCGCCTTCGGGAAGGGCTTCGACGAGTTCTACGACAGGGCCCGCGACAGCGGGGTGAACTTTACCCGGGGGAGGCCAGCCAGAGTCAGACCTTCGGGAGCCACGCTGAAGGTCTCATTTGAGAATACAGAGACGGGCGAGCTGAATGCCGAGAAGGAGTACGACATGGTGGTACTCGCCACGGCGGCGGTGCCGTCGAGGGGCTCCGCTGCCCTCGCCTCAGCCCTAGACGTCGAGCTGGCGGACGACGGCTTCTTCGAGTCGATGGAGGAGTCGGGCGAGTACGTCACCAGCACAAGAGAGGGCGTCTACCTCGCGGGCTGCAGCACAGGGCCTAAGGACATACCCGATAGCGTACTCGAGGGAGGCGCCGCGGTTGCGAAGGCGCTCACCCACCTGAAGACGAGGTCCTGGCCCGAGCCCCTGAATGTCGTCCCGCTTAGCACCGAAGGCGAGCCCAGAATCGGGGTCTTCGCGTGCCATTGCGGCTCGAACATAGCCGGCGTCGTCGACCTGCCGGAGCTGGTGAGCTATGCAAGGACGCTGCCGAACGTCGTTCACTCGCAGGACCAGACCTACTCCTGCGCCGCCAACACGCTGAACGACATCAGTGGGGTCATCAGGGACAAGGGGATCAACAGAGTCGTGGTCGCGGCTTGCTCTCCCAAGACCCACTATCCGACCTTCCAAGGCTCCCTCGATCGGGCCGGCCTGAACAAGTACCTCCTGGAGATGGCGAACGTAAGGAACATGGATTCTTGGGTCCATAAAGAGGACAGGGCTGGGGCGCTCCGGAAGGCCAAGGACATGGTGAAGATGGCCGTCCTGAAGGCATCTAAAATGAAGCCTCTCACTCCAATGAAGTTCCCGGTCACCCAGAAGGCCCTGGTGGTGGGCGGAGGCGTTGCAGGAATCACCGCGGCGGCGAACCTCGCCCAACAAGGATTCGAGACGCACCTCGTCGAGAGGGGTGATAGGCTGGGAGGTCTGCTGCTCGACCTGGGAGAAGTCGCGCCGAGCGGCGTGAAGGCCGAACTGCTTCTCGGGCTCGATTTGGACAGGCTCCGCAGAAGCGGGGCTTCGGTCCACACTTCGACGCGAGTAGAAAGCATCACAGGCTTCGTGGGAAACTACCACGCGCATCTGACAGACGGCTCCGACCTAGACGTGGGAACCGTAGTGCTTGCCACGGGGGCCAAGCCGTACACCCCCACCGAGTTCGGCTATCCACGAAACGCATCGGTGGTGACCAGCTTGGAGCTCGAGAAGTCCATCGACAGCGTCGGACCACAGAAGAACGTCTCAATCATCTCATGCGTGGGCTCGAGGAACGGCGAGATGGGCTGTTCCCGGTACTGCTGCCAGACAATGATCAACCAGGCGATAAGGCTGAAAGACATAGGAAACAACGTCAACGTGTTCTACAAGGACATCAGGACCTTCGCCAGGTTCGGGGAGGAGGAGTATGAGGTCGCGTCCCGCAAAGGTGTCTCGTTCATCCAGTACCCGCAAGACCTCCGCCCCCAGGACTCGATTAAGTTCGAAGGCGGGAACCTGCTCATGAAGGACGAGCTCCTCGGCATAGAAGTCGAGTTCCCCACAGACCTCGTGGTCCTGAACGTCGGGATGGCTCCTGTGAACGAAGAGGAGGGGGTGATGCACCAGCTAAAGGTCCCTACGGACCAACAGGGCTTCGCTCTGGAGAGCCACCCGAAACTCGGTCCGGCCGAATCCGTCGTGCAGGGTGTGGTGCTGGCCGGGGCATGTCAGTACCCAAAGAGCGTCAAAGAATCTTCGATTCAGGCCCTCGCAGCCGCGGCCAAGGCGTCGACGATACTCTCCAAGAAGGAGATTGAACGGGAACCCTACATCGCAGTCGTCGACCCGGCGAGATGCACGAAGTGCGGGCGGTGCATCCCCGTCTGCCCCTACAATGCAATAAGAGGAGAGCAGGGCAAGAGCATCGAGTTCATCACCGCGATGTGTGCGGGGTGCGGGACCTGCGTGGCTGAGTGCTCGGTGGAGGGTGCTCTCAGGCAAGAGGACTTCACCGATGGCCAGATTATGTCGCAGATAGACGCCGCCCTCGAGGACGGGCCTCAGAGCAAGGTTCTGATTTTCGCCTGCAACTGGTGCTCCTACGCCGGGGCCGACTTGGCCGGAATCATGAAGATACAGTATCCGTCTAACTCTCGAGTCATCAGGACCATGTGTTCCGGGAGGGTCTCTCAGAGACTCGTCCTCTACGCCTTCTCGAAGGGCGCTGGAGCCGTCCTCGTGACAGGGTGCCATCCGGGAGACTGCCACTACATCAGCGCGAACTCTCAGACAGAGAAGAGGGTAACCAGGTGGAAGGTCATGCTCAAAGCGCGAGGCGTCGACCCAGAAAGACTCCAGCTCTGGTGGGTGAGCGCGGCAGAGCCGAAGCGTTTCGCCGACAAAGTCAAGGAGATGGACCGCATAATCCAAGCCCTCCCATCAGAGGAACTCTCGTCCACAACGACGAAGATCAGGATGACGGTGAGGCCGCCATGAAACTGGAACCAGCCTTCACCCAGAGAGTCGAGAGTGTGTCGGACGACAAGCTCTCGCTCTGCTACCAGTGTGGGACCTGTACTGCAGTCTGCCCGGCAGGCGTTCCCGTCAGGAGCCTGATCCGCGGCTCGCAACTCGGCGTGAGGGAATTCGTCATCGGCGATCAGCGGCTCTGGTACTGCGCCACCTGCAAACTCTGCGAGGTCGGGTGTCCTCGTGGCGTGAAGATCACAGACACCATCCATGCTCTTAGGGTCGCCGCATACGAAGGCAAGAAGGTCCCGCAGAAGCTGGAGAGCGCGCTCTGGGGCGTCTACGAGGACGCGAATCCCTGGGGCGGGAAGAAGGCTGACAGAGGCAAGTGGGCCGCGGGGCTGAACATCAACACGGACAAGCCCGCGAAGTACCTCCTCTACGTCGGCTGCGCAACCTCGTTCGACCCAAGGCTCCAACACATCACCCGGTCCCTAGCCTCGATCCTCGGCAAGGCCGGCGTCGACTTCTCGGTCCTTGGAGGTGAAAGCTGTTGCGGGGACGTCGTCTACCAGATGGGTGAGGAGGCCTTCCTCGAAGAACTTGTGCAGGCGAACATCCAGAGTTTCACGAAGTCTGGTGCTGAGGCCATTATCACCATCTCCCCCCACTGCTTCAACATGTTCAGGTCGGTCTACCCGAAGTACGGCAGTGTGCCAGCCACCCTCCACTACACAGAGTTCCTGGCCGGGCTCCTCGACAAGGGGTCGCTCAGCCCAGGCCGCCTGAATGGTGGTGCCGCCGTCACGTACCACGACCCCTGCTATCTCGGCCGGTACCATGGTATCTATGAGGAACCGAGGAAGCTATTGGAGAGCATCCCAGGAGTCAAACTCTCTGAGATGGGCGACAGCAAGGCGAACGCACTGTGCTGCGGAGGCGGAGGAGGGGGGATGTGGGTCGACCAGGAGGGTGAGCGGCCCAGCATGCGCCGGGTGAAGCAGGCAGCAGACACGGGCGCGTCGCAGCTGGTGACGTCGTGCCCGTACTGCATACAGAACTTCGAGGACAGCGCCAAGACGGCCGGCGTTAACATGGAGGTGGTGGACGTGTCAGAAGTGATCGCCCGCGCACTGGGGCTAGACGCAGGCGGAGTGTAGGTTGGCAGTCCAAGTACAGCCGCCTGAGAAGAGAAAGGACATCTTGGTCTTCATGGAACAGACCGGCGGGGCACTAGAAGAAGTCTCGCTGGAGGTCCTGGGCAAGGCGAGGGAGATTGCTGACAGGCTCGGGGTCTCCGTTGTCGCCCTCGTGCTAGGACACGACGTATCAGGAATCGCCGACGAGGCTGCCAAGAGGGGCGCCGACGTCGTACTTCTCGCAGATTCGCCCCTGCTCAAGGATTGCACCGTCGAGGCCTACCTGAAGATGTTGCTCCCACTTATCATCGAAAGGAACCCAGCGATCGTCCTCATCGGGGGGACCCACAACGGCACCAGCCTTGCCGCCAGCCTCGCAGTGCGTCTTGGAGCCGGTTTGATGGCTCACGTGGTGGACCTGAACGTCGACAAGGAGACAGGGACCCTCTTCGGTTCCGTCCCTGGCTTTGGAGGAAGCATCGTCGCTGTCTGCAAGTGCAAGAAGTGGCCGCAGATGGCCACAGTCAGGCCAGGGGTGTTCAAGCCACTCCCGCCCAGAGACTCGCACATCGGTAGAGTGGAGCCGGTCGAGGTCAACATCACGGAGGTCGATGTGAAATGCCGGGTCCTCGAAAGGTCGGTCACAAAGATCGAGGATATCAGCCGGGCCGAACGGATTGTTATCGCTGGACTGGGGACAAAAGGAGACCTAGTCCTGCCGCAGAAGCTGGCGCAGGCTCTTGGGGCGAGCCTCGGAGTCTCAAGGCCCTTGGCCGACAAGCGATTGGCACCGCGGGAGAGGGTTGTCGGTGCCACAGGTTACGGAGTGAATGCTGAGCTCGCCATCGTGGCAGGGGTCAGCGGGGCGGCCCATTTCGTCTCGGGGATAAGGGACGCCAAGACTGTGATTGCGATCAACTCTGACCCGAACGCCCAGATCTTCAAACACGCGGACTACTGCGTGACAGGCAACCTATTCGAAATCATGCCTGAGCTGATCTCGGCCCTTCAGGCATCGAAGGGGAATGACAGATGAAATACGTGGTCTGTCTGAAGGTCACGCCCAAGGTCGAGCAGATCAGGTTCGACGAGGTGACTAAGGCCGTCGCCCGGGAAGGGGTCGAGAACGAGATCAACGACGCTGACAAGAACGCGCTTGAGGCGGCGCTCCTCCTGAAGGACAAGTACGGAGGCTCCGTGACTGTCATGACGATGGGGCCGCCCTCATTCGACCCGTTCCTGAAGCTCGCCGTCGCCATGGGAGCGAACGAGGCGATTCTCCTGAGCGACAGGGGCTTCGCCATGGCAGACACTTACGCGACCTCCCGCGTCCTTGCTGCGGCGCTGAAGAAACTCCAGGAGTACGACCTCGTCCTATGTGGCGAGGCGTCGTCCGACGGCAGCACCGAGCAGGTCCCGGCGAGCATCGCCGAGTGGCTCGGTATCCCCCGGGTGACTTACGCAATCGAAATCGAGGTCAAAGACTCGAAGCTCGTCTCGAAGAGGAGCATCGAAGGCGGTTACGAGGTCGTCGAGACTGGGCTGCCTGCACTGGTCAGCGTCGAGCTGGGGTGCAACGCCCCTAGGTTCCCCGACTTCCGAAGGAAGAGGTGGGCTGAGAAGGAGTACAAGTCCACGGTCTGGGGCATGACCGATCTCGGGTTCAGCCCAGACGAGGTCGGCCTACAGGGGTCGCTGACCTCGGTAGAAGAGTTGAGGAAGATGGCTTCGCCAACGAGGAAGGGCGAGGCCGTGACAGGGACGCCCCATGAGGTTGCGGCCAGGCTCGTTCAAATCATCAATGCATCAGGGCCCTGAGCCACTATTCGATTCGCTCGAATAATCAATTAGGGGTCATCTCTATATGCGGACTAGCCCACTTCTGTCCCCATGCAACGCCGGGCACTCCGGGGTTCATTGACCCTTCTCGAGTCCTTCTCTCCGGACCAGTGGAGCGAGGACGCATACATCAAGACACCTCCATTCGTCACGGAGGACATCGACGGTACGGTCATGATCATACCCACATCTCTCGAGGCCGAGCGCGTTCTCGACCTGGTCAGCCCCGCACTGGGCCTGAAGAAGACGAGGAACGGCCAGCTCTGCTACCTGACCAGCAGGGCGGATACGATCAGGGCTCTCCGGATGTTCAACTGGTATGTCAGGAGGAGCTGGCGTGACAGGGAGCTCGCCATCCTGTGGGCTCTCGCCCACGTCCTCGAAGACTTGGACCGAACCCACCCGCCCGTCTCCGTTCAGTCGATCGCCAGCATGACCAGCTGCGGCCCGAAGCTCGTCTCCGAGGTCATGAATGGCCTGCGCGGCACCGACGACTCTCCGTCGCGGGGAGGATCCTTTGGGGAGTATGTGGTGAACGGCGCGGGCCTGAAGGTGAAGCTCGAAAGCCACCTCGAGGATACTCCGACGCAGACCGAGGAGCTCGTGATGGAGTCGCTCTGCTCGGGGATGGGCTCATCGGTAAACGACATCTACAACCGGGCGTTTCCGCGTGAACTGACTATCGGTGCCGTGTACAAGGTCTCGGAGGAACTCAAGCGCGACGGCTACGTCCAAGCACTCAGACACTTCCGGGTGAATGAGAGGGGACCCATGAGGGAGCTGCTTGGTTCCGACTGCCGCAACTGCTTCTATGGCTACTCGAGCGCGGAGAAGTGCTTCGACGACGCCTTCAGGGATCTCGAACAGATGCTCAAACGCTACTACCAAAAGGAACTCACCGAAGAGGAGCGGACCAGCTCCTACAATGCGATGAAGTCAGCGCCTTTCGGCCCCAAGGTGATTAGGAAGGTCCTCGAAGCGTTGACTCTGATTCACAACATGGACATCATTATGAGCGAGAAGAATGTGGTGAATGTTCTTCGGAAGCTCGAGGACTGGTACGACATCGAGTTCCCTGTCCACCGGGGGCCGGGCGAAGTTGCTTCGAATATTGGCCTCGGGCGACAATAGCGAACGTTCAATAGCGACTTTTCGCCTTCAGATTCTGTGCAGCGCTCCGGTGTGAGACGTTGCTCGGACTGCCTACACTGGCGACCGTATCCTCAACTAAACCGTCTCGGTACGTGCGATTATCCGGGTGGCAGGTATCACAACAGGGGAGTACCAGCCTCCAGTGAATCCTGCGAAGCGTTTGCAAGGGACTTCCAGGTAGAGAGAATTTGCAGCAACTGCCAAGGTTGGTATCCCCTCGACGTGCAGCCCCGCCTAGGAGAGTGCCACACCTCGGGGAGCCCCAATTACGGCAGGCCTATCTTCTGGGACAGGATTTCTAGCGACTGCTTCGAGCAGAGATCCCTCGTCAACACCGAGTTCGTGTTCTGCGAGACGTGCAGGCTGACCGTGCCCTCGAGCGACCTGCAAGGTCACAAGTTGCATGGGCTCTTCGCCGGAGCGGCACAGTTTCCGGTAGATGAGATGCTGGAATTCACCACAGCTGCTGACTAATCCGCATCGCGCCCTACCTCTGGATTGTCGCCACTTTGCTGCTCTTTCTCAGCAGCCTGTGCGACGCTATCTCGATTATGATGTTGCAATAACGCGCCAACTGCGCGAACTGTGACGCGAGGACCCTGGCGTACCCATGTTCGCCTGACTCGAACATCTCGTGAGTAATCTCCTTCTCCATCTTCAGCGTCTCGGCGACTAGGGCAGCAGATCTTTCGATCAGTCTGAGGTCAGAGGTGAGCAGACTCTCGACCGCCGTGTTGAACGCCTCCCCCGCCTTATCGCCGAGCCTCCTGATGTCTTCGACCACCCGCGGGTCCATCTCAGTCCCCTGTTCCTTGAGCCTGATTAGCTCCTCGGCGATGTCCAATATGACGCTCCCTATCTCGTCAAGAGTCTTCGCACAGATCCTGTCCCCAGAAGCATGCAAAGGAGCTTCAATGCCGATGTCCGCTGCGAGCTCCCTCCTGTTCAGCGCGACTAACAGCTGCCTCACTATCAACCAGTAGAGCTCGTCTATCTCGTCCTGGACTCTTCTTACCTCGTTCAGGCTTCCCGTCTTGCTGGCGTCGAACGTCTCCATGACGTCGTCGAGGCTCTTCGCGACGAGGATCTGGAGTCTCTTGATCAGAGAGTCGACCGGGAACTTCGTGGGATCCATGAAGCTCTGGGCGACGATGTGCCTCGAGTCCGACTCAACTACCTCCAGCCCTCGGAGACTCTTGACGGTCTCGATCACCATGTCCATCCTCACCTTGTCCAGAGGCTCCCTACTGGAGACCTCTACGGTATCATAACCCAGGGCGTAGGACCCGACGATGAGCCTCATCAACATCTCGTCGTTCTCGATCAGGTCGGCCTTTATTGTGGCCTTGCTGGACTTTCTCACCTTCGTCGCCGGAATCAACCTCAGCGTGCCGTCAGCGTCTTCTCTGAAAAGAACGCTGTCTCCTTCGGAAAGGCCGATCTCCTTTGCAAACTTCTTGGGTATCGAGACGGCCAGGGTCGAATATCCGACCTTTTGCACCTTCCTCGATTCGTCCATGGCTTTCTATATACTACTACTCACTATATATGCTATACTTTTAAACAGCGGCCCAATCGGCCAATCTGCTAGGCCGAGATACTGTATGAAGAGACACGACTTCTCATGGATGATAGGGGGAGTCCAGGGCAGCGGGGTCGACACCTCCGCGAACATTTTCGCCCGAGCTGCGGCCATGGGTGGCCTCTTCGTATTCGGGAATAGGGAATACTACTCTAACATCAAGGGCGAGCACAGCTACTTCCAGGTCAGAGTCTCGAAGAGTCCGATCAGGTCCCACGTCTACACCGTCGACATGCTGACGACATTCGAAGAGGAGGCAGTTTTCAGGCACGCGCTGGAAGTGAGGAGAGAGGGGGCGATAATCTACGACCCAGATCAGGACTCGAAGAGACTGGACCAGGTGCCCACGATTGAAGCCAACGTGAAGACTATGCTGATTGATGAGCTCGCCAAGGCCGGCCTGTCCGCCGATGTCAAGGGCATTCTTGAGCTGGCCAGGAGGAGGGGTGTCCACATCTATCCAATACCGTACGCCCAGTTGTTGAGGGCAGTCGGCGCCAAGTTCGGTGAGACCTCTCTTAGCACTCTTCAGCGAATGCTCAACGTGATGGCAGTGGCTGCGTCCTTCGCGCTGGTGTCCTACGACGAGAACCTCGTAAAGGGTGCGCTCAAGAAACAATTCCGGTCAAAGCCCAAAGTTGTCGAGATGAACGTCGCGGCCGTCGGCGCTGCGTACGAATACATGAACCAGAAGTTCGCGGGGAGCTTCGCCTACAAGCTGGAGCCCGTGAAGACCAGTGAGGACATGCTCTTCGTCAGGGGCACCTCCACGGTCGCCATGGCCAAGGAGCTCGCGGGTTGCAGGCTCCAGACCTACTATCCAATCACGCCGGCCAGCGACGAGAGCGAGTTCCTCGAGTCCCACGCCGAGATACAGCTAGACGGCTCAGCAGTCCAGGAGAACCCGCAGGCAGCCGAAGTCGCAGCCCTGAAGAACAAGGTCGGCATCACAGTTGTCCAGTCGGAGGACGAGATTGCGGCAATCACGATGGCGATCGGCGGCGGGCTAGCAGGCGCCAGGTCGTCGACTTCCACTTCCGGCCCAGGATTCTCCCTCATGGCCGAGGGTCTGGGATATGCCGGGATGAACGAAGTCCCGGTGGTAGTAACTCTTTACTCCAGGGGCGGCCCGAGCACCGGGCTTCCCACGCGCCACGAACAGGGCGACCTGAGGTTCGCCCTCCATGCAGGGCACGGCGAGTTCCCGAGGCTGGTCCTAGCGAGCGGCGACCTTGAAGAATCGTTCTACGACACCGTCAGGGCCTTCAACTACTCAGAGAGATACCAGACGCCGGTCATCCACCTGGTCGACAAGGCGCTAACAAATTCCGACGCCACTGTAGCCAAGTTCGACGTTAACAGGGTCAAGATTGACAGGGGCCTTCTTGTCAAGGGGCCGGTCACCGACGCCATCAACGGAGAAATCAGACGGTTCCAGCCGACGCCTAGTGGGATTTCTCCGCGCGCGCCGGTGGGAACGAGAGGGGGAGTCTACTGGAACACGGGAGACGAGCACAACGCGCTGGGACACATCACCGAGGACCCCACCACCCGTGACATGATGATGGAGAAGAGGATGGGCAAGATCGACCTAGCCGACCGGGAGATTCCCCTAGAGGAGAGGGTGAACTTCTTCGGCCCAGAGGACGCTGACATCACAGTCGTCAGTTGGGGCTCGACGAAGGGCGCAATCCTCGATGCGATGGAGTGGCTCAAGGAAGACGGAATGACGGTCAACTTCCTCCAGATCAGACTGATCAACCCATTCCCCACCGAGTACGTAGCCAAGGTCCTTTCGAAGGCGAAGAAGGTGGTGGGCATCGAAATGAATTATTCTGGACAGTTGATTGGGATACTGCGCGAGAGGACGTGCATCCCGGTCGGGCAGCTGATCGTAAAGTACAACGGAAGGCCGATGTCGTGTGAAGAGGTCTACGACGCGATCAAGCTGATCGCGGAGGGGAAGGCCCCCAAGAAACTGGTGTTGAAACATGGCACTTAAGCTCTCTGACTTGAAGACGACGGCGCATAACGACTGGTGCCCCGGGTGCGGGGACTTCGGAATTCTCAACGCAGTCCAGATGGCCCTGACAGAGATGAACGTCGACCCCTCCCGCACGGTGGTCGTCTCAGGTGTCGGCTGTTCGTCGAAGGCTCCTCATTTCATCAAGACCTATGGCGTCCACACTCTCCACGGCAGGGCGCTCCCATTCGCTGCCGGCATCAAGCTGGCCAACCCCAACCTAGAGGTTGTCATCGAGGGAGGCGACGGCGACGGCCTGGGAATTGGAGCCGGGCACTTCGTCAACGCCGGCAGACGCAATCTGGACATGTTGTACATTGTCCACGACAACGAAGTCTATGGCCTCACGAAGGGCCAGGCAGCCCCTACCATGACGCTCGGGATGAAGACGAAGTCCCTCCCGCTGCCCAACATCAACCAGGGGATCAACCCCATAATGCTGGCAATCGCCTCGGGCTACACCTTCGTGGCTAGGGGCTACTCGTACGACGTCCGCCACCTGAAGGACCTGATTATCAAGGGCATCCGCCACAGAGGCTTCGCGTTCCTGGACGTCCTGCAGCCTTGTCCTACCTACAACGACATCCAGACCAAGGAGTACTGGGCGGGGGAGGGGAACCTCGACGCCAGCGGCAAGCCCCAGCCCAGAACCTACAGGCTGGAGGAGACCGGCTACGACGGCGTCGTCCACAAAGCAGACGAGGAAGAGATGGAGAGGAAGGTCCAGCAGGCAATCATGAAATCATTTGAGTTCGGGGACCACACACCAATCGGGGTCTTCTACCAGAACGAGTTCATATCTACATTCGAGGAACGACTCACAGCCAGAATGCCCTCCTACAAGACCAACCCGCCTGCGGATCAAGAGATCGCGCACGCTGACGGAACGCCGCTTGCGAATATCGACAAGCTACTCGAAGACATGCGGGTCTGATAGGATCAGGTCCACGGGCTAGGAAATTCCTAGACCCTAAACGACATCGCTTTCCCCGTCTTTTCGGCGCGAGGGAGGATTCGACCGTCGCCCTCCCCTATGCCGCCCGCGCATGGTCGCGTCCTCCAGTTGCTGGTTTCCTGAGAATCTCCGCAGACCTCCTGTGAGGCCCTTGCATGAAGGACGCCGATTTGACACGAGAACGCATATATATGAACCCAGGACCGCACGTCAGTTTGCGCATTAATTGGCGGCGTCTGCCTTGAGCAAAAGGGCATAGCCCCAACGCAATGAGAATGCACGACCTCCAGATGCGCGTACAAAAGTGGAGATCTGACTTGATTGGTTAGATCTGACATGGGTTGTGCTTTACACCTCGCAGAAATGCGTGGTCGTACTCCTCGATAATTGACTCCGGTTGATCCTGCCGGACCCGACTGCTATCGGATTGGGATTTAGCCATGTTAGTTGAGCGTTCCTTGGCTACAGGGGACGCAGCGCACGGCTCAGTAACACGTAGTCAACCTGCCCTGGAGACGTGGACAAACCCGGGAAACTGGGGCTGATCCACGATAGATGACCTCATCTGGAAGGAGAGGTCGTCCAAAAGGCGGCGCGAGTATGCTTCGCGTTTTCCGCTCTAGGATGGGACTGCGGCCGATCAGGCTGTTGGCGGGGTAATGGCCCACCAAACCTGTAACCGGTACGGGCTTTGAGAGAAGGAGCCCGGAGATGGACACTGAGACAAGGGTCCAGGCCCTACGGGGCGCATCAGGCGCGAAAACTTCGCAATGCGCGAAAGCGTGACGAGGCTAGTCCGAGTGCCTTCCGCTGAGGAGGGCTTTTCTCGGCTGTAAATAGGCCGGGGAATAAGGGGAGGGCAAGTCTGGTGTCAGCCGCCGCGGTAATACCAGCTCCTCGAGTGGTCGGGACGATTATTGGGCCTAAAGCACCCGTAGCCTGTTCAGTAAGTCCTCTGTTAAATCCAATCGCTCAACGGTTGGCACGCAGAGGATACTGTTGGACTAGGAGGCGGGAGAGGCGGACGGTACTCCGCGTGTAGGGGTAAAATCCTTTGATCCGCGGAAGACCACCAGTGGCGAAGGCGGTCCGCCAGAACGCGCTCGACGGTGAGGGGTGAAAGCTGGGGGAGCGAACCGGATTAGATACCCGGGTAGTCCCAGCCGTAAACGATGCGAGCTAGATGATTCGATTGCAGTTCGCAATCGAAGTGTCGCAGGGAAGCCGTTAAGCTCGCCGCCTGGGGAGTACGGTCGCAAGGCTGAATTGTCGGCGATTTCTTTCGTCGGCACAGTTCACTTAAAGGAATTGGCGGGGGAGCACCACAAGGGGTGAAGCCTGCGGTTCAATTGGAGTCAACGCCAGGAAACTTACCAGGAGCGACAGCAGGATGAGGGTCAGGCTGAAGACTTTACCTGACGAGCTGAGAGGAGGTGCATGGCCGTCGCCAGCTCGTGCCGTGAGGCGTCCTGTTAAGTCAGGCAACGAGCGAGACCCTTGCCGATAATTGCTAGCCGCGATAGCAATATCGCGGAGGCTAGTTATCGGGACTGCCGCTGCTAAAGCGGAGGAAGGAGAGGGCCACGGCAGGTCAGTATGCCCCGAAACTCCTGGGCCACACGCGGGCTGCAATGGTAGGGACAATGGGTCCCGACCTCGAAAGAGGAAGGCAATCCTCAAACCCTACCCCAGTTGTGATTGAGGGCTGAAACCCGCCCTCATGAATATGGAATCCCTAGTAACCGCGTGTCATCACCGCGCGGTGAATACGTCCCTGCTCCTTGCACACACCGCCCGTCGCTTCACCCGAGTTGGGTTTGGGCGAGGCCGGCTCTAATTGGGCCGATCGAACCTAAGTTCGGCAAGGGGGGAGAAGTCGTAACAAGGTGGCTGTAGGGGAACCTGCAGCCGGATCACCTCCTTAGTTAACGAACTCGGGGAGTACGACTGCGCGCTGCAAAGAGGTAGTATCTAGTAAAGCACGACCTATGAAAGATGCAACATCCGGTCTTCGGATTGGATGTGAAGGGCCAGCGGGCCATCTGTTCGGTGGTCCCGCGATTAAGCCGTGCATAGGGTTCGCGCAAGCATCCGCCGGGATGTTATACTCATCCGTACGCACCGACGCCGTATGGTGGATGACTTGGCTTGGGTGGCGATGAAGGACGTGGCAAGCTGCGATAAGCCCCGGGGAGGAGCATGCAGCCATTGATCCGGGGATTTCCGAATGGGTTAGAACCTGCCGGGATTGCCGCAAGGCGTCCCGGCGATCCGCAAGGATCGCGAACGCTGGGGAAGGAAACATCTGAGTACCAGCAGGAAGAGAAATCAATTGAGATCCCGTTAGTAGCGGCGAGCGAAAACGGGAGAGCCCAAACCGAATCCGTCGCCGAAAGGCGATGGAGATGTGGGGTTCGCCTTCAGCGAATGCGACCCTGGAACCGTCTGGCCGAACTTGTCTGGAAAGGCAGGGAACAGAGTGTGAGACCCACGTAGGCTGTGCGGGACCGAGGTCGTGTTGAAGACAGAGTACCTGGCCTTGGCAGTGGCTAGGGAAGATTGGGGGAAAGCAGCCTCCAAGGCTAAACACTACCCAAGACCGATAGAAAACTAGTACCGCGAGGGAAAGTTGCAAAGTGCCCCGAAAGGGGTGTGAAAAGAGCCTGAAACCATACGGTTACAGACGTGCGCGGCCTGAAAGGGGTGCGATCCTCGAGCGAGTTCCCGCAAGGGAGTTCAATTGAGGGTAAGCGCCCCAGGGTCGTGCATTCCGTCTAGAAACACGGGCCAGGGAGTTAACTGTCATGGCGAGCCTAAGGGTTAGAAGCCCGGAGGCGAAGCGAAAGCGATTCTCCGCAAAGCCGTAAGGCTCCAGGGAGGAGGTGTGAAAGTGCCTTTGAGTCATGGCGGTTTAGACTAGAAACCGAGTGATCGTGCCCTCGACAAGGTGAAGCCGGGCGAAAGCCTGGTGGAGGCCTGAAAGGGTCTTAACGTGCAACTTAGTCCCCTGATCGGGGGCAAGGGGCCAAAAGCCTATCTAACTCGGTGATTGCTAGTTCCCACCGAAGCGGATCCCAGTCCTGTCTCCGTGGATGTTGCTGACGCTGTAGAGCACTGATGAAGAAACAAGGATTCGAAAGGGTCCACTTCTTTTTCAAACTCCGAAGGTGTCAGCGCAAGAGAAGCGGGGAAGCGGGTTTATGTGGGGTAAGCCTCATAACCGAGAGGGGATTAACCCAGACTGGAGTTAAGGCCCCCAAATGGAGGCTAAGTGTCAAGCTAAAGGGTGTCCTTGAGCTCAGACAGCAGGGAGGTAGGCTTAGAAGCAGCCACCCTTCAAAGATAGCGTAACAGCTCACCTGCCGAGCTTAGGGGCCCCGAAAATGGACGGGACTAAAGCCTTCTGCCGATACTCCGGACAACTTGCCTGAGGCAAGTTTGTGGTAGGTGGGCGTAGAGATTGGGCGGAAGCCGGGCCGTGAGGTCCGGTGGACCGATTTCTAGTGCAGATCCTGGTAGTAGTAGCAGCTTAGTCGGGTGAGAATCCTGATCGCCGCATGGGCACGGGTTCCCTGGCAATGCGTCGTCAGCCAGGGGTTAGCCGATCCTAAGTGTATCCTCAACAGGGAGACACGAACCAGGGAAACTGGTCAAAATTCCAGTGCCTTTGACGGACCGATTCCCCGCAAGGGGAGACATCAACTCCGATGCTTTGAGATATGGCGTGCAGAGTTTATCGCTCTGTCTAATCTAACTAGTCGTGGGGAGTGTCGTAATGACGAGAACCACGGCGAGTGGAGAATGGCCGCCCGTTGGGGTGGTTCGCCAGAATCCCGGAGACCGTGAAAACGGAGTGGGACAGGTCCGTCGAAGTCCGTACCAAGAACCGACACAAGTGTCCCTAGGTAAGAAGCCTAAGGCGTCTCGGGGAACCGTAGGTAAGGGAACTCGGCAACTTAGCCACGTACGTTAGCTAGAAGTGGTGCCTGCGTTCGTCATGAGAAATGGCGTTCGCAGGTTGCAATAACAAGGGGGTCCCGACTGTTTACTAAAAACACAGTAAAGCGCAAGTCCGAAAGGATGTGTACGCTTTATGAATCCTGGCCAGTGCAGGTACCTAAAACCCGGGTTCAACTGGGCTAAGGGCCTGTAAACGCCGGGAGTAACTCTGACTCTCTTAAGGTAGCCAAATGCCTTGTCGGGTGAGTTCCGACGTGCATGAATGGACCAACGAGGGCCCCGCTGTCCCTATCTACAACCCGGCGAACCTACGTAAGGTGGACGAACAGTCCATCAACTTCCATCGGGGAGAGAAGTCCCTGTGGAGCTTTACTGCAGCTTGTTGCTGCGATGCGGTTGTGGTTGCAGAGTGTAGCTGGGAGCCTTCGAAGCGCTGCCTTCGGGTGGCGTGGAGGCAACAATGTAACACCAGCCTCTCACGGCTGCGTCGCTAACTCCTACGGGAGGACACCGGCAGGTGGGCAGTTCGGCTGGGGCGGCACCCTCTTGAAAAGATATCGAGAGGGCCCTAAGGTCGGCTCATCTGGGTCAGAACTCCAGAGTTGACGGCAAGGCGAAAAGCCGGCCTGACAGGAAGTTTAAACGCAGAACTTTCTGCAACGAAAGTTTGGCCTAGCGATCATTCAAGTCCTCACTGTTGGGGGCTGGATGTGACAGAAAAGTTACCCCAGGGGTAACAGGCTCGTCGCGGGCGAGAGCTCCAATCGACCCCGCGGTTTGGTACCTCGGCCCATTTGTGGGCCTTGGGGCAAGATCGTGGTAACGCGATTGAAGTATCCGTAAGAAAAACGAGTATCGGCTTATATCGGCGAAACCCGACCTCCTTTATCCAGGACGTCCGAAAGGACGCTTTGGGAAGAGCGGGAGAGGGCAACGCCGAGGGAAGTCCAACGGGACGAAGCACTCCGAATCGTGGAAGAAACGAACATCAGCGACATACGGCGGAAGCAGCGCAAGGACTTGGCTCGAAAGAGTCGATCCTGGTCGCTGCAGACATCCCGGATGCCACTGAGAAGTGAATCAGCGTGAGGAAACGACCTAACCGTTGTGACCCCGTAACGACTGAGCGCGCAGAAGAAATGTGCGTAATGAGATGGCTCGGAGGGCAAGCTCGAGTATCCCGCAAGGGACGCGTCACGTTCCGACGTGTCGCGACATACGCTCGGGTGCGCCACTCAGAACTCCGGTCATCATACGCCGACCCCCCGTTGTGCGCGGGGGTGAAGACATAGTCTAACTCCGGGCGTAAGCCCGGGCAAAGTTGCGATGTCGGCTCTTCCCATCCTGGTCCTGCAGCAGGGGCCAAGGGTGGGGCTGCTCGCCCATCAAAGGGGAACGTGAGCTGGGTTTAGACCGTCGTGAGACAGGTCGGCCTCTACCTGATGGAAGCGGTGGCTCACTGAGGGGAAGCCCTGCCCAGTACGAGAGGAACAGCGGGGCGTTGCCTCTGGCGTACCGGTCGTCCGAGAGGGCGCAGCCGGGCAGCTAAGCAATCGTGGATAACCGCTGAAAGCATCTAAGCGGGAAGCCACTCCCGAGAAGAGTGAGCCTTTCGTCCAAGCTTCCCCCGCAAGGGGGAGGGGAGGACGGAGGAGAGATCCAGTAGAAGACTGGTTTGAAGTAGTCCCAGTGTACGCAAGAAGCTCGCAAGAGCGACTTGTTCAGCTGGCGGACTAACTACCTCTCAACGCAGGATGAGTGATTCCCGGCGGAGGCGCAATGAACCCTATGCACGGCAGCGGTTGCCTTGGGAATCTCTTCGGATGAAAGCCTTAAACGGATTTGTCGAACGGAAGGGTTTGCCTTGAAAGGCCCAATCACCAAGACGTTCAAAGTTTCTCAGACATTCAACGCGCCGAAGGACTTCGTCTTCAACTGGTGCACGGACTTCAGGGAGGACGACTACAAGATGACCGGCTCAGCCGCGAGAAGGCGATTCCTGGAGCGGACAAAGGACAGAATAATCTGGGTCGTGAACTACAAGGACGGCCGGCGGTCGCTGGAAGGGGTCAGGGCAGTCTGGCTCAAGCCTCCGAATTCATGGCACTTCGACACCTGCGGAGACGGAAGGGAGGTGGGCGACTACAGCCTGACCGAGCTCAAGAACGGGAAGACCAGACTCGAAATGGTGTTCAGGGTGACCTATGATGACCCGAGCCAAGTCGAAAGCCCGGCTGATTGGACGAAGGTAGCCAGGCGGAACTGGTCCACCTTCGCCAAGTTCCTCGAGAAAGACTACAAGAGATCCAGCGGCGCCCGAAACCGCGAGTAGACAGGCTCTCGGCTCCGCTGCTGATCATACAAGGGAGGAACGATGTGCGTGACCCGCCGCGTCAGGTCGACCCGCATGAGGCCAAGGCCCGTTCCCTAGGAAAGAACGTGAAGGTGGTCTGGTTCGACACTAGTCACGCTGGCTCAGGCGCTGACATGAAGCTCGCTATTGCCCACCACGAAGTAATGCTTCGCTGGATCTGCTACGTGCTGGTTGCTAAGCGCGCGAGTCATACAAGAGCCTTCCTGACTTGATCACATGGAGGACGTTATTTGGTGCTAGGGCTTCGAGGTCGATGACCGGATTGCCCTTCACGACTATCACGTCCGCTCGGCATCCCTTCCGTAGCGACCCTCGGTCAGGAAGATCAAGACATGCCGCCGCTCTCGATGTCGCGGCCTCAAGCGTCTCTCTGTTGCCGAGATACTTCGCTTCTTCGACGATTTCAAGGTAGTTGCGCCCGTGAGGCCTCTTTGAGTCTCCGACTATGTCGGAACCCGTCACGACCTTCACCCTGTGCTCTTTCACGGCCACCATGTCGTACGTGAAGTGCCGCTTCACCATCTCCTCCCTCGCCCTGCTGGAATGAGATTGGCCCATGTACGCAGCCATGTATGTGGTCAAGGTCGGGACGTAGTAGATGCCCTTCGCCGCTATCGCCTTCACTGTGCGGGGCGTCAGTCCGAGACCGTGTTCTATCGAATCGACGCCCGCCTCTATGACCGTGAGCAGGGCGTCTTCTCCGTACGCATGGGCGGCGACCTTCAGTCCTGCCCTGTGAGATTCGTCGACGATCGCCTGGACCTCGTCCAGCGTGAAGTTCTGCCTGACCTTGGCGCCGCGGGAGAATGCCCCTGATGCGTAGAGCTTAACGACGTTGCCTCCGTCTCTGACGACCTTTCTGACCGCCCTGCGGCAGTCCCAGGGTCCATCGCAGAAGTAGGTGTACGAAGCGAGTCGCTGAGCTATTCCGAGCGGAAAACCTGGAGGGTCGTCGTCACCGCCTGTCTGCGAGAGTGCCCTCGAGCACGAGACTATCGTCGGACCGTCGATAGCCCTTTCCTCGACCGCCTGCGCAAGGTGCACGCCACCCTTTGAGCCGAGCTCACGGACTGTCGTGAAACCCGCCCGCAGGAGCGTTCTAAGATCATGCGCGGCTCTGAGAACGGCCAAGGTGTCGGGGACGCTTGCCCAAGATGTCACCCCCTCTCCCTGCGATGAGTAGAAATGCAAGTGAGCGTCGATGAGTCCGGGAAGGATGGTCGTGTTCTCACGTTTGATCACCTTCGCATTACGCCCTTCTTCGACAGAGCCTCTCTCGCCGAACCCGGTGATGACGCCAGCGTCCGTATCGATGGTCAGGACCGCGGCTCGGTGCAGTTCCCTTCCGTCGAACGCCCTCCCCTTCAAAACCAAGGTTGGCAATGGGTTACTTCCGAAGTCCGACTGGGGACGAGTGGCAGAAGAACGTTACTGACGGGCGTCAGCACGGCATTCCGAGCCGGAAGTAGTCGGTATCTGGCCGTATCTCACCTTGACGGCTTCCTGATTTCCGGCTCTGACACACTCTTGCCTTGGGTTGCGGGGGAGCTCTGTTCAATCGTCAGCTCGTTTCCTCCCCGTTGAGTGTCGGCTCTTCGAAGTGGATTTCGTTCTTCGTTTCGATTTCGAAAACTCGTTAAGGGTTTGGACACTCGAATCCAGTTTCGACACAGACTCTTCCAGAGATTCCAGAAGAAGTGAATTCAATCTCTGTTGCGCGGTAATCAGTCTCGTCTGTTGGTGATGCATCTCACCCCACCAAGAAATCAGATCGCCTTGGTCCCTGGTAGGTTCGACAAAGGGGCTCGCTCCCTGCTCCTTGAAGTGCGCCATAATCTCAGCGATTCGGAGCTCAATCTCTGCAACTACGGCGTTCATCACAGAAATGTCTCTTTTCAATTGATCACTTAATCTTGGCCACTCCTCACGCACGTAGGCGATTGTCGTCTCTCCTTTGTCCTCGGCCTTTGTCGTGTTCCCGCCCTTCATCTGTACCTCCCAATCACCCTAAATAACAACCACCTTGTGCTCTTTCGAACGAATGAACTCCGACGACGCTGGAGAAGGCCGTGCCAGACTTTACAAGTGGCTCACTGTACTTACGCTCGCCATCATCGCTGTAATCGCCGTTCTCGCCCTCGCTTGGGTGATACTCCAGTGGTCCATCGCCGAGTCGGTATACTCTGCCAAGGCCGGCCTCAACTGGTTCGGGATTGCTTTCTACCACGATTACACATTCGTAGCGGCGGGCCTCTTCGCGCTGCTACTCGTGTACCCCAAACCTGGGGGGAGCGACCTCTGGAAACTCGGAACCGTGCTCTCTAGGTACATGAGGCCCTACGAGGCCGAACAGGGAGGGATGCGGGTCAGCGAGAAGATGAACATCTGGCTCTGGGCCCTGTGGCAGACGCTCAAGTGGGCGATAGCCTTCTACGCCTTCGTGGCTTCTGGCGGCTTCCCGCTCCTCGGTTCGACGATGAACCCCATCATGATGATGACTATGGGCATGGGGAGCTGGGCAGATGTCACACGGGTCTTCGTACTCCCGCTGGTCCCGGCCTCCGGAGCCGGGCTCATCAGCCTAATGCCCTCGATGTCCATCCAGTACGCCGTCATCTCCTACGCGCTCTCCGCTTTTCTCCTTGTCTTCGCCGTTCGAACGCTCCTCCGCCTACTGGCCAACCTTGCCACAAGGAGAAGCGACATCTGGATCAGGAACCTGCTCACCCTGATCGCCGCAATCCTCCTTGAGGCCATATTGGGCGCCCCCTACTGGCTGATGAACATAGCCACTCCCTACGTCTACGGGATTGTCTGGGCCGCCCTCCTTCTCACTACTGTGGGAATCGTCTTCTTCTCGAGGAGGAATGCACAGGCACCGAGACTGAAGCTCCTCAAGGTGGTCGCGGTCGTGTTCGCGGTGCTGTTTATCGTTCAGGTGGCCGCCGGTGCCTTCTACTTCTTCAACTGGAACAACAACTACCTTACATATTCGTGGCATCCCCAGACCCAGAAGCAGATCACCGTGACAAGATGGTCCGCTGGTCTGGGTGACATCCAAGTCAACAACATCACCAGCCTCCCGACGAGCAACCCGACGACGACCCTCAGCCTGGTCCGGCAATGGGACCAGCAGGCCGCAAAGGTCACCAACACGAAGGAGATTGGCGCCTACAACTGGATGGGTCTGGCCAGCTCCGAGATTGTCTTCTACAACGGCACCGAATACTGGGTCTCACCTACGACCCCCACCTTCCCGTCGACCGACTGGATCAGCGAGCACCTCATCTACACCCATGCTGCGAAGGTCCTTGTAATCAACACCCACAACGGGTCCGTGATACCCGTGACCAGTGCCTTCGGGATTGCCTCCGAACCCCTCATCTACTACGGCGAAGGGAACGGCTTCAACCAGAGTGTGTACGTCCACATACCGGGATACGACGAAGTCCAAAACGTTTCGTACAGCGGCGCGCCGGACTACGTGCTGAGCGGCTGGCAGAAGTCGATGTGGTTCACATTCGCCGAGGGGCAGCTCGGTTTCGCCTTCTCCGGCAAGTCGATAGACATGCTGTGGAACAGGAACATCTTCACCAGGGTCGGAGACGTGCTGATTCCCGGCCTCACCATGGACCCCTCGGCGTACGTAGTGTCTGACGGGAAGAACCTCTACTACGCGGTGCAGGTCTACATCAACTATCCCCTGCAGTCGGGCTTTTCAGCGAGCCCCTACCTGAGGTTCTTCGGCGTGGTCCTGGTGAACATCCAGGACGGCACGATGCAGGGCTACACGGTCTCTAACCTGCTGGGGACCAATTCCTCTGACTTCATCACGCAATTCTACCAGAACTATTACAGCAGCTGGTCCGCTCCTCCTGCCTGGCTGGTCCCCCAGCTCAGGTATCCAGAGCAGCTGCTCGGCACGCCCACCGTCCCCGGCCAGCTGGACTACGATTTCGTCTACCACGTGAGCGATCCGTTCGTCTTCAGGGGCGGTACCCAGTTCTACGAGCGGGTTGGGAATGGCACCGTGCAGTACATCCCCTTCGCCGTCGGGGACGAGACGTACTTCGTCGGCATGCAGCTAGCCCAGTACCAGGGCATCGTCAGCAAGAACCTCGGGGCGCTCTACATAGCCTACGGCGGGGACAGATTGGGGCAGATCGACCTCTATCAGAACCCCTCGGCGTCGGCGCTGATTATTGGCCCCACTGCCGCAGAGAACGCCCTCACCACCAACCAGCAGGTGAGGACGCAACTGACTCTACTCCCCACGTATAGGTTCGGTTCCTACCTGCTCTATTCCGTCGGAGGGCAGCTCACCTATTTTGTAGCCGTGTACATCAACCCCGGTGCCACCGGCGTAGTCACTAAGCTGCCTTTCATGACGGCGGTCAACCCATCCACGACTGCCGTCGGGGTGGGCCTCAACGCCGCGGCGGCCTTTGAGGACCTCGGAGGGAGCAACTCCATGAACACAACGACAATAACCAGAGACGCCCTGATCCATCAGATAGACTCCTCGTTCACCAAAGAGGGCTACAACTTGGTCAACGCGACGTCCGTCAATCCCACAGTATACGTGAGTGTAGGTAGCGTGTCTCTCAGTGCAGCTGGGGCGATTGACACTAAAGCTCAGGTGGCCAGCCTGCTCCAGACCTACGGACCCAGGAGCGTCGACCATACTGTCTACGCCTGGACCGACAGCTCAGGCAACGTCAACTTCGGGTTGCTCAGCGTCCCCACCTCAGGAGTTACGTATCTGTACTACGTTACAATCAAACCGTGATCGGTCGAATACTAACGACTGGCGAGGAGGATGACGAACACAAGGATGACCGCTATCAGCCCGATGACGATTAGCCGGAGCGCCCCATTTCGCTCCAGAATCATGAATGTCGCATTCATCTGCGCGAATGGACTCCTTGAGTTGAGCAGTTTCACGAGCTCCAATGCCTCCTCATAGACGAACTTCCCCCCGTCGACTGCGATGACGTTATCGTCTCTCAGCTGGAAAGTGTGTCCCTTGACTGCCAGGGGCAGGTGCGACCTCCTGTTGACCCACTCGCGGAATTGCTCTTCGCTCAAGATTCCCCTATCATCTATCCCGTAGAAGCTTTTCTTTTCTCTCTTTCCTCTGATTGCGGTCACGCTGGAAGCTTTCGGGCGACCGGTTCAACTCGTGCAGCACCTGCGCTGCGTAAGCAGGCCCAAGTTCAGCTTCTACCGGAACTCGACCGATTCCGTATCCTGCCTGTCATTCTACCTACCTTGTATTCCGCGTCATGAGGATTGTCAAGCCTGTTATCGACCCTCAACGCGATGTAAATGCGCTTTGCCCCCATACTCAAGATTGCATCGTGCGCCCTTTCAAGAGTTGTGATTACCTTGCCTAGGTCGTCCGTCTCGATTATGGTAGACATCGCCGTCGGTTGGATTTTCACGCCCTTTACTTCTGACATCGCTTCGAACGCTTTCTTGACAAAGTCTCCAACGCTCGTGCCTTCACCAACGGGGAAGATGGTCAAGTCTGCGATTATCGCCTGCCTCTTGTTTGCCATAGTGGATCATTGATTTGGCCCGCGTATATCTGCCCTACTCTGAAGGCGCCTGCAAAATCCTTTGCCCAGTCAGGAGGTTGGAAGAGAAGAGGTCTGATCACATCTCAACCACATCAGGGCAAGGCAACCCTCTGGTGTCGAACCATCGTTCTTGGCGAAAGGAAGAATCTCACCTGCTCTCACATGCGTTGTTGGTAACCTCGGCCGTCGAAAAAAGAAAGATTTCGGGTCCTAGTTGTCATCTTGATTCTAATCCTACCACACAGATTTTTATGGCTCTCATGGCCCATCAAGAATCAAGACCTTAGCGTGTTCGTTCATGAACGCACCGTCTACGGGTCGAGTTCCTCAGAGTCTGAGAAATGGTTGCGTCTCCAAGCCAACTCCTATAGGGAAGAAGTTGCTACGAGTCTTCGATGGGATAGGGAGTTGATTTGACACTTGGTTGAAATCAAAGCGGTGCACGTGGTTCATGCAACCTGGTGCCCACATTGCCGCCCGACAACGGTCGAACCCATACAGAAAGCCTCGGAGGAACTTGGGATACCGTTCTTCTCGTATGATATCGACGTTCCAGAACAGGAAAAGAAGGCTGATGAACTCGTCCGCGAGTTTGGTGACTGGTCGGAAGACTACTTGATACCTCAAGTCTTCGTAGAGATGAGTGGGGGGAAAATGCGTCATGTTCTCACTGGACGCTCTGAAGGCGTAGACTTGACAAGAAGGGCTGTCAACGACCTACTAAACGGCCCGCTGTTCGCGAAGACTGGCAGGCATGTCAAACGATAGAACGCTGACCGTTTCTCAGTTCCTGCTCAGGGCGAAATGAGAATTCAGCTTGATATAGTGGAGGAACACTCTGAATACTATGCCCGGGGTTGGAACGTTCTTCCGGCATTGTCCTTCTTGCGGAAAGAGATTCCATGTGAAGGTTGTCGGCGAAAAGCTAGTCGGAGAAGAGCTAGTCGGAGAAGAGATTCGGCCTGGCGTTCCTGCAGAGTTCCATCATGCGGTCTTGAATATCAAATCCATTGCGACGAGCCGACGTGATGAATCAGGCGTTGCCGGTCCACTCGGAGCTGAGGGGGACCAAACCGTTGCAGGTTCAGAGACCTTTCAGTACTCCTTCAGATGCCAGCACTGTGGACACGGATGGACGGAGGAACACTTTGAGAATTTGAAGTTCAGAATCGGGGGGGAGAAGAACTACACTGGAGACTAGTCGAGTAGAGGCCGAGTTGAAGTCGCTGCACCTTGCACTGTTTGAGGATCTGCGGCCCGCCCCACCTGTGAATGGCCCCGCCGACTCCGCCTCCTCCCATTAGGCTCGAATTCGCTGCATTGACTACGGCGTCGACTTCCTGGTCGGTCACGTCGCCTAGGGCGATGCTGACCCGAGTCGTTCGCCAGCTATAGGATATGCGTCCAGAAGAGACGTGAGCGTTTCCTGATTCATTCTCAGTAGTACCTTGCGGCAAGGTAGTCTGTCAGTTCCAAAAGGAGAGACTTCGCCCTGCTCTCGGGAACCGAACCGAGAGCGTCCTTGGCCGCCCTTGTGTAGCGCAGCACTCTCTCGCGGGCGTAATCCACGGAGCCGCTCTTCTCTAGCAATTCCTTCAACTTTGATTTTTCATCGCTACTGTACGGACCCGATCGATTTAGGAGGCTCAAGATGAATCTCCTATCATCACTCGAGCAGTGGCTTGCGCAGTGAATCAGAACGATGCTCTTCTTCCCTCCCCTCAAATCTGTGAAGACGGGTTTGCCAAGTGCCAATTCACTCCCGATTAGGTCGAGCGTATCATCTTGGACTTGGTATGCCATGCCGAGAGCTTCGCCGAACCTGCTGGCCAACGACGACTGTTCGTCGGAAGCGCCTCCGATCATTGCCCCGCTCGCGCATGGTGCGCTGAGCAGAGTCGAGGTCTTCAGCCTGATCATTTCCTCGTAGTCCTGCTCTGTAACCTCAGCTCTCTTGGTCATTTCAAGGTCGAGGAACTCTCCCCAAGTAGTCGCCCTGCACGCTTCACCGACCAAGTCGAAGATCTTTGCTAGCCTGCCGCTCTCCAGGTTGCTGTACCTTGCGATCATTTTGGGAACATTGAACAGCAGAAGGTTTGATGCGAGTATTGCATTTGAGAGGCCGTGCTTGGCTACTATGGATTCTGTTCCCCTCCTCATGTCAGAGTGATCTATGATATCGTCCTGCACAAGGGCGCTTGCATGAGCCAGCTCGTATGCGACCGCTAGCGGAATTGCAGGTCTGTAATTCCCAGAGAACACTTCGCACCACAGCAATGCCAGGGTGGCTCTCACCCTCTTGCCGCTGCCAGATAGTGCGTCGGCTGCGGCGCTCTCAATCGCGGTCGAGTGAGGAGGAGGGTACAACTCCTCAATTTGCGAGTTTACTGCATCCAGGTAATCCTTCAGCCATGGTATGCTCTCCTGCACGGACATACCAAACACGTAGCACAGGGTCACATAATACGTCTATTCCCTGCGAAGCAAGCGTATGATGCTGAAAATCCAACACACGACGTCTAGTTCTGGTCGCCCTTCTGCTTAACGAACCACACATGCACCGGTTATCAAATTCAGCATGATACTTCCGACTGACTCCTCGATATGTCCCCCTGGCGTCCATCGATGCCGCGTTCCGCAAACCCCCTCCCCAATCCCGGAATTCGTTCCTGTGACAACACTTGCTCTCACTTCCATTGAACGAGCGCCTGAGTCATCCTTCTCGGGAATCAGGCTGCTCCGACCACCTCCCTTCCTGAAGATCACAGGGAGACACCGGTGCAGACCCTCTTCATCGTCGGGTCGAGTGCTAGAGGAGTGATGAGCCTTGGCTCAGGACAAGGTTACACATAGTCGAACATCGGTTTCCTGTCAGGCGACTTCGGAAACTCCGGATACTTGAGTCCAGCCTTCCAATCCGCGAGCATCCAGCCCTTGAAGAGGGTCTTCTGATCGTCGGTCGCGTTCTCGACGGGTCGGATCCTGTACTCGAAGACAGGCCTCTTTCCGGCCTGTCCGTTCAGCTCCATCAACTTCCCATTCCTCGCGATGGTGAGGCTCAGGCTTCTTCCTGGCTTCATCGTCTCGATGTAGAAGGAGAGCTTGTCTGAGCCCATCCTGAATCCCCCAATTGCCAAGACCTCGTCACCGACGGCGAGCCCCATAGCCTCTGCAGGAGATCCGGCTAATTCTGTTGCGACCGTCGTCTTGGCGCCCTCGGATTTCAGTCTCACGCCGAGGAAGCCTTTCTCCACCACGCGCTCCTCCTTACTAGTCAGTCTGAGACCAACGTATCCCAGATACTGGTCGTAGTCGATGTCCTTCCTTCCTCTGACCCTGCCGTCGAATATCTCTTCGACTTGGGCACCACCTAACTCGATGCAAGCCACTTCGAACTCCCTGTCGGTGTAGCTCCGGTTCCCCCTAAGAAAGACGTCGTTGTAGAGCTTCCTCATCACATCGTCGAGGCTCCTGCCGCCACGGCTCGTCCTCCTTATCGCCATATCCAGCAACCATCCTATGACTGCGCCCTGCGTGTAGTATGACGAAGTGACGTTGGGTGAGTTCTCGTCCGGTTTGTAGAACTTCGTCCACGTGTCGAAGCTCGCCTCCTCGGCGCTCTGGTACCTGCTGCCTGGCATGGACTTCAAAATGCTGACGTTTGTGACGAAGGCGTCAAGATACTCCTCTACCGAGTAGAGGCCCGAGCGTCTCAAGATCAGGTCATCGTAATAGCTGGTGATGCCTTCCGCTATCCAAAGTGATTTCGTATAGGTCTCCACAGAGTAATCGAACGGCCCGAGCCCTGCCGGCCTCAACCTCTTTACGTTCCAAGCGTGAAAGAACTCGTGCGAGAAGAGCCCCATCGCCTGGTCGTACTCCTCCTTGGGGACCATCCTCAGGCGAGGCGAGAAGCACATCGTGCTGTTCAGGTGCTCCAGCCCTCCTCCTGTCGTGTCTGTGAAATTGACCAGGAAGACGTACCTTTCGTACGGCACGTGGCCGAAGATTGGCGTGGTCTGCCCTACGATCCCTTTGACGTCGCCAACGAACTTCTCCAGATCAATCGGGGCTGACCCGAAAATAGAAACGTCGTACCTGACGCCTGCAACCTCGAACGAGCGCACCTCCTGGTTCCCGACCTCGAGTGGCGAATCAACAAGCACATCGTAGTTCGGCGCCTCAAACTCCCATTCCGAGACCCGCTGGAGGCCAGTCGAGACCACCTTCCATTCGGGTCGAGGAACCAACGCGAGTCTAACTGGCATACCCTGCATGCCTTCGGGGTAGAGGAACACGCTGGCGCCGTTGATCAATGCGTGCAGGTTATCGACGTAGCTGTTTGCGACATTATAGGCAAAAACGTAGACGGGGTACTCGACGCGGAGCTTCTCGGAGCCCTCCAGTGCGACCGACCACAGGTCCTTCTCGAGCTTCGTCACCCTGAGCTCCCTGCCGCTGTTCGCGTCGAAGGCTTTCACTTCTGTGACGTGACGCGCGAAGTCTTCCACCAAGTAGTGTCCGGGTGTCCAGACGGGCATCGCCAGCCGGAGCTCGCTTGTGTGCCTGCCTGGCGGGATCGGGATTTCAATCATGACATCAAAGTAGTGCGCGTTCGCTCGAGCCATTGAAACAGTGTACCGGATGAAGTCCTGGGGCAAGACCGACCCGCGCTCGCATCGACGCGACTTAAGCTTTGGCGAGAAACACTCAGGGCGGTGCATGACGGGCTCGCCATCCGAGAATTCCACGGCCCTATTTCCCTCACGGCTGCAATCAGGACTTCAGGTGGCCTGGCTCATTGCTGTCTAATGATGCCCGAGCACTGGATGAGGCTTGTATGGCTCCTCGAGCCTTTCCACCTGGTCTTGCGTCAGTTTCATGTCCACGGCTTCCACCAATTCCTCTAACTGCCCGACGCGCGTCGGACCGACTATCGGAGTCTTGACGTCTTTCTTCCCGAGGAGCCAGGCCAAGGCAATCTGCGCCGGTTTGGCTCCGCGCTCCTTCGCGATTTCCTCCAGCCTTTCCAAGACGTCGAAGTCTTCGGGTCTGAAGAACCTCTGTTGGATCAAACTGTCCTTTTTGTACCGCAGGCTCGTCGGGCGACTGTTCCTCTTGTACTTCCCAGTTAGGAACCCCCTGGCCAGCGGACTCCAAGGCATCACCGCTATCCCTTCCTCTCTGCAGAGGGGGATCATCTCCCTCTCTTCCTCCCTGTAGACCAGATTGTAATGGTTCTGCATCGTCTCAAACCTCACCAGGTGTAATCTATCGCTGACGCAGAGCGCTTTCGCCAGCTGCCACGCCCACATGCTCGACGCCCCGACGTGGCCGACCACTCCTTCCTTTCTCACAGCTTTTGTGAGTGTGCCAAGCACCTCTTCGATGGACGTCTCGTAATCCCAGCGGTGGATTTGGTACAGATCTATGTGGTCTGTCCTTAGATGTTGAAGTGACATTTTCAGGCTATGTAGCAAGTGCTTTCTGCCCAGCCCACGTTCTCCTGGCCCCGTGCCCGTGGGAAGGCCGACTTTCGTGGCTAACACCACGTCATTCCTCCTCCCCTCGAGTGCTCTCCCCAGAATCTCCTCGGACCTTCCGCTGGAGTACACGTCGGCGGTGTCGAAGAAGTTGACACCGAGGTCCGTTGCCCTGTCGATTACCATCTTCGAGTCTTCGTAGTCAAGGGACCATTCGTACCCCTTCGATGTCGGTCCGCCGAAACTCATGCACCCGATGCACAGCCTTGAGACGTTCAGGCCCGTCGTCCCAAGCGTGGTGTACTTCATGCCTGGACTGAGAGCACGGTCTTCGGTTAAACCTTCCAGAGAAGTCAGCGATCAAAGGGACCTGCGGAGGATCGTTTGCATGGACTGGATGGTCGCGGGACATGCTCTGCCGAATGCGAGGTGAGTGGCTACCGCCAGGACAAGCTCTGTCACTTGCTCACCCACCCCTTCCAGTCGCCGTCTCTTGCTCCGTGGACCATGATTACATGCGTCTTGAGTTCGTCCTCCGTAGCGCATGCGAACCCGCAATAGCACTTCGCCATCCGGAGGCCACCTTAACATCATCAAGTAATACATTTTCTCAACCACTCCTCCGCCTGACCCAGCCAAGACTAATCTACGCAGGTCCCCAAGCCAAATCGGTTGACCCATCTTGACCTGGGGACCCGCAGAATAGAGTACTCGGTAGTCAGAGGGGCGAGCAAGCGGTACACCTACTTCAGGTTCAGACCAGACATGACCCTTGAGGTCTCAGTGCCACGTGGGAGAAAGGTCGACGTCGAAGCGATGATCAAGGAGCGGCTCTCCTGGATAGACCACGAGTACGCACGGGCGGCGAACGCCATGAGGATCCTTGGCTCAGACCGAGTGATGTTCGGAGGCCAGTACCTGCGGATCGCCTACATCGAAGATGCAAGGGATGAGCTGGTGCCGAGCCTGACGTCGGGCGAAGTCGCAATCAGGACCAGCGACAGGCGGCGAGTCAGGGAACTGGTACGGCGCTGGTTCCTCAAAGAGACCTCGACCTATGTGGTCAGGAAGGTCCGCGAGTCCTCCCCCTTGCTAGGGGTCAAGCCCAGCCGCGTTGACGTCAGGGAGATTAGTAAGTGGGGGTACTGCACGCGAGGAGGCAGGCTATCCTTCAGCTGGCAGCTCATCGCCCTGCCAGAGAGACTTAGGGAGTACGTGGTTCTCCATGAGCTCACGCACCTCGTCGAGTTCAACCACTCTCCCGCGTTCAAGAAGAGACTTGCGTCCGTCTGCCCCGATTTCAGGAGAAGGGAAAGAGAACTCGCACAGATCGTGCCTTACGACCGCATGGTTCTCGAATGACTCGCCGCAGGCGGGAAATGGCTTCGGTTCGATAGTCTCGCGTTCTTCACTACCCTGTTGGCGTACCCATCTCAGCGTCAAATGCCCCAGTTCTAGCGTGACCTTTCCCCTGTGTGAGTTTCACATGCTCTCAACCCAAAGCGAGTCCACCGATGGATTTTAGTCTGGGTCCTGCCGGGTGCGGGACAGATGATTCCCCAAATGCTCGCTCTGGGCTCGACGGCACCCGATTTCGACCTGCTCGGGGTGGACGGGAAGATGCACGCACTCGCGTCCTTCTCCGCGAAGCCGGTTCTGGTCGTGATCTTCTCGTGTAACCACTGCCCGTACGTCAAGGACTACGAAGACAGAATGGTAGCTATCCAGCGGGACTATGCCTCCAGGGGTGTCCAGCTCGTGGCCATCAACTCCAACGACGAGAAGTCCTATCCGGAAGACAGCTTAGCCCAGATGGTCGTAAGGGCAAAGGAGAAGGGCTTCAACTTCTCCTATCTGAGGGACCAGGCCCAGAGTGCCGTGGAGCACTACGGGGCGGTCTGCACACCTCACGTCTTCGTGTTTGACAACCAGAGGAGATTGAGGTACAGGGGCAGGATCGATGACTCCCGTGACCCTCTGAATGTGAAGTCGCCTGACCTTCGCAATGCGCTCGACGACCTGACTGCAGGAAGGGATGTCAGAGTTCCGGACACTAGGCCGTTCGGATGCAGCATCAAGTGGATGGCGTAACTCCCTACCGTCCTGGCCCTCTTGGGTCGGCACTACTCCGACTTATGCGAGGAACTTAGTCTCGTAGTACTTCATGAGCCTATCAGGGTTGTAGGCCTCACCGAAGATCTTCATCTGGAGGTCTTTGGGGGAGTAGACAGCGCCCCACTTGTGGATATTGGTTTGCAGCCACTTCCTCAGATGCATCAAGTCTCCCTTCCCGACCGACTTCCTGACCACCTCACCATTTCCCATCTTGTGCCAGATCATGCCTAGGACTACGTTCCCCAGAGAGTAAGTCGGGAAGTAGCCCAGCATCCCTCCGCTCCAGTGGACGTCCTGCAAGACCCCTTCTGCATCGTTCTTCGGCCTCATGCCGAGGTAGTCTTCGAACGTGTCGTTCCAGACTTCGGGCAACTCCGAAACTGAGACGTCTCCGCTAATCATCTTCTTCTCAATCTCGTACCTGAGCGCGATGTGGAGGTTGTATGTCAGCTCGTCAGCGTCGACTCTTATCGGGCTCGCCCTTACGGTGTTGAAGTAGAGGTAGAGCTGTTCAGGACTGTAGCGGGCTACGAACGGGAGGTTCTTCTTCAGTAGTGGGTTGACGAGCTTGGTGAACTCCCTGCTCCTTCCCACGACGTTCTCCCAGAACCTCGACTGCGACTCGTGGAGTCCGAGAGACGCTCCGCGGGCCACAGGAGTGAACCTGAGGGTGTCGCCTAGCTGCAGTTCGTATAGCGCGTGCCCGGACTCGTGGATGGTTGAAAAGAGAGTCGACTTGAAATTGACCCCCTCGTACCTGGTGGTGATCCTCACATCGTCGGGCGCCATCCCGATGGTGAACGGGTGCGTGGAGACGTCCATCCTGAACCTGTCCTTCGGCATCTCCAGCATTTGGAGGACTCCCTCGTTCACGCGGACCATCGCGTCGGTGTCGTACTTGACGGACTCCAGCGGATGCTTGGGAGGATAGACCCCGGCAGACATGACCTTCTCGCGAATTCTCTTCGTGCCTGGCACCAGCCGCGAGAAGACTGCGTCGGCTTCGCGCACGGTGAACCCTTCCTCGTAGAAGTCCAACAGCGCGTTGTACGGGTGTTTCGTATACCCGAGACAGTCAGCGATCTTCCTAGTCAGCTCCAGGATTTTCTCCAAGTGAGGCTGGAACAGCTTGAACTCGGAGTTCTTCCGTGCCTTCCGCCAGATGACAGTCGCCTCGGCCGTGACCCGCTCCCTCTCCTCAAGCAGCTCAGCTGGGATCTTCGTGAAGAAGTCCAAGTCTCTCCTGAGGATCCTGACGATTCCCTTCTCCTCATCGTCGAGGCCGCTCAGCTTCTCGGCCTTGCCCACGAGGTCTCCCATGTCGACCGTGGCCTTCTGGACCATCATGGCCAGCTGACCCGAGGCTGCTCCCCGCGAGCCGGCGCCTCTCTCCGGCATATGCGTCTCCATATCCCATCCGAGGACAGCCATCGAATGGTTCAGAGCCCAGACGACCCTGTACTTCTCAAGAATTTCGCCGATTACGGGGTTCTTTGCCAAGACGAACCGCACTCGTTGACGAAGTCGGTTTTTACAGTTTGCGAGAGATGAACCAAGTCTCTCCTTTCCCAGCTTAAATATCACAGGAGTGGTCCGACGAATCATGCGCGCTGAAATCTTCGAAGGTTCGGACAAGCTAGGCGAAGTCTCCCTCAACGAGAAGACCTTCTCTACAGGCTCCCGTGGATACTACGCTTCGGCCAAGCTGGAATTCAAAGGCAAGAGATACCAAGTGAATTTTCAGCTAGTGGAGATTGGAAGCAAACCGGCGCCCAAGTAGCTGTCTGCACGCCACGAGTCACGCATTCCGGCAACCCTGACGGAGTATCCATGCGCCCAATAGTTCTGCGTTGGGAGATCTTGGTTTGATATCAAAGCAGGGAAGGAATCTCTCATTCGCCATCGTGGGTGGGCTAGTCTTCGGCCTTGCCGCATGGGAGGTGAGCATCGACGGGATTCCACTGACTATCTTCTTTGTCCAGTTCAACAAAGCTGTCTACGCGGGCCTGTATTGGCAGCTTCTCACCTCTCTATTCGTCGTCATCCCGGCTCCCCTAGGGGTCTTGGACGTCTTGTTCAACACAGTCGCGGTCGTCTGGTTGGACGGGTTGCTGTCGCACGCCTTTCGCGAGTGGGACTACTATGCCGTGTTCATCCTTTCCGGGCTGGCTGGAAACGTAGCCAGCCTCCTCAACGGTCCGAATGTGGCAAGTTACGGCGCCTCCGGAGGAATCTTCGGGCTGCTGGCCGGGGCCGTTGCCCAGAACTTTACAGTCGAACGGCGGGTTGACTACAACCTGCTGGTCTGGTTTCTTGCTGTATTCCTCTTCAGCAGTTTCGCCCTGTCTTACGTCGATTGGTTGGCACATCTTGGCGGGGCGGTCTCCGGTCTCGCTGCCGGGTATCTGGTGGGGACCAGGCACAGGAGCGAGATTCTTTAGCCCCACACGATCGCCGCGGCCCGTGGTGCTGCGCTAATTGAGCAGATGGGGCGCGGGCCTCTCCACGCTTTCCGAGGGGCTCCTGCTTCACGGGAATATCAGGGTCCTCGCTTTCACTAGCATGTTGACAGGGCTCTACGTCAGCATGCTGAACACTGTCCTCCAGCCGTTCGTTGTCACGGGCTTCGGCCTCTCCATGCTAGGGATTCTACAGTCAGTCGGGAGCAGGCCGAGCGGGCTGGCCAGCTCTATCGTGCAGCCCTTCGGGGGACTTCGCCGACTTGGTCGGAAGGAAACAGCTGGTCGTGATTGGAAGCGCGGTTGCGGTCTCTTCGATGGCCTCCTTCTTCACGGTCACCATCACACACAGCCTGCCTGTCCTAGCTCTCGCCTACATCCTGTTCGGGCTTTCCCTGATGAGCAGTCCTGCCTCTCAAGCGATGGTGGCGGAATCAGTCTCCATGGACCCGGCCAAGTTCGACGTCGCGTTCAGCGTCATCTTCTTCTTCACGCAGGTTCCCGGTGCCTTTGTTGCCTTCGCAGGCGGTTTCATCGCAGACGCCTTCGGCTACTACGTCATCTTCGGGACTGCGGTCATCCTGGAATCCGCAAATCTGGTCTGCCTGATCTCATTCCTGAAGGAGACCGGAAAAGACCTCAACTCCGGAAAAGACTCAAGAAGAATTCCTTTCTCGATCAGGCAGGTCGTCCGATTGTCCCCCGGATTCCTCCGTTTCTTCGCACCGTTCGCGATGGACGCGTTCTCATACGGCATAGCCGGATCGATCATCTATGGCATGTGGGTTAGGCAGTTTGGGTACAGCAGCGGAGACATAGGCGTAATCGTGGGCACCCTCTCCATCTCCATCGTTGTGTGCCAGTATCCCGCTACCAAGTTCCTTCGCATGGCCGGAACCAGAAGATGCCTGGCCTTCTCCGAGTTCCTAACTGTGGTGGTGATGCTGGGCTGGGTGACCACGGGCTCCCTGTCTGCCTTCATACTCCTCTCTGTCGTGTTTGGAGCCTCAGTAGCCACATGGGTTCCCGCTCTGCAGTCTTTCCTTATGACCAATGCGCCCCCAGAGGAGAGGGGGAGTGTGGGCGGGAAGCTGGCGGCCGTCCGGGGCCTGATTGCATCCCCGGCCCCAATCATAGGCAGTTACCTCTTCAACTCCTACGGGTACTACCTGCCAGTGACTCTAGGCCTGATCGGCGAGGCCTTCACGACCCTGGCCATCCTGAAGCTGCTCCCAAAGACGAGTCATCAGTGAGAGGTCAGGTCCTCAACCGTCGTATCTCGGGGGGGTCAAGAGACCTCAACCTCTCACCACCTCAACCTTATATCGATAGGATTCAGGAAAGCGATTTGCGGAACTAAGTTGCCTGCTCTCACTTTCGCCGAGATCAAGTCTAGGGTCGCCGCGCATCTCAAGGTTGCCGTAGACGCCGACGAGTTCGACATAAAATCAGCGAAGTTGGAGGAGCTGCAGGGATTCTGGAAGATTGATGTCGAATTCAAGAAGCCAAAGGCCCAGTTCTCGGAAACGGCTCTGTTGATAATCGACGCGAGAACCGGCGAAGTGAAGGAATTCCGAAGAGGATACTAACCGCCGAGGCGTCGCCCAAGGGGGCCGATGCCTCAGCGCCGTCTCATCAGGTCTGCGATTACATGGTCGAGGCGTTCGACTTCGGCATTGAATCTCTCCATCTCGGTCTGGTCCGCAGTGATGCTCTGTTTGTGGTTCTCGACGTTCCTCTGCAGCAGGTTGATTGTTCGGTTCACGCTGTCCATGCTGTTCTGCAGGTCGCTCATCTTCTTGTCCATCTCGGCCTTCTGTCTTTGAAGGTCGTTCAGTTTGCTTTGGCCTGAGGCAAGCTCTCTCTGGAGGTCCGCGACCTCGGCCTCCTGCTTCCTAATCTTGTCGTAGTACTGCTTCGCCCTCTCCTCCGACTGTCTCTTCTTCTCTCGCGCGCTGCTTAGCTCGTCGCTCACGAATGCCGTCGGGTCAGGTAGTTATTTAATTCTGATACGAACAACTCATCTGAAATCATGCGACCAGACCTCTGGATATCGACCAGAAGAACGGCCCGCCGTCCAGCTCACTTCTCTTGCTTCTGCTTTGCGAACTTCCTTCTGTTAACCAAGCTGACGACTGCGTAGAGCACCACCAGGACTGCTATTACCACCGTCGAGGAGAAGACCCTGAGAACGGTCAGCACGAGCACAGCCGCGACGATTACCGGGATCGCGACGAGGAGCGCGATCCTGGAATTCATGGTGGCCTCGCCTCGTGACGGCTACATAAGGAATCGCCGCGGGCCTTCCTGGACAGGGTCGGCGTAGGCTATTAATGTCGGTCTTCCGACCGGCGCCCATGAACTATCGCAGGCTCGGCAGCGCGGGGCTGAAGGTGAGTGAGCTTTCATTGGGTGCCTGGGTCACCTACGGAGGCCAGATCGGGGAGGAAGTGGCGACGAAGTGCATGTCTGCTGCCTACGATCTTGGGGTCAACTTCTACGACAACGCCGAGGCCTATGCCGATGGCAACGCAGAGACTGTCATGGGTAACGTGATCAAGAAGCTCGGATGGAAACGCGAGAGCATCGTAGTCTCCAGCAAGGTCTTCTGGGGCGGTAGGGGACCCAACGACAAGGGCCTTTCCCGCAAGCACATCTACGAGGCATGCCGCAACTCGATGAAGCGCCTCCAACTCGACTACCTGGACCTCTTCTTCTGCCACAGGCCCGACCCAAACACACCGATTGAGGAGACCGTCAGGGCGATGGACGACCTCATCCACCAGGGCAAGATCCTCTACTGGGGAACTTCGGAGTGGAGCACTGTTGACATCATGCGGGCGAACGGCCTCGCCCGCGAGTTGGGCCTCACTCCTCCACAGATGGAACAGCCCCAGTACAACATGATCCATCGGGACAGGGTCGAGAAGGAGTACCTTCCTCTTTACCATGACATAGGACTTGGCACGACTACCTGGAGCCCATTGGCTTCAGGCCTGCTCACCGGGAAGTACAACGCCGGCATCCCGCCAGACTCGAGGGCGACCCTCAAAGGTTACGGCTGGCTGAAGGAACATGTGATCACTCCACAGAACATCGCCAAAGTTCAGCAGCTCGAACCAATCGCGAAGGAACTCGGCTGTACCATGGGGCAGCTGGCCCTAGCGTGGGCACGCAAGAACGAGAACGTGAGCACTGTGATCACCGGCGCGACTTCTCCGGAGCAGGTGAAGGAGAACATGGCTTCACTCGAATTCGTGTCAGCGCTGGACACCGAGGTCATGAATAGGATCGACGGCGTCCTCATGAACAAACCCGACCTCAGTACTGGCGAATGAGAAGGGAAGAACGAGTCAGCAGAGCCTTCCTGCTTCACCTCGTTTCATGAAAGAGAGATTAACTGGCTATCCCCGTCCTGACCTTATGGACGCCACCAAAGCCGTTCGGACAAAGCTCGACGTACGGGAGTTCTCCCCGAAGCCCGTTCCTGCCGAGGTCAAGCTCGCGGTCCTCGAGGCTGCAAGGCTCACCCAGAGCGGGACCAATTCTCAGCACTGGCGTTTCATCCTCGTCCAGAAGCCAGAGAACCTCAGGACGATGGCGGGCGACAGCTTGTCGGGTAGCTGGGTCGCTAGTGCCAACTTCGCTGTAGTCGTCTGCACCGACCCAACCAAGAGCTACCACATGATAGATGCCGGGAGAGCCGCCCAGGACATGCAGCTCACTGCCTGGGACCACGGGGTCGCCTCTGGAGTCTTCACGGGGATTAGACAGGAGGAGTTCAAGAGAGATTTCGGGGTGCCAAAGGACCTCAGCACCACCATCGTGGTGGGGTTCGGATATCCTCAAAAGAGACTCAGTGGCAGGAAGAACAGGAAGCCGCTGTCTGAAGTGGCATTCCTTGAGAGATACGGGAACAAGCTAGACGCCCTCAGGGAATGACGGTCAATTAGGCTACATGCCGGGTCAAGGAGGCCTTCAGGCGTACCGCTGCTGTCTCAGCCACGAATGTATGGCGAGTGACGCGACCGCTTCCATGGTTGTGTTCCGTTCCTCTGCCGCCCTTCTCAGGCCGTCGGCCACGCGTGGGTCGAGCAGGATCTCCAGCTTTACCGCATGAAGGTAAGCGATCTCATTCTTGATGTCCTCGACCGGCCGCTGGGGTGCCATCACAAAGTGACTGACCACGTTCTCCGCCTCGGGTCCGGGAAGGGGGGCTATCGTTTCAGCCAATTCCTTCATCTTCGAAATGCGTTCCCTGCGAGGAAGCTCCTGGACGGTAGGCGCCTCTTCCGCCCTGTGCAGGAACGTGGCGTGCCTGACCGGAAGGACGCCCTCCCTCCTCTCTGCCGGGAGAGGCGCTTGTTTGACAGAAATCCCGGGTCCTGACTCTCTCCTGATGTTGCGAACCGCTTCGACCGCGTTAATCCTGTCGTCGACATATCTCCGCGACTTGCCTATGGCCTTCGCGAGCTGTTCGACAGTTCCATATGCTCGTGGGTTCACCTTCCTCAGCGCGACGATCGCGTCATACTCCTCCTCCGGTTCGATGTCCCTCCTGTGGATGTTCTCCACAAGAGAGACGATGATCGCTTCTTCGTCTGTCATGGGCCTGACGACTGCAGGAATCCTCTTCATGCCGGCTATCCTTGCCGCTTCGAATCTCCTGGATCCGACGACCAACTCGTACCTACCGCCGACGGGCCTTGCCAGCACAGGCTCCAGTATCCCCTTCTCCTTCACCGAGTCTACAAGGTCCCCGACATCTCCGGGCGTCTTCCTGACATTAGTCTTACCGACGAAGAGTTTGGACAGTTCGACCAGCATAATGGTGCCGGATTGCTCTCTCCAGCTCTCCTGGGCGGTAGGAAACCTAGCCAAGTCTGACTTGCCTGTTCCTCGCGCAGGCACTTAAAATTATCCGGTGGGTCGTCCCAGGGGTTCCTATTACCTCCAGGGGCGACAGACTGGTGGCTGAGTCTGTGCCTCCGCGCCGCTAACGCAGGCGTCTGCTAGTCCAGTCTGATCTTGCTTCTGTACGCGTCGATGTCCAGGAAACCGTGGCCGCTGATGTTGACGAGGATGCACTTCTCCTCTCCTTTCGCCTCTGCCTTCTTCGCCTCGTCAATGGCGGCCCTGACAGCGTGCGCTGATTCACCGGCGATTAGCCATCCTTCCGTCTCGAGGAACTGCTTCGCGGCCTCGAAGACGAGCAGCTCGTCGCTCGGATAGGCGACGGCCCTGATGTAGCCCTTGTTCTTGAGCGCACTGACAATTGGACCTGCCGCGTGGTACCTCAGACCGTCCGACTTGATCGGGGTCATCGATGTCTCGTGGCCAAGAGTGTACATCATCAACAGCGGGGTATGTCCAGCCGTGTCACCGAAGTCGTACCTGTACTCCCCCTTCACCAAGTTTGGCGCCGCCTCAGACTGCGAGGCGAGGAACTCGCATTTCCTCTTCTTCTTGAGCACCTCCCCAAGGAACGGCAGGGCGATTCCGCTGAAGTTGGACCCCCCACCTAGGCAGCCGATCACCAGGTCGGGCGAATCGTCGACCGACTCGAACTGCTTGATCGACTCCAAGCCGATAATCGACTGGTGGATCATCACGTGGTTCAGAACGGAGCCTAGACAGTAGACCCGGTCTGCGCCCAGGTCTGTGTACTCAAGCCCTTCCGAGACTGCAATCCCAAGCGAGCCCGGATGTTTCGGGTCCTTCGCCAACAGGCTTCTCCCGAAAGCAGTCTGGTCGCTGGGAGACGGGTACACTTTCGCCCCGTACATCTGCATCAGTATCCTCCTTTCCGTCTTCCAGTCGTACACCGCCCTGACCCAGAACACCACTGTCCGCAGCCCGAGCATCGACGCTGCATACGAGAGGGCCGTCCCCCACTGACCAGCCCCGGTTTCGGTGACGAGGGTCTTCTTCCCCTCCTTCATCGCGTAGTAGGCTTGAGGGATTGCGGTGTTGACCTTGTGGGAACCCGTCGGACTAAGGTCCTCTCTCTTGTAATAGATTCTGACCTTCTTCAGACCGAGCTTCTGCTCGAGGCGTCTCGCGCGATACAAAGGCCGCGGTCTGCCCGCATGAATGTACAGGTCTCTGACTTCGTCAGGTATGTCAATCCAGCTCGATGTCGACATCTCCTGCTTCAGGCACTCGCCGACGCACCGTCTCTTCAGCGCATCCATCCTCGACTCCCCGTCACCAGGTTCCTTAGGCGGGGGAAGCCCTCCTGGGATGTCGGGTACGATGTTATACCACTTCCTCGGAATCTCCTCTGGCGACAGGATAATCTGGTCGGGCTTCATGACTAGGGCACATTCAGAATCGCACATTAATCTATTGGTGTGTGTCTCCCCGTAAGTGTAGCCGCGATGTGACAGTCTAAGCACGTCGCAAAGGCGTGGCTTCGGAAGCGCGACACCAACAGCCGAATCGAGAGAATGAACGGGACACTCCAAGAGAGAGTAAAGGTTCAATGAGGGTGGAAGTCCTTCAAGACCCCGAGAGCAGAGGGACAGAGAATCCATTACAACTTCGTGAAGCCTCATATGGCGTTGGAAGGAGAGACACCCGCACAAGTTGCGGGGATAGGCGTTCAGGTCGAGAACAAATGGATGGAACTGCTTAAGAGTTCCTTGGCCGAATGACTCTCCATGTCCAAGCTCGGGACGCTCGTTAGAACATGTCCCTCATGCGGGCACAGGTTTCATGTCAAACTTACTGGTGAGAGGCTTCTGAGCGACAATAGGACAACAGAAACCGTTGGACGAGCCGGAGAAGATATGATAAACGCAGGCGCAATTGGGGGCATTTGGGGCTATCCGAGAGGTAGGTCCAACTCGCCCCCAATGGGCCCTCAAGAAAAAGGAACATTCACCGTCAAAAGAAAGGAGTTCGAGGATTCGTTCACGTGCGGGCGTTGCGGTCACCAGTGGTCTGAGAAACACACAGAAGAAAAAACTGTTAGCTGAATTCGGGATCACCAGTCACTGGACAGTCGGCAAGATTACTCGTTAATGGGACAGAATCCTTCAGGCGTCTCGAAACTTTATTTGTACGAACGGCCTGAATGTCTTCGTGAACGATCAAGAGAAGACAGCCCTCAAGGAGAGGCTCAAGAGCCAACTCACGCCTGAGCAGTACGACGTCTGCTTCCTAGGGGGGACAGAGAGAGCCTTCACTGGCAAGTACTGGGATTCTCATGACAAGGGGACCTACCGCTGTGCGGTCTGCGGCGTCGAGCTCTTTGATTCCGATACCAAATTCGACTCGGGGACGGGGTGGCCCAGTTTCTACCAGCCCACATCCAAGGACAAGGTGAAGGAAGAGTCGAACTACAGCCTTGGCATGAAGAGGACCGAGGTGACTTGCAGCAACTGCGGCGCCCACCTAGGTCATGTCTTTGACGACGGGCCGAACCCGACAGGGTTGAGATACTGCATCAACTCCGCAGCACTCCAACACGAAAAGGACATACCAAAGTCCCGCTAGACGGCCGACCCGTTTCATCCGTGACCTGAAGCTCCGCCAGAGTCAACCAGAAAGGAGCAAGAACCAGGCGCCTCCAGTGACCTAGGGTACCGATACTGGGGCGTCTGACGCTCGTCCCGACCACCCCTAGGAGGTCCCTCTCACGTCTCATGCGACCCCGCTTTCGTCGTTTGACAGGTATTAAGCCGGAGATGAAACTCTGTCGCAGATCCGATTTCCAGACCTCTCACGGGGCTCAAGATTGCTTCACCAAAAAGGGGTCGTCTTTAGACAGTCTATCCCTTAGGGAGCCTAAGGGCGGGTTTTTCCGAATATCATGCCTTCCCGTCCATCCAGGAGCAGGTCGGCCCGCCTCGGGCGCAGACCAGTCACGTTCCGACATCCTGGACTCCGGTCGAGAAACTTGGTCTCGAGGATGAACCGCAAAGTCGACTTCCTGATTTCCCAAGTCCCTCACAGCAAACAGAGGTATGAAACTGTCGGGGACTGGATACCCGGAAGGCCTGCCGAGATACGTGTGAGCAGGATGAAGGACCAGCGGTACGTCTTCTTGGTCGCCCTACACGAAATGATCGAGTACGAACTCTGCAAGAAGAACGGCATCTCTGACAACGAGGTCGTGGCCTTCGATGTCAACTTCGAGGCAGAGAGGCGGAGAAACATGCATTCAATCGAGGCTGAACCAGGGGACGACCCCAGGGCACCGTACAGAGACGAGCACGACTTCGCCACGATGATTGAGATGATGGTCGCCCAGAAGCTGGGTGTGAAGTGGTCTGCCTACGAGAAGACGCTGCTGACTCTCGCACCTAAGAAGAAGGTCATGGTCCGACCGCTGATCAAGGACAGCATCGGGGCAGCCAGGCTCCGCTAGTTCTTCGGAAGGCTCTCTTCCGCTCATCCTCGCGTCTACCGTTGATAATGTCGGGGCATTGGACGAAATCGGTGGCCGTGATCGCTCCGAACTCCCTTCACTCGGGCTTTCACTTTCGACAACTATTGCCGCCTCGAAGGATGCTCACGGCGCCCCAACCTTCAAGCTGGAGTCACCGACGTTCGACAATCTCGGCCCAGGCCGTCGGTGGGTTTAAATCGGATATCGCGGGTCGCAGGATGAATGGCAAGCCCTCCTGACACTAGTTCGATGCTCGGCTCGGTACCGTTCTTTAGCAGTCTGAACGCAAGGAACAGGAAGAGGCTCCTCGCGCAGGGGAAAGAGATGTCCTACAAGGCAGGAGACACGTTGGTCACAGAAGGTACGACAGGTGTCGGCTTCTTCCTCATACTCGACGGGAAAGCGGAGGTCCGGAAGAAGGGGAAGGTGCTGGCGACGCTCTCAAAGGGCCAGTTCTTCGGCGAGATGTCGCTCATCGACGATCTGCCTAGGTCTGCGGACGTCATAGCGCTGCAGCCCACAAGGTGCTGGGCAATCACATCATGGTCTTTTGGCTCGCTAATCGAAACCCATCCTGAACTCGCTATAGGAATGCTGAAGGAACTCGTGAAGAGACTCCGGGCGGCCCAGAGCTCTCCTACATCGTGACAGCGACCGCGGGTCCAAAACGGCCCTTTCTTGGACGGAGGACATGACAAATGAAGCTCGGCGTAAGCACCTGGTCCCTTCTCAATACCGACCTGAACTCTGCGGTCAGGGCCATCGGTGACGCCGGCTTCGAGTACATCGAGCTCTGGGGGGAGGTCCCTCATGCCTACCATGACTGGACCGACAGGAGCAGCCTCAAGGAGACGCTCTCCAACTATGACATGACTCTGACGTTGCACGCACCCTTCACCGATCTCAATCTGGCGACTCCCTTCCAGCCCATGAAGGACGCCGTGGCGAAAACTCTAGCGGACTTCGTGAAGTTCTCCGAGTACCTAGGTGCATCGATGATCACTTTTCATCCAGGCAGCGTCTACAACGAAGCGCTCGTCCCCGAGTCAACGGAGAACTCGGTCGCGATTCTGCGGGGGCTGGTCGAAAGGTGCAGCGGTAGGTTGACAATCTGCATAGAGAATCAGGCCAGGAGCAAGTCGAAGTACCACTTCCCTCTGGCTTCCACAATGGAATCGCTGGAACTATTGCTGGCTCAAGTGGAGGGGTCCAGGTTCACCCTCGACACGGGTCACGCGAACGTCAGCGGACTCGATCCGTTAATTCTGGCCGAGCGTGTCGGCTCAAGGCTCGCAGAGATCCACCTCAGCGATAACGCTGGCGCGACCGACGACCACCTCATCCCCGATGAGGGAACTGCTAGCCTCCAGGAACTGCTCGACAAGCTGTCGCAGTCGGACGTGCTTCTCTGTCTGGAACTCGACCCTCACAAGTACAACCAGGACCAGGTCATCTCGGCCGCTTCAGAGCTCAAAACGAAGCTCGCAAAGAGGATCCACAAGCCTTGACTGGAAAGGTTAGCATCAGCTTTCTCAGGAATCCGCGGAACCTGATTTCAATAGGACTCCTAGCTATCCTGTTGATGAGTGCAGCATACCAGGCCTTCGGCACGTCCGGCTCGGTGACCTCGCCCATCCCATCGTCATTTGCTGTCAGCGGAAAGACCTACGCCTTCACCTATACCGCGACCGACGACGCCCAAAGAGCAGCCGGGCTCATGAACAAACAGGTGACGAACACGACTACTATGCTGTTCGTCTTTCCTGGAGTAGGCATCTACGGGTTCTGGATGTCCAACACCAACACGAGTCTAGACATGATCTGGATCAACGCTACGGGGAGCACGGGCCAAGTTGTCTATGTTCGTGCAGATGCGATGCCGTGTGCTTCCTCCTGTTCGACCTACTATCCCTCATCACCGGCGAACTACGTGATTGAAGCTAAGTCAGGGTTCGCCGAGGCAAACGGCGTCGAAGTCGGGACGCAGATTCAATTCAGTTAGCTTCTTCTGAATTATCAGTTTCGTCTACGAAATGCGACCCACAAGTCTTTTGCTGGACCCGGCCTCCCCGAATATCATGCAGACTGCGCCCAAGCCCCCCGTGACGCGTTCCCAGAAACTCCGCTGGTACGCTGACCAGCTGATAGCAGACGCAGCAGCGGACGAGAAGAATGGGAATGGAGAGCCCGCGATTTCACGGTATCTTCAGGCCGCCGATATCCTCCTGCTCCTCGCGAAGGTCGAGCAGAGTTACACGGCGTGGAAGTACTACGCCGACGCAGCTGCTCAATGCCAGCAGAAGGCGCGGAAGCTGATCGCACTCGCCCCAAGTCCCGGCATAAGCCCATAAAGACCTGGCCCATCCAAGACGGATGACAGAGTGGCTCTCTGTGGCATTTTGTTAATATACCACGGACCTGCCGTTTTTCTAGCATGACCAAGTGGGAGTGCTACCGTTGCGGTCACATATTCGAAGGCGAGGTGACTCCCGACGAATGCCCGAATTGTCACTATTCCCTGACCTTCTGGCTCGAGGCCTCGGAACCCAGAGTGACCACCGTCAGAAATTTCGTGAAGACCGACCCTCTAACCATCGACGCGAACGAATCTGTTCTGAAGGCTGCTCAGAAGATGAGAGAGAGGGGCGCAGGTAACATACTAGTATTAATCAATGGCGAGGCAAAGGGCATCCTGACTGAACGGGACATCCTGAATCGCATCGCCGCCGACGATCTCCTTCCGTCCAGCATTCCTGTCAGAAAGATCATGGCTTCGCCTCTAATCTCGGTCAACGCGGACATGCCTCTCGCGGAGGCCGTCAAAGTGATGGCGAAGCATCGCATCAGGACACTCATCGTGACTGATGGAGGCAAACCCCTAGGTCTCCTCAACATGAGGTCAATCGTCGGCGACCAGTTCAGAGTGGCGAAGAACCTAGAGTCATAGGCGGTTGGCTGGGCCTTCCGCGAGCCCGCTTGAAGGACGAAACTTGGACTGCAGCGGCAAGATAGGACCAGCGCGATGTTGCATACCACGCCAGAATCGCACCATTCGGGATTTAAGCCCCTCCTCGGCGTAGGTGTTGTGAAAGTCCTCTGTCGACTCGTCTGAGGAAAATCCGGGCAGATCTTCTAAGAGCGGCGCGCAAGCGCACTGTCGTGACCTACGGAGAGCTGATGAGGAGACATCGACTATCACGAGGCCGCAAACTCTCTCTGACGATTGGGGAGATTGACAGAGTCGAGTGCGAGAGTGGCGGGCCAGGCTTTGCGGCCATAATAGTCAGGAAGGACACGCGTTTCCCAGGAGGCGGCTATTTCTGCGACGACGAACTCCCTCCTGCGCTCCAAAGGCCGAGGGGTCGGGCATCTGACCCGCGGCTCTCTTCTGCAGAGGTACGGCACTTGAAGCGACAGCAACGAAGGATTTGGGACCATTACAGGAGTCGGCGAGTCAGGCGACCTCCAGGCAGACCTCTCACCATTTGATTCCTAACTCCTTGGAGACGCGATTGTATCTCTCTGCCTGTTTCCTGCAAAGCCTCGTCTCTTCATCAATGCTGAGTCCCATCTGGTTGGTGAACAGGTGGACGTACCTGCTCCAGTGATAGACAAGCGGATTATCCTTCTTTTCTCGCCAGGGATTCCTGTCTCCACCCTCCCACGGGTTCCCGAGCCCTCGCGCCCAGAGGGGGTTTTCCAGTCTAGATTTCCTCTTGAGCTCCAGCAGGTCCAACGCCGTCTCTGCTCCTCGCTCGATGTATTCTTGGGTCACCTTCCACCCGTTCTTGCCGTACCTGTCCTCTTCGCCGATGTAGATCTCCCCCTTCTCGCCATGACTACCGAAGTGCCACTCCGACACGAGCCTCTTCTTCACCAAAGACTTCGCAATCTCTGAAAGCATCCTGTTCTCCCTTATCCTGGCATCCTTGCTCCTGACCCTTATCCGAAAGCGAATTTCGGGTTCTCTGAAGAAGTGCCAAGTGATGAGAGTCCGTGACTTCCTGAGGCGCTGCACGTAAGGTCTTAGGACCTCAAGCAGGACCGTGTCTTGGTCTTTCAATTCAGCCACCAGATTGATTTCGACCCAGTACTCCACTTCATTCACCGGGCCCTGCGTCGTCGGCGGTCCGACAAGCCCACCATGAGCGCTCATTGGACCTTAAGGTCGCGAAGAGCCTTTCTGGGATCTGTCGATTCTGTTATCGACCGTCCCACGATCAGGAAATCTACCCCTGAAGATGCTCCCCTCCTGGCGTCGCCTCCCTGCGCTCCTACCCCAGGAGAGAAGATCAGGAGGTCCTTCCCCACGACCCTTCTGGTCTCAGCAATCTTGTCGGCAGACTTCGCCGAGACGACCACTCCATCTGCCTTCCAATCCCTCGCACGCTCGGCAAAGACTCTGTAAAGGGGCTCGCCTCCCTCGAGGCGCAGCGCGTATCCCTCCTCTGCCCCTTTGTGGCTCATGTAGACCAGGAAGAGTATCCCACCTCCAAGCGAGTGGACCCTTTCGACCACTTTTCCGAGCCCTTCCTCTCTGCCCACGAAGGGATTAGCGATGACGGCGTTGAACCCGAAGTCGAAGAGCGAATCGACGATGTTCAGGTTGGTCGACTCGATGTCGTTGATCTTCAGGTCTGCAATCAGAGGAAGCCCTTGCCTCTTGCAAAGGCGGATGACGCCTTGAAGTCCTTGCAGGCCGAACGGAAGGAGTAGGTGCTGGTTCACCTTCACCGCCGCAATTCCGTGCTTAGTTGCTTCGAGCACCTCCTCCGCCCGGCCGAGTCTTCGGTTGTACGGTCCCGAGAGGTCGAGGGCCAGAACGACCTTGCTCTTGTTCTTGGCTGCCGATCTGAGTATCGATTCTCTAAAGCTGGTCAAGGACTCACCCTTCGCGCGGCCGTCGCGAGTCCGCCTTTGTTGTGGGCCGCCCCGACGATATCCTTCAGGTTGTGGAATCCCTTTCTTTCTAGATACGATATCACGCCGACGGTGATGTCGTTGAATATCGCGAACTTCTTGATTGTTGCGGTCCCCACCTGGACCGCGTCAGCTCCTGCGAGGAAGAACTCGACGGCGTGTTCCCAGCTTGAGATACCCCCACAGCCCATGATCGGGACGTCGAACCACTCCCTGAGCTCGTAAACGCATCTCAAGGCGACTGGCCTGATCGCCCCGCCCGAGAGGCCCCCATATCCGTTCGAAAGAGACGGCTTGCCAGATTCAATATCAATCGACATCGCCTTCACAGTGTTGATTGCCGTTAGTCCATCAGCGCCCGAGTCCACCGCGGCCTGCGCAATCTCGACCAGCTTGTCCGTGTTGGGCGAGAGCTTCACGAACACGGGTTTCTCGGTCTTCGACTTTACGGCACTAACGACCCTGCTCACCAGTTCCGGGTCGTGTCCGACCTCGGTGCCGACGCCTGCCACGTGTGGGCAGCTCAGGTTCAGCTCGTATGCGATGAATTCGTTGGCATCCAAAGCCTTCACGACCTGTGCGAACTCCTTTTCGTCCCCACCGAATATCGACACGAAGACCGGCAATCTCTTCCCCCGGATGGAGCCCAGCTCCTCTGAGAACCTCTCTGCGCCCGGGTTGGGGAGCCCAGCGGCGTTGACCCACCCTCCCTCCACCTCGACCAGCGTCGGTTCTTTGTATCCCTCTCTGGCCACAGGTCCGATTGACTTGGTCACTGCGCCCCCTGCCCCGAGTCTCAGGGCGTCCATCACCCTCAAGAGCGAACTGCCATAGATGCCCGATGCCAAGAGGGTGGGGTTTGCAAGGTGCAAACTGCCGATTTGCACCCTGACCGAATCTTCGCTCACGCGGTCCCCCCCTTGATCTGCTTCACCACGGTTTCGTAATCTCCTTTCGTCATCATTTTGCCCTGATATAGCATCTCGATCAGGTCAGTAATCTGAGCATAAGCAGTCAGCCTCACGCCTGCCCTTGCCAGGTTCGCCTTCCCGCCCTCGAGACGGTCGATGAGGACCGCAGTCTCCTTCACAACACAGCCTGTCTTCCTCAGTGCTTCGACGGCGGAGATGATGCTGCCTCCTGTGGTGACTAAGTCATCAATGACCAGGGCCTTCTGGCCGGGCCGGGTAGCACCCTCGACCTGTCTGCCAAGCCCATGCCCCTTCTCCTCCTTCCTCACATAGACCATCGGCTTCTTCATGAGGAATGCGAGCGGCGAGGAGATGGTGACGCCCGCCGTCGCGACCCCTGCGACAACGTCGAAGTCCTTCTCTCCGATCTTCTCTACCATTTCCCTGTACGCTTCTATCGTGAGTGCGTAGACCTCAGGATAGCTGGGGATCACCCTCAGGTCTAGGTAGTAAGAGCTCTGCCTACCGCTAGCTAGCGTGAACCTTCCGAACCTCAGAGCACCGATCCTGAAGAGTGCTTCAGCAAGCGCTCCCTTTCCAGCGAGGGTTCCAGCTGTCATAAGACTCGTCTCACCAACCACGTCCTCAGGCTGCAGCTTCTCCGAATATGAACCCGCTCCCACTTGAACGACGGTTCCGATATAAGCCTTGGTCGGGATGGCTGTGTTCAACAAAGGCAGAAACGGTTTCAAGGTAGCTTTCCGGGTCAATCTCTCGAGTGGTCGCTGAGTCGACGTCCACGACGAAGACCGAATGGAGCCGGGCGCGCATCAGCTCGTCTAACGTGACGGGGGGCTTCTTGTAATGGACGTCAGTGAGCGCCTTGATTTCGACGGCCTCGTCGCGCGTCCTCTCTCGAACAGGCTTCGCGAAGAAGGGAGGGATGTCGAGCACGTAGGACGGCGTGGTGCCTAGCGCGAACTTCCCGGCGAAACGGCTGTACCTGGCGATTTTGCTCGCGATTCGTCCTCGGGCGTACACTGATGGCTCGAGTGCGGCTTCGGGCGGGATGAAGCCGGTCTCCATCTCGATGATGAGGATGCCATCTCCTCTCGTGCCCCAAACGTCGCAGACCAGAGCCTTGTCCAACTTGTGTTCGACCTTGACGCCGTAACCCTGCTTGACCAGGCCTCTGGCGCAGACCAGTTCCAATGCAGAGTGGTTGATTTTGACAGAGTTCTTCCGATAGAGTTCGACGAGTATGTCAGCGATTCCGAAGACCTGGGAACGGACTCCCTGGTCATCGCCGCGACACGCCCTCGCCGCCAACTCGTAGAGGTCTGCCCTGAACCTCCTAACGTCCAACTGGTCGCCTCGACGAAGACTGTAGTATTAAAGAGGCCCAGAGGTCATGTCCGTCTGGACCGACTCTTATCCAGGATCAGCTTGACCTCCTCGTCATCGACCTGGTCGAAGACTCCGTAGAACTCCCCGATGGCAAGGAAGGGGCCGGGCGTCTCCAGGCAGACTACGTGGTACCCGTCGCCCGTCAGAGTCTCCACGGCGTCCTTAGGAGCTACGGGGACGGCCACGACGATTTCCTTTGGCTTTCTTTTCTTGACAGACATCACGGCGGCTCCAACCGAGCTCCCAGTTGCGATCCCGTCGTCAACTATGACCACTACCTTCCCCTCTAGGTCCGGATATGAGGTGTCTCCCCTGAATTTCCTCATCCTCTCATTGACCTCTTCCTGCTTCTTCTTGATCTGCGAGTCTAGGTACTCTTTGCTCGCTCCCAACGATTCCGCCGCCTGCCTGTCCATTATGACGTCACCCTCCTGGGTGACTGCCCCAAGTGCATACTCAGGTTCGCCGGGTGCTTCGATTTTTCGCGTGACTACGATGTCCAAGGGGGCGCCGAGCGCCTTTGCGACCTCACCGGCGACCACTACCCCTCCCCTCGGTATCGCAAGTATGACCAGGTCTTTACCCGTGAACTCCGTCAGAGCCGCAGCCAGCTTCCTTCCAGCTTCGGCCCTGTCACGGAAAAGAGAACGGCTCAACTCCCCGCTTTAGGGTGCACTTTGATGATATTAGGTTCACTCGCCCGGCTTTCAGGAGGGATGTGGCTTTCCTCCGACGACGGCTCCGTAGCGTTCCTCCATTGCCGTCGCCCCGGTTTGCCCTCGGTTTGGCATTCGTGAAGTCCGGGTCTCCCCGTCTCTACGCGCCACCATCCCGCTCGCGGACTGGTACCAGGCGTCAAGGCTTTCCCAGACGCCTCTTCTTCTCCGCGAATCCAACCTTTTCCTGGCCGTGCGAGTAATTAGATGAATTACCTCGGCGAGTATATAGGTTTTCGTTCTCCGAATCGGCAATTGCTTTCACCAAGCAGTCAAGGTCAGCCTATCAAATCGAGAGCCCTGGACTAGTCGTGGTCCAGGCCATTGCCTGGGGCCCCGACTTTTTCCAAGGGACCAGTCGCCCCGAGGACCCAAATCTCCCATTTGTCGCGGAGCCTCATGTCCACCGCTCGGAGCCTCCCCTGAGGTACAGCAAGGATCTTCCTTACAGATCCCCTGCTGAAGAGGTACGGTTGGAACCAGACGCTGGAGTGATTCTTCAAGCTGAATCTCCTCATGCTCGGTCTTGTTTCGCATTCGACTAGGACCAACTCCTCAGCTCCTTTTTCCGACCTGTATCCAAGGAGGTCTGGCCTGTATGACGTCCAGGACGCCTTCTGGTCGGGAGGGAGAAGAGGTTCTTCCACGACCGCGTACCGTTCACGTTCGAGTTCGGCCCTGACGATCGCCTTCATCGAACGATGGACTGGGGATTCTGCCACGTCATCTCGGCTGTCAATGATGGATTTCTCTCCTCAGCTCCACAAGATTACAGTTCGGGGTCATCGGTTTCCAACTGCCCACAGCCTATCATCACATAACAGATACGGATGCAGCTTTGGGCTGCATGATACGAATGTCAACGGAAAATCCTCTCTTTGTCAGCAAGTGGAGTCAAGCCAGAATAACAACTCCGCGTGACAGCAGTGGATCAGCTCTCTCGCTGTTGGCAGAGTCGCGAACAAGAGAGGCAAACTGAATCGATACCGGTCACGCGCGAAACCGGGAATATTCCGGGTTGCCCTTTGGTTCGAGGCTCAGCCTCGTGTTCAGGAGAGTCAAGTGTGGTTCGACGGCCGCGCTTAAGGAGGGCGGAGAATTCAGGAGGGCGAAGAACCCTTCACCGAATGGAGACAGGTGTGGAGCTTCATGCTTAGCACCTAATTCGGGCGGTGAAGAGATCAGAGCCCTGCTCGAACTCGAGGCCTGAGCGGAGCGCGGAAGGAAAATCGCATGAGGCTCGAATGAACAGACGGAAACAGCGAGGGGCGGCTTTGTTTATGACAGAACCGTTAAAGACGGTCTTCCTACTGGTGCCAAATCATTGAGCGAAATCTCAGCGCAGAACGGCGACACGGTCTCCGTCCACTACCTCGGAAAGTTCCCAGGGGGAAGAGTCTTCGACACGAGCATGAAGGCCGAGGCCGTCAAAGCAGGGCTCTTCAGTCCGGCCCGTGACTACAAGCCGCTCCAGGTAGTCCTCGGCGCGCACCAGGTCATCAGTGGCTTCGAGGAAGCCCTGGTCGGAATGAGGATGAACGAGACCAAGGAGGTCACGCTCCCCCCAGAGAAGGCCTACGGGAAAGTCGGCAGACATCCGATGGCAGGAAAGACCCTCCAGTTCAGACTGCTCGTTACCAACGTCAAGCGCCCCTAGCGCCTGGATCGCCGCGGTTCAGCACTCTTCGAGCAAATCCTGCAAGTAATTTGACAGCGAAGCTATTTACCATCATTTCCGACACCTGACTGACCACTGTTGGCAAAACGATCGTTCACGATTGACACTGGCACTGAGAAGATTTCTGTCGAGGGACACGCCCATCAGAATGTGGCCGTGAAATACCTAATGAAGCGCAGGCGGAGCCTGATCTTCACAAAGGACTCGGCCAAGGTCGAGAAGCTCTTCTCTGAGGTACCCGCCAGGATCAGCATCATAGGCGCAAACGTGACGAAGAACTACAAGGTCACATGGGAGAGGGTCAGCACTGGCGAGTTCGCCGGGGCCCGCTTCACCTTCACGCTTGAAGAAGTCAACTAGGACAAGCTTTTCTCTTAGCCTTGGCTGCCATTCTCACTAGACATGAGTCCAGGCTTCAAGCGGAGCAGCTACGGGGATGCGATTGAGAAGATCCGCTCTGAGCACTCCGACTCGATCAAGCCGACCCACATGACTTTAGAGTGTCCCAGATGCGGAACCAAGCAGGTGATTATTGATACCCCCGGAATGCGTCGCTGTGTAAAGTGCGGTTTCGAGTTCAAGAAGCTGACCTGAGGTCAGCCACTTCCGCGTCATGACTCTCGACCCATCGAACTTGGTCGAATCGCGAGACACAGCGCGTCCCACGCGACGGGCGGACGAACCTCTTGACCTTCATCGGCTTGTTTATGCGCCCTTCTTCCAGGCTTGCGCCCTCTTGCAGAAGTCGTCCGCTTCTTCCATGGCCTTGCCGCAGTGCTTGTAGTGGTCAACTACCTCTCTCAGCATCTCTTCAATCGGCGTAGGTGCGCCTGGGCACTGCGAGTCCAGCTGTGCCCTCACCTCCATCAGGTGCTGCCAGACCTCTGTGGGTATTGTTACGGGGACTCCCTTCTTGCTCGTAGCCATGGCAGAGTCTAAGACGAAGTCCGTATTTCTGGGTTGAGAACCTTGTCCTCCGACTGAGCCTCAGAGCCCAATGCTGTTGATTACTCTGCTGGAATTCCCGTGCCTGGGGCAGAACCCTGCGTCGTCAAGGAGCTGAGTCATGCACTTCAGACAAAACATGGAACTCGGTCTACAGCTGCTTGCCGCAGGTGTTGCAGAACTTCGCGTCCCCTGAGGCCGCAGCCCCGCAGTTCGGGCAGAACTTTGCGGCGCCCGCGGGAGCCGGAGGGGCCTGTGGAACCGTCTGGGTCGCCCCGCAGTTCGGGCAGAACTTTGTGTTTACTGGTATCATCGACGCGCAGTTGGGGCAACTCTTCGTCTGTCCCTGAGCCATCCCCTGAGCCATCTGGCCTCCGATTGCGGATCCGGCCCCGATGCCGGCACCGAGCCCAGCAAAGACGCCTGCTCCTCCCGATGGGTTCTTGGCGGCGTCGTCGATCGCCTTGCCTGTCTGGTACTGCATGTAGTTCACCCCGAGGACCTGCATCTCGGATCTGGTTTCAATCGCCTTCTGAACCTCGTCAGGGAGGCTGATCGTGAGCCCTGAAATCTTGTTGATCTCCATCCCATACTGTCCCAGGTTGTCCGCCCCCTGCGCAAGGACCATCTGCTCGATGTTGGTCAAGTTCGCGGCCAGGTCTGTAACCTTGAGGCCCTGTGCCTTCATCTTGCCGAGGGCGTTGTAGACGAGGATCACAATCTGCTCCTTAATCCTCCCATCCACGTCGTCGGTAGTTTCCGCATTGAACGTCCCGACGAACTGGTTGATGAAGAGCTCCGGGGATGAGATCTTCCACCGATACTCCCCGAAGACCCTCAGGCTGACGATGCCGAAGGTCGGGTCGGTGAACTGGTATGGCTGGGTGCTCCCGAACTTGCCGTCCATGTATCTCTTCGGGACGTAGAAGACCTCAGCCTCCTGCACGACGCCTTGGAAGAACTTCAGGAGCTTCCCGACCACTGGTGCGTTGAAGTCGGTCAGTGCGTACCTGTTCGGCTGGTCGAAGTAGGTGAGCACCTTTCCGTCCCTGTAGAAGACCGCAATCTCGTCTTCCCTTACGACGATGTTGTCATTGAGCCTGATGTTCCTCGGCACCTTCCACAGGGCACTGCCCTGTTTGAACTGGTCGTCCCACGCAATAGTGGTGGAGCCGAAGACGCTGCCGCCCGTTGCCGGGACCGCGTCCGGTTTCTTTCCGAACAAGCCTCCCTCGCGCCTCTCTCTATTGGAGGGCGATCTCCTCGATCGTCTCCATCCTAATCGACCACTTCTGCCTCACGTCAGCCAACGACTTCGAAAGCTGGCCCAGCGACGTCTGAATCGAATTCGGCGCCATGCTATCGTAGCTCAGGTTCTCCGCGACCGTCGACTCGTCAAGCTGGAAGACTGAGCTCACGAATGCGTAGTCGTATTCATAGAGCTTGTTCAGTTTGTCTTCGTTGATTGTTATCGGCGCGACCCACCCAGCGTATCCCTGGGCTGCGTGTCTAATCTCTCCGCTGAGAGTTTGCACCTGCGAAATCAGAGAGCCAACCGCTGTCAGGTTTGTGAAGTCGCTGCCCGTAGCCATCTGCTTCCTCAACTGCTCTAGGTTTGCCTTCACTTTGTCCAGCCTGTCTGCGACCTGGTTCCTCAGGAGTTCGTCTGATACCCTGATGTCCTCCTTCGTGCGGTAGCCTCTGAGACCCGGTATCAGGAGCTCTAGTTTCTTCATGGCGCCCCTGTTGGCATCGACCTGCTGTCTAATGTCTGGGTTACCTTGAGACAAGACTCGTCAATCTATCGACCCGCCAGCATCGATATAAGGATTGGCAACATTTATCGGCCTTGAGGCCTTCTTCCCACTCGTTGGACCTGGAGGGGCTGAGGGTCGGCTGCAGCGGGTGGTCCTACAAAGACTGGCTGGGGCCATTCTACCCTAGAGACATGGCAGCCAAGGACTACCTAAAGTTCTACTCAAAGGTCTTCGACTGCGTCGAGGTTGATTCCAGCTTCTACCGGATTCCAAACGCCTCGATGATCAACCAGTGGAGGAGCAGCACCCCCGAAGGCTTCCTCTTCTCGCCCAAGCTTCCGAAGAAGATCACACACGAGAACAAGCTGAAGGACTCAGGCTCAACCCTGCTCTACTTCTACAGCGTCGTCAGCAGGCTCAGGGAGAAGCTCGGCCCAATCGCAATCCAGCTCCCTCCCTCGGTCAAGCTTGAATCGCACATGGAGGTCATGAAGGAATTTGTCTCCAAGCTGAGTCCAGAGTTCAGGCACGCGATTGAGTTCAGGCACAGGTCCTGGTTCACTCCTGAGGTCTACGCCCTTCTGAAGGGGAGCAACATCGCCATGGTTTGGTCCCTCAACCAGTACCTAGAGACCCCGCCAGAAGTGACTGCCGACTTCATCTACCTAAGGATGGTCGGCGACAGAGAGCTGACCGAGTTCAAGGGCATCCAGAAGGATCGGTCCAAGGACTTGAAGCGCTGGGCATCCGTCGTCCAGGAGACATCTGGGAAGTTCGAATCTGGTTACGTCTTCTTCAACAACCACTTCGCCGGGTTCAGCCCGGAATCAAGCAACGAGTTTCGCAGGCTGCTCGGCCTGATGGAACTCGACTGGAAGGCTCAGGGCAGCCAGCAACGAACCCTCTTCGGGGTGTAGCTAGCCCATGCCGAACGATCACAGGTCCATCCTCCACGTCGATCTGGACGCGTTCTACGTTTCAGCCGAGGTTCTGGAGGACCCTAAGCTTCGGGGACTGCCTGTGGTCGTAGGTGCCGACCCAGAGGCGGGAGGGGGCAGAGGTGTCGTCGTCGCCTGCTCGTACGAAGCGAGGAAGTTCGGTCTGAGGTCCGGGATGCCAATCTCCCAAGCATACAGGCTCTGTCCGAATGCCACCTACCTGCGGCCCAACTGGGGACTCTATGAGCGCGTGTCAGCAGAGGTTATGGACACCCTGAAGGCCTTTGCCGACAGGTTCGAGCAGGCGAGCATTGACGAGGCTTTCCTAGATGTCTCAAGCAAGGCACCAGACGCAGATTCGGCGAAGCAAGTCGCCCTGAGGGTCAAGAGGACAGTCAAAGAAGAGCACGGGCTCACATGCTCGGTCGGCGTCGCTCCCAACAAGTCTGCGGCGAAGATCGCTTCGGACAGGAACAAGCCCGATGGTCTCACGGTTGTCCCGTACGATGACATTGCAGGCTACCTGGCCCCCTTTGCGGTCGGCGTGGTGCCGGGAATAGGGCCCAAGACGCAGGAGTTCCTGAAGGGGAAGGGTGTCCAGACGATAGAGGCGCTCCAGAAGCTCGACGGGAAGCAGCTCCTTTCCTGGTTCGGCAAGAACGGGGTCTGGCTCTGGGGGGTGGTGCACGGAGAGGAGAGCGTTGAGGTGAGGCAGCAGGAGCTGCCGAAGTCCCTCAGCGTCGAGAGGACCTTCAAGGACGACGTCAGCGATTTTCCGACGGTGAAGCGGGAGGCTGCGGACGCTGCTTCGGAGCTCGTGCGGAGAGTGAAGGCCGCGAGGCTCGCCTACAGGGTCGCAGGCATCAAGATTAGGTTCCGAGGCTTCGAGACTCACACCCGGGAGAGGACCCTCGTCAGCCACACGGACAGCGAAGAAGCTCTTCGCGGGATCGTCGAAGCACTCCTCGATGAATTCGAGACTTCGGGGCGGGCCTTCAGACTCGTCGGCGTGCGTGTGTCTAACCTTCAGCGCATCTCTTCCGAACCATCGAGGCTCGACGACTGGGTCAGGGCCTGAGCAGGCGATGTGGCCTCCTCGGGTAGCTTCGCGTCCTTGAAGAGGAACCAGAACGCCGAGATCGAAAAGACGTAGAGAACTGTGGCGATGTAGAAGGGCAGCGCCAGAAGCCCCGCTCCGATGAGGGCTGCGCCTATGATCGCGCTGAACGAATTCGGAAGTCTCCAAAGAGATGCCGTTATACCCGAAGCCGCGGCCCTGTCTTCCCTAGGGACCAGTCCCATCAGGAGCGACTGGCCCAATGGATTGGAGAGGTTCATGAGAACGACTCTGACCGTATAGATGGTACCTGCTACCGCGAAGGTCGGCGACCAGGGGACCGCGACCATGAAGACCGTCGAGAATGCCTGCGAAACCACAACTGCCTTCACCAGCCCGAGCCTTCTCGCGAGCCTCGGCACAAGGAGCACGGCGCCGGCGGTCAGTAGGCTCGACGCTGCTAGGACCGGTCCGCTCACCGCATCGCTGACATTGTAGGCCGCAGAGAACCACCTCGTCATCAGGGGGACAAAGAGCCCTGCCCCGAACGCGAGTGCGACGCTATAGATCGCATACCGGGTCAGCGTCTTCACACTTCTCGGATCCCGTGGCAGGATGTTCCTGCGTCTGGCTGTCTTCGTCTCGTGGACCCTTAGGACCAGCGGCGACACGGAGAGCCCAAGAAGCCCAACTATCACATACAGGATGGTGTGGGCCTGCGCTGCGCTGACGCCTAGTCTCTGGATCAGCAAGACGGACGATATCGAGGATGCACCAATCGCCCCCGATACCCATCCCAGAAAGGCGCCGAGGGAGAAGGCCGTTGTCCTATTCGCGTCTCCTGCGCTATCAGCGAGAAGAGCGTTGAACGAGACTGCGAAGGCCGCCTCGCCGAGGCCCTCGAGCACCGCGATTATGATTACGAGCACAACGTTCGTTGTGAGTGCGAACCCGATCAGGCTCGCGCCAGCCAGCACGTTCCCAAGGAGCAGCATGGTCCGCTTACCGTATCTGTCGGCGAGGATTCCCAGTGGGAAGCTTGCAGCCACCAAGGTCCCTCCCATGGTGAAGATTGTGGCGCCCATCCAGAAGTCGGAGAGTCCTTGGACCTTGGTGAGGAAATACGAGAGGTCGGTGTAGATGAAGCCTACGACCAGGCCAGGGAGGAAGCTGAGGTAGACCAGGAGCTTCGCCTGGCTCGGGATTTCCTTGTATTCGTCGAACACCGTCCGTCCTGCCCCGCTCCAAGGTGCCCGTATAAACGGACAATCGTCGGTTACGTTGAGGAAGTCCTCGCTGTTGTGCCAGCCGCTGACTCCCATCTCTCCGTCCAGGAGTCCAGCAGGATTGGATTCCCCACTTTGAGGCCTGTCTCTCGCAGGCTGCTAGACCTTCCTGTCGAACCTGTACAGCAGTCTAATGAGGAAGATTCCAAGGATGATGAACGCGATTCCTGCTATTTCATCTTCTAGGATCCCCGTCGCCCATCCGCCAACCAGGGTGAAGATCCCGATTGCGATGATCAGCAGTGATACAAGACGTGAAATCGGGCTGACCTTCACCGACATGCTTAGGTCACCGATTCAGTCTACCCAATTAAACGATTGCTAGGACCGGACTCTTTCTCTTGCGCGACCAGAATGATCTTCCTTGTTTGTCCAATTCAAGAAGGGCGCTCTTACTTCTTCCTCTTCGCCTCTTCCTTCAGGAGCTGGAAGAGCCTGAACTTGTCTCCCTCGCCTGGCGAGAGCATGTAGCCGCAGATTCTGCACTTCACGCCTTCTCCGGCCTCTCTCAGTTCCAGCCTGCCACACTTCGGGCATTTCATCTCGTCCCGGATGGGCTCCTTCCTCATCAATTCGCCCACTTATCCCAGACGCAGGCTTTAAGCGTACATCAGGGCTGTCGACGGAGGGTAAAACTCACGTTGGGGACACCCCACGCGAACTTCACCAGATTCTGACGGTTGATTCCTTCTCGAAGAGCATCGTGCTTTGAGAACGTTTCTTGTAGACCTCGAGCGGCAAAGAGACATCTCCGAGGTAGAGTTGGCCTACGTACCGTCTACATCTGGGGTTGAGAAAACCCGTCTTCGGGAACCCCAGGGTGAGTGTGGCCTTCGCTATCACACACGGGTCGTTGGGTTCTCCGGTCGTCGCATCGAGACCTGACGGGATGTCGACCGCGAGGATGGGTGCTCCGGAAGTATTAGCGTGCAGGATCATGCCGCGGATCGGCTCCCTTGGGTTGCCTTTCGAGTTGTACCCCAACAGGGAATCAATCACTAGGTCGAAACCGGCGAGCGACCCTCCTGCCTTGTAGACTGGCACGCCAGCCTTCTCGACAGCCATTAACTCCCTCGAAGGGACCTGGCCGATCGCCTCCCTGTCGCTCAGCATTACTGTGACGTTGGCCCCCCAGTTGTGCAAGTGCCTTGCAGCTACGAGACCATCTCCTCCGTTGTTACCCTTCCCCACAAGCACGCTTACCCTCCTTCCGATTACGCTGCCCTCCAGGAGAAGTCTAGCTAGAGTGGCGACCGCCCCCCCTGCATTCTCCATCAACGAAAGGACATCGATTCCGAATCCACTGATTGCCTCCCGATCTGCCTCCCCCATCTCCTCGGACGTCAGATAGGCCAGACCACCCTGAAGAATCAAGGCCTCACCTTGTTCGCAGAGAATCTATTTCAGTCTGAGGATGACCTCGGAACTGACTTCGAGGCTAGGCAACCGTCGTTGAACGCGTCTTTTCCTCCACGTCAACTAAATTTGTTCAAACCAGCATCCGGATTAGAGCCCGAGGGATATAGAAACCTAGGGCCCACTCTGGACCCAGCATGGGTTTCGCAGACAATTGGGAGAGGAAGGACCAGGGTCCGGGCCTGATGGACAGGTTCCGAGACACATTGCGCACCCCGACGCCGTTGAAATCACAGATCGAGCAGGCTAACAGACAGATCAGAGTTCTGATCTCGCAGCTCGACAGCACGATTGATAGAATCAGGCAGCGCGATTCCACGATCTTCAAGGGCGTGGTGGCATCTCTTGCAAAACACGACACAGAGCACGCCGCGGTGTACGCCAATGAGCTGACCGAAGTCAGGAAGATAGGCAAGATGGTGACACAGGCCCAGCTTGCGCTGGAACAGATTTCCCTGAGGCTAGGAACGATCACTGACCTCGGCGAGATCGCCACAACGCTCGCCCCGGCCGTCTCCGTCATCAGGAGCATGAAGGATGGCTTGAGGACCGCGCTTCCAGAAGCAGACAGGGAAATCGGAGAGATCTCCGGGCTGCTCAGCAGTGTCCTAGTCGACGCCAGCACCACAAGTGGGATCTCTCTCAACTTCGGCGCAGCGAACGAGGACGCGCAGAAGGTGATGGAGGAGGCCGCCGCAGTCGCCGAACAGAGGATGGTGGAGAGCTTCCCAGAAATCCCCGCAGGCGTCTTGAGTGAGCGCCAGCAGGAAGACCTCAGCGCGTAGGGCTCCAAGTACCTTCGAAACTCGAAAGAACGCGGGATAGCCGTGGCCCTAGGAGGCCACAACCACTTCACTATCGGGTGCGTCTGTCCCTAGGACAGTGACGAGGTACAGCTGGCCACGCAAGTCCTTACGACTAATGAGGCTGTGGAACGAGAAGCCCAGGCTGGCCTGACGGGAATACAAAATGGGGAGGAGCGGCTGTCAGGTTGAGCCCTCGTTTTCGAACAGTAATCCAGATTCCCGTTCTATGGGATTGAAATATCCGGGAAGACTGGTCGATTCTAAGGATGAAGATCAGCGATGGCGGTCGGGGGGCGGTCCCTAGCGAGGGGCAGACGGCGGAGGCTGAGCGAGGATCCCACCGGGCTGAGGCCTTCCTCCTTGCGGCGCTCGTCCTCCTTGCGGCATTCGTCTTGGCTGTTCCCTACGTGCCCGTGGTCGTGAAGGACACCTCGGACGTACTCTCTCAGCTTGCGTCGTCTCTTAATCGGGCAATCGGGACCAGCGATATGGAGAAATTAAACTACACTATCTACTCGCCGCTGATTCTGAACGGGACTGCAAACGTCTCCTATCCACCGGACTACGGTAACCTCTCGGCTTACGTCCTAGGCCTGGTCAACAACGACAGGGCCAACTACAGCTACAGCTTGGGCGCAGTCACTCTGGGGAACAGCAGTGTCGCCCAGCAACACGCAGACTCGATGCTCCGATATGGCTACTTCAGTCACAACGACACTCAGGGCTTCAAGCCGTACATGCGGTATTCGCTTCTCGGAGGAAGGGGCACAGTCGAGGAGAACGTAGCCACCAGCTACACCCCATTCCCGCACTACACATCTACCTCTTCTGTCGAGGACGCGCTGAAGTCCCTCGAACATATGATGATGTACAACGACTCCCAGTGTTGCAACAACGGGCACAGGGACAACATCCTGTTGGGTCTGCACAACAGAATCTCCATCGGGGTGGCGTTCAATAGCACGAGGGTTTACTTCGTCGAGGACTTCGAGAACTACTACATCAACCTCAACTTCTCGGTCTCCAATTCCTACTACGTCACGATGACAGGCGCCCCTCTGGAGGCCGGGTTCTCCGTCAACGCTGTCTACATCTTCTATGATAGCACGCCTTCACCTGAGATGCCAGCACAACTCAACAGCGGTCCGAAAGAATACGGACTTGGATCGCTCGTGGGAGGTGTCCTCCCACCGTGCGACTTCGCGTGTCAGACCTTCGACCAGGGGACAACCGTCTACGCCGGTACGTGGACGTTCACTCCCAACCTAGTTGCCGTGACCTTCTCCCTGCGCGATTTCATCCAGCACTATGGCGCCGGCGTCTACACCGTATACCTGATTACTGGTACTGACACATCGTCAGCCATCACCTCCATCTCTGTCTTCGTAGGCTGACGCTTGATCTCAACTGCGCCCCATTTCAGTTCTGATGGCTTGGGCAATTGCCTGCATCTCCTCGGGTGAGAGACGCTTCCTGCCCGTGAACTTCTCCCTATCCTCCATCTTTATCGGAATCACATGGACGTGCACATGGGAGACCACCTGGTTTGCAGCCTTCCCGTTGTTTTGTACGAACCGGAACCCGTCGGCACCCACCGCGGCAACGACAGCTTTCGAGACCCGGGAGGCAACTTGAAACAGTTCAGCAATATCAGTCTCCTTCATGTCCCAGATGGTCTCGCCGTGCTCTTGAGGGCATACGAGCGTGTGGCCCCTAGAGAAGGGGAACGCGTCGAGAAACGCGAAGTACTTCGAGTCTTCGTAGACGATGTGCGAGGGCGCCTTTCTGGACAGTATCCTGCAGAAGATGCACTCCTCCACCGGCGCATTCGGCGAGCTGAAATCCATCCGCTTCGACATCTTTGGCGCTTGTCTCCTGCGCGTGGAATCCCCTAAACCTTTGCTCTGCGACTGGCATTAATACAGGAACAGGTTTGACTGTCAAAGTTGATCTGTGAAAGGTGTCACGCCGGCCAACTTGTGGCCTACCAGCGCCGGGTCGGGAGCGAGGACAAGACGGTAACGATCAAGGGAACCAGATGCGACAGGTGTGGGTTCGTCGAACTTGAGAATGACGAAGACATTTGGTCAGCGATCGGCCTATAGCAGGATCTCGGGCGACAGCTTCCTATCTCTAGGTGGTGTGTGAATCTCCAAGAGTCAACTTTTGGTATGCTCTTATGAACTCGACCGCGAACCTGTCCGCCTCCTTTTCGGTGCCCCTATGGCGCCCACTTCTCGACCTCAGGTGGTGGTAGAATTCGTGAATCATGACGAACGGGTTGTAGAGGTACTCCCGCTTCGCTGCGAGTATCTCCTTCCTTCGGAGCGAGTAGACTGCTGCGACTCCCTTGGTTCGACCTTCGACGACCCCGACCCCGAGTTTCGGTCTTTCGATCCGATACCACTGGCTCAGCAGATCCAGTGCGTCCTCAGGCCGTGAGTCGAGAATCATCGCCACGACCGAGGCCTTCATTTCCTCCTCGGAGCCTTTCAACGAGACGATTCGATAGCCCCTGCCCACTTAAGGTCTTAGAGCGGCACACGTCCTTTGAGCTAATGGTCAGGATTCCTTGATTCCCCGGTTCAACTGCACCGGATGCCTTGTAGCGACCGATGAGCAGACGCAGACACGTTAGACTAGATGGTCCGCGACCAGGCCGCTTTAGGGGGCCGCCCACTCTCTTCTCAGTCGGTTAGAAACGCGCTCTACCCTCCACCGTCTGTGCTCCCGGTCAGTTCACTTTCTGCTTGGTGATGCTCTGGACCGCGGAATGCCATGCTTCATCATGCAGGAGTCCTCACGGGGAGCAGTCTGGCTTGAAGCTCTGGTCGTAGTTACAGAGGGTCCAAGCAAGAGTAGTCCCGTTGTGGACCTGAATGGCGTCGGCTCCTGTCGGGGCTTCCTCCCAGTGCGTTCCATTCAGCGACCACACGAACCATGCAGTGGTCCCTCCGCCTGAGACGCCTTCAATCGCCGTTACATAGTGCTCTTGGAACACTGGATCCCAGATTGCTTGAACGCTTCCGTTCAATATGACGAGGGTTGCCATGTACGCGTTCCAGCCTGGCTGTATCGGCTTGCCGGTGAATGACTTCTCGGTTCCGTTGCCGAATTCGATGAGCATGCTCGCCGAGTATCTCGCCGGGCGGGTTCCGCCCTCTGACGCCAAGGCAAGATACTGATTCCAGAGCGTTCCCAAAGCCTGACTGCCCTCAAGATAAGCCGGGGTGCTTGTGTTGAGGTTGGAGAGGGCGTTGGTCAGCAGGGAAAGCGTCCTGTTGAAGCCCTTCAGGGACGATCCATAGGATGAGCTCAACTGGTTGTACTCGGCCAGCGCCCCATGCAACTCCTTGACGTAGCTGTTCGTGTCTGATGTCTGTTCCTGATATCGGCCGTAGTACAAGGCTGCCAGAGAGGAGGTCACGAACAGGAGCGCGATGAGCAGTGCGATGACGCCGTTCTGGGTTCTATTTGATGACATCTCGCGCGAGTCCTCTTGTAACCTTGGGCAGGAGGATCAAGGTCGCGGGCACGAACGCGGCTCCGAGAACGACGTTGCTCACTTCGTGAGTGATGCTGATGACGAGGGTGAGGGGGTTGAACATGACGAGGAGTATAGGCCCCGGCGCGAGGGTGGTCGTCAGGAGCGCCCAACCAAAGTTGGTCCAGATGTCCCAGATGAAGGTGAAGATGCCCAGGAGGCCCGCGAATAGGGCGCCGCTCTCGCGGGCCGCGTCCCATCTACCCCTCAATGTCCTCCTCGCGATTAGGCCCGCCACGACGTACAACAGTTCAGCGGAGACCAGGAAGGGCAACAAGTAAGCACCAGAGGCGCCCGCCGGGCTGACAAAGCTCCAGATTGTCTCGGAGAGTACAGCCACGGAGGCCCCGGTGTACGCGCCAAAGACGATGGTCATCATGAATACCAGGGCTGCGTCTAGCTTGATGTCCGGGAAGTTGCTGAGCGCGAGATTGGACGCCACGATGAGGGCAGTGAAGACCGCAACCGTCGCCACCGGACGCGCCAGCCGCACGCTGGCTGGATAATCCATCCAGTATAAAAAAAGGAGACCGTGCTCTATTCCAAAACGAGAAACGAATTATAGAGCCGCAAAGGGCCCGCCAGGCAAGTTGCAGCCGCTGGTCAGACTCCTACGAATACGGGAGAGGAGGCCTCAGGGTCCTTCCCCCACCTTCGAAAGGGCCCACCTTTTGCTGGCGTTCCTCACCATCGGCGAGAGCGGAACGATCGGCAGGCATTCCCTCGCAATGCGGGTCTGCCTCGGCGAGGGAGCTGTGAGGACGGTCCTCAAGCGGCTGCGCGAGGAGGGATTTGCCGACGCTGATGCTTCGGGGTGTCACCTTACTCGAGTAGGCCAAGAGGCTTACTCTTCACTAATCAAGAAGCTCTCTCCGATGACGGCCATCGAAGGATTCCGCTTCACGGTAGGTGCCGCGCAGGTGGCGGTCTCAGTCAGAGGCGGTGGGGACGCAGTCAAGAGTGGCATCGAGCAGCGCGACTCCGCTATCGGCCTCGGTGCAGCAGGAGCAACTACGTACGTGATGCGGGGGTCCCGATTCACTATGCCAAGCGGATCTGACGACTGCGAGAAGGATTTCCCCAGCCGGTCGTGGAAGGCGCTCAGGGAACAGCTGAGGCCGAAGGACGGGGATGCGGTCATCCTCTGCGGTTCTGATAGAGAAGAAACCGCCAGGCTCGGGGTTCTCTCGGCGGCTCTGACTCTGCTCTAGCTACTGCTTCTGCGGTTGCTCGGCAGGCTGGGGCTGCTCGACAGGCTTGGGCACTTCGCCGTCTGTAGACTTGTTGACTTGCCTGTTAATCGCGTCCGCGAAGTAATATCCGGTGACCACCACCTTCACGTTCTTCACTCCCTTCACTTGGGTCAGATTGTCGCGTATGTCTTGAGAGATCTTGAGCGCGAAAACCGGAGGGCAGAACTGGGTTGTGGCGTGATATTCGACGTCCACGTTCCCGTCCTTGACGTCCAGCTTGTCAATCAGGTTCATCTCGACAATCGGCATCCCTATCTCAGGGTCAACTACCTTCGAGATCTGCTTCTGTATCTCCCTGATGTCCACCTGATTTGCAGACATATCCTTCCTTCCAAAGGACTGGTTCCCGCTATAAAAAACTGCCTAGACTTGGTCCCCTAGAGATAGCCTCAAGCCCTGAAGCCGGTCACCATGTCGCGCCACCTTTCTGCACCGTCGAACGGGAGATACAGCCTCACCCTGTCCGCCAAGCCGCCGTACCTGCTCTTCAGTTCCTGCCCGATTTCGTCCCACCGGCCCTCCACTACGAATTTGTCTAGTATATCGTTCGTCACCTCTCCTGCCATCTTGCCCCATTCCCCCTTTACCGAGAGGCCGTGCAGCCTGTCACTGACATCCCCCCACCCGTGCAGCTCCATCAACCCTCGGTACGTCCTCGTTGAAGCGTAGAACGCTATCTGCCCCCTATAGGTTTCCCTCACGTTGAGTATCTCTTTCTGGGTGTCCCCGACCGCGGCGAAGACCGAAGCCGTCACGCTCACATCCTCCCTCTTCCGCTTGCCCCTTTCGAGCCCCCTCGCGAGGGCCGGGTAGACAACCTCCCGGAGATACCTGACGGTGTGCAGAGGGTGAACGTGGAGCCCGTCTGCCAACTCCCCCACCAGCCTGCACATCAGTCCGTTGACCCCTGCGATGTAGATTGGGATTCTCGGGCTCTCGACTGGACCGGGGCTGAAGAACGGGGTCATCAGGTCCAGCTTGAAGAACCTCCCGCTGTAATCAAGCGGTCTTCCTGTCTGCCAGCTCTCCCAGATCGACCTGATAGCCAATACGACGTCCCTCATCTTCGGAACGGGGGGCTCCCACTTCATGCCGAACCTTCTCTCGATGTGGCCCTTGACTTGGCTACCCAACCCCAGAATTAGCCTCCCCGAGGAGAGCCGCTGCAGGTCCCAGGCAGTGTAGGCGAGTGTCGTGGGGCTTCGGGTAAACGCGAGAGCAATCGAAGTCCCGACATTGATGCTCTTTGTTACCGCCGCCGCAAGAGCCAACTGCACGAAGGGGTCGTGCTTGGTCTCATTGACCCAAAGGCAATCAAAGCCGTATTGCTCGGCCTGCCTTGACAACATACCGACGTCCATAGGAGAGTCAGCGGAGATCTCGGCATCCATCTTCATGTGTTGATCCATTCAGAACACGGCTCTTAAGCTCGAACCGAAATGGCTCGCCAAGTTCGAAGGCGGAATCAAGCTCCCAATCCAGAGCGTGCCTTTATTAACCGGAACCCGCTCCGTTCTATTTGCGCCAACTCCGCACGGCTCGCCGCTCCGACAACATTGAAGGCTCGAAGAGGCACGATCCGTGTCCGTTGGACAAGAGAACATTGGGGGTGAAGTGAATGGCAAGATGCTCGGTTTGCAAGGGTCACGCCGTGACTTCATGTTCCGATTGCGGTCAACAGGTCTGTATGTCGCATTCAACTACGATCTTCGACGAAACAACACGCTCTATGAAGGCCTTCTGTGGCAACTGCACTGCAAAGAGGATGCCGGTCTGGGTAGCCCGGCGAAGGTAGCGACGAAAGGCTGATTTCCAGCGCCACTTCCGAAGTGGAGTAGAGTTTCCTCGCCTTCCCAGGTCCGTACTTCAGGCTGACACGTTGTCTCGTTCCGTCCATCGCCATCGTAGCTCCCGTCCTAAGGGTTCAATCCACGGTGAAGTAGAGGCGCCGGTTGTTCTTCCCCTTGTTGTCTGACTTCAGGCCAGTGACCGTCCCAATCTCTCTGGTGTTCTTCACGTGCACTCCCCCATCCGCCTGCGTGTCGACGTCGCCTATCTGCACGATCCTCAGCATCTCCAGGGAAGGCGGCATCGCGTTGGCGAGCTTGACCAGGCCCGGCGTAGCCAGCGCCTCCTCTCTCCTCATGAAGAAAGTCTTGATGTCCACCGCGCGGCGGACGACCCCGTTCACCCTCTCGACATAGTAGGCCAGCTTCTCCCTGTCGAAATGATCGAGGCTCAGGTCCACCCTGGATTCGTCTGGAGCAATCTGATTCCCGGTGATCAATGCCCCAGTCTCTCCGTTCACCACCGCGCTCAGTATGTGGGCGGCGGTGTGCATCCTCATTATCCTGTACCTCCTGTCCCAGTCAAGCACGCAGTGGACCGCTTCGCCAGGCTTGAAATCGGATGGTGACTCCATCAAGTGTACGATTTCCTCCTCTTCCTTCACCGCCTCGGCCAAGTTTACTCCGTTGACTGTGCCCCAGTCGGAGACCAGCCCTCCGCCCCTGGGACTGAAGGCCGTCTGGTCCAGGACCACCCTGTCGCTGTCCGCGGAAATGACCTTGGCATCGAAGGTCCTCATGTACATGTCCTCCCAGAAGAGGCGCCGGGTCAACGACGCGAGGTCGACGGACGCGCTCTATAACGTTGATTGACTTCAGTAGCTCGTAATCTTGGTCTGCGTCAGTTCCCTGGAGATTAGCACGCTCTCTTGCATCCATTTCGTCCTGGGGATAACAAGTCTTGAGAGGGCCGAGTCCATCGCCCCTTGGAATGTCTGGTGCCGCTCAAAAGGCTCTCTCATCATCTGGCGGATGCTCTCCCTTATGTTCCAGACCCCCAGCGGCATGATGAATCCGGGGTAGGTCTCCCTCAGGACGATTGCGGCAGCCTGCCTGCCCTCTTTTTCGAGCGCCTCAGTGACCGCCAGCCTTGTCGAGTAGTAGCAGCCTCCGACCCTGGCGTACCGCGTCCTGCCGAAGTATTCTTCGTAGTCTCCGATCATGTAGGGAGAGTTCGAGAACTGGTTCCACGTCGTATTCGGGAACCATGCCTCGATCCACTCGAACCTCCAGGGCTCGGGGAGAAGGATTGCCACGTACTGGTTGTCATAGACCCTGAAGCCGTAGACGCGGAATTCGTCGATGGTGGGGTGGTGCTTGACCTTCTCGAGCAGGCTGAGGCTGATGGAGCTGTCCACCGCGGTGATGCTCCACCGCGTCGGGACGATCCTCCTCCTCGCGCCGTTCCCGAACATCCCCAGGCTGAACGCCTTCTGGATCCGGGTCACCAGGACCCCCTTCGAATAGAGCTCCTCGACTGCGTCCGTCGCCTTCAGATCGCGGTCGTAGTGCGCCGTCTCGATCCTCCTGTCCGCTGACGAGTTGCTGATGCTGAACCGGTCCAGCGGCGCCGAGGGCCCGAAGGGCTGGGTGTCCTCGCTGAGCGACAGGATCTTCCTGGGTGGTCTCGTCAGCCTGAGTTCAGTGTCGACGGGCCTGGCGGCCATGGCGAGCTCCTGGAGGGAGGACAGGAGCCTGCCCGGGTCCGCCGCCGCCTCCACCTTCATCCTCGAGTGACCTCTCACCAGGGAGAAGCGATAGTCGACTATCTGGTCTATGGGCCTGCCCAGCCAGTCCTCTGGGGTGTCGAGGATCGCGGTGTCCCCGAACTGGGCCGGCACCATGGGGCCGATGGAGACCTTGGGATAGCCCAGCCGGCCGACGAAGACCCCCGGGGGAGACGAGCCATCGATCTCGTTGGTCGCCATCGAGGTGCCCTGCCTTGCCATCGACTGCGCCTTGACGATTATTGGGCACCTCGGCTTGCCGCAGAGGAGCTTTGCCCCCCTGCACTGCAGGCACAGCCAGGCGGGAGGGTTCTCCACGACCTCAATCGACCGGGCGACGTCTTCCTCGAGTCCGGTGACGGTCGAAGGAATCACGCTCGAGAGCCACTCTATCTTCTTGGGCAACCGGGTGCCAATCTCGCCGTCCTTTCCTCTTAAGCTCCTCGGCGGGACTCCTAACTGAAACTGCTCGCGCCTATTGCTAATTAACTGAGCAATAAGACTAACCTATTCTAGCGCGTGTGGCCTGTCTCAGGTTAACTGCTGTAGTTTTTTTCTGAAAAGTCTGCAGCAGTTAATCCCGCTGCCTCCCCCAGAGAGAGGGCTTAAGGTGCGGTCGCCGGGAATATAGCTCCTCGGGTTCAAATCTGTGACAAGCTCTGGAACTGCCTGAACTGAGACCTGCAGTTTGACCTCGGACGAGGAGTAGTTGTCATTTGCTGGAGGTCGGATTTGAGCCGTAACTTACGGTAGATTCCCGAACAAGCCCGAACTGAATGTTCGAATCGGCTTGGGGCCGCACCTATATGGGTACGGCCCGCTAGAAGGGTCGAGTTTGGAGGGTTCCGACACATTTTGTGTCGGAACCCATTTGAGTTTGCAGCTTTTCTCGGGTAATGTCATTGGACGACAATCCGTTTGAGTATTGACACGCCACCTTCACGGACAATCTTAGGTTCCTGGACCAAAGCTCCCCCAAGTGATGAAGCCATGGGCGTGGGATGGATGGGATTCGAGCCTAAAGTCAGACCCCAGGCCAGGGCACCCCTAATCTCAGTGCGGCGTCGCTTTCTTCATGATTTATATTACGGTCCCCAGTTCCTAAGATCGACCTCAGTTGGCCGACAGAAAGGTAACAATGACTTGTCAGGTTCCTATTGACGAGGTCGAATCATTTTCGAAGTACATACTGAAAATGACTCGCGAGTCTAGCTTTGATGGCTTGAGCGTGAACGTCGTAAAGAAGAGTCCGTCAGAACGCAGTTTTGCGCCTTTAGACCTAATGTCATACGTCGTTTCGTTCATAGTAATAGTCGCTGAAGGGCCTGAAGCCGCAAAGAAGTTGAATTCGGCCCTGAAAGTCCTTAGGAAGCGCCTGGACTCGAAGAAGATTACATACACAGAAAAGCAGGGTTAATCAGCTGAGCCTTCGAATACTTCGAGGCTATTTTGTTTCGACCGTGAGAAGAATACAAGCTAGATTGACAAGGCTTGTCTGAGAGCCACGAGGAAGGTGGAATCATTAGAGGGAAGCCTGATTCTAGGCGCTTGCTAAGGGCAGCACTGGGCGCGCTTCCATGACTTCCTAGTGCAACATCTGCGACAGCTACAGGACCGGAATGAACTGGTTAGCGACTTGCGCCAGATACGAGGTCCTCATGCTGCCCACATCGGTCTGCAACAGTTTCGAGCTAAGGATTTGGTAAGACCCTGAGGAGTTACCCCTGCCGCATCGGATTAAGCTTTAATAGTTTAGAGAACAACGCGTTAAGATGCCACCATCTAGCTTGTATCCGGAACACTCTTCCGTCGAATCTCATGTGAGTGTCTGTGTGCTGTTGTCTCTCTCGGAGCGTTAGGTAGATGGGCTATTCTATTACGGCTGAATTCGAACCCGAATACTATACTGAGTTCAGGACATACATGAAGCTCAAAGAAACCATGGCGCTGGCTCTTTTTGCAATCGAGTCACTAAAGAATGGCAAGGTCTCAAGAGATGTAAAGGAGAGAGTCCTAAGGAGTCTGAAAGCTACGAACAAAGGCTTGGAATACCGGCAGCGTGACCTTGCGCTTCCGACATTTCTATCGAATTATCTCGATGGCCTTTACGAGGATGAGGACACTGGTGCGATAGCGAAGAAAATCCAGGCGACCATTGCCCTTATCGAGAAAGACGAAGCGCCCGAGGACAAGCTTTACTCGGAGTTGCACTTTTTTTACTCTAAAGGTCTTGGAACGATGACTCAGACCTCGCGCGAACTAGAGGAAAAGATGTTTGGCAGGGCTAAATCGTCAAGAACTTATCATTCATAGACTCGTTGAATACGAAAGAAGCATCGATTCGTACATCGACAGGGTAAACGGAGTAGAGCTACGGGCTTACAAAGCCGAAGTGATTAGGAGGGCACTCGTAGAGGCGCTCACGTACCAGAGCAAATTCATAGAAGCACGCATACATGAAATCAGAGAACAACGCCACGAAATACCGACTTTGGAGAACTTGGAAGAGGCTTTCAGAACGAAGCTAGACTACCTATTCTACGAAATAGACGCAATGCTTCATGAGGAAGTGGCCTCTCCTTTACAGGATTTCCTTAACATCTACCTGGAGCGTTTCGGAGAAGGGAACATAGTCCTTCTGTTGAAGAAGGAAACCAGACTAAATTCACGCCCCCTAAACGAGTGGCTCGATGAAGAATTCAGTATCTCGTTGGCATCAGGTCCGATTAGAATCTGGGTGATAAACTGCCCCGTCAGGACCGAGATGAACCCCCTCGAATGGCCCATAATCATTCATGAACTGGCGCATGTGTTGGAAGAAGAAAAGTACAAGTTACTTCAGACAGTTTGGCCAGGCATAGATTACAGCAATCTACCCGATGTGAGAATCAAGGGAGGAGGAATCAGCAGAGATGGCGCATTGATTCATCAGACTCTTGAGTACATATGTGACATGATTGCCTATAGATTGACTGGTCCGGCGTACATCTTTAGGATGTACGATGCACATCTAACCCCTAGCTTCACGGTACCTGGAAGCCATCCCTCATGGATAAACAGAATCATTGCTCTGCAGAGACTCGATGACGGGAATCGGGTTGCGAAGAACGTACAAAGATTGGGTGAGCTAACGGAGACGATTCGGAAGCAGGTTGCCGGATTGGAACGGGAGACTCGAAGCGAGATTCCGGGAAACCTAAAGAAACTTGACAATCAATTGGCAAAGCGACTTCCCTATGCAAAGATTACTCAAAAGGACTTCAGCCGTTGTGAGAAGAGGCTATCTGATTTTCTGCCTTACACTGATGACGTTACGGTTCTCATCAACTCAGGGTATGCTATACTCGAAGGCAAACGGTTTGGGAAAAAGGTGATTGAACACTTTGAAAACGACGAATACAAGTTAATCTCGGAGTTCTACTACCTAGTTGGCGACTGTGTCCGACTTGCGAGAACCTCCGAGATCGCGTTGAGCAGACTCTCTGAACTCCCCAAGAAGCCAAAGTAGATCTCGGTCAGGTTTCGGAGGCTTCACACGTACTTGCCCCCAGAACTGACCACTATACACCGCGTCTCCAGCAACAGGGGCCAAGTGTAGACAAGCTATGCGCATGAGAGGGAAGATCTTAACGGGCATCTTTCCAATGTTTCCCAGCTCCAGAGTGACATGTCCCCTGAACCCTGGTTCGATGGAGCCGGCTGTAGCATGGACTACTATTCCGCGTCTTGCGAGAGAGCTTCGCCCATCCAGAAACCCCAGAAGATGTTTGGATAAGCAAACATATTCCAAAGTCTGACCCATTATGAACTCGCCTCGGTGGACGACCATGGGTCCTATCTGTAGTCCCTCATAGTCTCTCTCTGTGGCTGGGCCCGAGTTGGAACCTCCTGATTCTCGGAATCCGTTCTTGGGCGTATCTTTCCTTTCCACTTTCAACTCCTTGAGTTGGTACAGTTTTGTCTCAGGCAATTGTTTCGACACGTCGAGCACATCGAGATCCGTTGTCACGAACTCCCTGAATATTGTGTCAAGTCTCAGGTCAATCCCCGCAGCGGTTATCTGGTCCTTCCACTTCAAGGGCTCGACAATGAGCTCCTCCTTTGCAATCATCTTCCTGATGCCTTTTTCTGTCAGGAAGCTCGAGTTCATGCTCAGAGACCGCCCCCTCGTCATTTTATTAACATTCGTTGCGCTAACGTTCCACCGCTTCAGAGCTTGACCGCGTTGGTTACCTGCGGCGGGGCAGCCACTGTGCCTTCACCTTGAGAGAACGAAACCCAAGCTTCTCCATCACCCTGTAAGCCATCCACAGCAACCATAGCTCGTGGGTGGGGCGACCATCCTCTCGCGATTCCCGGAGAACCTCCCAGCCTCAACTTGCACATTAGCCCCATATTGACCAAGTCGGATTTGAGCTGTAACTTACCGTAGCATGCGCGCTAATGCATCAACAAAATGTATCCATCCTCCATAATCATTATCCTTGGCTCCGCCCAACATTACGTTACGAGAGAATGTCGCAACTGACAGAGTTCAAGTGTCCACTGTGTGGAACGCCCCTAGCCAGTGACGAATGCTATCACGCAAACGGAGATCTCGAGGAAAGGATGGAGGAAACATATGACGAACAGACGAGAAATGATAGACTGGAATACGAGCGAAGGCTGTCACAATTTGAAGAGAAGCGGGTAACCGAAGTCGAGACACTCAGGGAATGTTTCGGGGAGCAGACCCTTCGTTGAAAACAGCGACGCTCCTAGGTGTCGTCGCCCTCGTGATGCTCGGTAGCTTCATCTTCGTGCCCGCCCTAGGCGCACTCCTATTCATCAGCCTCATAGTCGGAGGAGCGATCTATTATGGACGACCAAAGTGCGGAAGCTGCGGCGCCAGGGGCATGATCTCCCAGAGCGGGACAGAGATCGTGAGCAGCGTGCCTGGTTTCGGCATAGTCACGCGCACCGACACGATTACGACGAACAAACGCCGAAGCTCTGGGAGCAGCAGCAAGGAAGTACGCCAGGTCAACCGCCAGGAACGAGTCCCGACGGTGACGAACACCATCAGGACATACTACAAGTGTTCCGGATGCGCGAACACCACCTACAAGGATAGGGTAACTCAGGTAGAGGACTTCTCCCGCAGTGGCCACGAGCAGGCCCCGACCGTGATCAAGGAGACCACGGTCATCCAGAAGGAGGTCCTGAAGGTCCCCTGCAAGTACTGCGGTACACTGCAGGACCCTCTTCGGGAAAGATACTGCACGAGCTGCGGTTCTTCGGTCAAGATATGAGAATCAGTGAGTCTTCGCGTTGGGTCTCCTTAGCTTCCTGCAGGACCTGTTCTCGAACAGGGAGTATGGAGCACCCTCTACAACCTTGCAGGGCGAGCGAGTGAAGAGTCGGGCCGAGCAGAGAATCGCCGATTACTTCACCAGGAACGGGATAAAATACGTCTATGAAAAAGGCGCTCAGACTGACGCCTTGATCTTCAAGCAGACCTTCGCCCATCCTGACTTCTATCTCTCTGATTACAACGTGTACGTGGAATACTGGGGACTCGTAGACACGAGCAAAGAGTATCAAAGGAACATGAAATGGAAGATGGCGCAATATCACAAGAATGGGATCAAGTTCATCAGCATCTATCCGAGGAACATGGAGAACCTCGATTGGATCTTCAGAGCCAAATTCAGGAAGACCTTGGGGTTGGAGCTTCCCAAGCCTTCTGGGAATGGTCAGAGGGCTGCACGCTACTGTAGCAGTTGTGGGGCGTCAATCACCCCACTGTCAAGATTCTGCACGAAGTGCGGAAAGACGATTCAATGAGGATTGGTGGTCGTAACCACGACCGTCAAAGATGAACTCATGAAAGACGACTTACTCCGGAAGGGCCATCCACAGAGGTCGACCACCCTAGTTGTGGGGATGGTTTTGGCCAGGAAACCCGTCCCATATAATATTGAATTTCACTTCGCCATTCCAAATTAGGTTAGCCGGTCTAACATTGCGATGGTTCAGAAGCTTAGAAACCAACTCATAGATAGCCAACCTGACCTTCATGTCGAATGCCTTTTGGCCCAACTTCGCCTGACCCACCATTGATGTATCAAATGTGGGCGAGGGTTGCGTATTCAATCTAGCCCGAGCCCTGGCAACGGCCATCAACGGGTCCATTAGCGGGACCCATGAGTTGTAGAAGCCCTCAGGAAGTCGAAGGGGATACCTCAGCCTAATGTCTGGCCCGCTCACCAGTCTGAGCTCGCCGTCGTTTGCCTTCACGTTGTAAGTCGCTTCGGCTTTCACACGTGTCGGTTTACGGTCCTTTGTGGCACCACTCGGATTCAGATTCACCTCAAATTTGACAAGGTTGATCTCTGCCAATGACCTGTGCAGCAGTGCCTTGAAGTTAGGAAGAGTCACCAACCCATTGGTATCTGATATCCTTTATTCTTATGCTTAACCACGTTCACTAGGTTCACCTAGGATTCCAAAGTGGAGCCGAAGGTTCCTCTTGTCGAGCAAGTGCGCGCGCGCTAAGCCAGGTTCCGCGCGATTCTGATACCTCTCTTGCATCAAGGAAGGTAGCCTGTGGCTGTCAACGAGTTGAGTTTAATATCCATCCGAACTTCAGAAGACACGAAATGCTCACCTCCCCTAGGCCACCGAAGTTTGGTTCGAAGTTGGATTTTGAGAGAGCAATTCTCGAACTCAAGTGGCTTGGCAAGGATGACGATGCCACATTAGCGCAGATTGCAGATAAGTATGGTTTTCCTCCGGACTTCATTCGAAAGGGGACGGTGGGTCTTACGAGTGAAGATCATCTAATGGGCAAGAGCAAGTGGTGGCCCATTCTTGCTCAATGGAACGAACAGTATGAGGAAGCGAAATATCGCGTCGAGAAAGCGATAGCCTACAGAGCAAGGGCGAGTTGGGAACTGATTGCGTATCTCGGAGTTGCGATTAGCGCGGTCTTTTCACTGTTCATTCTCAGTAGCATTGGAGTTGCAATTACCGGGACGTCAGTTACGATTGGGCTCTTCGTCGCACTCTATCGGCGGAGCGAGGATTGGAATGTGAAGGTCGAAGAGGAGATTCACAATGCCCAATCGGAAGGGTACCCGGAGATTGGTCGTGATTTCACTCGGCTCGCGACTTCAAACCCTCTTCTGGCGTATTTCGTTTTCAAGCGATTCAGTAAGGAACGTGCGCCACACATCGCCGTGGACTTGGTAGAGGTACAACAAGACGAAAAGGGCCACCCAGTACCAGTCTTCTTGTTCCAAGAGAATGTCGATGTGGAGTACAGGAGGCGGATTGACGAAATGGAACCCGGATTGGAATTCTCCAAGAATCCATTCGATGAAGTCAACTCATTCGTCGAAGACGAGACGGGCAATTCTGGGATTCGATTCTTGACGGTCACTCTGAGAAATGGTGATCTTGCCCTCAGTAAAGCGATTGAGAACTGCCGGGTCGGTTTGAGAAACATGGCAGAGGTCAAGGTGTCCTACCTGCCGCTCATTCCTACGGAATTGCCCGAACTCAGAACACTGGACAGGAACTCTGGCAAGGAGGTTTGGGAGACGCTAAGGGGGCACGTCTCTTTTGATAAGTTCCATATTCCAAAGGGCGGAGAGTGTCGAGTCTTGTTAGGATTCGCGTTGGAATCCACGGGAGATTTCTATTTCGCGACAGAACCACCTTCGGTAATGTACTTGTCGAAGGTCAGCATCAAGAGGAAACACAAGGATAGCGTACTCGCGGGTCTACCTTTCAAGTTGATTGCAGAGGCGGATGACATAGCCTCTGTCATTTCAGGCGAAATCACACTCATCGGATTGCTCTGGAATGACCTGCATCCTGTCTTCATAGAAACTCACGGGTATGACGGCAAACGAATTAGCTTCACCCGAATGGAGACAGAACAATAGCGAATCCACACGAGAGCGCGCGCTTCATCTCCTAGCTCTAGGCCCTTGGTGTTCGAGGCGTGAAACACATGTTCTTCGAGTAAGTTCCGCATTCTTCCGCAGCATACTTGGGACACTAAGCCTAGCTTTCTTGGGTCTGACCTTCAATCAAATAGTCGGTCGCGGTCAAATTGTCGTAGATGGTTGCTTGGACGGAGATTCCTTCGCTCTCCTCTATGACGATGTCGTAATCCGACTCTTCTGGAAGAGCGATTGAATCACTCAAATGTCAGACCAGCTAGTTCGGCATTCCGGTGCCATCTGCCCAACTTAAATGTTATAGTCGGAACTCCAGGAGAGGGCAATGCCACTGGTGCCCCGAAAGGCATTTGCATTCCTCCTTGTGGAGGACTAATCAAACCGTCAGTGACCCAAACGAATGATTCGTCGTAGCTCTCAATTGAGGCGAGTTTGATCTTGAATTTTACGGAAGTTTGCGGAGATGTCTGCTGAGCCTGAGTTGGGGGAGATTGAGGCTGGGGAACTGACGGCCCTGACTCCTGAGGTTGAGCAGGCTGTGTTCTCTGAAGTGGCACAGCCCGTTGAGCGTTTTCCGCCAGAATCCTTTCTGCGTCAAATGGAACGTTCATACGAAGCTCGTCTTCATATGATTCGTATAGCTTCATTATGAGCGCCTCTTCCTCAACACTAGGACGAACTACACTCAGGCCAATTTTCTCGGCGACATCTCGCGTAATCAGGAAATCGTGTGTATAAGTTTCAGTCAGAGCTTTTATTATCCGCTCGATTCTATCTTCATCTTTCTCTGGGTCCATATGCAATGATAAGACTTCTCTGGCAATCAACCGAGTCTCCATGTAGACTCTGTTCACGTTGCCAAGTGCCAGAGGTTCATAGTACCTCGTCAGTTCTTTGAAGACCTCTAGTCTGTCAGCTTCGCTAACTAGACCCATTTGTTCCTTGGCAAGGTGTTGATATGCTTGGACATCTTCAACGCTGATGGGTTTCCTGTTGCGCCCATCAGCAGGATTGCCTGCGGGATTCAATAGAGGGTTGAACATGTTGGCGGTCGAAGGATCTACTGGGCTCAATTGGGCAAGCCTTGTCATAACGATGTTGTCACCGCCAAGTGCGATTTGCGTCCCTGCGCTGTGTGCTCGATATGGGACGATTATGTTGAGTTTGGTGGCGTATTCTCTCAGTAACTTGACGATATTGTAAGCGGTCATCATGCTTCCTCCACGGGTATAGATGAGCAGGTCGAGCGATTCTCTGTGGCCAGCCCGCTCTAACAGTTGGTGCAACGGTCTTACTGCGTCGTCGGCTATCATGAACTGTGGCGCATTGGCTCTGTCCGTCAAGCCGAAGTATGTCAATAGGAAGCTGCCACGTTTCTTTTGTAGTTCGTCTATGACCTTCCGTCTCTCATCATAGCCTGTCATTGACTCTCACTCTGAGTAGCGTCTGTCGTCAAAACCAGCTTGTTGTTTGCCACTGTCCAAGAGAGTTCTTGGCCCTCCCTCCAGTCCAGATTCTGTATCGCTTCTTCTGGTATGACAACGAGATGCTTGAAGTGCTCTTTCTTCTCGCCACCTTCAGTCTTGTACGTGTAAGCCTTATGCCGTTGCAGTTTCACCATGCTTGCTTCGCAAAGATGATTATGGGGCCCTAATTAAGTTTATGGAGCCATACTAATAGCGTTGACGCAGGACACGTTGACGCCTTGATATTGGAGTGACGTCGGAGAGGTTTGTCGGCCCTGCGAAGTTCCTTGTCGCCTGATTCCGTTGGTCGAATCCTTTGTACTGGGATGGTACATGCTGGTTGTGTCTGGGCATTCATTTGTCGGTTGGGTCATCTATGTTTATGGGCGGTTTGCGACTTCGCTTGGCGCGCGCGCTATGCCCAGACCATTATCAGAGGCTCTACCTAAGCAAGGGCGTCGAACCTCCTTCATTCAGGCACCGGAAACCGTACAATTGCTTCTACTGCGTTCACGAGCATAGGCCCTAGTCTAGAACCTGTGGTAAGGTACACACAAACGGATTTCTAGTGGTCGGAAGTAAGAAGGTCGAATGTCGAAGCAGGCTGCCCTGGTCCAAAAGATGACTGCAGAGGAGGCTCTTGTCAAGTGGACAGGCGGAGAGCGTGAGAAATGGGAAGAGTATGAGACCTCTGTAAAGAAATACCTAACCGTCAGACGCCTTCTCAATGAAATACCCTCGGAGTCGAAGTTTCTCGAGGACATCGCGCGTGTGCTAGAGGTCAAGCTGTCGCCCGAAGAATCCGCAAAACTTCGAAGGATCTTCTTCAACCATATGGTTACTCCAGTCGAGGTTGAAAGGGGAGTCGGGATTGCCATAATCAACGAGGGAGCCAATGCATACGTCAAGAGACTCACGGACGCCGGCTATCCACTAACTCCCCCCAGAAGCGACGAGATCAAGAACTACCTGATCTTAGTGGGAACGAACTCTGCCAAACTTTTCGACCAACCCTGGTCCAACATGGCTACTCGGGGCGCGAACTACAGGATTGTCAACGGAAACAAGTACATCAAACTATTGAGATTTCTGGACTCTGTGAGAGCCGATAACAGGGCGGGGCTGTCCAAATACCACAAGCTCGAAGGGGAATATGAATCAATTGAACCCGAGGTTTTCAACGACGAGTACGCGCTTTACCGTTTCGGTACAGTGATCCTGAAGCTGTATTGTTTTGCCAACCTCCATAGGCGGGATGTTCACATCTACAACTCCAAGACTGAAGAAGTAGGCTCGTTGTACGGAAGCATCGAGGTCGAAGACTTTGGCGGGCTGTTCAAGTTCTTCCAATCATACGAGCAGTTCGTGAAAGCGCGTTACGCTTTAACGTGGCTAGACAAACAGCCGGATTTTGTGAAGATGATAACAAGTGTCAGTATCTGAAGAAGAAGCACGGACAGTCCTACAGCACTTGGAGCAGGACAGATGGCACAATATCTTCACGAGCAGAACAGAGAGAAGAAGCAGGGAGAGGAAGAAGAAGACGACAAAAAGAAACTAGCGGGGGCCGCCAAGAGCGAGTTCGAAAGTATCAAGGAGGTACTGGAGTCCAAGAAACAGGTCGTATTTTATGGCCCAATCGGTGTAGGCAAGACCTATCTCGCCAAGCAGTTCGCAATCTGGTTCGAGACCGGAGAGTACGTAGAAGACCCGGTTCGGATTGGAACGCTCTTCGACGACCTACGCGACAAGAGGGTTCTCGAGTTTGTCCAGTTCCAACCATCTTATTCATACGAGGATTTCGTCGAGGGCATTCGACCAATCGTAAAGGGACAATCGCTAAGCTATGAGGTAAGGCCCGGGATCTTCAAGCTATTCTGCTCTGAAGCCGCTTCAGGGAGGGATAACTACAACGCGAAGGTTGGAACCTACCAGCCCCTGAACAATCCACTACCAATTGACATCAACTTGGGGCAGTATGGTATTCACAAGAGGAACCACAAGGAATTCGGGGAGATGGTTCATGGCCTGAAACCGGAGGACAGTCTTCCACAAGGATTCGAGAATCTTGACCAATTCAGTGGGTTCTTCATTCTCAGGCATCAGGAAGGGAGTCCGTACGCGGACCGAGAAGGTCAGGTTTACCACTACACTTCGGAAATTCCTGGCTCCAAACAACTAACTGATGCCCTGGATCAGGGGAAAGTCGCGTTTGGATACCTGGACAAGAAGAGAGGGGGCATATTCGGCTTGGGCTTTCTTGAGGGTTATTCCAAGACCCCGCCCGCCAGCAAGAGGATTTTCATAATCGACGAGATCAATAGAGGCAACATTCCGAAGATCTTCGGCGAGCTTCTCTACGCTCTAGAGTATCGTGGGGAGAAGGTCAAGCTACAGTACTCAGGGGCTGATAGTGAGGTTCCAGAGAGCGAGAAGTTTCTCAACATTCCGCCGAACATATTCATCGTGGGGACAATGAACACGGCCGACAGGAGCATTGCTCTAGTGGACGTCGCCCTTCGGAGGCGGTTCAGCTTCATCCAATTCATGCCGAATTACGACCTGCTGGCGAAGGTCCTAAGCCTTGGGGATCGCTTCGATGAGGGAAAACTTCGAACTGACTACGAAACGGCGGCTCCAGCCGATAAGAGAAAGATCCTGTCTGTCCTTGCGCTCAGGCAGCTAAATGTCGAGATTGCAATGGCGCCCAAGCTAGGCAAAGACAAGCAGATAGGCCATTCCTTCCTCATGAAACTCAAGGATGACCAACCGTCGAGTTACATTGTGGCCTGGCGGTATGACATCATACCGCTAATGGAGGAGTATTACTACGGCAACTACTCCGAACTGAAGAGGCTCTTCGGCGAGGCAATAGTAGACCCCACTGAGGGAATAAGGAGTTTCACCGAAGCTGAACTTACTGAGTCTCTCGAGAAGCTGTGCAACCTTGCAAAGCCATACACAGCTCCAGGCGCTTGAAATAAACGAGCTCGAGGACTCTGAGCCTCTCGAGCTCACGAATGAAGAGGTAGCATACTTCCAGCAACAGGTCAACGCAGGCATCGAGAACTCTAAGCTCGACATCATTCCCGTGACGGGAGGACGATTCAAGATCAGAGCAAACGGATGGATTGGCGCCGTTAGCCTGCCCAGTGGCAGGGCGCTCTACATTGAGCCGAAAGTCAAGGCCAACTTCTACAAGCTTCTCGCTTACGTTCTAGACTTGCGCGAATGGAAGTACTTCGAGAGAGTGATTCTTGCCAAGGGGGGCTCAATCCTAGCTGAGGTCGTCGCGGCGATTTTCCTACAAAGGGCAGAAGACGTCACTACCCAAGGTCTGTTCAAGACGTACCGAACCCTTCAGGGTGAGCTAGGGGTCGTCAGAGGAAGAATCCTCGTAGAACAGCAAATTCGACGCTGGAAGCTTAACTCCATCATGGTTGAATACGACGAGCTTACCTTCGATTGCATTGAGAACAGAGCCGTTCTATTTGCCGCTCACGTTCTTCGTGGAATAGTGAGGGACCCCGAACTTCAGCGAGGCCTCGGGGACATATCGACTGCTCTTCTCTCTCAGGAGGTTCAGCTCCGACGAATTCATGGCTATGAAATCGAGCAAGTTCAGGTTTCCCGTCTAAACGACTACTACGAACCATTGTTACGACTCTGCAAATTCATAGTGGAAAGTGCCTGGATTGAACGGCTTTCAGTTGAAGGTGAGATCCCCGTTTTCGGATTCCTCATCAACGCGAACGAACTCTTCGAGGACTTCTTGACAAAACTTGTCGAAGAGTCCATGCCCGAATACCAAGTGATACCCCAAAAACGAATTCACGACTTGCTCGTCAAAGCAACATCTTCTCCAGGACTTCAGCTCACCCAGGATAAGATCCGTGAGATAACCCTCAAACCTGATATTATGGTCCAATCGAAAACTGGACCGATTCTCGCCGTTGACGCCAAGTACAAACTTGAAGTGTCAAACAACGACATCTATCAAGCTGTCAGCTACTCCCTTGCACTGCACATGCCAACGGTCTTAGTGTTGCCGCAGGACACTGGCGGAATAATGGGCGCCTACACCATCGTCGCCCACGACGTCAAGATCTTCATTATGACTGTGAACCTAGGAGTGGAAACTACCCGATTTGAATCAGCCTTGAAGAACGAGATAAGGGAAAAGCTCGCAAAGATTGTTCAGCATTGATTCCACAACGGCTAAGGCTGTAGCAGTCGAACTCATGCCGGCGGAAATAGATGGCTACTGTCTCTGAGTACGCAACCAGGAGGGACAAGATAGACGTTCTGCTCAGAGAATCAGGATGGGCTGTCAAAGACTCCACGAAAGTCGTCATCGAGGTCGACACCAAACAATCTGACTTCAAGAAACGAGACTACAAGACGGTAAAGGACACACTTCACGACCCCAATATCGATGAGAAGGCTTACGCCGACTATCTCTTGCTCGACTCCACCGGTGGACCGCTTGCCATTATCGAAGCAAAGAAGACGTCAAGGGATCCTTACCTGGCAGGTCGGAAACAAGCTGAGGGATATGCTGACGATATCAAGAGGCAGACCGGAAAGGATGTCTTCATCTTCCTAACCAACGGCTATGAGATATGGTTCTGGAATCGCGAGTTGGGGACTCCTCGAATGGTAAGTGGATTCCACAGCCTTGCTGCTCTTGAAAGGATCAGGTTCCAAAATGACTTCAAGAAGAGCTTCCTGGACGCACCAATCAAGAAGGAGATCATCGATAGATCGTATCAGCTCGAAGCAGTGAAACGGGTTCTCGAAGGAATCGACAAAGGGTCTCGGAAATTCCTAATCGTCCAAGCCACAGGGACAGGTAAGACTAGAGTGGCCATGGCGCTGATTGATGTTCTCCTCAATGCGAATCGGGCCCAAAAGATCTTGTTCCTCGCTGACCGAAAATCACTGCGGGACCAAGCATTCGATGACAACTTCAAGGTCTTCTTCCCGAACGAACTGAAGACAAAGGTCTTCTCTGGCAAAGTGGAAAAGTCCTCCAGACTTTTCGCTTCCACAATTCAAACCTTCATGGAGTGTTACCAACAATTCAACGTTGGCGACTTCGATGTGATCATCTCTGATGAGGCACACCGGTCGATTTACAACAAGTGGAAGGAGGTTTTCTCCTACTTCGACGCCATCGAAGTCGGACTCACAGCAACCCCGGCCGAACTTATCGAACGAGACACTTTCAGGTTCTTCGATTGTCTCAACAAGATCCCAACCGCCCTCTATACCTACGATGAAGCCATTCGAGAAAACGTACTTGTCCCCTACCGGGCAGAGAAAACCCAGACTCACTTTCAGATTACAGGGGTCGAACCTAGTGATGTACCAAAGGAGATGATGAAGAAACTAGTAGAGGAAGGAGTCGAGCCTGAAGAAATAAACTTCGAAGGGACGGACATCGAGAAGAAGGTCATCATTATCGGGACGAATGAAGCCATTGTCAAGGAGTTCATGGAGAAATGCATCCTGGATTCCAATGGAACCCTCCCAGCGAAATCGATCTTCTTTGCACTGAGCAAGCAGCACGCCAAACGACTCAACGAGGCATTCGATAGATTGTATCCTCAGTACAAAGGGGAACTCGCGAGGGTCATAATCTCGGAGGACCCTCGCGCGCAGGTATCTCTCAAAGAATTCAAGAAGAAAAGTCTCCCTAGAGTCGCCATATCAGTGGACATGCTGGACACGGGGGTGGACGTTCCTGAGGTTTGCAACCTTGTCTTCGCGAAACCGGTCTTCTCCAAGATCAAGTTCTGGCAAATGATAGGTCGGGGGACAAGAAACGACGAGTCATGTAGACACAAAGAGTGGCTCCCGAAAAAGAAGAAGGATGAGTCCCTCATCTTTGATTGCTGGAACGTCTTCGACTGGTTCGGTATTCACCCAGAAGGCAAAGAGGTGAAGCCCGCCGAGGCAGTCCCAGCTAGGGTTTTCTTGCTACGGTTACAACAACTTCGCTACTTCCAGAGGAAGCATGATGAGGAAAACGTGAATCAGGTGAAAGAGAAGATCGCACAAGACGTTGATTCTCTTCCGATGGACACTATTGCAATAAAAGAGCATCTAAGGGACGTCGAACTCGCAAAGTCACCGAAGCTTTGGGACCGGGTTGGTATCGACCCCCTCGACTTCCTGAAGGCGAAAATCGCTCCCCTGATGAGATACAGACAAGGAGTGGAGTCAAACGAGATTTCCTTCGTCTCAAGATGTGAACAATTGGGACTTGCGATATTGAATCAAGACAATGATGAAATCAGTAAGCTGTCTGAAAGCGTAGGCGAAGCGCTGCAGAGCTTACCAACTACAATCGCAGACGTTAAGAAGAAAGAACCTCTGCTCGACAACGCCCTGAGCAAATCGTTCTGGCGCTCACCGTCCTACGGTGATTCGCAGATGCTCATCAATGAGTTTGGGCCTCTTATGAAATACCGAAAGGCTGAGGCCAGACCAAAGATTGTTCTCGACATAGACGATTTCATTCAGAAACGAGAGGTGATAGAATACGGTCCCACAACCTCTCTGAAGTCTGAATACATTGAAGACTACAGAGAGAAGGTGGAGAAGAGAATCAAAGAACTCGCCGAAAGAAGCCCCACGATTCAGAAGATCAAGAAGGGAGAAGCTCTGACTGACAGGGATCTCAGGAATCTCGAAGAGGCCCTGAACAGCCCTGAGTTATTCGTTACAGAAGAGAACCTCCAGAAGGTGTACAAGCAAAGTGAAGGAACGCTGGTGGAGTTCATTAAGAAAGTACTTGGGCTTTACGAATTCCCAAATCCTGAGAAAGAAATCAGCGAGGCCTTTAGGGCTTTCATGATTGAGAAGAATTTCCTTAGCTCTGACCAGGTGAATTTCATGAGAACGATTCAGAGTGTTTTCCTAAGAACACATCATATCGAATTCTCTGACTTATATGATGCTCCGTTTTCCAACTTCGGTCCCAATGCCCCAGTCCCCCTCCTGCAGAAGGAGGACGTCAATCAGGTTCTCCAGATGTGCAAGAAGTTAGAAGCCGAGGTGTTTACTCACGCTAGACGCTAACCTCGAATCGAAGATCAACAAACTCTGGAAGGCCTTTTGGGCAGGAGGACTAAGCAACCCTCTCACTGCCATCGAACAGATTTCATACCTGATATTCATGAAGCGCCTGGACGATCAAGATACTCATCAGGTGAATGCAGCCAAGGCACGTGGCCATGCCTACCAATCTGTCTTCGAAGGAAAGGAGAATTGCAGGTGGTCTGAGTGGAAGCACACAAACGCCGAAGCGATGTTCAAACATGTTGGCGAAGTGGTGTTCCCTTTCATCAAGAACCTCCGGAACGGCGAGGAGACGCTATACTCCAAGTACATGAAAGACGCCCAGTTCATGATTCCCAAACCTTCGCTTCTCCAAGAAGCAGTAACACTGATCGACGAAATCGAAGTGGGAGATAAGCCCGACGTCCAGGGTGACATATACGAGCATCTTCTCGGAGAGCTAAAAACTGCAGGAAAGAACGGGCAGTTCAGAACTCCAAGACACATTATCAGGATGATGGTCGAATTAGTGAATCCTGAAATCGGCGATAGGATTTGTGATCCGGCCTGTGGGACTGGAGGTTTTCTGATTGGGGCATACCAACACATCTTGAAGAAGTACACTAGTCCAGACATGGTGAAGGTGGACCCAGATGGAACACCTCACAACCTAATTGGGGACAAGATAACGAAGAAAGAACATTGGGGCTCGCTTCGGAAGCAAACCTTCTATGGTTTTGATTTCGATCTTACGATGGTTAGGATTGCTCTGATGAACATGATTCTGCACGGGATACTCGAACCCAACATCGAACAGGTAGATACTCTTTCGAAACGATTTGAACAGAAACCGATCTATGAGGTCCTCTTCGCCAATCCCCCTTTCGCCGGATCTGTGAACAGATCTGAGATCAATGATGACTTCAGCCTCGACACCTCGAAAACCGAGCTTCTCTTCGTAGAGCTGTTCTACAATCTTCTAGCGACCGGAGGGAAAGCAGCTGTCATTGTCCCGAGCGGGGTTCTTTCAACTTCTTCAAGCCTATACGTTAGTACGAGGAAACTGCTCTTAGAGAATTGTGATCTTCAGGCAGTAATCCTGATGCCTTCCGGAGTCTTCCAGCCGTATTCTACAGTTGTTACTGCAGTGTTGGTCTTTGTGAAGGGAGGTAAGACGGAGAATGTATGGTTCTACGAAATGAATGCGGATGGATACTCGTTAGATCAAAGACGCGAATTCATTGATGGAAGCGGGAACATTCCGGATATTATCGAGAGATTCAAGGCAGGCAGAACCGAATCTGCTCGAAGCTTCCTTGTGCCTTTCGACAGAATAAAGAGGAGCAAATACGACTTATCGCCTCTCAAATACAAGAAACCTACGCCTGACGAAATCAATTACGAGGAGCCTGAGGTGCTGATTGAGAAGATTTCGCGGCTAGAGGAAGGCGTTACAAGAGATTTATCTGCAATGAGGCCTGCGATCAACGCTACAGTCTTCGAGAATCTCTTTGAGAGCTCGGCAGATTTCAGAATGGAAAGACTTGAAGATCTGACACAGTGGATTACTCAGGGCCCGAACCCAGACTTGCGAAAGGAACCCAAGGATGGTAGATACGGATTCATGAAGACAAAGGATGTCTACGACACTACCATTCATTACGGAGAAATTAACCCACTATCGAAGGATGAGTATGATAAGTACCAAAAATACGCTCTTCAAAACCAGGACCTATTGTTGGCGATTGTCGGATTTGGTTCCATCGGCAAGGTCAATACCTTTGACGCCGACAAAACCAAAATGAAAGTCATTCCATCGAGAGCTCTGGCCCTAATCAGAGTCAAACGAGACAGGTTGAATCCTGAGTATCTGAAGTACTATTTTCAATCAGCGATGGGAAGGAAGGCCGTTGAGAACTGGATCGCTGGCTCTACCGGTCAGTTGGTTGTAAAAACGAGTTTGATCAAAAGCCATATGATTCCCTTGCCTCCTCTCGAGACTCAAAATGAGTTTGTGAGGATTGCCAGAGGGTTGGAAAGGCTAAGAGAGAGGAGGATAGAATCGAGCCATTTAATAGACGAGTTGTTGGCTTCTGTTGTACACAAGGCCTTTAGCACCAAACCGGCCTCTTTGACCAGAGCCCAACTATCTTCACCAGACTGAGACTCGCAACCCCATCCTTTTCCCTCCGCGCGCGGGATCACTCTATCTTGTCCGCAAGCTCCATAGTCTCAATCCCTGCCAGGGCACCTTAGGGCCCTCAGGGCCGAGGACCACCGGTGGATCCAGGACCGGGCTGGGGGGGAATTCGTGAATCAATGATATAACATAGCCTCGCGGGTGCAGTGCGATTGACACTCGTCATTGGACTCAGGTGTCAGCAATCAGAGAAGGAGAATCCGGCCGTCATCCTCGCTGCAGACACTCAGTTCTCAGGCACTGTGAAGGAATCCGGGCACAAAGTCATCCCTTACCCCACCATGGGTATCCTCGTCGGTGGATCGGGGTCGGTCAGTCTAACGAGGCACACTGCCTCAAGATTCACTCGGATTATGAGGAAAGAGCACAACGGACTGTTTGAATGTGCTAGATTCGACCGATTCATGGAGGAAGATGGGGAGAAACTGCTTCGGGAGGTGGTGAAGGAGCACATCGATGTCGTAGCGAATGATGGCTTTGGCCTCCTCATCGCACAATCAGACTCAGAGGATGTCAGGCTCTACTTGGTGCAGGAGGACGGCATTCCGATGAGGATCGATGAAGATCCAGGTTATGGTTGCATCGGCCGCGGGTACGCCTTAGGAGGAGCGGTACTGCTTCGGCAATTCTTGGAGAGCGATCTGACGACCTTGAGGGCAGCGAGACTTGCAGCGTACATGATTATGGCGGTCCATGAGGTCGACGGTACGGTCGGGGAAGAGCCGGAAATCTTCCAAGCACTAAACGGAAAGGCAACCCGGTTCAATCTTCCAGCCGAGGACATAGTGAAGAAACGAGTTACTGTCCGGGCAGGGACACTATCTTCTTTCTGGAAATTGCTGGACTCGAGGGATGTAGCATTCGAACTCAGGGCCGAGTCAGCGTTTCGGAATGAACGGTTCCTAAGCAGTCTGAGACAACTAATCGAAAAGCAGAAAGTGCTCAAGCCAGAAGACTGATTCAGAAAGGGCTTGGGACTTCCGCCCGTCCTAACTAGTTCGACGGTACACTCCAGGTGACACGAATTCAATCAGGCCCAGATCTCGAAGGACCTGAAGCTGCTGGCGTATCTTCGCCCTGATGTAGTGGTTCTTGGGATGCTTCTTAGCGAGCTCCAACTCAAATGAATACACGTTCTCCAGGGTGAACGTCGAATATAGCCTCTCAACACATCCTAGGACGTCTGCGACCCACCCCCTGGCCTGAGGCTCGGTCTCCAGCAGTCGATTGCTTCGCTTCCACTGTTCAAGGACTGCCACTTTGGGATGAACAACCCCGCTCCGAACAACCCCAATCCGTCCGAGAGCGGGCACATTTGCCAAGGAAATCATGCACCCCTCCCATCCGGCACGTCTGGCAGTGGCGCTGAGCGGTTTCCGGCGAATCAGGGAGCTAGTAGTGATGCACGCCCTATGAACGAGCTCGAGGTCAGCGACAGTCCAACTGACCTGGTCGTAGCGCAACAAGATCAGTGACGGATAAGCATCTTTCATGACCCCTTCAAGGGCCGTGTGGTACTCGGAATCCAGCACTGAGCTGCCAAACTTTCTCCTGGAGGCCTTCAACTGGAATCGTTCCTTACACTCGGGCGAGTGAAAATCGTACAAGGGGGTGCTGGCCGGGTAGGGAGACAAACCGGCTCCACAGGATGCACAGTAAAAGTTGCTGAGCGTCCATCGCTCTGTCGACACCCGAGTCAGTTGCGAAGCACTCTTGAAGTCGAGCCCACTGGTCGCGAGACTAAGATCCAATTCGGAGATCGAGAGGTAGGCCGGGATCCTTGATCAAGTTTCACGACAAAGTCTGGGTTCGTTAGAGAATCCCAGCGTTCACAGAACTGAACTCGTAACGCATTGATCAGGACGTTGTCCGCGCGCGCGCTAACTGTAGCGACTGTGAAGGTGGAGCCCAAGTCATCGGAAACACTACTCCTTGTCAGCAGCAGGGTTCTCTTTGTTAGATCCGATATTTCGAAGCTCGTTCTCTGCAACAAAGACGGGTTTCTCTCCTTCCACCAGCAAGGTCCCCAAGAAGTTAATCCCAAAGAGCAAGATCATACCAATGGCAATGCCGTAGACGCCCATATCGGCGAGGTTGACCATCAAGCCATCCCAGCCTCGAAGGCCAGGGACCCAGACAGAAGCAATTATCAGGCTAAACGCGGCCAGGAACAAGCCCATACACGCTAACGACGGATAATAGATCGCTTCCTTCAAGAAGGCAACGCGCCCAGCTAACCACGTAAACTTCGCAAAACTCCTAGGTTTCTCCGTTCCCTTGACGAAGTAGAAGAGAGCTAGCAAAGGCTCGACTTCGACGTTTGCGACCTTGTCAGGGTTAGACCTCAACCTCCTGATGATGTGTAGTCGCATCATCGAATCCACGTAGAACCGCCGACCAAAAGTGAGCAACAGGTTCAACAGGAAGACTCCCACGGCATCGAGCCTGAACAACGGGACAAACAATGCTATGAACAAGGATGCGTAAGCTACCAGTGTCCGGCGTAGCGACCAACCACCTATCGCAGTGATTGCCATCATTGGAGTCTTGGCTAACAGCTTGTAGAGCCGCATTTGAGCTGGACTTTTGACAAGTACGTCCAGCGAGGAGTTCAGCCTCCTGAGGTCATCGGGCTCTAGAGGCAGAAGGAAAGCGAGTTTAATCCTCGTCTTTAATTTCACGGCCCGTGACCTCCGTCACAAGTTTGGTCACAACCTTGCCCCTGTCACTTTCTGGGAGCGATTTGAGATACTCTTGCATTTCACGGACGTAAAACAGGGCCATCTTCTCATTCCCACCCAGGCTCTCGGTCATGATCTTGAGCAGAGTCGGTGGAGCCGTCTTACGGATCTCGTCAAAATCGCTATCGTTCATCACCTTCACAGCCAGGGAGTAGAGCTTGACATTCTGTGACACCGGGAGGCTCTCTTTTCTGACGATTCCTAGCTTCAGCAGCTTCTTGGCCACTTTCGATATCGTGGGGGGTGTCACCCCCAGCTCCCGCGCCAGCTGGACGCCGTTCATGCCCTCACCTTGCTTGCTCAACTGCCGCACCATCCTCGCCGTCACGTTGTCTAACACTACGACTCGCTTCTTGCCGTAGAACCATCCCGTGTCCCCCTCGAAGAAGGCTACATCCTGGGAGTCTGCCATTGTGCTCTCCATCACGGCGACGTTATTAGAATATTTCCCATAGCTGCCAGCTATATGACCAAAATACGCTCTCATGAGCAACGGATATTGCCTCAGACGCTCATCAGAGGAAATATATACGGCCTAAAACGTACCCTGAAGGCAATATGCTACGGGATCTTGCGGGGGTGAGACGAATTGGGTGATGGGATCGGAGGTATCGTTGCTCTGGTGTTCACCGTCATCATCCTAGGCATCCTTGACGTCGATGCGTTCTGGCCCCTTCTGGCAGCAACCATGGGTGGCTGGGCAGTCCCCATGATGGCAGTGATCCTCATCGTCGAGGGGGCCGGAATCTACGGCGAACTGGAGGCTCTCGGATGATCACTGTCGATGCGCCACGGGACGGAACAAACGGTGACGACAAGTCGTCGATTAGAGCTGGGAGACCTGGGCTAGCCCTAGCTAGGCTGAGGGAAGGAAGTGTCCAATATCTGAGTCTCCTCAGGGACTACAGGATCCTCTTCATTTCGGGACTCGTCATATTCGGGTTAGGGAGCTTACTTCCGGCTATTCCAAACTCCCCGGCAACAACCAACATCTGTGCGAGCACCATGTTGTGTACCCATGGGACCACTCCATGGGGGATCTTGACCTCAGTGTTCCTTTACGACGGTTGGATGAACGTTCCTGCGTACTTCCTCATACTCGTGACCTACATCTCGTTCAGCGACAGGGTAGAACCAAAGGAGCGAAGGGGCCGTGCCAATTTCGCGCTGGCGATCTCCATCGCCTCCGCGGTAGCTGCCAACGCCCTCTGGATGGGTGTCCTCCCGGGCACGTTCTCGTGGGGTCCCTCTGGCGTCATTTACGCGCTGTGGGGCGTTCTGTTAGCTTTCACCCTCTTCGACGGGATGCCAAAGCAGCCTTCAGGCCTGAACCCAAGGACTTGGTACAAGGACAAGAAGGAACGGGGCTCCGCAATTAGCAACCTCGTGATATTCTTTGTCACCGCCTGGCTGATCTTCTCACAGCCTGCCGAGTTCCTCAGTTCAGGGCCCGGGGTCAACGTTTTCGCACACGGAGTCAGCTTCCTTGGTGGCCTCCTAGCAACCTATGCATACAGATGGAAGCTCAAATACCAGAAACGAACAAATTGGAGCTGAGATCTTGAACGTACCCTTCTATCCCGACTTCTGGACCACAGTCAACCTGTACCGCGACGAATTCTCCGGGCGCGAGATCAACTTCAGGATAGGTTTGGGGCGAAATAGATGGGGGCAGCTTCTGGTGGCCTACAACACTGGCGACGGCTGGGTACTTCCAGGAGGCAAGGAATCGAAGGCGCGAAGCAAGCTCCTTGACTTCTTCGAGCGTTGGACTATCTATTTCGACAACGAATCATGGGTAGACTCAGAAAATGGCATCGCACACTTCTTCAGGGCTGATTACAAACTCTTCATCGATCTAATGTGGGACTGGGAGAAACACCGGGAGGCGGGGCTCGAAGAAGAATGGTATGATGCCATGACGCTGCCACCAGAGGATATGGGCGATGCCGAGTGTCTTGCTGATTTCATGGCGGGGCTACTCGGCTACGCCCACGACGTCTTTGCGAACGTCGAAATTGACGAAGAGCAATACACCCAGGCGCTAGACGAGCTCGAAATGAGCGCCTTAGGAGTCTAGGGGCATGGTCGCTGGGATAGGCTATGATTCTACACCCGCAGACTTCGGTTCTCTCTTTGCCCAATCCCCTGAATTTCCATTCGGACCCGCGCGCGCGGGTCCGCTATCAATTAGGTGTCGAACATAGTCTTGTCACTCAAGTCAGAGTCTCCCCCATTCTCTTGATCCTCTTGCCTCCGCCCAGCTTCACATAGCGCTTGGCTGTCTCGTACCTCGACCAATCGAACCAATCCATCAGGTCGAACTCGTCGTATCCTTCCTCCGAGAACTTGGTGGCGAGTAGATGCCTAAACAGGTGTGCCCAAACATGCTGCCCGGTCTGAAGGATCCTTTCGTATTTGGCTAGGATGTTCCCAGCCGCCCTCCTGTCCAGTGGCCGCTGCCAGTTTGGTTCGCTTTCCTGCCCAAAGAAGCCTGGGACCTGGCACGGCGGGAAGAGGAACGCCTCCTCTTGAGGGACCTTCTTGTGCCAGCTCGTTACGAACCCGACAAGCGGGTACGCGAGAACTCTGCTCTTCACCGCGATCCTGTTCGTTCTTTGCTGCGGAAGCTCTTCAGCCATGCTCAGGAGGGAGCCACAAGCTGAGCAGAATTTCCACCTGGACTTGTTGATGTTCCCACATACACACCGCTTCCTCGGCGGCCTCGTGATCTTACTGACGGTAAACCGGACGAAGAGCCGGTCCCCTTCCGTCCAGACATCCTTCTTGCGCAGAGAGGTGTTCTCGCCGGCCCTCTTGCCGAAGGTCGCGATCATAGCGACCAGGGCGGCATCTCTCTCCGACATCCAGCTCTGGCCCGACTTGGAGATCCTGCGGCAGAAGTCCACTACCTCGGGGAGCTGGGGCCGGGGCCAGTTCTCGACTTCGGTCCCGGCAAGCAGGTGCGGCATCCAACTTGTAAAACAGGAAACCGTAGGCAAAAGTATAGTTTTGCCTAATGACCATCGTTTCGACTAAAATCGTTCCTGATTGTGGTCTATAATGTATATAATGACGATAGGAGGAAAAGGGAAAATCGACCGTCGCGGCGCCGGACCGTCCCCAAACCGACTCGGCCTTCAGGCCGGCTCAGTAAAGGTCAGTTTGGGCATTAGGTCAGGACGTGTGTGGTCGAATACGATCTCTACGCTTTCGATCGTGATATTCGTGACCTCCACTATCGCTTCGAATGTCCCTCTCAACGAGATTTGAATCCCAGATGCCGGGAAGAGTCGCGCTGCAGGCAACTCAACCGGAGCGATTTTGGGCAAGAAGGGTAGTCTCTCATCTGTCGTTTTGGGCACCTCATCGATCCTAATGCTGCACTTGCGTGGGCTTCGGCGTCCATGTTCCGGATGCCGGTATATGGCGTACCTGTATCTCGAGCCGTTACCTCCGGTGATTGTCGTCGTGAAGGGCGCCCAACTTGGCTGGTTGCATTTTGGGCAGATTGTTTTAGGCGGATCCATACAATCTAAAAGTCAGTTTGCGGATCTCCCGAAATTTCTTCCTAGACCGCGATGTCTTCAACCCACTTCGACCTTGGGGCCTGACTTCTCAACAACGATCTTAACGAACCGCTTCCCTCGTTCAACGTTGACCGGTAGTCCCTTCTCTTGCAGCAGTCGCGCGACAGCTGATATCGTATCTTCGGGAATGTCCTCCAAAGGAGGGAACCCCTTTAGGAAGGAACCACTAGACGAAATGTCGGACAGGATCTTTTCATAGCTTCGGCCGGACTCCCTCCCTAGTGATATCATCCGGTCCACGAAGAGGAGCCCCGTTTCAATAGGGTCCAGCTCGTAGAGTTTCTTCTCCTCAGCGTACTTCATGGCCGCGTTGATGTTTGTGAATTCGTTCTTCGGGAACCTGAAGACGAACATCGGCCGCCCCTCTATGATCCTTGCTCTGGCCTTGGGGGTGTGCGGAGAGGGGTAGAAGTGGTCAGCCCAGAATCCCAGAGCCAGTTCAAGGGTTTGCTGCAGCGCTTCAGGGTGCTTCTTCTTGTACAGAATCCTGAGATTTGTCAGGCTCTGAGGGAAGCGTACCACTACAGAATGGGGGTCCTTCCCAGGGATCACCGTTACTTTGGAAGGAGGGCTCTCAAGGGACTTGAACAGCGCGGCGTTGAGTTCTTGCCTCCCACGTGGAGTTAGCTCATAGGGACTCTTCCGAGAAGGCCCGACATGCTTGACCAGACCCTCAAGGTGCTTCAAATGCCTTGAAAGGGCCTTCCGCTGAAGGTTGACTATCCGCAATAGGTCAGTGAAGGTCGGTCCTTCGTTGGATATCCCCTCGAGAATCGCAAGGCACGCAGAATCCCGGACTACAGCTTCGACCTCCACTGGCGAGAAATTCAGAGGGACGTGGTACGCCTCTGGCATTAGTGTCATTAGTTTCGCGAGTTTCTATTTAAGAAGATTGCCAACCCTCACAGGATGAAGGAACCGGTCACGGTATCGCTCGAGAAAGAGCTGATCGAGACGATAGATAGACACCGCGGCCTCATACCGCGCTCAAGGTTTGTCTCTCGGGCGGTTGAGGACTACCTGAAGAACGAGAATCTGGAGGCTGGAAGGTGAAGGGCTAGTTGCTTGACAGGTTGCAGCACGTCCTTGACGAGCTTGACGCCACCTTAGCCAGTCTTCGCGAGGAGCGCGCGTGCGCGCGAACCCTGCAGGAGCTCCTGCCATGACTCGATCTGCCCCCGAGGCGGGAGCTCGAATCCTCGCAGCTGTCAGAGCCATTGAGGGGTACCTGAAAAATGAAGCCGGCGGTTCCACCCGAGCCGCCAGCCCCCACGTTCTCGAACCCGCCCTTGTCCATGTGGAGGGTCCCAGCACGTGATAAAAGAGCAGACCTCTGACGTCAGCTCGAAGCTCATCGCAGCGTCGGATCACAACCTGGACCTGGCCGCCGGCGTAATCATGCTGAAGTCGATCCGTATGTTCTTCAACACTTCCGATGGCGAACCCCACGGTCCTGGGGCCGAGGGTCTGATCGAGAACTGGCGGAAGCTTTCGTTCGATGATCGGGTGAGCGCCCTAATCGAGTTCCAGAAGCAGGTCTGGGAGGCTGTCTTGGAGGGACTCCAGCCGATAAGAAAGGGGGCTGTGTGGCATGGATGAGAGCGCTCGTGTGCGTGTCCTCGCCGCCGAGATCGCTGAAAAGCTGATGGCTGAGAACCATTTCGCGACTCTGAATGGCACCGATGAGGTCCTGGTCTACCGAGAAGGAGTCTATGAAGAGGGGGGAGAGGCGTACATCAAGCAACTGATCCAGAGGAATATCCAGCCGAGTAGTGAGGTAACGAAGCACTTGGTCGTTGAGACAATCGGGCATGTTCAACGGTCCACATTGGTGAAGCGTGAGATATTCTTCGAGCCGAGTCCGTATCTGGTCCTACGGAATGGGCTCCTCAGCACCGAGAGTGAGCACCTCGAACCCCACACACCCGACTTCTACAGCTTGAGCAGACTACCCATCTCGTTCATCCCAGGGCAGGATTGTCCGAAGTTCAGAAAGTTCTTGGGAGAAGTGCTGTACGCGGAAGACATCCCCGTGGTCCAGGAATGGATGGGATACTGCCTCTGCAGGGGGTACCCTGCACAAGTGGCGATCCTCTTCGTGGGTGAGGGCAACAACGGGAAAAGCACTCTCATCTTCGTCATCCAGTCTCTGCTGGGCCGGGAGAACATCTCAGCGGTCTCCCTGCACGAGCTCGAGCTGAACCGCTTTGCGAAAGCAGATCTCTTCGGGAAGCTGGCAAACCTGTACGCGGACCTGTCCGACTCAGCCATTCAGAGTGTCGGGACCTTCAAGATGCTAACTGGAGGCGACCCTATAAGAGGCGAGAAGAAGTTTCAGAACTCCTTCACTTTCATCAACGGCGCCAAACTGACCTTCTCATGCAATGTAGTACCCGAAGTCTACGAAGACACGACAGCCTTCTTCAGAAGATGGATCATCATACAATTCCCCAACAGCTTCAACGGCGATAAAGCCGACAAGAACCTGCTCGAGAAGCTGACCACTCCAGAAGAACTCTCTGGCGTCTTGAACTTCGCGCTGGAGGGCCTGTATCGTCTCAGGGCCAATGGCTGGACTTTCTCGAACTCGAGATCCACCGCCGACGTGAGACAGGACTACATCAGACGAAGCTCGCCGATGAAGGCCTTCCTTATGGATTGCACATCACTAAAGTCAGATGGCGTCACTGCCAAGAGGGACCTCTTCCAGGCCTTCGTGGATTACTGCCAGAAGATGAAACTGGCGACCGTGACGAGTGACACCTTCTACAAGAACCTCCCCCTCTACTTCGCTGGCCACCCCCTACAGGAGTCAAGAGAAGATGTGGATGGCAAAGGCAGGCGCGTCAACTGTTTCAGGGGAATCAAATTACGTCCAGAGGCAGACTGGGGGACGCCGGTGCCCGAGGAGCCGGAAGAAGGATTGAAGGAGCGAGAGTACTGATTGGCTACAACTAAGGTAGGGAAGACCCCTGACTGGACTGACAGGGTTGACAAGGCCACCCCACTTGTCAGGGGTGTCAAGCGTGTCAGGGATTCATCCTACCTTAGTTCGAACCGAGAGAGCCAACCGACCGCAGTTCTCGAATCATGCAAACACCGCTTCGTCTTCGATTGGGAGTCCTCGGAGATGGTCTGCGAACGGGGTTGTGGCTGGTCTGTCCCGATCTTCGAAAGAAAGGAGATGGTCTACGCATCGGCGGGCGCCAGGCTATCGAGCCCGAGCGTTGCAAACAACGGACTGGGAACAGACATCGACCAGTCAATCAGGGAGCTCAGGCATGGTGCAATCGACCCTGAGACGGGCACGCGGGTCTACATGCTCTCTGGAGGCTTGAGATTCCTGGGCGGGAGTCGTTCGGGAAATGAGGACTTGATAATCGAGCTCTCTAACCGGCTTCACGGCAGAGTTTCTGATTCAGACCTGGCAGCCATCGCCGCGGTGTTCAGGAAGGATCTCGCGAACATGGAGAAGCGAAAGCGCAAGGAGGCTCTGCGGCTCCTGGACACGCTGACCGGAGGAGGGGACGGGCATGGGTGAAATCCGAGAGATCCGGATTGAGCTTCTCGACCCTTCACCTTTCGAAACCAGGGAGGCAATCAATCCACTCAGCTCCCATGAGGTGCTCGTCCCTCTGGTCGCGAGGCCCAAAGGCGAGAGGTTCGAGGTGGTATGCGGGCACCGACGCCTCGAAACCTTCAGGTCAAAGGGCGCAGCTACTGCCAAGTGCGAAGTTCGCGAGCTCGACGATGAGAGTGCAGCGAGGTTGCTCTACCTCGAGAACGAGGACCGCGAAGGCCTCAGCGATTACGCGAGGGGGATGTTCTTCTCGAAGTACATGATTCAGTTCGGGATTAGTGAAAGGGAAGCAGGGAAGCGCCTGGGGGTCAACGTTAGCACGGTCTCGCTTTGTCTTGCAATCGTCAGAGGAAAGGAGCGGGTGTTTGCAGGTGCCAACACATCGGACCCCATTCTCTACGAAAGCGTTGTCACCACGCACAAGATCAGAGAAGTCAACAGTCTCCCTAACGAGAAAAGGATCGACACCCTGCAGGCCGTGGTCGAAAATCGCCTCTCGACAGATGAAACGGAGGCCGTGGTCTCTCAGATTCAAGCGGGACAGAAGGTCCAAGACGCAGTTGTCACGGTCGTGAACGAGCGCGAGACCAGGAAGTCCGATGAGTACCGCGCGAAGCAGAAAGGCAGGACCTCAATCCGTTGTCGAGTTTGTCGGATCCGACTGCAGCTGGTTCACAGAAACGACGGCTCACATGTTTTAGATGGCGTGTAGCATGAGCCAGAACCAGACTCTGACGCGCGCGCGGAGAGAAAGTGGAGTCGCCTTGACCTCCGTCCAAGGAGTTGAACGCTGCCCCAAGTGCAATGAGGAGAAGCTCATCTATGAAATTGAGCTGAGGACAGGGGAGGAGTGGGCGCTTTGTGAGGCTTGCGGCTTTGGATACCAATCGGTGCTCTCACTTCATTGCACTGATTGCGAAAGTTGGTTAGAAGAGGCGGACATCTACGGACTGAGGTATCATTCCCCGCCTGCCCATCCGGATGGTCTGCGTTACAAGGGGCAGAATTACGGCCTTCCAATTTTCAAATGTCCAAACTGTGGCAGTTCGAGGATGACGGTTGAGCTGTTGGAGAAGAATGAGCCTCCCAAGGTCTGGGTACTTCCCCTCAGTGCGCTCAGACCCATTGAGGAACTGTTGGAACAAGGGAAGTCTCGAGGCTCGGACCCTTGAGGTCAGTAGTAGTAGACCAAAGGCTTGGGTACCCTCGGAGTCAGGAGGCTGCGAAGCCACATGGATGAGAAGATCGGAGGAGAAAACGCCGTTCTACATCCTACGGAAGAGAGTCAGGGAAAAGGACAATTGAACCAAGGAGGTGAAGCTGACCAGATCAAAGATCTACTCGAGGAGTGCGTTCGTGTCCCACGGTGCACGCGCGCCTGAAGGGACTTGAGCTAGATGAGTGAAGAGGAGACCGTTCAGGTGCCGAAGTCCGAGCTTGTCAAGGTGCTTGCGCGGCTTGAGCATCTTGAAGACTCGATCCGGCGAGGCGGGCGACCTGCCGCTTCAGCTCCTGAATCTCGGTGATCCAGCTCCTCCGCTCCTCCTCAAACTCTCCCTTCAGTACTGCCTCTGTCTGGTTCAGGCTGACGTAGGGTTCGACCTTCCTGTACTCTTTGACAAGGTCTTCCTCGTGAAGCTCGTCGCGATGGTTGTAGATCCACTGAATCCCCTTCATGTGTCCCGCAAAGAAGTCCCGAAGCTCGGCTTTGACCCCGGCATGGCTGGCCTCAGTCTCGAACGAGTGTCTCAGGTAGTGGGTGTGCCACGAGCCAGGGTCTCCGTTCTTGACCATCCCCTGCCTGAACAGCCTGGTGGCCATCTGCTGGAGTACGCCATTGAGATGGGCCCGGTCCATGGTCATCCCGCTCTTACCGAGCATGACGAAGTCTTCCGGCGTCGGCTCCCTTCCGCCCTGCTCAGCCCACCTGCCCCTCCACATCTTCAGGAGGCCTACAGAGTCCCTTCCGATGAAGGTGTAGTAGGGCTTCCTATGCAGCTTCCTCCCCTGGAACGAGAGCTTCACCAGGTGCTCGCCACTGTCGAGGCCTTCCAAGTCTCTCCAGGTCAGGCTGAGCACCTTGCCAATCTCTGTGCCCGACTGCCAGACCATCAGGAGGGGGAGCCTCTGCTGGGGAGGAAGCGCGCTGAGGGTCGCCCTGATGTCCCCTGCCTCGAGCGGCTTCGGAGGTCTCTGATCCGTCTGAGGCTCTGAAACAGAGAAGTCTCCGAAGAGGGTGGAGTCATTCCTCTTGTAGAACTCCCTCACTGCGGTGGACGTCATCTTCCGCGTGGAGTAGGAGACGCCCCTATCGACGAGGCAACGGTTGACATACCCGTCAAGCCAGTCGGTGTGTCGTCTCTTCGTCTCCACGTCCGTTGCCTTCGACTCGTAGACGCAACGGAGGTTGTCGGTCACCAATTCGTCCAGGGAGATGGACACTCTCTTAGATGTCCTCAGCCACCTGACGTAGAGGACCAGCTGGTTCAGGTAGGTCACCTTCGTGGTGGGCTTCCCATACTTCGAGATGAAACGGTCCACCGACCTGTAGGGGCCGAGTTCGGCCATGAGGCGGGCCAGCTCCCTCTCAAGGTGGGCCCTACTGCAGTCCTTCATTCTACCGTCTAAAAATAGGTTCGCCATTCCGCGCTTGTACTGCTAAATAGGATGCCACTCCCACGCCGAAGTGGTTGCCGCGCTTCGCTCACATGTCAGATATTCACATCGGGGCCTTCAGGCAGCCCGAGCTCAAAGACCTCGTGACGAAGGCCTTCGACCAGGCGATTGGAAAATGCATCGACGAAGAGGTCGACTTCGTAATAATGTCAGGCGACATCTTCGACTCGAACATCCCTGACCTTTCCTCAGTCAGGAAGGCGACCGGCAGGATAAGGGAGGCCAGAGAAAGAGGCATCAGATTCTACGTAGTCTACGGCAGCCACGATTACAGTCCCAACCACGCTTCCGTCGTCGACGTGCTCGAAAGTGCGGGTCTCTTTACGAAGGTTGACCGGGGGGAAGTAAAAGACGGCAAACTCGAACTGGATTTCGTCGTTGACGAGACAGGGGCCAAGATCTGCGGCATCTCTGGCAAGAAGCTCTCCCTCGACCGGGCCGAATACGCGGCGCTCGACAGGCAGAAGCTGGAATCCGAGCCGGGCTTCAAGATCTTCGTGTTCCACGGAGCGATCGACGAGCTGAAGCCCCAGTCCCTTTCCGCCATGGGAAGCATGCCGGCCTCCTACCTCCCGACAGGCTTCGACTACTATGCCGGCGGCCACGTCCACAGTCACAGCTCGCAGGACCTTCCTGGGAGGAGGAACGTAGTCTATCCCGGCCCCCTCTTCGCGACAGACTTCAGGGACCTGGAGCCGCTGGCGAAGGGCGCGGAAAGTGGATTCTACGTCGTGGACTTCGAGAATGAGGTGGAAAGTGTCACCTTCACCCCAACAAAGGTTTGCGACGTGCTCGGGCTGGAGTACTCCGCGCACGGAAAAGACGCGCGGCGGACCAGGCTCGCGCTTTCGGACTTGGTTCGATCCTCGGATGTCAAGGGCAAGGTCGTCCTTCTCAGGGTGCAGGGAGAGCTATCCGAGGGGTCGACGTCCGACATAGGTTTCCCCTCGATCCGGAAGGAACTGGCGTCGAGGGGCCCGATTTGCGTCCTCCCGAACCTCAGCCAGCTCACCTCGAGAGACCTGACCATCCCAACCGGGCCTCCGAAGGCATCTCATCAGACAGAGCGGGAGTTCTTCTCTCAACGCATCGCTTCCGTGAAGTCCTCAGAATCGAGGCTGAATGGAGAGAGCGGGACAGAGCTCTCGCTCGAACTCCTGAAGTGCCTCAAGGAAGAGAGGAAGGAGAACGAGACGAAGGTCGACTATCAGGCGAGGACGGAAAAGGCGGGAATCAGCGTTCTCGGTTTGGCTGGTGACCTGTGACGCTGCTTACGCATCTCTCGCTGAAGAACATCCGGAGCTTCAACGACGGTTCGGAGGTGAGCATCGACTTTCCAGAAGGGACGGTCCTCTTCGAAGGAGACATCGGATCCGGCAAGTCCACGATTCTGTACGCGGTGGAATTCGCCCTCTTCGGTCTCGGAGACATGAGCGGCAGCTACCTCCTGAGCGAAGGGACGAATTCAGGCCACGCCAAGGTAAGGGTCACCCAGGGCGGAAGGAATCTGGAGATCTACCGGGGGCTCAGAAGAACAGGTGAGAACGTCGTCCAAGAGAACTGTTACATCTCGGAGGACGGAACCAAGACGGAGCTCTCGCCCGGGGACTTGAAGCAGCGCGTGATCAGCCTGCTGGGGTTCAACGAGCCGTCGCACCCGCGCGCGGAGAGTCTCGTCTTCAGGTACGCCGTCTTCACGCCTCAAGAGCAGATGAAGGAGATAGTCCAGCGCAACGCGGACGACCGGCTCCTGGTGATCAGGCGCGTCCTCGGCATCCAGAGCTACCAGGTGGCCGCCGAGAATTCGGACCTCATCCACAGGCGCTTGCGAAACGAGGCCAGGGCGATTGAGGCGGCGACCGAAGACCTCGAAGAGATAGAGGCGGAGGCCGCACTGCAACAGTCGAGAATCAAGGAACTGAGCTCCCGCATCCCTCAACTCCAAAACGATGAAGCCGCGGCGAAGGCCGAGCTAACCTTACTCACGAAGCAGTGGGAAGATGCAAGAGACGAACGCGAAAAGGTCGGCGCAGCTGCCGGACGGATTCCGGAGCTCAGGAGAAGCATAGCGCGCCTGCACTCCGACATCGAAGAGGACGAGAAGCGAGTCTCCGAACTCGAGCGAAGCCTCGAGCAGGAGTATGTCCCTTCGATCAAGTCCTTCCAGGCGAGGGCGCCTCCGTCGAAGAGGAGCGCCACGGTCCTCGAGACGAGTCTCAAGTCCAGGCAGAATACCTTAGACAGGAAGCGTGAATCCTTGGCGCTGCTGGCAGGACAGCTCAAGGAGACGAAGGAGCTCGTCAAGGGCAGAGTCTGCCCGCGCTGCGGGCAGCGGATACCGGATGACTTCAGAGACCAGTCTGCGCACTTGGAGACAGAGCTGGAAGGGATGACCGAAGAGGTTTCAGCACTTGAAGACGAAATCTCAGGGCTGGAGGACCTGGTGAAGAAAACACTTCTCTACGCGGAAGAGGAGAGAGAGCATCGCCGGAATCTCAAGCGGAAGACAGAGATGGACGCCGATATTGCGGACAGAAGAAACCACGGGTCAGAGTCGCGTCGAGAGATGAGACGCCTCGAGGACGAACTCTCCAGGTCGGAAGCCGAGGAAGCCCGCATGTCGGAGCTCACGAGCAGAATAGACCGCATAGCGGGCGCTCTCAGGATGTCGCAGGACAGGAAAGAATCCGCCAGCAGGGAACTCGTCGAATCGATTACGAAGCAGAGCGAGGGAACCGAGTCGCTGAAGAGGCTGACGTCTCAGATTGAAGAAAGGAAGATGAAGAGAGCCAAAGGGCAGCGCCTCAAATCGTACGCCTCATGGCTCGACGATTTCTTCAAGCCCACCGTTGAACTGATAGAGAGACAGGTGATGGTCCAGACCAACTCGAGGTTCAGCGAACACTTCCAGCGCTTCTTCTCCTCTCTGGTCGACGACCCCGACCTTCGCGTTCGGGTGCTGGAAGACTTCTCTCCCGTCTTCGAGAGGCAGGGATACTTCCAGGAATTCGACTCTCTCAGCGGCGGGGAGCGGACCAGCATCGCGCTTGCATACAGGTTCGCCCTGAACGCGATCGTTCAGGAAGACATAGGGTCGGGGGCGGGTGACCTTGTCATCCTGGACGAGCCGACTGACGGGTTCAGCAAGGAGCAGATCCAGAAGATGCGTGACGTCATTGAAGAGTTGCATTCGAGGCAAGTGATCCTCGTTTCCCATGAGAAGGAGTTGGAGTCGATGGCCGACAGATTGATGCTCGTTGAAAAGGTGAACGGCACTTCGAAAGTATCCTCCGTCTAGTCGAGTCACTCACTCCTGCGGCTTCGTCAGAAGCCCTTCGACGATATGCCCGAAGCAGGGAGGCGTCTTCATCCACGCGGGGGGCAATGTAGTAATACCTGTGTCCAAGTGCATCTCCTGAACACGATGGCCGACATCGAGAGGATGTTCAACCCGAGAACCGTCGCCCTGATCGGAGCCACGGACAAGGAGGGGGCGGTCGGTGAGGCGACGCTCAAGAACCTCCTTATCGGAAAGGGGAAGCGCTCAATCTTCCCTGTTAACCCGAAACACGAAAGCTTGATGGGCCTCAAGTGCTATCCTGCCCTTTCGGCGATTCCGGAGCACGTCGACCTCGCCGTGGTCGCCACGCCCGCAGGCTCCGTCCCCGCCGTCGTGGAGGAGTGCGGGAAGGCCGGGGTCGACGGCATAGTGATCATCTCAGCAGGTTTCCGAGAGGTGGGAGAGGCGGGCGCAAAGCTCGAGGAGGAGATCAAACGAATCATGTCAAAGTACGACATCAGGCTGTTAGGCCCGAACTGCGTCGGCTTTGCCAGGCCCTCGGCCCATCTCAATGCGACTTTCCTCAGGGACAACCCCGAGCCCGGCTCGATCGCGTTCATCTCTCAAAGCGGGGCCCTCGGTTCCGCAATCCTGGACTGGGCGATGACCTCCCACGTTGGCTTCAGCCTCTTCGCCTCGCTGGGGTCGATGCTGGACCTCGACTTCGGCGACCTGATAGACTTCTTGGGGAGCGACCCATCGACAAGGAGTATCATACTCTATGTGGAGGGGATCGGGCACGCGAAGAAGTTCATGAGTGCGGCGAGAGGGTTCGCCCGCACAAAGCCCATCATCGTCCTGAAGGCGGGAAAGCACAAGACAGGGGCCAAGGCCGTCCGGTCCCACACCGGGGCGCTCGCTGGCGATTTCGAGGTCTACGACGCGGCCTTCAAACGGGTGGGTGTCGTCAGGGTCGACGAGATTGGTGACCTCTTCAACTGCGCCAGCGTCCTGGACTCGAGGCACCTGCCCGCAGGACCCAGGCTGGCCATAGTCACAAACGCGGGTGGTCCCGGAGTCTTGGCGTCCGACGCGGTCACCGACCAGGGCGGAGAGCTGGCGAAGCTTTCGGACGAGTCGATGCGGACCCTAAACGAGCACCTCCCTCCATTCTGGAGTCGTGGTAACCCAGTGGATGTGTTGGGGGACACAGACGTAACCAGGTACGCGAACACCCTCGACGTTTGTCTCTCCGACCCGAACGTCGACGGTCTCCTTGCGATCTTCACTCCCACGGGAGTCACCCCATCCACCGAGCTCGCCGACGCTGTCATCAGGTCCTCGAAGGACCGACGGAAACCAATCCTCACCGTCTGGATGGGCGAGAAGGCCGTCGTCGAAGCGAGGAGGAAATTCACCGAGAACAGCATTCCGACCTATCCGACGCCGGAACAGGCCGTGAAGACGTACATGTACATGTACAGGTACCGGCGGAACCTCGACCTGCTCTACGAGACGCCTGAAGAGCTCCCTGTCGACATGATGCCTCCCAGTAGTCATCTGAAGCTCATCACCAGGAGAGCCATCAGGGAGGGGAAGCTCCTTCTGTCGCAGTCTGACGCGGACAAGTTCCTCGACGCTTACAACATCCCCAGACTCGCGGGCGGGTTCGCCAAGACTCCGGACGAGGCTGTGATGGTCGCGCGCAGGGTCGGCTATCCCGTTGTCCTGAAGGTCGTCTCCCAGGAGATCGCCCACAAGAGCGACGTGGGAGGGGTCGTGACGGGCATAACCTCGAGTGAAAAACTTGCGGACGAGTTCGTTAAACTCGTCGAAAGGGTGAAGACCGTGAAACCCGACGCCCGAATCGACGGCGCCTACGTGCAGAGGATGGCCGGGGCGGTCGACTACGAATTGATACTCGGTTCAAAGAAGGACGTGGACTTCGGTGCAGTGATGTTGTTCGGGTCGGGGGGCACAGGGGTGGAGCTCTTCCGAGACTTCTCAATCGGGCTGCCCCCGATGAACCAAGTCTTAGCACGGAGGATGATGGAAGAGACCATAATCTACAAGGCCTTGTCTCGTGGTCTCAGGAACAAACTCCCTGTCCCGCTGAAGCCTCTCGAGGAGATCATCGTCCGCCTCTCAAGCATGATCGCCGACTTCCCGGAGATCGCGGAGATGGACATCAACCCACTATTCGTGACCGAGGGGAAGGCGCTGGCTGCCGACGTAAGGATCCTTCTCGACCCGACGGCGCCGAAGGAAGGTATCCCATATCCGCACCTTATGATAATGCCCTACCCGACCAAGTATGTCGTCCCGTACAAGCTCGAGGACGGGACCGACGTGCTCCTCAGACCGATCAGGCCGGAGGACGAAGCGATGGAATCAGAGTTCATCAACGGTCTGTCGGAAGAGTCGAGCAGGCTCAGGTTCTTCAGCATAGTCAAGAACCTCCCTCACGGGGATCTGGTCCGCTTCTGCAACATCGACTATGACAGGGAGATGGCAATAGTGGCAGAGGTCAAGCAGGGGGAAAAGAGCCGAGAGATCGGGGTGGGCAGACTAATCGCCGAGCCGGACCACAAGCGCGGAGAGTTCGCGGTCGTCATAGCCGACCAGTACCAGGGCAGAGGGCTGGGCAGGAAGCTGCTGGACATGCTGATCGACATAGCCGAGGACAAGCGCCTCGAATCGATCTACGGCGTGATTCTGAAGGACAACAGGACGATGCTGGCCCTGTGCAAGGAGATGGGGTTCACTCTCACCCCGCAGGAAGACGTGATGAAGGCTGAGCTGGCGCTCATCCTTCCAGCCTACTCTAGCCCTGAGACCAGCCAGATTCGGGAGAAGGGAAAACAAGAGGTGAAGGAGAAACAGGAAGGTGGAGCAGACGCCGATTCGCTCTCCCAATAAGAACGCTGAGCGACAGAACCCTGAAACCTCTCCTACACCCTAGTCTGACCAATTCTCTCGTAACCCACGGATAGAGTATGCACCAAGGAATCTTGTAGTCGCTTATCTCTTCAAACAGGCCGTATTCCTAAATAACTTGGGTCTTGGAGGCAGCTCGCCCGTAATGAATGCCCTAAGCAAGATCTGGATGGATGGCAAATTCGTCGACTGGGATGATGCGAAGACGCATATCCTTACACACGGCCTTCACTACGGCTACTCTATCTTCGAAGGGATACGGTGCTTCTCCACCCCGGAAGGCCCTGCAATCTTCAGGCTCAAAGAGCACACGGAGCGATTCCTCAACAGCGCAAAGATCTACATGATGAAGATCGACTACTCAGCGAAGGAGCTGAACGAAGCCTGCGTCGAACTGGTCAGGAAGAACGGCATCCCTGAGGTGTACATCAGACCAATCGCGTACTCAGCCTACGGAGAAATGGAGTTGAACCCGATGAAGAGCAAGATATCCGTGGCAATCGCTTCCTGGGAGTGGGGTCCGTACCTGGGCAAGGACTCTGTCGACAAAGGCGTCCGCGCGACCATTTCAAGCTGGGTCAGGGTTGACTCGCGAGCCCTTCCCCCGCAGGCGAAGTGCGCGGCCAACTACGCCAACGCCGCGCTCGCGAAGATGGAGGCAATTAAAGCGGGATACGACGAGGCGATACTGCTGAATAGCAACGGCGCGGTCGCTGAAGGGCCGTCGGAGAACATCTTCAAGGTCAAGGACGACGTCCTCAGCACCCCTCCCGCGAGTTCGGGCATTCTGAGGGGAATAACCAGGGACACAGTCATACAGCTTGCCCGCGACCTGAAAATGAACTTCTACAGGAACGACATGACGAGGGAGGAAGTCTACACAGCAGACGAGCTCTTCTTCAGCGGAACCGCTGCTGGAATCGCCAAGATTCGAGAAGTCGACGGCAGGAAGATCGGGAACGGCGTCTTCCCGATGACCGAGAGGCTCAGCAGACTGTATGAAGGAACGATCCACGGGAAGGTCAAACGCTACTCGAAGTGGCTGACTACGGTCAAACACTGAACCCACCACTTCAAGCACCTTATCGCCCATTGCAATGCGAGGCGTCGACAATTCATACTAGATTCTCGAGCTGTGGCCGAGAATACTTAAATTCGGTTGGCCAATCAACTCACATGAGAATCTGGGGGCAGATGTCTTGGCTGACCTAAGAGACAGGTTGAAGATTAATGAAGAGAACCTGAGGAACATCAACGATTTTCTGCTCAGAAAGGACAATCAGCTCGTGAATGGCTTGCTGGAAATCGTCGACAAGTACGGCGGCGTTGATGAGATCAACCACAGAGCCAAAGAAGCACGCAAGATTGACAACCTCATGAAAAGGCTCGCGAAAGGCAAGTCCGGGTTTGTCAAGGACCTCGAATGGTTGACTGAACAACGTGACAAAGAAGCCTTCATCAGCGTTTCAGATTACAGAAGGAAGGTTTTGGGGAGCAAAGCGGATTCAATGAAGTTTGACGAGTCGTTTGCAGTCACTCTGGAGATCAGCGCCTTCAACTTCTTCCCGTGGCTTGTCGAGGAAGCAAAGAAATCGATTGCAAAGAAGGAGCTAATGCCAGCGCGATACATACGTGTCCGTTCGATGAAGGAACAGGTCGAGGACGATGACATCCTGGCTTTTGCGGCAGCAATGCCGATTATCGGTGCGTCATACGTCCAAACGCTTGACACGAAAGGCACGTTGCCCGGGCCAGATGGCAAACCGATCAACGTTCACCTAGGAGGGCCTGACACTATTACTGGCTACTTCGGCGGGGCAGGTGTCCCGAACGAATACTCACTCAAATGGGTCGAGGAGTTCCTCCACTACTACACCGAGTACGGTCTCCCGCAGGTTTTGAACATGAACTCGGGCACCGTGCTTCTGGGGTACTGGTTGCACAAGCTGGGAATCGACATAGAATTCAAGATTTCAGTCTTCTTGGGAATCGACAACCCCTATTCAATCCTCTGGACGCTGATGACCGCCAAACTCTTCAGCCGCAGCGATGGCTCGAGTCCGCTCATTGGCTTCAATCTCTCGAACTCGGTTGACAACCGGACCATAGAGCTGGCTGCCTATGTCCGGAATGCCTTTGACTTTGAAAGCGTGATTCGTCTGGAGCATCACATCACTGAAGCCTACAAGAGCATCGTGAGACAACCGTATGATCGGACTGCTGAGCTCGTGAAGCTTGCAAACCACGTGAAGAACATCGGCGCCAAACACGAGGGTGGTGTTCCCGAAACAGAGAGAGGAAGGGAACATCCTTCGGACATACTCGACTACTTCATGCCGAAGAAGGACATTGTCGAAAAGGGACTAATGCCTGTGCTCTTGGCGAACTACCTTGACAAGCACGACGCGTTGAACAGGACGGCCGAGGCTCTGACCAGACAAGGGTTGACGTTTGTTGCGGCAGAGCGCCTGCACAAGAGATAGGTTTCCGCGCGCTCTGATGCTGTTGCAATAGCCACGGCGTCGGTTGAACCCGCAAGACTACCCCGTTACATCGAACTCTTCAAGGAAAGAGGAATGTTCAGCTCCTCTGAAACTTTCGTGAGCTCTTTCTTCAGATTGTCGTCTATCGGGATTCCGTGGACGGACCTTTCGGCCGAGATGATGGCCTCTTTCTCGCCGGGGAGGTAGATTTCGTCTTTGGCTTCTCCCTTGCCGCTCATCTTTATGCTCCTCACTACTTCTTCCAAATCCCGCAGGTACTCTTCGTAGGGCCTGAAATGCGAAACATCTAGAGCCTGGACGTATTGACCTCCCTCCGTATGGAAGGCAACCTTGACCTTGCTGCTCCAGTCCGCGCCCATCAATACAGAAGAAAACAGCTCTACGGCGACAGCCAATCCATAGCCCTTGTACCCACCGAATGGTAGCAGAGCTCCCTCCAGGGCCTCAGTTGGGTTTCTCGTAGGATTGCCATGCTTGTCCAGGGCCCAGCCTTCGGGGATGCTTTCTCCCCTGCTCGCAGCCGACATGATCTTGAAGGCGGCAGATTCCGAGGTAGCCATGTCAAGAACGATTGGACCCCTTCCATTTTGAGGGAAGGTTACGCAGATAGGATTCGTTCCGAAGATGGGCTTCTTCCCACCCCACGCTGCCATAAATGCAGGGCTGTTCGTATAGACCTGCCCAATCATCTTCCTTTCGGCGATCATCATACCGTAGTATGCCAGCATGCCTACGTGCGAGGTTCTCCTTACCCCAACCACGCCAATCCCGAATTCAGCGGCTTTCTTGATGGCGAGCTCTGTAGCATACTTGCCAACCACCTGACCAAGCGCGAAATCTCCATCAACGAGGGCAGTGGCTTTCTTATCGACGACTGTTTTTATTTTCGGATTGGTATTCACTTCCCCTAGTTCTATTCCCTTGATGTAGTACGGGATCCTGGCCACCCCGTGACTGTCTACCCCTCGGAGGTTGGCCTGCACCAGATGGTCGGCGACGATCTCAGCATGAGCTTCCTTGACTCCCACCTTGGTGAAGGCGCTCTTCGTGAATTCTCGCAGATCTTGAGGGGAGGCGAGGCTCACGGATGCGACCTCCTCAGACGGATCCTTTTGGTGTCCCACTTCTGATGGTCTCTCCGGGTTTGCCGAATCAGAATTCTAGAATGGATCGTCCTATTACTTCTCCTCTCTCAAGAGCACCCAGTGCCTCGTTCACCTGTCTCAGGCCGTAGCGACCAGTCACGGACCTCGTTGTGTCTAGGATCCGCCTTTGGACCAGGTCCAGCAACTCTGGCATGTCCTGGCGGGGTCTTGCACCATAGGACCCTAACAGTCTGATGCCCTTTCTCACGAACCTGTTGATCTCGATTGGAATCGTTGTGCTCGCAGACGAAAGGCCCACAGCTACCACGCTACCCCCCGACTTGACGCTGTTGAGAGCTGTGACGTACGTCTCAGGCCTTCCCGTCGCTTCGAAGGCAACATCGACGCCTTTGTCATCAGTGAGCTCCAGTATTCTGCGTGCAGTTTCTTCTTGAGCCGCATTTACAACATCAGTCGCCCCCGAGAGCTTTGCTGCCTCAAGTTTCTCCTTCTTCACGTCGACGGCGATTATCTGAGCTGCTCCAAAGACTTTGGCCACTTGGATTATGCTTGAGCCGACCCCCCCGACACCTATGACGGCGACCGATTGGGAGGCTCTGAGATGGGCTTGATTCTTCACCGCTCCGTAGGCCGTAAGACCAGCACATCCCAGCACGCACGAATCTGCAATTGAAATCCCATCTGGGAGTGGGAACACTGCGTTGGAAGGTACCACAGCGTATTCAGCCATGCCACCCATGCTGAACATCCAAATTGGCTGCCCGTTGTGATCGTATATCCGGGTTGTTCCGTCGTAAAGCACCCCCTTGAGCCTGTTGAGAAGATAGAACGTCTCACACAGGTCTTCATGACCGTTGATGCAATAGTGACAGGACCCGCACGGCATTATCACTGTACAGACCACCCTGTCGCCTCCTTTCAGACCATTATCGTTTCCAACCACCTTCTCCACGACTCCTGAGACTTCATGACCCAACACCACGGGGAGAGGAAAGGCTGTATGGCCCTTGACCAAGTGGAGATCGCTATGACAGACGCCGCAGGCAGCCACTTTTACCAAGACTTCGTTTTCTTTTGGTTCTGGCTTTGCAACATCTTCGATTGCCAGAGGTCCTCCAATTCGTCTGAGAACGGCAGCGTTCATGACTGAGCCTGATTCATTCACGACGACTCCGAGTAAATAGACTTTCTGCCGAACAGATGAACGCATTTCTCCACTCGATATCCTGAGTTCCCCGGCAAAGGTGACTCGAAGGTCCCTGGAGAATGAGCTATTGACATCAGATGTGTGATGTGCCTGAGACACACGAGGACCGGATTGCCTCGTAATCGCCATTTCGTTCGTCCAAATCTTTTTCTAGCCACATGCAACTTCGCCAGATAATGCAGGAGCATCAATCCAGGCTGGTTGAGACGACAAACCCGGCGACCGGCGAACATCTGGAATCATACCCTGTCTTCTCCGATGATGAAGTGGCCCAGGTAGCAAGGAGGGCGCGTGCAGCATTTGAAAAATGGAGAAAGCTGTCGGTTGATGAACGTAGCGATTATTTGCGAAAGTTGGCGAGCGCGCTTCGAGCGAAGAAGAATGATTATGCGAAACTCATGACGCTTGAAATGGGAAAGCCAATCAGTCAATCGGAGTCCGAAATAGACAAGTGCGCCTGGACAGCGGAATACTACGCCGAGAACGCGAAGAGTTGGCTGGCCGAAGAGTACGTGGAAACGGATGCCAAGTCGAGTTTCGTTGAGTTTGATCCCCTCGGAGTCATCCTCTCAGTCATGCCTTGGAACTACCCTTTCTGGCAGGTCTTGCGCTTCGCCATCCCGACTATGGTCGCCGGGAACACGTCGATATTGAGGCACTCTACGGTCTGCCCCGGGTCGGCCCTAGCCGTTGGAGAAGCCTTCGAGAATGCGGGGTTCCCCGAGAGTGTCTTCACGTCGGTAATCGCGGGACACGACGCGGTTGCTAAGCTAATGGCGTCAGAGGAAATCTCGGGAGTCTCTCTCACAGGGAGCGTCGAAGCGGGCAGAAGAATAGGGGAGTTAGCCGCGCAAAACTTCAAGAAGTTTGTATTGGAATTAGGAGGGAGCGACCCGTATATCGTTCTGGAGGATGCTGACGTCAGGGAAGCTGCGAGAACTGGAGCGGATGCGAGGGTACTCAACTCAGGACAGAGCTGTATCGCGGCAAAAAGGTTCATTGTGGTTGAATCCGCGGCGGAGGAGTTCGTAGAGGAATTTGTCTCTCAAATGGGGAAGAAGAAGACCGGGGACCCGATGAAAGGAGAGACGGATGTCGGTCCGCTTGTGAACGTCGAGGCGGTAGAAACCTTGGACGAGCAAGTCAGGAGTTCTGTGTCCAAGGGGGCTCGCGTGAGAGTGGGTGGGAAACCACTCCCGGGAAAGGGGGCATTCTACCCTCCCACCGTCTTGGACAACGTTAAGCTAGACATGAAGGTGATTCGAGAAGAGGTCTTCGGCCCCGTTGCTCCTGTGTATGTAGTGCATGATGAAGCAGAAGCAATCAAGGTCGCAAACGACTCCGACTTCGGCCTTGGCTCGAGCCTGTGGACCACCGACATGGAGAGAGCTAGAAGGATCGCGAGGGAAATCCAATCCGGGATGGTCTTCGTTAATGCCTTGACGAAGTCTGACCCAAGAATGCCGTTCGGTGGAGTCAAGAGGTCAGGAATTGGTCGCGAGTTATCGAAATACGGCCTAAGGGAGTTTGTCAATGTGAAGTCGGTAAACATCTATGGGACCTTCATCTCACGAGTGAGATGAACGTTGAAGCAAGCCAGACGAAGGCCCTAGTGTTTTGTCAAGAACTCGGCACCCGACGGCTACTCCTCGTCCGAGAACTATGGGTTTGCACACTAAGTTTGTTGAATTCCGTCGATTCCACATATTCTAGGTCTTTGAAGGGACGAGCCCCCGATGGAGGGTCTTTCTCCCTCCACCGAGGCATTGCATTCGACGTGTGTCGGCCGTAGTCCTCCTCCTGTTCTAGGCGGGATTCAGCTCAGCGGCCTACCCTGGTCTCCTGCAGGCGTTTCATCGACCACGTTTGGCCTTGCTCCGCACGGGTCAGCCGTTTCATCCCGATCCCCACTGACCTCAAGGTCTCCCTATCATCGCCCTTGGTGGGTCGGGTCTCGTTTCTGTTCTGGAGCCAGCCGTCTCCGACTGCGTCTCTCAACGCCGTGCGTCCTGCTGCGAGGGAGGAACTTCCCCAGGAGGTCCCCGTGACCCGCCCGCCGACTCGCGTCACACTCTCCGGCAGGGGTTCGGCAGTTAACCGTTTCTCATCAGGCGAAGAGGTGGGGGAAGTATTCTCTTTCCTCCTGTAGGACCTTCCCTTCACTCTTGCACATCCTGTAGGACTCGAGTGGATCCTTGTTGAGCGTCTCGAAGTTGGGACCCCACTTGTAAATCGAGAGATATGACCTCGCCTCCTCGACCTCTCCGAGTATGTAGAGGGTGGCAGCGACGGCCTCCACTGAGCTCAACATCCCCGCTCTAGCGTAGTTTGTCGGATTGGCCGCCAGCAGAAGCGGGACGCGCCTGTGCTTTCCACCCAGCTTCTTGAAGAAGACTTCTTGGGCCTGGTTCCACGAGCAGTCGACAACAAGAATTCCTTTCGCATCCCTGTCTGGCGGCGAGAGCATTCTGTGCGCGTACGGGTTGAGCACGATCGTAGTGTCGGAGGCATGGAACTTCCTCCCGACCCCCTTAGCCAGCTCCATGTGAATCATCTTGCGGGCAGTGCACTTGATTGGGTCATCCTGGTTCATCTCAAGGGCGTAGATGTTCATCATATCTTTCAACGATGGCCAGAAGACCATGGTAATAATCATCTCGGCATCATGGAGTGGGCTTTCGAGTGTTGAATGGACGCCCTCTGCGGTGAAGGGAGCAAGGGTTACTACTACGCCATAAACGGAGAAGCAATCTTATTAGGGGCTTGTTCGAGAACACTTTGATGTCACAAACCGCAGAGTGGTCAACCGGAATAAAGCCCTGGATTCTCAGACATGTCGAATCCGACAGCTCGCTCGACAAACTGACGAAGAGGATTATGGCGAGGGGGGGCTCGCCGTCCACAGTTGCGGTCTACGTCAAGGAGGTCCTCTACTTCTGCCGGTGGATGGAGAAGGAACCTGACGAGGCGATAGCGACTAAGCAGGACTGGCCGCGCCTCGTCAACGACTACATCGATTACCTCATCGCTGAGAAGAAGCTCGCTACGAGTGTAGGGAGCAGGGTTTACGCCGCGATCAAGAAATGGCTGGACGTCAACGGAACGCTGTCGGCGAGAGATTCAGCGTGGGGAGCTGTCGAGCTCCCCAAGCTCCGAAGGGTCGTCATGGACCAGCTACCCACGAAGCCCGAGCTCCGAAGGATTCTGGGGGCCGGGGACCTCGCGGAGAAGAGCCTCGCCTTGGTGGGCCTCTCTTCCGGAATGAGAATCGGAAGCATCCTCGCCCTCAAGGTGAAGGACGTCGACCTTGAGCGGAAGATTCCCGTGATCTCGCCGGCAGCCGAGACCACAAAGAACCGCCGGAGCTTCGTGACCTTCTGCACGCCCGAATGCAAGGAGGTCCTTCTCCAATACCTCAAGGACAGAGAGCGGAGGGGCGAGAAGGTCGGGCCTGAGAGCTACCTCATAGCCACGGAGCGGCCTCTGGGAGCTCCGATAACGTCCGTCAGTTCGGGAGACAAGCGCTGGATGAACATGGTGACAAGGAGCGGACTCGCGAAGAAGGGGAAGTACTGGGACAGGTTTCACTTTCACGTTTTGAGGAAATACTTCAAGTCTTGGACCAGCATGAGCGGAGTCAGTTCGGTCGTCGTGGAGTACCTCATGGGCCACAGGAGCGGACTCGAGCAGGTCTACTTTCTGCCCTCAAACGTCGAGAAGCTCCCCGAGGAGATCATCGCAAGGCTCCAGGCAGAGTACGAGAAGGCTATCCCTGCACTTTCAGCTATGAGCGAGGACGAGCGGATAGCGAAGCTCGAGCTGTCTGTCGAGCAAAAGGCTACTGACCTCGCTGCGAAGGAGGGGATGATCGACGAGCTCAGGTCAAGACTGACCGCGATAGAGTCGGCCCTGCTGGAGAAGAAAGTCAGTGTGACCCCATGATATCGGGGTCAGACTTGGTTATCATCACTGCTGCCACCACCGCCACCATGCCCAAGAATCAACCAAACAATCGCCCCAGCCCATAAGATTACTCCCAGAGCCATGAACAAGATTCCACCCGAAGTCGCTACTTGTCTTGCAGTCGAGGAGACACTTTCATTCCCGAATATCCCATTTGTGAAACCATACCATGCGAGGCCGCCAAAGAAGCATATCGCCCCAAAGACAAACAGGAGAACGATGATAATCGACTCCGACTTATCACCTGACAACGGCTCCCCTTTTCCCCCTCCCTCTGATAATGCTGTCCATCCCCTCAAGGACGAAGCAGAACAGTCAGTTCGGCTCTGTTTCATCTGCGGAGTGCTAAAGCGGGGTGTTCCAGATGGAGTGGCTGGAGACAAGAGTCATGGTTCCTCTCCTTCCTTATCAGGTTGAGTGATGTCCATCGGTTTTGCCCACGGGACAAAAACCAAGGTGCTTGTCGTCGTAATGCCGCCAACAGGTGGCCACATGTCTCTTGACACCTCCGAATCGTAAAGGCTTCTAACCTCGTATGGGAGACTCTCGCCTCCTAACGCGAGATCGAAATTCTGCGCAAGGTCTCCTTTCCCTTTCATCAGATTGTTCTTGTAAGAGAAATAGGCTTTCCTGAACTCCTCGAAATAGGTTTCCAGAGTGAAGTAAATTACCCCGTTCTGCTCAAGGATTCCTCGTGGGTTAGTGTGAACGCTTCGGACAGCTACCGTGAACTCCCCCTTGATGAAATATCGATGAACTAACCCACACCTGACATTATCATAGTGACGTTTAGCCTCTTCAGGAGTGTAGCCCATTCTGATTAGGAAGGTCGTGTAGTTCCTTTCGCTGTTTTTGCGCTCAGTCAGGTTTCCATTTATCAGCCCGCCAATCGCTTCGGTATAGGCACTCAAAGTGAGAGCGGCAGCGAAGTTAGCTTGTCCGTCAATGCACGCTTTGATATCATGGAACATGAACTCCTCGACAAACTTCTCCAGCCATTTCATAGCGGCTTTCAATTTCTCTTGGACTCGGGGGGCTTGAAGTCGGGGTTTGGTATCGTCTTGGTTATGGTCGAAAGCATGCCTTTGATTAGCACCAATGTCTGTGGACTCGTAACTTCGAGCCCTACCCCCTCCCACCCTCCAAAGGTGAGGATGAAGTGATGCTCCTCCCCTTCTGCGATTTCTTGGTCAGCTATGAATCGTATCCGCATGTATAGCTTGGAGCCGGCCGGGTGGTCGTCCAAGAACAAGCCCTGAATCGGGTCTACATTCCAATTGAGTGTTGTCTTTTTACCTTCCACCCGCCAGGCGTGCCAGACATTGAGGAAGGCGGTATCTTCCTTGGTAATGTCGGCCTTCATGTTTCGCATGCTGATTGTGATTTTCCCCTCGGTGATTGCCTGTTGATTTCCGGGGGTCAGAACCATCTCGGGTGGCTTGAATTCCTGCCTTGGGATTCTCCATTCGAGGTAATTCGGGCCCTGCTCTGAAACCCAGAGTTGGGCCATGAGGTTAGTAACCGATGAACCGTGTACAGTAATGGTTATAGATTGTTGCTTGGCTTCGATGATGTTCTCGGCTTTCGTCCAAGGATACTTCGGAATCGGCTCCACAGGTAGGAGTTTGACTTCGAGCCTGAGACGCTTTCTCTGTTTCTCGGCCCTGTCCATAAAAAACGATAGGCTCCTAGAGAGACCTCAACCGAAGAGACGAGCAACACCCCCATGAAAATGTTCGCCTCTGCCGTGAGCCCCTTCGCTATGAATTCCCAGATAACAGCAATCGCTGTGTTTAATGAAACGAAGAGGATTCCTAACTTCTCCGGATACTCCACGGCCCACGGTTCCCGCCCGTTTCTTAAAAGGCCGCAGGCGAAGTGCGACCACTCCGAGCGGAAAGCCACATGATATCCACGTGGTAGAAAGCCCAATTCTGTCAAATCATCTACGCGTCGAGAAGCAGCTACATCGAACCGATGTACTGTGATGCAATTACGATTAGGGGAACATAAATTACCCAAATATTCCTCCTAAAGAACGTCAGCATATTCCCATATCTTGGGCCGTACAGTATCCGTTTCACGCTTTCTGGCCCTGCTGGATTGACAATTAGCCTCATTTCTGCTTCGATGTCATTCATGATTCTTGTCGACAGTTGAATTGTGAAGAACCAAATCAGATAGACGAATGGTGCAGCTCCAGCCAAGGTAACTCTGAGGTCGACATTCGTCGTGGTTGCAGCCGCACCAAGTAACACAAAGGAACCAGTCACGAAGATTGTCCCCATGACAATCATGTTATCCAATCGAGAAGCGTAACCTCCCCAAAGTTCCTTCACCTCTTCCTTATCCTGCCCCAATTTGCGAATTGTATCACTTAGACTTTCTACTTTCTTGTGGGTCGTCCTGTAAAGGACCTCATACGCGACAAAATAGAGAGACCAAATTATGAGGGTCCAACCTATAGCTGATTGAAGTGGAGTAATATCAGATCGGTGAACTTGAGTCCAGTAGTTAGTTGAACTTATCGATTATCTCGGTATGGCCCAGCCTTACATCCTATTCCTACCCCTTCCAAGGCGTAAATCGAGGCAGGGTTGCACTTATGGGTGTTTGGTGGCTATTAAAACAGTCGTCGTAATTCTTGTTGTATTACTGCTAATCGATTATCTTGTTACCCCTAACTTGACGCTTTACTTCGTCTACTCGATTCTGTCTGCCTTTGTCGCCTTTGGTGTGAAGAAGCAAACGGACCTTGACTTAGAGAAGTCGCTAATCCTGTTTGGTTTCGCTTCGCTGCTCGTGCCATTTTTCGTTCTCCTTCTCTACTATCAATACATCAGCGGGATTCCGTCTTCTCAAGTTAGTGCCAATCTGACGAATTATCTCACAGCTTATCTCACGAATCAATTCCCTGCAGTCATAGTAGGAGCCCTGGGTGGAATCATTGCTGAATCCTTTCTCTCTCTATTTCCGTCATAGAATCCCAGGCGAAGAGGTAACAGAACCTCTGAAGGGGCAGACTCCCGCAGACTTGGCGAGAATCAAGGTCAACGGAAAGAACAAGTGGATAACGATAATACAGAACGCGACCAAGGAGACGCGCAAAGATTGAACGAACCTCTTAGTAAGAGAATAGAAGAAGCGAGGAACGAAGTTGACAAGATTCAGTCCGACCTAGAAGAAGTGAAGAAATGGACTGACAAGATTCACCTCCCGCTTCATCAACCTCCTCCCGCTGACAAAGTGGCAGAAGCCGACCAATACAACAAGTTCCACTACCTTTCGACGCAACTCGCGGTCGCTCAGCAGATACTAAGTTCACTTCTTCTTCAATCGCTGAAGGAGTCAACAGACAAACTGGATTCAAGTGTCAAAGCGCTCGATGATTCGGCGGAGTCGCAACTCGCCATCACGAAGAACCTGCTCTCCGCTTCCTTGGCAGAGACCGATTCCATCGAAAGACTCCAGAAGTCCTCGTTGAGAGTGGAAATCCTCACGGGGGCTCTTCTGCTTGCTACGGCCGTCCTAGTTCTATTCGGTTCTGACTCCTATTTCTTCCAAATGTTCACTGCGCAAGGTTACACGCCCAGCGACGCCATCCACTGGGCAACCATGGGCTCCGTTGTTACCGAGGCATTGTACGCCGTCGCCCTGACTGTATTACTCGTGATATACCTTCCAATGAGGAAGAACGCATCAAAAGTCCCGACGATAATTCAAAACGTCGCGAGGGAGAAAGATGGCCACTCACGCTGAGGCCTCTACAGCGGCATACAGGAATAGCAAAGAGCTTCTTGAGGAGGCAACTGTCCTCTTGCAAGCAGGAAAATGGGCAAGATCTTACTTCCTTGCAATCACTTCGGCTGAGCAGTTCACAAGATGCGTTGAGTTTGCTTGCCAATCAGTCGGCTTTGAGCTAAAGGCGAAGCGACCCAACGAGGGCCTTCATGACTTCGGCCTCCGAAGATTTGGACTGTTAGCTATCAGTTCACACGCTATGGCCACAGAAGGATGGAATTTCTTCGCAAAGCTGTCGGATGGGAAGGTCCCAACCAAGACCTATGACAGACGCTACTTGCAGACAATCATGAAGAACTTTGTTCAAGATGCAGGCAGGAAGAGAAACGTGGCGCTTTACGTTGAGCTCAAAGATGGACAGCTAAGCGACCCAGCGTCTATAACAAAACAGAATGCTCTTGGGATGTTAGACGTTGTTGGGCCTCTGGTCTCGGACCCTCCCACTTTTCTTGAATTAGAGGGGGAGCATCTTAAGTCCGACCTGGCGATGAAGTATGCGCCGATGCTAAAGTTAGGAAACGCCAACGACAAAAGAACTGACCAACAACTCCTCAAAGCAATTGGGCGATTCCTAAAAGTCCCGACGCTTGGCAGCGTGACGGAGCAGGAGCGAGCCCCGTAAATTGGACAGAATCGAAGGATGAGCAAAAGAGGGCGACCACGGAGGGACATATTGGAGGACTTGGAGAGTCAGGGAAGGGTGCCTGAAGTCATTATGCTGGGGTGGAGCATCGTTGAGTTCTCCCTAGACAGCGCCATTCTGAAAGAATACAACTTGCCCACGCGCGACCCCAAGACCAAGCCACTGCTCGACTTGAGGATAGGCGACAAACTGAGGCTCCAACGGCAGTTAGGTTACCTGTCGGAGAAAGAAGTGAATGTCATTCAGGAGTTCAAGAACGAGCGAGACTCGCTCTTCCATCTGGGAGGCCTCTCCTTCCCTAACTTCTCTGATTTTGACAAGAATCGGCTTGTGGACTTGGCGATTCGCAGTGCCGACGTTGCCCACGCGCTTCTTGACCGAATACTCAACTCAACAAGCGGCTATCCGCAATCAATGAAAGCGGAGAAATCGGCAGATCCCAAGTAGCTCAGGGTTCGAGAATGTCGGTCATCCACTTCGGATAATTTAGTGGGGGTCCGAACTTTGGGTCCTTTGCGTATTTTACGTTGGACTCGATCTTTGCGAGTCTGTTAATCATATCATAGAGCAGGAGTTCTCTGGGCGGCAGATTCCCAAGCTCCGCCTTCATTTCGCAGAGAGCGGCGAACACATTTGGAGCCTTTGTTTCAAGAATTCGGGCACGGACCTTCACGGGCTCTGCGCCTTCGTCTAGCGCTAATATCAGTCCGGGCAGAGTTATCCACCATCCATCACAGCGTTCTATCATTGACCCATAGGGGCCCTTACCTTTTGAGAACCTCTGAACAAGGTTCAAAGGCTTCAGATGATTCCTAATCATACGTTGGATGCTGCTGCTTTCAAGTCCCAACCCTCTCGCTAGCTGCGTGTATGTGGAGGGGCCACTTTCGGCGATATACTTCACGACTTGCACTTGTCTCCTAGTCGGGGACGGCATTATTTGGTCAGAAAGTGCCGAGCCTAGATTTATAGTATTTACATGACTTTCAAGCTATGAGCGAAACGACCGTAACCGGGGTCTCCCTTCCCAAGGCCTTGCTAGAGACGATCGACGAAATCAGGGGAGACGTTTCAAGAAGTAAGTTCGTGCAGCGAGCCCTTGAGAAGGCCATCGAGCAGAAACGAGGGTCAAACGAATGAGCGAGGAGCCCTCGAAGGACCCGATTACCAAGAAGCTCGAAAAGGCGCTCGAGCAGACCGATAGGATTCTCTCGCTCATTAAGGAAAAGTCGGAATGAGTTCGGAGCCGGATAGGCATCAACAATTGGCACTTGACGAGACCAGACCCGTCTTTAGACCCGTGACCCAGCCGTGGGAATTGAACGCTCACCTGAACAGAACCCAGAGATATCAGCGGATTGAGATTCTCGCCGAAAGAGACGGGAGGAATTGTAGAGGATGCGGGCTAACCGAAGAAAACATTCACCAGGCCTTAGAGGTTCACCACATCAACGGGTCCAAATCTCCGTACCTCAACCGGCTTGAGTTCTGCGTCCTCATGCACAGGTCCTGCAATCAAAGAGCGGAACGTGGAAGGCAGGAGGCCCAGCGCCGGGCGAACATGCACCTGCCTGCTCCTGAACAAGTGAGAGAGAGTGCAACCCGACTCTCGGAGAACAGGCCCCCTAGCTCCAGCGACGAAAACGCGAAGGCTAGGGTGATGCGTCCACGTTGGAACAACTGGCTGGACAAAAAACCATTCGTTCAGATCAACCGGAAGAAATTGGCGCTAAAGGCAGTTCACGAGCTAGGGATAGGGTCTTCGGTCACGTATTCCCGCTACATTGACGAGGACGTTGAGGCCGGGATACTCAATCCTTTCGAGATTGAAGGAATACCAATGATCCGGCTCAATCCCGAAGCCGATACTCGTATGCTCAGAGAGCAGAAGGAGAGGGAGGCCTAGACCTGAACAATGGAGGGACCGCAGTCCTTCTCGTCGCCTAATGCCCCTACCTGTCACCAACATTGGGAGGAGTCTCGTTCGTGACCCAAGTCAAGAAGTGGTCTCCTCCGGACGAGATTGCAGAGGATGCCTTCACTCGGTTAGGCGATTTCCTCACAATCAAGGTGAGCGTCCCGAAACTCCAAGCTGCATACGGCGTATCTTACAACAAAGCTGACGTAGTAAGAGCCTGCCTCGAAGATTTGCTAAGCCACTATACCATCACCCCTTCACTCGTATCTAAGCCTGCATCAAGCCTGCCAGGTGAGCCTAGAACGCCATGACAAGATTTCAAGCTCAGAATCCCAGGAATCGCGGAAAATTGTTTTACTTTTTCTTTACCGCCCGCCTATACTTTGTTAGTAGGTGTATGCCCGATTTTGGTCCCCTAAGGCCGATAACCAAGTCCGAAATTCCTCGAAATCGTCAATTATTTCGCCATACATCACTCCACAAGGGTTATTACTGCAGAATTACGTGGAATGGGGAGAGGTAGTTGAGTGGAATGCCAATGGCTTTCGTGCTGATTAATGCGGACCTAGGGGCCGAGGAGGATCTTCTCAAGAAGCTTCGTGAAATCCAGAACGTGAAGGATGTCTACGTAGTTTACGGCGTCTACGACGTAGTGGCGAGGGTCGAGGCCGACACAATGGAGAAGGTCAAAGAGACGATCACTTGGAGCATTCGCCGGCTCGACAAGGTGAGGAGCACTCTCACCATGATCGTTGTCGAAAGCTAGGCGACCGATTCCCAAGCTGAAATATCCCCCCGTAGCTGACCAGACCGTGCGCTGCCTCGTCGGCATCGACGACACGGACTCTTCAAGAGGAAACTGTACGACCTACCTCGCCTATCGGATTGCCGCAGACCTCGCCCCTACCATCAGGGTCCTCCCCTACCCGAGGCTGGTCAGGCTCAACCCGAACATCCCGTTCAAGACGAGAGGGAACGCTGCAGTCTCCCTCTTGGTCGAGACCGAGTCTCCGTCCCAGGCCTTCGACAGCATCTGCTCGAAGGTGTCGGAACTCTCGGACGTTGAGGGGGGAGCAAACTCCGGCGTCGTGTTCCTCAGTGACGCGCGCAAATCACTCCTCTTCCTGCCTGTTTACCAAAGTGCCCTTTCGGGCGTCGTGAACCCCCACCGCGTCAGGCGACTGTTGGCTCAACACAAGGTTAGGAGCTTCGAGCTGGGCAACGGGATGGGCCTTGTAGGCGCTGCATCCGCGCTCGCCTTCGATGAGACCTTTGACCACACCTATGAGCTGATCGCGTACAGGCGCCAAGAATCGCTCGGGACCCCACGGGTTCTCGATTCCGCCTCGGTCAAGGAGATGGAAGGGGTGACCTGGCCGCATACCTTCAACAGTTACGACTATCAGAAGAGGAAGGTCCTCATCGCGCCTCACGGACCTGACCCAGTCTTCTTGGGTCTCCGTGGAGACTCTCCCCAGGCTGTTCTGAGGGCGTTCAGGCTCGTCTCATATGGCGAAGGCTTGCAGGGATACATGGTCTACATGACGAACCAACACACCGACGCGCACCTAGAAAGAGAGCTCGACTGGAAGGCCTTCTCCTCGGGCTGGGCAAAGGGACGGGTCGATTCGCCCTCAATCGGACCCGGGGGGCACCTCTACTTCGCGCTGTTGGACGGCAAGAGGAAGCACAGGTGTGCGGTCTACGAGCCGACTGGAGACCTGCGGAGGGTAGCCAAGATGCTCAGGGATGGGGACTTCATCCGGGCGTACGGCGGAGTGAGGCGCCCTTCGACCTCGCACCCGAGGGTCCTCAACGTCGAGAAGATCGAAGTCATTTCGCTCGCTAAGAGCAGAGGTTGGCTGCTCGTGCGCGGAACCTACATCTCGTCCCCGAGGGCAAACAGGCACCTGACGAAGCCCCTAGTCAGGTACGGCCGCGAGATGAACGGACGGGCCTGCCCTGAGGCTGCGGGATGGCTGCAGACGTCTGCTATAGAGACTCGAGCGCCTGCTTGAAGTCGGCAATCAGGTCTTCTTTGTCCTCAATCCCTACGGAGAGCCTAATCAAGGATTCCGGGATTCCCGTCTTCGCCCTTTCTGCGGCCGTCATCCCGGCGTGGGTCATTATCGAGGGCTGCGAAACCAGCGTTTCGACGCCGCCCAGGCTGGCCGCTAGGAGGGCAACCTTCAGCCTCTCTGTGAGCCGCTTTGCGTCCTCCATGCTCCCCTTCAGCTCGAAGCTCATCATCCCTCCATATCCGCTCATCTGCCTCTTGGCCAGCGCGTGCTGGGGGTGCCCCTTCAGTCCCGGGTAGTGGACAACCTTCACCTTCTCGTGCTTGGAGAGGAACTCGGCAAGAGCCATCGCGCTCTTGTTCTGAGCCCTCACCCTGATCGCCATCGTCTTCATCCCCCGGAGGATGAGCCACGACGCGAGTGGGTCGAGGGTCCCTCCCAGGTTTCTCCTAAGATGATTGATCTTCTCCATCTTCTCCCTATCACCTGCTGCAGCGCCTGCGGTAACGTCGGCATGGCCGTTCAGGTACTTGGTGGCGCTGTGCAGCACGAGGTCAGCGCCGAGCTCAAGGGGTTTCTGGTTGATCGGCGAGGCGAAGGTGCTGTCGACAAATAGAAGGGCGCCTACCCCGTGGGCAATTCCTGCGACCTTGACAATGTCGACCACCTTCAGCGTCGGGTTGGTGGGCGTCTCGATGAACACTAACTTCGTGTTCGGCCTGACTGCATCCTTCATGGCCCGCAGGTCTTCGGAATCGACCAGCGTTGTCTTCACTCCGAACCTCGGAAGAATCTTGCTCATCAGTTCGAACGTACCGCCGTATAGGTCCCTGATTGCAACCGCGTGGTCTCCTGCGCTGACGAAGGCGAGGACTGAAGTCGAAATCGCCGCCATCCCGGAGGAGAAGAACGCTGCGTCCTCGGCACCCTCGAGCGAAGCAAGCTTCTTCTCCAGCCTGGCGGTGGTCGGGTTGCCCCACCTAGTGTAAGTGTACTTCCCGCTCTCTCCGGCGACAGCCTTCCTGGCCTCTTCGGCCTTCGAAAAAGCGAAGGTCGTAGTCTGATAGATTGGAGTTACGACCGAGCCAGATTCCTCATCGAAGGGCTCTGCATCATGCACACACCGCGTCGAATCCTTGGCCATGGCGTTTCTCCGCCCTTCTAGAGTGTTAGATAAGCAGTGCGAGGCGGTCGAGAAGTTGATCGCAGCTGTACCATCCAAGTCCGTGGGAATGGGTCAATCAGATTGATGGGGGGTCTGCAATATTCTGGGTCGTGTCCGAGGGTCCGACGGCAGGTGGAGTCCGGAACACAGGTGAAACGGCGGAACCGCCGGGGACCTGCAATAGTAGGTAGCGAGGGGAGGATTTGAACGTGCGGCCGTGTGCTTTGCCACGGTCTCCGCTCTGCGGGTCTCTCGCGGAGTTTCCGTTATGAGCCCGCCGGGATGTACCTAGCCCCTCCAGTGGGACTGGCTTCCCCACCTCGCTGCCAAGTTATGGGCCATCGCGGTTTACCCTTAAGTCTTCCTTTAGCTAGTGTCGAGAACCAGGCTTCGGCATACAAGCGCACCTGCGATACGTGCAACAGTTGCAACTCCCACAGCTTTCGTAGTCCTTGTGTTTGCAGGTCCGGCAGATACAGGAGGCCATTAAGCGGGTGTCTTCTACCGAGTTTCTTTAATCTTGTCGAGAACGAGCGTTTCGGGGTCTTTCCCGAGGTCGGCTGCGAGGTTCCGCTTTAGCGCTAAGAGCCTCTCCACGTCGTGTCCCTTCCTCTCGAACCTTCTGACCTCCAGTTCGAAGGGTCTGACACTGTCCGAGTCGATCATCTTGTCGGCGAAGCAGACTATGACCTGCTCCCTCGTCCTAGGAATATAGTCAAGGTCCGGGAGTCCGAGCGTCTTGGCTTCTTCGGGAGAAACGCCTGCGCCCACGTGCCTCCTTACAATCTGCACGACGACTTCGTCGACCCCCTCGCCCTTCAGGAATTCGGAGCCCTCCAGGCCGTGCCGGACTGTCTGGACTCTATTCCTGCCTATGTCGTGGAGGAGTGCCCCCGCGACTGCAGCCTCCGAATCGATCTCCTTCCCCTGGCGTCTGAACTCCTCGGCAAGAATGGTCGTGACCTTGGCGACAGTCCTGCAGTGCCTGATGATGGCATCATTGCTTCCACACTTCTTGTGCATTCTCAGGGCCTCCTCCTCGGAAGGCTTCACTTGACCAGTTCCTCGTCCAGCTGTTTGATTTTCCAGCGCAGGGCATCCTTCAGCTCGGCATTGTCGCGCCTGTTCAGCGGATGCCCGCACGTCGGGCATTTGAAGAAGTTCTCCATCGCGTCCTCGAAGGTCTTCGTCAGGCAGGTCGGGGTCCCGCAGTGGTAGAATTCATGCGTGTCCTCGTAGTCAAGCCTCTGCCTGAGCCTGTTCAGGACCTTCCTGCGTTGCGTCTGGATGAAGCCGTCGGTCTGGTCTCTCTGCGCTTTCCACCTGTAAACGAACCACCCACGCTTGGGGTCCCTCACCCTCACCCCTGTGATCAGGCTCCGGCCGAAAAGGTCGTACAGGGCCTTTCTCACGGTCTTGATCTTAAGTCCCGTGGCCGATGCAATCTCCTCATCAGTAGCGTTCTCGTTGTTGAGCAACGCTCTCGCTACTCTGACGTAGTCGGGCCCGCCTATTAGGCCAGCGACCTTCACAAAGGTATCCTCGTATTCTATCTTCATGTCTCTACAACTCTCTTGCCCTTGGGCGAAGGCAAGATACGGAGTCTGCTTTTTTCAAACGCTCTCTTAAGCTCTTCCCCAGACTGAATCTCGTGAAGCACAATGGCGAGAGCGGCTATCTCCGAGTGTGGCTGCGACGTCACGGCAATGTTGTAGTCAGATTCGTGGTAGACCTTGCCGGGCACCTTCGGTCCGCCGACCACTAGCAGGAGCTTACTGAGCCCCCTCAGCTCCGCGACCTCGTCCTGAAGCGGCATTCCGTACATTGTCAGGTGGACGATGTTCCTCCCTTCGGCCTTTGAATCTTGGATAACCTTCCTCCATGGTACCCCTAGAATCACCTGGAAATCCCCACCCCACGTCCTGTTCACCTCTTCGAGGGTCCCAACCACGTCCTTCTCTGCGTCTCCTAGGAAGATCGATTCGGCCCCAAGGGCCCGTGACACAAGGCAAAGGTGGGTCAAAGTCCTATCGTCTCTGACGTATCGCTGTCCCACCCTGAGCACTCTGATGCTGCGCGTCATTCTCGCGCACCTCCCAAGAGGGTCCGTTGAGGACCTTCGACCCTCAAAGAGACCTCATGCAAGAGTCGGGCAATCCCTTGGCCAGTCCTAGCGGAGACGAACGTCGCGTCCCTTATGCCAGCCTGCCACATCTTCTCTCCCAGTTCCTCCTGTGTGACAAGATCAGATTTGTTCATGACTGTCAGTATTCTCGAGTCTGGGACGTCGAGTTCCGAAAGGGTTTCGAAGCAGCTCCCACAATTCATGGCCATTCTCTCCGCAGGAAGGCTAGCATCGACGAGCAGCAGGACAACGGTCGCCTGCGAGACCTCTTCGAGAGTCGACTTGAATGCTTCGACCAGAAAGTGGGGCAGACGGCTGATGAACCCCACTGTATCCGTAACGAGGATGCGTTTTCGATCGATGTCAATCCCTCTCGTGGTCGGGCTGAGGGTCGTGAATACGCCGGCGTCTACCTCCTTCTCCTCTCCTGTCAGCCAGTTGAAGAGGGTCGTTTTCCCCACGCCCGTGTACCCTGTGATGGCCACGGTAGGGTAGCCAGTCTTCTCGCGCCTGTGCCTGAAGATCTCCCTTCTCTCGCTCACTTCCCTGACCTTCTTCTTCAGCGTGGAGACCCTCTTCTTCATCATCCTCAGATACACGTCCACCTGGTACTTTCCGAGCCCGAAGAAGCCGGGCTGCTCGCCTGCCTTTGCCATCCTCACTTTGTCTCTCGCCTTTGGCAGCTCGTATGCCAGCTCGGCCAGCTCGACTTGAAGCTTCGCTTCAGCGGTGGACGCCCTCTTCGCGAAGATCTCTAGGATCAGCTTCTCTCGGTCCTCAACCTCCACCTTGCAGAGCTTGGCCAGGTTGTAGGACTGCGAAGCGGTCAGTTGCGAGTCAAGAATCACTTTCTCCGCGTCCGTTTCCTTGACCAGCTCCGAGGCCTCCTCTGCCTTCCCCTCTCCGACCCCGTACTTCGCCCTCGCCAGGTATCTCTGGGTCAGCGTCCCCACGACCTCGTACCCCCCCGCCGTTGCAAGAGCGTTCGCCTCCTCCGACTCGTATCTGTCGGGGTAGTGGATCAGGATCACCCTAGTCATGCAGGATTCCCGCCCTCTCCCCCCGAAGGCGCCGTATAACTGTCCGAGCAGCAACGGGAAGAGAGCAGGTGGCTCCTCCCAGCCGGCCCGGGAATTCGCCAGAGCCATTCCTTTTATTGCCCACTCTGGCCCGCCGCCTTCATTGCAGCCATTTGATGAGCGTCGCAGGCTCTCGATCATGGTTGACTACCTCTTTGGCAAGGGGGTGGCGAGGGCTCTTCCGAAGCAAAACCTGCGCCTCGTCTACTCGCGGAAGTCCGGCCGGGTCAAACTGGTGTTCCATGGAGAACGGCTCCTGGCAACAGTGAAGCCGAACGGGGCCATGGCCCTCTCCCTCTACGGAGCAGAGCTTCTTGCCAAGAGCTCGAAGTTTCGAGAGAACTGCGTGACCGTCGCAGACGATACTGCGGGGTTCGTCCACGGAGGAAGGTCGGTCTTCTGCAAGTTCGTGACGTCTGCGGGGAGAAACATCCTTCCGAGGAGTGAGGTCGCGGTCCTGGATTCCAAGGGCAACGTGTTGGGGGTGGGGATGGCCGTTCTGAATGGGAAGGTGATGAAACAGTTTAAGTCGGGGGCGGCGGTGAAGATCCGAGCAGGCCGAGAACGATGAAAATGGACAACAGGAACGCCAGGCGCATGATGGAGCGGATGGGCATCGACATGAAGGAGATTCCGAACGTTCAGGAGGTCGTGATTCGGACTGCGGACAAGGAGATGCGCATCAAGAATCCATCAGTATCCGAAGTGAACGCGCAGGGGAACAGAGTCTTCCAGGTCGCGGGCGAGGTGGAGGAAGTCGAGGTCGAAAGGGAGACCTTCAACGAGGAGGACATCCTCCTGGTCCAGCAGCAGACCGGCGCGAGTAGGGAGAGAGCACTTGCGGCCCTCAAGGAATCCGACGGAGAGGTTGCCAGAGCAATCCTGAAGCTCGCGTAGCTCTTCCAAAAACGAACTCCGTAAAACAGGCTGCATAGCGAATTTGGCATCGACTCAACACTTTAACGCCGCGGCTCGATTGGGGGCGCGTTGAAGTCGAAGAGTCTCCTGACCCTCGCGGAGCTAAGCCCGCACGAGATGAATTCCATTCTGTCTCTATCTCAGAAGTTGAAGGGGGTCAGAGGAAGGTCGAAGGAACGCCCGCTCCAGGGAAAAACGATAGCACTGCTCTTCGAGAAGCCCAGCACTCGGACCAGGGTCAGCTTCCAAGTCGCGGTCAGCGAACTCGGAGGGAACTCGATCAGCCTCAGTTCTAGCGAAATCCAACTCGGGAGGGGAGAGACGATTGAGGACACGGCTCACGTCTTGTCAAGATACGTCCATGCGATAATGGCCAGGGTCAATGAGCATTCGGAGATCGAGCGCCTTGCCGCTTCTTCTACTATTCCCGTGATTAACGGGTTGAGCGATCTCTACCATCCGGTCCAGATTCTCGCCGATCTCCTCACATTGCGGGAGTGGAAGGGTACTCTCAAGGGGCTGAAGGTTGCGTGGGTTGGGGACGGGAACAACGTCTGCAATTCCTGGTTAATCGGGGCCGCGATCGCAGGAATTCGTTTTTCGGCCGCCACCCCGCCTGGCTACGCGCCCAACAAGAGGGCCGTCAGCCTTGCGAGATCGATCGCTAGGGGCACAGGTGCCTCCCTCACCCTCCTAGAGGACCCGAAGGAGGCAGTCAGAGGGGCGGATTGCGTAATCACCGACACATTTGTGTCCATGGGGTTTGACAGGGAGAGAGAAGAGAGGGTCAGAGCCTTCCTGCCAAGGTACCGGGTCGATAGGCACCTAATGGCTTTGGCAAAGAGGGGGGTCGTCTTCCAGCACTGTCTTCCAGCTCACAGAGGCGAGGAAGTGACCGACGAGGTCATCGACGGGCCAAATTCGGCGGTCTGGGACGAGGCGGAGAACCGTTTGCACACGACGAAGGCCCTTCTTTGCTACCTCATGCTCAGACCGCATGGCTAAAGTTCAAATCATGCAGGTTGTAGTACATAAGAACACAGTTACATGAAGCTCCTGCGTGGTCACGTTACAGATATCGCACCCGTCACTCCGCTAGCAATCCTGCTTTTGGTGTTGCTGCTTGTATCTCTGTTTTTCATTCCGACCGTCCATTCCGCGAGTGCTGTCAAGGGAACATACGGCTCTTCCACGACTGCAGTCACGTCAGGCAGTGCGTCGTTTAGCAGCTCGGTGACTTCTGGGGACCTCATCGTCGCTGCTTTTGGTACGTCTGTATCGGTCTCCTCGTTCTCAATCTCTGACTCCAGGTGCGGGGCTTTTGTCAACTGGAAACAGGCTGGAAGTACTGTCACGAACACGGCTTCGGTCCAGATCTGGTACTGCACTGCGACATCTGTCGGGACCGACACCGTCTCCGTGAGTTGGACGACATCGGCGAGATACACACTCGACGTTTACGACCTGACCGGCTACACGTCGGCAGGGATGACAACTGCCACGGGAACGGGAACGGGTACGACGATAGCAACATCGACTTCGCTGTCTTTCGGGAGTTCTGCGTTTCTCGTCTCTATGGCCGGACTGAGCGCTTCAGAGACGATCAGTACACTTACGACCGGGTTCTCCACGGGTGATTCGGCGGCGATGACGCTATACGCTCACGGTGAGTACTCAACTTCAGGAGCGACAACGCCCACCACCTTCTCAATTACAAGAAGCAGTGGCTCGACAACGTGGGCCTACATCGGCGCCCAGTTTCCAGTCGGAGTAACCCTTCCAATTAGCTGCACCATGGCAGAATCGGGAGCCACTGCAGCAACCGTCTCAATCTCTGTGTCTTCCGGGAACATCTATCCCACCTCTGTCACATGCAACGGCGGAACCACGAACCTCCTCGGTGTCGGCAAATCAGTTACGGTAACCGCGACCGAACCAGCCGACGGGGCCACCACGCGCGACCGATTCTCTGTGGCAGGTTCAGCTTCGACCACGACCAAGACGGCCACCTGCTCTTCCGGCATCTGTTCCACGTGGTCTGTGTCCAACTACGAGCAGGTCAGCGAGCAGTTCTCAAACTCGGTCTCTGGAGGAGGGTCGGGCTACTCTGCGCCTACACTCACTTGCTATCAACTCGGAGTCCAAGGATCCTGCGCAACGCTAAGCGGTACTCTGACTGCTTACTGGCTCGACTACGGCACCTCATGGAGCACCACCAATCCGTTGACCGGCTCCAGCACCAGTCAGAGGTGGGACGCAAGCAGTGGAACCTCTGGCACCTCCAGCGCTGGTGGGTCCGCCAGTCCGGTCTACTACCACCAGTACTCCTACACTCTGTCTTACTCAATCAGCGGTGGAGGTTCTCCAACGGCACCGGCTCTCATTACTGTGCAGTTTGGTTCCGCCTACACGCCGTCCTTGACAGGTTCAGCAACGGCGTACTGGCTCGACAGTGGCCAGTCATGGTCGGTGACAAATCCGCTCGGCGGGTCCGGTTCCTCGGAGCGATGGGACTCCTCTCAAACGGCTTCAGGTACAGTCTCTTCGTCATCCCCAACGACGGCGGGCGGGTCGTTGGTCCTCACTTTCTACAATCAGTATGCTTTCATCTTCTCCTATTCGGCAACGGGAGGAGGTTCACCAATGGCACCGACCCTGACATCCACTCAGTTCGGTGCTGCATACGCCCCGACAATCACTGGTTTGCCGGTCACCTACTGGCTGGACAGCTCCGCATCGTGGAGTTTGACTAACCCTCTGGGCGGCTCGGGTGCGTCCGAAAGGTGGGACACTCCGCAGACTGTCTCAGGGACTGTAGGAGGCACAGTAACGACTGTATTCACGTATTACAACCAGTACCTGTACACGCTCAGCTACTCGGTTGCGAATGGTGGCTCCGGCTACTCCGCTCCTGCTCTTACGTCAACGCAATTTGCGGGTTCCTACAACCCCACCCTGACCACCACCGCAACAGGGTACTGGCTCGACAGCTCGGCCACCTGTTCTGTGACCAACCCACTCTCCGGTTCGATTTCGTCAGAGAGATGGGACACTACCACTGCCTGTCCTGCTGTCGGTGCGTCTCAGACGATCATATTCGTTTACTACAACCAGTACAGGCAGACGCTCTCCTATTCTATCGAGGACGGAGGGACCCCTTCTGCTCCAACTGCTGCAGGAATCGAATTTGGTTCGGCTTACGCTCCATCCTTGGCCACGACCCCTGCTGCATACTGGTTCGACGCAAACGGGGCAATCACGATCAGCACTCCGACCAACGGAGCAAGCGAAAGATGGTATCCGTCTCCGGTCAGCGTTTCGGCAACCCAGGATAACACCCAAGTTATCAGCATGTACCACCAATATCAGCAGTTCCTCTCCTATGCGATCGCATATGGCGGCTCAGGCTACTCTGCCCCGACTGCGAACGGCATTGCTCTTGGCTCTCAGTACACGCCGACGCTTACCACTTCCATTGCCGGTTACTGGTTTGACGCGTCGGGCACGATTGCGTTCACTAACTCACTTTCTGGTAGTGGTTCAACCGAGAGGTGGTATACGACAACTGGTTCGGTCTCAGCCACGGCACAGGGGACTAACTCAATCACCTACTATCACCAGTATCTGTTAACAGTCACCGGGGGCAACAACGTCTCCTACAGTATGCCTTCTCCCACATCAGACAACTGGTACTATGCTGGCACGAACACGACTGTATCATCCGACTGGGTCTGGAATACTGTCTCTGGGCAGTCCAGGACGGCTGTCACTAACTTCCAGATTGATGGCGCGAACCAAAACCCCACGAGAGCTAGCTCGGGGACACTGACTACATTCCTAATGACCTTCGATACATCCCACACCGTAGCTTTCGCGTCCACAGTCCAGTACTGCCTGACGGTCAACGGTGGGAACAATATCACCTACGGAACTGCCTCTCCGACCGGCGATGGTTGGTACGACTCTGGCACCTCCACCACGGTCTCTTCGGACGGGGTCTGGGGGAGGTCTTCGGGCGTCGGGAACAGGGTGGAATCGTGGCAGGTGGACGGCAATGCCCCAACTTACGTTACGTCCGAAGCCGCAATCACGACCGCCGGCATCACGATGTCTGCTCCTCACTCGATTGCATTTGCCACAGTCACACAGTACGAAGTCACCCTCGACGCGGGTGCTACTAGCGCCCTCTCATCCATAACTCCTCCCACAATCTCCGCCGACAACTACTGGTATGACAGCGGGACTTCCGTTTCTGTCACTCTCTACGGAGTCTACGGGAGATCCGCAGGCACTGGTTCGAGGACCGCCTCCTTCACGTTAGACGGCGGCAGCCCAACTGACGAGGCGACCGCCAGTACGTTCTCCGCATTCTCTACCAACTCGATTGATGCGCCCCATTCGATAACGGCCACGACCGTCACGCAGTACCTACTGACTGACGACGACCCCACAGGCTCCGAGAACGGCATTACTGCTCCCACTATCGCCGGAGACACCGGCTGGTATGATTCAGGTTCTTCGGTCACTGTTGTGCTGAACAACGTCTACGGACTCGTTCAGGGCACGTCTAGGAACAACCTTGTCTCGTACACACAAGGAGGCACCACCATGCCAGTTGTACGGTCAGGCTCGGGGACACTCACAGAATCTACTGTAGTCATGAATGCACCAGTCACAATATCGGCCACCTACGTCGTCCAATACTATCTCGCTATCTCGAACGATTGTTACGACGCAGCAGTCTCAGCGACATCTCCGACCGGCGATGGTTGGTACGACTCTGGGATGTCCATGGATGTCCAGTGCAGCGGGATTAACACACGCATCGGCGGGACGGGCAAGAGGGCGGAGGACTACTACTGGGACTCTGGCTCTCCAACGACTGTGGCGACGACGGGCAACTACACTACTTCCTCCGTTAACATGAACTCTACTCACACTCTCAACGTGGATGCCCTCGCAGAATTCCAGCTCACGTTTGCCGCCAGCCCGAGCCTAGGAGGAAGCTCTTTCACGAGCACCCTGCCTTCCATCAGTGGAGACACAGGCTGGTACGACGCGGGTTCAGTGGTATCAATCTCAGCCAACCCCAACGCCTACTGGTCTTTCACCTCGTGGAGTTCAAGTAGCGGTTCGATAACTTTCGGGTCCATCACCTCACAGTCGACGACAGCTGCGATTGGAGACGCAGGGACGATAACGGCAGACTTTACACTTGCCACTCCACTTTCGGCTGGTAGCATTACGCCACTCTCTCCGACGGTTGACAACGGGCAATCAATCACATTGACCGCCAATCCTGCCGGCGGCACACATTCGTACTCATATCAGTGGTACACAGGCGCAGGCTGCGCGAGCCCAATCTCCGGAGCTGGTTCTCAGACATACAATGCCTCGCCCTCTTCGACAATGACCTACTACTACGAGGTCAACGATTCAACCTACTTGTCCGTAGGTGCATGCTCCGCTGGAGACACCGTCACGGTCAACCCCGCGCTCGCGACTTCCCCTGTCATCGCAGTCTCACCAGGGACTATTGACAGCGGCCAGTCAGCGACCCTCACGAACACGACGCCCTTCAGTGGCGGGACATCCCCGTACACGTGTCAATGGCTCGAGGAGGCGCCGGGAGCAAGCAGCTACAGCGACCTTGGCAGCTCCTTCAGTTGCACAACCTCACTCACGCCTCCGATCTCGACCGGTGCTCTCTCTTCCGCAGGCACCTGGTACTTCGAGCTCCAAGTGACCGATAGCGCGAACGCATTCGTGACATCGAATGCTGTCGCCGTCGTGGTCAACTCACAACTAACAGTCTCGGTTTCTCCCTCGCCTGTGACCGTGGACCAGGGCCAGTCGTCATCTCTCACTTCTGGCGCAGTGAACACTGGTACATCCCCCTACGCCTACCAATGGTATGAGGAAGCTCCAGGCGCAAACAGCTACTCGGCGATAGTCGGTGCCAATTCATCGCGTTACACCTTTGTGACTTCGGTATCAACGGCCATCGGCAGCTGGCAGTTCGAGCTCCAAGTCACTGACAGCGGCAGCCCTGCTGAGGCGGTCAACTCGAGCGCGGTGGGCGTGACGGTCAACTCCAGACTTGTACCTCCTTCCGTGTCTGCTTCATCCAGTTCAATCAACCAGGGGCAATCCTCGAGCCTGACTTCAAGAGCAGTCACAACTGGGACCCTACCCTACACCTATCAGTGGCTTGAAAAGGCACCTGGGGCTAGTTCTCACATCACGATTAGCGGAGCCAACTCGTCAGCTTACACATTTGTCGCAACATCTTCGACGACCGGTGGTATCTGGTCCTTCGAGCTCCGGGTCACTGACGGGGCTAGCGCGAGTGTCACGTCGACCCAGATACTCGTGACTGTCGTCTCCACACCAACTCTCACCATATCGTGCAACCGCGCTTCTTTGGTTGTGGGTTCAGCGACTCGTTGCAAGGCGACGGTCCAAGGCTACGGTAAGGGCCCTGGCTTTGCGCCGACCGGCAATGTCTCTTGGTCGAGCAGCAGCTCTGGTACGTTCTCAACCACATCCTGCAAACTCTCGCGAGTTGTTGGAGGGATAACCATCACTCATCACTCCTACAGCATATGCTCGGTGAAGTTCACGCCGACTGCTCCAGGCTCTCCTGTGGTTCTAACGGCGAGCTATGGAGGCGACTCCAAGAACCTCCCCTCTGTCGGATCGCGCAACTTGACCGTGGCAATGAAAGTCACGAAGACAACGGTTATCTGCACGCCGAGATCCGCCGTAGCTGATTCGTCGACGGTCATCACCTGCAAGGCCAAGGTGGCTGGCTACTTGCCTTCGGGAACAGTGAACTGGTCCCAGACTGGCACAGGTACAATCTCCCTCAATTCGACGACATGCACCCTCTCGCGAGGAGTATGCTCCGTGGCAATGACAGGATCTACCAGCGGACACGTTGTCGTGACTGCGACCTATACGGGAGACTCAAACAATCGGGGTAGTTTCCGAACGGCCAGACTGACCATCACAAAGGCGCCTACGACTACTTCGGTGTACTGCACCCAATCGTCTGGCGCAGGCAAGTCAATCACCTGCACAGCGACGGTGACCGGCGTGTATCTATCACACACCGGGGCTGTCACTTGGTCAAAGGTTACGGGAGTGGGAGTCTCGTTCTCCTCAAAGACTTGCACATTGTCGTCAGGAAGCTGTTCAGTGACGTTTACGGCCACTACTGCAGGGCGCCTTGAAATCAAAGCGGCCTACAGCGGAGACTCCAACAACCTCAAGAGCTCAGTGACTTTAATCCTGACGGTAACCTAGATTACCGAGTCTGGGGCCTGGCTCCGCGGCCACTAGATCTGAACACGTCGAAGGATAGTGAGAATTCACTAGTCGACTGGCATACAAAGCAAGTACACAACCCGTACGACCGCGTCTAGTGTAGCTTTCGTCACTCCGGGTTCTGACAGAGCAAAGGAATAAGTTGTGCCGGGGAGGAACGCAGAGCAAGCGGTAGAGGCGCCCAGATTTGGAGATCGTCAGTCAAGACGTGACGTTTACGTGCTCAGATGGGTCCGTTATGGCTGCCCATCTCTCCAGACCTAGCGGCGCAGGCGGAGTGGGCGAAGGCAAGAGGCCAGCGGTAATCGTGATTCACGAGGCCTACGGCTTGAACGAGCAGATCAAAGGGGTCGCCGACAGGTATGCGGGGGAGGGTTTCGTGGCAGTAGCGCCCAACCTCTTTACCAGGAATGGCGACATAATGACGGAGAAGAACATCGAGAACGCAATGAGGCCGCTGTGGTCGCTTCCACCTCAGAAGAGAAATGATCAGAGCGCAATCCAGGGCCTGATGAAGACGATGTCAGACACAGACAGGAAAATCATGAGCATCTTCTTCTTGGGCAGGGAGGGAATGGAGAAGCAGATGGTGACTGATTTGTTGGACTGCAAGGACTATCTCAAGAGCCTGAGTTTCGTCAGAAGTGAGAGACTCGGCATCACAGGCTTTTGCCTTGGCGGGGGACTCACCTATCAGGTCTCCGCAATGTACCCGTTCGGCGCTTTGGTACCATTCTACGGAAATAATCCATCGCCCCTGGAGGTCGTTGCGCACATCAGCGGTCCTGTCCTAGCATTCTACGCGGGCGAGGATGAAAGAGTCAACGCAGGGGTACCCGCTCTTGTCGAGGCGATGTTGAAGCACAAGAAGTCTTTTGAAATGAAGGTATACAGAGGAGCGCAGCACTCGTTCTTCAACGAGACGAGGCCTGTGTACAATAGAGAGGCCGCGGAGGACGCATGGAAGAGCGCCTTGGCGTTCTTCAACAAACACCTTCTGCAGTAGGGGAATCAAGGGGCCGTCGAATGGTGGTGGTAGATGAGGAGGCGAGAGAAGTCGAGCGAAGTCGCGACCTCCTGTGGGATTGCTTTGTGAATTGGTCGTTTACCCTTGAAAGAATAGAAAAGGGAGAAACTGACGCATCTGACGGCTGAGAATCGCTGACCGAATGACGAACCTTCTTCAATCTGATTCCGCTTTCGCCCACCAGGCGTCAGACTGCCTTAAGCGGAGTATCAAAGCGCTTTCCTGAGGGAGTGCCCGCTACCACCTTCTTTACGAAATCGCTCGAACATATGTTTAATTGCGCAAACCGAGGCAGTTGGAATGGCAAATTCGGATGGGTTCTCAGATCGAGGTGACTGTCAAGGCTCTTACCGAATTCGAATCCGAACTCGACAGGATAAAGGCAGAGGTCTTGGAGGTCAAGAAGAAGATGGTCAAGGACGCGGTTAGTTTGGCCGAATCGGCCAAGTCGACAGCTGTTTTGAAAGCCCAGCAGCAGGTATCCGAGAGGCTAGCCAAGGCAAGGGCCGAAGGCGAGGGCGAGGCTGAGTCGATAAGGAAGAAAGGGGAATCATCGTTGAAGAGCTTCGAAGCGACCATTTCTAGGAGGAAGGCGAAAGCCATCGAGATGGTGGTGGGTCGCCTCTTGGGTGAAGACAAGTGAAGGTTGTAGCCGTAGGCGGTAAGGCCTTCGTGACCGGCTTCGTACTCTCTGGCGTCAGCGGTGAATACGTGTCCTCGCCTGACGAGGCGCTCGGGAAGATCGAGAAACTCGTCAGGGACCCCCAGGTCGGTCTCATCATGGTCAGCGACGAAGTCGCGAAACCTCTCGGCGCTCAACTGACTGCCATCAGGACGCAGCGGGCAACCCCTCTGATCTACGAGGTCCCCGGACCGGGGAGCAAGAAGCAGCAGGTCGATTACCGTGCCATGCTGAGGAGCATCCTGGGAGTCTGATTGACGTGAGCAGGGCGACCGCCGGCACCTTGGAGAAGGTCTCCAGAGAGTTCGAAAACGAGCTCTTGGCGGAGCTTCAGGAGGCAAGGGGGGAGGCTCTTTCCACGGTGGAGTCGTCCAGAGGGGAGGCGAAGGTGGCGGTGACGAAGATCCTAGACGCGAGCGTCAAGCAGGGAGAGTCGCTAAGGAGACAGATTATCGGGGCGGCGGAGCTCGAGGCGCGGAACGCTCAGCTGAAAGCGCTGGAGAAGGCCGTGGTCGAAGTCTTCGAGGCGGCCGCGAAAGAGCTCGGTGAAGATACCGGCGCGCGCTACGAGGCGTCGCTGACGCAGCTTGTCAAGGAAGGGCTGGAAATGATCGGCCCAAGAGCCAGAATCTTCTGCAGGTCCAAGGACAGGAGTACGGTCTCGGCCGCTTTGCGCAGACTCGGGGGCAGTCAGTCCAAGCTGGTCCTCGAGGAGAAGGGCATTGGCACCAGTGGAGGCATCGTCATGACCTCCATGGACGGGTCTGTGAGATTCGACAATACATTCGAGGCTAGGCTTGAACGAATGCGGCCAACTCTCAGAATGGAAGCCTCAGCGATACTCACGAGCGGCTAATCCCCGCCGAGCGCCCATTCCCCGAGCTAGTCTGACTCGACCGGCAATGGTAACACGTCTAAGAGTCAAGGCGCCTCCATCTGAGAAGAGCGTCGCTGGTCCGGCCGTGTCCAAGGCGGTCGAAGGCCGCCTGTCTTGTGGCCACCTTGGGTAGGCTGCAGTTAACTCCGCCCAAGAAATTATAAGTCCGAGTCCGAGGAGGGCCAAAGAGAATTTATTGACAGTCAAGGGAAAGATCGAATGGATCTCCGGGCCGGCTGTCAAGGCTTCAGGGATGTCGGCTGCCAAGATGAACGAAGTCACTCAGGTTGGTGAGGAGAGGCTAGTCGGGGAAGTGATCAAGCTGACTGGCGACATCGCCTTCGTCCAGGTCTACGAGTCCACCAGCGGCCTGCGCCCGGGTGAGCCAATCCTCGGCACGGGTCAGCCTCTGTCGGCTACCCTCGGGCCCGGCATGATCGGAACGATCTATGACGGCCTCCAGAGACCGCTCGACATAATCGCAAAAATGGCCGGAGCGTTCATCACTAGGGGCGTCTCGGCCAATTCGATACCGTTCGACAAGGAATGGACGTTCGTCCCCTCAGTCAAGAAGGGGGACGAGATCGAGGGCGGGAGCATCCTGGGGAGCGTTCAGGAAACGCCTCTGATCGAGCACCGGATACTGGCCCCGCCGACAACGCCGAAGGCGAAAGTGAAGGATGTTGTGAAGGTCGGGGACTACAAGAGCGATGAAACTGTGGTCTTCGCTGAAGACAAGACGGGCAAGAAGTACGAGCTGAAGCTCTATCATCAGTGGCCGGTCAGGACGCCGAGGCCGGTCCGAGAGAGACTGGACCCGGAAATCCCGCTCATGACGGGGCAGAGGGTCCTCGACTCCTTCTTCCCGATGGCGAAGGGAGGCACGGGAGCGATACCTGGAGCGTTCGGGACCGGGAAGACGGTGACTCTTCATTCTATCGCGAAATGGGCAGATGCCAAGGTCGTCTTCCACATCGGTTGCGGGGAGCGGGGGAACGAGATGACCGAGGTGCTGGTCGAGTTCCCCGAGCTGATCGATCCTCAGAGCGGTAGGCCGCTGATGGAAAGGACCATCCTCATCGCCAACGTCAGCAACATGCCGGTCGCGGCCAGGGAAGCGAGCATCTACACGGGGGTCACGATGGCCGAGTACTACCGAGATATGGGGTATGACACCGTCCTGGTCGCCGACTCGACCAGCAGGTGGGCCGAGGCACTCCGCGAGATCAGCGGAAGACTGGAGGAGATGCCGGCCGAAGAGGGCTACCCGTCCTACCTCGCATCGAGGCTCGCCGAGTTCTATCAAAGGGCCGGAAGAGCCGACCTGCTGGGCACGCCATCAAGAACCGGCTCGATTACCCTAGTCGGGGCCGTTTCTCCGGCAGGAGGCGACTTCACCGAGCCAGTCACCTCTCAGACGATCAGGTTTGTCAACACCTTCTGGTCCCTCGATGCGGGGCTCGCGTATTCGAGGCACTACCCATCCATCAACTGGATGAACTCCTACTCGGGATACATCGAGTCGGTAAGCAAGTGGTGGACGGAGAGGGTCGACAAGGAGTGGCTCTCGGTGAGAGCCGACGCTTACGCCATCCTCCAGCGTGAAGACGCGCTCAAGGAGATTGTGCGGCTCCTCGGACCCGAGGCCCTGCCCGACGAGGAGAAGCTAATCCTAGACGTCGCAAGGATGATTCAGATCGGGTTCCTGCAGCAGAACGCGTACGATGACATCGACACCTACTGCAGCCCGCAGAAGCAGTTCAGGATGATGAAGATGTTCGTGCAGTACTACCAGGCGGCGCTGAAGGCGCTGAGGAGTGGCGTACCGCTGCCCAGGATAAGGGGGATGCAGGTGATCGCCCCGATGCTGAGGGCGAAGTTCGCGATAAAGAGCGAAGAACTCGGCAAGCTCGAGTCGCTCGCGCAGCAAATGTCCGACGAGTTCGCAAGTCTGTCGGATCTACAGGAGGCGAAGGCGGCGTGAGCAGGTCGTCCTCAGGCCTAGAGTACAGCAAGGTGGCCGAAATCAAAGGGCCGCTTCTCGTAGTCGACGGCGTCGACAGGGCCGCCTTCGACGAGCTTGTCGAGATAGAAGACACCGATGGGAAGAGGAGGCTCGCGAGGGTTCTGGAGACCGGTTTCGGCAAAGCCGTCGTCCAGGTCTTTGAGGGGACCTCCGGTCTGTCCATCAGCGGGACAAAAGCGCGTTTCCTAGGTCACACGATGCAGCTCCCAGTCTCTGACCAGCTACTCGGAAGGGTCTTCGATGGACTGGGCAAGCCTCTTGACGGGCTTCCCGAGCCGGTCCCCAAGGTCTTCCTCGACATCAACGGCGCGCCGATCAACCCAGAACGGAGGGCCTACCCGACCGACCTCATCCAGACCGGCGTTTCGGTCATCGACGGCATGCTGACCCTAGTCAGGGGCCAGAAGCTTCCAATCTTCTCGGGAGCCGGCATGCCTCATAATATGCTGGCCGCCCAGGTAGCAAGGCAGGCAACCGTGGCGGGGCAAGGCGAAGAGTTCGCAGTCGTCTTCGCTGCCGTGGGCGTCTCGAGCAGCGACGCCGCGTTCTTCCAGCGCACGCTCGCGGAGTCGGGCGCGATCAAGAGGAGCGTCCTGTACCTGAACCTCGCGGACGACCCGGCCATTGAAAGGATAATCACTCCACGCGTCGCCCTCACGGCGGCAGAATACCTGGCCTTCACGCTGGGAATGCACGTTCTGGTCATAATCACTGATATCACGAACTACTGCGAGGCGCTCAGAGAAATCTCGGCGGCAAGGGAAGAGGTGCCCGGCCGGAAAGGCTTCCCGGGTTACCTCTACACGGACCTCGCGACAATCTATGAGCGGGCCGGCAGAATCAAGGGCATGAAAGGAAGCATCACCCAGATGCCCATCCTTTCGATGCCCAGCGATGACGTGACTCATCCGATCCCCGACCTGACTGGCTACATAACCGAGGGCCAGATATTCCTCGGGAGGGATCTCTTCAGGAAGGGCCTCTACCCGCCGGTTTACCTGCTTTCAAGCCTCAGCAGACTTATGGGCCCAGCGCTGAGCCAGGTCATCAAGCAGGGCAAAGCGCCGGCCGACCACCAACAAGTGGGCAACCAGCTGTACAACGCGTACGCAAGGTCGGTCGAGCTGCGCGCTCTGGCAGAGATAGTCGGCAAGTCGGGTCTGACAGAATCGGACCTGAAATACCTCGCCTTCGGCGACGCGTTCGAGCAGAAGTACCTCAACCAGCGCTACGACGAGAACCGGAGCTTCGGGGACACCCTGAGGATTGCGTGGGAGGTTCTCTCGATACTCCCGCAGAACGAGCTCACTAACATCAAGGAGGAGTTCATCCAGAAGTACTACGTCACGGGCAAGCCGGTTGGATAGAGATGTCCGTAGCGTTCGGCTCCAACATCCTTCCCACCAAGATCGAGCTGATTAGAACCCGCAGGAGGCTCCAGACCGCGGTCAGGGTGAAGAAAGTCCTTGATGACAAGCGGGAAGTCCTCCTGAAGCGCCTCGACGAGATAATCCAGCAGGCGGCAGCGGCACGCGGCGAGATTTCGCAACCCCTCTCAGACGCGTACGTCGCGCTCTACGACGCGTATCTCAAGCTGGGCCCGCTACGGCTCGAGGGGATCGCCGCGAACACTCCGCAGATGGTGGAATCCGAGGTCACTGTCCGTAGGATCGTCGGCGTAGACGTGCCCTCAATCAAGCTCTCCGAGAAGGAGGTGGGAATGACCTACGGCTTCGCGGACACCAACGTGGCCGTTGACAGGGCCTCCAGGCAGATGAGGAAGGTCCTCCCCTCTATCTTCAGGGCCGCTGAGTTCGAGAACGCGATATTCAGGCTCGCGAAGGAGCTCGAGAAGACGCAGCGCCTCCTGAATGCGCTCGAATATATGATAATTCCGCGGTACGAGAGCTCCATCCGCTACATCCAGCAGACTCTCGAAGAGAGGGAGAGGGAGGAGTTCACTAGGCTAAAGCATGTAAAGAAGGTCCTGGAGAGTAAGGCCGCGGAATGACAGAAGAAACAGTCGACGAACCGTTCAATTCCGCGGTCGAGAAGCTCGAGGCAGCACACAAACAGGCCGTGGCCGACCTTAGGTCCAAGCTCGAGAAGGCGAAATCAGCCGCACTGAAGAAAGTCAGTTCCTAGACCCGTCTGTCAAAGCAACGACCGACCTTATCACCCTGAACAGTATCGCCATCCCGACCAAGAGCCCCGCGGTCGAGAAGGCTATCGCGAGGATGCTCTTTGAGTAACCTGCCGCACCCCCTACATAGTAGCCCAGGTAGACGCCTAGGAGCAAAAGCGGAGCGATCACCAAGGCAGTAGCAAGAGCCACTATGAGGAGGGTTCTTCTTCCGCTAGCTCGGCTCAACGTAGGGCGGGGCTCCATGAGCAGTAAAAATTGTTTAGGAGGGCCGGAGCAATCCGGCCCGTCGCTCCTACTCACACTTGCTGTAGCCGCAGCTGGTGCACTTGTAGCAGCCGTTTTCGAAAATCAGTGCACTCTCGTGGCAGTCAGGGCACGTCCCTCCCTGCGTGACCTGCCTCGGGGCGGCAGGCTGCAGCGGGGCCGCCGACTCCTTCACCACGTGGTTGAGGGTCAGGAGTTCAAGCGCCTTCGCAATCGCGTCCGGAATAGAGAGCAGCTGCGTGCCTTCGTCCCAGGAGACGTACTTGCCCTTGATCCCTTTCAGGGTGGATATGGCGCTCTTGGCGTCTCCCCCATGCTGGAGGTAGAGGCTGATCAGCCTCCCCAGCGCCTCGGCGTCGGCCTTCTCGTCTCCACCTGATTTGCCAAGGGTCACGAAGACCTCTCTCAGTTCGCCGTTCACTAGGTTGGCCGTCAGGTACAGTCCTCCCTGCGGGAGCTTCAGCTTCAGGGTCCGGCCTTCCATCATTCTAGGCCTTTCGAAGGGAGTCTTGGGCTGCTCGACCTTGGCCACCTTAACCGTTTCCAGAATCCCTTCCCTGCTCCCCTCCCTGTAGACTGTGATACCTTTGCATCCCATCTTCCACGCGAGAAGGTAGACCTTTTCGACGTCTTCGGGGGTTGTCTCTTGAGGCAAGTTGACAGTGCTGGAGATGGCTGTGTCGATGTGCTTCTGAATGGTCGCCTGCATCTTGACCCTCATCTCAGGCCTGATTTGGTGTGAGGTGACGAAGTAGTTCGGCAGCTGTTGCTCATTCTTAGCTCCTGTCTGAACCATGTACTCGCTGACGAGTGGATGGAAAACCTTGAACTCGCCTTCGCTGAGCGACTTGCTCCTTCTCGTATAGCAGAGGGCGAAGACCGGCTCTATCCCGCTGGAGCAGCCTGCGAGAATTGAGCCCGATCCCACGGGTGGGATTGTCGTTATCGCGGCATTCCTGATGCCTTGGGTCCTGATCTTCTCTTTGATCTTCTCGTCCAGTCTCGAGATGAATGGCTGGGCCAAGTGACTCTCAGCGTCGAAGGCAGGAAAGCTCCCCTTCTCCTTGGCGAGGTCGGTCGAATAGTCGTAGATAACGTGCTTAATCCTCTCGAACAGGTGGTCCACGAACCCAATCGTCGAGTCCTCGTCGTACTTCAGGCCGAGCTTGATCAACATGTCACCCAGTCCTGTTATGCCGACTCCTATCCTTCTGCTGTGAAGCGAGGATTCCTTCTGTTGGGGCAGCGGGTGCCGCTCGGCGTTGTAGTCGAGGACGTTGTCAAGGAACCTCGCTGCAAACTGGGTCGCTTTCGTGAGCGATTCCCAGTCTATGCTGGCCCTTTCCGTGAAGGGCTCTTTGATGAAGGCGCTGAGGTTGACGGAGCCCAGGCAACAACATCCGTAGTTCTCGAGCGTTTGCTCGCTGCATGGGTTGACTCCCTCTACCTCCATGCCGCCGTACTCGGTCGTGGACTCTCTCTTCATGGCATCCCAGAAGAGGACCCCAGGTTCAGCCGACTCCCAGGCGCCTCTGATGAGCGACTTCCAGACTTCTCTAGCCCTGACGGTCCTGTTGACTTCTGCCTTCTCGTTCTTAAAGTGGAGGAGAAAGTCCCCGTCGGTCTCTACTGCTCCCATGAAGTCATCTGTAATCTTCACCGAGATGTTGGCGTAGTTCACCTTCTTCAGGTCCCTCTTGACGTTGATGAAGTCTATTACGTCCGGGTGGTCGACTCTGATGGTAATCATCAAGGCGCCCCTCCTTCCCGCCTGGCCAATCGTCCCTGTCGTCGTCGAGAGGAGTTCCATGAACGAGACGGAGCCCGAGCTGTAGATCGCCGAGTTGTTGACCGGGGCTCCCCGAGGCCTCAGGACAGAGATGTCTGTGCCGACCCCTCCGCCGAAGCTGTATGTCCTCGCTGCCTCCTTGCACCAGTCGAATATCGCTTCAATCGAATCTTCCTTAATCCTGAAGAAGTAGCAGTTCAGAAGCGTAGACCTCCTCGTCTGTCCGGCTCCAAAGAGAATCCTTCCTCCTGGTACGAACCTGTAGTCCTGAAGCAGCCAGTGGAACTTCGCAGTCCATTCCTTCCTCTTTTCCTCGTCCTTCTCCGGCGAGGCCAATTCCTTCGCCACCCTGCGCCACATATCGTCCGGGACCTTCTCCACCTGCCTTCCGTGCTGGTCTCTCAAGGCGTATTTCTCATAGAAGACCCTGGCGCGCAGTTCGTCTCCTCCGAACGCGGCGAGGGTTTCCGAGGGGATCCTTACTTCCCCCCTGTTCTGCTCTCCGGCATCCGGAGAGTCACGTGGTTCTTCAACTATTGACGTCATAACCTTAGCGTCAACCCTATTCCCGCCGATATATATCTCACTCTTGGCTGATCTGTTGCTGACAACCAAGCGAGGTCTCGACCAAGTTCTCGACGATATGAAACGATCTGCGGTGGAATTTTTTTGACAGGATGCCTGTGTCGTTTGCTGAGATTAGGCTGCTGTCGAATATTGGGTCGTGGCCACCGACTTGCATCTCCTGCACCGGGCCACATTCTGCGGCAACTTTGCACCACAGTTCCTGCAGACCGATATCGTCCTGTCGACCTTGAAGTACAGGATTTTCGGCGTCGCATTCAGAATCATATTGTAGACGCCCCTGACATCCTCCGCGTTTCCATCGAGTGTCACAGAGAGTCCGCCGTGGAGGCCTGTTGCCAACTTTGCCATGTAGTTCATCTTTTCAGGGTTTTCCAGGTCTGCCAGGAGTAGCCTGGGGGCTTGGGTGTAGGCGCCCTTCTGCAGTGGTTGGAGGTTCGCTTTTCCGTATTTCTCGGAGTCGAGTGTTGCCAGTCTGAGTGCACCGTCGAGTTCAAGCATCGCAACGCCCAGCCTGTCTATCCTACTCGATTTGTCGTTGGCGACTTGGCTTGCCGTCTCTACTATCTTCTCGGCGAGCTCAAACCGCGAACCCATCGTCGGGTCCCTAATCAGACTGGCCAAAGTCTCCTCGAGGCCGACTAGGTTCATTATCAGAGGCATCGTGTCCGACGTTACAGCGTCTGACCCAGCCGCGAGAGACGGCAAGAGGCCCCGCTTCAGGGTCCTCTCGATGAGCCTTCTCCTCGTTGAGAGCGCCTCCGAGGCGACGCCAATCAGCAGAGCCAGCTTTGCCCTGAAGTACGTCTCGTCCTGGTTGGAGTCATATGCCAGTCTGGGAAGGTTGAGGCTCAGCCCGTGAAGCACACTGATATTGTCCGCCTGTGACTCCTGCGGAAGGACATTCGCGCTGAGGCCCAGGAAACTCCTCCTCTGGTCCGATGAGAAGAATGCTATCCTGCCACCGTTGAATATGATAGAAGCGGCCTCTTTGAGTGTCTTTGTCTCGTCGACCCTGTTGGGCTTGGCCAGCAGCAGTCTGATATCAGGCCGGGGCGTCTCCTCCACGAAACTCCGATATGCACCGAGCACTGCGTCGAGCGTCCTGTCGAGGACGTCTCTGCCCACGTCGTCGTGCCTGTAGGGGTTCAACTCAAGGCTGATTGCAGGACCCTCGGCTCCGGCGATGGGGGAGCTCACGGCTTCGAAGAACCTCATGAAGAGAGACTCCATTTCCCTCTTCCCACGTGACCTGCAGAAGGGACCCAGGTATTGCAGGAAGTTCCTGAACGTGACCTCGTCAGCTACCTCTTTGCAGAGCATCGATGTCATGTTGAGCACGATGTTGAGGGCTCGTTCAGCGTTCTCCGGGCTAGGGATCATGGGCGTGTTGAGGATTCTTCCTCTTGGGTTCATCCCGCCGCTCCTCACTGACAACAGGTCGACGAAGACTGTGTCGGGGGTCAGCCCCCAGGTCCCTGCATTGGTAATGTGGATGTCTCCATTGAGGTGGGCGTCGGCGACATCTCTGGGAAGTTGCTCAAGCAGGAGGTATTCCGAGAAGACCTGTCTCCCTGTCTGGTGCACGAGCGACTCCACGTTGCCTCCGTCGTCGCCTGCCTTCCCCAGCAGCTGGGTCACGTCGTAGATCGGCATCCCTAACCTCGTCAGTTTGTGCCTGTACTCCTCCATGCTATGTTCCACCAGGAGGGCGTTGACTATCTCCCGGATCAGAGGCGCGGTCAAATACTGCGTCTGGAACTTGTAGAGCCTCGACTCGGTCTCACTGGTTATCTTCTGCGCCAGCTCGACAGGCATCCCAGCCTCCCTCACGAGGGATTGCAGAATCTTGTTCGCATTGAATTCCTCCATGGTCTGGTGGGACGTCCGCACGTACAGTTTCCCGCTTTCAACGAGCGACTGCTCCTCGATTTGGCGTGTCAGGTTGAGGACGAGTCTGCCTAGGTTCGTCACAGTGTACTTCCTCTCCTGCCTGTTGAGCTGAATCAGCAGCTGCTTGACCAACTTCCTGAGGTGGTACGCGAACTTCCCCGATTCTTTCTTCGACTTGAAACCGGCCAGAGTCTTCAGTGCGCTGTACGTCAGTGGTCCTTTGATGTTCAGGATCCTGAGAATCTCGAGCCTCTGTGGGGATGCGATTACGCTGTAGATCGTCTTGACCCTTCGAGGAGCTGCCTGCAAGCCTTCTTGGGAGGTCTTTGTCGATTGTATATATGTGTGCCTTGATCATTAGTCAAAACGAATTCACTTCTAGTGGACAGATGACGCGGTGTCAAGGACTTGTCAGAAGACAGACGGAAAGAGCGATCAGGGAGCTCGGCAGCGCTGGTGCCAGCCACTTCCTCAACCGTCTATGGAAAGAAGACCACCGAGCGAGTCTACAGGATCTCTCCAAGACCAAAGTAGGCGCCAACCGTTAAATCTGCCCGACCTCAACAACACGCGTGAGACACCGTTCCACAGTGAATAGCTGGATAGTCTCGGTTGGGCTTATTCTTGTCTTTCTGGTGAGTTCCATCGGCTCTCCTACATTGTCAGCCTTGAGTCAGGGGGCGGATGCTGGTTCCTCCGTCTCCTCGTCATCCGGTGATTCCTATTCTAAAGTGCCCGCACAGCTCCCAACGATTCTGCAGCAGGCACAGCAGTTCGGGATGTTGAACTCTAGCGCACCGATGTCGGTACAGATGGTCCTTTCTCTGAGGAACTCCGTCGGCCTCTCGAATGAGCTGATGTCGATGTACGACCCCTCCTCTCCGACTTATCACCACTTCCTTTCTGCGGCTCAGTTTAACCAGCTCTACGGGCCGAGCCCGGCCGAGCTCAGCGCCCTGACTGACTACTTGCGGGCCAAGGGGCTACAGGTGCAGGTGGGGGGCGCGTCCACCACGAACCTGGTGACGCTCAAGGGCACCGCGCAGCAGATGGAGGACGCCTTCAAGACGCAGATGGGTCTCTTCAAGTACAACGGCCAGTCGTTCTACTCTGCCGTTTCGTCCCCGCAGCTCCCCAAGGCCTTCTCCAACGTGCAGATGATATACGGACTGCAGAACTACGGCGCGTCTGCCGGTAGTGCCGTGCCGCTCTACAGAGACCTCGGTCCAGTGAACAAGTCGGAGGCGCCGTCAAGTTCCGTGTATTACAGCCCGCCGGAGATCAGGGAGGCATACAACGCGACCGGCCTCTACTCGGAGGGTTACGACGGGACGGGCATCACGATCGCAATCGTGGACGCGTACGGAGACCCATACATCCAGTCTGAGCTCGGCGTCTTCAGTTCCTCATTCAACCTCCCGCAGACCAACGTGACCGTAGTCTGCGTTGACGGACCCTGTGACTACTACAACGGGATTTACACTGGATGGAACGGCGAGATCGCGCTGGACGTGGAGTGGGCGCACGCCATGGCCCCTGGCGCGACGATTGACCTGTACATCGGCTCCAACAGCGGTCAGCCGCTGTATGACGCCGTGCAGGCGGCGGTCAACGATTCGTCGACCAACATAATATCGATGAGCTGGGCCGAACCCGAGAACGACTTCGGGTCGTCCGCTTCCGTGGCACCCGTCTACGGCGAGAACTATCCGTGGCTCGACCAGGTTCTGCAGGAGGCTGCGGCCGTTGGAATCACTTCCCTCGCCTCCACCGGAGACTGGGGCGCCTATGAACAGAGCTTCGGACAGACTTCACCCTACGGCGGCGCCATGTATCCGTCCACCGACCCGTACGTTACTGGCGTGGGCGGGACCTCGCTCTACATGAGCACGAGCTCCGGCTACCTACAGATGCCATACGCGAACGCCACGGGTGGGTACGGGGCTGAGACCGCTTGGAGCTGGAACAACGTACAAGGCTGGGGAACGGGCGGCGGGGAGAGCACCCTGTTTGCACGTCCGGAGTGGCAGACGGGACTGGGTCTTTCAGGCACGACAATGAGGGGCGCTCCCGACATCTCGTGGGACGCCGACCCTCAGACCGGAGTGCTCGTCTTCGTCGAAGGAGGCTTCAACATCTACGGCGGCACCAGCGTGGGATCGCCTTCCCTCGCTGGCTCGCTGGCGACTCTGGAGCAGAAGGCGGGGGAGAGGCTCGGCCTCATCAACCCGACCCTATACTCGATTCTGAACAACGCGTCGGAGTACTCGAAGGCGTTCCACGACGTGACTGTTGGAAACAACAACCCGAATTCCGCTTCGCCTGGATGGGACTCCCTGACGGGGGTGGGCTCCCCGAACCTGGGCGAGCTGGCCAACTACTTGGCACCGACTGGCCGAATCGATGTAGTCGCGGCTAGCAACGTCAGCCTAGGGACGAGCGCATCTTATTCGAATGTGATTGAGATTACCGCCCACGCATTCTACGGCGGAGCGAACGTAACAAGCGGGACGGGCTTCGCCGAAATCCTCTCCCCAGACGGAGACCTCTTGGCCAACGTCACCATATGGCCAGGGGCACGTGGGTGGACTGGCGATTTCAGGATAAACTCGACTGACCCGCCTGGAAGCTGGACGGCGACCGTCCACATCGCCAGCGGCGGCCAGAGCGGAATGGGCTCAACGATTTTCTCGGTGGGAGACGGCCTGACGCTGTTCGCGCCCTACACGGTCGCCGGCGAGTTCGTGGTGGGTCAGACAATCCCTGTTTCGGTTGCGATTACCGGCGGTGGTGGCGGTGGAGGCGGCGGTGGAGTGGTGACGAGCGGGACTTTCAGTGCGGTCTTCACGTTCCAGACCGCTACGGGCACACTGGAGGGGATGATACCTCTCGCCTACAACTCGTCGACAAGCAGGTGGGAAGGCAACTTCACTGTCCCCAGCTACGCGGACCAGGGTCCCTGGGTCCTCACGGTCAACGGGACCGATTCGAGCGGCAACAGGGGAAGCACCTACGCATGGCTCAACGTGGGTCTGAACCTGCTCAACATATACACGTTCGACCAATACGGTGACCCGACGCCGACCTTCGTACTCAACGACACAATCATCATCCTGGCGCTTCCGATCAACCCCTACTACGGATTGGTTTTGAACGGCAGCTTCAGCGCGACGATCTCGTACGGGTCGACCGTTCTCGGGACGGTCCCGCTGTACAACTATGGATATGGAGAGTGGATTAACGCCGTCCAGATAAACTCTAGCGAACCGGTCGGGTTCTACACCATCACCGTCAGCGGCAATGACGGGCTTGGGAACTCCGGTTCCTCCTTCACGGTGATACGGGTCGCACCCTACAATCTGAACGTGAGCGCGAGCACGACTTCCCTGTACATAACTGACACCGGTTCGCTCCAAATTCGGGCTTCTGTCACCTATCCGAACGGCACTGAGATGACGGTGGGGAGTGTGAATGCCATCGTCCTGTACGAGGGCTGGGGAGAGGTGCACGATGTCCGGTTGACCTACAACAGCGCCCTCGGCGAATTCGTCGGCGTCATCCAGGGCGAGGGGCCGCTCTACACACCGCCCGGCGAGTATGAGGTGGTTTTGAGCGCGGTCGACCCGGTCGGCAGCTACGGATACGGCGTAGCATTCTTCGACATCACAGACATCTTCCTCGCCCCTTCGATGGGCGCAGCGGGCACCACAGTCACTATAACCGGCGCCGGCTTCTACGGTTGGCAGAGCCTGATGGTCACATATGACGGTTCAGCCGATGGCATGCCCACGACCTGCACGACAGACGCATTAGGCAACATGAACTCCGGCTGCATGTTCACCGTCCCGCCCTCAGACCTCGGCAACCACACGGTCATGGTGAGCGACCTCACGAATAGCGCTACAGCGAACTTCACCGTGACGCTCCTCGGAGTGACGTGCTCAAAGTCCACGGTGGTCGTGGGATCAGCGACCACTTGCAAGGCGACGGTCCACGAATTCAGCACTGCTGCTCCGACAGGCACTGTCACCTGGTCAAACAGCAGTTCGGGTACGTTCTCAAAGACATCTTGCACACTCTCAAGGCACAAGACCTACAGCACATGCTCGGTGAAGTTCACGCCGACGACTGCAGGCTCGGTGGTCCTCACGGCGGGCTACGGAGGGGACTCCAACAACCCTGCAACTGCTGGAGGGTACAACTTGGTCGTGACCATGAAGGCCACAAAGACTACGGTTTCCTGCACGCCGAAATCCGCTGTAGCTGGGTCATCGACAATTATCACCTGCACGGTCAAGGTGAAAGGATATGCGCCGACAGGAGATGTGAGCTGGTCGAACAGCAATAGCAGTACTGGGTCCGTCTTCTTCTTTGATTCGGACTGCTACCTCTCACAAGGAACATGTTCCGTGATGATGATGGGGGCCACAAGTGGGCATGTGATCATTAATGCGACCTACTGGGGGGATCAGAATAACCTGGGTAGCTCTAGAACGGCTACACTGACCATCAAGAAGGCACCCACAATTACCACAGCGTCATGTACTCAAATGCTCCCCGTCGTAGGCACACCAGTCACCTGCACAGCGACGATATCAGGGCCATACTCATCACCCAACGGAACTGTCACCTGGTCGAGGGTTTCGGGAACTGGAAAAGTCACGTTCTTCCAGACGACTTGCACACTGACGGGAGGAAGCTGCCAAGTGACGATTATGCCGACTGCTGCAGGACACGTCAAGATCAAAGCAACGTACAGCGGAGATTCGAACGACCTGAAGAGTTCGGGAACGTCCGTCCTGACGATAATCAGCTGAGAGAAAGGAGCGGAACGCTTCTCCACTAGCGACGCAACAACCGCAATTCGGAAGGCAGCGGAATACCACAAAGCTTGTGGTGGGGTCGCCCGGATTTGAACCGGGGATCTTCAGCGCCCAAGGCTGAAAGCCTAGACCAGACTAGCCGACGACCCCACAAAGCCTGCGCTCTGCCCTGCCTTAGTTATGGGTTCTGTGGATTGCTGACGGCTTTGCCTTCGAAACGTACCTGTTCCCTTTGACGAAGAACCTCCATCTGAACTCGACTCCTTGACGTATCCCTATCCTCGAACTCGAGCCTATCCCTTTCACCTTCTCCCTCTCTTCGACAAAGAGTCTGTCAGACGTGACCAGGTCCTCTCCGTTCAGGGCGGAGTCAATTCCGAGTGCCTGGGTCAGCTTCCCCGGCCCGTCTGTAAGGTGTTCGTCCAAGTCTCGACCCCTTCTTCCCAGCATTTTCTTCAGGCCCTCCATCGGCTCGACCGCCCTTACGAGAACCGCGCCCGCTTTCCCAGCGGGTTCCGTAGTTAGGTTGAGGCACCAATGAGACCCATACGAAAAGTAAACGTAGGCATGCCCTCCCTCGCCGAACATTACGTCGTTCCGCCTTGTCCTTCCGCGGTAGGCATGGCTGGCAGGGTCTCTGGCTCCTCTGTGGGCCTCGGTCTCCACAATTATCCCCGAGAGTCTTTCGCCGTCCAGGACCCGCACGAGTACGGTTCCCAGAAGAGCTCTTGCAACCTTCGGCGTATACGCTTCGAAGAACCGCCTGGTCAGCCTCGTCATCTGTCCCTGAGGCCTACCCCCTAGTCTTCACGTTTCTGAAGTTGACATAGAGGAGTACGATTCCAGCTACGTAGAATGCCACCGCCCCGAGCCACGGGACGTCGTACAGGAAGTGATTCCCTGTTTGATGTCCGGCCTCTAGTATGAACCCTCCAAGGATCGTGCTGAGGCTGTTTGGAAGCCTCCACACTATCGCCGAGATTGCGCTGGCCAGCCCCCTCCTACCGGGCCGGATGATCCCCATCAGGTACGAGTCCATGAGCGGAGAGGCCATGTTCATGAGTGAAGACCGGATGATGTAGACCCCTCCAGCCAGGAACAGGTTGGGAATGAACGCCATGCTGAACATGAACACAGTGGAGCTCCCGGCTGTCATCAAGATCGCTCTGAAGAGCCCGAACCGCTTCGACAGCCTCGAGCTCCCCACGGCTGCGAAGGCGATTGTCAGTCCCGAGAGGGCGAGGTACGGCCCACTGTACGTGTTTGAGACGGAGAACTTGTAAAGTAGCCAAGTCGCCATGAGCGGGATTATCAGGCCCGCGCCTAACCCGATGAGACCGTTCATGCCGGAGAACTTCAGAAGCATCCTCAGGTCGCTTGCATCTTCGGCCTTTTCTTCTGGCTTCGGTTTCTCGTGGTAGTTCCTGAGGAGCGCCCACAGCGCTAGCGGCACGAAGATGCATGCTACTCCAATGAGAAGCAGGGTCCCGGAATGGACTTGGGCTGAGCTCATGCCCGATGCTCCTTCAATCACAGGCATCGCCAGTGGGAGCGCCAGGCCGGCCGAGATGCCCACATTGCTCACTATGAAAGAAAGGGAAAACGCCGCGTCTCTGTTGCCGGTGTCGGTCTGGTCAGCAATGATGGCGTTCCATGAAGAAAGGGACGCTGCCTCGCCTAGCCCCGCCAGCAGTGCGGCGACGAGAAAGAGCGAGAAATCATTGGTGAGGGCGAAGATGAGCATCATTGGCGGCAAGAGCAGATTCCCAAGGATCAGAAACCATCTTCTTTCTCGCTTGTCTGACAGAATCCCCAGCGGGATTCCTGCCGCAATCATGACAAGGCTCTCAAAGCCGAAGATGATGCCTACGCCGCTTGCGTCGAGGACGTTGACTTCGACGAGGTACCCGCTGAGGTAGATCATGAAGTAACCGAAACCGAGTGTGTTTAGTAGCTGGGTGAGAATCAGTAGCTTGACCCGCGTGGGGATAGATTCCATGAACCCTAGTTTGATGGTCGGGGACCCGGCGGACAAGCGACAGCCTCCCGCTTCTGCTGCTAATTAACGCGATTCACTTCAAGTGACTAGTCATCATGCTACAGTCTTGTCAGAAGGGGAACCCGCTTCTTCTCGCGACAACCCTTGTTCTCTTAATTAGGTGGGCCCTGTCTCGCGGCATCCGATGCGGGTAGTCGGGGACCTTCAGCTGCACTCGAAGTACGCCTTGGCGACGAGCAAGGAAATGGACCTGGAACACATGGCGGAAGGGGCCAAGGCCAAGGGCCTCAACCTTCTGGGGACTGGAGACTTCACGCATCCCAAGTGGTTCGCTGAGCTGAGGGAGAAACTGGAGCCTATCCCGAGCACAGGGCTGTACTCCTACAAAGGAATGACTTGGATGTTAGCAGGGGAGGTCAGTACTGTCTACGAGCAGGAGGGGAAGACGCGAAAGGTCCATCACCTGATCTACTCCCCTGAACTTGAGGTCGTGGCTCAGATCAATGAGGTTCTCTCAAAGGTCGGAAACTTGAGCTCCGACGGCAGGCCGGTCCTGAAGGGGATTGATTCGGCTGAGCTCGTGGAGCTTGTCACTTCAGTGTCCAGTGGTGTTGTCGTGATTCCAGCACACTGCTGGACCCCATGGTTCGGTGTCTTCGGGAGCAGGTCAGGGTTCGATTCCCTCAAGGAATGCTATCAAGACCAGGCGACAAAGATCTTCGCCATCGAGACCGGGCTGTCCTCAGATCCTCAGATGAACTGGCGGCTCTCGTCACTCGACAAGGTGGGTTTGGTTTCGAACTCTGACGCGCACTCCCCCAACCCCTGGCGCCTGGGAAGAGAAGCTAACGTCTTCGAGTTTGAGAAGCTGAGCTATCGCGCTGTCTTTGATGCGATCAGGTTGAAGGACAGGAGCCGATTCCTCCAGACCATCGAGGTCGACCCGGCGTACGGCAAGTATCATTTCACCGGGCACAAGAAATGTGGGGTCTCGCTCCCTCCAAGAGAGGCACTGCGGATGGGCAACAAGTGCCCGAAATGCGGAAAGAGGCTGACCGTGGGCGTCTTACAAAGGGTGGAGGAGCTCGCGGACCGTCCCGAAGGCTTCACACCAAATGACGTCATCCCGTTCAGGAGCTTGCTGCCGCTCTACGAGGTGATATCATTCGCCACAGGAGTAAACCGTCTCTATGCAAAGGCTGTGTTGGAACAGCAAGACCGCCTTATCAGGGCGTTCGGGAGCGAGCTCGCAGTTCTCCTGGACGTGTCTCTTGAGGATCTCCTCCGCCATTCAAAGCAAGTGGTCGCTCAGGCCATCGTTGCGGTCAGGGAGAACCGGTTGAAGTTCACGCCCGGGTATGACGGGGTATACGGAGTCCCATCCCTTCAGTAAAGCAATACAGCGGGCCCGTGTTTCAAGGACGGGCGCGGGGACGGCCGGATTTGAACACATAGAAAAGTATGGTAATGGACTGCGTTAGAACAGCGTCTATGCTTCCCCGACTGGCCTAGAGCTGCGGAGAGCCAAGCCCGCTTGGGCTCGACCCGCCAAAGCCATTGCCACTACAGGTGTTGCTCGTGTAGGCGTTCGCTGTCCCCTGCGTGCCGGAGCCCGTGGAGTCATCACGGTAGCCATAGTACTCGTTCGCACTCGCCGCGTTCTTGGTGAGAGTGTTGCTGCTGGAGCCGGCGTTAAGGGAGAAACCATTCTCAACGTTGTGGCTCGCCTTGTTCCCGCTCAGAGTGTTGCCGGAAGAGTCGGTGAGGATGAAGCCACGATAGTTGTAGTTCGCCGTATTCTTGCTCAGAGTGTTGCCGGAAGAGCTGGTAAGCCAGAAGCCATAGTCCTTGTTGCTATTCGCTGTGTTCCCAGTGAAGGTGTTGCTGGAGAACTGATCAACCAAGAAACCCTGTCTGTTGTAGTTCGCCTTGTTCCCGCTCAGAGTGTTGCTGGAGGAGCTGGAAAGGTTGAAACCGACATGGTTGTTGTAGTTCGCAGTATTCCCGCTGAGGGTGTTGCTGTCGGAAGAGCCAGCAAGGGAGATGCCATAATCGTTCAAGTCCGCCGTATTCTTGCTCAGAGTGTTGCTGGAAGAACTGACAAGCCAGAAGCCGTAGTCGTTGCCGTTCGCAGTGTTCTTGGAGACTGTGTTGCTGCTAGAATAGTAGATGCCGAAACCAGCATAATTGCTGTTCGCCGTATTCTTGCTCAGAGTGTTGCCGGAAGAGCTGGTAAGCCAGAAGCCATAGTCGTTGCCGTCGGCCCTGTTCCCGCTAAGAAGGTTGGTGGAAGAACCAGAAATCCAGAAGCCATTGTTGGCGTTAAAGTTCATTGTGTTTCCTTTGAGAGTGTTGCTGGAAGAATTGTAGAGTTCGAAGCCGTCCTGTAAGTTCTTGTTCGCAGTATTCCCGCTGAGTATGTTGTTGTTGGAAGTGGTGTCGAGGATGATGCCCCAGCCGTCAAAGTTCGCCGTGTTCTTGCCGACTGTGTTGCTGGAGGAATTGTAGAGATAGAAGCCGACGGTGCCATCGCTGTCGGCGGTATTCCCTCTGAGGGTGTTGGTGTTAGACGAGAGGAAGACGTCGAAGCCATCCTGTGAGTTCTGGTTCGCCGTATTCCCACTTAGTTTGTTGTTGTCGCAGTTGGTTTCGAGGACGAACCCCCAGTCGCCCTTGTTCGCAGTATTCCCGCTGAGGGTGTTGCTGTTGGACGAGTAGTAAAGATAGAAGCCAATGAAGCTATTGCTGTTCGCCGTGTTCCCGATGAGTTTGTTCCCCGAAGAGCCAAAGAGGTAGAAGCCATACGCAAATCCAGTAACGTGACAGTTCTTGACCGTCACTCCCGTTGTCCCAGTGAGATTGATCCCAACGTCTGAGCCTGAGCCGGTTATCGTGTTCCCGGCGCAGTTGAGGGTTATGCTGCTGGCTCCCACTATCAAGAGCCCGTCCCCCGGGCAAGGGCCGATGCTACCCGTCAGAATCACGGTCGTTCCCGACGGTTCGGTAATCGTGGAGCCGCATGCAGGTGACAAGTGGACAGTGCTTGCGAAGACAGGCGGAGGCGAGAAAGCAAGCGTAGAACCCAGAACGGTAAAGAGAAGCAGAACAGCAAGCGGGACCCTCGGAGATTCCTTGTCCTTCATGCCGGGGTTAACGAGAACCATCTTATTTAGACCTTGAAGCGAGTTCCGCCGTCTCATCAGTAGTATCCTTCAGTTCTGACTCGGCTGGGCAGGCTGTAGGTCATTCAGGCGACCTCTCTACCATCGGGCCGCCGTTCCCCTTGTCTGCTGACACGAGTATCGCGAGGAAGGATGCCGAAACAATCAGGACGAACCAGTTGCTGAGCAAGTCCACCCCTCCCCACGACCATGCGGCGAAGTAGGTGACGTGGAGATACATCTCCTTGGAGTCGAAGACGAGGAGGAGCAACTGCATGGCGAAGACCACGAGAGCGCCAAACATCACGCTGAATCTCAGCCCCTCGGAGATTCCTCTCCTTGCCCTGAAGACGCCGACGCAGAGGCAGCAGAGCACGAGTCCGCACACCGCACTGTAGTTCGTGCTGGGAATCGCGTGGAAGAGAAGAATGTACTGCGAGATCCTACTTTCAGCATAGAGGAGGTCGAAGAGCAATGCGTACCAGAAGACGCCGAAGCCTACCGCGCCAGCCGACGCTAGGGCGTACTGGATAGGTCTGGGCGCGACGACTCCTCTCTTCAGGAACTCCGGTGCCTTTGCCATCGAAACCAGACAATAGAGAATGAGGCCGACGACCGCCCCCTCCATGACTTCGACAACCTGCACATAGCTCAGGTCCATCCGTGGACACCTATCGCATCAGCAGTGATGTGCTTAGTACCATTAGGAGCCCAAGTAGTCAGATGTTCGGGTGGGGGCAGAAGAACTAGTACGATGCAGAACATGACGACCATCGAGAGAATCACCAAAACGATGGCGATTGCTTCGGGATCAGGTTTCGCTGTCCTGACGAACCACGGCAAGAACACTAGCAGGAACGCGGTCATTGCAAGTCCCGCCGCCAATGCCAATTCTGCCTGATACTGCGACTGCAAGCCCAGGCCCTGCGAATAGGAGAGATAGGCAGGGTATGTCCCAAGATACCACGGAGAGTTGAAGGCAATCCACGCCGCGACCGCGGAAGCGCTGAACAGGACGAGAGCGAGGGCGACGGCCTTCCTCATCAGCCCTCAGCAAGAGACTCGTACTTACTTAAGACTCCACGACCCACCTTGACCGAGGCAGAAGTCTCCCGTTTCTTTAACTGAGACGTTCACTATGACAGCAGCGTGAAGCGATTGCCACTCCCGAAGTGTGGGAGGTCGAGGCGGCTGGTCGCCGTGGTGCTATTCTTCGCGGCCTCGCTGGCGTTCAGCCTCCTGGCGTTCTATTCTCCGGTGAAGTCCCTGCCGAGTCCTGCCACGTGCACCATCGAGATGACCGCCGCCTCCTGCCAGTACGTGCTGGCCCAATCCAAGGCGCAGATTGCAGCAGCGCAATTCCCCTTCTGGCTCTATCGGTCTTACGCCGAGACATCGGAAGGCTTGGCAGTCGTCGCGATGTTGCTGTTGCTATATCCAATGAAGAGGGCCGCATTGTCTCTTTCCCATCCAGTGACTCTCTCGAAACCTATGAGACGTCTGGCTTTCTCCATCTCTCTGGCGGGAGCAGTGGCATTCTTGGTGATGGTCGGCATAGATGTGAGCTACGCTCAGAAGTACTTCCCATCTCTGCACGACTCTGCAAGCACGGCGTTGTCCTACTTCCACTTTTATGCTCTCCAACCCCAAGGCTCCGCCCTCGGCAGCATGGCTGTTCTTGCCGCCACCGTCGCAACTCTCGGGTTCATGATCTATCATCTCGAGAAGGGGCTGCCTTCTGCTTTCGCCTGGGCACTGAGGAGGTTCACCCTCCCTGCGATTATCACCTTGCAAGTCCTGCTCCTAGTCTCCGACCCGTCTGAGATGCCCGTTCACGTCACCAACTTCGCTTCTTGGTCGCTGGGGGGCGTAGCCGTCCTGAGCAACTGGTTTGTCCTCATCGTGGCCTTGTTCCTCACCCTGCTAGGTTACGCTCCGTCTCTCCTCCTCTCTTCGTAACAATACTTATTGACATGAACGGAGGAGGGATGGAAGCGTGGCTTGGATCTGGAGCGTTGTTAATTGGATAGGACTCGTGCTTGCTGCAGGCGCTGGAGTAGCCATTTTCTTCAATATGACCCAGTATGGTAGTCCTGGAGCCAGCGTATTCTATGAATTCATGGAGTATTCTCTTGGTGCGCTTGCACTCGGAGTCGGGCTCATGTTTGTATCCCGAAAGTTCCAGACTTGAAGCTCCAAAAGGCGCATAGAAGCTTCTGGAGATAGCATCCTCTCTCCAGAGACAGCATCCTGTATTACAATTCCCGATTGTCGGCGCGTCTGTCGAGGTCCTCTCCATGAGGCACTTGGCGCAAGCGCACGTAATCAGATTGAGAGATGCCTAGAACGAGAACTTTCTGTCATTCTCAAAACATGGGAATAAGGTTGTCCATTACCATAGAAAGGTGTGGGGACGGCCGGATTTGAACCGGCGGTCTACAGGTATCTTAGGCCGCTCCAAGGCTCTATCATCCACGTTGCCGTGTCAGCCGATTGATCCTTTGCACTGGAGCCTGTCGCCCTCCCTTTCCAGGATGAAGTCCCGTCCGGTGTCTCCATCTAGCTGGGCTACGTCCCCACACGTTCTGCGAGGGCGCCGCGTCGTGGCTTTATGGTTTCTTTACTGTCGGCCCTTCAGCTTCTTCAGGTCAAGGAATTCGTCGAGCGAGGGCTTCCCGACCTCAAGGGCTTCGTAGACGACGCGGGCCACAGGCTTCCTGATCTCTATCATCCTTGTCAGGTCCGAGGGCGTTCCGAGGACCACCGCGTCGCATTCGACCGCGTTGATGCTCTGTTCCAGCTCCTTGAGCTGCCCTTCGCTGTAGCCAAGGGCAGGCAGCACCTTCCCGAGCTTCGGGAACCTCTGAAACGCGCTCTTTATCGAGCCCACCGCCTTGCTCCTGGGGTCGACCAGCGTTGCCCCGACGGCCTTCGCGGCGACAGCTCCGGCGCCAATGGACAACCCCCCGTGGGTGACCGATGGTCCGTCCTCTACAGCAAGAACCCTCTTCCTCCTGACTAGCTCCGGCTTGTCTAGTACTGCCTCGGACTTCGTCTTCACAATCTTCGCTCTGGGATTGAGCGCTCGACAGTTCTGAATCAGCTGGTCGACCGCCTTCTTGGCAACTATGTTCACCTTGTTGATGACGATGACATCCGCCATCCTCACGTTGGTTTCGCCAGGATAGTACACTGATTCGTCCCCGACCCTGACCGGGTCAGCGACAACTATGTTCAAGTCCGGCGTGTAGAAGCTGAAATCGTTGTTCCCACCGTCCCACAGGATCACATCTCCCTCTTTCTCTGCCTCGTTCAGAATCGCCTGGTAGTCGACACCAGCGTAGACCACGAGGCCCTTGTCGATGTGTCCCTCATACTCCTCCCTCTCCTCAATCGTCGCGTGGAACCTGTCCAAGTCTCCGTGCGTGGCGAACCTCTGCACCGCAATCGAGAGGTCCCCGTAGGGCATCGGGTGCCTAATCACGACCGGTTTCAGTCCCCTCTCCAGCAACAGACTGGCCACTCTACGGCTGATGGTGCTCTTGCCCGCACCGGTCCTCGTCGCCACAACGGCGACCACCGGCTTCTTCGACCTGATCATGGTGTCGGCCGGTCCAAGCAAGTGGTAGCTTGCGCCCTTCGACTGGACGATTGATGCCTTGTCCATCACATATTGGTTCGAAACGTCGCTATACGAGAAGTAGACGTCGGTAACCTTATCCGACACAATCAGGTCCCTGAGCTCGTCCTCGGGCCGGATTGGAATTCCTTTGGGGTACAGCCTGCCAGCGAGAGAAGCAGGATAGGTTCTGTTCGAAATGTACGGAATCTGGGTCGCGGTGAATGCCACCACCCTGAAGTCGGGGTTGTTGCGGAAGAACACGTTGAAGTTGTGGAAGTCTCTTCCGGCCGCACCCATTATCAGAACATTTCTTGGCAATAACTATCCCTCGTAGGTTCGCCCCCGAGACCGTTCTTATATCAGGTTTCCCGAATTTGAGGTCTCTTCTACAGGCTGCGCTGACTACAGGCTCCACGGCTTCCCGCCATGGACGACCTTCTCCGGGAGGCGGCCGCCCCACTTCTCTAGAAAGGCGAGATCGTCCTTCTTGCTTCTGAGGTGGTCAGGAAGCATCACCGGAATCTCCTCGATTATGGGATAGTAACGGCCGCACTCCGAGCAAAGCAGGACGCCGTCGAGGATTACATCTCCGTTTACGTTGAATTCAAGCAGCTCGAGCGGATAGTGCTTGTCTATCGGGCACGCGAGTATGTTGAGGAGCTTCTTCTGCACGGCGCTCAGACGCCCTGCTGACCGTATAAAACTCTCGGAGTGCTAGAAACGTTAATCTACCGTGACTGGGCCTCCCCACTCAGCCGGCCATAGCGTGTGGGTCCTACCCAGACTCGTTCCGACCCTGGAAGTAAAACCACGCGTCGTCACCGTGTTACTGAGTTCCGAGAGGACTCGGGAAGGGGTGATGCCGGCAACCAATCAAAGCCTCCTCCTCTCTCATTTCTCAGGTTTTCTGGTAGGAATGTTTAAGTCCGAGCGACGGGTGCCGATTTTTCGGATTCCATTTGTCTCTGTTCCCCAGCGTGGCTCTTCAGGTGTCGGGTGCGGACACAGGTTACATCTTGTACATGATATTCTTCATGGGGCTCTTCGTGTTCCAGTTCGCCTTCGGAACCAGAATTCAGGTCTACTTCGCACTCAGCGACATTGGAAGAGGCCTGAGCAAGTTGAAGGTGATGAAGGAAAAGTCAAGGAAAGAGGCGATCGACTACCTCGTCAACGTGGGCAAAGCATCCGGCGACTCCGCTCAGAGGGTCGACCAGTTCCTCGACTACGTCACCATAATGCCTGTCAACACAGACCCGCAGGGCATAATGAACAAGATCGACCACATAGTGACGACCAACAACGACAGGGTCAGAGCCGAAGTCACTTCGCTCGTCTCTCAGAACAACCCCGTCACGGTCTCGATATCGGAGAACTTGCTCGAGGTTGCCACCGCACTCAACCAGATTCACAAGATCGTGAGGCACTACTACATCTTGGGGAAGAAGACCAACTCGTACTTCACCCTGATTCAGTTGCAGATGCTGATGCCGATGATAATCCAGGAGTCTGACGCACTGCTCAACGCGGTCGATTCATTCAAGGTAGGTCAGCCGGTGGGCGATGGGATAGGTTGCGTGTCGGTCTCCAATTTCATGGTGGGCAAGGAAAAGCGTGCGATTGCGAAAGACACCGTCATGGCAATATCAGAGTACAAGGGAAGGAAGCTGTACGTCGTGAAGGCCGACGGTCCGATGGCGTACGTCGGTCAGCCGGGCGTCGCAATCAAGAAAGTGATTGAAGAGATGGGTGTCAAGCCGAGTGCGATCATAATGATCGATGCGGCTCTCAAGCTCGAGGGCGAGAAGACCGGGGAGATAGCGGAAGGCGTGGGCGCCGCCATCGGCGGGATAGGGGTAGAAAAGTTCCAGATAGAGGAGGTCGCGACCAAGAACAAGGTCCCATTGTATGCAATCCTCGTGAAGGAGAGCATCCTTGAGGCAATCACCGTGATGCGAAAGGAGATCGCGGAGGCCTCTGAGAAGGTGGTCCAAACTCTGCAAAGAGTGATAGAGGAGAAGACGAAGGAAGGGGACGACGTCATTGTCGTAGGTATCGGTAACACTCTGGGGGTAGCTCAATGATGAGCTCAGTGCCGGCAACCGACAAGAAGTCCAAGCTTCTGGTCTACTCTATAGAGGGATGCCCCGTCTGCGGCCAAAAGACGAAGAGGGCCTTCGTGGTGGGGGACTATATCACAAAGGACGGCTCGAAGTGCACGAAGTGCGGAAATCAGACTCGGATCAGCCTCGTCTACGCAGAGAGCTCGAAGCCTTCAGGTTAGGACGACGAGTCCGCCCTCGTCGAGCGCCATAGTCTGCTCGAACTGTGCCACGGGGTTCCCCGATGCCTCAACTAGAGTGGGGTACGACCTGACAATGCGTCTTTCCATCAGTCGTCCCAGGATTCCTCCGACCTTGTCCCTGCCGAACTCGTCGGCGTACCAGCGTGGAGTGAAGGGAAGGGTCTTGCGTTCCTCCCAGACCATCTCCGCGAACCTGTCCAGTTCCGCGACCCCTGTCCTCTTTCTCACCGCTAGGGAGAAGATCGTCTGGGAGGGCGAATCAACTACGTAGCCTGCCGCGGAGGCTAGTGTGACGAACGGCTCGATCGCGAAAACGTCTCCTCTCTTCAGCGACTGCATTCCTGGAACGTAGAGGTTGGGAATGCTCTTCCCCGCGTGGACCAGGTACCTGTCCAGCGTGTGACCCGTAAGGTTCTCGATGGTCCTGAACCCAAAGCGAGATGCTTCCCGGTAAATCTCCCTGCCAATCTCTCCCGTCCTCACCTCTCTCTTGGCCATCTCGATTGCCGCACCTAGTGCCCTCTCAGTAGCTTCGAGGAGCAGGCGGTGGTCCGGGTTGAACGTCACACTGACGGCAGTGTCTGTGATGTATCCGTCTACATGCACCCCGAAATCGACTTTGATTAAATCGCTCTCTTGGAAGACAGACTTGTCGTCGTCTTGAGGAGCGTAGTGCGCAGTAACCCGACCGACGCCGATCCCCGTCGGGAATGCCGGGCTCCCGCCTCGCGCCTCGATTTCCTTCTCTACGAACAGGCAGGTCTCAAGGTATCCCATTCCTGGTCGGACACGCGTCTTCACGAGCGCCCTGACCTCATTTGTGATTCTCCCAGACTTCTTGTATTGTTCTGCTACTAACATCGGTTCATTTCACAAATCCTTTATTGCGTTCGTCTGACCGACAAGCATGAGGTATTTCAACTGATTCCAGTCCCGGGGTCTACTCGATGAAATACAGCGCTGTGGCCACTGGAGGAACCTTCGACCACCTTCACAAAGGGCATGTGGCTCTCCTCACGAGGAGTTTCTCACTTGGCGATGCCGTCGTAATCGGTGTCACCTCAGACGCCTTCGCCTCAAGGGAGGGAAAGTCGCCAGACCAATCGTACTTGGAAAGAGTTGAGATTCTCGAGTTCTTCCTTCGTTCAAGGTTCCCAGGAAAGAGGCACGTCATTGCAAAGCTCGACGACTACTTCGGCCCAGGGATTGTCTCGCCTGAAGTCGAGGCAATAGTCGTCAGCAGAGAAACCGCGGCCAGGGTCCCGATAGCGAACGCGCTCAGGGCGACAAAGGGGTACCCTCCTCTCAAGGTGGAAGTCGTGGACTACGTTCTTGCGGGCGACGACAGACCCATTTCATCGACCCGCATTAGGATGGGCGAAATCGACACCGAAGGGAGGCTCCTAAAGCCGAGCCGCTCGAGACGAGTAACTGATCCTCGATAATGGGCAACTGCGTTGCCCTTGGTAGGTGTTTGATGATTATTGCAAGCTTCTGATTTGTCGATATCGGTTATCATTTTCGGGGTTGACGAGCACTGACTAGCCATTAGACATGGTGGGGCCAAGGCCCTGTTTGCGGTTCTGCCAGGCTATTGGGTGATTCCGGCTTCTGTTCGGATTCGGGCGATGGTTCTCCGTGGCATTCAAGTGCATCTTGTGTGACAACTGCCCGGGTCTGGTTGAGTGTTATTACCGTGACAAGCGAGACCCTGCGACATGGCTCCGCTGGTCAAACGACTCGAGAAACCAGGAACGCTTGTCTCTCGTTCCGACAGTCACCAAATCCACTCAGGTTATGTGGTATTGGAACCACACAAAGAAGTCGGAGAACACACGACCGAAGACGGAGAAGAGCTGATCATAGTTGTCGAGGGAAAGGCTGAGGTCATATCGAATGGACGCGCTGAAACGGTTGAAGCTCCTAGCATCGTGCTCATCCCAGCGCATACAATTCATAATGTCAAGAATAAGTCCGAAGCTTCTCTGAAGTACGTGTACGTGTTGCCCTTGAGATAGCGCGCGTCGGGTCTTTCGCCTTGTTAACTGGCAATCATCTGATGGCTGCGATAGTTGGGTGTATGAAGAAGTACAGTATCATCAGGACTATGAGGACGATGATCCCGAGGTTTCTGAGTATGCGGGATTGCTTTGGAGTGGTTGTTACTGCTGGAGTCGCAGTCAACGTGGTTGGAACAGCTCTTAGATTATATACACTTGGTGGTTCAGTTGACTTAGCGACATCTGGTTCAGGGTGTCAGACGTCGGCTTACGTGGTTCTAGTGCGTTGATTGCGAACCCGTCAGTGGAATTGAAAGATAGAAGTAATCGTAACGATGGAGGTTGTCGTAGTCTCGGAAGTAGTGGAGTTTGTCGCAGTGGTTGGAATTGCGCATGAGAACTCCCACGATCCTTTCCCTGGGTCGATTACGTGATAACCCCAGCACGGGAAGTAGAAACCCCCTACACCGAAAAAGTAGAATGACATCGACTCGTACTGGGGTTGCGGATGGCAAGAGCTGAGTGAGAGAGTTTGACACGGAAGAGCAGTGGAGACTACGGGGACGAGCATTATGAATACTGCTAGACAGAACAGGGCGATTGCGACGATGGCCGTAGTTCTACGGTTCATCTGACACATTGAGAGGACTTGCTCGCTTACTTACGCCTTCATGTCGGCCCGCGTTTTGGATTAGAGTTAGCCACTCGTTCTCGTCATCTATCTTGATTCTCGCTCTCCTTTTGTCGTTAAATACAATTCCCGTCAGTGACGTTGAGGTGCGCCCACCCTTCGCATCACACGCATTGGGTCGATGAATTCCTATTCAGGCGGGTGAGCGCACGCTACCTCTGACGGGGTTCTGTCTTTTGGCTCACGCAGCCAGCTGTGCGCTAAGATGAGGCTTGGAAGGACTGAAGTGGGCGTGCGGTCACCTTCCCATCGACGCCGACGGGGAGGTTAGGATTGGCACCCCCCACACACCCGCTGGGTGAAAACAGACCAACTCCAGATAAAAGGTTGATGAAGCCGAAACTCATGGACATGAACACCAAATCCTCCTCTTGCGAGGACTGCCTCCCTTTCGCTCCGGTTTCTCGTGCGTTTTGAACAGGAATCAACTATCTGTTCTCTCCCTTGAGGAGGCACGGGGCGGAGGCAAGGGGAGATTTCCAGTCAGGGTGGTAGGCTCAGGGGATTGACCTTGAAACGAGCCGTGACGAACGAATCCCCTTGACTAATCCGCGGCTCGGCATGAAACGACTGCCTCACAAACTCCTGCACAGCGGCTACGATCATGATGCTCCACTTGGGACCAAAATCATGGCGCATGGTAAGCGTGTATTCGCCCTCTTCCCGCGTCAATCTTGTTTGGAAATTGGGATTGAACCTGGCTCGCTTCGTCTGGAAGTCCAGTATCCCATCCGGTGAGGAGTCCTGAGTCCAGAATTCTGCCATCTCCTTCCACAAGGGCGGGCCGACCTCTCGCCCGATTCGAGCGAGCGTCTCGTCATCGCACTCTGCGAGTATTATCTTGAAGAGCGACTTGGGAATCTCGGCGATTCCAAACTCCCGTGTCTTCTTGTCCCAATTGAAATTCCGACTGAGGATCGAGTTGATATATGCGTTGACGGTCGTGCCTTCATCGGCGGCTTCCTGCCTAAGAGAACGTGCCAACGATTCTGGGATTCTGATTGTCCTGAGACTGGTCTTGCGCTCATCCTTGTCGGGGTTTGGCAATGGAATGGCCTTTGATAGGAGGGACTGTCCTCGCTACTTAGGTTTGTCTCCCGGGTATCAAGAGCTGGAACGGGCGTCTTGTCTCATTGGGGGTCTCTTTTGTCTTGAGGCCTGTTCGGGTTTGCACCCATTGCTTAGCCCTTTACCTCGAAAGGGATAATATCTGAACTCGTAGAGGCAAGTGCATTGTGGAGAAGGACAGGCTTGACCCGTGGGGCTCAAGTACAATCAAAGACTATTCCAGGCTTCAGTCTGAATTCGGGATTGAGCCTGTAGCCCCGCTGCTCCAACGCTTCAAGAGACTCAGTCACCATCTTAGTCGGGAGATCGACTTCGGACAGCGTGACCTTGCGAGGGTCCTCGACGCCATAGACAAGAACAAACCCTACGCAGTGATGAGTGGAATCAAGCCAGACGGGAGCTTCCATCTCGGGAACAAGATGACTGCCGACGACATGGTCTACTTCCAATCCCTGTCCAAGAAAGCAACCGTGTTCTATGCGATAGCCGACGTCGAAGCATACGCAGACAACGGGTTGTCCTTCAAGGAAACTTCGAAGATAGCTGTCAAGAACGTCGCTGACATACTCGCCCTGGGCCTAGACTCAGAAAGGGCCGTAGTCTACAAGCAGAGCGAGGAGATGAGAGTGATGCGGATGTCCACCATCTTCTCCCGAGGCGTAACTAACAACATGCTTAGGGCGATCTACGGAGAGAGACAGATAGGCCTCTATCTTTCCGCATTGGTCCAGGCGGGCGACATCTTGATGCCGCAGCTGGCGGATCTCGGCGGCCCAAAGCCAGTCCTCGTCCCGGTCGGGGCCGATCAAGACCCCCACATCAGGCTCGCGAGGGACCTCGCGGCCAGGTACAGCGACGAATTCGGATTCATCCCCCCTTCAGCAGTTTACCACAGGTTGGAACTCGCTCTCACTGGGGGCTACAAGATGTCAAAGAGAGTCCCGGAGTCAGGATTCACACTGGACGACACTCCGAACGAGGCCTCGAAGCGGGTGCTCGTCGCCTTCACTGGCGGAAGGGCGACGATCGAGGAGCAGAAACGCTTGGGGGGAAGGGCCGACATCTGCCCCGTCTACGACCTCTACCGCTTCCACTTCGCAATCGACGACGAACACTCGCAGCGGGTCTACCGAGAGTGCGTCAAAGGAACTAGGATGTGCGGCGAATGCAAGCAGGAGGCCGCGGGCCTGGTCAAAAGGTTCCTCGAAGACCATCGCAAGCGGCGGGAAGCGCTGATGAATGACGCGAAGGAGCTCCTCGCGAAGAGCCGGAACTACCTTTCATCTGCTGGAAGGTAAGAGAGACATGTCGACCTCACTCCACCCGATTGAGAGGAAGGTCCTCGCCTCCTTGGCCAGAGAAGGCAGACTCGGTTTCGAGGCTCTAGTAAGCGAGACAGGGCTCAAGGCGGACCAGGTGAGGCGTTCACTACAGTGGCTCTCCTCCAAGGGTCTGGTGACAATCAAAGAGGCAGAAGTTGAGAGTCTCACAGTCGGCCATCCTCCGCCCGAGCTCACTCTGGTCAACGCGGTCAACGAGTCACATGAGCCGCTCACCATCGAGGCGTTGAGGTCGAAGTTCGCTTCTGAGAGTGAATTCTCCGCAGCCTTCGGGCGGGCAATGACCTCCGGATGGGTCCATCTCGACCGGGAACACTCCCCTCCCGTCGTTCACATCGCTGACGGGAACGGGCCTGGAGCTCTCAATTCAATCATGGTTTCCATCTCGAGAGGCGCGGACGAGGCATCGTTTTCGGATGCTGAGCGAGCGATCCTAGCTGGACTGGTCAGGAGGGGAGTCATCAAGAGGTCGACTGTTCGCACTTCGTCAATTTCCATCACTGAAACGGGAATGGAGGCTGCGACCGCGAAGGAGGCCGAGGACTCCCTAGACAGACTCTCTCCGGAGGCTCTCGCTTCCGGAGCATGGCGCGGGAAGAGACTGAGACCGATTGATGTCGAGGCGAACGCTCCTCGGTTCTATCCCGGGCGAAGGCACCCTGTCAGGGACTTCATCAGGGAAATAAAGGAGACCTACATCTCGATGGGTTTCACAGAGCTGGAAGGAAGCAGTGTCCACCCGGCGTTCTGGAACTTCGATGCACTCTTCATCCCACAAGACCATCCTGGGAGGGAGATGCAGGACACATTCTACCTCGAGGGGCTCATCGACGGAGAGATGAGTCGCCGGGGGGTCGTGGCAAAGGTCGCGGCGACCCACGAGAACGGCTGGAAGACCGGCAGCAAGGGCTGGGGGTATCCCTGGAGAATCGAGGAGGCCAGACGCCTAGTCCTCAGGACTCACAACACGGTCCTGACAGTGAGGGCGCTTTCCGAGTCGCGTGAAAAGGAGACCCGAGTCTTCGCCGTCAGCAAGGTCTACAGGAATGAAAACCTCGATTACAAGCACGTCGCGGAGTTCCATCAGATGGACGGGATCATGGTGGGCAAGGGACTCAACGTGAGGCACCTTATGGGGTTCCTCAAAGAGTTCTACAAGAAACTGGGTATGAAGGACGTCAAGCTCTGGCCAACATACTTCCCCTACACCGAACCATCTCTGGAAGTAGTCGGTTACTCTAAAGTGGCGAATGCTTGGATCGAGCTGAGCGGGTCGGGCGTCCTCAGACCTGAAGTAACGGTCCCGCTGGGAGTGAAGGTCCCGGTCCTCGCGTGGGGACCCGGCGTAGAGCGGTTGATGCTGATGCGCTTCGGGCTCGACGACTTGAGGACCCTGTACGGCAGCGACCTGAACTGGCTAAGGAACAGAGTGGAAATTGCCCGTAGTTAGGATTGACCTGAGGAGGTTCTCAAAGATGGTCGGCGTCGACAGAACCAGAATTCTTGACAGACTCCCATACATAGGCTTGGACATCGAGGGCGCCGACAAGGACTCTGTGCGAGTCGAGTACAGCCCCAACAGACCTGACTACGGAACTGACTTCGGAATCGGCAGGTCGCTCAAAGGCCTCCTCGGCAAAGAAGTCGGGATGCCTCACTATCCGGTGAAGCCTTCGGGAGTTTCGGTCTCAGTTGACGGTAAGCTCTCTTCAGTAAGACCGTTCATCGCCTGTGCCACCGCAACCGGCCTTCGCCTAGGCACCGAAGACATCAGGCAGATCATCTCCTTGCAAGAGGACCTTCACCATGGCCTCGGAAGGAAGAGAAAGAAGGTCGCCATCGGCCTGCACGACCTGGGAGCCGTGACTCCCCCCTTTTCATACGCTGCCGTCAAGTCCGACTTCAGGTTCACCCCTCTGGGAGGCAAGAAGTCGGCAACAATACATCAGATCCTTTCGGAGACCGCCGAGGGAAAGGCCTACGGACCGGTCCTCGGCGGGGGAGAGCTGTTCCCGATTATCACCGACTCCAGAGGCGAGGTCCTGTCGTTCCCACCCGTCATCAATGGAGACCTCACCAAGGTTACAGCGAAGACCCACGACATGTTCATTGACGTCACCAGCACAGACCGCAAGGCAGGGGATGACGTCCTGGCGATAATGGCTACGACGCTCGCAGAGGCCGGGGCGAAGATCGGCACTGTCTCCATCAGATACACGACCGGGCCGCGCGCAACGCCAGACCTCACCCCGGTTCGACTCGCGCTGGACTTCCATCTCATTGCATCAGTCCTCGGCCTTGACTTGACTAAGCAGCAGGTAGTCGAAGCTCTCGCAAGGAGCCGTCTGTCAGTCAAGGGGGGCACTGCGATGGCCGCGAGGTACAGAATCGACCTCCTGCATCCGGTCGACATCGCCGAAGAGGTCGCATTGGGATACGGGATGGACAGAATCGACTCGCTCTACCCGCCCAGCAACCAGCCCGGCAATTTCCACCCATTCGAGCAATTCCTCGACTCGACATCGACCGTGATGGCTGGCTCCGGGATGCTGGAGCTAATGACTTTCGAGCTTGTAGACGAGGAATCCCTCTATGCGAAGTTCGGCAGGCCCTCCGACGACAAGATCATCGTGCATGAACCGCGAAGCCTCGAGCACTCGGTGTTGAGAGACTCGCTGATTCCCAACCTCATGACCGCCCTCTCGAGCAACATGAAGTCCGACTATCCTCAACGCGTCTTCGAGATAGGCAGGGTCTTTACGCGTACTGGTGCTGGGGTTTCCGAGGCTTGGCACCTAGGGTGTCTCGTCGCACACTCTCAGGCCGCCTACTCTGAAGCCAAGATGTATCTGGAGTCTGTCCACAGAACATTAGCAGGCAAGGAACTCGTTGCGGAGGAGTCTCAGCATTGGGCCTTTGCTGAGGGCCGGTGCGCAGCTGTTGGCACAGCTGGTCAGCAGCTTGGCCACGTAGGCGAACTGAGACCCGAGGCAATCGATGCTTTCGGATTGAAGGTCCCCGTGGCCGGGTTCGAGCTTGACCTCTCAACATTGCACAAACAGCTAAAATAGACCGCCTCTCCGTCGGTTTCCAGACGGCTTTCGTTCCAAAGCGCGCAAAACGGCCACCTGCGAAGGCGGAAACGCTATGATGAGCAGATGGTTTACCCAGTCGCGCGACAGACGAAGGCCGTTTGCCCGTTGAAGAGGCTTGGTGATGATCCCCGCTAGAAGCTGGGACATGATCCGGGCTCGTCAGAGACGGGCAACAACACCAAGAGTGATTGAAGAGTGATAGACAAGCGCCAAAAAACCATCGACGCCTTCGGGGTCTTTGTCTCAGATTTCGTGCAGAACCTCAACGAACTCTCCGAGGAGGGGTGGTCCATCCTGGTTGAAGGCCAGCGAGATGAGAGAGCTCTCCGCAGGCTGGGGTTCGGGGGTCACCTGGCCTCTATCTCTTCTGTGAAGAGGAGAGGGGTGGAGGCCTTCGAGGGCTCGAGGAAAGTCATCATCCTCACCGACCTGGACAGAGAAGGAGCGGCCTTGGCCTCTAGATACCTGAAGGCACTCGCACATGAAGGCCTTCGCGCTTCGTTAGCTGAACGGCGTCGTCTCAAGCATGCTTCGAGAGGCGTCTTCCTCCACGTCGAGAACCTCTCCAGGTTTGCAGAAGTCCCGAACCGGAATCGGACGCAGATTTCCTAACGGCTTGTCTTGCTGCACAACTTCACAGGAGAAGGAAACTAGACAGTTCATCCTGCGACTCCGACTGCCGAGCTCTCCTGACGCAATGGGGAATGTTGTTCGTGCGGAGATTTGTAGACTTGAGAGCCAAAAACCACGAAGTTTATATTCTCGGTTTTTTAATGAAGAAATCGACTTACGCTAACGCCGTTAAGCACGAGTTAGAACACAGATGAACGAAACAGAAGTGAATGGAATTGCCAGATTCAGGTATAGTAAAGTATCTAGTAAGACTAAGATTTGAGGTAGACGGAGTCGTAGAAAGGGCCGACGTAATCGGCGCCATCTTCGGTCAAACCGAAGGGCTCTTCGGCCCTGAAATGAACCTCAACGAACTTCAGAAAAGCTGGAAGGTCGGCCGGATAGAAATCAACCTGGAGTCCAAGAACGACAAGACGAAGGGAGAGGTGATAGTGCCTATGTCGACCGACATAGGGACGGCCGCGCTGATAGCTGCCGCTGTCGAGAGCGTCGACAAGGTCGGGCCCTGCAGCGCCCGTTTCAACCTGGGCGCCATAGAGGATGTTAGGGCGACCAAGAGGAAACAGATCGTCGACAGAGCGAAGCTGATAGTCAGGGACTGGAGTTCTAAGACTTCCAGCGAAGGCGAGAACGTGCTGAAGGACGTGGCTGAGTCGACCAAGAGAGCCCGCGTGATCAACTACGGTCTGGAGAACCTTCCTGCAGGTCCTGGCGTCTTCTCCTCGGAACTGGTCTACCTAGTAGAGGGAAGGGCCGACGTCGTGCTCTTCCTCAGAGCCGGGATCGAGAATGTCGTCGCACTCGAAGGTACGAGCGTTCCCGACTCGATAATCGAGCTCGGGAAGAAGAAACGTCTGATTGCTGTCCTGGACGGCGACAGGGGAGGAGACTTGATCGAGAAAGAGCTGGCCCAGGTCGTCAGGGTGGAGAAGGTCATCAGAGCGCCCACTGGCAAGGAGGTCGAGGACCTGACGCCCATTGATGTCATTAACATGCTGAAGGCCGAGAGGCTGGAGAGCCCCCCCGTGGGTTCCCGCAAGGAGGTTTCCGCTGAGCGTGCCCCGGAGAGAGTCCAAGAAGAGCCTGACGAGCCTGTCGTGGTGAAGGCTCGCGAACTCTATCCGAACCTGAACGGAACCTTGGAGGCAGTATTGCTCGACCAGGGGTTAGTCGAGGTCGGACGGTTCCCGATAAGCGAACTTGTCCAGAAAATGGAGGGTTCGAACGCTGCTCATTTCCTCATTTTCGACGGCATCGTAACCCAGAGACTTGTGGAATCAGCGGCAAAGGTGGGTGTAAAGGGGATTATCGGCCACCGGACAGGAGAGCTGAACAACGTCCCTGATGACGTACGAATTGGAACGTTCAGGGACCTCGGGCTAGAGTAGCTCGGGCCTTTGATAGTCACCGAATTCAACCAGAAGCACGGTCGCTGTTCGCTCATCATCGAGTCGGCCGAGGACCTCTGGACGCTCAGGCGACTCATCTCGAAGGGAGATGTCATCGTAACTCGCAGCTCGAGGGTCGTGAAGAACGAAGGTGAGTTCACGAGGCCTGATAAGGGGGAAAGAGTCAAGACGACTATCGCGCTGTCTGTGGAGGAAGTCCACCTCGACAACAGCATAGAGAGGGTCAGAGTCAGAGGTTCGATTGTCGAGGCAAGCGACGAAAGCGTCACCAAGACAGGGTCACATTCGGTCACTCTGACACCCGGTCGCGCGCTGACAATAAACAAGGACCATTGGAACCCAGTCGAAATCGGGCTTGTGCGCCCTCGAAGAGGTCTTTCAAGGAGGTTCGTCATCATCGCGGCCGACAGGCGCGACGCAGGGGTAGGCGTGCTGAGCGGGTCCCATCTCTCAGTAATCGCCACCGTCGAATCTGGCCTCGGTGGCAAGATGTCGGAGGAGCAGAGCTCCGGCCCTTACATCTCGAAAGTCGTGGACTTGGTCTCACAGACTCTCAGGGAAGGTGACGAGGTCGTCGTATCAGGACCAGGGAATTTCAAGAACCTGATTGCAAACAGACTCAAGGACGCTCTGAAGTCGAAGACAGTCCAGACGGTCGAAGGACCGGACACCACTGGTGCGGATGGCGTCCGTGCCCTCATCAAGGACCCGGCCTTCCAGCGCGTCGCGAGAGGCTCCCTTCTAATCGAGATTCAACAGCTGGTCGCCGAGGTCGTCAAGAGGGTCTCAACGGGTGACCCCAAGGTTGCCTATTCCCTTCCGCGCGTGAGCGAGGCAGCGATGGCGGGCGCAGTGGACGCATGTGCGGTATCTGACGACGTTTTCTCTGCCGGCCTTGACGAAGAAGAGGTTGTCGGCACACTGAACGAAGTGGAAAAGAGAGGTGGCTCCGTATACCTCGCCGATTCCTCTATGGAATTCGGGAAGCAAGTCTCGGCCTTCGGCGGAATCGTAGCTCTGTTGAGATACGCGGTCAGACCGTCAGGATGACTGGGAATACGAATCCCACGAGGGCGTCGAGAATGACGCCTCTTTTGATCAGGCTCTTTCCGGCCTCCTCTCGATCCGCGTGAAGTGCAGGAGCGGACCAGGAACGACTAGATGAGATACGGGCCCACGATCACTCCAAGCAGCAGCGCCACGACTGCCAGGGTCGCGCCTAGGGTGATCCTTGACACATTCGCCTCGCTGAGCTTGCCTCTGCCGAGTGCTTGGACCCCGACTCTGAATGCCAGCCCGCCGTCAAGCGGGTAGATCGGAAGAGAGTTGAAGATGGCCAGACTGAAGTTAAGGAAGAAGAGCCAATAGAGTAAGTTGGCGAGAGGTGTCAGCGACGGCCCGTAGGATGAGGTGTAGAAGCCCGACATGGTGTCAGAGAAGGGTGCCAGTTGCTGGCAATTCGGAAGCGTTGGTATACAGAGATACAAGAAAGGCGTCCTCAGGAGTGAACCTGTGTACGTCGAGACGCGACCTCGCAGGTCGCCCAAGCTAGGGCTCTGGCTACTCAATCCAAGGAAAGGGAGAGTGAAGTTCTGGCCTGACGTCGTATTCTGAAAGAGCTGACTTCCAATAGTGATGTTGCGGTTGAACGTTGCGCCATCCCTCCAGACTGTCACGTTGATTACGTCTCCTATGCTATACCAGGAGCTAGTGGAAATGGCGGAAGTGCTGTCTATTGGAATTCCGTTCACCGCCGTGATGTAGTCGTATGTCTTGATTCCAGCGTTGCTCAGGGGTGAACCTTCAACGACGATTACCCCCAAACCTTGGTTGCTGGTTGGTTTCATCGCCGAGACGACTCCGAACAGCAGAAGCAGGCAGACCACTCCGACCACGAAGTTGATTCCCGCACCTGCTGCAAGGAACCTCGCTGAATCGGCGGCCTTCGCAATCTTCACCGCGTCCTCGTCCACGTCCACAAAAGCGCCGATTGGAACCACTAGGAAGAAGATCAGGCCGGAGAACTTGACGGGGATCCCACGGCTCCTCGCAATTACACCATGAGCTCCCTCATGGATGACCATTGCGACAAAGAGCGCTATCCATCCGTCTACGATGGGCAGGTACGGGTTGATTCCAGGCAGGCCGAGGTTCGCCAGTGGACCGATGGACCTCACGTAGCTACCGACGGCGGCACCCCTGGGTGAGAGAAGCACCCCTGCCTCGCTGAGGAAGAGGAACAGCGCTATTCCGCATGCCACAGGCATGAAGAAGAGAAGGAACCAGCCTGCGGGTCTTGAAATCCTGGCCCTGCCCAGCCTATCCATAACCGACAGGAATCTTCGAGTCCGGAGCATTACAATCCCATAATGGAATTCGAACCTTCTGTGCTCTTCCAACCGCCTTCAAGACTCCGCGAGTTCGGTGTCGCTTTAAGCGTTCACGCTTAATATCAGCCGGAGCACTGGACAATTGAGATTCATGGAAGGCTGTTCGATGTGCGGAGGAAAAGTCTTCTACACTAGAAGATACTCTGGCGAGTCTCTCTGCTCCTCCTGCTTCAGCGCATCGATTGTCGAGAAGACGCGAAAGACCGTCTCGAAGTATGGGATGATACGTCACGGGGAGCGGGTGGGGGTCGCGGTCTCCGGGGGGAAGGACAGCCTGTCGCTGCTCAGTGTCCTTCATCGTCTGAGCGACAGGCACGGGAGCCAACTCGTAGCGATATCCGTCGACGAGGGAGTGGCGGGCTACCGTGAGGAGGCGTTAGAGCACGCGAGGTCAGCGGCCGCTCAGGTCGGCGTGGAACATCTGACTATCTCGTACAAAGATCTCTTCGGGTTCTCCTTGGATGAGGCACTGAACTGGAAGGACGAGAGGGACATCTCCTCCTGCAGTATCTGCGGAGTTTTCAGGCGCCGGGCGATAGACGAGGCCGCCGAGAGGGCAAAGGTCTCTGTCGTGGCTACGGCTCACAACCTCGACGATTGCATCCAGACATTCATGATGAACCTGCTCCACGGCGATGTGGCTCGGCTCGGCTGGCTCGACCCGGCCTACGCCGATGACAGCTTCGCAATCAGGAGGGTCAAGCCCTTCATGGAGATCTACGAGGAGGAGGTGGCCCTCTTCGCTTTCCAGTCCGGGGTCCCCTTCCAGAGCGTCAGCTGTCCGTACATGCACGAGGGTCTGAGGACGGAGGTCCGAGACTACCTCAATCGGATGGAGGCCAGCCATCCAGGAATCAAGAACGTGCTTCTGAGGTCGAGCCTGGACGTGATTTCGCGATACGCGGCCGCCGACAGAAAGGCATCTATTCCTTGTTCCGACTGCGGAAGGCCGTCATCGTCGAGCCTTTGCAACGTCTGCCGGATGAAGGCGACAATAAAGCAGCATGTTAATTACACGGGCTAGCCTCCGCCGCGTCGGCGGTGGGTAGGGAACGGGGGTTAGCCGTCCCCGCTCGGCTGAAACCGGCTTCACGCAGCGCCAGTAACCTTCGGGTAAAACCACCTTCCCCGCGACCCGCGCTGGACGGGGGAGACGAACTCACGCCGAGGCGGGCGGTCATGAGGAGCAGTCCTCTCGAAGGAGAGGTCCTGACTCTTGATTGCCGAACTGGGCGAGGTCCGGGAGGGAGCAGCCCTATGGTGACGTGGCCACGCTGCCTCGTCTACGTGGGGGATTCCCTATCCGGCGAAAAGGGGGCGGAGAGTGATGGTGAACTCCGAGGGGCCCGCCGCCACTCACAGCTTTTTTAACGGCCATGAATCAGACTGAACTTGCGCAGGGGTAGCCTAGAGTCAAACACGGGCAGCCTGGTAAGGCGCAGACAAGTCGCGCAAGCTTGCTAAGCCTGTGTCTCTCACGGGACTCGTGGGTCCGAATCCCACCCCCTGCGCCCAGAAATCCACTACCTACTGACCGAATCGATTGCCTGCATACTGTGCCTTTGAACCGAGTTGTTCTTCGATCCGCATCAATTCGTTGTACTTCGCAACGCGCTCCCCTCTGGCTGGCGCGCCCGCCTTGATGAACCCAGAGCCGAAGGCGGCCGCGAGATGGGCTATGAACGGGTCGTCAGTCTCCCCCGACCGGTGGGAGACGACAACGTCCCAATCCGCCTTTCCAGCGAGGTCTATCGCATCCTCGGTCTCGGAGACCGTCCCGATTTGGTTGAGCTTGATAAGAACAGAGTTGGTCGCTCCCGTCTTGATCCCTTTCTCCATCCTGAGGACGTCAGTCACGTAGAGGTCGTCACCGATAATTCGGGTTTCCTTCCCAAGCCTTCTAGTGATCGATGCGAAGGAATCGAACGAGTCCTCAGCGAACGGGTCTTCGATTGTCAGCAGCCCATACTCATCTCTCAGCGCTGCATAGAAGTCCTCGAGCCTGTCCGCGCTCAACAACTTCCCGTCTATGGCGTACTTCTTCCTCTTGCTGTCGTAAAACGTCGATGCTGCGGCGTCTATCCCGAGCCTGACTTCCCCTTCGTCGTACCCTGCCTTCTTAATTGCCTTCTGTAGTGAGGCGAGCGCGTCACTAGTCCTGTTCAGCGGAGGGGCGAATCCTCCCTCGTCCCCCACGTTTATGGCCTTCCTCCCATATTCGGCGGTCAGGACCTTCTTCAGTGACTGGTAGACCTCGGCACCCATCCTGACTGCCTCCGTGCAGGAGTCCGCCCCCACCGGTTCCACGTGGAACTCCTGGACTGCAAGCTCGTTTCCTGCGTGTTCGCCCCCATTGATCACGTTCATCATAGGCACCGGGAGGGCATAGGTTGCGGAGGCTTTGAGCTGCACGAAGAGCCCGACCAGGTTGGAGTTTGCTGCCGCTCTGGCAACCGCCATGGAAACTGCAAGTATTGCGTTGGCGCCCAGCTTACTCTTGTTCGGTGTTCCATCCAACCCAATCATTGTCTCGTCTATCGTCCTCTGGTCGCGACAGTCCATTCCCTTCAGCCTTGGGCCAATCAATCTGTTCACATTCGCGACGGCCTTCGAGACTCCTCTTCCGAGGAATCGCTTAGGGTCCCCGTCTCTGAGCTCAAGGGCTTCATGAGATCCCGTCGACGTCCCAGAAGGCACGCTTGCTCTGCCGAATGCTGAAGTCGTCATCACCTCTGCTTCCACGGTCGGGTTTCCTCGAGAGTCGAGGACCTCTCTGGCTCGGACCGTGACTATCTTGATTGGCTTGGATCCCACGATTAGCCCCTGCCCTGGCCCGCAGCAGTCGGTTAAATCTGATTCGTCGAGAGATGGCGGAAAGGTGGCTCTCCAATTCGTTTGGGCTTCCAACGCTTATTAGCGGTCTGAATCGCGAGCGATGTGGGCCGGTCGTCTAGCTCGGTTAGGACGTCAGGCCAAGCCCGTCAAGCCCTTACACGGCGAAAGTCGGCGGTTCGAATCCGCCCCGGCCCACTCGTTTCACGCTCCTCAGTCCAGCCTCGAAGAGTTATCTAGACTTGCACCGGTTCTCCCCATTCGGATGACCGAATTCAGGTACATCGGATGGGTTGAGTACGGCAACCTGACCGAAGCCCTGACAGAGAAAGTCCGCTCGTCAGGGAAGGCCTTCGACCTGGTGATCGGGATTGCAAGGGGAGGCATACCGGTGGCCATGGTGGTGTCAGATCGTCTAGGCGTCAAGATTGACACCATCACCGTGAAGTCTTACAGCGGCATCGCCGAGAGAGGCTCAATCAGGATACTCTCAACGCTCATCGAGGAGGTCGAGGGAAAGCGCGTCCTCCTCGTTGACGACTTGGTCGACCAGGGCGACACCATGATCGGGGTGAAAGAGTTCCTGAGCACCAAAGGCGCTAAGGTCGTCGAGACAGCCGTGCTCTTCAAGAAGCCTTGGAGCAAGACCCACCCCGACTACTTCCTCGAGACGACCAAGGAATGGATAGTCTTCCCCTTTGAGCTGAGCGAGGTAAACGGGCTCAGGAAGGCCCGCGGGGAGACTCTACAGAGTCATTAGAAGATAGGCGTCTAGCACGATTATCGTGCTGGCAAAGACCAGTGCGATGATTGTTGTAGCCCAACGGTTGACGAACTCTCCCATGAACTTCTTCCTGCTGGTGTAGTAAAGCAGGGGCACCATGGGCAGCGGTATCATCATGCAGAGCACCACCTGGCTGTAGACGAGGAGCGACAACGGCTGCACTAAAGGCGATAAGGAAGCATCTGGACTCGGGCTAGCTCCTGATCTGACCTGTCAACCACTGGATTGGTTCAACCAAGGAGGGAAGATATGATTCTGTGGGTGAGCCCCCAGATCACGTAGTCATCCAAGAGTAGGGCAGGCATATCTCCGGTCTGGCCGCCCACGTCGACTCTGTGGGAGGACTTTGCTTGTTCAGCCATCAGCTTCTCCAGCTTTACCCATCGATAAGACGAGACCTCTTCGTTTGGGCAGAGGTCGACCTTCTTCCTGAGCAGAAAGACAGCGGGGAAGACGTCCAAAGTGCCCGTGTGGGTCCTGAACGGCGTGAAGTAACCCAAGAAATCGGCATCCTGACCTAGGTCGACGCCCACTTCCTCGCGAGTTTCTCTGATTGCGGTCTCCTTCAATGTGCTGTCTCCCGGTTGGGCCTTTCCGCCCGGGAACGCAACCTGTCCCGACCAAGGATCGCCCACCCTGTCCGCTCTCTTGATCAAGAGCACACTGGGTGATTCAGGGTCATTAAGAGTCACAGCGACTGAAGCCCGTCTGAGCTGTCCGGCTGAAGGCTCGTTGGCGTTCAGTTTCACACTCAGAGCTTGGATGATTTTCATTTTCGTCGCGGAAGAATCTGGAGAGATTCTCGCAATCCTAAGACGCTGTTCTCGATACTTAGGTTTTGTCTGAACGGGCGAGCTTCACGTTGCGCGTGCCAATTGCGCTTTCTCATATACTCAACTCCTGCATAGGATCATCGTTTCTTGCATTAGCCGGTCAAGCTCGTCGCGATTGAAGAAACGTCCACGCAGGAAGACGCCTTCTATCTTGCCTGCATTGCGAACATCCTCTAATGGGTTGTCTCTAACAAGGACCATGGAGGCTGTCTTGCCTTCAGCAATCGTACCAAGCCGGTGGTCCAGGCCTACAAACCGTGCTGGCACTATCGTTGTGTCGCGCAGCACGTCAGTCGGCGGGACCCCCGCTTCTTGCCACAGGGCCATTTCTTCGTGGACAGAGTACCCTGGAATTACACCTGGAACAAGCAAGTCTGTACCCACCATCATCGTAAAGTCAGCTTCATGAAGAATCTTGACAAACGCCTGCATGTTGCGCAAGACTCCTTCTGTGCTGTCTTGCTGGGAATGACCCCAGATTGAGTTCCACATGTCTCGAACCATGGGGGATACGTACTCCGCCATCGGATGACTGCCGGCCAGTATATCTTTCAGATGAGTTGCATGCTTGAAGACCACCATGGTCGGGCACACTGCCATGCCATGGCTTCGAATGCCGTTCAACGACTTCTGCATCTCGCTCGAGTCGACTTCTGACAACCGCGCGAAGTACTGGACGTCAGTGCCCATGCCACCGCTCTTCAGCCTGACCGGTTCCCCCAGCAGCCTGGCTATCATCTTTCCGAAGCCGAACAAGTGCTCACAGCTCCGCTGGCCTCTCTCAGCGGCTTCCTCGATGTAGACCGCCTCTGGAACATGGCCCACAACCTTCAGACCGAGCCCTTGTGCCTCGTCAGCTATGGCAAGGAACACGTCTCTTTCGAGGCCGCTATACACCTTGATTTGGTTTACCCCAGATGCCGCCTGCTTCCGGACTGCGTCGCGCCCTTCTTCGGGCATCCTGCATGCGATGGCGACTTGCGGTATGGATGGAGGAAAACCGTCGAGAGGGCTTCCGGTTGTGACCATCTCGGGGCCAAGAATCTCGCCTTTCTGGAGGCCACTTCTGAGGGCTAGGGCCTGGTTAGTTGGGTTTCCCATGTCTCGAACCAAAGTGACGCCATGGGCGACCATCATTCGTCCAAAAGTGGGCGGGTCAACAAAGTGCATGTGGGCATCGACGAGGCCAGGCATCAAGTATAGTCCGTGCCCGTCTATCGCGAGCGATCGTTCGGGAACGCCAGATTCTCCGTCCCGGCGAATCCTCTTGATCCGGTCACCATCGACAAGGACTGTTCTATCCGGAAGGAGGTTCCCTCTTTCCACATCGACGATGGTTACGGAAGTGATGCACTTGGAATCTCCTGACAGCAATCTCAACTCGAGGCCCTTTTGTCAATGGCCAAAAACCTTTGGAGCGGAGCGCAAAAGGCAATCCTGTAGAATCGCATTTCCAGCTAATTTCAAGTGTTGGGTGTCAGCATCGAAGACTCCGCGCGCGCGAATTCTGACGTTAGGAAACTCCTGCGCGCTAGTTGGAAAATCCGTCGCCTGACCACCGGGAGGACGCATCTGGCGAGCGATGCGTCTGGAACGAGCGTAGAATACAGTAATGACGACCGCGACTGCAAGAGCGACACCGAGGAAAATCAGTAACTCTGATGTCCCCTGACCGTCTCTCGAACCGTCGGATATGACGTAGACCATACCGAAAGCGTTCCCCACGAAGACCTCCCCCTTCCCGGAGTCGTAGGCGAAGCTGAGAGGCTGATTTCCCGCGTACACGGTCGTGAAGACAGTGTTGGTTGCGTCCGAGATGACTGAGACGATTTGGTCATTGGCCACGAAGACTTCTCCCTTCGCGGGGTCGTAAGCGAGGTCGCCGGAACCGCCTTGCATGCTAATCGTGGCGACCACTGCATAGGTGGCATCGGAGATGACCGAGATGTTGCTTGCTTTGATGAAGTTGCCTATGCTGCCAACGGGCCCAGCCCAGATGCCGACATTAGCCACGAAAACCTCCCCTTTGGACGAGTCGTAGGCGACAGCAGTGGGCTTATCTGCCACACTCACATTCGCGACCACTTCATTGGTGATATCGGAAATGACTGAGACGGTGTTCTCGTTTGTCGCGAAAACTTCGCCCTTGGAAGAATCATAGGCTAGGCCGACGAGGGAGCCTCCCACCTTCACCGTCGCAATCACTGCATTGGTGGTGTCTGAGATGACATAGACGGTGTTACTGTTCAGGTCGGTCACGAATACCTCGCCCTTGGAGGAGTCGTAGGCAATGGCGTGGAGCTGGAGGCCTTTCCCAAGCGAGATGTTGGCGACTATGGTGTTTGTAGTATCCGAGATAACCCAGACGGTGCCGTAGTAATCAGGAAAGAAGCCTGTAGAGGCCACAAAGACTTCTCCCTTCGCAGAGTCATAGGCGACTCCGGCGTTGTATGACCCTGCGGGCACCGTCGCGACCACCTTTGGGACCGGTGCAGGTGGCGCAGAAGGAGCGGTTATCAAAGGCGAAGTCAATTCAGAAACAACTGGTGCAACAAGCAAGACGGCCGCAATGAGCAGTAGGAACGCTGTCATACGACGACGGAAGCGATGCGCTGGCATGTTCGTGGCCGTAATGATGATTGCATTAGGATGTCATAAGGGTTCGACTCACTTCTCCTGCGCAATGATTTGAGGTATTCGACATCGGGCCCGGTGGGACTCGCGCGCTAGTTTCACTAGTCCACCCTGATTACAGGGAGAATAGACGCTGCGCTCACCATCCACCGCAACATTACACGACGTATGAAATCCGAACGACGCAGAACTACGTCGAACGACGTTAGACTCAAGAACCCCGAATTCCCGTCACACGCCGTGCAACCATACGGACAAGCCAAAACTGGACCTCAAAGGGTCGCAAAGGAGACGGTTGGAGATGCATCCCTAACCTATGGTAACACATCTTATCAAGAGAACGTTCCAACGATTCTGAGAATCTGAATGTCCTGAGACGGCTCTTGCGTTCATCTTTGCTGGCGTTTGACAAGAGTGTGGCTCTAACAGGAAGGATTGTCCTCCGCACTTAGGCTTTGTTTGTAGGAGTGCGCGCGCGGAGCAGATAGGACAGGTCCCACCCCCCTGCACTACAATGGGAGCAGGGGCCGTTCTCGCTGTTAGGTTCATTAGCTTCAGTCGAGCACTACCCTACAGAAGGCAAGGTTGAGAAAAGAGATTCTGGGAACGATGTTGGTCCTGCTGATTGCAGGGAGCCTAGGTGTCGGCTTCCTGATAGGAACTGGCAACCAACGCACGATTACTACGACAACGACAGTAACTCAGACCAATGTGGCAGTAATGAGGACAGATTTGACACTGACGGGAGAAGCCGCCGTCGTGCCATGCGTAGGCTTCAACTTCGGCGGGTGTCCTTCTGCCAGCAACGCGTCCCTCTACCCCGTGGAACTCATCAAGTACGGGCCATCTTACTACTACCGCTACAATCAATCAGCCCCTGACGACTCTGGCCAGACGATTGAATACACTGTGTGGTTTACGAATTCCAGCACCTACTGCATCAGCCCGGCGCATCCGTTCACGAATACCTCCCATCAGAACCCGACATGCCCGACAGCACCTTATGCAAAGACTGCGATTTCCGTTCCCATTTCCTCCGCCTCGAGCTTGAATCTGTCAAGCGGCTTGCGAATTGACCTTCAACTGTCAGTCAATTCCGGTGGCGGCCTGATTGTGACAATTGACGAACACAACACGTTGGACCGCGTGAACAACGTCACCGCCTCGGACATATGGCCCCTCCCCGCCTACGAACTTGGCCCAGGTTACGGTGGTTGCGATGCCAACTACGTCCCTGTCGGGTTTGCTGTTCTTCGAGGGAACTACGGACCGGGCAACCTTACGGAAGCTCCTCCACTTATTCTGAGCGTTCAACCCATTCTTTTCTGCCCGTATTTTGCTCCCACGCCTTGGTATGTCTTCGATGCTTTGGGTAATTCAGCAATTGAGCGCGAGTTCAGTAGTACTCGTAACGAGACGATCTCCTACTCCGAAACAATTACTGGATACTGGACGGGCGCGTTTCCTTCAGAATCGACATGGTTCAACACATTTCCTCAAGGAACGTGCACGGTAATTGCAGTTGATGAATGGGGACAGACGGCGATTCTTCACTTCAGTGTAGTGTCCGGGTGAAGAGTCTGGACCTCCACCCAGCATGCTGGGTCAGATTCCTACCCCTCGCGCAGCAGACTTGATTCTGCTAGCGCGTGCTGCGATGCAGGTACGCGCTGTCCTCAGTACTCCTCTGTACCTTAGTTGTCATCACTCCGTACATCATCTTAAATATGCATCTCCGCTCGATGGGCGAAGCGATTCAAAATGATGCCAACAAGAACGGAACATCGGGACCTGACCGTAAAGCTTACCGAGGCGAACTTCGACGAGCTCAGCTCCCGAGGCAAGCCACTGTTCGTGGATTTCTGGGCAACTTGGTGTGGCCCATGCAGAGTGATGGACCCAGTGGTCGAAAAACTGGCCGTCAAGTACTCTGATAGGGTAATCTTCGGTAAGGTGAACGTCGACGAGGAGATCAACCTCTCGTCGCGCTACCAGATCTTCTCGATCCCCACCTTCATGGTCTTCAGGGGCGGTCAACCGATGGACGCGGTCATAGGTGCGGTCGGTGAGCCATCTCTGGAACGTCTCCTGAAGTCTGCTGTCGGTGACCTCTCTCGGTCGACCTAGAATTGCCTAGGTCACCCTCGTACCGTCCATCAGGAATATGTCTGCCTCTTCGAGGCTGACCGACTTGGACGAAAGCACTGGTCCGAACTGAAATGACTTGCTCCTGTTAATTGGGTGGCCCCCCACCATCCTGTTAAACGGGGGCATCACCGTCAGCCTTCCCTTCCCCTTCACTCTCGAGCGATAACCCGCCCCTTCCATCAACTGAGGAACGTCATACTTCGCCGAGACCCAGACCGACTCCCTGGTTCTAGACCCCAGCGAGTCCTTCATCTCGTACGTAAAGTGGGAATGACCGATTACGAGGTTCTTTGTGGCAATCGCTTCCTCGGAGGGCCAAGCGTGACCGTGGGCCAGCCCGACTCTTCCGCGCCCCTGTCCGATCACCGTCCCCTGTGAGGGGTGAAGCTTCACTCGGGGAGGCAGTACAGTCCTGATGTTCCCGTCGTGGTTGCCCGGCACAACATCTACAGCCTCGAAGAGATCCAGCATCGTATCGAAGAACCACGGAACGACCCCCCAGTCGATGTCCTCGACCTTTCCCACAGTATGCTTGACGTCGCCCAGGACCGCTAGGCCTGTCGCGTGATATCTCTCTGCTAGGTCGCGGATTCGCCCAACCATCTTTATTGAGTAGGGAGGGAGGCTGAATCCCTTCTTCGCCATCTCCTTCTCCAGGCCTAGGTGAAGGTCGGAGACGAGCAGGGTGCGCTGGCTGCCTTGCGTGAAGATGAGCGCGGCGTCACCAGGTATTATCTTCAGCAAGCTACGCGATCAGCGGGAGTATCTCTCCCCGGATGAACGAGCTGAACTCTGACATGTCCATCTTGCTGAAGCCGGTGACGACGCAGTTCCTGGTCACCCCCATCACGTAGCCGGTCTTCGAACTCTTCAGCACGATGTACCACAGCTTTCCGTGGGTGAGATAATCTGAGTAGAGCGTCGTGTTCCCGAGGCTCGCTCCGTACAGAGACAGTTTATTGATGCTCGGCAAGTCCATGTCGTCGAAGAAGATAATCTTCGTGTCTTCGAAGTTCTTCTCGTGGAACTTTCTCAATGTCTCCGGGTCGATTCTGGCCTCGACGATCTGTCCCAGACTCAGGAAGACGGCCTTGCTCATTTCGTTCGCGATGTTGTTTGCCCTGTTCTTCTTGTCGTACACAATTAGGAAGAGCCTGTCCTTGTGAAGGTTGAAGGAGAACGGCGCCTCGTAAGTCCTCGGGACAGGGACCGCCTTCTCCCGGTGCCTCACCACAAAGACCGTGTCGAATGAAAACGTTCCTTCAAGCGTCCCTTTCCCCGCATTCAGGTCAGTGATTTCCGAGAGTAGTTTGAACTCCTGGTCCTCGACTGTGTTCTCCGTCTCGACTCGGAACGCCTTCAGCTTTTCCGCGAGCACGTCCATGTCGAGGTTCTCCCTCACCAGGAAGACCTTCCCTGCCAGAACCAATTCGAACCTGCCCCATCTGCGCCCTTTAATGGGCTTTCAGTTCCCCCAGAACTGCCTGGTCGTCACGAACCTGATTTTGGCTTCCAGCAGGCCATTGTAGAACGTCTCCTCGTCATCGTGCATCTGGGCCAGGATTCTCGAGGCCGTCTGAGGGCCAATGCCGTAGACTGTCTGGGCCACCACCGCTCTCTTTCCGTACGACAGGACCAGGTCGGCCCTCCTCCTCGCCTTGGACAGCTCAGCCCTCTCCTCTTCGTTGAGCTGCGCCTTGGCGCTCTTCTTCTCAAGAAGGTTCATGATCTTGGCCGTGCCCCAGTAGCACGGCGCCAACAGTCCAGATCCACATGAGGCGCACTTCGGTTCCTCCTGCAGATCGCCCACAGTGGTCACTCCTTGGTCGGTCCCGCATTTCATGCAGACCAGGCTTACGTCTGTCCCGAAGATGCTCGCCTTCATGCGCTGATAGGACGACTTCCCCAGCGAATCCGGAGCGATAACCTCGGGGACCTCGAGGTACCTGTACAGCAGACCATAGGCTATCGGGGTCGGCCTGTCCCCGGCCTGGAAGGTCTCCACGGCTATCTCGCCACCCGCGACAAGAGCCAGAACCTTCTTGCTCCTCTCCATGTCGATGAGGTCTCTGCCTGACTCTTGGAGCGCCTCCTCGAATATTGGGGTCTTCTCGAAACGAGTGGGGAGAGAGCAAAGGTTCGGGTAGGCGATCAGCTTTCCGCGCTCCAAGGCCCCGAACCTTTCGGCCACATGCTTGACGCGAGCAGGGAAGGGGAAATTCCGCCTGGCCGCCACCGCGTAGGTCTTCTCGAGTTCCTCTGGCGAGAGGCCAATCAACTCCCTCGAAATGACCTTCAAATCGAGTTCCTCGGTGTCGGCGGTGAGTTCCATCAGAATTCTGTATCCGTCCAGCCACCACATTCTCACTAGACCTCTCCTAGAGAGGAGCTCCTCGAAGACGTAGGCGAAGGTTCGGTTCACCGACTCGCCGAAGCAGAGATGCACTACCAGATACTTCCCGAATCCCTCGAAGAGCACGAGCTTGTCGGACGGGACCGCGGCCCCCATCTTCTTGTGCTCCGCAATCTCGTCAAACACAAGGGCCCTCGCGGCAGCACTACCAGGAATCTCCTTGAGCGCTTCCTCGACTGCCTGCTCGCCCCTGTCGATTGCTTCGGAAATAGACCTCCTGAGCCTCCCAGTCTCGAGGGCCAGCTCGAAGGGTATCGGAAGCATCTCCCCGTCCCACATCGCGACCGCGGCCAGGGGGTCTTCCACTGGCGTGACGTAGATCTTCCTGTCGTCCGCGACCTGTTCCACCTGCCACACCTTCCCCTTGCAGATGAAGTGGACCCCCACCTTGGCCTTGAGCAGGACGAACTCCTCTCCCAATATCCCGACGGTCATGTTTGTCGACACGTCTACAACGAGGTATCTGGTCTCGTCTGGAATCATCGACAGGTTCTCGTAGTAGTACTCCCTCGTCAGCCTCGTCCTCGAGAGCGTCTTGCCGTCGAACCTCAACTTCCTGAGCTCTGCTAGGTAGCCCACGGTGCGGTTGAAGGTCTCCTCCTGCAGGTCACTGAAGGGCGCCGCCTTCCTCACCTCCTCCAGCATCGCGCCGGACTCCATGGTCTCAAAATCCATCAGATACCCTGCCACCTGATGAGCTAGGACATCGAGGGAATTGACATAGGGCCTTGTGGGCTCGATTCTTCCGCGTCCCGCGGACAGGATGCTGGCTGACGACTCGAGGATGTCGTCGGCCGAGACAGTCACCAGGATGCCCTTCGATATCCTACCGAGGTTGTGCCCACTCCTCCCGACCCGCTGGACAAGTGAGGTCACCTGCCTCGGAGACATGTACTGCACCACTAGGTCGACAGACCCTATGTCGATCCCGAGCTCCATGGTGCTGGTGCAGTTATGAGTCACGACTCCAGTAACAGCATAGTTTTGAGTACCTTCAACCTCAAAATTCACGACGTTGGTCTCCGCTTTCACTGAGCTTACAGCACGTACTTGCGCTATGCCAAACTTACCAAGAATCAAACCGTCGATGAGAGGGGAGTGAAGATACTCGTTAAGTCTGGCTAGCAGCTGCTTTGTTATTCCACGTTTCTGGTTTTCATATTTTGTCGAATACCCAATCTCCTTCCAAAGCCTATATGATGACATACCAAATCGCTTACGTCTCTCTCGGATGTAACTACCCAGACCGTAGTAGGTCGTCGGCTTGTTACCGAGGTTCCGCACTCGCAATCCAGCTGCCTTGAAAGAATAATCTTTGACAAGAGCAAGGAATCTACTCTTCTCGTCGTTGTACACGACGCTAATGCTGTACCCGAGTCCCGAAACACCATTCGTTTTCCATAGTTTTGGCTTGAAACCGAGGGCCAACAAACTGTAAAGCAGGTACTCGCGATTAACAGGATTGAAAGTCGTGAATTGAATCTGTTCCAACCTTGAACCGTCTCTGACCACAATACATCCATCGCCATCCAGATAGGCCGCAAGAATTGCTGCCACAACATTATCCGGAAGTGGCAGCATATTCCACATGTTAGCAAATAAGCTTGCAAGTGGCTTGGACTGGGCCTGTAGCACCAGCCGAGGCCTACTGGATGGAAAACCCGAATCACTGTTCGGGCCACGGTAAGGCGTCCCGTTGTAAATTTCTGACAGCAGCGCTTCAACTCTGGCAAGCTTGCATGGGTCGGAATTGAAGAAACGCATATGCCGGTCGCCATCCGACTTCAGAAATCCCAGAAGGTAGCCTAACCTAGCATCAACCCACGCCGGAAGATGGTACCTTGCTTGGGTTGTGTTGAATTCAGTCAGCTTGGCAAGGTCATTTTCTGTCATTATTGGCTTCAGGGAATTGAATCTTGATACCTTTGAACGAGCCCTTCCCGGAGCTTCGTACCCAAGAGTCCTTATCGCTGAATTCCTGACGAACAGGTTCGGATAATCAAGAAGCTGATGGGTTGGGACATCCTTCCCTTGTATTTTCGCGACGGTCACCATTGCATCTCCAGCTTGGATTTTCCCGGCGGGCTTCCATTCGAGACCTGCTGGCCCCAAACATAGAACAGGGTGATTAGGCGTGATTCTTAGTGTCCCAAGTTCGTGCTTTATCTGCAGGAATCCATCAGCAACTCTTTCGTACTTGCGGACGACAGGTTTGAATGCCGTTTTCATCGCCTGGATGTCGTAGGAGAGGATCTCATCTCCATCTTTCACGTTCTTGGCTTGCTTTACGCCTCTGGAAGTGACAATGAGCTCAGCTTCGGGAATACAGACCAGCGCCTTCAGCTGACCCGCCTTGAACGCTTGTTCGACCCTCTCCCGCTCCTCTTTCGGAAGCGAGCCGTGATGGACGCCGACGTCCTCTCTTAGCCTCGCTAGCTTCTCGCCCAGCATCTCCGCCACCGTCCTGCTGTTCACGAAGATCAGGGTGGATGTGTGTCTCTCGATGAGGTCGCTAATTCTAGTCAGCCTCGCCGCCAAGTCAGGCGCTGAGTAGGTCTCCCGAGCGGCCGACTGATTCGAGGCGTCAGGAGCAGGATACTCAATTTCGTAGGTGAACTCCTTTGGCGTCTCCACCTTGACTATCGCTCGCTTTCCTTCGCCAAAAAGGAACCTCGCCGCGACATCGGGCGTCCCAACAGTGGCTGACAGAGCGACCAGTTGGCAGCCAGGTGCCACCTTCCTGAGCCTCTGAAGACCGACGCAGAGCTGGACACCCCGCTTGCTCTCCACCAGGTTGTGCAGCTCGTCTACCACCACCGCCTTCAGGTGCGAAAGGTTCTCCCTCATCCTCCGCCCCGGGAGGATGGCCTGGAGGGTCTCAGGGGTAGTCACCAACACATCGGGCGGGTGGGCGGACTGCCACGAGCGCTGCGGCTGGGGGGTATCCCCGTGCCTGACGTCAACGGTTAGGCCTAGTCTTCCGCACCAGACCTGCAACCGTTTCAGCATGTCCCTGTTCAGCGCGCGCATGGGGGTGATGTACAACAGGGAGATCCCCTCCCGGTGTCCGTCTGTCACGAGTCGTCCGAGCAGGGGGAGTAGCGCCGCCTCGGTCTTCCCGGATCCAGTCGGCGCGATGATGAGTACGTCCTCTCCACGGGCTATCAGTGGCCATGCCTGGGTCTGGGGAGGGGTCGGCTCGGTGATGCCGTTCTCAGCGAGCAGGTCTCTCACCTGAGGAGCAAGGGCATCGAAGAGCCTCTCTGTCAACGGTCTCTTGCGACCCCTTCCGTTCATATAAGCCGTTGCGGGGGAGAGTAGGCCGAAAGTGTCGTCAGACCCCGCTCACGCGCGCAACCTCTAAATGCCTCCCGCGTCTGCGCGGTACGAATCTTGTCTAGGCGCACTGAAGAGCTCTCGAAAGAGGCTCCAGTTCCTCTGACGACCGTCAAGGAGATCATCCTTGAGAACTTCATGAGCTATGAATACGCAAGGATTCCTCTAAGGGAGGGCCTCAACCTGATAGTCGGCCCGAACGGAGCGGGGAAGTCCTCCGTTCTTCTGGCGATTTCGGTCGCCTTCGGCCAGGCCTACACCGAGCGCTCCCGCAAGCTTTCAGACCTGATCAGGCGGGGAAAGGAAATGGCGAGGGTCTCGCTCGTCTTCGACAACTCGGCAAAGCACGGCAGGCGCCCAATCCCCTATTCGAAGTCTGACACGTTCATGCTTAGCAGGTATCTGCGGCGCGACGGCTCGTACTGGTTCGAGGCAGACTACAAGGAGATAGACAAGAGCGAGGTCGTCAGGCTCCTGAAAGAGTTTGGGATCAACCCAGACAACTTGCTCATCATCATGCATCAGGGCATGATCGAGGAGCTCGGCGCTGTGACGCCGCAGGAGCGCCTGAAGATGGTCGAGGAGGCCGTCGGCTTCGCGGAGTTCAGGCAGAGAATCCTCCTCGCGGAGCAGGAACTAGGCGGGCTCATCGGGGAGGAGAGCTCGCTACTGCAACTCATAGAGAACGCGAACCAGGCGCTCGAGTACTGGAAGCAGGTCTACGACAGGTACCAGGAGAAGAGGAGGCTTATCGAACACCGAGCCCTCTTAGGCAAGGAGCTCCTCTGGAGCACAGAGGCGAAGCTGAGCAAGTCTCTCCAATCGGTAGAGGAGAAGATCGCAGCGAAATCGAGGGCGCTGGAGGACCTGAAGTCCCAACAGGTGGAGGTGGCGGCTGACGCGGACCAGACTCATCAGACGCTCCTCGACAAGCAGGTCGAGCTGAGGAAGTTCTACTATGCTCTGGTCAGGGCGGAGGCCGAGAAGGCAAAGGACGAGTCTGCAAGGAGTGCATTCCAGAGCCTCAAGGAGGACCTTGCCGGGCTCTCGAGCACGATAGATGAGTTGCTGTCCCAGGGCACCGACAAGAAGACCAAACGGCTGAAGGAGCTCGTCGACTATATCGCGGGTAAAGGCGCTTCTGCGGAAGCGGACGCGCAGAGGCGAAGGACGGAACTCGACAGGGAAGTCTCCTCTCTGCAACCTGAAATCAGCAGGACCGAGGATCTGATCCGGAGGACGATGGAGAGTTACATCTCATTCCGGGTGAAATCCGAGGTTCTTTCGTACAGGATCAAGGTGACGGAGTCGGACCTTCGCGACTTGGAAAGGAGTTCTAGGGAGTTCAGGACAGAGCTGGACAGGATGGCGCCTGAGCTCGCTAGCGCAGGTCCCCGGGTCGAGACTCTGCGCCAGCCTTATGAGGTCTCGGAGGAGCTCAAGCTCGTCTCTGCCCACATCCAAAAGATGCAGGACGTGCCCGATGAGGCAGAGAAGATATACAATGACTACTCGGGGAACATCGAGGAGCTCAAGATCAAGCTCGCCCAGCTTCAGGAGAACAAGAAGGCAATGCTCGCCGAGCTGGAATCGAGGAAGAAAGTCTGGAGAGAAGCGATGGAAAACCTCGTGGAGTCCACCGACCCAGCTTACCAAGCCGTCCTCTCCGCGGCCAACGCGAGTGGTTTCATAAAATTCGAGGAGGGCGCAGACATCGAGGACTCGGGTATCGCGCTCTACGTAGGGTTCCAAGGCGGAGCGCCTACGACCCTCGACCCCTTCACCCAGAGCGGCGGTGAGCGCTCGGTCGCCCTGATGGCCTTCATACTTTCGCTTCAGGGGAGGATCGTCTCGCCCATGAGGGCCATGGACGAGTTCGACATTCACATGGACCCCAAGAATCGGGAGGCGATGTTCAAGATGATCCTCTCGCAGATGAAGCAGCGCGAAGCTTCCCAGTACCTGGTGATCACTCCTTCGATCCTCACCGTCTTTGACAAGAGCGCCCACGTCATCACCGTCCAAGCAGTCCATGGGGCCTCCGAAGTGAGAGAGCTGAAGTAGAGTGGAAGAAAGGAAGCTCGAGGATCTGCTGCGAGTCATCGAGCTCTGCCGCTCAGTCGAAACCAGCAGCGCGAACCCCTTCGATGTCGACATAATGGAGAAGATTCTCTTGCTGAAGAGCAGACTGCCGGAGTGGCGGTTCCTGGACGAGCTGCTCGTCGACTCAGAGGCTCTGCTCGAGCTCGCCCAAATCGTGAAGCTTCAGGACGAGTGGTTGAAGCACAGGGCTTCATCACTGTACATCGACCCTCTCCTGATTCAGCTCAAGGTGAAGCTCCTTCCAAAGGAGGCGCTTACCGAGGCCTTCGTCAAGAGCTGGCACCCTGTCGCACAGGTCGATCAGATTTCACCGAAGGGTCTGGAGAGGGCGTTCGTCTACTGGCGCGACCTGTTGCCCATGGCTGAGCGCTTCAGGGACAAGTTCAGCAACTTTGGGGTCAGGCCCGGTGCCGTCGGCTACGAGGAGCTCATCTCGCTGGGGGTCTTCACTCAGAACCAGTTCGAGAACCGGTTGAAGGACCTGTATGACGAACTCCTCGCGAAGTCGAACGGGGAGTGGATTGACTACATGGAATTCATTCAGTCGCCCCTTTTCGAGACCAGGGTGCTGAGGGCTTACCTTCTGTCCTTCCTAATCAGCGAGGGGAGGGCCTCTCTGAGAACCGAGCCTCTGACTGGGAGAGTCTGGACGACGGCCTTGAGCGAGCAGGCGAAGGGCCCGTCGAAGTCCGTGGCCATCTCAATAGTGGGTGAGAACTGATGGAGTCGACAGACAAGGCTCTCCTCGAAAGGAAGGTCAGGAAGGCCTTCCAAGTGCTTGTGCTGCAGCGAGGGAGAAACCCTGGCGTCAAAGGCTGGGAAATGAAGAGGCATCTCGGCAGGGACTACCGGAAGATAGTCGAGGTCCTCTCTGAAGACGTCTCTGCCCTCGGACTGGAGGTCTTCGAGGTGAAGGGGGCTGACGGGACCGACGACTCGTCCCGGTTCCTCCTCAGATTCAAGGAGCCGCCCACAGTCAGCGAGGCTGAGACATCAGGCATCAGGATCGATGACTTGGCTGTCCTTGCCGCAACTATCGCCTTCATCAATTCCAAGCAGGGAAGGGCAGCGCGCAGGGAGGTCGAACAGTTTCTCCGCGAAAAGTTCCCGAAGTGGAGGGTGGAGTATTCTCTGGACAGGTACGTGAAGAGGGGCTACCTCGAACAGGATGACAGGACGATGCTGCACACGGGCTGGAGGACGCGAGCCGAAGTGGACGAGAAGACCCTAATGACCATGATTCTCTCTCGGGCTCAGGACGCCCCCAAGAAGTAGCGACGCCTGAGCGCCTCCCTCTCGCCCTCGATTATCAGCTCAACCAGGTCAGTCCCTTCCTTCCTCATCCTCGCCGCTAGGGTGGCTGCTTCCGCGAGCCTGATTCCCCTCCCTGCGATGAGCATGTCAGCCGAGTGTCCATACTCCTTCCGCAATTCCGCCGATTTCCTCACAGCTTCGACGAGTCTCAGCTTCTTCCCCCGCATGTCTGCCCTGCTCCTGGCTTTCATCGCAAGTGAGAAGACGTTCTCGTAAGAATCCGTCGAAAGACCGATTGTCTCCTTCTCGCAGACCGGGCACTTCAGGAGGCTTTCCAGGTCGCCGACTCGTCTCAGTTCGAGGAAGTTCCAGCAGTTTGTGCAGACAGCAACCACGAATGTGTCGTTAACCCTCGCCCGCGTGGACTGTTTGAGCAGTGCCCTGAGCCTTTCAGGAGAGACTATCTCCCCTCTCCTGCTGATCTCCTCAACCCCTATCCTTGCAATCGGAGAAAGCGCCTCTGACTCGATTAGCTGCACCTCAATGGCGCCTGCGTTGATCTTCTCGACCACGTCGGCGGACCCAGCCAAGTCCAGGTCGTCGTGGAAGATCATGCTCATGGCCTCCTCGTAGACAGGAGTGTCCCTCAAGGCCTCGATCAGGCCAGCTATCGAAACGCTCGCGTATTCGGCGTCCTTGGCAATCGCTCCGCATTTCTTTCCCGCGTGGATGAGCCGCCTCTTGAAGATCCCGCTCCTCTCCACAGCCCTCTCAGTCGCAGTCTTGAGGTCCAGCTTGTGCAGCTCCTCCAGGACCGAGACGACTGCCGACGGAGCTACGTCCGCCTCGATGATTATCCTGTAAGGGTCTTGATGCACGGCGACCGACTTCCCCATCCTTTCCGAGATGAGGTGTCCTATCACCCTTGCCAGCAGACGGTTCACCTTGTGGCCGAACGCCGCCTGGACCACGATGTATCTGTCCCATCTTTCGATCGTGACAAGCCTTTCCGAGGGAATCGGCAGTTTCGCGGAATGCTGTTCCGCCACCTCTTTGAGTGCGTCCAGAATCAATTCCCTTGAGACCGGGTATGTCCTGCAGAGCTCACCAATGTACTTCTCCCCGTCTCCCTTCTCGATTTCTTCGGCGTACCTGCGGCGGATCATCCCTACCTCCGCAGCTACCTCTCTTGGGACCGGAATTTCGTCTCCCACCCAGTTAGGAACCGCTCCGGTCGGGTCCTCTTCCGCCTTCACGTACACCTTGTTGCCGTAGATCTGTTCGATCTTCCAGCACCTCCCGGCTTCGACGAACTTGACGCCGACCTCCCCGTACTCGGAGACGAATGCCTCGTCCAAGGTTCCGACGAAGCTGTCCCCCTCCATCACCAGGTACTGTCTTTCGTCCGGGATCATCGACAGGTTGTCGAAGTAGTACTTGAAGAGAGGCTTGACGTCCCTTGCCCGGAAGACCTTGCCATCGGATTCGCTATAATAGGCCAGCCTCGGGTACCTCTCCCTCATGTAGGTCAAGACCTTCTTCAGCTTCTGCCCGTCCATCTGGGAATAGACATGGCTCCTCTTCAGGAGTCCCTCCAAGTCACCGAAGTTCCAATTTCCCTGCTCAATGAGGAGGCCCGCGACCTGATGGATCGCAACGTCGTACGGCTCCATCACCGGTTCGAGTGGTTCTAGCTCTCCGGCTACGGCCTTCCTGCACAACACCGCAGCCTCGAGCATATCGTCTGAATCCTGAGTTATGATCATTCCATTCGATACTTCTCCGACTCTGTGCCCGCTCCTCCCGACCCTCTGGATCAGTCTGGTCACCTGCCGGGGCGAGTTGTACTGTATGACGTATTCCAGGAAGCCGATGTCGATTCCTAGTTCCAGGCTGCTCGTGCAAATCACCCCGAGGAGTCTGCCTTCCTTGAGGCCTCTCTCGACCGCCTCTCTCGTTGCCTTCGATAGCGAGCTGTGATGTATTCCTACGGGAAACTTGGGGTCCCAGACCCTGAACCTGCTAGCCAGCGCCTCCGCTTCAGTCCTTGTGTTTGTGAAGATCAGTACCGACCTGTATCTCTCCACTGTCTCCTTTATGATCCTCAGCCTCGCGGCCACTTCGGGGAAAGAGTAAATCGCCTCGGCCAGGATTCTGTCCTCTTCTGTCGCCCTCGGCGCGGCGACCTTCAGCGAGAGGCTCTTCTCCACCGGGACCCTGACGATCTCGCAATCCCTCCCACTGCCGACGAGGAACTTGGCCACTCTTTCGGGTGACCCGACTGTGGCCGACAGCCCTACCATCTGGATTTCGTTCTCGACGACGTCGCGCAACCTCTCAAGTCCTACACTCAGTTGGCTACCTCTCTTGTCCTCAGCAAGTTCGTGGACTTCGTCCACCACGACCCATCTTAGCTTCGAAAGATTCTGCCTGATCCTCCTCCCGACCAGCAGGATCTGCAATGTCTCCGGCGTCGTAATCAGTATGTCGGGCGGGGCGAAGCTGAGGTTGGTCCTCTCCGCCTGAGAGGTGTCGCCGTGCCTCACGCCGAGCCTTATGTCGAAGCGTTTGCACCACCACTGCATCCTCTCCAGCATGTCTCTGTTCAGGGCCCGAAGGGGCGTGATGTACAGCAGCTTCGTCCCCCTCTCCCGTCCTTCGCCCTCCCTGACCAGTGCGTCGAGTATCGGGAGGAGCGCGGCTTCTGTCTTCCCGGTGCCGGTCGGCGCCATCAGCAACGCGTTCTTGCCTGCCCTCACCAGCGGGACCAGCTTCATCTGTGGGTCGGTCGGCGTCTCGAACCCCCTCTCCTTCAGCGCTTGAATCAGCGGGGGCGAGAAGAGCTGGAAGATGCTCGGTTCGCTCATATGCCGTCCTCTGGTCCTATCTGCGAGAAAGTGGACTTCAAAGAATCCCCTGTTGTGAAGAAGACATTCGCGGATTCCTCCTCCAATAAGCTTGTGGGTGCGTATACCGAGCGCCCGAACCGCTCGCTCCGCTCGCGTCTGGGGCGCTCGGGCAGTCATAGAGCATCGCTTTCATGCCCCGAGGGAGGACCTAAGGTCGTCTAATGATGTTCCTATTGAGATAGAGGAACAGACACGCAGCGACGATGAGGACGAACCAATTGCTGACTATCTGCACGTTAGCAATCTCCCATGTCGCAACAAAATTGGTAGCCTGGCTTGTCATATCTCCAATTGGGAAGGAAAGAAGCATCATAACTGGAAGAGCCAAGACACAAGGAAGGGCGAAGAACCTGACCGCCTTCTTGAGCCCAATAGAGACCGAGATGCAGAGTGAGGCCAAGCCCAACATGACGACGGCATAGCCCCCGAATGCCTGCCCGTACGCCCAGGGCCCGAGCCTATATGTGTACAGAGTGCCGTTTATCCAGCCGAACCACTTGTGAAAGATGGAAGTCGATGAGAGCACTAGCGAAGGGTCATGGTCGAGATAGATGAAAATGAAGTAAGCCATGGTAGGATAGATGGCTGCCAATAGAGCCACCAGCCTCACGACCTTTGGGATTGGAACCTTGAGGTTCAATGTCCCGGAGATGAACTGCCTCTTCCCCAGCCACCGCAGCAACAATATCAAGACAACTGCAACTGCGAATGACTCGGCTACGTCTACAGCGACAAGCATGTATCCCTTGAAAAAGAAGGCACTCCAAGTGGCACAGTCCGATGACGATGAGCAGGGACTGGGTGCGGGTAGGGGCTTCCCGGCTATGGGTAGGGCGAAGGCGGCCATGGCGGGAGAGGCAAACCCCACCGCGAGTAGGAGCGTTAGCAGCAGTCCGTGATTCATTCTAGCGTCCCTCGAACAAGGTTATTGATATCTTCGTGCCAAGAAAGACCAAGGAATCATACCGCACTGAAGTCGAACTTCGGCTCGTTGTCCTTGTTACTCGTGTAGGCGAGGCATTCGATCCATGGACCCCCGCAAGTCGGACGAGCGTCAGTGAAGCGGTATTGGGACAGCCATGTAGTGGCTATCGAGGCAGCGAGGTGCGTCACGACAGCACCAGCCGCACAGGCACGGCCCTCAACGCCCGACCTTCATCTTCTTGGGGAAGGACTTCGGTATTCTTTTTATCCTCACGTTTTGGCGTGGGTCAGGCATGACCGAGCTTTCGCTATCCACGAGAGGAAGAGAGAGCAAAAGGGACAAACGTTATCTGGCTCTTGGTTGCTACTTGGTGGTCTCTGCCATCCTTGGGGCGGCTGGTTCTCTTATCGGCGGTGGGTTCTACGCTCCGTCTCTCGTACTGTTCTTCCCGTGGACCCTGGTCTATGTTTTGGTAGGTGTTTTCTACGTAATAATATACGGCAGCGTCGTTGCTTCTGACACAACAGTCGCAGTCATCGCCAGTGTCTTGGTTCTCATTCTCGGGACCTACCTGCTTCTGACTGGTGCATGGTTGCGCCGTTGGACTTCACGCGGTAAGACCACGCCAGCAGCGCAAACGTGACCGGCAGTCCAACAGCCGTAGCTTGGCCTCTCGCTTCTCTGCACTAGAACCCGACTGGCTCTGTCAAGTCCTCGGCGGGTTTCTCCCTGTCAAGATTCGTCGGATGGCAGGGTGAGCGTGGTTGTCGAACCCGCATTTATTAGAACAGAGTTCGGAGTCAAGGAAGTTCGCAATTGCTTGGGAATGTTGCCCCGAAAGGTCTGCCAGTTCCCATCCGCTATCAGTTCTTAGGTTCTGCTTGCGTTCCTACTTGCATCCTTATGATAATCGAGTACCTGAACAACAACCTTCTCTCAGAGAAGATTCAGGGTCTTGGAGTCAGTCAAATCGGGGAAGTGGTTGAGATTCAAAGAACGGGGACTGATTTGGAGAAGGTGAGGAATCTCAACAAAGACAGTCGAATCCTAACGGCCGTGCCATCTGTCGAATTCGACGCGCGGAAGATATCTAGAGAGAGGACTGACATTGACGAAGACCTAAAGGCCAGACTTCCGTGTATCGCTTGGTTGGTCTTCGGTGAAGGATTGGAGGAAAGATGCCACGCAGTAGTAATAACCGAGGTCAATTCCTTGGCCGATGAAGTGAGTTATGTTGACCCATATGATGGCTTTACTAGCGAAAGCCTTATGGCATTTGCCCGCAAATGGCAGAGAGCTGACAGGTGGCTAGTCAGGGTTGTGTTTGGTAGGAGAGAGACAAGGGTCATTGAGGAGTATCCACAGGCGTGATTATGCTTGAGTGAATCCATGAGTGAGGCCTCGCAGGTCGCAAAGAGGTATGTCAGATACCACTACGGAGAACTGGCGAATGTCGGCGAAGCGAGATACGACCCCATAAGAGAGAGATGGGAAGCAGAACTGCTTTCGAACTATCCTAGAATCATCAGAGACGATGAGAAACCTCAGTCTGCATGGATCAAGTACCTCCCATTGAGGGACTTGGGCAAGATAACCCTAGACTCGAAACTGAATGTAGTATCGGCGACATCCAACGCAGAAATGTCTAACACGATTGGAGAACGGCTAAGCCTACTGAGGCAACGAGCTGAGAGCATAATGGTGAGAGCTTCCTCGCTCCAACTCGCTGGGCTAGACGAAGCGAAGCATGTTCTCGCTCCAATTGTCAAGGTCGTGAACAACCTCTACTTCAAGACCAAAGAGATGACCGAAATCTCCCTTGGTGATTTGGAAGGGGAAGACGACGACTTCTACCGATATCTCTTCATGCTAGAACAGGCAGGAATAGTCATCAAGACAAAATCAGGATTTGCAAGCGGTGAGGCATTCATCGCAATCCTCGCAGATAAGAGAGACGACTATGACGCTCTTCTCAAGAGTGTCATCTCACACATTATCAAGACACAATACCCTGTCCTCAGAAGCGCTTTCAACATCAAGCAACTGGATAAGCACATTCGTGTGGACAATAGCTACTACTGGCAGGCCATCGACGCTGAGAAGCCGTTTCGGGCGCGGTGGGACTTGCTCAGAGAGCGGTACATCGCGTTCTACAACATGATATCAGTGGCGAGTTTCCGTTCGACACTGATTCAGTTGTGGCAGACAGATGCCATCAAGCAGGAGGAGGAGAACGAGAACTACTATTACGCCAACGAAGCCTTGCTCAACGATATGGTCGGCATGAAGAGTGCCATGTACGAGAACACCGATAGACGCGCCTAATCGTTCTTAGGTTCCTGAGTTCTAGAGGCATTCTGTATTATCGTTATCCACTTGTTCTCTCCCTTGACCTTGATTCCTGCCAAGTCTGCGGGAGTCTGTCCCTTCAACGCGTCATGCGGTCGGATGTAGTTGTGGAATAGCTGATAGCCCCTGAGAATCGGCGTGTCCGTCCTCTTCAGCCCACGCATCACCTTCTCTCGGTCTCGAATCTCCCCGTTCATGCGTTCCATCTTGTTGTTGTGGACATTCCCCGCTAACCGAATCTCCTTAACGTGCTTCGGAGTCATGTCCGACCACTTCCGATGATTGAAGACCTTCGACCAAGCCCTGTGATACGAAGGGAGTCCATCGGTAATCAAGGTCTCAGGAATCTTCTCGGTTCGCCTCATGCTCTCGTGGAAGAGGCCTCTCGCGTCGTGCTTCCTCTTGGTGTCCGCGACCTCCTGGGCAATCCAGAAGCGCGTCTCGTCGTCCATCATGGCAAAGACATACTTCATTTTCCCTCCGAACTTCACCCACAACTCGTCTGCCCTCCAAGTGTCCGAGACTCGCGGGGTGAGCTTGTCGAGGTATCTCTCCATCAGGCCGACATACTTGGCGATCCAGTTGTAGACAGTCTGATGCGAGACCTGAACGCCCAAGAGCCTCAGGGACTCGGCCGTGTTGCGTAGGCTCTCTCCGTTGAAGTAAAGGTTCATGGCGGTCGTTATCGCCTTCGGGTCGTGCTTCATCCGTTCAAACCCGATATTGACCGTGAAGTATCTTGAGCAGTCGAGGCAGTTGAACTTCTGAATATCGCCCGCTTTGTTATGTCTCATGCCATCCTTGACGATGTGCTTGGAACCGCAGAAGATGCAGGCATCAGTCGTGTTGAACTCCGCGAGAATCCCAAGCTCAACCGCGCTCCTGAGTTTCTTGGAATACTCGACGCTCCAAATGTGCTTGCACTTCTGCCCTCGATAGGTCGCGTCGGGGCAGGTGCAAGTCCAGCCCGACTCCAACGCTCTGACTTGGTATTCCCCGTTCCCCGACTGCGACTTTACGGCGTATTCGTTTTCGTCTACCCTGCGAACCTCTGTCCTCAGGTCGCAGATGAGCCTGCCACGCTGTTCCCGAAGGTTCTGGATTTGCATCTTTCCACTACCAGTGGTGTGGTGGTGTTGCTATATGGGTGTTGTGGTGGCGTGGCGTAGAACAACACCTTTAAATCATGTGGGGTGGTGTGGTGGTGTGATGGTAGATGCCTGACAAACCCAAGAGGGAATACACCTCAATCAGGATAGACCCTGAGTTGTGGAAGGAAGTGAAGATACAGGCCATCCGCGAGGATGTGGAGGTCTCGACTTTGATGGAGAGGGCAATCAAGCGGGAGCTTGAAAGGGTCAAGGCCAAATGAAGGAAGCCCGAACTTCCACGTTCCAAGGGAAGGAGTATCCTCAGTCGGTAGAAGGAGCCTTCGCATATGCCAGCGACTTGCAGAAGTCATTCAAGCAAATGTCCAAGGCCTACAGTCAAGGCGTCATGGACAAGTCCTCGGCGCGAGATATCTACCTCGCGTATGTGGGCGTCGCAACCCAGCTCTCAATCAATCTGAGCCTATTACTTCACTTGGAATTGGAAGCCCACAAGAAAGGAAAGAAGAAGCTCGAACTGAAGGTCTCGAAAGCAATCGGTAGTGAGCTTTCGGAATGGGTGAAGGAACGGGAACGGGCCAAGAAGCAGTGGAAGATGGCATTACGATGAACAAAGTCAAGAGGAAGACGCAATCCATCCCGCTGACTCTTCAGAAATGCCAGCGAGTTCTCCATCGGGACATCAAGGACTTCAAGGACATGAGCAAATACATCGATGATGGATTCCACCTCTATCAGGACTGTATGAGGGAGCTACCAGCGACCCCAAGCCATGTAGCGGGAAAGATTCAGTTCATGTTCTACTGTCAACTCCAGATGAGCCGATTGCTATACGATACTGTCAATCATCTCGACGCGACTTTGAGAGTTCTTGAAGGCGAGAAGGGAACCATGAATCTCAAGGTGAGAAAGTCGATTCACAGGGAACTTCAAGCTTGGTTCACCGAGAGGGAAATGGCGAAAAATGCGCAGAGGCAGTATATCAGATGACCCCAAGGCAGATTCGGGAATTACACGATTTGAACACCGAACTGCTCCACGCCAATCTCGAAATGTTGAGAGACATCAAGGACTACTGCCAAAGGAACGGGTTGCCCTCTCCCGTTCTGGATAACGCCCTAAGCTATCGAGTTGGACAGCTTCTCAGTCTGGTGAATGCAGTGAACGGAACACCCGACGAAACTTTACAGGAAGACGAACGACGGCGCAACCGCCGAGGACTTGACAGTTCCACCCGACTACCCTTAAATAACTGGTTATAACATAAGTAATAAAGTAATGATAAGCCCGTACGAGATTGTCTCGAAGTCGGCACTCCCCGCCCTCAGGGCAATGGTGGCCAGGCGCCTGCAGCTGGACTATGACATGACGCAGCAGCAGGTCGCGAAAGCTCTTGGCATAACCCAGGCATCTGTCAGCAACTACACCCGCAAGACACGCGGCGTGATGGTGAACTTCGAGGGCGACCCCACGGTCACGAAGGCCGCAGACTCCATCGCCCGCAGACTCTCCAAGAAGGACCCCGACCAGAGGGAAGCCGTGGAGTCGATGACCGACGTGCTCGACTACATCAGACTAAGCCACCTGATGTGTGCACTGCACGGCGACCTCGAGCCAGGGTTTCAGGTCGAAGGTTGCTACGCATGCGATGGGGCACTCTCCGGAAAGCGTTTTGAAAGGCTCAAGGTGCCGGCCGGCAACTGAATTGCTAGCCGACTCGAAGCCGGATTGGTTGGTTGTAAGGCCTCCTGGTGGCCAGAGCCACGAGGAACTCAAGAACCTGTTCAGGAAGATGAACCTTCACACAGTCTGCGATGAGGCCCGCTGTCCCAACGTGCACGAGTGCTGGGGTGGCGGGACCGCCACTCTGATGCTTATGGGCGATGTCTGCTCGCGGGCCTGCCGCTTCTGCATGGTCACCCCTGGCAGACCTGGCGGCGCCTTGGACCGGCTCGAGCCTGAGAATGTCGCTCTTGCCCTCTCGCAGATGGGCCTGAGGTACGTGGTCCTTACCTCGGTCGACCGGGACGACCTTCCCGACGGGGGCGCGGCTCACTTTGCTGAGACGATAAGGCTCGTGAAGGAGCGAATCCCGGGTCTTCTGGTTGAGGTTCTCATCCCTGACTTCCAGGACGACTTGGACGCAATCAGGACCGTGGCAGAGGCCAGGCCCGACGTCATCGCACACAACATCGAGACGACGCTGTCGCTGACCCAGAAGGTTAGGGACCCTCGAGCCAACTACTGGCAGTCTCTCTCCGTCCTTAGGAACGTAAAGAAGATGAGCCCGCGTGTCTTCACGAAGTCGTCGATCATGGTGGGGCTGGGCGAGACAGAAGAAGAGGTCGTTCTTGCGATGGCCCACCTCCGCAGGGCCGGAGTCGACTTCCTGACGGTCGGGCAGTACCTCCGTCCGTCGAGCAGGCACCTACCTGTTATCGAATACGTGAAACCTTCGCAGTTCGAGCGCTACAGGGCTCTGGGCGAGCGGTTGGGATTCAGGTATGTGGCATCCGGGCCCTTGGTGAGGAGCAGCTACCGGGCGGGTGAATTCTTCATCAGTTCCGTCATTGAATGCGACTCGAACGAACGGGTTCTGGGAACTTGGTTCTGTTCCTCGGATTGACCTAGTCTGACCGAGTCGGAGTTTGTGAAGAGCTCGGGTGCCGACGCAAAGAGAGTCACTGGGTTCGACACGGTCGTGCCCCTCGCGAAGATGGAGGCCTACTACATCCCCAGCAAGGGGAGGATTGTCAAGGTCGAGGCCGACCTGACCAGACGCTAGACCCTCCAAAAACGCTAATAGAGTCAGCAGGTCAAGTCGCTCTGACATCACCGTTGGTCTTTGAGTTCAAGCTTCCCGACATTGGGGAAGGGGTTGCTGAAGGCGAGATCCTGAGGTGGATGGTCAAGGAGGGCGACCAAGTCAAGAAGGACCAACCTCTTGTCGAGGTGATGACCGACAAGGTCAACGTGCAGATACCTGCGCCCAGAAGCGGCAAGGTCTCCAAGATCATGGTCAGGGAAGGTGACTTCGCGAAGGTCGGTCAGACGATCATGGTGATGGACGACGGATCACCCGGGGCCGTTGGCCGGTAACCACGCAGGACTCGCGGAAGTCTTGTGAGCTGTGGATTAGTTCAGCAAGGTTTAAGCCACAAAGTCCGTCGATGCCAGCAGAACCCACCATGCTCGAAGCAGACGTCACCGTCATCGGAGGCGGGATTGGTGGCTATTCGTGCGCCATCAGGGCCGGCCAGCTCGGCCTGAAGACAATCATCGTAGAGGGTGACAGGATCGGGGGTGAGTGCCTCAACTATGGATGCATCCCCTCGAAGTCACTGATTACGGTTTCTAGGCTCCTCGACAGGGTAAGGGACGCCGAGAAGTTCGGACTGAAGGCCTCTGGGTTGACCGTCGACTTCGCGCAGATGCAGAAGTGGAAGTCGGAAGTCGTCTCTAGGCTGGTCAGCGGGGTCGAGATGCTTCTGAAGGGCAACCACGTGACGATAGTCATGGGAGTGGCAGAGGTCGTAGGAACGAACAGAGTCCTGGTCAGGAAAGCGGACGGCAAAGAAGAGATCTCGACGAAGAATCTGGTGATAGCCACAGGCACGGAGACGGTTCAGCTGCCGGGGTTGGAGTTCGACGGGGATACGGTGATCAGCTCAAGGGAGGGTCTCGAGCTGACGAGCGCCCCGAAGAGACTCATGATCGTGGGAGGAGGTGCAATCGGGTTGGAGTTCGCCTCGATGTTCCAGAAATTCGGAAGCGCCATTACGATAGTCGAGGTGATGGACCAGCTGATGCCCGGCACCGACCCCGAAGTCGTTCGGGTGGTCCAGCGCAAATTCGAGGGGAGGGGTGTCAGGATCCATCTGAAGTCCGAGGTCGCTAAGGTCTCCAAGGGAGAGTCTGGCGTGGAAGTCGAAGTGGAGACCCCTGACGGGGTGGTGACCGTGGAAGTCGACAAGGTCTTAGTCAGCGTAGGGCGCAGACCCAGGACCGAGAGGATGAACCTCCAGGCGGTGGGAGTCCAAACCGACCAAAGGGGTTTCATCGTGACCGACAACAGGATGCAGACGTCGGCCAAATGGGTCTACGCCATAGGAGACGTGCGTGGTCCGCCGCTGTTGGCTCACAAGGCATCGAAGGAAGGCGTGGTCGCCGCAGAGTGCATTTCTGGCCTGCCGAGCGCTGCAGACTGGAAGGTGATTCCCGATGCAGTCTTCTGTGACCCTGAGGTCGCCAGCGCCGGCCTCACCGAAGCCAAGGCCATCCAGGCGGGTTACAGCGTCAAGAGGACTAGGTTCCAGTTCGCGGCTCTGGGCAGAGCCCTCTCCGCCGGAGAGGGAGAGGGGTTCGTCAAGATTGTCTCGAGGGCAGACGACGGGCTCGTTCTCGGCGTACAGATCGTCGGCCCAGAGGCCTCAAACCTCATTAGCGAAGCGGCATTCGCTATCGAGATGGGCGCCACGGTGGAGGACATCGCCCGAACCATCCATCCTCATCCGACGCTCTCTGAAGCGATCATGGAGGCGTCAGAGTCGGCAGCGGGGAAACCGATTCACCAGCTGAGGACATGACTGGAATAATACTCGACCTAGGCAGGATGGATTACGGAGCGGCGCTCGAGCTCCAGAGGAAGCTCGCAGGTCGGAGGGCGAGGGGCGAGGTCCCGGACATCCTGATCCTACTCGAGCACGACCACGTGATCACGCTGGGTAGAAAGACGTCGCCGGAGAACTTCAGACCCCAGCACCTTCCCGTCTTTCAGGTCGAGCGGGGCGGTGACGCCACGTACCACGGTCCGGGACAGCTCGTGGGCTACCCCATCATCTTGTTAGAAGACCATGACGTGCGCAGACATGTAAGGACCATCGAGGAGGCCATCATGAGAGCCGTGCGCCGGTATGGCATCGAAGGCGAAAGGTTGGAAGGCCACCCCGGGGTCTGGGTTCGTGGCAAGAAGCTCGCCTCCGTGGGGGTAACAGTTACCAACTGGGTGACCTACCACGGATTCGCGCTGAACGTCAACACGGAGTTGTCATACTTCAACCTCATCAGACCATGCGGCCTCGACTCTGGCATGATGACCTCGATGGAACGGCTTAGGGGGGAGAAGATCCCGTTCGAGAAGGTGAAGGAAGCCGTGGGAATCGAGTTCTCCTCAGTGTCAGGCCAGGCCTTCGCGCCTCGGAGCCTCGAAAGTATGGCCGAGCCGGGAAACATTAAGTAGAGCAGCAGTTGGCGCGGGCTGAGATGCCCAAGAAAGCCGCGCCAAAGGTGACCTATGTGACACTCTTCGCCGACGAGAGCCTTCACCCGAAGTTCGAGGCAGCGCTGAAGCGGTTCAAGCCCAAGCTCGGCAGCCGTTACCCGATGTTCATAGGAGGAAAGAAGGTTTGGTCAGGAGCAGGTGAGTTCGAGCACCGGAGCCCAATCGACACCTCGATTGTGGTAGGGAGGTTCCAGGTCGGCACGCGGGAGCATGCAAGCGACGCGATAGCCTCAGCGAGAGAGGGCTTTGAGGTCTGGAGCTCGAAGCCTTGGCAGGAACGGGTCAGGGTGATGGAGAGGTATGCTAAGCTCGTCGATGAAAGGAAGTTCGAGATAGCCGTAGCAATAACTTACGAGGTCGGTAAGAACCGGCTCGAGGCACTTGCGGAAGCGTGGGAAGCCGTAGACTCCGTGAAGTACTGTGCGAAGCTCATGCGCGACGAGAAGGGGTACTCCACCAGGATGGGGCCAGGAGGGCCGGGAGAGCACACGCTTGTCCTGGGCAAGCCTTACGGGGTCTGGCCCGTCATCTCTCCGTTCAACTTCCCGTTCATGCTCGCTAGCGGGATGGCCTTGGGCGCTCTGATCACCGGCAACTCAATCATCCTGAAACCGACGAGCGAGGCGCCCTTGACCGGCCTGATGCTCTACGAGGCCTTCAGCGACGCGGGCGTTCCCGCAGGTGCGGTCAATTTCGTCACCGGTCCGGGGGCCAACTTCGAAGAAGAATTCGTCTCAAACCCTAACGTGGCCGGCATCGCCTTCACGGGCTCGAGGGAGGTCGGGATGCGCCTCTACAGGAGGTTCCTGACAGGTCAGCCCTTCCCGAAGCCGATACTACTCGAAATGGGCAGTAAGAACCCCACGATAGTCACCGCAAAGGCGGACATCGCGAAGGCGGTCGAAGGGACCGTCAGAGCGGCCTACGGCTATGGCGGCCAGAAGTGTAGCGCGACCTCCCGCCTTTACCTTCAGAAAGGCATCACGCGCGAGTTCCTCGACGCGCTGAGCGACCGGGTCGACAAACTCGTCGTCGGCGATCCGCGCGACAAAGACGTCTTCATGGGGCCGGTCATCAACGAGGCAGCAGTCGCGAGGTTCGAGGAGGCCGTGAAGGAGGCGAAGTCCGCGGGCGGTAAGGTCCTCAAAGGAGGGACAGTGATGAAAGAGGGCGGACTCGCAAGAGGCTACTACGTCTCGCCGACAGTTGTGACCGGTCTCCCACGAGGTCATAGGCTCTTCAAGGATGAGCTCTTCATCCCGTTCGTCGTTGTTGCGGAGTTCTCAACTGTGGAAGAAGCAATAGCGGAGGCCAACGCAACGGAGTACGGTCTCACTGCTGGCATCTTCTCCAAAGACGGGGGCGAGGTCAAGAAGTTCTTCGACGGCATTAGGTTCGGGGTGACATACGCCAACAGGGGCGGCGGCTCCACGACAGGCGCGTGGCCCGGAGCGCAGTCCTTCACAGGCTGGAATGCAAGTGGCGCTACCGGGAGGGGGATTGGCGGACCCCGTTACTTGCTCAACTTCATCCGTGATCAGTCTCAGACGACGGTCAGCTGACTAGAGCGAGATCGGATACACCAAGGGCGACGAGCAGGCCCACCTACCATAGACCAACCATCCATTCGGCGTCTCTCCTGTTGACGTACCTGTACTTCGCGAAAACGATTGCCCTTAGGAACGGATCACTTTAGCGGAACGTAGAGGCTCGACCGGCTAGAGCCGATGCCCGGCGTCCCGTGCACGACTTTCTTGTTCGTGATCACGAATTCGCCGAGGTATCTGCCGATCATCTCAGGTTTCACTTCGAGGGGCACGAATTCCTTCCCGTTGTGGACTCCTATCGTAAGCCCCACCATCGACGGCAGGACTATCATGTCCCTTGCGTGAGTCTTGATCTGTCCCTGCAGTCTTCCTTCCTTGATTGCCCTCGCATCTTCCAATATCTTCCTCTTCTCCTCAGAGACTCCCCTGTTGAGCGACCTCCTGGCCCTGGAGGGTAGCAACTCAAGGAGCGCCTCAGTGGACATCGAGCTGAGCTCCTCGATGGACCGTCCCCTGTACCTGAACTCCTTCGGCAACTACTTTACCTCCACGCTTGCCCTGGCCAATCTCTTTCTTCCGGTTTTTCTCGGAGCTATTAACCCTACCTTTCTCCCAGGAGGAGCGTTTCTGGACGTGCTAGTCGACTTGCCTGGATGCTGGTGTCTCCCTCCACCAAAAGGATGGTAGACGGCGGCCATCGCTATCCCTCTCATGCGCGGATAGACTCTCCCCGATGCCCTCATGGCGTGATGCCTCGCGCCCGCCGTCAGGAATGGCTTCTCGCGCCTTCCCCCTCCAGCGATCTCGCCGACCATCGCCCTGCACTTGTCGTCGACAAGAATGTTCTTGCCTGATGGCAGCTTGATAATCGCCTTTTCGTTGGCCTTCGAAAAGAGGATCGCAGAGGTGCCCGAGGCCCTCACCAGCTTGCCCCCGTCTCCCTGCCTCAACTCGATATTGCAGATTCTCGTGCCTTCCGGAATCTGTGACAAAGGCATCAAGTTCCCAGAGACCGGGGCCGCGCCAGCTCCCATCGAGAGTTGCTTCCCCACCGACAGGCCCGCGACCGCCGGAAGGTAGGTGAACCTGTGATTCCCGTATCCTATCTGCGCGAGCGGGGCTGACCTGCCTCTCTCGTCCATGAGGGCTGTGACCGTCGCAGTTCCCTCAGAATCGGGCCCGATTCTCGGGTACCTTGCCGGGGCAATCTTTCCCTTGATCGGGGCTCTGAACTGGATGCCAGCTTTTCCTCTTCTGCGCTGAAGGATTCTCTTACCCAATCTCTACACCAGACCCAGCTTCGTCGCCAACTCCGTGGCCTTGTTCTCCTCTAGGAGCCTGACGAAAGCCTTCTTCCCCTTTACCGTCCTCTCGGTGTTGACCGCCGCCACCTTCATTTCATAAAGTGCTTCGAAGGCCCTTGCTATCTGCGACTTCGAGGCCTTGTCGTCGACTATGAAACAGAGTTTGTTCTCCTTCTCGATTTGGTCGAAGGTCCTCTCAGTGACATAGGGCCGTCTCAGAAGCTTCTGTGCGTCTTCAAGCCGCATCTGAGTTCTCCACCTCCATTTCTCTTGCGCTCAGAGTCCCCAGGGCCGATTCAGTCCACAACGTCAATCTTCCGGGAACGCCCCCTGGCGCGAGATTCATCACGCTCAGACTCTCAACGTTTGCGACTTCGACGCCTGGGATGCCACATGCAGCCTTGCCGACTCCTCTGTCGTTCGTCACTACGATCAGAGGTCCGACTCTCGTCCTGTACACTCGTCCGCGGAGCCTCGACTTCCCCGTTCTCCTCTTCGACCCCTCGTCGACCCGCTTCAGCTCTTCGCCGAGCTCCACCTTTTCCAGGAATGATATCAATTCTGTAGTCTTCTCCACAGTCTCTATGTCGTCTGTGACCACAAGCGGTAGCTCGAGCTTCTTGACTCTATGACCCCGCGCTTTCACTGCTTCGAGGCTCGCGCTGTAAGCAATGGCTGAGTTAGTAGCCAAGCGCCTCTCCTTCCTATTGATGCCTAGGTGAATCACCTTTTCCGACCTTGGCGGATGGGGCAGGCGCCCTTTCACAACACTTGCGACGCCTCCTGCTTGTCCACCCCGGGAATACCTTTCTCCCTTCACCCTGGGAATTCTGGATCTTCCGGTACCTGTCGGAGGGCTGTGCGTCTCAGCCGTCGTCCTCTCGCCTGCCATCGGGTCCCTCCCCTTGGGCTGGAATCCATGGGAGCCCACGAGCCAGAAGGCCCGCTTGACCAGATCGGATCTCAACTGCGTGGAGAAGACTTTCGGAACATCGATTTTCCCTGCCGGTTTCCCATCCAGACCAACGACTTCTGTCTTCATCCAGCTCATCTTCCTAACATCGGGCTTAGCTCTAGGACCTGAGGTGGCGCCTGGCTCTTCGTGGCCCCTCTCATCCGATATCTGACCATCACGAACCTTCGGGCCGGACCGGGCACGGACCCTCTAACGACCGCGTAGTCGCCTCTTACCTCGCCGAAATGTAGGAAGCCGCCAGCGGGAGTTATCGGCTTCTCGGTCGCGTTCGAGGTTAGCAGAATTCTCTTTCCAGTTTCTGTCCTCTGGTGAAAGCCCATCTGACCTGCCCTGGCAATCGTGTACATGACGGCTGCGGGGTGCCAGGGACCTATGACTCCGACCGCCCTGACACTCTTCCTGGACTTGTGCTGTTTCCTCTTGACACCAAACCTGGTGACCGGACCCTCGAACCCTTTGCCTTTCGTGATCCCCAGTACGTCGACGTACATGCCAGGTTTGAAAACATCGGCGAATTTCACCTTCTTCCCGATCAATCCAAGAACGTAGTCTGCCTGGGACTTCACGTCCGCGCCCGCAACCCCAACCTCCATCACGATGGGCTTCTTCTGAGATAGCCCGAGGTCGTGGGGTACCGTCGAGACCATGGCGGCTACTCTCTTAGCGCGTTCGAGGGGGAGTTTCTCCGAAGTTTGACCCGCCTCCTTCACGTCGGCAATCGGCAGGTCCCGTCCATCCTCATGACTGTAGATCCGCATTCCGACTACCTCAGCCTCCGGCAGCGACAGCACGCTGGACATGTTGAAGAGCGGCTTGCCGAAGTTCGGAGTCTTCGCTCTGTCATCGACTGTGATGACGTGAATCGTACCTGCTTTGAATGCTGGGAACCCTAGGATTGTGGGTTTTTCGCTTTCGATCTTGGGCCAGTTCCTTATTCTCGGGAGGAGGCTCTTGGCACGTCCTCTGGGCCTGTATGCAAGACTCCCTCTGCGTGGCGCGCTATGCTTACGATGACCCAATTCACGCTGACCTTTCCCGAACCCCGTTTCTCGGTTCGCACTTAAGCTTTCTCAGATCACGAGCATATTCACGAGGTTGAGACCGGCGAAGATCGCCTCCTCTGTTCTCACGGTCTCCACATGTTGGTCCGCGAAGAGGTTCAACACGAAATCGGATCTCCGTGCGAGTTCAGGACCGACTATATCGAAGAGGCCCCTCGATGGGGAGCCAAATATGAGCTTCACACTGCCGGCCTTGAGGATTGCGCTCCTCAAACTGGGGATCGATGACTGGAGTGAGTTCCCGAACCTCGAGGTCGCCACCTTAAGCCCGAATCTCTGATCGGAGAAGACCCACTCCGCTGTCCCGGTCTCCAGTGAGTATCCCCAGTACTCGTTGACTTGGTCCCTTTGAATCAACTCCGCGGTCAGCGGAGTCGTGGAGACAATCCGGATCGTCACTCTCCGGTTAATTCCAGTCCTTCCCTGTAGCCGAGGGTTTCTAGCGAGGCCTATGTCGACTGTTCCATCTGTGTTAGTGATTCCTTCCCTCACCTCCCCCACCACAAGCTTTTCCAAAGGTACCTTCGGCTTGTGTGAGGGTATCTTCAAAGGCGGAAGGAGACCGGCGTATCTGAGCATGTCGTCAAGCGGGTACAGTCTTCTCCTGAGGTACTGGGGGGTCTCTAGGTATTCCAGCACTTTCTTGATTAGCGTCGATTCGCCTCGTCCTCTGTCGTCCCTGAAGACTTGAATGACGTCGACACCGTAGATCGAACAGGTCCTCGCAATCAAGCCCAGCTTGGTCGTCTTGTCCCTCGGTGAGTCCCTTTCTTCGAGCACAGTGTCGGGAAACGCCACGGCGACCCGCCTTCCAAGAAGGGCCATCGAACCAGTACTCTCTCTTGTGTTAATTCAGCTTTCTGCGAGAAAGCGAGTACGGTTCGATACACAGATGAACAGAGCTCGGTAGGGGTTGGACTCGTGGAGCCGAAAGGAGGCAAACGGACGAAGAAGATGAACTGGGTCTACTCGGTCTTTCCGGTCGCACTCGCCACGGGCCCACTCGGAACGATGGTCCAGCTGTACCTTATCGAAATGAACGGAGTCACCCTTGGCACGATCTACGGCAGCTTGGCTGTCGCCATCTTCAATGGGGTCAGCATCCCGGCTTCAATTTTCTGGGGCTTCACGACCGATAGGCTGCACAGGCGCCGGGGCCTCATAGCGGCCAGCTATTCTCTCATGGCGATCGTTCTCTTCTCGCTCTATTTCGACAGGTCGACCGCTGGGACGATTGCGACGTACTCAGTCTTCTCTTTCATCTCGGTGGCCTCAGCGACACCGCTCAACCTCTTGATTATGGAAACCGAGGAGAAGGGGAGGTGGGCAGGCGCCTTCGCCAAACTCTCCATGATGTCAAGCGTCGGAAGCGTCGGGGGCCTCATTTTGAGTACACTATGGTCAGAGGAGTTACCGCTGATTATGCTTTCGATCCCGTTCGGCGTCTTTGCCTTGGCCTCAGCCGCCCTCTCGGTCACCACCATCCCAGAGCCTGCCTTCACCTTCGAAAGGGAGACCGTCGCCTTGAGGAAATCGAGCTTCTTCAGCAGACTCCTCACCCACCCCGTCTTCTTCATCAAACCGCCGAAGGCCTCGGACTTCACGAGGGTCTTCCGCGGACTCCGTTCGAGTCTCACCAGCTATGTCCCCCTCTTCTACATATCCACAGTCTTGTTCTACCTGTCCAGCGGTCTCTTCAACACCTCTTTTGTGCCAGCCATGTCCGCCTTCTCCCTCACCCACGTCGAGACCTTCACGGTCATCCTGGCCGGAGCGGCGGTCCAGACCCTGGCCTTCCAAGGGGCCGGGCGCTACGTGAGCGCTCAGTCCCTGGTGACGACCAGCGCCCAGGGACTGCTTGCCCGTGGGTGGTCCTATATCGTAATTGGAGCAGCCGCGTTACTTCTGGCAGGGCCCTTCTTCATCGTTCCAGCCCTTGTCATGTACCCGATTGCCGGCGGGATAGCCTTTGCAGTCTACTACACCTCTTCAAACACGATGATGTTCAATACTGTCCAGAGGAAGAACGCCGGTACGGCCCTAGGGGTCTATTCTGCCGTCGTCGGAATAGCCACCATGGGGGGATCCCTCGCGTCAGGGTTCATTTCGGTGTACTTGGGATTCTACACGACTTTCGTGCTGGCCGGTGTACTTCTCTTCGTGGCTGTCGGAATCATCGCGCAACTGCCGAAGTCACCAGGCACCGGTTCGGGCTCTCACCAGTAGGCTCCGAAACACTCTTCTAAAATATCGGTCATCTCCGCGTTTGACCGCAAGTGGCAAGCAAGCATCTTAGGGTCGTGGCACGAGTGAGCAGTTCGAACCTTCAGGCAATCAAGCCTGTTCTGGAGCAGCTCATCAAGATAGGCTCCGTTAAAGAAGCTAAGGGCGAGTTCATCATCGAGGCAGAGATGTCGGGCGACAGCGCAAAGGAGCTGAACCGCTCCTTTCTTTCCGCATTGAGGAGAGTGGAGAAGAAGACGAGGTTGCGCGCCGAATGGACCTCTGACAATGGAACGACACAGAAGTTCTTCGACTACGTTCTGAAGAAGACAACCAAGACCCACCCCTCATCGTAGGCTGTTCCATCTTGGGCGAGTCATCAAGTAGCACGGCGACAAGTGGGACAATCCGCGCCGTATCAGCTGCCGAGCAGCGTTATCGCAACATAGCGATCACGGTCGTCATGTTAGGAGTGACGATGAGTGGTATCGACACATCGGCGGTCGTCCTCGGCTTGCCGGTCATGACGCGGGACCTTCACTATCCCCTCATCAGCATGGTGTGGGTAATCATGGCATATCTCCTCGTGATTACGATTCTCGGCACACAGGTCGGCAGGCTGGGCGACATGTTCGGGAGGGTGAGGATGTACAACTTCGGTTTTGCCTCGTTCACCTTAGGCTCATTGCTGTGCGGTCTTTCAGCCAGTGGGCCCCAGCTCATCGGCTTCCGAGCGGTGCAAGGATTGGGAGGCGCCCTGATCTACTCAAATAGCGGGGCAATCATCGCCGATACTTTCCCGCAGAACGAGAGAGGGAAAGCATTCGGAATCACAGGAACCGGCTATTCACTGGGCGCGATACTGGGAATTCTCGTCGGCGGCGCCATTGTCACCTTTCTAAACTGGCGCTATATCTTCTTCATCAATCTCCCCATCGGAGTCGTCGCGACCACGGCCGGCTTCCTGATGCTGCGGGAACGCTCCCCAAGAGTCAAGGCCAAATTCGACATCGGTGGGATGATCATTCTCGGTGCTTCGCTCTTTTTCCTACTTTTTGGAATGACCAATACCACGGGGTCGGGTTTCGCTCCAGTATATGCCGCCCAAGTCGCGGTAGGCCTTGTGCTGCTGCCTGCCTTTGTCGCATACGAGAGATGGTACTCCTCCCCACTGCTCGACCTCTCATTGCTAAAGCAGAGGGTCCTGACCGCATCCATCTTTGCGGCCTTCCTTCAGTCGCTGGCCAGCTTCGCCGTACTGTTTCTGGTGATCATGTATCTCCAGGGACCGCGGGGCATGACTCCCTGGAACGCTTCCCTGTTGCTCATACCAGGCTACATACTGGGTGGGATGATTGCGCCGTTCGCCGGGAGACTGTCTGACAGAATGGGCGCCCGCGTCATCGCATCGACCGGGCTCGTTCTGCAGGCTTGCGGCTTTCTAGTCTATCTTACGCTCGGCCTAACGACTTCAACTTACGTAGTAATAGTCGGCGCCGTCCTCAACGGAGCTGGGAGCAGCACGTTCTTCCCCGCCAACAACAGCGCCGTCATGGCAAGCGCCCCAAGTCGGGCGTACGGTGTAGTTTCTGGTTTGCTCCGAACGTTCTCCAACATAGGTATGGTCTGCAGCTTCGCCGTCGCCCTGCTAGTTGCTTCCTTGTCTATCCCGCGTCAGATGGCTTTTGAGATCTTCCTAGGCCTGGGTGGGATTCAAGGCCAGCTCTCTTCGGCCTTCGTGAATGGAATGCATGCCGCCTTGGCCGGGTCCGTATCAGTAATCATCGTCGCCCTAATCCTGTCAGTTCTGCGAGGGAAGGAGGCGCGTACGGCCAGGCCTCCAGCAACCGTGTGAACAAAGAAGGCCCTCAGCGGAGTCTGCCTCACAGTAGGTAGGGGCAGGCTACCCACAGTCAGCGGAAGGAAGAGTTCCGAACCAATAATGTGTGGACCGGGGGGTACTCGTCCGATTAATCGGCTGGGTCTTCGGCCTTCGAAGCCCAAAGTCCCATTGCTCGCCATCCTATTACAAGGCCAGAGATAAAAACGCCACGGTCACTGGTTTATCGTCGCTGGAACGTGAGGGTTCAGGCCCGGTGGTTGCCGCCCCTTGCAGGGGGTGAATCCCATGTCCAAAACTGAGAGGGTGCGGAACCCTCTCCGTTCCACACCTGTCAATGTGATAGAGTATTCCAAATCTGTGTATGTATTCTCCACTACGAAAGATACACGAGATGACGAGACGTGCCGCGGGTCGGATTTGAGCCTACACAGGTAGGTTCAAATCCAAATCCTATACGGCAAAAGACGATTCTCATTCCGACGATTGCCGACTAAGTGATTCTTCTGCGATTCGCACCACTTCGTTGTGCCGCCGTTCGAGTTGGTCCACCAGATCGAAGAACACTCCGTGAGCCTCCCTGCTTTCCACGTTGTTCCGGTACTTGGCATACCACAGCCTGAAAGCCTCGGGGAAGGAGAGTTACGTCATTCTGATTTCAAGACGTAACCCATGTCGGTCCTCAAGGGCGAAATCGTGGCTCCTGGTTTGAGGGTCTTCCCCCTCAGTTCTTCCTCAGGAATTAACAAGGAGAGTGTCTTGCTGAACTCTTTGCTCGAAGAAATGAATGCTTACATAATGCTAGGGGCACAATCTCGTCCGTATTGGCTGAAGAGATACCTCAGCCGCGAGGAGAGGAGATTTTCTTTGGACTCTGCGCCGCCATAGGGACAAGCATGGATAAGATCGTGGGAAATCTCAAGAACGCTCTGTCTGCCGTAAACTACGACTTGTCGGAGGTTAAGCTTAGCAGATTGCTGGCCGCGCTACAGACTGGAACTGCTCTCCCCAAAGTAAGAGATGAGACGTATTACCATTCGTACATGAAGGCGGGAAATGACTTGCGCGAAAAGAGCGGGATGAAGGACGCCGTTGCCCTGCTGGGCGTCTCTCAAATCAGAAAGGAAAGGGAAGAAAAGATGGGTGATTCTTACACTCCGATACCCAGGCACGCGTACGTCTTCAATTCCCTAAAGCATCCGAGCGAGGTGGACTCACTACGTATGATCTATGGCCGGTCCTTCTCCTTGATTTCCGTATACCTACCTCGAAAAGAAAGGAGGGACAAGCTGGCTACGGATTTCGAGGAAATCCACTCGAATCATAACAAAGAGCATTTCTTCCCACAGGCAGAATCTCTGATCAACAAGGATGAAGCGGAAACAGACAACGAATTTGGGCAAGATGTAAGAGACACTTTTCCAAAGGGAGACTTGTTCCTTGACGCGAAAGACAACACCAAACTGCAAAGCGGCCTAGATCGCTACGTAAGATTGATGTTCGGTTACCAATTTCACACTCCAACCAAGGACGAGTACAGCATGTTTGTAGCACGAGCCGTCGCAGTTCGTTCAGCTGCTCTTGGGAGACAGGTCGGGGCTGTAGTCTCCACGACTGACGGTGACATAATCGCTGTTGGAACAAACGAGGTTCCTAAAGGGGGAGGAGGACTATACTGGGAGGATGACTCCCCTCCCCGACTTGACGGCAGGGATTTCGCAAAGATAGGAGCAGATCCTAACGACGAAAGGAAAAGAAAGATGATAGCAGAAATGTTCACGCGATTGAAGGCCAATAGTTGGCTCAGTCCTGAACTGAATGCACGTTCAGCCATAGAATTGGCAAGCAAATCACTAGATACCGTTCTCGCTGGTGCTGAGGTCGTTGACCTCATTGCTTTCGACCGTACCGTGCATGCAGAAATGGCCGCGATTACCGATGCGGCCAGACGGACCATTCCAGTAGAGAACTGTGTTCTCTATACGACAACCTTTCCATGTCATAATTGCGCGAAACACATTATTGCAAGCGGAATAACGCGATGCATCTACATAGAGCCGTATCCGAAGAGTCGAACATTCGATTTGCACGATGACGCGATAACTCACGACCAACCTCTTCAGGAAGGTAAGACTTCATTCGAATCGTTCATGGGCATTGCTCCGCGTATCTACCTGCAGTACTTCACGGCACTCGACCGAAAAGGCGATGACGGGAAGATTCTTGGTTGGACTCCTGCGAATTCGAATCCGAGATATGTCAAAGCGACGCTTTCTTACCTAACCGAGGAGACCATCCACCTAAAAGAGTTCGACGATAAGTACAAAGGGTCTAAATGAGAAGGGTTATTACATCAAATCTCGAAGGCGCGGATATTGTCTGAGGAATCTTCCGAAGTATTGCAAGATCTTGGAAAAGCCCGCGAAGAATACGACTCATGGCCAGAGTGGATGAAGAAAGTCGCTTCGAAAGAAAGACACTAGTCTCTCAGAACATATCTGTGGCGGCCTAACTCGCTATTTCCACTACGTACAGGTCAGCGTCTGAGACCTTCCATCGTTCAAGCAGTCTTATCGTCACAGATTTGATTCCGGCTTCGAAGAAGTGGGTGTAGGCCCTGGAGTCAGCCGTGATTAAGGCGCAGTCATGCGATTCGCAGAATACAGCCACCTCCTTATCGAAGCTTCGTCTGGGCAGGTCTGGGTGCTTCCCCACCTGGATGACCTCCTTGAACTGCTTGAGGAGGTCGTCCTGATGCGCATCTCCCCAACCGAGGATGTTGTAGTCAATGACGACTCGTGAAGCCATCGCCGAGGCATGCCTCTGCTTGCTCAAAAACCAATGGCGCGATTAACATGTCCTTTGAAGGCACTCGAGGAGAGGATTCTCTATCGATTGCCACTGTACACCGACGCGCACTCCAACATGAGAAACAGTTAAACACGAGGATAGAGATATTCAAACTACATTGGATTACGAACACATCGATGGATGTGTTCAGCCGAGAAATGGTTCTTGGCTTCCTTGGGATTGCCCGCCGGCGTGCGCGAGCCGGTCGACAATCGTAAAGGAGGAGAGTGCCTCCCTTGGCTGAACGGGAACGCTTCGGTCCCTCTAGAATCGCAGTAATCATTCCCACTAGAGATAGACCCTGTCGAGTGGAAGAGGCCATCGCCTCTGTATATTCTCAAACGATGCGCCCCGATCTGGTCGTCGTGGTCGGTGAAAAGAGCTCAGACCTGAAACGCGTTCATGGTAGTGGAATGCTTCCCAGGGATCAGATTCCAACCCTTCTCGCGCTCAACAGCAGGACTCCCAACCTGTCGGGGGCAGTCAACACCGCTCTCATCCGATTAGTGAGGAAGGGCTTCGAACCAGAAACCTGCTATGTTGCGATCCTAGATGACGATGATTCGTGGGAGCCCCAGTACTTGGAACGATGTTTCTCTCTTGCGCGGAAGCAGCGTCTAGACTGGGTTGTCGCCGGAATCACAAGGCACGAAAGTGAAAAAGGAGATGGGACTGACCTCTCGATACCGAGTCGTCTGACCGCCTCGTCCTTTCTACGTACCAACCCCCATGTCCAGGGTTCGAACCTCTTCGTCAGGCTCTCCACCGTTCTCAGAGCCGGGTGCTTCGACGAGAACCTTCGGAGTACGACCGACAGAGACCTCGGCATCAGGCTCGTGAACTTGGGTAACACCAGGGTTGGGTTTGTTCATGAGCATCTGGTTCACCACGCTGCCTACGGCCGAGGCCGCCTCTCCACTCCCGGATCGACGCGGAAGCGGGCCGGCCTCGTAGCGTTCTATCAGAAGCACGCCCCCCTGATGTCTGATGCTGACCGCAGGGAATTCCTCCATCGCGCCGAGACTCTGTTTGACGTTCATGCCAACGACTTCGAAGGTGGGAAAGCTCGATGAGCCAGCGAAGCCAGTCTGTCCCATTCCAGCTGATCGCGGGCTTCCCGTTCGTGAACGCGGAAAGTTCCGAGGCCCTCCTCTCGGACCTCTACAGGTTCCGCGTAGAATGCAACCTGGCCGCCATCGTCATATGCGGAGACAGCAACGACTTCCAGCTGATCTCTCCTTGGTTTGCCAGGTTGCGAAGCGCTGGGATCCAGGTTCGAAGGGTGTCGGAATCCGAGATCAGGCGCTCAGCCCTGAATGGACGGTTCGGTCGATACTACTCAGCCCTCGAGAGGCAGAGCGGCATCGCTTTTTTCAGAACAGCCCTGCACCACTATCTCTACTTGGAGAGCTTCAGGTTTGCACACCCGGTCGTATGGGTCCTCGACGAGGACGTCAGGCTTGAAGAATCATGGCTCCGCCGACAATCCAGTCAAACTCCTTTCTGCCGGCTCGTTCCCGACCTCGAGTCTCAAGGGGTTGACATAGCCGTCGGGAGGATCCTCGGAGACCCTCCAATTCCCAGCGCCAGCATGTTGAGGACCCAGCTGCTGGATCTGGACTTCAACCTGAGGGTCCTCAGGAATCGGAACTTCGTTGTTCGTCCGGAGCAAATGCAAAGGCAGAACAGCGCCAACGTCGAGAAGTATCCAGACTTCTACTATGACCTGACGCTGAGCCATTACGGCCACCTCGAGACTCCTTGGTTCTACATCAGCCAGAAGGGTCAGACAAACAGGCTATCCGTGCTCGACGAGATGCTCGAAAGAGTCCCTCAAGTCCCAATGGGCGTCAACCTCTTCAGACAGATACCCGAGGCCCAGAAGGCGAGACCGGGTCAGGAGTCGGAGTTCCCCACGAGGGGAGGAAACACGCTGATCTTTGACATCAGCTCTCTCAGAGACTACCCCAACATCTCACCGCGTGCTGGAGGGCTTGATTTCCGTCGCGGGGACACTCTCTGGACGATCCTAAACAAACGGACGGAGTCGGGAGGAGGACCGCGCAAGGTAGTCTCGACGGACCTTCCTGTGCGCCAGGACCGCAGGCACAACCGAACATCATCATTTGACGCCGACAGTCTGCTCGCCGATATCCTCGGCGGAGCCTTCACCCGGGCCGTAAACGAGGTTCTCGGAGGCAGAACGGGCAGCGTGCGGGCGCCCGGCGAAGAGTTCAGGTTCACCGAGGAGGAAACTGCGAACACGGTCAGCATCTGCAGGAAGCGCTTGGGCGAGCGACTGGAACTGCTCAGGCTGAACTCCTGGCGAATAGCCGGCCTTGTAGACTCGATCCACTCTCAGATCGGGGAGGCAAGACAACGCGGAGGCCCGGAATGGATCGTCATCAGGAAACACGCCGCGGAGATCGAGAACCTGCTAGCAGCAGCCGAGCGGGCGTTCTCCCCTGACATGGCGGAGAAGCTTGCTGCCAGAGCGATGGCCTCCCCTCGCAAAGACATTGAAGAATTCCTCCAGGGGCTTGCGGAGTACTGCCGGTCGTACCGCGACCAGCTTCTGGCATGGGATCGTCGCCTCGGGACCGACGACGTCATTTCCTTCCTGAAACTCCACTTCGGCGATCGCAGATTCAGGCTGCTCGCGGCCGGGAGCGAGGGGTTCGTCTTCAGTGATGGGAGATTCGCGTACAAGTACTTCTACTACGGCCTTCACAACTTCCGCCCTGGTCAGCTCGAGTTCATCCGGAGGGCCTGTTCTGCCGGGCGCCTCAGCTGGTCCAGGCACATCCACCCGGTCGAGAGGGTTCTCGTCGACGGCCAGCAGGTGGTGTTTGTCAGCCGCCTGCTGAAGGGCCCAGCGTATCAAGGGGGACGACTGGGGGGAGTTCTTGGTCTTCTCCGGGAGTGCAGGCGGGCCAACATCGTCCTCACCAACATCTCTCCGGGGAACCTGATCGTCACAGGAGCGACCCTCAGGTACGTTGACATCGGAAGATCGGTCGAGCGCTTCGACGAGCATGGGTTCAAGGAGATGTGCAGGCGCGCATTCCTCGTCTACAGATGGCACTTCAGAAGCGACCTGAGGGAGCTGCTGACCCGTGCAGTAGACGACGATTCGCTTCCTGAGCTGATCGGGTTCGAGCAGTTCATGGCGGCGCTCGAGGAGAAAGGCGTCCACGATGTCCTCGATACCACTCTGTTCGAAGCAATCATGAAGAAAGGACCGCGGCGGGTGTTCGACTACGGATGCGGCAACGGGGAAGTCGCAGACAAGCTTGCCAGGCTCGGGTGCGAAGTCTCCGCCTTCGACATTGATGGCAGACGTTTCCGCGCTCACAGACACCCTGAAAACGTGAAGCTTGTCGACAAAAAGAGAATCGGCGAGATCCTGGCGTCTCCCTCCACCTACGACGTCGTGCTCTGCAGCCTTGTCCTCTGCACGATCGAAGGCGCTCAGACTGTCGCACGAATTCTGCACGACCTGAGACATCTGGTCAAACCCAGAGGCCGGGTGGTTGTCTGCGTCTGTAACCCCTTCAGCCTTGAGACAAGAGAAAGCGAAACTCAGGTCAAGGAAGTGCCGGCGGGCGTCTCCTATTCGGACCATTTCGCCTACCGGAAACGGTTGAAAATCACAAGAGGGGTCAGGCTCGACTATCACCGGCCGGTTTCCTGGTACAGGATGATGATGAAGCGGGCGGGCCTCGAGATCAGCGAACTCGTCGAGGTCCCTGGAACCGACGTGGATCGACTCTGCCTTGGCAGCGACTTCCTCCTTTTCTGTCTGAAGCCCGCCCCTGTGCCGAAATCCTCGAACATCTCGTTGCTGATCAAGGCGTCAGCGATGGAGTGGAGGACCATCGACAAGCAGGTGTCTCACCTCTTGAGCCAGCTCGAGGTCCCGCGGCTGTTCATGGAAAGAGTCGTGGTGGTGGACCGCCATGAAGGTCCGTTCGCGCGCCAGTACGATTCCGCAGACATCCACTCGCTGGAGAGGTCTCTCAGATCGATGGTCCGGCGCGGAACAATAGATCGCGTTCTTGTCGCGCCATCCGGTGGCAAGGAAAGTCAAGGAATCGCGCGAAGGTGGTTCTCCTTGGACGCCCCCGCTCTCCGTTCGACAAACGGTCAGCCCGTCCTCACAACGCTCTATGGTCTGGACGGGTGCAGGGGCGAGTACGTCCTTCATGTCGACAGCGACTGTCTGATTAGCAGGCCCGACGGAAGGTGCGACTATCTCGCGGACGTTCTGAAGGTGTTCAGGAGAGACCCGCTATGTGTCACAGTCTCCTTCCCCATTGCGACGAGCTCGCGCCACGCGTATACAAGTGGAGACGGGAAGAAGAAATGGCGCACCGAGGCTCGGTGCGGTTTCATATCCAAACCCAGACTTGAAAGAATGCTGCCCCTTCCGAACCAGATTGCGGAGGCCGGCCTACTGATGTCTCCATGGCACCGGGCGCTTGACCTGAAGCTCGAAAGGGCCGAGTTCCAGTCCTATCGTGGCTCAGAGCGGGGGATTTCCTTCATCCACGTCCCGAACTCGCGCAAAGCGGACTTCAACTCGTGGTACAACATAATGAAAGCCATCGAAGCAGGTCAGTTCCACGTCGGACAGCTGGACAGCGTCGACCTTGTCGGCAGGGTTGAGGACTGGCTTCCTCGAAGAGACGAAGGCTGCGTCCTCGTGGTGCGCGGGAGAAACGTGCCCATCTCCAAACTCCGGCGATGTTTCGATTCTCTTGAGAAACAGTCAGACCAAGACTGGGGGCTGCTGATCACAGACGCAGGGTCGGACAACGGGGCCGATGAGTACATCGAGCAGATCATCGGCAAGAAATACGGTCGCAGGATGACCTTCTACCGGAACCTCGTGCCGGAAGCTCCGGTGGCGAACATAGACTTCGTGCTCCGCAGCTTGTGTGCAAGCAACCGGTCGATCATCATCATGCCTGACGCCGACGATACCTTAATCGGTTCAGACGCTGTCACCTATGTGAAGTCCATGTACGAGCAGGGAGCCGATTTGGGCATTGGCGGACTCCTGCGCACCGACAAAGAAGTGAACTACCAGGCCAACTTCGATCATCCGAGGCTCAGGAGAGGAGGAAATGTATGGCAGCCCCTCAAGTCATTCCGGAAGCACCTATACGACAGGGTCCGTCCAGAAGACCTCAAGGTGGACGGGGAGTGGGTTCCCCACACCGAGGACTGGGCGTTCATGCTCCCGATGGCAGAGATGGCGGAGAAACCGGTCCAATTTCAGCGGATCATCTACCTGTACGAGCCTTCCCCGCTGAAGCAGACGCTCGCGAAGGAGGAGCGGGAAAGCCTCATTGCGAAGATGGTCTCCAAGCCTTCCTACGGAGGACCTTAGAATGAGACGATACACGATTGGGGTGATAGGCGACGTACACCTCAGCGCTCGAAAGCGGAAGCTGACGGTCGCTCTGGGCCGGCGTCTAATCGATGAGAACTACAGGATAGTCTCCGGCGGTCCCGAGGACCTGGCCAAGGCGCTCGCCGAAGGAGCGAGAAGCTCTGCGCGCTACCACGAGGGAGACCTCGTCACGGTTCTCCCCGGCTTCGACCCGTCTGAGGCAGAAGGGTACAGCGACATTACAATCGCCACGGGAATTGATCTTGCCAGGAACCTCATTGTGGCGAACAGCGACGCCGTCGTGGCGATGGGTGGAGGAGCCGGCACTCTCTCGGAGATCGCCTTCGCATGGACTCTGAAGCGGCTCATCCTCGCCTACCGGGTCGACGGTTGGAGCGGCAGACTCGCGGGGATCCGCATAGACTCGAGGAGACGGTATCCGGGGCTCAGGGACGACAGAGTCATTCCTGTGGAGAGCGCCGACGAGGTAGTCCGACACCTCAAGGAGCTTCTTCCAAGGTACAATCGGCGGCACACGGGGATCAAGGTGCGAAAGGAGGGTAACTGAGCATGAAGATCGTCGTCACCGGCGGGTCGGGATTCGTCGGGAGATACGTGGTCGAGCGTCTGCGGCTCGAAGGTCACGAGGTCACCATCCTCGACCTCACCGCCACCGAGGAAGTGAGCAGGGTCGATGTCACAGACAAGCAGAAGGTCCACGACGCCCTAGATCGAACGAAACCTGAGTTGGTCATTCACCTCGCGGCCTTGGCGGGGTCAACTGGCAAGGGAGGGGGTGCAGAGAGCCCCAAGCGCCCCTATGAGTACTTCAGGATCAACGTAGATGGAACACTCAGCATCTACGAGGCATGTCGAGAGCTCGGAATAGGACGCGTAGTCTGCATGAGCAGCTTCTCGCCCTATGGGGTTGCGGAGTGCCCCATCAACGAACAGACTCCGTTTCACCCGAACAACCCCTACGGGGCGTCGAAGGTGTGCGTGGAGGAGGTCGCCAAATGCTATTCAAACCTCTACGGAATCAGGAGTGTGGTCTTCCGCCCGCCTCTGATCTGCGGCGAAGGGCAGAAGGAGGTCAACGCGCTTAGAGAGTTTGTAATCTCGGCTCTGCTGGGCAATCCTATCGTCCTACTGGGGGAGGGAAGACATCTGAGGGAATTCGTGCATCCCCAGGACGTCGCCAGGGCACTTTCCGCAGGAATTCAGTACATGTCCAGAATGGAGAAACAATATGAGGTATTCGTCCTTGGAAACAGGCCTGTGAGCATGAAAGAGCTCGCACATCTGGTGATAAGCAAGGTTGGGAGGGGGGTTGTCGAATTCAAGCCTTCGACGAATCAGGTCTTTGACCAGTTTACGGACCACAGCAAGGCGGCACGCGTCCTCGGGTGGGTTCCCACCATAGGCATCGATGAGATTGTGGGCCGTGTAATCGACGATGTTCGGGCTTCATTGGCAACCAGAAGTCAGGCAGGTGCGTAAAGCATTGGCGGATGGGGAACAGCCTGAAGTCCATTACGGGCAACGGCTTCTCGATTCAATCAATTCTATCAGCTCAGACAGAATCGGAGTTCTTCTGAGGCACTCTGTGCGTGACCACATCCCTAGAGACCAGGTTGGGGGCGATGATGATGTCAGACTTACCCCCCTGGGGCACACCGAAGCTAGGAGATTCGGTAGGAAACTACGAAGCGGTTTCAATCTCATCGTGAGCTATAGTCCAGTACCCCGGTGTGTTGAGACGGCAAAGGAGATTCTGGCAGGGTACTCTGACTCAGGTTCGACCAACGTTATGGACGCAGGCACGGAGGACTTTCTTGCGGTTCTCCGCTACTTCACCAAGGACCAAGAGGCCATGAACTCGTACAAGAAGACCATCGGGGGAAGGAGGTTCTTGCGGGAGTGGCTCGACAACACTCTTCCATCCGACATGATGGAGTCATCTCAGGCTGTCAAGCAACTCTTCATTCAGAACATAACTCGGGAGCTAAAGCGCGGTCAGGCACCGTTGTTGCGCATTTGGGTCGGGCATGATTACGGGTTTATTGTGGTAAGAGAACTGATCCTCGGCGGAAGGTTCGAAGAAGATTCGTGGATGCCGTACCTGGATGGTCTTGTTCTTGCGGTTGGTTCTGGAGACGCTACAGGATCGGTGGCGAGCAGCGACCCTGTGTCGATAGACTCTCGATTCGTGTGATGAGCCAGCGGCGCGCGCGGCACCAAGGCTGGCGACTTACGCGAGAAGGAAAAGCACCGCGCTTTCGACCGCTTGGACTGATAGTCCGCCCTCTCTGCTGTCAGCCTTGAATTCCCCGTGGACGTCTCCGCTCAAATAACCGTACAGTGCCCTAAGGAACTGGGCTGTGTGCCCCGTCAGCTGCCCCTTCGACTCGAGCCGTCGCAGGTCGTTCTCGAAGGAGTTTGTCTTGCCTCCGACTCGTTCTGTGGCTTTCGCTGCCGCTCGCTCAAGAACTGTGCGACAGTCCTTCACGGCGTCCTCTGGATGGCCTTGAGCCATCTTGTCTCGCGCCTCGTCCAGCAGCCCGACTTCCATGGTCATTCCCAGCCTCCGCAGCGCATCGGTGGCTTCGTTGTCCTTCGTCGCGGACCTGATGGAAGGGGCCTTCAGCTCTCTTCCTTCCAGGACCCCGACCATCACCTTCCGGACGAACTCGGAGCACTCTCCCTGGGCTTCCTCGACCTGCTGCCGGGGGAATCGATACTCGCCGAGCTGAGTCATCCGATAGTACAGGACCGGCCTGCAACTCACGTCAGCAACCGTCTCGCCCTGTCCAGCGGGGTGACAGATCAGCCTCAGGTAGAACGGGAGACCGGGCCTCCTGCTCGTGAGCCCTTTGATATGCGCCTTCTGCGCCTTCTTTCTGTTGAGGAAGCCAGAGTCCCGCAGTCCAACGGGTTTCTCCATCATCTCAATCGTGTTGCCTTCAGTGAGGATGGACCAGGATTCAATCAACCCCCCGAAGTTCAAGTGCTCCGTCAGCCGGGCCTCGACCGGCTTGATGCTGTCAAAGGGTATCGAGTATTCGCCGCGAATGACCACCTCCTCCAGAGAGACAGGCTTCAAGTCGGCACCACTCATTCGCGTCAAGTAGACGCCCACGAGGTAGCCCAGAACTCCGACTATCGCAACGAGAACTACCAGGAGGACGAGGCCCGTAGTGGTGTCCAGGGGAGACACCGATGTCTGCAGAAACAGCAGAGTGGCGCAATCGAACAAACAGGGCTGAATAGACAGGGCTGGTTACAAAAGGTTTGAGGGGCCACTCGATGAATTCGCCGAGGAGGCGAGGAGTATGCAGTCCACAACCACAACCTCGACCTCGACTCCCAGGAGGGATAGCGACTTGACAAGCTGGCCCAGGGTCGGAGATGGCCAGTGACCTTCATAGCCTGAAACGGCACGCCGTCGTACCTCTGCGTTCAACCGCCGGATATCACGCAGTCATCTGCAAGCAACCCCCTCAGCGTGTATGCGGATACTACGACTCTACCGCTCCATCCCGGAATGGTAACCGTGTGCGCACGCATGGGATTTAGCCTAGGAATCTCGATTGGCATCTTGACTGCGGGAGGCTGTAGCGGAGCCAACGCTTCCCCGTTGTAAGAAGTCCCGTTCAAATCCAGAAAGAACTCGAAATTCATGAACTCACCCGGGCCAACTGATTCCGACCCTTCAGGAAGCTGGGTTATGTTGAAGATAGCGCCATCCCTGGCCTCGTCGAGCAGCTTGGTTCTGCGCTCGGAGTCCTCGCGAGTAGACCGGAACACCATCTCAAGATTTTTAGGAGTCGGCTCGAGGTTTTGCGGGCTCCTGATTGATAGAGCGAACCAGAAGACCAAATTGTCTCCTATCCGTCTAGCACGGAATCTCGGCGTTTTGGTCTTCTTCCTCCCCTCCGTCAGGATTGTCACATGCCAGTTCTGTAGGTCGGGTTCAAGCGTAAAATGATCAAGGAGTTCACCCGGTTTCGTCGTCAGCGTGATGATATTCTCCCCGCGGGCAAACCAGTTAACCTTTCTCGACTTCAGCCCTGGGAAGAAGAGGAACCGGTCCGCCGGGGTTCTGACAACTGCGCCCAATGTGAAGTGCGGGCCGGTTGGAGGGGCAAAGAAGAGATAGTTTATTCGCCCGAGAGGCCTCCCATCCTCGAAGAGCACCCTGAAAGGTCTTGCCAACGAGCATGATTCGACAGCCGCCCCTGTGAGGGTCCCGGCACCGTTATCCAAGCTCAAGGACACTATCACGGTCGTATCATCTTTTCTGGTCAGAGGCGTCTCACTTCCTGCTCCAGTAGACCACTAGTGCCCTATGAAGCCCTTGTGTCGCCCAAGGCGGGACTCTTACTCTCGATGCGGTTGAGGGGCTCGGCAAGCGCGCGCTCTTAGACTCGGGAACCTATCAGACCGCGCGAGACCTCCTTCTTTCGCAGGGTCCATTAAGGCCTCACAACTCAACGCCTTTCTGGCGGGCGCGAGTCTTCAGCTGCCTGACATTCGACTGATAGACAGTCTCTGAAATCTCTCCCGTCATCAGTGAGTCCTTCAACTCTGCCAGCCGAGCCAGCCAATAGGCTTTATCCAAGAACCCCTTTGCGTCTTCAGAGTTGGTCGTCGTGGCACTCCTCTCTCGCGCGCGTGAATTCGACTTGGATTTGGCTTTTTGACAAGTGCGCGCCCACGTCCTAAGTAACTAACTGACGCAATTGTGTACCGAGGATTTGAGCCTTGTGACTGCTGCGATGTGTTCACACCTGCTCTTGGCTTCTTCTAATGTATCGAATGGGCCGTGCCACGTGGTTGTGGTTGTGGTTGTGTGATGGACAATCCATCTCTGATAGTACTCACAGGTTGCCGCATGGACCTTGGGGCCAGTGGCTCGGTCCAGGTCTTCGAAAACTACGAAGCCCTTGGTTTGGTTACTCAATTGTCAGCGCCTTCGAGAGCGAGATTCTTGATTTGAGTGTTCTATCCAGACTCGTCCCCTGCTCATTTCAAGGCTGCACCACAGTTCGAGCAGGTCTTCGCCGTGGCTATCTCGTTCAGGGTGCCGCAGAACTTGCACGGGACTTTGACTATCTCCTTCTGAATGATCACCGTCTGCCCTGGGGGAAGTTCCTCGCTCCGAGAGAAGTCTTCCTCCTGCCTTGCGACGTCCCTGAACGAAGTCTTGCGGCAGTGGCTGCATGTGTAATGGAGCCTGATTGTCTTCCTGATCACCGGCACCCTCTCCTCCCTCTTCCGCACCGTTTCTTCCTTTGTCACGCCCTGTTTGCCTGTCCTCCTCTTTGTCACCGTCTCCTTCCTGGTCACTATACCGTAGGCCTTCTCCTGCTTGATGACCTCCGAGCCCGTGAGCTTCGTCGTTCCTCGCGCCCCGCATGCTAGACACTTCGGGGTGAGGTAGTAGTACGCCAGCATCGCCAGTATCACGAAGAAGACCGCATACACGACAGAGAAGGCCCAGCCGAAGAGCGCCAGGATGAGGAGCAGGATCAGGGTCTTGGAACGCGGGGTCATGCCCGCTTGGCTCCAGGCGTTTGAAGAGTACTAGGCCCAGTCAAGCCAGACTTACCTCGATCAAGATTCAGACAGACCTCTGCGCAACTCCATACTTGGCGTGGGTGTTTCCTCTCACCACCCACTTCTCCTGGGTCCAGCACAGGATGTCGTACATTCTCGCGGAGGTCAGGGGAATTGGAAGGTCAGCGAGGCGGTCGTGCAAGTCTGCGAAGCCACCGGCATTCCCTGTGACGTCTGCCCGGGCGATGTCCATGACCTTCAGTCCCAGGTCGACAGATTTTCGTTTGTCGATGACAGCGAGGGGGTCCGTTCCTGACAGGAACTTCACGACGAACGAGTCCAGGACCGGAAAGAGATGCGGGCGCTTCAGGTGCAAGATCTTCGTCGCTTTGGCCAGTCCCACTCCCTTGATGGAAAGGAACTGTGTCAGCACATCTCGCATCCGCGGTCTCAGCCCCGCCCACAACTCGTCGTCACTAGTCGCCAGGTCCGAATCCTTGACCCAGGACAAAGCAGACTCCACGTTGGTGGCGCCTACGATTCTGGAGCTCTCCGCCGGGTCGTATCTGTCTATCATGGCGTAGAGCTCGTTCGCGGCTCTGACTTCTTCCATCGTAATCTGGTCATCGACGCTGTGGCGGTCGTCGTATCCCCGATAGACTTCGATGTCGCAGTATTCCCTGATTCTCGCTTCCGGGTCTTCGAATCTGACTCCGTTGGAGAGTGCGATTTGCATTCTCTGCTACCTCCACCCGATGGTCTTCCGAGGAGTCAACTTAGCCGCTCCCTCACGATTCTGTACCTTCCCCTTGCGACCCGCTGGAGGAACTTCTTGTCCTCTGAGTACAACGATGATGGCGGTCCGTTGATCGAGAGGTCGCTCATGGACGTCGAGATCGATCCCTGATTGAGGCCCGGGTACTTCTCGTTCAGGTAGCTGCAGACCTGCTGTATCGTCGCCTCCCCCCCGAAGTGGGTCATTGCCTCCCGGATCCTGGCCGCGTTGGTCGTGAACACGGCCGGTCCCGGTCCGACGTAGTGCCTCTCCACTCCTTCGTCGGTCGGAGTAGCGTCGGGTCGGGTCGTGCCTGGAACGCTGGTGCCTGCTCTTCTTTCGAGCCAATACCCGAGGGCCTTCGTCAATTCTGGACCGATGTATCCGTAGAGGTTCCCATATTGGTCAATTATCGCCTTCTGGAACTCTTTCCAGGTCTTCATGTCGATGCCCCTCACGCTGATGGTGGTCTCTTCGCTCATGGTTACATGATTACAACTAAACATTTATAAGGATTACCAAAACTGAACACCAGACATGGAGAAACTCCCTTTCAAAGCACGGCTGGAGAAGGACGGAACGCTGGCCTTACCGACACCCAGCGAACTGAGTCCAGGTGATGCGATGATATGGTCGGCGATGCTTCAAGTCATCGGCAGGGAGAAGCGCAAAGTGAGGATACTGATATCTCAGGATGGTGAGATATTCTACAGGGCAGAGGGCCCCCCCGGCCGAGCGGCTGAGCGAACTCCAGGGTGAGAAGCACGGTGAGCAGGATAGAGAGCTCCGAAGAGCTGCGGAAGCTAAGGCTGGCTGATGAAGGGTACATAGTGATCAAGGATATCGCCCGGCCACCTATCGTCCATAAGATAAACGCCAAGTGCGTGTCGGTGGACAACTTCAACGAAAAGGTGATGCTGAACGAGGGCAAGACGGGGGGATACTTCTGGGTGGACAGCATTGAAAGCGCCTCGCATCTCTTCGGAGCAACTCGCTGCAAGGTCTGCAAACCAGAGCTGAAGTATGGCTAGGCGCACGCTAGAACGGCGCGCGCAACTCTAGCGACGATTCCAAGGCTGCTGGGTTCGCGTTAGATTTCCCTTGTAGCCTGCAAATACACCTTAAGGTCTCGGTCGCTGAACAACACGAAAATGACCTTCGGGGGCCAACCCTCCCTCTCGACGAACTCCTTGACCGTCTTCAGGGCGATCCTGCTCGCGGCTTCGATGGGGTAGCCGTAGGCTCCTGTGCTTATCGAGGGGAAAGCGACGCTCTTTCTTTAGGCCTGATCCCTCTGTGTCCTCTCGCCTCTCCCGAGAGGTATTGCAGTAGCAAAGATAGCATTGAAGACATCGGCCATATCCCTGCAGATCTGCCTATCTGAAATGAGTACGCCAATCTCGACGTTGTAGTACAATGACCGCTCATTGAGGTTTGCCGAGGTGACTATTGCTGAAGCCTCGTCAACCACAATGAACTTCGCGTGAACTTGGTACAGTTGAACATTCTCGGTAGTGACTTGCCTTAAACCACGAACCTCAAGGCCCGATCTCAGCTGCGCAAGCCTGGTGAACAGTGGTTTCTCGGCGTTCTCAGTGAGGATCTTGATGGGGCATCCTGTAGGCACCGAGTGTATTAGAGGTACAATGACCTCATCAATGTAGGGAGAACTGATCAGGATCTCCTTTCGGGCAGACTCAAGGAGGTCGCTCAAGGCCTCAGAAAGGTCAGTGGCCGCCGTCACTCTGACATCTCTTCTAATCTGCTCGGGTGCGACAAGCAGCACTTGCAGTTCTGGCGAAGAATATGGAATAGATTCAGGGTGGGTGTCGACGTATGCAAGGTAGGTCCTTCCCGAGTCTGTAACACTCCACTTCGCCCGTATCACAGGGTTTCGTAGCGTGACCTCTCTTCGTGCCACGAAGTTCATGGAATGCAGCCACAGTAGTGCCGGGAGTAGTTGCCCTTGGAAACCCAAGCTATTCTTCAGGGTCAAGAGGTCTGCTTCGGAGTCTTGGAGCCCCCTTAGAATTCGAACGATTAGCGGTTGCTCACTCAATAATCAGAATCCCCATGTCATTCCTCTGTCGCTGTCAACTCTGAGCAGCGGTCCCAAAGCAAACCTTGTCAGAGCACCATTGTACTCGCGGCAACTCTCTGTCGCTATGCAGTACTTGCATCTGTCGTCACAAGTACAGCGAACCATGTCTTCCCTGAGCTTGTTGAAGAACTCCAAAGCGATTGGGGCTCCTGTCTTCTCCTCTACAGATGCAAGTTCAGAACATGCGCCTAAGCCCCCAGGTGCTCTCTCATAGATCAGTAACGAATCCTCCTTCAGGTCAAGGTAGTAGGAGAAGCTGTCAATCGAGACGCCTGAAATCTGTGGTAGCCTTGTGAGGATCGAATGCGCGATAGAGTGAACAACGATATGATGAAGGTCCTTGTCGTCAGGCGGGACCTTCTCGTACTTCTTCCCGAAGTCCGGATGATCCTTGTACGCTTTGCGAAGGAAGGCGGTGCACTTTTCGAAGTACTCTGGCTTGAGCTTCAGGTACAAGCAACCAGTCTTCAATTCCGTTCCGAAGCGCCTTGACTGATAGACACGCCTGATGTTCTCTCCGTACCAGTATCCAAGTACCACCTCCTTAATCATCGCCTCTGGGGCAAACCAAAAACTGTCCACAAGCGACGAGTCGAAGTCAGGCGAGTCTCGTAGCGATGGTAGAATTTCTTTCTTCCTGAACTTCACCATAGCCCTGTTGTAAGTGGTCACAACAAAGGCCTCTGTCAAGTTCTCGGTGGCATTGCTCAGGACGTATCTCCGGAAACCCCACAATCCTAAAAGCTCATTGCACGAATCACAGACCAGCCTAGAACTTTGGAGGAGTCTTGCTGGACTGAGTGAGCGATAGCCACTAAGCCGTCCCGACCCGCACTTTGGACAAGGTGTGTGTTGCATCCTCCCCCAAGCCGTCCATGCCTGAGATCTCGCTTCATTCTTGCCAGCAACCCATACCGGAAGTGGAGTAACAACAGACTTGCCGTTATCGTCCCTCAGAACCCATACTGGAGAAGTCTGGAGTGACTTCCGGCAGTTGGGGCACATGTAATGGTTGTATTGTCGATCAAGTACGACTTCGGTTTCGAAGTAGAGTCTTCTGCATTTGGAGCACCAGAATTCGCAAATGTCATTGGCGAAATGAACTACAGCTTTCTCGAGCTGGCTCACTTTGAAGTTGTTCCTGATGACCTCGATCTTGTCTTCGGGATCCATCCCTTCAACGTCCTTTAGGAGCTTCCTCAGTTCGTCAATGTTCAAGAGGTTGCTGAGTTCTTGATCGTCCCCGTAAACGAGCTCAAAATTATCGACTAGAACCTTCAATTCGTCCGCGCTGATTGGTATCGCCCCTCCGGAATCGACCATGTGGGTCCTGTAGAGCGTCTCCTTGAATTGGTAGAGCCCCGTATACTTGTTGCTGCTGTCAACAGGCATTACGAATTTTCTAATAGCATCTGAAGCGTCTTCTTCAGCGTTGAAGTAAACCGTTAGCCCCCACCTCGCATCCTTTTCAGAATCTCCTTCTCCTCTGAAGACACCTTGCCTGAAGACATTCTGCCCCCGCCACTGGTACTTGGACCCCCTCGAGGACGCCAACTGCCACTAGATCGACTGGCGGGCCGACCTGACGAAGCCGAGATGGGCTCTTCAAATTCGACCTTTATTGTCTCCTCCACTTTTCTGAGATTCATCAGGTTGAACTTCTTTATCGTAGCATCGGGAAGTTGAGCCTCATTGGGCACAGCGGTCGTGGCTGCCTTTAGTCGAACAGACGCCTGTTCAATATCCTCATCCTTCCACAATCCTTTCAAATAGCTCAAAACACGTGGTTCTGCACTCCTATAGTCCACCTTGAACGCCTTCAAGATTTGAACGATGTCTATGCCCAGTATCTGGCTGGCGTCAAATAACGTAGCCAGAACATGCTTCTGGGTCAGTTGGGAGTTAGAAGCGGGAAACGGCGGCTGCTCTATGAACTGAGTAGGGTCCGCCGCAAACTTCGCTGCATTTCTGTAGTAGTAGACGTCAATGGGGTCGTTGGAACTAAGGAAGTTGATTATGAGCGCGTCATTCTTCCTTCCTGCACGACCGATTCTCTGCAAGTAGCTGTTGAAACCATAGGGGGCCCCATAGATGGCCATTCCGTCCAGATTCTTGAAGTCGACCCCCACCTCCAAAGTGCTGGTAGCGACCAGAACTCTGATCTTGCCTGCGTTGAATTTCTCCTCCGAGTCCGCTCTTTCCTGTCTGGTATAGGTCGAGTTGTGTCCATCCACCTGTTCAACAAGGCTCGCTGTAGCCGCGTCCGCAGAGAGTCGTTGTCGAAGGATACTCAGAAGCATCCCGCACATCTTCTTTGAATCGATGAAGACGAGAAAGCGAATGTCGGTGTTCCGGAGTATCTCATACAACGAATACGAGACAGTGTCAAGCATCCTGTATGCTCTAGGCATTGTGAACACAATCACCTTTGAGAGACCCTCCTCGAAATTGTAGTCTGCATCGGTTGTCTCAACGGGCACGGTGGGCTTACCGAAGAAATCCTGACCGAATTCAAGTGGGTTCCTGACCGTCGCGGAAGTAGCTATGTATTGGATTTCGGTGTGTTCTGAAGTGTTGTAAGTCTGAATCGCAGATGATAGCCTCTTCAGGAAATTTGATACGTTTCCACCGAACAGACTGTTGAAGAGATGTAGCTCGTCTAGAACAATAATCCTCGGTCCGACTTCTGGCTTGATCGATGTCTCCTTAGTCGCCGACCCACACTTCTCGCAACGCGCTGCCTGTTTGTAGCTGATACTTCGGCATGAGGTACAAACCGTCAACGTCTTTGTAGCGCCGAAGAATACATGTCTTCGTTCGTAACGCATCAGAACGTAGTTTATCGCGTCTGGGGTTGCTATGAGAATGTCTGGCAGGTTCAGAGTTACATTGTATCTGTCTATCATGAGAAAGGGATACTTCTCTTTACACCGCTTGCACACCAACGTCATCGACCCTTGCTCAGGTACCAGCCTAACATCCGAGGGTTGCAGCTTGTTCTCCTGAATGTCCTGCTCATGAAGAATGCACCTTACAGGAAGCGGGATATCGAGAGAGAGGCTCTCTTCCACATCTCCGTGGTAGACTCCGACTGTTAGTGGATCAGATGCATGAGCCTTGTTGACCCAGTACAGGAGCTCAACAATGCGTTGGAGTTGGTCGCTGGCAAGCGCCTTGGTAGGATAGAAGAAGATAGCCTTGATCCCGCTTCTTCTTTTGCCAGAACTGGGCCCCAGAATTGAATTAACCACCGGTATCAAGAATGCCTCAGTTTTTCCGGCTGCAGTCCTGGCCGTAACTACAGTGGGCCGCCTCTTCCCAGTGAGCTCCTCGATTATCCGACGAATTGCGTTCGCTTGAAACTCGTAGAGCCTTCCGCCATTCTTCTCGATTTTCTCTTGCACATACTTGACGATCGAAGCATCTAGCGTGACGCCGTAATCCTTTGACAGCGACTTCGACAGTTCCGTGATGGTGAGTTTTCCGGCCTTGGGACGTGGAATGCGAGTCTCTGCGATGAAGTAGTCTTTGAAGTGAATCTCTTTCTGAGATGCTGCCTTCTCCGGTAGTAATCCGTAGGCCTTGATCTCCTCTAGATTGGTCACAAACGGCGAATTACTCACTTCGTAGATGTCGAGGTCGAGCAGGGATCCAAACTCGAAGCTCTCGTTTCCATCTTTGGGCCATTTCCGCTCTGTTGTGTTCGCAATCTTGAAGAGAATCTGGTTCGAGCCATTCTTGCCTTTCACATCCTTGATAAGGGCCAGCTCTACCGATTGGGGATCACTGCCGCCGATCACTGGAATACTGAGAGTGACGGGTCTCCCTTCGCCGGGGATGACCTTGGTGGCCGATCCGTCAACCCTCGCATCCTTGACCGCGCACTTGACATTCTTCGAGGCCTCAATAACAAATGAGACATCAACGAAACTACTAGCTCCGGTTCTCGCCTTGAAAGATACATGAGTGCGGTAAATACTATCTGAATCACTCTTGTCCTCGATTATGAAACCGACGGAATTCCTCTCATCAATATCCCAAAGTCGGGGGTCATTGGTTTGCTTTGGAGTCGGCAGGACCCTGAAGTGAGGACGAGGTTCCAGATTGACATCCGACAGGGCGTTCATTATTGTCTCAGCGATCTCACGGTAGTCCGTGGTGCTCGTTGTTATCGCTCCATTCCACGGGCCGGCCAACCTATAACTATCATCAACCCCTGCAATCTTGCGATGCCCAGGCAACCCTGGGTCTTCGAATGTCCGGTCTGCGAGTACGACCAGGTTAGAGTCTACACTGCCAAGGCCGGTAGAACAGCACATGTGGTCTGTGGATACTGCAGGACAATGGTGTGGTGGGATCCTGCGCCAAGAATGGGTGAGGCGATAGACCTCTACAATAGATTCTGTGACCAAGTCAGGACCAGAATGGGAAGTTATGTTGAGATTCCCAGTCCCATCCCCCAGAGACCTGAGAGCCTCAAGGTTGTACAGAGTAGAGTAGCAGGTGGCAATGTGGTCTTTGCAGCGCCGTTATGTCTTCAACATGACTTCATCACAGCAGAACCAGTCATGGGATTCAGAGGAGAGATGGTGGCTCAGATGAGAATCTGCTTGAAGTGTGGCCACGCCGAGAGGGAGAATGTCTAGCCACCAATCGCTGACGGCAGAATTGGCACGTAGGGCCACAAGCAGAGGAAAATACACCGCCAAGTGATACGGTCGCGTGATTTGAGTTCTACAGTTCTCCCCGGTTTGAAGGAATCACCTCCTGTCGACCGCATCTTTCCGAACCCAATGAAACGAACTCTCGAAGGGGTCAAGGTCCGCACAATCCCAGCGAACTTTTAACACCTGACTATTGCGACCTTCATGCGTATTGGAAACACTGAAAGAGTTCGCCTCCGACGCTGCACCATTCGTGAAATGGGCAGGAGGAAAGGGCCAGCTTCTGCACACCTTTGAAACGTTATTCCCTCGAGACTTCGGGACATATTTCGAACCGTTTCTCGGCGGAGGTGCAGTATTCTTCTACCTGTTCAAGCGGGGTAGGATAAAACAAGCCAGAATCTCTGACGCTAACAAGGATCTAATCAACTGTTACATTGCCATTCGCGACAACTTGGACCAACTAGTAGTTCGAGCCAGACGATTGCAAAAACACGCCACGGACAAGAATTACTACTACGAAGTCGCTCGCAAGCGTTTCAATGGAATTAGATTAGAAACAGGCCAAGAAGGAAACGCAGAGAAAGCTGCCCTTCTGTTGTATCTCAACAGGACTTGCTTCAACGGTCTGTACAGAGTGAACAGCAAGGGTGAATTCAACGTTCCTTGGGGCGATTACACGAATCCGAGAATTCTCGACGAAAGAAACCTGGGTGACGTAAGTTGGGTCCTGAATCAGAGTTCCGTCAAAATATTCCGGCGTGATTACACAGTGGGATTGGATGAGGCGAGAGCGAGGGATTTCGTCTACTTTGACCCCCCATATCAGCCCATCAGTCAAACTGCAAGCTTCACTTCCTACACTCCTGACTCCTTCACACTTGACGACCAGAAGAGACTTGCCGACATTTACAACAAACTTGCTGCGAAGGGATGCCACTTGATGCTTAGCAACTCGCCCAAAGTGCGGGATTTGTACGAAGGACACGGATACGAAATTGTGACGGTCAAGGCAGCACGAGCTATCAGCAGCGTAGGCTTGAAGAGAGGTCCCATCGAAGAACTGATCGTGAAGAACTACTGAGAACCGAGACTGTTCAATGAAGATCGCATAACCCACAGCTGAGTTACGTACTTCATATTCACGCCGAAATGCCTCCGCCGCCTCCCTTGTTCGTCTTTCCTCGTTTCCATCCTGTCGATTGTTCGATCGAAATTGCTCTAGGCGGGTTCAGAAGCCTTGTTTCATGTCCCTCTAGACCTCTGAACGGACAGTACCCATCCGTGTCAGGAATTAGCTGGCGCAGTTGCTCCAAACGCTTTCCTTTGCAAGCGTTCTCGCAGGCTCTAGTATTTGGCTTGCAGCAGATCTGACCTATTCTGTAGATGATGAAATCAAAGAATGCTGGAGCGGCCACCCGGTTGTTTTGGGGGATCTCTCCCCATTTTTCCCAAACCCTTCTCCACGCCGCTGAGGACGCCATATCGACTGCGCCATATTGTAGACCATAGATGTCCAGAAAGCTGGTGAGCAGCGGGATACGGGAACGCAAGATACCCAATCTCAATGCTATCCTCATGGTGTTGGCATCGCTGCTTACATCAAGCTTGTCGAGGTTGGTAAGACCCTCCCAGACTCCCAGTTCATACATGTCTCTGATTAGCATGTTTGCCTTCTTGTTTGAGTACCCTAGCGTACCAGCATACTCTGGGTTGTCGTTCTCGACGAGTGTCCGCCTGATTTCAAGAGCATCTCCATTATGCACCCGAGCAAGCGTTGACGCATCTCCGCCGTAATCATTCACCAGCACCGCGGCGCAGAGCCTGGCGTACTTTCTCCTCTTGTCGTACTGACTTTCGGCTCCTAATCGCCTAAGAAGAATATCGATTGACTGTGGATCTCTGAGGATTCGTTCGGCATCAAACAACTCCGGCTGTTCATGAGCTATGCTGTAAGTGGATTCTCTGAATCTTATGGTGAAGTCTTGGGCAGCAGTAAAGAACCGCGCATTCGCAATCAACCGCGGAGTCAGTTCGACGAATCCTCCAAGACTAGGATGAAATCCTTCCGAACTTGCGTGCTCCCTGAAGAGGGATTCCAACCGCGCTGCCACTTTGCCGCATTGACTTTCGTCTATCGAGAGGCCGAGGATCTCTTGGTAATGGTCCATCCAAAACTTATGATAAGGAGAAATGACATCCTTTCCACCCAAATCGCTCTGTACGTAAAGAAATTCGTTCAGTGTCCACAGGAACTTCGCGACTTTCTCCACATCGGCTCCACCCCCTCGGAGACTGAACTGTTCTGCTGTATCCACTCCTAGGTCCGCAAGCGCCTTCCTAACGAACGATTGAAATTCCTCGAATGAATCCCTGCGAGTGTCGCCTTCCAACGTTTCTGGCAAGACTTGGTTCCAGAGTGCCCATTGGGGCTTAAATATGCTATGGAGGGGTTAGGTTGTGTCTCAGGTTCCGACGATTGTGCAGGGTTCAGACATGAAACTCATATCTCGAGAGAAATACCTCGACTTCCTAAAGTCCCACAAGTACGTGTCTATTGGAGACACTTCGCTGGAGCTCGTCAAAGAGTGGAAGGTTGACAAATTCCAACCCGACAATTTTAGGCCTGAGGAGTGGACTGTCTGGAGCTTCCCTGATCGAGGGGACTGGGCCACACATCTAGGCAATTACCGTGGTAATTGGAGTCCGTACATCCCCCGAAACCTGGTAGAACGCTATACGAAACCAAGAGAACTGGTCTGCGACCCGATGATGGGCGGTGGGACCACACTCGTCGAGTGCAGACTGACCGGCAGAGACGGAATCGGGGTGGACATCAATCAGAAGGCATGCATGATAGCCATGAACAGGCTGGACTTCCATTACTCTCCTCTCGACGCTGGTAGAAACAACACAGTGCTCGTGTATCAAGGAGACGCGAGAAACCTCAATGAAATCAACGATGACACTGTTGACCTCATCGCTACTCATCCACCATATTGCGGTATCATATCATACAGCAAGTCCGAAGTCAATGGAGATCTCTCAGCCTTGAAGATGGAAGAATTCGTCAACGCAATGGGAACAGTTGCGAAGGAGTGCTTCAGGATCCTCAAACCGGGGAAGTATTGCGGTATACTCATCGGCGATACCCGACGTCACAGACACTATGTTCCCATCCACTTGGGTGTGCTAGCGAAGTTTCTCGAAGCTGGTTTCGTCCTGAAGGAGGACATCATCAAGCTTCAGCATAACACCAAGATGTCTCGGGAACGGTGGCGTGGTCACAAGTATGACTTTTACAAGATTGCCCACGAGCATCTTTTCATATTCAGAAAGCCGGAACTAACAGAGAGTACTTCCCAACTAAAATACAGCAAGAAGTGGTGGTGACCTTGCGTCCGACCGCCGGGCTCAGATTTCTGAAGTTCAATACATGACGAGTTGTTTCTAATAGAAGAAGAGGTGGTTGAACTCACCCATAGCGACGACCCTGCCTGTTTCGGATTCCATGATTAACCTCTTCATCTTGTGTCACTTTCGCCAGTAGCATGAACCCTCGTGCTCTATCTAAGCCGAGTTCGGGCTGCGGCTTTTGCTGGGTTCCTTTCCGACATAATCGTATTCTTGTGCCATGAGCATATTAAGAGAGGTGGCATAACCACGGTACACGAGCTCATACATTCTGTACACTACGGTGAAGGACCTCATCTCGAAGTCAGACGATTGGGACTCCCTTCGAGCGGAGCTTAGGCAGAACTTTCGCTCGGTCTATCGCGAAGAACCGGGATTTGAACAGCTCGGAGCCTGGAAGAGCTCCATCGAACACCTAGCGAGTCTGTTCAGGCCATTGACCGAATTGCACGACCTTGTGGTCCTGGAGTATCGATTGCCTTTCAGCGGTGAAAGGATTGACGCAGTATTGTTGGGTGCGGGCCATTCTGGCAAACCGACAGCATTTATCGCGGAGTTCAAGGGTTGGAGGTCAGTCAAGCCACACAGCACCGACTTCGTCCTGGCAGACATCGGAAAGCAGGTGCATCCCGAATATCAACTGCGGAATTACATTGGAAAGATAATTCATTCGCACTCAGCGGCAGACCTTTTCGACGTCGACGGGTGTGTACTCATGTACAACCTTGGAAGGGCTGATTCAAGAATCAGTTTCCACTGCAAGCACTTCTACAAGGGTGAAGAGGATCGTGCAAGGCAACAATTGATGGCTACATTCGCCTGCCCAATTGACGAAGCCACCGCCGGGAGGTTCGTGAACGGCCAGTATCTTCAGAGCCAGAAGCTGTTTGATGCAATACGAACACATTTCGACGAGATTCGGAATGCAAGCAACACTCTTCTCGCGGAGAAGGGTTACGGTCTGTCAATCGAACAGCTCTCACTGGTTGACGAAATAATCGACACTATTCGTGATCGAAGGGAGGGCACCTACTTCATTCAAGGTGCTCCCGGTTCCGGTAAGACTCTGGTTGCATTGCATTTACTGTTGAGGGGCTTGTCCGAGGGAAAGCAGAGCGTCCTGACATATAGAAACAATCGACTAATCGCGTCGCTGAGGAAGGCCACGAGCGAGCCATCACGAGACGCGCACATCGACATGCCGATCAAGTTCTATTCTACAGGAAGGCCAGGAAATCCCGGTCTTGCCGAGGCTGGGTACCGGGGTCAGAAATTCGACCTCGCCATATTCGACGAAGCTCAGCGCATGACAATAGAGAACATTGATCTCGCTCTCCTGCGCGCGAATGTGACTGTCTTCCTCTATGATGAGAGCCAGATTCTAAACGCTGATGAAGAAGGGACAACCTACAACTTTCAAGAAAGGGCTTCGAGTCAAGGAAAGGTGCCAATCATAAGGAATCTGACCGGTATCTACAGAGTACTTGGCGGTCGAGCCTATCATGGCTGGGTTGAATCGCTACTCTCGAACCCTCGGTCAACCGAGGCTCCTCCAATCTTCGGCGGCTACGATTTCCGTGTTCTACAGCTTCCTCAAGACCTCTTCGGCATTTTGAAGGCAAAACGAGATGGGCATGACAAACCGAAGGTGGGTCTGATGGCCGCTTTCACGGAAACTCCGGGTGACCCCAAGGACCCCAGGTCTACTAGGAACTTGAGAATCTCAAGTCAGCTCCCAACCGACCTCGATGCGTACTCAGGTTTCAGCGAAAGCGTTTACTGGCTCATGGACCCAAAGAAGGACTACGTTCCTTTCTGGGTGAATGGTGGTTCGAACCAACTCAATCAGTGCGCTTCGATTTACGGGTGCCAGGGTTTCGAGGTCGATTATGCCGGCGTCATCTGGGGTCGCGACCTCGTCCTCAGGAATGGCGAATGGGAAGTAGGCAACTACTGCGAAGACGGCAAAACAGGGAGGCCTTCTCTCAAGCAAATCATGAGAAGAGCAAAGGAGAACTCTGATAGCAAAGACCTGGCCCTTCGGCTGCTGAAGAATCGGTACAGGATCTTTCTTACGCGTGGCATCAAAGGGACGTATGTGTTCTGTGAGGACAAAGAGACTTTGCAGTCTCTTCGAAACCTGACGGCAATTCCTGCGCCCGTGAGCCAACTGCGCGCTTGAACTCAGAAACCAACTCGAGGAGCACCTCGCAATGGCACTCGTTGATCTCGCCGCCTCCACCCAGATATATTCTCTCTGGAATATATTCCCGGCATCATATGGCTACGGATTCAGCTTCAGGTAATCCGCGACCACCCGGTCCACCAGGGAGTACACCTTCCCATCCTTCTTCACAAGGTCCATCTCGATCAGCTGGTTCAGGAACTTGGGCAGGGACGTCAGTTTCACCTCCGCAACCCGAGCAATCTCTCCGACGCTCATCGGCTTGCTCGCCAGTGCCCTGAGCACCTGCGACATTATCGGACCCTTTGCGTATGTCCCCGTATCCTCGGTGAGCACGTACTTCACGTAGAGGTTTAGCGAGCCGGCGGCCGACGTGAGGGAGCGGAGATACGCCTCCTTCATAGTCTCTCCCTTTCTCCTCGACGTGGCCAGGGCGATGAGGTAGAACGGATGCCCCGAAACCAAGTCGTACGCCTCCTTCGCTTCCCTGTCGCTCGCCGAAGGGTCGTTCATCCTGAACAACTCCTTGGATGGTTTTTCCTCCAGATACGAGATCTCCATGATGTTGAAGAGCCCGAAGAGCGGACTCCCGCCAGACGAAAGCAGGTTCCGCATGAAGTGCGCCCGCGACCCGCTCACCACGTAGCAGACGTTCCCTCTCGCCTCTATCACGTGCTTGAGGTGCTCAGTGATCGCCTCGAGGCCGGCGTACCTCTTCCACTCAGTAATAGTCTGGAACTCGTCCAGCATCACCACCACGCGGCGCCCGCTCCGCTCGGCTATCTGGCTGACGTACTCGAAGGTCGACCTGAACAGGATGGAATAGTCGCGCTCGGCCTCCTTGAGGTACGGCATCGGCGTGATGGTCGGGCTGCCGGTCGTCTGGTCGACCGAGATCTCAAGGCGAACCCTGGCGCGCGTGAGGTCCTTGAGCTTGTTGAGGCCCGCGCGCACGTCGTCGAGGACCTGCTCCTTCTTCCCCGCGACGCGATAGTCGCCCCTGCTCGTCTCGTTCAGCATGTCCTTGAAGAAGCCGGCCGGGTCGTACTTCCTGAGCGAGAAGTCGATGCTGACGACGATCAGGCCCTTGCCCGTCAGCTGCTTCGCGACTTCCTGAAGGATGGTCGTCTTGCCGATCCTCCGGAAGCCAATCAAGCCGTAGTTGACGTTCTTCGAACTATCAGCCAGGTCGGAGACGAGGGTCCCTATCTCCTGCTTTCTGTCGACTATCCGGTCCGGAGTCTTTGCGAGCACCATATTCCGCTCAGAATATATTCCGATCGGTATAGTTAAACGTTTTCGGTACCTTTCTGCCGTACTGTTTCGTTCTAGCGGATGGTGACGTCAACCAGCACGCGCGCGACCCGGATCGTATGTAGTCACCTTCGAGAATGGTGTTTAAATATGTAGTCACCCATCTGATCACGTGCACATAGAGACGCGCATGGTGAGCGGGAGGAAGAAGTACTACCTGGCGACCTCCTACCGGACGGGCACCAGAGTAGCGAAGGTCAGCGTCTTCCTAGGAACAGACCTCGGCAGCGACGAGGTCGAAAGGCTCGCCGAAAAGGCGAGGGACAGGCTGGAAGGGAAGGTCCGGTCGGCAAGGGGCATCGGCGACCCCTACAGGACCGTTCTTTCGTCGAAGGAAATGGGAGAGATCACCCTTCTGACCACCAGGGTCAAAATAGAGCTGGCCCATTTCAGCGGCGCCGACTGGAGCGCCTTCATCGAGGAGTTCACGTACGACACGAACGCCATCGAAGGTTCCACCGTCTCGAGAAAGGAAGTCAGGCAGGTCCTCGCCGACCAGCGGTGGCCAGAGAAGAGCAGGGAGGAGATCGCCGAGACTCTCGGAGTCGCGGAGGCTGTCGCATTCTTGAGACAGACCGAGGACCCGCTCTCGTTGGGACTGATCAAGGACCTCCACAGACTGGTATTCAAGAATTCCAAGCCGTTCGCGGGCGAGACGAGGCGGAAGAGCGGAGTCGAAGTGTCGGTTGTCGACGGCCTCGGCAAGCCGATACACGTGGGCGCCCCGGCGGGCCAGGTCGACGCCCTGTTGAAGAAGCTCGTCCGGTGGTATCACGACAACCGTGACAAGTATCCCCCGTTCGTCCTGGCGGCGGTGGTGCACAACCAGTTCGAAACCATCCACCCCTTCCAAGACGGGAACGGCAGGGTCGGGAGGCTCCTGCTGATCAACGTCCTGCTCAAGCACAGGCTGCCGCCGTTGAACATCGAACTGGCGAACAGGAAGGAGTACTATGATGCCCTCGGGGAGTACCAGACCACCGGGAACATACGCCCCACCCTCGAGTTGATGCTGAAAGAATACAGGCGGCTCAAGGCGACGCTCAAGAGGCACGCTACCGACGGCTGAAAGCTGTGGGCTTGTCCTTCTCCAGAGCCAGCGGAGGCACAGCAGCCCGACACTGGGTGACTACATCGAGGTAGAACGTAGTCACCTGCGACCCCAAGGCCGGAGAAGCTTCTGCACCTGTCCACCTGAAGTTCGTCACTGAATCGGGACGCTGGTCTCGAAAAGCTCGCGCAGCTTTGGGTTGTCGATGCCGGTGTATGTGATTCTGGAGCCGTTGAAAGCTATCTTGCCGGAAGCTTCCAGATACTCCAGAACCCGTGCGAAGGTCTGGTACTGTACTTCCTTCGGAAGGGACCGCCAGAGCTCCTTCTTCGTCGGGTAGGTCTTTGCATCCAGCATGGCCTTCTCTACCATCATGACAGTCCTCAGGTTTGGTTCATGCAGTATTTTCATTTTGGCCGCCTACGGAGCGTATGAAACACAGGCAAGGAGAGATATATAGATCTATACAACTGCTCCCCCCCCGCACGCGCCCCACCTGCACTGCGGATGGTTCCCCGCCTCAGAAACCGACTCGAAGAACTATTGCAATCACACGGCAGCGTGTTGTTGGGGGTGAAACCGAAGAGTTGGCCTGTAACCGGAAGGATCAGAACTTGGAGAATCGTAAGAAGCAGATCGCAAGACCTGGACACCCGGGAAACTGAGAGGGACCTGAGTTCGAACAGGAACTGGAATGACACGAAAGCATGTCTTTGAATGATATCGAACCGTCAAATGCTTCAGGTCTGAAGTTGTTGCTTTAGGATGGAGAAGGATCCCCAAGGCCTGTGGATCATGATGATGCAGATTTGTTGTCATAGCTTACCAAAGTGTTGTGTCATGGTAGAGTGTGACTGCCTAGTCGCAGGAGAATGGGGAATCGAACCCGCGGCACGGAAGGTAGTTCAAAGTCTAGGTTGGGAGCGTAACACAGGGGAGCTTGAGGCTAGGTCCTCAGAAAAATTTTCAAAAAAAACACTAGGAAAAGGAGAAGAACATCCGCATCGACGTATGGCTCTCGCTATACACTGGACGGCCTATACATTCGCATTCACGAAGTCGTGGACAAGGGTTGTCCGTAAGTGGCGAGTTACGGACAAGAGTTGTCCATAACTTTGAGCTCAAGTGGTTCTGTTAAATCTGCGGCTCAGAATCGTGTCGGTGTTAAGCGTCGGCTCATTGCATCTCTGGTTTCGGCTTCGAGTCCACCTGACCCTGATACCTGCCAGTTCCCCGCAACCACTTCGGAATCGGTCGCGTAACCTGAGAGACGATCAATTGGCAGACTCTGTCGCCGGGGTGCAATTCGAGGTTGTTGGGATTATGGTTGTAAAGCTCTAACGCGATGTGTCCTTCAAATGAAGGATGGATGTGCGGTGAGGTGATGTGGACCGCTAAGCCAAATCTTGCCAGGGAACTCTTTCCTTCGACCTGTGCGCAGAGGTTTGGAGGCATGAAGACCTCTTCATGGGTTGCCACCAAGACGAGATGATTCGGTTTAATGATTAGACGGTCTTTGATCTCTTCATCCCTGTAAATTCCTTCAGAGCTTGAACCAATGGGCCATATCGTTAGACCCTTGTTCTCGATCAATATTGTGGCCAGGTTGCCCATTCTCAAGTCGATAGAGGATTTTGTGATCTGATTCGCTTCGATGTCGGGTTTGAATTTTATGATTCCTTGCTTCCAGCTTCGGAGTAGATCGCTGTAGGAAAGTATCAACCTTTGGGAGGTCTCCTGATCGAGACCTCATCTAACCATATAGAATCCACGGTTACTGGATTGCTGACAGAGAGCAGTTCTCCGGGGAAGATTAACCCTGAATGTCCATTGTGGCGGAAGCTGACATGAACATCAACAGAGCCTTTTCTACTACTCTCGGTATTTGGTTTGGGGTCATAGACGTATCCAATAGGAACGAACGCTGTGATTGGCAGCGGTTTCTTCTCGAATCTCGCATCGACCTTGACCCATCGTTCTGTAGGAAATGTTCCTCTGGCGACAGCACATGGGAGAGCGACTTCGCTTTGTATAGGTGTTATCTTGCGGGAATCGCTCACGCGAGGGTATGGGTATAAGTGAGCTTATATTCGTTGAACAATTTTACATTACCCCTATTCGGGGACTGGGGTCTCTGAACGTGTTTGGAGATTGAGAACTGTGTCAAGTTTCGTCACCTCTCTCCCCGCCACCCGTGGAATCAGGCATGGCTCCTCAAATACCCCAGGCTCTTTGGCAAAGTGACCGACAGGTAGGTCCTTGTGACACGACTTGATGGCACGAACTCGTGGCAAGATGGCGTGAACTCGGATGATGGCGTGAACTCGGATGATGGCGTGAACTGATGGCGCGAACCCATGGCAAAGTGGCACCAACTCAATGTTTGGCGCGATCTGATGGCGCGAATCTACGCCAAAGTGGCGCCAAACTCGGTTGGTGGCACGTGCTTTGGCGTGAACTCGCGCCATGTTGGCGTGAACTCCTTGGAGAGATAGAATCTTCTCTAGGACGGACTTTCGCGCCGTTTCTTCAGGGGAATCCTTCCCCGACGGTCAGGATGCCGAGGCATCTGCACTCGACCCCTGCACGAACCCGTCGTTTGTGACGGGATTGGTGGTTTCGCTCAGCCACTCAAAGATGTGACCAGTGTATCTTGGTGAGATACGAGCGCCTGGGGGTATTTGACGCAGGCAGACGGCATTGCCAACCCGATACTGGACCGTCCGGTGTAATAGCAAGGCACATGAGTCGTGCCTTATTTCGATCGGAGATAGTTTCCGAGGGGGAACCAACTCGCGTGGAGAGTTAGCACCCAGAGGATACTGACTTCCACGCCAAGGCATGCTCAACCCTTGAACATCTCCGTGCTCAACCCTTGAACATCTCCGTGCTCAACCCTTGAGCATGATTTCGATTTGAAATGTGATCAACCCTTGATCATGGCGATGTTCAACCCTTGATCATGTTCGACCCTCGAACATGCCAATGTTCGACCCTCGAACATGCCCACGCTCAGCCCCTGATGAGTTGGCTTTGAGGGGTTGGGAAAACCAACTTCCGAAGTGAGTCATGAGCATGGAGTGATATCAAGCGCTCTGCGTGGAGCCCCAGGCCTGTTGCAGCATGAGAGGATTAGGGTCGTTCCCAGTATCTGGCTGTAGCGTCGCAACCAATGTGACAGGCTCTTACAGGTTCTTACGGGCCGGGAGCGTGTAATTGGTTCCACCATTACAGGTTTGTGCGGGAAATTCGCTCTCCTTACAGGTCTGTGACAGGTTTGTTACCGGTTTGTGACAGGTTTCGACGCTCGCTTGGAGCATGCGCTACTTCAGAAGGAGAACCTGTCACACGCCTACACGGCGCGAGTCAGGGCCAATTTTGGCGTACGATCCGCGCCAATGCGGTACTAGCGGTGAGGCGCCAGCGCACTAGAGATATCTTGTCTTTTGGTAGATTTGGCAATGGAGTGTCGCCGGGTATCTAATGGCGGCCAGGCAAGCGGCTCTCGCTCTATCCTGACTTAGGAGACCCCGACCACCAGCTCCTGCGTGGATACAGAACAGACGGAAGCCAGGAAGAAGGTCAACATCAGGTCCCTCAAGGACTTCGCCTTTCAGAAGCTCCCTGGCGGGCTGCTCAGGGACGACATCCTCTCACGGCCCGACGAGATCGGCGCAGAGGAGTACCTCGCGGACGTTCGGGTGTGGCTCCGGCTCCTGAGGCTGAGACGCTAGCCTCGGGACAGCCCTCCCGTTCGGCAGGTTGCAGATCCATCCCGACATCCTTCTCCCGCCTTAAAACAGCCCTGTCGCTGTACCTCCATGGAGCCGCAGGCGCAGCCTCAGAGCATCGTTACCGTGGATCTTCGTTCCCTTAAGGAGAGACTGCGAAAGAAGCTGCCTCCCGACAACGCCGTCCTGGCGGACCTGCTCAGGGAACCCGACCTGATGCCGGTCGGCAGGGCCGAGGTCCTGATCCCGCACTATCTGCAGCGGTTGGAGCGGGGCCTCGAGAAACACGGAGAGACGGGGCCTCCCAGCCTCCGCCCGTGACTAGCCCGCCTTCAGCCCTATGACGACCTTTTCGTTGGGAAGGTCCCGCTTGTAGTCCCATCCCTGCTCTATCCACTTCTCGAGCTCGGCGATGGGCACCACCTTCTGCGTCCCCTGTTTCAGCCCCAGCATCTGCATCGACTTCTGGTGGATGAGCTGCTGCAGCTGCTCCATCGAGATCTGAGCGACGTCGCCGAGGTTCTGCAGCTCCAGGTCGGTGTAGCCGAACATCTTCAGCGCCTCGACCCTTGCCGTGTTCACCACCTCCTCCTTGCTGATGGTGGGCTGGACGATCGTCTCAAGGTGCCTCTCCGCCGCCTGGGAGTACGCCAGCCTCATCTTCTCGGCCACCTCCCTGGGGAGTCCCTTGTTGACGCTGTACTCCGACTCGATGTTCCCCACGTGCCCCATCCAGAACTCCCTCCACTCCCTCAGGATCAGCCTCTCGTACTCCGCGTTCATCATGCAGATCTCGAAGTATCTCCTGAGCACGTACGGCCTCCAGCTGAACCCCGCCGCGACTATCGCCTGCTTGATGTCGTAGCAGACGTTCCCGGTCGTTATGTGGGTGCACCTGTCGTCGCTCTTGATCCCCGCTATCAGCGGCGATTCCGGGGTCAGCTTCTCCCCTGGCACGCGCACCTCTTCCAGGACCCCGGCCCTCTCCTCGCCGTGGGAGTACGTCTTCCGGGTGTGCGCCTTCGGCCTCATCCTCCACTCGAGGTAGTTCTTCAGGTACTGGCATGCCTCGGGGGGAAGGAAGACGAAGTAGGGGTGCCCCACCTTGCTGATCGACTTCCTGCAGACCACCGTCGCCGGGATGTTGAGGAAGGAGACCGTCCCCCCGGTCGCATTCCCCGCCCCGTCGGACTCGTGCTCTATCTTCAGGTCGGGGATGTCCGCCAGCTTGAGGCCGTCGTCTGCCGCCAGGGTGCCCTGGACCTCGGGCCTGAAGCCGCAGAACGCCATGAGCGAGATGGAGACCTTCGGCCGCTTCTCTGCCACGTCGAGGATCCTGCGGAGCTCCTGCCTCGTCGGCGGCACCTCGTTCTCGTACTTGTTGTAGTCGGACGCCCCGTAGACCTTGACGCTCTTCGGCGTCTCGATGTCGTTCCAGACCATCCAGCTCTTGATCGCCTTGACGTAGCTCTCGATGCCGGAGCCCCTCGTGCCCCTGGCCTCGAAGTGGCTTATCAGGTCGTGGAGGAAGAACTTCGCCTGCCTGGTGTCCATGGAGGCGATCTCCCGCGGGGTCGTCCCGCGCTGCTCGCTGGCGTAGCAGGCCTTGCGGAAGTAGACCGACGCGGTGGTGATCGAGCCCCTCTCCAGGGCCTCCACCCACCTCCTGAAGTTCTCGTCCTCCTCCAGGTAGTGGTGGTACGGCGAACGCGCCAGGCTCAGCCTCCTCACTTTTCCATGTTCACCCGTTGTTGTGAGCTGCGGGGCTTTTAAGCCGGGCCGGGACTCAGCCGATTAATTAGATGGACCGGGGGGGACTCGAACCCCCGACCTCCCCCAGTCTGGATCTCTTTGCCAAGGGGCTGGACGATTTCTCCGTATCCTACCAGACTAGACTACCGGCCCGCGTTCTCGCGACCTTCGTTTCGAGTCTTTAAGCCTTATTTGGACTCGGGGTTGTGATTAGCGGGTTTGGTCATCTCCATCGACGAGTTCGGCAAGATCGAGATGAGGGTAGGACGCATCATCACCGTAGAAGACATCCCAACAGCGCGCAATCCGATGTACAAGCTGATAGTAGATTTCGGGGACGGAGGCACCAAGCAGTGCGTCGCAGGGATCAAGAACTTCTATCCGAAGGACCAATTGGTGGGTAAGCTCGTTGTCGCCGTGGTCAACCTCCAACCGAAATCTGTCGCTGGAGTCGTGTCCGAGTGCATGCTCCTTGCAGCGTACAACGAAATTGAGCTCTCGTTGCTTTCGCCAGACAAGGAGCTGCCCTTGGGCGACAAGGTCGGCTGAAACGCCGCACCAAGCTTTTAACCTCCATGATGTCGCGATGTGATTTGTGCGGTCGTCGTCTAGCCTGGTCCAGGACATCAAGTCCTTCCGGGGCATGTAGGCCTGCCACGCTGGTAAGGGCGGCATTCAAACCGTCTCCAGAAACCCGGGTTCAAATCCCGGCGACCGCACACTTCGAATGCAGGAAGCTGGGTGGGAATCCCCTGAGACGGAATGAAGCGCTACACTAGTCGACCAAACGGTACATTCCCTTCGGACACATTCTGCTGACGGGCTGTTATCTCAGATTCCCTACAGCCTTCTCGACGGCAGTCTGGATTTCGCCTGACCTCACAACTTCTGACAGCGTGGTAATGTCAGGGTACAAGGGCCTATCCTCTTCGAGATGGCTCACATATTTCCTCACTACGCTATGTGCTGCCTGAGTTCCTTTGCCCGGTCTCAAAGGCTTTCTGAAGTCTAGGGCTTGAGCTGCAGCCATCAGTTCGACGGCGATTATCGCACTAGAGTTCTTCACAATCTGTTTTGTCTTGATGGCAGTCGTCGTCGCCATGCTCACGAAGTCCTCCTGGTCGGCCGCCGTGGGTATCGAGCCTGTCGCGGCAGGCGTCGACAGGACTCTGTTTTCGCATACAAGAGACGCTGCCGTGTACTGGGCGAGCATCATGCCTGAAAACATTCCTGCGCCTTTTGTCAGGAAAGCTGGGAGGCCCATGTTCAGGTTGGGATTCACGAGCCTGTTCATCCTCCTCTCCGAAAGCGCGCCGATCGTCGTAAGCGCGATTCCGACGAATTCAAGGGCAAAGGCCAGTGGGGTGCCCTGGAAATTGGCGCCTGTGAGACACGTTCCTCCATCGTCTGGGAAGAAGAGCGGGTTATCCCCGACACCATTGACCTCGGTCTCGAACATTCTTCTGGCGAATTTCAATGTGTCCTTCGCCGCGCCGACGACTTGAGGAGTGCTTCTCAGACTGTAGGATTCCTGGACCTTCTGCGGTTTCTGCGCCAGTATCTCGCTTCCCTTTACAATCTTTCTTATGTTTTCCGCGCACTGGATAGCACCTTCAAACCCTCTCACCTTGTGGATTCTTTCGTCAAATGCAAGCATGTTCGGCAGAAGAGCTTCCAGCGTCATCGCAGCGGCGATCTCGGAGGCCTTCACCAGAATGTCTGTGTCGTAGACCTGCAGGCATCCCATTCCTGCCACTAGATTCGAGCCGTTTATCACGGCGAGTCCATCCCTCGCTTCCAGGACGACTGTCTTGATTCCAGCCTTGTCCATCGCCTCCTTTCCTTTCATTCTGTTGCCTTTGTAGAATGCCTCCCCCTCTCCCATTAGCACAAGTGCCCCTTGCCCCAAGGGGGACAAATCCCCACTTGCTCCCACCGAGCCCTTCTGGCACATCACAGGAGTAACGCCTTTGTTCAGCATCTCGACCAAGGTCTCAACCATGATGGGTCTCAGTCCGGAGTAACCTTTTGCCAACACGTTTGTCCTTGTCAGCCAGGCAGCTCTTGCATCATCAACAGCGACAGGGTCGCCCCACCCGGCCGCATGGCTGTAAACGATGTATTTCTGAAAGTCTTTGACCTGTTCAGGAGTCAGGATCACATTCGATAGCTCGCCTATGCCAGTGGAGACCCCGTAGATTTTTTCCTTCTTGGCAATGAGCTTCTCGACAATCGCCCTAGACGCCTTCATTCTTGCAATCGCTTCTCTAGACAACTCGACCTTCGCGTCGTTTCTCGCGACTTTCACGACATCTTCGATTGTCAAGTCGCTGCCATCAATTGTCAGCACTGATCTGTTAGCCTCCAACGACTTACCAAACCAGTTCGGTTGAACCACCATCATAAATCCTTCGATTGAAGGAATAACAGTTCAATGAACTACCCAAGTCAACACCGAGTCCCTATGTTGGCTCACGGACCTGTCATCTCATGTCGGCTTTTCGGAGCCGATCCCTGCCAAACCCCTGGCGACCGCTGTCCAGGCTGCGGATACGTTCGAGGGGTTATACCCTCCTCCTCCCATAGCTAGGATCCGGCCTCCGCACAGCTCGTGCGCGAGATCATGAAGCTTCGCAGTTGCGTAGGCGTGGGCTGCCGCGGTATATCCGAGTTGGGTTATCGGGTCTCCTTCTAGGCCATCAGCACCGCACTGAAACAGGATGAACTCGGGCTCAAATCCCCTAACGAATGCCTCGACCCGGTCGAAAGCCCGTTTGAATTCCTCGTCGCCAGCCCTGGGCGGCATGGGGATGTTCAGCTTGGTCTTTTCGGCCTTCCCAGTCCCTGTCTCAGACTCGCCCCCGGTTCCAGGGTAGAGGAACCTACCGTCTTCGTGGATGTCTCCGATGATTATCCTAGGGTCAGACTCGAATGCGTAGAATACCCCGTCGCCGTGGTGCGCGTCTATGTCAACGTATGCTATCCGGCCCGTCCCTTTCTCAACGAGGCTGCAGATTGCGATCGCGGCGTCGTTGAACACACAGAAACCTCCCGCCCTGTCTCTCCGCGCGTGGTGGAGGCCCCCGATGGGGTTGAAGAAGTGGTCGAAATCTCCCTTCAAAACTAGTTCCAATCCGTTCAATGTGTTTCCCACCGGAAATAGTGAAGCCTCGAAGACTCCCTTGAACGAGGGCGTGTCCCCGTAGTCAAGGTAGCCGGATCCGATCTCGGATGATTCCTTGACGAAATCCACGTAATCCCTCGTGTGGAAGAGGAGAACGTCCCGTTCTGCCGCCCGGACGGGACCGACAATCGTCACCTTTTCCTTCCCGCTCAATTGTGCTAGCTCCCTGATGGAGGCTTCGAAGAGCTGGCTCCTCGCCTTGTTCATCGGGTGGCCTTGAGGGAACGAATAGAGGTTCGATTCAGGGCCGAAGGAAACGCCGAGTCTGCAACTCTTGGAGCCAGGCATCTGCCAAGCGGCTTCCGCCTCTATCAGATTAGCGTTGAGGTCACTTCCGACAACGCCGCCCGTTGAGTCCCTGGGCAGGTGCCGTTAGTAGGCTGACCGACCCACCACCACTGCACCGAACATGACTGACCCACGGGAGGGCCATGACAATTCAGTGACTTGCAATTCTTGCAGAAGAAGAGACTATCACAGCTAATTGTGGCTGGGAAGCTTCACTAAACGGATGCACCGCGGGGCATCCCATGCAACGTAATCTCTAGTCCACTCTTCTTCCTCTTTCTGCAACCAGCTTACCGTTCTTGAAGACCTTCTCTGCGAGGTTGACGCCGTAGTGGTAGGAAAAGTGCTTGTGGTTCGGGGCATCGAAGATGACAATGTCCGCCTTCTTTCCTTTCTCTAGGCTTCCCACTTCCCGCGCTCTCTGTATCGAATGAGCAGCGTTAATCGTCGACGCAACCAGGGCTTCCTCGGTGGTCATCTTCATCTGTAGGACTGCGATGGTCATCATCATCTGCATCGATTCGCACATATCTGCCGCGCTCAGGTCAGTCCCCAGCGCAACAGGCAACCCCTCGTCGATGATTTCTCTCGCTTTGGCATATGTTCCTAGATAGCAGAAGGGCGTAGTCGGCAGCAGAGTCCCCATCACTCCCTTTCTCACCAATTCTCTGATCTCCTTTCTAGGAGTGAAGATGAGATGGTCAGCAGAAACCACGCCCAGCTCCGCACCCAGTCTTGCTCCTCCACTATGTGCGAGCCAGTCCGCATGAATCCTCAACTTCATGCCGTGGCTCCTGCCCGTCTTCAGTATCAGTCTGGTCTGTTCGAGGTTGAAGTACCCATTTTCGCAGAACACGTCACAGTACTCCGCCAGCCCCCTCCTCGCGATCTCTGGAATCCATTTCCTGACGATCTCTTCCGTCAGTGCATCTACTCTATTCTCGTATCCCCTAGGAATCCCCTGTGCTAGGAAGGTCGGGACCAGATCAACAGGGTGGGACTCTCTGAGGGCTTGAATTATCTCCAGCTGTCTTATCTCCCCCTCTAGTGTCATCTCGTATCCACTTTTTGCTTCAATCGTCGTTGTGCCGTGAATCAGCATCGTATCGAGTCTCTGGGTGGTCAGCTTGACCAATTCCTCCGTCGAAGCCTCGCCAGTCATCTTCAGAGTTGTAGGCATTCCACCTCCCTCTGCCTTGATCTTCAGGTATGGGATTCCCTTCACGGCCATCGCCTCGAGTTCGTCTTCCCTGGAGCCAGCGAAAACTAGATGCACGTGGGGATCTATGAGCCCAGGAGCGACCAACCTTCCGCTCGCGTCGATGGTCTCAGCTCCCTTCTCTAGCCTATCCAGGACCTTCTTGGTCGTCCCTACTGTTGCTATTCTCCCGTCTTTGACAGCGACTGCTCCGTCCCTGACGATTCCAAGGTCCTTCATTCCCTCTCTGACTCGGGGCCGGTCATTTTTCCCCGCCAGCGTAGTGAGTTCGTCCGCATGGACTATCGCATAGTCAGCCCTGATCGGCATAATCGTAACGTCCCTTCGTCTAGAGTTCTAGGTACTTCTTCCTTTCCCACTCGTGCACCATGCGATTGAAGTCCTTCCATTCCTTGGTCCGAATCTGAAGGAACCTGTCGGAGAATGTCGTTCCCAACTTCTCCAGAAGATACTTGTCCCTGGAGAACTCGTTTAGCGCCTCTCCCAGGTTCTCAGGAAGCACTTCGATGCCTCTCGCTGTCCTCTGCTTGCTGCTCATCGCGTAGATGTCCTCTTCCACGGGTTCCGGGGGCTCAGCTTTCCTTCTGATACCGTCCAGTCCTGCCGCTAGGATGCCGGCGAACGCAATGTAGAAGTTGCATGTTCCATCGGAGGGTCTGTACTCCAGTCTTGTTCTCATCTCTTTTCCGGGCGGAACCCTGACCAGAACAGACCGGTTGTACTTGGCCCATGAAAGGTAGACAGGAGCTTCCCAGCCGGGCACTAGCCTCTTGTAGGAATTGACGGAGGGGTTGGTCAGGGCGGCCAAGGCCTTCGCATGGGTTAGGATGCCGGCGAGGAAGTGCAACGCTACCTCACTGATACCGTACGCCCCCTTAGGATCGTAGAACAGGTTCCGTTTCTTCCCTTCGTCTATTAGACTGACGTGAGTGTGCAGTCCTGCTCCGTACCCGTCGTGGAAGGGCTTTGGCATGAATGACGCGATGAGCCCCTTTCGCGCCGCGGTCATCTTTACAATGAACCTTACCAAGTAAAGCATGTCGGCCATGCTCATAGCGTCAGAATAGGTCAGGTTCAACTCGTACTTTCCGGGAGGCACTTCGTGATGATGCTTCTCGACGACGACTCCCGCGCTTCTGAGGTTGTCAGTGATCTCCAGCCTTGTATCAATGCCTAGGTCAGCGGGCGGGCTGGCCAAGTAGCCTCCCTCGTCATACCTCTTCGGGTTCCCGGCGTCATCCCTCTTGAACAAGAAGTACTCGATTTCGCTGCACGTGTTGTACTTGACCGACCTCCCGAGGGTCCCCATGGACTCGTCTATGACTCTCTTGAGTACGAACCTCGGATCAAGTTCGAAAGGTCTTTCAGACTCCGGCTGGCAGATGTCACAGAGTACTCTTGCCACCCTTTGAGCGAACAGACCAGGCGGCAGGACCACAAACGTTTCCAGCCGTGGCGTCAACTTCAAGTCACTCTCGCTTATGTCCACCATGTCCACGGAGGAACCGTCCATGTGGATGCCCTCTGCGGCTACCTTAGACAACAGACCACTAGGCACCCATAGAGAGTGCAGGATACCGGACAGATCTGTGAACTGCAGGGCGACTTCTTTCACGTCCTCCTTCCGGATCATCCTCGCGACCTCGGAGACGCTCATCTTGACCCGCCTAACCATTCCTCACTCTATTTCTGCGTTATGCGTCCCGTCATGCACCCCCCAGCGTTGGCAGGAACAGGGGAGGGTTCTTGACTGCATTCGGGGCCTCGTCGAATGAAGAGCAAGAACCAATCACCGTGGCTGCGCGAGATAGCGGCATAGTGCAATCCCCCGTGCAGGGAAGTTGATCTCTATTCCCTTCTTGCTTAACGTGAATCGGCGAGGAGAGGCATGGCGGCGAACACCTTTGTATCCGAAATCAGATTCGCTATTCGTGAATACTCATTGGGCTCGTGCGGTACGTCATCCACGGTGCTCCACACTACGGTCGGAATGCCCCGATGCCTGAAGAAGTTGCCGACAGTCCGGAGTCCGATCCCAACGAACTTGGGCTCTTTCCTCGCCATTCGGACAATCGCTTTCTCCACGAGCCTCGCGATTTCGCACGTCTGAGACGTCGCGGGACCAGCATCGTCTCGCTGGATGATTTCAAGAGAAGCATCTGCACCGCACTCCGACGCGAAGTCGTGCAGCGAAGAATGTATGTCTGACAAGACCGAATCGAGAGAGTATTCCGGCAGGACCCTGCAATCGAAGTAGAACGCATCGAGACCTGGAATCGTATTCACATTCGGAACGTTTGGATCCACCTTTGTAGGTTCGAACGTCGAGGATGGGTCATCGAAGAGATCATTGCGCTTGACGTACCGCCGGTGCAGGGTCTCGTCAAGGGCCAGCGCGAGCTTCATACCAAGCCTGTGAGCGTTTTTGCCCTTTGTGGGAAGACTCGCGTGCACTTGCTTTCCTCTTGTAGTGACCTTGAACCACAACAGGCTCTTTTCAGCTATCTCGATATCGGTTCCCTTCGGGCTTCCGGAGTCGGGAACGACAATAAGATCGTCTGGGCCAAAAGAGGAATGCTCCAAGAGGTACTTCACGCCGTAGTTGCTTCCGCACTCCTCATCAGCGACAAACCAAGCACCCACGTTAAAGGGAAGTCTCTCGGCGAGAGACTTCAGCTCTCTGAGAGCGAAGAGGCTTGAAACGAGCGACTGACCGTTGTCCTCTGCGCCCCTCGCGAAGATCTTTCCATCTTTGATTCTGGGCTCAAATGGGTCGCTGTTCCATAACTCCGCGCTCCCTTCCGGAACGGTGTCCATGTGAGCGAGAAACCAAAGCGTTCTGCTCTTGTCCACGCCTTCGAGCTTGGTGCAGAGATTCGGTCTGATTCCCCGTCTGTATCCGCTGTCAGGCACATCGACCCTTGACACCTCGAATCCCTCACCTTCAAGAAAGGACTGAACGAGATTCGCCCGGTCAATCTCGCCAGGCCCACCCATTCTGGGATTGACCGCGTTTACTCTCAACATGCTTACGAAGAAGTCCTGGACCTTGCCTGCGTCGCGATCAATGTCGGAACTCAGTCTTGAAAGGACGTCAGGACTGTTCTGCATGGACACCCAGGTTTTCGGACCCTCCGAATAAAGATACCCGCTTTCAGCGGTTTGGTCGCAACTCCTCCCTTCCTCGCCGATTGGCGCCACCAATCGTCATGTGACTTACTAGTGCCTTGACGGCCCGGGATGAACTCTTAAATCGAGAGTCATCCCCCAAAACCATCGTGCAGAAGCACATCATCAGGGCACCGCGGGGCAGCGAGATATCGTGCAGGAGCTGGCATCAGGAGGCTGCGCTCCGGATGCTGATGAACAACCTAGACCCAGAGGTCGCCAAGGATCCAGAGAGACTGATAGTATACGGTGGAACGGGCAGGGCTGCGCGAAATTGGCCCGCCTATGAAGCGATAGTGAAGTCGCTAAAAGCTCTGGCCAACGATGAAACGCTACTCATTCAATCCGGCAAACCCGTTGCGGTATTCAAGACGAGCGAGAGGGCCCCGAGGGTGCTCATCTCTAACGCGATGATCGTACCGAAATGGGCTGACTGGTCCTACTTCAGGGAACTGGAAGAGAGGGGACTCACGATGTACGGGCAGATGACAGCGGGGAGCTGGATGTACATAGGCACCCAGGGAATACTCCAAGGCACCTATGAGACTCTCGCGGCCGTTGCCTCGAAGCACTTCGGTGGCACGCTGAAGGGAAGGACGGTACTGACCTCCGGACTTGGAGAGATGGGAGGCGCCCAGCCGCTTGCCGTCACGATGAACGAGGGGGTCGCGTTGGTCGTCGAAGTCGACCGACGGGCGATTCAGAGGAGGCTTGACAAAGGCTACTGCGAAATGGTCGTGGAGAGCGCCCGTGAGGCCCTTGACGTGGCGAGGAGCGCGGCAAAGGAGGGAAGGGCAATCTCCGTGGCCCTGCTTGGCAACTCCGCCGAGATACTCCCGGAGCTCGCGAAGTCTGGGTTCAGGCCTGATGTGATAACCGACCAGACTGCGGCGCACGACCCGCTGGCAGGCTACATCCCCGAAGGCCTTAGCGTCGAGGAAGCTTCGGCGCTGCGAGGGTCTGACCCTGAGGCATACCTGAAGCGCTCCATGGCGTCGATCGCGAAACACGTCACCGCGATGCTCGAGTTCCAACGTGGAGGGGCCGTCGCCTTCGAATACGGCAACAACATCCGGAAGATGGCGAAGGACGCGGGGGTAGCAGACGCGTTCAAGATTCCCGGTTACGTGCCGGAGTACATCAGGCCGCTCTTCTGCGAGGGAAGAGGCCCATTCCGTTGGGTCGCTTTGTCCGGCAGGCCGGAGGACATCTATGCGACGGACGAGGCAATCGTGAAGGAGTTCGGGGACAATCTCTCGCTCGTAAGATGGATTACAATGGCGCATGAGAGGGTCCAGTTCCAAGGTCTTCCCGCGAGGGTCTGCTGGCTGGGATACGGGGAGCGGGCGAGGTTCGGAAAAGTCATCAACAGAATGGTCCGCGATGGCACCATCTCCGCACCGATTGTGATAGGACGCGACCATCTCGATTCTGGTTCAGTGGCCTCGCCCTACAGGGAGACCGAGGGGATGAAGGACGGGTCCGATGCCATTGCTGACTGGCCGATCCTTAACGCGCTCCTCAACGCAGTCTCAGGAGCCTCCTGGGTCTCCGTCCACCACGGCGGAGGGGTTGGCATCGGCTATTCAATTCACGCTGGGCTCGCGGTCCTCGCCGACGGGTCGAAGGAGGCAGACGAGCGAATCGGAACCGCGCTCACGAACGATCCCGGCCTCGGCGTAGCGAGACATGCCGATGCCGGATACGAAGATGCACTCCGCACTGCGAGGGACAAAGGCGTCAGGATACCGATGAACGAAGGTTAGCGCCTCACGAAATCTTACGCCTCCAGTCGAATATGCAGCGCATGGCATAAGTCGCACCTGTCGATGTCGCCAGAGTGAAAAGCGCCTCAGCCACAGTGTCTTTCTCTAGCAATCAAGGCAAAGTGCTAGGTGTGCGGGCTTTCGCATGCTACGACTTGGAGCGCTCTTCGACAAGCTCCTTCGCTCTGTCGAACCTGATCTTCCTCTCCTCCACCATCTTCTTCGCCACGATATCGATCATCTTTCCTGATGCCCCCGCTGAAACCGCGATGTTCCTCGCGTGCAGTTTCATGTGGCCTCTTTGGATGCCCTCCATCGCGAGCGCCCTAAGCGCCGCGAAGTTCTGCGCGAGCCCTACGGCCGCCATCACCTCAGCCAACTCCGTCGCGGTCTTGACGCCCAGAATCTTGATTGCGGCCCTCGCCGCTGGGTGCGTCTTTGCCGCTCCGCCGACCAACCCCACTGCCATGGGCATCTCGAGCGTGCCTACCAAGTCGCCGTTGGCATTCTTTTCCCAGGTGGTAAGTGGTTTGTATTTTCCGCTCCGGGATGCGTAGCCGTGTGCGCCTGCCTCAAGTGCCCTGGTGTCCTGTCCGCAGGCTATTCCGACGGCGATGACCCCATTCATTATCCCCTTGTTGTGTGTTGTGCATCGGTAGGGGTCCGCATCAGCGAACGCGTAGGCTAAAGCGATTCTGTCCACGGCGTCCTCTCCACCAATCGCCTCTTTGTCGAAGACAGCGGTTGCCCTGACCAGACGCCTGTCGGCGAGATTGGAGATTATCCTGAGGACGACCTTCCCTCCAGTGATTTCTTCGACCATTGGCGCCACCGCCTCAGCCATCGTATTCACGGCGTTGGCTCCCATTGCATCTCCAGTGTTCACGATGAGCTCGGGCACGACCATCGGGCCCTTTATGGTGGAAATGACCTTCACGTTCAGGTCCTTGGCCCCTCCGCCGAGCGACACCAGCATAGGGTCTTGATCGTTAGCCTTCTTCAAGATCTCGGTCTTCTTCTCAAGCACTTTGGATTTTGCCTCATTCGGGTTCTTCACGCCTACAACCTGGATCTGCCCAATCATCACGGGGCCGGTATTAGTGACTCTGAAGCCTCCCTTCACCCTCGCCATCTTCGCCGCATTGCTCGCGGCTGCCACTACTGACGGCTCTTCAAGCGCCATGGGTACGAGGTAGTCCTTCCCGTTGACCTTGAAGTTGACTGCGACTCCCATCGGAAAGGTTATCCCCCCGAGAACGTTTTCGATCATCCTGTCTGCTACATCACTAGGAAGTCCGCCCGTGTTCGCCAGAGTTCTCGCTTCATCGTCTGACAGACCGGTCAGTTTCTTAACGATCTTCATCCTCTCCTTCATCGGCAGCTTGTAAAACCCCGGAACTTCGGAACTCCCTCGCATTTCTTTCGTGCTGCACGTCGACGGCTGGTTATTTAATCCAAATGACTGCCCATAACAATCGTAGCCTCTTAGCGAACTGCGCACGCGAGCGCAAGCCACTGGTTCCCCCGCGTAAACATAAAAAGCGGTAGAGGGGGCCGTGCGACACCACGGGCCGGTCGTCTAGCTTGGTTAGGACATCGCTCTGACACGGCGAATTCGCGGGAGTAGCTCTCGCACGCCAAGGTCCCCGGTTCAATTCCGGGCCGGCCCATTCCTGATAAGCTCAGAATAGTCTCTGTTCGTCTGGACTAGCTGGATTCTAGCTATTTCAGCGATTGGTTGCGGAGCCCATTCCTGCAAGGTCCCGACCCAGACGTGCTGCTCTGTCGTTCCTTCTCGTGCCACCCCACAACGGCTTTATCATCCAATTCCCATCTTGAGTGAAAGGAACCCTTGTCCCATAGCGAGCGGAGACTCGCGGCGATAATGTTCACGGACATGGTAGGATACACCGCGCTCTCCCAGAAGAGTGAAGCCCTTGCGATGCAGTTGCTGAATATGCACAGAAGTCTGGTTAGGCCCTTCTTCCCCAAACATAACGGAAGAGAGGTGAAGACCATCGGGGATGCGTTCCTAGTAGAGTTCGGGAGTGCCCTCGATGCCGTTAGATGTGCTTTCGACATACAGCAGTCCATGCACGAGATGAACTCCGGTCGCTCTCAAGAGAAGCAAATTCAGCTGCGGGTAGGAGTCCATGTAGGCGACGTTATCCACAATCAAAACGATGTTTACGGCGATGCCGTCAACATCGCGTCGAGGATAGAACCCCTCGCTATTCCTGGTGGAATTTGCCTCTCTCAGCAGGTCTATGATCAAGTCCGGAACAAGTTCGAGTTTCCATTGGTGAGCCTTGGTAGGAAGGAGCTGAAGAACGTGAATGAGCCTGTGGAGGTGTTCAGGGTCGCGATGCCCTGGGAACAGACCGCTGTGGCAGAAGCTCCCGCCTTCCCAACAAACAGAATCGCAATTCTGCCCTTCACCAGCTTCAGCTCCAACCCGGAAGACGCGTACTTCGCAGATGGCGTGACTGACGAAATCATATCGGCAGTTGCAGGAATTAGCGGCCTGCGAGTCATCTCCAGAACCTCTGTGATAGGCTACAAGGGAACCACGAAGAAGGTGAAGGAGATTGGAAAAGAGCTTGAAGTAGGGTCAATCCTAGAGGGGACCTTCAAGAAGGCAGGAAACAAGATTAGAGTAACTACCCAACTAATCAACGTAGCTGATGATGAGCACCTCTGGGCCCAGAACTATGACAGGAACTTGGACGACGTGTTCGAGGTCCAGAGTGATGTTGCGAAGCAAGTCGCAGACGCGCTTAAGGTTCGGATTCTCTCCCCCGAGAAGGAACGCATCGAGAAGAAGCCCACGGAGAGCACTGCAGCCTACACCCTCTACCTGAAGGGCAGGTACCACTGGAACCGGAGATACTTCGAAGATATGAAGAAAGCAGCAGAGTTCTTCGAGCGGGCTGTCAAGGAAGACCCTGGTTTCGCCCTCGGGTATGTAGGACTCGCCGACTGCTTTGGCCTGCTCCGCGACAACTGGGGAGTTGACATTGTCGGGAACCTAGAGAAGGCCAAGACAATGGTGGCCAAAGCACTGGAACTCGACCCAGGGCTGGCCGAAGCGCATACCACCAAAGCGTTTGTGCTCTACGACGAATGCAACCTCAGAGAGGCAGAGGAGGAGTACAGGAAGGCAATCGAGCTGAAGCCGAGTTATGCCACGGCGCATCAGTGGTACTCCATGCTGCTGCGCGCTCAGGAGAGGTGGGACGAAGCTCTTGAAGAGATTGAGAAGGCTCTTGAACTCGACCCACTATCACCCATAATAAACTTCAACCACGCCATATGGTACGACGCCAAGAGGAACTACAAGAGGGCAATAGAAATATACAAGCGGGTCCTCGAACTAGACCCTGGCTATCCTCTGCACCACTTCATGATGTGGGCCTACGGAAGAATGGGAATGTCTGATGACATGAGGCGGGAGGCGTCTATTGCAGCCAAGCAGGTGCAGGGCTTCGAATCAGCTACAAGGTTGTGGGCGGAGTATTGCATTGCTTGCTGCGAAGACAACAAGCAGGCCCTAAGAGGCCTCTTGCCTGAACTCGAAGCCCGCGCCAACGAACCCTTGGTGGGTGCCTCCATGGTCGCGTCCTGCTACTTCAAGCTCGGCGAGAACGACAAAGGGTTCGAGTGGCTTGAGCTTGAATACTCACAGAGAAGGGACATGCTGCTCACAATCAAGATAGACCCGGACTTTGACGAAATCCGCACCGACCCGAGATACCTCGACCTCCTGAAGAGGCTCGGGCTGGATTGACTCCGCGCGCGCTAAGGGGGGATGAGCGGACATTGCCTGTGTCCGCGCGCCTACCCGAACTGACAAGTCCCGGCCAGGGCGCCACGCGAGGAAGTAGTTTGGGTCTGGATTTGCACAGTAAACTGTACAAGTCCGGGCGGGCCCAATACTGTCAATCCTTAATACGATGAACCACGCCTTCGCCCGAGGGTAGCGATGAACCGGGGCCTGCTCGTCTTCTCCATCCTTCTGATTCTGTTAGGATTCGGCCTAGACGCCTACCTCATTGCTTTCTTCGGTTTCTTCCTCCTATTCCCGGCCCTCCTAACGTCACCCCGGCCGCGTCCCCAACGTCCCCCCACAAGTTCGGGACAGCAGGCGCCTGAGCCCGCTCCCGCAATGGAGACGACTCCCGAGCCCGCTCCTAGCTGGGGGACGGTCTCCGCGCCAGTCGCGCCCCCGACTGTTGCAGCCGCATCAATCCCCCCGTCCCCTATCTCTCAGCCCTCATTCAGCGCGCCGCTCTTTCCGACAAGCATTTTTCCCATTGCATCGCAGCAGATGCCTACGACACAGGCAGTCAAGGAAACGAAGAGTGGATCGCCTGGTTCCAGAGATGAAGTGCTTGAGCTCGGGGCTATATTGACATTGATGAAACTGATTTTCGGCTAGGGTACGTAAAGGCTCATGTCTCTCGCCACTTTCTTCAGCCTCTCTACTCTGTGCGGTAATGAGGGGTGTGTCGAGAAGAGCTCGACCAACGAGTTGCCCCTGAACGGATTCACTATCCACAACGACGACGTTGCGGGAGACGGAGCCTGGGCGGATCTGTTCGAGATAGGCCTGGTCTGGACCCTGCTGGAAATCTTCTCCAAGGCGCTGATCAGCCCTCCAGGATTCCTCGTCAGCTTCGCTCCGTACTCATCTGCGCTGTACTCGTCGTCCCTGCTTATCCCCAGTCTGACGAAAGTCGCCCCAAGAGGCACCAGAATCGCGGCAACGAGGAGAACGATCGGCGAGTTCTTGTTCTTGCTGTTTCCGCCTCCGAGCATGCCCGACCAAAGAGCCATGGTTCCGATGTAAGATATCGCTCCCGCCATGGTCGCGGCCACGCTTGACATCAGGACGTCGCGGTGGACGACGTGCCCAATCTCATGACCTATCACCGCTTCGAGTTCGTCCGGGGTTAGCGCCTGCAGGATCGACGACGTGGCGCACACGACCGCTTTGTTGGGCCCCCTGCCGGTCGCGAAGGCGTTCGGCTGTGGGGAGTCGACTATGCCCACCTTCGGCATCGGGATATTCGCCTTCTGGGCCACGTTCCTGACGACCCTGAAGAGTGTCGGGTTGTCACTCTCTTGAATCATCTTGGCCCTGGTCATCCTGATGACGAGCGAGTCGCTGAAGTAGTATGAGACGAAGTTGAAGATAGCCGCCAGCACGAGGGCGAATAGCATGAAACCCCACGGGTCGCCGATGTAGAGCCCCACAGCAAACCCGATGGCCATCAGGAGGCCTGTCATCACCGCAAAAAGCATCGTTATTTTCAGATATGTTAAAGCGGCCATTTCACTTCGGGAAAAATCGCCGCTCCCGACCGCCGTATATAGTTTTCCTGCAAGATTCGGATTCTGTCAACTTGTCCGGGCATCGCTCCAGAGAATCTCTACCGAAAGGATAAAATTCACGTGGACGGAGCAATCCGACGAAATACAATTGGAGGACAACGGTGACGACGAATGGCCAATGAAGAGACGCAGGGGATACCCGTTTGGTCCATGGGCATTCCCCGACATCGATGAGATGATGAGAGAAATGGAGAAGGCCTTCTCGGAGCAGTTCAAGGAGTTAGAGAGGGAGCTCCCCAAGAACTTGATCAGAGAGACAAGGTCTGCGGATGGTAGCACGAAGAAGGAGATAGGGCCGATAGTCTACGGCTATTCCGTCACCATTGGACCCGACGGCAAGCCGGTGGTGAGGGAGTTCGGCAACGTTAGGAAAGGTGAAGGAACCCCTTGGAATGAGATTCAGGACAAGCGCGAACCTCTTGTAGACGTCGTGAGCTCTGACAAGGAGGTGAGGGTGATAGCAGAGATGCCCGGCGTCGAGAAGGACGACATCAACGTTACCGTCAACGAGAAGTCACTCGTCATATCGGTCGACAATGAGGACAGGAAATACTACAAGCAACTTGAACTGCCAGGAGTTGTAGACCCAAAGGGCGCGAAATCAGCCTACAACAATGGTATCCTCGAGGTTACGATTCCGTTGAAATCCCCAGGCGGAACTGGGGTCAAACTCCGAGTCGACTGACCTACTGGTAGGGTCCGCCTTCGGTTCCTTCTTTGTATCTCGCCAACGCGTTGAACGTGGCCTCCCTGTAGCCGTGCTTCTCAGCGAGAGACCTGGCGATGTCTCCTGCGGTAATGATGCCTACCATGGATCCTCTCTGGTCGACGACTACGAGCCTCCTCACCTGGTACTCTGCCATCTGGGCTGCCGCGTCGGTCAGCGAGGCGTTAGGGGAGATTGTGATTAGCGGGGTCGACATGATGTCCTTCACATAGACTCTCGTAGGGTCGAATGCATCGGCTAGCACCTTTGAGACCAAGTCCCTCTCAGTGACGATTCCTATCGCCCTGTTGGTTTGCGTTACGACGGAACAACTGACCCCTTTCTTGGCCATCGCCTTTGAGCAATCCTTCACGTTGGTGTTGAGGTCGACGGACAACACAGTTCTCACCATTATATCCGCAACGCTCGGCTCCTGCTGGGTCATCTTCACGGGTGGGAGACTACGCTAATATATCAATTGGCTTGCGGCCCGAAAGCGGATGGCCGAACCCGTTGTTTCAGTGAAGAATCTCGGGAAGTGGTACGACGGGGTTGCGGCAGTCGACGACGTCTCCTTCGATGTGCAGAGGAAGGAGATCTTCGCAATTCTTGGCCCGAACAGTGCGGGAAAGACGACGACGATCGAGATACTGGAGTGTATTAGGCAGCCAACTTCGGGTTCTGTGAAGGTCCTTGGTAACTCGGTCGCAACGCACAATGAGGCAAATGAAATCAAGAAGAAGATTGGCGTGCTCCCCCAGAAGTTCAGCGCCTTGGGAAGGCTCACCGTCGCAGAGAACCTAGAATTCTTCGCCGCTATGTACGGCACGTCCGTCGACATGACGAGCCTGCTCGATTATCTCGAAATACGAGACAAGGCAAAGGTTCGGTTTTCCAACCTGTCCGCAGGGCTGAGACAGAGGGTGGGAATCGCAATCGCCACGGTCAACGACCCGGAACTGGTCCTTTTCGACGAGCCTACGACGGGCTTGGACCCAGAGTCCAGGGAGGCCACTTGGAAGGTGATCGAGGACCTACGAACGAAGGGTAAAACGGTAATCCTCGCGACGAACAATATTGTTGAGGCGCAGAGGCTCGCCGACAGGGTAGGGATCCTCTACAGAGGTAAGATCATGGCACTTGACACTCCCGCTGAGCTCCTTAGCAAGTTCGGTGGCGGCAGGGCGGTCATCTTCAGGAACGGCGGCGACGCAGCCTTCGGGACTCTCAGACGCTTCTTCGACACCGTTTCAATGGACGGCTCAGACGTGGTCGTGCCCTTCGACAGACTCAGGGATTTGGAAGTGGCGCTCACAGCCTTGGTGGGCAGGGGCCTCGAAGCAGAGGTCTTGCTCCGTTCTCCCACAATGGAGGATGTCTTCCTGAAACTCACCGGAATGAAGATGTCTGACACTGGTGAAGCGAACTGAAGATACTCGCCGTCTCCCTCGTCGTCACTCGCACCTGGCTCAGAAACAGGAGTGGGCTTCTCTTCAGCTTCCTCTTTCCTGTGATACTCCTCCTCGTCTTCGGGAGCATCTACGACAACCCTGGCAACCCAGGTCAGGCGGTCGGCCAGAACACCGCTACCTACTACCTCACAGGGCTGACTGCTGCCTTCATAATGACGAACGGCGTGATCGGCCTCACCAACGTCGGCTCAGAGTTGAAGAGAAGCGGGGTTCTCAGGCGCCTGTCCACTACCCCTCTGACCAAGCTGGAGTGGCTCCTCGGGAACGTCCTGGGCCAGATTGTTCTCGCCTTTGCGCTGGCGGCCATAATGCTAGCGCTGGGAGCTGCCCTCTACAACACCAGTGTCTTGGTCAATGCGTACTTCGTGGCCATGCTGTTCCTAGGCGCCCTTCTCTTCTCCGGCGTGGGTATGTCCGTGGCAGGCCTCGTCGAGGACCCCGTTGTGGCATCTGGGCTCAGCGAAGCTATCGCCTTTCCGATGATGCTGCTCTCCGGCACATTCTGGCCCATCAGCTCCATGCCATCATACCTACAAACAGTCGCCCGAGTCCTTCCTCTAACCTACTTCGCTGACGGACTGAGGAATCCGATGGTCTCTGCCGCCTTCACCGACCTTGCCGTCGTCGCCGTCTTCGCTTTAGCACTAGTACTGCTCGGCGCAAGATCCACACATTGGAGAGAATCCTGAAAGTGGACCGGGGGGGAATTGAACCCCCGACCTTGGGACCTCTGAGGTTCTCCCGCGTGCAAGGCGGGCGTTCGTACCGCTGAACTACCGGCCCACTGAGCAGGCCAGTCCCTGATCGCTTCTTATTCTCTTCCCGTTTGGAAAGGAATTATAGCCTATCTGAGGGCGTCCAACGATGGTGGGCTGGTAGCTCAGCTTGGCTAGAGCACCCGACTGATAATCGGGAGGCCAAGGGTTCGAATCCCTTCCGGCCCATGCATGCAAAGCATACTAGTAATGCAATTTCCACTTTGTGTTCATCCAATCTCAGCCGCGCGCTCCTTGGAGTTAACGGGCCAGGTGGAATCCAGACCCATTATGGGTTCGAATCTCTTTCCGACAGAAGTCCCTGGCCGGGACTTCATCTAATGCAGGCTCACACGAACTCGTGGCGCCTGCTGATGCTCTCTTTGCAGATTGAACCCTTGCCGCCGACGCGTTTGTTGCAGTGTTGGCAGGCCATTCTTTCGTTGCCTTCTACGAAACTGTGCGACCCTCTAATTCGATGCGCAGGACAGCTTCCTCCACCAGCACCCTTAGACGCTCCGCAGTTCCTGCAAAAGTACATGCCGAGTCTAATCAGTTTGAGCCGATATAAGGCTACAACGACGCGCCGAACGTGGTGGGTTCGATAGAGTTAGGCGACTTCATTCATGCGAATACATTCGCGGATTAGTGTTATGATTACGGTCACAAGCTGAAACTGACCTAACTGCGTGCAGTCTGTTAACGAGTTCTCACCCAAACGACAAGGCTTTGGCTAACTTGGATTCTAGCTCGTTGTCTTAGGTCCTTAAATTCTCGTCCTGTGGCAACCCAACCTCAAATAGCGGGGTCTGTCAATTGGTGGCGATGTCATGCCAGTGATTCTCCCGTGTGAAACGAATCACACGAGCTGAGTCAGTGATGGAGAAGTGGGGTCCTCCAGGTGTTGTAATGCGTAAACCCCAGTGTGAGGTTTCACGCCAAACATCAGAACTGTGCCATCCCTAACGAAAACTCTTGCGTAACTGGAACTCATCGAGAGGATGCGCGAGCGGATAGGCGAATCCTTTGGCAGGAAGAGAATGTGTGCGTCGTGCGACTGCGCCAGAGTGATTATCTCTTGAGACGTAACCTCAAGTAGTGAATCTAGATCCGAAGCGAATAGATTCTCCAGTGCGCTAACGGACTTTACGAGTAACATGGACCGATCCTTCGATTTCTCCCGCAGTCTTGTCGTCTCTCTAGTAACTAGCTCATGGATTTCCTTGGGCGTGGCACTTTTCGGCAAGTTCGCTGTCTCAAGGTCGCTAGTCCTCACCACGTTGAGAATGCGGAGCCTGTCAGTTACAGCACTTATGCCAAGGGCCTTGGTCAGAATCGAGTTCGTTAGTTCATCGTTCGCGCCTGGCAATGGGAGAAGGATTGCACTCCTTCCCATCGACAGAAAGTTGATGATGGGAGGCAGCTCGATTGCTCTGAGCGCGGAGTAGGGAACGTTCTCATCATATTCGATGGCCAGAGTGCTCCCAGGAATCATGCCTCCAAACAGTCTATCCAGAGCGCCACTCCCGAAGGAATAGGATCCATCGATGTCAGGCCTTTGTGCAAATCTGCCCATCTTCGAGTAATCAGGAATGGCATAAGGTCCGAAGAATGTGAATTTTCCTTCTAGAAGTGTAAAGAGATACTTATGCTGAGGTATCTTTGTCCCACGCAGTTTGTGTATGATGAATTCTCGTACCGCACGGTCTTGTTCTTCAACCCTCGCCAACTCGAGGATACCATCGACGAGGTAATCTATGGTCGTGGCGCCGGGTTCCTCGCTGACAAAGATGAGTTCGGCGCCGGAGTTGTTTGCAAGGGCCATTAGAGTCTTCTCGGCTCGTAACCTTTCTTTCTGGTCCAATTCCTTCGCGAGGCCATCCCAACTATCAAACACAATGGTCCTGACTTTCTTGGGCTCTGTAAGCTGCATGACAAAATCCAGAACTGATGTCGCGTCCTCGAGCCTAATATCCAAGAAATCTTGACTGTCCAGGGTCGCCTTCATGGCCGGTATGTGCGCTTCAAGGAGTTCTTTTGGAACCCTTGAGGATATGTACGCGCCTTTCCCCTTGCCCGCTGCCTTGAGAATCTCAAGGGCGAGTATTGTTTTGCCGGTACCTGCGAGCCCTTTGATGAGCAAGGTTCTGACGGGACGCTGCGTGAATTGTTTCAAACCAAGTACCGTAGCAATCCGTGTCTCTGCCAAATCCTCGGCTCCAGAACCAGCAGTACTCCTTTGGCGATTCACCTGAGTAAGCGGTCTCAACCCGGGGCTTCTCCTAGTCGTCATGCTTTCACACTCTTCTGTATCTTGAGCATAGTCGCGCTGAAATTGAAGGGGCCTTCTATGCTCAAGAGTTCTAACGCCCACTTGAGCCTCCTCACAAGATCCTTGACTATCGCCCTCTCCAGCGACAGTGTTGCCTTCTCGCCGAAAAGTGCAAGTAGCTTCTTATGGAATTCAGCCGGGTCAGGAAGACTACTAGTCATCTTCATGTGAGATAAGACCGCCGCAGCCCCACTTTGACCTAGAACCTTGTCCAACCCGCCGTGTACCGCATTGGCAAACGTGGTTGGAAAGTCTTCCGTCTCTGAAGTCGCTGACATTGAATTCAAGGACCAGCCTTGCACCCATAAGTGGTGAATGAACGGACGATGGGCTTGGAAAGACCAGCCTCAGAAACACGAACCGAATTCGTTCTGCTAATTCTCATTTGATTCTAGCCTCTAGAGGTTCCGTACGACACTGATGGCGAGGTAGAGCACGAAGAAAGGGAACAACAGAACTATTTTAGTATTTTGACAGCGTCAGGGTATTGGATTGTGCGCATGCTGCAATCTTGATGCATAGACTTCGTTCTACGCGTGACCCCATGCACCACCCTGAAAGACTCGAGGATTGGCGATGTGACCTCGATTCCCTGCGTCCGTATGATTGGCTTCGTGAGAACAGCGAGCTTGGCACGAGGGCGGCATAAGCGAGCCCAGCCAATGTGACATATGTCGCAGCTAGTCATCCTTTGACCTCGCAGGCTTGGGAGGTCCCTTTCCTTTCCCAACAGACCTCAATACGGCGGCAAAGATCACTGATCTGAACGCCTTATCAAAGAGCAATCCTGGGATAAGCGCAACGATAACATTCATCGCGATTGCGACTCCTTTGCCGAACTTCTTTGTTACTACAAAGAGAGCAAAATCACCGTTCGTCCTCCCCTTTGACTTGAAGTAGAGATACCCGGCGAGGAACTCGGCGAGAGTATCCCTATCCAGGCTTATTAGAATAGAATCAGCCAGCCTCAAGAAGGAGGGTGAGGAGGAGAGCCTTTGAATCTCTGCCTCATCAGAACTACTCAGGTTTGACCACCTTGGGAATTTCGGAGCCGATGGATGAATGGAGATGTGAAAATCCGACACGTAGTTTCAGTTTTGGTCAGCCTCCATGTGCTAGGCACTTTGGCAGTCTAGCAGTTACCTCGGGAACTCGAGTCACTCAATCTGTCACCGAACCCGAACATTCCGTGCGGCTGGCGAACTCACTTTGACGCTTTGGAATGTATCGTTGCCTTAAGCGAGATGTCGATGGTGAGTCCATCGCCGTGTTTCTCCACTGAGAACTTGTATGCATCGACGGTAGCATCAAGCTTGTGTAGATACTCCCTAATCTGGTGCTCGTATGACGATATTTGGTTTCTCACGTCATCCATGGACACGTGATCTCCACTTTTTTCATTTCTTGACATGAGTACTATCTCACTTATAGGATATATAAATTCGTGCGCGTCTCGATCATAGAAACCGGGCCTTTTCGTGGGAGGCCACAGTTGATTCACTCTTGTCTAGTGACCGGTCAGTGGTGCTGAAAATCCCTGCACGGCCGGAGAGACTCATCACGCAGATCTCCTAGGGCAACCAAGTTCAAATCATGGCCCACAGTGAGTTCGAATTCTTCTAGATATCGACCTCGGCCGCGTTGGTACCATTGGGCCATCGGGAGTGATGGCCTGTTGAACCGTCAACTGCTCAGAAGCGTCGCCTCTCCCTGCATACATTTATCTCGGACTTTTCGTGCATGGGCTTGATTTTTCCGGAGACGAGAAAACGACCAGTGAGTATCAGCTCCCAAAGTCGGTGATTAAGTGGGCGGCCCTAGGGCTGCTCCTCACCTCCGCCGTTGTCATCGCAATCTCGATACTCTCGGGCGTGAAGTCTTCAGACCTTACCAAGCTCGGCTACCTGACGTTCGCTCTTGCCGCTGGAGTGTCGGCATCTAGGCTGCTGGTCCAGATACTGAGGTTCCGGGTGATTACGCTCGGTCTTGCGGGGGATCCCAAACCCGATCTTAGTGGGTTGGCGCTCACCAGGGTTGCCAGCGAGTTCGTTTCTCTCTCGACACCCGCGACGAGCATGGGCGTCTTCATACGCACCGCGTGGCTGAAAGGAAAGGGAATAGATGGAGGAAGGGCTCTCTCAATTGGCTACTTCGAGGTGTTGATAGAGATCTATGTCGGTGCCGGTCTCGCTCTCATCGCCGCGGTCTACGCCCTGTCGAGAGGTGCGGTGGCGATCGGGTCAACGATATTCCTGATTGCAACGGTCTTGATCGTCGGGTATACCGTTGTTTTCATAATCCCGGCTCTAAAGGGCATCAAGGTTCCCCATTTTGTCTTCACCTTTTCACGCTATCTGGTAGGGGGGCCAAGAGCAGAGGACCTCTATCTCCGTGCCGTCGTCGGATCTCTGAATTTTTCACTCTCAGCCCGCGCGATCGTGAGCAGGAGCGCCCTGCCCGTCGTGATCAAGGCTGTCGGCCTGACCATCATCGAGGACTTCTTGGCCGGTGCGGCTCTCTGGATCATCTTGAACGCCTCAGGTCTGAAGATCGACCTGATCTCCTCGACCCTGACAGCCTACGGCGTGGTCGCCATCGCCCAAATCCCGGTGACGATAGGCGGTGCTGGGATTACCGAATTCACGATGAAGTCCTACCTCACCACTGTCTACGGATTCTCCTCATGGGCGCCCATCGTACTGTGGCGAATCGCCACGTACCAAGTCCTTCTAGCGATAACCGGCATAGTCTTCATTTTCTTCATCCGCAAAGCCACCAGAGGTTCCAACAAGACATCCCAGAAGACGGGTTCGGACGTAATCGCGAACAAGGCTCCGGGGTTGACCGCGGTCGGAGTTGAGAAGGAGGTCGTGAAGCTGGAGACGCGGTATGGTGCCGTTAAGACCTTCAGGTTCGCGATCTCGGGTGCAGTGGGCTTTGGCGTCACAGAGATCGTTCTGACCATCGGCCTCCTCATCTTCTACGGAAAGCTGAGTCTTCCGCACGCGAGTTTCGCCTCGCCAGCGCTCCTCGGGTTGGATGTTCTCTCACTCGTGATAGGCGTCTCGGCTTCCTTCTTAATCAACGAACGAATTACAGTTCACGTGCCGAAAACTGTGAGGAGCGAAGAGGCGAACAGGTTCAAAAGACTTCTGAGGTTTCAGGGCGTGAGCGGGGTCGGAAATACTGGCATCATATTGGTCCAGCTCGTCCTCTTGGCGACTCTCGAGGTCTCGCCGCTCTTGGGCACAATCATAGGAGCAGTGGTCACCTATCCGATCGTGTACTTGATCTCGATCAAGTACGTCTGGAAAGCATACCGATCTAAATGACCAGTTTCCCTGGTCCCTTCCGTTCCGAACCCTTGATCTGAGTCCCGACGCAATGTAGAACGTTGCATTGCACCTATTGGTCTACACTCGGCATAGAAGCGCGCGCGCGGCTGGGCGCCCGTTAGATGTCGGCTCTTTCCGTAACCTCGGTTCCTTCGAACACGAATAGCCTAGGTTTGCCACCTTCCAGCCGCACAAAGGTATTGTGGATGGGCGCGGTTGTAATCCACGAGCCAGTATTTGCCAAGTTCTCGTCCTTGTTCACGAAGGGTCTGTGCGTATGCCCAAAGACTAGAACCTCCCCAGGCTGAACCGTGGAACGGGCCTTCCTTTCCAGACCCGTAAGGGATTCCTTCAGTCTCTCCTGTGGGTCGAGCTGCAGCATCTGGGCGGTTCGACGTAGTCTACCCCCGTGCACTATCGCGGAGAAGAAGCGAGTCAGGTCACCCTTGTCGCGATTAATGGCAGCCCAGATGTTTGTGTCGCGGTCGCCCTTCTGGTCGGACATTGCGTGGCAGAGCGATTCCATGATCCACTCCCTCTGCTCCTTGTCGAACTCCCAACCGTGAACAAACCTGTAGTTCACGCCGTCTTGCTGTAGCGCGAGGTTCCTAAGGAAGTTGATTGGGTAGCCTCGGCCTTGCAGTTTGAGGACATGGAAGTCATGGTTTCCCGCGATGTAATAGACGCGCATCTTCTTCTGCAGGAGGATGACCAGGTCAAGAACGTCCTTGTTCTCGAGGAAAACGCCCGACGCATCTCTCCTCCACATGTCCACGATGTCGCCGAGAAGGACCAGGTCCGTGACGTTGGGGTCGGATTGAAGTTTGATGAGGAAGCGGATAAGCGCGGCCTTGTCGGAGGTATCTATTCCGAGATGCTGGTCCGAAACCGCAATAATCGCCAAGTGGATCTCTTCCAGAGTTCCGATTCCACTTAGATAGGTCTTCGTTTCGATCCCGACGTGGTCAGATCAAACTCATTGTTGAACCGCCAGAGCGCGCGCTGAATCCCTCCTGTGTGACTAATGCCAACTGGCAAATGCCTACCCTACCGACGGCGGCTCGAGAAAGTGCCATGATTGCAGTCACAAGCTGAAACTGACCTAACTGACTGCGGCCTGCTAACGAGTTCAACGTGAGACCATACTCGATAGCTATGCAGTGCGGTAATCTTTATATGACGAACAGGCAAGATCGATGGTAGAAATCTTGAGCAGCCCAGTCCTTCCCAACCTTGGCAGTCTGACTCTGACGGACCTGCTCGTGACCATTATCGGCTTGGTCATTCTATGGATAGTCATCTCAATACCCGCGTGGTTGGCGGGCAAGGCAATAACCGGGGGGAAGTCCACCTTTGGCGACGCCATGGTCGCCACCCTGGTTGGCCCAATAGTCTACTTTGTGATCTTGATCGCGGTGGATTTCTTTCTAGGAACGGTGATTGGCTCAGGGGCATTCGTCATCGCCTTGATCCTGGCCTTCATAGCCTGGATATGGGTCTACAAGTCAAGCTTCGAAACGAGCTGGCTGGGCGGCCTCGGGATAGCCATACTCGCGGTGATCATCTTCGCCGTGATGAGCGTGATTCTCGGAGCCCTCTTCGGCGTAGTGGTTCCCGCGTCATTCTTCCCTCACCTCTAGGCGACCGCTCACTGAAGACGATAAATAGCCGTCAGAGCTGAATGAAGGGCGGCAAGACTTGAAGATAGATCTATTCTGGACAGTGGCCATAGTCCTAGTGGTCCTGTGGCTATTCGGGTTCTTCGGCAGAATCGGGGGGGGTCTGATCAACTTACTTGTGGTCATCGCCTTGGTCATCGTCGTCTACCGACTTTACATGGGAAGAAATGTAGTCACAGGCAAATGACCACACCCCAGAAACCGCCTTTTGTCGGATCATGTCAGATTACTTGGGGCAGATTCTAAGTGTCCTTCTCTGAGCGTGCACAATCAACGCTAAACCAGAAGTGCGCTTTCTGCGAAAAGGGATTACACGAGAAGTGCATTAGAAGGAAGTCAAATCTATGCTGTTGCGGTGCCGAACCGAGTCTTCAAGTGATTCCGTCTTCTTCAGTTGAACATCCTAGGGATGAAAAGCAGGAAGAGGAAAGAACAAGACAAGAAGAGGCAAAGACAAAGCAGGAAGAGGAAAGAACAAGACAAGAAGAGGCAAAGACAAAGCAGGAAGAGGAAAAGACAAAACAAGAAGAGGCAAAGACAAAGCAGGAAGAGGAAAAGACAAAACAAGTTGTACAAGAGGGGAAGATGAGCGTGCCTGTGAGGCTCAGCAGGAGTGATTCAGAAGAGATAGATCGAATGACAGGCATCAACGTCACGAAGAAAACAGGTGGCCCGAAACATAAAAGGGAGAGGAAGAGTTGAAGTTCGACGTCGATTCCAACTTATCCGACCATCTTCGGGACGGAATTGCCGATTTCAACCAAGTTGTCTTCCCGGTCTCCAAATGAATCCTTTTCAGCCGCTACGGACTGCGCCTCAGCAGGTCGGAGTTGCGTCCGAGAACAAGTGGATGGGATTGCTCAAGAACGTCATTGAGACGGCGTGAGGTTTAGTCAAGTCTGCTGACAGTGCTCAGGATTCTGTCTCTGTGAGCGCCGGGACACTCAATACCAGCCCTATTCGCAAGGCACAAGCGACATGATATTTCCTATGATGACCGTTAGCACTGTGCTTGGAAATGAAGGGGTATTCGCTTATCATCTTCTGGCAGGCATCACACAACGTTGGCAGATGACTCGAACGACCACTGGTGTTCCTGACAAGTGTTACTGAAAGGCTTCTGAACAACAAACGGAGATTGGCCGCCGTCTCGTGTCTGGTTTCGTGACGTCTTGACACGCCCAACCCAGAAGGCTAATTCGAAGCTCCCATTATGCTCATCGCCTAATCGGAGTGATTTGACTCATCATGGGGGAGTCATCAATACTGATGTAAAGTAACGATTCCGAGTAACCGGCCAACGGTCAAGAAACAGACATTCGCCTTAGAGACAGGATAGCTCTCGGTCGCTCCATGGGTTCACAGGTGGAGGAATAGTATGAGCACAACGGAAAGAGAACGCAAGTTGCGGCAGTATTTCCAGGTAACGCAACTTGCGTCCGGCAACTGCTAGGTCTTCATGATTCTTCGACCTACTTTACGCTTCCTGACAGGACCCTTCCCGCCTGGCGTCTCGGCTGCGCGCCTCTTGGCCGCTTCCATCCTTCCACCTCTGCTTTTCTTTGCCATTTTTGAATTCACCTCCTCTCGTTGTATTGCCTCTTACCCTACGTATGCAGCGTAAGACCAAATACTTAACCGTAAAGTACGATGCGGACAAACTAGCACTCGCCCAAGTCAAGAAACAATTAGACACGAGCAATCATGCTCGGAGATGCGGCAACCACTTTGATTCAATTTGCGCGTGCTATGTCTTTCGGACGGAGCACAAATTGGTCGAGATGCTGAGCGGCAACATGAGACAGACAGTGGTCGAGGAGACGAAGCGATGCGATGCCAGGGGCCGCCGCTTCAACTGCTTTCAGTAGATTTACCCGAGCGACTTCCTAACCAGCTCTTTCCCCTTCTTCGTCAATTTCCAATTCCCGGGAACAGAATCCGAGATTAGTTCTGCATTCTTGAGATCAGCTAGTAGCGAACGCAGATCTTCGACGTTCGAGAATTTCATCGAGCGCTGCAATATCTCCGTCTCGCTCATGGTCCAGTTGAACTCATAGAGGAGGGAGAGAACGGCGCCAAACCATTCGGCACGCTTGTCTTCGTTCATGCCGGCTCATTCTTTCTTCGGCCGCCTTCTCTATGTGTATTGCTATGTTTATGCATGAACCGAAGCGCATTCCCATCTTCTCTTACAATTTATATAAGCTGTGTTTGTATGACAGCTGCTGGATTAATTTGTCATCAGACAAAGAAAGAGAGGTTGAGCGGGAGCGAATCACTGACAAGGGCAGAGGCGTCTCGAGGGCCGGAGCGGGCAGGGAGAGGGCGACAGTATTCAAGTCCAAGACCGGTGTCGCGGTCGTCGAAGCGACGGTAGCAAGACTCACGGGAGGCGGGAAGTTCGTGGTCCAGCCAATCGGCGGAAAGGTCGGCGTGGACGTGGGCGACCAGGTGATAATCTTCATCCTAAACAAGAAACTGCTCGGACGCAGCGCGCTGCTCGCGACCCAGACCAAAAAACATACCTAAGCGCGCGCCATGTCTCGTCGGGGACCCGGAGGCAGGGTCTGTCTGCCTTTTGATTGCATCTGAATGCAAAAAATACCTTGCCTCTATATACTGAGCAGCACCTATTATTGCTTGGAGGATTAACAGGGAGGACAGCAGGTCCTCATTCTGAGGGAGGGCAGCACTCAGAGCCGAGGAAGGAGTTCGAACCTGAAGTCAAACTCTCCCCGTGGCAGACCTGTCGCATGAGGCGAGCCACAGACAGGGTTCAAAGTCAGGATTCGCTTAGAAAATTAAGCGCATACCTTCCGGCCCACCAAGGCTCAATTCAAGCTATTCTACTCGAAATAAGCTGGAATCAAGCGACTCTGCAAGGGTACTTTTCCCTCAGCGGGCGGTTATCCGACTCTGTGCCTATGCCCTTACGAACCCATGATCAGAGCGATTGAGGTCTCTTAGAACGGCGCGAATATCCCTACAAACACGATCCAGGCGAGAACGCTTTTCGCAACAAGGCTCAAGACGATGTACACGCGCTCGCCGTAGAGGTAGTCCTTCCACCGCCCGACACCCTTGTACTGCAGAATCATGTTGACAGCGAAGCTATTGAAAAGGACAAAATAGATGACAACGATCAGATAGACGAACGTTGGAGTTGGTAAACTGGTCGAAGTAGCCAGACCAATGAAGTTCGCGATTAGGACGATCCATGGAATCGCGCCAGATATGCACCCGATGATGAAGGCCGACCAGTCAGTCTTCTCGGTCCACTGGTTGACTTTCTCCATCAGGTACCCGAACATAATCATCATCGCGTTCAAAGCGAAAATCATTGCCAGGGACCAGAAGTCCCAAACGCCCGAGAACAAGGCTATCAGCGCGATCATTATCGAACTGGAGAAGGCGTATTCGTACCAACGATATGGGTTCATGCCTTTCGCAAGGTTCTCGTTGTACTTCTTGTTCTTGAGAAAAGCGATCGTGAGGTGAGCTACGGCAGAGATCAGGAGAAAGGATGCCAGGATCGCTCCCAGATTGCTCGCGGTGAAGAACACCTGAGGGTTGGGCGCGACCGTGAACGGCGGACTTGTGCCTGTGATCTTCCCATAGACGGTGTACACATCTCGGCTCCAGGCCAGCTTCAACCCAAGGACTAGCATCGCCCCGCCCTGAACCAGGTGCAAGAATCCTGCGTATGTGTTGAAACGCTTGAGATAATTGAATGATATTGGAGACTTCGAGATCAGCTCGCGTCTTTCTTTGGAGTTCAAGACGAACTGCTGCAGCAGCGGCGGTCGACAAGCCTATTTATGAAGTGTCCTCGCAGTGTGCTTCAAACCTAGCCAATGTGTCTGTCCAACGGCATTCTCCACTGAAGAAGAACAGAAGGGGGTCTGGCTTTGCTGCTTGCGCGACTGAAGGTCCCTAGGCAGTCAGGTTCTGGTATACAGTTGGGTAAGTGTTGATCAGAATCAGATTGAGTTTCAGCACGTTCACGTAGGGGCTCCCGAATATCCAGAGCGTTCCTTCTGCGTTCTCGTTGACAATCGAGAGGAGAGTCGCCCTAGGTAAGCCTGATGCTGAGCTCATCCCCGGCACTTGCGAGCGGGCGTCCGCCAGCGTGATGTCAGGGTCCACCCCCGAAGCGGATTGATTGGCGGCTCTGGCGTGAAACAGCTTCGGAGAATTGAAACCCTGAGCGATGAGACTGGAGCCCACGTCCCGCCCGTTCAGTTGGACGATCTCCCCGTTGGCCTGGTACGGAAGGATGACCTGGGCGATCCCTGTGACTAACAGGGGGAAGAACAGGCCGCAGAGGATGAGCGACACAAGCGCCAGTCCGAATACAGGTCTGTAATTTGGTTTGGGATTCTCCAATTCAATCACCTATAGGGCTGATATCAGGGTGTCGATCAGCTTGATCCCGATGAATGGGACCACGACTCCGCCTACCCCGTAGACCAGGACGTTCCTCAAGAAGATGGACATAGTGCCCGCCGGTCTGAACGTTACCCCCCTCATAGCGATTGGGATCAGAAGCGGGATGATAATCGCATTGAAGATGAGGGCAGAGATTACGGCACTGTCCAGACCGAGGCCAAGGATGTTCAGGGCCTGCAGCTTCGACGAGATCGTCGTGGCGAAAAGGACGGGTACTATCGCGAAGTACTTCGCCACGTCGTTGGCGACGCTGAACGCCGTCACGGCGCCCCTGGTCATCAGGAGCTGCTTGCCAAGCATCACCACATCTATCACTTTCGCCGGGTTCGACTCTAGGTCGACCATATTCGCCGCTTCCTTCGCTGCCTCTGTCCCGGAACTCATGGCCAGTCCCACATCTGCGACGGCCAGGGCCGGGGCATCATTGGTCCCATCGCCGATCATAGCGACGATGCGCGACTCTGCCTGCTCCTTCTGAACGATTCCGAACTTCATCTCAGGTCTCGCCTGGGGGACATACTCTTCGATGCCCACTTCCGCCGCGATGCTCTTGGCCGTCAGCGGTTGATCCCCAGTAATCATCACGGGCCGAATGTCCATGGCCTTGACAGCCTGAATCTTCTCCCGTATTCCCTCCTTGAGTACATCCTTCAGGCGGATGATTCCCAGGGCGTCTCCGCTCCTCGACACAACGATAGGAGTCTCGCCAGCCACTGAGACCCTGTTGACGAGTTCGTCGAAGTTGGGAGGGACGGAAAAGAGCCCTTCTTTCACCGAATCGGGCGCTCCTTTGATTACCTCGATCTCCGGCTCTGATTGATTCCAGTCCTCGAAGGCCCCTGGCATCTTCCTCCTGAACCTCAGCCGCTCCCTTCCGACCTCTGAGCCTTTGGGAAGGTTGAGAGCTACACCCCTGTTAATCCTCACACCACTGATTCGAGATACCGCCGAGAACTCGTACACGTGAGAGAGTGCAAGGGTGTTCAGTTCCTTCGGGATGAATCCGCTCTCGTAGGCGAGGTCTATGATGCTCCTCCCTTCGGGGGTGTCGTCATACCATGACGAAAGGAATGACGCTTCGCCGACCTCCTTCTCGGTGTGCCCCTCGAACGGGATGAACTGCATCGCTCTCCTGTTCCCGACCGTAATCGTACCCGTCTTGTCGAGAAGGATGACGTCGACGTCCCCGGCAGTTTCGATGGCCCTTCCGGACTTCGCGATAATCCTCTTCTTGTACAGACGGGACATCCCGGAGAGACCGATGGCTGGGAGGAGGGCGCCTATGGTGGTCGGGAGGAGACAAACGTAGAGCGCTATCAGGACGGATAGGTCCGCGCCGAGACCTAGCGTGATGGAGAGTCCGAGCAGCGCAATGATGATGATGCTGAAGATGGCGGTGAGGCCGAGGAGGACCATGGTCACCGCCTGTTCGTTGGGAGTCTTTGGTCTCTTTGAGGATTCCACCATCCTAATCATCTGGTCAATGAAGGTCTCCCCAGGATTCACCGATACCCTTGCAGTGAGGGTGTCGCTCAACAGTCTCGAGCCCCCGATTACCGCATCTCCAGGCGCTTTCCTGACGGGGGCGGATTCTCCAGTGAGCAGTGACTCATCGACCATGGCGATACCCTCGATGATGTCGCCATCGATGGGAACCGTGTCCCCAGTCTCTAGGAGCACCAAGTCCCCCTTCCGAAGGTCGGTCGACTTCGTCGGGACTACGCTGGTCGTCCATCCTTCCTTTACGATCCTCTTGCTGACGACTTCCGTCTCGAGCCTGCGGAGGCTGCTGGCCGTGTTCCTTGCCTGGTGTTCGGCCAGCGAGTCGGAAAGGGTGCTGAACCAGACAGTGATGAGGAGTATCAGAGCCACTTCGACATAGAACAGTCGCTTTTCCAGCGAAGCCACAGGGACGAAAGCCTGCGGGTAGACTGCCATCGCTCCCACTACGAAGAAAGTGAGCTCGACGATGAGCATGACAGGATTGGATACAAGGGAGATGGGGCTCAGTCTCACAAAAGAGTCCCTGAGGACACCTGTTGACAAGAGCGGAATGCGACGTCGGGCGCCTTCCGCGCTCCCGGCGCTAGCCAAACCCATTCACGTTCCCTTGGAAGTACGACAGAATGGGGCCGAGCGCAAGAAACGGAAAGAAGGTCAGCACGACGAGTATCAGGATGCTGCCGATGAGCACCAGCGAGAAGGTGAAGCTGTCAGTCTTAAGACCGGACACAGCGCTCCGCTTCCTGCCTATCATCGACCCTCCGAGCGCCATGAGAATGCCCATTGGGGCGTACCGGCCGATGAATATCACGACCGCCGTGGCCACGTTGAAGAACGGCGTGTTCGCCGCTGCGCCGAGAAAGTCCGACCCATTGTTGGCGGCAGAAGTCGTGAACTCGTAGAGGATCTGAGTAAAACCGATTGAGTTGCTCCCCACACCTATGGCGGCCGCTGCGCCCGAGGCGTATGCCAGCACGGTAGGGACCAAGATGATGATGGGGTGGATGAGGAAGGCAAGCATCACAAGTTTCACGTCCCTGCTCGTGATTTTGATTCCGAGGTATTCTGGGGTCCTCCCGGACATGAGGCCTACGATGAAGACGGTGATGACGATGTACATTATCATGTACATGAGGCCGACTCCCTTTCCTCCGGGCGTCGCCTGAATGAGCATCCCCATGAAAGCCGAGAGGATCACCAGAGGGTGCATCGCGGAGAGGCTAGCGTTGACCGAACCTGTGGTGACGGCAGTTGTCACCACGGTCCAGAAGGCGGACATGAATCCTCCTATCCTCGTCTCTATTCCCATGCCGAGAGGCGTGGTCGGTATGAAGGCTATCGCCAAGTCGATGATGAAGAGCCCGTATGCGCCGATCAGAATCGGCCTGACTTCACGCTTCTTGCCGAGCAGCTCGCCAAAGACAAAGATGAGCGCGGTCGGGAGGAGCAGCATAAGCCCGATTTCGAGAGCGTTCGAAGCGGGGTTGGGGTTCATGAATGGGTAGGCCGAGTTCGCTCCGTAGTATCCACCCCCGTTGGTGCCAAGCTGCATAATGGCTACGAGCGAGGCGACGGGACCGACGAGTATCGACTGGGTCGCGCCCTCCACAGTGGTCACGGTCGTGTACCCACTGAGGGTCTGAGGCACGCCGAGGGCGACCAGCACCAACGCTGCCACAAGGCAGAATGGAATCAGAATGCGTGTGAGAGTCCTGACGAAGTCCACATAGAAGTTGCCCGTGTCCTTGGAACCGACGACAAAACCCCTCACCATGGCCACGCCCATGCACATCCCGGTCGCCGCGGATGTGAACTGGAGGAACTGGATGGCCGACATTTGGCTCAGATAGGACAGAGCGCTCTCGCCGGCGTAGTGCTGGAGGTTGGTGTTCGTGGCGAACGAGACGACCGTGTTAAGGGATAGATCCCAGCTCAGGCCGGGAAAGCCCTGGGGGTTCAGGGGGAGAGAGCCCTGGAAGATTAGAATCAGGAAGGCCAACCCCATCTGAACGAGGTTGACGAGAAGCCCTGCGAGGAAGTACTCCTTCCACCCCATGCCCTGGCTGGCGTCGACTCCCACAAGTCTGTAGATGCTCTTCTCGACTGGGTCCAGGAACCTGTCGAACCGGCCGGGAATCCGCCTGTACACCCGGGCGAGATAGGGAGAAATGAGCCAAGCCAGCCCGAGAGCAGTACCCAGGATCAGTATCAGAGAGAGAGCCTGTGCAGCATCGATCACGCCTTGAGACCTCGTCGGTTTAGAGCCGGTCTATTCAAGAGAGTACTCATCGTTGCAAACGCCTACTGACGTGTGGGTCGCGGATCCTGCGAGCCGCCATTCAACCTCGGTCCCTTGTGGGTGTGCAGGACGACTGAGCTAACTGTGCTCTTCACCCCTTTGATTTTCATTATCTTGTTCTTCAGGATGTCCCGGAACTCTTCTATGCCGGAAGCGGACACGAGAGTGACTACGTCGAACTCCCCCGTGACTTCGTAGAGTTCCTCTAGCGTTTCAAGCTTGAAGAGCGCGGCCACAACATTGTCCATTTCCGCTGACTCCACGAAAACATCCACGAAAGCCAGAATCTTGGACAAGTTGTCTCATCATCGCCGTTAGACGCGCCACATGCAGTCGTCTTATATCCCTTTCAGGGCTCAGGTCCCAATATTGGGAGGAGTCCTAACGTGAATCCAGCGTCTGCCTTGAGTTCCTTCATTCACCTGGTCCAGACTCCAGCCATGCCAATCGTGTCTGAATCCAGAACCTGACCCTAGTTGGACTTGCACAGTAGACTGGTCAGTTCCTGTCGTTTCCTGCAAGGAACCTTACCGTCGCAAAAGACCAAATACGTAAGATGCTGTCCCGCCGGCTGATGGAGCAGAGCGAGAAGCGCCCTCGTCCGAGAATCGAGGCGCTTGCGGACCTCGTCTTTGGGCTCTCGCTCTCCATTGGGTCGATTGCATTGATTTCGACCCCTCCCGCATCTACGGGTGAGATAGGGAGCCACATAGCCGCGTTCGCGTTCACCTTCTTCATACTGATTACCGCCTGGATCATTTACACGACTGACATGTCTGTCCTGCCGATTGAAACGGCACCGATAACATTCCTGAATGTGGGGCTGTTGCTGCTCGTGGCTCTGGTCCCCTATCTGCTCAACAGCGTCGAAGTGGTCAATCCTAGCTTGGCGCCAAGCCAGGCGTCTGCACTGAGGGACTTCTCGTCCAGCCTCTTTGCGATTGACCTCTCCGGGGTGCTCTTCATACTGGCGGCCTTCGCGCACATAATCAGCATGGAAGAGAAGAAGCTGGTCGAGCCAGCCCTAGCTACGACCTTCAGGAACGGAAGAAACAGGATGGCCGTCATTGCTCTTGTAATGGCGATCTCCATTGCACCTCAATTCTGGCAATTGGCGTTGTTTGGTATTCCAGTGAGAATCTACCTTTGGTATCTTCCCCTTGTCAGTTATTGGTTGGGGAGGCTGTTTAGACCAGAGGACAGGGCCCACATCCCATAAGGGCATGGCGTGGGTATGCGTGCACTTGTGGACACAAACACCGCTCTCCTTCGACTAGGTGAGATGCCGTGCGATGGAGGTTTGAACGTCGTTTCTCATGCTCGGTTCCTCCTTACGCGGAGGTGTACTATCGAGCTTCTTGTGCTACCGCATCAATTAAATACCCCTATTAGGGATATGCCTAATGTGTTAGGTAACAAGACGAAGCAAGCCAACGTGAAGAAGTTCGGTAAGCCGGACGAACTGAGAAGATTCGAGAACGGGAAGGTGCAGTTGATCAACCTGAATGGTGCTACCATAGGCAGAGCAGTCCTCGAGCCAGGGTGGAAGTGGTCGAAGCACGTCAAACCCATCGCAAAGACGAAGAGTTGCGAAACTCCTCACTTCCAGTACCATGCGACAGGAGTCCTGCATGTCAAGATGGACGACGGGACAGAGATGGAAGTGGGGCCAGGGGAGGTCTCCTATTTGCCTCCTGGACATGATGCATGGGTCGTCGGAGCAGAGCCCGTGACTCTGATAGACTTCCAGGGTATGGCTGACTACGCGAAGGAATCCACAAAGTAGCTTCGTGCAGGTTCGCGCCGGGAGAATCGATAGCGAAGGTCAAGCTGCAGGGCTTGAACACTAGCAGAACTGAGCACGGGCACTCACATGAGGATTCGCTCAGAGAATCAGGCGCATCCTCCTGGACCTGCCTAATTCTTCTGGATTTGAGGAACGATCCAATGCAGATGCCTCCCAACGAAAGGCAGAGGAGCTAGGGTGGTCTGAGCTTATGGCAGTTCAACTTCCCACAGATCTGAGAACCAAGTCGGGCAAGGAACGGACTCTCGGTGAGCGAAGAATCGGGGTGATAATGTTCACTGACATCGTGGGCTATACCTTGCTCGCCCCGGTAAAGGCAATGAGATTGCTCGATGAGCACCGAAGGCTTCTTCGGCCCGCTTTCGCCAGATACGAGGGACGCGAAGTAAAGACAATCGGAGATGCCTTTCTCGTGGAGTTCGCCAGCGCGGTCAGCGCTGTCCGTTGCGCCATCGAAATACAACGTTTGGTGTCGGAACAAAACACGGGTGGAACGACTGAGAGAATTCAACTGCGGATTGGCATTAATGTCGGCGAGGTCATCCATAGCGAGAATGATGTGTACGGTTATGCCGTAAACGTAGCTTCGCGGATTGTGTCCCTTGCGGAGCCAGGGGGCATCTGCATAAGCAAACAGGTCTATGATTTCATTTGGGACGAGGTGGACATCCAGATCGACAAGGTGGGACCCATCGAACTGAAGAACGTCAAGGTCCCGACGGACGTGTACCGGGTGGTACTCTCATGGCAGGCAATGGGTAAGCCGTTGGGTGGCGGTGGCGACGGTCCGAGCATCTCGTCCCTCATACCCGGCCTATTCAAGCTCCACCGCCCCATCGCTGATGGAAACAGTCCACTCGTTCACACCGGTTTCGTCCTTAACACCTCCGAAGTCCACATCTTGCCTGTCATGAAGGGGTTGAGACCACGGAGGGACAGGCGGACGGGGCTTGTCCTCTATGGGGCGCTCAGCGGATACTCGTTTCTCGAGAAATTCATGAAGACAAAGCCAAAGGACTACAGTGATCTCCTTCGGATTCCCAGCAGGGAGATTGCAGTCTGGATAGGGTCCGTGAAATTCGACAACCCAATCAGCGACCTTCTTCATGTGTTCGAGGTTACGAAATTCGGCGCCGCGCGGGTGAGTGATCGTGACATACACACTGTGGTTACGCTCGCCGATTTGGTCGGGGCTATGAGGAACCACTCGCTCGTCTCTGACATGCGGGTGGAGCAGGTTGGCTCCCAGCCCTTGTCGATTTCATCCGACGCTGAAATCAGAGAAGCCGTCAAGATGATGCTGAAGTTCCGGGTAAGGAGACTCTTCCCGCAGGACCGCCCTGGCGAGTTCATCTCAAGCCGATCAGTGATCGAGTTCATGTTCACTCCGGAGCGGCTTCAAGTGGCAAGAAGGAGACCGGAGGAGTGGTGTGACGCCAAGGTCTCTGTACTTGGCACACAAAGCGCCCGCGTCGTGGCTCCTGGTGCACCATTGAACGAAGCAGCAAGGATGATGGGGGACGAGCCCGATGATTGCCTTGTCTCCGAAAGTGGACTAATCATTTCTCGTTGGGACCTAGTAATGAAACCCTGGAAGCTGGGTCACCTGAGTCCTGGTGGGTCCACGGCCAAAACCTGAGTAAGGATGTTCACGCACGCGTACATGAGCGAAGTCCACAGCGTATGCTCAACTCAAGAGGGCGGGCGCTTACGTTGACAAGCATTAGTCAAGTACGCGACTGCACAAGTAACTGACTGTTGCGAGCATGATCCACGTACAAAGATACTGACATCCACATCATCGTTGCGTTCAGCGAAACGTCTTGTTCAAAGATTTCGAGGTCAGACTTCTCCAGACTTCAGATTTCCATGGCCTCGGAGTCTGAGGGGAAGTGGCCTCTTCACGGCATTCAAATTGGCAAAACTGGTCGCCCGTCGAGACACATTCTGTCTTTTCGCATTTTACCGTCTCGCCCGTCAGCGTCTGTGCGAATCTCTCTAGGTGCCCTCTGAGGAAATCACTATTGGGCGTGCTGGCCCTGATACCCGTGCATTCAAACGCGTCGTAGGTGCGTGTCTGAATTGGCGACGCGCGTCCGATGCCACTTTGCACTTTCGAGTAAGTCAACAATAGGGTTCCTTGAACCTGAAAGTGTCGTTTGTCCACCTGACTGGGGCTACGATGAAGCGCATGAGAGTGTTTCTAACTTATAATGACTGAATCGTGACCTCCTGCTAGTGGGCGATCCACGAAAGCAATTGAGGTCAATTCTCTAACAAAGGTCTACCCGAACGGGACGAGAGCTGTCGACGACATTAGCTTCTCAGTAGAAGAGGGCGAGATCTTCGGGCTGCTCGGCCCTAATGGCGCAGGAAAGACCACCGCCATCAAGACGATAACAACTCTCACCCGGCCGACTGCGGGTTCGATAAGGGTCTTCGGAATTGATGTGCAGCGCGCCCCCCAAGAGGTGAGGCAGATGCTTGGCTTCGTTCCCCAGGCAATCTCAGTAGACGGCGACCTGACGGGATACGAGAACTTGCTCATCTTTGCAAAGCTCTTCTTCGTGAGTCGCGAGGACAGGAAGCAGAGAATACTTGATGCCTTGGAATACTTCGGACTTGCCGACCGAGCGAACGAACTTGTGAAGAACTATTCGGGAGGCATGATGAGGCGTCTAGAGATCGCTCAGGCCTTGGTGAACCGCCCCAGAATAATGTTCCTAGATGAGCCGAGTATTGGGCTGGACCCATATTCGAAGAGGCAGGTCATCGAACAGGTTCGAGAGTTGAACCGGGAGTTCGGAACGACTATTCTCATTACGACTCACGATATGGCGGAGGCTGACGTGCTGTGCAATAGGTTGGCCATAATGAATATGGGAAAGATAGCCATCTCTGGCGCACCGGCGGACCTCAAGCATTCTGTGGGTGGAGATGTATTAACGGTCAAGGTAGCAGGACAGGCAGCTGCCACCCTGCCCACAGACCTGGGTTCAGTCATTAGTTCGGAACAAGGAACGATCAAGATTCTCACGGAGGATGGCGAGGCAGCGATCCCCAGACTGATGGAATACTTCGAACGGAACGGTGCCGTGGTTGAGTCTGTATCCTTGAGCAGGCCGAGCCTCGACGATGTCTTCATGAAATACGCGAAGGCAAGTCTGCAGCAGGAAGGGACATTCAGAGAGGCACGTTCGGCCAGGCGCAGCATCGCGAGGCACGGAAGATGATCAATCTACGGCGGTCCGCATCAAGTGCACTGACAATCGCCGAAATCGAAGCAAGGAAGATCCGACACGATTCGACAGAACTGTGGATGAGAACAGTCCAGCCTGCACTCTGGCTGTTGGTCTTCGGTGAGGTCTTCAACGCCGTCCGAAGTCTTTCGATACCCGGGTACAGCTACATCCAGTATATCGCGCCCGGTGTTCTCGCGCAGTCGGTTCTCTTCGTCGCAATCTTCTATGGAATAACAATAGTCTGGGAAAGAGACGTCGGCTTGCTTACCAAGTTGCTATCTACCCCCTCACCGAGGCTTTCCATCGTAGTCGGCAAGTCGCTGGCAGCGGGGGTCAGAGGGATCTTCCAAGGAGTAATGGTATTCGCTCTGGCCCTCATCATTGGAATCAATCTCCGTTTCGACCTGCTTGACGTGGCTGGGGTCTTCATAGCGGTTGTCCTCTTGGCGATGTGTTTCGCTTGCCTGTCAATGACTCTCGCTTCATTCCTCAAGACGCGCGACAGGATGATGGGCATCGGACAAGCAATAACAATGCCCCTCTTCTTCGCTAGCAACGCGATCTACCCTGTTTCTCTGATGCCAGCCTGGCTTCAGTATATCTCGAGGTTCAACCCGCTTAGCTACGGTGTGGATGCAATGAGATCCATGCTTCTGACGGGGGATTACTCAGCGTTGCCCGTCGACATCTTAGCCCTCCTGCTCTCCACGCTCTTCTTCATTGCGTGCGCGTCTGTCGTCCTGAAGAGATTGATCGAATAGGAAAATCGAATATCACACCCAAATGGGGTACGTCCTCCAGACCTCATTCTTGCACTGGTTGCGCGTCACATACTCCAGCTCTGAGGTGAATTCATTCACATGAGTTACTCTACAAGAGGCGAGAGCACGCGCACCAGTGAGAGACTGTTCTGCTTTCTGGACGGCTGGTTCTAGTCTATAGCACTATCTAGGGACCCTGTCATACCCGTAACCATGCAGCGGCGCGACAAGGGGTTTCTCAGTCTGCTTATGCTGACGGTGTTGGTCCTCGCGGCTTTTGCCGCCATTGCGCCTTATCCTCAGCGTCAGATCGGACTTAGCGGGAGTCTGCTGAATTTTGAGTCGTATGATCAGATGAAGTCCTTTGTCTCCCAGAACCAAGGTAGTTACCAGAGGAGCATAGCCACGTACATGCCGGAATACAATGTGGCCGCAACGTCGCTCTCTTCTCCGTCCGCCTCCACGAGCTACACTACTACGAACATCCAAGTCGAGGGCGTGGACGAAGCGGACTTGGTCAAGACTGACGGGAATTACCTTTACGTCGCCTCGGGTACGACGGTGTCAGTGATTCGTGCGGGCCCTCTTGACGCCACGGCGCTTGTTGCCAAGCTCAAGTTCGGCGGCACCGTCCTCGGGCTCTTCGTTGCGCAGGGCCGTCTGGTGGTTCTCGAGACTGACCAGCAAATCATGAACAGCACCTACGTATGGTATTCCCCAGTGGTCAACTTCATACTCTATGACGACACGAACGCTTCTGCTCCTGTTCTGTTGAATACCGTATCCCTCAACGGGACTTACGTGGACTCCCGCCTAGCTGGTGGGTTCGTCTACGCAGTCGTCCAACAGCCCACCTACGTCTACGTCTCGGGAGGCAACTCTAGCTTCGTCGCCCCCAGCATCACCGATGGAAAAACGACGACGAAGATAGACCCAGCCGATGTATACTATAATCCGAGCTCCACATCATCATTCGGTCAGTACACAATCATCCTTAGCCTGAGCATCGCAGACGGCTCGCATACCCAGGAGGCGGTGATGACGGGCTGGGGCTCGACGGTCTACGCATCGAGTTCCAACATCTACCTCGCCTTTCCTGACTTCTACGCCTATCCAATGATGGGTGTGATGCCGCTGGCAACTGGGACAGTCTTCGGCACATCTCTCTTCTGGAGAGGATTTGGCGGTAACACGACCATCTTCCGTGTCGCACTGACGGGGGCTGGACAGACCCAGGTCCAGGCTGAAGGGATGATACCCGGCACGGTCTTGAACCAGTTTTCAATCGACGAATACAGCGGGTACCTGAGAGTGGCCACGACAAGCTACAGGCTGCTCGCGAATCAGACTTCAGTCCAGGTCAACAACGTCTACGTGCTCGACCAAAGCATGAAGGTTGTCGGGGCGGTCGAGAACATGGCGCCCACGGAGCGAATCTACTCAGTCAGGTTCCTCGGGGACATTGGATATGTAGTCACTTACGAGAGGATTGATCCCCTCTTCGCGATTTCATTCAGAGATCCGACCCATCCCACCATCCTCAGCTCGCTCGAACTGACTGGTTTTTCGGATTACCTCCAACCGATAGGCAATGATCTTCTCTTGGGTGTGGGGAAACAGACCATCCCAGCTCCGGAGGAGCAGGGATATGTCCTCTACCTCGGAGTCAAACTCTCGCTCTTCCACGTGTCACCAGACGGGAACTCAACAGTCGTCGCGAACATGACGATCGGCGACAGGGGCAGCGACACTCCAGTTTCGTCAGACCACCACGCCTTCGTGTATGATGCGCAAGATGGCATCGTGGCGTTCCCGATTCTAGTGGCGAAGATCGATAACAAGACCTCCAGCGGGACGACGTTTCCGTCCTACGGAAACCCTGTCTATCAGGGTGCCTTCCTCTTCAACGTGTCTCAAACAGGTATCAAGCTGATTGGCTGCGTGACTCAGGTTCCGCAGGGCTCCCCAATCGACCAGAGCCAAGACTTCTACATCAACAGGATAGTCATCATCGGCGATTACGTCTACACCATCTCCAACCGGATGGTGATGGCGAGCAACCTCTCCGACTTCTCGTTCGTCGGGGCAGTCAAGCTGTAGGCCCGGAAACGACCTTACCTATTTCACGTTCAAACGTGCGTACAACTTCGGACCTCTATACTTCTCGTCGGGCCTATAGTTCAATTCGACAACCCATTTAGCTACTCATCACAATCGTCACCCCGATGATGCAAGAAATCCAAGAAATCGAGGCCAAGAGCTTTGGCCGCGGCAGCAGGGTTTCGGGCCAGAGCTTCGTTGCTTTGCTTGCCCTGACACGGAAGCCCCTCACGTACGGGGAGCTGCACGCCTCTCTCGGAATTAATCCATTCGAGTTCGGGCAGCTGCTCGACCGACTTCGCAAGAGCCGCCTAGTGGGCATAGTTCCTGAATCCGTTGGACTCGGTGTCATGCCGACCCTGTGCCTCACCGACGAGGGCGAGAGAATCCTTCTTCGTGAAATGGAGCAGATGTGCGAGCTCCCTGAGAGATAGAGAATCTCGACCCTTCGCTTTCTTTATTATTGATTCTAAGGCTCACTGACAGCGAGGTCCAAGGCCGCTTCAGAGATATCCGCGCCGTACTCTGCCACCCTCCGAACGCTTTCGAGCATCAACTTGACCGAGGCGACCTGCGTTCCGTTCATCCTGGGCGTTAGAATCTCTGTGCTTAGCTTCTCCTCAAGTCTTGCGACCTCCTTTGTCTTCGATATCGCCTCTTCAGCCATCTTGGCGTCCATCCTAAGCAGAGCAGTAATGGAATTCTCGAAGATCTTCCGTGAAAGTGCGGTCATCTCTTGGACCTTCTTCACGGTGCCTTCAGAGACTGATCTCAACGCCTCAGCCTGGGCCGCTATCGACACGGCGTGGTCCGCCACTCTCTCCGTACTCTTGGCCACCAGTCTGTAACCGAGACAGTCCCTGGCGGAACTGAGGCCAATCTCCTGAATCACTGAACGGTCCCTGACCGCGATGTTCAGCTGCCTAAGGATGAAGTGGTAGAACCTGTCCACCTCGTCGTCGCGCTGAATCACTTCTTGGGCTATCCCTGTGGTGTCGTCATGGAGTGCTGCCGCCGCATCCGTGATCATGCCTGCTGCTATGATTGCCATTCTTTCGAGAGCCTTCTTGAGCGGGAGGTCGATGTATCCGGAGAGACACTGGGTCAGGATTCCGGTCTGAGATTCTTCTATGATTTCGACGCCGACCAGTTTCCGCCGTATCCCCTCCTTGATTGAACTCCTGAGGGATGCGTCCGACCTTCCCAAGTTGATTCTGATGATGTCGTATCCTGCCAGGTAAAACGAGATAAAGTGCCTGAGCAACGCATCCTTGTCGAGTCCAGGTGTCGCTTCGATTGTGGCCTCAGACTTCGCTGCCTCCCGGAGCTCTCTCCTCGGGATGATCAAGAGTGAGGAATCTGGTTGGGTGATTATCGCCACAGCATCTTTGGGCTTCAGACCTACGTCCTTGACCCAAGACTTCGGGAGAGAAACAACGAAGCTGTTCCCGCCGGTAATCTGGACTTTCCGGAAGTCCATATCTATGTCCGCCCTATATGCCACTATATAAATTGACGGCTGGGCGAGGAACCCCAATACTATACTGTGAGCACAATATTAGAATTGAGAGTAATTCGGAGAGCAATATATTCCGTCGCTTGTCTCCCATTTTCGAAAATGAACATCACCAAGAAAGGTATTAGCACAACTACTGTCGCTATGACTATCGTTATCATTGTCGTGATCGTGGCCGCGGCTGCTTACGTCGCAGTCAGTCCGGGAAAGACCAACACCGTGACGCAGACGACAACCAAAACCAGCACAGTGACGAGCCTCAGCACCAGCATCAGCACTAGCGTGACTACATCAACATCGGCTTCACCGACCTACTACCCGATGACCCTACAGGCGAACGGTGGAACCTTCGTGAACCCACTGATGCAGACCTGGGCTCAAGGCTTCCAGCAGTACACCGACGATGTGGTCAAACTCAACTACCAGGCGATTGGCACTGGCGCAGCACAGACTGACATACTGGCGAATACCGGCGCCTTCGCCGGCGGCGACGCGCCCATTTCCGCTGCTCAGATAGCAGCGGCCAATCCGCCCGCTGCACTTGGCAACCTCCTCCAGTTCCCAGAAGCCCTCGGAGGCGTTGCAATCTTTTACAACCTCCCCAGCGTGACGGTCCACCTCAATCTCACTGGCGCCGTCATCGCTGACATCTACGTGGGGAGGATCACCATGTGGAATGACTCCGCCATAAAGACGCTGAATCCAACCATCACCTTCCCCGCCCACCTCATCACACCGGTTCACAGGTCTGACGGAAGCGGAACCACCTACGCCCTAAGCAACTACTTCGAGAAGGTCAGCGCAAACTGGAACGCCACGTTCACGGGCGGATGCCCGTGCTACGGGACTAGCCTTCCGAGCGTCGTCTGGGGCGCGAATGCCGCCAACGTCGGCGCCAAGGGAAGCGCCGCCGTCGCTGCCTACGTCCTGGGCAACCAATACTCGATGGGTTACGCTGACTCAGTCTACGCCACCAACGCGGGTCTGCTGACCGCGTCCATCAAGAACCAGGCCGGAGTGTTCCTCACGCCCACAGTGGCCGCCATAGCAGCGGCCGCCAACGCGTTCAGCGCGCAGGTCCTGGCCAACCCCACATTCGCAATCACCAACGCTCCAGGAGCAGGGTCCTACCCGATATCGACATACACATACCTCTACGTCTGGTCGAACCAGGCGAATCAACAGCAAGGCTACGACGTGGCCCAGCTCTTTGAATGGATCGTAACCCCAGGCCAGTCGTTCTCATCTAGCCTCAACTACACACCACTTCCCGCAAACGTCGTCGCAGTCGACAAAGGGATTATCAGCGAAATCCTCTACAACGGAGTTCCATTCATCCCAGCGTGAATGGAGCTTCTCTTTCTTTTATCTCTCATCTGACGGGTCATGGCTGATGGGCGCTGGGCGAAACCGCGCTGACACAATCTTCAAGGGTCTCGTCCTAGTATTCGCTTCATCGATAGTTGCTCTAACGCTAATCTTCTTCTACGAACTAACAACGGGTTCCTCCTACACCCTCAGGGAAGGCCTTGCCTTCATCACGAGTTCCACGTGGGGTGGCTCCATCGGGAACTTCTTCGGGGTTCTCCCAGCGGTCTACGGCAGTGTCGTCACGTCAGCCATAGCTCTTCTGATCGGGGTTCCCGTCAGTCTAGGTGTCGCCATCTTCCTGTCCGAACTCTCGCCCGGACGCCTAAGGTCGCCGGTTTCGTTTGTCGTGGAGTTGCTCGCAGCAGTGCCCAGCGTCGTCTACGGTCTATGGGGGATCTTCATTATGGTTCCCTTCCTGAGTGTTCATGTCTATCCACTTTTCCAGGAATACTTGGGCTTCCTCCCAATCTTCCAGGGGTACCCGACAGGTCAACTGCCCGGCGCTAGCATACTCGATGGCGGAGTAGTCCTGGCCATCATGATTATCCCGATAGTCTCGTCTATTTCGAGGGATGCTCTTCAGGCAGTTCCGGATTCTCAGAGAGAAGCTGCATATGCACTAGGCGCCACGAGGACCGAAGCGATTCGAATCTCAGTGCTGAGCTACGCCCGATCGGGGATTCTAGCGAGCATCTTCCTCGGACTCGGCAGGGCGTTCGGTGAGACGATAGCTGTCGCCATGGTAGTAGGCGACACTCCGCGGCTCAGTAGCTCACTCTTCTCCCCCGGCTACACCCTGGCGAGCCTCATAGTCACCCAGTTCACGGAGGCGACCGGCTCCGCGTACATATCTGCTCTCGTGGAGGCCGGGCTTGTCCTCCTCGTCGTGGTCTTCCTCACAAACATCGCCGCAAGGTATCTCATCTCGAGACTTGCAAAGAGCAGGGAGGCAGCATCCTACCTATGAAGTCCAGACGTTTCTTCATGGACAAGGTCTTGATTTCCCTCGTCTGCGTGTCCGTCGTCATCGCTATCGTTCCTCTGGCGAGCATACTCTACTATGTAACCGTCAGGGGACTCCCAGCAATGAATCTGGACTTCTTCACCAAACTGCCTCCCCTCCCTAACCCCGGGGCGCCCGGTGGACTGGGCAATGCCATACAAGGAACCTTGATCTTGGTAGGTCTCGCGGCATGCGTCGGACTTCCCTTCGGCGTCCTCTCCGGGATTTACGTTTCGGAGTACGGGAAGAACTTCTACGGCCGCACGGTGCGCTTCCTAGGCGATGTCCTCGTCGGTAATCCATCGATCGTGGTCGGGATTCTGGGATATGCCTTACTTTTCCGGCCTTTTCACGGCGACAATCTGTACGCTGGTGTATTCGCCCTCAGCATAATCATGATACCCATAGTTTCCATCGCGACAGCTGAGGCGCTCAATCTCGTGCCGAACTCGATTCGTGAGGCATCGGCGGCGCTCGGGATCAGGAAGTGGCGCACCAGCCTACTGGTCGTTTCCAACGCCAGGAGTGGAGTCGCCACTGGCGCCCTTCTGGCGACGGCGCGAGTAATGGGAGAGGCCGCACCTCTGATACTGACAGTCGGGTTCAGCAACTTCTGGTACGCGGGCGCCACCGCTCCTGTAGCTTCGTTGACCTACGCCATCTGGTACTTCGGGACCTCCGGGCTCCAGAATTGGATCAACCTGGCCTGGGGGGCAGCCTTCTTCCTCATCGTCATAGTCATAGGGGTCAACCTTGCGGTTCGGCTCCTGACAAGGGGGAGGATAACCTATGCCTAGTCAAGAACTCGAGGCCACACATGAGATTTATACCCAATACGAGGGCATGAGAAACGTGAGCGCTAGGCCCAAGTTGGAGGTCAGGCAGCTGAATGCCTTCTATGGAAAGAAGCAGGCGCTCTACGACGTCGACCTCGCGATAGAGCCGAACCAAGTAACAGCACTAATTGGACCGTCCGGATGCGGGAAATCGACTCTGATCAGGTGTCTCAACAGGATGCACGAGCTCGTTCCGGATGCGAGTGTCAAGGGTCAGGTCCTTCTCGACGGGTCGGACATCTACAGCAAGTCGCTTGACCCTGTGGACGTCAGGAGGCGGATCGGAATGGTCTTCCAAAAACCGAACCCTTTCCCTAACATGTCGATTACAGACAACGTCGTCGCGGGATTGAAACTGAACGGGGTCAGGAACAAGGGCAGGCTCGAGGAAGCCGCGAAAAGGAGCCTCCAGCGGGTCTACCTTTGGGACGAAGTCAAAGACGAGCTGAAGAGGTCCGGCGCGAGCCTCTCGGGTGGGCAGCAGCAGAGGCTCTGCATAGCTCGGGCACTCACAATCGAACCTGAGGTCATTCTGATGGACGAACCTTGTTCGGCCCTGGACCCGACTGCCACCGCGAAGATCGAGGAGCTGATCGCAGAGTTGAAGGCCCAGTACACTGTGGTGATTGTCACGCACAACATGCAGCAGGCCTCGAGGGTCGCAGACTACACCGCCTTCATGTACTTGGGGAAACTCATTGAATACGGCGAGACAACGACCATCTTCGAGAATCCTAAGGAACAACTGACTGAGCGGTATATCACGGGGAAATTCGGGTAGGTGGAGAGAATTGCCAAGACTCATGGACATGGGCCTCGACAAGCTTAACGCCATGCTGCTCGAGATGGCCACCCTCTCGGAGAATGCCGTCACTGCTTCAATCGATGCCTACAGCAAGGGCGGGAAGAGCGCGGAAGTCAAAGAATGGTCGAGGCGTCTCCAGACCCTTCATAGACAGGTGAGCGACCTTTCGATAGAACTGATCGCCAGGTTCCAGCCCGTGGCTTCAGACCTCCGATTCATCAAGGCCTGCTTCGAGATATCCTACGGTTTCTACCGCTTCGGAAGGTACGCACTTGACATCGCCGAGGTGCTGGATATCTTCGGTGACCTCAGCAAGTGCGACCAAAAGGCAGTAGTCGAGACTGCCCGCAACACCCAGAAGATGATCCGAATGAGCGTCGACTCCTTCGCTAGAAGGGACGTCGCTCTTGCAAGACGCATTCCCAAGCTGGACGATGTCGTGGACGACAGCTACAGGCAGAACCTCCGGACCGTCCTCGACCAGAAGAAGGACATCAGATGCGCGCTGTCGGCCGGCCTAATCCTGCGGTACCTGGAGCGCATCGCAGACCACGCTACGTACATCGGCGAGTCCGTCGACTACATCGTGACCGGTGTGGAGCCCAGCCACTGACTACGAAGGTTTCAGAACGATGACCTTGGTACTGCTCCTGCTGGGGGAAACCGTTATCCTGTCGCGAATTCCGATCTTGATTCCCTTCCGGCCTTTTGTGGTTCCGTAAATCCTAGCATCAGCAGGTCTGGAAATCCAGAGTTCGATTTTGCTGTCCCACGGAACCGTGTACCTGAACGGATGCTCGCCGGTCCCAGACCGCTCGGTGTAGGTGGGAGTTATGTGGCAAATTCCTATCTCGTCTCTTTCGACGGTTGAGTAGGCATCGACCCGCATCTCCTTTCCGTCCGCCCTGTCAGGGTAAGAGTAGTAGCCGGTGGATCCCGCCGAGGTCGTAATCACGACGCCGTCCCCGATGGCCGCCTCCTCGATGGCCGTGTCCCTCGAAGTGACCTTGAGCCTGTACCTGATGCAGTTACTTTCTGCTCCTCTCTGTAGGTAGACGTCGGTGAAGACCTCCCCGAGATGCTTCCCGTTCTTCAGCACCTGAAGGCGCTCGTGCTTTTCTACTGTGTAGCGGCCCTCCACGATGGCCTGCAGAGCGAACGGCAGTTCATCAAAGTAGGCTGCTGCCATGTATGCCTTCGATCCTGTCGCTCCTCTAGACCTGACGCCAACGAACAGTAGGGGTATCTCTTCGCTCCTGCCGAACATGCTGAAGATCCCGTCGCCGCCAACGACCACGCCGATGTCGGCCTTCCTGTCCCCCACAGCCATTCCGGCTTTCTCAATCACCTTCTTCAGCTCTCTTGGGTCGACCTTCGGTCTCCCACCATCGAGGAACATCTTTGCCTTCACAGATTCACACTCCACTCTTGTCGATGTACTCGAACATGCTTCCCTCGCCTTCCCTCCTGCCTCCACTCTCTAGGAACCTCGACGCTTTGGCCCCCACCTCGTCTTGCTCAGGCGTAGAGACTCCGAGCATACCCATCATCTTGAGGGAGTTCTCCACTGCAAAGCCCCTAAAGTGGTTGTTGAAATATCCGAAGGTCTTGTTCGCCCTCGACGATACCTCTCTCACCTTCGAGACCCACTTCTTGAGTTCCGCTTCAGTGTATCTGTAGTTGTACCAGGGGCGCGTGCCTCTCCCGTGCCATCTGATGAAGGCAAAGTCGGCAGTCACCACGGTTTCAGGGGGCAATAGAGGCTCGTCGACTATCACGTTAGCCACATTCCTCGACTTCAGCAGCGACCAGACCTCGTCCCTCAGCCATGAAGGGTGGCGGAATTCAACGGCGAACCTGACGTCGTCGGGCACGACTTCCAAGAACGACTTCAGCTTCCCGAAGTCCTCCCCGTAAGAGTAACTGGGAGGCAACTGAATCAGGACGGGCCCCAGTTTCCCAGTCGTTATGAGTGGCCTCATCAGGCTAAGGAACCTGACCAGATCGGATTCGACCCCCTGACTCAGGTCCAGCCTCTTCTCGTGGGTTATCGCCCTCGGCAGCTTGGCCGAGAAGACAAATCCCTCGGGAGAGTACCTGGACCATCCGAGGACGAGGCCCTTCGACGGGAAAGCGTAGAACGTGGAGTCGATCTCCGCCGTCCCGAAGATCTTCGAATAGAAGGAGAGCTTGTTGGTGCTGGAACTCGGGTAGAAGACGCCTATCCATTCACTGTACGACCAGCCCGACGTACCAATGAGAAGCTCGGACATCCGTCTTGGTCTGACTGGCTCTTGTCGATTTAAGTTGATGGTTTCTTCGTAGCTACATCGCGGGCATCCAGCCCGGCCTCGCCGACCAGGTCGCCACCGCGTCGTGAAGGTGGATCGATTCGAAGCATCTCGCGTTCACGTACTCGGCGTCAGGGAACCTGGCGACGCACTCCCTCACAAGATCCTCGGCGAACTTCGGGTTCGCCTGCGCCTCCATGATCTTCTTCGCCTCCTCGACTCTCTTCATCTCTTCTTTTGGGGCCGCGGAGAAGCATTCGTTGATGCGGCCGATCACCTTCAGAGAGTCCAGGGCCTTCCGGCTCCTCAGGACTAGTGAAATCTCTGCCCTTTGCATGTGCCCCACGCCTATCATCTTCCTGCTGCATGGACACGCGGTCATCCCGCTTACACTGAACATGTACGTGAGCGCGCCCCGTTCTGTCGTCCTTATCCTCATGCGGGCGAACTGGTCGTCGTAGGGCAGCTCGAAGGTGGATGTCACCGAAGTACCGGGTTGCGTCTTGTTTACTTCTCTGCAGATCCATCTCAGCCACTCTTCCATACCCGTTGCGTTCCTGTTGTTCGCGGCCCTAACGAGCCTGCTCATGTGGACGCCCCTGTGGAGTCCCGTCGAGGTCTGGATGGAAAGGTCGACCGGCATGTTCAGGCGACCTGCGTTGAACATGACCCTCAAGTTTGCGACCCCTGCGGCCACGGGCAGGTGGGATAACTCAGACTGGACGTCCGCTGTGGCATCGATGAACTCGAGAGCACCCGGCGAACGGCGGTCCTTGGGCACCAAATGTAGCGCCACAGATTAACGATTGCTTATGAGATTTTCCCCGCTTCGCCGGGGTCTCTCAAGGGGTCGACGACGCCTGCCTTCTCGAAGGCTTTCATCCTCGCGCGGCACCCATCGCACTCCCAGCAGTGGCTTCCGCCCTCTCCGTGGCAACTCCACGTCAATCCCAGGGGTACCTCCATGGAGGAGGCAAGCCAGACAACCTGGGCCTTAGTCTTCTCTGACAAGGGTAGAAGGATCCTCGTCCGTCTTTTCCTAAGGATAGGCGACCCAACTCGGAATGCCCTCTCAAGTGCGTCGAAGAAGGCCGGTGCCGCATCTGCGAAAGTCCTTACGTCGTCTCTGTTGTGCCCTCCGACTATGACGCCCGCGCCTACCTCTTCGGCGTAGGACGCGGCCAGGGAGTAGAAGATGCCGTTCCTCATTGGAATATATGTCGGTGGCACACCCGCGAGGAAGGCTCTCCTGATGTCGCCCGCTTCCCTCAGGTCGGGAAGCCTGACGAAACGGTGCTCGCCGATGCCAGCCACCCGGGCGATTGCCCTGGCCGCCTCGAGCTCTCTTCTTGCTATGCCGTGATACTCGAAAGTCAGGGCCCGAACGTGGTATTTCCTTCTAATCAGCTGGACACATGTCGCCGAGTCTATGCCGCCCGAGAGAAGCACTATGGCTTCCTTCGTAGTCGCTCCCCGTCTTGGTGGATTTGTGCCAGAAGGTAGCTCCCTTTGTTCAGTCCTTCATACACGTAGACGCCCACCGCCGTCACGTTCTCCGGCATCCGGGGCGCTATCCTCGAGACGACCTCCCTTGCAAGGTTCTCGACTGTGGCCTCACCGGACAGAAGGACGGTCGTAGGCTTGGGAGCCTGAATCGCAAAATCCCCGTGGACTGTCTTGAACCTGATGGTGACGCTCTTCGCGTCCATCCTCGTGACATATCTCTCATTGATGAATAGCTTGTGGTCAAGACTCCTGATCGCATCCCTGATAATCTCCTTGGCGACCCCGAAGTCGACGACCATGCCGTCGATTGGCCGGCCGACCACCTCGACCAAGGCTGATGACGTGTGCCCGTGCATCACGGAGCACTTCTGGGTCCTAGGGAGGATGTGCGCGTAGTCGAAGTTGAACGAGGGGTCGTCCAGGAAGATGGTCTGGAGGCCGCCCGATTCCTCGAGACCCAAGATCCGTATCCCGTGGTCTGACCCGTCACTTCTGAAGGCGTCTCTGCTGATGAAGACGTAGTTCCTGCCTGTTCGCCTCAGCCTCCGCATCTCTGTTCTGCTGAGAGATCTTTCCACGAAGACCCAGGTCTTATTGACTAAGAAGTCGGCGGAGATGGAATCAACACCTGGGATTCGGACGTTCTCCTTGAACGGGACTTTCAGGGAGTCGAGAAGATTGGCGATGAGCTGGTGCGTGCTCGTCGTGAAGAGCCTCCCACGATGCCGGTATGCCCTCTGGTATCCGCCCTGGGTAAGTTCCTTGAGCCTGGGCACCACCTCGACTATCAGGTTACGACTCAATGTAGGACTTCGTTGGGAATGGCTTCGTTTATAGTATTTCCATTCTGAGGTACGGTGGCGCGGCCTTGATCCAGCCTGGTTAGGATAGCGGCTTCCCAATCGCGGAGAGGAGACAGCCGTTCGCCCGGGTCCGAATCCCGGAGGCCGCACCAAAAAGAAGCTCAAAATGAACTCTGTTCGCCCAGAGCAGCTAGTCTCCAGCTATTTTTAGGACTGGTGGCAAGGCTGGCGCGCGCGAATCCTCACTTTATCGTTGACCGCTCTGTCACTCCCATGTCGGCCCTTCCTCTCATTACTTCCCGCGAGAATGTCACCAGCGATCCTGTGACTATGAGCGCAACCGCCGCAGCGTAGAAGCAGTACTCAAACGCGGCTCTGGTCGGGAGCACGAGCACATGATTGCCGACGGCGTAGCTGGCAACATAGGTCGAAAGAAGCGCTCCGGCCAGAGGTGCTCCGAGGCTTTGGCCGATGTTTCGGAATGCTGTATTCAGAGAGGTTCCGAGGCCCATCTTGTCCATCTCGATGGAGAGTACCAGGAGATTCTGGATTGAAACCGACATCACCCCCATTCCCACCGCACACGCCACGAGATACGCTCCTATCTCTTCAGGGCTCGAATAGGTCGAGAGCACAAGAAATCCCACCGCGCCCACCATAGAGCCAAGATAGAGGAACGGCTTCACGCCGTACTTTGGAATCACTACACCCACGGCGTAAGCAACGGGCAGTGTGACGAGGATAAGCGGCAGCATATAGAGTCCCGTTTCGATGACGCCGGTTCCAAATCCGCTGGGGGCGGGCAGCTGCATAGCGTACACGACGGCTTGGAATGCAATACCGTTCGAGAGGCCATAGGTCGTGCCGAGGAGGTTAGAGACCATCATGTTTCTTTCGCGGAGCAGCTTCAGGTCGAGGACAGGTTCGGCGAGTCTTCTCTCGTAGAGGGCGAGCGGGATTATTACCGCCGGACCGCCGATTACGAGCCCGAGGACGGGAGCCGATGTCCAGCCCCAGCTGGAGCCCTCCGACAGACCCAGCACGATTGCGGTCAGTGAAGCCCCCAGCCACGCGGCGCCCAGATAGTCGAGCTTGATGCCAGGCTTCCTACTAGTTGATTCTTCGACGACAAAGAAGACGAGCACTGTCAGGACCAAGACGAATGGTATGGCAATGTAGTAGTTACCTTGCCAGCCGAAGCTACTCGTAATCACTGCACCCGCCAGAAGACCCAACGCTCCACCTGCGACCTGGACAGCGCTTATCAGACCCTGGGCCCGTGGGATCATATCGCGGGGGAACTGCTCCCTGGCCAGACTGAAGCACAGTGGGAAAACCCCGAGCCCGATTCCCTGCACGAGCCTCGAAATGAGAATCAGGTTGAAATCCGGCGCGAGAGACGTGGTTGTAGCCGCAGCCAGGTAGGCTGCCAAGAGGTACATCATAACCCGCTTCTTTCCGTAAATATCTCCGAGCTTGCCGAAGATAGGGGTTACCGCGACCCCGAACACGGTGTAGAGTGAGATTGCTAGGCTCGCCTGGGCGATGCTAACACCGTACTCCGCTACTATGCTCGGCAGCGCTGGAGTGAGCATGATGTTGACGTAGACGATGAAAGCGGCGACCAGCGCCAGCAGCGCCAGCGCTTTGTACGCATATGCTCGGTCGAAGGTTTGTTCGCCTTCTCTAGCCACATTCGCAGACCCACCGAGATGATTTGGCTGTGTTCTGACCAGGATCTTCTCACTTATCGCTTCGCGAGTGCCCGGCGACCCTCACCATCGCGGTCACAGATGGCAGCGCCAGCATGCGCGCGCTTGACCAAGATGTCCAGAACGAAGGTTGGTAGGATGGCATAGGGGCGACCGAGATCAGATCACTCTCGGTGACCCACGCCTTCGGAAGCCGGATAAGGTTAATACCCCACATGTGGGGCAATCCAGTTTGGGCGCCTTGAGAGAGTTAACGCTCGAGATCTCGCTTCTGGAAGTTCCTCTTTCGGAGCGAGGAGGCGCGGGTCTCCTTGCAGATGTCCTTACTCGCTCGGATTCGACGCATTTCTTGAAGATAAGAAGCGAGGGGTTCCTTATGATATGCCGGGTGCCGTCGAAAGAGCTACCGCTGCTCAAGGGCTCCATCTCGGGAAAAGGGCCCCGCGGCGTCCAAGTCAAAGCCCTAGGCGAGGAGAGGTCGGGCGTCCAGATACTGCAGGTCTCGGGGAATTGGCAGGATCTGGCCAGCTCAAAGGGGCAAGGAGACAGCCGAGTGGTCAACCTTCTCAAGTCAGTCGAAACGGAGCCGATCTACAGGACACGGAATCCGAGCTTCGATGGCCGAATGCTGCGGGTCTCTCTCGTCGCGGAGCAGGAGACCATCAAGCGGCTGCTGGAGGGAATGAAACACGCGGGTGTCCCCTTCAGGGTGACCAGCCTGGGGCGCCCGAGGGTTCAGGAGGAGTCGGCCATGGACAGGCTGACCGCCAGGCAGGCGGAGGTCCTAAGGTTGGCGCACACGATGGGATACTATGACGTGCCGAAGAAGGCGAGGGTCGAAGACATTGCGAGTCTGTTGGGGATGGACAAAGGGACTGTGGGGGAACATCTCCGAAGGGCGGAGAAGCATGTGTTCGACGACTTGTTGAGCTGAAAGGCGAGACACGGCTACGAATCTACATCAATTCCTCTCCTTGGCCGTGCCAAGGGTTTGAGCCTGGAGTATCAACGAGTGCACGGGTTGGGTCCGTTCCGGCCCGCGCGTTGGATCTGATTGCATCCAAATCGGGAGAGAGCTTGAGACTATGGGGGAGCTAGGCTGACCGAGTCCGAGTCATCAGAGGCATAATCCCTCATCTGAATCCCACTCCAGCAACATTATCGCTGCGCATCCCGGAGGCCGCACCAAAAAAAAGCTCGAAATGGACTCTATTTCGTCTTAATCGTCCAGTTTGAACTATTCAGAGACATCGTATGAGGCTAGGTTCGAATCCCACCGGGCTTAGTCAATAAATAGCCCACGAGACTCACGCTGAGATTGTGTCCGAGTTAGAAATCAGGAAGGCAGTCAAGGAGAGATACGCCAAGATGGCAACCTCCTCCGACTCGAAGTGCTGCAATGAAGATGATTCTTGTACCGTTTCAGACCTGACCTCCGTGGGCGAAGCTGTTCCAATCGAAGCCTCGTCGGTCGGAGCAGGATGCGGTTCTCCTCTGCTTCTGATAGGCCCGAAAGAAGGCGATGTTGTGCTCGACCTCGGAAGCGGCGGTGGAATAGACATCTTCAGAGCTTCCCAGCTCGTCGGCGAGAAGGGGAGAGCGATAGGTGTGGACTCCACGCCAGAGATGGTCTGGAGAGCGAGAGAGACAAAGTCGAAGTATGGAGACAAGTACGTGAATGTGGAGTTCAGGCTCGGAGAGATCGAGCACCTGCCGGTCGAATCAAACAGCGTGGACTATGTCATATCAAACTGCGTGATCAACCTCTCACCCGACAAGCCGGCCGTCTTCAGGGAATCCTTTCGCGTGCTGAAGGAAAGCGGAGTCTTCGCGGTCGCTGACGTCACTCTTCCAAGAGAGATTCCCAACAGCGCAAGAAAGGACATGGATTCTTGGTCGGCCTGCATCGCGGGAGCCCTAACGGATTCAGACTACGAGAGCCTACTCAAGAGTGCTGGATTTCAAGATGTACAGATTGAACACGTGTCGGACTCAAACATTGGAGAATACCCATTCAGCTACTTCAGCTCGCACATCAAGGCGAAGAAGCCCGCTGCCGGCTCCTTGAAAGCTCCATAACCCGCTTCTCGATTTCATCCCTAATCTTTCGCACGCCCGCAAGTGGCTTACCTTTGGGGTCTGGGAGATCCCAATCGACGAGTTTCTTCTGCAACTGAGCGAGCATGGGTTTCGGGCATGCCTCCTCCACTGAGCATCCCATCGTGACGACCAGGCTCGCCTCGTTGATCATCTCACTGGTCAGCATTCTTGGAGTGTTCGACGAAAGGTCGATTCCCTTCTCTTTCATTGCTTGGACTACGGTCGGGTTGACCTCGGAGGCGGGAACGGTGCCCGCGCTCGTCGCTTTCAGACCGTACTTCTTTGCGAACGCTTCGGCCATCTGACTCCTGCCTGCGTTATGCACACAGACGAACAGTATCTTGCGAACGGGATGAGACAGACCAATCGCCTACGGTATCAGACTCTTTAGCAGGTCCAAGGCTGGGGAGTCGCACACCTTGTAGAATACCCACCTCTCTCTCTTGCTCCTTTGAAGTAGACCTGCTTGTTCCAAGAGACCCAGGTGATGTGACACGGTCGGTTGCGACAGTCCGAGGGCGGCTTCAAGCTCACAGACACACATCTCCCGCTTGGAGACAAGCAGCAGAATCTTTATCCTGTTGGAATCACCAATCGCTCCTACAAGTTTTTCCGCCCGTCGAATCCTCATCGCATACTCAGGAGACGCAAGCTTCGCTGCCTCGACCCTGGCCTGTCTAATGTCCGAGGGTTGACAGATTCCGAGCTGAACTAGCCGCTGAACCGATTTGCTCTCCCCGGGCTTCATGGCTCCTTGCCCCCTCCAGTTCGCTCCGGCAGTATAAGAGGTGCGGTTCTCGTCTTAGGCAGGTCTATCCTGAAGAGTCTTGGTTTCAACCAAAGGGCGACGTAGACGAGCCCAATCATGACAGGGACCTCTACCAGTGGCCCCACAACTGTTGCGAAGGCCTGACTTGAGCTTAGGCCAAAGACCGCGACGGCGACGGCTATTGCTAGCTCGAAATTGTTGCTCGCTGCGGTGAAGGACGTGGTGACGGTCTCCTGGTAGGAGAACCCAAGCTTCCATGACAGAAGAAAAGACGACACAAACATGAGGAGGAAGTAGGCTACCAATGGGATGGCGACTCGCACTAGGTCCAATGGGAGCTGAACGAAATACTTGCCCTGCAGGCTGAACATTATGACAAGGGTGAAGAGCAGCCCCACCAGCGCGGTCGGTCGCAGCTTTGAAAGAAACTTCTGCTCGTACCATTCCTTTCCTCTGCGTTCGAGGGCGTACCGCGTTGTTATCCCCATGGCGAACGGTACGCCCAAGAAAATCGCAACGCTGCGTGCTATGTCCCAGGGATTCACGTTGATTGCAGTCGCGACCGCATTCGGGTCAAGCCAGGTCGGCAACACTGTGATGAAGAAGTAGGCGTATACCGAGTAGAGGACTATCTGAAATACCGCGTTCAGCGCAACGATGATTGCTGCATACTCGTTGTCCCCACCGGCGAGCATGTTCCATACCAACACCATCGCGATACAACGCGCCAGGCCGACCAGGATTATTCCGTCCCTGAAGAGGGGGAGGTCCGGGAGGAGAACCCAGGCGAGCCCAAACATCAGGATTGGGCCCACCGCCCAGTTGAGCAGGAGCGAGACGCTCATCATCTTTTTCGCGGTCCTGACCTTTCCGATTTCCCGGTAGTTGACCGCCGCAAGTGGTGGGTACATCATCCAGATCAGACCAGCAGCAATCGGAAGGGACACTGAGTCGATCTGAAATGAATTGATCAGCGGACCAGTCTGGGGGAAGACATACCCGATTAGAACGCCTGCGCCCATCGCCACAAAGATCCAGATGGGTAAAAGCCTGTCCAGGAGAGAAAGACTGCCCAGGATCTCCTTGGAGGAATCGCCAGACAATGTCCTATCAGCATTAGACTAATACATCGATATATATCAATATATCTTCCGCAATGGTTAGCGCGCGTAGGTCGATGCACAAACTGACTCTACGACGCTGGCTTCACGTTCCTAAAGACTCCATAGAACCCCGTTATCCCAACGACATACAGCCCAGTCGCCAGAAAGACTGGGAGCCCGTAATTCCCTGAAGCCATGATCCAACCACCAAGGATTGTCGTCACGCTGTTGGGCAGCCTCCAGACCAGGGAATTGACGGCGCTGGCGAGGGATCTCTGCTCCGCGGGAACAATGCCCATCAGGAACGAGTCGGCCAGGGGAGAAGACATGTTCATCAGAGCCGCCCGCACGACGTACAACACCCCTGCGAGGAGAGGGTCAGGCGCAAACGCCATCGCGAACATGAACACCGTCGAGCTCCCCTGGGCCAGCACAATGGCGTTGACCGTGCCAAGCTTCTTCGAAAGGAACGGGCTCCCTATTGCTGCCAGGGCGATGGTCATGTTGGAGACTGCCAGTAGCGGCCCGCTGTATGTATCGGGTATCGAGAACCGGAAGTAGAACCAGGTGGCAATTAACGGGATGATGAACCCAGCCCCAAGCCCGATGATGCTGTTCACCCCCGAGAACTTCCAGAGCGGCCCCAGCGACCCGAGCCCGCCCGTCCTCTTCGTCTTCCTTGGCTCCGTGTAGCCCTTCAGCACTTGCGCGATGCCGACGGGCGAGATGACCGACAAGGCGGCCAGCACCACGGTGGAGTATCTGTGGATGTCCAGGATCCCGACATGGAGGACTGACTCCAGCGTGGGGAACGCGAACGGGACGATGTAGCCAAGCCCGAAGGCGAAGGCCCCGACGATGAATGACAGAACAAATGCCTTCTCCCGGTTAGCGACGGTTGTCATGTCGGCTATGAGAGCGTTCCATGAGGATAGGAACGCTCCTTCTCCAAGGCCGGCAAAGACACCGGCCATGAGCAGGGCCGGAAGCGCGGTCGTGAGGGCGAAGACGAGCAACGTCATTGGGAAGCCGAGCAAACCCAGGATGAGGATGCGTTTCTTGCCACTCCGGTCGGCGTAGATGCCGAAGGGGACAGAGCCCAGGACCATAGCTATCCCATTGGCACCGAGTATCAGCCCCACCGAGCCAGCGTCGTATCCCACTTGAGGCAGGTGCGCCGAGATCAGAACTTGGAGGTACCCGTAGCCGACCGCAGTGAAGAAGACAAGGAAGACGAACCACTTGACCCTGGGAGGGATGGAGGAGAGGAAGCCGGAAGGTCGCCCGCCAGGATACTCAGCCACCTCCGATGCCCCGCCACCCGAGTCCTCCCCGCCCATTCTGAATCAGCAGGGTTCCCTGTGCAGGGCCAAGTACAGTCCGGCCCCTCCGAGTCCCGCGATCACGAATGGGATTGACGCGCTAAGGACCGGCGGGAAGACGTAGAGTGCCGGGACGACGCTGAACAGGACGATGTACGCAGTTGCGGGCCAGTACTTTCGGCGGAGGGCCAAGGCTATTCCATAGGCGGCCCCGAAGTCTATCAGGATGCCCGGCCACCAGAACCGTAGTCCCCAGATGACGCCCAATCCAATAATGAAAAGCGCCTCGAAGACTTTCTCGCCAGTTTTTTGGGTTATCAGTTCATTTCACCGCCTATAGTGACCACTAGTCACTATATCAACCTTCGGTCACTATTCCGAGTGACGGTCAGCTTAAATAGCCTTCTACCCCATGAGGCGCCAGCATGCCAAGGGTCCTTCCTGAGTACAGGAGCATCGCCACTTCCAAGATCATCGAGGCCGCGCGCGTCCTGTTCAGGGAGAAGGGGTTCAGGCAGACGACTATGGACGAGATAGCGCGGAAGCTCGGGATAAGCAAGGCGGCCCTTTACACATACTTCAAGGACAAGGAGGCCCTCTTCAAGGCGGCCTACGAGTCGTCCCCGAGGGAGCTGGAGCAGGTCATCGAATGGGTCGTCAAGCAAGGCGATACGCGGAAGGCCTTCGAGGCTTTCTTCGACCAGATGATGCCAGATTCAAAGCGGGCCGCCGGCCTCAGCTTCGAGGTCATCTCCGAGGCGACAAGGAACCCTGAGCTAAGGGAAGTCCTCAAGAAACACAACGATCAGTACATGGACGCGATTGAGCGGTGCATCGTCGCCACGAGCAAGAGGAAGAGAGCCGACGCCAGGGAGCTTGCTGGGTCCATCCTGGCGCTGTGGAACGGGATGGAGTCCCTCGTGGCGCTCGGATTCCCACTGGAAGAGACAAGGGTCTACTGGAACAACGCGATGAACAAACTGCTCCGTTCGTAGCCCTTGTTTCATCGCTAGCGCGCGACCTCGCTCCTAGACCAAAGCTTAACTCAGAATCCCGCACCGGGTGTTTCTGAATTGGTCCTCGACATCGACTGGGCGATGGTTTCAGCTTGGGCGGCGATGGTGACGGCCACCGGTGCGATAGTTGCAGTTTGGCTGCAGAACAGGCACGCGCGGATAACCAGGAGCCTTGACGTGCTGTTGAGGCTCGAAGGAAAGTTCGACAGCGACAGAATGAAGGACCTGAGGCGAAAGGCGGCGACGGGCTTTCTTGCGGGGAAGTTCGTAGATGAAGCCTACTACGTACTGGACTTCTTCGAGGAGGCGGGTCTCCTCTTGCGCATGAAGGCAATCCACGAAGAGATCCTGTTTGAGAGCTTCTACCACAGCCCTCCGGCCTACTGGTACACCGCCAAGAAGTACATCCTCGAGATGCGGCGCACGAGGAAGGAGCTCTACGACAACTTGGAGTACCTCGCAGAGAGAGACCTGGACTACGCTCGCAAGAAGACGGGGGGGAGCACGGACAAGATGGAGGCCGAAGCCTATTGGAAAGACTTCATCGTCAGAGAAACTCAGGCTAGCTAGACGTTGGAGATAGCGCGCGTGGCCAGGATACAACTTCTGCGACAATCGAACCAGGGGTTGCGAAGCCAGGCCGGGCTGCCTGCTAGGGGAATCGAACCCATTTGGGTCCGCGCCCCGGAGGCCGCACCAAAAAATAAGCTCAAAACGCACTCTTTTCCACCACAATCGCCCAATCCGAGCTATTCAGAAGCAATGATTCATGGCTAGGTTCGAATCCTGCCAGGCCCGTCCGTCATCATCAACACTCGTCTGTCATTATCAACACTCGCCTGAGGCAAGAGCTCTAACCGAAGGAAACCGGAATCGTGTACGTTCACACAGTCTTGCGGTGCTCAAGAGGCGAATGTCCCTCCACAATCTTTTAAGAGAACTGTCGGCAGGCAATTCTTCGATGCAAATGAACGGCAGAGTAGTTCATTTCGAAGTTCCAGCGAAGGATATGAAGCGGGCGAAGGCATTCTACTCAGAAGTCTTCGGCTGGAAGGCAAACGATGTGGGGATGCCCGGGATGGAGTACTCCCTTGTTAGTACCACCGAGGTCGACAAGGAGGGCAATCCCAAGTCCCCAGGCTCCATCAATGGAGGCATGATGAAGATGGTCAAACCCTTCACTGGTCCTGTCATCACCCTACAGGTAGACGACATCACCTTGGTGTTGAAGTCTGTGGAGACGCACGGCGGAAAGACAGTGACCAAAAAGACCCCGATGGGGGAGTGGGGCTACTTCGGGTACTTCAAGGACAGCGAAGGGAACCTGATGGGCCTCTTCCAGGGTCCCACCAAGTAAGAGCAGCGTAAAGAGGTAGAAGGCCACTATCTCTCCGGCGAGCCAGGGCTACCTCGTCATCACTCTGAACTTGCCAGTCCTGTCGACCCAGGCGACGAAGCTGGTTGCGCACGAGGAGCAGACGAAGCGCTGGACCTTCATGTCCCCTTCGGGTTTCTTCCCACCGGTCCACTCTCTTGCCGGAGAAGGGTTCTCCTTTCCGCACTTAGGACACTTCACCACGGGAATCCGGTGTCAAACGGGCAGTGAAGTCATATTTCAACGTCTCAGAGGCGGATACTCCATCCTCTCTCCCACCTCCTTTGCCACCTCGCGCCCGAGAGTTTTCTTGACTAGCTCGAGTCCCACGTCGATCGAAGATGAGATGCCTCCCCCGGTTGTTATCCTTCCGTCGACTACGACGCGAGCCCTCCGAATTCTGGCTCCAGACCGCTTCAGGTCGTCAAAGAACTCGTGGTGGGTGGTCGCTGCGCGCCCTTCGAGGAGACCGGCCCTAGCCAGGAGAAGCGCGCCCGTGCAGACCGACCAGACCATCTTCCCCTCCTCGTGAGCCTTCCTCAGAGCATCCAGGACGAGCCTGTTCTCCAGGAGCGCGTCCACGCCCGTGCCTCGCCTGGCTCCTCCGCCGGGAACGAACAGCAAGTCCTGTCCCCTGAGGTCCCTTAGGATCCGGTCCGGAACCACCTTGAGCCCTCCGCTGCACTCGATGGGACCAGCTTCCGTCCCGACTAGCTCAGTCTCGAAGTACCCTTCTTCTTGGAGCCTGTTGGCCACTGCTAGCGCCTCTAGGAATCCGACGAAGTCGAGTTCTTCCACCCCGGGGAACACGAGTATCGCGACTTTCATGCCAGCTTCCCTTTCTCTCCTCGTCAGTTCGGGCGCCTATATTAGAAAGTCCCGGCCAGGGCGCCGATGCCAAGAGAACTCAGAAAGCTCAGTCTTCATTTGCCCTGCCTGCCTTCGTTCTCTTCAAGTTCTCCTCTTCGCGCCGGATGAGGGAGGCTTTTCTCTCGACCCCGAACCCATAGCCGCCGAGGTTCCCGTCGCTGCGCACCACCCTGTGGCAAGGGACGACCAGCGCGACGGGGTTCTTCGCGCAGGCGTTGGCGACGGCCCTGGCGCTCTTCGGGTGCGATATCTTCTTGGCAATGTCTGAGTACGAGCAGGTCGATCCGTATGGAATGGCCTGAAGCTCCCTCCAGACTTTGTGCTGGAATGATGTGGCTCTAATGTCGAGGGGCAGCGCGTACAGAGGCACAACATCTCCCCCCTCCAGGTACGCGAGGATTTCGTTCACCCACGACCCGAGTTTGCTGGTGTTCGTCCGGATTATCCTGGCCGAAGAGTACTCTGTCCTCAGCGAGGCCTCGAGAATAGACTCAGAATCTCCTAGGCTGACCGCGCAAACTCCCTTATCTGTCCCAGCTACGAGAAGCTTTCCTAGCCGGCAGTTGTGAATTGAATAGCATATGTGCATGTTCCTCCCCTTTGACCTGTATGCCGATGGCCGCATCCCGAGCTTGGCGTAGGGATTCGTGTAGAGCCAGCTCGTCGAGTTTCGCCCCGCCTTGTAGATTGAGCTCCGGACCGAGTCGCCATTGTTCATCGACATCTTCGCGCGCCTGAGCCTGACTCCCTCGACGTATTGGCGCGGGGTTAGGCCCACGATTCGTTTGAAGAGGCGCTGGAAGTGGAAGGGGTTCAGGTTGGCGCTTTTTCCCAGCTCGGCCAGGCCGAGTCTCCCGTCGAGGTTTTGGTTTATGAACGAACAGGTCTCTTCGATTCGGGTTCTCTGCAGCGTCGCGAAGCCCTTGTCGTTTGGCCGGCACCGCTTGCAGGCCCGGTAGCCAGCGCGCTCGGCGAGCAGGGGGGTGAGGAAGAAGGCCACCTGATTTCTCCGGGGGGTCCGGGCGGGGCACGATGGTCGGCAGTAGATTCCTGTGGAGCGGACACCGAAGACGAAAGCTTCGTCATAGCGGTAGTCACGACGCTTGATGGCCCTCCAGAGCTCAACGTTCGTGCGGTCGAGAACCGGAACCAGCTCCGTCTTGGTGCGTGGAATCATGGTCACTCTGCTCCTGTAGCCACCGGACGTCTCGGTGTAATCGCCCATCTCAGTCTAAAATAGTTAGTGTCTGAATCTTGCGGCCAAAGCGGGTGTTCGTTCAGGGACTCATCCGTCTCCGCGGGAGGGAGGCCCAAAGGTAAAAGGTTGCGTAGCTCCTGAAGCCCTTCCAGCGTGATGCCAGCATAGTCAAGTCTTCGTTAGTGGGTCTATCTCTGTGGAAGACCAGTCCGTACGCAGTTCGCACCCCCGTATCCTGTGACGGGAGAATGTCCAAGCGGCCCAGGGCTCGCATCAGAATCATGTCAGCAGTCCAGTCGCCGATCCCACGATACCGCGTCAGCTGCTGGCGAGCTTCCTCGTCTGGGAGCTTGTTGAAGAGTTCGTCATCAACTTCACCCGAAGCGACGGCCTCGGCGAAGGCGACAAGATACTCAGCCTTCCGTTGACTGAATTGGATTGACCGGAGTTTCCACGTGGGGAGTCTGCATATGGACTCCGCAGTGGGGAATCCGACGTATTCGTGCCCCGCAAGGCGAACTTGTTTCCCACAGAGCCCAGTCATCTGCCGCTCGACCTTTGCCGTGAACCTGAGGTTGACCTGTTGACCAATGATGGCCGTTGTCCCCATCTCAAAGATTGATGGTGCCTCAATGATTCGCAAGCCGTTGTATTTCTGGCAGAGCATTCGCAATTGCGGGTCCTGAGACATCATACTGTAGATCCTCGCCACTGGCGCGCGCGCGTCAACTTATCGTTCAGCAGCACCCTGGAGGGAGAGTTCGGGACCCGCATTCACCGTTAAATGCTGCTATGGCCAATCCGAGGCAGGTGCGTCTACGGAGATGCTGCTTACAGCGGTTTTTGCTTGGTTCCACATCGTTTCGGCGATAATGTGGCTTGGTGGCGGAATCTTATTCGCTTTTGTAATAGGGCCTGCCCTTGCGAAACTCTCACCTTCCAGCTCTGGCGAGTTCTTTGCGAAGGTAGTTCCACGAATCTCCACGTTCTTTCGGATCGTTGCCGGTACGACCGTACTGTTTGGTCTTCTTCTCCTCTAAACCTGAGAAAGCAACGGAGACTTCGGACCGCTTTCTCTGTCAGGTAAATGGGGACCGGCCATCATCATCGGACTGTCCTTCGGTTTTGTTGCGTTCCTGAATTCGGAATTCGTAGCACAACCGCCTCTCCGGAAGGCCATCAGGTTGATCAAGGAAATGCAATCGTCCGGTCAACACCAGCCTCCGGCTGAACTCCCAAAGACCATTAGGAGAGCCACGATCACGGCCAATGTGACGGTGCTCCTTCTCATTCTAGCACTAATCTTCATGGTCGCCGCCGGGTTCTACTGAATCCGCGTCACGTTCATCTATCGGGATCCACTTTCCGGACCTGTTTGGGGGCGAGTCCCACCGGGTCTGTCAGCAGATGGCAAAGCCTCATGCTTGCTTAATAGGATGGGTGGCCCTAGAGGCTGCGTCTTGGAAGCCAAATTCACCTATGTCGGGATCAGAGTCAAGAACATGAAGGAATCGATTGACTTCTATACGAAGTTTCTTGGGATGAAGAATAAAGGTCATTCTAGAATCGAAGCTACGAAGGGGGACGTGGTTTTCCTGGAATCTGGAGACGGGAAGTTCGGGATAGAGTTGAACCACTATGACGCCAAGAGTCCATTCAACGCGAAGTACGTCGTCGGAGAAGGACTCGACCACCTCGCGTTCGGAGTGAAGGACCTCGACGCGTCGCTAAGACATGCAAAGAAGCTCGGCTACAAGTTGCTGAAAAAGGTCAAGACCGAGAAGAGCCTCTGGGCCTATGTGGAGGACCCGAACGGAATCTGGATAGAGCTGTTCAAGATAACAGGCTAAGTGGCGCATTTTGCGCCCCTGAACAACCTCAAAAACAGCCTAGACAAATCCGATTCGTCAACAGAGCGCGCGCGCAAAATCGTTCCTCAGGTGCCTTCTGTCATCTTCTTGAGCGAAAGCGACCCGTTCTTGATCTCGAGTTCGTAGAACTCGTTGACATCAAGGCGAATTCCGAGCATGTCGTACTCGGATTCTGTGAGGGTCATAGTCACCTTGGAGAACCCAAACTCTCTAATCTGAGGCATCAGCCCCATCGACTGCAGCTGAGACACCATTCCCTGAATCGCCCTTCCTTCATCGTTGGCAGGGAACATCTCCGGTCTACGCGAATCTCGAACCTCAACTAGCTCGATCTGTTTCGCAGGGAGCCCTGTCAGGGGATCAGTTACACTGCTTATCCGATTGACCTTTACCTTGCCCATCAGTCCAAACCAAGGGCCTGTCCACTATAAACTAAGCGGAGGTTACGTTTGCTGACCGTTTTCTCGCTGGAAACTGGCTTACTCTGAGGCGAGGTCCGGCTGAGGCTGGTTCTCTTCCTCAGGGCTGAGCTCTGTCTGCTGCTGGGCTTCCCCCTCGACCTGCTGACTTGCGATTATCTCCTCTACATCATCTGGCGAGAGGACACGCGCCATTACTAGGTTCCCGAGCGAGTTTCCCGAAGCCTCCCCGGACATCCTGCCGATTCTTCCTCTCAGTTGCCTCCACTTCAGCTTCGTGTTACCGCTCTTTGATGTGTAGATTATCCCGAGGACGTCGCGAGCGTTTATGAATTTGACGTCTCTGATCTTCTTCAGGTCTACCTTGTCGACAGCCTCGACGTAGATTGACCCTTGGTCTCCCTCCTTTTCGGGGAAGACCTCTGGGTCGCGGAAGTAGGATTCGGGGATATAGCTCCTACAAGTGCTGTTAATCAGGAACCTGCGGAAACCTTCGAGGTTGCAGGTCAAGTCGAGCCCTACCAAATTCTCACGCCGAAACCCCTCGAACGGCTCACTGGTTATAAACTGATTCCTGTCCCATCGCAACTCTGTTCCGAGGACCCGTGTCGGTAGTCCTACTCAATACGACCGGCTATTGGCCTTGAGAGCAAGACCTGGAGTGAGCGACGGGCTGTCACGAGTGATGAAACAGGATGAGAAGCCACCTGATGGTTTGACAGGCTTCTTTATTCGACCCAAGACTTTAACGAAAGCTACGAAGAGCCCGCTCCGGTGGGTGATGACCGGATTAGCCCGATTGAACACAATGAGAAAGATCTTGAGTCGGGAACCCACCAAACAAGGCCTAGCCACAAACTGGTTTCTCCTCTCTTCTTTCCCCTTCGTGCGCGTCAGTATCCCCGTGCCGGCAGCTAAGGTAGTTATGTACACCGAATCTACCGTAGCCTCGACTTGGAGTACCCTGCCTCAATGCTCTTGTTGACGTACTCTTCGACCAAGTAGATCCTATGAATCGGATCGGCGACTCTTGGAGAGAGGGAATAGTCTCCACCAATCACGAATTCGTGCGTCCCTCCGCTCTTACAGGCATGAGTGACCTTCTTCCCTGGTTTTACTCCAAGGCTGTTCATCATGACTTCTTTGACCGTAGTGCAGGTCAAGATGCCCCACCTCTCGTCGTCAGGGATTGACTCGAAACCAACACCTGGCTTCAGGGTCTCTCCATACCGCCTATCGTCGCAGTACAGCCTCTTGCACTTCCTGCACCTCCAGACGTCGACGACTCCCTGGAGGTAGTTGTCCCTGTTGACGTTCACCATGCCAATGAAGACGATGTCGTGGGGACAGTCGCTCAAGCTTTCGTACTTGCCCCCCCTCATCCGGCCTTTTCTCCGTTGCGGCTTCGTAGATGGGATCAGCTCAAGTATCAGTTTGTCGACCTTCGTTCTCCTCTCGCTGATTTCTCTCGGCACGTTCTGCCTTCAGATCCGGTAACGGTTCGCCAGTCTTAGCCGTGGATGAAAGGGCAGGATTCTCGTGTCATACGCTGACAGAGTGACCACCCCCTGCGGATTAACGTCTCTGCGAGTTCTCTCCCGGTCGATGCCTCGGCAGGGTCATTGAAGATCAGTCTCGTGCTGTAAGCCACTTCGTCCCTCGACAAGCCCACCTCTGTCCCGAGTTTTCTGATGATTCTCTCCTCGTCCTTCAGGACGCGGCGAGGCCAGCGCCTAACGTCGTCCTTCAAACCTTGGAAGTCCCTTGCGAATTCCAGAGGAACTCGAAGTAATCCTTGGCAAAGCTCGCTAACCCGTGATGCGAAGCCCAGATTGCGAGTGGCAAGGTCCCCTGCTCACCTCCTCCCAGCAGGAGGATGACCTCCCTAGAGTCGGAGACGAGTCCCCCTCCATACATCGTCATCCTCGTCCTGATTTCGGCGAACCTTGACAGTCTTTCCGCTACTCCTCCTGCCAGATCAGGCGAAGTGAGTATCAAGTTCTTTACGCCTTTCTCCTTCAGGGCAGCCAGTAAAGGCTCGATCTTCTCGGTGAAGGGCAGCAACTGAGGCGGAAGTGCGATTAGGAGCTCTGCCCTACAGTTCAGGAGAAGGTTCTTCACTCTCGACAGAATCTCGTTCGTGCCTCTCATTATCCATACGTCCGGCTTCTCCTGTTCACCTCGGCTGACGTAGACTCCCATCAGCTCCTCCCGCGCTATTCGTTCCTTCTCCCTCCTGGTCATCTCTTGCCTCGAATTCAGCTCCTCGAGCGCGGCGTCCGGAGGCTTGGCGGTGTAGACAATTGGTCTGCTCTTCTGTTCCTCGACCCACCCCTTGTCATGCAGCGACTCGAGCGCGTCGTATACCTTGGAGTAGGGTACTCTCGCTTCCCTGCTCACTTCGTTTGCTGTCATCGTTCCGCCCCTCAGAAGCGCGACGTATGCCTTGACCTCGCTGCCTGTGAGGCCCAGAGCGACGAGAGCCTCTCTTGCGGCGTCGCTCAGGCTCAATTGCTAGACTGTCCTCCCATTCGGTTCTCTTCTGCGCTCTGTGCGTTCATTGTGCATGTTCGATCCACTTCGAAGTCAGGTGCATGACCTTTTTCAGGCACGAGAGTTCCGATCACCCTGGTGGGGAGCGGAGGGACGAAGGCGTCAGCGTATGCTACAGGTGGAGGGCATGCGACGACCCTCTCGCGGCTGCGCCATGATGGTACGCTTTCGGGACGAAGGGAATTCAACAGGGCGAATCCTCAGGACCACAGCGAAACTGACCACATCTTAACCTTTCACCCTCTGTAAAGTTAAAACGCTTATATGCGTACCCCGAGAAGGATATTGACCAGCGCTTTCCTATGACTCAAGTCGCAGACGCCAGTCTAGAACTCAAGAAAGAGGTTTCGAAGGGGAATTTCATCCGACAGACGCAGTCGATCTGTCCCGACTGCAACCGCATCCTACTCGCGATCATCTTCGAACGTGACGATAAAGTCTGGATGACAAAGTCTTGTCCCGAGCATGGCGAAACGGAGGAGCTCTATTTCGGCTCGTATGAAATGTACAGCAGGTTCTCACGCTACTGGAAAGACGGAAGGAGCGCCCATGCAGCCAACGTACCCCTGGACCTCTGTTCATGCCCTGCTAACTGCGGCCTCTGTTCTAGCCATCTGACTCACACGGGACTTTCCAACGTCACAATCACCAACAGATGCGATCTGACCTGTTGGTACTGCTTCTTCTATGTCAAGAAGGGGCTTGAAGGAGCCTACGTCTACGAGCCGACGCTGGATCAAATCAGGGAGATGGCCCGCTCGCTGAAGGCCGAACGACCAGTCGCGGGGAATTCTGTCCAGATCACTGGCGGCGAACCAACGTTGAGGAAGGACCTTCCGGACATCGTCAAGATTCTCAAAGAGGAAGGAGTAGATCACATCCAGCTGAACACGAACGGCATCAACCTGGCGTTGGACCCGGACCTCGCTAAGAGGCTGAAAGATGCCGGGGTTTCAAACCTCTACATGAGCTTCGATGGGACGACCCCAAAGACGAACCCGAAGAACCACTGGGAGGTCCCGTACGCGATGGAAGCCTGCCGGAGACAGGGAATCGGCGTCGTTCTCGTACCGACCATCATCAAATCGATTAATGACCACGAGCTGGGCGACATCATACGCTTCGGTCATAGGAACATTGACACAGTTCACGCAGTGAACTTCCAGCCTGTTTCGCTGACGGGCAGGCTCACGAACACCGAGCGGGCGAAGTACAGGATCACTATACCTGACTGCATTGAGAGGATCGAGGAACAGACCAATGGAGAAATCCCGAAGGAAGGTTGGTTCCCCGTACCGTCTTGCTCGCCCGTGACCAGCCTAATCGAAGCATTCACCAAGAAGGAGCAGTACGAGCTTCCTATACACTTCGCATGCGGCGCAGGGACCTACGTCTTCAACGATCCCGATAGGAAGAGGCTCGTCCCGTTGCCAGAGTTCGTCGACATCCCGGGAATCATTGAATACCTCGACGAGAAGACTGAAGAGATCGACTCGGGAACCAACCGGTATCTGGTTGCGGCCAAGGTCTTGACCAAGATATCTTCCTTCATCAACAAAGAAAAGCAGCCCAAGAATCTGAGTTTTGCAAGGCTGCTGACAGACGCGCTGGTTAAGCACGACTACTCATCGATTGGCCAGTTCCACCTGAAGAGCATGTTCCTTGGAATCATGCATTTCCAAGACAAGTACAATCAGGATGAGGAGAGAGTACAGAGGTGCAGCATCCACTACCTTACACCTGACTTGAGAATAATCCCGTTCTGCAGCTTCAACGTCATCCCGGAATGGTACCGTGACAGGATTCAACAGAAGTATGGCATGCCCATCGAAGCATGGGAAGCCAAGAGCGGCAGGAAGCTGGAAGATGATCTCTACAAAGGAACTCTAAGGCGAGGAGGTCATGCTGCTGGTTGCGGATGCGTTGCAGGCGAGCGTGGGGAACCCCTCCCGATGCAGCCTATCACGGGAACGTAGGGCTGGCCCGGGGTCCGGCGGGCCACTCGGGCATGGTGGCCATTGTTGTCTCACGCGAAAATGCAACAGGAGAACCGTCGCTGGAATGTTGCCAATGCTCTAAGCGAGACATCCAAGGCGTCAGCTGAAGCCGCGGGTGCCTTTGAAAGCTATCTCAGGTCATCGAGTCGTGCAGAGGACCGCATCAGCGCAAGGATTCTCTCGGAGTACTCTCCTATCGAAGCGAGGAACTGCTTCCTATCCCAGTCATGCTTTGAATTCTCGAGGAATCCTTCCAACCAATCGTACTCCCCCTCTGCGTGTGGGCCGAGTGCGGAGATGAACCCCCTATTCCTGAACCATATGTCGCTATTCGATTCAAAGAGCTTTCTTCGCTTCAGCGAAGCGATTGCGAAAGCATTCCTGGTCATCAACGCTGCGTCGAGCACAGGGTCCCCAGACGGCCTGTCGGAGACCCATTCGGCAAAGAACCGCTTTGCCGTTTCCAGCTCTTTCTCATCCATCACGGCGAAGACGACATCGTCGACCAAGATGTTCTGCAGATGGTTGAAGGCATCAATCAGGAGCTCTGTCTCCTTGGCTCGGAGCCCTTCGCGCTCCTTTAGACCGCGCAGCACCTCCTCGAGAAGCTCGCTGTCGTGCGAGTGCGCCCTTCTCTCTGTAAAGTAGATATGCGCGAGCTCATGTAGAATCAGACCACCCAGCATCTCAGAATCCAGAGCCCATTCAGAGACAACAATCTGGTGCAACCGGCCTTCTTTCTTCGCGTAACCCATTATCGTGAGCTTGGGGTCGACGGACAGGGTGACGGACGAGTTCACCACGAATCCTCTCTGCTTCATCCTGTCTTTTGCCCACTCGAGGGTGTCCTCAAGGGCGTGGTCAGCTCGGGTGGCGTGCATTGCGTTCGGCCGCGCGATTGTGCACACGGATAAACATCTCGGTGAGGTTCCGGGTTGAGATTCGACTAGGAACTTGACGGCCCCAACAGGGAAGAGAATTTGTCGACTCACTTGGTCGAAGGTTTCCGCTACCGGTAGATTGCGTTGTCCCTGATCTGCCTTGGTGGCGAAGAAGACTCCGGCCTTCCTTTAGGCTCTTCGAGCTGGACCTGAAAGCCCGCCATGGCCGAAAGCACACCGAGCAACCGGGCTACCGACCGAGAGTGCGGGCTCGGTTCTCCATGGTCGACAGACAGCTTGTACCCTCTGATCCCTCGTTCTCTGGCCATTCCGATTACCATTGATGCGAAGAAAGGGGCCGGTTCTTCGGTTATGATCTTGACGCCGTTCTTCTTCAGCCTCGCCACTCCAACGCGGTCAGTTGAGAACCCATTGGGCTCGGGCTCAGCATTTGGAGGCAGGGGATTCTCTGCCCATCTTGCCCCCACGGAGTACAGTTCCTTCACGCCAAGTTCCTCGGCGTAGTCGAGAAGGGTCGTTGCGAACTCGTACTGTCCGTCCATGGGGCTTGCGTCGCCAGTGAAGAGAATTAGGTCCCCTTCACCCCTGTTTAGATGGAAATGGCATTCGGGCAGAGTCGAGATTCCCCCGTCCCTGACGATTACTTCGGGCGGGAAAGCTGACGCCCTTATGGTCGCAATCCGCTCGAACTTCATGTTCCTGAGCATGTAATCGGCCAACTCTCGTGCCTGGGAGTACATTGCTCTATATTGCTGAAGTGAGGTGGAGACGGCAACCACCATTGTCGGGTTCTTCAGGGTCGGAGTCTTCACCTTTTCAAAATCGAGCCACATGGAGGATGCCTATAGCGCCGAGTCCCTAGCGTATTAATCCATTGTCGGGACTAACGAGATTTTCACAAGGGGTGACCTCCATTTTTCTTATATATGTGCGAAGAGGGCTGGGTCCATCCGGTTCATGACTGCTTACTGGACGACCCTTTCGCACAGCGGGGTCTACTTTCCGGATGTCTATTCTCCACGAGGTTTGTCCGTGAAGGTCAAGGGGAAGTCTGTAACGCTGTCGCCTCTGGCCGAGGAGATGGCATACCACCTCGCCAAGAAGAAGGACGCCCCATACGTCCAAGACCCAGTCTTCACAGCCAATTTCATGCTCGATTTCGCTGAACAGCTCCCTGACTGGACCAGAGGTGCCAAGTTCTCCGATGTTGACTTCTCCGAGCTATTCAGCGTCGTAGACAAGGAGAAGGCCCAGAAGGAATCGATGGGCAAGGATGAGAAGAAGAAACTGGCCGCCTCTCGTAAGGATCGGAGGGAAGCCCTGAAGGCCCAGTACGGGCGGGCACTGCTCGACGGAAAGGAAGCAGACTTCGCCAACTGGATGGTCGAACCCCCTGGGCTTTTCATGGGGAGGGGACAGCACCCGCTGAGGGGAAGATGGAAGCCGAGGGTTCAGCTGAAAGATGTGACGCTGAACCTCGGCGAGTCCGCTAAGGTCCCACCCGGTCAGTGGGGGGCAGTCGTCCACGACCATGACTCGATGTGGATGGCCAAGTGGATTGACAAACTCACAGGGAAAGAGAAGTACGTCTGGCTGCACGAGAGCTCTCCCTTGCAGCAGTCCCGTAACAAGGCGAAGTATGACAATGCGCTCAAAGTCGGAAAGAACCTCCAGAAGATCAGAGATAAGATCCTCAAGGAGCTCGAATCCAAAGACGAGCGGACCCGCCAGGTGGCGACCGTCTGCTACCTCATAGACATTCTCGGGATGAGAGTCGGAGACGAGAAAGACGAAGACGAGGCGGATACCGTCGGCGCGAGCACCCTCAGGGTCGAACACGTGACAGTGAGGGGAAATGAGGTCGAATTCAACTTCCTCGGCAAGGATAGCGTGCCTTGGAACAAGAAAGACACACCTCCACCGGCGGTTGTCAGGAACCTTCGCGAGTTCACCAGCGGTAAGGTACTCGAGGCCGAGATCTTCCACAACGTCAACTCAGGGATGGTGAACGAGTTCCTATCAACGATCGTCCCAGGTGTCTCTGCAAAGGTCTTCAGAACCTATCACGCTACTGCGAAGACAGAAGAGGCGCTCCATTCGAAGAACGTTAGAGATGCCGATGACCTTGACAAGCTGTACCACGCAAAGGAAGCCAACCTGAAGGCGGCCATCTTCTGCAACCATCAGAGGACTCCTCCAAAGACGTGGGAACAGTCCTTGGAAAAGAAGAAGCAGAAGCTCAGTGACGCGAAGGCCGTCGGGTCAGACAGCAGGAAGGTAAGGAAGTTCGAGATGGAACTGGATTTCTTCGTCAGGACGAAGAACTACAATCTCAACACGTCGTTGAAGAACTACATAGACCCCAGGGTCTACAAGTTATGGTGCGACGAGGTCGGGTTAGACTGGGCCAGGGTCTACAGCAAGTCGATGCAGAGGAAGTTCTCCTGGGTCGAACGAACTGCCAGGAGCTAGGAACGCGAAGAAGGTCGGGTCATGGAAGCCGCTTCATGCCACGCTCTCCCAGCGCGCGCCACAGCTCATCCTCGGGAGCAGAATTGACGACCTCCTCTCGTCCTCCCATTCCGACCAACATTCGTTTCCCCTTCTTGAACTCGCCTACACTTGTCACCTTGCAGATGCGTCTGAGCGCGTTTGCGACCCCGTCCTCTTTCCCTTTCTCTACCGAAAGCAGGAGTGAACCGGAGCCGATCAGACGGAGCGAGTCGAGTGAAAGCTCGCGGCAGATCAAGCGCGTCTCGTTCGCCACCGGAACCGAGCCTTGCCTAAGCACGAAGCCCAGCCCTGAAGCAAGTGACATTTCGAAGACGGCACCAAGAACTCCTCCTTCGGTGCAGTCATGCATAGCGTGAACATAGCCGGATTCATACGCGGCGACAGCTTCTTCGACCACGCTAATCTTCGAAACGAAACCACTTGCCCTTTCAAGCAAATGTCGAGGTATCGCTCTGCCAAAGAGTCGTCTCCCGGCTATGGCCGCGGTTCCTTCCAACCCTGCCGTCTTGGTCATCATGATAGTGTCACCATCATGGGCGTCTTGTGAGGAGACATACGACTTCACGAAACTGAACGTGGTGACCGCGACTATCGGCCTCCTCAGACCGGGCGTGACCTCTGTGTGCCCCCCCACGATGGTGATTCTCAGGCCCTTCGCTGCGATGTGCATCTGTTTTGCAATCAGTCTAACATCCTTCGCCGAAGAATCCGAGGGCATGAGAACGACCGATTCAGCGAATTGCGGTCTGTTTCCGCTGGTAGCCACGTCGTTTGCACTAATGTTCACGGCGTACCGCCCAATGCCCTCCTCGACTCCGGTTATCGGGTCGGCTGAGACCACCAAGTATCCGCCGTTGAGTTTGATGGCGGCGAAGTCAAGCCCTGCCTTTGGGGGTGTCACCACCTTGTCTGACTCCGCGCCCGTCATCTGAAGGACTGTCGAGTTCAACAGGTCGATAGGAATCTTGCCCGGTTGAAGACGGTTCAATTTCGGATCATTCCGTGACCTCAACGGGGCTACGGCTCTTCGTGACGCTCCCAATGGCTCTCACCAGTGGAACTGCCACGATCAACCCAACCAGCGCTTGTAGCACATTGAACGGAATCTCAGCGCCTGCGCTGAATATCCCGAGCCTCAACCCAAAGCTTTCGTAGAAGAAGTAACCCGCTACCATCTCTACGCCGCCTAGGACTATCGCGAACACGGTCCTTGGAGTCTTGCTCTTGGAGTTCGCCGTCAGCCTCCCGACAATATATCCCTCAATTCCCTTGATCACTAGCGTCCCAGGAACGTATTGAGGTGCCAAGACTAGGTCTGAAAGTGCCGAGCCGACGCCTCCCGCAAATCCACCGACGTAGGGTCCCGCTATGAGTGCTGTCGTGTAAACCATCACTTCTCCGAAATTGAAGTACCCAGACGTTACTGGTATTATCGCTGTAAACACGAACGTTGCGACGAAAACGAATGCGGTGAACACCGCGGCGCTCGCGACTGTCTTCGTGTCTGCCATTACCTGAGTCGGCCGTGGAGGGCTCGAATTATGTCTTCCCCCCTATCGACTAGTTGACGAGCTTCAAGATAAAGGGCTATTCGCAGGGAGTAGAAAAAAAGGAACCAGTGGAAGTACCGAGAGACGCGAAATCACCTTCAAGCTCAAGCTGCGCGCGTTATGACGTGAGCACTATACTGTGGTGGATGCTCCGGGCAACATGAAGCGTTTCGATTAGGAGCTTCTTCGTGTCTGGAAGTACTGGCCATGTCAGGACAGAGGCAGGGAACTCTCGCGCCGCCTCTTTGAGAATTGTAATCCCCACTAAGCCCTGCATTCTCAGGGCCGTCCTCTACAGCACTTCTCTTTACCTCACGCATGGTGTCTCCTCTTCCTTTTCAGGGACGAAACGACTTCTATGAGCGTCTTCCCACTAGCTGGAGTCCTCTCGACGCTGCTCTCGAGCGACTCCGCGATGCCGCTTCTTCTAGTCGACGGGAGTCCGGCAGCAGTCGAAGGCGAGATACTTGGAACTCAATGCCAGAGCCTGCTGGAGATTAGAGCCAGCACCGCAATTGTGAGGCCCGTTGGGATCCAAAGGGTGATCCCTAGGGTTGGATCTGTGATGGTCACGGTCTCCATGGCCGCCGCGGTGAGCAGCATCGTGGCAACTACCCCTCCCTCCAGGACAAGCATTTTGACCTCATTCCTGAGCCGGCGCTGTCTCCAGGCTATGATCAGCGTGACCCCCGAGCTGACCGCTACTGCGTACGCAGCCAGCTCGACTAATGCGAATGGGAAGAACAAGAGGAAGAGGCCGTACAGCGCTCCGGGAGCGCCATGGGAGGAAGCCACCGCCTGAACTATTTGTCCGGTCGCGTAGATAGAAACGGCCCAGAGGAGGCTTCCGACGACCGGAACCATCTCTCCGAACGCGATAACCGTGTTGTGGGTGAAGATGTAAACAAGCTCGGCCGCCGGACCTGAGCTGCTCGACGCTCGGGTGAGGCCCTTCGCCTCCTTCTGCAGCAATTGCTGAGTGGCCGCGTCAAGGGGCACCGATGCTGCCAAGAAGAAGATCGTCAGTTCGATGAGGAACACTGTCAAAACAAGCGTGAGCCTCTGCCGCCCGAGCAACTCCTTCACCACACTCGGTCTTGACCAGGGAATCGGTACCTGATGGGCCGACTCTTCTGACATTATCTGTGTCGACGGGAGGCTGCCAGTTAATGAACGTGAAGCCCTTCACAGGGACGAGAGGGTCAGACCTAGGGCGTAGAGTAACCCCGCGGCAACTCCACCCACTGCAACAGATTCCAGACCGGCTCTCAAGTTGAAGTGGCTCGGGGTGAAGATCCTCGACGCGAGAGCGAAGAGAGCGATAAGGGAGAGGACGACTGAAAGGAGTAAGGCGGGAATGTAACCTGAGATGAACTCATATGGGGAAAATGCGATCAGGGCTAAGATGAAGAAGGCGATGCCGGCGGCGCCTGGTCTGACTAACTGGTTGGTTGCAAGATCCTCCATGTGCACTCGCAATTCATGGTTCAGTTGAGTCCTGAGCCACAGCTCCTTGTCCTTGACCAGTCTGCCCATTATCACATCGACCTCTCTCTGGTCGTATCCTTCCTTCTTCAAGAGTTCCCCGAGCTCGGCCTTTTCTTCCTCAGGCTCCGTCTCAATCTCCATCCGCTCCCGCCGAACATCGATTCGCAGTAGGTCCATTTCGGACCTGCTGGAAAGGTAGCTGCTGAAGAACATCGACAGACCCCCTGCCACGGCGAAAGCAAATCCAGCGATCAATATGGTGCGGAAAGCTACACCTGCGCCGTTGAGGGCGGCTGTCAACGCAACAGCCTCGATGGCACCGTCGCTACCTCCGAGAACGACCCTATCCAGAACCCTGCGGGCGGGGATATGCGGGTGCTTCTCCTGCAAGTTCTCAGGCAGAGACGCTCAGTTTGGGAGCCTTGGTTTTTGTATTTAGGGTTTGCATGATCCAGTTTCCGCGTCCGAAGTCAGCGTCGATGCTGTCCGAGCCATTCTTTGGAATACGCTTAGGGTTGACAGGCGACGCTCATGCGTAGGCTCATTCTTAAAAGCAGATTCAGCCAACCCCTCGGACATGACTCCAGACGAGAAGATCCGTCTAGGAATGCTGGCTCTGGGCGGCGCAAGTATTGTTTTTGCGTCCCTTGGCATAAAAATCGGTCCGCTCGAGATAATCGGCGGTTTCGGAACACACTAGGCTCGCCTAGTGTGTTTCTTTCTTTATTTCCACAATCAGTGCTTCAAACCTGCCGATCAGGTCATTCAGGTCGAATTCCCATTTCTTCAGAGTTTGGTCAAACCGGTTGTAAGAGATTGTAAAACTTGCGGCGTTTGACTGGTCAACGGCGTAGATCTCTGCCCTCTCCTTGACCGCCGATATAGTCTCCGTCAGGTACTGGAGTCCTTCGACGACGAAGTCGACCGGAAACGCGAATTCGCAGAAGTAGTTCACCCCAACTGCCTCGGACCATAGGAATGGGAGCCTGTCGACAGCTTGTCTCAAAGACATCGTCTCATATTCCGTGACCCTACGGACCATGAGATCGACGGCGAAGTACTGATGCTGCCGGTGAAGGGCTTTCTCGATTCCGTAGTCGTACCTGGTGCCCATCCAGTTAACCGAGTAACCGCTGAGAAGGCGCCTAGCCATCACATGCGTGGTATAATGCCATGCGAGCTTCTTGTAGTTCACTTTCAGCTTATCTGAAATCTCCTTCAGTGACTTGTTCGCGTCCATCTGGAGTTCCTTGATGAGCAGCAGGTCCACATAGTCGAACTTGGCAGGGTTCGAAGGCATATACTGCGCCGACCCGAAGTCACTGGTGGCCGTGGTCGTCCAATCAAAGTCCCATCTCCCGGTATCGAAGTCGTAGAATTCTGACTTCATGGGCACGACTCTCATCCAATCGAAGTCCACAAAGTCAAGGCGGGAGAACATTCCCTTCTCCTTCATCTCACTGAGAAAGAACTTCAGTTGGTCGATGAACTCGCGCGGTGCACTAAAGCTAGCTATGTAGTAGCCTCCTGGCATTGTTCTGGAGAAGCTGACGAGGAAGCATAGTTCATTCATCGACGCGAGAATCGATTCGGAAAACTTCCTGTAGTTCTCGGCGAAATCGAGCACTACTATGACCCTACGCAGGCCGAGTTTCTCGTGGTCCACCTTGGCCTGGACCGCGAAACCCCTGTTCAGAATCTTCTCCTTGTAGCGGTATCTCACCGATTCCTTGAACTGTCCGAGCCTTCGCGAGATCTCCGGGACGTCGGGTCCCACCTCCGTAAGGAGCTTCACAAGTTGGATCGTTCTGGCATTCACATTGGCAGGCTCCTGCTGTGCTGTCGTCATCTCACTTCCTCGTGGTCCCCGCGACGTTACACGCAAAGTCCGAATTTAAGCTGTGTTGATTCCAAGTCCATAACTTCGCATCGACGTAAACAATCATCTGCCCCTTTTCCATCATTGCACAGGCGTCGGGCAACCTTTACAAGCTAATTCTCCCTTTCCAAAGGGAATTTGCCTTAAACTTCTGGCCTATTAACCATGCAATATCCCAAAGAATGCCGGCATCATGCGTACCCCAACCGGAAGCTGGTCGAGGCTCTAGTTCAGACGAGAAGCATCAAGAACACCTAGCCGACCCCGCGGACGTTGTTTTCAACCGCTTCCCAATCAAGCTTTTATCCGGCAGAGGAGCGCGGCAGAATAGAGTTGCCGCTGAAGAACAGGAGGGGCGAGTATCCCTGGAGGCAGACGAGGCTGGACGGAATTCGGCTGACCACTGACAAGAAGTCATATTCACCCAGTGACACTGTGACTGCAAACCTTGGGTTCCGGGTCGTCGGCGGGCTCAGAGAGGCTTTCCATCCAGACGTCTGGACGCTGGCCTGGGAAGACTTCGACAAGATATTGAGACTAACGATGACGATGTCACTGGGGGTCCGGCGAGGCCCGCTCACGAGGAAACTTGCAGAGATCAAAAAAGAGGTGAGGAAGGCCAGCTTCTACTGGAGCAGGGACCCGGATTTCCCCAACAGGATATGGGCGATGGTCATTCCCGAGGACGGGGGACCCCCCAAGATACCCAGAAGCGTGGAGGACGCGAAGTCGAAGATGCTCGATGTGGAGAAGACATTCAGGTTTTCTGCGTCGGCTCTCGGCAAAGGCAAGCACGGGCTAGTCGGGAACGCTTGCGTAAGGTGGGGTCGCAGAAGCTTCATAGAGAAGGGCTCGGTCTCTTCAAAGTCGAAGCCGTTGGTGGTCGAAGTCGAGTAAGGAGAGTTGGCTGGCTGAGGTCTCTTGGTCGGGCGAGAACGTATTTCTCGGCTCCGATACGTCAGGCCATACGGTCGTCTACGATTCTAACTATGAGCTGATGAAAGGGATAGGGCCGATGAGGGCCGTCCTCACAGCTCTCGGTGCGTGCACAGGGATGGACATCGTTGCGATCCTGAAGAAGAGGAGGCAGAAGCTCACGTCTCTCAAGATCTTGCTTTCAGGCGAACGCCCCGAACACGGCCTACCCAAGCCCTGGACTTCGATCCGCATCAAGTATGTGCTGTCGGGGGTGAAGCTCGACAAGCATTTCGTCGAGGAAGCGATCAAGGACAGCACCGAGAAGTACTGCAGCGTGGGCGCGTCGCTGTCACCTACCGCAAAGATAACCCATTCCTACGAAATTATTGCAGAGAGATAACTCATAACCCGCGCGCGCCGTTTGCAGACATGAGTCTAACTGTGAGACTCAGGGGTTGAGTATAGATTCGTATTCCATATGCCGTAAATCCAACGAGAAAGACTAGATGAATTTTAGGAATGCTGAGAGAGAAAGCGAGCCGCACCGAAAGGCCCTGGGGCAGATTCGAGACCTACATGGAGAACGGCAACAACATCACCGTGAAGGTGATCACAATCGCCTCAGGGCAGAGGTTGAGTCTGCAGCTTCACCTCCATCGCAGAGAGACGTGGGTGTGCCTCCAGGGCCCAGCCTACGCGGAGATTAACGGCAGGACGCAGGTGCTGCAGGAGGGTGAGATGATTGGAGTTCCACTGGGGGCAAAGCATCGCCTCGGGGCGGGACCGGGCTGTAAGGTGCAGGTCCTCGAAATCGCCCAGGGTCTTTTCAACGAGAGTGATGTTGTGAGGTTGGAAGATGATTATGGCAGGGCGGTGAACGACCTCTGACCGAGAAGCGACAAGAACGGTTGGCAAGACGCAAAGCAGAAGCCATCGAGATAACCAGTTAACGGAGAGCGGGAGGAAGTGAATCCAAGAGTCTTCCGGCCTCGCAAGAGAGACTCCGAAGCCGCATCACGTGACTTCGATGTTGCTGAGCTTGAGTTCTGAGCGAAGTCTATCCTGGACATTCCCGGTGGGTGTTAATTCGCTATTTTGAGCCGATATATTCCTACAAGATTGTGCCTTAGATCTTCAGCACTATCTTGCCGAAGTGTCGGCTTTCCTCCATTCTCCGCTGCGCCTCGCCAGCCCTTTCCAGGGGAAAGACCGAGTCAACGACGGTCTTCAGCCTTCCCGTCCTGAAGAGGCTTACAACCTTGAGCAGCTCGCCCTTGCTCGACATGAAACTCCCGTAGATTGTCAGCTCCCTGTTGTAGACGTACCTGAGGTCAGTGACCACCTCGGTTCCTGTCGTTGCCCCGCAGAGGACCAGCCTGCCTCCCTTCGCGAGAGCCTTCACACTGGACTCCCAGGTGGCCTTGCCTACGTGTTCGAAGACGACGTCGACGCCCCTCTTCCCAGTGATCCTTCTGACCTCGCCGAGGATGTCCTGTCTGTAGTGGTCGATCACGTGGTCAGCTCCCAGCTGTCTCGCTCGCTCCAACTTCTCCGCGTCTCCGCCTGTCGCTATCACTTCTGCACCGTACAACTTCGCCAGCTGAATCGCAGCGGAGCCGACACCTGAGTTCGACGCAAGAACGAGAACCGTGTCCCCGGCCTCGACCCCTGCTTTGGTCACCAGCATGTGATAGGCTGTAAGGAACACGAGAGGAAAGGAGGCCGCCTCCTCGAAACTCATCCCTTTGGGCTTAGGGATCAGGTTTACCCGGGGGACCTTGACCAGCTCTGCGTATCCGCCGTCGACGCCATACCCGATTATCGTGTAGTTCCTGCACTGGTTGTCCTTCCCGAGCAGGCATCTGTCGCATCTTCCGCACCCGACCCCAGGGTTCACAATCACCTCGTCGCCCTTTTTGAAATCCCTCTCCTCTGGCGGGACCCACTCTACCACCCCTGCTACGTCGCTCCCGGAGATGTGCGGGAGCGGTATCTCGACGCTAGGGAGTCCGTTCCTCGCCCAGAGATCCAGATGATTCAGGGCGCACGCCCTGACCTTCACTATCGCCTCGTCGCTGCTTGGCAGCGGTTCGGGCGCGTCCTCATACTGGAGGACCTCCGGGCCTCCATGTCTGTGGAATCTTACGGCCTTCATCGGCCGTCGGCGTGTTCAGCGTTCTTTTTACTCTTCTGAAGAATAGTTTCGCTGAACCCTCTATCGGTCGTTCTCTACAGAGCATAATCAAGGTTATAAGGTGAAGAGCGACGAATCAGAGGAACTTCCCCTTGGCGCTCCCACGCTCCGTCTTCAGGGACGAGTCATTCCTCTTCCCGGAATACCTGCCGCACCAGATCCCTCACCGCGACGCCCAGCTTAGGGCTCTCGAACTCTACTTCCAGAGCGTCGTGCAGAACGCCTCGAAAGCGAGCCAGAACGTGATGCTCTCCGGGCCTGTCGGGTGCCATAGGAAAGGACAACTCGTTTTGATGTTTGACGGATCTCTCAAACGTGTCGAAGACGTGACTCAAGGAGACTTGTTGATGGGTCCAGACAGTACCCCAAGAAAAGTGCTTGAGACGGCACATGGTTTTGGACAGATGATTGAAGTCCAGCCGATAAAGGGAAAACCATTTGTGGTTTCTGAGGACCATGTTCTGACAGTCATACAAACTCGACTGAAGAAACACCCACGAAAGCCGTCTGAAGATACTGCAGGGATAATCAAAGACATTAGAGTAAGCGAGCTGTTAAAGCTTCCAAGATGGTATGTTGGTCCCAAGGGTCTCTACAAATTAATGAGAACTGGCGTCGATTTTCCTCAGATGCCAGCTGGGTCGATAGACCCTCACTTTCTTGGTGTGTATTTAGGGGACGGAAGTAGTGCCAATGGCCATATCACTATCACTTCGGCGGACGCAGAAATATCAACTATAGTAAATAGCCAATCTGGAAAGTACTTGCTAAAAGTACGCCAGTACCCAGCAGGCCAAGCCCAAGAATATATGCTGACTCCGGGGAGGACAGGTGGACAAGCATTACTAAATGGGCTAGCCAAGGATTTAATGACGTTAGGGCTTTACAAGGAAACATCTGAGTCGAAGTTCATCCCATCTCAGTATAAGTTTGGATCAAGAAGAACACGTCTAGAAGTTCTGGCTGGATTACTGGACACAGACGGTAGTCTAGATGCAGGATACTTTGATTTTATCACCAAGTCGAAACAGCTCGCTGAAGATGTGGCATTTATGTCTAGAAGTCTTGGATTCTACGCTTTTGTCAGGGAAAAATCTTCCCACGACCAATTTGGTCATGAGGGACTGTATTACAGAGTTGGAATTTCAGGCGACATTTCCAAAATTCCTACTAGAGTTAGTAGAAAACAGGCACCGACAAGAAGGCAGAAGAAGAGCGTTTTAAGGACGGGCTTCACGCTAAAACCTCTGGGGGAAGAAGAGTACTTCGGTTTTAGAGTCGGTTCTGATCAACGATACCTCTTAGATGATTTCACGGTAACACACAATTCTGGCAAGACGATGCTCGCCAAGAAGCTCGGCGAATCGCTGCAGAAGAAGGCGGCGCTGTACGGGAACCTGGTGAAGATGCTGCACGTCAACTGCAGGATCGACAAGACGCTGCAGTCAGTAATGGTCAGAGCGCTCAGCACCCTCGGGCAGAACTATCCGTCGAGGGGATACGGCTTCGAGGAACTCCTCTCCGTCCTCGTCGAAGAACTGAGGAGCAACCACACGCACTTGGTCATAGCGTTCGACGAGGTCGACTCCCTCATAACCTCGGACCCCTCTGCGCTCTACACCATAACACGCCTGAGAGAGACGGCTCAGGGGAGCCAGGTCTTCTCTTCCCTGCTCATTTCGAAGACGCTCAATTACATGAAGGCCGTGGACCTCAGCACCCTCAGCTCGGTGCAGTGGAGCGAAGTCTCGCTCGAACCCTACTCGGCCGCCCAGCTCCTGGACATCATAGTCTCTCGGAGCGAAGCGTTCAGCGACGGCGCCCTGGGCGACAACTCGATGCAGCTGGCGGCGGACATAGCGAGCCTGTACGGCGACGCCCGGTATGCGCTCGACCTGGTCTACAGGGCCGGGAAGCTCGCCGACATCTCCGAGTCACAGCGGATCTTGCCCGAACACATCAGGTCTGCCAAGGCTTCGCTGCCTCCGGGGTTCAGCAAGGAGGAGCTGAGCTACCTGTCGAGGCACCAGCGGCTGATACTGATGGCGGTCTCTGCCCTCCTCAAGAAGGGGGACTCGACCTACGTCACCATAGGCGAGGTCGAGAAGGGCTACGGCGTGCTCTGCGAGAGCATGGGTGTGGCGGCGAACCACCACACGCAGGTGTGGAACGACGTCAACGAGCTGTCCAGGAAGGGCATCATAGAGACCCAGCTCTCGGGCAGGGGCATGAAGGGCAGGACCACCCTGATCGGGCTGTCGCTCGTGTCAGCGAAGGAGCTGATGGGGGAGCTCGAGAAGGGGATGGTCGCCGACGTTAGAGGTTGAAGAGTTGATGTCCTCCTACGGGAGGACCAAGGTGCTCACGGTGATGATCAAGAGCGGGGAGCTGAACATCTCCGAGATCACGCGGAGGTCCGGGCTCTCGCACACGTCGGCCGCGCGCCACCTGGAGTTCCTGACGGAGTCGAGGATACTCGCCGAGAAGCGCTTCAACAGGATCCGCATCTTCCGCGTCGACAGGAGCAACCCCCTCGTCGGCGTGATCGCGAGGTTCCTCTCGGAGTGGCAGGAGGCCAGGGAAGCGTCCTACCCGAAGCCGTTCAACTGACCGGACGAGCCCGACCCGCCTCCTTGGCGACGAACTCGGCGTAGTTCTCCTCCAGGCCGAGGCTCCTGAGCAGCTCCTCCCTGAACGCCGCCCCCCTGCAGAGCAGCAGCACGTACGGCATGTCCTCGACGAGGAAGCCCCTCTGGCTTATCCCGAGCCTCCGGCCCGCGAGGAGCCCGATCTCCTTGAGCTTCTTCGAGTCGTTCCAGATCCTGACCTGCAGGGGCCAGGGGGCGCCGTCCATCGAGTAGGACGCCCCCCCGTCGCCGAGCGCCCTCCAGAGCCCTGACGCCAGCATCGAGTCGAGGTACCTCAGCAGCCTCCAGTCCTGCCCCCTCATGATCCGCCCCATGAGGAGGTCGGCCCTCGAGATCGCTTCGAGCGCGGCCGCCCTCCTATCCTCGTGGATCTTGGCCTTCACCACGCCCGTGAACAGGTCACGGAGCTTCTCTCTGGGTTGGCCCGGATATGCCCTCAGCGCCCTGAGAGCCGCCTTCTCATCCGTGGCGTCGAAGAAGGCGTTGATCGCCTGTGAAATGGTCATCTCCTCGTCCTTTGCGGAAGGGGCTCCAGATTGCAAGAAGTTGATAGCAGACCGCAGGTCGCCGTTGGCCGCCTTCACGATCGGGGTCAGCTCTCCCTCCTCGAGTGAGAGCCCTTCGTCCCTGGCGATCTTGGCGAGGTGTGCTTCCACGATCTCAGGCGCTGGCTTCTGAAACTCGATCTTGATTGTCACACTCGAGAGTTTCTTCACCTCGTCCGACTCCGGGTCGTTGGCGGCCATTACCACTGGGTTCTCGCTCTTCCGAACCGCGTCCCTAATGAAATCGATAGCACCGTAGTCTGCTCTCCCGGCCAATCCGTCGACTTCGTCGAGAAAGACGAGCGTCCTGCTGTCGAACAGGCTGCCGCTGAAAATCACTTCTCCAATGCGCTTCGAAAGCCTATCCTTCGTGCGGGTATCACTCGCGTTCAGCTCCACGAGCTGGATCCCCAGCTTCTTGGCTGCGAGGTGGACGCAGGTCGTCTTCCCCGTTCCAGGAGGGCCCACGAGGAGAGCAGCCCTAGCGCCTCGTCTCCACTTCCTCAACCATTGCACGACCTTGTCCCTCGCCTCATCATTGCCCACCATGAGGTCCAAGCTGGTCGGTCTGTACTTCTCTGACCACAATCAGAAAGCACCCCCCACGAAGACGATCAGCCCCAAGGCCATGCCGGCGAGCGCAATCCGCTTCACTATGTGCGCATTGGCAGGGTCGTGCCTCGCAACTATCGAGACAGCCAGGTACACGAAGACTGCATCAGGCACGATGACCCCGTAGGTGTAGAACTCATTAGCCAGCCCCAGCGCGAGAGGCACCCAGCTGGCGACCACCGCGAGGAGGAAGAAAGCCGCACCGACAGAGGACGCGGCCTTGGGCCCTCTGCTCCTCGCCACTGAATTAACCCCCCGCTTCGCGTCTCCCTCGGCATCAGCCATCGCTTTCACTACCTCCCTCCCGACGCCGGAGAAGAATGAGGTGAGCGCCATCATCAGCAGCAGAGATCTTGTAAGGCTCCCGCCGGAAACGATGCCTCCGTAGATGAAAGGGACGGCGAGGGAGGAGGCGACGAGGAGGTTCCCAGGGAGGCCCGTCTGTTTCGCCCGGCTGTTGTAGATCCACATGAGAAACGCATAGAGCAAAGCAATGCCAACGGCGACGGGGTTCAGGGTAAGGACGCAGGAAGCAACGCCCGCCACCAGGACGAGCACTGAGAGTCTGATTGCGGTCTGGGTTGAGACACGGTCGCTCGGAATCGGACGTTCCGGCCTGTTCACCTTGTCCACCTCGACGTCGTAGATGTCGTTTGCAGACATTGAGTAGGCGCAGAGGAAGAACCCAGTCAGGAACCCCAGAGCACCCTGAATGACACTCACGTCAGCCGGTTTGGAAACAAAGAACCCAACGATGACAGCGAAGCCGATCATGGCGCAGTTGGCCGGTCGTATCAGGTCGAGGCCTGCTCTGAAGCTCATCAGGTCAGAACCTTGCCTTGCTTACCTTGTAGTAGATTACTTCTCCTCGGCGCTCGATTACCGCGATTATCGCCTCCTTCCCCATCTTAGCCATCTCCTTTACCGACTTCTGGAGTTCTCCCATTCCCTTCTCGATTCCCTCATCCAAGGCGAAGACGACATACTTCGCGGGCTTCTTCGGGTAGTCGCCCCTCTCGTACACCCTTAGGTCAGTCCCAAAGCCAAATCCTTCCCGCACGACGTAGCCCCTGCTCCTCAGGTCCCTGTAGATCATGAACTTGGTCCAAGCGTCTCTGGCCCGCTTCTGGGTCAACTCAGCCAGTCTCTCGAAGTTGACCACTTTCCCCGACTCGTCCTTCAGGTAAAGCTTCCCCGCATATAGGAGATAGAGCGCCTCGTAGTCGCGTAGGTTCAAGTTCTTGTCTTCCCGCGACCCGTAGCCGGACTCTTCCAGCTCGCCAAGGCGTTCTCGGTCAACCACCACCGCAGTGCCATCTACAAGAACCGCGTCGAATGGTTGAACCTGCTCTTCGGGGGTGACAGCCTCTCCCAAGTCTCTCGGTTTGGTGAAGGCCGTCCGACCGTATTTGAAGGTTCAAGAGAATCGATGGCGGAAACGCTTTAGAGCCAACCCGATGCGGTGATCACTCCTTGACCGACTTCTTCACAATGCGCACAGTCACCTGGAGCGATGGTTCCGTGAAAATGATTGACCAGACCGCCCTTCCAGGGAGGCTGACCTACGTTACCTACACTCAGCCCGAGGGAGTAGCCGAGGCGATTGACACAATGGTCGTCCGTGGCGCACCTGCATTAGGGGTAGCGGCTGCGATGGGGGTGGCTCTGGCCGCCGTGCGTTCCACCACACATGACCTCAGCGAGCTCATGAAGGAACTCGAACGCAGCGCGAATCTGCTCCGTTCGACTCGACCCACGGCGATCAACCTCTTTTGGGGAATCGACAGGGTCATGAAGGTCGCCCGATCTGCGAAGTCTGCCGACCAGGCGCGAGTGTCAGTCGCAACAGAAGTGAAGATGATGGAGGAAGAGGACATTGAAACCAACAGGAGGCTTGGACGCGTGGGCGCTGACCTTATAGAGGACGGAGAGACGATTCTGACCCACTGCAACGCCGGGGCGCTCGCGACCGTGGGGTACGGGACGGCGCTGGGCGTGGTGAGGGCAGCGGTCGAGCAGGGGAAGCTGGTTAAGGTCCTAGTGCCTGAGACAAGGCCTGCGCTCCAAGGTGCACGCCTGACGGCATTCGAGCTAGTCACGGACGGCATCGACTGTACTGTGATTCCCGACACAGCTGTCGGTCACATGCTAAGCCTCGGCAGGGTCGACAAGGTCATCGTCGGAGCCGACAGAATCACGTCTGATGGATTTGTGTTCAACAAGATAGGAACCTATCAGGAGGCAGTCCTAGCCAGCAGGCATGGGGTCCCGTTCTACCCTGCGGCGCCATATTCGACGTTCGATCTCTCCCACACTCACGAGCAAGTGACGATTGAGGAGCGAAGTTTCGAGGAGGTCGTTCGAATCCGAGGAAGAAGGATCGCACCGAAAGGTGTCTCCGTGGCGAACCCATCCTTCGACATGACGCCCCCCGAGCTTGTTACTGCAATGGTATCTGACCGGGGTTTGATTGAGAGACCGTTCGAAGAAAACATCCCTCAGGTCATCTCTTAATTACCTAGGCCGTCCGCAGCATTTTCGGGCCCGTAGCCTAGCACGGATTAAGGCGTCAGCCTTCGGAGCTGAAGACCATGGGTTCGAATCCCACCGGGCCCGCTAGCAAATACCCCAATCCAAGCTACTCTGCTCAAGACGAGCTGGAATCAAGCGATTCTGTAAAGCGTGCTTCGTCCAACGCCCTATATACTCGCCAGGGAACTAACGAACCATGACATATGCACGCCGAAGAAAGTGGGCAGTAATTCGAAGACGTAGACATTCTTCTCATCAGAACACGCTCGAACAGCGTGCTAATCGTCCCTCAAAGTCGTCTACCGGTTAGTTCAAGGTTCCAGAGGAAATGAGTGAGTTTGATATGGCGACCCATCTCGGTCTGTTGTTGCCAAGTCTCTCGGTAGCACTTGTCAGGGATGCCAACAACCGTTCGGCACGCCTACCAACGTCGTGCGATTCTTGCATAGAGACGATAAGCAACTATCCCTACATTGCCAAACACAGCAATAACGGTCGTCATAGGAAGTATCATCTCATTTGTGCCCTGAGAATAGGATTGGTCTTGCGTGGTCCGATCTCTGCCATGGGTAGAATCCGGCCCGAACCCGAAGTGTGAAAGTCAGGGACAAAGCATGATCTGGCTGGAGTCCCCCCTAGCAAGATATGGGCATCGTCCTCCAAGCTCCGACCTTCCAGGGGGCAATGTCTTCACGCGAAGCGACAGCTTAGAAGAACGTCATAACGTGGCCGGGCTATCGTAAGACCTGGAATCCATTTTCCGGACCTGTTTGGGGGCGAATCCCACCGGGCCCGTTAAGCTCATCGGGCCGGGGTCAGTCTGACTTGTTTTCCCTCGGTCATGAAGGCAGGTTATAATCTCCTTGTGCTTAGCCTGAGAACCTTGGTCCGCAGTCTAGCCTTTAGGATTAGACCAATGCAAGAAACAGACACTCCATTCATACGCCGGGGTCTTGTCGAAACCAACTGGCAAGACATACCAGACGACCAGAAGTCTGTGCTTACTCGCGCGGAGTGTGATAAGAGAATCATCCAAGACTTCGAACGTTTTCAAAAGACCAGGCGATTCAAGTTCAAAGTGTTCGTCGCAGTAAGGCAGGCCAATGTGCCTGTGGGATATATCTCGGTCGCGGAGCTAATGAATCCTGCAGTGGGTTTGCCGATGGGAGGTATACTGGATCTATACGTTGAGCCAACTCTAAGGAATAGAGGGATCGGCAAGGGACTACTCGACTACGCAATTCGATTGATTCGGCGCCAGGGGTACAGCCACGCATGTATCCTCGTTGCGGCCTTGAACGAGACAGCTAAGAGTCTGTACGAGAGGGAAGGGTTCTATGCTGATCGCATAACAATGACAGAATACCTGCGAAAGCCCTGAGACTCCACTTTCAGAACCTGTTTGGGGGTGGACTCCACAGGAGCCGTTCAATATGCTGCTCTTGACAATCAGCAACCCTCCTTCGAATGTGTTTGCTGTTTCAGCGAGGCTCACGAATCCGTCCCGGCGACCGTCCAGCAGTCTCTTCACCCAGTCTATCCATACCACACTTGCGCTAAACGCGGCTGTCAATCGGCTGCAGACTTTGCAGAACCGACGAGTCTCTGGTTTAAATAAATCCGGAAGAGAGCAGCACTATGGTTCTCGACCTCCCTGCAGGCAACATCGCCAGGCGTGACTTAATCAAGATCGACGAGGACAAGTCGGTCTACGACGCAGCCAAGATGATAGTCGAGAAAAACAGGAGCAGCGTCGTGGTCACCAGGAGAGGCGAGAGCGTCGGGATACTCACTGAAAGGGACGTAATGAAGAAGGTGGTCGCCAAGTCTATGGACCCGAAGTCCACTAAGGTGAAGGACGTGATGACATCCCCTCCGGTGACAATCGACAAGAACAGGCCGCTCCGCGAAGCAATAGACGTAATGAACAGGAAGAAGGTCAGGAGGATGCTCGTAACCGAGAACGGTAAGATCGTAGGCATCTTCTCCCTCAGGGACGTCGCCAAGTACAGGAGGGTTTGCGCGTACTGCAGCAGGGAAATCAGGTCGATTCTGGAGGGGGAGGAGCCTGAGCCCTACGTCGAATGCGAGTGTAACTCCAGGTATCACAGGAACTGCGTCGAGACGGTGGCGAACTGCGTGAACTGCGGAAAGACTCTCGTCACCAAGGTCGTCTATCCCGAGACGTCAGAAACGTTCAGCGGCTAGCCCGTTCCCTGCGTAAACGGCCCGACAGGATGGAAGGAAGCTATGTAACTGAATAGCCTTCTCTGAGATAAGCCCAATTCTTGCTTAAAATGAGTTGAAGAATTCATTTCTGCGTTATTTCAACTAGCCCGGTAAGGGTTTGCCCCTTGTTCATGGGCCTCTATGAACCGAAGCTGTAGTGTGGGCCTCCACATCGACCAGATGTTCGCGTTCACGATTGAAGTTCAATTTCAGAACCTCTTCAGGGGCGGGCCCACCGGGTCCGCCATCCATTCATAGTTCAGTGTAATTATATCATGCCTAGTGCGCTTGCTTCAACGCAAAGCGGCTGGTCTAATAACACACTACGCGGACTAATCCTCTGGGAAAGGAACGCCAACGGCGTTCTCCATGATGCGCCGTTCCGCGCTCCGGAGGATTTCGCTCAGCGTAGAAGGCTTGACTCCCACGAGTTGACTGAGGTTCGTCAAGCTGATCTTCCTAGGAAACTCAAAGTATCCCTGCGCGACGGCTGTCGCAATAATCTCTTTCTGGCGCCCCGTCAGGGTCGCCTTCTGATCCAGCGGTGAAACGTCTTCGATACGCGTCTCGACGCCGTCCTGACTCAGCCTGGAGAGAATCTGCCTCAAGTCGTTGTTCCTTCTCACGATGAAGCGCCACGAGGCGGGCTGATCCTCGGCGTTGAGCGGACAGTCTAGACAGATTATCGCAGAGTCGCTCGATGCCCGGCAGATACTGGGTCTGTCAAGGACCAGCAGCAACGGAAGTGTCTCGCCCCCGTCGTCCCCTTCCAAGGCCTGCCTGACTCCTTCCTGCCTTCGAATCGCTGAGACAGTCTTCCGCACGGCCTCAGGTTCGCCCTTCATTTCCAGGAGCAAAGTCATTCCCTTCTTGTTGAATGGCTTGCAGTCCACGACGTTGATTCTGGTTCCAAACTCCTTTGCTGCGTCTTGCAGCTTGTTTTCTGTTCTGACTTCCAACGAAACTTGTCTTAGCATGCTCCCGAATGTGTTAGGGTCGTCCGTCCCTATTTAACGCGGCGATACAATTCCCATTCTTGAGAATGCCACCTTTGAATCGGCCTCCCCTAATTTTCCAGGAGCTCCCCTAACCCTGGCCGCCCAGTATTGTTATCCATGACCTCAAGGGCTGTAGGACCGAAATTAGAGGAGTCCTTCTGACGCGACTTGCCTGAGATGGCGGGCTACTTCCCGGAACTCTCCCCCTAAGCGAGTGGAGATCTCAGCCCTGCCCATTCTTAGGGCGCAGACGCTTCGTACACAGAGAGCTCCTCAAAGAAGAGATGCCTAGTGGCGACCTTCGACAGCCTGAACCCGTGGCGCGAGCATTCAGCCTCGAACTCTCCGATAGGGGCTTGGTCATTCAGGAGCATGACGATTCTTCCGGTCAGCTTGACCGCCAGCAGGGCGTCTCGGAGAAACTTCATTGGCACTTCCAAAGCGGCACCGCCCTCGATGGAGGGATCACCCGCGACTTCGGCGGGCAGGTAAGGAGGATTGAACGCGACCAGATCAAAAATGCCCGACCGAAGACAGGAGGCCCCGTCGGCCATCAGGAAATCTGCACCCGAAGTTCTCCAGTCGGTCATCCAAGGCATGGTGATGTCGGTCCCGACCGCAGTCTCGAAGCACTTCGCGAGCACTACCAGATTGCCACAGTTCCCAGAGCCTATTTCGAGGGCACTTCCGCCTGAGTAGGTCTTCAGGACCCCTCTGAGCAGTGCAGAGTCTTCAGAGGCTAGGTAAGGTCTGTTCATTCGGCGATGTCGTCGCCCTTGAACGACCTGTACTCCTCGGGCTTGAGCACCTGCGTGATGTTCTGAGTCTGGTAGAAGTACGCGGGAGTTCCGTCCGGGGAAATTGCCAGGCTGTTGTCGGAGTTCTGGAGCCTATACACCTTTACGACCGACGGCTTCACGCCCAGGACGGTCCCGTCATCCAGCGCGTAGTAGCTGAATCTCTCCTGAAGTGTCTTGAACCCAACGAGCTTCCCCTTGGGCTGAGGTGAAGGAATCATGAGGGACCTTTCCAGAAGGGGCGTTAAAAGCGTGAGCTATCTGGCGAGCCTCTGAATCCCTGAGCTGTACTGGGCCGCCTTCTTGGCCGCATTCACCAGCTCTTCAGGGACCCCCAAGACCGCCGCGGCTTCCCTGAGAACGGCCTTCCGGACGCCCCCTCTTATCTTGTAAGAAACGGGAATCGACCTTCCTAGGTCGACGACCTCCTTCTCGGCGAACGGGAAGCGGGGCCCCAGCCACCTCGAACATGCGTTCACGTCCCGCGCCATTCCCCTCGCTTGGTACTCCCTCACGTCTCGGTCCATCATGGTCGCGGCCGCCCTTTCTCCGGCATCAGTCAGGGCGCTCTGGTACTTGGCATATCCGCCGAAGAGCTCGTCGGCGAGCTGTCCGAGCATGATCACCTCTGCTCCTCTTCTTGCGGCGCTCTTGGAGACGATTGAGTACAGGCACCAGAGGCTCTTATCCATCAGAGAAGTCTGGAAGGGGAGGTCCATCCCCTTCAGTTCGCTTGTGACTGCCTCGCGGTCGAGTCTTGTAGCTATCAGCTCGATCCCTAGGATTGCGGCTCCCCGGCTTGCGCTGCGGCTGTCGAGGGATTCCTCGGTGAAGGCACTGCAGGCCACTACCCCTGACCGCCTTTTCGCGCACGACGCGATTATCGAGCTGTCGAGCCCCCCAGAGAAGGCGACCGCGACCCTGGAACGCCCATCGACCATGCGTGCCACGGAGGCATCTATCGTATGAGCTAGCCTCCTCCCAAAGTCTTCGAATGTCCCCGGGCGTTCGATCAGACTCGGGCCACCTGTTCCTTGATTCTCCTCGCGACCGTCGTCCCGACCTTGTCCACGGCAGCTAGCTTCTCGGCAGGGGCCTCCTTGATGTCCTCGAGCGTCCTGAACCCAGCGGTGTACAGGGCTCGGGCCCTCACCCTTCCGACCCCCTCCAAGGTCGTCAGCTCGACAAGCTCCTCGCTGACCCCGGCCTCCACTCTGAGCCTCAGCAGCTCCGCCTGCCTCACCATCTCGGGTTTCTTGAAGAGCTTCGCAAGCTCCTCTAGACTATGAAGCAACCACTCGGCATTGTCCACAGCCCTGTGCATGTCTCCAGGCTCGATACCCAGCCTAGAGAGGAGTTGCTCCTCTCGCCATTCATCGATCCATCCGTAGAGCGCCATCACAGTCCGCATCTCCTGGAGGACCTGGTCAGAGTCGGAGAACGAGCGGGGGCTCGGACGCTCTAGCAATTCGGACCCGTGCTCCTCCATGAACGCGATTGCAATATCGTAGTCCTTGCTCCTGAGTGGGAACTTGGGGGCGAAGTCGGGACTCCGCGCAATAAGATGCAGCAATCCCGCGGTGTAGCTCCTTCCGGGTTCGCTGCGTTTCAGGGCCTCCCTGAACAGGACCCCGGTGGCCGGGTCGATGTAGAGCATCGACACCCTCTTCCCGAAGTCAGTCGCGTAGAATACACCTTCCTTGGTCTCTACAAGCCTCTCAGCATGCAAGTATCCCAACGCCCTGTCGGTTAGCCTCCCAACCCTCTCAGCCCCTGCTTGAATCGCGAGCAGCGTTCTTCCGAATAGGCCGTCTATGTCCCCCCTCGAAAGACCTGCGCCGGTCGCCACCGCGGCCAGCGTGTGAAAGCGCATCGCCCCTTCCTCCGAGAGCATCGATTCTATGGGCTCAGGGGGGTCCTTCGCGTAGTGCTCGAGGACAGTTGCCGATGGCAGCGACGGCGGGGGGATGATGACGGTCTCGCCGTAGTCGTCGTACTGAGGCCTGCCTGCTCGCCCCGCCATCTGCCTGTATTCTAGGACAGAAATCTCGGTGTTTCCCCCACGTTCCGCATCGTATCTGGTCATGTCTGCGACAACTACCCTTCTTGCCGGGATGTTTACCCCTGCGGCGAGCGTCGGAGTCGCCGCGAGGAGTTTGATCGCCCTTGCCCTGTAGTACTCCTCGATGATGCGCCTGTGCTCCGCGTCGAGCCCGGCATGGTGGAAGGCCGAACCCTTCGCCACAACCTCGGCGAGGAGGCTGCTCAGGCTCGTCTCCTCCCCCGACGTAAGGATTCTCCTTGCCGCCTCGGAGACTGCCTTCTTCTCCGGCTCGCTCAAGTACCTCTGCGTAAGCTCTGCTGCCTTGGTCGCCAGACTGACAGCCCTCCTCCGCGTGTTCGCGAAGATCAGGGCCTGGCCGCCAGCTTTCAGGACGTCTATCGCGACGTCGATGGGGGCTCCGTAGGTCGACCGAGGGATCGGCCTTACCTCGCCGTCAGTGAACACAATTCTGCTGTAATCGTATATCGCTTCCTTCAGGGGGACTGGCCTCCAGTCGACTTTCACCACCTTCGAGCGGAGCCAGTCCCCGATTACGCTCGAATTGCTAATTGTGGCCGAAAGCGAGAGCATCTGCACGTCCAGCCCTAGGTGCATGATTCTGGTCAGAATCATCTCCAGGGTAGGGCCCCTCGAGTCGTTCCCGGTCAGGTGGACCTCGTCTGCTATGAACAGGCCGACCGAGCCGAGCCAGCTCACCCGGTGGCGCATCACTGAGTCGAAGCGTTCGTTGGTGAGCACGATTATGTCTCCCCTCCCCAAGGATTCCCCGCTCGAATCGTAGTCGCCCGTCGAGATCACGGTCCGGATGCCGAAACGCGCAAGCTCTGAGAATTCGGTGTACTTCTCGGAGGCAAGAGCCCGGAGCGGGGCGAGGTAGACCACCTTCCTTCCCTGGAGCTTGGCCTTCACAAATGCGGCCATGATGGCGATCAGAGTCTTCCCGGATGCGGTCGGACTGGAGATGACGAGACTCTTTCCCTCCAGGAGCCCTGACCTGATTGCCTCCTCCTGCGGCGGGTACAGCTCAGACAGGCCTTTTCCCTGGATATAGCTGAGCAGCTCGGGAGGAAGCGGGATTTCGTCGAACCTCAAGGGCTGACTCCCGAAGGTTAGCCGCCGAGTCTCCTGAGGAAACCTGGCTTCGATTCGTAAACCATGCCTTCTCTGACCATGGTCCTGATCATCTTCTCAGCGTCCTCATCTGTGAACTTTGACCTGAGCAACTCTTCCTTGAAGACCCTTCTCTCCACTGCCTTCTTCTCAGCTCCTTCGAGCGACTTCAGAATCTCCATGGCTGCCCTCAAGTTCCTTGTCTCCCCCGCAGGCTTGCCCATTTGTATACCAAAGTCGGTCTTCTTGGTCTTTGCGTCTGTCAGGACATCCTCCACCATCCTGTTCATCAGGGCGGTCGCGGCCATGGCGTCCTCTTCGGTGACTTCCTCCCTCAAGAGCATCCTGGCCCTGGCAGAGGCGATTCTGATCAGCGATTCCAGGGTCCTCGGCGTCGCAGGTATCTGCTCTCCGTGTTCTTCGTCCCCTCCACTCTTCCTCAGCTCGAGGTAGTAGTCCTTCAACCGGGCTATGGCCTCCTTCGTCAGAGTCGGCGTTACTTTCTTGGCGTATGCGATGTACTTCTTCAGGAGACTGAATTCAACCGGGGGAGGGGTGGCGTACGTCTTCCGCGTGTGAACTGAAAGTATGTGAGCCGCCAGCTTTTCGTCTTCGGCCGGCGAGGGTTGGTCCCTTATCACGAAAATCAGGTCAAACCTGGTCAACAGCGGTATCGGGAGAGTGCTGATGTTCTCAGTCAGGTTCTGGAACGGGTTGTACTTCCCAAGAACGGGGTTACATGCTGCGAGGATCGCGGTCCTCGCATTGAGCGTCGCATAGATTCCACCCTTCGCTATTGTCACCGTGTTCTGCTCCATCTGCTCGTGCAACGCAGTTCTGTCCTCGGGCTTCATCTTGTCGAACTCGTCAATAGCCGCTATGCCCTGGTCCGCGAGGACCGTGACTCCGGCTTCCAGCATCAGGACGTTTTTCTCCCTGATGACGGCAGCGGAGAGCCCTGCTGCGGTCGTTCCCCTGCCGGAAGCAAAGATTCCTCTGGGGGAGACCTGTGCCGCGAACTTCAGCATTTCAGACTTCGCCATCCCCGGGTCACCGACGAGCAGGACATTGATATCTCCCCTGAGTTTGGTCCCGTCCGGGAGCGTGGTTGAGCTGCTGCCTCCTAGCAGAAGCAATATCGCCTCCTTCTCGGGAAGGTGCCCCAATATTGCCGGGGCGATTGAAGCAATCAATTTATCGTATGCGTCGGGCGATGCAGCGATACTCCTAATCAGCGCTTCATCCTCTTTCGTGAGCTTGACCTGTTCCGGCTCCTTTCCCTTGACCTCGACTAGGTTGCAGTCGATCTGGGACTTGAAGAGTCTGGTCCTGACCTGTCCCAGGGTGTAGTCAGGGACAGCTCTCACAACGCCAGTGAGAATGACCCTATCTCCCGGCCTTGCCGTGTTGACTATATCGCCCTCCAAATTGACATCGAAGAACTGAGGAAGCTGGCCCGGCGGAAGTTCCTCTGGAAGCTCCTGCACCCTGAGAATCTGGAAATCGATGAACCTGCTCTGCTTCCTGTCAAGCTCGAAATTCCTTGCTTCGTCGCACAATTCGCACTTCGGGGGCCGCTTTAGCGGAAGGTCATCTTGGTCCTGATAGGTCAGATGCCCGCTCGGGCAGACCCACGCTGCTGAGGTCATCAGGGGCCTTAGCTCAGAGCTCCTGACTACCATCCCAGCAACAGCCAGCATCTTGTCAAGGTAGGAGGTGTCGACCTTCCGCAGAGGAACCTGGTCGGGTATCCCGCGGATCCTGACCATGAGGGCCCTCTTCACCCTGTCAGCGTAGAGCGCGTTCTCGCTCCTCATCGTTTCAAACGCCGCGGTCTTGAAGGAGGTCAGCGCTGAGTCGGGCCTCAACAGAAGCGTGTTCGCAAGGTCATCGTCATACCTCAGGAGGTCACCAAAATCGACCGTCAAGGACTTGCCCTCATTCGAGATTAACTCGGATATCTTGGCCCTGTAGATCGGGTTCCCGGACCTGTCAGTGACCGTCTTTAGGAAGTCTTCGAACATCTCCGAGAGACGGCTGCTAGCTAGCATGGTCCGTTACGTCGCGCTCCCGAGCAGTGCCGCCCTCCACTCCTTTGAGAGAGACTGTGAGACCGAGAAGAAGGCGTCCTCCTCGGGGGTGAGCTTGTCGGTCAGGGAGGAACCCTGACTCGACGAACTCGACAGCGAAAGCAGCTTGCTCAACCTCATCCCGATAAGGTCGTAGCTCCCGGCCCTGAGCCTGTCGACCTCCTCCCGCTTGACCTTTCCTTCCGAAAGGGTTTGTGCGAGGAAACTAAGCCTCCTCCTCATCCTGAAGTAGAAGTCATGGGGGAGTTCCGAAAGCTGAAGCATGCCCATCATCTTCTCCTTGCTAAGGGCCCTGAAGAGCTCCGCTTCGAACGGCTCCTCGGTCATTTCGGCGAGGTTGAGACCCACGAACTCCTCTGCAACCCACCTGGGCAGTTCGACCGACTGCCCCTCGGCCAGTTTCTCTATCCTGTAGTCTCCCACTTCAATGTTCTCCACTGACGACTTCATGATGACTCTGCTGTGCTCGAGTAAGAACCCCCTTTCCCGCTCCTCGATCATTTTCAAAAGGCCCTGCCTTCCTGCTTCCAAGGTGCCACGCGCAGAATTCGAGTTAGATAATTAAACCTTGGGCGAGGGCCGCGTGAATCCGCCGGCATCTGGAACAAGGTCGACGGAGGCGACGTCGACGAGTTTGCTTTCCCAATGCGAAGCGGCCAGGATAGGTCTCGACCCTGTGCCGAGCCAGTCCAAGTCTTGGCTCTCAAGGTTTCCCTCAGACCTTAGAACGGATATATACGTAGGAGAGGCAACTCAAATCGGGTCAACTGAACCCCGCGTTACCAATCATGGTGTTGCCCTGACTTGCCAATAGAACAGTTGATGTGGGTCGAGAAGTACAGGCCTTCGAAGCTCGACGACCTCGTCGACCAGGAGGCCGTCAGAGGTCGCCTCAAGCAGCTCCTCGAGAAAAAGGAGGAACTGCCGCACCTGCTCTTCGCAGGTCCCCCCGGTTCAGGTAAGACCACTACCGCGCTGATCATTGCCCAACAGATTCTCGGCGAACACAAGAGTGAGTACTTGCTCTCTCTGAATGCGAGCGATGAGAGGGGGATAGACGTGGTCCGAGAGAGAGTGAAGACATTCGCTCGCTTTGCAGACAGGAGGGTGGGTGTCCCGTACCGTCTGGTGATACTTGACGAGGCGGACGAGATGACTCACGACGGGCAGACCGCACTAAGGAGGATAATGGAAGAGACTTCTGCCTACACCCGCTTCATTCTCATCTGCAACTACTCTTCGGGCATAATCGAACCGCTACAGAGCAGGTGCGCCATCTTCAGGTTTCACAGGCTTGACGAGACCGCCGTCACAGAACAACTGAAGGCGGTGGCGAAGGCAGAGAGACTGAAGGTGGCCTCCGAAAGCGTTTACGGCGCAATCTACGAGGCGACTCAGGGAGACCTCCGGCAGGCGATTCACATGATGCAGGCCGCGTCGTCCTCCTCTGAGCTGACCCTTGACGCGGTGAAGTCGGTTTCTGGGGCGACCGTCAAGACCCGCGTGAGCGAAGTGATGAAGCTGGCCCTGGAAGGAAACTTCGAGGCCGCAAGAACAAGAATGGTCGAGCTGACGAAGGTATATGGCATCCCGGAGAGGGACTTCCTGCGATTCGCCAACGAATCCTTGAATTCGATGAAGGTTGCCGATCCAGCAGCGGTCATCTCGATACTTGCCGAGTACGACTTCCGCCTGGTCCAAGGGTCCCAACCAGAGCTGCAGCTCACCGCAATGCTCGCCCAACTCTCATCTCTGAAGAGGAGGACTGAGTAGCTCGGACCTGTCTCTGCCCCGCGGCATACGGGACATAGAGCCAGATGAGTACGCCCTGCAGGCCCGAGTGCAGCGGGTGTTCGAGGAGGTGGCAGACCTCTTCAACTTCAGGATGATGGAACCCGCCCCTCTAGAGCACCTGTCCATTCTAAGGGCCAAGAGCGGTGCCGAGGTCGACAAGGAGATCTACGCTTTCAAAGACAAAGGAGGGCGCGACGTAGGTCTAAGGTTCGACCTGACCGTTGGCATGACGCGCTACGTCTGCGCAAGACGTGACCTCAAGCCGCCAGTCAAGCTCGCCTCCCTTGCTGGTGCATGGAGGTATGACGAACCCCAGCATGCCCGGTACCGTTGGTTCAGACAGTGGGACCTCGAGATTTTCGGCCCTCCTTCCCTCGAGGCGGATGCGGAAGTGGTTGAAGCGAGCTACCGGCTTTTCGAGGAGTTAGGTCTGAAAGACTTCAGCGTGCAGATTGGAGACAGGGCCACAGTCCAGCACTTCATCAACAAGGTCCTCGGCATCGAGGAGAACGAGAGGACGGTCGAGATGATGCGTGCCCTGGACAAGGTCCAAAAGAGGACTTTGTCCGACCTCAGAGTCGAGTACACCGAAGAGGGGTTTCGGCTCGAGGACATAGATAGGCTCTTCGAGTTCGGCAGCATCCGGGGTCCTCCGGGGAAGGTGCTGTCCAAACTGGACGAGATCAAAGTTGAGTCACCGACCCTTAAGGTGATTGCTGACATGATGAGGGGCAGGGGGGTCGAAGTTGAGTTCAACCTCGGCGTGGTCAGGGGCATCGACTACTACACGGGAGTCGTCTTTGAAGTCGTCGACAGCGCCCACCCCGACTTGGGTTCCCTAGCTGGAGGAGGAAGGTACGACCTCCTTCCAGGAACCTTCGGGCGCCCCGATCTCTCTGCGACTGGGGCGGCGGGAGGGATGGAACGGATCGCCCTCTCGCTTTCCCGAGACACTGTACGTCCCTCCCCGCTGGTCTATGTCGCCGTGGCTGGCAAGAAGGCTCAGGACGAATCGTACAGGGTGCTTCGGGAACTTCGGGCCAACGGAGTACCCGCAGAATCTGCCCTGCAGGAGAGGACTCTCGCCAAGCAGCTGGAGGACGCCAGCCGGCGGGGGGCTTCCTGGGTCATCATCTTGGGCGAGAGGGAGGTCCAGGCGCGGAAGGTGACTCTCCGGGATATGACGAGCAGGACCGAGGAGTTGATTCCATTTGCCACAGCCCTCAGCCGCCTGAAACGTGCCTGAATCCTACTGAAGGACTCTTCAGGATAGTCTTTAATCCGAGTCTCCCACACGCTTGCAGGTCGGCATGGAAAGAGCGATAGTGCTGGTCAATCTGAGCCCGGGGGCAGAAGAGGAGAGCGTCGCTGCACTCAGAGAGATGCCGGGGATTTTGTCGGTCTATCAGCTATACGGTCTATACGATCTTCTCGTGATGGTCGAAGGAGTCGACGACCAGGCAGTGAAATCAATCATCGCTGACAACCTGAGGTCGAAGGCGGGCGTGGTCTCGACGATTACGATGAAGATTATTTCGTGAGACGCACTCAACGCTTAAACAGGTTAGGAATCAAGCCGGTTCGAGTTGGCGCCTAGGGCACTCGTGACAGGCTCTGCCGGTCAGATAGGCGTCGAGTTGGTGCCGTACCTCAGGTCCCTCTACGGGAACAGCAACGTAATCGGGGCGGACATAAGGGTCTCCGCGGATCCCTTGCTGGGTGCCGGGCCTATCGAGGTTCTCGACGTCTCCGACGCCTCCGCTCTGACTAGAGTGGTCAAGGATTACAGTGTCGATGTCATCTACCACCTGGCCGCACTGCTGTCCGCGACAGGAGAGAACAACCCACAGCTTGCGTGGCAGGTCAACATGGACGGGCTCAGGAACGTGCTCGAAGTCGCGAGGATGAACGGGCTATCTGGGGTCTTCTGGCCAAGTTCCATAGCTGTCTTCGGGCCTGACGCTCCGAAAATCAATGCGCCTCAGAATGCACCGTTGAACCCAACGACCATGTACGGGGTCACCAAGGTGGCAGGAGAGCTGCTCTGCAACTACTACTTCCTGAAATACGGCCTCGACGTGCGTTCACTCAGATACCCGGGGCTGATAAGCAGCAAGGCGCCCCCAGGTGGCGGGACGACCGACTACGCCGTGGAGATTTTTTACTCTGCCTTGACCAAGGGGAGCTATTCGTGCTTCCTTAGGGAGGACACGAAACTTCCCATGATGTACATGCCCGACGCCCTGCGCGCGACGGTCGAGCTCATGCAGGCCGACGGGAAGAAGGTGACTCGACACCTCGGCTACAACTTGGCCGCCATCAGCTGCTCCGCAGGCGAGATCGCTTCCGAAATCCGGAAGCACGTTCCTGGCTTTAGGGTCACCTACTCCCCCGACCATCGCCAGAAGATTGCGGATTCCTGGCCCATGTCGATATCCGACGCAGAAGCCCGCCGTGATTGGGGCTGGTCGCACGAGTACGACCTGGCAAAGATGACGTCGGACATGCTATCTACGCTAGGTCCGAGGCTGAAGTCTGAACAGAAAGACGTTTAGCTTCTCGACGGGACCCGCAAACCGAGATAGATGCGCGATCCAATTTCGTTCCTGAAAGAGGAATACGACGACCTCGTGAGGCAGGAGATAGACTGGAGGCTCAGGATCCTCAGTGGGCCCAGCACTCCTTGGTGTTTGGTCGATGGGAAGAAAGTCCTGATGTTCTGTTCGAACAACTACCTGGGGCTGAGCAACCACCCGAAGCTGAAAGAGGCCGCCATCGCCGCCGTAAAGACGCATGGGGCTGGGTCAGGGTCAGTTCGGCCGATCGCAGGGAACATGGATGTTCATGTGGAGCTCGAAAGACGCCTCGCCCGGTTCAAGGACGCAGAAGCTTCGCTCGTCTACCAGACAGGGTTCGCAGCGAATGCGGGCCTAATCCCGCAGCTGGCAGGTAAGGGAGACCTCGTCATCAGCGACGAGTTGAATCACGGGAGCATCATTGATGGCGTGAGACTCTCGCATGCAGAGAGGGGAGTCTACAGGCATGGCGACGCTGACGACCTCGGCCTTGTCCTCGACAAGGCTGAGAAGGCTTCTCCTGCGCCCAGGCGGGTCCTCATAATCACCGACGGCGTCTTCTCAATGGATGGAGACATCGCCCCCCTGGACAAGGTCGCGAAGATGGCTGCTGAGCACGGGGCCATGGTCTACGTCGATGATGCCCACGGGGAGGGTGTCTTGGGAGAAGGAGGCAGAGGCATAGTCTCACACTTCAAACTCCCCAGGGACAAAGTGCAGGTCGAGATGGGCACCTTCTCGAAGGCCTTCGGCGTGGTCGGAGGACACGTTTCGGGCTCGAAGGACCTAATCAACTTCGCGTACAACAAATCCAGGACGTGGCTTCTCAGCGGCTCTCACCCTCCCGCGGTCGCAGCTGCTTGCATCGCTGCAGTAGACGTGCTCGAACACGAGCCACAGCATGTAGAGAGGCTCTGGGACAACACACATCGCTTCAAGAAGGCGATGAAGGACCTCGGGTTCGACATCGGTAAGAGCGAGACTCCCATCACTCCGGTGATGGTGGGCGAAAGCGGGAAGGCCAAGAGACTCAGCTCGCGTCTCTTCGAGCTCGGCGTCTTCGCGCTGCCAATCGTCTACCCAATGGTCGCCCAGGGGAAGGCAAGGATTAGGACCATCATGAACGCGGCACTGATGAACGAGGACATCGATTTCGCGACCAACGCGTTCGAAAAGGCCGGCAAGGAATTAGAAATCATCTAGAGGGAAAGGGGTCTCCTAGGTTCCATTCGTCGTCAGCGTACTTTGACGCGGCTAGGCGAAGAGTCGACTCTGACTCCGCCGCAGATAGCCGGTCCTTCTCTAGGTCGTATCCAGAAACCTCCGCCAGCTTGGAGACGAAATCGCAGATCTCGACTCCGCAGTTCGACACAGTAGTGAGTCTGCTCCTTGGATAGCGGCGCATGAGCCTTTCATCACCTGGCCTCGTCAGAGTCTCGACCTCTTTCAAGTCTGCATTGATCAGAAGGGTCCCGTGGCAGAGCACGCCTCCTTTCGAAATGTAGGCAGCCATCCCACTGATCTTCCCGCGCCGATCGACTATGCTGTTCGGGACCCGGAACTCACATTCCACGTGACAAGCTCGGAGCGCCCTGACGACGAGAGTTGCAAATGATGCGAAGACTCGGTTTGCATCGCAGAATGCTGCTCCCGTTTCATAGGCCCTTCCCGGCACGAAGAACGACCAGTTCAAGTTCCCCGGTCCGTTGTAGACCGCCCCTCCGGCAGTGAACCTTCGGACGATCGGGATAGAGTTGCTGCGGCAGTACTCGAGGTCGGTCTCGAATTTAGCTAGCTGCGACCTGCCAATGATCACAGATTTCTGGTTGTTCCAGACCCTGAGGATTGGGACCCGGAACCCCGCGAAGAGCACCTCTTCGAGCGCCAGGTTGGAGAAGGGATCGCTCAGCGTCACCTCCAAAAGCCTCCCGAGCAACGGCCCTCTCGGCAGGGCGCATAGATTAAGAGCTTTGAATCAGCACCGGGCGCCAGGTTCCGAATGCCGTTCAGGTTCCTTCCTGACATCGCTCTTGCCGACATCGCCTTCGAGGCGACGTCCGACTCGGTCAATGGACTCTTCGAGTCGTCCGCCCTCGCGCTCTCGGACATCATGGTCGACCCAGAGACACTACGCTCAGGCACCATTAGGAAGGTCAGAGTCTCTTCCGAAGACCTCGACAGACTCCTCTATGACTTCCTCACCGAGATTATAGTGGTCAAGGACGTAGACTCTCTGCTCTTCCGCGAAGTCGAAGTGAAGGTCGCTGCCGATCAAAAGTCGCTTGAGGCGACGATGAAGGGAGAGCCGATTGACAGGGACAGGCACCTGCTTAGGAACGACGTTAAGGCCGTGACGATGCACATGTTCGGGGTCAAGCGCGAGGGCGGCCGCTGGAAGGCAACCGTCGTCTTGGACATCTAGCCGCAGTCCGACATCCGCGCGTAAACGCTTAAAGAAGCAAGCAAGGGCCGCCAACCCGAATCAGGTACAACATTCGATATGCCACATATCGACTCCATAAGACAGGTCTCAGATGTCGTCTGGGAGATTCCGACATCCTACAAGTCCGGAATGCTCGTACCTGCAAGAATCTACGCGACAAAGAAGCTTTTGGATGGAATGGATGCAGGGGTTTTCGAACAGGTCACCAACCTCGCTTGTCTGCCAGGAATAGTCAGAAACGCGTACGCGATGGCAGATGCCCACTGGGGGTACGGGTTCCCGATAGGCGGTGTGGCAGCATTTGACATCGAGTCAGGCGTCATTTCTCCAGGCGGGGTAGGTTTTGACATCAATTGTGGAATGCGACTAATCAGGACCAATCTACGCTTTCCAGAGGTCAAATCCAAGGTGAAAGAACTGGTAGACCTCATGTTCAGACTGGTTCCTGCAGGAGTTGGCGTCAAGGGGACGCTGAGGGTATCGGAATCACAATTCGATGAGGTGATGAAATATGGGGTCAAATGGTGCGCCGAAAACGGGTTGGCTTGGGAGGACGACCCGTCCCATGTAGAAGAGGGAGGCTTCATCAAGGGCGCCGACCCGTCGAAGGTGAGCCGTCAGGCGCGAAGCAGAGGGATTGAACAGCTCGGGACCCTCGGCTCGGGGAACCACTACCTTGAGATCCAGGTCGTTGACCCGGCTCGATTCTTCGACCGCGACCTCGCCAAGCACTTCGGCATAGTCGAGGAGGACCAGGTAGTCGTTATGGTCCACTGTGGAAGCAGGGGGTTTGGCCACCAGGTGGGGACTGACTATCTCAGAGTCTTCGACAGCGCGATGAAGAGGTACGGCATTTCAGTCCGTGACAGGGAGCTTGCCTGCGCCCCCTTCTCCTCCAAGGAGGGAAAAGACTACTACGGAGCGATGGTCTGCGCATCGAACATGGCCTTCACCAACAGGCAGGTGATCGTCCAGAAGGTCAGGGAGGCCTTCTCCCAGGTCTTCCACAGGGACGCCGAGGCCCTCGACATGCATCTAATCTACGACGTCTGCCACAACGTGGCGAAGGTCGAAAAGCACTCCTACAACGGGGTCAAGGCCGAGCTACTCGTCCACAGAAAAGGGGCAACGCGAAGCTTCGGGCCCGGTCATCCCGACATACCGGCTCCCTACAGGGCGGTTGGACAGCCGGTCATCATAGGGGGTTCGATGGAGACAGGTTCCTATCTGCTCGTCGGGACCTCGAAGGCGATGGAGGACACCTTCGGTTCCACGGCCCATGGATCGGGACGGACGATGTCGAGGACGGCTGCTAAGCGCGAGGTGAGGGGAGCTGAGCTCCAGAAGAAGATGCTCGAAAGGGGAATTTACGTGAAGTCGGCCACGATGGACGGCCTCGCAGAAGAGGCGGGCATGGCATACAAGGACATCTCGGAGGTGGTAGAGACAATGGACCGGGCTGGAATCTCCAAGAAGGTAGTGGCCCTGAGACCCGTGGGCAACATCAAAGGATAATCCGTGACCGTGAAGCGCGTGACCGTAGAAAAGGAGAGCTGACACATCCCGTCCTATACAGAGCCGAATACGTAGACGACGAACCAACTCAACAAGATCGTTAACGGATTACCTTAAGATATCAGAGATGGTTCCTGACGAGAATATGAAGCGAAACCAATTAGCCGCTTGCATCCTGACCGTGGTGACCTTCATATTATTCTTCCTGGCACCAATCGTGCCCATCGGTGGAAGCTACTCCCAGACTTACCCAGGTTGCTCCTTCATCGACTGCCCGGCACCCCTCAAGGTCTTGTCGCATTGGAGCGCAGTAGCCTCGCTTTCGTATCATTTCTTGGGGTGCGGAGTGCTCTATGACTCTGAACTTCACAACGTACTGAATCAAACTACAAATCTCGGCCTTGGAGGATTGACTCCGTTCCAGAACATTTCTACGCCTGTTCAATGGTATTGTGGGCCGATTTACGGAAGTCACTGACCCATTTCTCGACACGCATCGCCTTCGGTGCAGAAAACAGAATCTGCCTGACGCACCAGAACCATGACGGTTATCTTGAGCTAGGCACAACCAACCCGACTCAGGGAACTGCCGTTGGCTAGTAAGCAGAGAACTTCCTGTCACGGCACTCCGAGAATGGAGAGTACTCAGACAAGGAGTTAATATTGCGTTACGCAAAGCAATTCTTGATGGATTCATCCGCCCAAGATCATTATGAGCGATTCATGGGCGTCGCCATCAAAGAAGCTGAACTCTCTCTTCAGGAAGGGAACAAGGGGTTCGGAGCCGTACTTGTGAGGAGCGGGACAATCTTCGCAAGAACTCATGATTCCGAGGTCACAGAATCCGATCCAACCGCTCACGCCGAAATGAAGCTAATAAGAGAAGCCTGCAGGAAGTTGGGTAGGAATGATCTGGGCGACTGTGTGATTGTCTCAACCCATGAACCGTGCCCCATGTGCACGGGCGCTATGGTCTGGGCGAGAGTCTCCGAAATCATCTATGGCACCTCAATAGCAACATCAAAGAAACAAGGTCGAACGATGATTGACCTAAGTTGCGAAGAAATCGTGAACAGGTCGCCCTGGCAGCCGAAAACAAAGGGCGGCGTACTCGAAGAGCAGTGCTCCAAGCTGTATGACGATGCAACAAGGAAGCTAATACGGCAGTTCAGGATAGGAGGAAGGGAAGCCTGGAGTAAGGCAGGGCAGGAACTCTTGGAACAGAGAATCATCTGGTTCGAGAGCAGGAAGGAGTCGATTCTTGCTGAGCTTCAGGGTACCGTAGTCGAAAGGGCCTATCAGTTGATTTTGATGAAGTTGGGGATGAGCGAAAGAGACGCCCCAGTAGTCGAGAAATCGAACGGAAGAATAGTCCTTCACTCTATCAACCCTTGTCCTGCACTCCAAGCATGCGTCATCTTGGGACTGGACACGCGAGAAGTGTGCGCTTTGCACACTGAAAAGGCCACGGACGAGCTAATCAAAAGAATTGATCCTAATCTGAGATTCACGAGGAACTACGAAAAGGTAAGACCTCACGCTGCCTATTGCGAAGAAATCATATCTTTGGAGAAGCAAACCAAGGGTTAGAGAGTTACAGAGTCCTTAGCGGATTATCTTAAAATAGGAAGAAAGGGAACAGAGAATCAAGAAGAACCTCAAGGCTTAACAGCATCTCTCCCCATTCTCGTGGCATTATTGGCTCTGCCTTTCAATCCGAACATTGCCCAAGGTAGAATGCCCAATTGAGCCAGATAACCGTGGGAACAGAACCCTCGGCAGATACAGTGCAGCCTATCGGTCGATCGAAGAGAACCTACTTCATCGTCATCACCTTGCTTGGATTGGCAATGGGCGCGTTCCCAGGTCTTTTCTCACTCGAATTCCAACTGCATGTAATCAATTACTACATCAACCAAGATCCCGCTTCGATTCAGGTCCTAATTCCGGTAATGGATTTCGCGATATTCCTGATTTCTCCCTGCTTGTTCTTTGTGCTCTTTTGCCTCTTTGGAAAGAGGACGGCACAGCACTTCAGAGAGAATCACTTGGAGGTGGTTCCGTTTCTATTCCTCGGTTCTGCTCTCGGTTCTGGCCTTTACTTTGTTGTGCAGGCATTTGTTGGCTGGGGAGTTCCAATTATCTGGTCAATCGTATATGAAATCATGTATATCGGATTCTGGGGGGTCTTTGTCGGCTTCACTGCATTGGCGCTTTCTCATTTCAGGGTTGGGAGTCTGCCGACCGCTCCCGAACAGAGTCTGCCTGTCTAGCCGTGTAGAAGAGTCAACAGAATCCATTACGGATTGTCTTAAGATAGTAGCAAGAAGCAAGCACGCTAGCATGAACACTGACTACGTAATCTATATCGCAACCAAACATGGAAGCTCATGGAGATACGTCAAAGAGGACGACGGATGGACACAAACCGCCCCGACAGGTCTCGTCCGTCGGCTCAGCGCAGAGCAGATGTTGTCGCATCTCTTGCCCCCGCTCTCAGGCGACCAGTCCAACCTTAGCGTCAGAGTGGAACGAAGAGCACGGAAGGAATGATGGGGGCTCAAGGACTTCCAAGAACAATACTATCTCAATCCGCGGATCAGGTCATGAGTCCTCAGGTGAATCTGGTACCTTCCCTCGTCAGGGAGGATTAGGCCGCAAGCGGGGCACTGGTAGGCGCCGGGAGGCACGCGATAGTGTGTCCGGGTACTCTCGGCCGCTAGTGGGTCAGGCGAGTGAACTATGACCTTGTCTTCCTGTCTCTCAACGCTATAGAGGTCGGCGTCCTTTCTCTTAGAAACGAACTTCTCCACGAGATGCACCAACTGTGCAACGTCCAGTTTCGGTCCCGATATCCGGTCGATGACGACACTGTTGCCCTTCACCAAGGCGAGACTCTTACCCTGCAACTCGTCCGAGATTGTCGCCGCCAAAGCCAGCTGTTCTTCCTGGGTCAGTTCGGAACAATCGATCTCGACCATTACGTAGTACTAACTGGGGCAGACAGTCCCAGATAACCCTGCTGCTGACCGTCAAAAAAACTGCAGCAGAGTCCTTGGCGGAGATTCTTGAAGAGAAGGGCGAAGACTAGGCAGGATTCTTTAGCCAGCACATTCCTTGTGATAGCTCTTCTTCATCAAGAAACCCTTCTTCACTTCTTGCCCGGCAGGGATCTCCTTGCCGCATTTTGCGCAGTTCATACTTTAGGGCGTCCATTCGGACGTTTTAAAGATGTCAATCCGTGTGTTACGACGCTTAACAGAGGCAGAATCCTGAGCAGTGTCCGGAAGATTCGACTGAACCCTGACGGATTATCCTAAGACACCCTCAAGCTTGGAAAGACAAACAGAGAACACAGAAGAACCTTAAAGGATAGACTCTTCTCTCAGTAGTGATTGAAGGAGCAGATCGCCTCTCTCCTGATAGTGGCTGCACTGATAGTAGGCGTAGGAATTGGTTACTTCGGGAATACCGCCACTTCTAGAATGACGACCGAGGCGGTCATCAAGACATACACCATGACCACCACTCTCCCAGAAGAGTCGGGCGTCGAGCGGTGCACAGTGACCCAGTACGCAGTCTGGATGTATGGTCAAACCCAGAGCAGCTCGACGAGTTATGGGCTTAGAACAGTCGGCAACAGCTTCCTACCGTACGAGACTACGACCTCGCCAGAACAGACCGTCGGGTTTGTGACCTCCACCGATACTACTTATACGGGCACCCTGACGGGAGCGATCGCCCTCTGGAACAGCACCACCTGCACATTCATTTCGGGATAGTCACCGCAGGATTATCGCCATTCCGCGCGAGAGTCTATGAGTGAGAACTGTACAAGAGACTTTACAGAACTCTTAACGGATTATCCTAAAGTAGCGGACCCAATCTAGCGTTGATATGACCGTTAAGGGCGACGCAACCTTAACGGACCATCAAATGCTAGCCGATGTATCCTGGCCTGGCCTCGCGCCCGTGCGAGGGAATCGTCTCCCGTGACTGCTCCGACATCGCTTGGAGCTGGCTGATCACCTTCTGAGTCTCTTCTGCTTTCTCCTTCAGTTTCGAAGTATCGATCGAGAACCCTACGGCTGTGGACAGGACCTCGAGCACAGACTTCGAAGCTCCGGCGTCGACAACGAATCCAGAAGTCTCGCCCAGGAGGCACGCACCCTCGAGCCCGCGGAGAGCTGCCATCCCGATCAACAAACCGTTCATCCCGCTGATTCCGCCGTCCTTCATCAGAGTGACCCCGACCTTGGAGATTGAGTCCAGCATCGCCTTGGATGTGGCCGCGCCGTAGACCTTAGGGGACGCCGAGAAAGACCCAGTAATGTAGGCCGCGAGGGCGTAGATCCTCTTCACCCCGCATCTCTTTGCCATCATTATCACCGCGTCTGAGAGTTCGTACTCGCCATCTGAGGTCGTAGGCTGGGCATCGGCGGTGAACACGAATAGGCTCTTGCCCTTCGCCACCTGACCGAAGTAGAGCTCTCCCTTTGCCTCCTCGACGGTGCCGTCAGCCTTGACGTTGACCTGGGGAGGAAAGCTCTCACTCGTGTACTCGGCGGCCCTCTTCAGCTTGAAGGTGCTTACCAGATGGTCAGCGGCCAATTTTCCGACATACCCACTCCCAGGGAGTCCGCAGATCAAGACAGGGTTGGTCGCCTTTGGCACGCGAAAGACTTTCTCCCTGATTCCTCCCTTCTCGACCCCGGCTGTCATTATTCGCCCTCCTTCCTGCTCAGCTTCTCGCTGAGGTCCACTAGCTTTCCTCTGTCCTGTACTCTGATTGAGGTCTTGAGCCTGAAACGCAGTCCGAGCTGCCTGAATATCGAATAGAGTTCGCCCCCCGAAACACGCTCCGTCAAACGTCCTTCCCGTATCATGCCGGCCAGCTCCTTTACCATTGCTTCTGTCTGCTTCGGGTAGAACCCGTACGCGGCCCCGAGGACCTCCTCCCCTCTGTCGTAGAGCATCTCTTCGACTAACTCCCTGTCGGTTTTTTCTTTCTTCGCAGGCGCGGCAGTGGCTTTCAGACGCCTCTTCAGTGCCTCGAGCTTCCTCTGCTCGAGCAGCTTGATCTCCGCGTCATCTTCCAAGGTCTTCGCTGCCACCGAAGTCGGCGCACATAAAACGATTGCTCAGCGATGCCCGGACATCCCCAGGGCGACGGCGATGAGAAGGAGGGCACCTCCTACCAGGGTCGGCAGCCCAAAGCTTTCCTTCAGCACCAGGGCTCCCCCCGCAGCGCTGACTATGGGGACGAGGTAGAGCTGCACGCCCAGCTTCGAAACGGCCTGCCTGTTGACTAGAGTGAAGAAGATCAAGTTCGCCACAACCGTGCTGAGAATCGCAAGGTAGAGGACCGACGCCCAACCAACCTCGGAGAGGCCCTGGGCCTGCTCGATTAGGTTCGGAGAGGACAAGGGGAGAAGGATCGCTGTCCCGAGGAAGGTAGTCCAGGCGGCGACAGGGAAGGGGCCGTACTTCCCAACCAGTGGTTTCGAAGCGACTGTGTAAGTCCCGCTGGCAAGCGCGGCCACGACTACTAGCGCCGGGCCAACACCTGCACTTACGGAGAGGTCCGGACTGGAGATCAGCACTGCCCCTGAGATCGCCAGAACGAGGGCAAGACCGAGCCTCCGGTGAATCTTCTCGTGAAGGACCATCCCTGAAAGAAGGACTGTGGTCAGCGGGGACAGCGATATCAGCAGCCCGGCGAGGGATGCGTTTACGGTCTTCTCGGCCGCGTTAAGCGAAAGGTGGTAGATGTCGACGCTAGTGAGCGCGACGACAAGCAACCTCGGGAAGTCTTTCCTCTCGAACTTGGTCTTGGGCTTGGCCAACACGGGATAAAGAACTAGGAACACAGCAGCGACGATGAACCACCTGAGCAGGGTGAGGCTGATTGAGCTCAGCTCGAGGTCTGCCCTTTTGATCGCAACGAAGGCCATGCCCCAGATGACGCTCAAGACGACGATCAGGGTGTAGCCCCTGAGGTTGACCAATCGAGGTCCCCCCGAGAGACTCACGCTTTAAGGAGGGGGGAGGACAGCAGGAAAGACCCAATCCTCGATGGTTACATTCTGCTAGAATTCAGATCAGACGGCTGACCTATGGCTGAGTGATTTTTATTGCCTGAGTCGGGCAGGAGGTCTCGCAAGCCATGCAGAAGATGCAGTCATTCTCCCTGATAGGCTCGCACTTGTCTGTTCTGTACTCGTTCCATTCTGGCGTCCCCTTCTCGAGTACCTTGTCCTTCCCCGTTCCCGCCTGACCTGGAGTCAGGATCCACTCGAAGACGAAGACCGGGCAGACGTCCATGCATACGCCGTCGGCTACGCACGATTCCCAGTCGACCGCGACCTGTGACCCATGTATCCCGTGCTTGGTAGGATACGGCTTGCCCTCGCCATCCATCCTCGAGAGGCCTGCGGCTCGGACTTTGTGCCCGTTGTGTTCTCCGGTGATCGGGAACTGGTCAGACTTCGAAAGGAAGTTCGGATCTATCGGAGCTGATTTGTAACCTGGATCTCTCGTCATTTTGGATAGAGGCCGTTTCTGAGAGGGGATTATAAGTCTACTCGCGCTGTTCGAGGATCTCGAAGGTTCCGTCGCCGTGCAGCTTGTAGACGGTTATCGGCTTGAAGGTGAAGATGCCCACTTCGACGACGCCAGGGACCGCCTTCAGCCTGACCTCGATGGTCTTCGGGTCCTCGACCGGTTCGAGCATTGTATCGAGAATCAGGTTCCCGTTCTCGGTGAAGTACGGATATCCTTTCGGCAGAAGCCTTTCTTCAGGGACGCCACCAAGCATCGAGAGCTTCACCTTCGCGCTCTCCCTGGCCAAGGGGACCACTTCGACAGGCACCCTGACTCCCTTCTCACAGAGGCGCCTTGAGAACTTCTCCTCTGACGCGATTATGGCGACCTCCTTCGCGCTGCTCATGATCACTTTCTCCCTGAGGAGGGCTCCTCCACCCCCCTTGACAAGATTCAGGCCCGCGTCGATTTGGTCCGCCCCATCGATTACGAGGTCCACCGACCCCGTGAAAGGCGTGAGATTGATTCCGTTCCTTGAGGCGACTATCTCGATCTGGGTTGACGTGGGGACCCCGGTAATACGCTTCGACTTCGCCATGATCAAGGGCGACAGCTCCTCAATCAGCGCGGCGACTGTCGAACCGCTTCCTAGGCCGAGCGTCGTCCCGATCCCTACCTTCCTTGAGAGGTCCTGGGCTACTCCTTCCAGAGCCTGTTTGTATTTGTCCATCAATCTTCCTGCTGCTTCTTCTCGATGTCGATCTGTTCTAGCCGCGTCAGGGCCTCCATCACTTCGTCCCTGATCTCCTTGACTCTCCTTTCGGACTCGGACATCTCGGGCTTGGCCCTCTTCTCGACGGCCCTCTCCAGGTCCGTGCCGCGGTCGACCTTTGGAGCCCCTTCCTTCTTCAGGATCTCGGGCGCGACGACTCCTAACCTCTGCTTCGCAGCATCGAGCCTTCCTTCGATATTCTGGATTTTTTGTTCGAACAGCGTGACCAGCTCGTTCCTCAGGCTCTCAAGTTCCCCGACTTCGACCACAAGCTCGACGTCCTTCAGCTTCGCCTGAAGGTCTTTGATTTGCTCGCTGTATCGCTTCGAAATCATTTCTCTCTCTTCCTTCGTGATTCTACCCTCGTTTTCTGCCTCGTAGAGCTTCATCAGAGCGGACGAAAGGAGGTCTCGCTCGACCATGATCGTCCTCATCTCTCTCCTAGAATGGTCGAGGTCAGAGGAAGAAACCATCGAAGTCGTCATGTTGCCGCCTGCATCCCGGGACACCGCGACCACTTTCTCAGACTTCGGTCGTGAGTAGAATACGAAGTATGTGACCACGGCACCGAGACCGAGCCCCACTGCACCGGCGACCACAGTGATCACGGCAGTGATCAAGTCGACCATGGAAACGATTCCTTGTCCGTCCTGCGGGCGCTTTGGTATTAAAGGTAGACTTGAACTGAATTCCACGAGTACCAGAAGCCAGCACTAGTCTTCCGAGATGTTCGAGTTGGCGCAGGCGAGTCGGCGACCGGAGTGACCTTCCCGGCTATCAGAATAGCGGAGTTGGGGGTCTTCTTAGCTAGGCGGAGGAGAGATCATTATGATGTTGTCTCCCCTGACGATCAGCGTTCCCAAGGAGTTTGACGCACCATCTTCTGCGACCTCTTCTGCCCTCTCGAGCGAGAGGTTCATGTGCTGGTCGAAGCCCTGCAGCGAGCCTCTGATCACCTTTCCTCCTTTCAGCTTGATGAGAACGACCTTTCCAACGCTCTCATCGAGCGTCTTCACCGCCATATCTACTGACAATTACGTGTCCTTGTTCCCGCCTTCGGATGGATTTATTTAAGCAATGGGATTTGCGTCGTTGAATGAAGAAGTGGGTCCTGTCCAGGCGGGATTCCGCTGAGATGGTCCACAGAATCGAGTCCTCGCTCGGCAAGGCCCTGAACCTACCCAAGTCGGCGCAAGCAGAGTGCGCGGAGCCTGAAGAGGGTGTCGTGTTCGTGAACCTTGATATTCTCACCTTCGTGAAGACAGAGGACAGGTTCGTCCCCTTCCTCGGGTCTCCCAAGGTCTTGGAGCTGTTCCCTTCGGCCGTGGTCGATGATGGCGCAATCAGGTTCCTCCTGAATGGGGCGGACATCATGCGGCCTGGGATTAGGAAGTTCGACGATTGGGGCTCCCCGGGAGCCATCGTCGTGGTGAAGGAGGAGAAGAAGGGGAGGGCGATTGCGATTGGCCTATCCACTGTCTCTGGTTCTGAAGCATCTGCGATGACCAAAGGCAGCTGCCTGAAGAACCTCCACTACATCGGCGACAGGTACTGGAATCTCCACAAGATGGTATGAGTCTGGAAGGGCATGCTGCCATACCGGGTGCGGTCGCTGACCGTAAGTAGTTTCGGCACACCCTCCCCTTATATGCTGAGCACGAATTCCGCACTTTCTGAAGAATACTGTACAAGTTGGTCTAACAAATTCGCGGTGTTGATAGAATTGTGAGACCGGGCACGCTTAATAATAGGTTTCGGGTCAAAGGAGAAACAAGTTATCAATGTCAGGCGTTGTGGAAGAGAGAAGGCTGGAGGGCAAGAGCAAGGAGATACTGCTGAAGGCGCTTGCCCTTAGAAGCATTGAGGATATCCCCAAGATTCAGGAGGACGTGAAGAACAAAACGATAGTGATACTGAAGGTCACCCCACTTGCCCAGAAGAGCTTGGAAGAGCTGAAATCCTCGGTCGAGCAGCTCTACGAGTTCGCCACCTCTGTTGGCGGCGACATCGCGAGGCTTGGAGACGAGAGAGTGGTGATTACACCACCGGGTGTCCGAATCTGGCGCGGTCTGCAGTAGCAGAAAGCGAACCGACCCATCACTCGAGTTCGATATCCCTCTTGTCTGTCGGGTATCCATGACCCTAACCTGCTTCAACTATTCAGAAAGGATGGGTCCGTGGGCCGCGTCACCGACTCATGCTGGGTCAGATTCACGCCCCACCGCAATTGCTGCCGGCCAGTCCGTGAGCTTCGCTAGTCGGATAGGAAGACTTCGTCGGTAGCTGTTTATTGTCGTTGCTCTGCCTACATCCGGGCCTTGTCTTCCAGAGCCATGAGATGCCCACCAAAGCCGATTGCCCACAGGAGGGCCGGGTAGACGATCATCCTTTCCATTCCGCCTGGCCCTAGGCCCAAGTAGATGTCGCCGACGAAGAGGATTAGTGCGATGAGCGTCATCACGCCAAGAATGGCTGAGAAGTATGCCATGGGTCTCTTCTGGAACCTGTAGGTCGCGATTGCTGATAGCCCCGCAAAGAGGAAGACAATGAGCGAGAAGATACTGTGCCAGATTCCCGTCGTTTCAGGGAACAAGCCCACTCCCAGCGCACCGATGCCTGTCAGGGCGACGAGGACGGTGGCAGGCATCCATTTGAAGGCCTGGTGCAAGAAGTACGCGCCCAGGAGTATGAGGAGGCCCATAAGTGCGATGGATGAATCGAAGAGCAGCGCTGACGGCGGAATGTAGCAGGTGCCGCTGCTCGGGCAGGTCGCGCCCAGGTCGCTCACGTAATTTGCGGAAACGCTGTAGGCGTACCCGTGTAGGTACCCGTAGCTGTTTGTGCCATTGGCAGAGTAGGCTATTTCTGAGACGATTAGCAGGACTCCGAATTGAATGGCTCCGACGAAGATAGCAACGCCAGATTTCGCGGCGTCTGATAGAACCATCGCCTTTCGTCATGTGCACTTGCGCTAAAAACCTGAGCCATGCCCGCACGCTCTGCACACGCCACACCAAGAACTCGGGGGGCTGACGAGGGGTTGTGATCGTGATGTGGACGATGCGACGATACGCTTAAGGAACATTCTTCCTATCTGACGAGGGACTTGCAGAAGGAGCGCCCGTGGACGAGACTCCAGGTCCAGGAACTGATGCGTGCAGGCGTCGTGGAGGGTTCCCCCGAGAAGAAACCGCTCTACGCCGTTGTTACGGAATCCGCGAAGAAGTATCCAAAGAACGTCTGCATCCACTATCAGGGAAGGAACTTCACATACTCGGAGCTGGATGACCTCTCTTCGAGGTTCGCGTCGGCGCTCCTTTCTCTTGGAGTGAAGCGCGGAGGCAGGGTGGCGGTCTTCTTGCCCAACACGCCCCAGTTCGTCTTCGCCTTCTTCGGGGTCCTAAAAGCGGGAGCCATCGTGGTGAACAACAATCCCCTCTACAAGGAAAGGGAACTCGAACACCAGATCAACGATTCTGGCGCGGAGATCATCGTAGCACCGAAGGACATTGTCAAGGGAAACGACCTGTATGCAAGCCTTGAACGCTGCAGGGAGAGAACCTGTCTGCGGCAGGTCATCACAACTAGCGTCACGGATTACCTTCCCGGCCTGAAGCGCAGCCTTTCTGGGCTGGCAGGCATACGGAGGGTGAGTCGGGCAAACACCCTGGACTTCGTTACGATGCTGAGGTCAAACGCTCCCATGACGACGTTCGCCGACGTCGACCCGCTGGAGGATGTCGCCGTGCTTCAGTACACCGGAGGAACCACGGGAGTCTCAAAGGGTGCAATGCTGACTCATTACAACCTCTACTCGAACGCAGCCCGCACCGCCAACTATCTGCCGCTGACCACCAAGGACGTGTCGCTGACGGTGTTGCCTCTCTTCCACATCTATGGGCTCACAACGGCCATGAACGCTCCCTTCTTTGCCTCCTCACAGATAGTCCTCCTTCCCAGCTTCCACGTCAAAGAAGTGATGAAGACCATCCAGCAGAGGAAGGTCACCGCCTTCTGCGGCGTGCCAACCATGTACATCGCCATCAACAACAGCCCCACGGCCAAGGACTTCGATCTCAGGTCCGTGAGGGTGTGCGTGTCGGGAGGTTCTGCCCTCCCCGTAGCAGTGCGCAAGAGGTTCATCGAGCTGACGGGGGGGAACCTCGTCGAAGGCTACGGATTGTCCGAAACCAGCCCGATAACCCACGTTAATCCACTGACGGAGGGGGGCGTCAAAAACGGCTCGATGGGGATTCCATACGCGGAGACCGATGCCATGATCGTGGACCTCGACGACCCCTACAAGGCCCTCCCCACAGGTTCGGTGGGGGAGCTCGCGGTGAAAGGCCCTCAGGTGATGAAGGGATACTGGAACAACGAGGCGGAGACTGCCGAAGTCATCCACGACGGGTGGTTCCTGACGGGAGACATAGCAAAGATGGACGACGATGGCTACTTCTACATCGTAGACAGAAAGAAGGACATGGTGGACGTCGGAGGGTTCAAGGTGTATCCCAGGGACGTGGAGGAAGTCCTCTTCGAGCATCCGGGAATCAAAGAGGCCTCGGTCATCGGCATTCCGGACGAGTTCAGAGGCGAGGCGGTCAAAGCCTTCGTGGTCAGGAGGAATGAAGCCGGCTCCCTGACGGAGAAGGACGTCATAGACTTCTGCGCCGCCAGGCTAATCAAGTACAAGGTGCCCAAGAAGGTGGAGTTCGTCCCGGAGCTCCCGAAGACTCTGATCGGCAAGGTCCTCCGCAGGAAGCTCAAGGAGACTTCCGCTCAAGAGCCATAGAGAAGCCTACCGGGAAGTGTGGAATCAGGGTCCAAGGAGAGAAGGAATGGTTTACTCTGATTCAGAACGCTTGCAATCCCACAGGAGGCGTAAATGATCCGTATGGTTCATATCAACAAGCCGAATGAAGCGCAGAACCGTCGCCTCCCTGATAGTTCTATTGGGCGTAGCGATAGCGGTGTTTGCGTTTGCTCCAGTCGTCTATTCTCCCACTTGGGTCATCTCTTGCTCCCGTAGCATCCTCGACCTTGGGCCCGTCACACCTTGCAGGATAACAGGGTCGATTCCGGCCTACGAGCCCCCCAGTTGCGCCTTGCTTGGAATCGGTGCAGCCTATGACAAGATCACGACGGTCGGCCCTCGCATGGTCTCCAGTGGAGAAGGGATATCCGACCTCCAGCACGGCAAGGTCTACCCTGCTGGAGATGCCATCCAGATAAAGGAGGAACAGCAAGTTGTACAGTGGTCGTATTACGTCGGTTGTCCTCTCAAACAAGCTAACATGACTTAGCCCTTAGTATCCGACGGGAAGGAACAGTGAAAGAGGACGAGAGAATCGGCCGATAAGGTAACAGAACCCGGAGTCCTTCACAGGAATCCGGCTTTGGAATCGAAGACCTGTTCGGACAGCCTCTCCATGTCTTTCGTGCCCCTGAAGAGGATGGAGAGTGCCATCGCATCTCTATAGAACTTCTCGACGCCGAAGTCCTCGAAGTATCCGTATCCGCCGTGGACCTGAAGCGCCTGATTCGTCGCGTTCCTGGCCAGAGCCGCGGCCTTTACCCTGGCCATAGTCTTCCAGGCGGCGGCGCGATGCTCTCCGTAGGCGAAGTCCCGAATCATCTCCTCCTCCGCCCTGAGATGCGAGAGGCCGAACGCAACGGGCTGGTAGTCCTTGAGCGGGTGCTCAAAGGTGATCCTGGCCTTCGAGTATTCCACGGCCTTGGCGAGCGCCCCGGCGGCGATGCCTAACGAGACGGCCGCGACTTCGAGGTCCATTTCGTCGACGGCGGCTTCGATCAGCTTGGAGCCGTTCTCCGAAAGCTTCTCGAAGTCAGTCGAGTCGATGGTGAGCGAGGAGAAGCCCAGTCCTCGGAGTCCCAGGCGGAGGTGCTCTTCTGCGGGCCTGAACCCGGCTCTTACCAGTAGGAGATTGTTCTGGGGGCCATTCGCCGCGACGATGATTGCGTCCGCGCTCGAGTTGAGAATGTAGTCCACCCTGCCCCGCGCGCGGCCTCCCTCGATCGCCACACCCGAGGCTCCGCCGTGCCCCTCCAGCGGGCCGCAGTGGTCGACTGCGACGTTTGTCTTGGCTGACGCCACGTCTCGGAGTATTTCCCTGCTCTTCTCTGACGCCATGACGAGAGGGAGGAAGAGCGAGTTCGCGATGAGCACCCTTACGGCGGCCGACGGCGAGATCCGTGCCAGCTCTTCTAGCACAATCATGTAGCCCCTCTCGTCCAGGCCTGTCCCTCCGTATTCGGTCGGGATTCTCGCTCCCATGAAACCCTGCGACGCCATGCTCCTCGCCGTCTCGGGGCTCAGCCCTTGCTGCTCTATCTTGACCGCGATGCTGTCTATGTTCTTCTGGGCGAACTCCCTGACGCTGCTCCGAAGCAGCTGGTACTCTTCGGCCATCAAGTCGGGCCACCGTTCTTTTCGGCCTTCGCCTTCGTCCTTTCTCTCCCGATCGTCCTTGAGATGATCAGCTTCTCCACCTCGCTGGTCCCCTCCCAGATCTCCATGATCTTCGCGTCTCTGAATGATCTCTCGAGGTCTCCCGCCAGGCCTTCGACCCCGGTCAACTCCAGTGCCTTCTCGGTGACGTAGACGGCGGTCTCTGCGGCGTAGGCCTTCGCCATACTCGTCAGCTTCGGGTCGGGGTTGAACTTGAAAAGGCGCGAAGCCGCTTCGTAGGTCAGCAGACGCGCCGCCTCGATCCTCGTGGCCATCTCTCCCAGGGTCACGAGAACGTGCTCCTTCTCGGTCTCGATGCTTCCAGTTCCCTTCCACTCGATGATCTCCAGGGTCCGGTCCAGCGCGCCCTGGGCTATGCCCACGGCCTGCACGGCTACGTAGATTCTGCTGATGTTGAAGAAGGTCATGATGTAGTAGAAGCCCTTGCCCTCCTCCCCCAGCAGGTTCTTGGCCGGGACCTCTACGTTGTCGAAGACTATCTCTGCGGTGTTCGTCGCGCGCACCCCCAGCTTGCCGCTCAGCTTGTTCCTTGAAACCCCCTTCGAATGCATGTCGACGATGAACACGCTCAGGCCGTGGTGCCTCTTCCCGTCCGGTTGCGCGGTGCGCGTCAGGACCACTAGGAAGTCGGCGAGCTGGCCGTTTGTGATGAACATCTTCGACCCGTTGAGGATGTACTTGTCACCGGACTTCGTCGCCGTGGTCTTAATACCCGCGACGTCGCTCCCCGCCGCCGCTTCGGTGACCGCGAGGCCCATTATCGCCTGCCCGCTGTTTAGAGGCGTGAGGTACCGTTGCCTTTGCTCTTCAGTGCCGAAGAGCATGATCAGCTCCATTCCGAATAGCGTGGCGATGGAGGCTATCCCAGTCCCGGCGTCGACCCGGCAGAACTCTTCCATCGTGACCAGGATCTTCCAGGGGTCGGAGTAGTCGAGCATCCCACTCGCAAAGGCCTTCTTCCTCAGGTCGTCGGGATATTTCTCGTCGAGGTCGTATTTTCGCGCCAACTCGGGGGTCATTTCCCTGAGCGCGAATTCCCTCGCCTTCTTCCGAGCGTCCATCAGCGTCTCTGGCAGCTCGAACTCCATCTCGGTCCGCGTCCTTCTGTCTCGGCCCTCTTACTTAGTGCTTGCTCCCTCTTCCCTCGCACGGATGATTGTGTTGGGACCTGAGCTCGATCAGGCTCTCTGCAACAGCGTCGAGAAGCCTTGCCCGCCCCCGACGCAGAGAGTGGCCACACCATACTCCTTGCCCGACTGCCGCAGCTGCCTAGCCAGAGTCCCGAGCACGCGGGCCCCCGACGCGCCCAGAGGATGCCCTATGGCTACCGCGCCCCCGTGGACATTCACGCGGCTCGGGTCGAGCCGAAGCTCCTTGATGGCGTAGAGAGGCACCACGGCGAAGGCCTCGTTGATCTCCCACAGGTCCACGTCATCGACACCGAGGCCCGCGTTCGCGATGGCCTTTCTGGAGGCCGGAACCGGCCCCTTGCCCATCACACTCGGGTCGACGCCCGCCCAGCCAAAGGAGCGAATCTTCGCCAGCGGCTTCAGGCCGCTCTCCCTGACCTTGTCGCCTGACATGAGGAGCACCATCGAGGCTCCCGCGCTTAGGGGAGACGAGTTGCCGGCCGTAAGGGCTCCTCCCTCCTTGAACGCTGGAGGAAGTTTCCGCAGCTGCTCGATGCTGGTCTCTCTTCTTATGTTCAGGTCCCCATCGATGACCCTCTCCTGGCCGCCCACCTCGACCTTCATCTCCATCAGCTCCCCCTTGAACCAGCCCTCGTCCAGGGACCTCGACGCCTTCGCGTGGGACCCCACAGCGAAGAGGTCCATCTCCTCTCTTGTGATTCCGCTCTCCTCGGCGAGTTTCTCGGCAGTAAGACCCATGACGTACCCCGTACCCATCTGATACTTCGCATACTCAGGGCTGGCGAGCAGCTTCATGCTGGGGGTAACCTGCGGATTGTTGCTCATCGGGACGTGGGTCATGTGTTCCATGCCTCCAGCGAGAACGACCTCCGAGTTTCCCGTCATGATCTCCATGGCCCCCAGTGCCGCACCGTTCATCGATGAGGCGCAGGCTCTGTCCATCGCCACGCCTGGCACCGTGACCGGCAGCCCCGCTAGGAGCACCGGGTGCCTCCCGCCGTAGAGCCAGTTCTCGCCGACCTGGAAGGCGCACCCCGTGATGACGTCGCCGATCTCCTCCGGGTTAACCGCGTCCCTTTCTATTAGCTTCCTGATGAGGAGTCCCAGGGCCTGGTCCATCCGCAGAGAGTTGTAGACGTCCTTCTCGGGCTCGCTGGGTTTGGACTTCGAGAAGGGGGTCCTCAGGTAGTCTACTACGTAGACCTCGCGCAGGGCGCCAGCCTGGCCTTTCATCTACTTCCCCTTGTACTCCGGTTTCCTCTTTCCAAGGAAAGCCGAGATGCCCTCCTTCAGGTCCTCGGTCCCGAACAGGACTCCGTAGGACAGCGCCTCCATCTCGAGGCCTACGTCAGACGGCACCTCGGTTCCCTTGTTGAGCAGCCTCTTCGCCAGCGTCACGGCGACGGGGGCGAGGGCCGACGCGAGCTCCCTGCTGTACTGAAGCGAATACTCGTCGGGGTCGCCGGCGGGGACGAGCCTGTTCACGAGGCCGAGCTCGTAGGCTTGCTTCCCGCTTATCCTCTCTCCGGTCAGGACCAGGGCGGACGCCCGGGAGAGCCCGATCAGTCTCGCCATTTTCTGGGTCCCGGACCAGCCCGGCACCAGCCCCAGGGTCACCTCTGGCAGTCCCAGCTTGGCGTCCTCCGTCGCCAACCTGAGGTCGCACGACATCGCCAACTCGAGACCACCTCCCAGCGCGTATCCCTTGATGACGGCAACCGTCAGCTTGGGGAATTCGGAGATCCTCTTGAAAATCCTCTCGCCCTTCCTCGAGAACTCGACGAACGCGGCGGAGCTGTTGAAGAACTGGGAGAGGTCGGCGCCCGCCGAGAACACGCCCCCGGTCCCGGTCAGGACGACCACAGTGACCTCGTTGTCGTTCCAGAGCTCGGTAAGGATCCGGTCGAGCCCGTCCAGGACCTCGGCGTTGATGGTGTTCTGCTTCGGCCGGTTGATGACTATCTTGGCCACTCTGCCGCCCAGCTTCTCCACGAAGATGGGCCTGGCCCCGCCCCGTTCCTTTTCCGGCTTGACTCCTTGTGGACCCACAGGCTCGGCCCAACTTGGTTTGCTCTCGATGACCTCCAACATCTTCCCCTCGAGTATGGACTTCGCTGGGGCGAAGACTTTGCATTCGAACCTCGCCGCGAGTTCCTCGAGCTTCGACTTCACTTCGGAGTTGCTAAGCCCCTTCGCAACCGAGATGGGGCCGAACGGCCTCCCCATTCCGAGACAGACTCCTTTCTCTATGTCCTCGGGGCGGGCCACTCCCTCTTCGATCAGCTTTATCGCCTCGTTGATCTCTATGCTGAAGATGTCTAGGACCGAGACCTTGTCGGTCGGGGGAGCCTTCGGGATGCTCGCCTTGCCGGTCGACCAATCGTAGAAGCCCTTCCCGGTCTTCTTGCCGAGCAGGTTCGCTTCTACCATTCTTTCGAAGGTCAACCCCTTGCCGTATTCTGGTGACAGGGTCTTCGAGAAGTAGGAGAGAGAGGCCCCCGCGATATCGACGCCGACGAAGTCCAGAAGTTCGTAGGGCCCCATAGGGAGCCCCTGGCCTTTGGCATAACTGTCGACTTGCTCGGGAGTGGCGATCCCTTTGTCGAGCACCAGGCAGAAGAAGAGAGTTTCGGCGGCATTAATCCTGTCCACAATGAAACCCGGGCTGTCCTTTAGCACTCTGATCGGCGTCCTTCCGATCTTGGTGCAGACAGAGACTACGGCGTCGAGGACAGCTGGGTCCGTCTTGGTTCCAGGGACGACCTCGACGAGCTTCATCACCACGGGGGGGTTGAAGAAATGCATTCCGACAACTCTTTCGGGTCCTAGCGTCCCCTCTGCCAGCTCTGAGATCCTTATGTTCGAAGTATTTGAGGCGAGAATGGCCCCGCTTGGCGCCGCTCGGCCAGCCTCTTTCAGCACGGACTTTTTCAGCTCGGGAATCTCTGGCACGGCTTCCAGCACGAGATCAGCCCGCGACACGGCCTTTGCCATGTCTCCCTCGAATGTGATTCTTGAATAGGCCTCCTCTGACTGGGCCTTCGTGATCTTCCCCCTTTCGACGAACTTTCCAAGGCTCTGCGCAATCTTGCCCTTGGCTTTCTCAAGGGCCTCCGGGAACTTGTCCATCAGGGCCACTTCGTACCCATTCATCGCGAAAAGTTCAGCGATTCCATGGCCCATTTCCCCGGCGCCGATTACGGCTACCTTTCTGATTTCCAGAGTCAATAACCCCTTAGTCTGTCTGGGTCGATTTATCCCTTTGCGAGATTCGAGAGTCGAACAAAACCTAAGTAGGAAGACGGTCCCATCGACGAGAGGTCGTCCCCTTGTCAGACCCGAACATGGATAAGCGCAAGACCCATCTCAGGGGATTCGAGTTCTCAGAATCGCTAGTACGTTCTCTTGAGAAGGAAGCTTCCGATGAAGGTATGACCGTAAACGCACTTGCCAACTCGATCATTGGTCAACACTTCAACTTGGATAGAAAGGCAAAGGAGTTTGGATTCGTTTCGCTTCACGCGTCTGTCTTTGTAAGTCTTCTTGAAGACATGGATGATACGACACTCGCTCAAATAGGGCGAGAGAATCTTGCGGCCACGTGGAAAGAGATGGCGGAGTTCTGGTATCAAGACTCTACTCCTGATAGGATACTTGAGGCCCTGAGCATGAGATCCAGAATAAGCTCTGCCAAACTGCGAACAAGAGTAACGAAGGAAGAGGGTGCGTACACAGTAGTCTGCCACCACGAGTTCGGTCCCAAGTGGAGCATCGTCCTGAAGAGTGCTCTCCAAGAATTCGTGAGGAAATCGTTTCTTGTCGAGCCATCGATTACTGCGGGGACATCGGTCGTCACGGCCCGCTTCAAGGTCAATCCGCAGAGCCTGCCCTTCTGACAACTCTGCTCTATCTCAAATCATTCCCGAATCGTATCTCCTCTAAGTCCGAAGAAACTGTCTGAACTCTCTCCGCTTCCTTGGTATGACTGAGAGCCGACGCTCGGAACCGCGGGTGTCATTGTCATCTTTACCGTTGCCTGCAATAGTGCCAGTCTGGGTGAAGCATGCAGGAGCCGCGGCAGAATCGCCTGACATCCACGCTGTCTTGTGTCTGGTTCAGAGCGTCCTTCCCAGGGGAAGCTGGTTATGTCAATGACAATGCTGCAACTAGTAGACCCTGATTGCTTCCTGAACTGCAGGATGAAGGGCGGGTACCCTGTAGATTCTCTGGATGGCGTACGCCAGGTTCTCCGTCTTCCTCTTCTCGCCATGGTTTACGAGCACTACCTGCAGCTTAGGCCTGAGTTTTCCGATGAACCTGATTATCTGGTTGTAGTCACTGTGACCACTGAAACCTTCCACCTTCTGCACGGTTGCCCTTATGTCAACTATCTTGATCTTGCCGCTCTGGTCCATCAGGCTAGCCTGACTGCTGCCGTCTAGCACCCTTCGCCCCAGGGTCCCCTGGACCTGATACGACACGAAGAGGATCTTGTTCTTGTCTGACGGAGCGATGTTCTCGAAGTAATCGAGAACGGGTCCCCCTTCGAGCATCCCTGACGTGGCCATTATTATTGCGGGCCCCTCGCGATACGCCTCCTCCCTGTTCGAGGAATGCTCAATTTCCGTGAAGTATTCCGACTTGAATGGGTTGACGCCCTCTTCCAGGATTTTGGTCCTGAGTTCTCTCGACAAGTAGTCTGCATACGAGACATGGATGGCTGTCGCCTCCGAGATCATTCCTTCGGTGAAGACCGGCGCCTCTACCAGGATCTTGTTCCTCATGTACTGATCAATTACCAGAAGAATCTCCTGCGCCCTGCCAACCGCAGGGACTGGGATCAACACCTTTCCTCCGCCCTTGAGCACGCTGTTGATCGAGTCGACAAAATTCGCCTCCACCTCTTCCCTGATAGGCATGATGTCTTCTTTCGCGCCGTAAGTGCTCTCCGTTATCAGCGTCTCCACCCGAGGATAATTCCAGGTGGCCGAGTCGAAGAGTTGGGTCCTTCCGTACTTGTAATCGCCAGTGTAGACGATATTGTGGGCACCTTCCCCGATGTGCAAGTGGACCGTTGCAGACCCGAGGATGTGCCCCGCGTTGTTGAAGACCAGCTTGATGTCAGGCGAGATGTCGGTGACCATCCCGTACGGCAGGGTGATCGCGTGCTGGATTACGTCCCTGATGTCCTTCTGATCGTAAATCAGTCTCCCTCCCTCAATCTGCGCTATCTTCACGAAATCGTTCTGCAGCAAGGTCATCAGCGGCAGGGTTGGTTCCGTACAGTAGACTGGCCCGTCGTATCCGTACTTGTACATCGCCGGGAGGAAACCCATGTGGTCGAGGTGGGCGTGGCTGATTACTATGGCGTCTATGTCCCTCGGCGATACGTCGGCCCAGTCGAGTCTGGGATAGGCATCCCATGCGTTTCTCGAGCCTGGGTGGATGCCGCAGTCGAGAAGCACTTTGCTCTCGGCCGTTTCGACGAGCAGGCATGATCTTCCGACTTCTTGGAATGCCCCGAGCGTCTTGATTGTGACGTGCTCGGCCGACGTGAGCCTGGGCCTGAAGATGGCCTCCCCGAGCTCCCTGTAGAACTTCTCTCTTACCTCGCTTCCCACCTTCATCGCGTAGTAGACGTTCTGAATCGCCGTGGACTTGATGTGAGGTGCCTTCCTCACCTTCACCTTCCACCCTGTCTGCTCCATCGACGCTCCAAGGTCAAAGCCCGCTTCCTGCGACAGGAGTCTCGGGTTCCCAGCTTCCACTGTAATCTCCCCCAGCGCGTCGTCGAAGAAGAAGTTGCTCGTTTCAGCCTCTGCGGGGAGAGTCTTCTCGAGTATCCGCTTGGCTTCACTCTCCGGTTTCCTTATCGATTTCTCCGTCCGGGTGACAACCCTCTTCTTCAGAGAATTCACTATCTCCGATATTACGTAACTGTTCTTGTGAAGGAATGCCGGGTTCCTGGTGTAGAGGGCTATCCTGGGCCCCTCATATTCGATCCTTGTTATCTGAGCCTCCGCTGGGATGGTGTTCAGTATAGCGCTCATCAGACTTACACCGTTCGCTTTCTGTTCCAAACCTAATCGTTAGTCGTGAACTGGGCGAGGAGCTTTTCCTTCTCCTGCTCAGATATCTCTCGGAATCCGGCCTTGTCCAGCACCGCAATGTCGAAGTGGTCGCCGGTGAACACGTTCCTCCTCGTCGCCGCGATTATTGCCTTTGCAGCTAGCGGGTAGCACTTCGCCGCCGCCGTGTCTTCTTTGTACTCCGATTCAAGAATCCCGTACGCCACGGGAGAGCCACTCCCAGTCGCGACGACCTTCTCCTGGTTCATGGAGCCGAAGAAATCCACGCTGAAGATTGAACCGCCCTTCGGGTCGACCCCTCCTACGAGGACGTCTGCGATGAAAGGGTAGAGTCTAGACGAGAAGAGCACGTTCGAGACTACCTGCGCAGCGGCCCTGACCGGCATCTGTCTGCCCCTCTCAATCCTGTAGATGTTCGTGTAGTACTTCAGGGTGTCAACGACGTTCTGGGCGTCCGCGACCCCTCCGGAGATGGTCATCGCGATGTTATCGTCGATTCTGAGGAGCTTCTTTCCCCTCTTGTGGGCGATGAATCCCCCAGCAGTCACTCTGGTGTCGGTAGCCAATACTACGCCGTCAGAGCAGACCAGACCCACTGTGGTGGTGCCATGGTAGACTGCAGATCCCAGCGTTTTCCCGCTGGCTGCCTTGGAATCTCTTGAAATCATGCCAACAAACACCTTCAGAACGGACGATATTGCGCTGCGTCCGTTCCTTATTTAATGTTTCCCGGCGAATTAAGAAAAATACTGGGCCCTGTATCGCCTTGACGGAACCTACGCGATGGCGGCGCTGACAGGATTAGCATCAGGGGTGAGAGAGCAGCCGAGAGGTGTCCTTGCCCTGACCGGGACCTTAGGAAGGGTCTGAGCCTCTTCACCTGCGCGCGCAGTGAGCTTAAATCGAGTCTCCAGCTCTCATCGAACGTGGTCTCCTCCTGTCACCTGATGGAACTTCCGACCAAGGTGCTCATAGGAGAGGGTGTGCTGTCTGAACTCGGCGAGTTCATCAAGGACTCGGCTGGCAGGAAGAAAGTCGTTGTGGCATCGGGGTCCAACGTCCAATCAAGAGTTCGAGATGTGGTCGATTCCACGCTAGGCTCGCGAGCGACGTGGGTGGAGGTAGGCGCCGCGGACACGGAAAACGTCGAGCGTGTGAAGCGCGAGAGTGCGGGGTCGGGCTGCATAATTGGGGTCGGTGGGGGGAAGAGTGTCGACGTCGGCAAGCTGGCGGCCTTCCGCAAGCATCTTCCCTTCTATTCGGTGCCGACGAGCGCGTCGCATGACGGGATATCGAGCCCGTTCGCCTCGCTCAAGGGGCTCGACCGACCCTACTCGGTTATGGCGAAGCCTCCGGTAGGAATCCTCGCCGACATAGACGTGATAGCATCCGCTCCGAGACGCCTCCTGTCCTCCGGCTGTGGTGACCTGGTCTCGAAGCTGACGGCAGTGAAGGACTGGCAGCTCGCAAGCCGGGTGACGGGTGAGTACTATGGCGGTTATGCTGCCAGCCTCGCTCTGATGAGTGCGAATGTCGTGATCCATGGTTCCAAGAGGATTGGGAAATTCGGGAAGGACAGCGTCAGAGATTTGGTAGAGGCCCTAATCAGCACAGGGGTCGCGGCGGGCATAGCCGGTAGCTCGAGACCATGCAGTGGCTCGGAGCATCTCTTCAGCCACTACCTAGACCTGCTCGTCCCGGATTCGGGACTGCACGGCGAGAAGTGTGGGATTGGGACGATCATGATGGCGAAGCTTCACGGGCTCGACTGGCGGGGGGTCCGTTCTGCTCTGGTCAACGTCCACGCGCCCGTGGCCGCCTCCGAGATTGGAGTCAGCGATGGGAAGGTAATAGAATCCCTGATCAGAGCCAGCTCTATCCGTCCTGACAGGTACACCATCCTCTCACGAAGAAAGCTGACCAAAAGAAGCGCTACCGAACTGGCGAAGTCGACCGGTGTGGTCTAGGTTGTCTGGGTGGGAGCCGCGGCCTTCTTCCGCCTCGGCCTTGGTGCTGGCCCAGCAAGCGATTTGGATTCCTCTTTCGGGGCCTCTTGTTTCTTCTCGACCGGCTTCTCATTGAGGAACTTCTCCACGAATGTGAGTTCCGCGACCGTCGGGACGAACTTGAAGACGTCATTGGATATTCCCCTCTTTATGATCTGCAGTCCCTCAAGCAGGAACAGTTCCTCTGGGACCGATAGCTCTAGGTCTTTCTCGCCCAGCTTGAAACCAACCTTGCTACCCTCCCCTCCAAACCTTCTGTCGATCAGCGCCCTCACCTTATCGTGGTCAGTCTCGACCTTCTTCACGACTTCGAAATCGTAGACTATCGACTTCCCGGCGAGCCTGTGGTTGAAGTCCACCTGGGCCCTTCCCGAGCCGATGAACCTCACGATGCCCATCCTGTTGTCGATTTCGACCGAATCGCCAATCTCGAGATCGTCGGCCTTCTCGCCGAACTTTCTGAGGGGAACCATCCTCGTCTGGGACGGGTCTCTCAACCCGAATGCCTTCTCAGGCGATAGTTCCACTTCCCTTCTCTCTCCCACCTCCATCTTCTTGACCTCCTCGTCCAGACCTGAGATGAGCCAGCCTTCACCTATCGCCTCAAGCCTCGGTTCGTACTTCCTCGTGGCGTCATAGATTTTGAGCTTCTTCGCCTCTTCCTCGAGGGTCGTCTCAATTCCTTCGCCGGTGTCCTTCACCTTCGCCGTATAATTGGCAAGAATGAGTGTCCCTTTCTCAAGCGTCATGGGCTTTGACCAACCAATCAGTTGGGTTTATAGGCTTTCAAGCGTTCTTGAAAGATGCCAGCGTTTCACCAACAGCCTTCAGCGTCCTGTTCACATATCCCTCATTGATTTGACCCATGCACCCTATCCTGAACACCTTGCCTTTGAAAGGGCCGAACCCCCCTGCGACGACGACCCCCTTCTCTTGGGCGAGCGTCTTCCTGAATCTCGCGTCCTCAACCCCCTCGGGGTAGTATGAGGCCACGACCGTCTTCGACCTGACGCTCTTCTCGGCGACCGGCTTGAGCCCCAGCCCAGCCAGCCCGTCGTAGAGAGAATCGGACATCCGGTCATGCCTCTGGACCCTCTTGACAAGGCCTTCCTCTAGGAGTTCTTTCAGGGCCTCGTCGAGGGCGTAGAATATGGGTAGGGCGGGAGTGAAGGGTGTCTCCCCTCTGGCCCCGTATTCGAGGTATCTGGGAATATCGAAGTAACGCGTTTTCGGCGGCGACGATTTCAGAAAGTCCGCTACCCTCTTGCTGGCGGAAAGAAGGGCGACCCCCGGTGGGGCGGCCACGCACTTCTGACTGCCTGTGATGCAGACGTCTACGCCCCACTCGTCGACAGGAATGGCGTAGCCTCCGAGACTTGATATCGCATCGATGACCGCGAAGGCGCCGTGATCGCGTGCCATCTTGCATGCTTCCTTGAGGTACGGGACCGCCACCCCCGTGCTGGTTTCGTTATGAACGAGGAACATTGCTTTGAAGCTCTTTTGTTTGTCCATGGTTTCTCTGAGCTGCTCGAGAGAGGGGGCCTTCCCGAATTCTGCGCGGACCTGGACTGCCCTGCCGCCGGCCATCTCAACGGTCTCAGCGAGCCTACTACTGAATTCACCGAAGACCGCTACGACTGCTGAGTCTCCTGGCCTTATCAGGTTCCAGACCGCAGCCTCGACCCCTCCTGTTCCCGACGAAGAGAATACAACAACATTGTCTTCGGTCTGGAACAATCGTTGCGTCTTGGCAAGAATGCCCTTGTACAGCTCGCGGAAAGAATCTCCTCTATGGTTGATTATCGGTTTCAGCATGGCCTTCATGACCCGTTCCGATACGTTGGTTGGGCCCGGCAACATGATCAACTTCTGGTCGCTACTCATGATATCATCCCCCCAAATCCCTTCGCATAAGAGCTCTTACCCTTTCCACACCCCCGAACTGCTTAACGAGCAGGGCTACTTGGGGGGGGACGAGGTTCTCCCAGTTCTTTCTCTCCAGAATTCTATCCCTGACGTTCGTCGCTGAGTAGCTCTTCCTGTCGAGGTAAGGGACCGCCGCGACACCGATCTTCTCTTCCTTGAAGAGCGAAAACGTGAGAGCGTCATTTGTGAAGACCGTGTCGAACTTCGGAACCATCGACTTCACTGTGGAGACCCAGAGGGAGTGGGAATCGGCATCCGCTATCGGAATTGCCATCCATTTCGACGGGTCAATCCCGTTCCCGTCAAGCGCGCTCTTGATCATTGTGATTCTCTCCCCAGCCGTAAACGGGTTGTCCCTTTCGTGGTTCCTCTGCGCGCTTCCCACGACGATGTAGAGGTACTCGACCCTCTTCAGCGCGTACCTCACTGCAGCAAGGTGGCCCAAGTGAAACGGTTGGAAGCGGCCAACGAGCAGACCAACTCGCATTCCCTTTCGTTTTCGGCGGCTTCCCGAGTTCTATTTAAGAAGATACTCCGCATCGCTTTATCTCAGCGATCTTCAAAGCCTAGCGTGGAGTTCCTCAACATAGACGGTTCCTACGGGGAAGGGGGCGGCCAGATTCTCAGGACTGCACTCGCGTTTTCAATTATCACGGGAAAGCCAATCCGCGTATCCAAGATTAGGGCACGTCGGGAGGTTCCTGGTCTGAGGAGACAGCATGTGTCGTCACTAATGATCCTGGGCGCTGTTTTCGACTCTAAGCTGGATGGAGTTGCAGAAGGATCCTCAGAGGTCTCGTTCGTGCCTGGTCCTCCTCGCGCAGATTCGATCTCTCTCGACATGAAGACGGCCGCAAGCATAACTCTGGTGCTTCAGGCGGTAGTCCCGGCGGTAGCCCTCACAGGCTCGCGGCTCACATTGGAGTTGGTGGGAGGGACCGACGTTCCGTGGAGCCCGACCTTCGATTACTTCGATGCCATCGTGAAGAGGGCTTACGGAGTGATCGGAATCAAATTCTCGGCAAAGGCCTTCAGGCGAGGCTACTATCCAAAAGGAGGCGGCCGGGTCGTTATGAAGGTGGAGCCCTGCGAGGCTCTGCGGCCTCTGCAGCTGACGGAGTCGCCACGAATAGAGGCCGTTGATCTCACGAGCAGATGCGCAATGCTCCCGAGGCACGTGGCTGAGCGGCAGCTAAGCTCGGCCGCCGCAGCACTGGAGGAGAAGGGTCTCCGCATCGGACAGAAGCTGGTCGTAGTGGAACAGGCTAACTCGCCCGGTTCGTCGATCCTGGCCTCCTCTTCGGACGATTCGTTCTTCCTCGGGTCGGACGAGCTAGGTGCCAGGGGGCGCCCTTCCGAGGCCGTCGGAAGAGCGGCGGCCGAAAGGTTCGCTTCCCTCGTCCGGTCCGGAGCATGCGTCGACGACAACCTGGCTGACATGCTCGTACCACTGCTCTCGCTCGCGTCCGGTCCATCAGCTGTGCGAGTCGCACGCGTCTCGAAGCATCTGGATGCTGGCTTCTACATCGCCAAGCTCTTTTCGCCATGTGAATGCAGTGTCCGGGAAGAAGGTCAGGGCGCGGTCGTAGCCGTAAGACCCGGGTGACTTGCGGACCACTTTTCCAGCACAACGTCTAAAAAGGCGGGTCTTTTCACTGGAACGAGTAACCATGTCTTATGAACAGTATCTCCCTGGCGCCACGGCGGTCGGAATCACGTACAAGGATGGCGTCGTCTTGGGTGCAGAGCGGAGGATTACGCTGGGCAGCTTCGTGAGGAGTAAGTCGGGGCGGAAGGTCTTCAAGGTCACTGAAACTGTTGGGGCCGTCTGCGCAGGTATGGTCGCCGACATGCAGAACCTCGTGAAGGAGGTGTCGGTCTACTCTAAGTTGAAGGAACTCGAATCAAGGAAGGCGCTTAAGCCCAACTCAGTTGCGAAACTGATGTCCACGCTCATGTTCCAGAACCGTTACGCTCCCTTGTTGACTCAGGTCATCCTGGGCGGCGTCGGTGTGAAACCAGTCGTCTACGTGCTCGACCCACTGGGCAGTGTCATATCGGACGTGTATGCGACAGTGGGAACGGGAGAAGAGACAGCAATTGGCGTCGTCGAGGCAGGCTATGGTCCGGCTATGTCCCAGAAGGATGCGAGGGACCTGCTCGTCGCTGCGATAAAGGCTGCGATAGCAAGGGACGCGATGAGCGGCAATGGTATCGACATCCTCACAGTGAACCGCACCGGCATCAATGAAGAATCAGTGGATCTCTAGGCGGCCACGAAATTGTGGACTTACAAGAGTGTGAATGTCCATTGGCTCGGGCATGATTCATTCGTATTGCAGGGCTCAAAGACAGTCATCATCGATCCCTTCAAGGCGAAGGGTGACTACAAAGCAGACTTACTTCTGATTTCTCACGAACATCATGACCATCTTAGTGAGGACGACATCAGACGTTTCGCCAACGACTCTACCACTATCGTCGCCCCAAGTATCTGCGAAAAACCACTCCGGGCGTTCACTCAAGAGAAGAGATTCGTGGTGCCGGGTTCGAGAATTGAGTTGAAGGGTGTCTCTCTCGAGACAGTCCCGGCGTACAACCTGAACAAGTTCAGGGAACCAGGCAGGGTCTTCCACCCAAAGGCTGACGGTCGCGTCGGATACATCGTGACGCTTGACGGGGTGAGGTTCTACCACTCGGGCGACAGCGATGCCACACCGGAGATGAAGTCGCTGGAAGTGGACGTCGCGTTCCTGCCTGTTTCAGGGACCTACGTCATGACTGCCGAGGAGGCGTCTGAAGCCGCGAAAGCGATGAAGGTAGACGTGGTCGTCCCGATGCATATCGGGGCCATCATCGGAAGCAAGGCCGACGCTGAGACATTCAAGAGACTTGTCGGAAACAAGCCCGCTGTTCAGATACTCGAGAAAGAGTGAATTCTACTCAGGCACACTGTCTGTCTTCAGCTTTCCGTTCTCCATTTAGCGCGCGCGCTGAGTGTGTAACTTAGCTCTGTGGCGGAGTCTTATACATACCTCCTCGCATAGGGGTGAAGTGAGCCGGTCTGCCAGCAAAGACACAAGCTAGCAGTGGTAACCTACAGACTGAAAGGGTGAACTTCAATTCCCTCGCGAAGGCGCTTCTCGAAATGGGGGCACTACGGTTAGGAGATTTCACATTGCCGAACGGCAGGCGGAGCTTCTACGACATCGACCTTAGGCTGATCCCTAGCTATCCGGACACCTACACTACCGTGCTGGCCGCCTTCGTAGAACTGGTCGAGGGCGTGGGGGCGAGCAAATTCGACACAATTGCTGGGGTCGCCACTGCAGGGGTGACCATATCTTCACCCTTAGCCATCATGCTGAAGAAACCGATGATGTACGTCAGAAAACAGGGAGAGGGTCGCGGGCAGGACGGGCTGTTGGAAGGCATCTCGGCGCCGGGCTCGAGAGTTCTTATAATCGACGACTTGGTTTCAACGGGCACGAGTATCGTGTCCGCAGCTGGCGCACTGCGCAAGAAGGGCTACAGGGTTACGGATGCCGCCGTGCTCGTCGACAGGCTCGAGGGTGGAAAGGAGAATCTGGCCACAATCGGCGTGAATCTGAGTTCCTATGCCAGCATAAAGAACCTGCTCCAGGCTTTACGTCAGATGAAACTTGCCAAGAGTAGCCAGGTCAAAGCGATCCTTGGACAGGCGGGAGCTCATAGAAGGGCTCAGAAAGCAATTGGGTCTCCATGAAACACGCTATCGTCTTTCTCGAAGCATGTCTGGCGGAATCGAAGCATGTCTAGTGGAGCCGGCGGCTCCTGGGGAAAGATGCTCACCGTGGGGGAGAGCTTCGAGAGTTCGTGAGAATCCTTTCACCGTCGTTGCCGGATAGCTTTGGAAGCGGAAGCTGCCGTATCCAGTCGAACTGAGTCGATTTGTCCCGCAACACTTAGATTAAATGGAGGAAATTGGGCGGAATCAGGGAGAGAATAAGTGGCTTGAACTACTCAAGGGGTCTGCGGAGGTTGGGTCTCGTGGAGATTAGTGCCGCCTCACTCTTCCTTCTCGGTTTGGGCGTCGTCTGCGTCGAATTCGGCGTCTACCTCTTCGCGGAATATTCCCCACTGTCTCATTCGGTCAGCGACCCCAACGTGATTCTGAAGTATCCAATAGGGCTGGCACTTATGTTAGGAGGAGTAGCATGCGTGGTCGCGGGGTTGTTAGAGATTGAAATGACGAACTTTCGACGGAAAGTGGGCGAACTCGATGGGAAGACAGGACAACTCAGAGGGGAGGTAGCCGAACTCAGAGGGGAGGTAGCCGAACTCAGAGGGGAGGTGGGCAAAATTACGGAGACGGTAGACCGACTTGGGAGGGAATCGGACAAACTCACGAAGAAGACAGACAAACTCACGACGAAAGCAGGCGAACTCACAACGACCACAAAGGCAAGGTTCGAGAGACTATCCGCGATCTTAAAGAAGAAGAAGAATGGCGCCTCTAAAAGCGGATGAAGTCAGCGCGCGCAACCAAGCCATCATATGGCGCGGGCTAGCTCTAATACGTCGCTGGATAATTGGGTCCTGGCCCTACCCCGTAACCGCAGTTCGTGCATTTCCAAGTGAGCACCGTTCTGCCATACGAGTCGGGGATATAGTCGGAGACGGGAATGATATTCCCTGCATTACACTTAGGACACTTCGAATAAGGGCCGGAAATTCCAGGGCCTGACATTCGTTAGATTCTGGCGCGCATCAGTTATAATCGATTATGGATTCCAAATCTACTGGTCGCGCGCGCCTACTCGGGAACGCTGTCAGACTTCAGCTTCCCGTTCTCAAGCGTCACGAAGAGATACCTATTGTCGGCAAAGATGAGCGTAAGCTCATTCTCCTTCTCGTTAACAGTCAGCAGTGCCTTTCCCACGATCCCGTCGAACTTGACCATGTATGGCTGCCATCAGACCGAAGTCCGTATTTCTGTGTTGCCGTGTCACTCTGAGATGTAAGAGGTCAGACGGGCCGTGGGAGACTCATAGGAAATCTTCTCCACAGGCAAACCCGTCGTTGTGCGGACCATCTCTCGAATCACCTCGTCTAAGCTCTCCTTCCGCCCGTGTAGCTTGAGCTGCTTGAGTGCCCTATGCGTGTCCTCATGGACTTTCACCGTCTTGGCCAAGACGGCTACCATGCGGGTCTGCCTCTATTTAGGGTGAGGAGGTTCTTGACTCGGTATCGTCGCGAGTTCATCATCTGCCCACGGAGCTAACCTGGGCTATGACTGGGACGGCGTTCACCTCATCGTCAGCACCGCGTGTTAGGCCCTCGATTTAGGCTTTAGCGGCAATGCTCACATCAGTCCTACGGCTATTTGGCCTCGGATTCTGAGAGGACAATCTGACCGTGTTCGATACACTCGACAACGGAATGGGGATTCGGCCGAAAGCGCAAAGCATGTGGTTCTTGGCTCTCACACGTCTGGCGAAGGTCACTGTCATCTCTCCTCAGGACGAATGAGAGGAAGTCGCCAAGGCCCTCGCGCAATTCGAGAATCCGTGTGTTGCCATCATGGTTCCTTATGGCAAATTGACTAATTCACGAGATGTTCTCTAACAACCTGCCGACAGAACCTGCATGCTATTATGGAGCAACGCCATGGGAAGGCTTCTGTGACTGGTTGTTGCACCTCTTCGATCTGATTGCGGGATTCTTCTTCTTGTGGATGTCGTTCGTGTTAGGCTTCTACGGTCTACCTCTCAACCTGGTAGGATTTGGTGTTTTCATCATCACCTTCACTCTGGGTTTGATCTTCATCTACGAGGGTGCGAAAGAACCAACCCCTCCTCGGGCGGTCGCGACAAAGGTTGAGATCAGGCCTCAGAATCCGCAGAACCAATTGGTCAAAGTCACGTATGCGCCCACAACGGAGTTAGTCGTTCACGAAGTAGTGGAACAGGATCAAACTGAGTTCTTTGAGGATATAATCAGACAAATGCTTGCCTCGCCGGCCAAAATCGAACCCATCATCAGTTGGGTGGATGGGTTTGCCCTGGCGATCACCCAGTTCCCACCTGCAGACGAGGTAGTCGCAGGCAATCTCACTGGAAAGACGCACTATCAGACTGTCGCATTCACAAGAATGCCTTTCCACAGCAAGGTCAACATGAAGCTAGGAGACCAGGATTTCAGTGTGAGACTCAGGAAGGCAGACAACAACCCGAATCTCGTCGATCTGGCATTGTTCCTGAAGGGGTTTCACCGGGGGGCTTCAAGTTATCCGCTGGAGCCAACCGCGGTCCTCTCTGTGGCTTAGCCCACCATCAGTAGACTGACTGGCTGGACTTTCGTGAATCCACTGAATCTGAGAAGGTAGGACGCACTACTTGACTCCAGGTGCCCCTATTGTGTTATTGCTGGCGGATGATCTCGACGGCTGAGGGGTAATGAACGGCCAGTAATCGAGGCACCGGGAGACTCGTTTTAAGTGGAGCGCGCCGTCTGGCCATCCTGAAGGGTCGCTTGTGCTTTCACTCTACATGATTACAGGAAGGATTCTGGATTTGGTCCAATAAGCTAATGTTCGGGCAGGAGCTTCGACCGTTGTAGCCAATATGAACGTGGGTCCAGCGCGAGTGTACAGGATGACACCTTCCAGACTCCAGCATTGGGAATCCGTGGGACAGATCGATTGCAGTGTGTGTTCGAGGCATCTAGAAGCGGGCGACTGGGTCCTGGCGAAGAGCGGAAGAGGTCATGACAAGGTCAGGCATCTTGCTTGTGCCGTTCGACTGGGCATTTGCGACCCGTCAGAGTTGCCTAAAGAGGCAAGGAGCGACCTTGTAGCAACAGTTGAGATGCGGCATAAGGGCAGTCATTCCTGATTGAGATCGGGGAACTCGTGCTGCATTCCGGAGCGCGAGGCAGCGAAAGCGATTGCCACCATTCTTCGAATCGCATACAATCCCAATACTGTTAGAACGTCATCATGTTGCTTACCCTAGTCTATACGACTCACCTTGACACTCTCAGCTGTGTCTTCCGATGCCTCGCGGGTGTGCTGAGACTATGCACGTGCGTGACCCGTGTTTCCGAAGGAACCTGGTCTCGAAATGGATTCGTGCTTCAGTAAGGGTATAAGCGTCGTTGTTTGATTCTCAGCGTATGTCTGATTGCGCGCATGGTGAGACAGAATGGGCGAGATAACTTGCATCTGCGGACGAGCCATGGCGAACCGGTCGAGTTTTGACAAGCACGTATTGTATAGGCACCACAGCAGGAACTATGATTCCTTCGAGGAAAGCAGGCGGATGGTCTTCAAGACCGAGTCCATTCAGCAGCCGCCGAGCGACAGTGTATGGACCGTAACTCTCCTGCCGTGGTCGCCAGTGGGGACCGCTCCGGTCCTACAGGTTCCACAGCGCCCGCAGATGAGGAGAAAGCACAGGGAGAACAAACTGAACTGATGTGCAGAGTCTTCTCCTGCTCTATTGCCTGCGGAAGCGGGTTTGCTCGAAGGCCGGAATCGATAGCCACAGAGACCTGATGGCGCATTTCCGTCCGAACGACTAAAATCGAACAAGGCCAAGAGCATCGGTCGACGAGATGACCATCAGCCTGGGACTGAGGGAGTTGACATGAGCCGGAGGGTAAGGGCTAGACTCGATCAGCTCAACCTGACCGTGCTGACCGACCACGAACTCCGGGTGGAACTCGACAGAGAGCTTGAACGCCTCTACAGGGGCTACTGCGACACCGTCATAGACAAGGTCAGCGACGAGGAACTGAAGGCGCTGGTCTACGCGCTTCTGCAGAAGCGAAAGAGATGGAGGAGTCCGCAGCAGGCCGAGCAAGAAGAGAAGTTGACTGAGCAGGTCTACGCGTAGGGCCGAAGGCTCGGGTCATGCCCCCGCACGCGCGCGCTCGAATACAGCCGCGAAGTGCATATTACCTTCCATGATGCGTTTTGACCTGCAGTCAGTCATTGACCGGGTAATCTGCTCAACCAATCTTCTCTACTCTGGTATTCATTCCTCTCGCATCCTTCCTAGATAAGACCGAATTTGCTGTGTACGTGTGTCTCTAGGCTTTATCTGAGGCATGACGACCGAAGGCCGTGGGTTTCCTCGATGGCGTCAGGGTGGTTGACGCTACCAGGCTACTGCCGGGGGGCTTCTGCACGATGCTTCTCTCGGACATGGGAGCGGAGGTCATCAAGGTCGAGCAACCGGGCCTGGGCGATTACATGCGGGCGACCCCCCCCACTAAGAAAGGTGAGAGTCCGGTCCACTCCTCTGTAAACAGAAACAAGCTCAGCATCGGGATAGATCTGAAGGCAGAGGAGGGAAAGCGTGTGCTTCGCAGGCTTCTGAGAGAGACTGACGTCTTCCTTGAGGGGTTCAGGCCTGGAGTAATGAAGAGGCTCGGTTTCTCCTTCGAAGCAGTCAAGCGCATCAACCCGAGAATCGTCTATTGTTCGATCTCTGCCTTCGGCCAGTCGAGCCGACTCAGCTCCATACCAGGCCACGACATCAACTTCCAGGCGATGGCCGGGACGATGGGCTATTCTCGCAGGGTCGAGGTTCCGCTGCTCCAGCTGAGTGACACTGTATCAGGGACCTATGCTGCGCTCGCGATTTCAGGGGCGCTGGTCGGACGGAAGGGAGCCGTCTTCATCGATGTTCCCATCGTGTCGTCTCTCCTCTCTTGGATGATTCTGCCTGCTTCGACTTACCTAGCGACCGGTCGCCCTCCGAGAGAGGGAGGCAGCCTGATCTTCGGGTCAACCCCATACTACAACATCTACCGCACCTCGGACGGGAGGTTCATCGCCATCGCTGCGATTGAACAAGAGTTCTGGCACAACCTTGTGAAGGCAGTAGGCGCCCCAGGTCTGGAGCAAAAGAGGTTCGGCACGGTCCAGGAAAGGATGAAGGTGACCAGTGGGCTCCGAAGAATCTTCGCCTCAAAGACCAGAGACGAGTGGACACGTCTGCTCACTGACAAGGATACATGTGCGACACCGGTCCTGTCGGTGGAAGAGGCACTGACCAGCAGTTGGGGGAAGGCCGCATCGTCGCTGGTCGACATCGCAGGAGACGGGACCGTGCTCAACAACCCCCTCCGCTCAAAGCCGAATATGCGTTCGGTCCCCTTCACAGCCGCGCCGACTTTAGGCAGGGACACCCGTTCGCTGATGGCTTCACTGGGCTACAGCAAGAATGATGTGACAAGGCTCAGGAGACTGGGAGTGGTCGAGTGAGTTGCCAACTCTGCTAACACTCGAGACAACGTTCAGCCCGTCACACCAAGTCCCATTGGATGGAGTTCGAGATGGCGAAGCCCGGAATGACGATCAGGATCGAGGCAAGGACGAGTGAGGAAGGGAATTCTTACTCCGTGTCCGTTCCGGCCTAGAATTCCTTCGGAACGTCACTCATCACCTCAGCGATCCTGATGAACCTGTCCCTGTACATCAGGATCTTGGTGATTGAACCCTTGAACCTTAGCACGCCTTTCAACACGGCCGATTGGATGTCCATTTCGCCCTTGACGACCTTGGTCCAAGCGTCGTAGGTTCCGTCGAACGAGAACTCAACCGGCGTCCCCATAGTCGCTTTCTGCAGTGTGGTCACACCATTCTCCACAGTCAGTATGTAGTTCTGCCCGATGTCCGTCACATTGAAGGCGATGCTCGTCTTGACCGACTTCGTGCTCTCCAGCCACTTCTGATCCTGAGATAGGGCCGTCTGGACTTGTGAAAAGTATTCGTCGCTGAGGAATTTTGCCATCTTACGTCGTCCCACTGCCAGGCACTCTGCTTTTGAGTTTATTGATGGATCCTGAAGTCAAGACTGTCACCAGCAGCCTCCCGCCCAGGTGCAGCTCGCCGCTCATCTCCCGCAAAAGCGGGGCCACAGAGTCTGTTGTCTTCACTATTACAGTTCGCGGGTTCTTCTCAACAGGGATGACGGTCACTTTCCCATATCTCGCTTCCAGCATCACAGAAAGGCCTTTCCTGTCGCCTTCTGAGAGCGCTTCGTCAGCTACGAGCAGCACGTATCTCTTGGGCATCTAACTCCCACCGAGCAGAATCTTCGAGTAGAACTCCTTCGCCCCGCCTCGGAGCAAAAAGACACGGGGCTTCACTCTGATCCTGACGGGGTCGCCGGTTCCCTCCTCGAGCGTTCCCGTAACTAGGCGCTGTTTGTCGAAGCGGAGGTAGAGGGTGGAATGCTCGTCCAAGAGTTCCCCGATGCCGGATTTCAACCAGCCCTTTGTCAGCGCCGGCAGTCGGGCCGCTATGCTGCCGAGGGCCACAGCAGCGTCCTCTCCAGTGAGGTGATACCGCACCCTTGTGATAGCGTTTCCGAAGTGCCCCTCCATCTGTTCTTGCTCAGGTACTGCATTGATCGAAAACAGAGTTGAAACCGCCTTCGCGAGGGCCTGAGGGTCTTCAGTGGCATGCACGATGTAGGTGACCTCGATTGACTGAATTGGTCCTTTCAAGCCCGTCTGCGTTCCGCAATCGATAACTAATAGCAGTTTGCGAACCTCGGTCGTGCCGAAGAGATTCACCGTCGAGGACATCCTCTCCGACGAGATTAAGCGCGAGATGAACCTCGACACGGAAACTTATGTCGTGCTAGACGACTGGGATTCGGTGATGCACAGCGTCTACCAGGCGCCCATCGAGTACGCGGGGTACACGAGCAAGGTCGGCGACATGAAGATCCTGAAGGAGATGATCGACTCACTTGCTGGCTCTGACTTCGACCAAGTCAAGAGGAGTGAGAGCCGGAAAAAGCAGCTGGAACAGTTCACAAAGACGCTCAGCATGTATTACAACCTCGTCTTCACGAAGGGAGAGAACAAAGTCGGGTTTGGAGCCCTGATACACTTCCCGAAGCTGAAGTCGAACCCTGATAGAAGCGGGGGAATCGTCCTCGCCGCCAAGCTTGTCGTGTCGGGGAAAAAGCACACAGCTACCTTTGAACGGGGACGGTTTGACGACTTCCTTGTCGAAGTGCTGCCGTTCATCAATCTCCTCGGTGACCTCTACAGACAGACGAAAAAGATGTAGCTCCCGATGAAACAGTACGTCCTAGGCGTGGAGAGCACTGCCCACACCTTCTCCGTTTCAGTGGTCTCCTCGGAGGGTGAGATCCTGTCCAACGCAAAGAGTGTCTACAAACCAGCGGCAGGAAGCGGAATACATCCCTTCGAAGCCTCCCAGAGCCATCTCAAGGCAGCCGGAAAGGTGCTCGAGGAAGCCGTAGAAGAGTCAGGGATAGCTCTACACCAGCTTGAGGCGTTGTGCTACTCGATGGGACCGGGACTTGGCCCTTGCCTTAGAGTCGGCGCGGTGGTGGTCAGGACACTTGCGTCCACACTCAACAAACCTCTCGTCCCGGTCAACCACGCAGTGGGGCACATCGAACTCGGTTGCCTGCTAACAGGAGCAAAGGACCCTGTCGTCCTTCTCGTGTCAGGGGGGCACTCGATGGTCATCGCCTACTCAGGAGGGAGGTGGAGGGTCCTGGGGGAGACTCTTGACCTGACCCTGGGCCAATTGCTTGACCAATTCGGGAGGCATTCTGGCCTTTCGTCGCCATGTGGAGCAGCAATCGAGACCGCGGCATCTCGCTCCTCGATTTATCACAGACTACCGTATTCGGTGAAGGGGAACGATGTGTCCTTTTCCGGGCTGCTCACGGCTGCGAAGAACATGACTGATTCAGGGGAGAGCTTCGAGTCAGTCTCGTTCTCGATTCAAGAAACGGCGTTCGCTATGGTCGTCGAGGTCACTGAGAGAGCCCTCGCCTTCAGCGGAAAGCATGAAGTCCTTGTCGTAGGCGGAGTAGCCGCGAACGCGAGACTGTCAGACATGATGAGAAAGATGGCCGCGAGACATTCTGCGTCGGTCAACCTGACTCCCCTACAGTATAGCGGCGATTGCGGTGCGCAGATTGCATGGACTGGCTTGCTGGCATATCGCAAGGGAATCCAAGTGCCAGTCAGAGAGGCTGGCGTCCGTCAGTCATGGAGGCTTGACTCAGTCGACATCCCTTGGAGAAACTGACAGCCCTCAGGGCCGGCTGCTATATCGGGGCGCAGAAGCCGACATCATCAGTGGCACATGGCGAGGCCTTGCCGCAGTATACAAAGTCAGGAGACCACTGCCTTACAGGCTCGTTGCGCTGGACATCGCGATAAGACACCAGAGGACCCTTCACGAGGCCGAACTGGCTCATTCGGCAAGGAAGACTGGAGTACAAGTGCCGAGGCTCTACTACATAGACTCTCCACGCACGACCATCGTCATGGAATACGTGGAGGGGGAGAGATTGAAGGAACTCGTATCTTCTGCTCCCGAAGAGGATGCGGGGAAGGTGTTTCGTGCGCTCGGCAGAGACGTTGCTCGGCTCCACTCCGGCGGGATAACGCACGGCGACCTCACTACTGCGAACGTCATCATGAGGGACGGCGAGCTGGTCTTCATCGATTTCGGCCTCTCAAATCACTCTTCCAGGCTCGAGGACCAAGCGGTCGACCTCAGGCTGATCAAGGAGACTCTGGTCGGAGCCCATCCGTCTATATCCTCCATGGCCCTCGAACAGCTCTTCGAAGGGTACTCCGGGGAGTTAGGGGAGAAACGGACGAAGGCAGTAATGAAACAGCTCAGGAGCATCGAGCGTAGGGGGAGGTATGCCCGGCTCTCCTAGCATCTGGTTCGCGACCTCGAACGACCACAAATTCGGGGAAGCCCAGTTCGTCCTCCACGAGTTCGGAATCGTCCTGCGCCGCCTTCCGTCCAAGGGTCCCGAGCTCCAATCCGGCGACCCTTCAGAGGTTGCAGTGCACGCCGCGGTAGGAGCCTATCGAGCCTCCCGTAGGCCTCTCTTCGTTGAGGACACAGGATTCTTCATCAAACCCCTCCGAGGTTTCCCCGGGACCTGTGCCTCCTTTGCCTTCCAGACTCTAGGACTCAAGGGGATCTTGAAGCTGATGGACAGGATCAGCACCCGAGACGCCGAATTCGTGAGCGCGGTCGCCTACTGCGATGGCTCTTCCGACCCTCGCGTCTTCGTGGGTCGGCTGAAGGGAATGGTGGCGCTCCGCCCCTCAGGACAGAGAGGGTTCGGTTTCGACCCCATCTTTGTCCCCACCGGGGCAAGGAGAACCTTAGCTCAAATGACGCTCGCCGAGAAATGCGCCGTCTCTCACAGAGCGAGTGCACTCAGAGCCTTTGGTGGATGGCTGAGCCTGAATCGCAGCAGGTAACCTTTATCAGCACAAATCAAAAGACTCGGCAGGAAGGTTACGCTTTGGCCCGCATACATTCGCACAGACACGGAAAGTCGCACCAGACGAGACCCCCCAGCAAGGGTCCCCCCAGCTGGGTGAAGCCCACCCCTGAGGAGGTGCGCACAACTATACTGAAGCTTGCAAGGGAGGGAATGCCGCAGAGCAGAATAGGCTTGACGCTGAGGGATGACTATGGGGTTCCACTGGCGAAGTCCCTCCTAGGAAAGTCAATCGGCAGAGTGCTGGCGGAAGGGAAGGCGTCTCCGAAGCTACCGCAGGACCTCCAGGACCTCATCGAACGCGCGCAGAGGGTCCAGAGACACCTGAATACACACCACAGCGACAGGTGGAATGTCCATTCCCTCGAGCTGATCGAAGCCAAGATCTATCGCCTCTCGAAGTACTACAAGGCAAGAGACATGCTACCTGCTGACTTCAAGTATACTGCAGTCGTCGCCCAGCTGGCCTAGCCGGAGGTAGACCAACATTGGCGGCCGACCTCGATGGCCTCCTCAGCAGGTACAGGGTCCTTGCGTCGGAGGTGCTTAAGCTCGCCAGAAGCGGACGGAGGATACTCATCGTCACTCACATCGACGCTGACGGACTTGCGAGCGGCTCGATAGTCTTTGCCTCCTTGACGAGGAAAGGGGCCAACGTCACGCTGCGGACTGTTCCGGATCTGGATTCAAAGACAATCAGCGAGCTCGAGAAGCAGCAGTACGACTTCTACATATTCACCGACCTCGCGTCTACCCTCATAGCAGAGTTGGGAGCCGCCTTCGACGGCAGATACCTTGTGATTGACCACCACCAGCTCTCCGAGAGTGACATGCTGAACCCGGCGGTCGTCAACGCCTGGGCATACGGGTTCGACGGCGGCAGAGAGGCCTGCTCGTCGTCGATGGCCTACTTCTTCGCAACTTCGGTCGATCCCTCAAATGCCGATCTCTCTCCGCTGGCGGTCGTCGGTGCGGTGGCAGACAGACAGGACACTGGTCAGGGAAGGTCTCTGACAGGGCTCAACAGAGCGGCAATGGAAGAAGCGCAGTCGTCGAGTCATCTGATCCTGTCCAAGGACCTGATGTTCACGGGGAGGGAGACGCGGCCCATCCACGAATCTGTTGCGTTGACTTCGACCCCTTTCCTGAGGGGGCTGACCGGGAGCAAGGACGCCGTGCTGTCTGCGCTTCACGAGTCGGGTCTCCAGCTAAAAGACGGGGGGACTTGGAGGACGATCGCGTCTCTTTCCGCTGACGAGAAGATGAAGCTGACAGAAGTCATCGCGAGCATGCTTGGACCGGCCGATGGGGCGACTGACGCCATCGCCAGCCTGATCGGCGAGGTTTACACCTTGGAGTTCGAAGACCCGTTCACTCCGCTCAGAGACGCCAGGGAGTTTGGCACACTGCTCAACGCATGCGGCAGGATGGCCGTCCCAGGGATAGGCATCTCGATCTGCCTCGGCGACAGGTCTGAAGCTCTGAAAGCCGCGATGAAGACCCTCTCGGAGTACCGCTCGGGTATCAACAAGGCCCTTGATGCCTTGGCGGGCGATGCCGCGAGGCTCGAGCACCGCGGCCCAATCGTGTTCGTAAGGGGAGAGGGAGTCGTTGACGAGAAGTTGCTAGGACCCGTGATCTCCATCCTCAGTTCGTCACCGGGCTTCAAGGACAAAGTCGTGATCGGCACCTCTTCCAGCCGGGACTCTGAGTTGAAAGTCTCTTCAAGGATCGGGGACTCTTTTCCCGGGACTGTGAACCTAGGACTGGTGATGCGTGAAGCCGCTGAGGGGGTCGGTGGGGTCGGAGGAGGACACCCGATGGCCGCGGGCGCAAGAATCCCGGCCGCAGCGTCCGAGGTCTTTTCAAATGCCGTTGCGGAAAGAATCCTCGTATGAGAACCGCAATCCGGCTCTCAATCAAGTGCACAGACATCCATGTGTGTCACCAGCTAGTTTCAGTCCTGACTCCAGACAACGAAGGGGCTCCTCGTGGAATGACACTGAGGATGGGAGCGAGGAAGGGGACCCTTGAGTTCCGGATAGCATCCGATTCCCCATCGGGAGCTGTTTCGACAGCGATAGCGGTGCTCCGCGACGTCCTTCTGTTTCAGGAGGTATGGCTTTTATCACGAGCTAGAGACACCTAAAAGCATGGAGGGATTCCTGCGGTGCTTGACGTAAAGTTAGTCAGGGAGGACCCGAAAGCGATAATCCGCAACCTCGAGAGAAGGGGGGCGCTCCAGAAGGTCCCTCTTGTCGATGAGGCTGTGGAAGCCGACGCGGAATGGAGAAGGTTCAAGACCGAGGTCGACAAACTCAGGCACAAGCAGAACGAACTGACCGCCCAGGTCGCTGCGATGAAGAAGAGGGGAGAACCGATCGAGGCGAAGCTGAAGGAGGTGAAGAGCATCCCTCAGGAGATAGCAGACTTGGAGGCGAAATCGGCCGAAAGGCGCACACGATTGAACAGCATCCTGATGAGCATGCCTAACATGCTCCACGAAAGCGTTCCTGCGGGGAGGGACGAAACCCAGAGCGTCGTCGTCAGGTCGGTGGGCAAGAAGCTCAAGTTCAGTTTCGAACCCAAGCATCACATCGACCTGCTGGCCGGGCTGGGCATGGTGGACATGGAACGGGCGGCCAAGGTCGCCGGAGCGAGATTTTTCTTCCTGAAAGGAGACGCCGTGAAACTCGAGCACGCTATAATGCAGTACGCGCTCGACTTTCTCAGGGAACGCGGATTCACAGCCGTCGAGCCGCCCTTCATGCTCAATCGCGCGGCCTACGAGGGGGTCGTCAACCTTGAGGATTTTGGTCCTGTGATCTACAAGATTGAAGGTGAGGACCTCCACCTGATCGCAACCTCGGAGCATCCGCTCGTGTCGATGCACATGGACGAGATTCTGGAGGGCTCCGACCTGCCCATCAAGTACTGCGGGTTCAGCCCCTGCTTCCGGGTCGAGGCCGGGGCGCACGGGAAGGACTCTAAGGGAATCTTCCGCGTGCACCAATTCTACAAGGTAGAACAGGTCGTCTTCTGCCGACCCGACCAGAGCTGGAAGCTTCACGAAGAACTCGTCTCGAATGTGGAGAGGATCTATCAAGACCTGGAGATCCCCTACAGGGTGGTTTTGCTCTGTAGCGGTGACACCGGCTTCATGTCGGCGAAAACCTATGACGTCGAAGCCTGGCTCCCTGGTCAGCAGAACTACAGGGAGATGGCCTCAGCGAGCAACATCACCGACTTCCAAGCTCGAAGGCTCCTCATCAGATACAGGGAAACGTCGAACGCGCCAACGACCCTGGTCCACACGCTCAACTCGACGGCGGTGGTCACCAGGACGCTGGTTGCTCTGGTCGAGAACTTCCAGCAGAAGGACGGGACGGTGAAGATTCCTGAGGTTCTGGGCCCTTACATGAAGGGCATCGATTCACTTCACCATCAATGAGGTTATAAGCGGGACGGCGGCGGGGCGCCCCTAATTGCCGAAGAAGGCAGCGAAGGTAAGGGACAAGTGGAAGCTGAAATCCTGGGTGGTGGTCAACGCGTCCTCTTCCTTCGGTAACGCTCCGATAGCTCGCGTCCCGCTCACGGACATAGAGAAACCCGCCGGGAGGGTCATCGAGACGACGCTCTACGACATATTGAAGCAGGACCCTCAACACTACAGCTTCAAGCTCTACTTCCAGATCGACAAGGTCGAAGGCGAGACTGCAACAACGATCTTCAAGGGGCATGAGTACTCTCGTGAATTCCTCAGAAGCCTCATCAGGAGGGGTTCCTCGATGTCAGACTTAATCAAGGACTACACGACGAAGGACGGCTACGTCGTCAGAGTCTACTGCACGGCTCTGTCGCAGGGCTTGATGAACAGTTCGAAGAAGCACGACCTCAGGATCGTGATGGACAAGGTCATAGCCGAAAGGGCCGCCAACCTCACCTACGACCAGCTGGCTCAGGAATTGGTCCTGCAGAAGGTGGCTTCGGATGTCTACAACGAAGCGAAGAGGGTTACGCACCTTAGACACGTCGGGATGAGGAAGAGCAAGCTGATCTCGAGGCCCGACCAGAAGAAGGCGGAGCCGCTAGCCCCGCTTGCCGCTTGACACGATCTTCACGATGTCCCTGTTGCTAAGCTTGTGATCTGCCGATAGCCTCTTTCCGTTCCGCGCGTCGATGGCGTAGAGGAAGCTGTCTGCCAGCTCCGTGTGAACCGTCCTCGCGAGGTCGAGTGCTGTCGAACCTCCCTTCATGACGTATGCGTCGGGCAGGACGTTACCCTCCTTGTCTGAAAGCTTCGTCTCGTCCTCGACAGGAAAGACCACGACCGCGCTGAGAAGCCCGAAGTACGCTTCGTTGATTGCTTCCTGGACCCCAGTGCGGCCGAATGTCTTCATGACCTTCTCGTCCACCATCTTGAGGGCGCCAGCTTGAGCAGGGGTCAGCTTCTCGGGTGCCACCACCTTGAAGCTCGCGTCGCCCGGCACATACTGTACTAGCCCGTGATCGGCGGCCCTTCTCAGCAGGAGTTCGGCCTCGGACGCGCACGGGACCACCTTCCTGCCTGTCTGTTTCAGCCGGTCGATGTTGGGTGGAGAGGAGGGGAGATCAGACTTGTTGGCCGCGATCAGGGAAGGCTTCGTCAGCTTCCTAACTCCGACTACGAACTGCATGAGCTGGGCATCTGTCCATGTGCTAGGCTTCTCCGTCCTCAGATGGTTGTGAAGGATCACCTGCTCGACATCGGCGAGGGAGACGGAAAGGCCTGAGAGCCTATTGGCAAGGTGGTCCACGATCTTTCCCCCTGTCTGTTCAAGAGCCTTCGAGACCCTCTCCCAGTCCTTCTTCAGGAGGCCATAGACCCAGAGGTCGAACTCGTGCTCGACCATTTCGATGTCCCTGAGCGGGTCGTTGGAGCCTGGGGGAACTTTTCTGCCCTCGATGTCCGTCGAGCCAGATGCGTCCACCACCTGAATCAGGGCATCGGCCTGCCTGACATCGTCCAGGAATTGGTTCCCGAGCCCCCTGCCTTCGGAGGCCCCCTCGACGAGACCGGCCACGTCAACTAGTTTCACAGGTATCAGCCGCGTTCCGTCAACGCACACGGAATTCTTCGGCTTATCGGTGACGCCCATTTCCTTGCATACGCACATCGTCCTGAGGTAGGCTACGCCGACATTCGCATGAATCGTGGTGAAGGGGTAGTCTGCGATTGGCACATCCTTCAGGGTCGCGGCTGCGAAGAAGGTCGACTTTCCGACGTTGGGTTTGCCGACGACTCCCACAAGCACGCCTGACTCTGAAGCTCGGCCTGTTATAACCGTCTAGCCTGCTCGCCCTGCTAGTGCACAGGCCCTGTGTGAGGGGCAGGCTGGCGTCACGACGGCCAAGCAGTCGCGACTGTATTAGGTTCAACCGATATATCATCCATCGCTCAGACCATAGAGGAGGGACTGAAGCAAGGGGATCATGCAATGGCCAAAGTTCTGATCTGCGATCAGGTGGAGACCGAAAAGCTGGCGCTTGGCGAAGGGATTACTGTGGACTACCGTCCCTCGATCAGCCGCGAGGATCTCCTCCGGGTGGTAGGCGAGTACGACGCACTCATCATCAGAAGCAGGACGAAGGTCGACAGGGAGGTGATCGACAGGGCCTCCCAGCTGAAGCTGGTCGCCAGGCCCGGGACGGGACTCGACAATGTGGACGTAGAGTATGCGAAATCGAAGGGGATAACAGTGGTGAATAGCCCTGAATCCCTCGTCGAAGCCGTCTCCGAACACGTTACGTTGCTGATGCTCGCGCTGAGCCGTAGGCTGGTGAGGGCCGACGAGAGCACTAGGGCGGGCAGATGGGAGAAGAGCTCTTTGATGGGGACCGAGCTCAAGGGAAAGGTGCTCGGCATCGTTGGCCTCGGCAGAATCGGAAAGAGAATTGCTGAGATAGCCGGGACGCTTGGCATGTCAGTGCTCATGTATGACGTCATACAAATCCCGCCCGACGTCATCGCGAAGCTTCGATGCCGGGTTGTATCCCTCGATGAACTGTTCAGCTCCTCTGACTTCATAACCCTACATGTCCCGATGACCAACGAGACCAAGCATCTCGTCAACTCCTCCAGGCTTGCTCAGATGAAGAAGGGCTCTTTCCTGATCAACACGTCCCGGGGTGGGGTCGTGGACGAAGATAGCCTGGCCGGCGCCCTGAGGGATGGCCGCATCGGGGGCGCTGCGCTCGACGTCTTCGAAAAGGAGCCCCCTTCCGGCGCCATTCTGACCGCCCCGGGGACCATCCTGACCCCTCACATTGGCGGGCAGACCGAAGAGGCTCAGGCAGATGCAATCACCATCATAGGCGACAAGGTCCGCTCTTTCTTCAGCAAGCCCTGAACACCCAAGAACGTTTATTTGCTGACCGAAGGCGAGGCGCTCAGATACCCATGTACCGCCAGATCTCCAAGACGTGGCAAGTCATCTTCCACGAGAAGGCTGGAGACATTAGAGCCAGAGCGATTCAGCTCAGGAAGGAGCCGGCGATGATGAGGGTCGAGCGGCCGTGGAGGCTCGACCGGGCCAGGTCGTTGGGGTACAAGGCGAAAGAAGGCGTCATAGTCGTACGCGTACGCGTTTCAAGGGGCGGGATGAGGAAGCAGCGTCCCACTTCTGGCAGGAGGCCCAAGCACATGGGTGTCCTGAAGATCAAGTCCGCAGTCTCGTCTCAGACGGTCGCAGAGAGGAGGGTCTCGGAGAGGTTCCCCAACACGAAGGTTCTGGGGTCCTACCCTGTCTGGGAGGACGGTAAGTTCGCCTGGTTCGAATGCATCTTGATCGATCCCCTCAGCCCGGGCGTCAGGAAGGACTACAACTACAGACGCATACTCGGCGCGGTAAGCTGAAGCTACTTCTTCGTCTCGCTGCTGTGGCCTGGGAAGATCTTTGAATTCGGGTCCACGTACGCCTTCGCCACGTTAACGGCCAGCGCAGCCTGGGCATGGCCTGTGGCAATGAGGTTGAGCTTCATACCGTCGAGCGGCCCCGCTATGTCCCCTGCCACATAGACCCCCGGGATGTTCGTCTCCATCCTCCCGTTGACTCGTATTTCTCTTCCGTCGATTTCGAGGCCCCAGTCCTTGATTGGGCCTAGGTCAGCCCTGAAGCCAATGTTGACCAATATTGCGTCTACGTCGACAGTCGTCTCGGCCTGGGTCCTGTTGTCGAATATGACTGCCTGCGTCAGCTTTGTCCCGTCGCCCACAACCCGCCTGACTTCGTAGAAGAGTTTGATGTCTATGTTCGATTTCATGAGCTCCCTTACACTGCCCTCATGGGCCCTGAAGAAGTCCCGTCTGTGAACCAGTGTCACCCTCTTTGCAGAATCCTTCATGCTGAGCGCCCAGTCGACAGCAGAATCTCCTCCTCCGACAATGAGGAGGCTCTTGCCCTTGAAGATGCTCATGTCCTTGACAAAGTAGTAGACTCCCTTGCCCTCATACTCTGCCCCTCCCTGGGCTTCGAGCCTGTTCGGCGCGAAGGCGCCCACTCCTGCGGCGATGAGAACGGCCTTGCTGTAGTGTTTCGTTCCCCCGTCAGTCCCCAGCTCGATGATCCCGTCGGTCTTGCGCAGCGTCGTGACGCGCTCACCTAGCACAACCGTGGGATGGTATTGGAACGCCTGTTCAACTAGGTTCTTCACGAGGTCCTTCGCCAAGATTTTCGAGAAACCCGGGACGTCAAAGATGTACTTCTCCGGGTACAGCACCGCGACCTGCCCGCCCGGCTCCTCCAGCGCGTCGATTAGCTTGGTCTTCATCTGTCTTAGACCTGCGTAGAAAGTCGCGAAGAGCCCGGTCGGTCCGGCCCCCACAATCGTCAGATCGTAGACGTCTTGGGACAAACGGTTCGGGACTGACCCCGAGAACTATGTATAAGCGTTGTCGCACTTCAGACGAGTCCGGCCACGACCGAGTCAGCTGGTTTGATCACTTCGCGGAGCAGGACCGTCGCGTACTGCCCCCTGGCGAGGGTGAACGACAGGTCGGCCCTGTCGCCTGCACAGGAGTACGTGGCATCACCGACCGCGAGATGAGGCCTCCTGAACCCTCCCTCGGCGCTCACTTCCTGCATCTGCTTCACGTAGAAATCCTTCGCCGAGACCAGCTCTTGCGTCATCACCTCTTCGAGGCACGAATCAAACCTCGATCTGTAGTTCCTGTAGGCAAACCCTGCGAGTTGCACCATCGGGACGGCAGAAGGAGGGGCCTGCTCCCTCACTCCGTGGACTTGAGAAGTGGTCATGCCGTCTTCCGAGGCCTCGCTCCAGTTGTCTCCTGATTCGTACTTGGAGATGTCGAGCCCCTTCGCGAGGGCCAGGCTCAGGGTCCTGTTGAAAATGAACGACTGGTATGCCTGCACGAAGAGTCTTCTCAGCTTCATCGGGACAGCCCTCATGGCTCCTATCCAATCCTCGGGTTTCGAGGAAAGATGCCTGGCTACCATCTTTTCGGTATCCTGATGAGCCGAGAGCATCTTCGCCCCCTCGGCGTAATTGCCGTCGGCCATAACACTCCTTGCCGCGCGGGTTTCTTCGTCGTCGGTCGTGCGCGGTCTGAGAAGCATGAGGCTCACGGCCTCTTCGAACTCCTGCCGGACCAGAGCCCTCCCGACGAGATGAGTGCCCGCATCCCTCGTCCCGAACCTCTGGAATCCGAAGAAGTTTGGCAGGCGCCTTGCACTCGCGAGAGCAAACGCTTCCTCTAGGCGAGTCGGCATTCCGGCGCAACATCTCCTCAGGACTATCGTGAAGCGGTTCCCTCTGATCATCCCCCGGGAAAGGGGCCGGGGAGTGAAGCCGACCAGCTGGGCGGTGAACTTCTCCCTGACGACTCGAGTCGGGCGCAGGGACCTCGTGCTTGTGGGGGTGGCATATTGCACCGCCACGGCCCTCTTGTCTTTCATGCCTCCGTAGCTGAGCCTGCTTCTGAGAGCCTCGCTCAGAGACTTCTCCATATGCAGGGTGTCGATTGAACGCTTCTCCACGCGGTAGAGGGGGTAGTAGTCAGGACGGTCCTCGCTCGTGATCTCCAGTTTCGGGATGAACTCCTCTACTCGAAAGTCCTCCTCCGATGACTTTGCAAAGGCTCTGCAAGGCGCCCCTGTGCTCGCGTAGGTCTCGATGCCGATAGCCCTCTCCGCTTCAGGGACAGCGATCAAACCAGCTCGGGCGGGGGAAAATGTGGTTTTAACATCTGTGGGAGCCGAAAAGAAGGCGGAGAGCAGCCTCCGCAGCAAGTTGAAAGAGATAGGCGCGCGCGCTCTCAGAAGTGTTTTTGCCCTCAGTGTTCGGGAATTCTGCTAAGGCGATCCGGGAAACGAATCAATGGACACAGAAGCAGAACCTTAAATCCAATCGATCACTCTAAGTTTCTCGGAATTGCCTCCTGCGGCCGTCAAGACAGTTAGGGACCTCCTGTATTGGCAGTACGCCAAGATAATCTCCAACTCCGCAGGAGAAGGCAAGAGCAACTACGGCTTCATCATGGACAGGTTCAAGAAACTTCGGTCCGGCGAGATTCAATGGTCGTCGTCGATCAGGGAGTACGTGAAGGAACACGAGGAAAGAAGTACTTGCGTCTATTGCGGTTCGAGTGGCATCCTGACGCTTGAGCACATGCTTCCTAGGGCGCGTGGCGGTCCCGACGTCCCCGAGAACGCAGTCTGGGTCTGCGCAAGCTGTAACTCGAGAAAGGGGAGCAAAAGGTTGTACGAATGGTACGGCCTGGAGAGCAGGAACGCCTTGCCGAGGATAGCCGAGGGGAAGTACCTGAAGCTCCTCTACTCCTTTCACGAAGCGCGGGGAACGCTCGCTGCTGTTCCGGCAGACCTCTGTCCTGCTTGCGATTTGGGCGCCAGGTGCCCAATCGAGGGGAAACTGTCTGTGTATTGCCTCGAGGGTGGCTTCGTAAAGTCCTAGACGCCTAGAATAGGACTAGATCACCACCTTAACGGTGGTCAGGCCAGAGCGCCACACCACTACGAATCCAGAGGAATCGCAACCCTAGTCCTTAATACCGAACCAGAGTAATACCGGGATCAATAACTACGATTCACTTGAGATGCAAGAGCCGCTCTTCTACCGTTTTTGGAACTTCCTGTGGATTGCTGATTCTCTGTTCGATTTTGGTCCCTGCGAGCATCATGCCGCTTGGAGTCCTGGCCGGGAAACAGAACCATGTCGCCCACTTGACATCTGCAACAGGGGGGCCCCGCCAAGGGACTCCAGCAGTACCGCAACCAGGACCTGAAGGGGTGAATGTGTACCTCTACCACTCGTCCGAACCTGCACCAATGGGGATTGCCGATTACGGTGTTAGTAAAAGTGGACCGTATTCGTATTCTACAAACGCATCCCTGGGCAAGATCACGATTGCCTCCCTCAGCGCGCGAAATTCTACCGGTGATACTTGGATGTCCTTCCAACTCAACGTAGTCTTAGGATTCTCTGACAACGGAGTGGGGTACGTGTATTGGATTCAGGATGTCGCCCAGATAGATACAAGTTCGAACACAATCTACTTCTTGGACAACATCTGGAACGCCTCGTCTCTCTCGGCAGGTATGAGTGGGTCAGCGATATCGGGCAACGGTCAGATCTCTTCGGACAATGGAACCGAATTCTACCTTGACTCGGCAGGTGACTTCATGGCTGGCAATGGCATTATCCTCACCTATCCCGCAACCGTTTCCTTCCTCGTCTCAACTACGGTCAACTCGTTAGGACAACCGTCGGTCACGTTCGAGTACGATGATGGATCTGGTCTTCAGACGTATGATTCAGTGACCTTTGTCTCGGTTGGTCATCTTACCTCGTTCTCTGGCTTCGAAGTGAACGGGTACGTGTACAACCCGCTAGGGATATTCTACGATTCCGAACTCATACTAGGAGGTGTCTGCTGCGGATACCAGACGTTAGACGTCCAATCGGATGTGAGTCTGCAACTCAGCTATTGGAATGGGCACAACTATCAGATGGTCACGAATGCCTACAATTTTGGAAGTGACACGGCAGAGGGGATTCAGAACGTTCTGTCTGAATGGTACTACTATCCATCCACTGGGCAGAACATTGCTGAGGTTACTGCGGGGGCCGGCACACTTGGTGAGCTGTATGATCAGTCTCAGGTAGGGATTATCGACGTTAGATCCTCTCTCAATTCGGGTGACCTATATGTTGTGAATTCCACCGACTCCCTTGCTACTCCATGGCAGATCGCATTTGTCGATAAGGACGTAACTGTGACTGTCTATCCGGGTTCTTACTTTCTACAGTTGTACCAAAGTGGGGTCCTGATCGATCAGGGGACCTTCAATGTCAGTCCCGGTCAGCGTCTATCTCTGCAAAGCCCATTTGGAGGGATCGCGGTGACCTTCAGCTATTCCATAGTGGGTGGAGGATCGGGGTACTCCCCTCCGATATTGACCTACATATCGAATGGGGTGCAACAAGAAGCTGTCCTTGGGACCGCTCCAGCGGTCTATCGATTAGATTCTGGTAGCACCTGGAGTGTCACAACGACGCTACCAGGTTCAACGACTTCTGAACGCTGGGACACAAGCAACCAAACCTCCGGAATCGCAACATCCACAAAGACAGTGGTGCTGGTGTACAACCATCAGTATACAGTGACCTTTGCGGTTTCTCCTCTAGGTGCAGGGAGAACGAGCCCATCGGGCTCTGGCCAGTGGGAGAATGCTGGACCTCTCCCGTTATCTGCCACCCGCAACCTGAACTACGTGTTCTCTTCTTGGAGTTCAAGTACAGGCGCGATAACATTCGCTAATCCCAAGTCCGCAAGCACGACCGCCACGATTTCTGGAGCTGGAACAATAACCGCCAACTTCGTGGTACAAGTCATCGTGTCAGAGCGGGTCTCCATCGTCATGAGTCCCGAGGGCTCACCTTCCGTGACGGTGGCAGTATTGGGTTGCGACGCCAACGTTGCATCGGTCGCAGCGGACGGCGATCCCCACGCCTTTACTGCAGACTCCCAGTGCTCCCTCACTTTCACAGCCCCAACAAGAACCAGTTTGTTAGTTTGGGAGTTCAGCAACTCGGGTACAGGCTCCACCAGTTGGACCTACACGACGGGGGATAGCGGCATCGATGTCAAGACGAACACACTCTACTCCTTGGATCGAGACACGGTGGCCTATTCGATTGTCGGGAATGGTTCTGGGTACTCGGCGCCAATCCTATCGTTTCAGGCACTGGGGTTGCCCAGAACCTACACCATGACCGCTATAGTAACCGAAGTTGACGCAGACAATGGCAGTTCCTGGAGGGTCACGAACCCACTGTTAGGATCGGGCTCTGACGAGCGCTGGCAGGCACCGGACTCTATCATCACTGGCACCTCCTTCGGCGGAGCGACGATAGCTCCGGTCTACTACAACCAGTTCCTGGACATCCTTTCCTATTCGGTTGTTGGAGGAGGATCTCCTACTGCACCAACAGTGACTGCCAACCAGTTCGGATCCGTGTTAGGACAGGTTCTCACCACTTCGCCGACTGGATACTGGTTCGATGCTGGCGCATCGTGGGCCGTGACCAACCTACTGAATTCGTCCGGCTCTTCGCAAAAATGGCAGACTGACCAGGTTGTTGACGGAACTCTATCATCAGTCGCACAGACGACCCTAGCCTTCACTTACTGCCACCAATTCCTGGTCACGCTCAGCTACTCGATCATCGCTGGAGGCTCCCCCACTGCACCTGCCCGCAATGGAACGGCATTTGGAAGGACGTCTTCAGGCACTCTTTCCTCTTCGCCTACGACCTTCTGGCTAGACGCTGGTTCCGACCTGAATCTCCCCAGGTCCTTGTTTCCTTCGAATGACTCGGAGAGATGGGTCACTAACCTGACTCTCCCCCTCGCAGTCAATTCGGCCATCACAAAGACTGTGGGATACCAGCATCAATACTACGTGAATGTCGAAGGCGCGAAGACAGGTGGTGGGTCCGTTTCACCGGCAAGTCAATGGTGCAACGCGATGAGTAGTTTGCATCTCGTTGCCTCACCTACCTCTGGCTGGAGTCTCGGAACCTGGGTCGGAATTGGGTCTGGATCATACTCCGGAAATGCAACCATCACTGACACCGAAGTCAAGGGGCCCATCAACGAAACGGCTGTCTTCTACCCTGGCCTCAACCTGGATGTGGAGTCGGGTGGTTCTGCGACGTACAGCTACGGTTCAACCCTGGGGCACGCTTCACCGGGACAGCACGTCCTTTATGTTCCTCCAGGCACAAACGTGACTCTAATCGCCAATCCCTCCTCTGTCTTCTACTCCTTCGGAGGGTGGGTCATCACCCACGCCTCGGGCATGTCGACGATATGGATTGTTGTGGATGTGCCTACAACGACAGAGGCGACATTCTCATACGACCTGGTCGTAATTGGCACACTGTTCGGAGCCACTGTCGTGATCGTCGCGATAGTCGTTTTCTACACACTGAGAATCCGCGGGAGAAGGAATCCGCCGCAATTGGTGCCATCGGGGCTACAGCCCCAAACCAGTCGGGGAATCCGAGTCTGCTGGTCAATCTAACACCATCAAGACTGCTGCCGGAACTACGACCTTAGTCCTCAATACCAGCCCGCGGCATTAATCAGTTAGATCAAGCCACAGAGAGAAGCGTTGTCCCAACCTTTAATGGCCCTTCAATTAGCTAACCAAAGGCCGAGATTGTGGATTTCCAACCTTCCGCACAAAAAGCAATTGAGAAGACCGCTGGACCGTGTCTGATTCTAGCCGGCCCAGGCACAGGGAAGACCACGACGCTAGTCCACAAGATAAAGTACCTTGTTGAAAGCGGATCATACAAACCGTCCGAGATACTCTGCCTGACGTTTTCAAATGAAGCAGCTGATAACATTCGGGCGAAGGTCGACACAGAACTGAAGGATTCAAGTGACATTCAGATCATGACGTACCACTCCTTCAGCGCAGACGTCCTCAGGGAAGAAGGAAAGCTAATCGATGTCGACCCCAACTTCGGGATACTCGACCCACAGGACGCGAGAATCATGTTCCGAAGAGACGTTGGGGTTGGGCCGGATCTGGCCAACCGCTACCAGTCTTCAATCTCAACCGCGACGGATCTCGAGATCACGCTCGATCAGATACGGGAGCACACGGCAGAGCTTGATCGTCGACTGACGTCTGAGTGTCCCAAAAACGAGGGCCTCGACGAGCACAAGGGGAAGTTGGAGCTGGAGCTGCAGACGCTTCATCTGCAATCGGGGGCCGCGAAGAACGAGACAAACGAACGCAGGCAAGAGATACGAGACTTCCTCAGGAGGTACAGTGAGTACGCGGACTATCGAGACTTCGTGAGAGCCTGGGAGAGATACATCGAGGTGAAGCGCGTGAGGAACTACCTGGACTTCGGCGACCTGACCGCCAAAGCACTGTGGCTGTTCGACGAGTACGGGTCCGAGACCTTCTCCCGGAAGTACAAGTATGTCGTCGTGGACGAGCTGCAAGACACCAACAAGCTGCAGCTCAGGCTGCTGGAGCACATAGCCGGGGGCCACAGGAATCTGACTGCCGTGGGCGACGAGAACCAGTCCATCTACGGCTTTAGGGGGGCCTACCGGGACATCTTCAAGGAGTTCAGGGATAGATTCGCTGTAAGCGAGCGATCCGATGAGTTCAGGCTCGATAGGAGCTACCGCTCCCCCGACTCGGTTCTGCTGACCGCGCACAAGCTGATCATGAACAACTTCTCCGGTCATCCTGAAGACGCCATGCTCGTAGAGAGCTTCGAAGGGAGGAAGGGCGAGAACGTGAAGCTGATACAGCTCAAGAACGGGGCGGAAGAGGCAAGGAAGATCGCCGAAACCGTCGAACAGGAGATAGAAGGTGGGACTCCCATGAAGGATATCTGCGTCCTCTACAGGTCACACCGGCAGGGTGAGCAGCTCAGAAGCGCGTTCGAATCCAAGGGCATTCCGATAGCGACCGCAGGCGAGACGGATCTCATGCAGAGGCCCGAGATCAGGACGGTCATCTCGTACCTGTCAATCGTCAACAACCTGAGGATTCGGACAGCCACCGGCGAGCAAGCGTGGTGGGCCCTCATGCAGTACCGAAACGCGCTGCTCCCGGAGGATTCTATCAAGATCGGCCGCTTTCTCAGAAGCAGAAGGGAAGACGATGTCTCGGTAGATGAGGCGCTCCTCACTTCGCTCCCGGAGATTGGCCTGTCTGAGGATGGGAACAGGATTGTGAAGAGCCTGGTCGAAGGGCTCCGCGAGCTCTCTGCCGCAACCAACAAGACGCTTCCGGAACTGGTGCTAGACATCTATGGGTTGACCGGTCTTAACACAAGATTCACGCATGAACGAACTCCAGAGAACGTCGAATCGCTCATGAACCTGAACCTGTTCTACGCGCTAGCCCAGAACTACTGGCAAGTGCATGGAAGGGACCTGGGCGGCTTCATCAGTTTCCTTGAGCTCTTCAACGGGGAAGACTGGGGCGCGGAAATCCAGGCCGCATCCTTGACAGACGTCGATGCAGTGAGGTTCATGACGCTCCACGCGACCAAAGGACTTGAGTTCGATACCGTGATCGTCTCCAACCTGGCGGAGGACAGATTTCCTATCCCGAGGGCAAGACTGAGGCAGAGGGAGCCCCTCATTCCGAAGGAGCTCCTGCCCGGGCTCAAGGAATTATTGAACGATGGGCAGACGGAGGAGGAGAAGGAGGCCATTACAAGGCGATACGAAGAGGAGACTCTGCTACTCGACGAGAGACGACTCTGCTACGTGGGTATGACTAGAGCCAGGAACAAACTGATCCTCACGTACGCGAAATCGTACAGGAGAGATGACAAGCAGGCGAGGCCCTCAGTCTTCCTCAAGGAAATCGGCTACGAGGGATGGAGCGAGCCCAGGTCGTTCGGGCGCGTCGACCTCGAGATCGACGCCCAAGAGAAATGTGCCCTCGTCGCTCCCAGCAGCGAGTACGAGCGGCTGAGATCAAGGCTGAAGAGCCAGCTGCTGGAGTCGCTCGACACCGAGGACTTTCCGAGGATCCTGTCGAGGCTGATCGCATACGAAGCGGTCAGAAAGGGCTCGATCGAAGACTACCGAGGGCTGATCGACAAGAACTGGAGCGAGGTTCTGAACTTGGACGCCCTCGAGAAGTACGTCGCGATCAGCATGACCAAGACTTCCACCTTGAGTTTTGACCCGAAGACGCATTCCTTCAGCCCCACCGCTCTCCTGCTCTACGAGGAGTGCCCCAAGAAGTACGAGCTGAAGCAGATCTACAACATGCCGCAGAGAGGAGACTTCGAGGGCGGGACTGCCGCAGACCTGGGCAGCTTTGTCCACTACGTGCTCGAGCAAGGAGTGAGCCGAGTCTTCACGACCGAGAAGGAGTTCATCGACCTAGCTGTTGAGGCGGTGAAGCAGAGAGATTGGGAAGGGATCGACCTCGAGCGGGCCAAGCACCTGCTCAGGGTCTTCTGGAAGAGGGACTCCGGAACCTATGACGCGAAGACGATGTGCGAGAAGAGACTTGCATTCAGCATGGGCGGGTTCAACTTCGATGGACGGACGGACAGGATAGACTTCATGGAGGGAGGGGGAGTCAGGATCGTGGATTACAAGACAGGTGGGGAACCGAGCTACCGTGAGCGTGACCTACAGCTTGGATTCTACGCGATAGCGGCGAAGGAGTCTCTTGGCCTTGAGCCAAAGGAGTTGGTGGTAGAGCTTCTCGGCAAGGAAGAGCCGATGAAGGCTGTGGTCGAGGGAGACGAGGTTAAGGTGGCAGGCGGCAGGAGAGGGTTCAGGCTTCCGCAGGTGAGGGAGAGGCTGATAGGTCTGGCGAGCAAGATCGCCGAGGACTACGAGCACGAGTTCCTGCCTACGACAGATGACGCGCCTTGCTACCGATGCGGATACAAGTTCTACTGCCCAAAGTGGGAGGCTAGCTGAACCGGATCTCCACACTTCATGGTCACCGTGTTACGTCTCCATCGCGGAACAAGGCATTCCTCTCGCCGTCCTCCCTTCCACCTCAGACTTTGAGACGCTTGGCCCTATTCTCACCCTAGAGCCTCAATGAAGTATTCCGGAAAGAGATCGCGGTGCCTGGCAAGGAAACTAGGGAAGTTGGAGTCGAGCACGTAGGTCGCTGCGTAGTCCGTCTCGCTCCGTATACTCCTGCCATAGGTCTGAACAAGCCTGAGTGCGGTCTGCCAATCGTACCAGCCTGGGTCCCTTTCCAATTTGATTCTAGTGCGCCTTTCTGATAGATCGGGATACGGCACCTTTACCAAGACTTGGAACCTCGACAGATCGTCCTTCAGGTCCACCCCCTCGTAGAGACTTGGGGATATCAACACAGACTCATCGGTTGATCCGTGCCTGCGCAGGAGAGCTGACCGCGAGGAGGCTCCTTCCGTGGTGGTAAGCCTGGCTTTGTTCGTCTCCGTAACATGTCCCATGATGTATCTGGTTTGTTGGTAGGACGTAGTGTGGACTACGCCTCTCTCGCCCGCATGATGGGTCATTATCTTGTCCACGGCCTGGGCAATGGCTTCCAACGAGATTTCCATTGTGGCTTTGCTAAGCCGAGCGGTATTGAGCATGTGAATCCTCCTGTTCTCTACGGGGAAGGTGGACTCCCTGACCCTGATGAAGTAGGTGTCATTCTCGGCGATGCCAAGCGTCCTGCAAAAAACCTCTTTCGAGAATATGGTGGCGGACATAAAGAGCACAATGTCCGCGCTTTCGAAAAGACCAGATGTGTAGGCGCCCACCTGGAGGGGTTTGAACACGACCTCTTCGACCACTGATCCCCCTTGTCTCCCGTCCAAGGTCAGTCTCCTGCTGACGCTGTTTACGATCCAGTTTGAAGGGTGGGCGCTCAGATCGTCGAGGAAGTCGTTTAGGGATTCGAGAGTATTGTTACAAGCGGCCACCCGCTCCTGCATACCCGGGGCATGGAGGTAGGTGTCGATGAAACTCTCCAACACTTGCTTCGCCGCAAGTAGGTTTGCCTTCCATGACGACGCATCTTCAATGCCTCTATCGACCAGGATTGGAGATGGGCCATTGCTTCCCCCCTTTCCGGTCTCGTAACTCTCTATAACGGACCTACTGAGCGAGAAGGTCGTCGAACTGACCATCTGCTTCTCTAAGTCGTGAGCCTCGTCGCAGACCAGCAGCTTCCTGCGCTTGACGTCTTTGGTATGGTGGAGCTCGGTCAACAGGAAGGGGTAGTTGGCGACCATGATGGGTGCTTCGAAGGCATCCCACTTCTGTTGATAGTATGGACACAGCTTCCCGCTCTTCAGTCGCTCACACTTCGCGTCTCTATCGCAGAGCTTCCGTCTATGTTCGTCGAACTGCTCGAAGGTCAGGTAGTGGGGGCATTCGGACAACTTCCAGTCTGCCTCGCACCTCCCCTTTCCACACGAGAGGTACTTCTCCGAACTCGTAGGAACCAAGCAAGTGAAGTTCGATTTGCCCGTTACCACGCGAAACTCGAAGTCGGCGAGATACTGGTCCTGCAGCTGCTTTGTCGAAGTCAGCAGGTAAGCAGACTCGAGGTAGAGGCACAGCGAAGCCGCAATTGCAGACTTGCCGAATCCCACAGGGGCTTCGAGAATAATGAACTTCTTTTTGGCTGCCAATGCAGCCTCAACTTGGTCCAGAACTTCCTTTTGCGACCTTCTCATGGATTCGAAGGGGAAGCCGCCTGCCAAGCCTTGGGCCCTCGGCGTGACTTTCGCCGCGAGACTAGCGCCGCACTTCGTGCAGTAACTTGGCGGGCCATACCTCTTGTCAATCATCGGCTTGATGCGAGTGCCGCACTTCGTGCAGAAATCCAAGCGATGTAAACGACTAACCCAGACATGGAGTGGTTTATGTCCCTGACTCTCGGTCTTCGTACATCACTGCCGCTGCAGGCCAACAGAGCACGCGCTCAAGTCCGACACTCCAGAAAGAACTGATCGCTTATACTGGATCAAGTAGCGAATCCGCCATCAAGACTATCTATTGAATCGCTCTTCCGCACTTCGTGCAGAATCTTGTTATGGGTGTGATTGGCGTCCCACAGCTGCTACAGTAGCGTACCGTGTTCCGGCCCCTTTCGGAAGTCTTGGGGAGATCGAACCCCATAGTCTTTCTGAACTTTGCCCTGAAAATCCAATTGATATTCTCCATGTTATCCGGATAGATGCTGACAAACTTGATTTTGTTCTTGTGATATTGTACCATCTTCCATTTCATATTCCGTTGATACTCCTTGCTAGCGTCTACTAGCCCCCAGTACTCCACATACACGTTGTAATCGGAGAGGTAGAAGTCAGGATGAGCGAACGTCTGCTTGAAGATCAAGGCGTCAGTCTGAGCGCCCTTCTCGTAGACGTATCTTATCCCGTTTTCAGTGAAGTAGTCCGCGATTCTCTGTTCAGCTCGGCTCTTCACATGCTCCCCCTGTAAGGTTGTCGAGGGTGTCCCATACTCTCTGTTGGAGAAGAGGTCCTTCAGGAAGTCAAGGAGGCCCAACGCGAAGAGTCAGTGTGAGAAGTATATGTAGAAAGCCATTCTCCTCTTCGCAGCATATTGGTCGAGTCCAGGCGCCTGTGCCAGGTCAGTGTTAGACTGACTTTGTCTCCTAAACTAGTTTGTTCCCCTCCGAGAGAACATGGGAGCCCATAGTAGGAAGAGTTCTCGTACGATTTGCCGGTAGATTAAGGCTCAAATCCGATTTTAAGCCCGGGATACAATGGGTTTTTATGGAAACTCTTCCGGTCCATTCGACAACTCACGGTGAAGGATGAACACTGACGTGAGACTCAAGGGCGTCAGCTGCAAGGCTGGGTTATCCCCCTAAACGGAATCAGCCCGGAATCCTAGCTAGGCTACAGCCCGGTTCGGGCGCCTATGCCGAATGCTGAGCTTCCCCTGAAGCGGCTGCGGTGGAGGGCGTCTTATTCCTGCTGAGGTTCTCCCTGATGATGCCATAAGCTTTCTGAGCATCGGAGTTGGGCAGGTTGTCCAGCGAGAGAGGTTCTCCTCCAAGCCTCAAGGTACATTTCAGGGAAGAGCGCCTGATCCCCTTTTTCAGGACGACATTTGCGACGTCCTGGTAGCTGTAGTCGGTGTAGTCCTCCTTCAGCCCCATGGCGTGCGGGTGCCTGAGGATTATCCTTTCGTTGGTGAAGGCAACCGAGTCGACGTTGATTGTCGGGTGGTAGATCCTCTCCTTGATGTAGTGCTGGATCTGCTCGTTCTGCCCCAGGATCTTCTTCAGGTCGTCGGGTGGTGACTTCATGCTAACTCGGCCAGATATGACCGGCACCCATTCTTATGAGTTTATCGGCAAACACAGGGCCTGAACCCAACTTCGAGCCTCCTCCGAATGACAGGAACCTCTTCTGTGGTCCCCAATACCGACCGGAGCCGCAGCCAAAGAGCTCGGATTACTCAACCGCACTTGAAAGTATAACCGCTACCGACTGGCACGGAGCCTGATACGCCGCCTCCAAGCGAGCCTGTCACGTGAGTGCCATAGAACGAACCACACTGAAACACTAGGAACGTAAGCGACGCGTTCGTGGTGACCGACACATTCACACCGAAGAGAGAAGCAGACGCCGTCGTGTCGGGGAAGATAGGAACAAAGAAGGCAAACAGGAATAGCACGACCACAACGATGCCGACCTTTGTGCCTGCATTCAAACTGCCACCTACGCCATCTCTCAATGATTTATGGTTATCTCAGCTATAGAAAGTTGACAGCCCTAAGAAGTCAGTGGAGATGCCGAGAACTTGACTGAACCTTTACCGGCAAATCATATATAATCTTGCCCTGCACCAGCAACCATGTCAAACTCGAATAGGTCCGGGGTGGACCTGTTCTGGACCGTGGCCATAATCCTCGTAGTTCTCTGGCTATTCGGATTCATCACCGGGTTCGGCGGAGCGTTGATCCATCTATTGATAGTCATCGCTGTCATCGTGATAGTGTACAGACTTCTCACAGGGAGAAATGTAGTTACGGGCAAGTGACCGCACCCCAAGAATCGCCTTTTGTCGGATCATGCCAGGTTACCTTGGGCAAATCCCTCTGCGAGAAAGGGGCTTACGGCCAACGAGATTCTGTCCAGAATAGGTCACTGGATATCTTCATGGAATAACTGAGGGAATTCCTAACCTAGTAATGACAGGCACGCGCGCGCGCATAGAGGCTGAATGATTGTCAGAGTCGTGCCAAGATAAGAATAAGAATAACGTGACCCAACCTGGCCATCATGGCACAGAAATACAAGTGCAACAACTGCAAATTGGTTGTGGAAGTGACCTCCGGAGTTCCTGACAGAAGAGAAGGCGGATCCTGCACTAAGGACGCTGTGGGCCAACACAACTGGACCAAGGCCTAGATCTGCCAAGACTGCCCTTTCCGAACCCATTTGGGAGGGGTCATCGAAGGTGACAGCGACTGATGCCCGTCTGAGCTGTCCGGCTGAAGGTTCTGCGACGTACAGTTTCCCGCTAAGAGCTTGGATGATTTTCATAACCCATTTGGGAGCGGACCCCATCGGGCGCGTGCGCTGCTATTGCATGAAAGGAGTATGCACGACAGACGTATCTGCGAGAACCAACGGCATCGTGCACGTCAGACGCTCAATATCGGAGAACCAAATGGACCTGTTAAATAGTGAGGGGCGTCCCCGTTGACCACGAACGACCACGGAATTCAAGAAGGTATTGGTCGCATACGACGGGTCCGAGGACTCCAACAAGGCTGTGGAGGCGGCATGCGCTGCCTCAAAAGGCAACGCCTCCGTCACTCTGCTGCACGTGTATGGCATACCTATAATGGCGTACGCTGGTCAGGCGGGCATACCGCAATCCAACGCCGAGACCCTCAACGAAGTGGTAAAGCAGGCTGCCGAGGCGGTGGTCAAAAAGGGGCTCGGACTCGCCGCGAGGAAGGGCGTCAAAGCAAAAGGAGAGGTCATTGAAAGCACCTCCAACGTGGAAACCATCGTCACCTACGCCTCCTCCAAGAAGTTCGACCTGATCGTCATCGGCACCAGGGGAAACACGGGCTTCAAGCGACTCCTTGTGGGGAGCGTCTCGAGCGGCGTAGTGAATCATGCGCATTGCCCGGTGTTGGTGGTTAGGTAGGCGATTTCGGTCGAGGACGTCATACGACCAAGATCCGCACGATAGCAGCAGACAAGACCATCCCGACCCCGAGCTCCTTCCCTATCTCTGAGACGTTCTTCTCCTTCTTCTTGTAGTTCATCACTGACGTTCTGGCGATGACCTGCAATCCCTGAAGCCCAGACATGGCCGTGATCAGCTCCTCTGTCACACCGTCGGCGAAGTATTCGTCGTCGGGGTTGGAACTCATGTTGGTGAAGGGAAGCACCGCGATTCTCTTCTTGTCCAATTGGGTCGGTGGAATGACCTTCCCTTCATCCCAGGGCATCACCATCTTGTAGATCTCTAACGGCGTCGCTGACGGAGACTGCGCGACCACCGAGTCGCAGATGAGGCTCTGGTTCTCGCTTCCGCTTCGGAGTGAGCAACCTCCACTCGGGGTCCTGGTAGGGTACACCGTACTCTTCGTATCCCAACACGTCGTCGTAAGAAGACCGAAAAGGGATTTTTCCCGATCACATCGCCATTGCCTTTTCGCCTGGGAAAATCGTGGCAAGGAGGCCGGAATAGGGAGCGTTCCCACACTTGTCGCATTTTGGCTGCAGCGCATCCTCGTTCGCGCTCCCCATGCAGCAGGGCATCTTGATGTTCCCTCTATAGTCTAGGGGCAGAATCATCCAGCCGGGACATTTGTATCCCCAGTTGCCGCGCAAAAGTTCGAGTTGCTCTTTCGGATTCACGACAAAGTACTCATTCTCCTTGCTGGCATATTCAAGGATACTGTCGATGAGTTTGTTTCTTTCCTCCCCGAACGGCAACCACAGGGGATCGTCATCGACAAACGGGGTATGGAACTGAATGCTGATCCTCCCCGCGATATCATCCCATTCGCGAATAACGTCCGTCGCTGTCATGTAATTCAGAGTGTTCAGAGTTAAGTTAATGTTGACTCTTCCACCTGCATCGACAAGATTCTTCACATTTTCCTTTATTCGCCCGTAGGTTTTTGGACCGCGGATGCGATTGTGAGTCTCTTCGGTCCCATCGATTGACACGAAGTAAAGTCCGTTGATTGCAATCAATGGGAACATGCCGTTTGTAACTACGCTCATTCTGTTCCTCATTTCCTCTGAGAAGACTTGAACGACATCCTTTCTCAACATTGGCTCCCCACCGACGACTGAAACGTTCGCGATCTTCAACTTCTTGAAGGAGTTTTGAATTACGATTCTCCACTGTTCAGGAGTCAACTCCCCAGTCGTCGCTTCTCTGTTGGTCCACCAGTAACAATGCACGCACTTTAGATTGCAGGCGTTGATTATATCAGCGGATCCGAAGAGCGGAGCTTTCGTTCCTTTTCTCGCTTGCCTCCACCAGTGAAAGAGGTCGCGACCTCGGTTGTCCTTCGTGAAGCTGAGTATGGATCTAACGTAATCCGCGGGCGTGGGGTTGGCATCGAGCCCGGGGAGCATCCTCAAATAATGTGGCAGATCGATGACGTCACGATAAGCCGCACGGGGCTTTTTCTCAAACGACTTTGTTTTCAAGTCAACGAAAGTTTGGTTTTGTTTGAGCCGCCCGGCAGAAACTCTTTCAACGAACCTGTCTCTGAACTCTTCCTCAGACCAATCAAAATACTCTCGCTGGAATTGTTCGGGAAGTTGCGACGTCACAACCAACCCTGGCTTTTCCGGAAGCGTATGTATTTCTTTCCACGGTTTTGTGCGACCGCCAAGACGAGCGCACTTTTGAAAAGCTTGCAGAAAAGTCCTAGGTCATCCTATCGGAAAAAACCACTTTCTGCTCGGGGCCCCAATGTGGACCGGCCAGTGGACAAGTTGGCTGACACGACGCCGGTCCCTTTCATGATGTTGCTTCAACGAATCGGAAAATGAATGGGCCTACTTCTCTTTCTTCAGTGCTGACGAGGCCCATTGCCTCTGCTTGCAACCCTTCTCTTCGCTTTCTGCTTGCCGACTTCTTTGCCTATCGCCTTTATCATTCCTGGGACATCTGGAGTGGCATCATCCATCGCGTTCTGGCGACCTTCTGCGCCTCTACGTCCTACTTTAGATCTCTTCTGACGTTCTATATCGGATACACTCATGCCAGTAATGACCAGGGCATGTGTATTGTCAACCTGTCGTTCCTTCACGATTGGTCTTGTTAGTAGCAATCCTCTGAAGCAGGAAAGAGTTCTTGTCGTGCCGATGGAACCGGAGTCTTTCCCGCTCCTGCCTCGTGTATCCATGTTCCGGAGTTTCCCTTCACAGAGCCCAAGAGCGAGCTCGAATGGCTCTCCAAGGCAGTGCGGAAAGTTCGTTCGTCTCTGAGCGCATTTGAGCCTGCATATGCATATCCACATCCTGCGCTTGACATTCTAACGCAGAGAGCGGCAAAATCGGGAAATCGTCTTTGTCGGGTCATCCATTACCATCCTTTTTGATATGTTCAAGTCTCACTGGCCCACATCGCATTTGCTGGTCGAATCGGCAACCACCCATGGAAGAATCCCGAACTGTTTCCGGGTCCTGTCCACCTTCTCCGCATCCACATCGAGGTCGCGTCAGCTCCCCCGGCCCTCTCTTTGCTCGGTATCAAAGGTCGCTAAGAAAGCTCCATATGATATTCGCGTATTCCTTATTAGCACCAAACCGCGCTTCCTCATTATGAGCGAGAATGAAATAAAGGGAAAGGGCAGACAGGTCAAAGGAAAGGTTCGTGAAGAAGTAGGTAAGTTGACGAACAACAAGACGGAGCAGGTCAAGGGCAAGATCGAACAGGCCCAAGGAAAAGCCAGAGAGAACCTAGGAAAAGCACAGAGAAGAGCCAGGAAAGGCTAGGCAGTCAGTCCTGGCTTTCGGCAGATCGTCGGACCGAGATAGTACAGCAAAGAGTCGGAAACCCAGATACCATCGATTAGTCTGAGAGAGAGAGCGCGCGTGTCTGTCCCTATCCGCTAGGTGGTTCACGTTCCTCTTGAGTTCTTCTAACCTGTCCCCATCCGCGTGATTACTTGCTGGGCTACGCCCCTAGATTTCATTGAACCACGGGTTCTAGATCTCGACAGGTGCGTTCGATTGCGGAGAGTGCTTGTGGGTTGTCCCGCACCGCCTAAGGTGTCTAGCGTATTTCTTACCACTGATCAACTTTCCGCACTTATGGCATATCGGCACGAAGCAGACGACCTGTCTGCTTGTAATAAGCGCTTCTCACGCATCACTCGTTCGGAAACCTGGCTACCAGCCGAACCTATACAATCGAGGCCGGGCTACCAACCATTCGGGGTCCCATTTCAAGGCGTACATATTCGGCCAGGGACTATCTTCAGTCAGGGGCTGAGGGCAGAGCTCCAGCCCTTGCATCTTCCGCCTCTCCGTGGTTTTCCTTCTTGCCTGGAAGCTGTCTCGGCAAGTCGCCCGCTTCGTCGGTTAGAGTCCTTTCTGACTTCGGGGCAGTGTTCGCCTGCCCAGAACGCTCCGTTCGGCTCAATGGGATTTAATCCCCTACCCATCTAAGCTAGAGGTATGCAGGTTCACGAGGAGCCTTCCTTTCGCCGGGGAGAAGCGGTCTTCACGATTGCAATTTTCGGTTTCATGGCTGTGATAGGGGCCGTCGCCCTCACCTCGCCAGGCAACAGGACGGATGCCTCGAACCCCAACGCGGTGCCAGAAGGACTTGGTTCATTCCAGAGCTACTCTCAGCTGCAGGAGTTCATGGCCGCGAACGCGAAGAGCGCCACGGTGTACAGCAGATACGGGTCCTGGTTAGGAGGTATCCCAATCTTCTTCGGAGGCGTGGTTCCCCTTACCTTTGGTGCCACTCTCAGTACGGTTGCCGCCCCCTCGGTCGTTGCCTTCACGAGCACAAACGTCCAAGTCCAAGGAGTCGACGAACCAGACCGGGTGAAGACAGATGGGACCAATCTGTTCGTGTCGACTACCGACACGGTCACGATTATGAGCGCCTACCCGGCAAGTTCGGCGTCAATCCTTTCCACCATCAAGCTCCCGGCCACTCAGGTAATCGGCCTAGAGATCGCGCAAGACCGCCTGATGGTCATCGACCAGCGATACTCCAACACGACGTACATCGACCTCCTTCTGTATGATACTTCGAACCTCGCTTCGCCAAGGCTGATGGCGAACATCAGCATAACAGGGACCTACGTTGCGGCGCGCCTCGCCCAGGGTTACTTCTATGCCGTCATCCAACAGCCATCCTACTCGTTTGACAGCAGCGGCAATGCCACCGGAGTGATGCCCAGGCTGGTCGAGAACGGCGTCACGATTACGGTCCCCCCCTCTTCGGTGTACTACACGCCAAACAAGTCACAGATCAGCTACTATACGATGGTCGTAAGCGTGGACATGTCCAGTGGGAAGGAGAAGGCGGTCTCGGTCCTCACCGGTCCGTCCTCCACGATCTACGTTTCGACATCCAACATCTACGTGGTCTACACCAACTACCAGGAGTGGTACGCGGACAACATCCCCGGGGACGTCTATACCGGCGGCATCATCACGTCGGCGAGCCTCCAGCAGGCACAGAACAGCACCATCTTCCGCGCCTCCTATTCAGGCGGCAATGTGACCGTGGAAGCGGTGGGCTCTGTCCCGGGGACCGTCCTCAACCAGTTCTCCCTTGATGAGTACGGCAACTACTTCAGAGTGGCCACCAGCGGGTTCACGACGATCAGCGGCGTGGCCACTGTAAGCGACGACGTCTACGTGCTCAACATGAACATGAGCCAGGTCTCGGCGCTACGTAACATCGCACCAGGAGAGAACATCTACGCGGTCAGCTTCGTCGGCGACATTGGTTACGTGGTCACCTACGAACAGATAGACCCGCTCTTCGTAATATCGTTCCAGAACATCACCAACCCGGTCATCCTGAGCGCCCTCAGGGTGACCGGATACTCGGACTACCTGTATCCGCTTCCAGGGGGCTACCTGATAGGAGTGGGCAAGGACGCGGTCGCATCGTCGACCGGAGACTTCTCCTATTACCTGGGGTTGAAGCTCTCTCTTTTCAGGGTCTTCGACAACGGCACTTCGATTCAGATGGAAAAGTACCTGATAGGGGATCGTGGGACAGACTCCCCTGTACTGACTGACCATCTAGCGTTCACATACGATTCTACCGGTAACATCACGGTCATCCCCGTGCTGCTCGCAAAGGTCAGTGGCAACCAGTCGTATGGATGGGACGGCTGGCCTCCCTATGGCGACCCCGTCTGGCAGGGTGTCTATGTCTTCAGGGTGACTCCCCAGGGGTTCACCTTGCTTGGGACTGTCTCACAGTATCCGGCGGGCCAGAACTACGGTGACTCGCCGAACAGCAGCCTTCAAATCGACAGGAGCGTCATAATCGGGAACGACCTCTACACTGTGTCTCAGGGCGAGGTGATGATAAGCGACCTCGGCTCCTTCGCGACGCTGGGCACCATCCAGCTACCAAGCTGACCGGGCCGTATTGGGAGTTGAGGGGCTTCGCAGCTTGGCGATCCTACCATAGCGCTTGGAAGCTCCCCATTGTAGACGTCGCCGAGTATCCCAATGTGAAGGAATATTCTCCTGACTTTGTCACTATTGCGTGCGGATAGCCCTCCCCCCACCTCCATAGCACCTTCCAGTCGGACTCGCTCCCTTCAAGAGTCCGCGCATGGTCTACGCACTGCCACGTTCCGCCGGCAATGACGGATGGGCAGGCGAAGGTGACTGCCCACCCCGGCTTGGTCAGAGGATACCGACTCATCGTCCCGAACTGGAGGAAGTAGAAGCTGCCGCTGAGCACCCCTGTGTTGAATATCGGGTCTTGGTGTGCCGGCGCCAGGAACCCCGTGAAATTGACGAGAGCGCCTGTCCCCACTTGGTACGCCCAGTAGACTGAGTGCCCCTTCCATTGCATCCGCAGGGTCACCGAAGACACGTTGGACCCGGCTTCGAGAGGACTCATCTTCGAGAACAGCAGGTTCTTCCAAGAGTGTCCCCCGCAGGCTGCGTTGTTGTCGCAAATCTGCCACGCACTGGCAACGAGGGACTCGTTCCCGTCGTGGAACATGTAGACGTCGAACCTATAGCCGTAGTCGATTCCATCGCGACAGCAGTCAGGCGAGTGGACTCCGATTCCGCCCGAGAGGAAGTTGTCGTCTCCAATCGAAGCCGGGGTGGTTCCAGCGAAGCTGACAGTCACTGCCACTCCGGTCGAGTGACCCGCGTCGATGTCCATGTACCCCCCAGCGTACACCGGGATCCCAATGGCCAGGTGTGATGGAGGCCCCGTTGCAGGTTCTGGCAGCACCCCGCTTACTTCGTCGGGGGCGACGACCACTACCAGTAGTAAGACGAGGAGCAAGACGATCAAGAGGGACCTAGAGAACCCCACTTCATGCCGTATGACAGCCTCCCTCCTGGAGTGGACCGTGAGAGCACCGAGGGCAGAGCCTGTCAGCGCCCCCAGCGCCATCATCTGAACACCAGGGAGTATCTGCGGTAGGTAGCTTGTGGCCATACTCCAAAAGAGCGGGAGCATGAATCCAGTCGCCGCCAATGGTAGCAGAAAGCCTGGCAACAAGCCGAGTCTAGAGCAGGAAGTGACCGCGGTGACAAAGGAGAGCAGTGCAAAGAAGATGAACAGACTCCAAGGAAAGAGAGGGACTAGAAGTCTGGCACTGGCGAGGGTGTACGCGACCGGAAGGAAGGCCAAGGCGACGAAAATGCCGAAAGCGATGACCACCGTGGCGCCCGGCGACTTCGCGGTTCTGCGGCGCGCGCTGAGGCCGATGGATGCCCCCGCAATCGCTATGGCGCCTAGAAAGATTCCCATCCGGAGCGGCTCCAAGCCGTCGGGGCCAGCCGAGTAGCACACCTTGGGGTTACAGAGCACATAGGCGAACGAGAAGAACGCCCCCAGAGCGGACGCTTGGGTAGCAATTGCCGCCTTCAGGTCCAGTAGAAGAGCGCCTGCGACCACCGAACCCACCAGCGCTATGGCGACGAAGAGGACGATCCTCGACCCCGAGACTGAGTAGAAGGCCGGGTCGTGACCTAGGAAGAGGTAGTTTGCGACACTCTCAACGAGGTACATCGGGCCGAAGGTGACGGAGAACGAGGCAATGCCCTTCAAGAGTTGACTCCGGCTCGTGGTAGTCAATCCGGCCGCCTTCTAGTAGAGCATTGTTACCAACTACCGCTCAAGCCACGATGTCACGGTGGCGCCCATTCCCCCCGTGGCGCGCGAGGAAGCACGTTCTGACCTGAAAGTTGTCTCTGTCTGACTCCTTAAAGCAGCTTGCGCGCGGGGAAAGATGGTTTTAACACCTGTGGGAGCAGAAAAGCATGCGGAGAGCAACCTCCGCAGCAAGCTGAAAGAGATAGGTCCGAGGCGTTCAGGTTTCACAAAGAGATAGTTCAAGCATTAAGATTGCATGCCACTGGACAAAAAGACATTCGTTCAGTAATCCTGTCTCTGAAGCTCGATGAGCAAGCCCGACGACGCGCGTGCGCTGAACGGCGCAGAGATTCTGGTCCAGCGTCAGTACCGATTAGGCAGCTTCTGGAGGCTCTTCTCTCACGTTGCGCGCTCTAGACACCCGATAGAGTACGAACCCAACCAAGAGGGCGGCGAAGACCGGTAGGAGGGCGAACCCCGTGAGAGCAATCGGCTGTCGCCCTATATTCTCCAGATGCGAGGCAATATCGTCCTGAACGGCGTTTGTGCCAGGAACGAGAACCCACCCTCCCTGGCCCTTGGTGGAGTTCGAGCTAGCAGTGCCTGTCCCAGATGGGATGTACCAGGTACCGCTCGCGTTTGTCTTAACCGCGTATTGCCCCGAAGTGCTGGTGCTGGTCGTCACAACAGGATTCCCAGTGAACGAGGCGTACAGCCCCCCGTACGAGCCAAGGCCTGAGCCAGCCAGGAACATGCTCACTCCTAACAGGACCCCTGCCATGACCCCCAACGCAGATCTTCCAGACCTCATGAATACGTACTAACGTGTGCTACCCTGTTAGTTCTATTCGTCAGAACGACTTCCCCCTCCATACTCCTCCGTGCCTCGCGTCTGAAGGCTGCCGCCCCGCCCGTAGTCCCTATCAGGGCGCGCTTGTTCTGTAGCCCAGAACGGTCGTTCGGCGACATAGGTATAACTCTCCCCCTCCCCAATAGACGTCTGAGAAAGATGCATCTACAAACCATGAGAACGAATCGCACTTCACGCAGAGCGACAGCCTCGGCGCTGTCGGTCATGCTAGTGACCATCATCCTCCTTGGCCTCACAGGCCTTCCTGCACTTACGGTTCGTGCTGCTTCATTCAACAATGTACAGATCTTCGTGAGCACAAGCGCAAACCTGCAGTACAACTACTTCTTGTCAGCTTACAACCTGACGGGAAATCAGGTCGCGACGTATCAGTCCTCCTTCCCAGCCGCTGCGTTCGAGCTTCCATCAGGAACCTATCTCTTCACCGTGTCTGCACTTCGCGAAGGGTACCCTTCCTGCCCAATGTGCGCGCAACCAGCCTCGGGTGGGTCCCAAAGCAGTAGCACAACAGCCATGCCAGTGTTCCTGATCCAGTCAGCCTCAGAATATGGGTACGCTGTCGAGACAGTGAGCGGCCCAGTCACCTTCACAATCCAGACCCAGAACGTCACCTTGCTGCCCACGAGCCCGGTCACGGTCAAAGTCACCTTTGCCAATGGGACGGCAGCAGCCGGAGCCTACGTGTCTGCCTCCATCATCGGCCAAGACTATTACTGGTGGAGCCCCAACTCGAGTGTCGTGATGTCAAACCAGACCAACAACCTTGGAATCGCCCATCTGATCCTTCCGCAGGCGCCCGCAGTAATTTCTGCGTGGGACTGGATTCCGGTCAACCAGCCTGTGAGCAACAACACAGTTCCAGCCAATATCGGGGGTCAAAAGATCAACGTCACTGTCTACTGGCAGACGACCTACGTCGGCCTATCCGCATCTGCGATGGTCATCCCACCCAACAGCAGCGTCAACCTGACCCTTCACTACCAGCAACCAGAGTACTGGGTAACGCCCATGGGGGTCAAGACTGCAACAGCCAACTCCTCGGGAGCGTCCAGCGGGACGATTGCCAGCCAGCCCACAGGTGTGCCATCGACAGTACAATCCGCTCCGTCCGGGACGGGATCCCAAAATCAGTACTACCTTCCGTCGGCGGTACCTTCGATTGAGGCCGCCCTCGGCGCAACCGGGTCGACAACGACGTCCTCCCATGTGAATCTGGGAGGGGGCGTGACCACCGTCGCGATAGGGGCGACAGCAGTAATCCTGGCTACACTGGGAGTTGCGGTCGTCACCTTGCGGACGCGGTCGCATCACCAATAGGCTGCGGGCCCGAAAGGGCGCAGCCTGCCCCATTCATGATGAAATCCCATTTTGGTTCACGTCTGAAATGTAGCAAGAATATCGTACAGAAGACTCTACAGAACCATTAGCGGATTACTCTCAGACGGGATTTGAACATCGTTTTCCATGCCCCAATCCCCCCGGGGGCAGACTCAAGCTCCTTTGGTGAACAGCGCGCAGCGTGAGGGGAAAGGATCAAACCGGTTTGGGTGCGGGCCCGCCCCAGCCCACTGCAGTTAGGAAACTCCAACTTCCGCCTCTCGGGGGTTCTCCTTCTGGCCTGAAGATTGCCTTTATCTTGCGGCTTAAAGCAGCTTGAGCTTCCCAGTAATCCCATCCAACAGTTCCTCGGGCCCTGGGCCGATTCCCAGGCACGTGACCGTCCCCGGCTCGAGCTGGGTGAGCCCCCTGTCCTCGATCAACGCCGCTGGGAGCTTGGCGGCCTTCGCCTTCTTGTGTAGTTCACGGAGTGTCTCCTCGGCCTGGACTTTCAACACGATCTTGGCCTGGCCTTCCTCTTTCCATTCGCTGAACCAGTTAGGCCGCCTCTCCATGGCCTCTTCCGCGGCAGAGAGCGAAGCGTGCGCGACCTGGGCTGCAAGCTTCCCCTTCCCCATCTTCAAGTCAGACCGCACGACGATCGCCTGTTTCATCCTTCCTTCGGTTGAACGGTTATTACAACTGTGAATAAGCCTTTGCGAATGGTTCCTCCCTCTTGGCGTCAAGGTTCGACGTCGTCGTCGCTGGCGGCAGCATAGCCGGTCTGACGTTCGCCGCTGAAGCTGCGAAGAGGGGCCTCTCGGTACTGGTGGCTGAGGAACATAGCGAAATCGGCGAGCCGGAGAAGTGCGACGGCCTCGTCAGCCTACGAGGCCTGAAACGCTACGGCCATCCTCCGAGATCTGAGGTTGTTCAGAACAAGATTGCTTCGGGCGTGATGCACTCGCCTCTAGGCAAGCACTTCACAGTCGATGTGACGGCCCTTGATGTCGTCGTGCTCGACCGGAGTGCGTACGACAAGCAGGTCGCTGACGAGGCTCGGGCCAACGGAGCCGAGGTGGTGACTGGGGCTAGGGCCTCAAACTTCCTTCAGGTCCAGGATGAAGTGTCAGTAGACGTCGGTCAGGAGACTGTGACTGCGAAATACCTCGTCGATGCCACCGGACCATCCTCGGGTCCCGGGGTCGGAATCCTTCCCGCGGCCAAGTACGAGCTGGAAGGAGATTGGGTCAAGGAGCGCGCAGTCGAAGTCTTCCTCGATGCCAAGCGGTTCCCAGGGTTCTTCGCTTGGGTCATCCCCTTCGGGCAGCGCATGGCGAAGGTCGGTGCGGCCGGGTTTGGGATCAGCCCCTTCAAGGCGCTCGATTCCTTCCTTGCCGACAAACCTCACAAGATACTACGCAAGGTGTCGGCGCCCATCTATGTCGGGGGACCTATCCCTCAGTTCGTGAGTGGGAGGAAGGTACTCGTCGGCGAGTCGGCCGGTCAGGTGAAGCCCACCACGGCAGGCGGAATAATGACATCCGTGGCCGGGGCTGTGATGGCCGCACACTGGGTAAGTGAATCTCTCAGGCTAGACGACTCCAACCTGCTTTGTAACTATCAGCGCGAGTGGGAGGCTCAGTTTCTGCGGGAGATGAAGACCATGATGAGGCTACGGGGTGTCTTCAGGAAACTCTCAAACTCTGACCTTGATGCCTTGGTCGCGACGGTCGCAACCCCTAGGATTCTTCGCAGGCTCTCTAAGGCCGACTTCGATTTCCATGCGTCTGCACTGCTGGGGGTGCTAGGGATTCAGGGCCTCACACGCATCGCCAGGGTCGTGGCTTCTTCCGAGGTCCGTTCGCTGCTCAGCGAGAACCGAGGAACCCCGCCGGCCCAGCAACATATATGAGCCAGGTCCCAAGGGGTCGTCAGAGAAATGTCGCAAGCCACGGTGTCTCTTCCCCTGTGCAACTCGTGCAACAGGCCCGTCAAGCCTGCCGAGAGGGCGACGAAGTTCCTTTGCCCCAACTGTCATGAGACGCTGGTCTGGAGATGCGAGAAGTGCAGAAAGTTCTCCAGGCACTACAGGTGCGTGAACTGCGGCTTCGAAGGGCCTTAGGGGAACCTGAATGGGGTCTTACGTCATACGGCTGAAGGTCCTACCACAGGACACAACAACCGAGCACCAAAAGATCATCGATTCAGTGGCCGGCATGCTTCCTGATCAGGCGAAGATTCGAAGCCAGAAAATCGAACCCATAGCCTTCGGGCTTTCAGCCATAATCGTCGACATCGTCGCGCCTGAGGAGGAGGGTATGATCGAAAAGATCGAGGCGGCGGTCTCTGCGGCCCCGCTTGTAGGCCAATCAGAGTTCATGGGCGTCAGCAGGATGTCCAGCAAACTCCCTACGTGATGCGGCTCAATCAAGGTACATCGGCTAAGCTTTCTTTGCGACCATTACGATGTGAAATGAGTCAGAATCGAGCCGGTCAAGACGCTGGACGCTTCCATAACTGCGAAGATACTTCCATCCTACCTTCTCCAAAGTAGTTCTCAAGTCCTTTCGCGAATGGATATTTGATTCCATCTTGATTGAAAGTAGATGCTTCAAGTCCCCATTGGGTAGCTCTCGAAAGAACTTCCAGTCTCCCTTGATGTGCTTGTTCTTGGGGTCATAACTGGCTTGAAGATGCCTTTGAAGTCTTCCGTCAGGGAAAGATTGGATTATAGGAAAAGTGTAGTAATGCCTATGCTTCAAGAAAGAGTCTCTGTTCGCAGTCTCGATTACGAGCAAAGATCCTTCGCGTCCGATGCTGTGCAGCGAGCGCAGAAGTTCAATTTCCTCTTTCAAGGTCGGACGGACTATCGAAGTGTCCATACAAATGATTGCGTCAAAGTCGGTCTCCCCTTTTCCTTGCAGTATCTCCTGAATCTGCGCAGTGTCTCCCTCGTAGAAACGTAGAACACTGCGCTTGCTCAGACCTTCTTGTCTTGCGAGCTTGCGTGCTGTCTTCAGAAAGTAGGGAGAGAAGTCAAAACCGACGACTTCGTAACCAAGTTTTGCCAGATTGATCGAATGTCGTCCGATTCCACACGAAACATCCAAGATTTTCGGTCTGCTTCCGACTCTCGCTCGGAGGTTAAAGTGGCTGAATATCTTTGCCAATCCTCTTGCTTCCGATGGCGCTGAAGAAAGGCCAGCTTCCAATACGGGTTGATAGATGCGAGCGTTCTGAACGTACAGAATATCATGCCAATCGCCCAAAGTCTTGTCCCTCAAAAAGTGCCGACTCATTTTAACTATTCAGAGAGGAAGAACGTTCAGCTAGGCGGCTAGCTTCCTCTATTCTTCATGTACCGTAATCGAGCAGAATCGCCCTCGGGATTGCTTTTATACCTCCTAAGCCGCCCTTTTAGTGCCGTTTCTAGCACGATGTGTAAACAATGCGTTACCCCCTAAGGTATGCAGCCTTCGAAATGATCAAGGAGAAGAAGAGCGCCACGGACGACGATCTCTTAGAGGCCCTCAACAAGAACGGAGGCAAGTGCTCCCCCGACGAGCTTGACAAGGCCCTGATGCAGCTGGAGATCAACGGTCTAGTCACAATCAGGTGGGTTGGGAAGGATAAGCGCAGGATTGAAGCTGTCGAGAAGCCGAGCGAAGAGGCCCGGATACCGCACGTGAACGAATAAATCGAGCTTACCTCTGGGAAAGCTCGGCATGGGCGTGGACTTCGGCGATTCCATCCCGAGAGAGAAGATCAAGCTCGAGGACATCTCAGGGTGGACGCTCGCTGTCGACGGCTACAACACGCTCTACCAGTTTCTGGCGATAATTCGTGGCATGGACGGCGGTCATCTCAAGGACTCGAAGGGGCGGGTCACCTCCCACATCTCCGGCCTCTTCTACAGGAACGTGAACTTGCTGGAGCTGGGTATGAAACTCGTCTACGTGTTCGACGGGAAACCACCGGAATTGAAGATGGAGGAAATCGAGCGCCGATCCGCCCAGCGTCGTGAAGCAAGAGACCAATATCTGAGAGCGCTCCAGGCTGGCGAAATGGTCCAGGCGAGAAGGTACGCCGAGGCCTCCACTGTTCTAAGAAGGGACATGGTAGCAGACGCAAAGGAGCTTCTAGATGCGATGGGGATACCATGGGTTGACGCACCTTCTGAAGGTGAAGCGCAAGCGTCCAAGATGGCCGAGGAGGGGACGGTCAACGCTGTTGCCTCACAGGACCACGACTCTCTAGTCTTCGGGGCCCCTGTACTCGTGAGGAACGTGACGATATCCGGCAAGCGGCGTCTCCCGAGCAAGGGGATTGTGATCAACGTCCAGCCCGAACGGATTCGGCTCTCGGATGCCCTCGCCTCAACAGGCCTCACTAGGGAACAGTTCGTGGATTTCGCGATTCTCCTCGGGACGGACTTCAATCCCGATGGATTCGAGGGCGTGGGCCCGGCAACCGCCCTCAAGTACCTGAAGAAGTACGGCCGGCTCGAGGAGATCACCGAGTTGAAGGGACAGCTCAGCGAAGTGAAGTACGACGAGATCAGAGCGCTCTACCTCAATCCTCCAATCGTAGTGGGGGTCAAGCCTGAGTGGAGATCTCTGAACAGGGGTAGACTCATCTCCTTCCTCGTTGACGAACACTCTTTCTCGCCTGAACGCGTCGAGGCAGCCTTGGGCAGGGTTCTGCAAGCGAAGTCCGCGCAGTCCGAGACGCTGGAGAAGTGGTTCGGCTGAAGGAATCAGGTCTCCCTACCCTGCGGGACATCGAGGAGGCCGAGGGCAGGATTCGGAAGTACATCCCGCCGACACCGCTGGAGAGTTCGAAGGGCATCTCGGACCTCCTCGGGCGCGACGTCTACCTGAAGCTGGAGACGTTCCAGCCTATACGTGTCTTCAAGATTCGTGGCGCTCTGAACAAGCTCCAGTGTCTGAGCGATTCAGAACTCAGGAAGGGTGTCATCACCGCTTCCTCGGGTAACCACGGGTTCGCGATAGCTTACGCGTCCCGCATCTTCGGTGTCAAAGCCTCCATCTGCGTGCCCGAGAACGTCAACCCCCAGAAGCTGAGGGCCATCAAGGAACAGGGGGCTGAGATCATAAGGTTCGGCAAAGGGTATGACGAGACCTACGAGAACGCGGTCGCCACTGCGAGGAAGCGGGACCTAACGTTCATTCATGCCTTCAACGACCCACAGATAATAGCGGGGCAGGGAACGTGCGGTCTTGAGATCGCGAGGCAGCTGCCTGACCTTGATTCTGCGACCGTGGCCATAGGCGGGGGTGGCCTCATCGCTGGGATAGCCATAGCCCTCAAGGAATCCCTTGAGAAGGTCCAGGTCTTCGGTGCCGAGACCCAATCCATCCCCTCCATGTACGAGTCCCTGGACCAAGGGAAATTAGTGCACGTGGACCCGCGCCCGACCATCGCCGATGGCATGCAGGCCGCAACCCCAGGCGAGCTCACGTTCGAGGCTGCACGGAGATACGTCGACAAGATTGGTCTCGTGACCGACGAAGAGTTGGAGGACGCGGTCTACGACCTCCTTCTCCTGGGACGAGTCACAGCCGAGCCTTCGGGCGCTTCCCCTCTGGCTGCGATGAAGGGGCCCCTGCGCCATGAGAGAACGGAAAAGGCGGTCCTGGTCATCAGCGGGGGCAACATAGCGTTGGATCTCCTGAGCTCGATCCTTACGAAGAAAGAGAAAGGAAGCTCCTGAGGTTTCCGGCTATTGGGAATGGTCTTGCCTGACCTTCCTCACGCGCGCTCGCTTAGTGAAGACATTCGGCAGTTCCGTCGGGGGATTGACCTCTACGCCCCCTTTTGATTTCGGGCTCAACTATGTTAGAGCAGGTCGTTCTTACGCCTTCGGAGGGAATCCCCCACCCAGATGGGCGATTTCTCAGAGGTCTTCAAATTCGACAGGATGCGAAGCGGAAACCCTGCGATTTACCTCTTGAAGGAGCAGTTCGAGAAGTTCGCCGGTTCTCCCCAGAAGCTCGACGTCTGCGAATCAATCGCCCACTGCTTCTACCAGCTTGAGCAGTATGAGGACGCCGCCAACTGGTACGAGGCGGCGGGGCGGCTTATCATGTCGGAGTCGAGCACGCCCCCCGAGCTCAAGGCCTTGGCGGCCCTGGGCGAGTACGAGAGGGCGTTGGAGTGCTACCGTTACGACGATGACGATGGGAAGTTCACCGAATGTTCGACCCTCATTAGGGAACTCAAGCGGGCGTCTGCTTCGGCCTGAGCCTGTGGGCTAGCGCTTCGATTCTTCTTCTTTCGTCTTCTGCCGGTTCATCATCTTGGTATGACATTCCTCGCAGACGGGTTCTTCCCGTGGAGTGACCCTGAAGGTGCGAAGCACCACGTCGAGCTCCGCGTCGCAGAAGTAACACTTGGGCTTCAAGATGGTCCACGCTTCCCTGCATAGACCCTTCGCCTCTCCATCTTGCCGCCGTCCTTGAAGTGCCACACCTCTGCAACCCCATTCGAGTTTTTCCCCCAGCTCACCAGCTCCTCAAGCTCCTCCTTCTTGACCCGAGCCCTTCCGCTCTTCACTTGGATTAGCAGCAGCTTCCCTCCCTTCGCGGCAAAGACGTCGACCGCGCCATGGGATGCCGCACTCCTTTCGACCAGCCACCCCTCTTGCTTGAGAATATTCATTGTCCTGTATTCTCGTTCGCGGCCTCTTGCGTATCTGCTAACTACCAAGAATTACGCGTCCTTTACTCGGCTGGCGTCCGTAGCCCGCACGGATAAGCTCTTGCCACGGATCTCCACCCCTGATACGAGAAGGATCGATCCTAACACTGCGAATGCTCCGACCCACGCAAATGCCGTGAAGGTCTCCCCGCGGAAGGCCACTGAGATCAGGATGGCAACCACAATCTCTAGCATCAGGACCACTGCGGAGGAGCTCGCGGTGAGGTACTTGAGCCCCTGCTGGTAGAGCACAAACGGTATCACCGTGTTGAAGACGGCGGTGTAAGCCACCGCCCACATTGCCTCCGACGACAGATGCAGTCCGGAGCCCCCAGTCAGGGCCAGCGGCACGACAAGGATCGCGGTGACTGCAACGATGCACGCGGCCGCGGCCAAGGGGTCCCAATTCTGTTCGTCCATCTTCTTCTTGGAATAGAGAATGTAGCCTGCCCAGGACACGGCAGCGATGAGGTACAATGCGTCGCCCAGTCCCTGACCGCTGGCCACCCCCCCGAATTCCCCATTTGTTGTTATCAAGAACGCCCCTGCGAACGCAAGGAAGACGCCAGCAATCTTGAAGCCTCCAAGCTTCTCTCCGAGGAAGAACACCGCTCCGATCGCGGCAAGGATGACCGACATGTTGACGAGCAACGCGGCCACGGAAGCCTCCGTGTATTGCTGTCCGACGAATTGGCAGACGAACCCGACCGCGTTGAACATGCCCACGACCCAGAGGGCCCTGTTCCTGAGGAGAGGCATCACATCTCTGCCCAGGACCGAGGCCACAACCAGCATCACTGGAGCCGCGATTGCGAATCTCAGAAAGACGAAGGTCCTGGGGTCTAGGCCTCCCTCAATCCCCAGGGAGACCACGGGAAAGGACGTCCCCCACATCGCAGCGGCGAGAGCCGTCTCAGCGAGTGCAATCCCCGCCTGCCTCCTCAAGTCCTCCTGCGGGCAAGAGGTCCGAAGATAAGCCTTGAGCTAGGACAAGTAAGCTTATGACAACGGCGGTGATGGCATGGGTCGTCGTACCATGGAAGAAGTGAGGCGATCCGTCAAAGATCTCGAGGCCCACTTTTCGGACCAGCTTGAGCGTCGTGACAGGCTCCTCAAGGAGAGCAGAGATGTCATTACGTCCAGCTCGAGGGCGATCATCAGCGTTCACCACGGCATGATGAAGGACGCCGCCAGGGAGCTCTCGGAAGCTAGAACCCTTCTGATCTCGCTGAAGAAGTCTGGAGGGGGTCCTGTGTCACGATATCTGATCTCTCCGGAGACGGAGTACGTTGAGGCCTCGGCTGTCTTGGCCCTGGCACAGGGGAAGACGATTCCGTCAAGAAATGCGCTCGGCGCATCTCCAGAGGCCTACCTGCTCGGTCTGCTGGACACGGTCGGCGAGCTGAAGAGACTAGTCCTCGATTCGATAATGGGCGGCAAGATGGTGAAGGCGAAGAGGTACTTTGCCGTAATGGAGGACCTCTATTCAATCTGTTCCCCAATGGCCGTGTACGACCACGTCGTGAACGGGACCCGTCGCAAGATTGACGTTGCAAGGATGCTCGTCGAAGACACCCGGGGCCTCTTGACCGAGGAGGTCAGACGCGAATCGGTGAACTCCTCGATGGCGCGCCTGCAGAAGAAGCTTGACCGGGCGACCCGCCGCTAAAGTTCCTTCAATAGCGTGCTGGTCTTGAGGCTGGGGTCCGGCGAGTCGAGTCTAACGACCTTCAACTTGATTCCGCGCGTCTTGCTCTCTCTCTCGATCTCCGACTCCATATGGTGCTGGTCGTATCCCAGGGCGACCACGTCAGGCTTTACCTTCTCAAGCGTGTCGTAGATGTTCCCCTCGACGCCCAGGATTGCTGCGTCCACCTGCCGGAGAGACGAAAGCAGCACCACTCTCTGGTTCTCATCCGAGATCGGCTCTCTCTTCTTCCTCTCACGGATTGTGCTGTCTCTTGCAACCACCACCACAAGGACGTCGCCGAGGCTCTTCGCCTTGCTGATTGTGTAGAGATGACCTCTGTGGATTACCTCAAACCCTCCCCCGATGAAGACGACCTTGATCTTCCTTCGCCCCTTGGGGGTGATGGAGACCCGCCCTCTCTCCAATCTGATGAGGCCCCTTTTCTTGAGGGCCTGGACTTTCCTGCTGGCGTCCAGAGTCCCGATGCCAAGGTGTTCCGAAACCCTCCTGACGGTGGGGTCACGCTCTCCCAGTCCCAGGGAGAAGACTGCGCCGAGAATCTGCTTTTCGTCCAAGTCTACCAGTCTATCTTCGCGACGCCCGCGAACGAGAGTGAGTCTATAAGACCTTCCGCATATCCAATGCTTAGCATGGCCAATTCGTCTTGGCCGTTCGCAAGGAAGTTCTCGGCGTCCTTCATGTAGAGTTCCGTGTTCTCAATGACTGCCTCGTACTGATTTCCAAGCTTCCCTTTGAGGGAGTCTAGGACACGCCTCGTCTTTGCGATGTATTTCGGGACCAACGTCTGCGCGGTCCGCAGGACCCCGTCCGAATTGCCGCGGACCTTCTTCTCGTCCAGTCCGAAGAGGGCGGAGATGGACTCGACTTCTGTGAAGTGAAGCGTCCCGGGGATCACGATCGAGTGGGGTGGCTCCCCGAATCTCAACCCGGCCAGCTCCGCAAAGGTCCCCGCGGCCTGATGTGCGTCCTGCCTCCCGAGTCGCGACATGACCAGGGCGAATGTCGAACCGCTGACCACCCCGCGCTTGAAGTTCCCTTCAGCCAAGAGAAGCCCCCCGATTGCGTCTGCAGGGGTCACGCCTTCGCCGCTCTGGGCATCGTACTCCAACAGCACCAGGGTGTGCGCGCCTCTCAGGAGGTTCTGATGCAGGGTGTGGTATGCTTGGGTCAGCTTGTTGACCGCTTCCCGGGTGACAGTGACTGTGGTGGAAAACTTGTAGTGGTGTAGGCCCGAGGAACTGGCCGCAGCGACCGCGATGGTAGCTGCATGAATCACTTTCGTTTCGACGCCGGACTTCGCCGCCCTCGCCCTCAGCTCACCATGCGTGGTTGCGATCATCGGGTCTCCCAGAACGGCGAGGACGACCTTGCTCTCCGCTGCCTCGGCGAGGATCTTCTTCCCGTCCTCGACAAATGCTCTGTCCACTATGGTCAACTCCTTCCCCGACGCGTCCTGCAGCTCCTTCAGCAGCCTGGGCTCGTGAGGCGATGTGTAGTATTCAAGGTAGATGACGTCAGCGGACCGAAGCTCGTCCAGCCCTTCCAGGCTGATGCCCTTCGGGCCGAGTCCCAGGCCCACGAAGCTGAGTCGACCCATGAAAGCGAAACGTCCGCCTTTCATCTAATAAAGTAAATATCCACCTCGTCGGGTGGGCTGGCTCGACGGGCCCGTGGCTCAGCCAGGTTAGAGACTTTCGACTAAAGCGGCTGGCTCTTAGCTCGAACTGGGAGACACCAGCATGTCGTGGGTTCGAATCCCACCGGGCCCGCTTCTCCACCTGCTCCACACATACCTCCGCGCGCGCCATGCCATCCAATCGAAGTGTCATCCTCCACGTAGAATCCAGCGGCGACACCATTCTTATAGGACCTTCAGCCGTCCTTATCCCTTGCGCATCGTTTCCGACATCTGGTTCCTCAGGAACGCCCCTGCTCTCAACGTGGTCCTCAGGGTGATCTTCGGACTGTTCTGGCTGATTGACGGGGCTCTGAAGTTTCAGCCCGGCTTTGTCGACGCTTTCCCTGACATGATATCGCGTGCTGCTGCGGGTCAGCCCTCTTGGCTCGGAGGATGGTTCTCATTCTGGGCGTCGGCCACGTCATCGAACCCCGCACTCGTCGTGTATTCCACAGGCACACTTGAACTCGCCATCGGAGTATGCTTGGTCATCGGCCTGTTGAAGAAGATCGCCTACACTGCAAGCTTCTTTCTGAGCTTGGTCATCTGGTCAGTGCCAGAGGGGTTCGGCGGGACGTATGGACCAGGTTCGACGGATGTTGGGACAGGAGCCGTGTACGCGCTCGCGTCGATTATGTTCCTGGTCGCGATGGCGGCATTCGGTCCTTCCCGGCTCAGCTTGGACTCTGCAATCGAGAGGAAGTGGCCCCGCTGGAAGAGTCTGGCCGAGATTCGGCGTGACTAGCACAGCATCCGCCTAGATGGGACTGCGACTCTCACACTAATCAAGAATCTGAGACGATTTGACGTCATCTTTTCTGGCTCCCATGGAATCCATTTTCCAGACCTGTCTGGGGGCGAGTCCTACCGGGCCCGTTGACCATCCCGACATGTTCTTCGTGAATTATACCCTGGCAATTTCCATTCTTCGGCTCTCCGGTAGGCAACTTTCCATGCTTCGTAACGGGCGAGGTTTCTGCGGGCCCCGCAATCTTGCTTTCAAAACGAAGAGAAGCTACTCAGTTTCGTAGAATCCATGAGCAGGCATGTCCGGGGTCAATAATCGAAGGGAATAGCGCTAAATGTCATAAGAAAGAGGGATTCTCAAATGAAAGCGATCGTATACGCAAGATACGGGCCTCCAGATGTTCTTCAGCTCAAAGAGATAGAGAAGCCTACTCCCAAGGACGACGAAGTACTGGTAAGAGTTCATGCAGCATCCCTGAATGCATATGACTGGCATACCCTGAGAGGTAAGCCATTCCTGGTGCGACTAATGGGCTTTGGGCTCCTAAAACCCAAGAAACAGATACTCGGATCTGACTTTGCGGGGCGGGTCGAAGCGGTTGGTAGAAGCGTAAAGCAGTTTCAGCCAGGTGAAGAGGTGTACGGAATGGGAGGGGGCTTCGCCGAGTACGTATGCAAGCGTGAAGACAGGTTGGCGTTGAAACCGGCCAATGCTTCGTTCGAGGAGGCAGCAGCCGTGCCCATGGCGGCAATCACCGCCCTGCAGGGTCTTCGCGACAAGGGGCAGATTCGGGCGGGGCAAAAGGTCTTGATCGAAGGTGCGTCCGGGGGTGTCGGTACTTTCGCGGTTCAAATCGCGAAATCGTTCGGGACTGAGGTGACCGCCGTGTGCAGCACTAGGAATTTGGACCAGGCGCGTTCGATTGGGGCGGACCATGTGATTGATTACACTCAAGAGGATTTCACGAAGAGTGGGGAGCGCTATGACCTGATTCATGTTGCCAACGGGAATCATTCAATCTTCAGTTACAGGCGCGCATTGAATCCCAATGGGGTTTGTGTCATGACTGGAGGAGGATCCATGTCTGAAATGTTCCTTTCAATGCTCCTGGCGCCATTGATATCAATGACCGGGAGTAAGAAGATGACAAACATGACGGCGCAAGTAAGACAAAGGGACTTGATCTTCATGAAGGGTCTTCTTGAAGCAGGCAAAGTGGTACCCGTCATAGAAAGACGCTACCCCCTAAGTCAGGCTGCTGAAGCTCTCCGGTATCTTGGAGAAGGACACGCTCAAGGAAAACTGGTCATAGCCTTGGAGCAGGACGACAAACCTAACTGAGCGCTGCGCTGGACCGCCCTGAAATCTGGTCGACGTGATATTCCTTCCCCACGACTGGAATCCACTTTCCGGACCCGTTTGGGGGCGAGTCCCACCGGGCCCGCTTCAACGAACGCGCGTTAGTCTCCGTGACTTGCTGGTCTTACGGAACGTCCTGCCTTAGATGAGCCGTGAAGAACTCCGTTATCTTCCTGTAGCATACCACTCGATTCTTGAATTTGATCACATCGTGCCCCTCGTCTTCAAAGACAAGGTACTCGACCGGCAACCCCCTGGATCGCAGGCGCTCCACCACGTCAGAGGTTTCCTTCTCGACGACCCTGGGGTCGTTCCTTCCTTGAATCATCATCATGGCGCATTTCACATTATCGATGTAGGTCGAAGGCGATCTCTCGGCAAGTAACTCCTTGTCCTTCTCGGGATGGCCCACTGAAAGGTAGAAACTTGTCTTCCAGGTTTCCGGCAGTCTCTCCAAGAAAGTGAACAGGTTGTAGGGCCCGAACATGTCGACGGCAGCCTTCCAAAGGTCCGGATGCCTCGAAGCTAGGGTCAGAGTCATGTATCCGCCGTAGGACCTTCCAATCACGCCGCGATTCGAAGAATCGACTCTTGGCTCTCTTGTTTCGAGCATCTTCAACCCTTCGACAAGGTCAAGACGGTCCTTCCCGCCCCAATCATGGTCGACCATCTTCATGAACCTGAGACCATATCCAGTGCTTCCTCTGACGTTCGGGACGAACACCGCGAAGCCGTTGAGCGTGAGATACTGAATGAGGGGCATCGAAAACCAGGTAAAATCAGGCCTCTCCTGGCCCTGCGGACCGCCGTGAACGTAAAGCACTAGCGGGTGAGGCGCCTTGAAGCCGAGAGCAGAGGTGGGGAAGTATATCCTGGCGCTAATTCTCAGTCCGTCGAAACTCGTGTAGCTCGCGTCTTCTCCAGATGAGAGATACTCCTCGGGAATCCCGAGCACCTTTTCGTTCGATAGCATCGTATACCGAGGTTTCCGTTCCACTGTTGAGAGGTAGATCTGTGAGGGAGAAGTGGCAGTCGTGAAAGAGAATGCGTAGCCATGTGCTCTCTGATTTGGCTTGTTCTTCGAGGTCGTCCAAGGCTCCAGTCCGAGGAGCACACCGTTCGATACGGGTTCCCTTCCCACGATGTTGTTCTCAACAATGAATCTGTGAGATTTCTCCTTGCTCTGGTCTCTGACGAATCTCCCTTCGTAGACAAAGCTGCACCCATCGATGTTGTAACTGAGAAGGTACCGATTCTTTTCGAGCTTCTTCGCATCTTCGAGCTCCCCCTTCCCCCTGTGTTTGGCTCCGGAGACCTGAACCGGCTCTAGTTCGGAAGGATCGTCCAACGGGAGGTACGCGAGGGACCCCTCATCGTTGAAGAGGGTTGTTCTGACAAGCAAGCCCTTTTCGTCATCGGTGAAGTTGCAGGTTCCGATTCCGGAAGGCGGATAGTCTTTGCCGGCTTCCCTTTTTTCAATGGGTGTGCCGAACAGAAGCTCACGCTTTCCAGTCTTCTCCGTCCAAAGGTAGAGGGCGTTATCGGCCGCCGTGTATCCGTCGATTAGAACGACCTCAGTGTTGTCCTTGTTTGCGCCCGCCGTATAGTTGCCATAGATGCTGGTTCCCAGCGACGTCTCCTTCATCGTCCTCAGATTCAGCCTGATTGATTCGAGGTTCGGTGTCTTTCTGTCATCATGCAAGAAATACACCATCGAGCTTTCGGCGTCTTTCTTCACGCAACTTAGTTGATGACCAGCATAAGTCTCCCCGAATAGATTCTGGGGGATTCCGCCGTCAAGCGGAATAGTGCAAGCCTGGTAGTTCTCGTTTCCGTTGTTGTCAATCATGACAAGGATCTTCTTCAGATTGGGAAAAACCGCGAATGAATCTCCCATCATCAGATGTGGGTTTTGCAGGGCGATGTCCGGGGGCAAGAGAGGCTCAGGCATTCCGCCTTCCTTCTTCATTCTGTAAAGGCTGATCAGCCCGCTCATGTTGCTCAGAAAGTAGACATGGTCGTCAACGAGGACGGGCGCCAACAAATGCCTGGCAGAGAGGAGAGACTCTATGGGATACGGACTTTCCAAAGTGAGATCGGGTTCCGTTTCGTTTTCGTGCGGGATATATGGGTGTCGCCTAGGCCTATGCGACCGGTGCGCGCTTAGCGCGCGCGTGGGGGGGAATCTCAGGTGCTGGAAGACTTCGTCACGCACGTACAGCAGAGGCAGAAAGTGTGCATGCTAGGGGCAAGAGACATCTGCTGCCGAGGACGACGATGGGGGGAATACACCAGCCTCAGGCTTTGACAACCACGCAAGGTATTCTCGACACGAATCACTGTTGTAGCTACACCTGCCAGAGGAACTCAAACCCATTGACAGGTATCGAGTGAACCCATCTGGAAAAACTGTCACCACTGAATCATAGCTGCGTGACAGTTCCTTGGCAGCGAGGTAGTTGGCACCCGAGGAAACGCCTACACAGTAGCCACTGTTCCTGGCAATGGAAATGGATGCGTCCCTTGCATCGCTGCTTTTGATTGAGACGAGCTCATCGATCAATTGATTGAGACCTCCATTCTCACCCTTTACTATCGCTGGGATGAAACCGTCGCCAATGCCTGGAATACCATGCAATCCAGCAGCACCACCGCCCATGACAGGGGACTCCGCTGGCTCGACAGCCGAAACGTGAACCTTCGGGTTGACCTCGCGTAAGGCCTTGGCGACGCCGATGAGCGTTCCTCCAGTTCCGACTCCGGCTACGAACGCATCTGCTACAAGCGACTTCTCTCTCAATTGCTGGATGATTTCCTTCCCCGTGGTCAGGCGGTGACATTCAACGTTCAACTGGTTCGAGAACTGATCCGTACTGAAATAGCGCTCATCCTTCAGCATTTCGTCTCTGATTCGGACCGCTTCCAAGAAGCTACCCTCAGTAGAGCATAGGATGAGCTTCGCACCGAACCTTCGAACGAACTCTTTCCTCTCTTCGGTTACGCTCTCGGGCATGATGATTGTGGCATCGTAACCCTTCTGCTTGGCATAATAGCTGAGGGCAATGCCGGTGTTGCCGCTTGTCGCTTCCACAATGATCATTCCTTTCCTCAAGAGCCCGCGCTTCTCGCTTTCGTCAATGATGAATTTGATCATTCGATCCTTGATGCTCCCAGTCGGGTTGATACACTCGAGTTTCGCGTAGATGTTATCCAGTTTGATTAGGGGAGTGTTGCCGACCTCTATCATATCGTCCCGCTTCATGAAAAGGGGGGGCTAAGTGCCTATTTAGTGTTCTAGTTCGAACCCCCAGTCGGCTTGACCTATCCAGACCCCCTTTACGAGTTGAATTCCACTTGGCCTGCTCGATTCGTCACGAGAAGAGGAACACGTGCAAAGAACTGCTCAAGGGGTTCCGGCGCAAAGGACATGACGCGTCGCCACTGACCTCTAACCCTTAAGACAGACCGAGCGATGCAGCTCACCGGATGAGGCTCGCCGGCAAGCGTGCACTAGTCACAGGTTCCTCCCAAGGCATCGGTGCGGAGGTAGCAAGACTCTTCGCGAAGGAGGGTGCGCACGTCGTAGTCAACCACAGACCCTCAGCAGCGCATGCAGACCACGTGGTCAGAGCCATCCGCCGCTCTGGAGGCAAGGCGTTCGCCGCTCATTGCGACGTCGCGGATCCTGCGAGCGTCTCCGCTATGTTTGCAGAGATTGAACGCGAACTCGGGGGTCTCGATGTCCTCGTCAACACTGCCGGTCTTTCCGACAGACGCATATGGAACGTCCACGTTCCTAGGATAACGCTTGACATGTGGAGGAGGGTCTTCGCGGTGGACACCTTCGGAACGTTCCTGTGCACGCAGGGGGCGCTCAGGTTGATGAAGCGCGGTTCGGTCGTCAATGTGGCCTCGACTCCAGCGCTCTCTGGTGACAGCGAGGGCTTGGTCTATGCCTCTGCAAAAGGGGCGGTAATCTCAATGACCAAGATGCTCGCGAAGGCCTTGGCCCCTAGGGTCAGAGTCAACTGCATGGCCTTCGGTTCCATAGGGACAACTTGGGTGGACTGGCTGGGCGAGAAGCAGCTCGAGGCGTACAGGGCGGCGATTCCGATGGGCAGGCTCGGCAGGCCCATCGACGCAGCCAACCTAGCCCTCTTCCTAGCGAGCGACGAATCCAGCTTCATCACAGGACAGATCGTTGTGCTGGACGGTGGAGAGGTCCTGCATTGATGCCCTCGCCGACCTGATTTCTGTCTTCGTCCTTCTGTGACCTTGTGGAGCCCGCCCTTCTCGATGAAGCCAAGTGTCGTCGAGCGGTAGGAATGACCGTTGATTGTTCCAGCGTCCTAGAGTATAGTGGCCTCTCCGCCGACCCCCGAGAGATAGGCCCTGTATCCCAGCTTCTGAATTGTCCGAAGGACGGCCTGCTCGTGTTTCTCCGATGTATTGATGAATACCGAGGGGCCGGTCTGCACGGAGAAGTAGGCCTTCGACCCGCCATCCCTCAGCTCCCTCACCCGCCTGATGATTCTCAAGGTGTCCTCGGTCATTATGATCAGCCTGTTCTCGCCTGTCATCGTCAGAGCGTGGAGCTCCAGTGTGTCTTTTTCTGCGAGGATTCCTAGGGTATCGAGGTCGTTTCCGAGGATCGCCCTCTCCATCTCGTCGCACCGCTTCTGAGCCGATTCCATGCGGGCCTTGAAGAATGGGGACGTGAGAACCTCTCTGTGGGCATCCTCGCTCCTCACCCTGGAAGGGAGGGGAACGATCACCATCCGGAGGTCCATGTCACGCTGGTCGGCGAACTTCTTCGCATATGATCCAGTGTCGTCGACCCCCGCATAGAGCCTCGAGAAGCCGCCTACAAGGGACCGTGAAGCGGAAGCAGCGAAGAGCCTCGCCGTTCTCGAAAGCGAGAGCAGGTCTGGCCGTCCTCCCACCAGCCTGTCGTGCAGCAGTAACGTGAGGGCTGCTCCCGCCGAGGACGAGTAGCCAATCCCTTTCGCATTGATGAACGGGACGTTCCTGCTGTCTATCCTGAAACGGGCAACATCAGTCCCTGGCTTGAGGCTCGACGCAACTGCCTTCAGTCTCTCGTTGGCCGATTCGCTTTGTCTCCCCCGGATGAAGACTCCTCCTCTCCTCCTGTTGTCAATCTGCGCCTCCGTCTTCATGCACGTGGTGTTGACAGAAATACTGTCATGGTACGGGAGCCTGAGGTCCCAGTCCCTCAGCCCGTGGTACTTGACGAGGGCCTGCATCGTGTATCCTACGGCTCTAGTGACCGTCAAGCGCCGTGGACCTCGATCTCCAACGCTCCGACGGTCTCGGCGCTCCTCAGTTTCGAGACGATCGACCTTGGAATATCTCTGGCTGCTGCGCTTGCCCCGACTGCCAGGGTCCGGTCGCTCATGAACCTGCTCCTCCGGATCACTATGTCATGAGGATGCGAGAGTTTCAGCCCCTTGTCGCCTTCGGCCGTGAGCTCAAAGGATTCGTTGCCGACCAATACTCTGATCGTGACCCTGGCCTGTTCTGACCTGAGGGCGGTCTTGAGCGTTTCGCTGAGCTGGTTGCATCCCTTAGCCGCTCCCACCCCGACGATGCAGTCTCCTTTCTCGGTCAGGTGTTCCTCAGTAGTGATCTCAATTGTGGTCGGGTGGAGAGATCTCACCATCGGGTGTCCATGGAACATGATGCGTTCCACAACCGAGGCCGTCTTTGGAACGAGGGTTCCTTGACGATTGCCCAGGCTAGGCTCCCTCCTTCGGTTGCAGACAGTCGCAGTGCGAACATGTCCCGGAGGTGGTCGACACCGGCGTTGGGCGGGATGCGGGGGACCTGAACTCCTCGGGAGGCTTCGCCGGCCCCGGGCTCTCAGACACGACGAAGCTGGCGAGACACATTGGGCCTCGCTTCCCGATAACGCCTTTATACATTCGACAGTCCGAAGGCCGCCGGTCTCTTGACTACAGAATACGAGCAGCTACTGTCAGGGATGGTCAGCGAGAAGAAGGCCAAAGTGACCCAACTGACAGGAAAGCAGGGTAAGGACAAGGAGATTGCGGGCCTCGTGTCGGACATCAGGTTCCTGGAGGTGGAGCTCCAGCGGTACCAGCAGGGGATGGCCTTGTTTAGGACCAAGCCACTGCCGAAGGTGGGCAGGTGGGGTAAGCCCGAGACAGAAGAAGCCAAAAAAGAGCCCTAGGCTCGTCGACGCCGATACTCTTTGAAAGGCGCTCGGCGGTATTATCTACGGCAGGGCCCTGAGAGTGGACGCTTTTCGAACGCGACGCTTGATTGAACAGACTCTGGGTCTATCCCATTGGGGGCATTCCGCCCATGCCGCCCATTCCGCCTCCGCCTGGAGGCATCGGGGGGGCCCTCATCTTGCTCGCTGCGATCACGTCATCTATCCTCAGGATCATACACGCCGCCTCGGTGGCCGCCCGGAGGATCTGGAGCTTGACGGCAAGGGGTTCTACGATTGACTTCGCGTACATGTCAGCGACCTTCCCGTTCATCACGTCTACCCCGAACCACTTCCCTTCTTTCCCGTGTCTCGCCCTGAGGTCGACTTGTGTGTCGATGGGGTCCATGCCCGCGTTTTCGGCGAGCGTCATGGGTATCGACTCTACCGCATCCGCGAACTTTAGGGCAGCCAGCTGCTCTCTCCCGTAGAGCTTCTGTGCCCATGTCCTGAGCTGGCATGAGACCTCTTCCTCTGGGGCTCCTCCTCCTGCGACTATCGCAGGCAGCTCCACGACGTCCTTAGTCACCATCAGAGCGTCATGCAGGGCCCTTTCGGCTTCATCGACTATGCGCTGGGTTCCGCCTCTCACGAGGATGGTCACCGCCTTGGGGTTCTTGCACCCTTCGATGAAGACCCACTTGTCGTCCTCCAGCTTCCTCTCTTCGACGAGCTTCGCGTACCCCAGGTCCTTGCCCGTAAGGTCGTCGAGGTTCGTAACCATTCGCGCACCCGTGGCTTTCGCGAGCTTGGACATGTCGCTCTCCTTCACGCGCCTCACGGTAAGTACGCCCGCCTTTGCAAGGAAGTGCTGTGCGAGGTCATCGATTCCCTTCTGGCAGATGACCACATTTGCTCCGGCCTCCTTGATCTTCTCGACCATCCCCTTCAGGATGTTGCTCTCCTCGTCCATGAACTGTTGCATCTGTGCGGGGTCGTTGATCCTTATCTCCGCTGAGAACTCGGTCTTCTCGATTTCAAGCGCCGAGTTGACGAGAGCTATCTTCGCCTCTGCAATCCTCTTCGGCATGCCTGAGTGGACGACCTCTTTGTCCAGGACCATCCCACTGATGAGCTGGGTGTCGGTGATCGACCCTCCCGGCTTCTTCTCGACCTTTACGTTGTCTATGTCCGCCTTCAGGCCCTTCTCCCCTTTCTCGGTGATCAGCATGATGGCGTCGACGACGACCCGTGCCAGATGTGGCGAATCCTCGTTCACGAGCTTAGTAAGCATGCTCGTGTTGGCAATGTTCAGGAGGTCCGTCCTGCTTGTCGGATCAACCTTCTCCGCGATGTCTTCGAGGATCTTCTGCGCCTTCTCTGCCGCCCTAAGGTAGCCATCTACTATCACAACTGGATGAACCTCCTTGTCGATCAGGCTCTCTGCCTTTTCAAGCAGCGCGCCCGCGACGACCACAGCCGAGGTCGTGCCGTCTCCTACTTCGTTGTCCGTCGCCTTGCTGATCTCGACCATCATCTTCGCGGCCGGGTGCTGGATGTCCAGTTCCTTCAACATCGTAGCCCCATCGTTGGTTATCGTGACGTCCCCCATCGAATCGACGAGCATCTTGTCCATTCCACGCGGTCCGAGCGATGTCCGTACGACCTCCGCGATGAGCTTAGCAGCCGCGATGTTGTTGCGTTGCGTCTCCCTTCCTCTCGACTCGCTGGATCCTTCTTTCAGTACTATCACTGGTTGACCTGTTGCTGACATTTGACTCACATCGGTTCACAACTTCTGTTTGTATATAAGAATTCTCGTGCCCGCCTCCGACATCCTCTGCAGAGGGGGTTAGGTTGGCGTTTCTCCACCGGTCACGGGAGTTTTAGCCCTCTTGCCACCCGCTTTCCGAGCCCAGGGTCAGCTTTGGTAAGGTTCTCGACCATGCGTCGCTGAATTGGCTTGCCTGCCTTTCCCAGCGAATCGACTATGTTATCGACTAGATTGTCCTGCTCCATCTTACCAAGTGAGCGATAGCGCCCGCCTGCCTGCTCGAAGTCGTTCGTCATGCTGATCTTCTGACGCGACATGTCACCCTCGAGGCGATCGTGAGTGGTGGCAGTGGCGGATGCTTCGCGCGGCATTCCGTCCGCCAAAGTGTTGGGTTCATAGTTGACTGTTCCTCCACCGTAGGGTGCGTACTGCATGGCTCCGTCGCGTTGGTTGTTCTTGACCGGTGCCTGCGGTCGATTGACAGGAAGCTGCAGATAATTGGCGCCGAGTCGATGCCGCTGGGTATCCGGGTATGAGAAGATCCTGCCTTGCAGGAGCTTGTCAGCAGAGAATTCGATTCCTGGGACTGTGGAGGCTGGAGCGAAAGCAGACTGCTCCACTTCGGCAAAGAAGTTTTCAGGGTTGCGGTCGAGTACCATCTTGCCCACAGGCATTAGCGGAAACTTGTCTTCAGGCCAGGTCTTCGTGGCATCAAGCGGGTCGAAGCTTTGGTTCAACTCGTCGGCAATCTCCATGACCTGGACCTTCAATTCGTATTCCACAGTTTTGCCAGAAGCAATCGTGTCGTGTAGGTCGCGTGTGGCAATGTCAGGATCCTCGCCGGCTAGGCGAGTAGCCTCATTTCGGTCGATGGCCTCTATTCCTTCTTTTGGCTTCCAGTGATACTTGACGTAGACTGCCTTACCTTCAGCGTTCACCCACTTGTACGTGTTGACGCCAAATCCTTCCATCTTCCTATAACTCTTGACTGTTCCTCGGTCTGAAAAGAGCCAAGTGATCATGTGGGTAGATTCAGGAGTCAGCGAGATAAAGTCCCAGAAGCGACTGTTCGCTGACGAGCTCGTAGGGTAGCCAGTGTCAGGAGCAGGTTTGAAGGCGTGCACCATATCTGGGAACTTGATGGCGTCTCGTATGAAGAAGACTGGCAGGTTGTTTCCTACCAGGTCATAGTTTCCGTCTTCGGTGTAGAACTTGACGGCAAAACCCCTGGGATCACGAGCTGTGTCTGCGGATCCCCGTGAGCCAACTACGGTGGAGAACCGGACAACGACAGGCGTCTTCTTCTTTGGATCCTGAAGAAATTCCGCGTGGGTATACTTTGCCATGCTCTTGTACACTTGGAAGTAGCCATGTGCACCGGCGCCCTTGGCGTGCACTACGCGCTCCGGGATGCGCTCGCGGTCGAAGTGTGCGAGCTTCTCGACCAAGTGCACGTCTTGCAGCAGCACAGGTCCACGTTCGCCGACAGCGAGCGAATTCTGGTTGTCGGAGACAGGAACACCTTGATTCGTTGTAAGATGTCTAGCTCTCGTATCGCGTCCGTCGCTCTTCTTCATAGGATTGCCACTGAATATTGTGTGTTTCCGAGTTAAAAAACTTCCTAGTTAGAAAGGTCTGGGGTGATTCGGCAGGCGTCCTTACTGCGGAAGATTCAGCCCAAATTCATCGAGATGAGCAGGGCCTACTGGTACATCAACAGGATCGGCCCCATTCTCTGCGCCCTCGCGGCAGGCCTTATCTACAGACCAGTCCTTGAGAGCAAGCAGTCACAGGGTTGGAGATAAATACAGCAAGCAGAGGACGCATAGAGTCAATGAAGGCACCGACGCTCAGGCTGACCAGAGAACAGGCTAGGGAGCTCCTCGCAAAGATTGATTCTGCGGTTGGGACGACGAGAGGCAAAGACTCACGAGACATCTTGGTCAAGATGCTCAATTCCAGTGTGCCGACGTATTCTTGGGTGGGTCTCTATGCGGTGGACGGGAAGGACCTGGTCCTAGACGCGTGGTCTGGGCCTGCCGCTACAGAACATACGCGGATCCCGATTGGGAAGGGGATTTGCGGCTTCTCTGCGAAGGCTGGCAGAACGGAGATCGTCTCCGACGTCAGCAAGGACCAGCGATACCTCCAGTGCTTCCCTTCAACGAGGGCGGAGATCGTGGTCCCCATATTCAAAGAGGGAGTGATCATAGGAGAGATTGACATCGACGGCGACCAGTTGGATGCCTTCTCGTCCCTGGACAGGGAGTTCCTCGAGGCGGTGGCGAAGAAGCTGAGCGACCGCTGGTCTTCCTAGGCTACTGTCTATAACTTATGTTATATCCTTAAATAGACTTGAGGGGTTCGTCTCTTCAACTCTTGAAGCTAGAAATCAAGGATCTTCACGCCTCAGTGGAAGGAAAGGAGATTTTGAAAGGGGTAAACCTCACAGTTGCACAGGGTGAGACTCACGCTCTGATGGGCCCGAACGGGTCTGGGAAGAGCACGCTGGCCTACACCTTAACGGGACATCCGAAGTACCAAGTCACCTCCGGTCAGGCGCTGATTGACGGGGAGAGCATCATCGGCCTCACGCCCGACAAGCGGGTCAAAAAGGGGCTCTTCCTGGCGTTCCAGTATCCAGTGAGCGTGCAGGGAGTGAGCATGTTCTCGTTTCTGAGGGCCGCCTACAACAATTCTAGGCCCTCGGGCACCGACCCCCCGACCATCTTCGAATTCAGAGAGGTCGTCGCCGAGAGGCTCAAGATGCTGAGCATGGACGAGGCCTTTCTGACCCGGTACCTCAACGAGGGCTTCTCGGGCGGAGAGAAGAAGAGGGCTGAGATCCTGCAGATGGCGCTGATGCAGCCGAAGTTCGCAATCCTGGACGAGACCGACTCAGGCCTCGACATCGACGCGCTTCGGATAGTGGCCGAAGGAATCAACAAAGTGTCCGGCCCCAACATGGGAACGCTTCTGATAACCCACTATCAGAGGATACTGAAGTATGTGAAGCCTCAGTTCGTGCACGTGATGCACCAAGGGAGAATTATTGAATCCGGCGGGGAGGACCTTTCCAGGCTCCTCGAAGAGAAGGGCTACACATGGATCAGTGGCTATGGCGGCGAGGAGGAAGTGGCCCAGCCGGCTCCATAACCCTTTTAGCGGAGAAGATAACATATGTTATATTCACTGGTGAGATGATGGCGTCCAAGGCAGACTTGGTTGCAGACGATTACAAGGAGAAGTACGGGTTCAGCGACCCCATCGACTCCTACGCGGTGCAGGGCGTAAAAGGCCTCAGCGAGAAGGTTGTCCAGGAGATAGTGCGGGTTCACGACGAGCCCGCTTGGATGGAGCAGATCAGGATGAAGGCGCTCAGGCACTTCCTGGACAGGAAAGCGCCTTCTTGGGCACCTGAACTGGCGGATATTGACTATCAGAGCTTCCACTACTACGCGAGCCCCACGAAGCAAGCTGCAAGCTCTTGGGACCAGCTACCCGAGTACATCAAGAACACCTACGACAAGTTGGGGATAAGCGAGGCAGAGAAGAAGTTCCTCTCCGGGGTTGGTGCGATCTACGAGAGCGAGGCCGTCTACCATAGCATTCAGGGTGAGCTCTCGAAGCAGGGCGTGGTCTTCACCGACACCGTGACGGCGCTCAAGGAGTATCCTGAAGTCATGAAGAAGTACTTCGGGACAGTGGTCCCCTATCAGGACAACTACATAGCCGCTCTTCAGACCGCAGTATGGAGCGCCGGAAGCTTCGTGCACGTTCCCGAAGGGGTCAAGGTCAGCATGCCGCTTCAGGCATACTTCAGAATCAACGAGCGGAACATGGGACAGTTCGAGAGGACCCTGATCATCGGAGAGCCCTACAGCGAGGTAACCTACATGGAGGGCTGCAGCGCCCCAGTCTATTCAACGCAATCGCTTCACTCTGCGGTCGTAGAGATAGTCGCGCAGAAAGGCTCCCTCGTGAAGTACACGACTCTGCAGAACTGGTCGAGGGACGTCCTCAACCTCGTGACAAAGAGGGCGCACGCCTACGAAGACTCGACAGTCTCTTGGGTAGACTTCAATGGCGGCTCGCGGCTGACGAGGAAGTATCCGTCGATCTATCTTCTTGGGCCCAGGGCAAAGGCCGACATCATCTCCGTGGCCTACGCAGGCGCGGGCCAGATTCAGGACACTGGAGGAAAGGCGATTCATCTGGCGAGGGACACCACGTCCAAGATACTTTCAAGGTCAGTCTCCAAGGATGGAGGCCATACGGCCTACAGGGGTCTTCTGTACATCGCAAAGGGGGCGAAGAACGTGAAGTCCAGCGTGCGCTGCGACGCACTCCTCATCGACGAGAAGAGCACGACCGCGACCTATCCCTACATGGAGATTCAGGAGGACGATGCCACCGTTACGCACGAGGCGAGCGTCGGAAAGGTCGGCGAGGAACAGCTCTTCTACCTCATGGCTAGGGGGATCTCCGAGGGAGACGCTCTGAGCATGGTCGTCAACGGATTCTTGGAGCCCTTCGCCAAAGAGTTGCCCATGGCATACGCCGTCGAGTTCAACCGCCTGATGTCGCTCGAAATGACGAACGCCGTCGGCTGAGGCAAGCGTTCAGAGAGTGATTGGGATTGTCCCGAACTGTAGCAGGTTCGTTCGACGAGGACCTTGCCCTGGCTCTCTCCGAGTCGCTGAATGAACCGAAATGGCTTAGGGACTCCAGGCTGAAAGCCCTGACCGAATTCTCCTCCCTGCCGCCGGAGAAGAACCCGCTCTATACGAAGTACGCCGGAATATCCAGTTTCGACCTCTCTAGGTTCAGGATGGTCCCCGGCAAGACCACCGCCGACTTCCGCAGCTTGTTCTCGGGCTTCCTGACGGGCAAGGAGACCAACATCCTCCTCCAGGGAAACGAGACTCAGATCCACGCCGAGCTCGACCAGGAGACCGCCTCGAAAGGCGTGAAGCTGCTGCCTCTGCACGATGCGCTCGAGAGCGACGGGGAGATGGTCAGGCGCCTCTTCGAGGCGCGGCTCGTGAAGTCAGATGGGGACAAGTTCGCGGCTTTCGTAAACGCCTTCTTCAACAGCGGGACCCTTGTCTACGTCCCAAAGGGCGTGACCCTCGACAAGCCCCTGCGCAAGATGCTGTTACTCGATTCGCCCAAGTCGAGCGTGATCGACCAGACCTTCGTCTACGCCGACGAGACTTCCAGGCTCGTCCTTCTGGAGGAGCTCTATTCGAGAGGCTCCTCCGGCCCTTCGCTGGTGGCCTCGAACGTAGGAATCCATGCCAGGCCCGGCTCTCACGTCGACTTCTCGTCCATCCAGTTGCTCGACGAACAGGCAGTCCATATCTCCAACCGAACGATCGAAATCCTGAGCGACTCTCGGGCGACTGTCAGCGCCCTCTCCCTCGGCGCCGAGGTGTCACGCTCCAGGATGAACTTCCTCCTGAACGGCAGAGGCTCCTTGGCCGAAGGGTTCGAGATCTTCTTTACTGACTCAAAGCAGAGGTACGACTTCGAATCGAACCTGATTCACAACTCTCAGGATTCGACCGGTTCGATTCAGGCGCGGGGCGTCCTGAAGGGCGAGTCGCAATCGATTTTCAAGGGAATGATCAAGATTGTGAGAGAGGCGAAGAACTCCCGCTCGTACCTTGCCCACCACGCGATGATTCTCGAGCGGGGTGCGAAGTCTGACGCAATCCCTGGGCTCGAGATCGACAACAACGAAGTGAAGGCGACCCATTCGGCTTCAGTTGCGCAAGTCGACGAGGAACAGCTCTTCTACCTCATGGCAAGAGGTCTTCCCCTGGATGAGGCTAGGAAGATGATCGTCTTGGGCTTCTTTGAACCTGTCCTCTCTCGGATCCCCATCGAACAGACGAGGGAGGGCGCGAGGTTCATGATTGAGGGCAAGTGGCATGGAAAAAAGAGCAGGCTGGTCGACAGGGAGACCCTCCTCGCGGAGACTGGGGAGACCACCCCTGAAGCCAAGCAGTCCGAAGACATCTTCGAGCGGCACTACAAATACAGATGAGAGTCGTGGAAGAGTTCGTCCCTGCAATCAAGGCATCGGAGTTGGCTGAAGGGACGATGTTGGCACTCGACGTGAAAGGTGTCCACCTTCTGCTTGCAAGGATAGGGGGTGAAGTCTCCGCGCTGAGCGGCACCTGTACCCACGAGGACGCGGACCTGGGACTTGGCTTCATCATCGAGGACAGAGTCGTCTGCCCTCTTCACCTTTCCCAGTTCGACCTCAGGACAGGACAGGTCCTCAACCCACCTGCCACTGCGCCCCTGCGAAGTTACAATCTTAAAATAGAAGGCGAGACGATTTTTGTGGAAGTCTGATAGGAAGTCTCAAAGTTCTTGCTCAAAGCTGAAGCTCTCGATGTCGAAAGAATCAGACAAGACTTTCCAATTCTCCAAAGAAAGGTCCACGGTCAGAGGCTGGTCTACCTTGACAACGCGGCTACGAGCCAGAAGCCTAGGCAAGTAATCGACACTCTCGTAGACTACTATTCACGTTACAACTCCAACGTCCACCGTACGGTCTACACTTTGGGAGAAGAGGCTACCGAAGCGTACGAGTCCTCGAGAAAGAAGGTGGCTCGGTTCGTGGGTGCCGCTCCCAAGGGGCTCGTTTTCGTCAGGGGGACGACCGAGGCGTCCAACCTCGTGAGGTTCGCCTGGGGCGAGAAATTCGTGAAATCCGGAGACACAATCGTGACGACGATAATGGAGCACCACAGCAACATCGTCCCATGGCAACTCCTGGCGAAGCAAAAGGGCGCCAAGCTCAAGTTCGTCGGCCTGCTGCCCGACGGGACCCTCGACATGGCACAATTCGAGGAGGTTCTGAAGGAATCACCGCGCCTCGTCACAGTCACCCATTGCTCCAACGTCCTCGGCACCATCAACAACGTGACAGAGATCTGCTCAAAGGCGAAGGAGGCCGGAGCGACCACCTTCGTCGACGGGGCCCAGGCGGTCCCTCACATGCCGGTCGACGTCTCCGCTATCGGCTGCGACTTCTATGCGTTCTCAGGGCACAAGATGCTGGGGCCGACCGGGATAGGAGCGTTGACAGGCCGGAAGGAGCTTCTTTCAGAGATGGAGCCCTTTCAAGGAGGAGGGGAGATGATTCGCGAAGTCTTCCTGGACCACTCGACCTGGAACGACGTCCCGCATAAGTTCGAGGCAGGCACTGTCAACATCGCGGACACGATAGGACTGGGGGCTGCGGTGGACTACCTGACGGCTCTGGGGATGGCACGCGTGAGGAATCACGAGCTGGGGCTCCTGAAATATGCCATGGAAACACTCTCGAAGGTCAAAGGGTTCCGGCATTACGGCCCGCAGGATGTGGCCCTCAAGGGGGGAGTGGTCTCCTTCAACCTGGCCGACATCCATCCGCACGACCTCGCGACGATCCTCGACGAGGAGGGCGTGGCGATTCGCTCGGGCCACCAGTGCGCCCAGCCCCTGATGAGCTGGCTTAACGTGGCGGCCACCAGCAGGGCAAGCTTCTACGTCTACAACTCTTACGACGACGTCGACGCCCTCCGCGCCGGTCTTCAGAAGGCAAGGAGTGTCTTCAAGGTATGAGTGCTAGTGACATATACAAGGAGCTGATCCTCGACTACTACAGGAACCCGAGGAACTTCGGCAAGCTGGACCAGTTCGACATCAGCGCCCACGACACAAACCCGTTGTGTGGAGACGAAATTGACATACAGATCAAGGTAGGAGACGGGAACAAGATCGAGCAGATCAAGTTCTTCGGCAAGGGCTGTGCTATCAGTCAGGCTTCGGCGTCGATGTTGACCGAGCTGGCGAAGGGCAAGGACCTCACTTGGACCAAACAGCTTGCGAAAGAGGACATACTGAAGATGCTTGGAAACCCAGACCTCGGTCCCTCTCGGATAAAATGCGCGCTCCTGGGGATGAAGGTTCTGAAGACGGCCGTTTACGGGTATCTGGGCACGAAACTCGAGGATCAGGGAGACTAGGCCTTCGTCGTCTTGAGGTCTCCGCCTCTGCCCTTCCTTCTCGACGGTTTCGCCAATCATACGGGGCGCTTGAGCAAACACACTGAGAGCGCAGGATTTCTGACAGGTCAAGAGCATCCGTAAATCCTCCTCGTCTGGACCCTAGGCGATGGTCGAGGCCATAGACCACGATGTCATCATTGTTGGGAGCGGTCTCGCCGGCCTGAGAGCTGCGGCCCAGGTGCTGTCGCAGTCCAGCGGCTCGGGTCCGAGCCTGGCCGTCATTTCCAAGCTTGCCTTGATGCGCAGCCACTCCGTCGCAGCCGAAGGTGGGACGGCCGCCGTCCTCTATCCCGAAGAGGGTGACAGCTTGGAGCTACATGCCTGGGACACCATCAAGGGGAGTGACTTCTTGGCCGACCAAGACTCCGTGTGGAAGTTCGTCTCACTCTGTCCTGAAGAAATGAGGCAACTGGAAAGGTGGGGGATGCCCTGGTCGAGGAGGGAGGACGGACGAATAGCCCAGAGACCATTCGGGGGCCACAGCTTTGACAGAGCGACCTTCGCTCAGGACAAGGTCGGCTTCTTCGAGATGAGGACCCTCTATGACAAACTCCAGGAACACGACAATTGGCATAGGTACGACGAGACCTTCGTGACCTCCATCGTCGTCGAGGACGGCATCTTCAGGGGCTGCACAGCGATCGAGCTGAAGACGGGGAGGTTCGTCTTCTTCAGGGCAAAGGCGGCCGTTATTGCCACTGGAGGGGCGGGACAACTCTGGAAGTTCACAGCGACCTCGGCAAGTGTCACCGGGGACGGAATCGGCCTGGCCTACCGTGCGGGCCTTCCCATCGAAGACATGGAGTTCATGCAGTTCCATCCGACCGGGTTAATCCCCCGTGGCATCCTAATCACTGAGGGAGCAAGGGGAGAGGGTGGGTATCTTCTAAATTCCAAGGGCGAGAGGTTCCTACAGCGCTACGCCCCCACGAAGATGGAGCTAGCTCCGAGGGACGTCGTCTCTAGGTCAATCATAAAAGAGATAAGCGAAGGTAGGGGATTCAAGGACGAGGACTCGGGTCTCTCCTTCGTACACCTCGACCTGAGGCACCTCGGAAGGGAGAAGATAGACGCTAAGCTCCCATTCATCAAAGAGTTGTCCATGAAGTTTACGGGAGTTGACCCAGTGGAGGAACCAATCCCGATAAAGCCCACGGCTCACTATACCATGGGCGGAATTCGAGTCGATGACAATGGAAGAGTCCTCGACGAGCGGTCGCAGGCCGTGAGAGGGTTGTGGGCGGCCGGCGAAGCGGCGTGCGTAAGCATCCATGGCGCCAACAGGCTGGGCGCGAATTCCACTGCCGAGTGTTTGGTCTACGGGAGATTAGTCGGTGAAGACATAGTGAAGTACCTCGCCCCGCATGATGCACACCCCCTAGGCAATGACAGTTCTTTAGTCGCCAACGAAGAAGGCAGGATCTTCAGGGACCTTTTCAGAAACGAAACCTCTACTGAGGATGTCTACGTCTTGAAGGCGAGGCTGAAAGAGATAATGGACAGGTCTGTCTATGTGTTCAGGGACGAGGCTGGGCTAGCCGACGCTGTGCGAGAGGTCAGGGAACTGAGGAAGAAATATCGGGGGGTGAAAGTGACAGACGGTAGTAGGGTGTTCAACTACAACCTTCTGGACACGCTCGAGGTTGGGGTTATGCTCGAACTGGCCGAGGTCGTGGCGCAGGGAGCGCTCAACAGAAGAGAGTCACGGGGCGGGCACGCCCGACTCGACTATCCCCAGAGGGATGACACCAACTGGCTGAAGCACACGCTCGCCCGACGAACGGAGGATGGCCCGTCGTTCAGCTTCGCACCTGTACGCATCACTATGTGGAAGCCCGTGGAGAGGAAGTATTGAGGTGAGAGTCTGGAAAGAATAACCCTGGAAGTCGCGAGGACAGGTGGCAAGCCTGGCAGGTACGAGCTCAGGTACAGGAAGGGGATGACCGTTCTGGACGCTCTGATTGAAGTCAGAGAGAAGCAGGACAGCAGCCTCGGGTACAGGCACAGCTGCGGGATGGGAATCTGCGGTTCCTGCGGAATGACCATCGAGGGAGTCCCTAGGCTCGCCTGTCAGACTCAGGTTTCGATTCTGAAGACCGATGTCATCAGGGTCGAGCCGTTGCACAGCATGAACGTGACGAGAGACTTGGTCGTCGACATCGCTCCATTCATGGCTATGCATAAGTCGGTGAAACCCTACATCATGCGAAACAACGTTGACGAGCGGGACCACTCGGACAGGGAATACAGGGTCCTCTCGGAAGAAGTCCAGAGATTCCTGCAGTTCGATTACTGCATTATGTGTGGTCTTTGCTACTCGGCCTGTCCCACCGTTGCGCTGGATCCGGCATATGTCGGGCCTCAGGCCATCGCGCAATCTTACAGGTACATGGCGGACCCAAGAGACGAGGGCTGGGACCAGAGAATAGATCTGTTGGACACGTCTCACGGCGTTTGGAGATGTCACGTAGCCGGTGCTTGCAGCTTCGTCTGCCCGAAGGATGTCGACCCAGCAAAGGCAATACAGATGGCAAGAAAGGAGATCTTGAAGAAGCGTCTCCTCAGGAGGAAAGCCAGAATCGGGGCACAGCCAGTTCCTCTCTTGACTTCCGGGGTGGTCAAGCAGGGTGCAAAGCCTCCCCCATTTGACTTCGGGGAAGGGAGCGTCAGCAGGAAATGAAGAAGGACCCAAGGTACAAGTCCGGGCTGATCTCCAGCCTGAATCCGTTTGGGTACAACGTTGAAAGGTGGAGCTACGCACTACACAGGGTTACTGGGGTCGTGTTGATCGGTTACCTGATGGCCCACATCTTCGAGACATTCGAATTGAGTATGGGTAGCGTCGCATGGACCAACACCATGAATGCGCTCCACTCTTTAGGTCCTCTTGAATTGGTCGGTCTCTGGATCGTGGCAGGGTCAGCGCTCTATCATGGAGCGAACGGGATAAGACTCATACTCAACGAGATGTTCGGGAAGCTCATGGGTATGCCAATCCTCCCTGTCTACCCGTATTCCCCCACATCTTTGGGAAGGAACCAGAAGATATTCGTTTGGACCATCACAGGTGTCGTACTTGTGCTCTGGGTTTGGGCAGGCCTCTACCTTTTGGCAGGTCTGGGGGTCGTCCAATGAAGGAGTCCTGGAGCATGATCTTGACGTACATCACCGCCATGGTTCTCATCTTCGTACTGACCTTCCACTTTCTCCTTCAGGGTCCTCTTGCCGGCAAGTCCTTCGAAGATACACTCGCTTTCACTTACGCCCAGGGAAATTTAGTCAGCTTTGAGGTCATCTTCGGCCTCCTTCTTTATGCTGCGATTCTTCACGGCCTAAACGGTGTTCGCGTGATCGCGCTCGAATGGTTCCACCCTGAAGAGAAAGCTTGGCTCTTGAACCTAATCGTTGTGGCGCTGATGGCCTTTTTCCTTGCACTGGGCTCTTATACGCTTCTCATGGTCGGCTAGTCTCATCCTAGAAGCGATTCTACAGTCTCCCGAGCCCCCGCTCACATCCCCTTCACACTAACCCCGGAACGTGCGCGTCCATCCGACGCCAGACGAATCGGGGGAGCCGCACGCAGACCTCGCCGTGAAACGAATCTCCGCCATTCGTCAGCGGTTTCTCCCGACCAGAATCATAACGGGGAAAAGCGGTTACTCCTAGAGTCAGACCTTCCTTCGCGCGAATCTGATTGGTTCTCGGTTGCTTTCAACATGGACACGTTTATAACCGCACCGCCAATCGCTGGAGAGCTACGAGAGGGGTAAAGTGCCTCACTACGGCTACAGTTTCGAGGGTTTCGACCCAGCGGTGCACGTCAGGGCTAGCGGTAGAGAGGTCAACGTATCCCCAAAGGCGGCCCGTGAGATCGCACTAACGATAAAGGGCATGACTGTTGCGAAGGCGATCGACCTTCTTGAACGGGTTGAACAGATGAAGATGCCAATCGCCTTCCGGCGCCACAAGCTCAAGGTTGGCCACCGTAGCGAACTCCAGGGTTTCCCCACTGGCTCATACCCCGTTAAGGCGGCCCGAGCCTATCTCCAAGTTCTGCAGAACCTCCAGAGCATTGCGGAATTCAAGGGGCTAGACCCCGAAAGAGTCAGGATAGTGCAAGCTGCCGGATATGCGGGCAGGACGATCAAGGACTATGTCCCGCGGGCAATGGGACGGAGTTCACCGAATTTTCACCAGCTTGTCCACATCGAGCTCGTAGGCAAGGAAGTCTAGGGCATGTCTGTCCAGCAACAAACATCGGTCAGGTCTATTCTGACGACCAGCAGGTCGTTTGCCGAGTTGGATGAGTTCTTCGAGAAGGAACTGAAGGACGCGGGGTACGGTGGCCTCGAAATCCAGAAGTCCCCAGTCGGAATCACTCTGAAAGTGTACGTGGCTAGGCCCGGCCTCGCAATCGGCCGGCGCGGAACAGGAATCAAGGATCTGACTGACAAGGTCGCAGCTAGGTTCAAACTCGTCAACCCCCAGATTGCGGTTACGGAGGTCGAAAACCCGGAACTCAATGCCAGGATAATGGCGGCGAGAATCGCCCAGATAGCCTCCAGAGGCACGGCATTCAGGAGAGCTGCGCAGTGGTCGGTCAACAACATAATGAACGCTGGCGCAGCTGGAGTGGAGATCTCGGTGGCTGGAAAGCTCCGCAGCGACAGGTCCCACGGCGAGAAATACAGGGCTGGAATCGTTCCTAAAAGCGGGGAGACCGCGGCGAGATCAGTTACCGAAGCGACCACGGATGTGCTCCTAAAACTCGGGCTCTACGGTATCAAAGTGAAGATCGCACTCAAGGACGCCCTCCCACCGGACTTCCAACTCAAGGAGGACGTGAAGGAAGAGGAGAAAAAAGAGAATGACTCAACTCAAGGCGAAGGAACTCAGGAACCAAGACGCTGAGAAGCTGAGGCAGACGCTCTTCGACCTTCGGTCGGAGTTCTCCAAGCTGAAAGGCGGAGCCGAAAGAGGGATCGTCAAGAAGGACGTTGGCAACATCCGGAGGATAAGGAGAAGCATTGCGACGATTCTCACCGTAATGCACGAAAGGGGAATAGCAGAATGAATGTCGTCGGCAAGGAGCTGACAATACTGAGTTCCACGGACCCTTCGAAAGAGGGGAGGACCGGTATCGTGCTTCTGGATACAGCGAGAACGCTTGTTCTCGAATCTAATGGAAACGTCTTTAGAGTCGAGAAGGTCGGAAACGTCTTCCGGGCGTCTGGTTCAAACATAATCATTGCAGGAACCGATATTGCAGGCAGGCTCGAGGACAGGTGGGGGCTTCGTTCGAGATGAGCGCTGCTGGCCTCGAAGTGACAATCCCCAAGAAGCAATGCCATGACGAAAGATGCCCCTTCCATGGTAGTCTCAAGGTGAGGGGGAGGCTCCTCTCTGGTAGGGTAGTGTCCACTGCAGGCAAGGGCTTCGTGGTAGTCCAGATGGAGTACCTCCACAAGGTCAGCAAGTACAACAGAAGCGAGCGGCGGAAGAGCAGAATCTCAGCGCGTGTGCCACAGTGCCTGGAGGTCAAGGACGGCGACGTGGTCACGATTGGCGAATGTCGACCTTTGTCGAAGACGATCTCTTTCGTAGTCGTTGAATCAAGGAGGAGCTCCTGATGTCGACGAAATCTCGTGCAGTCTCTGCCAAAGGAGTGGAGGAGTTCAAGAACTACATCACCAGGGCGATACCTCTGAACGCCGTCATCACCTGCGCAGACAACACCGGGGCGAAGACCCTCAGGGTCGTGATGGTGACGAAGGCCAAGACTAGGCTCGCCAGGTATCCTGCGGCTTCGGTGGGAGACAGCATCGTTTGCGTTGTCAAGAAAGGTCCTCTGGAACTCAGGAAGCAGGTCTTCGGCGCTGTCATCATCCGACAGAAATACCCCGTCAGGAGGCTGAGCGGTCAGAGAGTAATGTTCGAGGACAACGCGGCAGTGATAGTGACACCTGAGGGAGATCTGAAGGGGACCGACATAAAGGGGCCGGTCGCGAGCGAGGCCGCAGAAAAGTGGCCTAGGATAGCCAACCTGGCTTCCATGATAATTTGAGGCGGATGCATTGAAGTTCGGTTCATCGCTCTCGGCGGAATTGCAGGAGAAATACAAGAAGAAGGCCGTCAGACCTCGTGAGGGTGACTCTGTCAAGATTGCCCGAGGAGAGTTCAAAGGAATTGAAGGGAAAGTCACCAAGGTCTTGCCTGGGCTGGGGATGCTCAACGTGGAAGGAGTCACTAGGGAGAAGCAGAAAGGCGGAACCTCCCCTGTACCCATTTATTCGTCCAACGTCGTAGTCACGGCTGTTCTGCTCGATGACAAGACGAGGAAGAACAAGTTGGAGGAAGGGGCGTAGTTGGGGAAGAAGGGAGGACGGAACAGGTTGAAAAGCATCGCGGCCCCTCGGAGCTGGGACATCTCGCGGAAGGGTGACAGGTTCGTCTACAAGCCGACTCCGGGCCCTTACCCGATCGTCGCATCCTACCCTCTCGGAGTTGTCATCAGAGACCTCGCCGCAATGGCGACCAGCTCGAAGGAGGTCAAGTTCATCGTGAAGTCCGGCAAGGTCTTGATCGACGGAACCGAGAGACACACGCCCAGCTTCCCAGTTGGGCTGTTCAACATCGTCAGTGTCCCGATTGAAGGGCTCAACTTTAGGCTGGTTCCATCGCCAAAGGGACTCGTGCTTGCGAAACTGGGAGCCGATGAGACCAGCAAGAAGCTCTGCAGAGTGAGCACAAGGACGAAGGTCAGGGGCGGGCACATTCAGTATGGGTTACACGACGGTAGGTCAGTACTCTCCGATTCGCTGGCCCTCAGCCCAGGCGACGCCATCCTCCTCGAGGTTCCGTCTCAGAAGGTCCTAGGTCAGGTCAAGCTGGCCAAGGGGTCGGTCGGGTTAATCCTTTCCGGAGTCAGAGCGGGTCAGATGGGGAAGATAGCAGAGGTCAAGGAGGGGACAATCTCGAGAGAACGAATGGTCAGAATATCGTTGCCGGAAGGCGACGCAGAAATCCCGTCTCGCTTGGTCTTTCCTGTGGGGACGGACAGACCGATGATAACGACAGGAGCTGCTGCCCGATGAGCCAGACTGCCGTGCACGAAAACCCGATGAGAGTCATCAAGGTCGGGAAGGTCGTGATCAACATAGGCCTCGGAAAGTCAGGGGAGGCCATCGAGAGGGGCAAGCAGGTCCTCGAACAGGTGACGGGTCAGAAGCCGAGCCAGAGGCGCGCCAAGACGTCGATCAGGGACTTTGGTGTCCACAAAGGAGAGCCGATAGGCGTCTCCGTCACGGTTAGGGGAGATGGCGTCACAGGCCTGATCGAGAAGCTCCTCGCGGCCAGAGAGAAGAAGCTGGCAGCGTCCTCATTCGACCCGAGGGGATCTGTCTCCTTCGGGATCAAGGAGCACATCGAAATCCCCGGGATTAAGTACGACCCCGCTATCGGCATCCTCGGAATGAACGTGTCTGTCTTGCTCGAGAGGCCCGGCTACAGTGTCGCTAGGAGGTCTAGGCGAACCGCACGGATCGGCAAGGCCCACCGTGTGTCAAAGGAAGAATCGATGCAGTACTTCAAGGAGAAGTTTGGAGTGGTGATAGTTTGAAAGAGAGGCACACTAAACAGCGGAAGTACGGTAAGTCCACTCACTACTGTAGAAGGTGCGGGCAGTACGGGGCGGTAATCAGGTCCTATGGCCTAGTGCTCTGTAGACAGTGCTTCCGCGAAGTAGCCGAGAAGCTGGGCTTCAGGAAGTACGACTAGGTGATTTGAATGGCAGCCACCAATGTCCTCTCGAACCTTTTCGCGAGCCTGCAGAACGCCGAGATGAGGAACAAGAAGGAATGCATCATCATCCCAGCCTCGAGTCTGGCGAGCGAGGTCTTGAAGGTCCTCCAGAAGAAGCGGTACATAGGCGAGTTCGAGCACATCGACGATGGTGTCGGCGGGAAACTCAGGGTCCAGCTACTGGGAAGAATCAACAAATGCTGCGTCATATCGCCGAGATTTTCGGTCAAGTCTTCGAAGCTAGTCGACTGGGAGCACAGGTATCTTCCGGCGGTAGGCGTTGGGACTCTGATCGTTTCCACGCCCCAGGGCGTCATGGCCCACGCGGAGGCGCAGGAGAAGAAGATCGGCGGGAGATTGATCGGCTTTGTCTACTGAGCAGGTGCAGCAGCAGGTCGTGGAGCTGCCCCCTGGCGTGACCGCAATCCTGGCAGGCAGGACTCTCTCCGTGAAGGGCAAGTTGGGCGAAGCGAAGAAGCACTTCGACAAGGTCAGCGTGAACCTCTCGGTCGAAGGGACCAAGGTCAGCGTCTCTCCCTTTTCTAAGAAGAAAAAGGACAACGTGATAGTGAACACGGTCGTTAGCCTCGTGAACAACATGATTACCGGTGTTTCGAAGGGTTACACATACAGGCTCAAGGTCGTCTACGCCCACTTCCCGATCTCTGTGAAGACGAAGGGGGACGAGATTCACGTCGAAAATTTCGTGGGAGAGAGGTCGCCGAGGATTGCTAAGATAGTCGGGACATGCAAGGTCGCGATCGAGGGCGATGACGTCATAGTCAAGGGCGTCTCTGTCGAGGACGTCGGCCAGACCGCAGCCAACGTGGAGCTCGCTACGAAGATAAAACGGAAGGACCAGAGAATCTTCTTGGACGGCGTCTATATCTACCAGAAGGGGGAGGGCTTCTAACTTTGCCGAAGGCGAAGGTTTCGGAAGAGAACAGACTGAAGGCGCTCGTAGCGAAGCGGAACGAGCTGGCGAAGCACAGGCCAAAATTCGTAAGACAGGAGAGCTGGAGATATGTGAGGATCCACCCCGAGTGGAGAAAGCCCAAGGGCGTCGACAACAAGGTGAGGCGCCAAGACAAGGGCTGGCCCGCCCTAGTCAGGGTCGGTTACAGGGGGCCGGTCGAATCCAGGGGGCTACACCCGAGCGGCCACTTCGAGGTTCTCGTGTACAGGCCTGCTGACCTGGACGGCCTCGTACCCGGCAGGGACGTGGCCAGAATCGGAGGTACGGTGGGAGCCAAGAAGAGAGAACAGATTCTCAGCAGGGCGACCGAGCTGGGCATAAGGGTCCTAAACCCGACGGGATTGAGGGTGATTGAACCTAAGGAGTAGGAGGAGGCTGGCCGCGTCGGTCCTCGGCGTGGGCGAGGACAGGGTGATCTTCGACGAGGAGTATTCGGACTTGATTCAGGACGCCATCACCAGAAGCACCATCAGAGGCCTGATCGGATTCGGTGCGATCAGGGTGGCTCCGGAGAAGGGTGTCTCCCGCGGCAGGTTCCGGGAGAGGTCGGACAGGCTGAAGCGAGGCAGGGGAGCCGGTTCGACCAAGGGCAGCTCGCACGCGCGGAATCCCAGAAAGGAGATGTGGATGACCAAGGTTCGTGCTCTGCGATGGAGGCTCAAGGTTGCCAAGGACAGGAAACAGATCAGCAACGAATCCTACAAGGCCCTCTACAAGCAGGTGAAAGGCGGTCAGGTCCGTGGGGTCAAACACTTACTGGACCTGATAAAGGAGGCCAAGAAGTGATGTCGGTCTACGTCCCCCTCTTGCGCAGAAGGAGAGAAGGGGTTACCGATTACAGGTCCAGAAAACGCGCGATTACCTCGCACCGGGTGCTGCTGGTCGTCCGCGTATCTAACAAGAACGTCACTTCGCAGTTCGTAGTTCCAAAAGTGGGAGGAGATTCGGTTGTCGCCTCCGCTCATTCTCGGGAGCTGCTGAAGCTGGGGTGGCACGGTTCGCTGAAGTCGACTCCTGCGTGCTATCTCCTCGGGATGCTGGCTGGCAAGAAGGCTCTCGCCAATGGCGTCAAGGAGGCGGTCCTGTACAACGGCCTTGCTCCCTTCGTCAGGGGAGGTCGTGTCGGGGCGCTCGTCAAGGGTGTGGTAGAGGCAGGGGTGGAAGTGCCGGTCGGAGAGGAGGCCTTCCCGTCTGAAGAGAGGCTCACAGGCAAGACAATAGCAGATTACGCTTCGAAGCTTTCCTCTGAATCCAAGGAGGCTTACGAGAAGGGCTTCGCAAGGCTCCTGAAAGGGGGCTTCAAACCCGAAGAGTATCCCGCTCAGTTCGAGAAGGTGAAGGCTGCCATAACGGGAGCGAAGAAGTGATGTCTTCCTACGGGAGGCGCGACCGCCGAGAGGAGGAGGAGGAAGTCTGGGTCCCCAGGACCAAGCTCGGGAAGCTCGTAAACGAAGGCAAGATCGTCTCCCTCGATGAGATATTCAAGGGGGGCCAGAGGATCCGCGAGTCAGAGATCGTCAGGAAATTGCTTCCCGACCTTCGGAACGAGGTCGTCGGGGTCAGTGTTGTGCAGAAGCAGACAGACGCGGGAGAGTTGACCAGGTTCTCCGCAGTTGTCGCCGTCGGCAACGGGGCAGGCTGGTTCGGCGTCGGCAAGGGCAAGGCGATGCAGACAAGGGAGGCGATCGAAAAGGCCACGAACGCCGCGCTTCTCAACATCATCCCGGTGAAGCTCGGATGCGGCAGCTGGGAGTGCAGGTGCGGCAGGCCCCACTCTGTCCCGTACAGGATCAGGGGCAAGGCTGGGAGCGTGACGATCGAAGTGATACCGGGTCCGAGAGCGCTCGGATTGGTCGCGGGGCCCGCCCTCAAGAACCTCCTCCAGTTGGCGGGTGTCAAGGACGCCTGGATCAGAACGTTCGGCTCAACGAATACAACGTCCTCATTGGCCAACGCTGCCTACGACGCCTTCAGGATGTCGTTCGGGCTAAACATATGAAGTGATCAAGATTGGGTTTGCTATTAGTTCTCAACCTGCACGGGGTGATAAACTCGTCGGGACCGGTCCGGAAGGCGCTCGAGGAACTCAAGGTCGTGAGGAGGTTCTCTGCCTCCGTGGTGTCGGGAGATCCCTCGACGTTGGGCACTCTGAAGCTCTGCAAAGACCGCGTCGCATGGGCGCCGATCGACGCCGACCTGCTGGCCACCCTCCTGAAAAAGCGCGGGATGCTCAGCGCCACGAAGGCGCTGGACTCCGCTTCGCTGAAGAGGATGGGCTACAGGGATCACGAAGACCTGGCTGCGAAGATGGTCAAGGGGGAGACGCGCCTGTCGGCCGTCGAGGGCCTTAGGCCCTTCTTCAGGCTGGCCCCACCGAGGGGCGGCTTCAAACGATCGATGCGCAGGCAGTCCTCAGAGAAAGGGCTGCTCGGGAGCAATCCCGGGCTCAGCGAGCTCGTGAGGAGGATGCTCTAGGTTGCCGACCCGTTCCAGAAAGAGCAGGAAATACAGGGGGAGCAGGACCCATGGCTACGGGCAGATAGGCCAACACCGACACTCCGGTTCGAGGGGCGGACACGGCAACGCCGGCCTCCACAAGCACAAATGGAGCTGGACGGTCAAGTACGACCCCGACCATTTCGGGAGGGACCCCTTCAGACCACCAGGTTACGCGAAACCGACGACCTGGGCAAACGTGGGTGACCTAGACACCTTGGCGAAGGGAAAGTCAGTCGACCTGACGTCGATGGGAATCCAGAAGCTGCTCGGATCGGGCACTGTCAGGGAGCCGTACGAGGTCAGAGTGGGCTTCTTCACGAAACGGGCTCAGGCTAAAATAGAGGCAGCGGGCGGAAAGATAGCAGTCAAGGAGTAAGGCCTCTTCCATTGGCTTCGATGCGTGATTTCATGAAGAGCGTGGGGACGGTTCTTCCTGAGATACCGAAGCCAGAGAGGAAACCGACCCTGAACGAGCGGTTCATCTGGACGGGCCTCGCTCTCGTTGCTTACCTCGTAATGGCAATAACCCCGCTCTACGGGTTCGGAGGGTCGGGGAGTCAGACGGACCAGTTGGCCTTCCTGAGGGTCGTCTTCGCGTCGGCCCAAGGGACGCTCATGGAGCTCGGCATCGGACCTATCGTGACGTCCGGCCTGATACTGCAGCTCCTGGTCGGAAGTGACATAATCAAGCTAAAGATGAGCGACCCAGACGACAGGGCCATCTTCGGGATAGCGACCAAGCTCCTCACGATGATCGTGATAGTGGGCGAGTCCGCGGCCTATATCTTGGGCGGAGCCCTTGGTAGCTTCTGCACGTCGACTGTCACGACCAACTGCTTTCATGGCACGGGTGGTGAAGTGATAATCTTCGCGCAGCTCTTCATAGGGAGCGTTATGGTCCTTCTACTCGACGAAATGATTCAGAAGGGATGGGGTCTCGGGAGCGGCGTCAGCCTCTTCATCCTCGCGGGAGTCTGTCAGACCATGTTCTGGTACACATTCTCCCCAGTGGAGTTCGGGAATCCTGCGGAATTCTTCGGTTTCATCCCAGCTACGATCAGCGCGTTCTTCACGAATACTTTGCCAAGCATATTGGTCCGGAGCTTCAAGTATCCCAGTCTGCTGACGTTCATGCTGACCGTAGTGATGCTGCTCGTCATCGTCTACATCGAAGGCATCAGGGTCGAGCTGCCGATCACGTCCATAAAATACAGGGGCTTCCAAGGCGTTTACCCCATCAAGCTACTCTACGTCTCGAACATTCCGGTCATCCTGGTCTCAGCGCTGGGAGCCAATGTGACCTTCTTCACAAGGATGCTCTACAACTATGCGGGAAGCAGCAGCAATTGGTGGCTTCCATACATCGGGCAGTGGAAGGTCGCAAATTCATCATACCCTACGGGAGGTATCGTCTACTACATGACCGCCCCGCAGGGAGTCAGCCAGACGGTTGGAGACCCCATCCATTCGGTCGTCTACCTGGCCTACCTGATTGGGATGGCCGTGCTCTTCGCCAAGCTATGGGTCGAGATCGGCGGACTGAACCCCAAACAGGTGGCGAAGAACCTGATGGACGCGAACGTCCAGGTCCCGGGCTTCAGGAGAACTGGTCTCTCGATAGAGCAAGTCCTTAATCGGTACATCCCGACGCTCACGATCATAGGCGGTGTCTTGATCGGATTGATAGCGGGTGTCTCGGACCTCTTCGGGGTCTTCGGCACGGGCATAGGCATACTCCTGATGTGCGACATCATTTTGCAGTACTACCAGATGCTCTTGAAGGAGCAGGTGGAAGAAATCTCTCCTGCCCTAGCAGGCCTCTTAGGAGCTGGCTAGTTCGTTGAAGTTGAGGGTCGTTGTCGTAGGAATTCCTGGCGTGGGGAAGACTACGGTCGTCGAGAGGCTGAAGTCCCGGATCGAAGGCGCGAAGCTCGTGACTTTCGGAACCGTGATGTTCGAGGAGGCGACGAAGCGCAAATGGGTCAAGGATCGGGACGAGATGAGAACGCTCCCTGTCGGAAGGCAGAAGAAGCTTCAGGCCGTCGCAGCGGCCAGAATCTCGAAGATGGCCGAACAGATTGTCCTGGTCGACACCCACCTTTTCATCAGGACCAAGGAAGGATTCTGGCCCGGGCTTCCCTTTGATGTCGTCAGGGCTTTGAACCCAACGCACCTGATCTTGGTCGAAGCCAGCCCGGAGGAGGTCTGGGCGCGAAGGGCGGCAGATGCTGCTAGGTCGCGGGACCCGGTAACCAAGGAGGAGTTGGAGAAGGAGATGGAGCTCGGGCGCGGGTTCCTTGCCGTATCATCGACGCTGACCGGCGCTCCGATGCTGATAGTCAGGAACGCAGAGGGAAAGGCGGACGCTACGGCTGAGGCCTTAGCTGCCGTCATCAAGGAAGCCGCGCGATGAACGCAGCAGAGAGAGCGAGAGAGATGAGACGTTCCCAGCTCGGGGGTAGGCGGTCTCTCCTGGTCGCATTCACTGTTACGGTTGTTCTGGTCGGCCTAGCGATGACCATGCCGGCCCTTGCCAAGAGCACAGTCACTACTTACACGACCACGATGACGACCACGATTACGAGCACGATCACGAACGCGAGTACAAGCCAGAGCACGAGCACTAGCAGGACCACTTCAAGCCAGTCCGGGGCAGGCGCTACTGTCTCTCTCAGTCACACTTCTGGCGGTCCTGGCGAGAAGATAATCATCACTGCGTCCGGCCTTGTTCCTAACTACAGCATCAGTGCGAAGTTCGGCAACGCTTCGTTGTCCTTGAGCGGGACTTGCACTACGGACTCGACCGGAAAACTGAGCCCTTGTTCCTTCATCGTGCCTCGGAAGGCCTCGGGTTCATACAATGTCACGGTCTTAGATGGGCTCAGCATCCCGCCGGTCATCTTCAAGATCCCTTCGATAACAATCCCAGAATCGACCTTGTTAATCGCGATGACAGCCATCGGCCTGAGTCTGGTGACCCAATTGGTCACTAGAAAGGTGGTGAACCTAGACGCTGAGAGACGGATGAGGGCCGAGGTCTCGGCCTTTAACAAAGAGAAGAGGGCGGCCACGCTCGCAAAGGACCAGGCCAAGCTCGAGAAGCTCAAGAAGAGGGAACTCCCGATGAGGCAGGAACAAGCCAGGGTCTCTACGGCCAGGCTGAAGGTCACGGCGATCACCTTCGTGCCGCTGCTGGCGGTGTACTACCTGATGGCGTCCTTCATGGGCGGATTCGGCGTCGTGGTCGCAAATTCGTCGCTTCCAATCCCTTACCTTGTGGGCGGGGACGGAACGATGGCCCTTTTCTGGTGGTACATGCTCAGCTCGTTCACGTTCTCCACCATCTTGACCAGGCTGCTGCACACTGGAACTCTGTGAGCGCTCGACGATGCAGGCGATCATAATCTCCGGGATGCCGGCGGTAGGGAAGACCACCGTGGCGAAGGCGGTCTCCGAAGCGCTGGGCATCTCAACGGTGGGGGGAGGCGACGTGCTGAAGGAGATGGCGGCCGAGGAAGGCTACCTGTCCGGCGGCGGCGACTGGTGGGACACCAAGGATGCAATGGGCTTCCTCAAGGAGAGGAAGAAGTCGTCAGGGTTCGACGAGGAGGTCGACTCCAGGCTGCTGCAGAGGGCAGAGAGGGGCGGCGTCGTGATAACCAGCTATCCTCTCCCATGGCTCGCGGAGAAGGGACTGAAGGTCTGGCTGTCGGGAAGCGCCAGGAGCCGGGCGAGGAGGATGGCCAGGCGCGACGGGACGACGGTGACGCACTGCCTCAAGGTCGTCTCAGTCCGCGACAGAGAGAACTACAGGCTCTACAAGAAGATCTATGGAATCGATTTCGGGAAGGACCTGAAGCCCTTCGACCTGGTCGTCGACACCGACTCCATCGACGAATCGAGGGTCGCCGAGATTGTCCTGCACTACGTCAAGAACAGGACCGATTAGATTGCAGTCCCAGAAGATGGTGGTCGTAGACGAAGAGCCCGCAGACCCAGAGCACGGGTGGGACCCTCGAGCTCGGCCGTTGGAAGTGATGCTGGACTACGGCCTGATTGCGCTCGACAAGCCACGGGGTCCGACAAGTCATGAGGTAGTGGCGTGGGTGAGGAAGATGCTGGGCGTCGACCGGGCGGGCCACAGCGGCACCTTGGACCCTCCCGTGTCCGGCCTCCTCCCGATAGGTCTCGGCCAGGGCACCAAGGCGCTGAGTCTCCTCCTACTCTTCCCCAAGGAGTACAAGGGAGTGATGAGGGTGCACTCCTCGGTTCCGACCAAGCAGCTGAAGGCGGTCGTCGCGGAGTTCACCGGAGAGATATTCCAGAGACCACCGCAGAGGTCGTCTGTCAGCCGCCAAGTGAGGAGCAGGACGATCTACGAGCTCGACATCGAGGAGACCAAAGGCAATCTCCATCTGTTCAGGTGCCTCTGCGAGTCTGGGACATACATCCGCAAGTTGGCCTACGACATCGGAGAGGTGCTAGGGGTCGGCGCGACCATGGTCGAGCTCCGCAGGACTCTCGTAGGGCCCCTCAAGGAATCGGATGGCTTTGTGACCATGCACCAGCTGAGCGACGCTGTCTTCAGACTGCGGAGCGGCGATGAGTCGGCCCTCAGAGAGCTGATTAAACCGATTGAAGATTCGCTGGGTGCTACGAAGAAGATCGTTATACGTGACTCCGCAGTGGACGCTATCTGTCACGGCGCGCGCCTGGGGGTTCCAGGTGTGCTTTCCGTGTCAGCAGGGATATCGAAGGGCGACATCCTAGTGCTGGTGTCGGCAAAGGGGGAGCTCGTTGCGATAGGGAACGCGATGCTTTCCACGGAAGAGATGACCTCTCTGAAGAAGGGCCTCGCCTGTTCAACCGACCGTGTCATCATGAAGCAAGGGACCTACCCGAAGATGTGGAAGAGCCACGCTAAAGCGAAGACTACATAGTCGATTGAACCCCTTGCCAGCGTCGCCTCCCTAGAGCCAATGTTCTCTCATGGAGGGGGAGGCTGGGTCAACGGAGACGAAGAGCCTTGTGCCGAAGGCGATACCACGTCATGGGTAATCCGAGGCTTGTCCGTTCTAGAGTATGTCACCAAGACCACGATGTAGAAGACGAGGAAAATGGCGTAGCCAAGCCAGTCGTGGATCCACCAGAACGCCGTTGAGCCGTACAGGAAACCAAACAGGATTGTAAGTGCGATTCTCGCCGAGTTAAGCAACGGCAGCACAACCACTCCGGCAACTGCAAACTCTGCTGTTGTGGTTAAGCTCTTTCTCATGTCCAGATACATCAAGCCCAGCAGGCCCAGGTAGATGCTGATGGAATAGGCTGCGGAGCACGCAGGCGACACGACGGTGTCTATGGGCTCTCCCGTCAACGAAACGAACCCGAACGACACGCCTTGCCATACTACGTGAATCCCAAGGGCATTGGTAACTTGGGCGGCGAGGTAGCTGCAGAATACCGCCAGCGGTTCCCCGAACAATTCCAACATGGCGAGAGGCGCGAGTAGCCCCACAGCATACAGGGATGCATAGGGGAGCATTATCTTCCACATCGTCGGATTTATGACGAGCAAAGCACCGTAGGCGAGCAAGACCAGGGAGGATGCAGACACCTCCATAGCGAGATATGTCGAAGGCCCTCCCGAGCCGAAGAACAGAGCCCAAAGAGCCGCTGGAAAGAGGATCAACAGCACCCCCGTAAGTCTGATGCCGAGCTTCGATGTGATGCCTTGTTCAGTAAGCAAAACCGCGTGGAAGTCCTTCCACCTGAGCGCAGTAAGGACGAGGAGGAGGGCAAAGAAGGGGAGCGCTGGAAGCAAAGAACCCAGGGTCGATGAAAGCAAGTCACCGAGCCCCGACGTCAGCGTGACTACTTGATTCGAATAGACAGTGAACATGAGAAGAAAGGTGGCTACTATCCAGGCTACGAGCCTAAGGTGTCCTCGGTCCACTTCAATCAAGGTTATTGGGCAACTCGTGTCTGATCGTATTTAGGAAGGGTCCTGAGAAAGCTTCCTTCGAATCGAACGCGACCAATGACTTCGCTAGGTTGGCGGTTGATCTAGGATTTCTAAAGCTGTTGCTCCCTCAACAAGGTGGTTGCAGATCTTTTCAATGGCTTTGCAAGACACTAGGCTGCTATCGTCTTCGTCTCGTCGGAGGTTAAATATGTCAAGGTTCCTCAAGAGCAGGATTAAAGATTGGTATTAAGTCCGATGTGCCAGGTTTCGGTAGGTCGCCACGATTATTGTACATGGGTCGAGTGCGAGTGTTGGTGCCACAACGTCCGTCCGCGCCAGAAGTCCAGGAAGGCTGACACGCAGACGTCGAAACAACAAGCCCCCTAGGAAGTTGAAGTGCCGCGCGCGCATTGTCTGTCTTTCGTACAAGGTTCTAGCTAGATTGGGGCCATGATCCTATCTGCTCTCAGACTCAGCTGCATCTCAATACGACCTTTCGCCGGTTGGGCCGCACGCTTATCAGTTCCAGTAGATTGAGAAGGTGGTGCCGAGGAATGAGCCAGGTTAGGAAGGTCGTGGTCGAAGGCTGCGGGGACGTCGTTCAGAAACTCTACGAAGGGAGACTGAAACATCTGAAGCATGGTCATGGGCTGGACATTGTCTTCACGCATCTAGGCACATACGACACGGCAGACCAGGGCCTTGCTCGCAAGATGAATGCAATAAGATCTCGACTATCGTGGGCCAAGATAATAGACGTGGCCGAGACCCATCGGTCTCACATTCCTCTCGCGGATTTGGTCCTCGTCTGCACCCCCGACTCGACGCACTTCGAAGTCGTTAGTCATTGGGTGCGGCGACCCAATGAACCCATTATACTGGTCGAAAAGCCTCTGGAGGCGAACGTCACTCAGGCTAGAAAGCTGTTGAGGCTCAGTCAGGAACGGAGCGACAGGCTGGGTGTGATCGACCACTATAGAACTCGTTGGTTCGAGACCGAAAGCGACTACAGGATCTTCCGTGAGATGCTCGAAATAGCCGACAACAAACACTGGCTTGAGAAGGTTACTTACTACTTCTTGGAGGACCACAGCTGGAACGACCCCAAATTCCTTCTGGACAAATCCCCTACTGAGGTTGCTAGGCAGGGCCCCATCGAAATTGAGAACCGCGTGGGAGCGCTGAGGCAAGGCCTCATGCTGGACCTAATGCCCTACCCACTGGACTTCCTTGATCGCTTTGCCGACCTTCAGACGGTGGATGTTGTCTCCGCGAACGTTGGGCAGTACACCGGGGTCGACGGAGACTTGAGAAGGAGGGCCCTGATATCAAAGGAGACATTCGCCGAAGTCAAGATTAGGTTCAAGACGCGGTTCAGTGATCAGTCGTCGAGAGGCATAATATACGTAGGAAAAGGCATTGGGGGAGTTCGACGCTTGCGAGCTCATGGTGACATTCGGGTCGCAATTCTCGAGGGCACGAATGGCGCCACTGCGGAGTTTGATTTTGAGGAGTTGCGCATAAGGTTGAAATCCAAGACAGGAAAAGAGATTGTGAAGGATTTGAAGGACTTCACTTCCGTCTTCTGCCAGCGCCTCCTGAGGAGGGTGATCGAGTGGGAAAGGGGGCCAGTGGTCTCGTTCGAAACTGCGGGGAAGGTGATGGAGATAGTCGAGCAAGCAAGGAGTTTCGTTCCTTCGACGAAGTCGAAGATATCGACCTATCAACTCACCCCGCGTGGAACGGACACTCGAGTCCTCGAAGACGTACTGAGAGAACTGCACGCGTCCACATCCGCAAGATCGCACTGCAGTTCCTCGTAAGGAGGAAAGATGTGACCGCGTCCGCCGCTTCTCTCACTAGCTCTATCCACGCTTTTAACCCCCACAATCGAGGATTGGGACTGCCGGGGTCGCCTAACCTGGTAGGGCGCAGTCTGCTGTCGGCGCAAGCCTGGAACCACCTCTGCCGGCGAGCCTGTCTCGCGTAAGCGGGTTGTGGGTTCAAATCCCACCCCCGGCGCCTCTTCAGCAGAGCCTGTCCCTTGCCTGGCTGCTCAAGGTTGCTTAGAGCACGAGTCTGCCGGATTTCTTCAGTCCACTCCGTCTTTCTCTTTCTCTGACTCTTCCAAAAACACTATAAAGCCAATGAACATGGCGGAGTCAAGTGAAGGGTTCCGCCTCCGGGCCGAGGTTAGGCCTCACTTTCGACGACGTACTTCTGGTCCCCCAGTATTCTGACGTCAAGTCTCGGAAAGACGCGAACACGAAATCGAAGTTCTCCCGCGGCATTCCTCTGAGCATCCCGATTGTCAGCGCCAACATGGATACGGTGACGGAGTCAACAATGGCCATAGCGATGGCTCGCCTCGGAGGAATCGGCGTCATACACAGGTTTCTCCCGCTGGAAGTGCAGGTGTTGGAGGTGGTGAGGGTCAAACGGTCCGAGAGTGTCGTCATCGAGGATCCAATCACTCTCGCCCCCGACAAAACAGTGAGAGACGCCTGGGACGCCATAGGAGAGCATGCAGTTGGAGGAATCGTCATTGTAAACGCCAACCGGAAGGTCTTGGGGCTAGTCACTAAGAGGGACATCATCTTGGAGCACAACCTCGACCGGAAGCTGAGCGATGTCATGACCGAGAGGAAGGACCTCATCACAGCAGCAAGAGGGGTTTCCCTTGACGAGGCGGAGAAGATCCTCCACAAGCACAAGATCGAGAAGCTACCACTGCTCGACAGGAGGGGAAGACTGGCCGGCCTCATAACCTCGAAGGACATAATGAAACGGAGGCAGTTCCCTTCAGCGACGAAGGACTCGAAGGGGCGCCTCAGGGTTGCAGCCGCGGTGGGGGTAAAGGGCGACTACCTGGCGCGGGCAGAGAAGCTGCTTGAGGTCGGGGCAGATGCCCTTGTGGTCGATATCGCGCACGGCCATTCGACATACGCGATCGAGACTTTGAAGAGAATCAAGAAGGATTTCGGCGGGGCTGAGGTCGTTGCCGGAAATGTCGCCACTTCGAAAGGTGCGGTCGACCTGATCAAGGCGGGAGCTGACGCGGTGAAGGTAGGCGTGGGCTCTGGGAGTGTGTGCGTCACGCGTGTCGTCACAGGTTCAGGGGTTCCACAACTGACTGCCATCATGGATGCCGCTCGCGTGGCCCGCGACTATGGCGTTCCCGTCATCGGAGACGGAGGGATCCGTAATCCGGGTGACGTGACGAAGGCGCTCGCAGCTGGTGCCTCCACCGTAATGATTGGGAGTCTGTTCGCCGGGACTGAGGAGAGTCCTGGCCCCACAATCCTGCGTGAAGGCGTTCGCTACAAGCTCACCAGAGGCATGGCCTCCCTAGCCGCGACAGTCGACAGGAGAATCAGAGAGAACGGAGGAGGCGCCAGCAGGGAGTCTGAAGTAATAGAGGAGGTGATACAGGAAAGCGTGCCAGAGGGAGTGGAAGGTTTGATTCCATACAAGGGAAGAGTCGAGGAAGTGGTCAAGGAGTTGGTCGGCGGGGTCCGTTCGGGAATGAGCTACTCAGGCGCCCATAGCATCCCGGAACTTCAGAGGAGAGCCGAGTTCCTTCGTATCACCTCAGCTGGGTACAAGGAGAGCCTTCCGCACGACATTCAGAAGGTAGCGTGACATGGGTAACCTGGCGGTGGTCGGCCTCCAATGGGGCGATGAAGGCAAGGGAAAGCTTGTAGACTATCTTGCAGGTCAGTTTGACGCGGTCGCCAGGTTCAACGGCGGGAGCAACGCAGGCCACACGGTCGTTATTGGCGAAGAGAAACACACCTTCCATCTTGTCCCGTCGGGGGCGTTGAAGGGTAAGGAGCTTCTGATTGGGGCAGGAGTAGCCCTGGACCCCGTAGTCCTCCGAGAGGAGCTGTCTCTCATGCCCGGCAGAATCAGGGAGAAGCTGATGATCGACGGGAGGTGCTCCCTAGTCTCGCCCTTCGACAAGGAACTCGACGTCGTCCTAGAGCAGATGAGAGGAGGCTCGGCGATAGGAACTACGCGGCGGGGAATTGGCCCCGCATACGCCATGAGAGCTCTGCGCCTCGCTCTGCGCGTATCGGACTTGTCGGATGAACCCGACTTCTCGGCGCCGTCCCAGTTCTACTCTCGACTGGGGGTGGACCCGACGAGGTTCGCTGCTTGGGTAGAGGAGTCGAAGCTGGTCGTAGACGGGTTGGTAGGGGACGTGGGCTCGCGTATCATCGATATCGGGCAGGCGGGTGGCTCAGTCCTCTTCGAAGCTTCTCAGGGCACCCTGCTGGACCTTGTCCACGGCTCCTACCCATTCGTGACAAGTTCGCACACAGTTGCAAGTTACGTTCCCGCGGGCCTAGGCATTCCCCCCTCTGAGGCTGGAGAACCTCTCGGCGTGATGAAATGCTACACCACCAGGGTAGGGAGCGGACCCTTCCCCACAGAAATCAAGGGCCTCACCTCTGACAAGATCAGGTCTGTGGGCAACGAGTATGGTGCGACGACAGGGAGGCCCAGGAGGGTGGGCTGGCTCGACCTCGTCGCCCTGAGATACGCAGTCAGGCTCAACGGCGTGAAGAACATCGCAATCTCCAAACTCGACGTCCTCTCAGAGGTAAAGGAGTTCCGGGCGTGCATTGCATACCGCCACATGGGCTCCGAAACTCGTGATTTCCAACGTTCGCTCGGGCATTTGCACGAAGTCGAACCCGTTTACGAGTCTCCGCTTTCCATGCAAGGTGCGAAGTACGACAAGGAGCTGCCGACTCAGGCAAAGAAGCTCGTCGAATACCTTGAGGCGGCTCTGGGGGTTCGCGTGAGCCTGGTCTCGCACGGAGAGGAGAGGTCGAGGACAATTGAACTATGACTCCATTTCTCCCATAGATGGTCGGTACAGGGAAGAGGCCGAGCCTCTAGCCCAGTACATGACGGAGCGGGCGCTCGCTGAGGAGCGCGTCCGTGTCGAGCTCGCGTACCTCTCGTTCCTCGTGAAGCTAGGCGTCGCGCCAAAGAGAAAGGTTCCCAGACTTTCACTTTCGATGGAGAAGGTGAAGGCCCTTGAAGCGGAGCTAGGCCACGACGTGAAGGCCATCGAGGTCTTCCTCAGAGACTCGCTCAAGAGTGCCGGCGCCGGCGAGCTTGGACCATACGTCCATCTCGGGCTCACCAGCGAGGACACAAACAGCCTGGCCTTCGCCCTCCTACTCCGCTCCGCTCTGGAGAAGGTCATGGTACCAAGATACTCGAGTCTCTCGAGCAAGCTGGCAACGATTGCCAGACGTGAGGCAAGGACTGTGATGCTGGCTCGCACGCACGGCCGGCCGGCAATACCCACAACCTTCGGCAAGGAGATGGCAGTCTTCGCCGTAAGGATCGCGGAACGTGTTTCTCTCCTGAGGTCGATGAAGCCCATGGCGAAGTTCTCGGGAGCTGTCGGAACCTACGCATCCTTCACGTTGATGGGGCGAAGAGATTGGAGGAGGATTCTGGGCGACTTCGTCTCCGAAATGGGAGTTGAGGCTGCCCCGTATTCGACCCAGATAGTCCCCGGCGAGAGGCTCTCGGACATACTCCACTATGTTATGAACATCAACCAACTGATGGTCTCGCTCTCGCGCGACCTTTGGCTCTACCAGACCCTCGACTACATCCACTTCGCCCGCCCCGGCAAGGTCAGCTCGTCGACTATGCCCCAGAAGGTCAACCCAGTCGACATCGAGAACGCGGAAGGGCAGGCTGAGATCTCCAATTCGCTGCTGCCTCTCCTCGCATACAGGCTCCAGATGACCAGGATGCAGCGCGACCTTTCAGACTCGGTGATTCGACGCATGGTGGGGCAGGCACTCGGCCATTCTCTTGTAGCCTGTTCTAGGCTGACCAGCTCGCTCGATTCCATGAGCATCGATAGAGCGACGATGGGCCGGGACCTCTCGAATCACCCGGAGGTCTACGCCGAGGCCGAGCAAGTCTCGATGAGGCTCAAGGGAGACGAGCGGGGGTACGAAAAGGTGAAGTCGATGTTTGAGAAGGGACACTTCACCCCATCTATCAAACGGGGCGAGTCCTACCTCGGCGCTGCGCCCCAGATGGCCCTCGAATGTCCGAGTGTGGTCGCAGAGCTGTTGCGCTCTAGAGCTTGAAGACCCAGCCGAGGTCGGGCGGATGGCTCCTCCTTTCTACTCGCTCGTTGAGAGCGTGCACAACGATGGGAAGGGCGAGAGTTATGTCAGCGTACAGCGTTGCCTTCTTCGCCTGCGAGGAAATCTTGCCCCAGCTGATTGCCTCTTCGAGCGTGCACCCGGACAGGCCTCCCCACTGAGGGCTGTCGGCCGTAATCTGAATGGCGTATTCGTGCGGAGTCTCCTCCTCTCCTCCTTTGGCGAGCGACTTGATTATCGTCGATAGCTGGATTGTGTCCTTCGGCACTCCTCCGCCAAGATAGACCACGCCCGTCCGTTTTGTTCTTTCGGCAATCTGCGCCAGCTCCTCCATGTCCTTGGTCTGGTCCAACCTGATCAGCTTTCCCTTTTGCCTCCTCAGAAGACTGAGGGCCACTCCGTATCCACTGTCGATGAGTCCCGGCGAGTAGACCGGAACCTTGGCCTCATAAGCGGCGGCGACTATGCTGTTGATCCCCTTCTTCGAGAGGTACTCTCCGAACTGATAGAGGAACTCCCTCGTCGAGTAGGTCGTCCTCTCGTCGAGCGTGTTCGCGAACTTGTAGATGGTGTTCTCGAGCTTCCTGTACTGCAGTTCGTCGGCATACACATCGTAGAATCTGTCGATCTTGAGCTTCAGGAGCTTCTCGTCGTCAGCGAGCCATGTCCCTTGGTAGTAATGGTAGCCAAGAGCTTCGAGTATGTCCTCGGAGATGTTGGCTCCCGTGCTCACGAGGACGTCGACGTATCTCTTCTCTATCAGCCATCTGATTATTTTCCACTGTCCGGTCGTGCTGAGCGACCCCGTCAAACCCATGAAGACCGTCAGGTCCTTCTGCCGGGCCATCTCGACCCATATGTTCGCAACCTCCCCGAGCTTCTTCCCTTGGAAACCGGTCTGAGCCATCTCTTCCAACAAATCGGAGATGCTCTTCTTGCCTACTTTGATCGTGGCCACAGGTCTTGAAAGGGCTTCCTTCTTTGATACCACGCCACGCTGTCGCAGAAACCGCTTAATTGCCTTACTTGACCGTTACTGACTTCGCGAGATTGCGGGGGTAGTCCGGGTCGTTCTTTCGTGCCAGCGCGAAGTGGTAAGCTAAGAGCTGAAGCGGAACCACCTCGACGACGGGCATGAACTTCGGCTGCACCTTCGGCACATGAACGAAGTACCTGTAGACCTCGTCCGCGACGTCCGAAATCCCTATCAGATCTGCCCCCCTCGCTTTCAGCTCCTCAGAGTTTGAGAGGGAGTCGGCGTGAGCATCCCCTGAAGGGTTTATGACAACTACAGGAGTCCCTTTTTCGATCAGCGCAAGTGTCCCATGTTTCAGCTCGCTCGCTGGCATCCCCTCCGCGTGCACATATGAGAGCTCCTTCAGTTTGAGCGCACCTTCGAGCGCAACTGGGCTCTGGTATCCTCTCGCTACGAAGTAGAAGTCGGATTTGTCCCTGTACCTCTGCACGATCTTCTTAATCTGCTTCTCGGTCCCCAGAACCTTCGTTATTGCTTCAGACAGCTCCTGAATCCCGTCTGTCCTCTTCTTGCCAAGGACGGCATCCACAACCATATTGGCTACCACCACTTGTGCCGTGAAGCTCTTCGTCGCTGCGACTCCGACCTCGGGTCCGCAGTTGAGCAGCAGAACGAGGTCGCTCTCCCTAGCCAGCGTCGACCCTGCTGCGTTGACGATCGAAAGAATCTTCGCCCCCCGCCCTTTGGCCTCCTTGACGGCTTCGAGCACATCCGCAGTCTCCCCGCTCTGGGAGAGCACGACCACGACCGATCCCGTGCCTAAGAACCCTGAATGCTCCTTGAGTTCACCCGAAACCACCGCATCGCATCTGATGCCCGCCTCCTGGTTCAGCCTAGACTTCATGAGTAGCCCCGCATGGTAGCTGGACCCCGAGCCCGTGATGAAGAGCGACTTCGCCCTCTTCAGCGTACTCGCGAATTCGGCGACCCTTCCCGGCTCCTGCACAGACGCTCCGACCGCAGTCCGCGGCTGTTCGTTGATTTCCTTGAGCGTGTAGTGGGCATAGTCGGCCTTGGAGAGGTCAGTCAGCTCCCAGGCAACTTGCGTAGGCGCGCGTTTCACCTCTTTTCCATCCCTCCCGATGATCCTCAGCCCGCCCTTCGTGATCTCGACCGTCTCCTGGTTGTCCAAGAAGACGGTCCGGTCCGTGTGCTCGATGAAGGCCAGCACGTCGCTGGCGATGAACATCTTCCCGTCGCCCACCCCGACTATGAGCGGGGCGTCCTTCCGGGCGCCGACCAGCACGTCCGGCCTGTCTTGGAAGAGCACGGCGATGGCGTACTGTCCCGTGAGCTTCTTTGTCGCTCTCATCGTCGCCTTGATTGGGTCCCCGGTCTTCGCATACTCCTCCTCAATGACGTGCGCGATTACCTCTGTATCGGTCTCGCTCTTGAACCTGTGACCCCTGGACGTCAGGCTCTTCTTCAGTGGGAGATAGTTTTCGATTATTCCGTTGTGAATCACGGCAACGGTTTCATTGCACGCAGTGTGCGGGTGCGCGTTGCGGTCCGTGACCCCCCCATGGGTCGCCCACCTCGTGTGAGCCATCCCTACGTTGCCCTTCAGCCTAGAGAGTTTCTTCCTGTCCTCAATCTCACTGATTCGTCCCGCGCCCTTGCGGACGATGAGCCTTCCGTTGCTTACTGTCGCCATGCCAGCAGAATCGTATCCGCGGTACTCTACCCTTCGGAGCCCATCCAGCAGGATGCCAGAGACCGGCTCATCCGCGACGCAGCCGAATATCCCGCACATGATTGGCGTCCCGAGGCCCGGCGTAATAAGCTCCGCAAAACGCTTTTCTCTACCCTGCACGATGAGTTCTGCATACCTGCTCTGTCAAGCACTTCACCAAATCGCCTACCATGCATAACTGTTTTCTAGTGGTCGGTTGCTCGGGCGGGCCATGCGTGAAGGTCTGCTTTTCGACCCGAAGTCGAGAGACCGCATGACGAAGCGCGTCCTTGTGTCAGAGAAGCCTGATCCTTTCAGGCCGGCATCCAGCAAGGTCGGCCAGAAGATCCTAACGCTGCTCGCGGCAGGCCCTCGTTACCCCGCTGAAATCGCCCGCGCTCTAAGGATCCACCACCAGACCATCTACTACCACGTGGGCCTCCTCGAGAAGGCAGGTCTGATCACGCGAGTCAGCAGGGAATCAATACGTGGAGGCGAGGCAAACCTGTTCGCACTTTCATCGGACGGGTACGCCGTCGAGTTCCACGTCCGCGGTGAGCCGTTGCCAACCCTGCAAGCCTCGACAAGGTCGATGTCAATGGGGCGCTTCTTCAAGGAGTTCTGCCACGACGGCGAACTCGACGGGTGGATAGTTGTCGGCTCACCTCTCCCACACGGGGCGACCGGCATTCAGGCCCGCGACGGGCACTACGCGATCCAACTAGGATTTGCACTCGGCCAGTTCGTCGCACTTCCTGTGCGCTTTCCTGTAAAGCTGGACGTCGATGTGAAGGCAGAAAACCTGAAGGGCTCGAATCTGATAGTCGTCGGAGGCCCAAGAGCCAACGTCATTTCTGAAGAGCTCAATCAGTACCTCCCTCTGCGGTTCAAACAGGGGGGCTTCTGGGGCTCGATAGTCGACGATCAAGACAGGTCCTATAACTCTGAGCTTGACTGCATCGTTGCCAAGATAGAGAATCCCTGGGAGGCCGGCAAGACCTGCGTCATCGCAGCCGGACTGACGGGTGCAGGCACCAAGGCGGCGATCATTGGGATATGCAACTTCGCAGACCTGCTCTTTCAGAGATACAATTCGGGCAAGTACGCCTGTCTCCTCCGAGGCATCGATAGGGATGGCGATGGGAAGGTCGACTCTGTAGAACTTCTAAAACGCGTGTGAGGCCTAAGCTCTTCTTCCTCTGCGGCCGCCTTTCTTCCTGGTTGTATCGTGCGGAATTGGTGTCACGTCCTCAATCCTACCTATCCTGAACCCTGCCCTTGCGATAGCCCTAATGGCAGCCTGTGCTCCGGGTCCTGGGGTCCTCGGCCCCGTTCCTCCGACGGCCCGGACCTTGATATGAACTGCGTTGATGCCCTTACCCTTTGCCACATCGGAAGCAGCCGAAGCACTCCGCATCGCGGCGTAGGGTGATGATTCGAACCTATCGGCCTTAACGTGCCTACCTCCTGACGAGAACGAAATAGTCTCGGCCCCAGTCAGGTCAGTGATATGGACGATTGTGTTATTGTAGCTCGAATAGATATGCACAACACCCCAGCGGTCTCTCGCAATCTCTTCCTCAGACGCCAACCGCTCTCACTCCCCTGGCACCGGTGGCTGGGCTGCTGCCTTCTCCCTGGCCTCAACGTTGCCCTCCGCAACAGGAGCGCTGTCTCCCGCAGCCTCCGGGGGAGGGGTAGCTCCTTCCGCCGCCCCACTGAGTGCGACAGTAGGCTCCTCGTCATGCCCGACTTCATACCCTGGAATCGTAATCACCCTTCCACCAATTGTGATATGACCGTGCACGACCAGCTGTCTCGCGTGAAGTGGTGACACTGCCATTCCCTTCTTGAAGACCATCGTCTGAAGTCTCCTCGATAGCAGGTCCTCCACTGTGAGACTCAAAATGTCGTCGAGCGTAGCGGCCTCTGTGACCAGCCCTCTACTCCTCAAACTGTCCAGCAGCTTCTTCTCTTCTCTCAACCTGACCTGTTCCGTGGCTGCGAGGAGAGTCCTCGCTTGTTTCCTTATCGAACTCAGATGGGTCTGTGATTTCCATAGCTCTCTCTTGTTCCTCAACCCGAATGTGCCAAGCAAGTAGAGCTCCTGCGCCAACTGGTCAGCCCTCCAGGGGCTCCGCGGCCGGCTGTACTGCTTCCTAGGCTTCCTCGGGTCTCCCAATTCCTACTTCTCTTCCTTCTTTTCCCCGGCTTCTTTCGCTGCAGCGATGAGGGCTGCCTTCCTCACACCCACGGTTCTTCCTTTTCTGCCGGTCGTCCTCGTGCGCTGACCTCTGACCTTCAACCCGAGGCTGTGTCTTACACCCTTCCAACTCTGTATATTCTTCTCGTCATCTATGTCTCCCTTGATCACGAAATCTAGGTCTGAGCCCAGTAGCTGCTTCGTCTCCCCAGTGTCCGGGTCGTTCCTCCTGTTGTAGTACCATGCAGGTAGCGATGACTTCGCCGCGCTCTGAATAGCCTTCTCAACCTCGCGGACTTGGTCTTCGCTGAGCGTCCCGAGCCTTGCCCTGGGATCGAGGCCTATCCTGGAGGTCACGACGCGCGCGAAGTTATAGCCGACTCCACGCAGGTCAGAAATTGCAACGATGAGTTTCTTGCTCCCGTCGAGGTCCCTTCCGGCAATCCTGACGAGATGTCTGAACTCTGTGGCTACCGACATATTCCTGACCTGCCCATCGCTCTAAGGTTATAAATCTTGAAGGCTCTCATCTTGACAATGAGGACAGTAGGCGTCCTGTCACCTTGGACGTCCTGAGACTCCGCTAAAACTTTTTAACCACAACTCGTTCTCGACCGACGAAACACGGCGTTTCATGAAAATGTATCGCAATCCAGCAGGTGTGGTCGTTGCTTAAGGTGAAGGTCTTAGAGGAATCTGGGAACTCTATCACCATTCAGCTTGATGGGATCGATCGGTCTTATGCCAACGCCGTGAGGCGCTTCTGCATCGCAGAGGTGCCCGCGATGGCGATCGACGACGTGGTTATACTAGAGAACTCGTCCGTGCTCTACGATGAAATCCTCGCCCACAGGTTGGGGATGATACCAATCAGGACAGACCTGGAAAGGTACAACTTGCCTGAGGACTGCGACTGTGGCAACCCTCTAGGTTGCCACAAGTGCAGGGTCCTCTTCGTCCTCGACGCAAAGGGCAAGGACAAGGTGTCGACCGTCTATTCTGGAGACCTCGTCTCGGAAGACAGGGAGGTCAGACCCGTCAGCGAATCAATCCCTCTCGTGAAACTCGCCCAGGGTCAGGCCGTGAAGCTTGAAGCGTACGCCCGGCTTGGGAAGGGCAAGGAGCATGCGAAGTGGCAGCCCTGCACGGTCGCAGCACTCACGGAGGGGAAGGGCGAGGGAGTCTACAAGCTGATGGTCGAGACTGCGGGCGGCCTGCCGGCAAGGCAGATCGTCACAAAGGCAGTAGTACTACTCGAGAAGAAGCTCAAGGAGATACAGGTCTCCGTAGGAGGGGTTGCCCCATGACTTCTTCCAACCCTCTCCACAGACAGATGTCAGTGATGCTGGAAAGAGCGGGCAAGGAGTACAAGGTACCAATCTGGAGGGTTGCCGCAAAGCTCCTCTCTAGGCCCGAAGGCACAAAAGTGGAGGTCAATCTCGGCAAGATGTCAAGGATGGCCGAGGAGGGGCAGGCATTCTTCGTCCCGGGAAAGGTTCTCGGTTGGGGTCTTGTCGACAAGAAGCTCGTGGTCGGCGCGTTCTCATTCTCAGCAAGCGCTCGGTCCAAGCTGGAGGCGGCTGGGGGTTCCGCCCTCTCCGTAGACCAGTTCCTAAAGAAGTACCCGAACGGGAGTGGCGTCAGGCTTGTCCAGTGAAGGCACGGTCTACGTGGACGCGACCAACCAGATTGCTGGAAGGCTCTCGTCAAAGGTTGCCAAGCTCCTGATTTCAGGAAAGAAGGTCGTCTTGGTCAATGCAGAGAAGTCTCTGATATCAGGTTCAAGAACCTCCGTGGTGAGGCAATGGCAGGAGAGGCTCGAGATCGCGAGCCACGTCAACCCTATCTACGGTCCAATCCACCCCCGCAGGCCCGACAACATCCTGAAGAGGATGATCAGGGGGATGGTCCCCAGGAAGAAGACGAAGGGGGTCCTGGCCATGAAGAGGCTGAGGGTTTACGTAGGCCTTCCAGAAGGCGTCGACGTGGCGAAGCTGATCCAGTTCAAGGACACCACTGCCCCTAGGCCAGTTCCTGTCTATGTCACAATGAAGGAGCTCTCGAAGACGCTCGGGTGGAACGAGTAGATTTGGTCAATCCGACGGCCAAGGCACAGGTGAAGAAGGCCCCGAAGTTGTACTCAGGCGCGCGAAAGACCGCGAGGGCAACGGCCGCGATCCAGCAGGGCGCCGGAAGGATCAGAATCAACGGCATTCCTGTCGAACTCTGGGAACCAGAGCCGGCCAGACTCCATCTGCTAGGTCCGGTCATGATTGCCAAGGATCTCAGGGACAAGTACGACATAGACGTCAGCGTCTCCGGTGGCGGGTTCATGGGGCAAGCAGACGCAGCTGCGATGGCTATTACGCGGGCTTTCGTCGACCAGGTCAGAGGGAACGAGATGAGAGAAAGAATGAATGCATACAATAAATATCTGCTTTCTGGTGATCCGAGACAGGCGGAACCGAAGAAATTTGGAGGCCCCGGAGCGAGGCGGAAGAGGCAGAAGTCGTACAGGTAATCAGACATGATGATACCAATCCGTTGCTTTACATGCGGGAATCTGATCGGGGACAAATTCGCCTCCTTTCAGTCGAGGGTCAGAGAAGGGGAGGAGCCGGCGAAGGTGCTGGACGACCTCGGACTGAGGAGATACTGCTGCAGGAGCATGCTAATTTCATCAGTCGACGTCATCGACCAGGTCCTTCCGTTCTACAGCAGGAAGGCAGACCAACAGTAGTTACGAGGTTGACCTGGCATTGTCCCTAACAGAAGACGATGAAGCGGGTTCGGCTGACAAGATGGTCGCGCATCAGCTTAGCGAGAAGGCTCTTCTTGCGACTGGTATCCGCATCGGGACACCTGTCAGGACGAAGACGATGGAGCCATTCACGACGAGGCCGAGGCCCGACGGTCTTCATATGATCGATTACTCAAAGACCCTTCACAGGATTGACGTGGCTGGAAAGTTCATCGCGTCGACGGGTACTCAGAACACGGTCGTCTACACCAGCAGAGAGCACGGTACCATGGCGGTCGAGAAGTTCTGCGAGCTGACGGGAGCCATGCCCCGGATTGGGAGGTTCATGCCCGGAACCTTCACCAACCCTCTGTACCCTGGCCATCTCGACGCAGAGTTAGTAGTTGTCGCCGACCCGATGTCCGACACGCAGGCCATAGTGGAGGCGGGGAGTCTCGGCGTACCAGTCATTGCGGTCTGCGACACGGACAACGTCACTGACGACATCGACCTAGTGATTCCAGGTAACAACAGGGGTCGCAAAGCCATCGCAGCCATCTTCTGGCTCCTCGCCAGGGCGACGTTGACGCACGCAGGAGTGCTCGAAGCGGACCAACCCATGAAGTACTCGATAGAGGATTTCGAGACCAAGATCGAAGAAGAGCCGAAACCCGAGCTGCTAGAATAGCGTATATTGGACCTGCGTACGCGTTCGGATTCATGATGCGCAGGAGAGCTGCTGTTGCCGGTTCGTTCTATCCCTCCACCAAGTCTGAGCTCTCGTCCATGGTGAACAATTGCTACCTTCATCCCCTCGGACCGGGCCGTCTCCCCCCAGCCCCACCGGGCATTGCGAACATCGTTGCGGTCGTATCGCCTCATGCAGGGTACGAGTACTCAGGGCCCGTGGCCGCCTACAGCTACTTGCACGTCTCGTCCCTCCGAGCTCCGGATTTGATAGTCATCGTCGCTCCGAACCACTACGGGATCGGAAGTGGGGTTGCGACGTTCAAGAGTGGAGAGTGGGAGACTCCTCTTGGGAGGATGCGAGTCGACGAAGATGCTGCTTCGAAACTAGTGCGGAATTCTGGAATCGTTTCGTTCGACCCCGAAGCCCATAGGATGGAACACTCCCTAGAGGTCCAACTTCCGTTCCTTCAGCATATCTACGGAGATTCGATCCCAATCCTTCCCATCTCTCTTCTCTTTCAGGATATCGAGACTGCCAGGACTGTGGCTGAGTCTCTGGTCGAAGTGGTCCAAGGCAAGAGGGCTGTGCTCGTTGCCTCATCTGATCTGACGCATTATGAACCGGTAGCGGAAGCGAGGGAGAAGGACGCAGCCCTCATCGACCAAGCGAAAAGGATGGACGTGGGTTCGTTCTACTCGACTCTCGACAGGCTACAGGTCACCGCGTGCGGCTTCGGGGCAATCGCGACCGTAATGATGGCCTCCCGGGCTCTCGGCCTTGAGAAGGGAGAGCTTCTCAAGTACGCGACCAGCGGCGACACCACAGGGGATAATAATCAAGTCGTGGGCTATGCGGCTCTTAGATTCGTGTAGCCGATGAAAGCGATTGCAGAAGCGCCGTCCAAGGCAATCATCACTGGCGAGCATTTCGTAGTCCATGGCGCCTGGGCGCTAGTGGCGGCGCTCCCGCGTAAGGTCCGGGTCGAGGTCAGCGAATCCACCAGTTTCAAAGTGATCTCAGACAAGCTCTCGAGTGCAGGCGCGTCGGGCCTTCGCCCTATCGCAGGGGTTGTGAAGGCGATGGCGAAGGAATTCTCATTCAATCCACGCCTAGCGCTCTCGATAAGGTCGGAGGTACCCGAGGGGGCTGGCTTGGGTTCTTCAGCCTCCACGATGGTCGCCGTAGCATCAGCTGTCGCACGGTTCCGCTCCCTCGACCTTCAAGCGTCGGACATCATCCGCTTCTCGATGGTAGGCGAGAAGGAAGTCCACGGCCGCCCTTCGGGAATCGATGTCGCTGCTTGCACTGTCGGAGGAGTGCTACTCTTCAGACCTGGAATCAACCCAAAGAAGGTGTCCTTCAAGGGACAAAGGTCTCTGATTGTCGCTTTCTCGGGGAAGAAGAGGAGCACGAAGTACCAGATCCGTAGGGTAGCTAGTGTGAAGGAAACCTTCCCGAGCCTCTTCGGAGCCCTCACAGAGGCGGCCAGCGAGGTCAGCCTGATGGCAGCAAAAAGGCTCGCCGAGAGCGATATGGAGGACGTCGGGAGGCTGTTGAGTTTCAATCACGCTGTCCTTTCTACGCTCGGCGTCTCCAACCGACCCCTTGACAGGCTCGTAGACCTCGCCCTTTCCCTGGGGGCCTATGGCGCCAAGCTTACCGGCGCGGGGGGCGGTGGGAGCGTCATTGCGGTCGCTCCAGGGGGAAAGGAGAAAAGCATCATCTTGGGGCTCAGAGGGCGGGGCTTCAAGGCATTCCGAGCTGAAATCCCTGTCGATGGAGTGAAAAGTTGGCTAGAACGGTGATAGTAAAGCTGGGAGGGTCGGTCATAACTGACAAGTCAAAACCGTTCTCCTACAGATCTGATGTCGTCTCCGCTCTTGCAGAAGAGATTGCCTCGTCTGACGAGAAGACGCTGGTGGTTCACGGGGGTGGCTCATTCGGTCATGCCGTCGCAAAGCTGGAGGGGATATCTTCTGTCGAGGCCGCGGCGAGTGCGGCTGCTGTCTCCAAGACAAGGGAGGCGATGTACGACTTGAACCGCCTTCTCTGCAGGACCATGGCGGAAAACAAGCTCTCTCCCTACTCCTTCTCTCCCTTCGATGTCATTGTGAAGGCGGGAAAGGCGCCGATCTCGCGGTGGCTGCATGGCCTCCAGAAGTTTGGCCTCACACCCGTCACCTTCGGGGACGTGATGTTAACGCCTGCCGGTTTCAAGGTCCTCTCTGGAGACCTGATAGTCCTCGAGCTGGCCAAGATTCTTGAACCCGAGAGATGCGTCTTCGCCTTGGATGCTGATGGGGTCTACGAGGAGGGGACACGAATAATCATCCCGGAGCTGACGCCGTCAAGGGTCAAGAGGATGCAGGTCTCCAAGGGCGATGACGTGACAGGGGGGATGAGGCTCAAACTTGAGGTCGCGGCCAAGGTGGCTGCCCTCGGCACAAAGGTCTGTTTTGTATCTGGCTACAGGCGCAACGAATTCTCGAAGGCCCTGAAAGGCCTCGAGTTCTACGGGACCGTCGTAAGGTCCTGAGGGAACGACCCTGGCGAAGAGTCTTGGCAGACCTTCAGGTCGAAATGAAGCGCGTGAAGACTGCGGTCGACAGCCTCATTCTCGAGAAACTGCTGCCGAAGTCCAGCCCGATCCCCGAGGTCGACCTCCTCTACAGGATGATGCGGGATTATCCTTCCCGACCTGCAAAGGGCATGAGGCCCTTCCTCTGCGTGACTGCTTGCAGGGCCGCGGGAGGAGACGGTGAGGACGCACTTCTTACGGCGGCATGCATAGAACTCTTCCAGCATTGGATCTTGATACACGATGACATAGAGGACGGTTCTAAGCTGCGCAGGGGCGGACCCGCTCTTCACCTCAAGTACGGTGAACCCCTCGCCCTAAACGCTGGGGATGCGCTCCACGCTCGCATGTGGGGCGTTCTCTCTCTAAACGAAAAAACACTCGGGCCTGAGAAGGCGGTCAGGATAATGGAAGAGTTCTCCAGAATGGTCAACGAGACGACCGAAGGCCAGCACATGGAGCTGGGGTGGGTCGCGCACAGGAGGTGGGATCTGAAGGGGTCGGACTACTACGAGATGTGCACCAAGAAGACTTCTTGGTACACAGTGGCTGGCCCTTGCAGACTCGGTGCGGTCGTGGCCGGAGCATCGAAGGAGGTTCTCGAGAAGCTGAAGGAATTCGGCCTGAGGCTAGGGGTCGCTTTCCAGATTCAGGACGACACCCTGAACCTCGTCGGCGACCAGAAGAATTACGGAAAGGAAAAGTCCGACGACATCTTGGAGGGAAAGAGGACCCTGATTCTGCTTCACCTTCTGAGTAGCGTAGGACCTGATGAGAGGAACAAGCTTGTCTCAATCATGAACAAGGACCGGGCAGCCAAGACCCCCGCAGATGTCTCGTACGTACTCTCCCTGGTAGAGAAGCATGACACAATCGGGTACGCGAGGAAGAGGGCGACCGAGCTGATGAAGGAGGCGGTCGATGTTCTGGAGAGTATCTCCTGGAATGGCGACGCGGAGGCTGCGGCCCTCCTTGGTCTCTTCGCAAGGTTCGCAGTCGAGCGGAAATGGTAGAGGATAAGACGGCAATTTCGGACGAGGCGCTCGCCTCGATCGAAGCCGGAACCCTGCTCAACGCTATTCGGCACGGTGGCAAGGCGGAGGTCGGGGCCGTCGTAGGGAGGGTCCTGGCTGAGTATCCGGAACTCAGGCACTCTGCTGGTGAGGTCGCCAAAGCCGTCCGGTCCGCGGTCGGGCGAGTCAACCAACTAGGCCTTTCGGAGCAGGAGACTCTCCTGAAGGTGAAGCATCCTGATGTCGAGAAGCCGGCTGAAAAGGAAGGTCGGGTCGGCCTTCCCCCTCTTCCCAACGCTGTAAAGGGCAAGACCGCCTTCAGGATTCCCCCCGAGCCGTCGGGCTTCATGCACATAGGACACGCCATGGCCTTCACGATAAACTACATCTACGCGGAGACCTACGACGGCGAGCTCTGGCTCCGGTTCGAGGACACGAACCCGAAGAAGGTCGCCCGGAGATACTACGACAGCTTCAGGCAAGGGATCAAGTGGCTTGGGATAGAATGTGATCACGAAAAGAACGTCTCCGACGACATGGAACTGATCTACGGATATGGAAAGAAGCTCATTAAGGAAGGCAAGGCATACTCCTGCTCCTGCGACCAGGAGAAAGTCAAGCGGCTCAGGTTCGAAGGGAAGGCCTGCGTGCACAGGGACGCACCCATCGAAAAAAGCCTGGCTGTGTGGGAGAGGATGCTGGCGAAGAAGGTCAAGGAAGGGGAGTCCGTCATCAGGTTCAAGGGTGACATGCAGAATCTAAACTACTCCCTACGCGACTCGAACCTCTTCAGGGTGATACAGAAGGCCCATCCTATCACCGGAGAGCGGTACTCTCTCTGGCCGACTTACGATCTCGCTAACACCATCGAGGACGAGATCTGCGGCATCACGCACGTCCTGCGGAGTTCGGAGTTCAGGACTGAACTTCAGAGGAAGATTCGTGAAGCTCTTGGCTTTCGGGCGTTAAACGTGATTCAGTTCTCAAGGTACAACTTCAAGGGAACGCCAGTCCACAAGAGACTTCTCCGACCCTTGGTCGAGGAGAAGCTCGTTTCGGGATGGGACGACCCAAGGATGCCGACCATTGAGGGGCTGCAGAGGAGGGGTGTAATACCTGAGGCAATCCGGGAATTCACACTCCATGTCGGGTATACCAAGTCGGAGCACGAGTACGACTGGAGCATGCTTCTCTCGATCAATAGGAAGCTCCTCGATCCTCGCTCGAAGCGCATCTTCTTTGTTCCAGATCCCGTCGAGCTAAACGTTGAGGGGGCACCCAAGAGAAAGGTGGCCATCCCATTCCACCCAGAAATGGAGCTTGGCGAAAGGAAGATTGCAACGTCAGGTAGGTTCTTTGTGCCAAAGTCTGACCTCATGACCATGAAGAAAGGGGCGACATTCCGACTCATGGAGCTCTACGACGTAGAACTCACGACGGCTGGGGCAGAACCTGAGGCCAAGTATGCGGGCGAGGAGCTCGTCAAGGAGATGAAGAAACTTCAATGGGTCACCCCTGAGGGCGTTGCAGTGAAAGTGCTTGAGCCTGGCCCCCTATTCAACGAGGCGGGCACCTTCAACAAAGACAGCCTCGGCGTAGCGAACGGACTCGCTGAGGCGGCGTTCGCATCGCTGAAACCTGGGGAGATAGTCCAGTTCCCACGTTTCGGCTTCTGCAGAGTGGACTCATTCCGGACCTGCATCCTGACTTAGCGATAGCACGTTCGTGGCATCCTCTCCCTTGCGGGGGTTGGAGACGCAGCACGGCCGAAGCCCTTACGGATCAGAAGGCAATTCGGCTCGAATCTCTATCTAACCATTTATAACGGAGCTTCGGAAGGCGCCTCTGGGAGATATGCGTAGATGACCCCAAAACCCTACTACGTGAAGGTAGAGATTCCCAAGGAGGTATCCGAGGCTGCGTACGAGGTTCTTAGGCAGGCCTCAAGAACTGGCAAGGTAAGAAAAGGCACAAATGAGACGACGAAGGCGATAGAGAGAGGCATCGCGAAACTTGTCGTCATTGCCGAGGACGTGAACCCTCCCGAGGTCGTGGCCCACCTTCCCATCCTCTGTGAGGAGAGGAAGATCCCCTACGTCTTCGTTCCCTCGAAGGACCAGATCGGGCCCGCGATCGGGATTGACGTGCCGACGGCTTCCGCGGCTGTGCTCGACGCAGGTGAGGGAAGTCAGATACTGGAGCAGGTCACCCAGGAGCTGGCGAGGCTGAAGAAGGCCGCATGAGAATTCTCCGCCGCTCAAAGTAATTCTCCAAACTCTCTCCCGACCCGCTGTCGACCTCGATCAAGGACAGAGTCCGCTCAGCCCTAGAGGAGCCTGGTCACTTATCCCCAGAATCCAGGCAAGACATATGATCACAACAACACAGCAAAGGCGAAAACAGGCGACAGCAAGAGCGCTCGTAGGAAACCACCTGGAACACTTTCAGCGACGCTCGGAGCCGCTTCACACGGAGGAACTTGCGTCGTCATCCAGGATGACGTAAGTCTCACAACGTTTCGCAGAGCTTGTCAACGAAGGCATCCAGCGCATCACCGCGAAAATACCAGATTCAATCGAGTCAGTCAACGACACAAATCGCGTGCCTTATTACCTAGACTTGTATGGTGTCTATGCTTGTTATGAGCAAACGAGAAGTCGAGACTCTCACTCCTGCCGAAGTCGTCCAGATTGTCGGGAGGACAGGAGTAGCAGGAGAGATCACCCAAGTAAGAGTCAAGATACTTGAAGGCAAGGAGAAGGGCCGGATCCTCACAAGGAATGTGAAGGGCCCGATTAGGCTCGCCGACGTGCTTGTCCTGCGAGAGACTGAGCGCGAAGCGAGGAAACTCAAGTAGATTTTCGCTAGGCGTTCAGGAGCAATTGAAAGGGGCTGCAGTCCGCCTATTGCTTTTATAGGATGGTTCCGCAGGGCTTCAGAACTGAATAGGAGATAGGGTGTCGGCTTGAGATGTACGTTCCAAAGAGATGCGCTTTCTGCGGCAACGAGGTCCGTCTAGGTTCCGGGGTCCTCTTTGCAAAGAACGACGGCTCCACTAGATCCTACTGTTCTTTGAAGTGCAGGGTCAACGACATGAAGCTCGGGCGCGACTCGAGAAAACTGAAGTGGGCCAGAAAAGGCAAGGAACAATGAGCGCTCCTGAAGAGACCCTGATTGTGGTGAAACCGGACGCAGTCAGGCGCGGCTTGATCGGCGAGATTCTGAAGAGGTTCGAAGCAAAAGGCTTCGCCATAAGAAAACTCCACATGCTCACTATGTCCAGAGCTCAGGCTGAGGACTTCTATTCCGTCCACAGAGACAAGCCCTTTTTCGGGGAACTCGTTTCGTTCATCAGTTCGGGCCCCGTCGTCGGCGTAGTCCTCTCGGGAAGAGACGCCGTTGCCACCGTGAGGCGGATGGTTGGGACAACTAAGAGCTGGGAAGCAGCGGCTGGAACGATCAGGGGGGACCTCGGTCTAGGGCTGACCGACAACGCGATTCATGCTTCTGACTCCCTGGAGAGCTTCCAGAAGGAACACGCAGCGTTCTTTGGCAAATCGGCCGGGTGAAGGGGAAATAAGAGAGGAGCTGGGTGACAATGCCGGAAGCGAACGCACGGCTGCGCCAGCCGGTCGTGGTTGTCCTCGGGCACGTCGACAGCGGCAAGACGTCCCTTCTCGACGCCCTTAGGGGGACCGCGGTCCAGGCTAGAGAAGTCGGCGGAATCACCCAGGAGATCGGGGCAAGCTTCTTCCCTCTCGAAACACTCGAGCAGATCTGCGGCCCACTCCTAGACCGGGCGGGGGGCGAGCTTCGAATTCCGGGCCTTCTGATGATCGACACTCCCGGCCATGCGGTCTTCTCCAACCTTAGGCTCAGGGGAGGCTCTGCAGCTGACATTGCGATAGTGGTCGTCGACGTGCTGAAAGGCTTGGAGAACCAAACCTTGGAGAGCATCGACATTCTGAAGCAGCGGAAAGTCCCGTTCCTGGTGGCGCTGAACAAGGTCGACATGATCAAGGGATGGCGGAAAGGGAGCAAGGGTCCGCTGCAGTCAGTCCTCGCTGACCAGCCCCCTGAGTGGAATGACGAGCTCGAGGAGAGGCTCTACAACGTCGTCGGTGGCCTCTCAAGGCTCGGGTTCCAATCGGATGCCTACTACAGGGTCAAGGAATTCCGCCAGCAGGTGACCATCGTTCCTGTCTCAGCCCGAGCAAAGACAGGCGTCCCTGAACTCCTTGCTGTTCTCATTGGTCTATCGCAGCACTTCCTGAAGGGGAAGCTCAGGGTGATCGATGAAGGCCGAGGAGGCAAGGGAATAATCCTCGAGATGCAGGAGGAGACGGGCATCGGAGAGACGGCGAACATCATACTGACCGAGGGAAGGCTACGCGTTGGCGACTCCATCGGCCTCGTAAGGCGAGAGGGCGCGTTCAAGTCAAAGGTGAAGGCTTTGTTCATGCCCAAGCCCCTTGACGAGATGAGGGACCCGCGCGACAAGTTCACCCCGGTCGATTCGGTTATTGCCGCAGCTGGAGTCAAGCTCGTTTCCGCTGACCTGGCGGGGGTTGTGGCTGGGACCTCTGTGGCCTCATTCGAGACTGACGCACAGTTCGTTGCCCTCAAGGCAGAGATGGAGAAGGAGCTCACGAACATCCTTGTGAAGACAGAGAATATGGGGGTGATTGTGAAGGCTGCGAGCGTGGGAGGGCTGGAGGCCCTGCTAAGGATGCTTGAGGAGAGAGGGATCCCTGTGAGGCGGGCGGACATCGGGGACATCACGAAGAATGATATCGTCGAGGCCGAGGTCGTCGGGGAACACGACCCTTACCTCGCTGCGATCCTAGGCTTCGATTCGCGGGTCCTACCTGAAGCGGAGGAGTTCGTCGGGTCCACGCAGATCTTTGTTTCGGAGGTTATCTACGAAGTCATCGACAGCTACGTGAACTGGGCAGCGGCCAAGAGGGAGTCGGACCAGAAGAGCGCCCTCTCCAGCATGACCCGCCCGTGCAAGCTGAAGGTCCTCCGTGGCTCCTTCTTCCGGAGGAACGATCCAGCGGTCTTCGGGGTAGAGGTACTTGCAGGCCTAATGAAGCCCAAGGTCAGGCTGATGTCAAGCGACGGGAGAGAGCTCGGGACAGTCGAACAGATTCAGGACAACGGCAAGGCCGTCGCTGAAGCGAAGCAGGGAGACAGCATCGCGATATCCATCCACGGTCCCACTCTAGGCAGGCAGGTCAAGGAGGAGGACATACTCTACACACTACCGAGGAGCCACGAAGCTCGGATGCTGCGGACCAAGTTCCTCGGTTCCCTCACAGAGGACGAGGTGAAGGCACTGGAAGAGATAATCAGGATCAAGACTCCTTCCGACCCTCTCTTCGGCTTCTGATTGTTTATATTCACGCCACTATCGGAGCCCCCAAATGGCGCAGTTCAAGCTGGTTCTCTCCGACCCGAAGACCGGAAAGTCAGAGGTCCATGAACTCAAAGACAGCAACGCGCAGCTTCTGGTGGGTAGGAAGATCGGCGAGGTCGTTGACGGGACCTCGATCGGTCTCAGCGGGAAGATAGTTGTCACAGGAGGGAGTGATAAGGCTGGCTTCCCGATGCGGGGAGACGTCCAAGGCGGCGGCAAGAAGTACGTCTTGCTAACTCAGGGCGTGGGACTGAAGACCGACATTGAAGGCGGCAAGAAGAGGAAGCTTGTGAGAGGAAACACGATAAGCGAGGAAATCTACCAGGTCAACGCAAGGATGGCTGTGGACGCGCCTGAGATTGCTTAGAATCTCTGGATTGCATCCCATTCGTTAGTATTCGTTCAGAAATTTCGTGCTTATCTGGGAAAACCCGTAGAAAGTTGAAATATCTCCTTCGCACCGACAATTAACGGAGTATTCGACGTTGGCCAGGCTCGACGAAACTGACATGAAGATTCTGTCTGCTCTTTATTCAGATGCCTCAATCTCGGTGCCTGAACTCAGCCGGCGGCTCGGCGTCAACCTTTCGGTCGCCTACAGTAGGATAAAGCGGCTTCAGAAGAAAGGCATCATAGAGAGGTTCACGATTCAAGTCAACGAGGAGAGTCTCGGGATGAGGGCCGGAGCCCTCGCTGGTTTGAACATCGACCCGAAACAGAGAGAGGCAGTCCTGACGGAGGTCGAGAAGGTCGACGGTGTCCGGCTAGTCCGCGAGGTGACGGGGCGCTTCGACGTTATCATCAATCTCAAGGGTCAATCCCTCGACGAGCTGCACCAGGCCGTCAGCGATGTAATCGGGAAGATTCCAGGCGTCTTACACGTGGAGATCTTCATGGAGGTCTCGCGCCGCATTCCTTCCGTACACTTCAGACTCGTAGAATGACCAAGACTCTTAAGCACGAAGGGACGGCCGCGAACTCGTGGACCCGCTGATTCTCCTCGATCAGGCGGTGGCGCAGGAGAAGATCCCGCAAACGCTCGCCAAGAAGATCAGGCTGCGGATGGACATCGTCAAGCAATCCATCGAGCGTGTTGAGAAGGCGAGTGGCCTCCGCTATCCTCAGTACTACATCGAGCCGATTCTCCCGGTTTCAAGGGGAGGTGGCGAGTACGGTCAGATGGGGGTCTTCTTCGCCAGGGTAATCCCCACGACCTCGACGGGGAGTCTGACGATCCTCATTCAGTTCACTGCGGCTCTCGTCGCCTACGGGACGAAGGGAACACTGGACGCCGTCGCCGCGCATGAGTTCACTCATTACGTCGAGCTCGTCAGAAAGCTAGCGAGGTCGAACATCGTCAGCGACGAGGTCGCCACGTCCCTCTTCGAGGCGTCTTTCGCGGATAGTGGGAGGACCGTTCCGGGCAAGCTTCTCTTCTCTGACAAGGCTCTCGTCGGCCTGATAACCCGGAAGTTCAAACCTGAACTGTCGGACACCTCTCTGAACAGAAAGGTCAGCGAGTCCTGGATCGCGCGTGACCTTCCCATACGCTGGGTAGACCCGGAAGCAAACCGTGTCAACCTCGAAATGCGCGTCATCGCCGGGGCCAAATTCGACCCCGCGGTCGTCCGAAAGGCTTCAGAAATCGAAGAGAAGATGAAGACTTGAGGCTTACAACGGAGGAGCGCTCCACCCTCAGAGGGATTGCTTCTTTGATGGTAGGGCCGTCTTCGATAGCAGGAGTGGCTGCATATGGTTCAAAGGTCGCTGGTTATGCTCGACCAGACTCCGACTACGATTTGATCGTGGTCTCGAAGAGGTTCCGCGAAGGAGTCAGGTACAGGTACGTCGAGAAGCCTGTGGCCGCCTCGGCGTTGATCGTCGACGAGCAGCTTCTCGCGCAGGACGCGCAGTCCTCCTACCTCGGCGAGTTCGTGGTTGGGCGACTACTCAACGTCTACGAGGCGATCGTGAACCCGAAGCTCTTCATGAATGCCGAGCTCGACTACAAGAGGAGGGTCTTGATTGAGGCTCTTCTCGAACTATCTGAAGACTACGGTGATTTCTGCAGGCATCTGGTCGTCCCCTATGACTACTTCCTCTTCCAGAAGCTTGCAAAGAGGGCCGCGATATACCCGCCTGTGCTCTACAGCTATGTCCAGACTTACACCTGCTCCCTTGGAGGCGAGAACCGAGGAATCTCAATGGGAGGCTTCGTTTCCGCGGCCGAATCTCTCTCCTCCCGAGGCTTTCTGTCTGCGTCTCCCGCGGGAGTGATGATGGTCCCCGAGAAGATGAAAGGAGATGCATTCACCAAGGTCCAGTCAATCTTCTCGCTCACGACCCGTGGCCTGACACAATACGCCGTCCATGGTTACGCCGGGCGAGTCGGCCTCTCGGTGTACAGGAGGGAGGCGCAGTCGAAGGTGAAGCGAATGAGGGAAACTCCGCGGCCTTTCCCTGAACTGGAGAGGCCTAGGTCTCTGTTGAGACTGGAAGAGGGTGTGATGATTCCTGACGCGTCTCTCCTGGAGAAGGAGTTGGCCGGCCTCCTGGGGTTCACCACTCATTCGACGAGGGAACGCGAAATCGGTGATCCTTATTCGACGACGCGCGTTCTCACCTTCATCGATGGGGCCCGCGAGAGCTCTGTAGTGGTCAAGCGCTATTCTGACGTCCGCTCGCTCAAATGGGCTCTGTTGGGCATCTGGGCAGCCGCAGCTAACAAGTTCAGCATGACTCCAATGGCCAGGCTCGACAGAGAATACGCGATGACGAGGAACTTCAGGAAGAACGGGGTCCTGGTCCCTACAATCATAGCGGTGGCTCCAGGAGAGAGAGTACTGGTCAAAGAGTTCATCAGCGGACCGGTTCTCTCGTCTATCGTAGATGGGCTCCTGAAGGGCGGGTCAGAAGGCATGGGGCACGTTTCGGAATACGCAGATCTCATGGCCAAGGTGCACGGCGTGGGTTTGGCTCTGGGGGACGCGAAAGCCAGCAATGTTGTCGTGTCGCCGCGAGGCCTCTACCTCACTGACCTCGAACAGTCGGTGCCAGGAGGCGACATGGCATGGGACCTGGCAGAATTCCTCTACTATGCCGCGAAGCTCTCAACGCGAGAGGAGGCCATGAGCAGTGTGGCGAGGGCTTTTCTCGGGTCCTACGTATCTGCCGGCAACAGGGAGACAGTGGCCAAAGCGAGAAGCCCAAAGTACTACCGCCCCTTCCAGCCTTTCATCACTCCTGGCATGGCCCGCATGCTGAGGGAGTTGATGGAGGAGTTCTGCTAGCCCTCGACCATTCAAGAGGTATTAACCCTTTCATGGGACATAGCGCGCGCAATGAAGGAGAAGCACATCCTAGTAACCGGTGGGGCTGGATTCATAGGGTCCAATCTCGTAGAGATGCTAGCAAAAGACAATACGATTCTCGTAATGGACAACATGCACACCGGTATAGTCAGCAACTTAGACGGATTGATGGATAAGATTCAGCTCCGAGTGCTTGACACGGAGGACATCTTCGAGGTTGATTTCAGTCCGGACGTTATCTTCCACCTAGGCATGTACTCGTCAACGCCGATGTACAAAGAGAACCGGAGCCTGGTGCACAAAGTTGTCGACGGCACCATGAAGGTCTTGGAGTTTGCCAAGAAGGCCGGCTCTCGGGTAGTCGTTGCGTCCTCCTCGTCGATCTATAACGGTCACCCGACACCGCAGCGCGAAGACATGATCCCAATGATCACAGATTTCTACACTGAAGCCAGGTTGAGCGCTGAGAGGTTAACCATGCTCTATGCAAAACTGTTCGGGCTGAAGACTACATGCCTGAGGTTCTTCTCTGTCTATGGCCCCAGGGAGGGGTCCAAGGGTAGTTACGCCAACTTGGTCTCTCAGTTCATTTGGGACCTCCAGGCCGGTAGAACTCCGACTATCTACGGGGACGGGACCCAGACCAGGGACTTTGTATACGTCAAAGATGTCGTCGAAGCCTGCGTCAAGTCGGCCGAGTCGGCTAACACTGGAATCTACAACGTCGGGACAGGGAAGAGTTACTCGGTCAACCAGATGCTAGAGAAGGTTATGGACAGAATGGGGATACATCTGGAGCCGCGGCTTGTGCCTATGCCTGTCAGCAACTATGTGATGCACACTCTCGCAGACACTACAAAGGCGAAACGTGAGCTAGGGTTCGAAGCGAGGTATACTCTTGATGACGGGCTGAGGCTCATGCTACCAGAGAAAGGAGCTAAAACACCTCGTTCATCCGCGAGCGGCGGAAAGCGAAATGCTTGAGTGCCATCTGGCCACGTCCGGGTCGGTCAGCAATTCCTTTCCCATGCCCATAGGGCACAACGGGCGGACGAGCTATTTGGGAGACGCTACACTGTCGGTGAAGGTGGTATACCCGCAGTTGCCGCACGTAAGACGCCCCTCGTGCTGCGCCATGAAGTAGCCCTTCCCGCACCTCGGGCACTCCTTCCGCAACCGTGTCAGGGATCCTTCTTCGACCTTGTACAACTTGTGAACCTGTATCCTGCGCTTGGGGGCCTTCGGCTTCTCCTTCTTTTCAGGCTTCTTTTCCTCCACCGGGACTGCCTCTGCCGGACTTGGAGCTGGCGCCGGGGTCGGGACTGCCGGCTGTTGCTTCGACATGGTTACTTCTTGGCCTCCGGTGCCGGGGTCGGCGTAGCCGCCTTCTTCCGTTCCTGTTTCAGCTTCTCCCTCTCTTCCTTTGTCAGAACCCTCTCTTCGAGGTACCTGGCGTGGATCCTCTTCTTCGCGCTTGCTGAGCCGTAGACGTAGAACCTGCCGATCACATCCGTGGTGCCCGCCCGACCGTCTAGCCTCACCAATCCGACATTCTCAGGGGCCACCCCCAGCTCCTGAGCCACTGCGGCTATGGCCTCCTTTCTAGTGAGCTTCCCTGCCCTGCCGTCGAGTCGCAGCTCGACGTATGACCTTTCGAGGACCTTCGAGTCCGATCGCTTCACGACCTGCAATCTGAACAACCCAGCTCCGTGGGGGATATAAATCACTCCGCCTCAGGCTCTGGTGCGTCTTAGGGAGATGGCTTAGGGTGGTGCAAGTCGGGAGACACTATTCAAATTCTGGGTTTCTTGGTCGTTGGTTGTTTGAGTTTCTTTTCATATACCCCGAGCAATCCCTTCGCGA